>BNJU01002331.1_pt1:130000-940139 | contig 940139 bp, 764 predicted proteins | sample 8539281 | NCBI WGS metagenome assembly BNJU01 (sample SAMD00202456, study PRJDB9452) | human saliva metagenome | isolation source: human saliva | place: Japan
AGACGAGAAAACTCGTTTACGTCGTTTACGCACATCATCAATACTTCATGTTGCGTGTTCAATATGTCAAAGATCTCTTGCTTCATCGAGTGAAGCGAAGTGGAGAATAACGGATTCGAACCGTTGACCCCCTGCTTGCAAAGCAGGTGCTCTAGCCAGCTGAGCTAATCCCCCCTTCGTAGTCCCAGGCAGATTTGAACTGCCGACCTCCACATTATCAGTGTGGCGCTCTAACCAACTGAGCTATAGGACTGGCAGAAAAAATCCGCGGGGCGGAGAATCGAACCGTGCGCACACCTCATGTACCGAGGACGGCACCGGTCGGCCCGGCTTCATCTTTCTCTATAATTTCATAACGTCATGCGAGAAGTACAGGTCAATCGCTCGAAGGCGAATCATACCTATTGTGTCAAAGTCCACCATTGTCTAAACCTTTTAAGAACAGAAACCCATGATGTGAGCTTCCAGAAAGGAGGTGTTCCAGCCGCACCTTCCGGTACGGCTACCTTGTTACGACTTAGCCCCAATCACCGGTTTTACCCTAGGCCGACCCTTGCGGTCACGGCTTTCAGGCACCCCCGGCTTTCATGGCTTGACGGGCGGTGTGTACAAGGCCCGGGAACGTATTCACCGCGCCATGGCTGATGCGCGATTACTAGCGAATCCAGCTTCACGGAGTCGGGTTGCAGACTCCGATCCGAACTGAGAGAGGTTTTAAAGATTAGCATCCCGTCGCCGGGTAGCGGCCTTCTGTACCCCCCATTGTAACACGTGTGTAGCCCCGGACGTAAGGGCCGTGCTGATTTGACGTCATCCCCACCTTCCTCACATCTTACGATGGCAGTGTCCACGGAGTGCCCGGCATTACCCGATGGCAACCGAGGAGAAGGGTTGCGCTCGTTATGGCACTTAAGCCGACACCTCACGGCACGAGCTGACGACAACCATGCAGCACCTCCAACGGTGTCCGAAGAAAAATCTATCTCTAGATTCGTCACCGTTAGTTCAAGCCCGGGTAAGGTTCCTCGCGTATCATCGAATTAAACCACATGTTCCTCCGCTTGTGCGGGCCCCCGTCAATTCCTTTGAGTTTCACCGTTGCCGGCGTACTCCCCAGGTGGTATACTTAATGCTTTCGCTTGGCGGCTTACTGTCTATCGCAAACCGCGAGTATACATCGTTTACTGTGTGGACTACCAGGGTATCTAATCCTGTTTGATACCCACACTTTCGAGCCTCAGCGTCAGTTGCAGCCCGGACACCTGCCTTCGCGATCGGAGTTCTTCGTGATATCTAAGCATTTCACCGCTACACCACGAATTCCGGCATCCCTGTCTGCACTCAAGATCGCCAGTTTCAACGGCAATGCATGGTTGAGCCACACCCTTTAACCGCTGACTTAACAATCCGCCTACGCTCCCTTTAAACCCAATAAATCCGGATAACGCCTGGACCTTCCGTATTACCGCGGCTGCTGGCACGGAATTAGCCGGTCCTTTTTCTGAAGGTACATACAAGAAGGGACAAGTCCCTTTTTTTATTCCCAACTAAAAGCAGTTTACAACCCGGAGGGCCGTCATCCTGCACGCTACTTGGCTGGTTCAGGCTCTCGCCCATTGACCAATATTCCTCACTGCTGCCTCCCGTAGGAGTCTGGACCGTGTCTCAGTTCCAGTGTGGGGGGACCTTCCTCTCAGAACCCCTACCGATCGAAGGCTAGGTGGGCCGTTACCCCGCCTACTACCTAATCGGACGCATCACCATCTCATACCGATAAATCTTTGGTTACTCTCCCATGCGAGAAAGCAACAACATCGGGTATTAATCTTACTTTCGCAAGGCTATCCCCGAGTATGAGGCAGGTTTGATACGCGTTACGCACCCGTGCGCCGGTCGCCGGCATTGAAAGCAAGCTTTCAACCCGCTGCCCCTCGACTTGCATGTGTTAAGCCTGTAGCTAGCGTTCATCCTGAGCCAGGATCAAACTCTTCATTGTAAATATGATATTTGTTTGTTTTCTGTTTTTGTCGCTCAGGTTCCTGTATCCTTTATTTTGTTCAGGAGTAGAATTTGACGGTACAATTCATTTTACCCGAAGTAACTTCTTTCCGCTTGGAAAAGAAAGCTTCATGATCGATTGTTCCTTGTACTTCTCTACAATCTGTTATGTAAGACTTTCAAAGATCACAGCAGCGCTTTCGCTGCCTCGTCGCTTTCAGAGCGTAACCCTCTCTTGCAAGAGCGTTGCTTCCCGATTGCGAGTGCAAAGGTAGAGCATTTCTGCATTCCCTGCAAGAGATCGCCGAAAAAAAATGCGAGAAAATTTCATTTGTGCCCATTTTGCCACTTCATAGCATGGCAAAATAAGCGGTAAAGCCCATTTTTTCATCTCTCCCCCACCCCACCTTTTTCACTCCAAAATCTCCGTTTTTCCCGCTTTTCCCCGTTTTAAGTCCGTTTTCGGGCGATTTTTCGAGGGCACGCTCTCGTTTTTTGCCCTGTGAAGCCCACTTTTTTCTCGTCTTTCCTCGTTTTAAGTCCGACTTCGGGCGATTTTGCGATGGCTCGCTCCCGTTTTTCCCCGTTCTACCGTCTATTTTCTTTCCCATTCTCCCATTTTGAATCCAATTTCCGGCGATTATTCGATGTCACGTCACTCTTTTCAGCCCCGAACTTCAATTTTTCCTCGCTTCGTCCTGTACTTCCCCATACTTCGGGCACTTCTTCGAGAGATCTCACCCTTTATTTTCCCCACACTTCTCTTTTCGCACAGCGTGAAGGCTTTTTCATTTCGTGCTTCCCTTTCTCTCCCATCTTCCTCACCTTCCTCTTTCCATTGATTTCCTTTCCGCCCTTCATTCACCCCTCCCCTTCACCTCCTTCCCCACTTTCTTTCTCATTCCTCCCCACTTTTCCATCTTCCTCCCCAATAAACGCACGAACGCGCGCACCCTCGCGCAATACGCGCGTACGCGTACGCTTGCACATCCCCGCACGTCAAGAGGTTTTCGTTTATTGCCTTCACCGCTTCACCCATCCTTCGCAATCCGCTGTACATCAACACATTAAATGTGAAGAAAAACAAGAAAAAGCCTTCACCGGACACACAACCATCTCAAAATCAATATCTTACCACAAAACACCCGATTTCATCCGCCGTAAACTTCATCTAATCACCGCGGTGACCCCCACCATCCCCACCGTGAACCTAAAAACAAAAAACCTTCACCCCTTACGCTCTGTGCCACAACCATTTGCAGCATACCGGTGAAGAGGTGAAGGCTAAAAACGAAAACCTCCTGACGCGAGCGCGTACGCGCGAGGACAAAATGGAGGAAAAATTCAGGTTCATCCAACATTTGGAGTGATGCGGCAATCGTGCAGCGCATATAGCCTTAGATGAAAGTACCTTTCATCCCTAAAACCATAAGACACTCTCTTCATCACCAATTATTCTCACCAATAATGTATGCGTATGTTCTAATATCAAATCCCCTTCTGTAATTTCCTTGTCAAGAAATTCAGAAGGGGATTCAATGAACGTTAGCTATGTTCAATTATGAATTGAACATCAAAGCATTTAGAATAGCCTATAGCCTAAATCAGCTTATCTACGTCAAGATAGCGGACAGCTCTACCATAAGGGCAGCAAGAGTTCATGATTAAATAGAGCTCTGTTCAGAGAGTACTCCACATCAGCCATAGTTCTGGCTGTTCCCTAATGTTGGCTTCTAATGCTTCGATATAAGCAGCCATATAGGAGCCACTACTATCGGGATGTAACTCCTTCAAAGTGACAGTGTAATAGCCGCGTCGAGGACAACTAATGTGAGCATATACAAAAGCCGCTCCCAGTCGTCGACCTATTTTTTCTGTACCAGTGGCCAGTGGCACTTCTTGCCCCATCACAAAGACTTTTTGGCTATGTGGTCCTCGTCTTGGAATGTCTGATAGACTACCAATGACAAAGCCCTTATATCGCTCTCCCCTGCTTCAACTGCACTATGTAGTTTCAGAATTGGGCGAAGGGGAGAGCTGATAGGGATGCTGATTGCACCGTTACGGTCACGAATTGTCTTTAGCCATTTGTCTAAGTAGGGGTATTCACGACTGCTGTCGTCATAGAAATTGCAAACCCCATAACCTTCAATCCAATGGGGCAAGCCTGCAAAGAGTTCGTAATTGACAAAATGTCCTGAATAGCAAACCACATATTTGCGTTCTGCTAATAGACCTTTCAGTAAATCAAGGTTTAGGTAGGTCATTCTTTCTACAACCTCTTCTTTTGGCCAAGTAGTATATTTCAAAAACTCGGCTACAAAAGAGGTTGTACATCGAAAGTATTTCTTTATCAGTTCATTTTGCCAAGAGGCTTCTGTGTCCGGGAAAGCTTGTCCTATTTTTTCCAGCATCTCCTTATGTATGGGAGCATGACCGATTAGCCAAGAGATAACATCGCCTATGGCATATAGTTTTCTGATTGATAACTTAGACAACAGCGTGTAGAACTGAATGGCTAAATAGACAATTGCGTTCATCGGCTAAGAAAAAACCTCGTTGTTGAGACCTATATTGACTGATTAGAATCTCTTAAATGAATATGCAGGCCAGTTCCATTTGGGGAGTAAACGTCTCTGTTCTTCAGTAAGACAGCAGCATAGCATAGCACGAAAAGGCCATGTGATGAGGCTAAATACAGCTCTGACAATCCACCATAGAATGGCAATGATCAATTTAATCACCCACCAAATAGGTAAAACAAGGATAATCGTGCAGATAACCTTTGTGTAACAGCTATTATCCTCTACGTTGGAATTATCTCCGCCAGAATTGCTGTCTTGCTTCTTCTGTTTTTTCTGCTCAGCCTTTTCCTTCTTTTCCTTTTCTTTCTGCTCAGCTTCTTGCTTTTTTTGCGTATCCTTATCCTTTTTGTCTCTAGCAACTTCTTCCTCGTATTTTTTGTGTTGCTCGTTCCAAGCAGGATAGGTGTCGTCACTGATTTTCACACATTCCCAGTTGCCTGCTGCGCGATAGGTAAGGGCTTTATCGTTACCACTTTCTTTGTACCCGTTGATATAAAGAACCTCCTCAATATCTTTTGCATCGGGTTCGCCTGTAGTTCTAGTTACGACGATGAAGCTTTCACCTTGGGATATCCCCCCCATATATCTGGGAGCTGTAATTCTCCATGTTGCCATAATAAAAATAGTTTTGCGAGCCTACTCTTTATTGGATTTTCGGCAATCTCCATAAATACGTTCAACGAACAAACAGTGATCTTTCAACAAGAACTGCTGCGCGCTAAACTTCAATTTGTTACGATTTCCTTATCTGCAATGCCCATCAATAGGTAGAGTTCCGAATTTCTCTTTCGAGAAGCAGCCCCCTATCTTTACTATCGTGGTTGATGTGGACTTGACAGTGGTCGTCGTCTTAGATGTAGGTGTTACCTTTCACTTAAACACCTTGAAACACAAGGTGATGGGTAACATTAGAAGCTTTACCGGCAATAAAAATAGATTCTTCATGTTGTTTGTTTTTGAGGGATTACGGATTTTCTTTCGATTCTGTTGGTGCAATCAAGATTATTTCTTTATTGCTTCAATCAAGAGACCAATAGTGTTGTCTTCATTGACTGCTTTGATTGTTTGTGTTTTATTAATGGTATTTCAAAACACGATTCTTGATGTTCTGCAAGTTTGCTACATTGTCACATTCTTGTCAGACCTTCGGCTAAAGAGCTATAGCTAGTGTTGAGTTGCTTGCTATATCTTCAGCTTGAATTGTGCATCAAATCGATGCAATGAAACAATATAGAAAGCCTTGTTGTATGACATCAATTATTCCATTAGCTTATTGATTGAACCTATAACTCATTTCAGCTTTTATCATTTCATTCGTTTGGATTCTGCTAGATCCTCTTCGTCAAAATAATGAAGCCTATCAAGTAGAATTGTTGAATCACTTAGCAAGGCTTTGTCTTTTATCCATTTTGGCATTTCCTGCCAAAGATAATAGGCTTTATGACAAATCTTCCAACGAATTTTATAGTCTAGATTTCCGTAATAATCAGCATGATTGATGTACCAGACAAATAGTTGATACATTTGATCGGGTGTTCCTTTTTTATCGAACGTACTGATAACATCCTCAATAAAAGACGAACGGAACTCACTATTTCCACAACACTCGATTTGGGCGACCAAAAGATTTATTAGATATTGGTCTGAGTTTGTATCTTGAATTGATATTTCTGTGAAATTCTTTTCTACATCTTTCCAGGCTTGTTGCTTGGCTTCAGTTTTTAGCTGCTCGGCTCTTCTATTGACATTTCTTTCTCTCTCTCTGTATTCTTTCCCTCTGTCATAAAGTACGGACGAAACCGAAGCAACTAACTTAGATTGAGGACCCGTTAATTGATTTTCGAGTCCTTTTATAATACTAGAAACTGCATCGAAAGAACTTTCATTTAGATAGGTCCAGTTGTTGATATTGTTGCAGATTGAGACTATTTTGTTTAGCCATGTGTTGCAGAATTGTTCGTCTTCCAGAAAAGGATCATTGTCACTGCCTTCTTGCTCTTTCTTTCTTACAGCATCTTGGATGAATGAAACTGCATAGTTTATGATGGCAAGCATGTCCTGAGTGTTTCCATAATTAGGGAGCAATGCAATTTCATTTTTTGCATTGTTTTTGTAGTCGTTGAGAATGTCCTTTGCCAGTAGTTGAAATTGGAAGTCATTGTTGAATGATTGACATTTGAGCATTGTAAATGCTGCTTCTTTGGCTTCCTCTATTTGTTTGAACCGTTTCTGAAACAGCTCAAACGGTGTTGAATCGTTCATAAGTTTCTTTGCTAAAAGAGAAAATTACTTTGAGGTTCTTCTTATTTGTTGTCGTCTATGTCCTTTTTGCTGAGATTGTGTTTCGTGTAGATATCCTCTTCAATTGAATCCAACGAGGATATACAATTCATGAAAAGAAACATAAAAATCACTGCGCAGAATGAAATAGGTAGCATGATAAGCTCTTCCTTCTCGTTATAAAACTTAAGGTAGATGCCAACAGGGGTAGAGATAGCAATTGTTACAATTGCTAGTATCCTACGCCAGCCCCAGCCTTTGAAAAGAAATTCTATGCGAGCTGCTTGAAATTCTTGTTTTGCTTTTTCTCGCTCAGCTTTGAGAATCTGTCTAGCACGAGGAGTCTTGGTTATGAACTCCTCATTTCCCTTTCTTTTGCGTCTGAAATGAGTGCCAAGCAAGCATCAAGATTGTCTTCTAGCAGTTCCAAAAGCTCAGCAAAGCATTCTAAGGACTTACGTCTCCAATCACCTCTATAGCGTCCCTCTTTGGCTACTGTTTCTTGTTTTAGAAAGTATTTATAAGCTTCTCGAAGTTCCTTTTCTGTCTCTGGTAATATGAAGGAATCGATGAGCGAGCTTTTTTCTTCTATGAAAGCATATTCGCACTCTTCTCTTTCTTCCTTGTTGATTATCGTTAGTAGCGCAGTGCTATGTTGTTGGGATAACTCTTTGAGCTGTTTTTGCAGTGTTTGTAGTCGAGACTCTGTTTCGTTTGCTGCCTTTTCATAAGTGGCAAGCACTTTTTCAACCTCATCAATGTCTGCGCCTAAACTTGCAGCTTTTTTGAGCAAGACATCTTTTTCTGCTGGCGTGATGACGCCATCGCTTGCTGCGATTTTAATGAGTAATTCTAATTCGGGAGGTAACATGATTTAATCCTTGATTTATAGGTGCTTGTAGCAACCTTGAGTACCGGTTTATTTTTAGCAGTAAAAGGATTATCTGCTGAGTATTCTGACACAAAACTTATGTGTCAGAATACTCTTGGCAGATAGATGATAATATGGGTGTAGATGGGTTGCACCACATACTATGGTCAACGATGAAAAGGACTATCGTTTATACCAGTTGTGACCATCGTTGTTTGAATAGTACAAACCTTTGCTTGTGGTCATCAATAAGTCTTTACCACCATCAGAAAGGTCTTGCAAGGTACCCATTGATGATGTTGCTGCAAAGCGTAGATACCAGTTGCTACCTTTGTTGTTTGAATATTCAACGGCATTTTTGGCAGGGTTGATGCGAATGAGTTCCTTGCCTCTAGTGATCATAAGACCCATAGTTGTTGAGTATTTGTTTGCTTATTCAGTCCTAATGAGCGTTTTACTTGTGGTTTATCTTTGAAATGGTGGGCTGAGAATCCTATATGTTTAGAATGTAGAAATCACCTTTCAAAAGTTGTATAGGGGGTAGCAATATAGAGATTTCTATTTTGCTTTTATCTTAATTAATTGCTTGCGTTTGATTCTTCTTTGAGGTGATATTTGTCGTAAACCATATCACGTATGCGCATTGCTTCCAAGTACCAAGTTGCAATAGGAGCAACAATGAGAGTCATCCAGAGCAATGTCTTGAGACCAACGTGCCAAGAGAAAATGATTTGCAGTAATGCAAGTACAACTCCTGCAATAATTAGTTTAAAGCGCCAACCTTGAAAAAGTGAAGGTCTTGATGCTTTGTATTCCTCTTCAGCTTTTGTTTTGAGAATCTCAATCATTTCTAAAGCGCGTGGCACACTATTGCAAACTTCCCTGTTGTACTCTAAAGCCACTAAGGTGACTTCTTCGCTGGCTGCTTGGTTGTTCTTTAGTAATTCTAAAAGAAGCCCTAAGCATTCTATTACCTTTTTTTTTCCAGATGATGCGCAAATCATTATACTCATCGTGTAATGAACGGTTGAAGGCGAATAGGTACAATTCACGAAGCTCTTTGGCATCAGTAGGGCAGGACAATGCCTCAATGTTTAATGCGATAAGATCAATGTAATCCGCCTCGTATTCAGCCTTTTCTCTATAGTCTGAAATAGCGGAGAGTCTTAGATCTTTTTGCAATTTCAGCTGTTGAAGACGTTCCTGTACTTCTTTTAGAGCTGGATACGAAAACACTGTGCATATAGCATTTTCTTTAATCACTTTTTCAACCTCGTCCAAATCAGCACCCATTTCTTTCGCTTTATTGATAATAGAATGGTATTCTGCAGAGGTGATAAATTGATCTTGAGCTGCGATTTTAATGATTTGTATTAATTCGGGAGGTATCATTGTGTATCATTTTAGTGATATGCGCTTCTTATGAGCTGTGAATGCGTTTCTCTTTTGCAATTTCGGCGTAGGGGGAATGGCTGTTACTTCATTTCCTTTACTCCAAATGCATCAGAATGTTAGGTATACGGGCACCCGATGAACTCCAAGAACTTTTCTAGAATGTCGTCTCCTTTTGGAGTGAAGAGTTGTTGGAAAGTGAACTCTACTGTGTCGCCTTTGAACTGAGGGTCTTGATAACGGAAGAAGTTCTTGTCCGTGCCATAGTTGTCCTTGCAGAAGGTGTACCACAAATGGCGCATCACGAAGTTCTTAAAATCAGATGACTCCCATATACCGTAGTTTTTCTCGTCGTCGATAAAGAGCTCTCCTACCAGTAGTTCTTCTGAATGGGTGTAGCGGAAAATGACTTCATTGATGGCTTTGAGAATGTCGTACCATCGATATAAATTTCCGCCTATTTCAATGTCGAAATTTCTACTATTTTCAATATTGAAGGGGACATATTCCCAATACCATTTGCGTTGGAAGGCATGATCCATGGCGAAGGCTGCTTCTTCTCCAGTGGTCATTGTAGCCCAGATGTAGAAGTTATTGGGGAGGGATATCGATGTTTTGGAGATTCTCGAATCGCCCGAGTTAAGTGCAACTGCTAAATTATGGTCTGTTTCTACGGGATGTTCGGATTCTCCGTTTTTCGATCGAGCAGGCTGTAGAACTCGCCAAAAATCTTAGGAACATCACCACGATGAATGTCTTTGATGATAAGAATGACAGGAGTGTCTTTGTGGCATGCTCTGTAGGCTTGCATAAAGACTTTTAAGTTGTATTCAAGGGTGGTGATATTCTTGTGGGTGTGCGTCTTTTCGGAACTTACGAAATCGTCGTAGGTGGTTGCAGGATGGAACGTTGTGTGAAAGAGCTGAAAGTCTTTTTCGTCTATTTCTTTTTGCTCACCCCATTCTCTGATGGCTTTACGAATAGCCATATCCAGAGCACAGCCAGGAGAACCATAGAATATGGTTTGATGTTTATCCCTGTATTCAAATGTTCGTCTAGCGGATCTAGTGTTCGCTGTGATTTTAAGTCTTCCCATTTTAGTATACTGTTTTTTTACCTCATTCTCAGCTCACAAAGATGTGAGCTGAGAACAAGAGTTGAGGTGAGAGTTAGAATTGAGTTGGATTAATCGAACTTCAGAACATTCTCTTTGTCAAAGATACCGTCTTCGAGAACTCTTCCGGCAAGTCCTTTCCAGCGTTCGAAGCAAGAGCAAAAATATTCCTCTGTTGGAAGAAGGAAACCTGCAACTACAGGATAAAGGGGGATGTCTGGATCTAATCCATATTCCTGAACGACCTTTTCTTTTATCATATTGTCGAAATCATATCCGAAATTAAAATCCTCGGCTTCGCTCATCAACTTTGTGACGTTTGCTATATAGAAAGGCCCCTTTTCTTTGGCATACGCTTCAAGGTCTGCCATGGTGAGTACAGCCTCGTTGTAAGGATAAGTGTCAAAGTCGTAGTCTTCCAAACAGCCAACGAGTTGAGAATAGATGCTATTGCAAAACTCTTCATTAACACCATAAGCTGTTTGACGTTCAGGATTGAAAATCCATTGACCTATGTTGCGAAACATGCTGACAGCTGTACGTATGGCATCATGCTTTTCAGGAGTTTCATAATACTCCTCATCTCGGAGGTCTCGGAAGTTGGAGAAATCATCTGCTTCAATATATTGGAGGATGAGTTTAGATTTGCGTTCATTCAATCCAAGACATTCTGCGATATTCTCTCTGCCGCCAGCGTAGTCAATGTACCAATACAAACATTCTTCTACGATGTTTGAGTCCAAGGTGAGGTCAGAACCATCTTCGTGTTCACCGTGCCAGTAAACTTCCCATGTGACGATATCAAGGATTTCATCACCATGCTCGAGAGCAAAAACCAGGGGCTTGCACTCTTCTTTAAATTGGTCAATATATGACATATTGGTAAGTCATTATGTATCGGTGCCCCGATACCGGTTAATAGTATTCGCGAGTAGAGTGTGCTTGACAGCTCGTTTCGCTGGTTCGCTGTGCAAATTTGCAGTTTTCTTTATAAACCTAACTTGTCCATTTTAGTCCATTTTGAAATTAAGTGAGAATTGTGGTATTTGGACCGGTTTGGACTAGATAGAGGGTGCAGAAACTTGCTGACTCTGGTGTTTGGGAGAGTGAAAGTAGCCAGAAAATGCACTTTGCAGTGAGAAGATGCAGAATCGTGTTGCAGAATTGCGAGCAATAGAGAACCCTTTCCAAGGAAGAAGTTTTAGTGCTAAACGCTAATCTACGGGGCGAAGTTAGTTTTTTTTTTAGAGACGGCAAAATGAAAAGATAAAATCCTTACTGCACTGCCGCATTTTTATCTATTTTGTCATCTTGGGCTGTAATGCCGTCGGATGAGTAACAGTTTGTAGACGAGCGAGAAAGGGAGGAAAGGGGAATAGATTTGTAGGTTAGAGGTATATTTTGTATCTTTGTGGATAAATGCAAGAAGGCCGTTATTCGATTCGAAGCTTGCACAATGACAACTCGTAGCCATAAAACGCATAAAATAGTATGTCTTCACTCCAAAAGTTGTGCCGTGAACTTGAAGCCGCCGTTGGCAAACCTCTGAAAACTTCCAGGGATTTTAATCAACTAGCCCTAATGATTACAGAGCGTACGCGCCAACCTATTTCGCCAACTACGCTCAAACGCTTGTGGGGGTATCTTAATGAGGAGAGTAGTCCCAGACAATTCACGTTGGACCTCTTGGCGCGCTTTTTGGGGTATCGAGATTTCAATCATTTTGGTCAGCAGCAGGGAGTGGTGCAGAGTGGTTTTGTGGATGCAGCTGTGCTTTACGCAGACGAATTGTGTAAGGGAGAGAAAGTGCGCATCTGTTGGGCACCCAATCGCGAGTGTGTGCTGAACTATTTGGGAGAGCATAAGTTTGTGGTGGAGCGTGTGCTCAATTCTAAACTTGCGGTAGGCGACACGTTTGTGTGTGCTCAGTTTTTTCAAAAAGAATTGCTCATCGTTTCCAATCTCGTGCGTGGTGGAAAATTGATGGGAACTTATGCTATGGGAAAACAAGGTGGCGTGACGTGGATAAAACTCTAGAGAATAGAGTATTAGAGCATTAGAGTGTTGAGAGAAGGTGCGTTAATTACTTTTGTTTTTATTGTCAAGTTCGGCTTGTTTCGCTGCTTTTTTGCGTGCAGAGGATGCCTCACGGTATTTCTGCAATTGCGCCATCCAGTGATTGCTGTGATGGTTCATCGAATAAAACATCAATTCTGTATAAATCGCATTTTGAGTCGTTTCGTCAAAAGGTTGTTCATAGGCAAACTTTTTGATTTTAGGATAATACGTGTCCATCACTCCGTCCATCTTTTTGTTTAGTCGCATGTACCCCTCATCGGTGTTCCAATCAGGGTCTTGCAACAAGGTTTGCATTTCTTTTGCATTTTCGTCAATCATGCGTTTTCCACGTTCCAATGCAGTTCGAGCAGCATTTCCCCAATACAACCCTGCATTCGGTGCTGTTTTAGAATCCGTGGTTTCTGCTGAAGGAGATTTCGCAGGGGAAGCGGAAGGCGAAGACGAGGAGGAAGGAGCAGAAGATTGAGATGCAGAAGTAGGATTATGTTGCGAAACACCCTCGTTTTGCTGCGAATTGTTTGTTTCTTCTCCTATTTCTCTTTTTTCTCCTGTACCCAGCATATTCCTTTCATTTTCAAGCGTTTTTGTAGCAGCGTTTTCAGTTGCAGACCATTCAGGAATTGCTTTGCGCACCCATCCTCCACCGAGCATAATGATGCAGACGCCGAAGAAAACCACGGCAATCCGTCTCCAGAAAAACATTTTCTCTGCAAGAAGCAGTTTTTCAGCCACTTCCTCCACGTTTTGAAAGCGCGAATCGAGCGAAGCACAAGCACGCTGCACCACACCTTTCGACCATCTTCCAAGTCGAAAATCCTCGATGATGCGTCCCAAACTATAGATGTCGGCGCGCTGATAGTTGATAGTGGCTGAATCCTCCACGGCTTCTACGGCTTCCACTTCCGGAGCTCTGTAACCCACCGTTCCAGCAGGCACTTTCATGTAGTCGAAACTGTCGGCATCTGAGAGTCCGAAGTCAATGAGTTTCACGTTGTTGCCTCGGTGAGTCACCATAACATTCGAGGGTTTCAAATCGCGGTGAGCCGTTTGGTGTTGATGCACATAGGCTAATGTTGTGATCAACTGGTGGATCACTCTCAGTTTTTCTTTCTTGGAGTGCGGTTGTTTCAGCCATTCTTCGAGCGTCACCCCATCAATCCATTCCATCACGATGCTCAATCCCAGTTTGTCCACCTCCTCGATGCTCACCACATTGACGATGTTTGGATCTTGCAGCGACGCCATAATATTAAACTCTTTGCGGAGCATCGACACAAAGGGTTCGGTGTTGCGCACCTTTTCCTCCAAACTTTTGAGCACCCACCAGCGACCATTACGGCGCGCTCGAGAGATAATATTATATCCTCGTACCGCAATGGTGCTGAAGTCGGTGAAAACGCTACTGGTTTCCACTACCTGTTGTTCCATAAATTCAGAAGTTGAGATGTTGTCTTGCATGATTTTTATGAATCTACTAGGTGATTTAGCCTTTAAAAAAGACATCAGGAGCTCATCGTTGTTTTTTTGCAATGAGTTGTTGAATCCGATGGCTGATTCCCACGATACGTGCGATTTCTTTTCTTGGGCATCTTCTTTGCAGCAAGGCAAAGACTTGCGACCTTTGCTCTGAGGCCAGTTGTTTGTACATACGCAATACAAAGATAATTAATCTCTGAGAATCCTCGAAAGGGGACTCTTTTTTTGTATTGCCGGTATCGCTTTTCGGGGCTACACGCCCCGGCCGCGAGGCCAACCCGCGGTGTTTTTCATGGATTAGAACCTATGAAAAACGAAGGTTTTTCCCCAAGAGGCTGGATGCTGCTACTTTACAATGCCGTTGTCCCAACTAGAGCGTATGTCTTTGATCTTTCGTGCTTTGTTTTGATGCCCTTTGAAGCATGACCATGAGCAAGAGACATAGAGCATATTGCGAAATCCTATATTGCCGATGATGTTTGTGCTAGGAAGTACCGAAGAAATTCGTTCTTGATGCATCGTCTTGCCAGTGGAGAACGCATTGCGCAAGCCCAAAGACAATGAAACCTTGTGCCATTGATAGCCTAGTTTCACATCAGAGACTGCATATTTGTGCACAAGTATCGGGCCTATGAGTTGCTCCGAAGCAGAACGATAGTATGCCGTCAGACTCCAAGCGCGCCAATAAGCAGTGAACCCTGCTTGAAGATTGAAATAGCCGTTGCCTGTGCGTGTAGGATTGGGAAAAGAGGCAGATTGAGAAGCAGCAGATGAGAGATAAATCGATTTATCCCAAGAGAATTTGGGTTCTACATATACATTGACTGCACGATTCCACAGGTCTTGCGAGAAGTAAAGTCCAAATCTAAGTGGTGTGTATTGATATGATTGTTAATGCTAATCCACAAATTTTCATCTTTCCTTTGCACTTCTTGCTCGGCAATGCGCCGGTGAGCATATTCGTGGTTCACATATGCAAAAGCAGTGGTGCCGGCACGCTGAAAACTGAGTGTGAATGCGTTGATGTTGGTGCTAAATCCGCGTAGGCCAGCATTGCCTATGGAAAATATGTTGGCGTCGTCTTGATGAGGATAGGCCGAAAGTTCAGAAAGCGTAGGAAGCGTGGGGACTTGTTCGTAACGATAGTTGAGCGACCAAACGTCGTTAAAAACATAATCTAAGGATAGATTGGGCTGAAACGTCCAAAACACATGCTGTTCTTGCGATTCACCAAAGTTCTCACGGCTACCTCCTAGGCCTAGCGCAAAATAGAGTTTGTCCCAGTTGCCACTCCATTGCACATAAGCAAAGTGGGTGGCATCGAGAAAGCGAAACGTTGCGTTGTTGGTGCCAACATAACTGTTGCGCGTGAAAGAATTAGCGTGTTGATAACCCACATTTAAGGTATGGCCATTGGCAAAGGTGTGCTGAAAGTCAGCTTCTCCGCGCCAACTGTATTTTTCGCCCTCCACATCATAAACATTATTGAGGAGAGATGTGTGCGCAGTCCACGTTTGTAGCGGTTGTTGAGCCACGCACCAGCCACAGAAAGTGTGAGTTTATCGGCCGGAGAAAGGTTTTCTTCGTAATAGGCACGGAGGTGTGTACGATTTTCTCTGCTGTGTGTCAGCGTAAAAAGGTCGCTTGCGGCATCTCCCCACACACGCTCGTGCAGCGTGCGCTCTGGAAATCGCTCACTACTGAACCCGCCTTTCACATCGACTACTCGCTGCTTAGGAATCACTAAAGCGTAAGTTAGCACGACGTTATCGCTGCGGAAATCGTTGCCTTCGTAACTTCCTGTTTTTGAGCGCTGGCGAGAGCGTCCGTCAGGATAGAAGAAATTCTGGTGACTTTCGGAGAAAGCCTTGGTCACGTCGTTAGCCTTGAAATTATATTGCAGGCCTAGTGTAGCATTTCGGTGAAAATATTTTGCCCAAGCACCATCATCGTTATAACTGGTGGTTAGTGCATTCATCGCATTTGCGCCAAAGGCATAGCCATGATTAACCAAACGCGTACGCACATCAATGACAGCTGCTACGTGGCTTCCATATTTCGAAGGAACAATAGTGGAAATTTCCACCTTACCCACCATCTCTTGTGGCAACGTTTGCAAATTATTAAGTGATGATTCAACACCATTGATGAGAACAATCACATTTCCCGAACTCGTGGTGCTGATTATGTTTTTCTCCACAGGATCAATCTTCACACCGGGCAAACGTAGCGCACAGAGCAAGTCAAGCCCATTGGTTGTATGTTTACGTTGTAACGTAGAAGGGAAGAGAATATACCCACCTGTCTTTTTCGCGATTTGTGCGCTATTGACTACAGCCTCGTTGAGTTGCTGCACTTGTACGCTGTCGGCCGATGTTTGTGCTAGCCCACATAATGAGAAGAGGGAGAAAACACCTAAAAAAAGTTTTCTATCCATAAGATGTGCGTTGAGGTTGGGAAAGATCATTGTTCTTGATTTGATTCGTTATTGCACCACAAATATAAGAACTTTGGAGTTTACACACGTTTTGGGGACAGTATCTTGTAGTGCTGGGCAACGATGGTTAGACACGCAGGGTCGCAGTCTATGGCATCACGTTGGAGAAGTGGTGCATAAGACAAAGAGAGCGACAATGAAAAGACTAACACAGCCAACGAACGCTCTGAAGCTTCTTTGGCCATGCTACGAAAAATAGAAAACGAAGAATAGCTAGTCCTTATAAGGCAGCAGTTGGAGCTGATTGCCCAACAACGATTGGATGTCTTGGGGAAGGGGAAGCGTGTATTTCGAGAGATCGATGTTTTCTGTCGCAGCGCGTCCGCGGAGAGAGTGAGGAATGTCGTACCAATCTGTGTCGAAATCGAGCTTTTTGTAGTCCGCTTTGCTTAATCGTTGGCGTTCGAAGACTACAATCTCGTGAATTTCTGTGAGGGGAACGCGAGTGGGATACTTTTTTGTCCAAGTGTCGCGCTGCAGCAGCCAACGATAGCTTTGCATATCATAGACACGCAGGCGTGCGGTGTCCACTGATGCAGGGAAACGCTCCTCGAGGGTGTGGAGATTGAACTTAATGGAACGGCCGAAAAGGTGACGCGTTGCGGTGTCTTTGGGAGTGAGTAGATTGACCTTTGCGACATAGGCTCTTTGACTTGGGTCGAAAGTGAGTAAACCTAGTGGTTCGCGAGTTTTCTTTTTGAGAATGAGTTTTTCCTCTCCCGATTGTTGTAGGATAAAACTCGGACTATTGGTCGCAACATGATGGTTGCTCACCCAATCCAATAGGCCGTTGTCATCCACTTCTACCTTGCTTCTGTTGAGATGATTCTCACGAATACGCGCTTTATCTTTGTAGGCATCTAACTTAAGCACACGATATTCCAACTTATCGCCCTTACCATTGACATAAAAGTCCAAGACGGCATCCACAAAGTTCACCGGAATGCTGTCTACATACTGATAAGAACGCACGACAGCGCGGAGTCTGTAATAGTCCGCAGCCTTTGCCGTGACTTCCGATGCCGCAATTTGGTAATCGCGTGGGACGAGGCGAACAGTATCTGCGATTTGTGTAGCCAAGGGGTGATAGGATAAGTGAGAAAAACTCAGATTTTTAGCGTTCGTGCTGGAGAGAAAGCATCCATTTGGGGAGTAATTCCCAAAACTTTCCCTGATTGTGCATCGGTCACTACCACATTTTCTATGGGCTGCCGCGTTGTGGCATCCACGACATGGACTTTGCGCTGCGCTGAAAGGCTGATTGAGAAGAGAGTGCAGAGGGAATAGATGAGTAGTCGGGACATAATCAAAAGTGTTTTAGAAAATAGCCCCAGAGAAGTATAAGCAACTCTGGGGCTGACCTAGTGTTTACCACCCAGGTAAGCGAATTTTGAAAGTAAAGATGCGAAAGATGTGCCGATTATGCCAAGGTGGGACACACAATGGAGGTCGCAAGCTATCCGATAACCTGTAGCTTCAATCAGCGATTCATGAACATCTATCAGCGCTTCATGAATTGTCGGATTCGCTTCAAGGGGATTCCGAAATTAAATTGTCGGAAACTCTCAACTTGGCAAAGTTGACGGCGACAAGGTTCCCCTCAGCATCGATGACAGGACTACCGCTCGAACCTTGCACGGTGGCAATGTCATACAGCACCCTTTGTCCGTCGGGAAGTTGGGTCACCTTTCCACTCGTCATCTGCGCTTGGATACCGGTACTCGTTTTGGCGAGATCCGGTCCGGCATTGTAGCCGATCATGTAGAGCGGTTGTCCCATCTCCAACGGGAGATCCTCATCTTCGATGGTGAACACTTTGGCGTCGCCGGGTGTTCTCTTGTTTTTCAACTGGATGAGCGCCAGATCCACGTCTTCGAGATCGGAGGTTTTGATGACCACACAGGGATTTTTGCCCAAGAAATCTTCGACTCCCGTCACGTGCGTGTTGTTGTAGGCGATGCCCAGTTCGCAAACCGAACTGATTCTCAGTGCTCGGGGATCGTCGAGCTCGTTGAGTTGCTGAATGGCTTGATCGCATTGGTCATACTGGCTTTTCAGCTTGCTCTGTTCTTGCTCGATTTCGCTAATACGGGCGTCGTTCGAATAATATCCTTCCTCTACATCGTCATACTCCTCATTGTATGCATACTGCTCTTTGTTTTTTTCCAACTCGTCGAACTGGTCACTGAGTTGCTGCTTTTGATACTCGTAGTACTGCTGTACGGCGTGAAGGAGGTTTCTGTAACCGGCCTTGATGTCGTTTTCATCAATCGAGGGTTGTGCCACGTGGCGGTTGGTCATAATCGTACCGTTGTTGTCGACAAAAAAACCGGTGCCGGACATCCACGAGCAGTTGTTTCGGATCTCATTGACGTCGAGCGTGACGTTCTCCAAATCTCCGTCTTTGTCCAAATCAGAAAAGAACATGGACTGGCCGTTGGGAAGTTTGATCTTGTAGTAGTACTTATTGAGAATGAGCACTACCCCACTTTTGTTCTCGTCGAAGAGTTCGGCCTGCGTCAATTCGCGTTTGCAAGACGCGAACAACAGCAAGAGTAAGGCGAATAGGGGGAGAAGACGTTTCATACTGTTGAATTTAAGACGGGTGTCAAGGTGTTCGTTGAAAGGAATTGAATGTTGCCGCAAAGATACAAAATATTCTATCTTCACCTCTATTATAGGATAAAAAATGAGGCCTATTTATCTCACCGACCGGGCCCCGTCGCGCGCAATTGGGTGCCCGATCAAACGAAACACCGCGCCCCCAATAGCGATGGGGACGCGGTGGAAAGTCAGATCGCTGCAGGAACGGGACGAAACCGCCGCTGCGCTCCGTGCCGCTGAGGGGAAATTCAATAACGGCGCATGGTGGTGGTTTCTTCCTGTCCAGTGCGGGCATTCACGAATGTGACGGTGGCCTTGTTGCCGGGCAAGGAGAGGAGTCCTCGCGTGGTGGCCGTTGCCAAGTCGATGGTGTCGAAGCGCTGCCCGTTGAGCGCCACGATGCGGTCACCTTGTTGGATGGGCAATTTCTTGTTCCACACCACTCCGGCCACGATTTTACCGTCGAGGGTGGCCGTGGGGATCACTTCCCAATCGGCAAGATAAACATCGGCCGACGTTTTGCCGTCGTAAGGAAGGAAATAGAAGGTGCGTCGGCGGAAGTCGATAGCAACATCGCCATATTCGAGCAAGCGCGCTCCGATACGCGAATCGTGTCCGCCTGTGGTGACAGCGGCGACGTTGCGAAAATCGAAACCGGCCAGACGGAGATGCGGCACCTTGACGCGGTGTTTGAGTGTGGGCGGTTCGATGCCCGAAGCCCCCATGGAAAGTGAACCCATGGCCGAAGCCTGCGTGCGGAAGGCGCTGCCGGCTTTCGACAATCGGGCGTAGTTGCGCACGGCGGGTTCGTAGAGAGCATGTGCCCCGAGGTCGAACATGACGGTATCGACCACCGCTTTGTCGAGTCGCACCTCGATCATGGGCACGTAGGGATCGGGCAGGAGGGGCGTGGCGTGCGAGAAATCGAGTCCGAGGCTATCGGTGAGTGTGGTGAAGACAAAGGTGCGGGTCGCGCGGCTGAGTTTGACGATGCCCATTTGCATGAGATTGTAGCCCAGGATGCCGTCGATGCCAAAGCGCTCGGTGGGACTGCCCTCGGGCCAGCACATGGCGGCGACGTTGCGGAAGTCGACACTGCCGAGTCGAAGGGAATCGAGCTGAGCCATACGTGCTGTGACGGGACGACCGTTGGAATCTTGTCCGGTTTGTGCCTCACCGAGTGTGATGTGGGCACGGCGAGCAAAGGAGTAGCTCACGCAACAGGGTGCACCGGTGTCGAGAAGAAAACGGCCGCGAGTACCGTTGACGGTGACATCGACCATGAATTTGCCATTTTGCTCCACATAGGGCACGACGGCACGAAAACGCTGTGCAGTGCCGGCGAGGGGCAGCAGGGCGATGAGCAGAAGGAGAAGGCGGAAGATGCGCATAGGAGATGAATTGAAAGAAAAACAGCGGCCACTCCCCGTGGGGCCGGAAGCGACACGAGGAGCGGCGTGAATGAAGTGGGATGTAGATCAGCGAGTGGGAACTTTCGCGATCTCATCGAGCAGGCGTTCGGTGGGATAGTAGCCCACGATGCTGCCGACTTTGGTACCGTCGGGGTTGAGGATGAGCATGGTGGGGAAGGAATTGATGCCGAATTGTTTGGACACAGCCGGTCCCTCTCCCTTTTCCATGTCGATTTGCAGATTGACGAAACGGGCATTGAGCACTTTGCCCACTTCGGGTTGGGGGAAGACTTCGCGAGCGAGTTTCTTGCAGGGGCCACACCAACTGGTGTAGCAATCCACGAAGACCTGTTTGCCTTCCTTGGCGGCTTTGGCCAGTGCGTCTTTGAGCGAGAGCTGCTCAAAGTTCACTCCGTCGTGCTTCTCGAGTCGATCGGCGAGGAACCCGAGCCGTTTGCCGGCTTCGCCGGGGTTGCGGGTCGCCGCTTCTCGGAGATAGGCCACGACTTGCTTCGTCTGTTCGGCCGTCATGTCGGGGAAGTCGAAGGTGAGTTCGTAGGACGGGCGATCGTAGCGGAAGGCATCGCCCTTGGCGCGCATGTAGTCGAGCAGTTCGGCGATGCGCTTTCTCCGCGCAACTGCGCCAATTTGCAGGCAACATAAACGACGGAGGTGTCAGGAACATTGGCACGGCGGGCATCGATTTGCAGTCCGAGCACGGCATCGGCGTTGTAGGGGGTGGAACCGGCGGCATAACCGGCGGCTTCAGCGTAGAAGAGACTCTCGACGAAATCATTGACCTTCTGTCCGTTGTTTTTCACGAACTCCTCTTTATTGTCGAGCAGATTCTTGTAGAGCGGACTTTCGCGATCGGTGATGAGTTTGGAGACGACGAACCAGTTTTCGGACTTGGCGTAGTCTTTGGGTTTGAGTGTGGACACGTATTCTTGCGCCACCTTGTCGAACTGTTCCTTGTCGTCGGCGAGATTGAGATCGTAGAGATAGGCGAGGAGCGTCTTTTTTTGTCGCGCTTACCTTTCTTATAGGCGGCTTCAAGTCCGGGGAGAGAAGTTTTGGGCGAGAGGGCGCGCATGACATCTTCTTTGAACTCGGGCAATTTCTTGCCGCCCACAATACGCAAGAGGATGTTGCCGTCGGCATCAAGCACAAGGAAGTGGGCAAAGCGGCGAATGTCGTAGCGCTTGGCGACGGCTGCGTTGGCGCGCTTGCTCACGTCGATGTAGAGATTGACGAAATTGCGGTTCATGTAGTCGGCAAACTCGGCATCGGAGAAGACGTACTTGTTCATACCGTGGCAGGGAATGGCCCAGTCGGCGAAGCAGTTGAAGAAAATGGGCTTTTTCTCGGCGCGGGCACGGGCCAGGGCCTCATCGAGCGTGTAGACATAGTTGAGTTTTACGTCGGCTTTGACGCGGTCGCCGTACATACTGGGTTCGGGTTGTGCGACGACGGCCAAAGGAGCCAACGCGCCTGCAGAAAGACAGAGCGAAAAAAGGAGATGACGGAAAGACATATTGAGAATGGTCTATTCAAGAGGAGTTATCGGAAAAGAAAAACAGCAGATACTCGAAGCCGCCGCAGATCGGCGGCTCCGAGCATCGGCCGAGGCGATGGGCTGCGAGGGCCTCACTTGAGGTCCTTGACACAGCGCACGCTGTAGAGCACAGGTCGGTAGTTGTTGGCCACTCGACTGGTGCCACGCCACACTTTGGTGGTGAAATGGTCGGAGAGTCGGACGTAGGCGGCCGGAATGGAGTCTTGCAACATGGTGGAAGTGGCGGTCCAGAAATACCAGGCCTTGCCTTTGTTCTCGTAGAAGTTGCCTGCTTCGCGCTGGTAGAGGTTGCCACCGGTGCGGCGGGCGTCGAATCCGGTTTTCCTCCCACGCTGAGCAAGGTGGCCAGTCCCTCGCCGCGCCAAGCCTCGTTGCGCTCCACCTCACGAGCGGGCAAACCGAGTGTGCGTTCGAGCTGTTTCCAGTCCTCGTCGGTGGGCAGGCGCCATCCTTCGGGTGCTACACGTTGCGCCGCCGCAAAGGTATAGAGAAATCCGTTTTTCGCCACATAACCGCCGTTTTCTTTTTCGGTCTTTTCGAAATTGGCCAGCCCGGCTTTGTGCCGGGCCTCAGGAAGTTCGGCGTATTTGAGGAGTCGAACGGTGAGCGTGTCGTCGAAAGCGGGGTTGAGGTACTTGATGTTCTCACGCACTTCGGCCACGGTCATGCGGCCGCGTTTGAGCTGCTTGAGGAAACCTTCGACCCAGGGTGCGATGGGCGTGCCGTCGACTTCCCAACCGTTGTATTTCGGATCGTGGAAGAGATGATCGATCACCTCGATGACGGCGGCGTTGTCGGGCACGATTTTGGTGAGATCGACGGGACGTTCGTCCCAGGTGTAAGCACCGTCCAAGCTGTATCCGTTGGGCGCGTAACGCAGATTCTCAGCCATCCAAAGTTGATTGCCGATGCGCACAGTACGGTAGACGTTGTTGTCGCGAGGGTCGGTGAAGTTCTCTCCGGGTTGCACTGCGGAGAGATTATATTGCGTCGCTTTCGGTTCGTCTTCGCCGCACGATGCCAGGCAGAGCGCTGCGGCGGAGAGGAGAGCGAAACAGAGAGGTTTGAAGATAGACATAACGATGGGGAGATGAATGGGTGAGATCACCCGGTTATTGTTCGTTCAGACGATTGTAGTCAAGGTTCACCCCGAGTTCGCCGGTGACGAAGCGGCGCAGGATTTCGTACTTGGCCATGACAACCGGGAGATGTCCGTAGCGCTGACGGAATCCGCCGTCGCCCAACCAAAGCATGGCCTTGATGAAGTATTCGCGATCTTCATCGGCGTCGCGGGGGGCGAATGAACCGGTTTGATTCCAACCACGGATGAAGCCGAAGGCGCCGATCTCATTGAGCATTTTGTCGCGAATCTCGATGGCTTCGTCCTCACTTTCGACGGTGGGGGCTCCACTGCCGAGGTCCTTGAGCAAGAGCGTCACCAGGTCTTCGTGATCGAAAGGCGTGTAGGGCGGTTGGTCGTAAAGCGCATTGACCGAAAGGACGTAGCTCTTCTTACCCATCTCGATGACGGTGGGGCAAGGCGAGGTTTCGTTGAGTCGCTTCCATTCGAGGTCATACCACCCTTTCTGGGTGCTGACATCTGCAAATTCGCCGCAGAGTTCGCGATTGGCTTTGATGCGGTCGCTCACCATGCTGTTGACGATTTCGGCAATCTGTGCATTGACCGAATCCTCGACGGTGATGTCTTTGACCCGAGCGAGCACCAAAGTGCGGAAACCGACATGGTAGATCGGTTTTTCGACCTTGTTGGCCGACGAAACGGTGAGGGTGTCGGCCACCATGACGGAGAAAGGACGCATCTGGCGGCTGATCTTGCCCAAATAGGCATCGACAAAACGCAAGGCGCGCAGTTGCTCTTCGGCGGTGCGCAGATAGTCGTAGCGATACTCCACCCCTCGGCTATAGCCGAAGAAGGTCCAGTTGAGATCGACCGTTTCGTAACGACGGGAGGCGCTGTCGGCGGGAGCTGTGCCGCCGTGAACGGCCACGGTGTCATTGAAATACACGGGGACGCCGTATTTCTTATAGATTTCGTAGCGCGCATGCTGCACAGGGTCTGCGGCATTGTCAACGACCGCGAAATCACGCTCAAAGGTGACAGCGGGCGTGATGCTCTCTTCGCTTTTGCAGGCGAAGAAAAGCAACGGCAGGAGAAGGAACAGGAGCTGTTTCATGAACGATGTGACTTAATGGGGAATGAGTGATGGGAGCCGATGCGCCGCTTAAGGGGCAGGGGTCGGCGTGGGGTTGTCTTCTTCGTCGTCGGTGGGCAGCGTCGGCAGCGGTTTGGGCTGCTTCACTTCCTCACGCTTGGGACGAATGTTGTTGGGCATCGGCACCTTGTCGAACTCGATGACCGAGAGCGGGATGGAGAACGTGTGTGCAGGATCGCCGGCAGGGAGCACGAAGGTGTGCGTGGTCAGGAAGGCATTGGAATTGGAGTAGGCATTGAAGACGTGCACGATGCTTTTTTGCTGCGGACGCGTGGCATTCACGGCATAGCGGCGCAGATCGAACCAGCGTTGTCCTTCGAAGCAGAATTCTCGGCGACGTTCTGCGCGGATCTCCTCGACCAGTGCCGCTCCGGTGAGCGGCGTGGGCGTATAGTCGGCGATGCGTCGCTGCTGCAAGCGGGCCAACGTGGCAGATGCCTCCGCATCTTTACCCTGCATGGCCTGTGCCTCGGCCAAGTTCAGGTAAGCCTCCGATGCGCGTAGCAAGAAACCGTCGGAGATGTGGTTCTCGCCCGTGACACGCTCATATTTATTGGAGAGCGAGATACTGTCGGACAGGCCGTTGACGGAAAAGAAGACTTGTTTGCGCACGTCGGTGTCGACGTAGGAGTCATACAAATCGCGCGTGACGCAGAAATCTCCCGGTGCACCGGTGAGCGACGTGCCTTTGTCTTGCGCGGCCACATAGTTGGCGCCTTGTGAGAAAAGCACCTCGGGATTGTTGCGCGTGAGGAAGGGTTTTCCCATCTGGAAATCAGTGAGCGCCGCCAGTTTCACGCGCGGACTTTCCACCACGCGGCGTGCGGCTTGCTCCGCCTCGGTCCAACGCTGCATGTACAACAAGGTGCGGCTGAGCAAAACACCCGCGGCTTCGGCCGACGCCCGGTGCAAACGATAGCGATCGGGTTGGGGCGAGAGCGTGAGCTGTTCGACCGCCAAGTTCAAGTCGGCAACGATCTGCGCATAAACTTGTCCTGTGGTGGCACGTTCGAATTGGGTCGGTTTGTCCTTGTCGTGCTCCACGTGCGGTGTGAGCTTGAGGGGCACGCAGAGATCGGTCGCGGCCGAATCAGGACGGTAGGCTTTTCCGTAGAGATTGGCGAGTGCCAAATAGAACTGGGCGCGCGCAAAGTGTGCTTCGCCCTTCACCCGGTGATAGAGTGCTTCGTCCTCTTTGGTGGCATGCGGCATCTCGTCGATGATGTCGATGATATTGTTGGCGTGACTGATACGCGAATAGAGCGTTTTCCATGTCGCATCGTCCCCCGCCTTGTTGGTCGCTCCGTAATTGTAGCGCACATCCTGTTGCCAAGTGAAGTAACCGTAGAGCGGTGCGAGGGTATGCGTCCAAGCCGTGTTGGCAATGTTGCCTTGTTGGGAGGTTCCGGTGGTGTTGATGTCGTCGTCGAGTGCATTGACGAAGCCATAAACTCCCGCGTTCATGCCTTTGTCGACTTCGTGGCTGCGAAGATACACATCTCCAATGAGCAATTCGTTGAGATCGGTGACGCTTTTGGCCACGACGAGATCTTGCGAATATTGGTCGAGGAAATCGTTGCAGCTCACCGTGGTGAGTGCGAGCAATCCGAGGCCGAGAGAAAAGATATACTGTTTCATGAGTCGTGGCAATTAGAAAGTGATGCGCAACCCGAGGGTGTAGGACGGGCGGAGCGAGAGAGCGGTTTGGATCGAGAAGCCATTTTGGGTGGGATCCTGCCCTTTGAGTTCCGACGATTTGACAGTGAAGAGATTCGTCACCGAGAAATCGAGCGCGAGGTTGGAGAAAGGCATTTTCTTCAGTTGTCGCTGCGAGAACTGGTAGCGGAACGTGACGTTCGACAGGCGGAGATAACTTCCCGACACCACGCGCACGTCGGCGTTGTCGTACATCGACCAATAGTTATCGGCGAAAGATTTGAAGCCTTTGAGTTCGCTGTTCGACGAGTTGCTCCAGTGGTAGCGATTGCGCTGGTACTCCGGATCGCTGGGGCTGATGAGCGAAGGATAGTCCGTGTGGCGCTCATCGCCGGGTCGACGCCAACGGTCCACAAACTCCTTGCGCACATTGTTTTCCGACGAAACGCCGTCGAGAATATCCTTATAGAGCGCGAATTTACGGATCTTGTTGCCAAGTGCATAGTTGAAGCTGGCCGCCAACGAGAGTTGTTTGTAGCGCACGGTGGTGTAGAACGATCCGCTGAGGTTGGGTTCGCGGCTTCCGCTGCGTGCCATGAGGAGCTGCATGATGCGGTCGAGCGTTTTACCCTCGAGCAGATGCTGGCGATCCTTGTAGTCATCGAAGAGCGGCAGTCCGTTGGTCGGATCGAGTCCGAGGAAGCGATAGCTGTAGAAGGTGCCGATGCTCTGTCCGTCGATCACCGCCGTACCGTTGAGATAGTCGTTTAGCGTGTAGTCGTTGATGGATTTCGTTTCAATGCGGTTGTGCACCACCGAGTAGTTCGACGAAATCATCCACGACCAATCGCGCGTTTTGATGGGATAGGCCGTGAGGTTGATGCTGAAGCCCTTGTTGTAAAGGTCGCTGCCGTTCATCACGTAGTTGTCCACGCCGTTGACCGACGAAACCGGGGTATTGTTGAAGGCATCGTGCGTGTGTTTGTAGTAAGCTTCGACGCCGAGCGACACGCGATAGTCGAAGAGCGCGAGATCGAAACCGGCATTGAATTGGTCAGTTTGCTCCCAACGCAGATTGGGGTTGGGGAGTGCAAAGACGCGTGCCACGTTCTCGCCGTAGTACGTGTCGACACTTTCCTGTCGGAGAAGCAGGTTGGGCGTCTGGTTGTCGACCATGTTGCCCGTCTTACCGTAGGAGGTGCGGAAACGCAGGTCACTCACCACGTCATAGCGGCGGAGTGCCAACTCTTTGAGGTTGAGCATTCCCGAAGCCGACCACACAGGCAAGAACTTCTCGTTGCTGCGCGAACCAAACTTGTTCGACGCATCGAAACGCGTGTTGGCGCTGAGCGACAAGAGACTGCCGTAAGAATAGGAAAGAATGGCGTAGCCGCTGAGACGATGCGTTTTGTCGGCCTTGATCGAAGGGGTGTTGCTCGCCAACCACTTCGCGTAGTAGGGAAACTTCTGCACCTCCTCGGCCGTCATGTTCACATATTTCAGTCCGCGATCCTTATAGAAACCGCGCGTGTTGGTGCTGAATCCGTCGGTGTTCGACGTGTTCATTTCGTAACCCAGCGAGGCGCTCACCAGGTGCTTCTTGTCCGCTCCGAGTGCGTGACGCAAGTTGGCCTGTGCGCGCAAGGTGAAGTTTCGCTCACGTTGCGTCCCGAATTATACACCCCACCGTAGGGCAAATCGCTCTTTCCGTACTGTCCGGGGATGGGATCCACACCGTATTCACTGTTGCGGAGCTGCGCTACGTAGTTCGATTTCTCGCCAAACCACGTGTCGTTGTCGCTCGTGTTGCGCTGATAGGAGGTGGTGAGGGTGAAATCGAGGAGTTGACGGAAGCGATAGGTGAGATCGAGCGCAGCCATGATGCCGTTCGAGGCGTAGTTTTTCTCCGTGTTGTCGATCTCGTTGAGAATATTGTAGCGATATTTATATTGTCCGTCCTTGTCGGTGCCCACGTTGTAGGCGTGGCGCTGATAGTAGTAGTACGATCCGTCGTTGTTGAAGGCGGGCAGCGCGCGGGTGGTGCCGTAAGCGTAGCCCAGCGGATCAATTTCGCCGGGGAGCTGCTCTTTCTTCTGCACATTGGCGTTGAGTCGCACATTGGCCTGGATCACTTTGGCAATACGCGTCTGCATGTTGAGCGAAGCCGTGTAGCGATCGTTGCGATGACGGAGCTGCACCCCCCTCTTCTTTGTTGTAGCCGAGCGAAGCATAGTAGCGCGCGGTCTCACTTCCGCCCGAAAGCGAAATCGTGTGGTTGTGGTTGAACGTATCGTGGGTCAACAGTCCGAACCAATCCGTGTTGGCCGTCTCGGCCTGACGCGCCTCAGCCACGAAGGTGTCATAATCGATCTGTCCCGTGACGTAGCGGTGATAAGCCCCCTCATATCCCACCATGGTCATGTGATTGGGGAAGGCATAGTGGAGGTTCACCAGGTCTTGTCCGAAGCGCACGCGCTCCTGCGAGTTCATCAGATTGATATTGCTGTCCGTATATCGCGGACGGGCGGTGTATTTGAACTGCGCATTGTAAGTGATGCGGGGCGGTCCCGGCTCACCTTTCTTTGTTGTCACAACAATCACACCGTTGGCAGCACGGGTTCCGTAGAGCGCAGTGGCGGCGGCATCCTTAAGTACGTCGACACGCTCGATGTCTTGTGGGTTGAGTCCCGAGATGGCGTTACCGATGTAGTTAATGTAGTCGGGGTCGTTGAGCTGTTCGTTGGTCACATCGACAGGATCCGACAAGGGAATTCCGTCGAGCACCCACAGCGGTTCGCGATTGCCGATGAGGGTCGACGTACCGCGAATGCGCATACGCGCCGTCGCACCGACCTCGCCGGAGTTCTGCATGAACACCATGTCGGGCACGCGCCCTTCGAGTGCCTGCTCGAGACTTGTCATGCCGGGCATGAGGATCTCGTCCATTTTGAGCGAGGTGATCGAACTGGTTTTCTCGCGTGTGCTAATCGTGCCGTAGCCCGTGACCACCGCTTCGCCCAAGCTTTTGGAATTGTCCTCGAGCATGAAATCATAGTGCATCACGCCGGCTTTCGTTCCCTTCACCTGGCGTTGCATACCGATGTAGGACACGGCCACGCTCAGTCCCGCAGTGCTCAGACCGGCAGGGAGATTGATCACATACTTACCGGTCTCGTCCGTTTGAACGGTCCAGGTCTTTTTGCCTTGCTTCACTCGCACATAGGCGCCCACGAGCGGATCGCCTTGTTTGTTGAAGACCATGCCCGTGAGCTGGTTGGCTGGGGAGTCGTGGGCTGTTGAGCCGCTGCGGGGAGCGCAAAACTCAGCGCCGCACTCATCAGAAGACTCCCGACTAGCACTTTCGGGTGAGCTGATTTCCTCATGTATCGATGGTTTAGGGTGTTTTAATTTAAGAAAACCGCAAGATAAACAGCGGAGCGATGGCATATTCCCAAAGAATACACAGAATATTCAATTTGAAACGCAACGCCCACTGCAAAAATACAGACTTCGTGACAATCCGCCAATGTTTTACTTGTTTTTCTACGTCGTAATCTTTTCCTTTGTCTCGTTTTCGACACTATATAATTGCGAAATTACCAATTTCGCATGCTCTTCGTATGCAAATGCAGGCAGAATAACAAAAGAACGCCCGACCTTCGCAAAGAAAGGTCGAGCGTTCTTCTTCTCCGGCGGCAGGCCGGTTCGAGATCCTGCGCGATGACGCGCTGCACATCGGGGGAAAAGGCGGAAAGCTCCCGTGAAATCCGAAAAAATGGGGAACTTTCGTCACTCTCCTCCCTTTTAATGCGCGGGCAGCTCCAACAGTCGGCGCACCAGCGGGAGCACCACGGCCGAAACCACCGCGCCGTTCAACGAGTGCTCCCCGTCGAACACCACCAAATGCTCCTTACCATAGTGTTTGGCGAAATCCTTCTGGTGATTCACCCGCTTATCGTGCTCTCCGAACAAGCCCCACACGCGCTCCTTCTCGCCGGCGTCGACGCCCTTGAAGAGTTGTTTTTCCAACTCGCGAAATTGGTCGATCATCGTGCGATCCACCTTGAAGTCTTTGGCGCCGTCCTCGCGTTTGTTGTAAAATTCGCGATGCCCCATGCCGTCAAACGTCAATCGTTTCGCCATGGAGAAAGCAGGATTGATGAGCACGCGGGGAATGCCTCGCAACATTTCGCCGTAGAGTCCGCCCATCGACGCGGTGACAATGAGATCGGGCTTTTCGTCGGCCACCAGTTGTAGGAGAAACGGCATCGCCTCAGCCGGCATGACGGGGATGTCAGGTGCCACCACCGTCACGTCGTCGGCATAGAGTTGGTCGCGCAGCATGATCGCCGTGCCGTTGTGCCCACTCGAGGCAAAACCATGGAGAAAGAGTATTTTTTTCATCGTGTTCGTCTTGTTGTCGCAACCCGCCCGTGCGGGTCTTTGCGCGAAGTTATGCACTTTCGGGCGAGCACGCAAGGGCAAGCACGCAAAAATGCCCCCGCACGACAAAGGCGCACCCTTCCTCACGGAAGCATGCGCCTTCTTCAGGAGTCACCTTTTCGGCAAAGGCAACGCGCGTTGTCGTCGGTCAACAATATAACCCTGTGATACAACCATCGGCCGGGCAATCAAAACGACAAACGCATCCCGGCAAAGTAACTGCGGGGAGCCATCGGGCCGTAGATGTAAGCCGAATCGCGGGGATGGCCGCGGTCGAAGTCATCTTGATAGGCATCGAAGAGGTTTTGCACCCCGGCGTAGACTTGCGCTTTGTAGTAGCTGCGAATTGGTAAGGTGTATTGCACCTTGAGTCCGCATTCGAAGAAGACGGGCGTCTTGAACGTGCGCGGACCGAGCACCGTTACGTTGTCCTGTCCCTCACCGCTCATCACGCGGTCGTGGCGCACCGTGGCCGAGGGGCGACCTTCATATTCGGTCAAGCCCGTGGGCTTCGTCAGGTCGTCCTCGCCGTTGGCATCCTTGGCGTAGTCGGTCGGAATCAGGTGGCCGGCCAACATCGAGCCGGTGAGATTGCCCGTGAGCGAGATGTCGAGGTGCTTCATCGGCGTGAAGGTCGAAACGAAATAACCGTACACATCGGGCGTGCGATAGATGCGGCGCGTGGTGTAGGCGTCGTTTTCGTCCCACTGCTGCGCTTCGTTCCACTGACTGCGGTGGTACGTCACGCCGGCCTGCAGCGCCCAATACTTCGGCAGCGAGAGGCGGCCTTCGAGGCTAGCGCCCACCACCTTCGCACCCGAAGAGTTGGTGCGGGTTTTCACGATCACACCGTCGCGTTCCGCCTGCGTGAGGTTGAAGGCATCGTGCAGTTCGGTGTAGAAGCCCTCGGCCGTGAGGTTCAACTGCCAGCCGCCGCCCAAGCGGGTGTACCAGTCGGCCGAAAGGCTGAAGCTGTTCGAACGCTCCTCGTGGAGGTTCTTTGCATTCTCGATCAAGATCAGATCACCGCCGGCATTGGCCACGTGCAAGTCCTCGTCGAAGATTTGCGGAGCTCGGAATCCGGCGCTGTAGTTGGCGCGCAGCACCCAATCGGGGGTCGGGTTGAAACGCACATTGGCACGCGGACTCAAAATGGCGTGGTCGAGCAGCGAATGCTTGTCCAAACGGCCGCCCACAAGGAAGCTCCATCGTTCCGTCTTCCACTCGTTTTGCAGATAAGCAGAAGTGGTGTGCACGTTCTGTTTGAGGTAGTTTTTGCGAAATCCGCTCTTGTCCTCCAAATCGTCGTGGTTGTATTCCACGCCCACGGTGAATTGTGAGGGCATGAAGAGCAGGCGGGCAAAGTCATAGGCATATTGCGCACCGAGCACGCCGGTGTAGCCCTTCGTGCGGCCGTAGCTCACCAGTCGCTTGTTCATCTCTTTGCTCTCTTCTGTAGTGAGAGGAGACGTTTTGGCCTTTTCGAGGAAGTCCGACACGAGCATTTCACCGCCGCCGTAGTAACTCTCGCGCTGCACCTTCATGAACGAAGCGAAGGCATTGACGCGATGGCGGGTGTCGTCGGAGATGAAGCTGTAGCTCAAACTTCCCGTCAAGTTGTTGTGACGCAGTTGTTCGGCTATGTGGGCATTGTGGGGCTCATTGTCGAAGAGATCGCCGCCGCGGCGGAACTCGCGCGTGTTGTGCAGCTCTGCTGTCAACCGCGAAAGTTCGCTCAGGCGAGCAAAGCCGCGCAAGCCCACGTTGTTCCCGTCGAGCTTCGGCATTTCCGAATAGCCGTCGCCGTTGCGGTCATAGGGCGAGCGATGGTGCAGCTGTCCGAAGAAGGTAAGGCCGAATTGGTTGTCGTCCGTCACATAGGTGGCATTGATGTTGGTGTTGTTCTCAAACGTGTTCAGTCCACCGATGCCGCGAATCTCGTGCGAAACCGCCGCCGAGGAGGCCGTGGGATCTTTCGTGATCACATTGATCACCCCGGCGATGGCCGACGAACCGAAGAGCGCCGAACCGCCGCCGCGCATCACCTCAACGCGCTCGATCATGTTGGTCGGAATCTGTTCCAAACCGTAGATACCCGCCAAACTGCTGAACACGGGGCGCGAATCGATGAGCACCTGCGAGTAGGGGCCGTCGAGCCCGTTGATGCGCACTTGCGAGAAACCGCAGTTCTGGCAATTGTCTTCCACGCGCACGCCGGGTTGGAACTTCAGCGCCTGCGAGAGGAACGAACTTTGCGTGTTGTCAAAGATTTGGCGTCGAGCACATTCACCAGCGTCGGGGCCAGTCGCCGTTTCGTCACATTGCGGGTGGCCGACACCACGACATCGCCGAGTGTCACCCCTTGCGGCACGAGTTCGAAGTCCGACACCAGCGTGGCATCGGGGGTGGTGGTCACCTTGTGTGTCTGCGGCACAAAGCCCGGCACGTCCACTTCGACCTCGAGTTCTCCGAGCGGGAGATTTTTGAGCATATAGTGCCCCTTCACGTCGGTCGACACCGAAATGTGGTGTCCTTTCACCGTCACCAAGACGTGGGGCAGGAACTCGCCCGTGGCGGAGTTGCGCACATGCCCCACGATGTGCGCCGGTCGGTCGTCGGGAGCGGCCAACACCGTGCTCGAAGCCGTAAAGAAGGCGAGCAACAGAAGCAGAAAGAGGGAAAATACTTTTCTCATATTCTATTTTATACCATTATGTTGTGGCCCCTTTCCGCCTTTCTCTGTGACGGTGGTAGCCCGAGTGTTATTTTCTCACTGCAAAGTTCCTTTATTTTCACGACTTCTACAATACCTATAAAAGGGTAAAAAAAGACATCCGTCCACCCGCCCTTCTCTTTCGTGCTCACTGCTTCACATCACTAAATACCCACTTTTGGGTATTGTGCGCGTCATATTTATTTCAATCGCACGAGATTTTGGAATCCGTCCGTCCCGGCGAGAGCCCATCTTTCGCACCAAAAACCAATAAAGGTCCGGCGTTCGCTGCAGCGAACGTCGGACCTTTACTGTGCCGCCGGTGCATTGTTGCTTTTCCGGCTATGCGTATTGGCGTGTCGCGGTATGCCGAGGCGAGATTAGCGCAGCGGCACTTCGGCGACAAGGCTGCGGCCGTCCACGAGTGTCAGCGTGAAGCGGAGCTTAGTGCAACCTTCGGCCGGCTGCTCCCACACCAGCAGACGGAACGAGGGCGCGTACAAAGAAGGCTCGGCCTTCGTATTTAAGAGCCAATCGTCTTTTACGCTGAACGTATCGACGCGCGCTGCTTCGTAATGCTCGTGGAAAACGCCCTCTCTTGAGCGGAAGGCCATGTATATTCTCACGCCGCGCAACAAGGGATAGGAGTAGTTGCCCAGGTCGCGTGTCTTTCCTCTGCTGTCGATCCCGAGCACCGAAAGTTCCTTCACCCCGAAGAGTCGAGGGGCCATGCCGATAGATTGGTGGAAAAGCGCATCGAGATCAGCATTGAACTGTGCGTCGCTTTCTTTTTGTCGGTAGATCGTGTCGCCGACGGCCAGCACCTGAAAAGAATAAGCCGACACCGACGGAAGGTTGTGACGGCGAAATAAGGTCTTGCCTTCCATCTCGACGTGGAGCTGTCGGGGCAACATCGGGACGACACGTCGGGGTTCGCTCACGCGAAGGCCGGTCGCCGTTGTGGAAACAACGTGCTCGAATGCCTTGCCATCGTAGACCTTGGCCGCATGAATGAGCGAGTCGGTACTGATGAGTCCGGCGCGCTGCGTCGGTGCTGCATCGTCTTGGCAGGCAGTGAGGCAAAAGAGTCCGCCCAAGACGAGCAGGAGAGAGAGCGAAAAGAGGGAATGGATGAGTTTCATGATCTGTCGGGATGGTCAAGAATGGACGTTTGTTCGTCGTAGTGTTGCAACGAAGTAGAAAGTTTGGTGCCGTCTTCCAATTCAATTTCGAGCAAAAGCCAAGCATAGGCTCGCCGAAGCTCCACCGGAAAATGGAAGTCTACCACCGGACACAGTTCACCGAAGATTTCGGGACGCGCATTGGCGGCATCCAAGAGGAGGTCGCCCCTGTGGCTAGAGTAGTATTCGCACAGCACAAGACGGCCCGCTTGTCCTTTGTAGAGGAAAGGCTTCTCGGCCTTCTCAAATCCCGGAAGGTGCAAGGTGACTTGTTCGTCCACCGCCTGTCGACTGCCGTCTTTCCGCACCCCGTAGACATGCATGCCCTTGATGCCGAAGAGTTTCGGCGCGGTGCGCACACCAAGTCCCAGCGTAGTGCGGCAGCGTTTGGCGAAATCGTCCATGAGGTCTTGGTGCACCGCAACGGTGTCGCCGACGACCAAAACGCGCACCGTGAGTTTCCCTCCGGAGAGTGAAGGCAAGGCGGGATATTTGGCAAAATTGCGAATCTCGCGGTTGTCCAAACTGAGCGGAACGACCGGAAGCCGCCATGCATAGGGCGCGTCAATTTCAGACTCGTCTTTTTCGGTGATCAGCGGGAAAGCACTTGCGCGTTGTCGCAAAGTCACCTGCGGCGCAGCGCAAAGTGCCAGGCCTACCATCCAAAAGAGGACGGACAGAACAAAGGATGTGGGTCTCATGAAACTGACAAATCGAGAATTTCGGGAAAGAGGATAATTAAACTTCGACGCAAAGATAGAGAAAAGATTTAAGACAACCTAAAACGGTGCGCAAAGCATTCAATATTTTCCAACCATAATTCCACTTTGAAGCATCCATAAGTCCCTCGAAACCGCAAGCCCAACCCACGCTCACTCAATGCTCCTGTTCGCACTCCTCACCCCCCAAATGAGACAAAAGAAGGGCATAGTCCGAACGCCAACAAAAAGTCCGACGTTCGCAGTAGCGAACGTCGGACCTTTACTGTGCCGGTGCATTGTTGCTTTCCGGCTATGCGTGTTGGCGTGTCGCAGCATGCCGAGACGAGATTAGTACAGCGGTACTTCGGCGACAAGAAAGCTCACAGCCGATAGCCGATGCCAAGATCAAGCACTAAATTCAAATTGCGCTCACGCTCCCACCCGTCGACAAAGGGAGAGCGATAGAATTTCCACTTTGGCAAACCGAGTCCAATATACGAGAAAGCGGTCCATTGCTTGCCCAAACTAAGGTTGTACCCCCAACCGGCATTTAAGCTGCAGGAAACCACATTGTAGTCGTCATATTTCGCTGCAGCGAACAAACGAGCATTGTTCCAGGCAAGGTCTGAACGCAATGCCAAGTATCCACCGGAATTTCCGGGACGTACCCCGGAATAGTACCAGCGTCCTTCCAATTGAAACGTCGGGACGAAGCCACCAAATTTCATGTTCGGATTGTCATAAACCATTCTTCCCCATTCGGGGTGAAGGTCAAAATGCCCTACCAAACTAAACCGTGAAGCAACACGTTGCTCGTAGCTGGCACCGGCATAAAACAGTCCCAGTTCTGCACGCCACCCACTTTCCACTGTGGGCGCCGCCTCTTGCGCGGCGGAACGAACAATTCCAAGACAGAGCAAAGCCGTCAGGAAAAGATACTTCTTGAGGAAGAGGAAATTCTTTTTCATAAAAGACCAATTAAAACACCCTGCAAAGATACTACAACATACCAAACCACACAAGAGCGAATACTTTTTCTCCTCCAACCACAAACTTGTAGAGTCAACAAGTCAATCAAAGCTCCCACCGCTCCGCTTGTTTTCCACCAAGGTTCCCGACGAGTCGTGGAGCACCTATTCCTTCTCCACTGTCGCATCCATCGATGTGCCCTCTGCTGCAGCCTGCTCCAGGTCGCGCCGTGATTTGGAGAACGTCACCATCGCCACACCGGTGAAGATGAGCACCGCGGCCACCGCGTGTGTCACGGTCAGCACCGCCAGGCCGAGCAGAATGCTCACCAAAGCCGCCACAATGGGCTGCACATAGTTGTACATACTCACCACCGTGGGGCGCAACACCTGCTGACCGCGAATCATGAGCAGATAGGCCGCAAACGTGCCGCACACCACCACGTAGGCCGTCTCGGCATAGGTTTTCAACGGCACTTCCACCCACGACGTCGACAGCACATGCGCGCCGGTGAACGGCCAAATGAGACAAGTCGCGGAGAGAAACATCCACTTGTTGACCGTCACCACCGAATAACGTTTGGCCAACCATCCGAAGACGGTGAGATAAATGGAGTAGGAGAATTGCGCCGTCAGACAGAGGAGGTCGCCGCGCAAATTGCCCGTCCCGATCGCAACACCTGCGGCGCGCGCACTCGACCACACGAGCAACAAAGCGCCGGCACAACCGAACGCCACACCGACGGCCTTGCGCCACGTCACCGGTTCGCGCAGCACCAAGGCCGAGAGCACGAGCGAAAAAATGGGCATCGACGTGGTGGCGATCCCCGCATTGATGGGCGAGGTCATACTCAATCCGATGGTGAAGCAACATTGGTTGCCCACAATGCCGAACACGGCGGCCAGACACAACAAAGCAATGTGCCGAGGGGCGATGTGTTCGCGGCGAGTGAAGAGCGAAGCGATCCAAAAGAGCAAGGCACCGCCCGCCACACGAAACGACACCATGTCGATGCCATCGAACCCGTGGGTCATGGCATCCTTGCCCAGCGGGGCCATCAAGCCCCAAAAGGAGGCAGCACCGAGCAGACAAAGATGCGCAGTGAGGGGAACCGACCGGTCCCGCTTTTCGGAACGCGGTGCCGAACTCGACATCGAGGGTTCCATAGCATGAGAATCTTCCATACCCGCAAAGTTACTATTTTCTCCGCAATGCGCGTCCCTCACGCAGTGCGATCGCACAACGCGCCGGTGTACTCCGCTTCGTCAAACGATTTCGACATCCCACGATTGGCCGAATGCAAACCTACTCAGCGAATAGAAGCGTCTTCGCAGTTTTCCTCCTCACACCCTAACGCACCTCGGCTCATTGCATTGGCAATGTCTATTTTCAAAGCCTCATCATAATCCTCGCGTGCAATGAAGGCCGTCATAATACGCAAAAGCAACTCCTGATCTATATTTGAAGCTGCCACATGATAAACGACACCTTCTAATTGGCGCATGAAGATACAAGCCTCCCAAGGGTAATGATTCTGATGCAAGAAATAAGCGCCTAAGGTCAAAGCAATCCGCTTGTTGCCATCGTTGAAATAATGTCCTGAACAGAATTGGAATACAAGATAACAGAGTTTTTCGGCAAATGTAGGATAATAAGTATCACTTTGCACGAAATCAAGAGTGGCAAGTATGCCTCCGGCATCTCGCACCCCAGCAAAGCCTCCCTCGCTGGCATCGATCATTTTACGATAGACCTTCAGGACATCTTCATAACTGATATAACATATCTCGTCATTCATCCTCCGCCTGTTTTAAGCGTTTGAGCACATCCTTATTGCTTTCCAATATACTATCGAAATCGATCGATTTATCCCCGATGAACCGTTCAAACTCCTCGGGCGTCACGGCAGTAAGATACTCCGCAATGTTGCCATGATAGGCATCACGAAAACTATAATCACGTGAAGCCATTTTGCTTCTGGCATCATTGAGATAAGGCTTTTGCATCGGGTGCTCCGCGAGCTGCCCCACAATTTGTTCTACCTCATCGACGGATAATTTTATTCCACCGTTCTGCTTATAGCGTTCGTGTATCTCCGCGCCCACCCCATTTTCAAAAGACGAAATGACCAACAGCACTTCCGCATACAAGGTATGACGCACGCTATCTTTGCTGTCAAGACGCAGTATTTCACGATATTCTTTCGCATTCTCCCTGAAAACAGCTTTATAAATGAAGTCGGTCACTTGGGCATACTTATAAGTGTGGTGTCCTTCTACATATTGGCTAATGACCGAGGTGAGATTCTTTCGATAATTTTCTTCGGCGATGGCTGCAGGAAGATAACTGACATCCCTTCTGTTGATGAACTTCGTCCCCCCTCCCGTTTTTTCATGTATCGTTGCAATGACCAAATCAAGCATCATGCTGCGCAAAGCCACCGCCTTTTCACTCTCGGTGAGCAACATGCCAATATTCAAGAATGCTTTGAAATTAAACAGACCAAGTTGAGTGGTTTTGCTCGCCTCATGAATAAGGTGAGCAAATTGCAACTTAAATGATTTCAACGACTTACCCTTACATAAAACATAACCATTGTGCTTAAGTTCATCGTTATGTGACGCAAGATATCGGTCAATCGTGGAAATATCTACCCCATAAAACTCTGCTACCATTTTTTTGGTCAACCAATACTCGCCCTCAAAAAGCATAGCAGAGAGGTCGAGATTCCGCTGTATTTCCTCAACGGCAAAACGATTGTTCAGCACGTTTTGCCGTTCAATCGTTGAAACTGTCAAATCTTTCATTGCCTATCTATTTAGGAAACTAATCATTATTCGATAACACAAAAGATTTCTCGGCATTTCCCCGCTCACCACAGTGTTTTAGCGATCCAAGACACCAAACACGGGCTTGCCGAGATGTGCTTTTCTCTATGAGAATCTTCCATACCCGCAAAGTTACTATTTTCTCCGCAATGCGCGTCCCTCACTCAGTGCGATCGCACAGCACGCGCCGGTGTACTCCGCTTCGTCAAACACCGTCCCACTTCCTTCTGCCCAACGATCGAAAACGCCCCGCGCCTTTTCTCCGACAGTCCCCCGTTTCCGATCAAAACTCCGCTTGTTTTTCTTCGTCGGCGGCACCCCGCCTCACGCCCCTTCACAACCTGCGGCCAACGCGCGCGCATACACGCGCACGTCAGCAGCTTTTCTTTTTTTGCCTTCACGTCTTCACCCGTAGGGCGCAGTTCATTCATTCTCAGCGCATAAAGTGTGAAGGCTTTTGCGGATTTACCTTCACCGCATTTCGCGGTTTTGCTCCGCCGCCATGGAGCGCCGATTGGACAAAACGCTCCCGGCGAGAAAGGAGTGAAGAAAAGGGTGAAGGCTTGCGAAGCACGCTCCTTCACCCACAACAAACTGAATCACAAGCACTTGCCGAACTCATTAACAGTATAATACAAACCAAAAACCTTCACACTTAACCCACTGCACAACAAGTAGTTGTGACCACCAGGTGAAGAGGTGAAGGGAAAAAGCAAAAAACCGCTGAGCACGCGTGCGCGCGCGAGGGAAAAACACGTTGGAACGCTGCCGGACGCGCGAAAAGGATCGCACTCCCGAGCAAAAAAACGACCATTTGTCAAGTTCGCTTTTCGAAAAACAGGCATACTGCACCATTCTCATGCAGAAAACACATCCGGTGTCAAAATTGCATTCAAAAAACGAAGAAAAAGGAGAGGCACAATTCAGGAAAAACCGTAAATTCGCAGAAAGTCGATCCGCACTTTGCCCATTGCGGTCGCAGCGGCCGCTGCCTCCGTGCTTCGCCCGCGGCATCGGTCGACCGACCTATCTATTTTCCCTCCCCCAAATCACTCCAACACATGAAGCAATTTCTACTTCTCGTTCTCACTGCCCTGATGAGCCTGAGCGCCGGCGCACAAACACGTACATTCACCGACAAGCTCACGGTGGAGCTCGGCGGAAAATCGGGCACCACCGAACCCCTCACCGCGACGGTCTACCTCACCGAGCACGACGGTAAGGTGGATCTCGAATTGCGCAACTTCGTTTTCAAAGCCAGCAGCGGCGATCCTCTCGGCATCGGCAACATCAAACTCAGCAACCTGCCCCTCACGGACGAAGGCGAGAAAAAGTCGTTCAAAGGTACGGGCAAAGCCACCCTCACCCCGGGTACCCTGCCGGGCATTGCGTTTTGGATGGCCGGTTTTGCGAAATCCGTCGATATGAAAGCCGAGGGTTATGTCACGGCCGACAGCCTCAATTTCGCCCTCGACTTCCAAGTGCCGCGCATGCCGGTGGCGATGAAGGTACGCTTCGGCAACTGGGCCGTGACGGGTCTGCGCACCGCAGTGAATGACGCGCAGACTGCCGCGGTCTACACGCTCGACGGTCGCCGTCTCCAAGCCCTTCCCGCCCGCGGAGGCGTCTACATCGTGGGCGGCCGCAAAGTGGTGCGTTGACCCAACGACCAACCCACAGCGACAGCCGCTCCGCCGCATCGAGCGGCATCATTCCAACAGCAGAACGGCACCGATGGTCCCCAACTATCGGTGCCGTCGCCGTTTCATGACCGATGAAGCGCACAAAAAGAAAAATTGCACAATCTACTCACGTAGAAGTCAAGGTAATATTCGGCGGAAAATCGTATTTTTGCAGTGTACCCATCTTCAACTTTTTGCTATTGCGTTTCTCCGCCCCTTATGGCGAGGGGTGCACCCATTGTCGCGGTCGGAAGGAACGCTTTTTAGACTTCCCAATTCATTCCAACACATGAAACATTTTCTACTACTTATTTTCGCGGCCTTGCTGGGGCTGAGCGCCGGCGCGCAAACCCGTACCTACACCGACAACCTCGTGGTGGATCTGGGTGGAAAAACAGGAACCACCGCTCCAATCACCGCCACCGTTTATCTCACGGAGCACGACGGGAAAGTGGATCTCGAACTGCGCAACTTCGTCTTCAAGACCCCCACAATCAATACAGCGGTCGGCCATATCAAACTCAGCGACCTGACGGTGACCGAAGACGGTGACAAGAAGCGTTTCAGCGGCAAGGGGAAAGCCAAACTCACACGCGGCGATCTGCCGGGCTACTTCTTTTGGATGTCCTCCCTCATGTCTTCGCTCGAAATGGAGGCCGATGGCTATTTCACGGCCGACAGCCTGAACTTTGCCCTCGACTTCACTGTTCCCTTCCAAGGGAAGATGAAAGTAAAATATGGCCAATGGTCGACCACCGGTCTGCGCACCGCAGTGAATGCGCCGGCTGACGAAGCCGTCTACACGCTCGGCGGTCGTCGCCTCGAAGCGCTCCCCGCCCGCGGCGGCGTCTACATCGTGGGCGGCCGCAAGGTGGTGCGCTGACCCCACAACCCCCTTCGCCGTGTGCGCACAGCCGCTTGGCTCGCACGGGCGAAGGGGGGCGCAGAGGCAAAACACGAAGCCGTAAGCTCGCAGTGCGCGGGGAACGAAGGGGGCGCATGAAGCGCTTTTGAGATTTATTGTCGCTGCTCGCGACGGCATGTGGAGAGAAGTTCGTAATTTCGCTGCGATAGATTCCCAATTTCTCGGTTATGTCACGCTTGATCAGACTTTTCTTGCTTTTCGTTTTCTCCTTCGCTGCCCTTTCGGTCTCCGCACAGAAGGACAGCATTCCCGCCGATCTGCCGAAAGCAGACAATGGCGAGGCGCCGGCGATGCCCATCAGCATTGAGGTGGGGAAATCGTGGTATAAAGGCGACAGCATCCCGGCCGTGATCTTTCCCGCAATCTACAAATACCCGCCGCTGGACTTCGCCAACGAAAAGGAACGACAAAACTATTCTCGTTTGGTGCAAAACGTGAAGTTGCTCTTGCCTTTGGCAAAAATGGCGCGAGCCACAATCGTCGAGACCTACGACTACATCCAGACGCTGCCGACGAAAAAAGAACGCCAGGCGCACATCGATGCGGTAGAGGCCGGTTTGAAAAAAGAATACACCCCGATGCTCAACCGCTTATCGCGCTCGCAAGGTCGCCTGCTGGTGAAACTCATCGACCGCGAAACGAACCAAACGGGCTACCAGATTGCCAAAGCTTTTGTGGGTGCGTTTAAGGCGAACCTCTATCAGGGCATCTCGTTCTTCTTCGGGCTGAACCTGAACAAGCACTATGATCCGGAGGGCGACGACCGCTACACGGAACGCGTGGTGCGCATGGTGGAGAGCGGACAACTCTAATCCCCCAGTTCGCGCACTCACGACGCCCGAAAAGTGCGACGAAACACGGACGGCACCGCGCCTCTTCCCCCCAATGGATTTCCTCAAACACTGCAATCGTTTGACCAAAGCAGTCGAAATCTCTCCCTCGGACAGGCGATTTCCTCCCCGCCCGAACCAAAAAACAGCTCAGCACGTCGATTCGTCACGTGCTGAGCTGTTTGTCTTTGCGGGAGAGTCTGCCGATTTCGGGTGTGGGCAATCATTAGCTCACTTGCGAAGCGCTCAACCTATCATATAATATACAAAACACGCCTATTTGCCGATTCATAATATGAGTTGAATGGGATAACCACCCGGACTGAGTAGACAAGCCACGCACTCACAAAAAACAGAAGTGTGCCTCTGCGTGCGTTCTCCCGATCAAAGCGTTTGTGCCAACGACCAACGGTCGGCGAACTGCGCAATCTCTCTGCGCGGGATGCCGATATGTGCGGCCAGAGTGGGCATATACCAGCAGTTTGCGCATAGTCTATTCTTTTTTTGAGGCACGTCGCCGATTGACGAGGGCGATGTCCTGGAGTCGCCGACCGAGTTCGTCGTCTTGGGCGAGATGGAGGATGTCTGCCTCGAGCTGGAGGGCATAGAGCACCCGCAAATAAATGCCGATGGACACGGTGGGAACTCCTTTTTCGATGCGAGAGACGGTCAAAGTGGAACAAGTGGCGCGATCGGCCACCTGTGCCACGGTGAGATTGCGGCGCAGACGAGCAAGCTTGATTTGTTCGCCCACAACCTGCATGTACTGTGCTAACTTTCGCGGCAACTTCGTGCCCATGGTGCGTTTCGACATAAGTTCAACCTATCATATAATAGGCAAAGATACGATTTTATCTTTTCCATAATAGAGGTTGTGAGCAGAAAACGCGAAAAGACGCGACGTTCTCTCCACCCCAAAAGGTCCCGGCCGCGTGTGCACAGGACGGATGTGGGGGCAATTTGAGCGAAACGAGGCGCAGACACCACAAAGGGGCGTGCCCGAAAAAGGCACACCCCTTTGTGGAGAACGGAAATGGTCGCCTGTGCGACGGCAATTCCGATTTACTTCTTGATGCTCTTGAGCTCGACTTTGAAAATCAGCGTGGCGAAGGGCGGAATGCCGCGTGTGCCCGCTTCACCGTAAGCCAAGGTGTAGGGGATGACGAGTTCGTATTCGGAGCCCACGGGCATGTGCTTGAGGCCCTCTTGCCAACCCTTGATGACCTGGTTGAGGGGGAAGCTGGTGGTTTCGCCGCGCTTGTAGCTGCTATCGAACACCGTGCCGTCGATCAGTTTGCCTTCGTAGTTCACCTCTACCGTCGAAGTGTCGGTGGGCAGTGCGCCGTTACCTTTGCGCACGGCCTTGTAGAGCAGACCGGAGGGAAGAGCGACGACGCCCTTCTGCTTCTTGTAGTTCTCGAGATAGGCGAGATTGGCCTTGCGGCGCTCGTTGAGTTGATAGTCGCGCTGATCGTTCACCACGGTCTTGGCCGAATCGGGCGAGAAGGAAGCGCGACCGGCGATACCGTCGGACATGCCTTTGAGAATGAGCGATGCGTCGGCATAGTTTGCCGTCTCACTGCCACCGAAGGTGCGGTTGAGCACCACGACGTTGGCCTTGACCTGTGCAGCGATGTCGGCACCGGTGACGATGGCACGATAGCGGGCGATCTCAGCGTCGGAGAATCGGCCTTCGAGGGCTTGTCCGAGGGCAAGGTACTGTGTGGAGTCGATGCCTTGCGTCTGGAGCAGATAAGCCTTCATGTCGGGTACTTGAGCTACACCGTAGGCGTAGGAAAAATGCGTACCCGTGGCGGCCTTACCGGCAGGGAGATCAGACTTCACGGCAGCGGGCGTGGTCTTTTTCTTCTTGGGAGTTTTGGGAGCGGCAGCTGCGCTGAGCGTGAAGAGCGCCAACGCCGCGAAAGCGAAATGACGAATTTTCATAATACGAATGATAAGCTGAATGAGTAAAATCCGACACTTCCGGTGTGGCATGGTGAGCCACACCGGAGGCGCCGGGTTGATCTAGGCTCTCATTTCCCCGTGGGGGGAAGCGAAAGCGCCGAAACGTTTACTGAACCTGTACAGGCATTTCCTGTCCCTCGGGCATCTGCGGCTGTGCGCCTTGGGGCATTTTGGGTGCTGCGGGAGCATTCTTCACAGCGACGAGCTTGATCTTGAAGGTCAGTGCGGAGTAGGGAGGGATGGGTCCGTTCTCTTCGGCACCGTAAGCTTGATCCCAGGGAATGTAGACGATCCATTCGGCGCCCACCTTCATGTTGGTGAGTGCAGTCGTGAAGCCGGGGATGACACCACCCACGGGGAACTCAACGGTCTTGCCGTTCGACGAATCGAAGGTCTTGCCGCCAATGAGTTTACCTTCGTAGGAGACCTCAGCGATTTGGTTGCGCGTGGGTGTGGCACCGGTACCGGGCGTGAGTTCCTTGTAGTAAACACCGCCGGGGAGGGATTTCACACCGGGCTGCTGGCCATCTGCTTGATGAAGTCTTCGTTCTTCTTCTTCATGGGGCCGTAGAGTTTCTCGTTGGCCTTGGCCGTCATGGCATCCATACGAGACTTGAGGAACTGACCCACCGTCTGCGTATTGTAGGCCACGCCTCCCTTGTCGAAGAGCGCGCTCACGCCGTTTTTACCGTCGAGCATACCGGCCAGGAACATAGCGCCCGAGAGGTGCTTGGTGGAGTCCTTACCGAAGATTTGCTGTTCGATTTGGGGGAAGAGACGCGACTTGACGTTCATACCGGCTTGCATACCCATCTGGTACGCCATTTCCTTTTTGTCGTCGCCGGCGTTGATACCGTCCTTCATTCCCTTGAAGAAAGCATCCACGTAGGCCGAGTCAGAACCGGCCTGCATGAGGTAGCCTTTGATCATTTCGGGCGTGGGCGCCTGCGCCATACCGAGGGCATAAGAGATGGTGTCGTTGTCGTTAGACAGGCTAACCGACGATTTTTTGTCCTGTTTACCTCCGCAAGAGGCGAGGAAAGTCATGGGCACGAGGAGTGCACCGAGGATAAATTTATTCATTGCGTTGTTTTTGTTTCGGGGAATGGGAGGATTTATTTGCCTTCGATACCAATCAGTTCGACATCAAAGATGAGCGCCGCATAGGGAGGGATGCTACCACCGGCACCCTGCGCGCCATAGGCGAGATCGAAGGGAATGAAGAAGCGGAATTTCGATCCGATGCTCATGAGTTGGAGTCCCTCGGTCCATCCGCGGATGACACCCTGGAGGGGGAAGCTGGCGGGTTCGCCTCGACGATAGCTGCTGTCGAAAACGGTGCCGTCGATGAGTCGTCCCTCATAGTGGCAGGTAACGGTGTCGGTGGGTGTGGGTTTGATGCCGAGTGCCGGTGTGAGCACTTCGTACTGCAAACCGGTTCGGTGACTTTCACGCCTTCTCGCTTGGCGTTTTCGGCGAGAAAGTTTTCGCCGGCTTCGCGTGCGGCCTTGCCTGCGGCTTCTTGCTGTTCGCGCAGGAATTCCTGCACGAGACCTTGGGCTTGCACTTCGGTCATTTCGAGTTTCTCACCATTGAGCACTTGTTCGACGGCGCGGGTGAATTCACCGGTGATGAGTCCTTCGATGTTCATCCCTTTGAGGTTGTTGCCAATGATCAGGCCGAGGGCGTAAGAGAGTTTTTCCATAAACTACGGAGCGAGTTATCTTTTTCTTATTGATATTCAGTGAGCAAAGATACGAATTTATCGTTTGCCACGCGATTTTAGTTACTATTTTTTTCAGTGCGCTGCACTTCTTCCCGATAAATGTTGTCGATGACGATGCCGGCGAGAGTAAATCCGAAAATGGCGGTGATGTGCGACAGCGTACCATTGATCTGTGCTTTGCGGTCGTTCCAGGAATGATGGAGCAAGTCGGCACGTCCCTCCTCGTGGTCGGTGCTTTCGGCCACGGTGGGTTCGGGTTCGGTGATGTCGTCGACCCCGAGATTGGGCAGTACTTCGTCGGAAAACACACAACGGAACTTGCGTTTCGGCCAAGTCTTGGCGCGTTTGAACTTGTTGCGCAGGGCGCGGGCCAGCGGGCAGCCGCGAACGTTACCGAACTCGGCAATTTGCACGCGCGTGGGATCCATTTTCAGCGCCGCTCCCATCGACGAGACGAACAAGGCCCCGGTCTGGGTGGCGCGCAAGATGAGGTGTGCCTTCTCGGCGAGCGAATCGATGGCGTCGATGATCACGTCGTAAGTGTCGAGCGCGAAGGTCTCGGCATTTTCTGCACAATAAATATCCTGCACCGCGCAGATTTCGGCATCGGGATTGATGCTGAGCAAGCGTTCCCGCACCACCTCTACTTTCACACGCCCCACGGTCGGCACAGTGGCGGGCATTTGGCGGTTGACATTCGTGATGCTCACCCGATCGGAATCGACCAGTGTGAGCCGGCGCACGCCCGACCGCACCAAACTCTCGGCGCACCAACTTCCCACACCGCCGACACCGAAGAGGATGACACGCAAGGCGCCGATGCGTTGCAGCACCCGATCACCCACCAGCAAGCGTGTGCGGTGGAAAATGTGCTGTTCGCGGTCGGTGAAAGCGGAGGAGGGGGCAGAAGAATCTAAAGGTTGCGACATAAAAATGGGGGTGAATTGAAAAAAACGAGGGAGAAAACGGAGAAAAACGGGGGAGAAATCGCGCAAAAGTCAACACTGCGCCAACGCGTCGCGCAATTGTGCCAAACCTTCGGAGGCTTTGGCGCGAATCACGTGCACTTTCGTCCGTCGGGCACCTCCACTTCCTGCGGATCGATGAGGAAGATCGGCGTGCCGGGGCGAACACAGCGCACCAGTCCCGCGGCGGGATAGACCACCAGCGAGGTACCGACGATCACCAGCGCATCGGCGGCCGCCACCCACTCGGCGGCGCGCTCGATCAGGGGAACCGATTCGCCGAACCACACGATGTAAGGGCGCAACAAACTCCCGTCGCCGGCCTTTTGCCCGGGCAAGATGTCGAGATGCGGAGGGGCGAGCGTGACGATGTGGAACGGATTGTTCGGATCGCGCGAAGAACAAGCCTTCATCAGTTCGCCGTGCAGGTGTAACACCTGCGAAGAACCGGCTCGCTCGTGCAGATCGTCCACATTCTGCGTGACGATGCGCACGTCGAAGTCATTTTCCAGTTCGGCCAGGAGTTCATGTCCCCGATTGGGGCGCGCCTCGACCAACTGTCGGCGCAGTCCGTTGTAAAACTCGTTGACGAAATTGGGATCGCGCTGCCATCCCTCGGGCGTGGCCACCTGTTCCACGGGATGCGTTTCCCAAAGTCCGCCACTGTCGCGAAAGGTGGCAAATCCACTCTCGGCGCTCATGCCGGCGCCGGTGAGTACCACGATTTTTTTCTGCTGTGCTGTCATATCATTTACCCTAAATCAACACTGCAAAAATACGCTTTTTTCAAGTTCACTTCCCTATCCACCCCGGCAAAGTGCTACCACAACGCGAAAAAAACGGCCCTCGTTCACATTATCGACAAAGAATGCTTACCTTTGCTTCTAACACTTATATCAACGACACGTATGAATTTAGTACGCACTCGCGACGGGCACAACTATCTCACCCCGTTCCTTTTGGTCACCATCCTGTTCCTTTTATGGGGCTTCGCCCACAGCATACTCGATGTGCTGAACAAATATTTCCAGGACACACTGCACCTGAGCAAAACCGAATCGGCTTTCATCCAAGTTGTGGTCTACGGCGGTTACTTCCTCATGGCGCTGCCCGCCGGCGCCTTCATTCGTCGCTACGGCTACCGTGCCGGTGTGCTGCTCGGCCTCATCCTCTTCGGCATCGGCGCGCTGCTCTTCATTCCCGGCGCGCAGATCATGAACTTCCCCTTCTTCCTCGGCAGTCTCTTCATCATTGGTTGCGGACTCACCTTCCTCGAAACCTCTGCCAACCCCTATGTTACCGTGCTCGGCGCCCCCGAACACAGCGAACAGCGCATCAATTTCTCGCAAGCCTTCAACGGTTTGGGCTGGATCCTCGGCCCGGCGACCGGCAGCTACTTCCTCTTCACCGGAAAGGCCAATCGCCCAACATCTCCATGCCCTATCTCCTCATCGGCATCGTGGTCATGGTTGTCGCCCTCTTGTTCTCGCGCGTTCGTCTGCCCGAAATCACCCCCGAGGAGGATGCCCTCACCCAAGCCGAGGAAGCGGCACTCGAAGCCGGGGGCGATCACAATCACAGCGACCTCCACGTGCTGCTGCGCAATGGGGCTTTCCTCTTCGGATGGGTCGGCATTTTCGTCTATGTGGCGGCACAAACCGGCGTCAACAGCTTTTTTTATCAACTATGCCGTGGAGAGTGCCGGCATCAGCAGCGCCGACGCCGGTCTTATCCTCAGTTTCGGCGGCATGGGGCTCTTCTGTATAGGGCGCATGTTGGGCAGTTGGATCATGCAATACATCCGCGCCGAACGCCTCCTTGCCATTCTCGCCCTCATCGCCGCCCACTGCACCATGCTCGTCGTGGCCGCGCCCGGTCGCGTGGGCTTCACGGCCCTGCTCGTCGTCTATTTCTGCGAGAGCATCATGTTCCCCACCATCTTTGCCCTCGCCCTCCGTGGTTTGGGTCGCCGCACCAAAACCGCCTCGTCGCTCCTCATCATGGGCATCGTCGGCGGTGCCGTGGCTCCTCTGCTCATGGGACTGATTGCCGACCACTCTTCCATGGCCTACGGCTTCATCGTGCCCCTCGTTTGCTTCTTCATCATCGCCGCCTACGGTGGTTTCGTGGTGCGCCGCAGTGCTCGCGCTCAGCACCGCCACTGATTGATCGCTCCTCCCCATCATGGCTCACAAGAAAAAGATGAATGCGGCTGCCATCGCCGCCTATAAAACCGAGAACGAAAACTTTCTCGCCAATCTCCGCGGCCGCGCCGGCATACAAGAGTTGCGTTGCGGCGTGCTCTACAAGGTGGTGCAAACGGCCCCCGCTCCGCCGACCGATGCCGACGAGCGCACGCTGCGCCGCCACACGGCCACGCCCGCTCCGCGCTCGGTGGTCACAGTTCATTACGAAGGACGCCTCATCGATGGACAGGTCTTCGACTCCTCTCGCCGCGGAGCCGGCACGCCACCTGCCTTCCGTGTCAACGAACTCATCACCGGTTGGCAAGTGGCGCTCGTCAACATGCACATCGGCGACGTATGGGAGCTTTACGTTCCCGCCACTGCCGGCTACGGTGAGCGAGGTGCCGGTCGCGACATTCCGGGACACAGCACGCTCATCTTCCGCATCGAACTCTTAGACATCGCATAAATTATTTTCATGAACCATAGCATCGTCGTCAAAGGCGCGCGCGTCAACAATCTCAAGAACATCGACGTCGAGATTCCGCGCGAGCAATTTGTCGTCATCACCGGCCTTTCCGGTTCGGGAAAGTCTTCATTGGCCTTCGACACCCTCTATGCCGAAGGTCAGCGTCGCTATGTCGAAAGCCTTTCGGCCTACGCCCGCCAGTTTCTCGGGCGCATGAACAAGCCCGAGTGCGACTACATCAAAGGACTGCCTCCGGCCATCGCTATCGAACAGAAAGTCAAGACGAACAACCCGCGTTCCACCGTCGGCACGAGCACCGAGATCTACGAATATCTCCGTCTGCTCTTCGCCCGCGTGGGACATACCTACTCTCCGGTGAGCGGCGAAGAAGTGCGTCGCCACAGCGCCGACGACATTGTCGCCGCCGCCCTGCGCCACCCCGCCGGCACGCGCTTCACCGTGCTCGCTCCCCTGCGCCTGCTCCACGAGCGCACGTTCAAAGAGCAAATCGAAGTGCTGCTCCAGCAGGGGCTTTCGCGTTTGGATCTCGACGGCGACATGGTGCGCATGGACGAAGCCATCGAAAGCCCCGCTGCCGTGGCACGCCACGAAGCGGCCTTGGCCGAAGGCCGCCTCTTCCTCCTCCTCGATCGCCTGGCCGTCGACGGTTCGAAAGACGGCGTGACGCGTCTCACCGACTCTGTCGAAACGGCACTCTACGAGGGCGACGGCGAATGCCTCCTGCGTTTCTATCCCGATCGCACACTACAACGCTTCTCCACCCGCTTCGAGGCCGACGGCATCACCTTCGAGGAACCGAGCGACAACCTTTTCTCGTTCAACAATCCCGTGGGAGCCTGCCCCCGCTGCGAAGGTTTCGGGCGCGTGGTGGGCATCGACGAGCACCTTGTCGTCCCCAATCGCTCGCTCTCGGTCTACGATGGTGCCGTGATGTGCTGGCGCGGAGCAAAACTCAGCCAGTGGCAACAGGAATTCATGCGCCGCGCCGCCGCCCACGACTTCCCCATCTTCGAACCCTACTACAAACTCACACCCGCCCAGCACGATCTGCTCTGGCACGGTGGTCCCGGCATGGCTTGGGAGGAAGGCGATGTCGATGTGTGCATCGATGGCTTCTTCCACGCGCTCGAACAAGGCGCCTACAAGATTCAAAACCGTGTGATGCTCGCCCGCTATCGTGGCAAAGCCGAGTGCCCCGTTTGTCACGGCACACGTTTGCGTCCCGAAGCCCTCTACGTTCGTGTGGGCGACCGCACCATTGCCGACCTCGTGCGTATGTCGGTGGCCGATCTCGCCCGATGGTTCGACGCTCTCACCCTCTCTGAACACGATGCTTCCATCGCCCAACGTCTACTCGTCGAGATCCGCAGCCGGCTCCGCTTCCTCAACGAAGTAGGACTCGGCTATCTCACGCTCGACCGCCTCAGCAATTCGCTTTCAGGCGGCGAAAGCCAACGCATCAACCTCGCCACCTCGCTCGGCAGTAGCCTGGTGGGCAGTCTCTACATCCTCGACGAACCCTCTATCGGGCTCCATTCTCGCGACACCGACCGACTCATTCGCGTCTTGCGCCAACTTCGTGATGTGGGCAACACCGTCATCGTCGTCGAACACGACGAAGACATCATCCGCGCCGCCGACCACCTCATCGACATCGGCCCCGAAGCCGGTCGACTCGGTGGCGAAGTGGTGTGGCAAGGCAAAGTTCCGGCCGAAGGAGCCGCCCACCACACCGGCGCCACCGTGGGACGCAGCCACACGCTCAACTTCCTCACCGGTGCCGAGTCCATTCCCGTACCGACCTCGCGCCGCCGGTGGAACCGCCACATCGACATCATCGGTGCTCGCGAGAACAATCTCCGCGGCATCGACGTGCAATTCCCGCTCAACGTACTCACCGTCGTGACGGGGGTGTCGGGTTCGGGCAAATCCACCCTTGTGCGCGACATCTTCTATAAGGCCCTCTTGCGTCAGCTCGACCAGTCGGGCGACCGCCCCGGCGAATACGCCGAGCTCACCGGCGACCTCGACGCCATTCAAGCCGTAGATTTCATCGACCAAAACCCCATTGGCCGCTCCACGCGCTCTAACCCCGTCACCTACGTCAAAGCCTTCGACGAGATTCGCAAACTCATGGCCGAACAACCCTTGGCACGCCAAATGGAAATGGACGCCAAGTATTTCTCCTTCAACACCGACGGCGGTCGCTGCGAGGAATGCAAGGGCGAAGGCACGGTGAAAGTGGAGATGCAGTTCATGGCCGACCTCGTACTCGAATGCGAATCGTGCCACGGTCGCCGCTTCAAGAACGAGGTGCTCGATGTGCGTTTCGAGGGACAAAACATTTACGACATTCTCGAAATGACGGTAGACCAGGCCCTCGACTTCTTCGAAGCCCACGGCAAGAAGAAGATCGTCAAGCGCCTCCGTCCACTCCGCGATGTGGGACTCGGTTATATCAAACTCGGGCAGTCGTCCTCCACCCTCTCGGGCGGCGAGAACCAGCGCGTGAAACTGGCCTACTACCTCGCGCAGGAGCGTGCCGTCCCCACACTCTTCATCTTCGACGAACCCACCACGGGACTTCACCTCCACGACATCAACCGCCTCCTCTCGGCCTTCAACGCCTTGATCGAGCGCGGTCACACATTGATTGTGATTGAACATAATCTTGATGTCGTAAAAACGGCCGACCACGTCATCGATCTCGGTCCCGAAGGCGGTGCCGGCGGTGGAGACCTCGTCTTTGCCGGCACCCCCGAAGCGCTTGTCGCCTCCGGCCGCGGCTACACCGCGCGCTACCTCGCAGAAATTGACACCGCAATAGGTTTTCCACGAACGCTCTCCCGCGTGTTCACGTTAGTCAACAACAATAGGCTAGATCTATGTCGATAGATCTAGCCTACTTTGTTTAAGCACCAATAAAGGACTCCGATTAATCAGTATGAGACGACCTATTAAGTCTTCTTTCTGCCAAACCAACTCCGAAGTTGAATCCGTTCCTCACATCATTCTTGATCTTCTCACCCTTCATATACTCTTGCCAACCACACAAAGCAGTCGAATCAGGCCAGCCCTGTGATAGGATTCCGGCAATTTGATTGGCATAATATCTAATATCGTCTTTGATTTCCTCAGCTATCGAACTACCCTCAATTCGATTAGGCAGTTTACTCAGCCATTCCTCTAACATGGTACGAGTTTCTTCAATTAGTCCATCATTCAAAAGAAGCTCTCTTATTATATAGAGATACTCATAAGTTCTCTCATCAAAGACATAAGAGATCTTTTCAATAATCTCTTGGACTAGATTTTGATTCACCTTAGTTCCCTCTTTTTTAGCTAGAAAGACCAAAGCCTCACCGGCATCTTCGAGTAACGTATTTGATGTAGAAAACAACTTCTCTGTTATACTGTCTTCTACTACTGCCTGATCCCATATACCTCTATAAGATAAATGCATCATAAGGGTCAGCACAGGAAAATCATGTTTAAGGTACAACTCTATTACCTCCTTGAACGATTTCCATATCTCATTGTCTTTGGATGGAAGCCCATCAACAAGGCTATAACAGTTCAAGTACGAGAACAGTTCTTCCACATGCTTACGGAAACCCAAAAAATGATCAAGCTCTCCCTTGATGAATGTGTCCACATTCTCTTCAAGAATATTTATGATCTTAGTCAAGAACGCAACATGTTGCTCCTCCGTAAAACGAGAATAGCCTATCTGAAGACGGAATAATCTATCTCTAATTGCACTTATAAAATTAGATGAGTGATTATTTATAAACTCAGTACTTAAAAATGAATTCAACTCTGAGATGGCTATGGACAACATCTCACTCTCCTCTCCGGGAAAAGTAAAGAAGGAGGGCAATTTTTCATCAGACAATGGGGGAATTGCTCGCCATTTCTTTACCTCTTCTCCCAAATAGGCATTATCTGCAAACGTTCTCTTCGTATGCGTCAACACCTTAATCCGATTGTAAGCAACATGTTGTTCAGCTGAGTTCTCAGAAGATAAACCCTCCACAGCAATCTTACCTGCTTCTTCAATATATTCTATTTCATCTTGCCACAACGAAGGCATTCTAAAATCTTGTTCTAGATGATGAACGCGGAACAATGGCTGCACCAAGGCTTTTTGCTGACAGCGTCTTAGCGACTCCCCACTCAGATTATCAAATAGCGTTGTTACTAGTTTCTCATCATACGATCGCGGATATTGCCGATAAACAACACAAAGTGCATCGAAAAGGCGTTCCATTCGATCTTGAGTCAACAAGACAGAAAGTCTCACTAAGACGGGCAACAAGCCCTTCAAGACTCTTTCCTGCAAAAAACGTCCAGCTTCTGACTTCAAGCCGGCTTCACAAGCATCAATCAACTGATCAAAAAACTCACAAGCCTCCCCACGGCTTATATGCAACAAGTTTCCTCGATTCAATGCCTCTAACGCTTGAGGACTAGAAAATCTAACGATCCATTGTAGCGCATACTTTGGATAATAGCGCAACATGCGCTCAATTATAAACGTCTTGGTCTCGACTTCTGTCGAAAAACCTGTGGGCATACCAAAGGGAAGTCCTAATTTTTCATACAATCGAAAGAAACGAACCGCGCCATAAAAATCTCCTTCAAACCCTCCGCCTCCAAAATGCAAAGACTGACCAATACTCAACAGGTTAAATCCATGTGTCGTTTCAAGACGAGAGGGGTATCTCTCGGCTTCTACAATCATGTCTCTGCAATCCCTCATTATACTTTCCAAGTTTTTCAGATCAACAGAACGCGTCCAATCCATCCTCCACAAGAACAATTCTATGGTAGAACGAACCGAAAACAATAGTTCAGAAAACTCAGATGTCAAAATGTTTCTTTTCACCAGCTTCAATATGTTTTGAAGCAATAGCTCAGCCTCGCGCAACAGTCCCACTTCCATCAACAGACCAGCTTTCCATAAGTTACCTTGATAATCAGATGAACGAGGAGTCCAATGAGCAACCAATTGTTGAACTCTTTCATAGTCTAAAACAGAGATGGCAAACAAGCATTCGATATAAGTCAACTGCCCTTCCAACTCTAATCCGAGTTGAACAAATCGATCCTTAATACTATTTAGTAGCGCTTTATACTCCTCGTTAGCTCCTTTTAAACGATAAACATTGAGCAAGGAAAGTTTTAATACGAATAATTTCTCATAGGTAGCACTATCCATGCCTTCTACAGGGTCAAATGGCAATTCTTTTATAGCCTCTATATACCACTCGATATCCGAAGCTCCCAATGCCGTTTCGATACGCCAATTCACCTCATATAAGAAGGCTATTTGCTTTACAACAACATTTGCGCATTGCTTATATAAGGACTCCCAAAAAGGTATCCTCTCCTTCGCATCAGAGAAATCTTTCATATAAGATGCTGGTAGTATGATCCACCCGGGGTAAGACTCACGTACCAGTCTCATCTCCTCAATAAAGACATCTATCTCGCCTTTCTCTCTATCAAGTGTTTTTATTCTTCCACACCACGATGTTTCGAAATTCTTCTCGATATAAGTCAAGAAAAAGTCTAGTGCTTCTGCAAAGCCTCTCACCCCTTTTATATCTGCAAGGTTGATGACATCAATTCCTAAATCTCGGCATAGACGAATATTTGACTCATGCATTTGGAGATTATACGTGATTTGGTAGACAGGAGTTACTTTCTTTCCCATCACATCTCGCAACCAACCTATCCAATTAAAGAAATTAGGGTCATCTCCGGAGAAACCAATAAGACATAAACAATTCTCTATCAGAGACTGACGCACCGTATTGACAAATTCAGGAAATAAATTTGGGTAAGTACGATAATCTTCTTCTGTTATAATGAACGGTCGTATATCAGGAAAACTTCCATGTAACTTGATCAACCTTGGTCGCGGTGTGTACAACAGCGTTTCCTTATTCGTGACCTTATGATAGTAGCGATTGGCTTCAATCGAGGCCCTCTCCAACAGCGTATCGTAATTTGTGGTAAACACATCAGACCAGGGCAACTTCATCAAGTTAATATGCAGTTCTCCGGGGTTAACGCGCTCATCAGGCAAAGATTTGAATCATCGATTCAAGAGAAGGTCTTCCCATAGATGCCTCTACTTGGGAGGCCAATTTGAGTACACTTCGATACCTGACATCACTATCTTTGGGTTTTTCTCGATACAACGCCTCGTAAAAATCATCGGCAAGTTCAAACCAATCCTTCATATAGGTGGCACTGTCCATTTCAGCATTCTTGCTAAAACCTGCACCAACCATACAAGAGGCCATACCCTTATGCAAATTCAGGCGGATCGTATCCAATTTCATTCTTAACGTAGAGTTTAACTCCTTGGCCAACTCAGCGAATCTGTTCTCATCCATTGGGATAAACTAATTGTTTTTCTGTCTACTTGGGGCGACTAAGCGCAAAGGACAAATTACGTGATGCGCTTTTAGCCAATACAAATATAAAGATTTATGTTGGCTAAAAGCACTCCCCTTCATATATAATCTTACCCTATACATTTTTACTCCTTCATTTGCGTGTTCAAGAATGTTTTTAGAAGCACAATCTTCATCAGATCATCACCTTTTTCAAAACATAATCTACTCCCTGTTCCCTATACATGCAACGTAAGAATTTTCAAAAACCAAAACCCTATTTCCCGGCAACACTTCGCATCCCCAAACAGCATCTCGGGTACAAAAGCCGCCTCCTGCAGGGACGTCACTTGACAATTTGATCCCAAGCCACTATTTATTCGAAGAAAAAGTCACTTTCTTTTTGCACATTAAAGCATACGGGCTTATCTTTGCACCATCATTAAACAAATAAATCACTTAACCGATGGATCAAAATAAAATCAATATGTTCCTCGCCACCAACGCGAAGTTTTTCACCCCCGCACAGCTCACCGATCTGCGTAACCGCATAACGGAGCTTGACGACTCCATCTTGATGTACACTTCGCAGTTCAAAGATCCAACGACAGCCCTCATTCTCTCTATTTTCACAGGTGGCTTGGGTATTGATCGCTTCTACATCGGGGATACCGGTCTGGGAATCGGCAAGCTCCTCACCGGTGGTGGCTGCGGCATCTGGAGCCTCATCGACTGGTTCCTCATCATGGACGATACGCGCAACAAGAACTACCAAATCATGATGAACGCCATTATGATGCATGGCCAAGTCTAAGCCGTCACTTCACTAGTTACCATGCGAAAGGCGTATTAACACCCGCTCAATCGCATTTCGTCCGCTAATCGCGTAACAAAAAGGTCCACTACATCCGTCAAAAACGACGATGGTTTGACACAGCACGTAACTGCCTTCAGACGGTTCACCTTTTTCAAAACAAAAGTGGAAGAGAAATCCCCGTTTCTCTTCCACTTTTCATCTACACCCCACTTATTCCCTCCACATGTCGCGCCGTCACACACTTCTTTTTGTCCTCTTCGTCCTCTTTGTCCTTTGGCTTTGGGGCAATCTCTCCGGACTCCCGTGGGGCATCCCCTGCCTATTCCACAAATTCACCGGCCTCTCCTGTCCGGCCTGCGGCACGCAACGCGCCCTTTTCTCCCTCCTGCACGGACACCCCCTCACGGCCTGGCACTACAACTACTTTCTGCCCTTCGCAGTCCTCGTCGTCGCACTCGCATTTCTTTCCCGCCGCAAGAACCCACTTTATCGTACGCTCACCTCACCGACCGCACTGATCATCTATGGTTGCATCATGCTGGTCTGGCTCGTTGTTCGCAACCTGTACGGAGTTTGAAGGAAATGGCGTGCCGATAAATGCAAATTCGGGCTTCACCAAGTGTGTGGCCCGAATTTGTTTTTAGACCTTAGGGGGCTTATATCGGGTAGTCAGTAGACTTAAATTTACTCGCGAGATAAACACAAAGCGAAGCGACAAGATGAACCACTAATTCCGCTTCTTCGTATGAAGGTTCATTGCCTTCTTTTAAATGCCGACCTTTCTCAGATGAAAATCCCCATACCTTTTTAATCGCCTCATCTAAAGGTCTAGGCACAATCTGTGGATTGTCATTAAGCAACTCACCCAATGTTGCTTTTCTGTTGCCTGTAACCTCCCGACAAACACATTCTAACGCTGCCAAAGCGTGCTGAATTGAACCCGTTATTTCGGGAGATGGTCGCCTCGACAAATCAGAAATGGCTTCCTTGATTTCATTCTGTGACGTATTTAATCCCTTTTCTTCAAGCTTGAATTTTGCTTTTTCGATTCCATCCTCAAAGGCCTTGTCCCCTCTCGCTTCGATGATCCCTTTTTCCATTTTCCATCCGATTCCGTTCATAAGAAAGTACTCATTTACCTTTTTCTCGAAATCATTTTGAGAAAGGGGAGAAACCTGGCAGTAAAACTGCTCAATGATGTCATAGATTCGATTCCATTCGCAATTTTCAATGATGTCCGAAATCTCATATTTCATAAAATCATTTTCTTGCCAATTATTGGGGTCTTCTCCATTATAGGTAACATCGCATACTAACCTACGAATCCTCTTCAAACTAGGCTCGAAGTGTCGCATAAGTTGAAAAACGAATCTTCTCAACTCCTTTGGAGCATCGTTCCTTACACAAATGTCTGCTGAGCGAGGAACAATTCCTCTTCGTTCTGTAAAAGTCATACTGAATATTTCAAACGTGTTATTTCAAAAAGGTGAGAAGGATTATTTCTTGATTCTCACCACTTCATCCCCCCACTCCTCCGGGCTCATTTGCGTCCAAAATCGGCAGGAATTTCGCCCCATTCACTCGTTTCCCATTTCAAGATGGGATTCGTCACGCGATGCGCCTTGAGCCACGCCTCCGCACGAGCAATCATTTCGTAGAGTTTCTCGGTGCGTGGCGTGCGCGCCAACTGCGTGCGGCACTGCTTGCGACGCACCCACGAAATCGCCGTGGCCGAATCAGAATAAATGGGCATTTTCGTCCCCTGCTTGTCGAGAAGAGCGAGAGCATGGACAATCGCGAGGAACTCGCCGATATTGTTCGTGCCGTGAACCGGACCAAAATGAAAGATCTCGCGCCCCTCCGCCAGATAAACACCCCGATATTCCATCGCCCCGGGATTGCCGGAACAAGCCGCATCGACACAAAGCGTTTGGAAACCCACTTTCGCCAACACCTCGGGAGAGGGCATGTGCACCGGTCGGGTATCGCCCGAGGAGGAACCAGAAGTACGAGAAGAAATCCTACCACCACAAGAGGAAACCTCTCCGCCACGAGAAGCAGCGTCGTCCACATCGGTCGAAGCCACTGTAGAACGCTCAGCAGGGCGGGCGGAATGAATATGCTCTTCCGGTTCGTCGGCCGCGGCATACTCCGCTTCGTCGCGCGAAGCGAAGGCTTTGTAACGTGCACCGGGGAAACCGTCGACTTGTTCGCGGCATTCCTCCCACGAGGTGTAGACTCCGGGGATGCGGCCGCTCCAAACAACATAGAACTTGGGTTTCTTGCTACTCATGAACAGGAGAATGGACTGAAGAATAAAGGACGTGCCGCCGAAAAAGGGCGGAGCGAAAGAAAAGGAGGCGATTTCGTCGGAACGCTCGTCCCACGAAATCGCCCCATGCAGTGATTGCGACGCAGCGCACACACCACCTTAGGTTTACATGCGCTCAGGCATCTCAATACCCAGGAGATCCATGCCCAGACGCACCACCTTCGCCACATTGCGCGAGAGCACAAGGCGGAAGTTGCGCTTGGCCGCATCCTCCTCGCGAAGAATTTGGAACTCGTGGTAGAACTGATTGTAGTCCTTCACCAATTCGTAGCAATAGTTGGCGATGGCTGAAGGCGAATAGTCCTCACCGGCAGCGCGTACCACGGCGGTGAACTCGGCGATACGCTGAATGATTTCCTCCTCCTTGACCGAAATCTCCGTGGCAGGATCCACCGCCGTGATCTCGATACCGGCTTCCTCCGCTTTGCGCAGGATCGAACGAATGCGGGCATACGTATATTGGATGAAGGGACCGGTGTTGCCGTTGAAGTCGATGGATTCTTCGGGGTTGAAGACCATATTTTTGCGCGCGTCGACTTTGAGCAAGAAGTACTTGAGCGCACCGAGACCGACGATGCGGGCCACCTCCTGCTTTCAGCTTCCGACATGTCGCCGTTCTTGCCGGCTTCGTCCATCGTGCGGCGAGCCTGTTCGATCATCCCCTCGATGAGATCATCGGCGTCGACCACCGTGCCCTCGCGGCTCTTCATTTTGCCGTTGGGGAGTTCGACCATGCCGTAAGAGAAGTGCACAAGGCTTTTTCCCCACTCGAAACCGAGACGATCGAGCAGGAGCGAGAGCACCTGGAAGTGGTAGTTCTGCTCGTTGCCCACCACATAGACCATCTTATCGATGGGATAGTCGCGAAAACGCAGCTTGGCCGTACCGATGTCTTGCGTCATGTAGACCGAAGTACCATCCGAACGAAGCAACAGCTTCTCATCCAGGCCGTCTTTCGTCAGATCGGCCCAAACCGAACCGTCTTCGCGGCGATAGAAGAGCCCTTTGGCGAGTCCTTCCTCCACCTTTTCCTTCCCTTCGAGATAGGTTTCCGATTCGTAGTAGATCTTGTCGAACGACACACCGAGTGCTTTGTACGTTTCGTCGAAACCGGCGTAAACCCACTCGTTCATCTTGCGCCAGAGCGCACGCACCTCTTCATCGCCCTGCTCCCACTTGCGGAGCATTTCGCGCGCTTCGACCATGAGCGGAGCCTCATTCTTCGCACGGTTCTCGGCCTCTTCGGGCGCAACGCCCTCAGCTTCAAGTCGCGCTTTGAGTTCAGCCACTTCGGCGCGATAGTGCTGATCAAAAGCCACATAGTAGTCGCCCACCAAGTGGTCGCCCTTCTTACCGGTCGACTCGGGCGTCTCGCCGTTGCCATACTTGAGCCAAGCCAGCATCGACTTGCAAATGTGAATACCGCGATCGTTCACAATGTTGGTCTTCACCACGCGGTTGCCGTTGGCCTCTGCGATTTCGACACCGCCCATCCGAGCAAATTGTTGCGCACATGGCCGAGGTGGAGCGGTTTGTTGGTGTTGGGCGACGAGTATTCGACCATGGTGAGCGGGCTTTCGGGGCCGGGTGTGGCGAGTCCGTAGCGGCTGTCGGCATCGATCTGTTCGAGCAGTTCGACCCACTTTTTGGGCGCGATGGTCAGGTTGAGAAAACCCTTGACGATGTTGAACGTCGATACGAGGTCGGTGTTCTCGACCAACCACAATGCGAGGTCTTCTCCGGTGTCTTCGGGCTTACGCTTGGAGATGCGCAGGAAGGGGGAAGGTGACCACAGTGAGGTGCCCCTCGAAGTCGGGGCGCGTTTTCTGAATCTGCACCTGCTCGGGGGTGATGTCGGCACCGTAGCAGGCCTTGACGGCTTTGACGACGGCATCGGTAAGCAATTGTTCGATGTTCATTTGTATGTGTTGTACAGAGAGTTGTATATTATTCGTGGAGAGCGCCCGCTATGGCTGCGGACGACGGAAGGTGGCAATGAGGGGATAATGGTCGGAGAGGTCGACGCCGTTGTCCACATGCGCCTCGACGGGCACAAACGTGGGATCGGCCAAAAGGTGATCAATGCGCACGTACATCGCATCGCGATTGAACGTGCGCGAAATCCCATTGCCGGCCGCACGAAACGCATCGCGAAAACCGAGCTCCACCAAGCGACGTCGAGCCGAAGAAATGGGGGTGTCGTTGAAATCTCCGCAAATGAATTTCACCTGTCCGCGGCGGGCATTGACAAAACGCGAGAGCGTGTCGACCATGTCGGCCCGCGCAGCGGCAGCCAGCTTGATTTTGTTGTAAAGTCGGCGCTGCCAAGCACTCGAATCGGAACTTTGCCCCGTCTTCGTCCATTGGCTGAACTGCCCGCGCTCGTCAAACGTCAAGGCGTTAGAACGCAAATGACAGTTGACCACAATCCAAGGGCGCTCGTTGGGCACCCTCAACCAAAAAGCGACCACTATATTGCCGCCCGAGCGACAAATGAGTTGCGCATCGGTGACGGGGAACTTCGAAATGAGTCCGAGGCATTCGCTCCCCGCGTTGTAGCACTTATAGTGGGGGGTGCCCGTTCCTTTCAGTCGGGCCACCAATTCTTTGTTTTGTTCCAGCGACCCCATACCCTCTTGAAAGGCAATGATTTGCGCGCCGGAAGCGATCATGTAGTTCGTCATTTCAGCCCGGCCACTGTCGGTCAGTCCGAAGCCGCGCGTGTTGTAGGTCATGACCCGAATTTCGCCCGAAGCCACGCCGCCCGAACTACCTCTGCTGAGATGGATCGGCGCATAAGTGCGGATACTGCCGGAGCAGAGCAAAAGTCCGAACAGCGGAATCCACACGCGGCGCGGAGCAAAGACCAGACAAAGCACTGCCATGCCCACCGTTCCGCCGAGAAAGAGGGGAAAGAGCAGGGCGTAGGGCGCCGCCGCTCCAAACTGCCGGGGATCGACGTAGGCGAAAGGGCGCAAAGCCACAAGGCGATCACCGTGAACCACGAAGCGCCGGCCAGAAAGAGCGAAATGAAGCGCGCCAAGGCTCGTTTTTCGGGCGTCAGGAAGAAATGAAAGAGACGACGTAAGCAGGACATACGCTTCAGGGACGACGCGTGTGGTTGAACAAATCTTTTTTCTCCTCCTCGGTCAGCGAGGCATAGCCCGAACGGCGCACCTTGTCAAGAATCTCATCGATGCGCTCCTGCTCTTTGCGTCGGCGCAGATTGTATTCGCGGTCCGTCTCCCCCGCAGCCGACGAAGAGGCCGACGAAGAAGTGTGCGACGCGCCGCCACCGCGATCGGAACGCGAAAAGAGTTGACGAAAAGCACTTTCCACAGCGGCACCGAAACGCTGAAAAGCTCGCCGGATGCGTTGCAAGATCCCGCCGCCCGCGGTGGAGTCGGCACTGCCGGTGTAGTAGGTGCGGGTGTAGGGATCGTAATGCGGTCGGCGCTGCGCCGCGGCAATTTGTCGCCGCCAGTTCCGGAAGTAGAGCCAACCGAAGAACATGCCGCCCAGGTGGGCGAAGTGCGCGATGTTACCGTTCGAATAGAAGGCGGAGAAGACTTCGATCAGCGCATAGCCGATCACGAAATACTTGGCCTTCATCGGGATGGGAGGGAAGAGCAGCATGATGCGCTCGTCGGGGAACGTCATGCCAAACGCCAGCAGCACGCCGTAGCAAGCACCGCTGGCTCCGATCGTCACCCACGTGTTGAGGAATGTACCCATCGGCAAACTCGTCACCCCGTCGGTGACGATCGCATAGTGGTTCAGGCCTTCCAAATAATACTGTCCCAACTGCCACAGCTCCTGACAAAGTGCAGCGCCTACGCCACACAAGAAATAATAGATGATGAAGCGGCGCTGCCCCATGGTCTGCTCAATGATGCGCCCGAACATCCACAACGAGAACATGTTGAGCAGCACATGCGACCACGAACCGTGCAGGAACATGTAGGTCACCACCTGCCAGAGGTGGAAATCGGGGGCAAGGAAGAAGTGCAAGCCGAAAAGATCGGTGAGCACATCGCCCCCACGTTGCGCCACCAACTGCTGCACCATGAAGAGAATGATGTTGATAAACAGCAGATTGCGGGTGACGGGTGGAATGGAACTGAGAAATCCGTTGGAAGACATGGAAAGAATGCATATCCCCGCAAGCCGCACAGGCCGTTGCCTTGTGCGACTCGCGGGTGAAGTCGTGAAAAAAGAGCGTCGCGGCAGTACAGACCGAGACGAGAAGCCTCGACCGGCGCCATGCGGTGGGGGCGATCGGAGGTTACCTGCTCGTCTCACGAGCCATTTGCGCCCGTCGGCCTCTCACGGTTACTCCGCGATCGGCGTGCCGATCAGAAATCGAACTTTTCGATTTTGAGCGTGCCGAGTGTTTCGAGGCGACCAACGTGGTGCTTGAAATCGTCGGTGGCAGCGTGTGCAGCCAGGGCTTCGGGCGAAGCCCACGTTTCGCAGAACATGAACACATCGGGGCGCGTTCCGCTCTCAAAAACATCGTATGAAACACAACCGGCGTGCTCGCGGCTGGCAGCCACCAGGGCAAGCGCCGTCTCCAACGCAGTGGCATACTGCTCCTCGTTGGCTTGGAAAAAACAATTGACGCGAATCATGAGAAACTGCTGATTTTTGAATTAGAAATAATAGGAAGCTTGGAGATTGAAGGTGTTGAGTCGATAGCCGGGCAAGCTCGTCTCGCCAACAGCTACCCCAACCTTATTGAGGAACGTTTCGCCGGACTTGCCGACAGCCACATTGTAGCCGAGTCCCAACTCGAAATTCTTCGCCAGCACCACACCGGCACCGAAATTCCACGTAGTGGAGAGGTTGCTGCGCTTGAACAAAGGCGTTTCTCCGTTCTGAATTTCCCAGTTGCTCACCGAGATGTTTTTGCTGCCCATCGAGAAGGAGAATTGCGGTCCCGTCGAAGCGTAGACACCGATGCCCGAAATCGTGAAACGATACTTGGCATTCACCGGGATGTCGAGCGAGCTGTAAGTTTTGCTGAAATCGGCCTTGCCTTCTTGTGCGACGGTGAATTTACGCTGATTGTAAACGAGTGCGCCGTCAAGGTGCAGACCGAGCAGCAAATCCAAATCCACTTTCGGGCCGATGAACCAGCCGGCACCGCTTTTGCCGTCGACCATGTTTCGGAAGGCCGACGAATTCACCTTCGTCCACGAGAGGTTGTAACCGCCCGTGACACCGAGTTTCGGACCAAAGGCGCTGGCCGTGAGGGTCGTGGTCAGCAGAACCGCGAACACCAGAATCCATTTCTTCATAACAATAATTATTTAGTGGTTTACATGTGGATCACCGCGCGTTCAAACCAGTAGACAAAGATACCGGCGAAATAACCGGCTGCGGCCACCCACGAGATCTTTTTCAGATACCAGCCGAAGGAGATTTTCTCCAAGCCCATGGCCACAACGCCTGCGGCACTACCGATGATGAGCATCGAACCGCCCACACCGGCGCAGTAAGCCAGCAGTTGCCAGAACACACCGTCCTGTGCGAAGTCGCCGGCGGCCTGGATGGGATACATGTTCATGCACCCGGCCACGAGAGGCACGTTGTCGACGATCGACGAAGCTACGCCGATCACGCCGGTCACCAAATAGTGGTTACCGCCCGACACCTCGTTGAGCCACTGTCCGAAAGCCGGCAACACACCGGTTTCCTTCAACGTGGCCACGGCCAAAAGAATGCCCAGGAAGAAGAGAATCGTGGTCATGTCGATCTTGCGCAAGATCGTCGCCACGCGCTGTTTGGTCGTGCTGTCGCGGTGTTTTTTCATGCGATAGAGCACTTCCGTGAGCGTCCAAAGCAAGCCGAGCACCAAGAGGATGCCCATATAAGGCGGCAGGTGGGTGAGACTGTGGAAAATGGGCACGAAAAGCAAACCGCCCACACCGAAGAAGAAGATCAAACGGCGCTCAAAGCCGGAGAACTGGTGGACATCGGCCACCGCTTTCTCCTCGCTCTGCTCCGCACTGCCGAGCGTGCCGTGCAGATGGTATTGCAACAACAAGGCCGGCACCACCATCGCCACCAAACTGGCCAAGAAAATCTCTTTCATCACACCGACGGCAGTGACAGAGCCCTTGATCCAGAGCATGATCGTCGTCACATCGCCGATGGGCGAGAAGGCACCGCCGGCATTGGCGGCAATCACAATGAGACCGGCGTAGTACAGACGATCTTCATGACTGTAGACCAACTTACGCAGCACCATGATCATGACAATCGTGGTGGTCAGGTTGTCGAGCACGGCCGAAAGGATAAAGGTGATGAAGGCAATTTTCCACAGGAGCGACCGCTTGGTCTTGGAACGAAGGGCCTCGCGCACAAAGTTGAACCCACCGTTGGTATCGATGATCTCTACCACCGTCATGGCCCCCATGAGGAAGAAGAGCGTCTCACTGATTTCGCCGAGATGCTCGCGCAGGATGTGCGAGGTCACGAAATTCATCACGGCTTCGCCCGAAGTTTCAACTCATTGGCATAAAACATCGGGACATATTCGGCGGCGCCGAGGGTGTAAAGCACCCAGCAGGCCACACACATGAGCAGCGCCACTGCGGCCTTGTTGACTTTGATCACGTCTTCGAGGGTGATGCAGAGATACCCGAGAATGAAGATCGCGACGATGAGGGGAGTTAGCATAAAGAGGTTTTATGAATGAACTATAATGAATTAGCCGCTGCGAATTTCGCCAAAAAAAAGAAGATACACAAGCCTTGGACGCTTGCAAATGCGCCGCGGGGGCGAAAAGCGCGGACAAACCGCAACGATACGAAATAAAATCCTTATTTTTGCACAAGCTTTAATCGCTCGGCTTCGTAGTTCAATGGATAGAACAACCCTCTCCTAAAGGGTAAATAGGGGTTCGATTCCCCTCGGGGCTACTCGCGCCGCACACTTCCCCCGCACGCCGTACACCTCACCGGTGTGCGGCGCGTTTTTTCACCCCGACCGACCGCGCTCCGCGTGCCTGCTGACGAGCCCGCGCAGCAGCTTCACCCAATTGGCTTTTCCGCCGAACATAACGCGCGTATGCGACGCGCGCATCAGCCACTTTTCGAAAAAAGCCTTCACCTCTTCACCCACCCCATGCAATTCTTTGAATCACAAAGCGTTATGTGTGAAGACTTTGTTCCCGTTTGCTTCACCTCTGACGATGGAACCGCGGTGCTTCCGACGAGGAAAAATGCGCAACTTTCGGCGCTCAGCATTTCCACCTCCAGCCGCGCCTTCAATCCGTCCGTCTCGGAGGCCGCGAGCGTGAAGGGTTTTCGACAAAACCCTTCACCCACAACTCAATGATTCACAAGAAGTTGCGCAATAGGGGTGAAGCAGTGAAGGAAAAAAACGAAAAACAGCGGATAGGCGCGCGTACGCGAGGAGAAAACGCCCAAGTCTTCACCCTAAACGGGGAAGAAGACGAGAAAAGTTCCCGCTTTGGTGAAGAAAATCGGCATGCATTTCTTCTTTTCAGGTTCATCCCGTGCAGAATCCGATTTATTTCGCTATATTTGCACGCTGAATCGTTGTGTGCTTTTGGCATCACCGGAGCACAATTTCCCCTCTCACTCGCCAACGCGGTCCGATCCGCCCTGCGCGGATGAGAGCTTCTTCCCGTTTGAAACAAATAACAACAACAAAATAACTCAACTCAATGCAAAACAAAGGATTTGTCAAGTTCATTGCGATCTGCTTGACCCTGATTTGCCTCTTCTATCTGAGTTTCTCCTTTGTGACCCGTCACTACGAGCAAAAGGCAGAAGCCATGGGCGAAGCGGCAGGTAAGGCCTATCTCGACTCTTTGCGCCAAAGCGACAAAGCAGTTTGGCTCGGCTACGACTACAAGAAGTGCGAAGCCATGCAGATCGGTTTGGGCCTCGACCTGAAAGGCGGCATGAACGTCATTCTCGAGGTGTCGGTTCCCGATGTCGTGAAAAACCTGGCCGGCAGCAACGCCGACAACGCACAGGTGAAACAAATCATGGCCGAAGCCCGCACGGAAGCCGAACACTCGTCGGAGAACTTCCTCGATGTCTTCGTTCGTCTCTACCAACAGAAAGTGGGTAAAGACCAGCTCGGCGGACTTTTCGCCCTCAAACTCAAGAGCGAAGGCGTGACGCCCAACAGCACCGATGCGCAAGTGAAAGCCGTCTTGGAGAAAGAAATCAAGGCCGCCGTCGACAATTCCTATCAGGTGGTACGCCAGCGTATCGACCGCTTCGGTGTGGCGCAACCCAACATCCAGATCCTCGAAGGTCGCGGACAGATGGGCCAGATCATGGTCGAAATGCCCGGCATCAAGGAACCGGAACGTGTGCGCAAGCTCCTCCAGGGTAGCGCCAACCTCGAATTCTGGGAAACTTATACCCTGAATGAAATCCAAGGTGCGCTCGCTGCCCTCGACACCCGTCTGGCACAGGCCAACAACGGGAAGCAGGATGCAAAGGCCGACAGCGCCAAGGTGGACAGCACCAAGCAGGAGAAAGCCGCTACGGCAAAAGCTGATGCCGCCGCTGCGCTCAAATCGCTCTCGAAAGACAAGAAGGGCGCCGAAGCCCAAACGGCCACGGCACAGCCCAACAAGGCTCGCGCCGCTGCCCTCAAAGCCCACCCGCTCCTCTCTCTCTTCGCCCAACCCGGCTATCCCAAATCTTGTATCGTAGGCTACGCCACAGCACTTGACACGGCTGCGATCAACCGCGCCGTTCGCTCCGAACTGGCCGCTCAGGTGCTGCCCGCCGACCTCAACCTCGCCTGGGGTGCCAGCGCCGAAAAGGGTCTGTTTGAACTCTACGCCCTGCGTCGCACCGACGGCAAGGCGGCCTTGGCCGGCGATGTGATCGCCACGGCGAAAGACGAATATGACGAAAACCACCGTCCGGTCGTTTCGATGACGATGACGGCCGACGGCGCACGCGATTGGGCTGTGATCACGAAGCGCAACATCAAACGCCCCGTGGCCATCGTACTCGACGGTGTCGTCTACAGTGCACCAGCAATTGATAACGAAATCACCGGTGGCGTTTCGCAAATCAGCGGACACTTCACCACGCAGCAAACCCAGGACTTGGCCAACGTGCTGAAGAGCGGTAAAATGCCGGCTCCCACCAACATTGTTTCGGAAGAGACGGTCGGACCGAGCCTCGGTGCCGCTTCGATTCAAGCCGGTTTCACCGCTTGCGTCGTAGCCTTTGTCCTCCTCATGATCTTCATGTGCGCTTTCTACGGCTTCATCCCCGGTATGGTGGCCAACAGCGCGCTGATCATCAACTTCTTCTTCACCTTCGGTGTGCTCACGTCGTTCCAAGCGGCACTGACACTGAGCGGATTGGCCGGTATGGTCCTCTCACTGGGTATGGCGGTCGACGCCAACGTGCTCATCTATGAGCGCACAAAAGAGGAGCTGCGCGCCGGCAAGAACCTGAAACAAGCACTGGCCGACGGTTACGGCAACGCTTTCTCCGCCATCTTCGACTCCAACCTCACGTCGATCATCACGGCGGTGATCCTCTACTACTTCGGAACCGGCCCGATCCGTGGCTTCGCCCTGACGCTCGGCATTGGTATCGTGGCCTCGTTCTTCACGGCCGTTTGGCTCACTCGCATCGCTTATGAGCACTTCCTCGACCGCGATAAGTGGACGAAACTGACCTTCACAACCGGTCTCTCGAAGAAATTCCTCACTGACACGAACTTTGCGTTCATGCGCATCGCAAAAAAGACGGCCATTCTCGTTGCTGTGCTCATTGTAGCGGGTGCCGTGAGTCTCGGCGTGCGCGGTTTGCAACGCGGTATCGACTTCACCGGCGGTCGCAACTATGTGGTGGAATTCGAACAGAAGGTTTCGCCCGAACAGGTGAAAGAAGTGGTGCAGAAAGCTGTTGACGCCAAGGGACAAGGCGGTACGGTGAGCACATTGGCCATCGTGACCACGCAAAATCCCGCTGTGCGCATCTCGACTTCCTACAAGATCGAACAGAACGGCGAAAAGGTGGACCAAGAGGTGGAACAGCTCATCTGGAAGTCGCTCCACGATCAGCACTTGATCAAGGCCGACTACAACACCTTCAAGGACCGCGACAACCACAAGGGTGGTTCGATCATCTCGGCTCAGAAAGTGGGTCCGAGTGTGGCAGCCGACCTTACGCGCGGCGCCGTGATCAGTGTGATTCTCTCGCTCGCGGCGATCTTCATCTACATCCTTGCTCGCTTCCGCAGCGTGGCCTTCTCGGTAGGTGCCATCTGTGCACTGGCGGTCGACACCTTCCTGATCATCGCCATCTACTCGGCTTGCTGGGGCTGGTTGCCGTTCTCGATTGAGGTGGACCAAACCTTCATCGGTGCCATTCTGACCGTGATCGGTTACTCGATCAACGACAAGGTGGTGGTCTTCGACCGTATCCGCGAGAACCTCACGCTCTTCCCCACGCGCGATACCGAAAAGCTGTTCAACGACTCGATCAACAACACGCTGACGCGTACGATCATGACCTCGTTCACCACGCTTTTGGTGCTCCTCTGCATCTTCTTCTTGGGTGGCGATGCGATCCGCTCGTTCTCCTTCGCCATGATTCTCGGCGTCGTGATCGGTACGCTCTCGTCGATCTTCCTCGCAGCACCCATCGCGTTCCGCATTTACAAGAAGCGTTCTGCGAAAAAGGCCATTGCAAAAGCCTAATCCTCGCTTCCACAAAGCAACATAAAAAACTTCCCCGCGACCTTTCGGCTGCGGGGAAGTTTTTTTGTGGTGTTTTGAAAACGCGGGGGACGGGGTTGAAACGCGCTCCTCAGAAACCGTCGACGCGATTGGCTTTGGCCACTTGTTCGATGTGCATCAAGCGGTTGCAAACTCGGGCCACGTCGGCACTGGAGGTCAGAGCAATGGTGAGAGTGCCGGTGAAAATGCCGTCGTCGGTGTCGAGATGAATGGCTTTGAGCACGAAATGAGGAAATTCTCCCATGGCTTGCGCGATGCTCATCAACATGCCCGGCGCGTCGATCCCTTCCACGTGGACGGGAATGTCGTATAATTGGCCGGTGACGTGTGTGTGGGGTTCCAACGCGCCGCGACGAGATTGTTGCCGTCGCTGGTTTTTCGCTTCAAGGCCACGGGGCAGGCGCGGCGATGGAGCTCAAGATGCTCGTCCGGTGTGATATAGGCCACGACTTCATCGCCGTGGATGGGCCGGCACTGGGGGCATCTTTCACAATGCGTGAGGACTTCGTCGGTGAGATCGAGCACGGCTTTGCGATTGATGCCGCGCACGAAATCGGGGGTGTAGGCTGCTGCCACATCCGACGAACTCTGCACGGCTTTCTCCTTGAGAAACGGCACGAAACGCCGCCATCCCCATCCCTTCGAGACGTTTTTGCCTTGCAAATGCAGCACATCGGCGTCCGAGAGTACCAGCTTTCCTTCGCCGATGGCGAGGAAAAGATCGGCGGGTGAGGTGAAATGGTGGAAAACGGCCAACTTATTGTTCGTGGCGTTGCCCGCAGGGAGTTTTCTCGCGGTGAGAAAAGCCTGCAACATCTCTTCGCCCTGTTTGCGCCGCTCACGTGCCATTTTGCGCAAGGCCGCTGTGATGCGTCCGCGCGCCTTTCCGGTCGTGACGTAGTTGATCCAATCGGGTTGAATGGTCTGCTGTCGCGACGTAAGTACCTCTATTTGATCGCCGTTCGCCAGGCGATGGCTCATCGGTACGAGGCGGTGGTTGACCTTCGCGCCCATGCAGTGACTTCCCACCATGGAATGGATGGCAAAGGCGAAGTCGAGCACCGTCGCTCCCTGCGGAAGCGTGACGATTTCGCCCTTCGGTGTGAAGACGTTCAGTTCTGACGCAAAGAGATTAAGTTTAATAGTGTCGAGCAGGTCGAGGGTATCGGGTTGCGGGTCATCGAGGATTTCTTTAATGGAATTGACCCACGTGTCCAACTCGTGTTCGTCATGCTGCCCTCCCACATCTTTGTATTTCCAATGCGCCGCAAATCCACCTTCGGCAATGTCGTCCATACGATCGGATCGAATTTGCACTTCAATCCATTTCCCTTGGTGCGACATAAACGTGTTGTGCAACGCCTGGTAACCGTTGGCTTTGGGCGTCGACAGCCAATCTCGGAAACGAGAAGGGTGGGGTTTGTAGATTTGCGTGAGCGCCGCATAGATAGCGTAGCATTCGGCGATTTCGTTCTCGCGCTTTTGGGGACGGAAAATGATGCGAATGGCCAAAATATCGAACACTTCCTCAAAGGGAATGTGCTTTCGCTGCATTTTCTGCCAGATACTGTACGGGCTCTTGATGCGCGCTTTGATTTCGTACTGCACGCCCATCTGATCCAACGCGCGACGAATAGCCGGCGTGAACTCTTGAAACGCATCGTCGCGTTGGAGCTGCGATTCACTCAGTTCCTGCATGATGAGCGCGTAGTCGTCGGGGTGCTCATACTTGAAAGAAAGGTTTTCGAGTTCTGTTTTGATACGATTCAACCCCAGTCTGTCCGCCAGCGGCGCAAAAATATAGAGCGTCTCCCCCACAATTTTGTATTGTCGGGAAGGCGGCATCGAATCAAGGGTACGCATGTTGTGAAGACGGTCGGCGATTTTGACGAGAATCACCCGAATATCGTCGCTCATCGTGAGGAGAATCTTCTTAAACGTCTCCGCTTGCATCGAAGCACGGTCGCCGAAGATGCCACCGCTCACTTTTGTCACCCCCTCCACGATGTTCGCCACCTTTTCTCCGAAGAGATTGGCTATATCTTCGCGGGTGTAGTCGGTATCCTCCACCACATCGTGGAGCAACGCCGCACAAATTGTGGTAGATCCCATCCCCATTTCCTCGCACACCACTTGTGCCACGGCAATGGGGTGAAAAATATAGAGTTCTCCGCTTCGGCGTCTCACCCCGCGGTGGGCCGCCTTGGCAAAGTTGAACGCCTTGGTGATCACCTCCGTTTTTTTTCGGTGACTTGAAGCCAGATACGTGTCGAGCAAGTGTTGGAACGCCGCCTGCACCTGCTGTTCTTCCTGTTGTTCGCGCAACGCGCTATCGTTTTGAGTCATGGAAAAGATCGATATAAGCACGAAAGCATCACCTCCTGAGGACGTGATGCTTCCGTTCGCATGCGATTAAATTATTTGACGCGGAGTTTTTTGCCCGCCCGGATGGCCGAACCGTTGAGGTTGTTAATTTTCTGCAGCTTCTCGACAGTCGTATTGTTTCGTCTGGCAATTTCGCTGAGCGTGTCGCCTTGACGAATGTCCACCTCCGAAGATTCTTCGGCATGCGCGCGTTTACTCTTGCGCTTTTTGCGTTCCGCAGCTGCGGCAGCCCGACGTTCGCGACGTTCGCGACGTTCCTCAGCCAAAGCCTGGCGGCGGCTCTGTCGCGTCGTCGTATTATTCGGTTGCGCCGTCAGTTCAGCGGGTTCCACCTCCTCTCGGCGCTCCGCCACTTCGGCGGCCGGCGCCACATGGTAGATCGAATCGCCCAATTGCAGGAAACGGTCAATGGACTGCACCGGCAGTCGCAACGCGCAAGGTTGCGAATTTCCGGGCACCACCCCCGCGCGATATTGCGGGTTCATGGCCTGCACCGCTTCGACGTCCAAGTTGCAAGCTGCAGCCACCTGCGCCAGATAGAGATTGCGCGACACCGTCACCGTGTCAGTCTCGGCCGGCGCGATCGTCTTCATCGGCGGAATTTTGTGATCGCAATAATAGTTCATCACGTAGTTCGCCGCGATGAAAGCCGGCACGTAGCCTCGGGTTTCGCGAGGCAAGTAAGGATAAATCGCCCAATAATCGCGCGCACCGCCCGCCCGCTTGATGGCTTTGAGCACATTGTTGCGTCCGCAATTGTACGCCGCGATGGCCAAGGTCCAGTCTCCGAACGAATTGTAGAGGTCTTTGAGATATTTTGCGGCCGCCTGCGACGATTTGATGGGGTCGCGACGCTCGTCCAGGAGGCTATTCACCGTCAGTCCGTAGTGTTTCGCCGTCGGCACCATGAACTGCCAGAGTCCGGCTGCGCCCACACGACTGGTGGCCATCGGGTCGAAAGCACTTTCCACCACGGGAAGATATTTCAACTCGAGGGGAACGCCCTCAGCCTCCAAGGCCTCTTCAAAGAGCGGCACATAAAAGTTTTGCACGCCCAGCATGAAGCTCACCGAGCGGCGCAAGCGTCCCGTGTATTGGTCAATGTAGTCCTGCACCACATCGTTGTAAGGCATCTCGATGAGATTGGGCAAGCGGCGCAAGCGGTCGAGATAGACTTCGCGGGGGAAAACAGGGATCTCATTGGTGTAAAGCGTGGAATCCACGCGCATGTATTTCTTCATGTACCATCCGTCGACCTGCGTGTCGACACTGTGGAGCATACCCTCCGTGGGCGTCACCTCCGAAGCCGGGTTGGTCGTGTGGTAGTCGACGTCGGAAACGCGGATGGTGTCGTTCGCGGGCAAAATCATCGCTGCCGACGCCGATGTAGCAACACAGGCGAAGGCCAAAGAGCAGAAATACTGATAGATACGGTTCATCATTGTGAAGTATGGGGGTGAACAATGGTCAGAAAGTGAAGGTCGCCCCCAAGCCCATGGCGGGGAGCGGCGAACGGCCATTGTTGGTTTCAATCAAAGCAGGCGCCACGCGCAACGACAGGTCGGGACTGATGTCGAAAACCGAGAGCTGCGCGTCGACATAAGCATCGACCACGGAGAGCAAATAGACGCCGATGAAGCAGAATGCCGAGAGATCGCGATAGCGACGAAAGCGGTCCTTGCGGTTTGAACACCGTCTTAAACTGATCCAGCCGGGAATCAATGTCGTAACCCGGAGGAAAGAAGTTGCGATAGGAAGCGGTGTTCGGGTCGTCGTCCATGATGTCGAGGTAAGCCTGCGAATAGTCCATGAACATCTGTTGGTTCCAGAGGAACGCATAGGTGCATCCCAAGAATCCTCCGTAGAAGAGGGGCAACTTCCAATATTTTCTGTTGTAGATCTGTCCGGCGCCCGGTGCGACCAGCGCCAACCACAGTGCACGCTGAGGGTTGGGCACAAACGCCTTGGCCGGCACACCGACGTCGCGTCCGCTCTTCACGGCAGCCGCCGTCATTGTCGCCTCGTTTTGTCGAAGCAAGAGCGCCGTATCCACCGGCGTCTCCTCCCGCTGCACAGAGTCAGCGGGCAGATCGGGATGCAGCGTGGCAAGGTGTTCGGCAGGCAACTCGGGCGCCACGACAGTCGACAACGTCTCCGCCTTCAGCGGCACGTACTGGGCCGCCGCACCGTTCGGCAGCGCCAGCCAACACAGCACAGCGAGCAACCAAGCGGTTCCAAAATGCCAAAAACCACCGTAGCGGCAACGAGAAAAAAGAGCGTGAACAGCCATCGCCATCAGAGCGGCGCGGTCCTCTCCGCACACCTGCCGAGCTTCCAATCAGCTCAGCAGCTCGAGGAGTCCGAGCACATGTTTGAGTTCATATTCGTCATTGAAGGGAATCGAGATCGAGCCCTTGCCTTTGTTGTAGGTCATGCTGACCTTCGTGTGGAACACCTCCGAGAGGCGTTCGCGCACCGGCACATATTCTTCGGCCAGCGCCTTCTTTTTGTCTCTCAGGTTCTTGCGTCCGCTCGGCACGGTGCCGCCGGCATTGATCTCCTTGACCATGTCTTCGACCTGTCGCACCGAGTAGCCCTTCTCCTGTATCTCTCCGAAGAGTTTGACCTGAAGCGAGGGTTGTTGCAGTCCGAGGAGCGCGCGTGCATGGCCTTGGTCCATTTCGCGCTTTTGGAGCGCCATCTGCACCTGCGCGGGCAATTTGAGCAGTCGCAGGTAGTTGGCGATGGTCGCCCGCTTCTTGCCCACCTTCTCCGAGAGCGCATCCTGCGTCAGGTTGTAGTGCTCGATCAGGTTTTGGTAGGCCAGTGCGATTTCGATGGCATTGAGGTCTTCGCGCTGAATGTTTTCCACCAGCGCCATCTGCATCATGTTCTCATCGTCGGCCGTGCGCACATAAGCCGGTATGGAATGCAAACCGGCCATCTGCGATGCGCGCCAACGTCGTTCGCCGGCGATGATCTGATAGGTGCCATCGTCCATTTTTCGGAGCGTGATGGGCTGGATCACGCCGATCTGTCGGATGCTTTCGGCCAGTTCCTCGAGTGCCTCTTGGTCAAATTCTCGACGCGGCTGATTGGGGTTGGCGACGATGAGCTCGATGTCCACCTCGCCGATGCTCGACGACCCGTTGGTGTGCACCTCGCCGGTCGAAATGAGCGCATCGAGTCCGCGCCCGAGCGCGGGATATTTTTTTTGTACCGCCATGTCGTAAACTTAGGTAGGAATGAAAAGAGCGACAAACACCTGTGTCCGGATCAGGCCGGTGTGTTCTTTTGAATGATTTCTCGTGCGAGCGAGAGGTGGTTGACCGCGCCGATCGATTCGGCATCGTAGAGAATGGTGGGAATGCCGTGTGTGAGGGCGCTTCGGAGAGCTTCACGTTGCGCTGCACCACCGTTTTGAACACCAGTTCCTGGAAGTGGCGTTTCACCTCATCGTAGATTTGGTTGGCCAGTCGCAAACGGCGGTCGTACATGGTGAGGAGGAAGCCTTCGATTTCCAGTTCGGGGTTGAGCCGCATCTTGATCATGCGAATCGTGTTGAGCAACTGCGTGATGCCCTCGAGCGCGAAATACTCGCACTGCACGGGGATGATGACCGAGTCGGCAGCCGTAAGGGCATTCACGGTGGTGAGTCCGAGCGAAGGCGAGCAGTCGATGAGAATGTAGTCGTAATCGTTTTTCACCACGGCGAGCATCTCCTTGATCACAAACTCTCGGCGTTCCATTTGCAAGAGTTCCACATCGGCTCCCGAGAGGTTGACGTGCGAGGGCACGACGTCGAGCCCCTCGATGTCGGTGGTGTAGATATTTTCGCGAATATCCTGTTTGCCGATCATCGATTCGTAGACCGACGATTCGATTTTGCCGACATCGACTCCGATGCCGCTCGACGCATTGGCCTGAGGGTCGCAGTCCACGAGGAGCACTTTTTTCTCGAGCGTGGCAAGCGAGGCGGCAAGGTTGATCGAAGTGGTCGTTTTTCCCACCCCACCCTTTTGGTTGGCGATTGCGATGATTTTTCCCATAGTGATTCGTTGTGTCCGACGTTAGTTCGGATCGGTTCGTGGGGCAAAGATAAGGAAAAAAAAGTGTTCCACATTGTTTCACGACTTTTTTTTTGCGGCCTTTCCCCACATCGCGGTTTCCCTCTCCGATCGGTCGGCAAAGCGCATCGCGGTCTGACAAATGCAGTCCGCAAATCGCGTCGTTTTCGTCTCGCTCGTCCACCGCAAAAGTCCGCGACCACCGGCCCAAAACGGGCCGTTTTTCGCACCTCCCTCCCCATTTTTTCGTCTTCCCTCCCACCCTCCTCTTCACCACCTGCGCGCTCGCTCACGCGCGTACGCACACACTCGCGTCAGGCGTTTTTCGTTTTTCATCTTCACCCCTTCACCGCCCACCCTAACCTGTTGATGCTTAACGCATTTCGGGTGAAGGCTTTGCCTTCGCCCTTTCCTTCACCCGGCTTCACCGGCCGACCCGTATTCTCACCCCGTCCTTGTGCCCCTTCGCACGCGTTCGACGCGTCCCCGCCACAAACCGCAAAAGGTGAAGCCCAAAAGACAAAAACCTTCACCCCTAACGCGCGCAGCCTCAACAAGTTGCGCAAGGTGGGTGAAGCAGTGAAGGCAAAAACGAAAACCTGTGGACGCGTGCGCGCGCGAGGGAGACGTGCTTTCCTTCACGTTTTCCTCGCTGCCGAGCGCACAGCGCCCCACCTCCGAAAAGAGCACCGCCGGGCGGCCTATGTCGAGAGAAAACACTAACTTTGTATCGGGCGCGGCACCCCGCCGCCGCCGACCAACACAAACTGCCCATGAGTGCACGCCTGCTTTGGGTGGACGACGAAATCGATCTGCTCCGCCCCCACTGCCTTTTTCTCGAAAAAAGAGGTTACGACATCACCACCGCCACCAACGGCAACGACGCTGTGGAGCTTTGTCGCACACAGCGTTTCGACCTCGTGCTGCTCGACGAAAACATGCCCGGGCTCTCGGGACTCGAAACCCTCGCCGCCATCAAAGAGGTGCAACCCGACGTGCCCGTGGTGATGGTCACCAAAAACGAGGCCGAGGACCTCATGGACCAAGCCATCGGCGCACAGATTGCCGACTATCTGCTCAAACCCGTCAACCCAATGCAGATACTCATGGCGCTGAAAAAGAACATCCACCGCCACGAGATCGTGCAGGAACAAACCGAATCGGGCTATCGCCGTGAGTTTGCCCAACTCGCGCTCGACATGGACGCGGCCGACGACGCCGCGGCTTGGGTGGAACTCTACAAGCGCCTGGTGCACTGGGAACTGCAGTTGGCCGCCGGCGCCGACGGGGCGATGGCCGACCTGCTGCGCGACCAAAAGGAAGAGGCCAACGCGGCCTTCGGCAAGTTTGTGAAGGCAAACTACGCCGATTGGGTGGCCGATGCCGATGCGCCGGCGCGCGCCCCACCCTCTCGCCCGATGTGCTGCGCCGCGCGGTGTTCCCGCGCTTGGCGGCCGGTCGGCGCGTGGTGCTGCTCGTGCTCGACAACTTTCGCTACGACCAATGGCGCGTGTTGGCACCGGAACTCGCGGCCGATTTCGATGCGGAGGAGCAGGTCTATTTCTCCATCCTGCCCACTGCCACACAATATGCGCGCAACGCGCTCTTTGCCGGCATGATGCCGCTCGACATTGCGCGCACGCACCCCGACCTGTGGGTGGACGAAGAGGCCGAAGAGGGCAAGAACCTGCACGAGGCCGAACTCTTGGAACGCCAGCTCGCGCGCCTGCACCGCCGCCCCACCTTTGCCTATCACAAACTCAACGATTCGGCGGCGGTGGACAAGTGGTTGGCCTCCTACGACGAGATGCGCACCCGCGACCTGAGTGTGGCGGTGATCAACTTCATCGACATCCTCAGCCACGCCCGCACCGAGAGCCGCATGGTGCGCGAACTGGCCTCGAACGAAGCGGCCTATCGCTCCATCACCCTCTCGTGGTTCCGCCACACGGGATTGCGCGAACTCTTCCGCCGCCTGGCGGCCGACGATGCCGACGTGGTGCTCACCACCGACCACGGTTCCATTCGTGTGGATCGGCCGGTGAAGGTGGTGGGCGACCGCAATGTGAACACCAACTTGCGCTACAAACTGGGACGCAACCTCTCCTATCCGGCCAAAGAGGTCTTCGAGGTGCGCAATCCGGCCGATCTCCGACTGCCGGCGCCCAATCTCTCGACGGCTTACATCTTTGCCACGGGGGCGCGCTTCTTCGCTTATCCCAACAACTACAACTACTATGTGCAGCACTTCCGCGACACCTTCCAACACGGCGGTGTTTCGATGGAAGAAATGATCGTCCCGCTCATCACGCTGCATCCCAAAGGGCGGTGATCGCCCGAACCTACGGAGCGCGTGCTCTCCTGCTCGTGCGCGCTCGCACCGCCGCACCGACCGTGCGCGGCGGTAAAACCTATGCATTCAAATTCTCCTTTCATCTCCTTATGAAGAAAATCGTGATCGCCATCGACGGCCACAGTTCCTGCGGCAAGAGTACGATGGCCAAAGCTTTGGCGCGCCGCGTGGGCTACATTTATGTGGACAGCGGTGCGATGTATCGTGCCGTGACACTCTTTGCGCTGCGCCGTGGACTCTTTGCGCCCGACGGCAGTTTGCAAACCGAGACGCTCCGCGAGCAAATGCCGCAAATCGAAGTGAGTTTCCGCCTCGATCCCGAGACGCAGTTGCCGCAAACCTATCTCAACGGCGAATGTGTGGAAGACGCCATTCGTTCGCTCGAGGTGAGCAACCACGTGAGCCCGGTGGCCGCCCTGCCTTTCGTGCGCGAGGCGATGACGGCGCAGCAGCAGGCGATGGGTCGTGCGAAGGGCATTGTGATGGACGGTCGCGACATCGGCACAGCGGTGTTCCCCGATGCGGAACTGAAGATTTTCGTCACGGCCTCGGCCGAGGTGCGTGCGCGCCGCCGCTACGACGAACTCCAAGCCAAGGGCATGGCGGGCGACTACGAGGCGATTCTCAAAAACGTGCAGGAGCGCGACTACATCGATTCGCACCGCGAAATGAACCCCTTGCGTCAAGCTCCCGATGCGCTGGTGCTCGACAACTCGTCCCTCACCCGCGAGCAACAGAGCGACTGGCTCTTGGCGCGCTTCGAAGAGGCCACCCGCGAAGATTGACCGCGCGGATGTTTATTCCAAGTTTCTGCTGGGTCCAACCTTAAAAATAAACTTGGTCACTCTTTGATAGAAGTTTTTTTGCTAAATCCACAACACCTCTCCACGAAATATAAAAACCAATAAGAAAGTCGTTGAGCTAAGCGTTCTATTTTTTTCAGATGTCAGTCGACTTGTTGCAGGAGAAGTACATCTTGCAGGAAAGCACGGCGGCCAATGGGCTGGAATGACGATCCAAAAGAAACAATAACCACATGAAAAGAATACTCTTCTCTCTCATCACCACTTGTGCCGCCCTATCCCCCTCTTGCATGGCACAAACCGGAATCCATCCCTCCTTGGGATTCACGTGGCCGCTTGACTTCCGAAGTGGCTCCTATAGGCACAGTGCCATCGGTTTCTATATCGCGGCAGATAAAGCGATCAACGAACAGGTGCAGATCGGTGCGAAGTTGCAAACAGAAGGCTTCGGCACCCAAGTGACCGAGCAAGCCGATAGGATTTATGCACCCGGCACGCTCAAATTGCTCGATTTGTCTCCTACCGATAGGATTAAATATAACGTGCCTGCTCGTTCTTTTGTAGCCACGCTCACCGGAGCTTACGTTTGGCATCGCAACGCGCGTTTTTCTCCTCGCATCGGTGCCGCTATTGGCGTGTCGCACGATTCGCCCGAAGACAAACTCTTTGCCTCTTCCAGCACTTGGCATCCCACATTCGCCCCAGAAGTGGGAGTGACCTACCGCCGACACTGGGACATCAACTTGGCCTATCGCATCACGAAGTCTACCTACTCTCATGCGACCTTGAGCATCGGCTATCGCTTCTGAACTTTCCATTTTTGTGAAGAACAAACACAAGGTTCTTCCTCTCTATCTAATAATTCCCCCGTGCGTCGCATGACACACGGGGGAACTTTTTCTCCACAACTTGCTTAATACCCCCCCTCCTTTCGCTTTGGCGAGAGGAGGAGTTTTTTGGTGGGGGGAGAGCAGTGTTGGATATACAATTTATGGTGTTTCAATACAGACAACGCATTATATTTTAAACCTCTATTTTTGACCTCTCAGCAAATAAAACGGCAAATAGAATCTACCATGCAGCAAAAACAACATGGTGTCCTGTTCGTGATTATAGCCGAATTATAACCGAATTATAACCGAAAACATCTTGCATTTGCCTGGATGATAGCTCTTTACAACGACGATAGAACATTATAACCGAATTTATAACCGCTATTTTGACAATCCGGTTTCGGTTATGCTCCAGGTTCTACCATGCACTTCAAGCAAAGTGCCGCTTTCATCTTGCTAAGTAACCTTCCCAAGTATCTTTTCTTTGATGTCTTGCTCATGGAAGCAGGCAAATTATTATGCAGCACCTCGTACACAACCTCCAACTTAAACCCGTCCTTTCCGGCATTTCTTGCCAATTGAAGGATGGTTTGCTCAAGCAATTTCTCCTCCAACCCTTTCTCCTTAGTATAATGCCCAATTTGATGTGTCTGTTTAGCTACGGCAAGCGAAATGATGTAATTGGGTGAACGTCCTTCTATCAATCCTTTTTCCTTCAGACGCTTGATGGCATCCTTTGTGACAGGACGGTGTTTCTGAATATCGTCCAACCATATACATTCCATCAACGACAAATCCGTATTCGATTTCAGCAGCGAACTATACTTTTCGTCAAGCATCTTACCATAGATGGTCACACCAACTGTACGGTTCTCGTTATCAATATCATAGTCGGGCATAGGGAAGAAACGTTTGCGTTGTTCAGCAAATATCTTTTTAATTCCACGTCCTACGGTATCAATCATGTTGAAATTCACCATACCAGAACAAAGACATTCGTTACGGTAATGGCGTTGCGGTCCTTTATGCTGTAGGGCTTCCTCTATGGTACCGGGAATGAAACTACCTCCATTGCCATAATACAGTTTGTCTTCACCTTCTACAAACGAGATGCGTTCTTGTAGCGTATAGTCTTGATGGGCTATGCAATTGTGCAGCGCTTCGCGTATGCTATAATCGTCGTATTGCTTCATGGTATCGGGGAAGAGGGTACCGCCCGGCAAGTCACGCATGGTTTTATTACGAATCTTAGCAAGCACCTTATCCACCGTGAGGATAAAAGGAATGGTGAAATGCTCATAGTCAATCACCGTTGCGTCCTGATCTTCCCATGTCCAGGTAATCTGTGCCACAGCCGGATGAATCTTTTGCAGTGTCAGTGGCTTACCCAGCAGCAAGATGGCGGCACGGGTAAGTTGTCCTTCGCGCATAACTTCACTATGCGAGAGGAACTCTTCCACGGTCCAACCATCTACTTCTTCTGCGGAAATCTTCGAGTCATGTACCTTCTTAAACATGATTCGAGCAGTAGCGATAGCCAATTCATCAAGATCATCAATGGTGGCATTCGGAACCAGTTGGGCAGTCCAATCAGGTATTGGAGGTTGCTGACGTATCTCATCCTGCTTGGCTTGGTTCAGCGGCTTCAAACTTTCACCATCGCGTCCATAGGCAATCCCTTTCCACTTCATTACGATATTTCGAGGAGTAGCAGGCACTTTAAACAACAGCACACGCTTTCCTTCTACCGTCACCGGAATGATTTCACGAAATCAATCCGTCGGTTGTGTGCTGCGACATATCCTGTTTCAGTTTATTGAGCGCCACCTCTCCATCTTTGAAGGATGTCCCAATAACCTGATGTTTCTTGTCCCATACACCAAACACAATCCAGCCAAATTCATGTTCTCGTAAGTTGGCTTCGTTGCTAAGCGCAGAGAAGTATTTCCCCAACTCATCCACATCAAAGCTGGTTTCAGCCTTTTTGAATTCTACCACTTCATTCTCGGCATGTTCCCAAAGTCCGTTGAATATTTCTATACTCTCTTCCATACACTAATTTCCTTTCTTACACTCCTAGCGTCTATTTCTTGCTCAACCATAGAACAGGCTTTTCTTCAGCACGAAATATAGGTACCGTTGAGTCAACCGGCGTAGATTCGACCGGCAAGTGCAAAATTAGGCTATTCGTTTGAAAAACTCTAGTTTTAGTATTTCGAACTTTAGTTTCTGTCTAGATCTTCTGTTGATTATCTTCTATATATTCGCAATAATATATCGGGAGAGCAGTATAAATTACCTACCACGCTACACAGCACAAAGATATTTTTTTACCTACCCAATTCTACGAACCAAAACTCCCCCGTGCGTCGCTTGACGCACGGGGGAATTTATTTCAATAACGGGCAATCCGTTTTCTTCGCTTAGGCGCGGTGGCTTTCCACCCAGCGGCGAGCGTTGACAAAGGCCTCGAGCCAAGGCGTGCAGTCGTCGGCACGGCGATCGGCGGGATAGAACGGCGTTTGCCAGGGCAGGAAGGAGCGTTCCAAGTGGGGCATCATCGCCACGTGGCGGCCGTCGGCGCTCGCGATACCCGCGGCGTTGTAATTCGAACCGTTGGGATTGGCGGGATATTGGTCGTAAGCGTACGAAAGCACGATGTTGTAGTCGGCTGCGGGCCGGGGGAGACTGAACTTACCCTCGCCGTGGGCCAACCAAATGCCGAGACGGCTGCCCGAAAGGCTGCTGAAGAGCACCGTGTCGTTGGGCGCCACGTCGACACCCACGAAACCGCTTTCGAACTTGTGGCTGTCGTTGTGCAACATGCGCGCGCGGTGGTCGGTGTGTTCGGGGTTCACCAAACCGAGTTCGACCATCAACTGGCAACCGTTGCAGACACCGAGCGAAAGGGTGTCGGGGCGAGCATAGAAGCGGTCGAGAGCGGCTTTGGCCTTCGGGTTGAAGAGGAAAGCACCCGCCCAACCTTTGGCCGAACCAAGCACGTCGCTGTTCGAGAAACCACCGCAGAAAACGATGAAGTTCACCTCATCGAGGGTTTCGCGGCCGGTCACGAGGTCGGTCATCGTGACATCCTTCACGTCGAAGCCGGCGAGATGGAGCATATACGCCATTTCACGCTCGCCGTTTGTGCCTTTCTCGCGAATGATGGCGGCGCGCACGCCGGAAGGTGTGCGGCGATCGGGCGAAACACCGAGGGTGGCAAACGATCCGTCGAACGAAGCTGGCAAACGGAAGTGGAGGGGCTGCGACTTATAATTCTGTGCGCGCTGTTCGGCGCAACCGTTGAAGCTTTGGAACGCGTCCATCTCGGCCGAAGTGCCGTACCAATCCTCGCGCAAGGCGTCGATGTCGAGCGCAAGTTGGCGATCGGCGCGGCGGAGTGTGAGGGTGCGACCCTCAACGGGGCGACCGAGTTCGACGGCGGCCACACCGGCTTCGGCGAGTACGGCCAAGAACGCCTCGTTGTGCGCATCGGCCACCTGCACCACCACAGCGGGGTTTTCGGCAAAGAGAGTGTGCGCGAAGTCGCTGGCGGGCGAGAGCGCGTCGAGCGAGAGTTCGAGACCGCCCTTGGTGTTGGCGAAACACATTTCGAGCAAAGTCGTCACCAAACCACCCGCGCTCACGTCGTGACCGGCGAGGAGGAGTTCTTGCGACACGAGCTTTTGCACCGCGGCGAACGCACGGCGGAAGGCTTCGGTGTCAGCTACAGTCGGCACGTCGCTACCCACGCGGCCGAGCGTCTGAGCGAAGGCCGAGCCGCCAAGGGCGAGCGGTGCGGAAGAGAAGTCAATATAATAAAGGCGCGAAGCGGGGTCGTTGACCACCACGGGGCGCACCACACGACGCACGTCGCTCACCTCACCGCCGGCGCTGACGATCACGGTACCGGGGGGCAATGATCTTCTTGCCGTCTGGATATTGTTGCGTCATCGAGAGCGAGTCTTTACCCGTCGGCACGTTGATGTGCAGGGCGCAGCAGAAATCGCTCAACGCCTTCACACCGGCATAAAGACGCGCGTCTTCGCCGGCCTGCGAACGGCACGGCCACATCCAGTTGGCGGAGAGGCTCACGCTGTTGAGTCCGTCGGCGAGCGGCGCCCACACGATGTTGGTGAGCGACTCGGCCACGGCCATCACCGAACCGGCCTCGGCACTGGCCAATCCCACCTGCGGGGCGTGACCGATGGCGGTGGCGATACCGGCGCGACCGCGATAGTCGAGCGCCACCACGCCGCAGTCGGCCAAAGGCAACTGGAGTTCACCTTGACACTGCTGGTGCGCCACCTTACCCGTCACAGAACGGTCCACCTTGTTGGTGAGCCAGTCTTTGCAGGCCACGGCTTCGAGGCGCAGCACGTTGCGCAAATAGGTTTCGAGCTGCGATTCGTCGTAAACGGCGGGAGCGTATTCGCGCTTCACCGTCACGTCGGTCATCACCGTCTTGGGCGAATGGCCGAACATCTGTGCGACGTCGAGGTCGAAGGGGCGTTTGCCGTCGGCTTGTTCGAAGGCGAAGTGCGCATCGCCCGTGGTTTCGCCCACCACATAGAGGGGCGCACGTTCGCGCTCGGCAATGCGGCGCACGTCGTCGATGTGTTGTTCCTCAATGAGGAAGCCCATGCGCTCTTGGCTCTCGTTGGCGATGATTTCCTTGGCCGAAAGCGTCGGATCGCCCACGGGCAGGCGGCTCATGTCGATGGTGCCGCCACACTCTTCGACGAGTTCGGACAGACAGTTGACGTGACCGGCCGAACCGTGGTCGTGGATCGACACCACGGGGTTGTGTTCCTCCTCGCAGAGGGCGCGCACGAGGTTCGCGGCGCGCTTCTGCATTTCGGGGTTGGCGCGTTGCACGGCATTGAGCTCAATGCCCGAGCTGTAACGGCCGGTGTCGACCGACGAAACCGAGCCGCCACCGAGACCGATGCGGTAGTTGTCGCCACCGACCACCACAATTTTGTTGCCCTTCTCGGGCGTGCCTTTGAGGCAGTCGCGCTTCGTGCCGTAGCCCACACCGCCGGCGAGCATGATCACTTTGTCGAAGGCATAGTTCTCGCCATTTTCGGCGTGCTCGAAGGTGAGCACCGAACCGGCGATGAGGGGTTGGCCGAACTTGTTGCCGAAGTCCGAAGCGCCGTTCGAAGCCTTGGTGAGGATCTGGCGGGGCGTCTGGTAAAGCCAGGGGCGGGCAGGCATATCGTTCTCCCACGGACGCTGATTGTCCAGGCGGGGATAGGCCGTCATGTAGACCGCTGTGCCGGCAATGGGCAACGAACCGACACCACCTCCCATACGGTCGCGAATTTCACCACCCGTACCGGTCGAAGCGCCGTTGAACGGCTCGACAGTGGTGGGGAAGTTGTGCGTTTCGGCCTTGATGGAGATAACACTTTCGATGTCGCGAATCACGAAATAGTCGGACGTGTCGTGACGCGTGGGCGCAAACTGCTCCACCACGGGGCCTTCGGAGAACGCCACGTTGTCTTTGTAGGCCGAAAGGATGCGGTGCGGATTTTCTTTCGTGGTGCGTTTGATCATCGCAAAGAGGGCGGAGGGCATTTCCTCGCCGTCGATGACAAACGTGCCGCCGAAAATCTTGTGACGGCAGTGTTCCGAATTGAGTTGTGCGAAGCCAAAGATCTCACTGTCGGTGAGGGGGCGACCGAGTTGGCGCTCCACACCGTGGAGATAGTCGATCTCGGCGGGCGAAAGTGCCAGTCCTTCCTGCTCATTGTAGGCGTCGAGATCATCGACGGTGCGAATGGGTTCGGGCGTATGGTTGACGGTGAAAAGCGTTTCGTCCAGTCCGTCGTAGACGCGCTGCAACATCGGGTCGTGCTCCTCGTCGGACGTGGTGGGGAAGTACTCTTCAATGCGCGAAATGCCGTTGAGATTCATGTTTTGCGTGATCTCAACGGCATTTGTGCTCCAAGGAGTTACCATTTCGCGGCGGGGTCCGACGAAGAGCCCTTCCACCCGATCGCCTTCGATCGGGGTAGCCTCTCCGTAGAGCCAGCAAAGTTTTTTCATTTCTTCGGCGTCGAGGCGATGATCGGCCGCAGTGGCGATGATGCTTCGAACGGGGGTGCTGAAAAAGAAAATCATTTTGAGCAGGTGTATTATGTATGGGGGGATTAAATACGATATGCGCGGCAAAGTTACGCATTTATTATCGGCCGACCGCGCCCCGATCCATATATTTATCCCCACGTTTTCGGTCGAAAGCTCCGCGTTATTTCCGGAAAGTGGGGAAGTTTCTCACAAAAGCGCGGAACTTTGTCGCGCCACACGGGCAAACGTCGGCCGCAGCGCCCTTCTGCCACGCGGAACTTCCCCAAATCTGCGCCAAATTCCGCCATCGGCACAAAAGCGTTGCCTCAGATTTCACCAATCGCCGCATTTGTATTAACTTTGCCCACAATATAGTCATCCGAAGAAACCAATGTCGGTCTGCTCCTCTCCCCGTTTGTCGCTCGGTCTCTCCCCGCTGGTCCGTCTCGTGCTCGCACTCTTGTTGTTCGGCGCGGGACAGCTCAGTGTGTGCGCGCAGCAAGACCCTGCTTTCATCCACTATTGGCGCCTCGAAACGCAGTGGAATCCCGCCGCAGTGGGGCGCTCTCCACAACTCACCGTGAGCGGTGCGGTGCAAACCCACGCCAACGGCTACACCCAAGCGGGAAGCACGATGTGGGCAGGCGCCGACTTGGCCTTCCGCTTCGGGGGGGCGGAACACGGCGTGGGGGCGGCCTTCACCAACGACGCCATCGGGTTGTTTTCGCACAAGCGCTTCGCCCTGCAATATGCCCTGCATCGCAACTGGCGCGGCGGACGTTTCTCGCTGGGCGTGCAGGCCGACATGCTGCAAGAGGGCATCGACGGCGGAAAAGCCGACCTCAACGACGGTAACGACCCGGCCTTTCCCGCTTCGCAGCTCAACGGTTCGCGCTTTGACCTGAGTGCCGGTGCGGCTTACACCCATCCGCAATTCGGCCTCTCGGCCTCGCTACTTCATCTCACCGCGCCCACCGTCGAATGGGACGAGACTCACCGCATGAAGGTGAAAAGTTTGTTGAATTTCTCGGGCCACTACAATATCCGCCCCGACGAATCGTTATATACCATAATACCTTCGGCGATGTTGCGCAGCGATTTTGCCGACTGGCGCGTCGATCTCACCCTACGCGGCGAATACAGCTTCGAGAAACGTCGCCTCTTCGGCGGCGTGAACTACGCCCCCGGTCGCTCTGTCGCGCTGCTTTTCGGCGGCACCCTGCGCGGTCTGGACATCGCCTACAGCTACGAAGCCTTCACTTCCGGCCTGGGACTGGGCGCCGGTCAGCACGAAATTTCTGTCGTCTACCGCCTCCCGGTCGATCTCGGCAAGAAAGGCCGCAACCTCCACCGGAGTGTGCGGTGGCTCTGACCCCGATCGGGGCACGACGCCGGCCGCCATGCCGCACTCATTGCCCCACTTCGCGGCGGGCGGCGGAGACTTCGCCCCACCTCGCTCACAAAAACGACTCATTCTCTCCAATATCAAATGAAATTTCACTGCAAGCCTCTACATGTTCTCCCCTCCCTGACACTGCTGCTGCTCACGTTGGCATCGTGCTTCGGCGGGAGCAACACGGCCATGCGCAACGGTGGCGAAGTGACAGGCCAGCGCTCGTCGGTGCCCCTCGAACCCACTCCCTACGGCATGGTCGAAATCAAACGCGGCTACCTCAAAGTGGGCCTTTCGGAGAACGACAGCCTCTGGGGGCTCCCGCTTTCGCAACGCGACATCTCGGTCGATGGCTTCTGGATGGACCAAACCGAAGTGACCAACTCGATGTACCGCCAGTTTGTGGAATGGGTGCGCGACAGCATCCTGCGCGAGCGCCTCGCCGACCCGTCTTACGGCGGAGATGAGTCCTACAAAATCGAAGTCGACAAGTTTGGCGACCCCGTCAAGCCTCATCTCAATTGGAATAAGCCACTGCCCTGGCGCAAACCCTCCGAAGACCAGGAGCGTGCCCTCAACAGTGTGTACAAAACCCACCCCTACGACGGCACACGCATGCTCGATGTGAAGCAAATGAACTTCCGTTACGAGACATTCGACTACGAAAAAGCCGCCCTGCGCAAGTATCGCCTCGATCCGCGCGAACGCGTGCTCAACACCGACGTGAATGTCGACCCCAACGAGGTGGTGATGATCTCGAAAGACACGGCCTACGTGAACGACAACGGCGAAATCGTGCGCGAAACCATCAATCGTCCGCTCTCTTCGCTCTACGATTTCATCAACACCTACATCGTACCGATTTATCCCGACACCACGGTTTGGGTCAATGACTTCCCGAATGCCAACAACTCCATGTATATGAAGAATTACTTCTCGTCGCCGGGCTACAACGACTACCCGGTGGTGGGAGTAACGTGGGAACAAGCCCAAGCTTTCTGCGCATGGCGCACCGAATACCTCCTGCGCGGTATGGGACCTGAGGCGCGCTACATCCAGCGCTACCGCTTACCCTCCGAAATCGAGTGGGAATATGCCGCCCGCGGCCGTGAAGGCCACACTTTCCCGTGGGAGGGCGCGGCCTCGAAGAACGAAAGGCTGCTTCTACGCCAACTTCAAACCCGACCGCGGCAATTACACCGAAGACGGCAACCTCATCACCTCGCGTGTCGGGCAGTATGGCGCCAATGACAACGGCCTCTTCGACATGGCCGGCAATGTAGCCGAGTGGACCAACACGGTTTTCACCGAAGCCGGCGTGCAATCCATGGCAGACGTCAATCCTGAATTGCGCTACGAGGCGGCAAAAGAAGATCCCTACTTCTTGAAACGCAAAAGCGTGCGCGGCGGTTCGTGGAAAGACCCGCAGTCTTACATCCGTTCGGCCTGGCGCACTTGGGAATACCAGAACCAACCGCGCTCCTTCATCGGTTTTCGCTGCGTTCGCTCGAAGGCGGCCACCGTCAGCGGCAATCCCACCGACAAAAAGAAATAACTCTCTCATCAAAACGCAAACGATATGCCCGGAAAACTCAATATCGTGACGCGCCTGCAGCACTGGATGGACAGTGTGCCGGGGCAAACCTTCCTCAACTACGCCTATTCTTGGGGCGCCGCCATCGTGATTCTCGGTGCGCTCTTCAAACTCACCCACCTCAAGGGGGGTAATATCATGCTCTTTGTGGGCATGGGCACAGAAGCCGTGGTGTTCTTCCTCGCGGCCTTCGACCGCCCGTTCGACAAAACAGAGATCGGCAAAGAACTGCCCCACGATTTCGAGAGCGACGAGGAGATTGAGCGCGCCGAAGGCCTCACGGCCGAAACCGCTCCCGACGTTTCCGCTCAACCCGGCATCGCCGCACCGGCCGCGCCCGCACAACCGCTCGCTGCTGCGCAAGCCACAGCGTTCGCACCCCAATTGGCTCCCGCGACACCCGGCTATGCACCGCAAACCTCGGTCGCTGCTGCAGCAACAGGCGCACTGCCCGAAACCGCCGCGGCACCGGTCACCCCTCTCCCCCAACAGTCTGCCGCCACCGCGCAAGCAGCAAGTGAAAGCACGCAAGCTATAAACGAAACCGCGCAAGTTGCGGAGGCAACAGTCCAGGCAACAGACGCCGCAGCCCAACCCGCGGTCGACACTCCGCAAACGGCCGAAGGACAACGTGCACTCGAGGAAGGAGCACAGCGCTTGGCCGAGATTGTGCGCCTGGCCAACGACGAGTTGCTGCGCAGAACGCAGGCCGTTCTCTCGCCCGAAATGGAGGAAGCCACAGAAGAATACATCGAAAAACTCCGTACCCTCAACGAAACGCTCGCCAAAGTGGACGAACAAAGCGCCCGCCTCACGCGCGACTCGCAAGAGATGGAGAATCTCAACCGCACCCTCATCGGAATCAACAAAGTCTACGACTTGCACTTCGCTTCTATCTCGCGTCAAGTCACCACCATCGAGGAAATCAACGCCCAGACGCGCGATCTCGCCGCGAAGATCGAAGAAGTGAACCAAATCTACGCCCGCATGGTGCAAACCCTCAACATTATGGGCAACCCCTACGCCGCGATGAGCGCCGCCGGCGCCCAACCCGCAGCAGCCGCCCCGCGCCCGCAACCGACGCACCGACGCAACCCAATTCAGCTTCCTGATTTTTGCCCATGGCCATTCAAAAAAGACCGGCTTCGCCGCGGCAAAAGATGATCAACCTCATGTATGTCGTGTTGATGGCAATGCTTGCACTCAACGTTTCGACCGACGTACTCAAAGGTTTCACCCTGGTAGGCAACAGCCTCGACCGCACCATCCGCACGACGGAGCAGGAAAATAAAGATTTGCTCGACGACTTAGCAGCACAGTACCGCAAAAATCCCGCCAAAGTCAAACCTTGGTGGGACAAAGCCCAAACTGTGCAGCACTCCGCCGACAGCCTTTGCCGTTACATCGACGAACTTAAATGGGCCATCGCCCGCGAAACCGACGGCGCCGACGGCAATCCGAACAACATTCAGCACAAGGACGATCTCGAAGCCGCGGGGGTGGTCATGCTCAACCCCGCCACTTTGCGCGGACGTGTCCTCTACCGTCGCGTGAATCATTTCCGTGATTTCGTCACTTCCTTCATCACCGATCGCCGACGCCGCGCCATTGTCGCCGCCAATCTCTCCACCGACGTGCCCAAAGGCGAGGACAACATCGGCAAAAACTGGCAGGAATACATGTTTGAGTCCATGCCTTCCATTGCCGCCGTCACGATGCTCTCCAAATTGCAGAGCGACATCCGCAAAGCCGAGGGCGAAGTGCTCCACACCCTTGCGGCCAACATCGGCGTGAAGGACATCCGCGTCAACGAACTCAACGCTTATGTTCTCCCGGAAGCCACCACGCTCTTCCCGGGCGACGAGTTTCGCTCGCAAATCTTCATGGCCGCCATCGACACCACCCAACGGCCGGAGATTTACGTCAATGGGCGCCGCCTAAACGCCGACGGGCACTACAATTTCCGCGTAGGCGCACCCGGAAGCTACGATTTTCGCGGCTACATCACCATGCCGAACGCCGCCGGCGAGGTCATTCGCCGCGAATTCTCCCAGCATTACACCGTCATCGCCCCACCCACCGGCGCCACAGTGGCCGCCGATCTGATGAATGTGCTCTATGCCGGCTACGACAACCCCATTTCCGTCAGCGCCTCGGGCATCTCCTCCGACAAAATCCACTTGAGCATGAGCGGAGGTACGCTCAGTGCGAAAGGCAACGGCAAATATGTGGCGCGCCCCGCCCACGTCGGGCAAGAAGTATCCTTCACTGTCACCGGCGAAGTGGGGGGCAAGAGCCAAACCATGGGTGCTTTCACCTTTAAGGTGCGCAAGCTCCCCGATCCCGCCGCGTTCATCAGCATCGGCGGGGATCAATTCCGCGGCGGCCGCATCGCCAAGGGCAGTATCGTGGGAGCCACGCGCCTCGATGCCGCGATCGACGACGGATTGCTCAACATTCCTTTCAGCGTCCGCTCGTTCGAATGCGTCTTCTTCGACCGTCTCGGCAACGTCCTCCCGCGTCCTTCCGCCGGCGCCTCGTTCACCGAAGCCCAGCGCGACCTCATTCGCCAACTCTCTCGCGGCAAACGTTTCTACATCAGCAACATCCACGCCGTCGGCCCCGACGGCATCGAGCGCACGCTCAGTGGATCGCTCGAAGTCATCATCAATTAAATCACGTCCTCCCCACCATGCAGCACACCGCGCCCCTCTCCCGTCTGCTTCTCCTCTTCGGACTCACCTTTGCCCTCCACGCCGCGGCACAACCCCCCGCTCGTTTGCGCGAAGCGGGCAACTCCGCCTCGTCTGTCGCCACTTCGGCCGCCGACAACGCGGCGCGTTCGGCCGCTCAACCGGCCGCCGGCAAAGTTTTGGGCAGCATTCGCGAGTTTCCCACCGCCGCCACCATGCCCCAAGATGCCGCATGGCGCCGCGACATCTACCGCGAGATCGATCTCACCCGCGATGCCAACGCTCCGCTCTACTATCCTGTCACGCCCGGCGCGGGGCGCGAAAACCTTTTCGTCTGCCTTTTCCACCTCATACTCCGCGGAAAGATCAACGCCTACGAATATACGCCCGACGCCATCGAGCATTTTGACGAAAAGCACATCGTGAAAGGCAAGAAGATCATGGACGACAACCACATCTTCTACGAAGCCAACGACGGCAAGATGCGCGTCAACGACGCCGACCTCCCCTCCGAAGACGTGAAACGCTATTATATTAAGGAAAGCGTCTACTTCAATCAGCACACTGGCACCTTCAGTACGCAAGTTGAAGCCCTCTGTCCGCTCATGGTCAGCGGCGATTTCGGCGACGGCAGCAGTCAAACCACTCCCCTCTTCTGGGTTAAGTATGACGAGGCCGCACCCTATCTGGCCAAACTCTCGCTCATGAGCAGCAATCTCAACAACGCCGCCGAGATCTCAGCCGACGATTTCTTCAACACCAACCGCTACGAAGGCCCCATCTACCAAACCAAGAACCTCCAAGACCGCACCCTCGCACAAATCGCCCCCACCGACTCCGCCCGCACCAAGGTGCGCGAGCAGATTGAGGCCGAGATTCGCACCTTCCAGCGCAATGTCTGGATGGGCGACAGCGTGAAAACCCGAAATGCCGCCGACACCTCCAAGGTAGAAAGCCCCGACAGCGAGCACCGCAAGGTCGCTTCGCGCAATGTGGCACCCGAAAAGCTCAAAAAGCAGAAGGCCCCCAAACCTCAAACCTCATCACCCCGTTCGTCGGCCACCCTCTCCGTGCGTCGACAGCGTCACTGATTTCTCTAACCTCCCTTTGCCGTTCATGCCCGAGGCCATTTGTTCCCCGAGCACGACGGCATTTTTTTCGCACCATCATGAAAGTCATCAATTTCGCCGAGCACAACACCGTCATCAACAACTACATTGCCGAACTTCGCGACGTTTCGATCCAGAAAAACCGTGCGTGGTTCCGCCAAAACCTCCGTCGCATCGGCCACGCCATGGCCTTCGAAGTGTCGAAGACCCTCACCTACAGCGAAAAGACCGTAGAAACGCCCCTCGCCCCCGCTCGTGTCAACACCACCGACGACCGCATTGTCATCGGCACCGTCCTGCGCGCCGGACTCGCCCTCCACGAAGGCTTCCTCGACGTGTTTTCCGACGCCGATAGCGCCTTTGTCAGTGCCTACCGCAAGGAGGGCCGCAAAGAAAACATCGAGATCTGCGTCGAATACATCGCCTCGCCCGACCTCAACGGCTGCACCTTCATGCTCGTCGACCCCATGTTGGCCACCGGCGGTTCCTTCAATCTGGCCTATCAAGCCTATCTCACCAAAGGCACCCCCGCCCACCTGCACATCTGTGCCGTGATCGGTTGCGAAGAAGGCGTGCAACGCCTGCGCGAACTCTTCCCTTCCGACGACGTCACGCTGTGGATTGCCGCCATCGACCCCGTGCTCAACGAAAAAGCCTACATCGTGCCCGGACTCGGCGACGCCGGCGACCTCTGCTACGGCGACAAACTCTCCGATTGATCGGCAGGGCGAAACGGTCGCTCCCGCTCGCCCCCACTCCTCCCCCTTCTTTTCCCCCAGGCTCGGTGTGGCGCTTTCGTCACACCCTGTTGTATCGTTCCTCTCCTCATGTCCACCTTCCGTTTCCTCCCCGGCCTGCTCCTCCTGCTCCCGCTCTTCGTTTCCTGCCTCAAGGACGAACCCGCAGGCATGGAAGCCGACCTCGTCTCCGTCCGCTTCGACAGCAGCGCCGCCGCGCGTCTGCTCGGTCCGCACGCCGCCACGCTCCACACCGTCGCCGCCCGCGACAGCGACATCGTCTTCTCGCTCGCATCCGACGCCGACACCGCCCTGTTGCGCTCCCTCCCCCTCACGTTCACCCTCAGCCCCGGTGCCACACTCCGCTGCCTCGACGGCGCAAACCCCGATTTTCGCTTCCGCCGGCGCGTAGCCTACGAAGTCACCTCGCAAGATCGGCGCTGGCAGCGGCGCTACACGCTCAGTTTCGTACCCGAAACCGACTTCCCCGATGCGTTGAGTTTCGACCATTTCGCCCTCAACGAACCCGAACACAACTATTACACGTGGTTCGAACCGAGCCCCGACGGCACCCCGCGCAACATTTGGGCGAGCGGCAACCCCGGTTTCTGGCTTAGCCGCAGCGACGCCCGCCCCGAAGCCTACCCCACGAGCGTAAGTCCCGACGGGCGCACGGGCTCGGCCTTGCGTCTCGTCACACAAAGCACCGGCGAACTCGGTGCCGCCTTCGGCAAACCCATTGCGGCCGGCAATCTCTTTGTCGGCACCTTCGATCTGGCGAGTGCCCTGCTCAATCCCCTTGCCGCCACGCGATTCGGCACCCCCGTCAACCGCATTCCCACCCGCTTCTCGGGCTTCTACAAGTGGCAACCCGGTGCCGTCTTCACCGACGCCCAAGGGCAAAAGGCCACAGGCCCCGCCGCCGACGGAAAAGACGCACCGCGCATCTACGCCGTGGTCTATCGCAACGTCGACTCCCGGGGACAATCCGTCACCCTCGACGGCAGCAACGTGCTCACCTCACCCTTTGTCGTGGCCGTGGCCTTGCTCGACGATTTTGTCGTGACCGGCGTGGAGAAACACGACCGCTGGCAACATTTCGACCTGCCCTTTGCCTCACGCATCCCCGTCGACAATCGCCTACTCGACCGCCACGGCTACAGTCTCGCCCTCGTTTTCACCTCCTCGCGCGGCGGCGCCGAATTTGCCGGCGCAGTCGGTTCCACCCTCCTCGTCGACGATTGCCACCTCGCCTTCTGACGTGCGGCGGCTCTCGAGTTTTCCCCCTCCCATCTCTCTTTTCTCCATGCGCTCTCCTCGTTTTTGCTCCTTCCTCCGTCCGCTTCGCCTCGGTGCGGGCCTCCTCCTACTTCTCCTCCCCGCAGTCGGCACAGCTCAACGCCCCGCCGCCGAAACCGGCGGCCGCTGGTCGCTCCGCCCCGGCGTGGGCTACACCGTCGGAGCCCTCGTTCCCACGCCCCTGCCCGCCGAATTGCGCAGCATTGCGCACTATTCGCCGGTGGGCGGCCTGCGTTTCGGCGCCGATGCGGTCTATCGCACCGGTGGGCGCGTCGATCTCTCGCTCGGCGCCTACTTCACCGATCGCGGCATGGACAGCGAAGTGCGCGTTGCCGGCTATCGCACACGAGTGGTGCGCGGTGCGCAACAGCTCTCGGGCTACTTCTTCGGCACCAACGCCACCCGTGCACGCCTTCGCGGCCTTTTCGTGCCCCTGGCCCTGCGCTATCCCCTCGGACGTTGCACCCTCACCGGCGGCGCCTACCTCGAATGGTACAGCCTCCGGCAGTTTTCGGGCACCGCCTCCGACGGTTATCTGCGCGTGGAGCGGCCCACGGGCGACAAAGTGCTGTTCGGTCCGAAAAACGACGGCAGTGCCTCCTATGATTTCAGCGACGAACTCAACGACAGCGGCTTCGGCGTGCATCTCGGTGCGGAGTATGCACTGAGCCCTCGCTTCTTGCTCAACGCACAACTCACCTGGGGCCTCACGCCCGCCTTCGACGGCAGTTTCACGGCCGTCCCCACGCCGTTGCACTCCCTCGGTTTCACGCTGGGCGTGAACTACGTGATCGGCGGCGGGCGTTAACTGCCGCTGTCCCGATCGGCTTTTCCCTCTCTCCCCACATCTCGGCGCGCACCGCCCCTCGGCCGCTGTGGGCCCCCCGTTTCGGAGATCTCGTCCCCCAACGCGACGAGATCTCCGCTTTTGTTTTGCCCGAAACTCCGCGTTGATCGATTGAAAACGGGGGAATTTCCCGAAAAAATGGGGGAATTTCCGTCCAAAGTTCCCCGTTTTCCGACGCCCTTCGCCCGGCATCCATCCTTCGGCTCCGTTGAACCGAACAAACCAGCCGTCAGAAACAAAAAAATGGCGATCGCGCACTGCAATTGTGCGCGATCGCCATACGAAAGATGGGAGCATTGCTCCGCTCACTCCGGTCTTTGCGAAGAAAACCCGGTGTGGAGCGGAAATAACCCGCCTCCCTCAGCCGCGAATCATGGTGAGGAGCATTTTGAAGCGCTGTTTTGCATTGAGCGCATGGGGAACTCCCGCGGGCATGATGAGCATTTCGCCTGCTTTCACGATGTGCGGCGTGCCGCCGAGGAGGATTTCAGCCTCGCCGTCGAGGATCGTCACCGTGGCATCAAAGGGAGCCGTGTGTTCGGACAGACCTTGTCCGGCATCGAAGGCAAAGAGCGTGAGCGTACCGGCGTTGTTGCGAAGAATCTCGCGAGAAACGACACTTCCTTCTGCGTATTCCACTGAGGTGGCGGGGACGAAAACTTGTCCTTTTTCGATATGTGCCATAAATTATTGCGTGTTGTGAGATGAATAATACGGATGTACAATATGCAACATTCGTGCCACCATCAGGCAGCTCGGCGAGCCAAGAAGCGACGCGCGGCCTCAGCAGCCACTAACAGCCCGCCGGCGCTCATGATCACGTCTTTAATCACCAAACGACCGGCACCCGAGAGCAAGGGGAAACCGTGTGCGCCCGTGAAATAGGGGAGTCCGTCGTGCGGGTAGGTGGCGCCATCGGCCAAGTTGGGCACCCAGCACTCGGGGGTGGTGATGAGGAACGAAAGGGTGACGATCGACATGCCAAAGGTGAGCAGTCCGCCGAGCATACCCAGGCGGGGGCACCAAATGCCCAGGAGAACGAGCGTGCCGATGGTGCAAATCATCAGTCCCAAGCCGATGGAGAAGACGTAGGTACCGTTCTCCTGATGCCACTTGATGTTGTCGGGCTTCACCTCGCCCTCTTTGTTCATATGCACCTTATATTCCTTCACGGTCTTGCCTTTGTCGTTGACCGTGGTCTTAGAAGAATTGTGATAGAGGAAGCTCATGAACGGACTGTTGCTGACAAACGGAACGATACCGTCGGCTTCGTACTGGCAAACCTTGAGTCCGCCGATCCAAGCCATGACCAAAAAGATGGCGATGCGGAGATAAGTGAAGAAATGGCGTTCGAGGGAGACGAGGATCCCGGCTGCGAAGGTAAAGAGTTGGTTGATCATTGATGGAAAAGGAATGAATGTGATGGAAAATTGATAATGCGTTCTCACGAGTCACCGGTGGCGGTGAAGAAAATTCAGTGCTTTCTGCCGATTTCCGGAGGGAATTGGGGCGAAATGGCCAAGAATTCATCGTGAGCGACGCAAAAATAAGAAATCGGCCGATGACAAACAAATTTTAGTTCGTCATTTCACGGTGCATTAGCAAAATAAAGTACCTTTGCAAGTATACAATATATCAAACAACCCACTGCATGAAACGCTTTTTCCGCCTTTTCCTGCTCACGCTCCTGGTGTGTGCCCCGCTTTCCCTCTTTGCCCAAAGCGGCGCCCGCTACGGCTATCTGAACCGTGCCGCCGTGATCGCGCTGCTGCCCGAAACCGCCCGCGTGCGCGCCCAACTCGATTCGCTCCGCGCCAAATATGAAGCCGAAGCGCGGTACAACGAGACGGCCTTCCGCCGCCAATATTCGGAATATCTGCAGGTGCAGAAAAATTTGCCCGAGGCCATCCTGCTCAAACGCCAAGGAGACCTGCAAATGGCCATGGAACGTGGCATCGCTTTCCGCCGTGAAGCCGAAATCTGCTCAAGAAAGCCGAAACAGAACTCATGGGGCGCGTCGGCGAACAGGTGGATGCTGTGATTCGCGCCATTGGGGCCGAGCGCGGCTACGACTTTGTGGTCGACACCTCGGCCGGTACGCACCCTTATCTCAACCCCCAAAAGTCAGAAGACATCACCCCCTACGTGAAAGCCCGCCTGCTCAACGCACAATGATCCGCGTGCGGCATGCGCTCTTTCCCTTCATTTCGCTCAGCCCATGATCGGCGTTTTTGATTCCGGCTACGGTGGCCTGTCGATTCTGCGACAAATCCGCCGCCGACTGCCCGACTACGACTACCTTTACCTCGGCGACAATGCGCGTGCCCCCTACGGTCCGCGCTCCTTCGACGTGGTGTATCGCTACACCCTCCAAGCGGTACAGGAACTCTTCGCGCGGGGCTGCGAACTCGTCATTCTGGCTTGCAATACCGCGTCGGCCAAAGCGCTCCGCTCCATTCAGCAACAGGATCTCCCCCGCCTGGCCCCCGATCGGCGCGTGCTCGGTGTGATTCGCCCCACGGTGGAAGCTGTCGGCACCCTCACACGCTCTCGCCACGTGGGGATTCTCGGCACACAAGGCACCATTCGCTCGAAAAGCTACGAACTCGAGATCGCCAAGTTCCATCCCGACATCGTCGTCACGGGACAAGCCTGCCCGATGTGGGTGCCGCTGGTAGAATATGGGGAATACGCCTCGCCCGGCGCCGACTATTTCGTGCAACAACGCCTTCAACAAATCCTTTCGCGCGATCCGCAAATCGATACCCTCGTGCTGGCTTGCACACACTACCCGCTGCTGATGGATAAAATCGTGAAATATCTGCCCGAAGGCGTGCGTGTGCTCGCACAAGGCGACTATGTGGCCGCCTCGCTGGAGGATTATCTGCGACGCCACCCCGAAATGGACCAAAAACTCACGCGCAACGGCACATTGCGCTTTCTCACCACCGAAGACACCGAGAAGTTTGGCGAAAACGCCGCCGTCTTCATGCCCCACACCGAAGGGACAGTCGAAAAAATCGTACTTTAACCTCTACACATCATGGCCAAAAAGACCACCGGCACCCGCCTCAACAAAAAAGAAGTGCGCAATCGCCTGCTCGTTGTCTTCGAGCACAGCGCCGGCGCCACTTATAGTGTGAAATCGCTCTTCCACGCCGTCGGCGCCGTGAACCATCCGGCGAAAATGCTGGTGCTCGACACATTAGCCGACTTGGTTGCCGACGATTATCTGACAACTGACGGCACAGGCCACTACCGTCACGCAGAACGCGACGTGCAAATTATAGAAGGTGTGTTCCGTCGCAAACGCAACGGGCACAATGTATTCGTTCCCGACGATGGAGGAAAGATATCCTCGTAACAGAACGCAACGCCCACCACGCCCTCGACGGAGATCACGTGCGTGTCACCATGTTGGCCCGCCGCCGCGGACACACTCGCGAGGCAGAAGTGACCGAAATCATCCGCCGTGCTCGCGAAACCTTCGTGGGACGCCTCCATGTGGAGCGCAATTACGCCTTTTTGGTCAACGAACGCGGACTGGCCACCGACATTTTTATCCCCGCCGACGCCCTCCACGGCGGAAAAACCGGAGACAAAGCCGTCGTTAAGATCACAGATTGGCCCGAAGACAGCAAGAGTCCTGTGGGCGAAGTGGTGGATATTCTCGGCGCCGAGGGAGAAAACGACACCGAAATGCACGCCATCCTGGCCGAATACGGACTTCCTTACCGCTATCCGGAGGCCATCGAGCGCGCCGCGGAGCATCTCGAGCCGGGCATCACGCCTGCCGAAATTGCCCGCCGCGAAGATTTCCGCGCCGTTCCCACTTTCACCATCGACCCCCGCGATGCCAAAGACTTCGACGATGCGCTTTCCATACGCCCCGTGGGCGACGGCCGATGGGAGGTGGGTGTGCACATCGCCGACGTGAGTCACTACGTGAAAGAAGACAGCGCGCTCGACCGCGAAGCCTACGATCGTGCCACAAGTGTCTATCTTGTCGACCGCACCATCCCCATGCTCCCCGAGCGGCTGTGCAATTTCATCTGTTCGCTCCGCCCCAACGAGGAAATTGGCCTATTCCGCCATTTTCGAAATGAACGAACGAGCCGAAATCCTCCAATTTCACATCGCAAAAACGGTCATCGAGAGCAATCGCCGCTTCACTTATGAGGAAGCGCAAGCCCTGATTGAGCGCAACGGCCAGGCCTCTGCCGACGATCTCGCCCTGCCGGGCGACCACCCCGCGGTGGATGGTTCGGCCGAACACCCCGTCGGCGAATGGGCGGCCGAGATTTTGCTCCTCGATCGCCTGGCCAAACAGCTCCGCGCCCGCCGTTTCAAAGCCGGTTCCATCGGGTTTGACCGCCCCGAAGTGCGCTTCGACATCGACGAAAAGGGGGCATCCCGTCTCCACTTACGTCAAGATTGCCAAAGATGCCAACAAGTTAGTGGAAGAATTCATGCTGTTGGCCAACCGCTCTGTGGCCGAACACGTGGCCGTTGTCCCCAAGGGCAAACAACCGAAAGTGCTGCCTTACCGCATTCACGACGTGCCCGATCCCGAAAAGCTCGAGAAACTGCGCGGCTTCGTGGCCAAATTCGGCTACAAAGTGCGCACCGAGGGCACAAAGACCGACATTTCCCACTCGCTCAACGACCTGCTCAGCGAAGTCAAGGGCAAGAAAGAGGAAAACGTCGTGGAACTCGTGGCTCTTCGCGCCATGATGAAGGCGCGTTACTCCGTGCACAACATCGGACACTACGGCCTTATGTTCCGCCACTACACGCATTTCACCTCGCCCATCCGCCGTTATCCCGACTTGATGGTGCATCGTTTGCTCGCCAAATACGCAGAAGGCGGCCGATCGGTCAGCGCGAAGAAGTATGAAGAGATGTGCGAACACTGCTCAGAGCGCGAGCAAGTGGCCGCCACCGCCGAACGTGCGTCCATCAAATACAAGCAAGCCGAATTTATGGCCGACCGCATCGGCCAAGAGTTCGACGGTGTCATTTCGGGCGTGACGGAATTTGGCATCTACGTCGAAGATATCCTCACCAAGTGCGAAGGTATGGTGCCGTTGCGCGACCTTTCGAGCGACTACTACGAATTCGACGAAGACAACTACCGCCTGGTGGGTCGCCGCACGAAGCGCATCTACAATTTGGGCGACAAAGTGCGCTTCCGGGTGGAGCGCGCCAACCTCGAACGCCGACAACTCGACTTCTCGCTGGTGGAAGACGAAGGCTACATCGCTCCCGTGCCCAAAAAGGGCCAGCGTCCTTCTTCGCGCCACGCCGCTGAGCACACCGGCGCCCCCGGGCCGGAAGCCTTCGGCCGCAAAAAAGCCAACAAGAAGGCGTCCGCGGCGAAAAAGAACAAGAAGAACAACGCAAAGAAGAAAGGCGGGGGCAAAAAACGCAAGTGATCGGCCGAATTTCCCCCCGTTATTCGGCGAAAGCCCCCGGCAAAATCAAAAAACGCCCCCACTTTTTGTAACTCTACTGCGAAAGCTGTAATTTTGCATATTGCATGATTTCAAAAACCGCCAATTCTCAAGACAATGTCCGAACAAAACGTACGCGTACGCTTCGCCCCCAGCCCCACAGGCCCCCTGCATATCGGCGGCGTCCGCACGGCTCTCTATAATTACCTCTTCGCTCGCCAACACGGCGGCCAACTAATTTTCCGTATCGAGGACACCGATTCTGCTCGCTTCGTGCCCGGCGCCGAAGACTACATTATCGAATCGTTTAAGTGGCTCGGCATTCAGTTTGACGAGGGCGTAAGCTTCGGCGGCGACAAGGGTCCGTACCGACAAAGCGAACGCCGCGACATTTATAAGCACTATGTCGACCAACTCCTCGCCGAGGGCAAAGCCTACATCGCCTTCGACACGCCCGAAGCCCTGAACGCCGCTCGCGAAAGCACCGCCAATTTCCAATATGATGCCTCCACACGCGGACAAATGGAGAACTCGCTCACCCTTTCGGCCGAAGAAGTAGAAGCCCGCATCGCACGCGGCGACCAATATGTGGTGCGTTTCAAAATCGAACCCGGCGAAGACGTGCACGTCGACGACATTATTCGCGGCGATGTGGTCATCAATTCCTCGATTCTCGACGACAAAGTGCTCTACAAGAGCGCAGATCAACTGCCCACTTACCACTTAGCCAACATCGTCGACGACCATCTCATGGAAATCACCCATGTGATCCGCGGCGAAGAGTGGCTTCCTTCCGCTCCCCTCCACGTTCTGCTCTATCGCGCGTTCGGATGGGCCGACACCATGCCGCGCTTTGCCCACTTGCCCCTGCTGCTCAAGCCCACCGGCAACGGAAAGCTCTCGAAACGCGACGGCGACAAGCTCGGCTTCCCCGTTTTCCCTCTCGAATGGCACGCTCCCGACGGCACAGTCAGCAGCGGCTATCGCGAAAGCGGCTATCTTCCGCAAGCCGTGGTCAACTTCCTCGCGCTTCTCGGCTGGAATCCCGGCGACGACCAGGAAATTATGAGCATGGACGAGCTGATTGCCAAATTTGACCTCACCAAATGCTCGAAAGCCGGCGCGAAATTCGACTATGTCAAGGGTTGGTGGTTCAACCGCGAGTACCTGCTCGCCACCCCCGCCCTCGAATTGGCACCCGCCCTCGTCGAAATTCTCGCCTCCCACGGCATCACCGCCACACCGGAGCGCGCCGCCGCCGTGATCGACATGCTCAAAACCAAAAATGTGGAGTATGTCGACGCGCAGAGCGGACAAACCAAAAAGCGCAACGTAAGTTTCGTCTCCGACCTCTGGCCTTTGTGCGATTTCTGCTTTGTTGCGCCTGTCAACTTCGACCGCGAAGACAAATTTGTCAAGAAAAACTGGAAAGAAGACTCCGCCGCCGTGATGCGCGGCGTGGCCGAACGCCTCTCCGCCCTCGACGATTTCTCGGCCGCAAGCCAGAAAGCGGCCATCGACCCCTGGTGTGAGTCCGAAGGCGTGAAACCTTGGAACGCTTGGCGCGTTGCGCTGGTCGGAACCGGCAAAGGTCCCGACATGTATGAGCTTTCCGCCTTCCTCGGCAAGGAGGAAACCCTCCGCCGCATCCAGTTTGCCATCGACACCCTCTCCTGATTTTTATGTATAGCTTCGGCATTTACATTTACGCCCTCCTCGTGCGCCTTGTGGCGGCCTTTGGTCACCGCAAGGCGCGCGCCATGGTACGCGGTCAGCACCGCACCCGCCGCCAACTTCGCGAACAGATCGACCCCAATGCCCGCTACGTGTGGTTCCATGCCGCCTCACTTGGCGAGTTCGAACAGGGGCGGCCGCTCATCGAACGCCTGCGTCACGAGCATCCCGAGCGCAAAATTCTCCTCACCTTCTTTTCTCCCTCGGGATATGAGGTGCGAAAAGACTACAAAGGCGCCGACATCGTCTGCTACCTCCCCTTCGACACTCCCACCGCCGCCCGCCGTTTCGTCAAACTCGCGCGCCCCGAAATCGCCATCTTCATCAAATACGAATTTTGGCGCAACTACATCGACGTACTCCACCGCAACGGCATTCCCGTCTACTCCGTGAGCAGCATTTTCCGCCCCGGACAGATTTTTTTCCAGTGGTACGGTCGCAGTTACGCCCGCTGTTTGCGGCGCATCACCCACTTTTTTGTTCAAAACCGCCTTTCGGTCAAGCTGCTCTCGCGCATCGGGGTGAAAGACAACGTCACCGTGACGGGCGACACGCGTTTTGACCGCGTCATCGACATCCGTCGCGCCGCGCGCCCCCTTCCGCTCGTCGAACGCTTCGCCCAAGGGCACACCGTCCTCGTGGCCGGCAGCACATGGCCCCCCGACGAGGAGATTCTCCTCGACTACGTCAACCGCCACCCCGACTTGCGTCTCGTCATCGCGCCCCACGTGGTGAGTGCCGGCCACCTGAAAGAAATCGAGAGCCGCATCACCCGCCGCAGCGTCCGCTATTCAGAAGCCACCGAGGACAGTGTGGCCGATTTCGACGTGCTCATCGTCGATTCCTACGGCCTTCTCTCTTCCATCTACCGCTACGGCAGCATCGCCTACGTGGGCGGCGGTTTCGGCGTGGGCATTCACAACGTGCCCGAGGCTGCTGTCTACGGCGTGCCCGTCATCATCGGCCCGAACAACAAGAGGTTCACCGAAGCTCAAGCCCTGTTGGCCAACGGAGGTTGCCGCGAAATCACCTCGGCCGCCGATTTCCAGACTCTGCTCGACGACTATCTCGCTCACCCCGCGCACGCTGCCGCCGCAGGAGCCGAAGCCGGCAACTACATCGCCGAGCATGCCGGTGCCACCGACAAGATTTATCACCACATCTTCGGATAAATCACCCCCTGCTCCCCACTCTCTCCCATTTTCGCCCGCCGCGCTACGGCCGGAACCCCACACCGGCCGTTTTGTTCGCACCACACGCAAAAAGGTTCCCGACTTTCGCCTCCTCTCCCCCATGTCTCACACCATCGCCCTCATCCTCGCCGGCGGAACCGGCAGTCGCTTCGGCAGCACCCGCCCCAAACAGTTCACATCGGTGGGCGGGCGCACTGTGCTCGAACATAGCATCGCCGCCTTCGAGGAGGTACAGGCCATTGACGAGATCGGCATCGTGGCACACCCCGACCATCTCGACGAGGTGCGCAGCATTTTGCAACAACACCCCCACCCGAAAATCACCCACGTGGTGGCCGGCGGCAAAGAGCGTCAAGACTCCACAATCAACGGGATGCGCACCTTTCTCGACGCGACGGGCCGACTGAAAGCCTCGACGCGTCAGAGCTCCGGAGCCGATTGCGCACCACCACTTTCGGTGTTTTCCGACGCGCAACGGGGAGCCGACGGGCACGACGCGGCGATGGACACAAAAACACCCCCATTTTCGGCCGAAAACGGGGAACTTTTCGCAGAAAATCCCGCACTTTCAGCTCAAAACGCGGAAGCCGTCCACGTCCTCATCCACGATGCCGTGCGCCCGGCGGTGAGCACCGCGCTCATCGAGCGGGTTTGTGCCGGCCTGCAAAGCCACGCCGCAGTCAATGTCGTCCTGCCCGTGGTCGACACCCTCATCGAAGTCGACGACAACGGGCACACGTTGCGCCTCGCCGACCGCTCTCGACTGCGCCGCGTGCAGACTCCGCAAGGTTTTCACGCGCCGGTGCTCCTCGAAGCCTACCGCCGTGCCCTGCAAGACCCGGAGTTTCGCGCCACTGACGACTGCGGTGTGGTGCTGCGCTACTGTCCCGAAATCGAAATCGCCCTCGTACGCGGCGAAGAGCGCAACCTCAAACTCACCTATCCCGAAGACCTCGGCCTGCTGGCCCACTACCTCACGCACTCCCAACCATGAATCTCACCCCCCTCGTCCGTACCTTCTTCGCCCGTCGCGTGGCCGCCATCGACAGTTACGCCGATCGCGCCGAACAGCTCCAACGCACCGTCCTGGCTCGGCTGGTGCGCAGTGCCGCACGCACGGCTTGGGGCGAACGCCACGGCTATGACCGTCTGCGCTGCTACGAAGATTTTGCCGCGCGCGTGCCCCTCACCGACTACGAAGCGCTGAAAGGCGACATCGACCGCATGCGCCACGGCGAACGCGACATCCTTTGGCCCGGTCGCGTGCGTTGGTACGCCAAATCATCGGGCACGACGAACGACAAGAGCAAGTTCATTCCCGTGAGCGACCGCGGTTTGCAGCACCTCCACTACGCCGGCGGCCGCGACTCGGTGGCTGTCTACCTGCGCAATCGGCCCGACAGCCGCCTCTTCACCGGGCGCTCGCTCATTCTCGGCGGCAGCCACCAGCCCAACTACGACTCCCCCTCCTCGCGCGTGGGCGATTTGAGCGCGATTCTCAACGAAAATGCCTCGCCCTTCGTGCGGCTTTTCCGCGTCCCCTCGAAGACGACGGCGCTACTCGAAGATTTCGACCGCAAACGTGAGCTCATTGCCGAAGAAACCTTCGACAAGAACGTGACTTCCATTGCGGGAGTTCCTTCGTGGATGATGGCGGTGATCATGAAAGTGCTCGAACGTGCGGGCGCAAAAACGCTCGATGAGGTGTGGCCCAACCTCGAAGTTTTCTTCCACGGCGGCGTGGCCTTCACCCCCTATCGCGAACAGTACCACCGGCTCATCCCTTCCGCGCGCATGAGCTACATGGAAACCTACAACGCCTCGGAGGGTTTCTTCGGTCTCCAGACCGATCCGGGCGATCGCGCCATGACCCTCATGCTCGACTACGACGTGTTCTACGAGTTCATCCCGCTCGAAGAGGTGGGCACGGCTCATCCCACGGTGCTCCCCCTCTGGGAGGTGGAAGCCAATCGGCACTATGCGCTGGTCATCAGCACTTCATGCGGCCTTTGGCGCTACCAAATCGGCGACACCGTGCGCTTCACCCAAACCTTCCCGCACAAGTTCGTGATCAGCGGCCGCACCAAGAGTTTCATCAACGCATTCGGCGAAGAACTGATGGTGGACAACGCCGAGCAAGGGCTGAAAGCGGCCTGCAAAGCCACGGGGGCTGAGGTGCGCGAGTACACCGCGGCACCGGTATTCATGGACTCCGCGGGTAAATGCCGCCACCAGTGGCTCATCGAGTTCGCGCAAGCGCCGGCTGACCTCCACCTTTTCGCTCACACCCTCGACGAAGCCTTGCGCGCCATCAATTCTGACTACGACGCCAAGCGCTACAAAGACATCACCCTCCAGCAACTCGAAATCGTCGTGGCGCGACCGGGACTTTTCGACGACTGGTTGCGCAGCCGCGGCAAACTGGGTGGACAACACAAGGTGCCACGCCTTTCCAATCACCGCAATCTCATCGAAGAGATCCTGGCGATGAACGCCTAACTCCCCCGGAAAGCACGGTCCATTTCGGGATTTCACCCCAAAAACTCCTCGCTTTGAAAAAACTTCCCCTCCTCCTCGCCGTTCTTCTCGGCCTCTTGGCCTTCTGGACGGGCTGCGCCAACCAAGGCAGCGGGCCCGACGGCGGTCCCTACGACGAGACCCCGCCGCACATCGTGAGCATGAGTGCTCCGGAAAAGGTGGGACGCAACAAAAAGTGAAGTTTAGTCTCACTTTCAACGAACTCATCAAGGTGGACAATCCCTCCGAGAAAATCATTGTCTCGCCGCCGCAAATCGAACAGCCCGAGATCAAAGTCTCGGGACGCAAAATCACGGTCGAACTTCTCGACTCGATGATTCCCAACACGACCTACACGGTCGACTTCTCCGATGCCATCACCGACAACAACGAGGGCAACCCGCTGGGGCAGTACACTTATATTTTCTCCACGGGGGCAACGACCGACACCATGCAGATGTCCGGCCACATTCTCAACGCCGAAGATCTCGAACCGGTGAAGGGCATACTGGCAGGCCTGCACTTTGACGCGTCGGACACGGCTTTCACGCGCAAACCCTTCGACCGCGTGGCGCGAACGGACGCCGACGGTTATTTTTCCATCAAGGGCGTGAACGCCCAACGCAACTATCGCATCTATGCTCTGCAAGATGCCGACGGCGACTTCCGCTACACGCAACCGACCGAGCTGATCGGTTGGCTCAACACGCCACTCACCGCCTCATCGCGCCCCGATGTTCGCTACGACACGGCGTGGGTCGACAGCACACGCTACGATTCCATCCGCACCATCCACTTTACTCACTTCCTGCCCGACGACATTGTGGTGCGGGCCTTCAAGTCGACTATCGGCCACGCCACTTTCTCAAATACACACGTGATGTGCCCGAATGGTTCACCCTCTTTTTCACCGGACCTTCGCGACAGCGCCCGCAACTGCGCGGACTGAATTTCGATGCCGCGCGCAGTCTCTTCACTATCGCCAACCGCGACAACGATACCCTCACTTACTGGCTGACGGACACCACGCTTTTGCATCTCGACACGCTGCGATTGGCTTGCACCTACGATGATTGGGACGATTCGCTCAAAGTGGCGCGCAGCAAAACGGACACACTCGAAATTACCCCCAAGACCACTTTCGCCAAACGCCTTGCGGCGAAACAAAAAGAGCTGGCCAAGTGGGAGAAACAGCGCGAACGCCGACACAAACGCGGCGACTTCACCGACGAAACTCCGCCTCGCGAGTATCTCGAACCGAAAATTTCGTCGGGAAGTCCCCTCACGCCCGATCGCAACGTGACGATTACCTTCCCCGAACCCCTGGCGCAACTGCGCGCCGCCGGTGTTCACCTCCGACTCAAGGAAGACACGCTCTGGCACGACGCACCTTTTGCGCTCGACAGCGTGCCGGGCAATCCGCTCGCCGCCACTTTGCGCGCAGAATGGCGGCCCGCGCAACACTACAAGTTCATTATCGACTCGGCGGCCGTGCGTTCCATCTACGGACTGGTGAACAAGCGCACAGAACGCAACTTCGAAATCGCGAAACTCGAGGATTTCGGCACAGTCTTCGTCACGCTTCACCACGCCGACACCAGTGCTGTGGTACAACTCCTCAATACTTCGGGCAATGTGGAGAAGGAAGTGCACATTCGCGAGGGCCGCGCGGAATTTTACTACGTACGCCCCGGAAATTACTACTTGCGCTGCTATCTCGACCGCAACAATGACGGCAGATGGACCACCGGCGACTGGATAACCCACACCGAACCGGAACCGGTCTACTATTCTCCGAAAGAAATTGAGGTGAAAGCCAATTGGGACCTCAACGAAGATTGGGATGTGACCGCACTTCCGCTCGATAAACAGAAACCTGCGAAACTCATCAAGCAGAAAGGTTCGAAAAGCGTGGTGAACATGCACCAACGCAACCTCGAACGCCTGCGCAAACGCGGGGAATAACCGCCGCCGCTCCCTGCGCGCGAAACAATCGCCCACCCGCGGCTCTGTTTTCGCGCGCTGTGCGTTTCCGGCTCCCGGCTTTTCCGCCACGCTCCCCGCTTTTCACCACAAAACACGCAATACTTATGCTCCGACTCGTCATCGACGACAAAATACCCTTCATCCGCGAGGCCGCCGCTCGGCTCGGCGAATGCAAATTCCTGCCCGGCGCCGCAATAAGTGCCGACGATGTTCGCGACGCCGACGTGCTCATCACGCGAACCCGCACCCAAGTGAACCACGCCCTCCTCGAAGGCAGCAAAGTGCAGCTGGTGGTCACGGCAACCATCGGGCACGACCACATCGACAAGGACTATTTGGCCCAAAAAGGCATCGCGTGGTACAACTGCCCGGGGTGCAACGCCCACAGCGTGGCACAATACGTGCGCAACAGCCTTTGGATTGCGGCCGCACAGGGATGTTTCGACGAAAGTCCCCCACTTCCACCCCGAACTTGGGCTCCAACGCCCAAACTCCTAAACATAATTTCGATTCGTCAGAATCTTTCGCCTCATCATCGGCACAGCGCTGCGCAAATCTCAGCGGTTTGACCGTGGGCCTGGTGGGCGTGGGGCACGTCGGGGGAGCCGTGGCCGAAATCTTGGAGGCCGAGGGCTGCCGAGTGCTGCGTTGCGACCCGCCGAAGGGCGAACCGCACACTCTCTCCGACTTGGCGCGCGAAGCCGACGTGATCAGTTTGCACACTCCCCTCACCCGCGACGGAGCAAACGCCACCTATCATTTGGCCAACCGGACATTTTTCGAAAATCTGTGCCGCTGTCGCGTGTTCATCAACGCGGCGCGCGGCGAATGTGCCGACACCGCGGCCGTGGAATGGGCCTTGTCGACCGGAAAGATCCGCGCTGCCATGATCGACACGTGGGAAAACGAACCGCACCCCGCCCCCCTCGCTGCTCCGCTCCGCACTGATCGCCACGCCCCACGTGGCCGGTTACAGCGCCGACGGGAAAGCCAACGGCACACGCATGAGTCTTGAAGCCGTGGCGCGGCACTTCGGGCTTGCCGCCCGCTTCGACATTCAGCCCCCCGCCTTGCCCGCACACTTTGCCTACGGCCCGCTGCCCGAATCCCTCGCCCGCTCACTGCCCGAACGCGCCCTCGCGCAACTTCGGCTCTACAATCCGCTCACCGACACCGAGCGGCTGCGCGCCAACCCCGACCAATTTGAAGCTCTGCGCGGCAATTATCCCCTGCGTCGCGAAAACGAGGACTAAAAAAACAGCAAAACGCGGCAAAATACAATCTTGATCCGTATATTTGCAGCAATTTACCCTGACTATGCCCTCATTACCGGCAATGTGGGCCTCCCAATCGCCAAATCGCCTCATGAGAAAGAACAAATCGGCCCGCGGCGGGCGTCTGGACTCCGTGACAGCTTGCATCAGCACGACGATGGTGCTCATCCTTGTGGGCACCGTGTTGTTTTTGCCGCCGTCGCCGACAATCTCAGCCGTTCGCTGCGCGAAAACTTCACTGTCGAGGTGCTACTCAACGACAGTATCGATCAGCACCAGGCCTATCAACTGCAAACCTGGCTCAAATCGCAGCCCTACACGCGTCAAGTGGTGTACACCTCGAAGGCAGAAGCCACGCGCCAGCAAGGTGAAGCGCTCGGCCTGGACAATGATTTTCTGGGCAGCAGTCCGATTCCCGCTTCGTTCGAGATTCACCTCAAAGCCGACTATGCCGACACCGATTCGCTCCGGCGCTACATGCCGCGCCTCAAGCAAAACACGTGTGTGAGCGATGTGATTTATCCCGGCGACCTGATGAAAAACGTCAACGGGAACATTCGCAAAGTCAGCTTGGTGCTGCTCATCGTGGCCTGCCTGCTCGGCTTTGTCAGTGTCGCACTGATCAACAACACCCTGCGCATGAGCGTTTCGAAACGCCGCGAAGCCATTCAAACCATGAAGCTCGTCGGCGCAAAATGGAGTTTGATTCGCCGGCCCTTCCTGCTTCAAGCCTTCTACATCGGACTCGTCTCCTCGCTCACGGCCGACCTGCTGCTGTTCGGCGGCATGCTCGGTCTGCGCAGTTGGGACGAAGACGTGATTGTGCTCGTGACGCCGACCGTGATGTCGCTCACCCTCATCGGTGTCCCCATCATCGGCATCCTGCTCACGGTGATCTGCGCCTATTTCTCGGTGAATCGCCACATCGGCATGCGCCGCGACGATTCGTTCCTCTACTGATTTCCCCAACCACACATCCGCTTTTGTCATGCAAAACAAATCGCTTTTCGCGTTCACACGCATCAATTTCATTCTTCTGGGCATTGCCCTCCTCATCATCGTCGTCGGTTTCGTTCTGATGAGCGGGCCGGGCAGCACCGACACGCACTTTGAACCCTCGATATTCGACCAACGTCGCACCATTGTGGCACCGATGGTCTGCTTTGTGGGCTATTTGTTTGTGATCGTTTCCATTCTCTATCGCCCGAAACACCATGACAAGGCCGACCAGTTCGCAGACGAAAAAGCGAATCGGATGAATTGAAAACCGCAAAGCCGTCGTTCGAATGACCACCCTCCAAGCTCTCATCATTGCCATCGTGGAAGGGCTCACCGAGTTCCTTCCCGTGAGCTCAACCGGGCACATGATGATCGCCGAAGGGCTACTCGGAGTCGAAATGACCGACTTTGTCAAAGCCTTTACCGTGATCATCCAGTTCGGCGCCATCCTTTCGGTTGTGGTGCTCTATTGGCGTCGGTTTTTCAATCCGCCCACCGATCGAGAAGGTGGCAGTTGGTGGAGTCGCATCTGGCCTTTCTATCTGAAACTCGTGGTCGGCGTGCTCCCCGCCGTGGTGGTCGGCGTGACACTCAAGAAAGTCATCGACCAAAACCTGGAGAGCGTGCAAATGGTGGCCATCATGCTCGTGGTGGGCGGTGTGTTCATGCTCTTTTGCGACCGTTTGTTCCGCCACACCTCCGAGGAGACGCCCCTCACCTTCCGCCGTGCCTTCGTGGTTGGGCTGTATCAGTGCATCGCCGCCCTGCTTCCCGGCACCTCCCGCTCCATGGCCACCATCGTAGGCGGCATGCAGCAGCGCCTCAGCCGCAAGAACGCCGCTGAGTTCTCCTTCTTTCTGGCCGTGCCCACCATGTTCGGCGCCACCCTCAAGGAGATCTATGACCTGATCAAGGACGGCGGCGCCGATGTCCTCACTTCGGGCAACCATCTCACCGTGCTCATCTTGGGCAACGTGGTGGCCTTCGTCGTCGGCCTCGTGTCGGTGAAATACTTCATCCACTATATCACGCGCTACGGCTTCCGTGCCTTCGGATGGTACCGCATCGCGGTGGGCCTGCTCATCCTTTTGCTCCCGCTCTGCGGCATTTCGCTGCAAACCGCGCAAGAGCACTGCAACCCCCTCCCCACACCGACCGAAAACTCCGCAACGGCTCGAAAAAACGCCCCCGTTTCTGCGAAAAAGCTCCCCGCTTTCGCTCAAAAGTCCCCACTTTCCGCCTCATGAACTTCCTGACCGGACAAATTCTCGCCTTCGACAAACCGCTTGGTCTCACTTCCTTTCAATTAGTGGCCAAGGTGCGTTGGCTACTGACGCAAGCCATGGGCGGCACCAAGCTCAAAGTGGGCCACGCCGGGACACTCGACCCGCTCGCCAGCGGGGTGATGATCGTTTGCACCGGTCGGGCCACGAAAAAGATCGACGCACTGCAAGCGGGTGTAAAGGAATACGTCGCCACCCTCCGGCTGGGTGCCACGACGCCGAGCTTTGACCTCGAACACCCGATCGACGCCACCTATCCCACCGCACACATCGACCGCGCCCTCGTCGAAACGACGCTAAAAGGGTTTGTCGGCGACATCATGCAGGTGCCTCCGGCCTATTCGGCCTGCAAAATCGGCGGCCGCCGCGCCTACGAAATGGCACGCAACGGCGAGGAGGTGCCGCTCAAAGCCAAATTGCTGCGCATCGACGAGATCGAACTGCTCGATGCTTCGCTCGACGGCGACGCCCCCTCCCTCACCCTGCGCATCGTTTGCTCGAAAGGCACCTACATCCGCGCCTTGGCTCGCGACATCGGGCAGGCCCTGGGCAGCGGCGCGCACCTCACCGCCCTGCGCCGCACGCAAGTGGGCGATGTGCGCGTGGAAAACTGCCTCCGCCTCGAAGACTTCGAACCGTGGCTCGCACAGCAAACGATCGAAACCGAAATACCTCAATAGAAATCCCGAAGCCCCGCTCGTGTTGCCCGGCGCACCGGCCGAAAGGGCTGCAATAGCATAACGCCGCATGAAACTATCCCAATTTAAGTTCAAACTCCCCGAAGAACTCATCGCAGAATATCCCGCCGAACACCGTGACGAGTGCCGCATGCTCGTGCTGCATCGCAAAACGGGCGAAATCGAACACCGCGAATTCAAAGATTTCCTCGAATACTTCGACGATCAAGACGTGTTTGTGTTCAACGACACGAAGGTTTTTCCCGCCCGTCTCTACGGCAATAAGGAAAAAAACGGGAGCGCGCATCGAAGTCTTTCTGCTGCGCGAACTGAATCGCGAACAACGCTTCTGGGATGTGCTCGTGGACCCCGCTCGCAAAATCCGCATCGGCAACAAACTCTATTTCGGCGAGGACAATTCGATCGTGGCCGAGGTGATCGACAACACCACCAGCCGCGGACGCACGCTGCGCTTCCTTTATGACGGCGATCACGACGAGTTCAAAAAGTCGCTCTACGCCTTGGGCGAAGCACCGCTCCCGCACGAAATCATCAAGCGCCCCGCCGAGCCTGAAGACCTGGAACGTTTCCAGTGCATCTTCGCCCGTCACGAAGGCGCAGTCACCGCTCCCACGGCCGGACTCCACTTCAGCAAGTCGATGCTTAAGCGAATGGAGATCAAAGGTATCGAGTCGGCCTTCATTACCCTGCACTGCGGTTTGGGAAGCTTCAACCAAACGGACGTGGAAGACCTGACCAAACACAAAATGTCGAGCGAAGAGATGCACGTCGGGGCCGAATGCTGCGAAATCGTGAATCGCGCCAAAAACGCAGGGCACAAAATCTGTGCAGTGGGCACCACTGTGCAGCGCGCACTCGAGACTTGCGTGAGCACCGAGGGACGCATCAAGGAATATGAGGGATGGACGAGCAAATTTATCTTCCCTCCCTACGAATTCAGCGTGGCCGACGCCATGTTCTCCAATTTCCAAATGCCGCTTTCCACCCTGCTCATGCTCACGGCCGCCTTCGGTGGCTACGAACAAGTGATGCACGCCTACGAAGTGGCCATCGAAGAGAAGTATCGTTTCGGAACGTTCGGCGATGTAATGCTCATCGTCGACTAATTCAGCCCGCACAGTCATGGATCTCTACATCGGTCTGGGCTCTAATCTCGGACCTCGCGAGGCCAACATCCGCCGCGCCATCAGTTTGCTCTCCTCTCTCGTCGGTCCGCTGGTGCGCACCTCGGGGTTGATCGAGACAGATCCGGTGGATATGGACTCGAGCCACAAATTCATCAACGCCGTCGCCATTTTCGAGACGCGAATGCACCCAACAGAGCTGATCCGCAAGACGCAAATGCTGGAGAAGTCGCTGGGACGCGAGCAGAAAACGAAAAATGGTGTGCATCTCGATCGCACCATCGACATCGACATTCTGCAATACGGCGACTTGCGCATCGACATTCCCGGTCTCACGATTCCCCATCCCCGTATGCTCACACGCGAGTTCGTGTTGGGGCCGTTGGCCGAGGTGGCGCCCGAAACAGAAAGCGTGTTGCAACCGGGATATACGTTCGCGCAACTCTACCGGCAGCTGCTTTCGAGCAAACAGCGCCTCCCAAATGCACAAGAAGGGCAAGATCCTTATATATTTGAGGAACTGACCGGCGTCACCCCCGAGGAGTTCGAACAACTGAAGGGCATTTTCGCCCAACTCACCGACCGCCCGCTCAAGGCCGACGCCTATGTGGGCCTCATCACCTCGGAGCAAGCGCATCTTTACATCGCGCGCTCGGTGCTTCTCCCCCACCAACCGATTGTGGGCATGTGCACTTTGTGCGTGGGCCGGTGCCTTTCGGGCTGTAAAGGGTGGATCGAAGACGTGGTTATGGACAAAAATCACCGCGGCTTGGGACTCGGCAAACGTTTGCTCCGCTTCGTGCACGAACGCGCGAAGGAGCTCGGCGTCGGCAGCCTCATTCTCACTTCCGCCCCCCGCCGCGTCGAAGCCAATGGGCTCTACCGCTCGCTCGGCTACGAACTTCGCGACACCAACGCCTACCGTCTCAATCTCTAAATCCGATGGAATCCATTGCGCTCGACGACTATTTGCTCGAACACATGAGTCCGGAGCATCCTTACCTCCATCAACTCTATCGTGCCACCCACACCCGCCTGCTCCGCCCCCGCATGGCGAGCGGACCGCTCCAAGGCAAACTCCTCACCCTCCTCTGTCGGTTGCTCCAACCGCGCACCGTGGTGGAAATCGGCACCTATTCCGGCTATTCAGCCCTCGCCATGGCGGCCGGAATGCCCGAGGGCAGCCGGATTTTCACCTTCGAAATCAACGACGAACAGGAAGATTTCACTCGCCCGTGGCTGGAAAACAGTCCTTGGCGGGCGAAAGTGGATATCCGCATGGTGATCGGCGACATTTTGCAGGCCGAAGAGCAAGTGCCGGAGGGCATCGATCTGGCCTTTGTCGACGGCAACAAGCGCGACTATCTCGCTTACTACGAATTTCTCCTCCCCCGTTTGTCGCCCGGCGGGTGCATGCTGGCCGACAACACGCTCTGGGACGGGCATGTCCTCGAGCCGGAACGCGACGACCCGCAGACGCGCGGCATTCGCGCCTTCAATGATCGCGTGGCCCGCGACGAACGCGTCGAAACCCTCATTCTTCCGCTGCGCGACGGGCTCACGCTGCTACGCAAACTCCCCTAATCGCACCTCGGCACTCCGCGGAGGGTGCACACATTCCCCACGATCAACACACAGACCCCACAATGGAAACAACCCGCCAACATAAAATCGCACGACTCCTCCAAAAGGAGCTCAGCGAAATCTTCCTTCTTCAAACCAAAGCCATGCACGGTGTGCTCGTCAGCGTGAGCAAAACCTACATTAGCCCCGACATGAGCATCTGCCGCGCCTACCTAAGCATCTTTCCCTCGGAACGCGGCGAAGAAATCGTGCGCAACATCAACGCCAACGCCGCCACTTTGCGTTTCGAACTGGGAAAACGCGTCAGACATCAGCTGCGCATCATTCCCGAACTCAAGTTTTTCATCGACGACTCGCTCGACTACGCCGAAAACATCGACCGCCTTCTCAAACTCTGACCCCATTTCGCCATGTTGCTCAACGCTTTCATCGCCCGGCGCTACCTTTTCTCGAAGAAAAGCCACAACGCCATCAACATCATCACCGCCATTGCCGTGATGGGCATCGGAGTTGCCACCGCCGCCATGATCTGTGTGATGAGCGTCTTCAACGGTTTTCGCGATTTAGTCAGCAGTCTTTACACCACCTTCGACCCCGAACTTGTCGTCGTCCCCACGAAAGGGAAATTTGCCCCCGTCGACGATCCGCTGCTCACGGCCGTTCGTCGCAATCCCGCCGTGCGCAATGCCTCGGCCACCCTTCCGACAACGCCCTCATCCTCTTTCGCGGTCATCCGCTCATTGTCACGGTCAAAGGCGTGGACAGCAGTTTTGCCGACGTGGTGCAATTGCCGCACATCCTACACGGTTTGGACAAACACCCCTTCGTACTCCAGGCGGCCGGCGTGCACTACGGTATTCTCGGCAACGGTCTGGCAGAACAAATCGGAACGCTCGATTTTGATAAGCTCCAAATTTGCGCGCCCCGAGGCGGCGAGCGCATCAACCTGGCCAATCCCATCGAATCCTTCTCCACCGGCGACCTTTATGCGGGCGGCCTGTCGTTTGCCGTGGGCCAACACAAATACGACGACACTTATATTCTCACATCGCTCAACTTCACGCAAACGCTCTTCGAGAAAGAAGGGCGCCTCTCGCGTTTGGAACTCCGCCTGCGCCCCGGCGCCGACATCGAGCGCGTGAAAAGCGAGCTACGTCGCACGGTCGGTGAGAAATACCAGGTGCTCGACCGCATGGAACAGCAAGCCGACGTGTTCAACGTGATGAAAGTCGAAAAGTTCTTCGCCTATCTCTTTCTCACCTTCATCATTCTCCTCGCCACCTTCAATGTAGTCTCCTCGCTCTCCATGGTGATCCTCGAAAAGCGGGACGACGTGCGCACATTCCGTCACCTCGGCATGTCCACTTCGCGGGTGCGCTCCATTTTTGTCACCGAAGGCAGTTTCATCGCCCTCATTGGCACGCTCTCCGGCGTGGGACTCGGCGTGGTTCTCGTCCTGCTTCAGCAGCAATTCGGCCTCATCCGCATGGGCGACGGGAGCAATTTCATCACCCCCACCTATCCCGTGAGTCTGCGCCTGGGCGACACGCTCATCATCTTCGGCACTTCGCTCGGTGTCGGGTGCCTTTCGGTCTGGTACACCGTGCGCACACTCAGTAGTCGGTTTCTGCAAGGCTGAAATTGCCTTGTTCACCTAAAAAATTCCCCACAAATCCCAGCCCGCCGCGCGAAAACGGCGGGCTTTTTTTGTCTCGGCTGCGAAATGTCCGTACTTTTGTGTGCTTAATTGAATCAACACTCCCTAAATGCAAGACATTCGCAACATCGCCATCATCGCCCACGTAGACCACGGCAAGACCACTCTCGTGGACAAGATGTTATTGGCCGGAAACCTGTTCCGCGCCAACCAACAAACCGGCGAACTCATGCTCGACAACAACGATTTGGAACGCGAGCGGGGGCATCACCATCCTTTCCAAGAACGTATCGATCAACTATCGGGACACCAAGATCAACATCATCGACACCCCGGGCCACTCCGACTTCGGCGGTGAAGTGGAACGCGTGCTCAACATGGCCGACGGCTGCCTGCTGCTCGTCGACGCCTTCGAGGGTCCCATGCCGCAAACGCGCTTTGTTTTGCAAAAGGCCCTGCAAATCGGCCTCAAACCCATTGTCGTCGTCAACAAAGTCGACAAACCCAACTGCCGCCCCGAGGAAGTCTATGAAATGGTGTTCGACCTCATGTTCGAACTCGGCGCCACCGAAGAGCAACTCGGCTTCCCCGTCGTTTACGGCTCGGCCAAAAACAACTGGATGGGCGAAGACTACAACCACCCCACCGAAGACATCCACTACCTGCTGGACAAGATCCTCGAATACATCCCCGCTCCCACGCGCCTCGAAGGCACTCCTCAGCTGCTCATCACCTCGCTCGACTATTCTAACTACACCGGCCGCATCGCCATCGGGCGTGTGCACCGCGGCACCGTGCGCGAAGGCATGAATATCACCATCGCCCACCGCGACGGCACCTTCGAGAAAACGAAAATCAAGGAGCTCCAAACCTTTGAGGGCATGGGTCGCGCCAAAGTCTCGGCTGTGGAAAGCGGCGACATCTGCGCTGTGATCGGGCTTGAGAACTTTGAGATCGGCGACACCATCTGCGATTTCGAAAACCCCGAGCCGCTGCCCACCATCGCCATCGACGAGCCGACCATGTCCATGCTTTTCGCCATCAACGACTCTCCTTTCTTCGGAAAAGAGGGCAAATTCTGCACCTCGCGCCACATCAACGAGCGCCTCGAGAAGGAACTGCAGAAAGACCTCGCCCTGCGCGTCGAACAAGGCGCCGACACCGACAAATGGGTGGTGAGCGGTCGCGGTGTGCTCCACCTTTCGGTGCTCATCGAGACCATGCGCCGCGAAGGCTACGAGCTTCAAGTGGGCCAGCCCCAAGTCATCTTCCGCGAAGTGGACGGTGTGCGCGAAGAGCCCATCGAAGAACTCATGATCAACGTGCCCGAAGAGTTCGCCTCCAAGATGATCGACATGGTGACCCGACGCAAAGGCGAAATGACCTCAATGCACAACATGGGCGAGCGCGTCGACATCGAATTCAACATCCCTTCGCGCGGCATCATCGGCTTGCGCACCAACGTACTCACCGCTTCTCAGGGCGAAGCCATCATGGCTCACCGTTTCAAGGAGTACCAACCTTACAAAGGTGAGATCTCTCGCCGCAGCAACGGCTCGATGATCGCTCTCGAAGGCGGCACTGCCTTCGCCTACGCCATCGACCACCTCCAAGACCGTGGCAAGTTCTTCATCTCACCCCAAGACGAAGTCTACGCCGGCCAGATCGTGGGCGAACACATCCACGAAAACGACCTGGTGATCAACGTGACCAAGGCAAAACAGCTCACCAATATGCGCGCATCGGGCGCCGACGACAAGGCACGTATCATTCCGCCCACCGTTTTTCTCGCTCGAAGAAGCGCTCGAATACATTCGCGAAGACGAATACGTGGAAGTGACGCCCAAGTCCATGCGCATGCGCAAAATCATTCTCGACCACAACGCGCGCAAACGCGCCTCACGCCAAGACTGATTCCCGTCCCCACGCCGTCCGCCGGCACATTCACCTCACTCCCGCCCCATCCACAGCGATGCGGCGGGAGTTTTTTGTACCGTCGTGGGCGACCATCGTCTCCCGATCCGCCTCCGGCACCGGAAAACGGGGAACTTTTCCCCAAAAATGGGCAACTTCCGACCGGAAGTCTCGCGTTTTTGCGCCAACCTCCCGCACATTTCTCCTCGCACCGCCCCTCGGCGAACTGAATACGGAGCAATATCTTTATTTTCACGCAGAAAAACACGCTACTACTCAATCAAAGTAAACAAATGTGCGAAATAAATGCAGTTTAATCGCCGATTTGCAGGAAAAAGCAGGAGAGACTCTCTCTTTTCGAGAGAAAATCCATTCGTTTTATAGACAATATTTTTGCCATTATACGCATAGAATGACAAGTACGCATCAAAAAATCGAGGCATAAACCCCACTTTTTGTAATCTACACTTGTTCATTTCAACAAAAGCGCCTATATTCGCAGCACATAATCTTCTACTTTGTTCATCAAAACAAAACAACATGAAAACAAAGAGCCCTCTCCCGGTAGCGCACCGCCCGTTTTGGTACGCATCTCTCGCCAAATGCGCTCTGCCCCTCTCGCTGGGTCTTCTTTTTGCCGTCGGTGCACAAGCCACCACCACACCCCATGAAAACAACCATGCGGCACAAAGCGCTCAAAAGCCGCAGCCCCTCCAGCAAGTGACGGGCACCGTGGTGGACACTGAGGGCGAAGCCTTGGCCGGTGTCACCATCCGCGTGAAAGGCACTGCGCTGGGCACCACCACCGACGCCCAGGGTCGATTCACACTCCGCGCCAAACAAGGCGCTGTGCTCCAAGTCTCCTACATCGGCTACGAGCGTCAGGAGGTGACAGTGAGCGGGACGAAACTAAATCTCACCCTCCAACCCAACGACAACTCGCTCAACGAAGCCGTGGTGATTGGCTACGGCACCGTGCGCAAGGCCGATCTCGCCGGATCGGTGGCCGTGATGGACTCCAAGGCCTTCAAAGACCAACCCATCACCCGCGTGAGCGATGCTTTGCAGGGACGTGTGAGCGGTGTGCAGGTGGTCAACAGCGGCATTCCGGGGGGCAGCGTGAAGATTCGCGTGCGTGGCACCGGTTCGATCCACAACAGCAACGAACCGCTCTATGTGGTCGACGGCGTGGTGCGGGAAACCGGACTCGATGGCATCAACCCCGACGACATTGCCAGCATGCAGGTGCTCAAAGACGCCTCATCGACAGCCATCTACGGTAGTCGCGGCGCCAACGGCGTTGTGCTCATCCAAACCAAAAGCGGTAAGGCAGGCCAAACGCTCGTCACTTTCGACGCTGCCGTCGGCATGAGCAACGCCACCCACATGCCCAAAATGATGGGCACCCGCGAATATGCCGAACTGCTCACCAAATATAAGTTCAACGGCAACGCTCCCGACGCACTCAAGCCCTTCCTCGACGGCACCAAACCCGGTATCGACTGGGAAGACATGATGCTGCAAACGGGGGTGACGCAAGATTATAAGCTCTCCCTCAGTAAGGGCAACGACGACACGCAGTTCTACGTGTCGACCAACTACATGAAACGCGAAGGTGTCGTGGTGGGCACCGAACACGAACGCTACAGTGCGAAGACCAACGTGCACACGAAAGTGTATCCTTGGCTTGAACTCACCACCGACATCCAGGCTTCGCGCGTACAGGGCCACGGCAACGGCTTTTTCGGCATGAACATCAGCAATCCGCTCGTGCACATGCTCAGCTATTCGCCCACGATGGACATGTACGAACCCGATGGCATCACCTTCGCACACGATCCTTACAACAGCATCAGCTCGGACAATCCCTACGCCCTGCTGACTGCCGTGAAGAGTGAGCACATGATGCACACGGTCAACGGACGTTTTGATCTGAAATTCAACATCGGTCACGGATTTACCTTCACCACGACCAACGGCCTTGACTATCGCGACGCGAAAAACTACGGATTCCGCCCCAAACGCATGGGACTGGGCAAAAACAGCATGAGCAACGGCGATCACTTCCACCTCATGTTGCAAACCACAAACAACCTGACCTACAATAATAAGTGGGGCGATCACGCCCTCACTGTGACCGCTGTCTACGAAGCCACGAAGAGCGAAAGCCGCAACATGAACATTGGCGGCAACGATCTCAAGGCCGAATCGGTGGGATATTGGGATGTGAACAACGCCGCCGTCCGCACTGCCGGCAATAGCTACGAGGCCTATGCGCTTCTCTCGGGTGTGGGCCGCGTGATCTACAACTATGCCGACCGCTACATGCTGACCGGCACGTTCCGCGCCGACGGTTCGAGCCGCTTCACCAACAAGAAATGGGGCTACTTCCCCTCTGTGGCCGTGGCATGGTCTGTGCTGAACGAAGACTTCATGCGTTCGCTGCGCTCCACGGTGAGCACCCTGAAATTGCGCGGCAGTTACGGTGTGATCGGCAACCAAAACATCTCGCCCTACTCCACACTCGGACTGCTCACCCCCATCGGCTTCAATTTCGGCGGCAAGTCTGACTTCACGGGCTACCAATCTAATGCGATAGCCACGCCCGATCTCACTTGGGAACGCACCCATCAGGCCGACTTCGGCTTAGATCTCGGTTTCTTCGGCAACCGCGTGGAACTGAGTGTCGACTTCTTCTCGAAACACACCTACGATGCCCTCCTCCGTCGGCAACAACCGGGCTACAAGGCGGACAAGGCTACTGGGTGAACGCAGGCGAAATCACCAACAAGGGTATCGATGTGAGTTTGACGGAACGCATTCTCCAAACCACGGACTGGCAATGGACTGCGACGCTGAATCTCTCGTACAACAAGAACGAAGTGGTGAAACTCACGGCCGAAGAACCCATTCTCTACGGGGCTTCGCCAGCCGGAGGTTCGGTCGATCCGGTCTCCATCGTCAAGGAAGGCGAAGCCGTCGGCACCTTCTACGGCTATGTTTGGGAAGGGCTTGACGAACACGGACGCGACAAATATGCCGACCTCAACAAAAACGGAAAAATCGATGCCGGCGACCGCCGTGTCTTGGGTTGCGCCAATCCGGACGTAACTTTTGGCTGGAACACCACCATTCGCTACAAACAATGGGAGTTCAACGCCTTCTTCAACGCCGCTTTCGGAGCACAGCGCCTGAATCTCGCCCGCTTCATGATGAACGCCATGCCCGGCGCCTCCATGTTTGTCACCGATCGCGACTATGCGAAGAATATGTTCGTCACCGGTGCTTCGGCCGAAGCCAACCGCGGCAAGACAATGCCCGCCCTCGACGCGAAAGACAACTTGAACTACGGCAACTCAAGCAAGTGGGTGGAAAATGCCGACTACTTCCGTGCCGAAAACATCAGCATCGCCTACAATTTGACGAAGGCGCAAACCAAATTCGCCGACATTCGCCTCTCCTTCAGCGTGCAAAATCTCTTCACCATCACGGGCTACAAGGGTTCCGATCCCGCAGGTTTCTCGTTTGGTAACGCCGATTACGAAAATGGTGTCGACATGGGCGGCTATCCCTTCCCGCGCACCTTCACCCTCGGCGCACGTTTCACCTTCTAATTCCGATCTCCATCATGAAACGCCATATTCTTTTCGCTGCACTCCTCGCCACCACGCTGCTCGGCACCGCGGCTTGCTCCGATTTCCTCGACGAAGAACCCAAAGGACGCCTCACTCCCAAGACGTTCTACTCCACCCAAGACGAACTCGACATGGGAGTTAACGCCCTGCTCGCGCAAGTCACGCAATCGCAGTCGTACACCAACATGCAATATCCCCAATGGCAAGGCGACGACATCACGGCCAATCCCGGATCGAACAAGCAAGCTTGCGCACAACTGGACGCTTTCCGCGCCTCGGCCGACAACAAAGGGGTGGTAGCCGCATGGAATCAGCATTTTAAGATCATCCAATTGGCCAATGACGTGATCGAAAATGCCCAACGCACGAAGACCACAGAGAAAGAGCGCAACATCGCGCTCGGGCAAGCCTATTTCTGGCGCGCCTATGCCTATTTCTATCTCGTACGCGTCTTCGGTCCGCTGCCCGTCAGCCTCAACAGCTCGTCGGACGGGGGAAAAACGAAATTGACAGACGTCGAAGGCGTGTATGCCCTCATTGTCGACGATCTGACCAAGGCCGAATCGTTCAATCTCCCCACCTCCTACAAGGGCGAGCCCCGCAACATGTTCGGTTGCGACGTGTATGTGACGCAACAAGCCGTGAAATCCACCTTGGCCGCCGTCTACATGGCCATGGCCGGCTATCCGCTCAACAAAGGACAGGAGTATTACGCCAAAGCCGCCGACGAAGCGGAAGCAGTGATCAAGGGAGTGGAAAACGGCACCTACAATCACAACATGGATCCCGAGTGGAAGAATGTCTACTCGATGGGCAACAACTATAATAAGGAGACCATTCTCGGCATCAACAACTCTCCCGACCGCAGTTGGTCGCGCGATTCGGAACTCACCAGCACGATGCTCTTCGAGAGCCTAAAAGGTTGGGGCGACGCCTGGGGCGAAATCGCCTTCTGGAAGCGCATGCCCGACGGACCTCGCAAGCGCGCCACCTACGATCCCCAGATTCTCAAGGAAGAACATCTCTATGATTGGTGGGCAACGACCGACGGCAAACCGATTCAAGCCGACAAAAGGAATGCGGTGATCCCCGAATATCACCCCATGTTCTCGCTCTTCACGGTCAACAAGGACGACAAAGGACAGCCCATTGCCGCACCTTACGACTACACCAAGGAGAAATGGCGCGGCATGATCAACGATTTGCGCCACCGCGTGATCCGTTATCCGGAAGTGTTGCTGTGGTATGCCGAAAGTGCCGCCCGTGCCGGCAAGAGCGACCTCACACTGGCCAAGGAATGCCTCAAGAAGGTGCGCGCCCGCGCCGTCGAACCCTCGGAAGTCAACGTGGTTGACGGCGTACAAATCGACGCCATGAACGCCGAACAGCTGGCCAAAGCCTGCTGGGACGAACACGGATGGGAAGTAGCCGGCCACTGGCTGTCGCTCGTCACGCGCCGCGCCGACCAACTGCGCATGGACGATCTCAAAAACACCTTCGCCCGCCGCGTAGCCAACGCCCCCATTGAGGTAGCCCCCGGTTTCACAGCCACCGAAGCCGTGACTGTCAGCGGCACCTGGACCCCCGACATGAACTATGCGCCTTATCCGCTCGGCGACACAGAAAAGAACGGAAACCTCAAGCGTTGATGAGCTTAGGGAAGTGAATGTGGCATCTCCTCTCGCGGGGAGATGCCACGATTCGCTCCTCATTCTCATCGCCCACCGGCTCTCGCCCCTCCTGCAACGGTGCACGCGCTCCGCACTTCGCCGGCCAACCGATGTGCCCCCGCTCCCAACCGTCGAAAGCCCCCGACCGGCCCCACACGCACACGATGTGCCCGAACAATCACCCCCGATTTTCACCCCATCCGGCCACTTTGCGAACGGCACAAAGGAGCAAAACAGCAACCGGTCGCCACTACGAGAAAAAGACGTGTGACACGAGCGCACCTCAACGCCGACTCCATCCTTTCACCCGATAGAAAACGAACCAATGCCCCAATTAAACGAAATTAAAAAGAAGGCCACCGAAATCGGCGCCATCGATCAATCCATCGTCGACCTACTTGAACAAGAAATCCTTGCAGATCGACAGGTGTCGCTCGAGGAAGCCAACTTTCTGTTCGCGCTCAAGAAACAATTCTCCACCCACCGCAACTCCCCCAATTGGCAAACGTTCTTTGTCCACTCCATCACCCGCTATTTACTTGAGGACGAAGATTCGCCGGGCGTGGTCGACGATCGCGAAGCCCAATGGTTGCGCGCGCATCTGCAAAGCCAAGGCGAACTGGACGCCATCGATCGGCTCCTCCTCACCGAACTGCGCACGCGTTCCATCAGCTTTCCCACCATTCTGAACTTCAAAAGTAGGAAGACACTCCTTTTCGAACAATTCCTCTACGGCACTCGCTTCACCACCTTCCTTGCCGTCGTAGGTTCGTTGGTGGCTTCCATCGTGCTCTTCGTCAAAGGCACGATCAACATCATCCGCGGCGTCTACTATTTCGCGACCCATGTCGGCAGTAACCAGATAGACGACCATCATTTGGTGGCCGAATTCGTATCGGCCATCGACATTTTCCTTTTCTCCACCGTTTTGTTTATCTTCGCCTTGGGCATCTACGAATTGTTCATCAACAAGATCGACATCGTCAACCGCAACAAAGAAGACCGCCCCGGCTGGTTGGTGGTGAAAAGCATCGACGACCTGAAGACCTCCTTGGGGAAAGTCATCCTGATGATCCTCATTGTCTCGTTTTTCGAGCACTCGCTGAGCATGAAATACGATTCAATTCTCCAACTCCTCTATCTCGGCATCGGCATCTTGCTGATTTCGGCCGCACTCTACCTCACCCACAAGAGTTCGCACCACTGATCACTCCGCGCACCCCACAATCGCCGCGCACCTCCCCCAAGGTCTGCTCAGAAAGCCCCGCGCTTTTTGGAAATAAGTGGGGGCTTTCGCAGAAAACTTCCGCGTTTTTCGCTGAAAATCACCGACATGTAGGGCACAAATAGTAAACTTCAATTTCTAAATAGACAATATCTGTTTGTCTAAGTGGAGGAAGTGCCTATCTTTGCAGTGTCAAAACAAAAAGACACGGCAAGAAAGCCAACCATCGTCGAACATAGACTCAAAAATATCATCATATGCAACCCATCATCAACGCACAAGCTCCTGAATTCAAGGTTCAGGCATTCCATAACGGATCTTTCAAAGAAGTAAGCAACGCCGACATCGCCGGCAAGTGGGCCATCTTCTTCTTCTATCCCGCTGACTTCACCTTCGTGTGCCCCACGGAACTCGTAGACCTGGCCGAACACTATGCCGAATTCCAAAAGCTCGGTGTGGAAGTTTACTCGGTAAGCACCGATTCTCACTTCACTCACAAGGCATGGCACGACACTTCCGACAGCATCAAGAAGATCAACTACCCGATGTTGGCCGACCCCACGGGCGTATTGAGCCGCGGTTTCGGTGTCTACATCGAAGAAGAAGGCATGGCCTATCGTGGCACGTTCCTCGTTAACCCCGAGGGTCAGATCAAGGTAGCCGAGATCCAAGACAACAGCATCGGCCGCAACGCCGAAGAACTCCTGCGCAAGGTAGAAGCTGCGCTCTTCGTAGCCACTCACGACGGTGAAGTATGTCCCGCCAAGTGGAAAGAAGGCCAAGCGACGCTCAAACCCAGCATCGACCTCGTAGGTAAGCTCTAAAAAGCTTCACACACACGTTAATAGGTTTTCATTTTGTAGGTGTGGCGGGCGTTCATCTTTTTAGATGAGCTCCGCCACTTTTTGCAATTTCCCAAGACAACGCATATGCTTGACCAAGCTCTTCTCCAACAAGTTCGCTCGATTTTTGCCGAACTCAACGCGCAGTTCACACTCGCCCTCCACACCGACAGTGCCAACCCGCATACTGCCGAATTCAAAGCCTTCTTTTCGGACTTTGCCTCCACTTCCGATCACCTCCACCTCGAAGAGCACGAAGCCGCCGGGCATTTCGAAATGAAGCTCCTCAAAGACGGTGTCGAAACCGGCATTGTGTTCCGTTGTATCCCCGGCGGACACGAGTTCACCTCGCTGCTCCTGGCCGTACTCAACGCCGACGGCAAGGGCAAAAACCTGCCCGATGAGATGCTCGTTCGCCGCATTCAAGCCCTCCGCGGCCCGATTCGTCTCACCACCTACGTCTCTTTGACCTGCACCAACTGCCCCGATGTGGTACAATCGCTCAACCTCATCGCCCTCAACCACCCCGATTTCACGCAAGAAATTGTGGACGGCGCGCTGTTCCAAGACGAGGTGAACAAGCTTCACCTGCAAGGTGTGCCCGCAGTGTTCAGCGGCGACGAGCTGGTGCACAGCGGTCGCGGCGAACTCTCCCGCTTGCTCGACGAACTCGAGGAGCACTTCGGCACAACGGAGTTGCCCACCGAGAAAATTGAGCGTTCCTACGATCTCGTTGTGGTGGGCGGCGGCCCCGCCGGCAGTGCCGCAGCCATCTACTCCGCCCGCAAAGGCCTGCACGTGGCCATCGTGGCCGAACGTCTCGGCGGACAAGTCAACGACACGGTGGGAATCGAAAATCTCATCTCCGTCCCCAAAACCACCGGCCCTGAATTGGCACAACACCTCGGCGAGCACATCGAAAACTATCCCATCGACCTCTTCGTCAATCGCAAGGTGGAGGAAGTAAACTTCGACGGCGAGGTGAAAGAGCTGCATGTCAAAGGCGGCGAAGCCTTCTTGGCCAAACAAATCGTGATTGCCACGGGCGCAGGCTGGCGCAAACTCAACGTCGAAGGCGAATCGACCTATCTGGGCCGCGGTGTTCACTTCTGCCCCCACTGCGACGGTCCTTTCTATAAGGGAAAACGTGTGGCCGTTGTGGGCGGTGGCAACTCGGGCGTGGAAGCCGCGATCGACCTCGCGGGCATTTGCTCGCACGTCACCCTGCTCGAATTTGCCGACCACCTGCTGGCCGACGAAGTACTGCAGGAAAAAGCCAAGAGTCTGGACAATGTGGAGATCTTCACGCTCTCGCAAACCACGGCCGTGCTGGGCGACGGACAAAAGGTGACGGGCATTCGCGTGAAAGACCGCAACAACGACGCCGAACGCGAGATCGAACTCGACGGCATCTTCGTGCAAATCGGCCTGGCTCCCAACACCCAGCAGTTTGCCGAGGCACTTGAACTGTCTCCCCGCCACGAAATCGTGGTCGACGCCACTTGCCGCACCTCGAAAGTGGGTGTTTACGCCGCCGGCGACTGCACCACGGTGCCCTACAAGCAGATTATTGTGGCCATGGGCGAAGGAGCCAAGGCAGCACTCTCGGCCTTCGACGATCGCGTGCGCAACAAAGTTTGATTTCTCTCCGAGCGTGATTTTCTCACGCGTCCCCTCAAGCACAAAACAACGTGCCAAGTCAGTGATTCACCGACTTGGCACGTTTTTCGTTCGGGGCGCTCTTTCTTATCCGGCAGTTTTTCGTAGACTTTCCCGGTAGGCGCTGGGCGTCATGCCGGTTTCGCGCTTGAAAAAACGGGAGAAGGCCGCCGCTCCCGGGAAGTTGAGCCGATCGGCCACCTCGTAGTTCATCATTCCCTTCGTGTTGAGCAGAATCTTCGCCGCTTGCACCGTGGCACGGTTGACCCAAAACATCACGCTGTTCCCGCCGGTCTTCTTGATGACGGCCGACAAATGGTGCGGCGACACGTGGAGTTGCGCGGCATAGAAGGGGATGTTGCGCTCGCGCGCGCAGTGTTTGTGCACCAATCGCTTGAACTCCGCAAAAAGTTCGCGGGGGCGTGCCTCGCGTTCCGGCCTGTCCTGTGCCTGTCCGTCTCTGATTTCTTGCACATCGGCCACAAGGGTTTGCAGCAAACTCCGCACCGTTCGGCGCCGGTAGGGAGACACGCGCATGAAGTCGCGCAACAGCATGATCAAATGCACCACGCGTTCGAATTCCTCGGGCGATGCGGAGAGAAAAGTGTCCTCGATCTCTTCGTTATCCTTCCGGAAAATGACCACCGCCACGCGCGCATCGTCCGAAATGTGCTTCATTTCGAAGATGGTGTCGCTCGCCACCAGTGCAATGCTTCCCTTTTCGAAATGACTATCCTGAAGATTGACGCAGAGATCGGCTTCCCCTTCGAGCAAAAGCAGGAGCCGCGGCTCGGGCGCCTGGTATATTTTCTGTTTATCGAGCAGCGAACTGTGCTGCAAATGCCCACCGATCACCAGCACGGCCTCCTCTTTTGCCAAGATTTGTCCCGCACATTCCGACAAACTGTCGAGATTTACGTCATTTACAGAGATCTGCAATAACGAATTGGGCTGTTTCATGTTTTGTTCCTCCTTGTTTGGTGCCCACAAAGCTAATATAATTCTTCCACACCCACGATTTGGAAGCACAACAATCGTACAATTTGTATATAACTTCACCGCAAATGGTAAGTACTCCCCGCCCGAATCGCCCTATCTTTGCAACAACAAAGAAAAAGTCCGACGTGCGAAAGACAAACCGGACAAAAGTAAACACGTATGCGAAAGAAATTACTACTCCTCTCGGTCCTGGCGGTACTTTTCCCCGCAGTGCGCGCACAGAGTTTGGAGGAATGTCGCCAAGCCGCCGAACACAATTACCCAATCATTCGGCAATACGATCTCATAGCCCGCACCACCGAACTCACAGTCAGGAACATTCAGAAGGCATGGTTCCCGCAAATCAGCGTCACAGCCCAGGGCAGTTACCAAAACAAAGTGACAGCGTGGCCCGAAAATCTGCAAGGATTGTTCGCCCAGATGGGGCTTCAGCTGCAAGGATTGAGCCGAGACCAATATAAAGTGGGCATCGACGTGCGCCAAACGCTCTTCGACGGCGGCACAATCGGCAGCCGACGCGAAATTGCGCGAGGAGAAGGCGCGGTGCAAGCAGCACAAACCGAAGTGGATCTGTACAAAATCGGGCAACGCGTGCACGAAATGTATTTTGGCCTCCTGCTGCTCGACGAACAACTCCGTCTCAACGCCGATGCCAACGCCCTTTTACGCTCAAACGAGCAGCAACTCGCCGCCATGCTCAAGAGTGGGACGGCGTCGGCCGGCGACTTCGAGAACGTGAAAGCCGAGCGGCTGAGCGCCGAACAGCAACAAACGGAGCTTTTGTCGCAACGGCAAACGCTGCAACGCCTGCTGAGTCTTTTTTGCGGGATCCCGGTCGACAGCATTCGCCGGCCTCCCGTGCCCAATCTGCCGTCGGGCGAGAACAAACGCCCGGAGCTTCGCCTCTTCGACCGCCGACTTCAACTCACCGATGCGCAAGAAAAAGCCCTCGACGCCCAACTCTTGCCGCAACTTGGGTTCTTTGCACAAGGCTATTACGGCAATCCCGGCCTGAATCTCTTCGAAGACATGATGAAACGTAGGTGGAGTTGGAACGGCATCGCGGGACTAAAACTCACTTGGAACCTCAGTGCGCTCTACACTCACCGCAATGAGAAGTCGAAACTGCGGGTGCAGCGCGAACTCATTGAGAACGCTCGCCAACAATTCCTCTTCAATAATCAACTGGACGAGACGCAACAGAGCGAAAACGTCCGTCGATTCCGCGCCATCGCGCTACGCGACGGCGAAATCATCGCACTTCGCACCGCAGTTCGCAAGGCAGCTGAATCGAAATTGGCGCACGGCATCATCGATGTCAACGGGTTGCTTCGCGAAATCAACAAGGAAAACGCCGCCAAGACCCAACAAGCCATCCACGAAATCGACATGCTCAAAGCCATGTACGATCTGAAATTTAGTCACAACGAATAAATCAGCAACAGACAGGTATGAACAAAATGTTATGTCTGGCCGGATTTCTCCTTGCCCTGAGTTCTTGCGGCGATCGTGCCAAGAATTACGACGCCACGGGCACTTTCGAGGCCACAGAAGTCACCGTCACGGCCGAAGCTCCGGGTGAACTCCAAGATTTCAACGTCGAAGAAGGCCAATGGCTCGAAAGCGGCACGAAAGTGGGGCGAATCGACGATCGGCAATTGGTGCTGAAACGCGAACAGCTGGAAACAAACAACGATCAGTTGACCGCCACTTACCGACAACTCGAGGCCAACAAACAAGCCACCTCCGACAAAAACTGGATTTGTCGAAACAAGTGGCTGCACTTCGGCAGCAAATCGCCAATCTGCAACGCGAACGCCAACGTTTCGCGGAACTGTTGCGCGACGGTGCCGCGGCACGCAAGCAAGTGGACGACATTGACTACCAAATACAGGTGGCCGAAAAACAACTTGCCGCCACCGAAGAACAAATCTCGGCGCAAAACAACGCTTTGTCCCAACAAGACAAAGCCCTCGCCGCGCAACAAGCGGAGGTGAATGCGCGGAAAGCCGGCGTGCGCTCCCAACAAGCGCAGATCGACGACCAAATAGCACACGCCGACGTGCGGGCAGCCGTCTCGGGGACGGTGTTGGAAAAATATGCCGAGCGGGGCGAATTTGTGTCGGTGGGCAAACCGCTCTTCAAAATAGCCGACACGCAGACAATGTTCCTCCGGGCCTACGTCACTTCTGCGCAGCTGAAAACCGTGAAACTCGGACAGAAGGTGCAACTCACCGCCGACTACGGCGGCGGAGCGGCGAAAACCTACGACGGCGTGGTCACTTGGATCTCCAACCGCGCAGAGTTCACCCCCAAAACCATCGTCACCGACGACGAACGCGCCGATTTGGTCTACGCCGTCAAGGTGCGATTTCGCAATGACGGCTACGTAAAGATTGGCATGTACGGCAAAGTAAAGTTTGAAGCCCCTTCTCCGATGAATGCTATCAACGTCAATCAGTTATCTCACCGTTACGGCGCCGTGCAAACGCTGCACGAGGTCAGTTTTTCGGTGGAAAAAGGTGAGTTGTTCGGACTCATCGGCCCGGACGGCGCAGGCAAAACCACCTTGTTCCGCATTCTCTGCTCCTTGTTGCTCCCCTGCGAAGGAAAAGCCACGGTGGACGGCTTCGATGTGGTGCGACAAATGAAGGAAATACGTCGGCGTGTGGGCTACATGCCCGGGAAGTTTTCGCTCTACGAAGACCTCACCGTCGAAGAAAACCTGAACTTTTTCGCCACACTTTTCGGCACTTCCGTAGAAGAAAACTACGACTCGATTCGCGCCATCTACACACAAATCGAGCGCTTCAAGACGCGAAAAGCCGGCGCCCTCTCGGGCGGTATGAAACAAAAGCTGGCCTTGTGCTGCGCACTCGTCCACCGGCCGAGCGTTCTCTTCCTTGACGAACCCACAACCGGCGTCGATCCGGTGAGTCGCAAGGAGTTTTGGGACATACTCGACGGTCTGATGGAGCGCCAAATCACCATCGTGGCCTCCACTCCCTACCTGGACGAAGTGCGCAGATGCCACCGCGTGGCCTTCCTCTCGGAGGGTCGCATCAGAGGCATCGGTGCACCCGACGACATCCTCACGGAATTTCGCGACATCTTCAATCCGCCCGCATTGCCCCACGCACCGACCGACAACTCCTCGGACGAAACGGTCATCGAAGTGGAACATCTCGTCAAAGCCTTCGGCGATTTCCGCGCCGTCGACGACATCTCTTTCAGTGTGAAAGGGGCGAAATCTTCGGTTTCCTCGGGGCCAACGGCGCAGGCAAGACCACTGCCATGCACATGCTCACCGGACTCAACCAGCCCACCGGCGGGAAAGGTCGTGTGGCGGGCTACGATATTCGCACCGAACACGAGCAAATCAAGCGCCACATTGGCTACATGAGCCAAAAATTCTCGCTCTACGAAGACCTCACCGTGGCCGAAAACATCCGTTTGTTCGCCGGGATCTATGGTCTGAGTGACAAAGAGATACGCCAAAAGACCGATGCGCTGCTCAGTCGCCTCCGATTCTCCGAACATCGCAACACGTTGGTGTCACGCCTGCCGCAAGGATGGAAACAAAAACTGGCCTTTTCGGTGAGCATCTTCCACGATCCGCGCGTTGTGTTCCTCGACGAACCGACCGGCGGGGTAGACCCCGAGACGCGCCGCCAGTTTTGGGAATTGATCTACGACGCCGCTCGCCGCGGCATCACCGTTTTTGTCACCACCCACTACATGGACGAGGCCGAATATTGCGACCGCATTTCGATCATGGTGGATGGTAAAATCGAAGCCCTGGGCACTCCCGCCGAGTTGAAGCGGCGTTTCGATCAGCCCGACATGGACCACGTGTTCACCCTCCTGGCGCGTCGCGCCACCCGCAGCGCCGACTGACCCAACCGCTCCCCGCACACCCGGCACTCTCCCACACCGCCCGACGCTCTCCCGCGCACCCCTTGTCCGCAAGTGGGCGCAGGCCGACCACACCGCGGCAGCATTTCGCACCACTACGCCACCTTCTCATTTTTCCACCCGCCACATGAAGCAATTCCTCTCATTGGTCATCAAAGAGGCCAAACACATCGTTCGGGACAAGCGCACCATGCTGATGCTCTTCGGTATGCCGATTGTTCTGATGCTCCTTTTCGGGTTCGCCATCACCAACGATGTGAAAAATGTGCGCACAGTCATTGTCACGAGCCGGGCCAATTACGCCACCCAACAGGCCGTCGATAGGTTGAGTGCTTCGGCGTATTTCACCGTCACGCGCGCCGTTGCCACCCCGGCCGAGGCCAGCCGGCTCATTCAAGACCAGAAAGCCGACCTGGCCGTGGTGTTTTCTGCACATTTCTCGAGTCTTCGACCTGACTATCAGCTCATTGTCGACGGCACAGACCCCAACATGGCACAACAATGGTCGGCCTATGCCGGCGCGGTGCTAAGCAATCCGTCGGGAGGTGCGGTGAACACCAAGTTGCTCTACAACCCACAATGAAATCGGCCTACAACTTCGTGCCCGCCATCATGGGCATGCTGCTTATGCTCATTTGTGCGATGATGACCTCCATCTCCATCGTTCGCGAAAAGGAAAAAGGCACCATGGAAGTCCTACTCGTTTCGCCCACTCCGCCGCTTGTCATCATCGCGGCCAAGGTGGTTCCCTACCTCATTTTGGCCTTTCTCATCCTCATCTCCATTCTCCTCATGTCGGCTTTCGTGCTCCACGTGCCGGTGCGCGGATCGCTGTTTTGGATCTTCGCCGTTTCCACCCTCTACATCCAGCTGGCACTCTCGTTGGGACTGTTGGTTTCGAACGTGGCCCAAACGCAACTCGTCGCTCTCCTGTTGTCTGCCATGGTATTGATCATGCCTATCATCATGCTCTCGGGCATGCTCTTCCCGGTAGAATCGATGCCGCGGATCTTACAATACCTATCGGCGACCATCCCCACGCGCTACTACATCAGTGCCATGCGCAAACTCATGATCATGGGCGTCGGTGTGAAGCAAGTGCTCAACGAAATGCTCGTGCTCCTGGGCATGTTCGTCGCCCTGCTCACCCTTTCGCTCGCCAAGTTCAACACCCGATTAGCCTAAACCGCCATGGCACTGCAACATTTGCTCCGAAAAGAGTTCATTCAGATCCGTCGCAACTCGTTCATCCCGCGGCTGATTCTGTTTCCCCATCATGGTGATGTGCGTCATGCCGTGGGTGATGAACATGGAGGTGAAAAACGTGGTGGTCGACGTGGTGGACAACGACCGAAGCACGGCTTCTCAACGCCTTGTGCACGAGATTGCGGCCAACAGCTACTTCATATTCCACGGCCAGCAGCCCACCTATGCCGCCGCGCTCCAAGACATCGAGCAGTCGTCGGCCGACATTGTGGTGGTGATCCCTCCGCAATTCGGGCGACAGCTTGCGCTCGGCCAAACACCCCAAGTGCTCATTGCGGCCAACGCCGTCAACGGCACCAAAGGTGCGCTGGGTTCGAACTATCTGTCGCAAATCGTCACGGCCTACGTGCAACCTTCGGCCGCCGCCCTGCGCGCCAAAACCTCCACACTCTTCCTTTTCAACAAACATCTGAACTTTAAGCTCTTCATGATCCCGGCGCTCTTCGCCCTGATCGTGATGCTTGTCACCGGCTACCTGCCCACACTCAACATTGTGAGCGAGAAAGAAGCCGGCACCATCGAGCAAATCAATGTGACCCCCGTGAAGAAATGGGAATTCATCCTCGCTAAACTCATCCCTTATTGGCTCATTGCCTTCTTCGTGATCACGGTTTGTCTCACCTTGGCGTGGGTGGTGCACGGCGTTACGCCGGTGGGCAACACAGCACTCATCTACTTATTGTCCATGTGCTTGGCCATGTTCTTCTCCTCGTTCGGACTCATCGTTTCCAACTACTCCGACACCATGCAACAAGCCATCTTGTGATGTGGTTTTTCGTCATGATTCTCATTCAACTCTCGGGCTTGTTCACCCCCACCCGCTCGATGCCTGCCGCCGTCTACCTCACCACCTACCTCAATCCCATGAGCTACTTCATCGAAGCCGTGCGCACGGTCTTCATTCGCGGGGGCAACTTCGGCAGCATCGCCCACCAAGTATTGGCCCTCGCCGTGATCGATCTGTTGATGGGCATCTGGGCTGTAATCAGTTACAAGAAAAACCGGTAAGCCCACCGTGCGATACAAAAAATGCGGGATTTTCGGCCAAAAGCAGCGCACTTTGCGCAAGAATCCCCCACTTAATTTGTCGAAAACGCGAAGGCAACAGCCCGAAATAGCAAAAAAACAGCCCGAAGACCAGTCTGTGAGCCGGTCTTCGGGCTGTTGTGTTGAGGTGGAAGCGCACTGCTGCGCTCATGTGGTGCGGAAAGTCGGCGCCGGGCGGCGTCGGACGACCGTTTGTGCGCCTGCATGCGTCACTTGGTCGGCTCGCGAGGTCAATCTCCGTCGCCGTCGTCAGGTCCGTTCTCTTCTCCTGCCGGTTGGTTCACGGAACTCGGAGCGGGTTCGGAGATTTCGTCGGGACGAATGTGAGGCGTGGACAATCCGTCGGTCAGTGCGCGGCAAACGCGGTCTTGGAATCTGCGTCCCTCGGCCATGTTACGCACCCCTTGATTGATGATCGAAAAACAAAGTTGGTGCCCGTTGGCCGCCAACGCGTAACCGGAGAGGGAACTTACGCCCTCGACCGATCCGGTTTTGGCGCGCACATTGTCTTGCGCAGGGGTGTTGCGATTGCGTGTGCGCAGGGTTCCGTCGCGTCCCATGATGGGGAGCGCGGCATAGAGGTGCTGATAGATCTCGCCGTTGCGGTAGGCGTAGCGCAAACTCAGGACAAGCAGTTCGGGGGTGAGGTAGTTGTAGAGCGAGAGTCCGCTGCCGTCGACAATTTGGTATTCGTCGGGGCTCACGTTCCAGCGGGCAATCAGCTTCGACATCTGCGCCACGGCATCGCGATAGTTGGCATAAGGGCGCCGCGAAAGAGCCGCCATTTGGAAAAACATGCTCTCGGCACAGAGATTGTCGCTCTCTTTCATCATCGGTCGCAGCACTTGGTCGATGGTGTGGGTGCGGGCAAGCCAAACCGGGGCCGCTGTGGGCGCCACGCCGGTGCGCACAAAGCCGCCAACCGTGATGCCGGCCTGCGAAAGGGCGCGCAGGAGGTTGTCGGAGAGCTTGTTGCCGCGACGGTAAAGGAGAGGCGTGAGCGGTCGTGCCTTGTCATCCCAACACCATCCGCGTCCCAAAGTCGCCGTGTCCTTCATCGTGGCATCGAGCACCACATCGCCCACAATTTCGCACGCCGTGTCGCCGCAACTCTTCGACGATGGAGCGCAAATCGTCGTGTGCAAAGAGCGGATCCATGCCGCCGCGGATGTAAACATTGCTCACTCGACCCGAATCGTCGGGTTCGCCGCTGGCTTGGAGGGTGGTGGCGAAACGATAGTCGGCACCGAGCAAATCGAGTGCGGCTACCGCCGTGATCACCTTCATGTTGGAGGCGGGACGCAAGCGCTGGTGCAGTCCGTGGGCGTAGAGTGTGCGATCGTCGGTGAGATCATAGACACAGATTCCCACTTTGCGACCGATCGAAGAGGGGGTCTTTCAGCAGAGTGTCGAGACGGCCCACGATGGTGCGGGCGAAAAGGTCGGCCGATCGCTGCGCCGTGGTGTAACGCGTGGGATCGACGACGGGAGTAGTCCCCACCGTGTCGACCGCCGTACGTGTGGTGACGGCAAGTGTGGGGGAAACATGGGCCGCTGCACGGGGTGCACCGAAGATGAAGAGAGAAAAAGTGAGGAGACCGAAAAGAAAGGATCGGGTCATGGGCGAAACAAGAGAAAAGACTGGGTTTTGCAGAGTGCAAAGCCAAAGAAAGCATTTGAAACGAGTGTCGGTTTCGCGATGTTTCCACACTGGTTTCAAATGCTATGGAGGAAAGACTCGTGATGAGAGTCCGTGATTATTGCTGCTTGATGCCGAGCTTTGCCTTGAGCTGCGCGGTGATGTCGGTGGAGAGGGCCTTGTTGATGGTCACACCTTGCACCATGGCTTCGTCGATCGCGTAGACATAGTTGCCTTCTTTGAGGACGAGTTCGAGTGCAGCCATGATCTTGTCCTGCACGGGCTTGAACTTCGTTTGCTGTGCTTGGCGGAAAGCCTGCTCATTGTCTTGCACGCTCTGCTGAATCTTGGTTTGCAGATCCTGCAACTCGGCTTCGCGACGCTGACGGATGTTGGCGGGCGTTTTGTCGTTGACTTCCTTCTGGTACTTTTCCAACTTGGCTTGGAACTCCTTTTGCATCGTTTCGATGTCGGTCTGGTACTGCTTGCCGAGTGCCTCGAGTTCGGTTTGCACAGCCTTGGCGGCGGGGTAAACAGAAATGACTTGCTGGGAGTTGAAGTGGGCAAATTTCTGAGCGAGGAGACTGAGAGGTGCCATCATGAGCACCATGAGGAGCAATTTCTTGAGCATCTTGTAATGTTTGATGTTAGGTTTGGGCAAAAGTACGACATTTAGTTGGAATAGCCTAATTTGGCCAGTACTTCATTGCTGATGTCGATGGCGGGGGAGGCGAAAATGATACCGGCTCCTTCGCTGGCTCGATCGAGAATGAGCTGGAAGCCTTTGGCTTGCGCCACAGCCTTGACGGCATTGTACACTTCGTCTTGAATCGGCTGGAGCAAGGCGGTGCGCTTCTTGTACAGTTCGCCTTCGGGTCCGAAATATTTTTTCTTGAGGTCGGCAGCGGCCTTCTCTTTCTTCACGATTTTGTCCTCGCGATCTTTCTTCTGTGCTTCAGAAAGGAAGACAGCTTCGTTCTGATAATTGCGATAGAGGGTCTTGGCTTCGTTGTCGAGGGCTTCAACCTCGGCCTGCCATTTCTTGGAAATCTGGTTGAGTTGTTCGCCGGCACGCTCGTAAGCAGGAATATTGCGCATGATATATTCCATGTCGATGAGTGCAAATTTCTGCGCCTGGACGCTGACGAAACTGCCGAGGGCGATGAGTAGGAGAATGAGATACTTTTTCATACGACTGTGAGTTGGTTGGTGGGCAAATATAAATGTTTGGCAGGGAGTGAGGAAGGTTGTGCTGAACAAATGACGGCTCCGCACATTATTTTAACCTTTTATTGTCGTGAAAATGCCTCGATAGACGACAAAGGTGCATTTCGAGATCGTCGCGGCGTGTCCTCTTCAGATACTCTTCTGGGCGTGCGTGAGTCGGTGCATGGAAGGCGGCACAGCCGCGCGAATCTCGTCGACAAGTAGGCGGCGCATCGATTCGCGCACGAAATCTTGCGCGGTGAGCAGCACGATTTCTCGAGTCGGCACCGGGACAGCAAAGGGACGCACCAGGCGTTTGCTCTTCGGAGAGTTGAAATGTGCTCAACTCGGGGATGAAAGTGGCGCCCAAACCGCTTTCGACCATGCGCATGAACGTTTCGATGCTGCCGAGATGGTAACTGCGCTGACTGCGACGCGCAGATTTCAGATGACAGAAGTTGACCAGTTGGTCGCGGAAGCAATGCCCTTCGTCGAGTAACCAAAGGGGCACTTCGCGCAAATCGGCCGTTCGAATGGAATCGCGATCGTGCAATTCGCTGCTGGGGGAGGCGTAGACGAAATATTGCTCGAAAAAAAGCGTGTCGGCATTGAATTCCTCCAATTCGCTGAGCTGAGCGACGATGGCCGCGTCGATTTCTCCTTTAAGCAGCGCTCGCTTCACATCGGCGGTCTTCATTTCGCTGATTTGCAAGTCGATTTGAGGGTATTTTCGCGAAAACTCCGGTAGGAAGCGCGGAAGCAGATAAGGCGCGATGGTGGGCAGGACGGCCACACTGAATTCTCCGCAGACCGTGCTCTGTTGTTCGTCGACTTGCTCGCGCAGACGACGGGCCCCGTTGAGGAGTTCGCGGGCTTGCTCCACTACAATCCGCCCCACAACGGTGGGCACCACAGGTTTACTGCGCCGATCGAAGAGTTTGGCTCCCAGTTCGTCTTCCAATTTCTGGATCATCGAACTGAGCGTGGGTTGTGTGACGTCGCAGGCTTCCGCGGCCTTGAGAAACTGGCCGTGATCTGCCAATGCCACGACGTATTCTAATTGTTGTAGTGTCATTGCCGGAAATGATAGATGTGGAGCAAAGTTACGTATTTTCAGGGGGAAAAAGCTACAGACTAAGGGAGCAAACGCCCATCGCAAAGTCAAAATAACGAAGCGACGAACCTACTCACACTGTAAGGATACAAAAGAAGCGGCACCTCCCGTCGGGGAGATGCCGCTGTGTGGAAAGGTCACACTTTAATCGAGAGGTTGCTATCGATTAGAGCTGGGGACCTGCAGCAACGAGTGCCTTGCCGGCTTCGTTGGTTGTGTACTTCTCGAAGTTCTTGATGAAGCGACCTGCGAGATCCTTCGCCTTCTTCTCCCATTCGGAAGGATCAGCGTAAGTGTCGCGAGGATCGAGGATTTCGGTGGCAACGCCCGTGAGTTCCGTGGGGATCTCGAAGTTGAAGATGGGGAGTTGCTTGGTGGGAGCGGTAAGGATAGCACCGGAAAGGATACCGTCGATGATACCACGAGTGTCCTTAATGGAGATGCGCTTGCCGGTACCGTTCCAACCCGTGTTCACGAGATAAGCCTTGGCACCGCTCTTTTCCATCTTCTTCACGAGCTCAGCAGCGTACTTCGTCGGGTGGAGTTCGAGGAAGGCCTGACCGAAGCAAGCGGAGAAAGTGGGAGTGGGTTCCGTGATACCACGTTCCGTACCGGCGAGCTTAGCGGTGAAGCCGCTGAGGAAGTAGTACTGCGTCTGACCTGCGTTGAGGATCGAAACGGGAGGCAATACGCCGAAGGCATCAGCCGAGAGGAAGATCACGTTCTTTGCGGCGGGAGCAGCCGAGATGGGGCGAACGATGCTCTTGATGTGGGTGATGGGGTAGGAAACGCGGGTGTTCTCCGTTGCGCTGTTGTCGGCGAAGTCGATCTTACCGTCAGCAGAAACAGCAACGTTTTCGAGCAGTGCGTTGCGCTTGATGGCACCGTAGATGTCGGGCTCGCTTTCCTTGTCGAGGTTGATCACCTTAGCGTAGCAACCACCTTCGAAGTTGAAGACGCCGTTGTCATCCCAACCGTGTTCGTCGTCACCGATGAGGAGACGCTTCGGATCGGTCGAAAGGGTGGTCTTACCCGTACCGGAGAGACCGAAGAAGATTGCGGTGTTCTTGCCTTCGAGGTCCGTGTTGGCAGAGCAGTGCATAGCTGCGATGCCGCGGAGGGGAAGGTAGTAGTTCATCATCGAGAACATACCCTTCTTCATTTCGCCGCCGTACCAAGTGTTGAGGATCACCTGTTCCTTGGTGGTGATGTTGAAGGCAACGCAAGTTTCGGAGTTCAGACCGAGTTCCTTGTAGTTTTCAACCTTCGACTTAGAAGCGTTGTAAACCACGAAGTCGGGTTCGAAGTTTTCGAACTCTTCAGCCGTGGGCTTAATGAACATGTTGGTCACGAAGTGAGCCTGCCAAGCAACTTCCACGATGAAGCGAACAGCGAGACGCGTGTCCTTGTTGGCGCCGCAGAAAGCATCGACAACGAAGAGACGCTTGTTCGAGAGTTCCTTCTTGGCAAGATCCTTCACAACAGCCCAAGTCGATTCAGACATGGGGTGGTTGTCGTTCTTGTAACCTTCGGTGGTCCACCAAACGGTGTCCTTGGAGTTCTCGTCCACAACGATGAACTTATCCTTGGGCGAACGGCCGGTGTAGATACCCGTCTTCACGTTCACAGCGCCGAGTTCGGTCACTTGACCCTTTTCGTATCCTTCGAGGGTTTCCTTGGTTTCTTCTTCGAAGAGCTTTTCGTAAGAAGGATTGTGTACGATTTCGGTAGTACCCGTGATGCCGTACTTTGTGAGATCTAATGCTGCCATTGAATCAAATGTGTTTGATATAGGAATTTGTGTATGACTTCTGCGATAGTAGGCGAGGAAAACTTGCATTGCGTGCTATTCACTAATGCAGTGCACCTCTGACTTGCGAAACAAAAGTACAAAAAAGAACAGACGTCGGCAAAGTGTCGACGCCCTTTTCTTATATGAAGCACACATATTTCGTTCTGAACCTAAGAAAAGGATGGAAATACCTCAGATATGCCATGTATGCTTTTCAAAAACAAGACAAAATAGTGCGTGAAGTGAAAGATCAGCAGAAAATCTCCTCAATGAAATGCAGATTTTCCCTCAAAATCCACGCTTCTCTCTACTCACGCATGCTGAAACCTCCTCCTCCTCGTCGGCAGAATCCTTCCTCCCCAAAGGCGCTCCTCTCCTCCCTCATCACACTTGCCCCCAATCGTGTAAACACAACAAAGCCCCGAGTCTCTTTCGAGTCTCGAGGCTTGTCTTGTAAAATGGCGGCGACCTACTCTCCCGCGGGTGTGCAGTACCATCGGCGCGATCGGGCTTAACTTCTCTGTTCGGAATGGGAAGAGGTGGAACCCCGTCGCTATAACCACCGGAAATATCTCTTGAACACGCTGTGTGTATTACTGAATTATTACTCCTCTGTAGCGAATCTTGCTCTCATTTCGGAGCATGGATTTCAAAAGTAAGCGACAGCTTTAGTAGATTCTGCTGCGCTGAAAAGGAAAGTTTCGGGCGATTAGTAGTGCTCGGCTTTGACGTCACCGTCTTTACACCTGCACCCTATCAACGTTGTCGTCTACAACGACCCTCATAAGAAATCTAATCTTGTGGCCGGCTTCGCACTTAGATGCTTTCAGCGCTTATCCGATCCCGACTTAGCTACCCGGCGGTGCGGCTGGCGCCACAACCGGTAAACCAGAGGTCAGTCCAACACGGTCCTCTCGTACTAGTGTCAGAGCCACGCAAATTTCCTGCGCCCACGATAGATAGAGACCGAACTGTCTCACGACGTTCTGAACCCAGCTCGCGTGCCACTTTAATGGGCGAACAGCCCAACCCTTGGGACCTTCTCCAGCCCCAGGATGTGACGAGCCGACATCGAGGTGCCAAACCACTCCGTCGATATGAGCTCTTGGGAGGGATCAGCCTGTTATCCCCGGAGTACCTTTTTATCCTTTGAGCGATGGCCCTTCCATACGGAACCACCGGATCACTATGCTCTGCTTTCGCACCTGATCGACTTGTAGGTCTCTCAGTCAAGCGCCCTTTTGCCATTACACTCTACGGCCGGTTACCAATCGGCCTGAGGGCACCTTTAGAAGCCTCCGTTACGCTTTTGGAGGCGACCACCCCAGTCAAACTACCCACCAAACGCGGTCCTCCCATCAAGGGAGTTAGGAACCAGACAGCCGAAGGGCCGTATTTCAACAGCGACTCCACGAACACTGGCGTGCCCGCTTCTAAGTCTCCGGCCTATCCTACACATCGACTGCCCGGTTACAACGTTAAGCTATAGTAAAGGTTCACGGGGTCTTTTCGTCCCATCGCGGGTAATCGGCATCTTCACCGATACTACAATTTCACTGGAATCATGGTTGAGACAGTGTCCGGATCATTACACCATTCGTGCAGGTCGGAACTTACCCGACAAGGAATTTCGCTACCTTAGGACCGTTATAGTTACGGCCGCCGTTTACCGGGGCTTCAATTCAAACCTTCGAGTTGCCTCTGAGCTCTCCTCTTAACCTTCCGGCACCGGGCAGGTGTCAGACTGTATACTTCATCTTTCGATTTTGCACAGCCCTGTGTTTTTGTTAAACAGTTGCCTGGACCTATTCTCTGCGCCTCGCCTTGCGACGAGGACCCCTTATTGCGAACGTACGGGGTCAATTTGCCTAGTTCCTTAACCATGAATCTTCCAAGCGCCTTAGTATATTCTACCCGACTACGTGTGTCCGTTTGCGGTACGGGTATCCTATGGGTTAAGCTTAGCGGATTTTCTCGGGAGTATGCTTACCTTCACTATTGCATTGTCCGAAGACGCTGCATACTGTCGACTTTCAGCTCAGAGGGTGGATTTGCCTGCCCTCGTCGACGCCTACGATCTTTAACGGGCTATTCCGTCAGCCCGCGGAAGTGTCACTCCTCCGTCTCCACATCGCCCCAAAGGATAGTAACGGAATATTAACCGTTTCTGCCATCGGCCTCTCCATTAGGATGAGCCTTAGGTCCCGACTGACCCGGGGCCGATTAACGTTGCCCCGGAAACCTTAGTCTTTCGGCGAGAGTGCATCTCACACTCTTTATCGTTACTTATACCTACATTTGCTTTTCATGAAGCTCCACCCAAGGTCGTCCCTTGGGCTTCAAGGCCGCATGAATGCTCCCCTACCGATGTCATTAAGACATCCCACGGCTTCGGCACCGGGCTTCATACCCGATTATTATCCATGCACAGTCCCTCGACTAGTGAGCTGTTACGCACTCTTTGAATGAATGGCTGCTTCCAAGCCAACATCCTAGCTGTCACGGGGACCACACTTCGTTAGTTTAACTTAGCCCGGATTTCGGGGCCTTAGCCGGTGATCAGGATTCTTCTCCTCTCGGGCGTGGACCTTAGCACCCACGCCCTCACTCCCGGGCTTAGCCTGTGTGCATTCGGAGTTTGTCTGGACTTGATAGGCGGTGAAGCCCTCGCATCCAATCAGTCGCTCTACCTCACACAGGGAACGCCCGAGGCTGCACCTAAATGCATTTCGGGGAGTACGAGCTATCTCCAAGTTTGATTGGCCTTCACTCCTACCCTCACCTCATCCGGAAGCTTTTCAACGCTTATCGGTTCGGTCCTCCATCCCGTGTTACCGGGACTTCAACCTGGACAAGGGTAGATCACTTGGTTTCGCGTCTGCCACCGCCGACTATGCGCCCTATTCAGACTCGCTTTCGCTTCGGTTGCGCGCATCGTTGCGCTTAACCTTGCCGACGACGGCAACTCGTAGGTTCATTATGCAAAAGGCACGCCGTCACATCATAAAGATGCTCCGACCGCTTGTAGGCGTACGGTTTCAGGAACTTTTTCACTCCTCTGACAGAGGTGCTTTTCACCTTTCCCTCACGGTACTGGTTCGCTATCGGTCTCTTACGAGTATTTAGCCTTGGCGGATGGGCCCGCCGGATTCAGACAGGATTTCACGTGTCCCGCCCTACTCAGGATACCACTATGGCCGATTCGATTGTCGAGTACGAGACTGTCACTCTCTATGGTCGTTCTTTCCAAAACGTTCCTCTAATCGAACCAAGTCCAACGTCGTGGTCCTACAACCCCGTGAAGGCCGAGACCTCCACGGTTTGGGCTCTTCCCCGTTCGCTCGCCACTACTGGGGGAATCATTGTTATTTTCTTTTCCTGAGGGTACTAAGATGTTTCAGTTCCCCTCGTTAGCCTCCCGCTTAGCGGGATGACAGGTCTTCAACCTGCCGGGTTGTCCCATTCGGAAATCTGCGGATCAAAGGTCATTTGCACCTACCCACAGCTTATCGCAGCTTATCACGTCCTTCATCGCCTGTAAGAGCCTAGGCATCCACCGTACGCCCTTTTGTACTTTCTCTTCCGAACCGAAATGCTCTTGCGAGCAATCGGCGGCAGAACTACTTAAAGCTGTACTTCGTTTACCTTTGTATTACTACTTGGGAGTATTGTGAATGTGATTCGTAAACCGGTTTACGAGTAAACTCGTTTACGTCGTTTACGCACATCACTAATACTTCATGTTGCGTGTTCAATATGTCAAAGATCTCTTGCTTCATCGAGTGAAGCGAAGTGGAGAATAACGGATTCGAACCGTTGACCCCCTGCTTGCAAGCAGGTGCTCTAGCCAGCTGAGCTAATCCCCCTTCGTAGTCCCAGGCAGATTTGAACTGCCGACCTCCACATTATCAGTGTGGCGCTCTAACCAACTGAGCTATAGGACTGGCAGAAAAAATCCGCGGGGCGGAGAACGAACCGTGCGGTCGACCTCAGCAAGGTGTGACCACCACCGGTCGGCCCGGCTTCATCTTTCTCTATGGTTTCATAACATCATGCGAGAAGTACAGGTCAATCGCTCTTAAGGTCGAGCGAATCATACCTTTACATTGTCAAGTTCCACCTAAACCTCGGAACAGAAACCCTTTTGTGTGAGCTTCCAGAAAGGAGGTGTTCCAGCCGCACCTTCCGGTACGGCTACCTTGTTACGACTTAGCCCCAATCACCGGTTTTACCCTAGGCCGACCCTTGCGGTCACGGCTTTCAGGCACCCCCGGCTTTCATGGCTTGACGGGCGGTGTGTACAAGGCCCGGGAACGTATTCACCGCGCCATGGCTGATGCGCGATTACTAGCGAATCCAGCTTCACGGAGTCGGGTTGCAGACTCCGATCCGAACTGAGAGAGGTTTTAAAGATTAGCATCCCGTCGCCGGGTAGCGGCCTTCTGTACCCCCCATTGTAACACGTGTGTTAGCCCCGGACGTAAGGGCCGTGCTGATTTGACGTCATCCCCACCTTCCTCACATCTTACGATGGCAGTGTCCACGGAGTGCCCGGCATTACCCGATGGCAACCGAGGAGAAGGGTTGCGCTCGTTATGGCACTTAAGCCGACACCTCACGGCACGAGCTGACGACAACCATGCAGCACCTCCAACGGTGTCCGAAGAAAAATCTATCTCTAGATTCGTCACCGTTAGTTCAAGCCCGGGTAAGGTTCCTCGCGTATCATCGAATTAAACCACATGTTCCTCCGCTTGTGCGGGCCCCCGTCAATTCCTTTGAGTTTCACCGTTGCCGGCGTACTCCCCAGGTGGTATACTTAATGCTTTCGCTTGGCGGCTTACTGTCTATCGCAAACCGCGAGTATACATCGTTTACTGTGTGGACTACCAGGGTATCTAATCCTGTTTGATACCCACACTTTCGAGCCTCAGCGTCAGTTGCAGCCCGGACACCTGCCTTCGCGATCGGAGTTCTTCGTGATATCTAAGCATTTCACCGCTACACCACGAATTCCGGCATCCCTGTCTGCACTCAAGATCGCCAGTTTCAACGGCAATGCATGGTTGAGCCACACCCTTTAACCGCTGACTTAACAATCCGCCTACGCTCCCTTTAAACCCAATAAATCCGGATAACGCCTGGACCTTCCGTATTACCGCGGCTGCTGGCACGGAATTAGCCGGTCCTTTCTGAAGGTACATACAAGAAGGGACACGTCCCTTTTTTTATTCCCAACTAAAAGCAGTTTACAACCCGGAGGGCCGTCATCCTGCACGCTACTTGGCTGGTTCAGGCTCTCGCCCATTGACCAATATTCCTCACTGCTGCCTCCCGTAGGAGTCTGGACCGTGTCTCAGTTCCAGTGTGGGGGACCTTCCTCTCAGAACCCCTACCGATCGAAGGCTAGGTGGGCCGTTACCCCGCCTACTACCTAATCGGACGCATCACCATCTCATACCGATAAATCTTTGGTTACTCTCCCATGCGAGAAAGCAACAACATCGGGTATTAATCTTACTTTCGCAAGGCTATCCCCGAGTATGAGGCAGGTTTGATACGCGTTACGCACCCGTGCGCCGGTCGCCGGCATTGAAAGCAAGCTTCCAACCCGCTGCCCCTCGACTTGCATGTGTTAAGCCTGTAGCTAGCGTTCATCCTGAGCCAGGATCAAACTCTTCATTGTAAATATGATATTTGTTTGTTTTCTGTTTTATCGCTCAGGTTCCTGTATCCTTTATTTTGTTCAGGAGTAGAATTTGACGGTACAATTCATTTTACCCGAAGCAATTTCTTTCCCGAAAGAAAGAAAGCTTCATGATCGATTGTTCCTTGTACTTCTCTACAATCTGTTATGTAAGACTTTCAAAGATCACAGCAGCGCTTTCGCTGCCTCGTCGCTTTCAGAGCGTAACCCTCTCTTACAAGAGCGTTGCTTCCCGATTGCGAGTGCAAAGGTAGAGCATTTCTCCATTCCCTGCAAGAGATCGCCGAAAAAAAATGCGAGAAAATTTCATCTGCACGCATTTTGTCACTTCATAGCATTGCAAAATCGGCAGTAATGCCCATTTTTTCGCCGCTACCCCACCCCACCTTTTTCGCTCCAAAATCTCCGTTTTTCCCGCTTTTCCCCGTTTTAAGTCCGTTTTCGGGCGATTTTCGAGGGATCGCGCTCGTTTTTTGCCCTGTGAAGCCCACTTTTTTCTCGTCTTTCCTCGTTTCGGGTCCGTTTTCGGGCGATTTTTCGAGGAATCGAACTCGTTTTTTCCTTGTGAAGCCCATTTTTCTCGTCTTTCCTCATCCTGACCCTAATTTCTGAGGATTTTTCGTTGAATATTTCGCGATTCTCCCTCCGCCTACTGCATTTTCAATTCATGCTCCCCCACCCTTCACCTTCCTCCCCCAATTTCTTTCTCATTCCTCCCCACTTTTCCATCTCCCTCCCCAATTAATTAACGCACGAACGCGCGCACCCTCGCGCACTACGCGCGTACGCGTACACCTACACCTACCCACACGTCAGGAGGTTTTTGTTTATTGCCTTCACCGCTTCACCCACCCCTCACAATCCGCTGTGTACCAACGCGTTAGGAGTGAAGGAAAACGAGAAAAAGCCTTCACAAAATGCACAACAGCCTCACAATCAACGCATTAACCAAAACACCCGATTTCATCCGCCGTAAACTTCATCTAATCACCGCGGTGAACCCATCTACCACCACCGTGAACATAAAAACAAAAAGCCTTCACCCCTTACGCACTGTGCCACAACCATTTGCGGCATACGGGTGAAGAGGTGAAGGATAAAAACGAAAACCGCCTGACGCGCGCGCGTACGCGAGAGGAAAAAATGGAGGAAAAATTCAAGTGGCAGCCGCTCGCCCTCCTCCCTCGGGCGTTTCGAAGTCACAGCTGGTGAGTTCGGCATTTTCTCCCCGCTGAGTACACAGCAATCACAACATTGTTCCTATATTCGCAGAAGAAACATAATTTCCCTATGCACATGAATTCCTCATTGAACGAAAGAAGCCGACAACTACTCGACGAGATAAAACGGCGAACGCAAACTACTGCCTACGTTTTGGCATTTGACTCAGAAAGCACACCGACCATTTTTGATTCGAAGATAGGCGGTCTGCCTTATTGGGATCCGGCGAAGACTTATCCGACGGACAGCAAAGGGAATAAGATGCGTTTGTTGGCGCAAATCAATTTCGATCGAGAAAAGGTGGAATCGCCCCTCCCCCAAGGCGGCATGTTGCAATTTTTCTTGGCGTATGACGACGTGTATGGATTGCATTACCATGATGAGATTCGTCAAAAAAACTGGCGCGTCGTCTATCACGAAAAGATCGATACTAATATGAATGCCGAACTCGTGGAAGGGCTTGGTATTCCTACCGATACCGAAAACCAAGAGTACTATTCTCCGGTCTTAAAATCGTGCGTTTTTCACTTGGTCAAAAAAGAGACGTGGATCACTTCTATGCATTCGGATGCCTTCGATACGTTGACCTTGGAATTGGCGGAGGAATTGTTCGGCGAAACCGAAGCGGAGTTTGGCAGTGATGTATTCGGTGATGAGCAATTCACACTTATAGTAGAGGAAGATTCGCACAATAAAAATAGTCAACTACTCGGACATCCGTATTTCACACAAGAGGATGTTCGCGAAGAGGGTTCGCGCTACGACACGTTGCTATTCCAACTGGACAGCGAAACAGTAGACAAAGAGAAAATCACGATGTGGGGTGACTGCGGCGTGGGCAATTTCTTCATCAATGCCGAAGACTTACAACGTTTGGACTTCAGCAACGTGTTGTACAATTGGGACTGCTGCTAAGACGAGGCTCTCGAAACGGTAATGTCTACACCACAATATAAGAACTTTGGAGCTTACGCACTTTCTGGGGACAGTGTCGTAAAGAGGAAGTAGGTCTTCTTTGAACGGAGAAGGTAGTCATTGATGATTTGCAGGATGCGGCGGCTATGCACGATCCAAAAAGGCGAAGCCCAATGCTGTAGTTCTCATCAATCCTTACTATTTTTGCCTTATCCTATCACAGCAACTTCATAATCCCTATACATGATGTACGAAAAATTGAACGAAAGAAGTCGACAAATTCTCGACGAAATCAAGCGTCGCACCTCGACCACTGCTTATCAGTTGGAATTCGACACGGAAAGCACACCGACCATTTTTGACTCGAAGGTAGGCGGTCTGCCTTATTGGGATCCGGCGAAAACTTATCCGACGGACAGCAACGGGAAACCGATGTTGCTGTTGGCGCAAATCAATTTCGATAGAGACAAGGTGGAATCTCCTCTACCGCAAAGCGGCATGCTGCAATTTTTTATAGGTGGCGAAGAAATGTATGGTTTAGACTTCGATCATCCGACCGAACAAAAAGACTGGCGCATCGTCTATCACGAAAAGGTCGATGCGAGTGTGACGGCCGAAACAGTGGAAGCGATGGGCATTCCTTCAAACAATGGAGACGACGAAGGAGTGGACAGTCCGGTCTTTAGATCGTGTGTGTTTCGCTTGGTGAAAAAAGAGACGTGGTTGACGCCCGATAATTGGGAAAGATTCGATGAGCTGACTTTGGAAGTGGCAGAGGATTTGTTCGGCGAAACCGATGCGGAAAGCGCGGACAAAGTGTTCGGCGAAGACCAATACGCCCTACTTGAAGAAGAGTATTTATACAGCGAAAACAGTCACCTGCTCGGCCATCCGTACTTCACGCAAGCAGACATTCGCGAGCTAGGTTGGTGCTACGATACGTTGCTCTTTCAACTGGACAGCGAAACTGTAGACGAAGAGGATATCGTGATGTGGGGCGACATGGGCGTGGGCAACTTCTTCATCAACGCCGAAGACTTGAAGAATTTGGACTTCAGCAACGTGTTGTACAATTGGGACTGCTGCTAAGATGAGCTTTTCGTCCCACTCGATCGGCAGCTTAATCGAAGGTTTGCCTCGATCAGAAACAAAGAAGCGGCATCGACTCCGAAGATGGAGTCGATGCCGCTTTGGGTTGTGGCGTATCGCCTTGGTGGCGTGTGATTAGAATTCCTGTCCGAGGACGAAGTGGAATTGGCTTCCGCCGATATTCTGTCCCAGCTCGGTCTTTTTGAATCCGTAAGCCCAGTCGATACCCATGAGTCCGATCATCGGGAGGAGGATGCGGACGCCTACACCGGCCGAGGTTTTGAGTTTGAAGGGATTCATGCGGTTGACATCTGTCCAGGCGTTACCGGCTTCGGCAAAGGCGAGGGCGTAGATGGAAGTGGCGGTTTCGAGCATGAGGGGATAGCGGAGTTCGAGCGTGAGGCGCGAATAGGCGTAGGCGTTGTTGCGCGTGCCGGCGAAGTTACCTGCGATCGATCCGTTTTCGTAACCGCGGAGTCCGATGACGTCGTTGGCATAGGACGAGGAGTAGCCGCTCATGCCGTCACCACCCATGTAGTAGGTTTCGAAAGGCGACTTGCGATACTTGTTGTAGGCTCCGAGGATGCCGAAGTCGGTGCGCGTCATCAAGACGGGGCTGTGCTTTGAAGCTGGAGCTGAGTGCAGTGTAGGTGCGGAACTTCAGGCTCCACTTGTGGTATTCGATCCACCGATATTTCTCTTGTGCCTCTCGCTGATAGTCCGCGCTGTTGGGGTTGTCGGCGAGTCCCTTGTAGTTTTTGCCGTCGAAGAGCGAATAAGGCGGCGTGAGGGTGAGGGTGAAGGAGAAATCGGAACCGCTTCGGGGGAAGAAGGGGCTGTCGGTGGAAGAACGCGCGAGCGTGAGCGCGAGATTGATGTTGTTGCTGTTGCCGTTGCTGATGAGGAAGTAATTCCAGTTCTTCAGGTTGTAGCGGGTGTAGCCCAGCGTGGCCATGAAGGTGAAGTAGTCGTCGGGCCAGCGCAGGCGCTTTACCGAAACCGATGTTGACACCGAAGAGTTGGATGTACTTGTCGGGATCGAGGTAGCGCGAGTAGTTGTTGTAGTATTGCGACGAACCGTAACCGTACAGGCTGCTGTAAAGATTGGTGTTGTCGGTATAATAGCGCGAGGACACGTCGCTCTGTCGGGAGTAGAAGAGCGAGACGGAGAACTGGTTGGGCCGCTTTCCGCCGAACCAGGGGTCGATGAACTGGAGCGAGTAGCTCTGGTAGTAGCGCGCGTTGGTTTGCGCGGTGAGCTGCAGCGTTTGCGCATCGCCTTGGGGTAGGAATCCGGCGCGCTTGTAGCCGTTGCGTCCGAAGAGGTTTTGCATCGAGAAGTTGGTGAACTTCAAGCTGGCTCTTCCGACGATGCCCGATTGTCCCCATCCGGCCGAAACCTCAACTTGGTCTCCGCCTTTGGTGACGAGGGGATAAGTGATGTCGACGGTGCCGGTGGCTTCGTCGGGGCGGATGTTTTTGTTGAGTTCGCTTTGGAGCACTTCCGAGTCGAACTGGTTCATGGCGGCGAGTTCACGCACAGAACGCGTGAGGGCGTCCATGGAGAAAAGGTCGCCGGGCTTGGTGCGGAGTTCGCGTCGGATGACGTGGTCGTAAACGCGGTCGTTGCCGGCAATGCGAATGCGGTTGTAGGTTGCCTGTTTGCCTTCGCTCATGCGAATTTCGAGGTCGACGCTGTCTTTGTCGACCTTGACTTCGACGGGATCGGCGCGGAAGAAGACGTAACCGTTGTTGTAATACTGGTTGCGGATGGCATCTTCGTCGGCGTCGAGTCGCTTGTTGAGCAGCGTTTGGTCATAGACGTCGCCCTTCTTCATGCGCAGGGTGGCTTCGAGCGCCTGCGTGGGGTAGACGGTGTTGCCCACCCAGGTGATGTTGCGCAGGTAGTAGCGCGGTCCCTGGTAGAGTTTGAGGTAAACATCGACGTGCTTGTTGTCATAGGGCACGACGCTGTCGGCCACGACCATGGCGTCGCGATAGCCCCAACTGTTCATTTTTTCGATGAGCAGCCGCTTGTCTTCTTCGTATTTGTCGGCGAGGAATTTGCGCGAAGCGAAGGTGATCCACTTTGAAGGTGGAGCGGTCGCTGGTTTTCTTCATCGCATTTTTGAGGGGCGTGATCATTTTGGGGTCGACGCCCGAGATGTAGATTTTGTGGACGGTGATTTTGTCGCTTTTGTCCACATCGATGTCTACAATCATGCGATTATCGGCCGTGACATCCTCCCGCTGTGTGATGTTGACCTTGACATTCTTGTAGCCCTTCTCTTCGAAATACTGCTGTATGCGCAATTTGGCCCGATCCACGAGGTTGGGCGTGATTTGGTTGCCGGCTTTGAGCGGAATGCGCGCTTCGATCTCCTCGCGCTGCGACTTTTTGAGTCCGGTGAATCTCACTTCCGAGATGCGAGGTTGGGCGGTGAGCTTGACGTGGAGATAGATTTTGTCTCCGACGATGCTGTCGGCCAAGATCTGCACGTTGGAGAAGAGCCCCTGCTTCCAGTAGTTTTGAATGGCGGCGCTGATTTCGTCGCCCGGCACCTCGTAGGTTTTGCCCACTTCGAGGTTGGAAATGCCGATGAGCAGATCTTCGTCGTAGCCCTTGATGCCGTCGACCTTGATGCCCCCGAGCACGTAGCGTGTGGGTTGCGTGGAGTAGACGATGTCGGGCTTGGCCTGCGTTTGCGCACTCACCGGCGCGGCGAGAGCGGCAGCGCAGAGGAGGCATAACGGATAGTGCAGATATTTCATAAACGAGAGGGTGTTCGTGGAATGAAGTGTTGAAGATGGGCTCTTCAGTCGTGGACTTGTGTCACCTGTTCGGAGGTTTTGCCGAATCTCCGTTCGCGGTGCTGATAGTCGGCAATGGCGCGGTGGAGTTGTTCGGGCGAGAAATCGGGCCAGAACACATCGGTGAAGTAGAGTTCGCTGTAAGCGATTTGCCAGAGCAGGAAGTTGCTCAGTCGGAGTTCACCGCCGGTTCGGATGAGGAGTTCGGGGTCGGGCATGAACTTCGTTTGGAGTGCCTGCCCGATGGTTTGCTCGTCGATGTCCTCGGGTTGGAGTGTTCCTTCGGCAACGCGTTCGGCAATGTTCCGCACCGCGTCGGTGATCTCCCAGCGCGCGGAGTAAGAGAGAGCCAGCACCATGGTCATGCCGGAGTTGGCAGCGGTGTTTCGCTCACAGCGTTCGAGCGCCCGGCAAACAAAGTCGGGGAGTGGCGTGCGATCACCGATGACCCGCAGGCGAACGTTGTTGGCCATGAAGAGTTCTTCCTCAAGGCTATCAATGATGAGCGCCATCAGCGTGGCAACTTCTCGCTCGGGTCGGCTCCAGTTTTCGGTGGAGAAGGTGTAGAGTGTGAGGAACTTCACCCCGAGGTTAGATGCCTCTTCGGTGATGTCTCGCACGGTGGCGGCTCCTTCCTGGTGTCCGAGCGAACGATCGAGTCCGCGGGCTTTGGCCCATCGCCCGTTGCCGTCCATGATGATGGCGATGTGCTGTGGAATCCTTTCGGGATCGAGAGTGGTCATAGAGGTGTGAAACTAATCGGCCTTGTTGCACGTGGGGCATTTGGGCGCGAAGTCGTAGGTGATCGTGATGCGGAGCAGACCGAGGTGGTCTTGGTTTCTGAAGAAGTCGCTTTGCAATCCGTGCGGTGCGTCGAATCCGTCGAGCCGGTCGGAGAGCGAGAAGCGCATGGTCCAGTCGAGTCCGACGTTGAGACGGGGGCGAAGTTTGTATTTCACGCCCACACCGATAGGTACCCACGGAGTGACGGTGCGACCGGTGGTGGAGAAGGCGAAACCGAGGCCCATTTGCAGATAGGGAGTGAAGCGTCGGTGGCCTTGGTAGCCGGGGCGGTAGGCGTAGGAGAAGAAGTTCAACTCATAGAGCGCGGCGAGGTCGAAAACAGTGCCCGAGTAGCGATAGAAACGCCGGGCGGTGCCCACGCGATCAACATAGTCGGGATAGAAGTCCTTGACGCCGCCGGTGTCTCCGCTGACGAAGTGCACGCCCATTTCGGTGCGCAGTGCCATGCGCGGGTTGAAGAGAAAGCGCATCGAGACTCCCATCGAAAGGTGGGGGTTGCCGAAGATGGAGGAGTTGGTGTCATCGAGCAATGAGTTCATGCCTAAGCTGGCGCCCCACTCTTTGGTGTATTCCTCTTCTTCGCGGGCCGCTGCGGGCAAGACGCCCACGGAGAGGAGTAGCGCCGCGAGCACTGCCGTTTTGCCCCACCTCGTCCGCGCGCAGGCAGCAAGCCGTGGTCCTTTCATCGGTGAGTGGAACGATAGAAATAGGTGGGCGTCGGCTGCCACGAGAGGCGGTGCAGGCGTGCGCGCCACACTTGGTTATTATCGACACGGAGCCATAGCACTTGCTGTGCGTCGAGTGCCGCTTCGAGTCGGGTGGCGCGTGTGGGGAATTCGGCGGGCAGCGCCAGGAGGGTGTGTTCGCGCCAGGTGAGTCCGCGATCGGGACTGAAGCGCAGCGTGGGCCGGCCGTCGGCGTTCAGTCCGACGAGCAAGAGTCCGCCGTCATAGGACAGCAGGGTGGGCTGTGTGAGTGCCGGCACACGATAGGCGCTCTCGCGGTGGGGGAGCAAACGTTCCCAACCGAAGCGATTGTGTGCACGGGTGTCGACATAGCGTTTCCACACACCGGGCACATTGTTTTTCCACCCGTAGAGGGTGATTTCGGTCAGGTGGCTGTCGGCCTGGGCAGGCTGTATGCAGAGGGCTTTTTGGGCGTCGGGAAATTCGGCGGCGTCTTCTGCGGCCACACTGTCGGGCTGCCAACTGCCGTCCACCTCGATGCGAGGCAGGGCGCCGCTGAGTGCAAAGCGTTGCCCGCCGGCGCTCCAAGGCGATTGGAGATCGGTGGCGGTGAAGTGTTGCGCCGTTTGGGCGTCGTTGGCGGCGCGGGTCCAAGTGACGGAATCGCTCGGTTCGCGGTGCACGCGCACTTCGACGCGGTAGGTGCGCTGCGCCGTGCGGTCGGTCGATTGCACCACCACGGTGGGGTGTCCGTTGAGATTGGCGGTGAGTCCGCTTTGTTTGCTCGTTTGGGTAACGAAGTGGGTTGCGCCGTCTTCGCGCAATCCGGCCCCGCCGCGTGCACTCACGACGATGCCTTCCACTTTGGAGAGGTCGGTGTGCGGCGGAAGCGAGTCTATATTGTAGATGACGCCCCGCTGCTGATCGATGGTGAAGCGATAGAGTTCGCCTTTCACCTCGACTGTGGCCACGCTGTCGCTCCGGTTGTCTTTCGTGCGAAGGTAGACCTTGCGTTTGAGTTGTCCGATTTTGAAACTCGTGGCGACACAGTCGGCCGAAACGTTTTTCGGTTTTCGTGTCGTCGTTCAGGCACGAGGTCAGTGCGCCGGCGGCCAGGAGCAGCAAAGCAGCGCGCGAAAGCAAAGGGAACGTGTGTGACATGTTGACGAGATATGCGATCAAGTGAGTGGGCACTCGCGCACAAGGGCGCAGTGAGTGCATGATACTTCAAAGTGCAAAAATAGAAAGTCTTTCGGCAAATGCGAAACGAAAAGCGCTTTTTTCGCCCGAAATTCTGTTTTTCGTGCAGAATGTGCCCTGCTCCCGCCGTGGCCTTGCCATGGTCGGTACCCGCTTTCGGGGGGCGTCGCGAAGGGCAGCGCAAGGGCCCGCTCTCCACCGAGCTTCACCCACAGTTTTCCGCCGAAATCGTTTTTTCCACTCCCGACTCATTATATATAAGCCATTTCTCCAAAAGAAGAAAAGACTTTTTCTTCCTTATCGAAAGAGTTTGCGATGGTGATGTATATAGACTGTGGAAAGCGTGGAGAAAGTCCCCTTGTTTTATGCTATGGTCCTGATGTTTCGGTGCGTAGCTCCCCATTTCCTTTTCGGGAAAAGCCTGTGGGAAAGGGGCTTTTGAGCGTGTAAATGGCGGGGAAAACGGTTTTTCGCCCTCGGTTGTGAGGAGGCGTGGTGCCGAGGGAGTTGTACAGCGGTTATTCACGGGGTTATCGGCAGTTTATTCATGGGTTTATCCACAAGCGCGGAAGGCGCCGAAATTGGTCGGAAAGGCTTACCTTTGCAGCATGAACGAAAAATTGAAAGTCGACGAAATGGGTCGTCTCGGTTTGTCCGATTTCCGTGCGGCCCGCAAATTCCCGCTCAGCGTGGTGCTGGACAATGTGCGGAGTGTGCACAATGTGGGCAGTGTGTTTCGCACGGCCGATGCCTTTCGCCTGCGCGAGGTGTTGCTCTGCGGCATCACAGCCGTTCCGCCCTCGGCCGAGATGCACAAGACGGCGCTCGGCGCCGAGGATTCGGTGGCGTGGCGGCATTTTGCCTCCACGGCCGATGCACTGGCCGAGTTGCGCGCTCGCGGGGTGAAGGTGTGTGTGTGCTCGAACAGTGCCGGCGCTCGGTGGCGCTGCAAGACTTTGTGTTCGAACCGGGCAGCGAATATGCGCTGGTGCTCGGCCACGAGGTGCACGGCGTGGCACAATCGGTGGTCGACGCGGCCGATGTGGTGCTGGAGATTCCGCAATTCGGCACCAAACACTCGCTCAATGTCAGTGTGGCGGCGGGCATGGCGCTGTGGGAGATGGTGAAGAAAGGGCGCTTTGTGTGAGCGCCCGCATGCCCCTGCGCGGGGGGGAGCCGGTGCACCCCGGTGCGGGGACTGCACCCGCCGAGAGGCACAGCGAAAATAGACAACGACGGCCGGACGTCCCGTGTGGGGCATCCGGCCGTCGGTCAGTTTCGGGGGCGGTGAGGGCGCTGTCTGCGGGCCGTCGGGTTGTGAGCTGCGTCAGATGATGCGAATGCGCGCACTGCCTTCGCCGCCGAGTCGTTCGACGCGAATTTGCGGTGCGATCTGCGAACGGATCTGCTCGGTGTGGCTCACCACGCCCACTTTGCGCCCCTGTCCGGCTTCGAGTGCCGAGAGGGTGTTGAGCACCAGGTCGAGCGATTCCTCGTCGAGATTGCCGAATCCTTCGTCGATGAAGAGACTTCCAATGTTGAGTGTGCTGCTCGAGAGGGAAGCCAGGCCGAGGGCGAGGGCCAGCGACACGATAAAGGTTTCGCCTCCCGAGAGGGAGTGGACAAACCGGCGCTCGTCGAGCATATCGTGGTCGATGACTTCGAGTGCCAGGGTGCCTTTGATCACATTGAGCTGATAGCGCGGGGTGAGTCGGCGGAGATGGTGGTTGGCGTGGTCGACGAGGAAGGAGAAGGTGAACGTCTGCGCCAAGTCTCTGAAGCGTTTGCCGTCGGCCGATCCGAAGAGTTCCTGGAGTCGGCCCCATTCCTCGGCGTTGTTGCGCGCTTTGAGCAGTTTGCGGTCGTAGTTTTCGGCCGCGCGCAGACTTTCTTGGTGTCGCTGTATGCGTCGGCGCTGTTCGCCCACGATTTCGCGTTGTCGGTTGAGGGCCTCGTTGAGCTTAGCGCGTTGTGCCACGAGCGTCGGCAGGTCGGTTTGTGTGTTGTCTTCGCCTTCGGTCTCGTGATTGATGCGGGCAGCCTGCGCTTCGAGTTCGAGATAGTGCTGCTGTGCGCGGTCGCGGTTTTGTTCGGCGAGGAGTCTGGCTTCTCGTCGCTCATCGAGTTGTGCGCGCAAGGCTTTCCAGTCGCGCGGGTCGGCAAAGAGTTCGTTGAGCTCGGCCATTTGCAGCGGCGTGTGGTTGCTGTTGAACTGCGTGATGGCCACATCGAGATCGAGGGCCACGGCGCGGCGATTCTCGTCGTTGCGCAGTGCCTCGTTGCGCAGGTTTTCCTGCTGTCCCTCGAGCTGGTGCAATACGGTTTGTGCCTCCCGGTATGTGTTTTGTGCGGCGTCGAAGAGTTGGGTTTGCTCTTCGACGCGGGCTTGCAGGGCCTGTGCGAGTTGGGTGGGGGCATATTCGCCGAAGAGTCGGCGGAGACGGTCGTTGCGCTCGCCGATGCTTTCGCGGTGTCGGTCTCTTTCCTCACGGCGCGCGTTGACTTCGGCGCGTTCGCCTTCGAGGCGCGTGTTGAGGAACTCGATTTGTCCGTCGAGCAGGGCCTGTCTGTTTTCGCCCTCCTCGATGCCGCGGTTCACGGTGGTCCACTCGTTGTTGAGTTCCGCCAGGCGCTTGCAGTATTGGTCCACCTCGCCCTCCTGCCATCCGTTGAGGGTGAGGATTTCGTCGAGGTCTTTGTAGAGTTGGGCCTGTCGAGCGTCGGTTTCGCGGAGGGCATTGTGCGTGTTGTCGATGCTCTGGTTGAGCACACGGAGATCGACGTCGAGCTTCTCGGTGATTTTTTTGCTTTCGGTGAGTTGGAGTTCGATTTGTTCGATTTCGGCCGCGAGAGTGGCGATGGCATTGTTGTGCTGATCGAAATGCGCGATCAGTTGCTCGCTTTCGTCCACTTTTTGTTGCATGGAGTCGAGCAGCATGTCGATGGTGGTGAATCGTGCCTCGCGGTTCACGCCCGGCGTGCACTCCTTGAACGAGGGGTCGAGGGGAGCAAAATACTGCCAGTCTCCTTCGAGGTCCGTTTGTTGCGAGGAGAGCCTTCGCATGGTGGTTTGTTCGCTGACGAGTTCGGCTTCTCTCGACGAAATTTCGAGACTGAGTTTCTCACGCTGCGCCGCCTTGGCGTTGAAATTGGCTTTGGCGTCGTTGTATTCGCGTTCGAGTTGGGTTTGGGTCTCGCCCGAATACTGCGCCACCTCGGTGTGGTAGGGGTGATGCGCGCTGCCGCACACCGGACAGGGCATGCCCTCTTTGAGTTCTCGGCGCAGTTTTTTGATTTCCGAGATTTGGGAGAGCGTGTAGGCGCGTTCGAGCTGGAGGAAGCGCTCGCGCAGCATCATTTCCTCGCCTTCCACGCGCCGATGATCGTTTTTGAACTGTTCGAGTTTGCGGGTGTGACGTTCGATGTCCGCGCGGAGGTTGTCGATCTGTTGGTAGCCCTGCACGATGTGCTGCCAACTTCTTTTGGCCTCCTTGAGCGCGGCGTGTTTGTTTGGCCTCGTTGAGATTTCGGTGGAGTTCCGAAGCCTCGAGTCCGCGTATGGCTTTGCGATGGGTGAGCACCGCGCCACGGAGTGCCTCTTTGCGGTCCTCGAGCCCATTGCGTGTGCGTGTGGCGTCGTCGAAAGTGGCCTGCATTTCGGTGCGGCGTCGCGAATCCTCGGCATGTTTGAGGTGGAGGAGCTTGTTTTTCTTCACCGCGTCGGCGAAGATCAGCAAGCGCTCGTTGACCATTTGGAAACGCTCGAAGGTGCCGCGGTGAATTTCGAGCTCTTGTCGGCGCAGTCGGAGCGTTTCGAGCTGTCGTTTGAGTTGGAGCAGTTCTTCGTTGCGTTTTTGGAGTTCGTTCTCCCGTTCGGCCACTTTTTTCGTGGCCACTTCGAGGAGAGCCGCGGCGTTGTCGGCGGCCTCTGCGAGTCGTTTGATTTCGCCCTCGATGGCATGTCCCTCCGCAATGTCGGGTTGTTTGTGTCGGAGCTGCTCTTCGGCGCCGTTTTTGCGTTCGCGCGCCGTGGTGAACTGCTGTTCTGCGCGTTCGAGCAGCTGTTTCTGCTCATTGGTGCGCCGGGCGAGTTCGGTTTCGGCATTTTTGAGTCCCTCGCCCACCTCTTTGAGTGCGCGGAGCTGCTCGAATCGGGTGCGGAAAGGCTGCACGGCGTCGTAGCGTTCGAGTTTGAGTTCGTCGGCTCGCAGTTCGAGGAGTTGCCGGTTGGCATCGTTATATAATTGCGTGGCGTTGCGCAGTTCGGCCTCTGCGGCGTTGTGCTGTTCGTGCCAGCGAATGGTTTCTTCGAGGTGGAGGGTGCGCTTTTCGAGGTGGGCAATTTCGGTGTCGAGCAGGGTGATGCGCTCGTTGGTCTCGCGCAGTTCGGCCTCCGGCAGCTGTCCTTGCGCGGTGGCCTCGCGCTGTGCCACGAGGATGTCCACTTCGGCCCCCGCCTCTTTGGCGAGGTTGAAGATGCGTTTGGAGATGTCGGTATAGACGTCCGTTCCGGTGAGTTTTTCGAGCAGTGCGCTCTTGTCGGCATGGCGTGCCTTGAGGAAATTGGCGAAGCTGTTTTGCGCCAAGATCACGGTGCGCGAGAATTGCGCGTAGTCCAGTCCCACGGCCCGCTCCACCGCCTGTTTGGTCTCGGTGATTCCGGCCGCCACGCGGGTGAGTTGTCCCTTGTTGGAGACGGTGCTGAGCGAGCGCTCGGGCTTGTTGAGCTTGCCGTTGCGGTTGGTCGTCACCTTCCACTCGGCTTCATATCTCTCGCCGCTCGAATTGACGAAGCGCACGCGGGCCCAGGCCTCGTCGGTGCCTTTTCTGAGGAAAGCTCTTGCGTCTTGGGGGGCGAGTTCGGGTGCATTTCGGCGGCGTCTTCGCGTTGTTCTTGCGAAAGTCGCTCCACGTTCTCGAGTCTCGGCGCAGTGCCGTAGAGTGCGAGGCACACGGCGTCGAGCAGCGTGCTTTTTCCGGCTCCCGTGTCGCCGGTGATGGCAAAGAGTCCGGCCGACCTGAGCGGTTCGGCGGTGAAGTCGATGGTGTGAGTGCCTGCAAGCGAGGTGAGGTTGTGCAGGGCGATGAGTTCGATGGTCATGCCGGCGTTTATTTGTCGATGGAGTTAACGGCGATGTTGAATCTTTCGACGAGCGCTTCGGGCATTTCGTTGCCGTAGCGCGCGGTGTAGTATTGTTTGGCGATGTCGATGGGCGCCTGGCTGTGGAGCGAGTTTTCGACAGCAGGCCGTTGTGTGTCGTCCTGCGCGCTCTGTTCGCGGTAGGTCGAGGTGGTGATGCGGCAGAACTTCACGGCTTTGTGCTCAATGATCTCGCCGATGCGTCGGCGCAGTTCCGGTTCGGGTTGTGCAAGTCGGATGTTCATTTCCACATAGGGGTAGGCCTCTCGATCGTCGTCGGGCTGTGCGTCGGGGAGCGAGCGGAGTCGGCTCAGGGCCTCCTGCGGGTCGAGTGCGCCGCGGTCGGGCAGACTGATCAGCGCGCAGAGCGGCGTGTAGAACAGGGAGGTCGTTTCGACGTGTCCCTGCGTGTCGATTTCCACCAGGTTGACCGCGCGCTTATAGTCGCGCTCGCTAAACGAGAGCGCCAGCGGACTGCCGGCATAGCGCACATTGGCGCAATTGCCCACGGCTTGGGGGCGGTGAATGTGGCCGAGCGCCACGTAGGCATAGGCCTTTCCCATCGTGTCGATCTCCACCATGTCTTGTCCGCCCACCACCAGTCGCTCGCTGTGTTCGTGTGCTTGGATGAGCGCACCGTGGGCATAGAAGTGGGCCGCCACCACCACGGGCAAACGCTTGAAGGCCGTTTTTTTCAATCGCTTGTCGAGGTTCGTCAAGTAGTGGCGCAGTCCGTCTTGCACGGAGAGTCCGGCGGGATAGTCGGCCGGTCGGAGGAACGGCAGGGCGTAGCACACCACTTCGGCCGTGTCCGATCCGCGGGGAGCGAGAGGCAGGATCATGCGCTCGAAATACGTTTCGCCCTCAGCGTCTTTCCACACCGTGCCGCGCACGAAGATGTTGTGCAGGCGGAGCAGTTCCTCGCCCGCTTCGAGGCGGGCGCCCGAATCGTGGTTGCCGGCAATGAGAATGATGCTCATGCCGGGGTGTTCGACCGAGAGATGGGTGAGAAAGTCGTAGAAAAGTCGTTGCACCTCGGCGGCGGGGTTGGGGCCGTCGAAGATGTCGCCGCTCACAATGAGGGCATCGGGCTGTTGCTGCACGATGGTGTCGCGCAGCCAGCCGAAGAAGTGGCGGTGTTCGGCCACACGATTGTGGCGGTGGAAGACGTTGCCGAGGTGCCAATCGGCGGTGTGTATGATTTTCATCGGGTAAGCTGAGGTTGGAGTCGCGCCGAAGGAGCGTCGACAGGGCGAATTTACGTTTTTCTGACAAGACGGCCAAGCGCGCAAGGCTTATTTTTCCCACGTGGCGCGGTGCCTGTTCGCTGCGATTCGGCGCGCCGCGGTGATGCCGGCGGCAGCGCCGATCTACGGGGGCGCCGTGCGGCGCTCGGGGCTGCGCGGCACGGCATTTCGAGGAGGAAGGTCGCGTGCAAAAACGCGGTGCTTTTGCCCACAAATTCCCTTTTTGCGCAAAAAAAGCCCCGCATGTTTGGACAGATGGCACAAATCTGTTTAAGTTTGCAGGCGTAAAGAGCCGTTGGTCTCCGCCCCGCGCTGTCGGCGGTGCGAAACCGTTCCCCCCTCAGCGGCCCATCCCCCTTCTCACCATGTCCCAACTCGTTCGTTCGTTTCCCGCCCTGCGTGCCCGGCTCAGTGCCGACGGTCGCCGTGTGCGGGTCGCCGTGTGTCGTCCCGCCGACGCCCACACGTTGCTAGCCGTGCTCGAAAGTGTGCGGCTCGGTTTTGTCCATGCCCTCCTGGTGGGCGAATACGATGCCGCCGTGCTCGCGCAGGCCCCTCCCGCGGTGCGTGCCGAAGTGGAGTGCCTGCCGGCTGCCGACGCCGCAGCAGCCATGCAGCGCGCCGTGCAATTGGTGCACGACGGCGCGGCCGATGTGCTCATGAAGGGGCTGGTGAACAGCGACGACCTCTTGCGCCACATTCTCAACAAGCAGTATGGCCTTCGTCCCGCAGGTGCCGTGATCACCCACGCCGCCGTCGTCTCGTTGCCCGAGATGGATCGGCTCCTGGTGCTGAGCGATGTGGCCGTCATCCCCACCCCCACGCTCGAACAGCGCGCCGCGCAACTGCGCTACACCACCGATCTGGCGCGCACCCTGGGTTGCGCCTGTCCGCGTGTGGCCCTGCTCCACTGCACCGAGAAGGTGAGCGAGGCCTTTCCCGTGACGCTCGACTACGTCGCCCTGCGTCGTCGCGCCGCTGCGGGCGAATGGGGCGAAGTGCTCGTCGACGGTCCGCTCGATCTGCTCTGTGCGCTCTCGCCCGCGGGCTTGGCCGACAAGGGGCTGAGCAGTGCGCTCGAAGGCCGCGCCGATGTGCTGCTCGTGCCCGACATCGAAGCCGGCAACGTGCTCTACAAAGCCCTCGGTCTCCTCGTTCCCGGCGCGCGCTTCGCCTCCGGCCTGTGCGGCACCTCACATCCTGTGGTGCTCACCTCGCGCGGCGATTCCGTCGACGTGAAGGTCGACAGCCTGGCCCTCGCCGCCCTCCGCGTGCTTGCGGCCGAAGCCTGACGCCCTCCCCTCTTCTCAACGCCCTCTCACCCCCTCTCTCCGCTATGTCCCCCACGCTTCGCAAAATTCTGGTCATCAATCCCGGTTCCACCAGCACGAAAGTGGCCGTCTACCACGATGAGCGCCCGGTGCTCATCAAAACCATTCACTACTCGGCCGACGAGCTCGCGCAATTCCCCGACTGTTTCGCGCAACTGCCCACGCGTCGCGAGCGCCTGCTGGAAACGCTGGCCGCCGAAGGCATTCCCTTCGATTTCGATGCCATCATTGCCCGCGGCGGTCTCACACACCCCATTCCCGCCGGGGTCTATGCGGTGAACGACGCCATGCTGCGCGACACGCGCCACGGGGAGCGCCAGCACGTGTGCAACATCGGTTGCCACATCGCCGCGGCACTCGCCCGACAGTTGCCGGCTTGCCTGGCTTTGGTGGCCGATCCCGAGATCGTCGACGAGATGTTGCCCGAGGCGCACCTCTGCGGTCGTCCGGAAATGGGGCGTGCCAGTGTGTGGCATGCCCTCAATCAGCGCGCCACAGCCCGCCGCCATGCCAAAATTCAGGGGGTGCGCTACGAAGACCTCAACCTCGTCATCGCCCACATGGGCGGCGGCATCACCGTCGGGGCGCATCGTCATGGCAAGTGCATCGAAGTGAACAACGGTTTGGACGGCGACGGTCCGTTCTCGCCTGAGCGGGCCGGCACCCTCCCGGCGGCCGATTTGGTGCGGGCTTGTTTCAGCGGCAAGTGGAGCGAAAGCGAAATGCTCTCTCGCATTGCGGGGCAAGGCGGGCTGGTGGCGTGGCTCGGCACGTCGGATGTGCGCGAAGTGTTGGCGCGCATCGAAGCGGGCGACGCACAGGCGCGCTTGGTGCTCAACGCCATGATCTACGGCGTGGCCAAAACCATCGGTTCGCAGGCCGTTGCGCTCTGCGGACAGGTCGATGCCATCTTGCTCACGGGCGGTTTGGCCCACGCCGACTACATCACTTCGCGTTTGCGCGAGCGGGTGTCGTTCATTGCTCCCGTCCACATCTATCCGGGCGAGAACGAGCTCGAGGTGTTGGCCGAGAATGCGCTGGCGGTGCTGCGCGGCGAGCGCGAAGTGCGCACCTACGCCTGACGTCCCCCGATCGGCGGCGCGACAAAGCACGGCAACGCCCCGTTTTCCCAAGTTGGAAAACGGGGCGTTGTGCGGTTATTGAGTCGGTTGTTCGGCGAAAATTAGGGATCGCAGTGTCCTTCAGTCCTCCACGACCTCACCTTTGAGCGTGGCGCTCGAAGCATTGGTGATGCGCACGCGCACTGTCTGTCCGATGCGGCGGTCGCCGCGGGCGATGATCACCACCTTGTTCTGCTCCGTGCGGCCGAAGAGTTCCTCGCGGCTGCGTTTGCTCACTCCTTCGATGAGAATCTCCGCTTCGCGGCCCACCCACGCACGGTTGGCGGTGAGCGAGAGCTCGTTTTGCAGGGCAATGAGTTCGTTGAGTCGGCGCAGTTTCACCTCCTCGGGCACATCGTCGGGCAGGCGCTTCGAAGCGTAGGTGCCGGGGCGCTCGGAATACTTGAACATGAAGGCCGAATCGTAGCCCACGCGGCGCATCATGTCCAGACTCTCGGCGTGGTCCTCCTCCGTCTCGCCGCAGTAGCCGGCGAAGATGTCGGTGGTGATGGCACAGTCGGGCACCAGTCGGCGAATGGCCTCGACGCGACCCAGATACCACTCGCGGTCGTACTTGCGGTTCATGCGTTTGAGCACCGCGTCGCTACCACTTTGCACCGGCAGGTGGATGTGTCGGCACACATTCGGCTCCTCTGCGATGACGCGCAGCGTGGCATCGCTCATGTCCTTGGGGTGCGGCGTGGAAAAGCGGATGCGCATGCCCGGCACGGCGCGTGCCACGGTGCGGAGCAGTTCGGGGAAGAAGACGAAATCGGGGTTGGCGTCCGCCTCGTCCTCGGTGGAGCGGATGTGTTTCGCGGCGATGGCGGCATCGCGTGCAGCCTCTTCGTCCAGGGCAGTGGTGGGGCGCTCGGTTTCGCCGGTGGCATTGCGGCGCGCCTTGTAGGAGTTCACGTTCTGTCCCAGGAGGGTCACCTCCTTGAAACCGCGCTTTTCGAGGTCGAGACACTCGTTGATGATGCTCTGCACGTCGCGGCTGCGTTCACGTCCGCGGGTGTAGGGCACGATGCAGTAGTGGCAGAAGTTGTTGCACCCGCGGGTGATGCTCACAAAACCGGAGATTTTCGATCCGCAGAAGCGTTCGGGCATGACGTCGCCGTAGGTTTCGGTGAGCGAGAGGTCGATGTTGATGGCCTTTTGTCCCACTTCGGCCTGCGCCACGAGGTCGGGGAGGGAGAGATAAGCGTCGGGACCGGCCACAAGGTCGGCGTGGTGCTTGGCCAGGAGGTCGTCTTTGACACGTTCGGCCATGCAACCGAGCACGCCCAGGATGAGTCGGCGTCCTTTCTTGCGCAGGGCGTGGAGGGCTTCGAGGCGATGAATGATTTTCTGCTCGGCATTGTCGCGCACCGAGCAGGTGTTGAGAAACACGGCGTCGGCTTCGTCGAGCGTTTCGCAGGGTTCGTAGCCGGCCATCTTCATCACGCTGGCCACAACTTCGGAGTCGGCCACGTTCATCTGGCAGCCGTAGGTTTCTATGAGGAGTTTCTTCATTGGAAAATGGGTCTATGTTAGGGCGTCTGTGGGGCGTTTCGTAGCCGGGGATACCGGTTTACGAGTAGACGCGTGTACGGGTGAACGAGCAGACGCGCGGGAGTTTCGGAGATCGTCGGGGCTGTAGCAGGCGAACGGGGAGGAGTAAACGCGTGTACGCGTCAACTCGTCGGCGCGCGGGAGTTTCGGAGCGTAAATTTCTCGTCTACGCCGTTTACTCGTTTACTGTTTGTCTACCCGTTTACTTTTTTCTCAGCGCCTCCACGGCGAGTCGATAGCTGTCGGTGCCGAATCCCGCGATGACGCCCCGACACACCGCGCCGATGAGCGAGCGATGCCTGAAGTCCTCGCGCGCCTGCACATTCGACAGGTGCACCTCCACCACCGGCAGCGGGGCAATGCTGCTCACGGCATCGCGCAGCGCCACCGAAGTGTGGGTGTAAGCGCCGGCATTGAGCACCACGCCGAGCAAGTTCGGCTCGTCGGCCGCCGCTTGAAGGCGGTCGATGAGCACCCCTTCGTGGTTGCTTTGCAAGTGATCGATGACCAGCGTGCCGTCGTAGCGGCGGCGCAGTTCGTCGATGACGTCGGTCAGCGTCGTGTGGCCGTAAATTTGCGGTTCGCGACGCCCGAGAAAATTGAGGTTGGGCCCGTTGAGCACCAACACATGAGGCAGAGCAGACATAAGCATGGGAGGTCAAAGCACATGTTTTCCCATCGGGAGGTTTCGCCGCCGCCGCGCCGTTGTGCAAAGGGGCGCGCGGGGCCTTTCCCTACTGCGGTGGGGCGATGAGAAAACGCGTCGATCGGCTTGAATCGACGGATAATTCTTCGTACATTTGCGCGCAAAAATACGAATTCCGACCGACGTGCGCAACTCCCGTCGTTCAAAACTTGTGAAGCCTGCCGATGAACACCGAACTGCTCCACCACTACGAACAATATCTCCTGCTCGAACAGGGCCTTTCGCCCAACACCCGCGAGGCCTACACCCGCGATCTGCGTCGCTTTTTGGACTATGCCCATTCGCGCGGGGTCGATGCCCTCGATGTCGACCTGCCGCTGCTCGAAGACTACGTGCACAGCCTCTTCGAAGCCGGCATTGCCGCCCGCTCCCTGGCGCGCATGATCAGCAGCGTGCGCTCCTTCTATCGCTACCTGCAGATCGAGGGCTACATGGGCCACGACCCCACCGAACTGCTCACCACGCCGCGCTTGCCCAAGCACCTGCCCGAAGTGCTCACGCTCGAGGAGGTGGAACGCATTCTCGACTCCATCGACCTCTCCACGCCCGAGGGGTTGCGCGATCACTGTCTGATCGAACTGCTCTACAGCTGCGGGCTGCGCGTGAGCGAGGTGTGTGCGCTGCGCCTCTCCCGACCTCTTTTTCGACGAAGGCTTTGTGCGCGTCATCGGCAAGGGCAACAAGCAGCGCGTCGTCCCCATTTCGCCGCGGGCGGTGCACGAAATTCGCAACTGGCTCGATGCGCGGGCCGATATCGCCGTGAAACCCGAAGACGAGGACGTGCTTTTCGTCTCCGCCCGCCGCGGACGCCACCTCTCGCGCGTCACGGTGTTTCACAACATCAAGCTGCATGTGGCCGCCGCCGGCATCGACAAAACTGTTTCGCCCCACACCTTCCGCCACACCTTCGCCACCCACCTGCTCGAGGGCGGTGCCTCCTTTGCGCGCCATCCAGGTCATGCTCGGCCACGAGGACATCGGCACCACCGAAATCTACACCCATCTCGACACCGCCTACCTGCGCGAACAGGTGCTCGAGCACTTCCCGCGCAACCTCCGCGACGACGTCTCGACAGACGGGGCGCAAGACGAGCACCCGGCGTGAAATCACACCGTGTGAAGGTCGTCGACCTGCGTTGTGCGAAACGCCACTACCCCTTGTACGCCTGTACAAACGAAGATAGAACCATAAGGGTAGAATAGAACCCTAGAGTAGAAAATAATATAATAAAAAAATAAGACCCCTACTCCCCAAAGCCCCCTTCCCCTAAAGGTGAGGGGAGCAGTGGCGCGGCGGAAAAACGAGTGTCGGACGTGTCCCGTTTTGAACCGTCCGTCGCGCTCGTCGACACACCGCTGCAGCGGCACTGTCGCGAAGGGAGCAAAGGGGCGAAGCGCGTGCCGAACGAGCGCGCGCGGAAGGCGCTCCGACCGACCTCCGGCGAGGGCGAAAGCAGAGCGGAAAAATGGCGATGCAGCTCCCCATTTTTCACCGCAATTGCGCCGCCGCTCGTCGAAAGTCCCCGTGTTTTTTCGGCCCCTTCGGCCGGCCCCGAATTGAGGGCTGCAGGGTTTGGCCGAACGAGGCGAAATGCCTATCTTTGCATTTCATCCGTTCGCCGTCTGCACAGCGCGAACGCCCTAACCTCGCAGCACATGAAAATCCTCATCACCGGAGCCTCCGGTTTCGTCGGTTCGTTTCTCGTCGAACACGGTTTGGAGCTCGGCCACGAAGTGTGGGCGGCCCTCCGTGCCACCAGTTCGCGCCGCTATCTCACCGATCCCCGCATTCGCTTCATCGAGCTCAATCTGGGCGACGACGACGCTCTGCGCCGTCAGCTCTCGGCCCACGGTGCCGCCCACGGCGCGTTCGACTGCGTGATCCACGCCGCCGGTGCCACGAAGGCCGCCGATCTCGAAGCCTTTCGGCGCACCAACACGGCCGGCACCCTGCGCCTGGCCCGCACCCTGCGCGAATTAGACCTGCTGCGCGGGCGCTTCGTCTTCGTCTCCTCGCTCTCGGTCATGGGCCCCGTGGCCGACCCCGTGCAGCGTGTGCCCGCCGAAGCCTATCGGCCCATCACCGACACCGACCGCCCCGCACCCAACACGGCCTACGGGCGCTCGAAGCTCGAGGCCGAGGAAGCCCTCACCGGTGTGGAGGGGTTGGACTACGTCATCCTCCGCCCCACCGGCGTCTACGGCCCTCGCGAGCGCGACTATTTCCTCATGGCCGACAGCATTCGCAAGCACATCGACTTCGCCGTGGGCTATCGTCCGCAGCGCCTCACGTTCATCTACGTGCGCGATCTCGTCGACGCCTGCTACGCGGCGCTCTCTCGCGGTGAGCGCGGTCGGGCCTACTTCCTGAGCGACGGCGGCAGCTACGACAGCCGAGAGTTTGGCCGCCTGCTGCAAAGCGAAATGGGCGTGCACGGCGTGCTGCGCATCACCGCCCCCGAGTGGTTCCTGCACGGCGTGTGCGCCCTCGGGAGTTTGAGCTACAAGCTCTTCGGCCGCAAGGGCACAATGCCCCCGACGCTCAACCTCGACAAATTCCGCCTGCTGCGGCAGCGCAACTGGCTGTGTGACATCGAACCCGCCCGCCGCGATTTGGGTTTCGCTCCGCAATGGACCCTCGCCGCCGGGGTGAAAGAAGCCGTGGCGTGGTACAAGCGCGAAGGTTGGCTCTGATCCCACGCGCTCTCACGCCGCGCCGACAGCATTCTTGCTCCGTCCGCACAGTCGAGTCCGCTCCACAGTGCCCACCGCCGGGACTGCTGTCCGAGCGGCATCCCACCCCACGGGGCAAGTGCCCCCACCCGCTGCCCACTGCCGGCTCACCGTGACGCCGTCGGTGCGCACACCCCCGATTCCCCCGCATTCATCACAACTCCACCTCCCCTATGCCCCATCCCTTAGCCACCCTTTGCATCACCGCCGCCCTGGCCCTTCCGGCCGTGGCCCAGCGTGGTGCCATCAGCGGCGAAATGCTCGAAAACTTCCGCCGCGAAGTGCCGCAAACCCCCACAGCCCGTGCCCTGCAAAACGCCCTCGTCACCCAAGGTGTGGGCGCACTGGCCACGCGCAACAACGCCGCCGAAGCGGCCGACACCTATTTCTCCAACGAAGCCCCCTCCAAAGGCATCACCGACCAACAATCGTCGGGGCGCTGCTGGCTGTTCACGGGCCTGAACGTGATGCGCGCCCAAGTGATCAAGGAGCGTCAACTCGCCAAATTCGAATTCTCGCAGAGCTACAACTCGTTCTACGACCAGTTGGAGAAGGCCAATCTCTTCTTGCAGTCGATGATCGACTATGCCGCCCGCCCCATGGACGATAAGACGGTGGAGTGGCTCTTCAAGAACCCCATTTCGGACGGCGGCACCTTCACCGGCGTGCAGGACGTGGTGAGCAAATACGGCGTGGTGCCCTCGGAGGTGATGCCCGAAAGCTACAATGCCAACAACACCCGCGAAATGGCCGGTGTGCTCGCCCTCAAGCTCCGCGAATACGGGCTCGAACTGCGCAAGGCCTACGCTGCCGGTGAGCGTGACGCGAAGCTCCAAAAGCGCAAGACGCGCCAACTCTCGACCATCTACCGCATTCTCACCGCCTGCCTCGGCACGCCCCCGACAGAATTCACCTGGACGCTGCGCGACAAGGACGGCAAGCCCGTGAGCACCGAGCGCTACACCCCGCGTTCGTTCTACGATCGCTTCGTGGGTCGCGACCTCTCGAGCTACGTCATGCTCATGAACGACCCCTCGCGCCCCTATCACAAAACCTACACCATCGATCTCGATCGCCACACCTACGACGGCCACAACTGGACGTACATCAATCTGCCGATGGACGAGATCAAGCAGATGGCCATCGCCTCGATCAAGGACAGCACGCGCATGTACTACTCTTGCGATGTGGGCAAGTTCTACAATCGCAAGACGGGCATCCTCTCGCTCGACAACTTCGACTACGGCGACCTCTTCGACACGACCTTCCCCATGACGAAGGCCGACCGCATCCGCACCTTCGCCTCGGCTTCGAGCCACGCCATGACGCTCTGCGCCGTGGATCTGGACCAAAACGGCAAGCCGCGCAAGTGGAAAGTCGAAAACTCGTGGGGCCCGACCAACGGGGTGGGCGGCCACTTGATCATGACCGACGGCTGGTTTGACGAATACACCTTCCGCTTGGTGGTGGACAAGAAATATGTGCCCGCCGCCACGCTGCGCCTGCTCGAACAGAAACCCACTCTCCTCCCCGCTTGGGATCCGCTCTTCAAGGGCGAGGAATAAAAAAATACGCTCAGTGAGACCCACTGAGCGTAGATCATCTTGTAGTAGCGCCTATTGACTGAAACCTTATGCACAAACATACTCTTAGTGTCCGAAATTACAGAGCGATTCATCACGCCGACATTGCGCTGAACGGGATAACTGTCCTGACCGGCGAAAACGGCTGTGGAAAAAGCACGATAGGCAGGTGGCTTTACTACATCGTAAATGGGTTGGAGGAATACGATAGTTATGTTTTCTCCGCTTTCAAAAGAGAGGTCATTGAGTTGTTGCCTCCGATGGATCGCATCTCTTCGGATTTTGGGTTGCCTTACAACGAAAGGCGTGATTTTCTCCTTTATCCAAAGGCCATAGATCTTGTTTTGTACACGCCCGAAAAGGGATTCGAACTCGTTCATGATCAATTTGTCGATACCTTGGATCGTTTTTTCGGCAAGCTTGTTTCCTTACAGGCGACGACCGGCAACGAGAAGGTATTGGACCGAATCATTCGAAGTGTAGATTTGCCCGACTCCTCGCGACGGGACATCGCTACTTTCATCGAGCAGTGGCGCACAGTCCTGATGGAAGGATATGCTAAATTGGAAGCGCATTTCAAATCCTACATCGCAAGCCGACCCGGTGCCTTCCTCTTCGACGAAATTCGTTATAGGTATAAGGAAAAGGTCAATCCAAAGCAGATTCAACTCCGAGAAGACGACATCGATCTGCTCAGCGAAGAGAAGGTGTTGCAGACCTATTACTTGAAACAATCGATCTATGTCAATTCTCCTCTATTCATTGATTGTGGAGACACCCATTTTCTTTGGGCGCATCTCCAAAAATTGATACTCAATGATGCCGATGGAATAAAAAAACCGGCACTTCTCGATGAAGTGCGATCGGTCATGGGCGGCAGTATCAGGGAGGAAGAAGATGCGGTGGTGCCTAAATTGCGTTACGTGTCTGCCGACAAGGAAATCGATATTCCCATTGAAGATGCGGCCACGGGGTTGAAGACCTTTGCTTACCTCTATCGTTTGATAGAGAAGGGGCATATTACTCCCGAAACGGTCCTGATCATCGATGAACCCGAGGTGCATTTGCATCCGAAATGGGTGGTGGAGTTTGCGCGCATCCTGGTGCACCTACACAAGCAGGTGGGAGTGAAAATACTTCTGGCGTCGCATGATCCTGATATGGTCGCGGCCTTGCAGTCCATCGGAGAAAAAGAGGAACTGGGCGAAAAGCTGAATTTCTATATTGCCAAGCGCAATGAAGAGAACAAACACCAATTCGACTTTATCTCGACAGGCACGGACATAGAACCCATCTTTGATTCTTTCAATATCGCATTAGATCGAATAGAAGAATATGGCAGAACAAATGACATGGACGAATGAACCCATTGAGCGTCTCCCTCAATTCTCGCCGTATCTCGTGAATTTCAATGCGTTGGTGAAGCATGAGGGCGGACCGGCGAATGCCTTTCCCGACGCAATGCGTTGTATCGATTTGGATGCCTACGAGAAGGGGCTGAAAAAAGGATGCCACCACCCCACAGTCGACGCGGTGATCGGCGTTTCTGCCGGTAGGAGCACTGAATTAGTTATGGTAGAACTCCGATTGAACTACAAGAACGTCAACAATTTGTCACCGACAAAACTTGAAGAAAAGGTGAGTTGCTCCAAGAACATCCTTTCCGGCTGCGGCAAACTCCATGCGATGGTTTATTTCGTGTTCAACCATCGGGTACAATCGCAGGCACGCAGTTGGTTTGCGAGGTTAAAATGGGGTGGAAAGAAGCACTTCAAAGCAATCACAATTCCTGAATTAAATCAATTGATAAGCAGTGCAGACTCATGAAATCCATTCGCATCTACTGTAAGAACGACGGCATGTATCACGACGTGCCGAAGGGGGCGACGCTCGAAGAGGTGTATGAGACGCTCGAGCTGAACTTGCCGTGCTGTGTGACGAGCTGTAAGGTGAACAACCGCGTGGAGGGACTGCACTACACGATCAACGACTCGCGCGACCTCGAATATCTCACTCTCGCCTCGCCCTCCGGTCTGCGCACCTACACGCGCAGTCTGTTTTTTGTGCTCTACAAAGCCGTGCGCGACCTCTATCCGGAGGCCGAACTGCGCATCGGTACTCCCGTGTCGGGGGGCTATTTTTGCCGACTTTCGTTGCCCGGCGGCATCACGCCCGAGGTGCCCGAACGTCTGCGCCGCCGCATGGCCGAAATCGTGGCGAGCGACCTCCCCTTCCGCCGCGTCACGGCCCACACCACCGACGCCATCGAGGTGTTTCGCCGCCAAGGTTTCACGCGCAAGGTGCTCCTGCTCGAGAGCATCGGCGACCTCTACACACACTACTACACCCTCGGCGAGACGGTGGACTACTTCTACTCGGCCCTGCTGTTGCGCACCGGCCAACTCACGGTGTTCGACCTCGTGCCCTTCGGCGAAGGACTGCTGTTGCGCGTGCCCGACCCCGAACACCCCGACCGCCTGCGCCCGATGACCGAGCAGCACAAAATGTTTTCCGTGTTCCAAGAGCAGCACCGCCGCCAGGAAATCCTGGGTTGCATGACGGTGGGCGAACTCAACACGCTGATTCGCGCAGGCCGTACCAACGATTTGGTCAATGTGGCCGAGGCGCTGCAAGAAAAGCAGATTGCACAGATTGCCGACCACATTGCTTCGCACGATGCCCTGCGGGTGGTGCTCATCGCCGGCCCCTCGTCGTCGGGCAAAACCACCTTTGCCAAGCGCCTGAGCGTGCAACTCATGGCTTGCGGCAAGAAACCGGTGTCGATCTCGCTCGACAACTATTTCGTGGACCGCGAACTCACGCCGCTCGACGAGACGGGCGACTACGACTTTGAGCACATCGAGGCGCTCAACCTCCCGCTGTTCAACGATCAGATGAACCGTTTGCTCGTAGGCGAGGAGGTGGAATTGCCGCGCTACGACTTTCCCACGGGCAAGAGCGTGCCTTCGGGGCGCCGCCTGCGTTTGCAGCCCGACACCATCCTCATTCTCGAAGGCAACCACGCCCTCAACCCGCAACTCAGCGCGAAAATTCCCGATGGGGCGAAATATAAAATCTACGCTTCGGCGCTGACCACGATTTCGCTCGACGACCACAACTATATCCCTACCACCGACACGCGTTTGATCCGCCGCATCTGTCGCGACTTCAAATATCGCGGTTATTTGCCCCAGGAAGTGATTCGCCGCTGCCCTTCGGTGACGGCGGGCGAGGAGAAATGGATTTTCCCCTTCCAGGAGGAAGCGGACGCCATGTTCAATTCGGCGCTCATCTACGAACTGGCCGCGCTGCGTGCCCAAGCTTTGCCGCTGTTGGAGATGGTGCCGGAGTGCGCCCCCGAGTATTCGGAGGCCTATCGCCTGCGGAAGTTCATCTCTTACTTCGCTCCGATGCCGCTCGATGCCGTGCCGCCCACGTCGTTGCTGCGTGAGTTCATGGGGCACAGCGTGTTCCAGTATTGAGTGTGCCGAAGGTTCGTGCCGGCGGCCCGGCGTGCCGATCGACGCTCCCCGGTTTCGTCTCGCCCGACGGAACGAAAAAACAAATCCCCGAATGCCGCTGAGTGCATTCGGGGATTTGTGTAGTGTGGGTGGGCCGCCGCAGGGCGAAATCATCGGCGCGGTCGCGGACGGATGTGGGCAAAGATGCCGCCGGCGGGAGGAGTGGGCTTGTCGGCGGGACGATTGAGCTCGGGGTAGGCGATGCGCGTGTGATAGATCACTTTGAGGCTGTCGATGAAGGTCTGTTTGGCCTCGGTGATGTCGCGGAAGGTGATGGGGCAGTTGGCAAAAGCGCCCGAAGCCACCTGTCCGTCGACGATGCGATTGACCAATTCGGTAATGGATTCCACACTGTAGTCTTTCAAGCTGCGAGAAGAAGCTTCGACCGCGTCGGACATCATGAGAATGGCCTGCTCGAGCGTGAAAGGATTGGGGCCGGGATAGGTGAAGAGGGCTTTGTCGACGTTCTCCTCCCCCTTTTTGTTCACCGCCTGGATGTAGAAGTATTTCACCATGGAGGTGCCGTGGTGGGTGAGGATAAAATCTTTGATCACCTTGGGGAGTCTGTGCTTTTCGGCCAGGTGTACGCCCTCGGTGACGTGCGAAATGATGATTCTGGCCGATTCCTCTTCCGAGAGCTTGTCGTGGGGATTGATGCCGCCTTGGTTTTCGGTGAAGTAGCCGGGGTTGATGAGCTTGCCGATGTCGTGGTAGAGGGCGCCGGTGCGCACCAATTGCACCTTGGCTCCGATTTTGGCCGCGACCTCTGCCGCGAGGTTGCCCACTTGAATGGAGTGGATGAAAGTGCCTTGGGCTTCTTTGGCCAGGCGGCGGATGATGGGCAGATTGGTGTTGTTGAGTTCGATGAGCGTCACGCTCGAAGTGAAGCCGAAGGTCTTCTCAATGAGATAGAGCAGGGGGTAGGTGAAGAGCAACGCCACGCCCGAGATGGTCACGTCGCGATACCACGAGCGGTCGACGGCGGCGAGACTTCCGGTCTGGGCGAGTTCGAACACCAAACCGATCACCCAGGCGCAGAGCGTCACGATGAGCGAGGTGAGAAAGATCTGCGAACGCTCGGTGAGATCCTTGATGCAGTAGATGCCCACCACGCCGGCCACGAGTTGCGTGAGGAGAAATTGGTAGCCGTTGTGGAGTGGCAGCGAGGCCACGAAGATCGTCATCACATGGGCCATGAAAGCGGTGCGCGTGTCGGTGAAAACGCGCAGCACAATGGGCAGCATGGCGAAGGGAATGATGTAGACGGAGAAGAATTTGTAGGTGAAAAGTAGATAGGTGAAGAGGGGAAAGAGCGTGATGAGCGAGAATATGAGGTAGACCGTGTGGGGCGACCGGTAGAGATCGCGGCGGAAGAGCTGGAGGTAGGCGACCAGCAGAGCAAAGAAGGCGGCAATGATGCCAAACTGCCCCAGGAGTATGAATTGGGCGCTGTTGCCCTGCTCTTTTCGGCGCTCGGTTTCGTTTCGCAAGGAGTCGAGAATGGCTTTCTGTCGGGTGGTGACGCGCTCACCGCGGTCGACGATGCGCTCGCCGCGCAACACCAGTCCCGTACTGCTCGAGATGCCGGAGAGGAGTTCGGCTTTTCCCTCCTGGCTCTTGATGCTGTCGAAAACAAGGTTGGCGCTGATGTACTTATGGAGCTGCAATCGCGTCATGAGTTCGCGCGAATAGTGCTCGTCACCCATGATGTGCTCGTAGGCGCTGCGGGGCGAGAAGAGGGTGCCCACATCGCGCGAGACGGCATTGGTGCCGTTGACCACGCGCACGCCGCAGGTGCCGGCGGTCGTGAGATGATTCATCGCATCGCTGCTGACAATACCGGCGGCATAGACCTCTTGCAGCGCGCGCACGGCGTGTTGCACGTAGGCGTCGGGGACGCCGGCGAATTGTCCCGCAGCGCGGTCGGCTGTGAAGTTGTGCACTTGCTGACGGGCGGCGGCTTCGTTGAGATTATAGTAGGGATAGAAGGTGCGCAGGGCGCTGTCGCGCTCGCCGGCCAGCTGTTCGGCCGATTTGGAGATGGGAAATTCGAAATCGGCGATGAGCGGCGCATAGTTCCAGGGCTTCCCCACTTCGTATTCGTAGCCGAATTTGGAGTCGCGCGGCAGGGCGAGCAGCAAACAGGCGATGCTGATGGCACAAACGAGCAGGAAATTGAGCCGATGGTCGATGTGGAGTTTGAGCTTCATGGGCACTTTGAAATGGGTGTGTGGAGCAAATGTACGAATAAATCGCGGTAATGCAAAACTCCCACGGTTCACGAAGCGAACCATGGGAGTGTTTGTGAGTGCACTGCCGAGCAGTCGGCTGTGCGAGTGTGAGGCTTGGCTTATTTGCGCAGACCCAGTGCCTTGACAATGGCGCGATAGCGCTCGATGTCGCGGTCTTTGAGGTAGTTGAGCAGGGCGCGGCGCTTACCTACGAGCTTCACGAGAGCGCGTTCGGTCGTATGATCTTTACGGTTGGCTCTCATGTGTTCCGTCAGGTGGGAGATACGGTATGAAAACAAGGCAACCTGGCTCTCAGCGGAACCGGTGTCCGTGTTAGACTTTCCGTATTGTCCAAAGATCTCACTCTTTTTGCAGAGTCTAAATACATGGTGATATGAATTAGAATGGTTTGATTCGCGCACGAAAGCACGCGAGTTGGGGCAAAATTACGATGTTCTGCGCTAAGCACCAAGCCTTTGCCTCATTTTTTGCGCTGCCATGCTCTACAAGTGGCGGTTTTGTCGCCACCGAGGGGCAAAAACGGGGTTCGGCACGCAGCTATCATATAGAAGAGGCGTCGACAACGATGAAGAGGTGCGGCCCACCGACGGGAAGTGCGAGCACCCGTGGGCGAGGTGGGCCGAAGTCTTCACCAAACGCCGCGCTTTTTGAGCGCGAAGTACTTGCGCACCACGTTGCCCGTGAGCTGTTCGGGGCGGGTGCAGAGGGCGTGAATGCCATTGCGGCGGAGCAGATCGACCATCTGCTGCTTTTGCAGCACGAGTTCGGCCGTGAGTGCGTGCACCACGCGTTCGTTCATGTTGCTCTCGGGAGGCAAAGCCGCGGTGGCCGCGGTGAGTTCGGCATCTTCAAAGAACACGACGACCAAAGCATGCTTCTTGGCAATGCGTCGCAGGTGGGGCAACTGCCGGCGGAAGGCGTTTTCGGTGAGGAAGTCGGTGAAGAGCACCATCAGTGCGTGGCGTGGCGCCCGCGCGGCGAGGACCGAGGCCAATTGTGAGAAGTCGCTTTCGGCATAACGCGGTTGGAGGTGGTAGAGCTGCTCGAGGATGAGCCCGAGTTGCTTCGCACTTTTGCGCGGCGGCACCACGACGGGTGCATCGTGCCCGAAGGTGACGAGGCCCGCCAGGTCGTCGTTGTGCATTGCCGTGAACGAAAGTTGGAGCGCCGCGTTGATGGCGTGGTCCACCAGGGTCATGTCGTCGAACCGCCGCTGCATGTGTCGGCCGTAGTCCACCAGGGTGTAGACCAACTGCGAGCGTTCGTCGTCGAAATGGTTGACCATCACCTGTTGGCGGCGGGCGGTGGCCTTCCAGTTGATGCGTCGGAAGTCGTCGCCGCGGATGAACTCACGGATTTCCTCAAACTCGGTGGAGTTGTCTACGGTGCGCACCAGGCGTTTGCCCACTTGCACGTCGTTTCAGGCGGTATTGGGCTTCGCGTTCGCTGAGGTGGCGAAATTCCGGATAGACTTTGACCTCGGTGCTACCACAGAGGAGGAGGCGGCGCTCCCAAAATCCGATCACGGTGCGAGCGAAGACATAGAAGTTGCCGAAGGCGAAGTGTCCGCGTCGGTCGGGTCGGAGCCGATAGGTGAGCTCTTTGGTTTGTCCGGGGCGCAGCGCCATGTGTCGGTCGGGAAGCGGCGACGAAGCCATGTCTTCCGGCAGTTCGTCGAGGGGAAGAATGCGCGCCGTGAGCCGCGAAGTGTTGCGCACCACGAGTCGCACAGGGTTTTCGGCCCCGAGGCTCAGGCGCGAATCCACTTCTCGCCGGCCCTCACACTGGAGGGAGAGCAGCGCGAAGACCGCATCGAGCACAAGGGCCGCAGCCAAGAGCACGAGGAGGACGAGCGCCAGCGTGTAGAGCGGTGACCAGAAGAAGCCGACGGCCGAAAGCAGGGCCACGACGGCCGAGAGCACAAAGAATCGCGGGGTGAGAAACATGGAATGGGCGGGAGGCGAAGAAGGAGAGGATTATTGCGGGATTTCGGTGGACTCAAGCAGCGCATCGACGATGCGTTTTGCGGTGTAACCGTTCATCTCGGCATCGGGAGTGAGGGAGAGGCGGTGGCAGAGCACGGCAGGTGCCACGGCTTTCACGTCGTCGGGGATCACAAAGTCGCGACCGGCGAGCAGCGCAGTGGCCTTGGCACAGCGCAACAGTGCGACGGTGGCACGCGGCGAAGCGCCCAAATCGAGCAACGGTGAGGTGCGTGTGCCTTCGACCAAGCCGGTGATGTAGTGCAAGATGCGCTCGTCGGCCACCACTTGGGGCAGCATTTTGCGCATCTCGAGCAGTTCTTCGGCCGTGATCACGGGTTCTTGGGCGCTCACGTCGCTCAGATTGCGGCCGGCATTGTAGCGATTCAGGATTTCGAGCTCCTCTTCGTGCGAGGGATAGCCCATTTCGACCTTCAGGAGGAAGCGGTCGAGCTGCGCCTCGGGGAGACGATAGGTGCCTTCCTGTTCCACGGGGTTTTGTGTCGCGATGACCAGATAGCAAGGGTCGAGCCGGCGGGTGTTGCCGTCGAGGGTCACCTGTCGTTCCTCCATCACTTCGAAGAGCGCCGCTTGGGTTTTGGCGGGCGCACGGTTGATTTCGTCGACGAGGAGCACCTGTGTGAAGACAGGTCCCGGGTGGAAATCAAACTGCTGGGTGCCGAGGTTGAAGATCGAGGTGCCCAAGACGTCGGTGGGCATGAGGTCGGGGGTGAACTGCACGCGGCGGAAGTCGGCACGAACGAGTCGGGCGAGGGTTTTGGCCAGGAGGGTTTTGGCCACACCGGGCACGCCTTCGAGCAGTACGTGGCCGTCGGCCATGAGCGCTGTGAGGAGCAGATGCACGGGCAGGGATTGTCCCACCACATTGTCGGCCACATGGGTGCGGAGCGTGGCGATGCGTTCGGAGAAAGCGGTGAGATCGAGGCGATTGTCGTTGGACATAAGAGGTCAGGTGTTAGGTTGCGATTGAAGAATGGCGAGCAAGAGCTGCGTGAAGTGCGAGTATTTTTGGAACTGCGAGCGAGTCACGAAGGGCACTCGGTTTTCGGTGTCGAGCAGTCCGTCGAGTTGTGCGAGTTGCTCGGCGAGATTGTCGTGTGGAAGGAGGCCGCGGGTGTCTCTCTCCGCGATTTGCGGCGCATAGTCGGCGAGACAGTCGTGCCGCTCGAATCGATATTCGTTTCGCAGGAGGTCGAGCAGCAAGTGCAGCTCGTTTCGCACGAGGGGGGTGTAGTTGTGCTTGTTTTTGAACAGTGTGCTGAGCTGTCGGGCGAAGGCCAGCGACGAATTGCGCACGCGAGGCAGGTAGCGCTCGGCGCGGAAGCGGCGGCGCGTGTTGAAGAGCAGTGCCAAAATGGCCATGCCGATCGGAATCCACAGCGCCAGACGCAGCGGAGGCCGCTCGATGAAGAAGGAGAACGGGGTGTTGTAGTCATCTTCTTGCGCATCGCCGGCCTTATTTTTGTAAGTAGCATTGACGAAGCACACCGGGCGGTTGTCGAGATCGGCCAGGAGGGGGCGTGCCAGTCCGCGCCATTGCGACACGGAGAACCCGTAGTTGGTGAACATTGCGCCGCCGGCGATCCACGTGATCGAGCCGCCCGAGGCAAACTCGTAGCGCAGGCCGTAGACGTTCCCGTCTTCGTCGGAGAGCACCACGCGGAGGGCCTGCGGTTGGTAGGTCGTGATGTTATCCTCCTGTCTTTCTTCTGTGCGCTCGAATTGCAAATCTGTGGGCTCGAATTGCAAAGACGAGATCGGGATGAAAATGTCCTGCGCTCCCGTTCGCCGGTGGCCGAAAGCCTGCGTGTTGTGGGCTTTCTTGGTGTTCAAGGAGTCGAATGGGATGCCGATCATGCAGTCGAACACCGTTTCCCGACCGCCCTTTTCGCTCATATCGATTTGTCCGTTGTCGTAGATGAGCGGAAAAGGCAGGAGTGTCCTTTTCCCCTTGGGGACGTTCTGCGCATCGTTGAGATCAAGTTGCCAGTCCCCTCCGGCACGATTGTCTGTCAGTCCAAAAAAGGAGTGGTCGGTGGACGATGTTATGTGGGTGGTGTAGACAATGCGCCGGCCGTTGCGGGCCAATTGTGCCATGCGCTGCAGCTGTTCCTGATTGTTCTCCGGTGCGTAAAATTTCGCCGAGGCAAAGACAATGAGGTTCTCGTTCGAGTCGTTTCTCTTGTTGTTTCAGCGTCGAATCGAGGTCGTCGCTCACGCGATAGCCGTGGCTGAACGAATGGCTGAGCACATCGTGCATCACCTTTTGGGCAAAAGGCTCCTCGCTGTTCAGATCGGTAGGGGAAGTTCTCCAATCGTAGGATTTCGGCACGAGCAAGGCGTAGAGCCCCACGCCGATGGCCACGACGGCGAGGAAGGCGTAGAGGACAAAGTTAGACTCTTTTTTCATACCTCACCTCCTTTCTTGCTTTGGTGTGGGTCGGTGTTTTTGTTTTGTTCGATGTGCCCCACCCACGTTCGGCATTCTGCCACGAGTTCGGCCGTGGCCTCATAGTGTCCGTAGCACACGTAGAGATAGTGGCGGGTGAGTCGTCGCATGGCGGGGGCTTCCCAGGCTTGTTCTTTCTCGAGCAGTCGCTCATAGTCCGAAGGGGTGCGCGCCGGCAACCATTCCAGTCGTCCGCGGTCGCAGAGGGTGCGCAAAGCCGTGAGATAAAGCAGTTTCACCAGTTCGGGGAAATCCTGCTCTTCGTCAGCTTCTTGCAGTTCGTTGGGCAGATCGTGGGCATAGATGTCGGTGTCCACCGTCGATTCGTCCCAGGTGGGCGTTTTCCGCTTCAGGGCGAAGCGCTCTTTCAGGTAGTCGAAGAGTCCCGCTTTGTAGCAAATGAGCACAATGATGGCCACGCCGATGAGGATCGTGAGGGTTTTCGACAGCGTGGCGTGCTTCTCAAAGAAGCGGATGAGGGCACCGATCCAATCATAGGACTTCTGGGTGACGTGTTGAGCCGTCTCGGGCGGCGGAGGGGGCGGTTCGACGTGGAGTCGCCGTGCCAAGTCCTCGGCATAGCTTTGTGCCGGCGTAGGGACGGAGTCGTTGAGGTGAAATTGAGGCATGAGCGCAACGTTTGTGCGAGAGAAGTGAGTCAAAAGGTGTCGAGGCGGCGGTAGAGTCCGCGATGGTCGGTGCAGTCGACCACGTGTCCGAGCATATAGGTGGAGATGACGAAGATGAACGTGATCGGAATTTGGTAGACGCCCGCGACGAGCACGGTTGTGATCACCTCGAACAGGCGAGGTGAAATGACGCTGTCGATGGCGTTTAAGTAAGCTTTGGGCAGGAACCCGGTCACTATTTCGATCCAACCGGAGAGTGAGATCAGCCAGCCCGATACGCCAACGGTGTACACCCAAATGCCGAAGCAAAACAGCACGGAAAATAGTGGTAAAAGGCTTTCGCGGATCATTCGCGGCAGCATGGAGAGGAGCGATTCGCCGGGCGTCGGGCGAAAAACGAGCAGCAGTGGCGCGACAAAGCAGAGCAGTGCGACAAAGAACGACAGCCAGAAGGAGTCAACGGCTGAGCTGAAGAGCATCACCACTACGAGCACCACGGCCGAAAGGAACATGCGCAGCAGAGGCAGATGGCGGAAGCCGGGGAGGGAGACGAAGGAGGTTTCCCACAATTCGCTGCGCGGTTCGAATAGTTGGGCATTTTCGTCCGAAAGCTTCGTGTTTTCGTCGTCTCGGCCTGTGATTTTGCGCAGCGCTTCGGTGCCCGCTTGGTCGTCGGCCAAGATTTGCTCGCTCAGATTCCACCACAACCAAAGCGTGCACACGATCAGACCCAAACGGGGGAGGTCGAACCAGTGGAAGATCGCCATCAGGAGGAGATTCACCGCCCAGATGCGCAGCACCACGTTGCGACGATGTTGCCAAAGCGAGAAGAGAGCGGTGGAAATGAAGGCGCCCCCCGGGCGTTCTTTATAGAGTGTGGCCATGTCGATGGAGTCTTTGAGGAAGGAAAATGGTGAGCCAGCTCACTAAGAGGAATCCGCCGATGACAAAGCTCACACGCAGGAAGAGCGGTGCCTCGGTGTGGCGGGTGATGTAGGATTCGATCAGCGCGGCCACGAAGGTGAGGGGCAGCACGCCCATGAGCATGAGGAGTCCGCGGCGGGCACTATGGCGAAAGGCTTCGATGCGCGAGCGGCGTCCCGGGAAGAGCCAACCCGTGCCCAAGGCCAGTGACGCACCGCCTGTGAGAACGATGGTGGGAATCTCGAGCGAACCGTGTAGATTCACCACAAAGAGCGCTTCGGTGACCGCGCCGTGCTGCATGAGAAAGGTTTCGAAGCAGCCGAACATCACGCCGTTGTAGAGAATGATGAGCAGGGCACCCGGCAAGGCCATGAGGCCGAAAAGGAAGGTGCGCACGTCGATGAGGGCATTGTTGAAGAAGATGCCCCAAAACATGCCCAGCGCGTCTTTGTCTTTGTAGACCGCCATCGGGTCGCCCCGGGCTATGTTATCGAGCGTCATTTCCACATAGTTGTTGCCGAGGAATTGGCGCGCAAAGTCGGGTTCCATCTGCTGTGTGAGCACGCCCACCAACGTGGCGATGAGGAAGACCACGAGCGAAATGAGGAGTTCGCGCCGCGAATAGTAGAAGGCCATCGGGATGTCGTACCTGAGTGTGCGCACCACCTCGCCCCAACGGTTGGGTCGTTGGCCGTAGACGTGCTGATGAAACCTACGTGCGATGCGTTCGAGGTAGTCGGTGACGGGACTCTCGGCGAAATGCGTTTGGGCGAAGGCCAGATCGGTCGACACATCGAGATAGATCTCGGCGATATGGTCGGGATTGAGCGAGGCGATGGCTTGACCTGAAGCTTCATATCGCTCCCATTTCTTGGTGTTGAGTCGTACAAATTCAGCTTCTCTCATGGGTTGGGGGCTATGGAGGAGTGTTTTTTATAGGAGGGTGTGGCGGTGCCGTTGCGCGTGGCGAGGATTGAGCGCAGCCCCCGAAGGTGCAGGCCGATTCGCCCGGGGCACCACGCTCCGGCCGAGGAAAGTTAGTGATTCTGTGGCGGAGACGAGGCAAAAGTAGTAAATGTTTTGGTAAAACAAGGGGGCTTTGCTTAGAAAGATGTATTTTTGTGGCGTGGTATTCGCAATTGAGGGCAGTCGTCCCCACATTTCTCAGCTTTCTTTAAACCCCGATCGGTAGAGACGGTTGCATTCCACCGCTTCGGCGCAGCGTTTCGCCCCTCGTTGCCCGCCGCGTGCCACGGCCCTCGGCTTTGTGCCGGCACCACCCGAGCCGCTCGGTTCCGCATCCCGCCTGTCCGCTCCGTGTGTCGGCCGACGTCTCCCCCACTCGCTTGTTTCACTCCACCTTCATCTCCTTGTTTCGCCATGCCTGAATTTATTTCTGTCGAAAACGTCCGCATTTCTCTCCTTCCCGCCACGTTGGTGCGTCGCTTCGGAGCCATCTTGATCGACATTATTTCCGTCTTTACTGTGATCATGATCGGAGGTACGACCTTCGGTATGTTGATTTCGTCATGGGATCGCATCTGGTTACCGGTGGCCGTGCTGGTGTTGTTGCTGCTCCCCGCCATAGAGGAAGTGATCTTCGACGGGCGCACGCTCGGCAAGCTCTGTTTGGGGCTTCGTGTCGTGCAGATCGACGGCAGCGCCCCCACCGTTTGGGCCCTGTTGCTGCGCTATTTCCTGTTGTGGCTCGACGTGTTCGGCAGTTTCGGCACGGGCTTGTTGCTCATGTTCGGCACGAAGTTGCACCGCCGTTGGGGCGATATGGCCGCCGGCACGTTTGTGGCGCAACGCGACCGGCAAAACAGTGCGCGCTCCCCGCTCAGTTCTTTTGCCGATCGGCCCAACTACACCCGCACCTTTGCGCACATCGACCACATCGATGCCCGCCGTGCCGCACTCATCTCGCGTGCGCTGGGCGCTGCCTGCATGCATGCCGGCACGTTCGCGGCCTACGATTTCGCACAGCGGGTCGAAGCCGTGGTGGGAGGGCGCCTGCCCGAGGAAGACGATCTGCGCTATCTCTCCGCAGTGCTCTATGCCTATCGCCACGCCGCCTGATTTGGGCGGCACTTCCCGCCTTCGCGCAGCTCCACCGTGACCGCCGTTCGTTACGAACGCCGGTCACGGTGTTTTTTTGTGGGCGAGCAGAACTAAGCGCGGAAGGACATAAATATATAATAGGAGTACTCCCATAATATAAGGGTACTTCGTTTTTCCTTTTTGCAGGAGATGAACGACATTCCCCCCATTCTCGTGCTTGGCTGTGCGCGGGGGAAATGGTAACTTCGCAGCCAGAAACAAAAACTATCCGTTCATTATGAAGCAATTCTCCACTTCGTCCCACGTCTCGACGCGGCGCGGATTGTTGGCAGTGAGCCCTTTGTTGCTCATGGTCGTGCTTTTCCTCGCGATGAGCTTTGTGACCGGCAGTTTCTACAAAGTGCCGCTCGTCGTCGTCTTCATTATCGCCTCGGCCTACGCCCTTTTCATCACCAACCACCCCGATGCCACTCGCCCCGCGGAATCCGAACTCCACCGCGGCCTACTTCCCATCGCCGAACGCGTGAGTGTGTTCAGTCGCGGTGCGGGCGAGAAAAATTTGATGATGATGCTTTGGATCTTCATCCTCGCCGGCGCGTTTGCGGCCTCGGCCAAACAGATGGGTGCCATCGATTCGACGGTCGCCATGACGCTGCGTGCGCTTCCCGTCTCGCTGTTGGTGCCCGGATTGTTCCTGGCGGCCTGCTTTGTCTCGCTGAGCATCGGCACGAGCGTGGGCACAGTCATGGCCTTGGTGCCCGTTGCCACCGGTGTGGCCTCGTCTTCCGGTCTCGCCCTCCCCTTGGTGGTCGGCGCCGTGGTGGGCGGTGCGTTTTTCGGCGACAACCTTTCGTTCATTTCCGACACCACCATCGTGGCCACCCGCTCGCAAGGCGTGCGACTCAGCGACAAGTTCCGTGCCAACATCCGCATCGCATTGCCCGCCGCGGTGATTTGCTTCGCGCTCTACTGCGTGTTGGGCCACGGCGGCCACAATGTGGCCTCGATCCCCAATTTCAGTCTCTTGAAAGTCGTGCCTTACCTCGCCGTGTTGGTGGCCGCGGTGCTCGGTGTCGACGTGATGCTGGTGCTGCTGCTGGGCAATGTCCTCACGGGCGCCATCGGTTTGGCCACCGGCTCCTTTGATGTGGCCGGATGGTTCGCGTCGATGGCCAAAGGCGTGTCGGGCATGAACGAAACCATCCTCATTGCCCTCTTGGCCGGGGGACTGATGGAAGTGATTCGCCACAACGGCGGCATCGACTTCCTCATTTCGCGTCTCACGCGCCACATTCGCGGCAAGCGCGGCGCCGAAGCCGCCATCTCTGCCCTGGTGGTGCTCACCAACTGCGTGACGGCCAACAATACCGTAGCGATTCTGAGTGTGGGCCGCATCTCCTGCGACATCGCCGACCGCTACGGCGTGAACAAGTGCAAGAGCGCTTCGTTGCTCGACACTTTCTCGTGCGTGGCGCAGGGACTGTTGCCCTACGGCGCGCAGTTGCTCCTCGCTTCCAGCCTGGCCGCACTCAGTCCCCTCCAAATCATTCCCTACCTTTACTACAATTTCCTGCTCGGCGTGGTGGCCATCGGCGGCATCCTCTTGCGCTATCCGCGCAAATACAGCTGATGTTGCCGCCCGACCGCGCCTTCGGCCGACGACGGTGCCGACAGGTGCAGCTAAACCAAGGGCAGTGGCGAATGAGCTCAGGGCATTTCCCCATCGAACGATCGCGGTGGTCTCCGTTGCGAGACACCATTCGCGCGGTGCGATGGGGAAATGCCCTTTTTGCGTGCCTACCCACCATGTCGATGGGTGGGGAGTAGTCCGGTTTCTTGCGTCGTGGCACAGACGGGAGCCGCCCCACGGCAAACAGCAGGGCGAGCGGGAGCACAAATCAGCGAGGGAGAGAAAAAGAGAGACTGTTTTCCGATTAGACCAAGGTGAAGGGCAAAAAAAATGGGATACCACTGTATCCCAACCTTGTTAACCTTAAATCTAATACTATGAAAAACACGATGCGAAGTTAGCCATTCTCGATTTTCATGCCAAACGAAATCATCACAAACTGCTTGTTTAATTGGTTTGTTAACTAAGTCGGGGGGGTAAATGATTGTTTTGAGAATTTGGTGGGGCGCTTTGTTTGTTACATCCCCGATTTGCAGAGCTCAGCGGGGAAGTGTAGACGGAAGGGCCCGCCTTTTCGGTCGTGTCACGCGGGCCGCGGTTGTCCCTATCGCATCGTGTCGAGCCGGCGCCGGCAGCATATCGCATAGGATCCGCAGCAAGGTCGCGCCTCGTCGCACCGCGCCGTAGCCCCTTCGCGCTGTCGACGTGCCCCAAGCCAAAATCGTGGACAAATCTTGCAATAGGCATCCGTTGCACGGACGAAAGACACTTTCCTACAGTAAAAAACTCGTTTTTCGTTCGCTTACCGGGCGAAAAAGCGCGAGTCTACAAAAAAATAGCTAACTTTACGGCGCGAAATTTCGCGTACGAGGCTCTTCTCCTCCGTATGTTTTCACCTCTCTCATTCCTTCGGGCGTGGCACATCTCCGCCGGTGGCGCCGACTTGTCCACTCCCCTCAGCAACGAATGCCCTCACAATGGAAGTAAACCCCTGTAAGAAATGCGGTCGCCCCGTATCGGTGCACGCCGAATATTGCCCCTATTGCGGTTGCGTGGTCGATCGTCGTCCGTTTGTTCCCGCCTCGTCCAAATCGGCCCCCGCCGTCAACCGTCCCGCGCCCGCCGCGCCGACGACACCTCCCCCGCTGCGCCGACTCCCGCCGCTCCTGCTGCGCCGGCGCCCACTGCGTCGACGGTGCCCGGCCCTGAGTTGCAAGACGTGCAGCGTCTCGGGGCCGAACTCGGGCTCACCGGCGCCACCTCCACCCCTGCTGCCTCGACGGCATCGGGTGCTGCCGACTCCGACTCCGCTGCAGTCGACACCCCTCCTCCACTTCCACCCCGACTCCGCCGCCCGCCGCACCCGAAACGCCTTCCGTTCGCCCGTCGGCCGCTCCGCCCGTGGCACCGCCCCCCGCTTCGCCCACCTATTCGGACGACGACGACGAAACACCCCGCCGTTCCGGAGGCGGCATGAAGTGGGCGCTCGGTTTGCTCGCCCTGGTCATCGCCGGTTGTGCCGCCGGAGGCTATTATTATTACGATCACTATCTCGCAGCGCCCGCACCCGCGGAAGAAAAGGCCATGGCGCGTCCCGACACCACCCCCGCCAAACCGGCTCCGGTGGCCGACAACGAGGCCGAGATGCGCGAGAAGGTCATCACCTATTGGGACGTTTACGCCAAGCGCTCGAGCGGTCTGATCATTCAGTACAGCAATGCGCAGCTCCGCAAGATGCTTGAGGCCAAAGGCTTCGCGCTCAAGACCGACAACAGCGCCGACAACGCCTCGGCCGAGGGAGAAGCGCAGCCCGAACAAAGCCAGGTCTACGAGCTCACCACCAACAAGGGGGAAGTGCTCTGCCGCTTTGTGCTGAACAACGACCGCGTGTACAACGAACTCTGGTTCAAATATCCCGAAGACAAAGCCGCCTTCGTGAAAGGCGCCGCCGCTTCCGGTTTCAAAGCCGGCACTTCGGCCGATCGCGAAACGAAGGTCCCCACCTACTATTCGTCGTTTGCCTCCGACAGCGTGCGCACCTATCCCAACACGCGCCACGATTACATTGTGGCCGGCAACGAAACCCTTAAACTCTGTCGCGAACGCGAGCGCTAAGCTCCACTTCGCTCGGTTTACTCTCCTCATTTCTGCCCGACTCCCCGGCAGCACCGCAATGCTGTCGGGGAGTCGTGTTTTGTTGTGTGGAGTCTTGCTGGGCGACCGCCCGCGTCGCAGACGTTCGCGGCCGCAGTGCAGGCGAGCCGTCTGCGAGCTTATGCCTCGTTCCACTCGTCGAGGTGCAACCCGTCGTCGGCCACGCGGAGCAAACGCGGAGGCCGGTCGAGCGAGAAACGCGCACCGACCGCCAGCGCCACGTGCCCCATGGTGCGCCGCAGGTTGATTTCCACATAGGGCAACCACCCTTCCCTTGCCCCCAGCACATCCACGCCCAAAGGCCCCACGTAGCGCATCGTTTCGTCGGCTTGGCCGGCACCGTAGCAGGCTTCGAGGCGTGAGGCCGTACGCTCAATGAGGGTCTCGAGCACCGTTTCGGAGAGCGGGCACCCGGCTTTCGCCGCGCAGTCGAGCCAGGTGCGTCGCAGGCGGTCGGGGTGCGCTGTGAGATTACCGCCGTAGGCCCCGCCGGGCGCCGTGGTGAAGAGCGAAAGTCCCTCGAAATGCACCCTCCCATCGGCGTCGACGGTGAATTCCATCGCCGCATCGAGCAGGCCTTCGCAGCGCGCCTGCACTTCCACCCCGCCTTGCAGGCGCACCGCTTTGTCGATGCGCCGCCTGCACGCCGCGTCGTCGGCAAACGGCCACACGCCCCGCCCGCTGCAACTCCAGGGCAGCTTCACCATCGCCCGTCCGTCCATCGCCCGTGCAGCCTCCACCGCCGCTGCCGTCGAGGTGCAAAACACTGCACGGGGCTTCACCACGCCCGGCAGGTCGTCGACGTGCAACCCTTCGGTCCATCGCACCCCCGTCTCCCGACTGCTCATGCGGCGCAGCGCACACAGGCGTTCGTCGGAGGGAAGCAGGCGTTCGGGCGCCCCGAGTCGGCGCAGCAGCCCCACAATGTGCCGGTCCCAGCCCCACGGTTCGATGCGCTCCACCGCCGTCCAGTCGGGCACCTCCACCCCCTCTGTTCCGCCCGACGCCGGCAGTCGGAGGCACACATCGCCTTCGGCCGCCCATTGCAGGGGCAGTTCGGCCAGCGCATGGGCCAGTTGGCGTGCCGGACGCGAGGGACAGTAATGCGCCGTGTGGGCGGCGAGCGCTTCGTCGTGCGAAGGATTGAAAATGTGGAGGGTCATGAGCGATGAATAAGCGTTTCGCCCCGCTTCCTGCCGAACTTGTCGACAAGTGGCGGGGCGAAACGAGAAGAACACGGGATGTTTTGCGCGAAAGTGGGGAACTTTTCGCGTCAACTCGGGCGATTTATTCTCCGATGAGAAAACGCTGTGCGTGCGGTTGCGCGAAAAGCTGTCGTGCACAGTCATATCCCTCGTGATAGAGGGCTTCGAGCTGTTCGGTGCGGGTGCACATGCGGTCCACCACGAGTGGTTTTTGCGGACACACGAGCAGCACGGCGCCCGACTCCTCGAGCCGTTCGACGAGCGCAATGTGATCGTTGTAAACACGCTTCAGGTGCGAGAGCGCCACCCGCAGGCGAGGGTAGTTTTTATAAACGAATTTCGGGACGCGCAGGTCACTTCCGGCGTCGCGATAGCCGCGATTGTGCGTGAGCACCACCACATTGCGTGCGAATCCTTGGCCGATGGCCCGCTCCACGGGGATGGGGTCGGTGATGCCCCCGTCGAGCATCGGTTCGCCGTCGACCGGACAGATGGGGGCCACGAAGGGCAGCGAGGCCGAAGCCTTGCAGAGGGTGAGCATGCGCTCGCGATCGTGCGTTTCGGTGTGGTATTCGGCGCGACCGGTGCGGCAATTGGTCGTGACAATCTCGAATCGCATGGGATTGGCGAAGGCGGTGTCGTAGTCGAAGGGCAGGATTTGGTTGGGAATGCGGTCGTAGATAATCTCCTGATTGAAGATGGCGTGCGATTGCCACAGGTGTTTGAGGCCGACATACTTGTATTTTTCGAGCAAGTCGATGGCTGTTTTTTTGGCGCGCCCTCTTTGTCGGCTCAGATACGACATGCCGTGCCCCGCTCCGGCCGACACGCCGATGCCATAGGGGAAGGTGATGCCGGCATCCATGAAGTAATCGAGCACGCCAATGGTGAAGACCGCACGCATGCCGCCCCCTTCCAGTACAAGTCCTGTTGTAGCCTTCATAAATACGAACGTTTGTGGCAGCGCTGCGCCGCAAAGGCGAACAAATGCTGCATTTCTGTCTATAAAAGTTGTGCAAAGGTATAAGATTCCGCGCGGAATGTAGTAACTTTGCCCGAACAATAATTACTAAAAATCTGCGTCCTATGCTCTTTTCCCGTTCCACTTATGCAGAGCGCCGCAGCCGCCTGCGCCAACTCGTCGGTAGCGGCATCATTTTCATCCCCGGCAACAACGACAGCCCTTGCAATTTCCCGAACAATACCTACAAATTTCGTCAGGACAGTTCGTTCCTTTATTTCACCGGCCAGCACCGTGACGGATTGGCGCTGGTGATCGATTGCGAAAGCGGCGTCGAAACGCTGGTGGGCAACGATATTGACATCGATGATATCATTTGGACGGGCCCGGTTCCCTCAGTTGCCGACATGGCTGCGGAGAGTGGCATCGAACGCACGGCGCCGAAGAGCGAACTCTCGGTGATCTTCAGCGAAGCGCGCCGTTTGGGCCGCCGCTTGCACTTCCTTCCGCCCTATCGCCACGACATCATGATCGAAATGGCCGACCTCACCGGCCTGCACCCCCTGAAGGTGCGCGATGCCGCGAGTCTCGAACTCATTCGCGCCGTGGTGGCTCTGCGCAACATCAAGAGCGACGAAGAAATTGCCGAACTGGATCGCGCTGCCGCCATAGGTTATGAGATGCACACCACGGCAATGCGCATGGCTGTGCAGCCCGGCATGACCGAAGCCGCCATTGCCGGCGCGCTCGACGGCATTGCTTCGGCACGTGGCAGCATGGTTTCCTTCCCTTCTATCGTGTCGATGCACGGAGAAGTGCTGCACGGTTTCCCCTCTACGGCCACACTCGATCCGACCCGCCTGTTGTTGGTCGATGCCGGTGGCGAAACGCGCGAGCATTATTGCTCCGATCACACGCGCACCACCCCGATTTCCGGCCGCTTCACCCAGCGCCAGCGCGATGTCTACGACATTGTGGTGGATTGCCACGACTTGGCGCTCAAAGTGGCGCGCCCCGGTGTGAAATACATGGATGTTCACCTCGCTGTGTGCCGCTTGATGACCGAACGCTTGCAGGCCCTCGGCCTGATGAAGGGCGATGTCGATGCCTCAGTGGCCGCAGGTGCACACGCACTCTTCCTGCCCCACGGACTCGGCCACGCGATGGGCATGGATGTCCACGACATGGAGGCCCTCGGACAGGTGAATGTGGGCTACGATGAGGAAACACGCCCCTCAGATCAGTTTGGTTTGGCCAGCTTGCGCTTTGGCCGCCGCTTGGAAGTGGGACATGTGGTGACCGACGAGCCGGGCATCTACTTCATCCCCGACCTGATCGACCTCTGGCGCGCCGAGGGCACGAACCGCGACTTCTTGAATTTCGACGCCATCGAGGGCTATAAAGATTTTGGTGGCATCCGCATCGAGGACGACCTGCTCATCACGGCCGACGGTTGCCGATTCCTCGGCACCGAGCGCGTGCCTTATCATTCGGACGACGTCGAAAACTTCCTCGCTCACTGAGTCTTCACGCCGCACTGTCCCACTTCGCCCGCATCGGCACCCTGATGTGGGGCATCGCCCCGCGGCAGCCTCACTTTATCCGTAATATAAAATTCAACATCTCCCATATGAAGAAATTTCTCACCCTCGCCCTCGCGGCATTAAGCTTTTTCGGCGCGGCCAACGCCGCAGGCGGCAAGAAACATGCCGCTCCGAAAGACACTCTTGTGTTCACCACCATCGTGTCCGCCCCCGTGACGAGCATCAAAAACCAGAATAACTCGGGCACCTGCTGGGCCTATTCGTCGTTGGCCTTCCTCGAAAGCGAAGCCCTCAAGAAGAATCCCAATCTCAAGCCCAAGGATCTCGACCTTTGTGAGTCGTTTGTGGTGAGCAAAACCTACAATGACCGCGCAGACCGCGCCGTTCGCACGCACGGTGACGTAAGTTTCTCGCAAGGCGGCTCTTTTTACGACGTAATCTACTGCATGGACCACTATGGTCTCGTGCCCGAGGGCACAATGCCCTACCCCAAGACGCTTTACGGCGACTCTCTCTTCAACTTCAAGCAATTCTTCCCCGGCATTGAGGCCTTTGTGGGCAGCATTGCCAAGGGCGACCACAAAACGATCAACCCCGTTTGGAAAAAGACGCTCTCCACGATGATCGACGGCTATTTCGGCGAAGCCCCCAAGAGCTTTAAGGTCAACGGCAAGGAATACACGCCCAAAAGCTACGTGAAAGATTATCTCCACCTCGATCCGAACGACTATGTGAGCCTGACTTCTTACACGCACGAGCCGTTCTACAAGCCTTTCATCATCGAAGTGCAAGACAACTGGCGTTGGGCACCGAGCTACAACCTTCCGCTCAACGAACTCATGGAAGTGATGGAAAGCGCCGTGCGCAACGGCTACACCTTCGCCTGGGGCGCCGACGTGAGCGAGGACGGTTTCTCGCGTCGCACCGGCAAGCACCGCTGCGTTGCCACCGTGCCCGACACGAAATCCTCGGCCGGCGTGGGTTCCGACCAGTCCCGTTGGACAGGAGAAAAGGCCGGCGCGCAGATTAACGCCACCGATAGCAAGGGCGAAAAGACCATTACGCAGGAAATGCGCCAACTCGCCTACGACAACTGGGAGACGACCGACGACCACGGCATGCAAATCTACGGTTTGGCCAAGGATCAGAACGGCAAAGAGTACTTCATGATGAAGAACTCGTGGGGTGACTACGGTCCCTACAAGGGTTTCTGGTACGTGTCCAAGCCTTATGCGGCCTACAAGACGATGAACATCGTCATCAACAAGCACGCCATTCCCGCTGCCATCCGCACAAAGCTCGGCATCTGATCGCGCAGGCGGCGTGACCCCCCGCTTTTTTGCATTACCGCTGCGACCCCTTCTCCGCAAGTTGCCCGCCGCCGCGGTAACCTCCCCATGCTGTGCGCATCTGCTCCGCTCCGGCGGCGAGCGGATGCGCACATTGCTTTTGCAGCCCACCCTGTTTGTCATTCGCCTTTCGCCGACAAGCACTTTTCCCCTCCCACCCATGTCTTCCGAATACTCTCCCCTGCGCCGTTTCTCCCGCTGGCTCACCCGTTGGCGCCATCGTTGCGGCTACGGTGTCCACTCTCCTTGGGCCTTTTCGTGGATCACCGAGGTCATTTACAACGACTTCGCCTACTACGCCTACGCGCCTTTGCACCGCCGTCGGCTCTTGCCCGCCTCCGACCCCGAAGCTCTTGCCGGCGCACTCAACGAAAAAGACGACCGCCTGCTCTTTCGACTGGCCAATGCCGCCGAAGCCCGCGAAATCGCCCTCGTCGGTGCCGTCGACCCGCGCGAAAAAGCCTACCTTGCGGCTGCCCGCACCGGTGCTCGTCTCACTGCCTACGACGCCTTCCCTTCGCCGGTCGAAAACTGCCTTGCGCAGCACGATTTCCTCTACTTTTCCTCGGCCGATCTCCTGCCCACGCCGCCCTATTCGCCGATTTCGGCCGAAAGTCGTCCCGAAGGGGTGCCGCCTCGCGGTGGTACACGGCATAGATCGTGATGCGGCCGCGCGAGCCGCCTGGGTCTCTTTCCAAAACCACCCCGATGTGCACGTCAGCTTCGATCTCGGACGGTTCGGATTGGCCTTTTTCGCCCCGCAACTCCAGCGACAGCACTACGTCGTGGCCTATTTTTGAGCTGAAAATGAGGCGGAAACTCAGAAAATGAGCACCCGCGGCGAAACAACAGGCGAAAAATTTGGCTGTTCGCGAAGAAATACTATCTTTGCACACTCAAATTGTAAAAACCTATCCGCTTAACTATGTATTGGACATTGGAATTGGCTTCGAAACTCGAAGATGCGCCTTGGCCCGCCACCAAGGAAGAACTCATAGACTACGCCATGCGTTCCGGCGCCCCGCTGGAAGTGGTGGAGAACCTTGAAGAGCTCGAAGACGAAGGCGAAATCTACGAAACGATCGAGGACGTTTGGCCCGACTATCCCACGAAGGAAGATTTCCTCTTCAACGAAGACGAATATTGATTCCCCTCTCTCGGCGGAAGCCCGTGTGGCTCCCGCCTTTTTTGTGTCATTTCTCGTCGCGCTTCCCCGTTTTCTCATGGTTCCCTCCACTTCCCCTTCTTGCCGCGCCGCTGTCGAAATTGTTCCCTCCGCACACAGCGAAACACCGCCTGCCTCGGTGCCGACGGTCACCGTCATTGTGCCCGTGCGCAACCGTTCCGGCGTGATCGTGCGCTGCCTCGATTCGGTAGTCGCGCAAACGTATGCCGCAGTGCGGCTCATTGTGGTCGACAACGGCTCGACCGACGACAGTCGTTCGGTGGTGGCAGACTGGTTGGAGGCGCATGCGCCTCGTTTTCTCGAGGCCCGCTTGCTCGACGAGCCACGGGCCGGCGCCAATGCGGCGCGCAATTGCGGATTGCGCACAGTGACAAGCGGTTACGTGGCCTTTTTCGATTCGGACGATGAGATGTCGCCCGACTTTCTCGTCGCCATGCTCTCCGCCCTGCGGCGTAGCGCCGGTGCCCGCTGGGTTTTGGCGCGCACCCGCATGATCTTTCCCGACGGCACCGTGCAGGTGCGCCACGGCGTGCCCCACCCCACGGCGGTTCGCCACTTGCTCAGTGCGCAAGTCTCCACCCAATCGTTGGTGGCCGAGGCCGCTTTGTTGCATGAAGTCGGCGGTTGGGACGAAACGCTCACTTGTTGGCAAGACTACGAGCTGGGTTTCCGTCTACTGCGCCACGCACCGCGACCGGCCTGGTGCGAGCAGGTGTTTCATCGCATCTATCGCACGGCCGACAGCATCACCGGCCATTCTCTTTCGGCCAATGCCTCGGGTATTGCGGCGGCGCTGTGCCGATTGGCCGAACAAGTGGAAACGCCTTCCGCCTTTCCCCGTGCTACGGGCGACGCGCAACAGCTGTCGGCGCAGTGTAGGCGGGCGCTGTGGTTGCGCGCGCACATTGTGGCCGGCCGGTTTTGTGCAGAAGGCGCGGCGCCTTCTGCCGAATTGCTGCTTCGTGCCGTCAGCGCCCGGCTTCGTCCGCTGTCCTTCGCTGATCGTGTGGTGTGTGGCCTACTCCGTCGCTACACCGCCTTGGGCGGACGTGCCGCCTGGCGCTTGGCTCTGCTTTGGTGTGCGCTTCGCTGAATCGCATCCCACCAATTGCGTGATATGGCCCCTTTTTCTTGTTTTTCTGTACGTGGCGTAAAATCGGGCGACCGATCAGTCGTTTGATTTTACGCGAGAAAGATTATGTTTGGTAGCGTTTTCGCTTCTTTCCCCCCGTTGCGCACCGAAAAGCCCCCCGCTATTCTTCATTTTCTCCCCGTTTTCTCATCCTTCTCCCCCATTTTCTTTGCTTTGTGCTGAACTTCTCTTCGTCGTCCGCGCACAGTCGAATCGCAGACGGGGAGTTGCCGAACACCATGCCCATGCTTGCCTTTGCGCACTCCAAGCGCGGTCGCCAATTCCCCTCAGGCGTATCGTTTCACGTGAAACTATTTTTTGCGCCTTCGCGAGAGCAAATGTACACTGCCGTCGATGGAGAAAGCGCAGGGCAAAGGTCACGAGTGCCCCCTTCTTTCCGAGAATTGCCGCGGTCTGTTGTTATTAGTGAACCATATTATTTTTCTTTCCCATGCGATATTTGTGTGGATTGTGCGAGTTGTGTACTTTTGCGCTTGTCCTTTTATGACACAGACCGCAAGTAAAATTATATTCCACAGAACAATGCAAACTCTAAAAACTATTTTGTTCCTTCTTTTGGCTGCATTCATGATCTATGCCGGTGTCAGCCACCTCACCTTCCATCGTTTGGACTTCGTAGCCGAGGTGCCTATGTGGCTCCGTTTCAGTGATGGATTCACAGATTTCGTAGTTTTGGCTTCGGGTGTGGTGGAAATCATGCTGGGGCTTTCGATGTTGCTGCTTTGGCGCCACAAAGCCAAGATGGGCGCCCTGTTGGCTCTTTTCTTTGTGCTGGTTTTTCCCGGCAACCTCAATCAGTATATCTACCACATCGACGCATTTGGTTTGAACACCGACACGCAACGACTCATTCGCCTCTTCTTCCAGCCGCTACTCATCGCATGGGCGCTTTGGTGCACGGGTGGTTGGAGTGTTTGGAAAGCCGCATGGAACGCTTGCTTTGCAAGCCGCAACGCATAAGGCGCACGGTCTCGCCGCCTTCTCGCTTCTCACCGCTGGTTTCGCGAGGGCGCAAAAAAATCCCGCCGACGATGGTTCACATCGTCGGCGGGATTGCGCTATGTTTCGTTTTGTTTCATGTGTCCCGTCGGCTCATCCCCAGACTTCGCGGGCAATTTCCTGCACGAGTGCGATCTTGGCCCACTGTTCTTCTTCGGTGAGTTTGTTGCCGATTTCGCAGGAAGCGAATCCACATTGGGGACTGAGGCAGAGGCGTTCGAGCGGAACGTATTGAGCCGCCTCGTGTATGCGCCGAATCACGGTGGCTTTGTCCTCCAGCTCCGGTCGTTTGGTGGTGATGAGTCCGAGCACCACGTACTTGCCTTCGGCCACGTCGGCCAGCGGTGCGAAGCTGCCCGAGCGTTCGTCGTCGAATTCGAGGTAGAAGGCGTCTACTTGCTCAAGTGCAAAGAGCGTTTTCGACACCGCATCGTAGGGACCTTGGAACGCCCAGTCGGAATGATAGTTGCCGCGGCACACGTGGGTGGTAATCGCCACGCCTTCCGGACGATCTTCGAGGGCCAAATTGTTCAAGCGCAGACTCGTGGCTTGCAACAAAGCGGGATCGACGTCCGTTCCGAGGACTTTGTCGAAGTTGTCGCTGCAGTATCCACCCCAAGTGCAGTCGTCCAACTGGATATTGCGGCAGCCCGCAGCAGCAAGGTCGCGGATCACGGTGCGGTAGGCGGCGCCAATGTCTTGAATCAGCTCTTCGTGGTCGGGATAGACGGCCGTTGTTGTCTTGGCATTGTCGCCGCGGAACAATTCAGCGTAGAACTGTGCGGGTGCAGGCAGGGTTTGCCGTGCCACCACACCCGGGCGTTCAAACTGCTTGACGAACTTGAAGTGCTCGACAAAGGGGTGCTTTTCGCCGCTGATTTTCCCGGTGAGTCGGCAAGATCCGCATGTGGTTTCGATTTCGTGGAATTGGTAACCGTGTTCCAGCTCGATGCGTTCCACGCCTTGGAAACCCCAGGTGAAATCCAGGTGCCAATAGCTGCGTCGGAACTCTCCGTCGGTGATCACTTGGAGGCCTGCGGCGAGTTGGTGCTCGATGAGCGCGGTGATGCACTCGTCTTCCACCTGTTTGAGTTGGGCGGCATCGATTTGTCCGGCGGCGAAACGTGCACGGGCTTCGTGCAAACGTGCGGGGCGGAGGAAGCTGCCGACGATATCGGCGCGGTGGGGGGCGAGAAGTTGGCTCATGTCTATTTTAGTTTTTGCGATTTGACGTTGATGTTTCGATGGTGCAAAGGTAGCGCGCCGCGTTTTCACCGACAAATTATTTCTGTAATACAGAAGAATATGCTACATTTGCCGAAAATCACTGCGTTTTGCAGCAAATCATTCTCCGAAATCCGAAATTACAGGATGGCAAAATTAGATCCCACGGACATTGAAATCTTGCGTGCGCTGCAACGCAACGCCAAACTCACGGTGAAAGAGTTGGCCGACAAGGTGCATCTTTCGCCCTCGCCCACCTTCGAGCGACAACGCCGCTTGGAACGCGAAGGATATATCGAGCGCTACGTGGCAAAAGTGGATCCAAAGAAAGTGGGCAACACAATTGTGGTGTTTTGCAACATCAAACTCAAGCAACACAGCGGGCGTTTGAGTGAAGAATTCATGGAAGCGGTGCGCAACATCGACGAAATCACGGAATGTTACAACACTTCGGGCGATTTCGACTTTATGATCAAGATTTTTGTCCGCGATATGGCGCACTATCAGGATTTTGTGCTCCACAAACTTGGGCGCATCGACAGTATCGGTAGCTTGCACAGTATTTTTGTCATCGGCGAAGTGAAAGCCCAAAGCATGATTCCGATCGCGGTCGACGCCTTTCGCTGAAAAATGGGGGACGGCGGTCTGATACGGCCCGACGTCGGAGCCGACCCGGCGAGGCGTTGCGCGCTTCTCCGCGAATGGCTATATATATAAGGAGGAGAAACGCATATATAGGGAGAGGAAACACATCTATAAGGAGGGAAAACGCACCGGCGGCACGATCTGCAAAAGATCGTGCCGCCGTTTTTGAAATTCAGACCTGCGCAATCGGTCGATCGTCGGCGCAAAGTCGTCCCCATTCGCGGCGCAGTGCAAGTGCCGCAGCCCAGGCTTCACCGGTGGGTGGGGCAGATGCGGAAGTGGCGGGGGGAGAAGCTGCTGCCCATCGCGTCGAATCGGCGCAAAACCTCGCCCGCCGTGAGCGCGTGCACATCGATATCCACCTTAAACACGGTGCGGAGTCGCGCCGCTTCGCCGACAGTTTCGCCCTCCACGGGAAGTCGGTAAAGACAACCCGCCGCTTCCAACCGCCGGCAGGCACGAAAGGCCACATCGACGGGGAGTTGGAGCTCGCGGGCCAAGTGGTGGAGCGGGAGCGAGGGTTTGCCGTCGAGAAAACGTCGCGCCAGCAGTCCCATCATGCGCAGAGCCACCACGTCGTCGGCCTGTCTGCTGAGTTGCGGTGCCGCGTCGTCGGTGGAGGAGAGGAAGGTTTTTTGTTCGATCACGCAGGAAAGCGCCACCCCACCCAGGCAAATGCTCCAAGTCACGTAGAGCCAGAGCATGAGCAGCGGGAGAATGGCAAAAGAGCCGTAGATGGCGTTGTAACTACTGAGGAACAATTGGCTGTTGACGTAGAGATCTTGGACCGCACAAAAGAGAGTTCCGGTGAGCAGTGCGGGAAATCCAACGCTACGCCAGCGCATCGGCGCCAAAGGTATGAACTTAAACATCAGCGCAAAGACACTTCCGGCCACAATCGCCTTGACCACCCACGAAACCACGGGAGCACTGTCGTCGGCCAGCGAGAAATGCGGAAGATAGTTGAGTAATTTCAGCACAATGACCCACACGCCGCTGAGAAAGAAGATGGAAAAGATGAGAAACACGATGAGTCCTAGGTAGGACAGCGAGAAACTGAACAGACTGCGCGAAGTGTGAATGCCCCACATGGCATTAAATCGGCGTTCGATGTTGTTGACGAGCGAAATGAGGGTAAAGGCCAAAACAAAGAAGCTGACCCCGACCACCACATCGTCTTGTGTGCGCGAAATGTAGGAGTTGGCAAAGTCCATGAGCTGGCCTACGATGTGATCGGGCATACTTAAATCGGCGCGGAGTTGGGTTTCGAGATAGCGGTCCAGCCCAAAGCCGCGGCCGACGGCCATGAGCAGCGCCAAGAGGGGGACAACGGAAAGCACCGTGGTGTAAGTCAGTGCCGCGACGTGGGTGAACAGATCGTTGCGGTCGATTTGCAGCCAAAGAGCCCGCACGATCTGCACGAACCGGCAGCGTTGGGCTCGCAAAACAAGGAGGCGAAGAGAAGACATGAGGAGAAAGCAGGGAAAAGAGAGGGAAGAGGAGCGCCATCATTCGCCCCACGAGGAGCGATCGAGGTTGCGATAGGAGATGGCTTCAGCGATGTGTGCCCGCGTGATGCGGTCCACGCCTTCGAGATCGGCGAGGGTGAGTGCCACTTTGAGCACGCGCTCGTAGGCTCGGGCCGAGAGTCCGAGTCGGTCGAGGGCCGTTTCGAGTGCAGCATGCGCATCGGCGTCGAGTTGCACGAAGTCTCGGATGTGTTTGGCGGCCATTTGTGCGTTGCAATGCACGCCGGGACAGTCGGCAAATCGGTGTTCTTGTCGTCGGCGTGCCGCAACCACCCGTGCCCGAATGGCCGCCGAGCTCTCGCCGGCGGGGGCCGCTGAGAGTTCGCGCACGGAAACCGGCACCACCTCCACCTGCAGATCGATGCGATCGAGCAGCGGTCCGCTGATGCGGCTCATGTAGCGCTGCACTTGTCCCGGCCGGCAGGTGCACGGGTGGTGCGGGTCGTTGTAGTATCCGCAGGGACAAGGGTTCATGGCCGCCACCAGCATGAAGGAACAGGGCAAAGTGACGTTGTAGCGGGCGCGCGAAATGCTGATCTGCCGGTCCTCGAGCGGTTGGCGCAGGGTTTCGAGCGCATTTTTGGAGTATTCGGGAAATTCATCGAGAAAGAGCACACCGTTGTGCGCCAGACTCACCTCGCCGGGCTGAAGATGCGCGCCGCCCCCGATGAGTGCCACGTCAGAGATGGTGTGGTGGGGCGAGCGGAAGGGGCGTGTGGAAATGAGAGTGTCGCCGCGCCCGAGTTTTCCCGCCACCGAATGGATTTGCGTGGTCTCCAAACTTTCCGCCAAACTGAGCGGCGGCAAAATAGAGGGGAGGCGTTTGGCCATCATGCTCTTGCCGCAGCCCGGACTCCCCACGAGCAAGATGTTGTGCCCGCCAGCTGCTGCCACTTCGAAGGCACGTTTCACGAGCGGCTGGCCTTTCACCTCGCTGAAATCGTAAGGGAACGTCTCTTGTGCGGCGTAAAATTCCGCGCGGGTGTCGACCACGGTGGGCAAGAGGGGCGCCCTGCCCTCGAGGTGGCCGATGAGCTCCGTGAGGTGGCGCACGCCGAACACCTGCACGCGGTCCACCACGGCGGCCTCTCGGGCATTCTCTTCGGGCACGAAGAGTGTGGTGTAGCCCATGCGGCGGGCGAGAATGGCGGCGGGGAGAACGCCGCGCACCGGTCGGAGATCGCCGTTGAGCCCCAGTTCGCCGAGAAAGATGCACCCCTCAATCGGGGGGCCGACCGGGTGAATGCGTTCGTGCGAAAGCAGCAGGCCGATGGCCAGCGGGAGATCGTAGCTGCTGCCCTCCTTCTTGACGTCGGCGGGTGCGAAGTTAATCGCCATGTCCATGCCGCCCGGTAGGGCAAATCCGCTGTTTCGAGTGCCGACCGCACGCGAGTTTTGCTTTCTTTGACGGCACTGTCAGGAAGCCCGACCATCACGAAAACAGCGTCGCGGGGTTGGTCGAAACGAGTGACGTTGATTTCGATCAGCACGCGCGAAGCGGTCAGACCGTTGATGGCAACTGTGTGTACGGTGGAGAGCATGGCAGAGATCGAGGCTATGTTTTGCGCATTCCTCCTCAGGGCGAGGCCGCGCGGCGCCGCAGGGAAGGGGAAAACGCGTTTATCTTCACACGCAAATCTACACATTTTTAAGGACGTGCCCAAGCGATCACGGGCATTTGGAAGACTCCTGTCGAAAACACGGGGGGAAATGCCGAAAAACTCCCCATTTTCGGCGCAAAGCCCCCCGCAAAAAGTCCTTTCTCCGCCGCTTTTCCCCTCTCTTCCCCGCAGGGAACGCGGACAAAGCGGAGGTGTCGACCGAAAGGAGGGCGAAAGCACGAGGCAAAATAGACAAACGGCAAATATACACAAGATTTCACCACATTTGTCCCGCGAAATGCGTACTTTTGTCGCATGATTCACCTCCAAGACAAGATAAAATGAAGAAGGCCGACCTCTTAGACCGCAAAATACTCAAAGTCATCTCTGTGGATGCCCGCCGCAGCTTTAAAGAGATCGCCGCCCAGTGCGGCGTTTCGCGCGCGCCGCCATCCACCAGCGCGTGGTGCGCATGGTGCAACGCGGCATCATCGTCGGCAGTGGCTACCAAGTGAACCCCAAGTTCCTGGGCTTCGGCACCTGCACCTACATCGGTATCAAGCTCGAACGCGGTTCGATGTACAAAACGGCGGTGGCCAAGCTCAACGAGATCCCCGAAATCGTGGAATGTCACTTCACCACCGGCCCCTACACCATGCTCGTCAAGCTCTATTCGCGCGACAATGAGCACCTGAAAGACCTGCTCAACAATCGCATCCAGGAGATTCCGGGTGTGACCTCGACCGAGACGATGATTTCGCTGGAGCAAAGCATCTCGCGCACCATTCCTATCGGCATCGGCGACGAGGACGACGAGAGCCCGGTGGCCGACGAAAAGGAAACAGAAGTGGTGGACGAAGTCGAAGACTGATTTATCTGCCCGCCTCTTCCCAATTTCCTACTGCGTATGTCACATCTCGCTTTCGAAGGACTGCTGCTGGGTTTTTGCACCTTCCTGACCATCGGCATCTTTCACCCCATTGTGGTGAAAGCCGAATACTATTTCGGGCTCCGTCCGTGGGCGGTGTTCCTGCTTTGCGGCGTGGCCGGCGTGGCCGGCGCCCCGTTTATCGCTTCGGTTTTCTGGAGCGCGCTATCGGCCATTGTGGGTTTTTCCTGCCTGTGGAGCATTTTGGAACTCTTCGAGCAGCGGCAGCGAGTCATCAAGGGCTGGTTTCCGATGAACCCGCGGCGCCGCGACGAATATCCCGCCGATGCGGTGCCCTACGGTGGCTATCCGCCCCCGTCTTCCGCCGTCGACGACGAGCCGCTTTCCGCCGACGAGCAACTGCCCTGCGCGTAACGCATCGCGCGGCAGCTTGCCCTTTTCTTTTTGCCCCCGCCTGCAAGTCACTGTCTCGACGCTATTCGACGCTCGGAGAGTGACTTGCCGCGCCCATGAGGGCACCTTCTCCTCAAGCATTTCAGCACATGAACTATAATCTGGACGAACTCTATGCACAGGCCACGCGTCGGCTCACCGACCGCCGGCCGCTCATTGTCATCACGGGCAATTTCGGTGAACCGGGTTGCACGCTCGGCACGGGCTACTACGAATCGGTGGTTCGTGCGGGCGGTTTGCCGCTCATCGTTCCGCCTTCGACCGACTTGTCGGGCATCGACGAACTGTTGCAACGCGCCGACGGCCTGTTGCTCTCGGGCGGCGCCGATCTGAACCCGCTCTGGATGGACCAAGAGCCGCTGTCTGAGCTGGGCGGCATCAATCCCGTGCGCGACGCCTTCGAGTTGCTGTTGGCTCGCCGCGCCTACGATTGGCAAATTCCCGTGCTCGGCATCTGTCGCGGCATGCAAGTGCTCACCGTTGCCCTCGGCGGCACGGTGCACCAGGATCAACAGGCCGCGCATCCGGAGCGCAAACTCATCAAACACTCGCAGCAGGCGCCGCGTTCCGAGCGCTCGCACAGCATCGCCACGGTGGACGATTCGATGCTCCACCGTTTGCTCGGCGACCGGGTTTTGGTCAATTCCTTCCACCATCAATCTGTCGACGCCACCGGCCCACACCTGCGCGTCACGGCCGTCGCTCCCGACGGCATCGTCGAAGCCGTGGAAAGCACGGAGCGCAAGAGCATTTTGGGCGTACAGTGGCACCCCGAATGCCTCGAGGGCGAGGATTCGCGCGCACTTTTCACCCACTTTGTGAGCGAAGCGCACAACTACCGTCGCGCCCGCCGTTGGCACGCCGCGCACCTCACGCTCGATTCGCATTGCGACACGCCGATGTTCTTCGATCAAGACATCGATTTCAACCGCCGCGATCCGAAAATCCTTGTCGACATCCACAAAATGACCGAGGGCGGTCTCGATGCCTCGATCATGGTGGCCTATCTTGCGCAAAACGGTCGCGGCGCTGCTGCCAATGCCGCCGCCACCGCTAAGGCCAATGAGATTCTCGACCGGTTGGAACACATGGTGGCCGGTTGTCCGCAGGCCCGCATGGCCTATTCGCCCGCCGACCTCGCGGCCAACAAGCAGGCAGGGCTGCGCAGTGTGATGCCCGGCATCGAAAATGCCTTTGCCTTCGGAACAGAGCTGGCCAATGTGTCGCATTTTCGCCGGCGCGGCGTGGTCTATGCCACGCTTTGCCACAACGGCAACAATGATATCTGCGACTCGGCTCGGCCGAACAAGGGCGATTTGGCCCAACATCCCGACCGCGGGGGCGCCGAGCACGGCGGTCTCTCGGAATTTGGCCGCAGTGTGGTGCGCGAAATGAACCGCGTCGGCATGATGGTCGACCTTTCGCACGGCGCCGAGACGAGTTTCTACGACGTCCTCGAGGTTTCTGCGCTGCCCATCGTGTGCAGCCACTCGTCGGCTCGCGCCCTGTGCAACCACCCGCGCAACCTGACCGACGACCAACTGCGTGCCCTCGCCGCCGCCGGGGGAGTGGCGCAATGCACCTTCTACGCCGGTTTCTTGCGCACGGACGATGCGAACGCCACTGTCGACGACGCGCTGCGCCACCTCCTGCACATGATTTCGGTGGCCGGCATAGACCACGTGGGCATCGGCACCGATTTCGATGGCGACGGCGGTGTGCCGGGATTGGCCAACGCTTCCGAACTCATTCAGCTCACCCGTCGTTTGCAGGCCGAGGGTTTCACCGACGAAGATCTGGCCAAAATCTGGGCCGGCAACTTCCTTCGCGTCATGACCCGGGTGCAAGCCGCGGCACAAAGCTGACGATCAAAACAACTCCTCATTCGTTCCACCTCAAAGGATCATTCCAACCGCTATGAAGCTCTCCTCTCTTGTCACGCTGCTCTTTGCGGTCGCCACGCTCACGCCGTTGGCTTGCAAAAGCAGCAAACCCACTTCAGAAAACACCGATGCCGTCGACTCTTCGCGCCTGTGTCGCGTGACGTTCAACGGCGATTCGGCCATGAACTACGCCCGCGCACAATGTGACTTCGGTCCGCGCACCCCCAACTCCGCAGCGTTGAAAAAATGCGGCGACTACATCGTCGGTCGCTTCAAAGCCTTGGGACTCACCGTCACCGAGCAACGCACCACGGTGACCGGTTGGGACGGCAAACAGCTCGGTTGTCGCAACATCATTGCCGCTTTTCACCCCGAACGCAAGGACCGTGTGGTGATTGCCGCGCACTACGACTCGCGTCCGTGGGCCGAAAAAGATGCCGACTCCAGTCGCCACCACACGCCCGTGATGGCCGCCGACGACGGTGCCTCGGGAGTGGCCGTTCTGCTCGAAGTGGCTCGCCATCTTGCGGAGCTCAATCCGAAAATCGGCGTGGACCTCGTTTGCTTCGACGCCGAAGACTACGGTGCACCCTACTGGGCGCCCGAGAATAAGCGCGACGATGAAAGCACTTTCTGCCTCGGTTCGCAATATTGGAGCAAGCAACTCGCCGCAGACTACAAACCTCGCTACGGCATCTTGCTCGACATGGTGGGTGGAAAGGACAATCGTTTCTACTTCGAAGGCTTTCCTTGCGCTATGCCCAGCCTGTGGTGACAAAGGTGTGGGATGCCGCGCGCCTGGCCGGTGCCGGCGACTATTTCGTGCAGGAATCGGGCGGTTTCATCACCGACGACCACCTGCCGATGAACAATATCGGGGGCATTCCCACCATCGACGTGATCGCCTTCACGCCCGATACGGGATTTCCCGCCCACTGGCACACCACGGGCGACACGATGGACAAACTCAGTCCCAACACGCTGCGTGCCGTGGGACAGACGTTGCTGCAAGTGCTCTCTGAAGAAAAATAATGTCGGTCTGTTCGGCCGGCCTTGGCCACAACCGCCCCGCACAGTGTGGGGCGCGCGACGAAACGCCCCGGCCGACCCCAAAACCTCTACGCTCAATTAAAAATATGACCATCAACGAAATACAAGACGAGATCATCGAAGAATTTTCGGAAATCGAAGATTGGATGGATCGCTATCAACTCATCATTGACCTCGGAGAAGAAGGCGACGTGTTGCCGGCTTCGGAGAAGAACGAATCGAATCTCATCGACGGCTGCCAAAGTCGGGTGTGGATTGTTTGCGATCAGCAGGCCGACGGCACCCTCGTTTTCCGCGGCGAAAGCGACGCCCTCATCGTGAAAGGCTTGGTTTGCCTGCTGCTGCGCGTGGTGAACGGCCACACGCCCGAGGAGATTCGCGATGCCGATCTCTATTTTATCCCGAAAATCGGGCTGGCCGAAAATCTTTCGCCGACGCGCTCGAATGGTTTGCTCGCCATGATCAAGCGCATCAAGGCTTATGCCGTTGCGCTCAGCGCATAAACCCCGTCACGCTTCTGCAAAGTGCAGCCCTTCAATGGGCAAATGCCTACTTTTCTCCCACCGGAAACCAGATTTTCGGTGGGAGAAGTTGTTTTTTCTGAGAAAAAGTCCCCGGAAAATTTGGCGAAGCCGAATGAATGTACTACCTTTGCACTCGCAAACGCAAAGGAAGTCCTGCTTCTCGAGCGTTATCCTCCAAAAAACAATCGGGGTGTAGCTCAGTTGGTTAGAGTACGCGTCTGGGGGGCGTGAGGTCGCTGGTTCGAGTCCAGTCACCCCGACAAAATTCAAGGTATTGAAAAAGGAAAGCATTCCGGATTCAATACCTTTTTTTGTGTTCGTCTCCTCGTGTCGTGAGCTTTGCCGCCGACAGCACGCCCCTCCCACGTGATGCCGGCCGATCTACGCGAAGGCTGTCGGGATTAGTTTGTCGACACACATTATATATATAGGCGCCCTCGCAGCCCTTTCGTGGGAAAATTGTAACTTTGCCCCAAAATCACAACAACACATGAGCGATAAATTCAAGCGAACCCTCATTACCGCCGCGCTACCCTACGCCAACGGCGGTGTGCACATCGGCCACCTCGCCGGTGTTTACGTACCCTCCGACATCTATGCCCGCTACCTCCGTCTGCGTCACCGCGATGTGCTTTTCATCTGTGGATCGGACGAGCACGGTGTTCCCGTAACTATCCGTGCGCGCAAAGAAGGTTGCAGCGTTCAGGAAGTGGTGGACCGCTATCACAAGCTCATCAAGGACAGTTTCGAAGGTTTCGGCATCTCTTTCGACATCTATTCGCGCACCACGAGTGCCACCCACCGCAAGGTGGCGTCGGACTTCTTCCGCACGCTCTACGACAAGGGCGAATTTGTGGAGAAAACCAACGAACAGTACTACGACGAAGAGGCACACACCTTCCTGGCCGACCGCTACATTATGGGCGAATGCCCCCACTGCGGCAACCCCGACGCCTACGGTGACCAGTGTGAGCGCTGTGGCAAGGATCTTTCGCCCACCGAACTGATCAACCCGCGCAGTACCGTTTCGGGAGCCAAGCCTGTGCTGCGCGAAACCACGCACTGGTATCTGCCACTCGACAAGCATCAGCAATGGCTCGAGCCGTGGATTGAGAGCCACCCGGAGTGGCGCTCCAACGTGAGTGGACAGTGCAAGAGTTGGTTCGACATGGGACTCAAACCCCGCGCCGTGAGTCGCGATCTGGATTGGGGTATCCCGGTGCCGGTGGAAGGCGCCGAAGGCAAAGTGCTCTATGTGTGGTTTGACGCCCCGATCGGCTATATCTCCAACACGAAGGAATTGCTTCCCGACAGTTGGGAAACGTGGTGGAAGAGCCCCGATACGCGCCTCATTCACTTCATCGGCAAGGACAATATTGTGTTCCACTGCATCGTGTTCCCCGCGATGCTCAAGGCCGAAGGATCATATATCCTTCCCGACAACGTGCCGGCCAACGAATTTCTCAATCTCGAGGACAACAAAATCTCCACTTCGCGCAACTGGGCGGTGTGGCTCCACGAATATCTCGTGGATTTCCCCGGCAAGCAGGACGTGTTGCGCTACGTGCTCACCGCCAATGCACCGGAAACGAAGGACAACAATTTCACTTGGGCTGATTTCCAAGCGCGCAACAACAATGAACTGGTGGCCGTTTATGGCAACTTCGTGAACCGCGCCCTTCAGCTCACGCAGAAATACTACGAAGGTCGTGTGCCCACCTGCGGCGAACTCACAGAGACCGACCGCGCCACGATCGAAGAATTCCGCGGAGTAAAAACCGAAGTGGAACGACTGATCGAAGCTTTCCGCTTCCGCGATGCACAAAAAGAGGCGATGAACCTCGCCCGTATCGGTAACAAATACTTGGCCGATGCCGAACCTTGGAAGGTGATCAAGACCGATCCCGACCGTGTAAAGACCATTCTCTACCTCTCGCTCCAATTGGTGGCCAATCTTTCCATCGCCTTCGAACCGTTTCTCCCCTTCTCTTCTGCGCGTCTGCGCGAAATGATCGCCATGCCGTCCGCCGATTGGGAGCGTTTGGGCAGCATCGATTTGCTGGAACCCGGTACACAACTGCCCAAACCCGAACTGCTGTTTGAGAAAATCGAGGACGAAGCCATTCAGCATCAGCTCGATAAACTCGAAAACATTCGCAAGGAGAATGAAAAGGCCAATCACAAAGCCAATCCCATTCGCGAGACGATCGATTTTGCTGATTTCGAAAAACTTGATATCCGCGTGGGTACGGTGACCGCTTGCGAGCGCGTGCCGAAAATGAAGAAACTGTTGCGCTTCGAAATCGCCGACGGACTTGAGAACCGTGTCATCGTTTCGGGCATTGCGCAGCACTACGAGCCCGAACAGCTCGTGGGTAAGCAAGTTTGCTTCATCGCCAACCTGGCTCCGCGTACGTTCAAGAACGGCCTCATCAGCGAGGGCATGATTCTCTCGGCCCTCAATGCCGACGGATCGCTCTCTGTCATCACCCCCGACCGTGAAGTACTGCCCGGATCGGAGGTTTCCTGATCGCGGCAAGCTCCTCAAAACGAGACCTCCCCACTTCTTCGCATGGAAGTGGGGAGGTCTCGTTGTTTTTCTACGTGCCCCGTTCGGATCGTCTGCTCACTTTGCTCGGGAGCAGTGCCTTACTATGATGTTTCAACGAAGCATGTTTCGATGGCCGGCAATTTCTACCTAAAAAAAGCGCGCGCTCCGTTTCCGTGTGGGGAATTTGGAGTGCGCGCAGGGTGTGTGACTTGTGGGCGTGGCAGAAGATCGTCCGAAGCCGGGACGAAAGGCCACAGCACCTCAATGAATGTGTTCGAAACTACGCAGTTCGACGTCGAAAATCAAGGTGGAATGACCAGGAATGCGGTCTACCTGCGTTTCACCGTAGGCCAGTCGCGAAGGCAAAATCAAGCGCCAGCGGTCGCCGATGCGCATGGATTGCAGTGCCGTGCCGAAGCCGGGTACCACACCTTGGACTGCAAATTTGTTGGTTTGGGCGAACATCGGGTCGAAGATGCGTGCCGAATCGGACGACGTGCCCGAATGGTCGAAGAGATAGCCCTTTGCGTGGTTGGCGGTGGGGATGAGCCGTCCGGCGTAGGCCACTCTCACCGAATCGGTCGAGAGCGGCGAGCCGGAACCCGTACCGTGTTGCAAGCAATGGACGACCACCGAATCGCGGCTGTCGGCTTTTGCGTTGGGACCGATGATATAATTGCGCAGCACGCGCCAATCGCAGTGTTGCTCCCAAGCATCGCCCCACTTAGCGCGCGCTTGGGCGATGGCGTTGCGCGCAGTGCGCAGACTGTCGGCGAAGGCCGCATCGTTGCGCGCTGCCCAGTTGGCATATTCGGGGTTGGGTTCTTCCTTTTCGGAGCAAGCCCCCAACATGAAGAGGACAACGGGGAGAAAGAGCAGAAGAAAGCAGCGTTTCATCGCGGAGCGAGGTTTGGAGGTAAGGGTTAAATGATGGGCGCGGCGCACTGAGTGTCACGCCGCGCCGTGAAAACTTATTTGAGCTGACGCAAGAGCGTGGTGATGGCCACTTTCTCCTCGATGATGGAGCGCAGCGCGTCGATCGCCACACGTTCTTGTTGCATCGTGTCGCGGTGACGGATCGTCACGCAGTTGTCCGTGAGCGTCTCGTGGTCGACCGTGATACAATAAGGCGTGCCGATGGCATCTTGTCGACGATAGCGCTTACCGATAGAGTCCTTCTCTTCGTAACTGCAGCGGAAGTGGAAGCGCAGTTCGTTGAGGATCTCGCGCGCTTTTTCGGGAAGTCCGTCCTTCTTGACGAGCGGCAAAATGGCCAATTTCACGGGAGCGAGCGCTGCCGGGAGGTGGAGCACAACGCGCGTTTCGCCGTTTCGAGTTTCTCCTCATGGTAAGCGTGACACATGACGCTGAGGAACATGCGGTCGACACCTATCGAAGTCTCGATGACGTAAGGCGTGTAGCTTTCGCCGCTTTCGGGATCGAAGTATTCGATCTTCTTACCGCTGAATTTGGCGTGTTGCGAGAGGTCGAAGTTCGTGCGGGAGTGGATACCCTCCACTTCTTTGAATCCGAACGGCATACGGAATTCGATGTCGCTGGCTGCATTGGCATAGTGTGCCAGTTTTTCGTGGTCGTGGAAGCGATAGTTCTCTGCGCCGAAGCCCAGTGCCTGGTGCCAAGCCATGCGGGTCTCTTTCCAGCGGGCGAACCACTCGAGTTCGGTGCCGGGCTTGACAAAGAATTGCATCTCCATCTGCTCGAACTCTCGCATGCGGAAGATAAACTGTCGAGCCACGATCTCGTTGCGGAAGGCCTTACCGATCTGTGCGATACCGAACGGAATCTTCATGCGGCCGGTCTTCTGCACGTTGAGGTAGTTGACAAAAATACCCTGTGCCGTTTCCGGTCGGAGGTAGATGGTGCTGCTGCTGTCGGCGGTGGAGCCCATCTCGGTTTTGAACATGAGGTTAAACTGTCGCACCTCAGTCCAGTTGCGTGTGCCGCTGATCGGGCAAACGATCTCCTCGTCGAGGATGATTTGGCGGAGTCCATCGAGGTCGGAGGCGTTCATGGCCACGGAATAGCGCTCGTGGAGTGCATCGCGCTTCTCGGTGAGTTCGCGCACGCGGCCGTTGGTGGCGCGGAATTCGGCTTCATCAAAGGCCTCTTTGAAGCGCTTGCGCCCTTTGGCCACTTCTTTCTCGATCTTCTCGTCGTATTTGGCGATCTGGTCCTCGATGAGCACGTCGGCGCGGTAGCGTTTTTCGAGTCCTTGTTGTCGATGAGCGGATCGTTGAAGGCATCGACGTGTCCGGAAGCCTTCCAAATGGTGGGATGCATAAAGATGGCCGAATCGATGCCCACGATGTTTTCGTGGAGCAGCGTCATGGCCTGCCACCAATACTGTTTGATATTGTTTTTCAGCTCAACACCGAGCTGACCATAGTCGTAAACGGCGCCGAGACCGTCGTAAATTTCGCTGGAAGGGAACACAAAACCGTACTCTTTGCAGTGTGATACGATTTTCTTGAAAACGTCTTCTTGTGCCATTCTGTCTTTTTTGAGTTGTGTGTGAGTGCAAATATACAGTTTTTCGATGAGTTACGACGGAAAAGCCTCCACATTTTGGACGAGTGTGGATGCCGCGTGGGAAGAAAAACGTCGTCGTTACCTCGCTTGCGCCAAATATCGCGCCAACCATTTGGTGTTCTGCGGAAAAGTCTTTATCTTTGCGGCAATTTCGAACGAGGACAGATTTGACTGCTTGCAACCTCTCCAAAAATGCTAAAACGCCCGACCCCGCTTCCCCACAGTCAGTGGGCCTGTTGCGTGTCGGATATCTCGTAGCCCGTCGGGTCCGTTTTCGTTCTGCTTTTCGCCACACGGCGTAGGGCAGATTTTTTGTTATATCCGCCCCTTTCGCCCGCTCGGCTATTGTTTAACTTTCCCCCCCACTCCAATCCTTCTCAACTCATGTCATACATCTACACTTCCGAATCCGTCTCAGAAGGCCATCCCGACAAAGTCGCCGACCAAATTTCGGACGCCGTACTCGACGAATTCCTTGCCCTCGATCCGCAGTCGAAGGTGGCTTGCGAAACCCTCGTCACCACAGGCCAAGTCGTGGTGGCCGGCGAAGTGAAGTCGAATGCCTACGTCGATTTGACCGACGCCATTCGTCGCACCATCCGTCGCATCGGCTACACCAAAGCCGAATACAAGTTCGACGCCGAAAGCTGCGGCATTCTCTCCGCCATTCACGAGCAGAGCGACGACATCAATCGCGGTGTGGAGCGCGAAGCGCCTGAACTGCAGGGCGCCGGTGACCAAGGCATGATGTTCGGTTATGCCAACAACGAGACCGACCGTTACATGCCCCTGCCGCTTTCGTTGGCGCACGACATTCTCATCGTGCTGGCCGACATTCGCCGCGAAGGGCAGGTGATGACCTACCTGCGTCCCGACGCCAAGAGCCAAGTCTCTGTGGAATATGACGACAACGGCCGCGCCCGTCGCATCGACACCATTGTGGTGAGCACCCAGCACGACGAATTCATCACGGCCGAGGAAGCCGGCAGCCAGGCCGAGGCCGATCGGCGCATGCTCGCGCAGATTCGCAAAGATGTGATCGAGATTCTCATTCCCCGCGTTCTCCGCGAACGGGTGAACACCCCCGAGATCAAAGCGCTTTTCGAGCAGAGCGACATCACCTACCACGTGAACCCCACCGGTAAATTCGTGATCGGCGGTCCTCACGGCGATACCGGTTTGACGGGACGCAAGATCATTGTCGACACCTATGGCGGTAAAGGCGCTCACGGCGGCGGTGCTTTCTCAGGCAAGGATCCTTCGAAGGTCGACCGTTCGGCCGCTTACGCCGCGCGCCACATTGCCAAACATGGTAGCCGCCGGTGTGGCCGACGAAATGCTTGTGCAACTGGCCTACGCCATCGGTGTGGCCGAACCCGTGAGCGTGTTTGTCGACACCTACGGCAAGAGCCACGTGCAACTCACCGACGGGCAGATTGCCGAGAAAATCAAAACGCTCTTCTCCCTCCGCCCTCACGACATCGAACAGCGACTCAAATTGCGCTACCCCATCTACGAGGAGACCGCTCGCTATGGCCACGTGGGCCGCACCAACCGTGTGGTGACGAAAACCTTCCATCCGCGCGGCGAAGCCCCCGTGACACTGGAAGTCGAACTCTTCACCTGGGAAAAACTTGACCGCGTGGACGACATCCGTCGTGAGTTCGGATTGCAGTAATCACGTTTAGCCTCTCTCCCCCTCATGCACATCACAGTCTACGCCGCCTCCTCGGGTCAAGTTCCGGAGCGCTATTGGCAAGCCGCCCATCAGTTGGGACATTGCCTGGCCGCCCACGGACACACGCTCGTCAACGGCGCCGGCCGCACCGGGCTCATGGGCGCGACCATCGACGGCATTCTCGCCGCCGGCGGTCGCGCCGTGGGCGTCATACCGCAATTCATGGTCGAAGAGCATTGGGAACACACCGGCATGTCCGAGCTCATTGTCACCCCCGACATGCACAGTCGCAAAGAGCGCATGGCCCAAATGGCCGATGCCTGCATAGCCTGTCCCGGCGGGGTGGGCACTCTCGAAGAACTCCTCGAGGTGATCACTTGGAAACAGCTCGGCCTGTTTCTCCGTCCCATTGTCGTGCTCAACACCGACGACTTCTTCGGTCCGCTACTCGCCCAGCTCGAACGTTGCGCCGAGCAGCAATTCATGCGCCGCATCCACACCGACATTTGGCAGGTGGCCGCCACGCCCGAAGAAGCCGTTCGCCTTTGTGAAGAGACGCCGCTGTGGGACGCCAACGTTCGGCGCTTTGCCGCTTTGTGATCGTTCGGTCCCTCCTGTTCTCTCCCCCTCTCTAAAAACTTCACCGCATGGTAGTCCACGATTCACTTCCCCCTCGTCGTACCGCGCCCGTTCCTGTGCCGTCGGCCCCTCCCGTTCGCCGCGACACCCTTGTCATGGCTCCCGCAGACTCGGCGGCACAAGCTTTTTTCGGTGGCGAACCGGCCGTTTTGCGCAAGTTCGTGCCTCGTCATGTCGACGGCTCGCCGAGCCTGCCCCGTTGGCAATTGACGGACGAGTTCGATGCCCCGGTCGATGCCCACCTCTGGGCTCCCTTTGCCAAAACGCTGCGTGACGCCCCCGTGCATCACACGACGACCTCGCAAGGCGTAGCCGGCGATCCCGTGCCCTATCGTTTGCGCCACGACGACATTGTGACCTCCACCCTGTTGGTGAGTTTCATCCTCATGATGTGGGTCATCGCCTCGTCGTGGAAATTTCTGCGCGTCATGGTCAAGGATTTCTTTTACCACCGCGTGCGCCCCAATCTCTTTGCCGATCGCGTCGACACCGAGTTGCGCGGCCGCTTCTTTCTCGTGGCGCAAACCTGTTTCTTGCAAGGCATTTTGTTTGTAGACTACGTGCAAGATGTGCTTCCCGAAACCTTCGAGCAGACCTCGCCCTACATTTTGCTCCTTGCCGGCACCACCGTGGTGGGCGGCTACTACCTGGCGAAACTTTGTCTCTACCATTTCGTCAACAGCCTCTTCTTCGATGCACCGCGCCGACGTTTGTGGAACGACACCTATTTCGTCTCCATCCTCTCCGTCGGGGTAGTGCTGCTCCCTCTCGCCTTGCTGGTCGTGTTCTTCGATTTGCCTTTCGTGCAAGCCCTCACGGCCTATGTTTTGCTCATGGCATTTGTCAAAATACTCCTCTTATATAAAGCATATCGCATCTTTTTCAGCTCATTCTCGGGCAGTTTGCACGTTATTTTGTACTTTTGCGCTCTTGAAATTGTCCCACTGCTCTTTGCTTGGGGCCTGCTGGAAACGATCACCCACCACGGGATGCTCCTGCTGTAACCGTCATATTCGCGAAGATGATCAAAAAAATCCTCGTTTCTCAACCCGAACCGGCGTCAGAGAAATCTCCTTATCACGATATTGCACAGAACCTAGGCGTAGAGTTCACGTTCCGTCCCTTTGTCAAGGTCGAAGGACTCGAAGCCAAAGAATTTCGCGCGCAGAAGGTCAATATTCTCGACTATTCGGCCATCGTTTTCAATTCGCGCAACGCCATCGAACACTTCTTCCGCCTTTGTAAGGAATTGCGTGTGGCCTTGCCCGAAGACATGAAGTATTTCGGCATTTCCGAGAAAGTGATTCTCTACATCCAGAAGTTTGTTCAGTATCGCAAGCGCAAGGTGTTCTTCGGCAGCAGCGGCCGCTGGCCCGAGTTGATCACCACCATGGCCAAGCACAAGACGGAGAACTACCTCATTCCCCTTTCCGAGGGCGTGCCCTTGGAAGCGGCTGCCCAGCTCGACGCCAAGAAACTCAAACACACCGAGTGCGCCATGTTCCGCACCGTCGAAACGAAGTTCGAGGCCGATGCCTACAAAGGCTATGACATGATCTTGATCTTCACCCCCACGGGTGTGCACAGTTTGATGAACAATTTCCCCAACTTCGAGCAAGGCGACATCCGCCTCGGCTGTTTCGGCGATGCCACCGCCAAAGCCATCGAAGAAGCCGGTTTGCGTGTCGACCTCAAAGTGAGTGGTTCGATCGCCGAAAGCCTCGAAAACTACATTCGCGAAGCCAACGCCTGATCTGGGCGCTTCGCGGCTCCATCCGAGCCACCGACGTTCGCTCAAAGCCTGCCCTGCGGCGGCACGGGGCGCACGTCGGTGGCTCGTTTTTGTTTGTCATCCCCTCTGCATTCTCTTGCCATGTCTTCTCCCGCCTCCCCCCATCGTTACACCTTTGCCAAGCCCGAACACCTCTGTTTGGAGCGCGACATCAAGCGCCTGTTCTCTTCCCGACAGAAATCCATGATCGCCTACCCCGTGCGCATGCTCATGTGCGTGTTGCCCTACAGCGGGAGCGGTCCGCACGCCAAAGTGCTGCTCTCCGTCTCGAAACGCCACTTCAAGCATGCCGTCGATCGCAATCGCGCCAAACGGCAGTTGCGCGAAGCCTATCGTCTGCAGAAACACAACCTCTTGCAACACATCCCTGCCGATCGTGAAGTGCATCTCGCCTTCATCTGGCTCGCCGACGACCCCATGAAGAGCGAAACGGTGCACAAACGCCTGTTGAGCCTGCTCAACCGCGCAGCCGATCGTTTGCAGTTGCCCGAGTCGGCCTCCGCCCCGCATTGATCCGCGTTTCCTTCGCTTTTTCTCTCTCTTTCTTCTGCTCCATGCACACCCTGCTCCACTGGTTGACGCTGCTGCTCATCGCGCCCATCCGCTTCTATCGCCGCTTCATCTCGCCCTACACTCCCCCCTCGTGTCGCTACACCCCCACCTGTTCGCAATACGCCATCGAGGCGCTGCGCAAACACGGCCCCTTCAAAGGCTCGTGGCTCGCCGTGCGGCGCATTTTGCGTTGCCACCCCTGGGGCGGCCACGGCTACGACCCTGTGCCCTGAATCCATTTATGCAGCACCCCACTCCCCCCTTTGATTTCCACACCCACCGCCTCGACACGCCCCCCGGCACCGGCATTGTGAGTCTTCCCCGCCCTATTGTGCTCCACCCCGAAGCGTGGCACCCTCAGGTCGGGGGCCTGTATGCGGCCGGCATCCACCCGTGGTGGACGGCCGATGCCGATTTTCAGCTCGACCGCTACCTCTCTCCTCCCTCTCCCGCCTCCTCATCCTGCCCGAAGTGGTGCAAGTGGGCGAATGCGGCCTCGACCGCCTGCGCGGTGCTGATCTCGACACGCAATGCGCCGTCTTTGCCGCACAGGTTGCGCTGGCCGAACAGCACCGCCTCCCGCTCACGTTGCATGTGGTGCGTGCTTTCGATGTCATTTTGCGGTTGCACAAGCAACTGCGCCCCACCACGCGGTGGACCATCCACGGTTTCCGCGGCAAACCCGCACTGGCGCAACAACTCCTCGATGCCGGTTTCGATTTGAGTTTCGGCCCGAAGCACAATGCCGCCTCGTGGGCAATGACCCCACCCGACCGTCGCCATTGCGAAACCGACGGCGAGGCAGACGAAGCGGGCAATGGGTGATTCGCCTCGGTGCGCTTGCGTCGATTTCCGCCCCATTTCCTCACTTATCGCAAAAGCATTCCACCCTTGGACAGGATATTCTCGAACCAATTCTTGGAGGATTTAGCGAAGATATACGAGTTGAGGCATTATATTCCTAACCCCGAAGTGTACGGAAGGAAACTGCCTCGTTGAACCTTAAACGCCTTCTTTGTTTAACCCGCAATTTGAAACCTCATCATCTCCCGAAGGTGGTGAGGTTCAACTGCTATAACTGTTTACTCGTATTACTCAATCATCTAACCTGCTCTAAGAGGCAAGGACTTTATCCGCATTGCCGAAAAATTTTCTCCGGAATTTTGTGAAACCAACCTACCTATTTATTACTAAGCAAACAGATACTACATCAATGAACGAGATAACCAAACAAAAGATAACCAATGCACTGCGAGGTCGCAAGCGTTCAGCAACAACGTACTCGGCACATGCGCTGAAATGGAGCGTGAGAATATCAAGTTCCGCCTTAACAGTGGTCGTGAACGTTACATTGCCAATGGTGGCAAACTCGGTCGCAAGGTAGGAAGCACTAAGAGCGTTGAGGCAAAGAAGGAGGAATACAAGAAAGTGCTTAAAGAGTTGAAGAGCGGAACGAGCGTAAGAAAAACCGCCAAACTGTGTGATGTATCTGTCAGCACAGTTCAGCGGTTGAAGAAGGAGTTTGGTATTAGAATTTAAAAAGCCACACCCTTCCCATCCTAATTGTCAAACCCATTCATTTCAAGAGCCATTTTAAGCATGCTTAAGCTACCATTTGCAACAGATTCACTCCGTTCAATATGCTTTGGTTCTCCATTCTTGAAGAATACGATATATTCTTCTCTAACCGTAGCACCAAATCCATTTTGAGCATCTACGCTAAACATTGCAAGACTCAGACCTCTCATATTTATCTTTCTTGCCAATACCTGACATGCCTCTACTTCCGGACCAACATAGCCTGCTAATACTGCCGTACTTGGGCTTTTTAGTCTTTGACATATAAATCTCCATCCTTTTTCTTTTGGCCCGCGTTCTTCTTGTTCTCTTCTGACTCTTTCTTGTTCTATTCTGAGTTCTCTTCTGATTCTTTCTTGTTCTCTTCTGACTCTTTCTTGTTCTTTTTTGATCACTTCTTGATTTTTTCGTTCTTTCACGCAAGCGATAGAATCAGCTTTTTCTTGAGCTAAAGCTTCAATCCTCGCTGCTTCTTCTTTTTTCTTTTGCTGCGAGTCACATGACGTAACAACAATACAGCCCATTAATATAGTGCACCAAATAAGATGTTGTTTTATTTATTTTCTATTTTGAATCAATACTTTAGTAAATCCAGATCCTGTAGTCTACACAATAAAAGTGTGGACAGTTCCTTGTATGGCTTTCAAGGTATCGCCAAATACCTACAACCCTAATACAAATAAAACACCCAAGCCATAAGCGCAGGCATTAACTTTGCATGCTTCAAGGATTACCTTCTTCAATTTGCGATTTACAAAACTTCGAAGACGGATAGCGCTTCTTTATCTATATTTATCTATTCTATTGCATAGGCGTACATTATTTGTAATTCGCACCAAAGTTAGCTATTATATTTTGTTTCCGCATACTTTTCCTTGGAAATTTCGCATTAAAGCCGTATTATAGCCTCAGAAAACAAAAAAAAGTGAGCCCATAAGAGATACAGATTACAAAATAAGGTCGACAAGCGCACCTTCCGTACAACAGACTTCTCAACGACAATTCCACGAGAAGAGGAGAAGCGCAGTATAACCGCGACAGAGCGGACATTACGTTTAACGATTAATGCTAAGTGTAGAGCGATGTAAACAGATTCTAAACAGCGGACTTAAGAAGTTCAGCAACGACGAAATTAAAGAGATTAGAATTTGCCCTGCGGCGCTCGTCTCGGTTGAAGCAAGCAGCCTGCTCGTCTCGTTACCGAGCATTGGGCAACACCGGGCGATGGAGTTGGCATTTCCATCGCTTCGAGTAAGTCGGTGGCGGCTTCTCGCGTGCTGCCCTGCAACGAGAGCGATGGGGCATCAGTCTGCAGAGTGCTGCGAGGAGGCTTCGCGCGCGCGTATATGCGCGCGCGTCAGGCAGTTTTTGTTTTTGCCTTCACCTCTTCACCCGTATGCCCTAAGTGATTGAGCGCGAGAGCGTAAAGGGTGAAGGCTTTTGTCCTTTAGCCTTCACACGCTGTTCACCCATTCGGGAGGCACGGTGAAGGTTCGACAAGCCCTAAGTCTTCACCCGAAAATGGTTGAAATCGTGTGCGTTGTGGTTGGGTGGTGAAGGGTGAAGGCAAAAAGTCGGAATTCGGTGAGTGCGTACGCGCGCGTGAGCGGGGCGAAAGCTTCACCCGCAGTGTTCACGCGCGGAGAGCGAAAGCGGGGGCGTTTCTCGATTTAGCGGGGAAGAAACGCGCGAAAGTGGGCCGTTGTTTTGTTTTCCCTCGAGTTCTTTTGAGCTTCAATCGATCGGTGTTCTCGTGGTGTGGGGCGTTGGGAGGAAATCGGCGTGCGAGATGGGAATAGGTTTGCACTTTGGTCCATGGGATGCGGGTGCAGAGAGTACAGCGCGGTGAGGAGAAAACACAGCGCGCAACGCCATTGTGAAGCGTTGCGCGCTGTCTCGTTGCAGTTCGTTCGTTTTTATGCTTTCTCTCGACTCCGGAGAGAGAAAGCCCCCGTATTCTTCTTCGGGTTATGAGAATTTGTGAGATTACGGCAGATTTCCGTTTTTAATCGCTTGTAAACGGCGAGAATGTTCGATGAACTGTGATTCCCTGATTTGGCCGTTTCTCGAGAATCTCCTAATATAAGAACTCCGAAAGGGACGCCACAGATCGTTTCTGTGCAAAGTCGGATTTTGCCAAACGAGAAAATCTATGTACCTTTGCATATGAGTGGCACCTAACCCGTTTCGGGTGTGTACACTCTCAGGTCTTAATCCAATGACCGGTATACAGTCCCAGTAATATTCAATCAACTGTGTACTTTTTTCAGGACTCGTATAGACAATGCAAATGTCATTTACATCATTATTAAGTATAGGGAGGAATTTAAAATGAGCAATTACAACAAACATTTATCCCACAGTCACCATAATCATGGCGACATGGATCATTCAAAACATGAGCACGTAAGCACGGAAGAGCATGGAGACTGTAAGGATCAACATCAAGAACATCATGCTGGGCATGATCACAGCGGGCACAGTGGGCATGACCACAGCGGGCACTGTGAGCATGATCACAGCGGGCATAGTGGGCACGATCACAGCGGGCATAGTGGGCATGACCACCATCATCACGGAAACTTTAAGGAGCTTTTCTTAAAGTCATTGCCACTAGGAATCATTATTATGCTCTTATCCCCCATACATGGATTTAAACTACCATTCCAGTTTACTTTTCCATATTATGATATTGTAGTAGCTATTTTGTCTACTATATTAATTATTTATGGTGGACGTCCATTCTATCAAGGTGCAGTTGATGAATTTAAACAAAAGAAACCTGGAATGATGGCACTCGTTTCTTAGGTTTAAGTGTTTCATATTTATACAGTGTTTATGCTGTGGTCATTACCTATGTAACGGGTGAACACGTGATGGACTTTTTCTTTGAATTTGCTTCATTACTATTAATCATGCTGTTAGGTCACTGGATTGAGATGAAAGCTATTGGAGAAGCAGGAGACGCACAAGCAGCATTGGCTAAGTTAGTGCCGAAAGATGCTCACGTTGTATTAGAAGACGATTCAATTGAAACACGACCAGTTGCTGACTTAAAGATAGGTGATTTAATTCGTGTTCAGGCCGGAGAAAATGTGCCAGCAGACGGGATTATCGAGCGTGGCGAATCACGTTTAAATGTGAAGCTCTTCTAACTGGGGAGTCAAAAGCAGTAAAAAAAGGCTCTGGCGATGAAGTAATCGGGGGCTCAACAAATGGAGAAGGGGGTACTTTATATTAAAGTGCTTGAGACAGGTGATCAATCCTTTATCTCTCAAGTACAGACTTTAATTAGCCAAGCTCAAAGTCAGCCTTCCAGGGCAGAAAATATTGCGCAAAAGGTTGCAGGGTGGCTCTTCTATATTGCTGTTATTGCCGCGCTAATTGCTTTTGTAGTGTGGATGATTATTGGAGATATCCCAACGGCAGTTATATTTACTATTACTACATTAGTTATTGCTTGTCCGCATGCATTGGGTCTGGCTATTCCATTGGTAACTGCCCGTAGCACAAGCTTAGGAGCTAGCCGTGGCTTACTAGTAAAAGACCGCCAAGCCTTAGAAATAGCTCAAGATGCACATGTGATAATTTTAGATAAAACAGGTACTTTAACAACTGGTGAGTTTAAAGTGTTAGATGTAAAACTTCTTAATGACAAATATACAAAAGAGGAAATCATTGCCTTATTGGCAGGTCTTGAAGGAGGATCTAGCCACCCAATTGCTCAATCAATTATAAGGTTCGCCGAGCAGCAAGATATACGTCCAGCATCTTTTGATTCGATTGATGTGATTTCCGGTGCTGGAGTAGAGGGTAAAGCAGGTGGGCACCGTTACCAATTAATCAGTCAAAAAGCCTATGGACGTAATCTTGATATGGATATTCCAAAAGGAGCAACTCTTAGTGTCTTAGTAGAAAACGATGATGCCATTGGTGCTGTAGCTTTAGGGGACGAATTAAAACCAACGAGTAAAGAGTTGATTAGAGCTCTTAAAAAGAGCAATATTCAACCAATTATGGCAACAGGTGATAATGAAAAAGCGGCTCAAGGCGCGGCAGAAGTTTTGGGGATTGAATATAGATCAAATCAATCTCCACAAGACAAATATGAGTTGGTTGAAACGCTTAAAGATGAAGGAAAGAAAGTTATCATGGTGGGTGATGGTGTAAATGATGCTCCTTCTCTTGCCCTGGCAGATGTTGGTATAGCTGTAGGTGCTGGAACTCAAGTTGCATTGGATTCAGCTGATGTCATATTGACTCAATCCGATCCAGGAGATATTGAATCATTCATTGAATTAGCACACAAAACAACTCGTAAAATGAAACAAAACCTATTCTGGGGGGCTGGTTATAACTTTATAGCTATCCCTCTAGCTGCAGGAATTTTGGCTCCTATTGGTATCACATTAAGCCCTGCATTAGGAGGAATCCTAATGTCTGTGTCAACAGTCATCGTCGCCATTAATGCTATGTTATTGAGTTTAGATCCAAAAAAATAACGGTTGACAGATCGAATGATTGAAACTCCTTAAAGTATCACGATACAATAGTTTTACAGGAGAAAAAGAGATGTAAGTACTGGCTCTTTGTAAAATCGTGTTGGTAGAAGTAGACGATTTTTATACCAACACGATTTTTAACCTATTGTAAAATATTGCTGTCCGGTAAAAGTTTTTCTGATGATAAAAATAAGGCTGAAATCCTCCAAGAGGGTTTCAGCCTCTTTTGTTACTTTGCTTGTTGAACAATAACGGCGAGAACTTGCCAATGAGTGGGACTTGGGATGGGGGTTGCCCTATGGATTTCGCGAGCGGCGAAGAAGTTCTACTACTGTGGAGTGCTTGCATCTTTGGGATCCCTGTTGAGTTGCGATACTTATCTTAATTACCCGCCGAACGGCTGAAAGTAAAATGAGAAAGGACTTTTTTTGCTCAATGCGTGTGTTTTACTTTCAAGTTGTTGAGAATCAGTGATAAGGGAGGACGCGAAAAGTGTGTTATTGTCGAGGCTTTTCTACCTCTTCGTATGCTGTGGGCGTTGAGTTGGGGGAATAAAAAGGAAAAAGGAGTTGCGCATTGCGCAACTCCTTTTGAGTACGGTGGACCAGCTAGGGCTTGAACCTAGGACCTCCAGATTATGAGTCTGTTGCTCTAACCAACTGAGCTACAAGTCCGGCGAAAGTAGATACTTTCGTGTTGCGAAGTTAGCAAAAAAGTTGAGCGTTGCCAAATTCTCCCGCGGCTTTTTTGGTTTCGTGGACTTGAATTGGACAGATTCAGAGTTTCCAGGCGGAAAGGGTGAAGTCTTTCGACGCGTTGTTCGACGGCATCGGGGAGATTGTGGAAGAAGTTGATGCCGGTGTTGTGCTCGAGTTGAGCGATGCTGATGGCGTGTTTGCGCATGTCGGCCGTAGTGCCGGTCTTGCCATAGTTCTTATTTTCGAGCCAGAAGGCGATGCCGCTGTACACGCCATTTTTCACCTTGAGGAGCGCCATAAAGTAGTGTGCCGGCACGGGTACGCGCCCATTGGCCACATATTTGAGCACGCCGACATTGCGATCGGTGGTGCCGCCCTTCACGACGTAGAGCGTGTCGGCGAAGGCACTGTTGCGACCGAGGTCTTGCACCAGTCCCTCGAGCGCAGTCCAATATTTCTGGTTGAAGTGACCGACTTGCGGACTCATGTTGCTCATGTAGAAGGTCTGGTCGTTGGCTTCTCGCGAGAAGAGCCGGTCGGCCGAGGCCACGAGGTGACCGTGGTCGTAGCCGTTGAACGAGAGATCGGAGGGGAGCGCCTCAGCACGGGCCAGCAGCGGGTCGGCGGGGTATTGCGGTTTCTGGGAGTAGGGTTTGCGCCCCACCTTTTTGGGCCGCGTTTCGACATCGAAGCGGAAGGCTACCCAACGGGAGTGGAAGAGCGTGACGTCGTAGTCGACGGCGTAGTTGAGGATGGAGTCAGCGCCGGTGTGGGCGGGCGCCACGCGATGGACGAGGAAGCGTTCGGCGGCGGCACCGGTGAGTTGGGGCATCTCGATGCGTGCTGTGGCACGGCGATCGGCCGTGCTCATTTGGCCCGGTGTGGGCTGTGGAGCAGGATCGGGTGTGGGAACGGGTTGGGACGGTTGGTTCGGCCCGGAGGTGCCCCAATGGATGTCGGGTTTGTTGTCTCGGTCGCAGGCGACGAAGGCCAAAGTGAGACAGCAGAGGGCGAGGAAAAGTCTGTTCATGGGCGTGTTGTGGAAAGAAAACACACCGCCCGCACGGGATGCGCGAGCGGTGTGGGGAAGTGGGGATGCGGCCGGCCGACGCCGGCGAGGCAGATTCGGTGCTGCGGGTAGGGTTACTGCAGGCCGCCGTTGGTGGTGGTGAGCTGGGCGTCGTCGACGAGGAAGGCACCGCTGCCCTTTTGGTTCATGACGAGCAGGCAAATGGTCTTGGGCCGGTCGAGCTTGAAGGTATAGGTGACGAGGGACCAAGCGCCTTGGGTCACTGTGGTGGGGTCACTATAGATGTAGTCGGTCCTGTAGTCGGCTACCTTGTGATCGGTCATGATGGCATAGCCGGTCTTGAGATGTGCGTTGGCTTCAGCACCGTAGACATAGTAGGTGAAGGTGTAGGTGCCGGCTTTGAGGTTGAGCTCGGCGTAGGACAGGCGTTTGTTGACCTTGGCGTCGCCGGTGACCTTCACGGCATATTGTCCACCGTGGGCCGTAGTACTCTGCGAAAGCGTGGCGTTGCCGATGCTCGACTTCCAAACGGCGGGTGTGCCCCCGTCCCAGTTTTCGAAACCGGCGTTGCTCAGGAGATTGTCTCCCGTGGGTGCGGGTGCCGGTGTGGGATCGGGCTTTGGTGTGGGCGTGGGTTGCACGGGTTGGTCGAGGTGGCCGAGAGCGAGCTTCACGTTTTTGATCTGCCAGGTCGATCCGCTCTTGTCGTCGCTGTTGTAGCGGAAGGCAATGCGCACTTTCTTGCCGACGAAAGCTTCGGGGATGTCATAGTTGGCCGCGGTGTAGGTCTTCCAATCTTTGCCTTCCGTCCATTTCTGGTTGAGCACCGTCCATCCGGCTTCGGGTTGGGCGGGGTTGTAGGCGTCGGTGATGAGCAGCTGTTGGTTGGCATCGGCCTTGTTGTAGCGCAGGATGTATTCGAGTGCCACGTGCGCTCCTTCGGTCTTGGCAGCGGTGAGATCCACTTCGGGGCTGACGAGGTAGTAGGTGCCGGCTGTGGTTTTCTTGGAGGCGTTGTCGTAGCCGGAAGCTTTGGCCGATTTGAAATCGATCTTCCATGCGCCTTCGCCCGAGGTGGTTTGCGAAGTGAAGGCACCGAGGGAGGCGGCGAAGCTCTCATCGATGAGCGGGCCGTTCGTGTTCGGTTGGACGGGTTGTTCGGGCGTGGAGGGCGTCACGGTGCCGCGTTGTACCTTGAGGTTCTTAATTTCCCAAGTAGAACCGCTCTTGTCGTCGGTGTTGTAGCGGAAGGCAATGTAGACCTTTTTGCCGAGGAAAGCGGCGGGCACGGCGATTTTCTCGTTGGCGAACGTCTTCCAATCACTGCCTTCCGTCCATTTCTGGTTGAGCACCGTCCAACCTTGGTCGGGATGTGCGGGATCGAAGTGGTCGGCGATGAGGAGTTGCTGATTTTCGTCGCCTTTGTTGTAGCGCAAGATGTAGTCGAGCGTCACATACGCGTTTCCACGCCGGTGAGGTCGACCTCGGAGCTGACCAGGTAGTAGGTGCCGGCCGTTGTCTTCTTGGCGGCGTTGTCATAGCCGGAAGCTTTGGCGGTTTTGAAGTCAATTTTCCATGCGCCGTCTCCGGAAGTGGTGTAGTTTTTGAACGAACCGAAGGACGAGGCGAAAGTTTCTTCGAGCAGCACATCCTTGACATCGTTGCGATTGGGCTGTTGCTTTTCGGTGGGCAGACCGTAAGGTGAAGGCACGTCTTCGCAGGCGGTGAAACCGAGGGCGAGGGTGCAGGCGGCAGCGAGGGTGAGAAGCTTATTCATTTGGTCTTATTTTGTGTGGGCGGTGGTGGGTTGGATATCGTCGAGGCTACGCAGTTGCATTTGCCAGTCGGAATAGTAGGAGAGTACGCCGGTGTAGACGCAGCTCGCGGTGGGGATGCGGGTGAAGGAGATGTTGTTGCGCACGGAGGTGCGAATGGTGAATCCGGCTGTGCTGTTGTCGAGCATCAGGGTGCGGTCCACTCCGAAACCGGCGTCGTAGAGCGCTTTGGGCGCAAAGATTTTGGGGAGCGGTTCGAGTTTTCCGGAGAGGGTTCCCTTGGCAGGGGTGTTGGCCTCAGCGCCTTGTACCTCTTTGATCTTGCCGCTCACCGTGGCGAGGAGCGGGCAGTTGAGATAGTTGCGGTTGCTCTTGTTTTCGAGCCAGCTTGCTGCCGCTGCCGTGGTGAGATCGCGCGGGGTGAGTTCGGGCGCTTTCGGATTGGGCGTGCCGACGAGAGCAATGTGGGTGCTGACGTCTTCGAGCAGCATGGGGCCGAGTCGCAGATTACCGGCCGAGGTGTAATAGGGACGGCCGATTTTGGGCGTGCGGCTGTAATTGCCGATGTAGAGTCCGTTGAGGTTGATGCGCACGCGCTGTCCGAGTGCAAAATGGGGGAAGAGCGTGGAGGTTTTCACTCCGACGGTGATGCACTGGTCGTCGGGTGCTCCCGGCGTGGACTTGATGTCTCGGAGCACAAGCGTCTGATAGAGGTTGCCTGAGATGTCGTTGGCCACGACAACGCCTTCAAAAATCACGTCTTCTTTGACTTCTTCGAAGGTGTTGTTTCCCGAAATGGGCGCACTGTATTTCTCTTTGACTTGGAGAATGTCGGTGTTTGCCGCCGGCAGCTGTTGAGCCGTGATGAGTGCGCGAGCATTGTCGGGCACTTCGTTGTGGTCCATGCACGAACCCAGCGAGAGCGAGAGTGCACCGGCGAGTGCGAGAGAGAGTATGCGATTCATGTGAGTGGCTTTTTAGAACTTGAATCCAACGTTGAGGAAGAAGTTGAAGGGGTTGGCATAGTAGTACTTCGAGTTGCGCGAGAACTTGTAAGCTTTGCCTTCGCCTTTGGTGTACGTTCCGCCGTCTTCCTTATAATAGTAGTCCGAGCGGTTTTGTTCATATCCTCCCGTGCGGAGTTTCGTGTTGTTGGCGATGTTTTGGAACGAGAGATTCACGTTCAAGCTGCGGCCGTGCGCCAGGCGGAAATAGCGTCCGATGCTGAAATCGAACATCACGCCCCCCTTGAACTTTTCTTGTTCGGCAGCATAAGCCGTGACTTCTCGGCCGTTGGCGTCGAAGAGCACGCCACCTTCGCGTTTCACCTCGTTTTCGGTCACGTCATAGGAAGGACGTCCTGCGGCGTCGGTGCCGGAAGGCAAGTAGAAGTGGCCGTCGCCGTTGTAGGTGCTGTTGAGTCGGCGGTAGGGCGAGAAGCCGACGTAAACGCGATCATAATAATTGGCCGATGCTTCGAAGAACCAGCCGTTGATGCTGTAGTTCGCGCCGAGCGAAACCGCCGTGAGCGGTGTGCTGCTCACTCGCATGCCGTCGGCAATGACGCGCAAGGGCATGTTTTCCTTCGTCACGGGATTCACCACTTTGTTCAGTCGCGCCAATTCGTTGGCGTTCATTCCCTCGTAGCTAATTTGCGCGTAGGGATTGTTGGTATATTTCGCGTCGCCGACGGAGGCCAGGAGGAGGAACGAGAGATTGTTGGTGGCTTGCACGTCGAAGGCCGCCTCCACGCCGTAGTGTTCTTTGCGCACTCCCGTCATGGTGAGGTAAGTGAAGGTCGACTGCTGGTCGTTGTAGAAAGCGCTTTGTTCCACTTGGCGTCCGAAGCGCGCGTAGTATCCGCTGAGTTTTCCCACCACGGGACCGAGGCGGAAAGTGTAACTGAGGTCCGCGTCGTAGATGTCTTCATTGGTGAGGTGATCCACAAAATTATTTTGTGCGCGGGGTGCCACGAAAGCATTGCGCGCCAACGGAGCCTGCGTACCGGCGCCGGCGCTGAGTGCGATCGTATGGTTGAACGTCGGCGAGTAGGCCACGCCGAGTTTACCGCCGCCGCCGAGGAATTTAGCCAATCCACTCTTGCCGAAGCTGTTGTTCTTGTAGCGTCCGTTCTCCATTCGGCCGTCGCGTTCCATGCTTGTGCCGTCGATATGTCCCGCGAGCGTGATGGTCCAATGGGGAGACGTGAAACGATAGTTGCTCCACGCCTCAGCTTGGGTCACATCTATATTATAGTCGTAGCCGAAGCGATCGCCTTTGGCAATTTGTCGATTGGGGTGCCGCACGTCGTTTTGCGCTTCATCGGAAGCGATGCCGTAGTCGTTCACCGCAAACTTGTCGAGGTCGGTGTAGCGCGTGGCGCCGAGCAAGTCGGCCATGGTTTTATAGTGCATGCCGTGCGTACGATTGAATTGTACGCCGAGCGCAATGCGGTGGTGCACATTGAAAGTGTGGTTGAGCGTCGAGCTCAGCGCCCACACACTTTGGTCGTTGTGTCGGCGTTCCTGATAGTAGAGCGTTTCCCCACCCTCTTGTTCGTTGCGGCGGTTGACAAAGTAGAGCTGATCCCAGTCGATCTGTCGGTTCGCCTTGTTGGCCGTCCAGTGTTGGCGAAGTGTTTCCCACTGTTTGAACAGGAAATCCTCGTCCGCCACGTTGTGTTCGTTCGCATTGCTGCGCGTGCCGTCGCTTCCCCACACGTTGCCCACGCCCGAGGGGAAGTTCTTATAATAGTCCGGTCGCGGATCGTAAGCATTGCCATTCCATCCCAGCGACGTTCCGCTGTAGAACGAATAGGTGTAGCCCAAGTTCGTGGTCAGTCGCGTGTCGTTGTTGTCGCTGTTCCAGTCCCACGTGAGGATACTCGTGGAGCGAAGGCGCGCACCACGCGCGAATTGCGTTTTTCGCCGTTTTGGTAACCCCAGTTCGGGTTGTAGTAGTGCGAGTTGGCCAACCAATAGGCCTCTTCTGTCGAAGCCGCTTGTTGCGCGCGTTCGGTCGGCGCGCCGTAGGTCACGAGCGAAAGCGCATGGTTCGTGCCGAAGCGCTTTTCCACAGCGAGGAAATAAGCTGCCGAATTGTAGAACGTACCCTCGATCTGTCCTTCTTTCGCTCCCCGATAACCCACCGAGGCTGCGAGCGCCCAACCGTTGGACATGAGTCCCGTGGCGTAGGTGAAGAGTGCGCGTCCCACATAATTGCGGTTGGTGGCCGAGAGGCTCAATTTCTTGCCTTGGGCAAATTGCGAAGCACGGGTGTTGTAGCTCGTTGCGCCGCCGATGCCCGGAGTGCCGAAGGTGGAAAAGTCATAGGCATTCAGCCCCTCGCGGTTGCGTGTGGCGTCATTGAGACCACCGATCGAGGCATAATTGAAGCGTCCCAACTCCAAGTCGTTGAGTCGCAGCCCGTTCATGTAGGTGTTGGCATACATATTGTCGTAGGCCCGCACCCGGAAACGCATCGGGCTGAAGCGGAATCCGACGTTGTAGAGAAACGGATCGCTTTGGCCGTGACCGATGAAATGGTCTGCGCGAAGTCGCCGTCCTCATCGAGTTGCGATTCGGAGAAGGTGAAATCGGCATTGTCGTCTTGAAATCTTACGGTATCGGCCACAGGATGCTGTGCACGTGCGGCGGCACCCGCCACGCACCAAAGTGCGGCCAATAGGAACGTTCCTTTCTTCATGTATCTGAGGAGTCGTAAAGAGGTTATGTGGTTCGCTCGGCAGACTCGCCTGCCTTGTTTTGCTGTGCGCGGAGCACCGAAACAAGCGCCCACGTGAGGGTAGTTTTCAATGCGAAGATAGCAAAAAGCCGTCGACTCTGTCGCTTTTTCCCCCTTTTTTTTGTCAATGCCCCGTTTCCTCCCCCGCATTTTGTGCTCTTCCCACCGAAAAAGCCCCATCGAAGCGGAGCGAATGCGATTTTGTTGTTAAATTTGCTCCGTAATCACCTATTCAGTATGAAGAATTTACTTTCCGCCCTGCTCCTTGTCCTTGCGCTCGGAGTACTTCCCGCCTCAGCACAAAAGAAGGTGCTCTACGGCGTGGGATTTTACAACGTCGAAAACCTTTTCGACACGCAACACGACGCCGGCAAGAACGACTACGAGTTCCTGCCCTCCGGCTCCTACCAGTGGACAGAACAAAAATACACCGCCAAGCTCCACAACATCGCCCAAGTGCTGAGTGAACTTTGTACCGAAGTGGGTACGAAGAAGAACCCCGCCGGCGCCGCCGTCATCGGTCTGAGCGAGGTCGAAAACAGCCACGCGCTCAACGATCTCCTGCGCGAACCCGCCTTGGCCGCTCGCGGTTATCGCTACGTCCACTTCGACGGCCCCGACCGCCGCGGCATCGACGTGGCGCTGCTCTACAATCCCAAAGCCTTCCACCTCGTCGAAGCCCAACTCATCCCTTACATCTACCCCACCGAAAGCCAACCCGACGTGGATCTCGGTTTCTACATCGACGAGAAAGGCCGTGTCAAAGGCTATCCCTACCAAAACGGTCTCCTGCGCGGCGACACCACCTACATCACCCGCGGTTTCCTCACCGTCGAAGGCTATTTGGGGGACGAAAAGTTCTATTTCATCGTCAACCACTGGCCTTCTCGCGGCGCACAGAGCCCTGTGCGTGAGCGTGCCGGCTACCAAGTGCGCCGCCTCAAGGAAGCCCTCCTCAAGCAAGACCCAGATGCACGCATTGTCATCATGGGCGACCTCAACGACGACCCCGGCAACCTCTCCGTCTCCTCGCCCGACGCCCTCGCGGCCAAGAGTGACAAAAACGCCTGTGCCCCCCACGATCTCTACAACCCCTGGTACGACATGCTCTACAAACAAGGTGTAGGCACCCTCTACTACCGTGGCAAATGGAATCTCTTCGACCAGATCATTTTCACCGGCAACCTGCTCCAGGACAAAGACAAAACGCGGCTGCATCTGTTGACCAACGCCGTCTTCTCGCGCGACTACCTCTTGCAAACCGAAGGTAAATACAAAGGTGCACCCAAACGCACCACGGCCGGCGGCACTTGGCTCAACGGCTATTCCGACCACCTGCCCACGCAGATCTTCCTCGTCAAGGATGCCCGCTAACTTCAACACAAACGCCTAAACTTTATCTTTCCACTCGTGGCACAGAAACCCGCAATTCCCAAAGGCACCCGCGATTTCGGCTTTGTCGAAATGGCACGCCGCAACTATATCTTCGACACCATCCGCAGCGTCTATCGCCTCTACGGCTTCAGCCAGATCGAAACCCCCGCCATGGAGAACCTCTCCACCCTGATGGGCAAATACGGTGAGGAAGGCGACAAACTCCTCTTCAAAATTCTCAACAGCGGCGACTTCACCCGCTCCGTCTCCACCGCCGACTACGAAGCAGCCTCCGCACCTGCCCTCGCCGCCAAGTTCTGCGAGAAAGGACTGCGTTACGACCTCACCGTCCCCTTCGCCCGTTTCGTCGTGCAGCACCGCGAAGAACTCACCCTCCCCTTCAAGCGCTACCAGATTCAACCCGTATGGCGCGCCGACCGTCCGCAGAAAGGCCGTTATCGCGAGTTCTACCAGTGCGATGCCGACGTTGTCGGCTCCGATTCGCTCCTCAATGAGGTCGAACTCATGCAGATTGTCGACGAAGTCTTCACCCGCTTCGGCATCCGTGTCGCCATCAAGATCAACAACCGCAAGATCCTCACCGGCATTGCCGAAGTGATCGGTGCGGCCGATAAGATTGTCGACATCACCGTGGCCATCGACAAACTCGACAAGATCGGTCTCGACAAGGTCAACGAAGAGCTCGCCGCCGCCGGCCTTTCCGACGAACAAATCGCACGCCTCCAACCCATCATCTCCCTCTCCGGCAGCAACGCCGAGCAACTCGACACCATGCGCCGCGTATTGGCCGAAAGCGAAGTCGGTTTGCGCGGTTGCGACGAAGTGGCCTTCGTGCTCGAAGCCCTCGGCGACGGCCTCCGCAACGCTCTCGAACTCGACCTCACCCTCGCCCGCGGCCTCAACTACTACACCGGCTGCATCTTCGAAGTCAAAGCCCTCGATGTCGAGATCGGCAGCATCACCGGCGGTGGTCGTTACGACAACCTTACCGGCATCTTCGGTCTTCCCGGTCTTTCCGGTGTCGGCATCTCCTTCGGTGCCGACCGCATCTACGACGTGCTCAACCAGCTCGAGCTCTACCCTGCCGACACCGACACGGGCGTCGAACTGCTCTTCATCAACTTCGGCGCCGCCGAAGCCGCTCGCTGCCTTGAATTAGCGCGCAGCACCCGTGCCGCCGGCATTTCCACCGAGGTCTATCCCGATGCTGCCAAAATGAAGAAGCAAATGGCCTACGCCAATGCGCGCCACATCCCCTTCGTTGCCCTCATCGGCGAGAACGAGTTGCAACAAGGTCTCGTCACGCTCAAGAACATGACCACCGGCGAGCAGTCGCAACTCACTCCCGAGCAACTCCTCGAGCATCTTCGCGCTTGACGCTACTTCCTGAGCATACGGCACACGCCAAGCCGGTAATAACACAACATACCGCGCCCGAACCTTTACCACTTTGGCAATCGTTCGGGCGCGGTATTTTTGTATCTCTCCACAAAGGCGAAGTCTTTTTCATGCGCAGTGCAACAACAGAAGTTACTCCCCTGTGAGCGCCACGCTACAAAGCTGTAGCGTGGCGCTTTCGTTCAATAAGGTTTTCTTCTCACGGGTACCGGTCTCACTTATGGATAGCGCAAGAAGAGAGGAAATCTTTGGAATGGTGTCATGGTTTGACCTTCTTCTTTCCGTTCACGACCTGCACTCCGTCCGGCAACTGTTTCCGTGCTCCGCGCACGCGCTTGCTTGCTGCGTGTAGATGTGTTGTGCAGCGTCAGCACCGAATCATCTGCTTTCCGCCGTAGTGGGCTTAGCGGTAAAATAGCCCGTTTCCGGATTAGCCATCATAACATCTCTATTTTTTCCGTCGTAGGATACTGCGCCCTTCAACTTCGGATTGCAGAAGAACATATCGTCTGATTTAGGGCAACTCCAAGCCGTATTGCTGTAGATGGTCGTCAGCGCCGGACAAGCGAAGAACATCCAACTCATGTCAGTTACTTTTTGTGTTTCAAAATTCTTCAGATCGAGAGAAGTCAAAGCTGAGCAACCGGAGAACATGCCCCGCATATTGGTGACATTTTGTGTGTTGAAGCTCTTCAGGTTGAGAGAAGTCAACGCCGAGCAACCATAGAACATCTGACACATATCAGTTACTTTTTGTGTGTTGAAATTCTGCAGGTTGAGAGAAGTCAGCGCTGAGCAACCATGGAACATCCAAAACATACTTGTTACTTTTTGCGTGTTGAAGTTTTGCAGGTTGAGAGAAGTCAGCGCCGAGCAACCAGAGAACATGAGGCGCATATCGATTACGTTTTGTGTATTGAAGTGCTGCAAGTCGAGAGAAGTCAGTGCTGCGCAATTCCAGAACATACCGTACATGTCGGTTACATTTTGTGTATTGAAGTTCTGCAGATCGAGTGTAGTCAGCGCCTTACAACCATCGAACATCGAGCTCATGTCAGTGACGTTTTGTGTATTGAAGCTCTTCAGGTCGAGTGAAGTCAGCGCCGAGCACCGCCGGAACATGCACTCCATATTGGTGACATTTTGTGTATTGAAATGCTTCAGATCGAGAGAAGTCAGCGCCGAGCACCCCCAGAACATCCTACTCATATCTTTCACTTCCGAAGTGTTGAGATACTCCAACCCTTCTATCTGCTTGAGTGCGTTACAATCGTAAAACCACTTCGCGGTGGTGGTGGGACGGAAGTCTCGGAACGAAGCATCGAACACCACCCGCGCGGTGGTAGTATCTTCCTCCTGGCTTGTTCCTGCCCATGCGGGGAAGGTACCATCCAATATAACACTCTTTGTCTCCTCGATGCCCCATGTCGTGCCGGTGCGGGTGGAGCGAAGTGCATCGTAGTAGAAGGTGAGCGTCGTCTCGTCCTCACTTTGTGACACATAGGCCTCGCGGGTTTGCGCTTGCGCACTCAGCGGAGTGGCGAGCAGGAAACTAAATAGTGCGAAGAGCATCGCACAGCAATAACATAAATAGTGAATCATACGGTAGCGCTCCTCCATTTCTTTCCCCGATCGGGGAAAGTTGCCTTCGGGAGCTGGGGCAGTGAAAAGAATGAGTGAGATGATTTTTTCTGATTGTAAACGGATGCCGTGGAAGTCCTCCGGTCCGGCACAAGCGCGGCAAGAAATTCTACGGAAGTCGATGAATTTTTCGGGATCTTCTCACGGGTACCGGTCTCACTTATGGATAGCGCAAGAAGAGAGGAAATCTTTGGAGCAGTGTCATTGTTTGACCGTCTTCTTTCCGTTCACTACAGACGCTCCGTTCGGCAAATGTTTCCGTGCTCCGCGCTTGCTTGCAGCGGGTAGATGTGCTGCGCTGCGTCTGTTCCTTTTCTCCGTAGTGGGTTCAGCAGTGAAATAACCCGTTTCGGGATTAGCCATCTTTGCGTCGACCTTGTTCTTATCATAGGCGACTGCGCCCTTCAACTTCGTACAACCGGCAAACATATTTTCTGACTCCCGGCACTGCCAAGTGGTATTGCAGTGGATAGCAGTCAAGCCCGAGCAATCAGTGAACATCCAACTCATATCGGTTACGTTTTGTGTATCGAAGTGCTGCAGGTCGAGCGAGGTCAGCGCCTTGCAATCAGTGAACATCCAACTCATATCGGTTACGTTTTGTGTATCGAAGTGCTGTAGATCGAGAGAAGTCAAACCCAAGCAATCTTTGAACATCCCACTCATGTCTGTGACGTTCTGTGTGTTGAAGTGCTTCAGATCGATCGAGGTCAGCGCCACGCAAGTTTGGAACATCCCCTCCATGTTGGTTACGTTTTGTGTATCGAAGTTCTTCAGATCGAGAGACGTCAGCGCCACGCAAGTTTGGAACATCCCCTCCATGTTGGTTACGTTTTGTGTATTGAAGTTCTTCAGATCGAGCGAAGTCAGCGCCCTGCAATTGAAGAACATCAAACCCATTTTAGTGACGTTCTGTGTGTTGAAGTTCTTCAGATCCAGCGACGTCAGCGCCCAGCAACCGGAGAACACCCCACTCATGTCGGTTGCGTTCTGTGTGTTGAAGTTCTTCAGATCCAGCGACGTCAGCGTCCAACAATCGGAGAACATCCCACTCATGTCAGTGACGTTCTGTGTGTTGAAATTCTTCAGATCGAGAGAGGTCAGTGCCTTGCAACCATTGAACATCGAGCTCATGTTGGTTACGTTTTCTGTGTTGAAGCTCTTCAGGTCAATAGAAGTCAGCGCCCAGCAACCATTGAACATCGAGCTCATGTCAGTGACGTTCTTTGTGTTGAAGTCCTTCAGGTCCAGCGAAGTCAGCGCTACGCAATCGGAGAACATCCAACTCATGTCAGTGACGTTCTGCGTGTTGAAGTCCTTCAGATCCAGCGAAGTCAGCGCCATGCAATCGGAGAACATCGAGCTCATATTAGTGACGTTTTGTGCGTTGAAGCTCTTCAAGTCGAGAGAAGTCAGCGCCTTGCATCGGTAGAACATCGAGCTCATGTTAGTGACGTTCTGTATGTTGAAGTTCTTCAGATCCAGCGAAGTCAGTGCCCTGCAATCGGAGAACATCGAGCTCATGTTAGTGACGTTCTGTATGTTGAAGTTCTTCAGATCCAGCGAAGTCAGTGCCCTGCAATCGGAGAACATCGAGCTCATATTAGTGACGTTCTGTGTGTTGAAGTTCTTCAAGTCGAGCGACGTCAGCGCCTCGCAACCGGAGAACATCCCCTCCATGTTGGTTACGTTTTGTGTGTTGAAGCTCTTCAGATTAAGAGAAGTCAGCGCCACGCAACCATCGAACATCGAGCTCATATTAGTGACGTTTTGTGTGTTGAAGCTCTTCAGGTTAAGAGAAGTGAGCTCATGGCAACGAGAGAACATCCAACTCATGTCAGTTATGTTCTGTGTGTTGAAGTTCTTCAGATCCAGCGACGTCAGCGCCCAGCAACCATCGAACATCGAGCCCATATTAGTTACGTTCTGTGTGTTGAAGTTCTTCAGATCGAGAGAAGTCAGTGCCGAGCAATCTTTGAACATCCAACTCATGTCAGTGACGTTCCGTGTATCGAAGTTCCTCAGGTCAATAGAAGTCAGTGCCTCGCAAGCGGCGAACATGAAGCCCATGTCGGTTACGTTTTGTGTATTGAAGCTCTTCAGGTCGAGCGACGTCAGCGCCTCGCAAGCGGCGAACATGCCCCTCATGTCTTTCACTTCCGCAGTGTTGAGGTATTCCAGTCCTTCTATTTTCGTGAGAGCTTTACAATGATAGAACCACGCGGCAGTGGTGGTGGGACGGAAATCTCGGAACGACGCATCGAACACCACGCGTGTGGTGGTATTGTTTATCACCTTCCATGTTCCTGCCCATGCGGGGTAGGTTCTCTCTCTCTCCTGTTGGTAGGTTCTCTCTCTCTCCTGTTGCATCTCCCCAATCCCCCAAGTCGTGCCGGTGCGGGTGCCTCGCAGTGCATCGTAGTAGAAGGTGAGTGTCGTCTGGTCCTCGCTTTGTGCCACATAGGCCTCGCGGGTTTGCGCTTGCGCACTCAGCGGAGTGGCGAGCAGGAAACTAAATAGTGCGAAGAGCATCGCACAGCAATAGCGTAAATAGTGGGTCATACGGTAGCGCTCCTCCATTTCTTTCCCTGATCGGGGAAAGTTGCCTTTGGGAGCAGGGGCGGTGAAAAGAATGAGTGAAATGAATTTCTGATTGTAGACGGATGCCGTGGAAGCCCTCGTGCGCGGCACAAGCGCGGCAAGAAATTCTACGGAAGTCGATGAATTTTTCGGGATCTTCTCATAGGTACCGGTCTCACTTATGGATAGCGCAAGAAGAGAGGAAATCTTTAGAGCAGTGTCATTGTTTGACCGTCTTCTTTCCGTTCACGGCCTGCACTCCGTCCGGCAACTGTTTCCGTGCTCCGCGCACGCGCTTGCTTGCAGCGGGTGATGTGCTGCGCATCGTCAGCACCCATTCACCTGCTTTCCACCATGGTGGGCTGAGCGGTGAAATAGCCCGTTTCGGGATTAGCCATCTCTGCGTCGACCTTGTTCTTGTCATAGGCGACTGCACCCTTCAACTGCGTACAACCGGCAAACATATTTTCTGATTCCGGGCACCACCAAGTGGTATTGCAGTTGATGGTCGTCAGCGCCGCGCAATAAGAGAACATCTCCCTCATGTCAGTGACGTATTGTGTATCGAAGTTCTTCAGATCGAGAGAAGTCAACGCCGAGCAACCGGAGAACATCAAGCTCATGTTAGTGACGTTCTCTGTGTTGAAGTTCTTCAGATCCAGCGACGTCAGCGTCCAGCAATCGAAGAACATCCAACTCATGTCAGTGACGTTCTGTGTGTTGAAGTTCTTCAGATCGAGAGAAGTCAACGCCTTGCAATAGGAGAACATGCCCTCCATATTGGTGACATTTTGTGTGTTGAAGTGCTGCAAGTCGAGAGACGTCAACGCCTCGCAACTGAAGAACATCCCATCCATGTTGGTTACGTTCTGTGTGTTGAAGTGCTGCAGATCCAGCGACGTCAGCCTCCCGCAACTGAAGAACATGTTACTCATGTCAGTGACGTTCTGTGTGTTGAAGTTCTTCAGATCCAGCGACGTCAGCGTCCTGCAATCGGAGAACATCTTCCTCATGTCGGTTACGTTCTGTGTGTTGAAGTTCTTCAGATCCAGCGAAGTCAGCGCCCAGCAATCATCGAACATCGAGCTCATGTCAGTGACGTTTTGTGTGTTGAAGTTCATCAGATCCAGCGACTTCAGCGCCCCGCATTTGGCGAACATGGAGTTCATGTCAGTGACGTTCTTTGTGTTGAAGTTCTTCAGATCGAGTGAAGTCAGCGCTTTGCAATCGTAGAACATGTAGCTCATGTCTTTCACTTCTGAGGTATTGAGATACTCCAGCCCTTCTATCTGCTTGAGTGCTTCACAACAATAAACCACTTCGCGGTGATGGTGGGACGGAAGTCTCGGAACGAAGCATCGAACACCACCCGCGCGGTGGTGGTATAGTCTGCCACGTCCCATGTTTCTGCCCAAGCAGGGACGGGGATGTCTCCCTCTTTTTTCGTCTCCTCGATCCCCCATGTCGTGCCGGTGCGAGTGGCACGCAGTGCATCGTAGTAGAAGGTGAGCGTCGTCTTGTCCGCACTTTGTGCCACATAGGTCTCGCGGGTTTGCGCTTGCGCACTCAGCCGAGTGGCGAGCAGAAGACAAATCAGTGCGAAGAATATCGCACAGCAATAACATAAATAGTGAATCATACGGTAGCGCTCCTCCATTTCCTTCCCCAATCGGAGGAAAGTCGCCTTCGGGAGCAGGGGCGGTGAAAAGAATGAGTGAAATGAAGTTTTCTGATTGTAAACGGATGCCGTGGAAGTCCTCCTGTCCGGCACAAGCGCGGCAAGAAATTCTACGGAAGTCGATGAATTTTTCGGGATCTTCTCACGGGTACCGGTCTCACTTATGGATAGTGCAAGAAGAGAGGAAATCTTTGGAGCAGTGTCATGGTTTGACCGTCTTCTTTCCGTTCACGACAGACACTCCGTTCGGCAAATGTTACCATGCTCCGCGCTTGCGTGCAGTGGGTAGATGTGCTGCGCGCCGTCTGTTCCTTTCCACCATGGTGGGCTTAGCGGTGAAATAGCCCGTTTTGGGATTAGCCATCTTTGCGTCGACCTTGTTCTTGTTATAGGCGACTGCGCCCTTCAACTTCGTGCAACCGGCAAACATCTTTTCTGATGCCCGGCACTGCCAAGTGGTATTGCAGTAGATGGTCGTCAGCGCCGCGCAATCGAAAAACATGAGGCTCATGTCAGTGACATTTTTTGTGTTGAAGTGCTGCAGATCGAGCGAATTCAGCGCTGAGCACCCCCGGAACATTACAGCCATGTCAGCGACATTTTTTGTGTTGAAGCTCTTCAGATCGATCGAGGTCAGTGCCGCGCAATCATAGAACATCCAACTCATGTCTGTTACTTTTTTTGTGTTGACGTTCTTCAGGTTTATCGAGGTCAGCGCCGCGCAACCGGCGAACATGCTACCCATTTTGGCGACCTTTTTTGTGTCGAAGTTCTTCAGATCGATCGAAGTTAGCGCCGCGCAACCATAGAACATCCAACTCATGTCAGTTACATTTTCTGTGTCGAAGTTCTTCAGATCGATCGAGGTCAGCGCCGCGCAACCATAGAACATCCAACTCATGTCGGTCACTTTTTTTGTGTCGAAGTTCTTCAGGTCGAGCGAAGTCAGCGCCGAGCAAACATAGAACATCCAACTCATGTCAGTGACATTTTTTGTGTCGAAGTTCTTCAGATCGAGCGAAGTTAGCGCCGCGCAACCGGCGAACATGCTACCCATTTTAGTTACATTTTTTGTGTCGAAGTTCTTCAGGTCGAGCGAAGTTAGCGCCGCGCAACCGGCGAACATGCTACCCATTTTAGTTACATTTTTTGTGTCGAAGTTCTTCAGGTCGAGCGAAGTCAGCGCCACGCAATCACAGAACATCCAACTCATGTCAGTGACATTTTTAGTGTTGAAGTGCTTCAGATCGATCGATGTCAGCGCCTGGCAATCATAGAACATGCTACTCATGTCTTTCACTTCCGAAGTGTTGAGATACTCCAGCCCTTCAATCTGCTTGAGTGCGTTGCAACGAAAAAACCACGTCGCTGTGGTGGTGGGACGGAAGTCTCGGAACGAAGCATCGAACACCACACGCGTGGTGGTCTTGTCTGCCCAGTCCCATGTTCCTGCCCATGCGGGGTAGATTTTATTCTCACTACTATATTCCATTATCTCCCATGTCGTGCCGGTGCGGGTGGAGCGAAGTGCATCGTAGTAGAAGGTGAGTGTCGTCTGGTCCTCGCTTTGTGACACATAGGCCTCGCGGGTTTGCGCTTGCGCACTCAGCGGAGTGGCGAGCAGGAAACCAAATAGCGCGAAGAACATCGCACAGCAATAACGTAAATAGTGGATCATACGGTAGCGCTCCTCCATTTCTTTCCCCAATCGGGGGAAAGTCGCCTTCGGGAGCAGGGGCGGTGATGAAAAATGCTTTTGATGAGTTGGCGGCATGAGGGCTTGCGCTGTGAAAGCATCCCGGCCTGAGCCTAAACGGTGCAGAACTTGCTACTGCTAAGGCACATTTGCGTGACTAAGTGTTCTGTTATCATATTGATTGGGCAAAGATATGAAAAATATAGGTGTTGTCAGAATAATAACTCTGAAACAAGACGCGTTAAAAACGTCGTGCAGTAAAAACTTCACACATCACCGAAGCGCCTTCAGAAAGCATGCTGAAAACTTCTCGACAACGTGATCAAACAAGCCGCCTTTCGTTGAAAACTCCGCTGCTTTTCTGCACTACCCCACTTGGATTCACTCGTCACCGCGACACACGACACAAACACCCCAAAATGACTTCCCCTCACGCGCGTACGCGCACGCGCTTGTCAGTCAGTTTCTGTTTTTTCCCTTCACCTCTTCACCCTTGGTTCGCAAGTTGTTGATTCATAGTGAAATGAGGGTGAAGGGTTGGGGCGGTGAACCTTCACCCGGCGTTCACCCGTTGCCGAATGCGATCGCACAAGTTCGGCGCGTGTCGCAGCCCCTTCCGGAGGGCTCACAGTGCACTGAAAACAAAGCCCCGAACCATCGATGCCGAAGTGAAGGCGACGGTGAAGGACTGCGAGCAAAGCCTTCACACTTATCGCGTTGTGAGCGTGAGGGTTACGACATGTGGGTGAAGAGGTGAAGGCAAAAAACGAAAACCGCTTGACGGGCGCGCACGCGTACGCGCGTGAGATGCCGAGACTGCCCGAGGCTGCGTGCTCGAGAGCCGATGCAAGAGAGCCAAAGCCGTCCGAGAGTGTGAATTTCCAGTCTGCGATGGCACAAGGGGCGAAAAAAGCCAAGAAATCACGTCGTGTTCGTGCTTTTCTCTCTACCTTTGCACACGCTCCCCTTTGTCGCATCGCGACAGAGGCTCCTTGGTCTATATTTGGTGCGCGGCCGCCTTCGCAGTCGCCCCGCTCTTTCATTCACTCAACGTTCCACTCGACATGTGGTTTGTCGACCTCCTCACCCGTCCCTCCGCCATCCAAGCCGTCATCGTCTTGTCGGCCGTCTGCGCCCTCGGTCTCTCGCTGGCTAAGTTTCGTTTTCGCGGCATCAGCCTCGGCATCACGTTCGTGTTCTTTGCCGGCATTCTGGCCGGCGCCCTCGGGCTGAAACTCGATCCGCGAATGCTCTCCTATGCCGAGAGCTTCGGACTCATTCTCTTCGTGTATGCCCTCGGTTTGCATGTAGGTCCCGGTTTTGTCACCACGTTCCGTCACGGTGGCACAGTCCTCAATCTGCTGAGCATCGGCGTGGTGCTGATCGGCACGGTGCTGGCCGTGGTGATCGCCCTGGCGGGTTGGATGCCCTTCACCGATTTGATGGGTGTGCTCTGCGGTGCCACGACCAATACCCCCGCGCTGGGTGCGGCACAGCAGACGCTCAAGCAACTCGGCCAACCGTCGGCCGTTGCCGCCCTGAGCTGTGCGGTGACCTACCCCATCGGCATGATCGGCGTCATCATTGTGCTGGTCATCATGCGCGGTTGGTTGCAGCGTCACGACCACGCCAAAGAGGACGACAACGACGAAGAAGCCTACATCACCTCCTACTGCGTGCGCAATCCCGCCCTGTTTGGGCACACCATCCACGACATTGTGTCGCACGCCGAACACACCCGTTTTGTGGTGTCGCGACTGTGGCGCGAAGGCAAGGTGCTCATGCCCAGTGCTTCGACCGAAGTGCGCGAAGGCGACCGCTTGCTCATCATCACGCGCAAGGCGCAGGTACACGCGCTGACCAATCTTTTCGGTGAGCACGAAACGAAAAACTGGATGGAGGAAAACATCGACTGGAACGCCATCGATGCGCATTTCATTTCGCGCCACGTGCTCATCACCCGCCCGGAGATCAACGGCAAGAGCCTGCGCGATCTCAATTTGCGCTACCTCTATGGGGTGACGGTGAGTCGCATCAAGCGCGACGACCTGCGCCTACTCGCCACCCCCGACCTTATGTTGCGCATGGGCGATCGCGTGACGGTGGTGGGACATGCCGACAGCATCGAACAAGTGGTGCGACTGCTCGGCAACGAAGTGCGTTCGCTCGAAGAGCCTAACATGGTCACCATTTTCTTGGGCATCGTGCTCGGTTTGCTGCTCGGCAGCATCCCCATCAGCGTGGGGTTGAACTTCCCCATCAGCCTCGGTTTGGCCGGCGGTCCCATCATCATGGGCATTCTCATCGGCGCCTACGGTCCGCGATTGCACATGGTCGCCTACACCACGCAGTCGGCCAACCTCTTGATGCGTTCGCTCGGGCTGTCGATGTACCTGGCCTGTCTGGGGCTGGATGCCGGTGGCGATTTCTTGGCCACGGTGATGCAGCCGGCTGCGTTGCAATGGATCGGTTTCGCCGCTTTGCTCACCGCAGTCCCGCTGGCCGTGGTGGCCGTGGTGGCCGTGGTGTGGCGTCGCAAGTCGTTTGCCACGACGGCGGGCATGCTTTGCGGCGCAATGGCCAACCCGATCGCCTTGGGCTATGTGAACGACACGATCGAGGGCGACAAGGCCTCGTTGGCCTATGCCGCAGTCTACCCGCTCGCCATGTTCCTGCGTGTGATCATCGCGCAAATCATGGTGATGCTCTGGTTCACCTGATGCGGGTGCCGTCTGCACGCGCCCCCTTTGTCCACTTTCTTCCCACAACGCCTTCGGCGCGATCCGACTGTTAACCGGATCGCGCCGAAATGCCTTTTTTATCTTGCAGAACGACAACTTCCAATGCCTTGTGTGTAAAAATGCAAGGTTTGAAAATCCTTTTTTGTTGATTTGTTTTGTGTGTAGATGATAATGTAGTAATTTTGTCGTCAAATCCTTCGGTTTTTTTGCCGTCGGAAAGGTATGAATCCACACAATTCCTACATTTTTCCGCTTCGCTTAGCGCCTGTCGTTTCGCGCTGCGGTGGTTGAGTGCCGCCCCCTCCGCATCATTCACATAGACTTCTTTCTCCGTTTCGGGCGTGCTGTATTGTTGTTCTCTCTGTTTGTCGTTGTCATGACGCTCTTCCTTCTGCTTGCCATTTTGCTCGGTCTCGTCATCCCCTATTTCCAGCGCCGTCGTGCTCGTCTCACCTATAGTGCCCGCCGGCGTCGACACTATTTGCGCAAGGCCCGCCACACCGTCTATTGGGGCGTGGGTTGCCTTTGCATGGCCTTCCTGCTCTGGTTTTTCAAAATCCGTTTGTGAAGTCGGATCCCCCACCTTAAGTCGTAAAATCAAATTGTTGTGTTGTTTTTTTCGCATGAGCAGAGTCCGTGTGGTGTTTTAATCTTATATTTGCACGGATATCCGTGTGTAGCGGAAAAGCAGCACAACGGCATACCCCAGTCTACTGCGAAATCACAATCAAATCATACCCATCATGTCCAAATCCAAACACTACAACGGGCTTTCTGCGCGCGAAGTGGAGGAAAGCCGTGCGCGCCACGGTGTGAACGTCCTCACTCCCCCGGAGAAAACCCCGCTTTGGAAGCGTTTCCTCGAAAAGTTTGAGGATCCGATCATCATCATCCTGCTCATCGCAGGCGTCTTCTCGTTGCTCATCTCGTGCTACGAGTTCTTCGGTCTCGACAAGGAAGCCACGGTCTTTTTCGAACCGATAGGTATCTTTGTCGCCGTGCTGCTTTCGACGGGACTGGCCTTCTACTTCGAGCTCAAAGCCAATCAGGAATTTGAGATCCTCAACCAGGTGAACGACGAAGAGCCGGTGCGCGTGATTCGTGAGGGCAACACGGTCGAGGTGCCCAAATGTGACATCGTGGTGGGCGACATCGTGATGATCGGCACGGGCGACGACATCCCGGCCGACGCTGAGCTGCTCGAATCGGTGCAACTCACCGTCGACGAATCGACTTTGACCGGCGAACCCCTCTGTGCCAAGACCACGGTCGAGGCCGATTTTGACGCCGAAGCCACTTTCCCCTCCAACCACGTGCTGCGTGGCACGAAGGTGATGGCCGGACACGGCATTTGCCGCGTCTTGGCAGTAGGCGACGCCACCGAAAGTGGTAAAGTGTTTGAGGCCGCACAAATCGACGACAGTGTGAAAACACCGCTCAACGAGCAACTCGACCGTTTGAGCAACCTGATCACCAACATCAGCTACGTCTTGGCGGTGCTCATCATTGTGGGCCGCGTGGTCATGTACTTTGTCAGCGGAAGCGAGTTTGTCGGTTTCCAATGGGTGGACTTTGCCTCCTACCTGCTCAGCACGATCATGATTGCCGTGACGGTGATTGTGGTGGCTGTGCCCGAAGGTTTGCCGATGGCCGTGACCCTCAGTTTGGCCTACTCCATGCGCCGCATGTTCCGTACGGGCAACCTCGTGCGCAAGATGCATGCTTGCGAAACCATGGGCGCCACGACTGTCATTTGCACCGACAAAACCGGAACGCTGACCCAGAACCGCATGACAGTGGCCGAAGCTGCCTTCCCCTCGCTGCCCGATCAGCAACTCGGCGCGAATGAAGAGAGCGAACTCATCGCCGAAGGCATCGCGGTGAACAGCACGGCGACGCTCGACCTGAGCGATGCGGCACACCCCTCCGTGTTGGGTAATCCCACAGAGGGCGCTTTGCTGCTCTGGCTTCACAGTCAATCGCGCGACTACCGCACGTTGCGCGAAGCTTCCAAGACGTTGGTGGAACTTCCCTTTGCCACGGAACGCAAATACATGGCGGCTGTGGTCGAATCGGGTGTGCTCGACGGACGCCGGGTGCTCTATGTCAAGGGAGCTCCCGAAATCGTGCGTTCGCTCTGTGCCAAGGCCGTGGGCGACGAATCGGTCGAAACGCTCAACGAACGACTCTTGGGCTATCAGCGACAAGCCATGCGCACGCTCGGCTTCGCCTATCAGGTGCTCGAAGGCGACGAACAAGCGATCGATGACGAGCGCGGTGTGGTGGCCAAGGATCTCACCTATCTGGGCACAGTGGCCATTGCCGACCCCGTTCGTCCCGATGTGCCCGAGGCCGTGGGCGAATGTCTGTCTGCCGGCATTGATGTGAAGATCGTCACCGGCGATACCTCGGCCACTGCCGCGGAAATCGGTCGACAGATCGGTCTCTGGGGCGAGCATCACGACGACCGTGCCATCATCACCGGACCGGAATTCGAGGCGCTCAGCGACGAAGAGGTTTACGATCGCGTGAACGACCTCAAAATCATTGCGCGTGCACGTCCGCTCGACAAGAAACGCCTCGTCGAAACGCTCCAGAAGCGCGGACAAGTGGTGGCCGTGACGGGCGACGGCACCAACGACGCCCCTGCACTCAAAACGGCACACGTCGGTTTGTCGATGGGCGACGGCACCTCGGTGGCGAAAGAAGCCAGCGACATCACGATCACTGACAACTCGTTCTCGAGCATTGGGCGTGCTGTGATGTGGGGCCGCTCGCTCTACCAAAATATTCAGCGCTTCATCCTCTTCCAAATGACGGTGAACGTAGCCGCTTGCTTCATTGTGTTGGCAGGTGCCTTCATGGGTACGGATTCTCCCCTCACTGTGACGCAAATGCTTTGGGTGAACCTCATCATGGACACGTTTGCTGCCATGGCGCTGGCTTCGCTGCCGCCTGCTGAGCGGGTGATGCACGACAAGCCCCGCGATCGCAATGCTTTCATCATCGATGGTGGCATGAAGCGCATGATTCTCGTTACGGGCGGCATCTTCTTCCTCCTGCTCCTTGGTTTCGTCTACGTTTGCGAGCACGCCGATGTGACTTCGCTCACCGATCTGTGCAACCTGCAGTTCGGCACGGGAATGGGGCTCTCGGCTTTGGAGAAAAGCTACATCTTCACGTTCTTCGTGATGCTCCAATTCTGGAATATGTTCAATGCCCGTGCTTATCTCACCGGACAATCGGCCTTCCACTTCAAACAATGCAAGAGCTTTTTGTTCATCTTGCTGGTGATCTTGGTCGGTCAGATTCTGATCGTCACCCTCGGTGGTCAGATGTTCAGCGTTACGCCGCTGCCCCTCCGCGACTGGGCGATCCTCATCGGCTGTACTTCGGTCGTACTTTGGATCGGTGAGTTGATTCGCCTCTTCCGCAAATAAGTGAAGACTTAGCGAATAGCACTACAAACACAACACAATAGCAAAAGGCTGAAGTCCCAATCAGGACTTCAGCCTTTATTTGGTAGTGAGCCGGCAGTTTCGAAAAAACGTCGTATATTTGCAGTTTCGAGTCGGTGCTCAGTAAGCCGAGCGCAGCATGGAAACCGATCCGGTGAGGTGGTGATCCGTCTGCGGTGAAAACATTACAGAAAATACAACGCATGAACTCTTCTCAGAACTATGTTTGGCGAATCGCCAAGCGATTTTTCAACGCCTTGCCCGATAAAACCGACGAAACAGCCATCGTGGAGCAGATCAGCGACGGGGTCACTTTTCGCGGCGCGAACCTTTGGGTGCTCATCTTTGCTATTTTCATCGCCTGCCTCGGCTTGAACCTCAATTCCACGGCGGTGATCATCGGCGCGATGCTCATTTCGCCCCTCATGGGCCCGATCATCGGTATGGGGTTGGCCGTGGGACGAGCCGATCTCGAGTTGCTCAAACGCTCGCTGACCAACTATGGTGTGTCCACGGTGATCAGTGTGCTCACCGCCGCGCTCTATTTTCAGCTCACCCCGCTCACCGAGGCGCAATCTGAACTCCTGGCGCGCACCTCTCCCACGCTCTACGATGTGCTGATCGCCCTTTTCGGCGGCGCGGCGGGCATCTTGGCGCTCTCTACCGGCGGGAAAGGCAACGTCATCCCGGGAGTGGCCATCGCTACCGCCCTCATGCCGCCGCTCTGCACGGCGGGCTACGGGTTGGCAATGGGCGAATGGTCGTACTTCTTCGGCGCATGCTACCTCTTTTTCATCAACACCGTCTTCATCGCCCTCGCCACTTACGTGGGTGTGCGCCTGTTGCAATTTAAGCCAAAGCAGTTTGTGGACAAGGCTCGCTTGGCGGTCGTGAATCGCTACATCGCCGTCATTGTTGTGGTCACGATGCTGCCGGCGGTCTACATGACGACACAAATCATTCGCCAAAGTGTGTTCGAAAATCACGTGAAACAGTTTGTCAAACAAGAACTGAATCATCCGGGCACGCGCATTCTCTCAGAACAGGCCGACCGCGAAACGAAAACCCTCGACGTGGTGGCTCTTGGAGCGGCCCTGCCGAACGAAATGATCGAAGCGGCGCGTCAGCGCTTGGCAGATTATCAGTTGGCCGACTACCAACTGAATGTGATTCAAGGCGCACAGTCCGATAGTTTGCTCTTGGCGCGCAACAATGCCGGCACGCAACAAAGTCTTTCAGGACAGGATCAGCAACATCTGGTCTTGCAAACGGAGCGCGTGGCGCAGCTCGAACGCGAAACCGCCGACTATCGCCGACTCGATGCATTGGCTCGCGAAATCGGCGGTGAGGTGAAAGCCGTTTGCCCCAAGGTGGAAAGCATCGGTCTGTCGAAAATCACGGAAACACCCGTCGACAGCGGTGCCGTTCGCTCCTATGTCTTGGCCGTGGCCAACAGTCGTACGCCCCTTCCCGCGACCGACCGCGACCGACTGGCGCAATGGCTCAAAGTACGTACGCAGGCCGACAGTTTGCGCTTGGTGACGGCCGAAGTCCGCTGATCGGACCTTGAACTCTTTGAGCAGCGTCAACGGGTCATCAAGGGTTGGTTTCCCAAAGAATCCCAACCGCCGCGACGAATATCCGGCCGACGCTGTGCTCTTCGGCGGCTATGCTCGACGGACGTCGCGTGCGCTATGTCAAGGGAGCTCCCGAAATCGTGCGTTCGCTCTGTGCCAAGGCCGTGGGTGACGAATCGGTCGAAACGCTCAACGAACGACTCTTGGGCTATCAGCGACAAGCCCCGCGATCGCAATGCCTTCATCATCGATGGGGGTATGAAGCGCATGATTCTCGTCACGGGCGGCATCTTCTTCCTCCTGCTCCTTGGTTTCGTCTACGTTTGCGAGCATGCCGATGTGACTTCGCTCACCGATCTGTGCAACCTGCAGTTCGGCACGGGAATGGGCCTCTCGGCTTTGGAGAAAAGCTACATCTTCACGTTCTTCGTGATGCTCCAATTCTGGAACATGTTCAATGCCTGCGCTTATCTCACGGGACAATCGGCCTTCCCCATCAACCAAAACTCCCCCTCTTTCGACGGAAAGAGGGGGAGTTTTTCGTTGGGTCCACCTTGTTTTGTGCAAAAAGTGGCAAGGGAGTGAGGAGCGGCGGGAGGCCGCATTGTAAAGTCGGAGATTAACGGCGAACTCGTGCGATGCCCGTGAAGTCACCGCGGGTGATTTGTACGTCTTTCGAGCAACGATAGAGGGCGTCTTTCTGCATTTCGCAGTCGTTGGGGAGATAGACGCGCTTCAAGTTGGGGCAAGATTCCACGGCGTAGCTCTCCATCACCTTCGTACCCGGCACAATCACGAGTTGTTCGATGCTGTTGTGACGCGCAATGATGTTCTTTCGAGGCGTTCGATGGGTTGGAGTTTCACACTCTTCATGGCGGCGGGAATGAAGACGAGCGATTCGATTTTCTTCATCCAGTTTTTGGTGTAGACCACACCGTCCTTGGCCGCGAATTTTGTGTTTTGGTCATCGACAAACACGGTCTCGACGTTTGTTCCTCTCTCGGCTAGGCTCACCACTTGGTCGTCGCCGAGCGAAACAATGTTGCGACCGAGATAGACTTGCTTCACGTTTTTGGGGAGATCTTGGTGGGGAATGAAGGCCGAGACGCGGAGTTTGTGCGTGGAGAAGGGCACGGTGAGGATGTCGCCCGAGGACTTGACGCGCGAAACGTTGAGGTGGCCTTGGAAGAAGTCATAGCCGAACTGGTCGTCTTCGAAGACCTCGATGTCGGTGCGCAGCGGTTGGAGATGCTTGTAGGTATCGATCTTGTCCATTTCGAAGAAGCCGCCGTTGGTGGGATCGTTCACATACCATTTGCCGTCGGCGTAGACGTAGTCCCAGGCGTGGGCGCCCAGATAGACATCGCCTTGGAACAAATTGCCGTTGATGCCGATGCAGGGAATGCCTTGCGTGTAGAGCAAAACCTTGAGTATGTTGGCGTAACCTTGGCAAACGCAAACGCCGCCGCTGAAGGCACCGTAAGGATCGTTGCGGCCGTTGCCGTTGTTGTCGTAGGTGGTGTTTTTGATCACGAAGTTTTGCAGCGCTTTGAGCTTTTCCAAGTTGTTCTTGCAGTCCTTCGTCACTTCATCGGCCTTGGCTTTCATCTGTGCAAGCTGGTCGGCGGTGAGGGCATTGGGGTCCGATTTTTCAGAGAACATCGAGATGTCGAGCGCACGCTGGGGATCCATGGCGGCAAGAATGTACTTCAAGTCGATCATGTGGTTGGTTCTGCTGAGCGAGCGGCTGTTGTCGGGTGCCGCAAAGTGCGAAGCGTCGTAGTCGAACGAGAGGGGCGATGCCACCTGCGTGAAGGTTTCGGCGCTGCGCGGCGCTTGCGGATCTTCGGCAGTGCAGGAACCGAGCAGACAGAGTGCTGCGGCGAGACAGAGAGCGGAAGTAGAGTGGTTCATGGAGAAAGGAATTAAAGAGTGAGGGTTGGGCGCTTCCGTCGTTAGGCATAGACCGCTTTCACCATGCGGGGACGATCGTCGGCGTCGTTTCGGATTTCGATGGCTTGGAGCCCGTGTTGGGCAAAGAGTTCGGCTGTGGCTTGTGCAAAGTCGGTGTGTGTTTCGACCATTAGTGTACCGCCGGGGTGTAAGCGCGCGGTGGCCAAACGAGCCAAGGCACGATAGAACAAAAGTGGGTCGCGATCGGGCACGAAGAGCGAGGTGTGCGGTTCGTGCTGCACGACGTTGTCGGCCATTGTCGGGGCTTCTCCGGCGGGAATATAGGGCGGATTGCTCACGATGAGATCGAATGTGCGTTGCCGGCCGGCTTCGTCGTCGGTGGTTTTCAGGACATCCACTTCGCGAAAGTCGACCGTGGCGCCGAGCTGTGCGGCGTTGTGCCGCGCCACGGTGAGCGCACGAGGCGAAATGTCCCAAGCTTCCACTTGTGCGTGCGGCAATTCGAGCGCCAAGGAGACGGCGATGCAGCCGGAACCGGTGCCTACGTCGAGGACGCGGGGGGCAGTGTGCGAAGTGCAGGTGTCGGCGCACCATTCCACGAGTTCGAACGTTTCGGGACGGGGAATGAGCACATCGGGTGAGACGGCAAATCGGCGTGTGCCGAAGGTTTCGTAACCTAAAACATACTGCACAGGTACTTGTTGGCGCAGTGCCGCCGTGTCGTGCTCCAGCTGCGTTTGCAAAGCGGGGGTGAGCGGTACCGGACTGTCGATGAGCAACTGCGTTCGGCTCAATTGCAACCGTTCGCACACGTAATGTTCGGCCACGGCGGCTGCTTCGCCTGCGGGATAGACGGCGGCCAGTTCATCGCGCAGGCTGCGGAAAAGCGTGTGGGGGGAGAGTTTGGGTGCGTCCATGGGGCTTATTTGAGCGCATTCATGTGGTCGTAGGCCTTTTGCATGAAGGCTTTGACCTTGTGAACGCGTTCGCCTTTCGGATCGGGCGTGAGTCGCGACACCCGGTGCGTGGCCAACTCATAGATGCTTGTGCCTGTGGAGTCAATGAAGGTGTATCCCTCCGGCCAAGTGTGGATGGCGCACGGATAGGTGTAGGTTTGCGACATCACATCGCGCGAGAACTTGAAGCGCGTGTGGTCAATGCCGAGCTGGCCGAGGAGGGTGGCCGCGAGGTCGGTTTGATTGCAAAGACGCGCCACCTCTCTTGCGTTGCGCACGGCACCTCCTGTCCAAATGAGCGGGATGTGGTATTTTCGGGTGTCGAACTCATTGATGTCGGCCGGCCAGGAAACGCCGTGATCGGGGAGGATGATGACCAGCGTGTTCTTCCATTCGGGCGAATGACGGAGTTGGTCCATGAACTTCCCGAGTGAGGCATCGAGATAGGCGAAGGCGTTCAGCATCGGGTCGTCCAGTCTCTTGTAGGGAACGGTCCAGGGTTCGTGACTCGAAAGGGTGAGCAGCGTTTTGAACCACGGCTTGTTCTTCGGTTGGCGGTCGATGTTCTGGCGCAGTTGGTCGAACATCAGGTGATCGCACACGCCCCACGGGCTAGTCTTGCGCATGGAGACCGGGAAATCCACGTCGCCCAGCACGCGGTTGTAGCCCGTGGCGAGGAAGTAGGAGTTCATATTGGTGAAGTTCTTGTCGCCGCCGTAGAGGAACTCGGTGTCGTAGCCCACACCGCGGAGGGCGCCGGCGATGGAGGGGAGAACGCGAGACTTGGCCGGCATTTTCATCACACTCGCATCGGGAAACGAGGGGTAGCCCGAGAAGGTGCAAATGGTGCCGCGGTCGGTGCGGAAACTGTTGGCGTAGCAGTGGGAGAAGAACACGCCTTCGCGGGCCAGGCTGTCGAGGTGCGGAGTGACCTTCGTGTTGCCTTCGGTGCAACCCACCACGCGTCCACCGCAACTCTCCATGAGGATGAGCAGAATGTTGGGGCGGCGGGTGTTGAGCAGGCTGTCGGCCGGCGTCAATTCGCTCTTGGTGTTATAATTCAGGGAGGCGAATACTTGATTGGCCTCATCGGGTGAAAAATAACGGGCCTGTTGGCTGAAATCACGCTCTTTGAGGAGCGAATAGAAGAAGGAGAAAATGGGATTGACGGCGGCGTGGTTGTGATATTGGTCGGTGGAGTAATAGACCATGCCGACGTTGGCCGTAGAGCGCCCTACTCCGCCGCGGATACCGAGGAAAAGCAATGCGCCGACGAGCAACAAACCGAGGGAGTGCAGGGTGCGTTGCACCGGATGCGACGTGGGGAAACACGAACGGCGCGTGCTGTGACCATCGGGACGTGGGCCGATGCGCCAAAGCACCCAGACGTAACCCCAGATGAGGAGCAGAAAACCGGCAACGGCGAGCAGAAAGTAGCCCCAACCGAGACTATCGGTGATGCCGGAGGGGTTGTCGAGATAAGAAAGGCAGACGGCGTCGAGTTTGAAGCCCCATTTTTCATATAAGATGGTGTCGACGATGAGCGTTGCGAGGATAAGTATGCCGACAGTGGCCGAATAGACACGATAGGCGGTGCGTCCGCCGGGCGTGAAGCGCGGTTTGCCGAGCAATGTGGCACACGTCAAAACCAACCACAGCGGGGCGGTGAGGTAAGCAGCGACGGCGATGTCGAGCGGTAGGCCGTGCCAATAGATTTGTAGGGCATCGGCGAAACCCGGCCAGCCGTTGTGAACGAAGAACGCGAGTTTGCCCACCAAGAAGGTGAGCAGCCACGCGAGAAAGAAGCGAACGAGGAGTGAAAAATGGGATTTCATCGTGAAGAACAGAGGATAAAGGGGGGCGAAACCGTGGTGCGCTTGCATCAAAGTTGTTGCATATCGTTGAGCCGTTTGTAGTAACCGTCGAGTGCTATGAGGGTATCGTGCGTGCCGCGCTCGACAATTTGCCCTTCGTGGAGGACTAAGATCTCATCGGCGTTGCGTATCGTCGAAAGGCGGTGGGCAATGGCAATGGTGGTGCGGGTGGACATCAGGCGCTCGAGGGCTTCTTGCACCAAACGCTCGCTTTCGGTGTCGAGCGCCGAGGTGGCTTCGTCGAGAATGAGGATATCGGGATTTTTCAAGATGGCACGCGCGATGGAAATGCGCTGCCGCTGTCCGCCCGAAAGGCGGCATCCGCGGTCGCCCACGGGGGTGTCATAGCCTTGTTCGGTGGCCATGATGAAATCGTGTGCGTTGGCCACCTTGGCCGCCTCTTGCACTTGCTCGAGTGTGGCATTTTCGACACCGAAACTGATGTTGTTGAAGAAGGTGTCGTTGAAGAGAATGGCTTCTTGGTTGACATTGCCAATTAGTGCCCGGAGTTCCGAAATACGGAGCGTGCGAATGTCGTGTCCGTCGATGCAAATTCGGCCGGATGTGACGTCGTGGAAGCGCGGCAGGAGATCGACGAGCGTACTTTTCCCGCTTCCGCTCTGCCCCACCAGGGCTACGGTTTGTCCGCGGCGCACGGTGAACGAGACGCCGCGAATGACTTCGGGATTTTGCCCCGTAGTGTTGCCGTTGCTGTAGGCGAAATGCACCTCCTCGAAGCTGATCTTGTCGTGCAGTGCGTCGATGTGTGTCGGGTGCTCCGGTTCGCGGATGGGATTTTCGGTCAGCAGGATTTTGTTGATGCGTTCCATCGAAGCCAAACCTTTGGGGATGGCGTAGGCTGCCTTGGTGAGATCTTTGAGCGGTTGGATCACGCTGTAGAGAATCACCATGTAGAAGATGAACGTCGGGGCGTCGATCGGACTGTGGTCGGAGAAAATCAAGGTGCCGCCGTACCAAAGCACGAGTACAATGAGGCAGGTGCCGAGAAACTCGCTGACGGGGTGTGCCGAACCTTGGCGAGTGGCGACGTGTGTGTAGATGTTGCGAAACTCGTTGGTGGTGGAATTGAAGCGTTGTTGCATCTTTTCCTCAGCACCAAAGGCTTTGATGATGCGCATACCCCCCAGTGTTTCTTCGAGTTGCGACATGGTTTCGCTCCATTTGGCCTGTGCTTCGTGGCTCGACTGCTTGAGGCGCCGACCGATTTTGCCCATGGCCCAACCCAAAGCGGGGAGTACGATGAGGGTGAAGAGCGTGAGTTGCCAGGAAATGTAGAGGAGACTGCCGAAGTAGACGGCGATGAGAATGGGATTCTTGATGAGCATCTCCAAGCTGCCCATGATGGAATTCTCCACTTCGCCCACGTCGCCGCTCATACGGGCGATGATGTCACCTTTGCGTTCGTCGCTGAAGAAGGAAAGCGGGAGCGAGGTGATTTTCTTATACAGTGTGTTGCGGATGTCGCGTACAATGCCGGTGCGCACCGGTACCATTGTGGCGACCGAGGCGAAGTAGCACGAGGTTTTGAGGAGTGTGGCGGTGACGAGAAACACGCCGATCATCAACAACGTGGGGGCAGGGCCGTATTGTGCCACAAGTTGAGAGGTGTAGTAGTAGGCATTGTTGATGGCGATGTCCGAAAGTGCTTTCCCCGCCGTGGACCACGGGATGAAATGGTAGACCGTTTGCTCGGTATTGAACAACAATTTGAGCATCGGTATGAGCGATGCGAACGAAAATACGTTGAGCAGCGCGCTGAATACGTTGAATGCCAACGAAGAGGCGACATAGCGCTTGTAAGGGCCGACATAGCGGCGAAACATTTCGAAGAATTCCTTCATTGAATAGGCAAAAGGAGCGTGATGACGGGAGTGAAGTGGAAATGGCGGCGAGAAATAGGCTTAAAAATCGACGTAGTGTTGCTGCAACACGGGGCTTTCCCAATGGCGATAGGTGCGTCCGAAGTGATGTTCCACCTGAGGCTCGAATTCTCGCGGCATGGTGGGCGCAGGAACCCCCTCCTCTAAGGTCACAGGAGAAAGTTCTTCCCAAACTTCGTCCCAGAGATCGCGCTCTATAAAGGATTGTAGGGTGGTGCTCCCCCCCTCGACAAAGAGCGATTGGATCTTTTCGCGGCGCAAGGCATCGAGCAGGGCATCGATGTCGGCAAAGGCTTGGAAACCGGCCGAGAGCGCGCGCTCATCGACTTCGCCCAGCACGCATTTCACGGGCGATGTGCCCGGCCACCGGCGGACGTTGAGTTGAGGAAGGTCGAGTTCGAAAGTGCGCCGCCCCACCAAAATGGCACCATGTGTGGCGCGCAAATAATGAACGCGCAGCAAACTTCGGGAATTGCTCAGCTGAGCCGGTCGGCCGATGGGCTGTTTGTGCTCGTCGAGTTCGCGTTTGCGGTCGATGAACCCGTCGGCCGATGCAGCCCATTTCAGCGTGATGAACGGACGTCCCAGCACTTGTTGACAGAAAAACTTGCGATTCAGGTCGATACAGGCTTCGCGCAGCACGCCGACGGTGACCTCTACCCCACCCTCACGCAGTATTTCGAGTCCTCGGCCGCCGACTTTCGAGAAGGGGTCGACACAACCGACGACACACTTGCGGATGCCGCTGCGCACGATGAGCGATGCACAAGGTGGTGTGCGCCCGAAATGGGCACAAGGCTCGAGACTCACGTAGATAGTCGCCTCGGGCAACAAGGCGCGATCCGCATGGCGAACATCTTTCAGGGCGTTCACCTCCGCGTGTCCCTCTCCCGGGCGAATGTGATAGCCTTCGCCGAGAATTCGTGCGTCCTTTCCGTCGCCGTGCACGATGACTGCGCCGACCATCGGGTTGGGAGCCGTGGTCAGTTCGCCGTTGCGTGCCAGTTCCAGGCAGCGTTGCATCCAAAATTCGTGTGTGTTCATGAGTTTCCCGCGTCAAAAACGTCGTTTATCGCAACAACGCGCCGTGCCGACCATCGGTGAATCGTCGGCAGGCGCGTTGTGTGGGGGTTATTTGTCCAATTTCCAAGTGGCCCCGTCCTTGGTGTCTTTCACCGCAAAGCCCAATTCGGCCAACCGGTCGCGAATTTGGTCGCTGGTGGCCCAATCTTTGTTGGCTTTGGCCTTGGCTCTCACGTCGAGCAAGAGGTCCATGGCACCAGCGAAGGCTTCTTCTCGTTCGGCGTTGCCACTCTCTTCGGCGCTCAGGCCGAGAATGTCGAAACAGAAGGTGTGGAACACCCGTTTGAGGGCTTCCAACCCATCGGGGGTGATGGTTTCTTTTTTGTCGGCGATGGTATTGATCGTGCGGCAGGCATCAAACAGGTAACTGATCACGATCGGCGAGTTCAAATCGTCGTCCATCGCTGCGTAGCACTTCGTTTCCAGTTCGGCGGCAAAGTTCTTATCGATGTTACCCCCCGTTTGCGGTTCGATGCGTTCCATTTGTTGCACCGCATCCATGAGTCGGTCGAGTCCTTTCTTAGAAGCAATGAGCGCTTCGTTGCCGAAATCGAGCGTCGAACGGTAGTGCGCCTGCAAAATAAAGAAGCGAATGGTCATCGGCGTGTAGGCCTGCGTGAGCAACGGGTGGTCGCCGGTGAAGAACTGTTCGAGCGTGATGAAATTATTGTAGCTCTTGCCCATTTTCTTCCCCGCAATGGTGATCATATTGTTGTGCATCCAGTAGTGCACCATGGGGTGCTTTTGCGAAGCCACGGCCTGTGCGATTTCGCATTCGTGGTGCGGGAAAATCAGATCCATGCCGCCGCCGTGAATGTCGAACTCTTCGCCGAGATATTTGCGTCCCATGGCCGTGCACTCGCAGTGCCAGCCGGGGAATCCCTCGCTCCAGGGTGAAGGCCAGCGCATGATGTGTTCGGGTTGCGCTTTTTTCCACAAAGCAAAGTCCACTTGGTGGCGCTTCTCCCCTACTCCGTCGAGTTCACGGCTGGCGTCGCGCACCTCCTCGAGGTTACGTCCCGACAGCACGCCGTAGTGGAAATCCTGATCGTATTTCACCACGTCGAAATAGACAGATCCGTTGCTCACATAGGCATATCCCGCGTCGAGAATCTGCTGTACGAGTTGAATCTGCTCAATAATATGTCCGGTGGCGTGGGGTTCGATCGAGGGGGGCAGCACATTGAGCTGCTTCATGGCCTCATCGAATCGGTTGGTGTAGAATTGCGCCACCTCCATCGGCTCGAGTTGTTCGATACGCGCCTTCTTGGCGATTTTGTCTTCGCCTTCGTCCGCGTCATGTTCCAAGTGTCCGACGTCAGTAATGTTGCGAACATAGCGCACCTTGTATCCAATGTGTCGAAGATAGCGGAACAAGAGGTCGAACGTGATGGCGGGACGAGCGTGCCCGAGGTGGGCGTCGCCGTAGACCGTGGGCCCGCACACATATACATGCCCACGCGTCCCGGATGAATGGGACGGAAGATTTCTTTCGTGCGAGAGAGCGTATTGTAGATCTGGAGTTGGTGTTCCATCTTGTGGAGAAAAGAATGATCGATGTTGAGTTTGCGCGCGTAGTCCCCGGCTTTTTCCGAAAACTCCGCGCCTTTTTGTTGAAACAAGGCTGCTTTCTTTATAAAGTCCGCAGCTTTCTGGGCTTACCTCAGCGACGTTTCGCCTTGGGTGGCAACTGGGTGCGCAAAGCGCTGAATTTTCCGTCGGTGATGCGCTCCAATGTGAGCGGAACGTACATATTGGTGTAGCAAGCGCCCTTGCCGTAGGTTTCTTCTTCGTAGAAGAAAGCAATGCGACCGTCGGTTTGTTGCACCATGGTGCTGTATGCGCTGCCCAATGTCGTCACTTTCAGCGGACCGCCCCACCCTGTTGCAAAATCCTTGGCCGTGTAATGCTCCCATTCCGGCGCCCGACGTTTGTTCGTGGGGAGCGCCTTGTAGTAGATGCCCACATTGGCACGTCCGGGTCCGAGGGGAACACTTTGCAGAGCGAGGCGCACGGGGCGATGTGTGGCATTGTCTCTGGCATCCACCAAGAGGATTTCACCGTTGGTGCTGTTTTGCAGCGCTTTGATGCCTCCATTCTCTTTTTGCGAGAGCACCGGTTGCTGTTCCCAGGCGCCGGTTGCATTGCGCTCGCTGAGGTAGTGGAAAATGTTGAAGAGGCGTCCGCCCGAAACGCGACTCGAAAGTAGCACGTCGCCGTTGGGCAGTTCTTCCACCTTGGGTTCGTCGCCGTTGGGAGCGGGAGAGGTGTGGATGTCGCCCAATGCTTGCCAGGTGCGTCCGAGATCATCGCTATACACCACGCGGTTGCCGCCGGGGCGTGCGCAGAGTGCTGCGTAAAGGCGGTAATAATGCCCCACGCGGATGAGTCTACTTTGGCAAATACGCCCGCTCCCGAAGAACAAAGCGTCGACCGGGCCGAGTCGGCTCTGGTCAAACAGCGCATAAATATGCTCGGTGATGTCGACCGGCCGGCCCCAATGATGTCCGCCGTCCGTGCTGTGGAGAACGGCCACGCGGTTGGGATTCTTTCGTGTGGTCGAACCGCTTCCATAGACCGTGTTTCCTGTCACACAAACCACCACGGCTTCGTCGCTTCCGCGGTCGGCTGCGATGGCGGCATCGCCATATCCGCAGGTCTTGCTGCCTTTCACGCCGTCGCCTTCCGCCAATACGTATTGGCGGCTCCAAGTGGCGCCGTTGTTGTCCGAGATGCGATAACGCAGGTCCACTTTTCCGAAGCCGATGTCTCCGCCGCAGGGGCGATAGTCGCTCACTGCGATGAGCTCTCCGCGTCGGTTCACCGCAATGGCGGGAATGCGGTAGGGAATCTCTCCGGGAAAGGTTTTGAACAGCGGGCGTTCCACTGCGTCGTCTGTGGAGATCCGCGCAACTTGTGAAGCTGTTGTGCTTTGTGCGCCGGCGGTCAGCGTGCCGACCAGTAGAAAAGAAAGAAATAGCTGTCGCATGGTTCGTCGATTTGGAGCAAAGTTACCTTTTTTAGGGCGTTTTCCCAAGTCTCTTCCCTGCTATTTTGAGCAGAATGTCTTTAATCGGAGTTTTTCCTTGTCGAAACGGCAAACTTGCCGCTGTTTCGCAAGGAGAAATGCCGTGTGCTCGTACGAGACCCGAAGACGCACGTTGGGTTCATTCGTGTTGTCGGAGTTTGTGCAGTTGTTCTTCGAAGTTTCGACTGAGCACATATCCTCTTTTGACCTTGTTGAGCGGAATTTCTTCCACGAGTCCAAGTTCCATGAGGCGCACCAGATCCGATTTCGCGGTAGTTGGTGTGACTCCCGTGTGCAGTTGGATGTTTTTCACGGTGAAAAAATCGTCCGGTGTAGCCTGCATCAGTTGCAAAATCTTGGCTTGTCGCGGTTGTATACCGTCTATTTTCATATAGTCGTGCGCACGTTTCTTTTCCTCTTTGCTGCGTGTGAGCGTATCTTCCAATTCTTTGAAGGCACGCATCAGGGTGCGCAAATGATAGTTGACGAAATAGCCGATGTCCAACCCATCTGCTTCCGATTGTAGGTAGGCACGCTCGTAGGCAATCTTGTTTTTCTTGATCACTGCCGAGATGGAAACGTACTCCATGAGCCAATAGTCGTGGCGAAGCATGAACCAATAGAACAAAGCACGGGCCGTTCGTCCGTTCCCATCCACGAAAGGGTGCATGTAAGCAACCATAAAGTGGATGACAATGCCGCGTAATAGTGGGTGTAGAAAGGGAGTAGGGGAGTCGTTGTTGAAGTAACGGCACAAATCTTCCACGAATTGAGGTAGCAGCTCATAGTGAGGCGGCCTGTGAACCACCTCGTTGGTGATCACATTCTCCACCACCACCTCGTTGTTCTCGCGCATGCGCCTGCATCTTCGGGCTTATCGAGCGTTTGGTCCGTCATCAACGCGTGGATATGCATCAACAAGTCGGGCGTCAAGTCCTCGTTTTTATGTTCTACGAGGAAACGTATGGTGCGATAGTTGTTGAAGATCATCAAACGCCCCTTGTCTTTCGGCTTTTCTCCGTTGCAGAGCATGCGCAAAGCGTCGCGCCGTGTAGTCGAAGCTCCTTCCAATTGCGAGGAAGAAATGGCTTCTTCGAAGATCGAACAGACCAAGTATTTTTGGCGGGCCGCCTTGTCCGGCTGAAATTGACTCCCCCATTGTCCTCCGAATTTTAGGTCTGTCTCGTGGCAAACGCGTTGCATTTCTGATGTGAGGGTGAAGTGAATGCCGAAGTTGGGCCAAGCCTCCACAGCTTTGCGCTCTCTTTCTGCCTTCAAATGCGCCCAGAGTCGTTCAGGTGCGAGTGCCACATTTTTGGCGCGATATTTTATGTCGGTCCAATAGGCGTAGTCGTTTACTAATCGGTCCACAAGGCGTTTCACCTCGTCGGTTGTCGGTTCGAGCGCGGCGGCAATGATTTCTTGGCGTTGAAGAAGTGGAGGATGTTCGATCATGTTGGGGTAAATCTGTTCCTTGCGAAAATACGAATTTCTTTCCAATTTGGAGGAAATTGGGAAAGGATTGGACCGTTTTCGGCGGAGAAAACGAGGTTTTGTTCCCGATCTCCGAGAAATTCTTTCCAATTTGGAGAAAATTGGAAAGAATTGGAGGCCTGATCAAGGGGTGAGGAACGGGCCGATCACCGCGTTGGCGAACGCCGGTCGCTGAGTCGCAAACGGTTCTCGGTCATGCGGTGTGTGAATTCCTGCAAGTAAGCTTTCAGCGTGCGCACCATCTCTTGCAGTTGCGCCGGCTGCCGGGCTACCAAATTGTGTTTCAGACCCGGATCGCGCGACTTGTCGTAGAAACCCGTGGCGCGCACGCCGTCGAAGTGCAAGACATAGTTGCCCTGCACCATTTGATACATCTCGCCCGCCGAGCTTACGGCAAAATGCGGCGAAGAAGGCGAGAACACGTTGTGCCCGAAGCTCACCACCTCGCGTTGCAGGCCCAGCAAGTCGAGCAATGTGGGGAGAAAGTCGGCCTGTTGCATCGTGGTGGCGTCTTCTCCCTTCAATTCCCCCCGAGGGTCGTAGAGAATGAAGGGGATGCTGAAGCGCCCCACCAAATTTCGGTATTCCGGTCGCACACCTGTCACGGCATGATCGGCCGTGATCACAAACAGTGTGTTGCGATACCACGGCATACGACGTGCCGTTTCGAAAAATCGGCGCAGCGAAAGATCGGTGTAAGCCACACATTGCTGAATGGGCAGCGGGCCCTGCGGAAGGCGGCCCCGATATTGCGCAGGCACATGGAAAGGGTGGTGCGAACTGATGGTAAATTCTGTCGCAAAAAACGGTTGGCGGAACGAATTGAGCTTCCGATCCACAAACTGCAGGAAGGGTTCGTCCCAAATGCCCCAGCCGCCCGGATCGGCATCGCGGGAGTTGCCATATTCGTTCTGCCCATAATAGTCGTGGAAGCGCACTTTGTGGGCAAAGGCGTCGAAGCCCATCGAACCATTCTCGGCGTTGTGGAAAAAGGCCGTGTGGTAACCGGCTTGCCGCAGGATTTCCGGCAGCGAGGTCACCCCGTTTCCGGCATAGGGCGAGGTGACAAACGGTTGGCCCGGGCGGGTGATGGAGCAGAACAGAGCCGGCATCGCATCCACCGACTGCGTCCCGCAGGCATAAGCTTGCGTGAACACGTAGGAATGTGCCAAGAGCGAATCGACAAACGGTGTGTAGCTCGGATAACCCGCAATGCCACGGTTCAAACCGCCCACCCATTCTTTGGCCATGCTCTCCCAAATGATCACCACCACATTGCGTCCTTTGAAACGTCCCGACCATTGGCCGTCGGTTGTGGGGCGACGCACCGCATTGAAGTAACGTTGCGCCTCCTGCTCGGGGAAAAAGGTGAGCGGCTTCATCCCTGTTTTGCCCATAGTGCGCAACAAAGTGAAAGGAGTGTTGAGCACCAAGGCCTGTTGTTGCGGTTCGTCGCAATAAAGCGCCGCGTTGTGCGGAGCTAGCGGCCGCAAATCACCGTATCCGCCCCGCACAGCACCGAAACTCAGCCCACACGCCACGACCAGTGCGCCACTGCTCACGAGAATCCTCCGCCGACAGGCGTAGCCCACCGGGCGCAGCACGAAAAGGCCGTAGAGCACCGCCCACACGAGGGCGATCAAGAAAAAGAGTAGGGTGGGGAGCGGATAGTCTAACGGGAAATGCAGGAATCGCCACCCGTTGTCGTGCGCGAATTCGCTGAACACCGCCATTGTGGTGCGGTTGAGCGTGAATCGAAAGTAGATCACGTCGGCCAAGTTCGCGGCCAGCGCCAAAAGGTTGGGCACAAAATAGACCCACGCCGTGGCACGTTGCCAGGCGCGCCCTTCCACGAAGCGAAAGGGCAGGAGGTGCATCAAGAGCATCGGTGCATTGAGATAGACCAAGGCCGCGAGATCAAAGCGCAGCCCGCCGCCGAAAGCCCGCCACACGGCGTCCGAGTCGGCCATGTGCAGCAAGTCGGCGTTCATACAGCCGAATATCACCCGCGAAAGAAGGAGCACGGCCAGCGAAAGCAGCAGGCGCCAGAGCAAGAGTCCGTAGATCGAAGTGGAAAAGTGGGGAAGGCGAAACCGAACCATGGAAAGGGGAATGAAGGGGAGGGAGATACTCCTTATATATTGGATAAGTGTCGATAGACACCGGAGTGAACGACTGCTCGCCCGCGGTGTGCGAAATGCAAAACCTCTGTCGCACAGCGCTGCGCGGCAGAGGTCGAAGTCAAGAGCGCCGTCGGTCGTTTGCGGCGCGCGGATCAGTCTTGTGCGTGTCCCGCTTTGTCTCGATCGATGAGGGCCAAGAGACGTTCCACCGCCTCTTCCGAAGGGATGTTGCGCTCCACACACACCTTGCCGCGGTAGAGACTCACTTTTCCGGGGCCCGCACCCACATAACCGTAGTCGGCATCGGCCATTTCGCCGGGGCCGTTCACGATGCAGCCCATGATACCGATTTTCAGTCCCTTGAGGTGCGCGGTCGATGCCTTGATGCGCGCGATGGTCTCGCGCAGATCGTAGAGTGTGCGCCCACATCCCGGGCAAGAGATGTATTCCGTTTTGGATTGTCGCAGGCGGCCGGCTTGCAAGATGGCGAAAGCCGTTTCGTCACGTCCCTTTTGCGGAGCCACCAGCAGGATGCCGTCCGTAAAGCCGTCGATCATCATCACACCCATGTCCGCCGCGGCTTTGATTTGGAAGTCTTCGCGGTCCGTGTCGCCGTATTGTTGGCAGACGATGACCGGGTTGGTGAGCCGCGCATTACCCATTTCGTGGACCAGTGCGCGGAGTTCACCCGTGCGGTTCGGGTGGTTCGATTGCGCAATGACCACCATTTCGGGGTGCGCGCGCAGACAAGCCTTCACCTCCTCATTGAGCTGCACGTAAGAGAGGAAGAGGAACTTGATCGGAGCAGGATTGCCGGCCACAAACATCAGATATTGCGGTGCGAAAGCAGGGTAGGTGCCTTCCTCTCCGTTCCAGGCGGGCGCATCCACGATGGCCGCATCGGTGTGTTGTCGCCAATGTTCAGGCAGTTGCACGCCGTAGTAGGTGTAGTCGGGTCGCGCTTCGCGGTCGGCCGGTGCGGTGGGGCGGGGCAGTGCGGGGTCGGCTTGATAGGAAACCACCACCGGGCGATGTTTTCCGCCGATGTTGCCCACGGCACAAGTGGCACGGCGCGCGGGATGAAGCCAGTCGAACGCCATGCAAGGCACACCCGGAATGTGGTTGTGCCCCGAACGGGTGCCGATGACGTACGAGGCCAATTTGTAAGCCACGGGAATTTCGGCTTCGGGCGGCTCGGAGAGCGAAACACGTATGGTGTCGCCGATGCCGTCGGCCAGGAGAGCACCGATGCCCACCGCACTTTTGATTCGGCCGTCCTCACCTTCGCCGGCCTCCGTCACACCCAGATGCAGGGGGAAGTCCATTTTCTCGCGGCGCATGGCGTCTACCAACAGGCGCACGCTTTGTACCATCACCACCGTGTTCGAGGCCTTGATCGAAATCACCACGTCGTCAAAATGCACCTTGGCGCAAACACGCAGAAATTCCATGCAACTCTCCACGATGCCCGCGGGCGTGTCGCCGTAGCGGCACATGATGCGGTCAGACAGGCTGCCATGGTTCACCCCGATGCGCACAGCCGTGCCGTGGGCGCGGCAAATGTCGAGAAATTGCACAAAGCGATCTTCCAAGCGCCCCAGTTCGGCGGCATATTCCTCGTCGGTGTATTCTAACTCCTTGAAGGTGCGCGCCGGATCCACATAGTTGCCGGGATTGATGCGCACTTTCTCCACAATGCCCGCGGCCACATCGGCCACCTTGGGGTTGAAATGCACATCGGCCACGAGGGGCGTGTCGAAACCGCGGCGGTGCAAGGCTTCGCGGATGGAGCGGAGGTTTTCGGCCTCACGCACTCCCTGCGTGGTGAGCCGCACATAGTCGGCACCGGCCTCGATGATAGCGATACATTGTGCCACACTGGCCTCCGTATCGGTGGTGAGTGTGGTGGTCATGCTCTGCAGTCGAAGCGGTTGTTGCCCACCGAGCGGTTTATTGCCGATGTGCACTTCGTGACTGCGTCGCGGTTGGTAGTTGAATAGATCCATGATGCTCGTTGAGCTTGCGTGAGAGAATACGGTGGGCCGAGGCCGCCGCCCCGTGTTGCGGGGCGGACGTGCTCAGCACTTGAACTTGTAGTCCACCAAGGCCAATTCTTCGTTGGCCTTCACGATCTTTTGTTTCAGGTTGGCTTTGTGTTCTGCCAGTCGTTCGGCGAGAGCTTCGTCGAGCGGGGCGATGATTTGTGCGGCAAGCAGGGCCGCGTTCATTGCGCCGTTCACACCCACCGTGGCCACGGGGATGCCCGGGGGCATTTGCACGATGGAGAGCAGGGCATCGAGTCCGTCGAGCATGCCTTTGATGGGCACACCGATCACCGGAAGGGTGGTGTTGGCGGCGATCACGCCGGGCAGAGCGGCGGCCATGCCGGCAGCGGCGATGATCACGCGAACGCCGCGCGCTTTGGCGCCGCGGGCGAAGGCTTCGACCTCAGCCGGTGTGCGATGCGCCGAGAGCGCATTGATTTCGAACGGAATTTCGAGTTGGTCAAACACCTTGGCGGCCTTTTCCATGACGGGAAGATCGCTGGTGCTACCCATGATGATGCTGACAAGAGGAGTCATAGCGGAGAAATATTGGGGGGAAATGAAAAATTGCAAGAAAGTGTGCTCACCTTGCGGCGGGCGAAGCGCCGGCGGTTCACACAAACCACACCACGGCCCAGCCGCAGATCATGCCCACCACCACGCCGAAGAGCAGTTCGTGGTAGTTGTGCATCTTGAGCACCATGCGGCTGCTGCACACCGCGCCACTCAGCAGAATGGCACAGCACAACCAGCCCGTGGCATCGAAGCCAAAGATGAGCGAAAAGGCCATAAGCATGCCGATCACCCCACCCGAAGCGGCGGCGTGGGTCGAAATCTTGATCCACACGTTGGTCAGTGCACAAACGATCTGGATGAGCAGCGCCGACACGATGACTGTCGAGATGAAGTTGGGAATGTGGAAGATTTCCATCAGCCCATAGAGCGCACCGTAGCACACGATGTTCACAATGTAGGGCACAAATCGCCGTTCGCGGTGGCTCATCTGGTGGCTCGTCCAGCCGTTGAGCGTGCGATAGAGATAAATCGCCGTGAGTGGGAACACCCACGTGAAGAGCACCACGATGCTGCCGAATGCCAACCGATAGCGGAGATCAATTTGATTGAGATAGCTGAACATCAGCAGCAGCGTGACGGCCACCGTGGGGAGGTAGAAGGGATTGAAAGCCAAGAAATGGCTTTGGCCGTGAGCAGGGCGTACTTGTTGGTAAGATTCCTGTGAGCGTAGTCGGCATCGCCGGCGGCATAGGAACGGAGATCGAAATCGGGCATAGGTGAAATGCGCGTAAGGATGAGAAAAAGGAGAGACGACGCGGCGGGCGAGCCCTTGTGGGCTCAGCGGCGAAGGCCGGCCTTGGGAATGTTGAGCTGAATGCGGTATTTCGACACAGTGCGTCGCGCCACTTTCAGCCCGCGTGCGGCCAGTGCGTCGGCAATGGCCTCGTCAGAGAGGGGGGGCGCGCTTGTCTTCTCCGGCCACAATCTCGGCCAGTGCGGCCTTGACTTGCCGTGCGGCCACCGTTTCGCCGTCGGCCGAGGTGAATTGTGTGGAGAAAAAGTGCCGGAGCGAGTACACGCCGTAGTCCGTTTCGACGTATTTGGAATTGATGGCGCGCGACACCGTGCTGATGTCCACGTGCGCTCGTTCGGCCACGTCCTTCAGCACCATCGGCACGAGGAGAGTTTCGTCGTCGTCATTGACAAAAAACTCTCGTTGCAGCGCCACAATCGCCTCCATGACCGATTGCAGCGTCTGAAACCGGCGGCGTACGCTTTCGATGAACGACTGCGCTGCGGTGACTTTCTGCCGGGCGTAGATGAAAGCCTCCTCCTGACTGCGCGAGAGGGCAGCGTTCTCGCCGCGTTCGGCCGCCCGATCGCGCGCGGCGCGGTGCATGACGAGCGTTTCGGCGAAGGCCGGGCTCACGCGCAGCTCCGGCAGATCGCCGCGGTGCTGCGACACGACGGGATTGCCCTCCGTGTCGATCGTCACGCGGAAGTCGGGCACCACTGTCGGCGCACTGGCGCGACTGCCTTCGGAGAGTACACTGCCGGGACGCGGATTCAAGTGCCCAATTTCGCGGCGCACGCGTTCCACGTCTTCGTCGCTCAGGTGCATGCGTTCGGCGATGCGGTTCCAGCGCGAGTGGATGAAGTCGTCGTAGAAGCGATCGATCACCTCACGGGCCTCGCCCGTTCGCGGCAATTGCAGGAGCAGGCAGTCGCGCAAGTTGCGCGCGCCAATGCCGCGGGGCTCAAATTGCTGCATCAGCCCCGCCAGCCGCGCCACTTCCTCGGGCGTGGTGTCGATATACTCGTTGAAGGCCAGCTCGTCGGCCAGCGTGGCATCGTCTTTCGTGAGAAAGCCGCTCTCGTCGAGCGAGCCCACGAGATAGACCATGATGGCGCGTTCGTGGTCGGTGAGATCGAGTTCGCCGATCTGTCGATACAGGTCGTCGTAGGAGGTTTCGTCGGCGCCGATCTGCCGTTCGCGCCGATCGTCTTCGCCGCGGTTGGTGTAAGCCTCGCGCAGGTTGTCGGGCACGTCGTCGAGTGTGCGATAGTCGCCCACGGCGTCGTCGAGCGGATCGCCGGCTTCGTAGTTTTCTCCGTCGGCGTCCACATAGTCTCCGCCGTCGTTGCCCTCGTGGTCGCTCACTTCGAGCGCCTCGTTGTCGAGCAGCTCGTTTTGCAAGCGGGTTTCGAAATCGGCCAGCGGCATCTCGATGAGCGAGGAGAGGAGCACCTGCGCGCTCGAGGCGTTTTGCACCTGTTGCTGTTGCTGCTGTTGTCTGAAACTTGGCTTTGGGGCATGATCGGGTGTGGTTTTAAGGGAGCGCGCACGCGAAGCGCAGCCGCTTTTTCCCTGTTCTGCGATGAGGAACCGCGCCCCTCGGCCGAAGGGCGGCGCTGTGTTTGCAAATTTAGCAAGAAAAATCGCGATTCGTGCTTTTTCGCCGGTCAAAACTGAGGGGCGTTCGTCGGTTGTTCCCTGCGGACAATCGTGATGTGGGTGCCGGCGGGCACGACTCGTCTACGTTTGCCCATTCCGCGCAGACTTTTCCTCAGCATAGCGAACGGCCAAAAAGAACACCCCTGATTTTGCGAAAAAATCAGGGGTGTTTTGCGTTTTTGTTCCCTGTTTTCATGCTTTAGTTGCGAGTCTGTCGAAGTGCAGATGCCTTGTTTCCCGTTGGATGTAGCAAATAAAACGGTACAAGCCCGGGCTTGTACCGTTGAATCTGTGTATCACAAAGACAGCACCGTTTAGTCCAACCACGTCTTGGTGGACACTGCGAAGCGGCCGCCACCGGTGAAGATAAGGGCGAGGGCAGGCAGGAGATAAAGCATGGGGAGCTCGACCGCCCAGCCGCCGGTGTTGGGGTCGACACTGCAAAGCGAGCCGAGCTGTGTCATGGCAATGGCCACCAGCATGTTGAAGGCTACGACAGCTGCGGCACCCCGCGTGAAGAGCCCGAGGATGAGGGCCAACGGAGCGAGCACTTCGCCCACTACGGCGCCGTAGGCCAGAAAACCGGGGAGCCCTTTCGCGGCGAGCATGCCCTGGAGGAAAGTGAGACCGCCAAGGAGTTTGGCCACACCGTGGAAAAGTAGCAAACCGCCCGTGCTGAGACGGAGAATGAGGAGGCCGAGACTGTTGCTGCAGGAAGAATTGCAAGTCATGTTTGGTGTAATTGTTTTGAGGGTTGTGAAAAGAGAAATAGAGTGGGGTGAGAGGGGGCGATTTTCGCATGGCTCGCTGGGAAAGACGCGAATCGCACAGCGGTCCTTGCCTTGGTTTGGCAGAACTCTCTCCTAGATGCGTTACAAAGTTAATGATTTGACGTGTGCGACAGCTACATTTAAGCAGAAAAAGTGCCCCCCAACGACGGAGAACGGTCGTTGAGGGGCAAACAATGTGGGGTGCGAATGGAAACAAGCCCAATGCTTCGCAATTTTCTTTGTGCGTGTAGCTGTTTACGCACTTGTTTTCTTGCGAATTAGGTTAGTGCGCCTCGAGCCAATTGGCGCCATCGCCACATTCTGCGAGCAGCGGCACCCGCATGCTGAAAGCACGTTCCATTTCTTCGACCACAAGGTGACGAACGGTGCCGAGTTCGCGTTGGGGGACGGAGAAATTGAGTTCGTCGTGCACCTGCAAAATCATTTTGGTCTGCAATTGTTCCTCGCGGAGTCGGCGATCGATGGCGATCATGGCCACCTTGATGATGTCGGCCGCGGTGCCTTGGATGGGGGCATTCACGGCATTGCGTTCGGCATAGCCGCGGACGGTGGCATTGCGCGAATTGATGTCGGGCAGGTAGCGACGGCGCTTGAATTCCGTGAGGATGTAGCCCCGTTCTTTGGCGCGATCGATGCACGTGTTCATGTATTCCTTGACCTTTGGGTAGGTTTCGAAATAGCTGTCGATCAGGTCTTTGGCTTCCCCGCGGGGAATGCTGAGACGTTCCGAGAGGCCAAAGGCCGAGATGCCGTAGATGATGCCGAAATTGGCCGTCTTGGCCTTGCGGCGCTCGTCGCGCGAGACCTCTTCGATGGGTTTGTGGAAGATGCGCGCGGCGGTGGCGGCGTGGATGTCGTGGCCGGCGTTGAAGTCGGCGATCATGTGCTCGTCGCCGCTGAGGTGGGCCATGATGCGCAGCTCAATTTGCGAATAGTCGGCGCTGAAAAACGTACAGCCGTCGTCGGGCACAAATGCTTTGCGGATTTCGCGACCGTCCTCCCCGCGAACGGGGATGTTTTTGCAGGTTGGGGTTCGAAGACGAAAGGCGGCCGGTTGCTGTAACTGCTTGATTGAAAGAGGTGTGTACGCGGCCGGTACGCGCGTTGATGAGCTTGGGCAGCGCATCGACGTAGGTAGAAAGAAGTTTTTTCAGGGCACGATGTGCCAAGATTTTCTCGACGATGGGGTGCTTGTCGCGCAGGGATTCGAGCACCTCTTCTGAGGTGGAATATTGTCCCGTCTTGGTTTTGCGTGCCTTGTCCGAGATTTTGAGTTCTTCGAAGAGCACGGTGCCGACCTGTTTAGGCGAGGTGATGGTAAACTCGTGCCCGGCCAGTGTGTAGACTTCCCCTTCGAGCGCGTGCAGTCTGGCGCGGAAGTCGTCGCCCGTTTGGCGAAGTGCTTCGGTGTCGAGGCGCACGCCGTTTTGTTCCATGCGGGCGAGGACGGGCAGCAAGGGCATTTCGATTTGAGAAAACACGGAGGTCACGTCGCTTTCCGCCATCTTTTCGCGGAGCAGGGGGTAGAGGCGCAACGTGACGTCGGCATCTTCGCACGCATAGTCGCAGATGTCGGCGGGAGGCAGGTCGCGCATGTTTTTTTTATTTCGACCCGTGCCGATGAGTTCCTCGATGTGGATGGTGCGGTAGTGGAGGAGCGTCTCGGCAAGGTAGTCCATGTTGTGGCGCTGTTCGGGTTCCACGACGTAGTGCGCCAACATGGTGTCAAAAAGTTCGCCTTTCACTTCCACGCCGTAGTGCGAGAGCACGGTGAGATCGTATTTCAGGTTCTGCCCCACCTTGATTTGTGCTTCGTTTTCGAAGAAGGGGCGGAAGGCATCGACGTATTGTTGTGCTTCGGCAGCATCTGCCGGCACAGCCACATACCACGCGTGGTTTCCCTCGATGGCGAAGCTCATTCCCACCAATTCGGCGCTCATGGCCTCGATATTTGTGGTTTCTGTGTCGAATGATACGACGGAGAATGTCAACAAATTTCGGCAAAGTTCTTTCGCATCATTCAGATTCTCAATGAGAACGTATTGATGATCGATGTCTTGAAGTGATTCATACGTTGGCTGTGGAGAATTTGTTGATAAGTTGCCCGATTCTGCGCTTTGCTCAGTGGCTTCGTTGGCGAACAAATCCGGCCCTTCGGTGCTATTCGGACGCGAGCCGGCGGCTTCTCCGAGAAAACGCTGAATGAAAGTGCGAAATTCGCAGGCTTCGAAGAGCGCCTTCAGCTTCTCTTTGTTCGGTTCGCGGCGTTTCATGGCCTCGAGATCCAATTCGACCGGGACATCCGTGACGATGGTGGCGAGAAATTTGGAGTTGCGAATGTCTTCCACGTGGTCGCTCACTTTTTGCCGGAGCGAACCTTTGAGTTGGTCAACCTTCTCGATGAGTTCCTCCACGCTTCCGTATTCAGCCAGGAGTTTGACGGCAGTTTTCGGCCCGACGCCGGGACAACCTGGGATGTTATCGGCCGCGTCGCCCATGAGCGCCAGCATATCGATGACCTGAGTGGGGTGGGCGAGTTCGTATTTTTGGCAGACAGCCTCCACGTCCAGTTTCTCCAGTCCGCTTTTTCCCGAAGAGGGTCGGCACATCGTGATGCCGGGTCGCACCAATTGGGCATAATCCTTGTCGGGGGTGACCATCATCACCTCCAAACCGGCGGCTTGTCCCTGCAGTGCGAGTGTTCCGATGACGTCGTCGGCTTCAAAGCCCTTCACTTCGCAAGTGACAATCCCATAAGCTTCGAGTATCTCTTTGATAACCGGCACGGCCCACTTGATTCCGGCCGGGGTCTCCTCACGTTGGGCCTTGTAGTCGGCAAACGCCTCGTGACGGAAGGTGCCTCCCGGTGGGTCGAAGGCCACTGCCAAGTAATCGGGCTGTTCGGTGCGGAGCAATTCCTCCAGGGTATTGACGAAACCAAAGACCGCGGAGGTGTTTTCGCCTTTGGAGTTGATGCGCGGCGAGCGAATCAGACCGTAATATGCACGGAAAATGAGTGCATACGCATCGAGAAGCATCAATTTCTGCATCTTTCTATCGTTTTGAGCTTCAAAAATACGCATTATAATCGGCACTTTGCTCGTTTTTTTGTACTTTTGTCGCGTAAATGCAGGACGTGGCTTTGGCTTGTAGGGAGAGAATCGACCGACGAGTCGGGCAGATGAACGTTGCGACTGCATGTTTTCGAGAAAATGACTGAGCTTGAACGCATTAAACAGCCGATTGCCGAAGAGTTGACGCGCTATGTGCAGCTTTTCGACAGTGTTCTGACGCACGAAGAGGACTTCATGCGTCGGGTGCTGGACTATGTCCGCGGCAGAAAAGGCAAGATGATGCGCCCAATCTTGGTCTTGTTGTTGGCCAAAGAGCTGGGAACGATCGCCGAACCGACGCTTCATGCGGCCGTTTCGCTCGAGTTGCTGCACACTTCTTCCCTCATTCACGACGATGTGGTGGACGAAAGCGAGGAAAGACGCGGAAAAGCCAGTGTAAGAAAGGTTTACGACAACAAAGTAGCGGTGCTGCTCGGCGATTATATGCTGGCAAAGACCCTAAGCCAGTCGGCTATGACGGGGCACATCGGCATTGTCGATGCCGTGGCGCGCCTCGGTGCGACGTTGGCCGAGGGCGAAATTTTGCAGCTCTCCCACGTAGAACAAGAAAGTTTCTCGGAAACCACCTATTTCAAGATTATTCATCGCAAAACCGGGGCGCTTTTCGAAGCTTGCGGGGAACTGGCGGCGCTTTCGATGCATGCCGATGCCGATTTCTTGCAGCGAGCACGCACTTTGTGCAGTTTGATCGGCGCAAGTTTCCAGATTCGTGACGACATCTTCGATTATTACGACGACGAAGCGATCGGAAAACCGCGTGGCAACGACCTTTTGGAGGGAAAATTGACCCTTCCGTTGATTTATGCGCTGAAAACCGATGCCGATCCCGAAGCACTGGCCTGCGCACAGCGGGTGAAGGCGATGGAATCCACGCCGGAAGACCGAGCTTTCCTTATCAATTATGCCAAAAGCCGCGGGGGAATTGCCCACGCCGAGGCGGTGATGGACGATTATCGCCGCCAAGCTTTGGAACTACTGGCCGGCTTTTCCAATCAAGAAGTGCGAGAAGCACTGCAAACCTACGTTGATTTTGTCATAGGGCGAAACGTTTGAGCGTTTCGCTCTTTTTTTGTGCTGAAAAATGGTACGTTCTGTGCTGATTTCTCAAGTGTTTTTCGCTTTCGTGCGGCAGAAATCCCATCGGTGGATTCACTTTTTCGGCGTTGCTGCAGATGCTTTTTCCCGGTTCCAACGAAGTGCTTTTCCATTTCGCGCCATCGTGGATAAAAAAGAATCGCCTCTCGACAAAAGGTTGTCGAGAGGCGATTTTTCTTCGGCTGCTTACTCGGTATTTCCGAGCAGAGTAGGGGAAATTAGTAGTTGCTCTTGTTGTTGAACGGCGTGATGTCTTCGCCCACAATGGCAGAAGCCAGCAAATTGGCGAGGCGGCTCGTGCCGATACGGAAATGTCCTTCCTTAATATAGGCTTCGCCCAGCGTTTCTGCCACAATGGTGTAGAAATCCACGGCTTCATCGACTGTCTTAATGCCGCCGGCGGCCTTGAATCCCACCGTGCGACCGGTCAATTCGCGGTATTCGCGGATCGATTGGCACATGACGAGCGCTGCTTCCGGCGTAGCTGCGACTGCAACCTTGCCCGTGGAAGTCTTAATGTAGTCCGCTCCGGCGTACATCGAAAGGATAGAGGCCTTCTTAATGTCCGAGGCCTTCTTCAGTTCGCCCGTCTCCAGGATCACTTTCAGCGGATGTTCGCCGCAAACTGCCTTCATTTCTTCGATTTCATCGGCGCAGGTTTCGTAATCCCCACTTTGGAAGGCGCCAACAGAGAGGACCATGTCGATTTCGTCTGCACCGTCTTTGAGCGCAAGCGCCGTTTCGGTTGTCTTTACCTCAATGAAGGTCTGCGAAGCCGGGAAACCTCCGCTAACGCAAGCCACGCGAACGCCATCGGCTTGGAGGTTTTGGCTCACCGTACCCGCGAAGTTCGGGTAAACACAGATGGTAGCGAGCGGCGGAAGGTCGGGATGTTGGTCACTCCAACGGTTGACACTCTCCGTAAATCGCATCACATTCTCGTGAGAATCCGTAACGGTCAGCGTGGTCAGCTCAATAGTGGAGAGCAAAGTGCGGAGAACCTCCGGCGTGTTGTACTTTTCGCGGTGATTGGCCACGAGTTGACGCACCGCTTGCGCCACCTTTTCGTCGTCGAGCCCTAGATCGTACTTTGCAAAAGCCTGTTCGTAAATGCTCATTTCGTGGTTGTGCCCGTGTTCACAGCCACAATGGTGTTGTTCAGCCATATATTGTCGTGGGTTGTGCCGTCACTGCTGTGCGGCGGTTGGGTTATATATAATGTGTTCATGGTGTGCATTGCGCGAGAAGTGGGTCATTCCTTGTGGTGTGTGTCCATGGTGATGGTCACCGGCCCGTCGTTGAGCAGCGAAACCTGCATATCTGCACCGAAAACGCCCGTTTCAACGGCTTTCCCGGTCGTTTGTTTCATTTGCTCCACGAAATATTCATAGAGTGGCACGGCGATTTCGGGGCGTGCTGCGCGGATGTAACTCGGACGATTGCCCTTTTTGTACGAAGCCATCAGTGTAAATTGGCTGACCACGAGCATTTGTCCGTCTACCTCGCAGACATTGCGATTCATCACCCCGTTTTCATCGTCGAAAATGCGAAGTGCCGCAATTTTTTTCACCAACCAATCGGCATCTTCCTGCGTGTCGATCGGCTCGATTCCCAAAAGAATCAAGATCCCTCTTCCAATTTTGCTGTGTGGCGCGCCGTCTATCTCGACAGCTGCGTGGGCCACGCGTTGAAGAACGACTCTCATATATGCAAAGTTACTGTTTTAATTCGGTTTCTTCGTGCAATTGTCGATAAATGTTCTCCCCTCGTTTCGCACCGAGCAGCGTTTGCAACTCCTCCATTGGGGCCTCTTTCACGCGTTTCACGCTGCCGAAATGAGCAATCAGTTGCTTTTTTTGTCTTTTCGCCCACGCCCGTCACGGCATCCAGGGCCGATGCCGCTTGGCGCTTCGAGCGTTGTTGGCGATGGAAGGTGATGGCGAAGCGATGCACCTCGTCTTGCATGCGAGTGAGGAGCTTAAATAATTGACTGTCGAGGGCTATGCTTACTGACACGGGGGGATTGCCGAACAGCATCTCGCGGGTGCGGTGTCGGTTGTCCTTTGCCAGTCCCGCGATGGGGATTTTCAGACCGAGACGGTCTTCCACGATCTCGCGGATGGCCTCCATTTGCCCGCTTCCACCGTCGGCGATGATCAGATCGGGGAGTGTTTCCCCCTCTTCGGCCAGTCGCGAATAGCGCCGCTCGACTACTTCGCGCATTGAGGCGTAGTCGTCCGGTCCCACCACGGTTTTTATATGGAACTTCCGGTAGAGTTTTTTGGCGGGCTTGAGTTTTTCGAAAACCACACAGGCCGCCACGGCATCTTCACCCGAGATGTTGGAGTTATCGAAGAGTTCGATGCGCATCGGCAGGGAGGGCAGTCCCAATTGCGTCTGTATTTCCTTCATCAGCCGCACCTGCTTCTGTTCCGGATTGAGTTTTTCGGCTTGTTTGAGGCGATCGAACTTGTATTGCTTCACGTTTTGGCGCGAAAGGTCGAGGAGCGTACGCTTTCCGCCCATTTGTGGCACCACCTGTTTGGCATATCCCTCGGGAAGTTCCACGAGGAAGGGGAGCACAATCTCGGGCGATCGAGACGAAAAGCGCTCGCGCATCTCCACAATGCCGAGGGCGAGCAGCGTATCGTCGGTTTCATCGAGCTTTTTCTTGAATTCGAAGGTGAAAGACTGCGTGATGGTTCCGTTGACCACGTGCAGGAAGTTGATAAACGCGATTTTCTCGTCGCTTTCGATGGAGAAAACGTCGATATCATAGCTCACATTCGACACGACCTCCGATTTCGCGCGGAAGTTCTCCACCAGATCATACTTCTTTTTCAGCGCCGCCGCCTCCTCAAATCGGAGTTGTTCGGCAAGCGCCGCCATCTCTTCGCGCAGTTTCTCCGCCACTTCGCGCGTGTGTCCTTTGAGAATTTCGCGACAGGCTTCGATGTTGCGCAAGTAGTCCTCGTGCGATTGTTTACCGAGTACGCAGGGACCGGCGCATTTGCGGATATGGTAATTCAGGCACAGGTCGTATTTCCCCGATTTCACCCCTTCTTCCGTCATCGGTTGATGGCAAGGCCGCGGATGGTAGAGGCGTTGGCAGAGGTCCAGGAGGGCATACATGGTCGGCAGGTGGCTGTACGGCCCGTAATAGGTGGCACCGCGGCGTTCGCGGTGGCGCGTTTTGAAAACACGGGGGAGGTACTCGTTCGAGATGGCAATATAAGGATAGGTCTTGTCGTCTTTGAGCAATACATTGTAGCGTGGCTTGTATTGCTTGATGAGCGAATTTTCGAGCAGGAGGGCATCTTCCTCCGAATTCACCACGGTGTAGGTGATGTTTCGGATCTTCGAAACTAGCAGTGCCGTCTTTCGGCTTTGTTGCTCCTTGTTGAAGTACGAAGAAACGCGACGCTTCAAGTTTTTGGCCTTTCCGACGTAGATAATCGTCCCTTCGTCGTCATAATATTGGTAGCTCCCCGGCTTTTCGGGGAGGTTCTGCACGATGCCTTTGAGGTGCGCTTCGAGTGCCTCGCGTTCGTCTTTTGTCATGTTCGTGGGAGTAGAGTCGTTGTGTCCGTTGGGGGCGGTAACGCGTGGGGTGGTGCGATGAAAACGGGACGTGTTGTCGCGCGTCGGCGAAACACGTCCCGATACTTGGGCGGGGGTTAATTATAGAGCGTGAGCAACGTGGTCAGCTCCGCTTTGTTGCCCAAGAACTCTCTACCTTCGAGTCCTTCCATGCGGAGCTCAATGAGGAAATTGACGTAGATTTCTTCACGCCGAAGGATTCGACGAGGTCGATGGCCGCTTTCATCGAACCGCCCGTGGCGAGCAAATCATCGTGGATGAGTACCACGTCATTGGGCGAGAAAGCGTCGGTGTGAATCTCGATGACGTCTTCGCCATATTCCTTGGAATAGGTCTGTGTGCGTGTGTCGCCCGGAAGCTTTCCGCGTTTGCGGCACATGACAAAGCCGGCACCGAGTGCGTCGGCGAGGATGCCGCCCATAACGAACCCGCGGCTCTCGATGCCCACCACTTTGGTGATGCCTTTGTCGGCATATAGGCGCACCAATTCCTCACGCATTTCCTTCAGGCAGGTGGCGTTTTTGAAGAGGGTGGAGACGTCCTTAAATTGGATGCCGGGCTTGGGAAAATCGGGAATGTTTCGCAGGTGCGCGAGCAACAATTCTTTTTTCATAAAGCGCTGATATTGGGATTGATATTTGATGTTTGTTTCACGTGGAACGCAGGTTGAAACGCCGATTTTGGCCGATTTCATCGAGAAATGGGGGCGCCTGCGTCGAAAGAGCCCGAGGGGGTTGAAGTAAAGGTGCAGCCGGTCGAGCTAAGTGGCTGAAAAGGCGGCAGGCACTCGGTGAAATCGCCGAGAAGGTTCCCGCTCGCCGAGAACTCAGCGGCCCATGAGGACCAAAAGCACCGAAATGTCGGAGGGCGAAACGCCCGGGATGCGCGAGGCCTGTGCCAAGGTTTCGGGGTCGATGGCCGAGAGCTTTTGACGCGCCTCCGTGGAGAGTTGCGTCAGTGCGTTGTAGTCGAAACGACCTCGGATTTTTAGATCCTCGAGTCGCTGCATTTTGTCGGCCAATTGTCTTTCGCGTGCAATGTATCCGTCGTATTTGATGAGCACCTCGGCCGCCTCGATCGTTTCGTCCCGGTCGGTGTCGAGAAGTTCGAGCGGTTGGAAAAAAGCATCGACCGCTTGCACCTCGCGCAAGGCTTGGAAGTCGGACAAACTTAGCTCCGGTCGCGCGATGAGTTCGAACAATTTAGCGCCGTGTTTCAGCGTTTGCGAACCCTTGCGCTCAAGGAGCTCGTTGACCTCCGTCGGTTTGAGGTGAGTGGTGCGGGCCGCCTCGAGCAGTGCCCCGATGGCATCTTGTTTTTGGCGGAAGCGTAGGCAGCGTTCGGGTGTAGCCGTGCCGAAACGTTCGGCATAAGGTGTGAGTCGCGCGTCGGCGTTGTCTTGGCGCAGGAGGATGCGATACTCGGCGCGCGAGGTGAACATGCGATAAGGCTCGTCCACGCCTTTCGTCACCAAGTCGTCGATGAGCACCCCGATGTAAGCTTCGTCGCGGCGCAAGGTGAAGGATGAATTCCCCGCGCAACGCAGTGCTGCATTGATACCTGCCACGATGCCCTGGCCCGCCGCCTCCTCGTAGCCGGTGGTTCCGTTGACCTGTCCGGCGAAGAACAGACCGCCCACTCGCTTTGATTCGAGCGTGTGGTGCAGTTGAGTTGGTGGAAAGAAGTCGTATTCGATGGCATAGCCCGGACGATAGACGCGCAGATCGCGGAAGCATGGAATTTGTTTCAGGGCTTCGATCTGCACATGCATCGGCAGTGAGGAGGAAAAACCGTTCAAGTAAAGTTCGTTGGTGTCGATGCCTTCGGGTTCGAGAAAGAGGGGATGCGAGTCGCGCCCGGCGAAAGTGACCAACTTTGTTTCGATCGAGGGACAATAGCGCGGACCGATGGATTGGGATTTGTCCGTTGAAGAGCGGCGAATCCTCCAATCCCGATCGCAACACGCGGTGCACTTCGGGATTCGTTTCGCACGTCCAGCAGTGAAGTTGGGGCAGGGGACGATGATCGGAGACGAAAGAAAAACGATGGAAGTCGTTTTCGCCCGGTTGAATCTCCATTTCATCGAAGTGCACCGAGCGCGCATCGATGCGCACCGGGGTGCCGGTTTTCATGCGTTGGTGCTCGATGCCCAAGTCCGCGAGCGAAGCGGTGAGAAACGTCGAGGCCGGTTCGGCGCAGCGCCCGCCGGCCACCGTTTTGCGTCCGATGTGCATCAGCCCGTTGAGGAAGGTGCCGGCCGTGATCACGATGGAAGGCGCGCGAAACTCCGCTCCCCAGATGGTTCGCACGCCACAAGCTTGGCCGTCGCGCGTGAGAATTTCGGTTACCTCGTCTTGCCAGATGTCCAGTCCGTCGGTGTTTTCAACGCGTCGGCGCCATTCGCCGATGAAGCGGATGCGGTCGCACTGCGCGCGCGGACTCCCACATGGCCGGTCCCTTTGATCGGTTGAGCATGCGAAACTGCACGGCGGTGGCATCCGTCACCTCGCCCATTTGCCCGCCCAGTGCGTCGACCTCTCGGACGATCTGTCCTTTGGCAATGCCGCCGACGGCCGGATTGCAGCTCATTTGGGCTATTTTGTTCATGTCCATCGTGATCAACACCGTGCGTGCGCCCATGCGTGCTGCGGCACTTGCCGCTTCGCATCCGGCGTGTCCGGCACCGATCACAATGACATCATAATGAAAAGTCGTATCCATAACTATGCAAAGATAATGATTTCACGGCAGACGGCGGACGGTGCATGTGGCGGCGCCCCTCTACGAAAAAGCCCCTCTGCGCGCCGAAAGTAGCGGCTGCGCAAAGGGGGAAGGTTTCGCCCGTCGATGAAATCGGGCTTTCTGTGCTTCGAAGGGGATCGCGAAGCGAGCGAGTGAGCGGAGAAAAGTTTTTGTGCTCAGAGTCCAAATTTTTCGTTGAGCTCCGCACAATCGGACAAACGGCCGTCTATGATGGCCACAATGTCGGTTTGCGCGCGAATGCACAATTGGTCTTTCGCATAAGAAGCGTCGGTTGCCGCACGCGCCTCGTCGGCACTGCGCACGATGTCCTGGTGAAAGACGTAGCGCAAACCGCGTTTCTCGATGGCCAAGCGCACTTCGAAACGATCGCGCGGACGCAGCGAGCGTTTGAACTTGATTTCGGCCTGCGCCACGACGACATCGATGCCGCGGCGGTGCAAGTCTGCAAATTCTACGCCGCGCGATTCGATGTACTCGTGGCGACACACTTCGAAATAGTGCAGGTAGTTGGCATTGTTCACAATGCCCTGAATGTCGCATTCGTAGTCGCGAACACGCATCGGGAAGGAGAAAATGAATTCCATGTTGTATCGTTTTATTTTCGGGGAGTTCAAACGGAGTATTCGGTGAGCGGTGCCAACCGTGGGCCGAAAGCATTTCGTTCGGCACTTGTTGTAGACCGAAGTCGGGCGCGAACGAAACATAGCGGCGAGGCAAAATGGAGAAATGGGGAATTTGGGGAGAAACACGCCCGTTATTTTTCGAAACCTGGGCGTTTTTTCGGAGCATCTCCCATCCCGGACCGATTCTTGCCCGGCGGGATGCGGAGTGCGGGCGAGGGTAGTGCGACGATTGGCGCAAACCATCGACTGAAGGCCGATGTGCCGAGCCGCTTGTGCGGAGATGGTGAGGAGGGGGGCGGGCAGACATTGGGGCAGCGGGAGCATGCGGCACCTTTTGTCATAGGCACGACGATCAGCGGGGCACGGCCTGCATGAAGTAGGCACCGAAGCGACAACGCAAACAATCTTTGCGATCGCAATAGTGCTGTTTCAATTGCAACAAGGCCTGCGAGTCGGCAGCGTGTCGCACGGTGATTCCCGCTTCTTGCCATGCGCGCACGGTGGCATTGGATTCGGGACGGAGCTGCTCGAGCCATTCGAGAGCCCGCTCGGCGCGTTCGTCATCATGGTGCGCGCGGGCATAGGCAAAGAGGGTCGGGATGACCGCATTGATGAAGAGCAGGTCGATCGAGGAGCGTGAGAGACAAACCGCCCGCCTTTTTTCGTTCGACTGGCTCCGTTTTTCCGCTGCCGACGTCGTTGTGCCGTTTTTTTCCTCCTTTCCGGTGTCGGAATCGATGGAATCGACGTTTTTTAGCTCGATGGTAGTTTTCGGATTGTCAATGGTTTTCGCAGATTTCCCCACTTTCTCACCGAATGAGTAGTGCGTTTCCCAATAGGGTAGGGTGCTGAAAACGAAGTGCTTGCGCAGTTTGTCCAGTACCTCGCACTCTCTCACAGCGGCAAAGGATAAATGCCCCGATACGTAGAGTGCAGCCATTTGAGCAAGGCGCACGTGCGGAAAATTCTGCGGACGAAGCCTCAGAAAACGCCATTCGGTCGGTGAAATCGGTGATATTATAAATTTCTGTCTCAAAAAGTGATATTCTTTTTCGAGACGGCAGAAATGTTCGTCGCGTTGTGTGGGTTGCAACAATGCGGGATCGAGGAGCCCGGCTTGGCCGAAAGAGCGCTTCTATCTGGAAAGCGTCGTCTCTGTGCTTGGCCATGTGTTGCGGATCGAGGGTTGCGGCCCAAAGTTGGAAGGCCTCGGCATTTTTCCCGAAGCCGAAGGCCCGTGCCAGGGTGATGAAGAAGGTGCGCTCCCAGTCTCCCGCCGTTTCACGGAGCCAATGGGCGATGCGTTCCGTTTTTTGTTCGAGGCGCTCGACGGTGAGTGCACAGAGCCAGGATTTTTGTGCGAAGGGTTCGATGTTTCCGATCGTTTCTCGGCACGCGGGGTAGTGCGGATCCGTGCACAAGGCTTGAAATTGGGCCGTCAGCCTTTCGGGTACCGCCATTTCCCACTGGGGCAAGGTGCGTCCGCTCGCCGTTTCGACGGGGCAATCGGCCATGCGCACCACATGCAGCACGACATTGTTGTAGTTTTCGTCGGTTTCGTGGCCGTGTCGATACCAATCCGACGAACGATCGTGGATTTCGACGTTGCCCACCCAGAGTTGTCCGTCGATTTTGATTTTGGCATTGAAGAAATCGGGGCCGGCATCGTGGTTGTGCAGTCCCGTGTCGATAATTTCGAGCGGGGAGACCGTCGGCCGTGCGCATCGGCTCGGGGAGAAAGAACCGGTGCTGCCAGGCATAATGTAAAAGAGCTTCCATGGTGGTGCGCGTTAGTGAGAAACGGCGGCGGACAGGCGCGGTGAAAAAAAGCGGATGCCCGTTCGATGTGTACAAAAGTAGGACATTTTGTGCGAAAGTCCAAAAGACGTTTCATTTTGCCCGATTTCATCGAGAGCGCATTGGCATTCGGTGGTCGGAAAGCACGGTGCGCGGAGTGTATTTCGCGCTTTGCTTCTGATTATCAGGGGGCGAGCGTGGTGAAAAAAAGCGTGTTGCGAATCGCAATAGTCCGTGGTAATTTGTATTTTTGCACGAGAGCGCGTCTCGTCTTAGCGTCGAAACCCCATTTCGACGCCGGCGGAGCGTACACATCGCGATCTTTTCAAAGCAATCCTACCCATCATTTGCATTATCACTCAAGTGTGAAATGAAACAATTCAAACTCCTCAACAACGTCGTGGGTTGGTTGGTCTTCTTAGTGGCCGCCTTCACCTACGTATCCACGGTCGAGTCGTCAGCATCGTTCTGGGACTGTCCGGAATTCATCACAACGGCCTATCGATTGGAAGTGGGTCACCCGCCCGGAGCGCCTTTCTTCATGCTCACGGGCAAGTTCTTTTCGCTCTTTGCCTCGGGTCCCGAGCAAGTAGCCTACTGGATCAATGTGATGAGTGCCCTGCTCTCGGCCTTCTGCATCCTGTTCTTGTTCTGGAGCATCACGCATTTGGCGCGTAAGTTGCTCTGTACCGACGGTATCGTCGAAACCGTGGGACAAACGGTGACGATTTTGGCCTGCGGCTTGGCCGGTGCTTTGGCCTACACGTGGAGCGACACATTCTGGTTCTCCGCAGTGGAAGGCGAAGTCTACGCCTATTCGTCGATGTTCACGGCTTTGGTGTTCTGGCTCATCCTGAAGTGGGAAGACAACGCGGATTCTCCGCACGCCGATCGCTGGATTGTGCTGATTTTCTACCTCACCGGCTTGTCCATCGGCGTGCACTTGCTCAATTTGCTGTGCTTGCCCGCCATCGTCTTGGTCTACTATTACAAGAAATGGCCCGATGCCAATTTGAAAGGTTCGCTCATTGCCCTCGTTCTCAGCGTGGTTCTTGTGGCCGCCGTGCTCTATGGTGTGGTTCCCGGCATCGTGAAAGTAGGCGGTTGGTTCGAGTTGTTCTTCGTCAACGTGGTTGGTTTGCCGTTCAACAGCGGTATGATCATCTACATCCTCGCCTTGATTGCCGTGGTGAGCGCCGCCTTGTGGTCGACACTCCAAAGCAATCGTGTGCGCACCGTGGCGCTTTACATCGCCAGTGTGGGCATGTTGGGCATTCCGTTCTACGGCAAAGGCTATGTTGCGCCCCTGTTGCTCGGTTTCTTTGTGCTTGCCGTGCTGGCTATCCTCCTGAGCTGGAAGAAAAAGGGCCAATTTGTGGTGCGCAAACGCGCGCTCAACACCTCGCTGCTCTGCATGTTGATGCTCATGATCGGCTATTCTTCCTACGCACTCATCGTGTTGCGTTCGGCACAAAACACGCCGATGGACCAAAACTCGCCCGAAGACATCTTCTCGCTCGGCACTTATCTCAACCGCGAGCAGTATGGTCAGAAGCCCCTTCTCTATGGTCAAGCCTTTACCTCGCAGGCTGTGGGTCAGGACAAGGAGGAAAGCGTGCAACGTCACGAGAAGAAAAATGCGAACGAGTCCGACAAATATGACATTGTCGAGGTAGATGGCCAACCCGTTTACCCCTCTGCGCAGAAAATGCTCTTCCCCCGCATGTTCTCCCGCGCCCATGCCGGTCTTTACCAGCAATGGTTGGGCGGTATCGACACGAAACCGGTGGATGTGCACGGAGAATACGACGGCCAATCCTACGATTTCACCGGCGAGATGCCTTCGCAGTGGGACAACCTCCGTTTCTTCCTCTCCTACCAGGTGAATTTCATGTACTGGCGCTACTTTATGTGGAATTTTGCCGGCCGTCAGAACGACGTACAAAGCTACGGCGAGCTCGATCACGGCCAGTGGATCACCGGTATCCCCTTCATTGACAACGCCCTCTACGGCGATCAGTCGAAACTCCCCGCCGATCTGCGCGAAAACAAGGGACACAACGTGTTCTACTGCCTGCCCTTGTTGCTCGGACTCCTCGGCATGTTCTGGCAAGCCTACCGCGGAAAGAAAGGCATCCAGCAGTTCTGGGTTGTTTTCTTCCTCTTCTTCATGACCGGTTTGGCCATTATCCTCTATCTGAACCAAACCCCGAGCGAACCGCGCGAACGTGACTACGCCTATGCAGGCTCTTTCTACGCCTTTGCCATATGGATCGGTTTGGGCATCGCGGCCATCGTCGAAGGATTGCGCCGTTTCGGCAAATTGCCCCATCTGGCCTCCGCCGGCATCGCTTCGGTCATCGCCTTGGCGGTACCTTTGCAGATGGTCAGCCAGACTTGGGACGATCATGACCGCTCCGGTCGCACCGCCGCCCGCGATTTCGGTTTGAACTATCTCTATTCGCTCGACGAAAAGGGCAATCCCGTGATCTTCACCAACGGCGACAACGACACCTTCCCCCTGTGGTATAACCAAGACGTGGAAGGTCATCGCACCGACGCCCGCGTTTGCAACCTCTCCTACCTGCAAACCGACTGGTATATCGATCAAATGCGTCGTCCGGCGTGGAATAGTCCCTCATTGCCCATCACTTGGAAGCGTTGGGAGTACGTTGACAACATGGGACACGACATGTTCTTCATCAAACCCGAGGCGAAAGAGCAGCTGCTCCAGCTCAAACACGATTTCCAAGCCGAGGGCAAGAAGGACGATCCGTTCGAACTGAAATACATCATCGACAATTTCGTGCGTAATCCCGAGATTGGTTTTGTGCCCACCGACTCCATTGTCATGACCGTGGACAAAGCCGCCGTATTGCGCAGCGGAATGAAGCTCCCCCACGGCAAGGACAGCATCCCCGACAAGATGTTTATCTCGCTTCGCGGCAAGCGCATCCTCACCAAGAGCGAGATGATGGTCTACGAAATGCTGGCCCACCACGATTGGACCCGCCCGCTCTACATGAGCACCACACTTGGCGGCGACAACCAGGCCGGTTTGGACAACTACTTGATGCTCGAAGGCCTTGCCGCCCGTGTCACGCCCTTCAAACTCGGTGACAGCGGTGTAGACACCGAACGCATGTACGACAACTTCATGAAGAAGTTCCGCTACGGCCACATTGCCGATCCGAAAGTCTACGTCGATCAAACCGTGATGCGCACCTGCTACACGCACCGCATGCGTTTCGCCCAGTTGGCCCAGCAGTTGATCAAGGAAGGCAAGCGCGACAAAGCCCTGAAGGCCTTAGAAATGCGAACAAGTGCTGCCTCAGCGTCAAGTGTCCTACGAAGTGTGGTCGCTCGGCATCGATTCGAAGACCGGTCTGCTAATGATGCCCGAATGCTACCGCGAGCTGGGCAAGACAAAGGAGGCCGAACGGATTTTGAAGGCCGTGGCCGAGCGTTCGCTGGCCTATTTCGACTGGTACAACAGCTTCTCCGAAAGCCGTCTTCTCGTCGATGTCCGGCGACATCATGCAGCAGTATCAAATCTTGGGCATGGCCATCGAAGGTTTGCAGAAGTGCAAGTCACCGCTTGTCGGCGTCTACACCAAGCGCATCGACCAGTTGCAGCGCACCGCCGCCGGCCGTGTGCTCATCTCCGCGATGAATGCGCGTCGTGCCGCCGCTGCCCGCGGCAACAGCGGTGAAGACGAAGGAGACGGTGATTTCTAACTTCACGCTCCGCGCATGATCATCGAACAACCCGCTTTTTTCCTCCGTTGGCTCTATCCCCACGCCCTGTGGCGGATGGATCCTTCGGAGCGCGCGGTCTACCTCACGTTCGACGACGGCCCCATTCCCGAAGTCACCCCCTGGGTGCTCGATGTCCTCGACCGCTACGGCGTGAAGGCCACGTTCTTCATGGTGGGCGACAACATTCGCAAGCATCCCGCCGAGTTTGAAATGGTCAAAGCCCGCGGCCACCGTTTGGGCAACCACACATTCAACCACATCAGCGGTCATTTGCACGGCATTCACTCCTATGTGTGCAACGTCGAGCAGGCCAATCAGTATCTGCACACCGATCTGTTCCGCCCGCCCCACGGCTGGATGAAGTGGAAGCAATATTTTGCCATCCTTCGCCACTACAAAGTCGTGATGTGGGACGTGGTCACCCGCGATTACTCCACGCGGCTCAACGCCGACGAGGTGTTTGCCAACGTGCGTCGCTATGCGCGTCCCGGAAGCATCATCACTTTTCATGACAGCCTGAAGAGCATCGACAAACTCCGCACGGCACTGCCGCGATCCATCGAGTGGTTGCTGTCCGAAGGCTACACCTTTAAGGTCTTCGATTGAGGAAGTCTCCGGTGAAATCGTCCATTTCGTAGGCAGCGCGCCTTCTCAGCCCCTCTATGAGGCGGAAATGCGACAGGCTCTCCAAGCTGCACGAACGGGCACGGCGAAAGTCCGCGCACCGCTTGCGCATTTGCGTCGCAAAGTCCGCAGCCTTCGCCGCAAACACCGCCGTTTTGGGCCGAAACACGGGGACTTTCGCCAAACTCCCCAAGAAACCATTCGCAATGTCCGATTATCGTATTGCTCACTCCTACATCAAAGCCGAGGCCCGCCGCCTCGGCTTTTTTGCCTGTGGACTTTCGCCCGCCGAACCCATGGACGCCGCACATGTTGCGCGCCGTGAGCGTTGGCTTGCCGAGGGTTGTCACGGCGAAATGAGCTATTTGGCACGCAATGAGGAGAAACGCCGCGATCCCCGCCTGTTGGTCGAGGGCGTGCGCACCATTGTGTCCGTCGCGCTCAACTATCACAACCCCGATCCCCTCGATGCCGACGGCCGTCCGCGTCGTTTATCCATCGCTCGCTATGCCCGCGGTCAAGACTACCACGACGTGATGAAATCGCGCCTTTTTGCGCTCCTCAACACGCTGCGTACGCACTACGAAAGTGCGGGCGGCGAGGATGCCGAGGCCGTCTTTTCGACCGCGCGCGCCTTCACCGACACCGCCCCTGTGGACGAACGCTATTGGGCTTGGCGCTCGGGGCTGGGATGGATTGGGAAAAACACGCAACTCATCATTCCCGGTGCCGGCAGCCGCTTCTTCCTGGGCGAACTCTTCCTGCCTTTTGCCGCCGATGCCTACGACAGTCCCGTGGAATCGCAGTGCGGCACCTGCGATCGCTGCCTGCGCGTCTGTCCTACCCAGGCTTTGAGCCGAGAACTCGGCCTCGATGCGCGCAAATGCCTCTCTTATCTCAGCATCGAGTACCGCGGCGAGACGCTCCCCGAAGGCACCGGCCGCAAACTGGGGCACATGTTCTACGGATGCGACCGCTGCACCGACTGCTGTCCGTGGAATCGGCTCTCCGTCCCTACCGATGTGGCGGAATTCTACCCCTCTGCGGCCTTGGCGGCCATGTCGCGCGACGATTGGCGCGGTCTTACGGTCGAACAGTACCGCACGCTCTTCAAAGGTTCGGCCGTGAAGCGCGCGAAGTACGAGGGCTTGATGCGGAACATTCGCGCGGCTTTTCCTCCCTCGTCTGCCGAAGAAACGAAATCGGAGTCCGAGCATTAAATCTCCACATCGTCGCAACGCGTCCTCTCGTCGCTTTGGAGCTCGTTGGAGACTTCAGACGGGTACTTGCCTATTCTTGATCGAAAAAAAGGCATACGCGCAAAAAAATAATCCCCTCGCAACCGGAGTTGCGAGGGGATTTGCTGTTTACTGCCGACAAGCGGCGCAGATTAGTCGGCGATCAGTTTGAATTCGGCCGCCGAAGCGAAGTCTTGTCCGTTTTGGCTCGAAAGCGCCTTGAAGCGGATGTAGCGCGCGCGTACCGGTTGGGCGAAATCGACGCGCTGTTGCTTCGAACCGTTGGGGAAGGTGCCCTTGGCGATGGGCGAACCCCAGTTTTTGCCGTCTTGGCTCACGTAGATCTCGTAGTCTTTGATCCATCCGTTTTGACCGCTTTGGCGCGGAACGTAGACAAAACCCTTCATGAGTTTCGTGCCGTTGGCGTCAAAGTCCACCCAGTGGGGATATTGTGCCACGGTGACGGAGTACATCGTGTGCCAGAAAGTCGAAGGATCATTGTCGACGATGTGTTCGATGCCGTTTTCACCGGTTTCCTGGCTCGAGCAGAAGAGCACGCTCAGGGGCACGTTTTCGATCTTGTGGAAGGTTTGTGTGGCCACGGCCACCTTGTTGTCCTTGTACCAAGCTTCCACCTTGCCGCCTTCGCGCAGATTGACGGGTGCCTTATATTCCTGCGGCTTTCCACCGTTGACGCGGTAGACGATGGCGCGTTTGGCATAAGGTGTGGTGAAAGTGAGTAGTCCGTTGGTGTCGCGCACCATGGCAATGGGGTGTTCTCCGGCGGGCGCCACCTTGGTCACCGCCGCAGTTTGGCCGTTCGTCACGGGACGAATGAGGAAACCGAAGCGATAGCCCTCACCCGGCACACAATCGGGCTTGAGCGGTCCGCCTTGTCCACAGCTGTTGCCGCCGAGTCCGGCCACTTTTGCGTCGAGGTGGAGGTGCGTGGCGGTGGATGCGGGCAATTGGTAGGGATGCGCCGCGCCCATCAGTTCAAGTGCGCTCCAAGGCAGTGCAGATGCGCTCATCAGGCCGTCGGCCACGAAGGCGGCGCCGTTGCCTTGGGCGTCGGTGAGTGCGCACCAGCGCACATCCTCGCGGTTGCCCATCGATTGGGGCTTGGGCAGCATGATATCCTGCTCACCCACGAGGCCGTGGTGCTCTTCTACGAATTGTCCCGTTTTGCGGTCGCGGTAGTTGTTCACCGGGCCGCGGCCGTAGTAGGCAAAGTGGTTCAATTCCTTCGGCAGTTCCATGGCGTAACCGATGCGCGGGAGTTGTACGCTCGGTTGGTTCGAGGTGATGTAGCTTTGGAGCTCGACACTGCCGTCGGGATAGACGGTGTAGATCTGATTGGTGGTGAATTTGAAATCATCGGGGCCGAAAGGCTTCGACTTGTCGTCCACAATCTTGTAGACCGTCTCGGGATTGCGGTCACGGTTGGAGTAGTAGTCACGTCCGCCGTAGGGTGCTTGACTTTCGACGGTGAAGCTGAGGCGCAACGTGCCGTCTTTCGTGAGCTGCTGCGCGAACGCGGTGGCTTTGTCCTTGAGATTGTGCAGACCGAGCTGGGGCCAGCGATAGTCCATCCAGTTGTCGTTGTCGGTACGGGCGCGGAAGGCATCGAGCTTGGGACCAAATCCGGGTTTGATGACCGCTTGTCCGCCATAGTTGAGGGAGTAGAGGCGACCGGTGAGCTTATCGAAGGCCATTTCGTAGCCCTTTCCGCTCACCTTCACGAGATTGCCTTCCACCTTCGGCTGTGCCACGCGGCCTTGCTGCGCAGCAGCTACAGAAGGAGCGGGAGAAGCTTCGCTCACGGGGAGTTGTTCTTCCATTTGCACGTAGCCCTTGTCGGCCCACGGTTGCTTTTCGGCGAGCAAGAACTGAATCTTCACGAAATATTCCTTCGTCGGGTCGAAACGATAGTTGCCGTAGTCGAGCGTGTAGGTTTTCCGTTCGCGGGGTCCGAGGGTGAGGCGCGTTTCGGTGAGGGGACGGTTGATCATGCCCTCAACGGGGCGACCGTCAGCGTAGAGCGACCAGCGAATGTCGTAGCCGGCGAGATTGGTGAAGTAGTTCTTGTTGAAGATCTCGATGCGTCCGGCGCGCGTGTCCACACCGGTCACGCCCACGTTCTGATATATCTTCTTGATCTCGTAGTATTGTCCCTTCGGGGTGAGATCGGGGCGCATTACCCCGTTCATGCAGAACATGCCATCGTTGGGTTTGTCGCCGAAGTCGCCGCCGTAACCCCAATAGCGCGTGCCGTCGGGCGTATAGTTGTAGATGGCTTGATCCACCCAGTCCCAAATGGCACCGCCCATGATGAAGTTATTGCTCTCAATGATGTTCCAATAGTCAACTAAGTTGCCGACTGCGTTACCCATGGAGTGGGCATACTCCGAAATGTGGAACGGATATTTGATCCCCTTGTCGGTGCCCTGCGCGATGTATTCAGTAAGTCCGATAGAAGGGTACTGATTCGAGCCCATGTCCACGATTTCGTTGTTGCGCTCGTATTGTACGGGGCGACTCTTGTCGAAATCCTTGATGGCGTTGTAGGCATCGACGAAATTCTTGCCCGGGCCGGCTTCGTTGCCCAAGCTCCAAATGCACACCGAGGGGTGGTTCACGGTGGCATGCACCATTTCGAGGTTGCGCGCCACGTGTTGGTCGCGGAACTCCGGCACATGGCTCAACGATTCTTTTTCGTAGTAGTATTCGTGGCTCTCGAGGTTGGCCTCATCTTCGAGGTAGATGCCATATTTGTCGGCCAGGTAGTACCAATAAGGATCGTTGCTGTAGTGGCTGTTGCGGACGTGGTTGATGTTGGCGCGCTTCATGAGCATCACTTCGTGCTCCATTTGTTCGTGCGTGATGGCATGTCCGCGCTCGGGGTTCGTCTCGTGGCGGTTAACGCCCTTCATCTTGATGGGCTTGCCGTTGAGATAATAGTAACGTCCCGCCTTGCCAAACTCATCGTCCGCGGCGGCCGTTTCTTTGATTTCGATTTTGCGGAAACCCACCACGGTGGAGAAGGTTTCGAGCACTTGATTTTTCGCGTCCTTCAGCTCTCCCACGAGCACATAGCGCCAGGGCGCTTCGGCACTCCACTTCTTCACGAGTGCGCCGGCTTGGAGCACCACTTTGGCGTCCGTTTCTCCGTTCTTGTTCACGGCAACGGGCACCGAAGCCTCCGCACCTTTCACGGGCGTAGTGGCTTCGCCGTAGAGGGCTTTCTCGTAGAGTTTGTAGTCCACGCGCAGGCCTTTGAGGTCCTTCTTGGTGAGGTTGGCCACCGAGGTGGTGATGTTGAGCGAAGCGTTCACCAAGTTCGCATCGAAGTCGGGGATGGCCACCACATCGCGCACTTGCACCTTCGGTTTCGCCGTGAGAGAGACGGTGCGGAAGATGCCCGGGAGGCGGAACATGTCTTGGCTTTCGAGGAACGAGCCGTCGCTGTTGCGATAGACCTCAACGGCCACCGTGTTCTCGCCTTTCACGAGATAGGGGGGAGATGTCGAACGAAGCGAGATTGCGCGAGTTTTTCGAGAAACCCACGTAACGGCCGTTGATATAAAGGTAGAAGAAGGAATCGACGCCGTCGAAATTGAGATACACCTCGCGACCGGCCCACGCTTCGGGCACAGTGAAGGTGCGACGATAGGAGCCTACCTCATTGCGAAACTTGTAGGTGGTCCAATCTTTGTTGGGTTCGCGCATCACGCCTCCCTTCCAGTCACCGACGGCCACGTGGTGTTGGAAGATGACCCGCTGGTTGGAGTAGACCGGCATGCCATATTTCTGCGTGCCGTCCTTTTGAATGCCGACCACATTCCAGTTCATGGGCACTTGCACCTTGTCCCATCCGGAAACGTTGTAGTTGGTTTTGTAGAAATCTGCGGGACGCTCGGCGGGATTGGCCACCCAGTGGAAGCGCCATTCGCCGTTGAGGCTTTTCCAGTAGGTAGAAGATTCGGGTAAAACGTCGAGTGCTTGTTTCTCGTCGGCGAAGGAGAAGAACCAAGCGTGGGGGCGCTCCTTGTTGAGCGCGGGCTGTGTGGGATCTTCCCACTCTTTGCCGGTGGGAGCCGTCACGTTGCGATCGTAACGAAAGCCGGGCATCGGGCGATTGTCGGCTTGCGCCACAGCACAAGAGAGCAGAGCGGCCAACAAGAGCGCATGGGGTGTTTTACTATTCATGAGAAGTGGAAATAGGTATGAGAGTTAATGTGGCAAATATCGGAAAAAAAAACGACTTCCGTGCTCGGAAGTGTATATATTCGAGGTAGATATGACAAAATCGACCCTTTGCGTTGCGACAGGTGGAAAGAAAGGCTTGTGGCGCACCACTGTACGCACAGCATTTCGCCGGGTACAAAAAAAGCCTCCGCCCCTCGATCATGAGAAGCGGAGGCGGTGGAGCGGGAGCTGCTCGGCGTGTAGGGGCAAGTCGGTGCACGCTTGTGTGCGGAATTGGCAGCCGGTGTGGGCTTCGGAGCGATGGGCAGACTAAGCCCTTTCGGGGATTATCGTCGCTCACCCACCACACGTGCCGAAATGATGCGGACGTCTTCGAGCGGGCGGTCGTTGTCGTCGGTGGCCACGCGCTGTATCTTGTCGATCACGGAGAGGCCTTTCACCACTTCGCCGAACACGGTGTATTGGCCGTCGAGATGCGGCGCGCCGCCGGTGTGTTCATATTCTTCGGCCATGGACGAGGTGATGGTTCCCTCTGTCCGGTGGCTTCATCTACGCGAGCACGAACCGGAGCAAGGCGCGCGGGAGTGAAGGTCTTGCCCCAAACGATGTAGAACTGCGTGGCACTGCTGCGCCGACCGGGATTCACCTCGTCCGACTCGCGCGCCATGGCCAGTGCCCCGCGGCGGTGGTAGTGATAGGGGAGATCGATTTCGGGTGCGAGGGTTTCTTTGCGATCGGCTTCTCCCAAGAGCACGCCGGGAGCCGCGTTGCGTGAGGTGGAATCGCCGGCCTGAATCATGAAATCGCGAATGACGCGGTGGAAGAGTAAGCCGTTGTAGTAGCCGGCGCGCACCAGTTGCTCGAAGTGCCGGGAATGGACGGGCGTGTCGCGCAGAAGGCGCACGGTGAAGTTGCCGGCTGTGGTGACAAATTCCACTTGGGTGTCGCGCCGTGCCCTGCCTGACAGCGGAAAGAGGAGGGAAAAGGTACAAAGGAGGACGATGAGGCGGTGCATGAGTGAGGGAGTTTTAGGTCGTGGGGTGTTTTTCCTTCTCTTCCTTGGGGTTGCAGGTGCGGGCATAGTGACTGATGGACAGAATGATGCCGAAATACACCCCCGTAATCAGGTTCGACGTACCCCCCTTTGGAGATGAGAGGGAGCGTTTGTCCCGTGACCGGTGCCAATCCTACGGCCACAGCCATATTGGCCAGGGCTTGAATGAGCAGAATGATGCCGATCCCCATCACGATAAAGGCCGGTGGTCGGCCGGTACACTGCTTGGCTATGTAATAGGTGCGGATGAAAAGACCCATATAGAGCAAGAGGACAAAGGCACAGCCGAAGATGCCGAGCTCTTCGCCGATGATGGCGAAAATGAAATCGGAATAAGCGGCCGAAAGGTAGTCGCGTTGCACAGAGCGCCCCGGGCCGCGACCGATGACTCCGCTGCGCGCGAATGCAATGTGGGCGTGGGTGACCTGTCGGTTCTTGTCGGTGATGACGAAGTCGCGTGGGTCTTGGGGACGTTCGTCGCGAGTCTCCAAACGCGAGCCCCAGGTGGTGAAGCGTTGCGTCATGGTACTGTTCGGTCCCCAGTAGAGCCAAAACGCACCCAGCAGGGCAACGGCGCCAATCGAGAAGTAAGCCAGGCTTTTCAGGAAGTTGCGCCATGGCACATTGCCGATGAACAGAATGGAAAAGACGGACACGACGAGCATGAGGGCCGTCGAGAGGTTTTGTGTGGCGATGATGCCGAACGATAAGAAGGTGGGCGCCAGTACCAGAAAGGATATTTTTCGCGTGGTGCCGTCGGGCTTTGCGCGTTGGCCGTGAAGGCCGTGGCGTAAATGATGAGACAGAGTTTGTTTAGTTCCGAGGGTTGGAAGCTGATGCCCCCGATGCTGATCCAGCGGGCACCGTTGTTGATGTTCTGCCCTCCGAAGAGCGTGAAAAAGAGAAGGAGGATCGAAATGACACCGCCGCCGATGGCCAGATAAGACAAGTAGCGGAAGTGGATGAACTGCACCACCGAGGCCGTGATAGCGGCCAATCCGAGGTAGCAGATCTGCTTGAAGAGCGGCGAGAAGTAGCTGTTCTCTTTGATCGTGAGGTAACTCCCGGCACTGTACACCTCAATGACAGAGATGAAACAGAGGGTGAAAAAGATCGCCCACACCGTGTAATCGCCGACTAAGAGCTTGGGACGTTTTTTTAGGCTGAGGGTCATGTGTGGTTCGTTGGGAAAAGGGTGCGCCGGCTAAGCCTGACGCACGAGTTCTTTGAATTGTTCGCCACGGTCTTCCATGTTTTTGAACAGATCGAACGAGGCACAGCAGGGCGAAAGCAGCACCGTGTCGCCGGTTTGTGCCAACTTTCGGCAGGCTTTCACGCAGTCGGCCATGGAATGGGTGTCGGCCACAGTGATGCCCTTGGCTTCGGCGAGCGCGTCGAAGGCTTCGTGAAGCTTGGTGTTGTCGGCTCCGAGATAGACCAATGCGCGGCATTTGCGGCTCACCAGGTCATAGAGCGTGGAGTAGTCGTTGCCTTTGTCGAGTCCCCCGACGATGAGCACAGTGGGTTGGGTTTGTGCGTCGAGCGCCACGAAGCAAGCGTCGACATTAGTGGCCTTGGAGTCGTTGATATATTGCACGCCGTCGAAATTACCTACGCGTTCGAGTCGATGTTCCACGCCTGGAAAATCGGCGAGACAGCGGGCCAACGTTGCTTGGTCCACACCCGCAGCGAGTGTGGCGAGGGCTGCCGCCTGGCAGTTGCGCAGGTTGTGTTTGCCCGGCAGGGAGAGTTGTGCGAGCGGGATGGAGAAGGGGCGCGGTTGTTCGACGACCAGGCTCGATCCTTCGGCGAAACCGTAACTGTCGTCGCCGGCTTCTCCGCAACCGTAGGCTGCAAGTCCCGCGCGGGGGGCGGTCTGCGAAGGGCAATTGTCGAGCGGGGTGCTCGCGACGTGCCAATTCATCGGGCACATGTTCGTCGTCGGCCCAGTATATGAAGTAGTCTTCGTGGGTTTGGTTGCGGATGATGCGCATCTTCGAATCGACGTAACGCTGCATCACGTAGCCATAACGGTCGAGGTGGTCGGGGGTGATGTTGAGCAGCACGGCGATGTGGGCGTGGAAGTCGTACATGTTGTCGAGCTGGAACGAAGAAATCTCGAGCACGAACCAGTCGGGATCGCCTTTTTCTTCGTTTTCTGCCACGCGCAATGCCATGGATCTACCGATGTTTCCGGCCAGTTCCACGTTGTAACCGGCCTCGCGCAAAATGTGATAGATGAGCGATGTGGTTGTGGTCTTGCCGTTCGAACCGGTGATGCAGAGCAATTGAGCCTGGGTGTAGCGAGCAGCAAACTCGAGTTCGGAGAGAATGGGCACCCCCTTCTCACGCAGCGCTTTGACCATGGGAGCGTCGTCGGGAATACCGGGACTTTTCACCACTTCGTCGGCATCGAGAATCTGCTCGGCGGTGTGTTGGCCTTCTTCCCAAGGCAGAGCGTGCGCATCGAGCAGGCTTTGTAGTGCGCACGAATGCTGCCGCGATCGGAAACGAAGACATCATATCCTTTTTGTTGGGCGAGAATGGCGGCGCCAACTCCACTTTCGGCGGCACCGAGAACAACAAGTTTCATAACTATGGGGAAGAGGGTTATCGGATTTTGAGGGTAATGATGGTCAGTGCGGCCAAAAGAATGGTGGTGATCCAGAAACGCACGGTGATCTTCGCTTCGTGCCAGGCTCCGTTGGGCCAGTTGCGTAGCAGATAGGTCGAGGTCGGATCCAATTGCGAATCGAGGCGACGGAAGGCATCATGAATCGGTGTGCTTTTGAACACGCGTACCCGACGCCCGCGGCGCTTGAAAAATTTGAACACCTGGGTTTGAATGATCACACTCACACTTTCGAAGAGGAAGACACCGCAGAGCAGCGGAACGAGCAGTTCTTTGTGGATGATAATGGCCAATACACCGATGATGCCACCCACAGTGAGCGAACCGGTGTCGCCCATAAACACTTGCGCCGGGTAGGCATTATACCACAAAAAGCCGATGAGTGCGCCGACTGTGGCGCTGATGAAAATCACCAGTTCCTGAGATCCGGGCACAAACATGATGTTCAGATATGAGGCATACTCGATGTGGCTCGAAACGTAGGCGAGTATGCCGAGCGCAATGCAGATGAAAGCGCTGTTGCCGGCGGCCATACCGTCCATTCCGTCGTTGAGATTGGCGCCGTTCGACACGGCAGTGGTCACAATAATGACCATCAGCACAAACACCACCCAACCGGCAGCCTGTTTGTGCTCGCCGAGGAAACCAACCAGGTCGGCATAGTCAAAATTGTTGTTCTTGACGAACGGAATCGTGGTCTTGGTGCTTTTGACCGCCTCACTTTGTGGACGATTTCCACCTTGTCTCCCACTTTGGCGCGCTCCACATTTTCGCGAATCACGGCATCGGGACTCAGATAGAGCGTGAGGCCCACGACGAGTCCCATGATGACTTGGCCCAAAATCTTGTAGCGTCCGGCCAAACCCTCCTTGTTCTTCTTGAAAATCTTGATGTAGTCGTCGAGAAACCCGATGGCACCGAACCAAATTGTGGTGCCGATCATGAGAAGCGTATAGATATTGCGCAATCGGCCGAGGAGCAGTGTGGGAACCAGGATAGCCAGAATGATGATGAGGCCACCCATCGAGGGAACCCCCACTTTGTTCACACCGAAGGGGTCGATATTGGCGTCGCGAGCGGTTCACCGATGTGACGGCGCTTCATCCATTTGATGAAATACTCGCCGAACCACATGGAAATGATGAGGCCGAGAATCAGCGCCAGGAGCGAACGGAAGGAAACGTAGCTCCAAAGGGCTGATCCGGGGATGCCAAACTGGTCGAGTGCACGGAAAAGATAATAAAGCATGATGAAATGGAGAAAAATGAGGGAATGTAGGAGGAAAAGGCCGAAGTCCGGCGGCCGAATGTCCGAAGCTTAGAGACCGAAAGCCGCACGCACTTCCTCATGATCGTCGAAGTGGTGTTTCACTCCTTCGATTTCTTGATAGGGTTCGTGTCCTTTTCCTGCCACAAGAATCACGTCGCCTGGTTGTGCCATCGCGGCAGCAGCGCGAATCGCCTCTCGTCGGTCGGTGATGTGGAGAGTTTTGGCGCGTTGCTCGTCGTTGAGTCCGGCTAACATGTCGTTGATAATGTCTTCCGGGCGCTCAAATCGCGGATTGTCCGAGGTGATGATCACCTGGTCCGATTGTCTTGCCGCTTCTTGCGCCATGAGTGGTCGTTTGCCCTTGTCGCGGTTTCCGCCGGCCCCGCAAACGGTGATAATACGTCCATTTTTTCCGATTACATCGTGAATGGCTTGCAGCACATTGGCTAATGCATCGGGAGTGTGCGCATAGTCGATCACGGCGCTGAAGCCTTTGGGCGAACGAATGGCCTCAAAACGTCCGTTGACGGGATGAAGGCCCGACATTACGCGGAGAATCTCATCACGATCGGCACCCAACATCACAGCTGCACCGTAGACACAGAGCAAATTGCTCACGTTGAAACGGCCTACAAAGGGCACGCTCACTTCTCGCCCGTCGATTTCGAGCAACATTCCCTCGATGCTCTCCTCGATGATACGACCTTTGAAGTCGGCCGCTGCGCGCGTGCTGTAGGTTTTGACGTTGCCTGCGCAGTTTTGCACCATAACCATGCCGTTTTTATCGTCGGCGTTGGTCACGGCAAAGGACGATTTGCTCAAATCGTCGAAGAACATCTTTTTGGCGTTGCGGTAGTTCTCGAAAGTGCCGTGATAGTCGAGGTGATCGCGCGTGAGGTTGGTGAAGAGAGCCCCTTCGAAGTGCAAACCGCCGATGCGATGTTGGTGAATGGCGTGCGAAGAGCATTCCATAAAGGCATAATCGCAGCCGGCTTCTACCATTTCGGCCAAAAGTGCGTTGAGTTCGATCGGATCGGGGGTGGTGTGCGTGGCTTCCACGCTGCGGTCGTCAATATAGTTACACACCGTCGACACAAGTCCCACCTTGTAACCCAATCCTCGGTAGAGTTGGTAGAGCACGGTGGCCACGGTGGTTTTTCCGTTGGTGCCGGTCACTCCGACGAGGCGCAGTTTGTGCGAAGGGTCGCCATAAAACCGTGTGGCAATGGAGCCCACGAGCTTTTCCGTGTCGGAAACGCGCACCACTGCGGAGACTTTGGGTGCATTGACGGGTTCGCAGACCACAAGTGCGGCAGCGCCGTTTTCAATGGCCTTGTCCACAAACGCATGGCCGTCGGTTTGCGTGCCTTTCACGGCCACAAACAGGAAACCGGGGCGAACGCGGCGCGAATCGATGGCAATGCCGGTGATGTTAGTTTCGAGATTTCCGATGGAATCGACAATTTCTGTCGATAAAAGAAGATCCTTTAAGAGCATGATGTGGGATTATGACTTGGAGCCTTTCGGCGTTTTTTTACTTGGAGCGGCGGCATTCTTTTTCTTGTCGGTGCTCGATGTTGCGGAACCGGTGTGGGGCGTCTTGTTGTTGGCGGCTGAAGATTGGGTCGTCGGCGCAGCTTCCGTTTTCCGTTCCTTTCTTTTCGTTCTCTCCCTTACCGTTCGTAGAGAGTTGGGGAGTTTTCTTTGTTGGGTTGTCGTTCGTGCCCGATTTCTCGGACTTTTCGCTTTCTCGGACCGATGGTTCCGCAGTTTTTTGCGTACTGTCTTTCTTTTCTGCGGGCAGACCATACATTCGTCTGAAGGTTTGGTCCTCTTCTTCAGAGATGTGCTTGTCGTCCTTGGACGAAAGTAGTAGACCGACGCGCATGCCGCGTTGCACTCGGGTGCCCGGTGCGATGCTTTGCCGCACCACGTGCCCCACGCCGGTGGCTTTGACGCGAAGTCCCATGCGCTCTAACCGATAGACGGCATCGCGCAATCCGTAGCCGATGAGTGAGGGCATACCCTGTACGGTGGTTTCTTGGGTGAGGCGCACCTGTCGGTCTGTACCTGTGTTGCTTCCCCACACAATGCCCGAGGAGGTAATCGGTAGTCCCTGTTTTCCGAGACCGATGGCACTAAGTACATTATTAAGTGCGTTGAGGTCGCCGGCTGCCATGAAGGGCAATTCATGTCGGAGGGCAGTACTGTCGCGCGCTGCGCGGTAGTCTGCATTCAAATCGCGGGCCATGACGGTTTCGGCGATCTTTTTGAACACAGGGCAGCAGTGCATACCCCCATAAGCGGGGGCTGTTTTCTCAATGCACACGATCATGGAGTATTTCGGTCGGTCCGCGGGAAAATAGCCGGCAAAGCTCACCAGATAGTTGGCGGCAAACCCGTGTTTACTCCAGATTTGTGCAGTGCCGGTCTTACCGGCTACGCGGAAATATTTGGAATAGGCCAGTTTACCCGTTCCGCTGTTTTTGCCGACCACCCCTTCAAGACAGGTCTGGATGTCGCGCAGCGTTTGGTCCTTGCACATTTTCTCGCGCAGCACCACGACCGGGAATTCTTTTACCACCTCATCATTGCGTCTGATTTCGGTGACAAAGCGCGGTTGCACCAGTTTACCGCCGTTGGCCACGCCGTTGTAGAAGGTCAGTGTGGAGATAGGCGGCACCTGCGTTTCGTATCCGATGCTCATCCACGGGAGGGTCGTGCCGTACCACCGGCTGGGATTGTCGCGCTTGTAGCGAATGCGCGGCACACGATAGCCGGGAATGGGAATATGCAAGTCTTCCATGATGCCGATGCGCTGCAGTCCTTCCACGAACTTGTCGGGGTCGCGTCCGTAGGCACGATCAATGAGTCCGCTCACGCCCACATTCGATGAGCGCTTGATGATATCGGGCACCGTCATCACGCCATTTCCGCCCTTTCGCCAGTCGGCGTCGCGCATTTTGCGGCCATGAATGTCTCTTACGCCCGTCCCGGTGTCGAAAGTGCTGTTCATCGTGATTTCCATCGTCCATTGCCACCATAAACGACATCGGTTTGAACACCGATCCCGGTTCCATCATGTTAGTCACGGCACGCGGTTCGATTTCAGCGTAGTGCCGTCATTAAGTCGCGAGAGCGATGAAATCGCTTTCACATCGCCGGTAGCTACCTCCATGAGGATGCACATGCCGGCGCGGGCATTGAGGTGGCGCAACTGGTCGCCGAGCACTTTTTCGGTGAGGTCTTGCATGCCTACATCGAGTGTGGTGACCACATCACAGCCGTCTTCGGCCAAAGTGTCCACAATATTGATATAGCGGTTCGACACTTTTTCGCGATGATACACGCCGGGACGTCCGCTCAGTTCGGTGTTGAAGGCCAACTCGAGCCCACTCATCGCCGAATCGTTGTCCGAGCGCAGTTTTCCGATGGTGCGTGCGGCCAAATGTCCGTAGGGATTTTTGCGTCGGCGGAACTCGTCGGCGCGAAATCCCCCTTTGCCCACCGGAAGGCGGAAGAGCGGCAATTTTTTCAGCTCGTTGAGTTGAAGAAACGTCACCCTTTTGGGATAGAGAGATATATTGTGTTCCCGTTTGCGGCGTCCTTCTTTGATGCGTTGGCGCAGTGCCGCAGGATCCACGTCGGGAAGAATGCGGTGCATGCCGTTGACGATGCTGTCCATGTAGAAAGTTGAGCAGCGAATCGCGCAGGTGTTGGTCTTTCACGCGGCGTGCGGAATCGGGTTCCCACGACATAGGGTCGAGGTAGATGCGATATTCCGGCAATGAGGTGGCCAAAAGTTGACCGTCGGCCGAAAGTATATTGCCACGCGTGGCCGGCAGCGGTCGATTCTCACTTTCGAACTTTTCGCCCACGGCCAGCCAATAATCGCGCGCCACAGTCATGAGATAGCCCGCTTTGATCAAGATGAGCAGTCCCACAAAACCAAAGACAAAGCCAATGATCTTGTAACGTTTGAGGACTCTTTTCGTGTTGTATTTCGGTTGATTGTCAGCCATACGCAGCGGATCTACACCGGGTAGTTCTTATTTTTCTTCTTCTTTCTCTACCGGAAGTTCATAGGGACTCTCGGTCGGTGTGCGAAGGGTGGAGTCGGGCAGGCGATTTTCGATGTTCGATCGCAAGGTTCGCTCCCTCAGTTCGCTCGAACGCGTCAGTGCTTTATAGCGCCAATTGAGTGCTTCGCGGCTGAGGCGGTCGTTTTCGATCATCTCAGCGCGGGTGAGATAGCCCAAGCCACAGAACTCAGCACAAGCGCCACGATGAGCAAGATAAATCCCCAGTTGCGGCGAAATTTCTCGCTCAGCATCGTACCGCTGACGAGATCGAGGAAAGCTTTCCCGCTGAAGAACAGCTCGTCGTCGGTCATTTCGATGACCGATGGCAAGACGATATCGTCCTCATTCGGCTCTTTCCCCTCAGCGCCCGGAGTCGAGTTCTTTTTCTCCTTTTGGGGCTCAGTTGTCGGCCGTTGGGACGTGGCGGTTTCCTGTTCCGTGTTGTTTGGGTCGGGAGTCGTGTCGTCGAGTGGGGTATTATCTTTCATGTTGCGGACGTCCTTGCACAGTTTCGCATTTTTCTGCCACACGCAGTTTCGCGCTTCGGCTTCTGGGGTTTTGAGCTTGTTCCTCGGCCGAGGGCACGATCACTTTGTTGTTGACCGGTTTCATCGGCGCCAAGCGGTTGCCGTAGAAATCTTGTTCCACTTTCCTTCGATGTTGCCCGCCCGCATGAAGTTCTTCACCATACGATCTTCGAGACTGTGGTAGGTGAGAATCGAGAGTCGGCCTCCGGGTTTGAGCACGCGGAGTGCCCCTTCGAGCAGTGCGCGGAGCACATCCATTTCGTGGTTCACCTCAATGCGCAGCGCCTGGAACACCTTGGCCAAGTCCTTTTTCTCTCGTTCTTTCGGTACGAGTGGATGGACACACGCCAACAAATCGGCAATTTGTGCCAACGGCTTCGTGCCTCTCGCCTTGACGATGGCCGAAGCCAGCCGCCGCGCATTTTTCAGTTCGCCGAAAAGTTGGAAGATGCGAGCCAATTGCTCCTCCTCATACGTGTTGAGCACATCGGCGGCGGTGTTTCCGCCGCGTGTGTTCATGCGCATGTCGAGCGGCGCGTCAAATCGGAAAGAAAATCCGCGTGTTTCGTCGTCGAAGTGGTGGCTCGACACGCCCAAATCGGCCAAAACGCCGTCCACCCCCTCGATTTCACCGTAATAGCGCATCCAGTTGGGGAGGAAACGGAAGTTGGCGGCCACAAAGGTGAACCGCTCGTCTTCGGGCACGTTGTTTCGCGCGTCGGCATCCTGATCGAAGCCATAAAGCCGACCTTTTGCCCCGAGACGTCGGAGAATTTCGCGGCTGTGACCGCCTCCGCCGAAAGTGGCGTCGACATACGTGCCGTCAGGGCGCACATTGAGGCCGTCGACAGTCTCGCTGAGCAGCACCGGAACGTGATAAGTGGGACAGAGCGTGGGCATGTGGTGAGATTTACGATATAGTAGCGAGCAAAGTTAGTAATAAATCTGCAGATAGGTCGGACGCTGTGACGAATTTTCCCCCACCCCTGGAATGAAGCTTCAGTAATGTGAAGTCAAGTTGTTGATTTCAAGCAAAATATTTTCCGGATTTTTCTGCTCCGAATCCCGTTTTTTGAGGGCCGTCGAGGGGTACATTATATATATGGGGAACGGCCGCGCATATCCTCCGAAGCAGTGCACACCGATGTGCGGGGTTTTCTCGATGAAACCGTGTTTTTTAGCTCCAATTTGGGAGAAAAATGCAACGCGGAGCCCCGATTTTCACCGGTCCTGCCTCGTTGTTTCCATGCAGGCATCGCTTCCGAATCTGCGGAAGCGGGGCTGTCCGTCCCTTGGGCTCGCCACCACTCACAAAACGCGAAAGCGCATCTTGCTGTTTGGGCAAGATGCGCAATAATTATAGGCGAATGCTGTCGCCGCCGGGCGGTAATTATTTCTTACCTTGGTTGGCCACAGCTTCTTGAAGCTTCTTGATTTCTTCGGGATCGCCGAGAAAATAGTCTTTCACGAGGTTGAGATCATCGTCAAACTCGAACACGTAGGGAAGTGCCGTGGGGAGGTTGAGACTGATGATGTCTTTGTCGCTGATGCCCTTGAGGTGTTTGATCACACCGCGGAGGCTGTTACCGTGTGCCACCACGAGCAGGTCGTCCACCTTCTTGAGCGTGGGGAAAATCACGGCCGTCCAGTAGGGAAGTGTGCGACCGATGCAGTCCTTGAGCGATTCGGTGCGGGGCAGTTCGGCATCAGGCACTTCTGCGTAGCGATCTTCGTACTTGGCGTTGCGCTCTTTGTCGTCTTCAGCGATGGGATCGGGCGCAATGTCGAAGCTACGGCGCCAAATGAGCACTTGTTCTTCGCCATACTTGGCAGCGGTCTCGCTCTTGTTGAGGCCTTGAAGCATGCCGTAGTGCTTTTCGTTCAGACGCCAGGACTTCTGCACGGGGATCCAGTCCTCGTTCATCGTGTCGAGCACGTTGTTGAGCGTTTTGATGGCGCGTTTCAGGTACGAGGTGTAGGCCATGCCGAATTTGAAGCCTTCTTTCTTGAGGAGGGCACCGGCTTTGCGGGCTTCTTCCTCACCCTGTGCGGTGAGATCCACATCAGTCCAACCGGTGAAGCGGTTTTCGAGGTTCCACTGGCTTTGGCCGTGGCGGAGCAAAACGATTCTTTTCATTGTGTATGCTGTGAGTTTGTATGGTGATGCGTTGCGTTGACCTCGTGTGCCGAAGGGAGCAGCCCAAACGGCGCATGAGGGCATTGCAAAGTTACGCCACGCGCCCGACATAGCCAACCTTTGTCCGCAAAAACTCGCAGTGGCTTGCCGCTATTGCGGGGTGCGCAGTTCGTTGTTTGCGGTTGGCAAAACAAAAGGTCGGGGATATGTCGAGAGCGCTTTATTCCTTCGACCATTTGGTGGAGTGCGGGAGAAAATGCATCTTTGTCTTTCCATCGCACAACCTAACAACTCATTTCAACTATGCAAATTGGAGACAAAGTGCCCGAAGTGCTCGGACACGATCAAGAAGGTCGCGAAGTGCGCATGAGTGATTTCGCCGGCCGCAAGGTCATACTTTATTTCTACCCCAAAGATTCCACCCCCGGTTGTACGGCCGAAGCCTGTTCGCTGCGCGATCATTTCGCCGAATTGCAATCGCTGGGCTACGACATCGTGGGTGTGAGTGCCGATTCGGCCGAAAGCCACCGCAAATTTGCCGCCGCACAATCGTTGCCTTTCCCTCTGATCGCCGACACCGACAAGCAACTCATCGAAGCCATGGGGGTGTGGGGCGAGAAAAACCGCTACGGTCGCATCACCGTCGGCCTCTTGCGCACCACGTTCCTCATCGACGAAAAGGGATGTGTGGAGCGCATCTTCACGCCCGGACAGATTCGCACCAAAATCCATGCCGAGCAAATTCTGAAGGCCGTCAGTCCTAAAGAATAAGCCCCTCTTTGCCCGACACGCCTCGCGCTTGGCGTACCTAATTGGGCATAGTCCGCAATTATCACCGCCGCACACGAAATTTCCTTCGTGTGCGGCGGTTTTTTGTGGCCTGTTGTGCCGAGACTTTGCGGGCCGGTCGGATTTTTGTGGCGGGCCGGTCGCCCATTTCGGGCGGTGAAGCTTTGAGGCGTTCAGTTTTCAACCCAAAGACCGACCACCGGCGACATGGAGATCACGGATGTTCGGGATTCGGCACGATGGAATCGCGCAAAACGAGCCGACTTTCCGGTCCCATGTTGAAAAGCAAATCGACAATACTCAGGTTGGGCAGAAAACCATTGCGGTCGGCAAACACCTGGTAGTAAGGTACAGGGCGAAACGTGGGGTCGAAGTCCGGCGACACCTTGGGACGAATCTTTTCGCGCCAATCGATCATATCGCGGTGCTCGTCGGCGCGCAAATAGTCCCCCTCGTTGGCGCTCCATTGCGGTGCCATGTCGAGCAGTCGCAGCACCAATTGCTGAAAAGCCGCGTTGAAATCGACCAGACGCTCGAAGTGCGTACGATAGATTTCGGCGAATTCATCGACGTAGTATTCGAAATACGGCGTGCGCTCGTAGGCTGCAGTCAGCGCATTGAGGTGCATCTCCCGCCAGCGTCCGTGTTCGGAGAGACGCATCTCGTGCATCGGCGTTTTCGAGTCGCCCCCTTGTGATCGGCTGCGGCCTTGCACCGGTACGGTGAGCGGCAGCACGCCGTCGGCCGTGGCAATGAGGCAGCGGTTGCGGTAGGTTTGTTTCACATAGTGGTCGCAGCGCTCTTCGATCACCGGGTGGCCGTCGAAGAGCTTGGTGTAATAATGAATGGGGCCCAGATAGGCCGACGAAAGGAGGTGGATCATGAGAACAGAAGAGGAAACAGAAGCAGACACCGGCGGGTTGGTGCCGAAAAACAGCCGCCGCCGCTCAGCACAGGGCGGAGCTGCGGCGGCAGAATGGGGAGGAATAGGGGGAGTGGGTGTCTTTTATACAGCTGCTCCCCGATGATTCCGCTTTTATTTGATGTCGGCCACCCATTTGAAGAAACGATTCCAGCGAATCTTTCCGTCAAACAGGCCGTAGTCCTTGTCGAGCGAAATCCAAACCATGAGCGGTTTGCCCACAATGTGGTCTTCGGGCACAAAACCCCAGAAGCGCGAGTCGGCCGAGTTGTCGCGATTGTCGCCCATCATCCAGTAGTAGTCCATCTTGAAGGTGTAACTGTCGACGTCATGGCCGTTGATGAGGATCTTTCCGCCGTTCACCTCCAGGCGGTTGCCTTCGTAGACCGCGATGCAGCGTTCGTAGATCGGCAGGTTGGCGAGAGTCAGTTTGATCGTGGCTCCGCGTTTCGGAATCCAGAGCGGACCGTAATCCGAAGTCGACCATTTCTTCGCCATGTCGAGCGGGAAGAGCCATTGGTCGAAGCTCGGTGCTTTCACCGGCTTGTCACAGAAGTCCGGCATGCGCTCTAATTTTTGGCGCAGCGCCTCGGTGAGCGGCATCGTCACTGTGCCGGCCTCATTGCGCTGGAGATCTTCCTCGGTGATCTCGTTTTCTTTGCAGAAATCGGGAGTTGGGAGCCGTTTGAAGTGCACGAGATAGTTGAACTGCACGTCTTTCGGCTGCGGTTGGGCTTTGCCGTCGAGATAGATCACGTTGTTTTTGATCTGCAGGGTCTGTCCCGGTCCACCGACACAGCGTTTCACGTAATTCTCGCGGCGATCGACGGGGCGAGCGATGATGCCGCCCACCGAAGGCTCCGACCAGAGCATGTTGTGCCCGACGGCATAGATTTTTTCATAGGCTATGCGTTGAACAGCCGGAGCCAGGGAGTCAGAGGGCTCGTTTACGCCGAGCGCCTGTGCGCCGGTGGAGTAGACCAATTGGTAATAATCCTGCGCTTGAAAGTTGTTGGCCACCGTATCGCCCGAGGGGTAGTTGAACACCACGATGTCTCCGGGCTTCACCTGCCCGAAGCCTTTGACACGCCGGTAGTCCCATTTCGGCCATTCGACGTAGCTCTTGCCACCGCCCAACCAAACGGGCAGATTGTGCTGGGTGAGGGGCATCGTCAGCGGCGTTTGCGGAATGCGCGGACCGTAGCTCAGTTTCGACACCAGCAGATAGTCGCCCGTCAGGAGGGTTTTCTCCAAAGACGAGGAGGGGGATGACGAAATTCTGGAAGAAATAGAGATTCAGGAAGTAGATGGCCACCAAGGCAAAGACAATGGCATCGACCCACCCCATGAGCGTCCGCACGACCCCGCTGGAGGATTTGCGCCACCAGTACCAATTGATGAAACGCGTGGTGTAGAAATCGATGATAAAGGGCACGAGCAGCAAGCCCCACCAAGATTCCACCCAATAGAGGAAAAGGAGATAGAGCGGGAGGACAATGCCGAGGGTGACCCACTGTCGGGTGGTGATTTTTGGCTTTTTATCCATGAGTATTTTTCGATGAAATGGGGCTCATTCCGCCTCTTCGGCACGATGAAGCCCCGGTTCTGTTTTAGAAGTCGAAGAGGTCGTCGGTGGAGAGGAGTCCTGTGTGCTGCGCTGTGTATTCTGCGGCAAGTACTGCCCCGAGAGCAAACCCACGTCGTGAATGGGCGTCGTGCGTGATGGTGATGCTGTCGGCCTCCGAGGTGTAAGTCACGGTGTGAATGCCCGGCACCTCGTCACGCCGCACCGCATCGATGCGCAATGTGTCGGGCGTATGCTCGGTCGTGCCCGTGACAGAGCCGTCGGCTTCGTGCACTTCGCCCTTCACCCACGCTGTTTCGGTCCAAGCGCTCCACGATCTGTTCCGCCAGCGTGATGGCGGTGCCCGACGGCGCGTCGAGTTTGTGCACATGGTGTGTTTCCACCATCGAGACGTCGTAATCGGGATAAGCGTTCATGATTTTGGCCAGATATTTGTTCACGGCCGAAAAGATAGCCACGCCGAGCGAGAAGTTCGAAGCCCAGAAGAGCGTGTGCCCCTCGGCGGTGCAGGCCTTCCGCACGTCGGCTTCGTGCTGCGCGAGCCAACCTGTCGATCCGCTCACCACCTTGACGCCTTGCGCCCAAGCCTGCCGATAGTTGTCGTAGGCTGCGGTGGGAGTCGTAAATTCGATGGCTACGTCTGCCGAGCGGAAAGCGTCGGTGTCAAAGTCGGCGCGGTTGTCGACATCAATGATCGAAACGATTTCATGTCCACGCGATTTGGCGATGGATTCGATCATTTTGCCCATTTTTCCGTATCCGATGAGTGCTATTTTCATAAGAAAGGGTTTTACTGATGAGCAAATTTACACGTTTATCGGCAGAAAGACAAACATTTAGCCCCTTTTCGTCAGTTGCCTTCGCGCTGAGAAACCAAAGCACCGCACGTTTTGGGAAAAACGTGCGGTGCTGCTCAGTGCCTCCCCGAATATCCGCCGAAATGAGCGAACCGGGGAAGGCATGTGGGACCATGTCTTTGCGAACTGCCGATGAATTGGGGTAATTCGGTGGACTTTCCCGAAAAGACGTGCGGTTTCATCACGGCATCGGGAAATAAAATATAGCCGGTGTGTCGATCTGATTGAAAATCAGAACCAGAGCGATCCGCTCTCCTTGTCCACTTCGCCGAGAATGTGGGTAAACCAATCTTTGGTGGCCAGTTCTTCGGAGATGCCATAGGCGCGAGCGGTGGAAAGCACCAAGCGCTGTTCGGCCGGGCGGAGTTGGGCGTAAGGCACAGCGTCGAGGGTTTCCCATTCGCCCGTTTCTTCGCGCGAGGCATAGACCACAAACGGCACGCGGAGCACCACTTCGCGGTGACCCGTGGCCAACTGTCCGGCCGTGGGAGCGAAGAAGGGCGAAGGTTTGCCGCCGGGGAATTTCGCATCGCCGTCGAAGTGGAAGAGCGTCACGGTGAGGACGAACGATTTGCGCGGCTTCTTAAATTGGAAGAAGCCCTTCATGCCGATGGGGTTGAGCGGTTCGAAAATGTCGCCGAGGGCATTTTGTCCCACCACCTTCGAGCCGGTGAGTTTCGCTGCGGGAATCGTTTGCCCCGTTGCCTTGTCGGTGGTCGATTTCAGGATGCCGTTGGTCGGATTGGTGTCCATATAGACATAGTTGAGGAGCGAATCGGCGATATAATCGTCTTTTTCGGCCGTTCCATCGAAGGTGGGTGTCACTCCAGAGGGCACAAAGAAGTGCTGGTGTGCGCGACTTTCGCCGTTCTCGGCGATGAGGGGCGTGATGTCTTGGCCCTTGGCATCGTAATACTTGATCCAAAGACCGTAAGGATAGAGATATTGCGTGGAACTCAGCACACGGAAGGCATCGGCACTGCCTTTCTCGAGTTCCCAAGTGTCGCCTTTGCGCACAAAGGTGAGGTGTTGCACAGCTTTCTTATAAGTAATGCCCTGCGCGTCGGCATCTTGGTGGAAAGCCACGCCGTGGAAGTGTCCGCCGGCCAGGGTGAGTTCGGCACGCACCGGTTCCACTTCTTCGGTGGGCGCGGGTTGAGGCTGCGGGGTGGGCTGTCGCTTTTCGTTGTTGTCCTTGTCGCAGGCGCCGAAGGCGAAAGCTGCGGTGGCGAGCAGGAGCACGCCAAAGATTTTTCTGAACATAAGGCTGAATGTTTGAGGTGAATAATTGTCGGAATGGGGTGGGCGGCCCGATGGAATCGCGCATTTGGGCGAAATCCAGAAGGGTTTACCTACACTGCACGGGGAAGCGCATGGCGATGTCCCACGCATCCTCCTGCAGCTGGCCCGGTGTGGGCGCATAGAAGGGCGAAAGGCTGTGGTCGCGCTTGTTGAATTTCGAAACGCGGGCGTGCATGAGGCGAATGTAGATGTGCAAGTCGCGCGCCTCCTTGAATTGCAGCACGCCCTTGAAGCCAATCGGATTGACATCGCCCGTCAGTCGTGTGCCGGGAGTGGAAAGTTCGTCGTACCACGGGGTGGTGTCGGCATACGTGTAGGTGTAGACGCGATTGCTGCGGGCCTCGTCCGGACGCGCGGTGCTGTCGGCCGTGTACACGGCATCGGGGATGAAGAAGTGCTGGTGGATTTTGTCCTGCCCGTTGTCTACAAACTGCCGGGTGATGTCTTCGCCCGAAATGTCGAAGTAGCGGATGCGCAACTCGTAGGCATGTTGCGTGCCTTCGGCGCGTCGCACGACGAAGCCGGCCGGTGTGCCCGAGAGCGGCGCCCAACCCAATTCGGGTTGCAGGGCATAGGTGATGGTCTGTTCGCGGGTGTCGGCCGTTTCGCCCGTTTCGGGGGTGAAATGCGTGCCGTCCCACGCACCGTGGCGCAGGGTGAGCACCACACGGGTGGGGTCGCCGTGGTCTTTGCTGCGGCGTTCGTCCACCGGTGCTTCGGGTTCGAGCGAGCAAGCAGCGGGCAACAGAGTCGCACAACCGAGGAGGAAGAAGAGGAAGAGAGAAAAAGATTTTCGCATGGAGAGTAACGATCGATGAAACGGAGCTTTTTAGAGCCGACCGGCGGCGAAGGCGCGCCGGCGGGGACTCAAAACTCCCAAGTGAGCATGAAGCGAACGTCGCGACCGAGATCGTGGGCGTAGTAGCGGAAGCGGTTGGTGTATTCGCGGTATTCGCGATTGAAAAGATTGTCGGCCGTGAGCAGGAACTTGATCTTCCGACCGTCGGGCAGCACCCAATTGGCACCGACCTCGGCGCCGAAAAGATGATAGGCCGAGGGCGTGAAGTCGATCAAGTCGGTGGCGGGATCGAAATGCGTTTGTTTCGCCACATATTTGTGCGAAGCCTTGACATAGACGTCGTGCACGTGCGAGATGCTGCCCAATTGGAGCGTGACGGCATCGGAGACACGAAACGACGGAATGTAGGGCAACGGGCGCTGCTTCGTGCGGTCGTCGGCCCGCACCCACGCGGCACCGCCCTCCACCGCGAGTTGCGGAAAAATCTGCCATTTGGCCTCGGCATCCACCCCGCGGAAGAAGGCATCCGTGGCACGATATTGGAAAACCGGGTAGGCACCCGACACCATCGTGATGACTTCGGAGGTCGGCGCGTCGAAAATATAGTTGTCGATCCACTGCACATAGCCGTCGACGGAGGCCGAGAAACCGTGGTCGGCATAGCGCAGCGAAGTGATCCATTTGGTGCTCACCTCGGGGCGGAGATTGGCATCGCCGCGGGCAAAAAGCCCGCTCGAGTGCTCCACGCCGTTGCTGTACAACTCATGTACGTGCGGCGCGCGCCAGGCCGATCCCACATTGCTCAGGACATCGAGCCCGGGCAAGAGGTGCGCGTGCGCGCCGACGGTGTAAGTGAGGTTGTTGTAGTGGTCCAATTTCCCATAAGGGCGGCCGTAGAGATCGATGCCGCGGGCGTTGAGGCGCTGGTGGTCGAGCCGTGCACCGGCTTCGGCGCCCCAATTGTCGCCCGAATACTTCTGAATGGCGAACACACCGGCATTTTGCTGCACGTAGTTCGGGATGATGGGCACCACGCCCGTGCCCGGTGTGTTGGTGTTCTTGACATTGGCATAGAACAGCCCCGCCTCGGTGGTCCAATGGTCGGCATAGGCTTGCTGCCAACGGCCGTCGGTTTGAAAACTCTCCAATTGGAGATCGAGGGTGGGCACGTGAGAGCGGAAATTGCGGCGCTGGTTGAACTCACGGCGATCGTCGTGCTGAAAGGCCGCCTGCCATTCGAGATGCCCACCCGAGGAGAGGGTGTAGCGGGTGTGGAGTTTGGCTACTTGGTGCACCACTTTCTGGTAGGGATAGTCGATGTGGCGCGTCCAAGGGTAGAATTCCGTCGGGCGACCGAGGCGGATGCGCTCGCGGAGGAGCTGTTCGTCGCCCATCTGCGCGCTGAAGAGCACACCGATGCGGGTGGAAAACAGGCTGTAGTACCCGTCGGCTTCGAAGCGGTCGCGCTTCCAGCCGAAGGCCACGGAGCCGTTGGCTTCGCGCACGCCGGTGTTGTTGAGCAGATAGTGGGCAGTGGAGCGGTCGCCGCCGTTGAGGTAGGTGCCTTGTAGGCGCCACGCTGCGCGACCGCCCGCCAAGGGGAGGCCCGCATCGACCGATCCGGTCAGTGCCGCGCGCCGGCCGTTGCTGCCGTAGAGCGTGGAGAGATAGCCCTCGGGTTGCGAACGCGTGTAGGGCAGGGCTTTGCCGTCGAGCAGGATCACGCCGCCGAGGGCCTCCGCGCCGTAGCGCACGGCCTCCGCGCCTTTCACCACATTGATGCGCCCGGCAGAGTTGGCATCGAGCTCCGGCGCGTGATCCACGCCCCATTGTTGGCCCTGTTGCCGCACGCCGTTGTTCATGATGAGCAGGCGCGTGCCGTACATGCCGTGGAGAACGGGTTTGGCAATGGTGGCACCGGTTTGCACCATGCTCATGCCTTTGATTTGTTCGAGGGCCGAAGCGAAAGAGTTGCCCAGATTTTTCTGCACATCGGCCGCCGAAATGCTTTGGGTGGCGGTGTTGACCGAATGGACGATGCGCCCGGTTTGCACCACGGCCTCGTTGAGGCGATTGGTCAGGGCGATGAGTTCGACGCGCAGGGGGCGGTGGCTGCGCACTTCGGCGGTGGCGACGCGCCGATCGGTGTAGCCCACGGCACTCACCGTGAGACTGTCGCCGTGCAGGGCGTTTTCGCTGAGCACGAGCAGACCGGTCTCGTCGGAACGCCAGATTTTGCCGCCGCCGCGCACCACGGCACCCGAAACGGGGAGACCGCTGTCGCGGTCGGTGACGAGCAGGCGCGGTGCGCCCACGGGTTGGGGTTCGGCGGCGCGGGTGGTGGCGGGAATCACCACGGCTGCGCTCAGCAACAGCCCCGGGAGAAGGATTTTGGACATGGAAATGAGAGAGAAAACGATGGGTGAAGGGGCTCCGCTGCGCCGGGGGCTGCGGAGACCGGGAAAGGGAATGTGCTGTCGGCGGGCGCGCGAGACGTGCCGTTGGTGTGCCGTGCGCAAAGGCACCGCTGCGGCGGAGAAACGCTGCGGCGGGTGTGCGGCAGGGTGGGGCGAATCGTGAGCCAACGACCGGTGGCGGTCGATGAAACCGCCGAGACGGGGTGCGCTTTCGCCACAAGCCAAGGGCTGTCGTGGAACCGGCTAATCGTGGCACGCCGGTTGAGACCGGCGCAGCCGAGCGGGCACTGTGGCTGACCTACGCATCGGGCGAGAACTCGAAGACGCAAAAGGGGGCACTGCCGTGGAGGTGCCGCGGGCTGCACGGCCTGCGTGCGAACTCGCCTGCTGTCGGGAGGCGAACCCCAACCGGCATGAGACGGCTGCGGGTGCAGGAACGATGGGAGCCCATTGGGCGCATCCACTCGATGGAATGGGCGCTCGCCGACGAGAACAAAAAGAAAAAAGCGGGGAGAAAAAATCAAACGGTCGGTGGGCCGCGCAGCACTGCGCGAGCAATCACCGTGTGAGCGATCGAGGGTTGATCGGAAAGAAAGGGTGTTTCCGCGGTGGAAACGAAAAAGCAAAATTGAGGCAGCGTGGGAACGGTGCAGGGGGCGGGCACGAAATGGCAGATGCTGCAATTGTCGTGCTTGTCGCCGGGCACTTGCCCCGGCAAATGGTGGTGCCGATGGCATGGGCGGTGCGTTCGGTGCGCGAGGGCGGGTGCAGGCGTGCCGTTTTCGCCCGCGTGCTGCCCGTGGCGGGCGGTGGCGGCTGCGGTGGCGCGGAGGCCGATGTGCTCCGTTGGCACCGCGCTGTCGTGGTAGTGAAAGGTTTTCACCACCAATTGCGGCAGCAGGGCGAGGAGAAGAATCCAAGCCAAGGCCACTTGACGACGGAGGGTGCGAAGTTTTGCGGACATGTATCGGCGCAAAGATAGGGAGGAATGGCCAAAGATGCAAATCTGAAGGCAAAAAACGTGAGGGCGGATGGTGTTTTCGCCCGCAAAGACGCTGTGGGGCGGACTGATCGTGGGCGTTGTCGGGGCGCATTGGGCCGTGCACGGGGACTTGCTCGAAAAAGTTGCGGGAAATCACGAAAAAGTGGGTGTGTTTTCGTCCGATGCCCCCCTTTTTCCGGCGGCACTTCGCGTCTGCTTCGCGATGGATGGGCGACGTGGCGTCGTTTTCGGTCGTGGCCGTTCGCACCGCAGGCACCGGGAGGAGCTGCTGCCGAATGGATTGTTGCGCTGTGCCTGCTGAGCAGTGGCAGTGGTGGTGCCGACAATAATTGCTGCGACGCGTCGGCAAAAGCGACGAAGGGGACGACCGGTTGCGGCGGAGAAACAAAAAACGGCTCGGACAGTCCGGTGACTGTCTGAGCCGTTGGAGGAACGGGAGGCCGAAGTGGGGCGGAACTTTTCGCCGCTTCGACACGATGCCGCATGACTGCAGGGGTTGTCCGGCGACGGAGCGCGGAATGCTGCATGCGGAGAAGAGGGGGTAGGGCGTTAGAAGCCTGAAAATTCGCCGAGAGAGTTGTTGTCGTCGTCGGCCGCTTCGTCATCGCCCCAGATGGGATTGACAAACTCCTCGTTGGTGAGCACAGGGTTGTTTTGCTGGACGCGGAAACTGGAGTTCATGTTCAAGGAAGTCAGGCCCATGATGGGTTCGCCGTGGAGTTGGAATTCCTCGAGGCGGGGAGTAGTATAGGATTTCATGCGGTGATGATGTTTTATTGCTGAACGAATTTTTGGCCGTTGCGGACGTAGAGTTGGCCTTTGGCGGTTTGTTGCACACGGCGTCCGCTGAGGTCGTAGGTGGCGGGAGCTGCAGTTGAGCGCTTCGCCTGTTGTACGGCTGTGGGCAGGGCGATGAAGAGCGGGGCGGCGTTGCCTGCGGCCGGATCCTGCTCGATGCACGCTTTGAATGCGGGGAGCACTACGCCGTCGTCGAGTTTTCCGAATTCGACCTTGTTGTTTTCGGGGTTGAGGGCGAGGGCATACACGGCTTTGCCTGCAGTGGCTCGTTGTGAATAGCCGTAGCCTTTGAGTACGTTGCGGGCGGTTTTCTCCGTATCGCCCTTTTCATCGGTGCGCGAGAGGGTGAGGGTCTTCGCTCCGTCGGCCTTGAGGATCACAGCCGTGGCGGCCGGAATGATTCCCTTGGTGAGTTCGGTGAGTTGCAAGCTGTTTGTACCGTTGCGTTCGGCCACGTAGATCTTGACACTCGAGTCGTCGAGCTTCATGGCTTGGTGCGCAAAGAAGGTGGCATAGCCGGTTTCGCCGATGTGGAGGGAAATTTCGTCGACGGGCACGAGGTCGAGGTATTGCGCCGGCCAACTTTTGGGCATGTTCATCCCGCTGCGGGTCACTTCTTCGTTGCCGCGGAAGAGGAGGGTGCGGTCGCCGGTGGTGACTAAGTAGGTGCGGTCGCCGCGTCCTTCGGCGAAGCTGGCCCGATTCACGGCGTCGCCGAGGGTGGCGGGCTTGACATTGTTGGCTTCGTTGGCCAATCCTTGGCCGGTGGTGTAGGCTGTGAGGTGCTCTCCGTCGTAGTAGAAGAGCGTTTGTTCGTCGGCTGTGGGCACCACCTTGAGGATGCCGTTCGTGCCGGGGGCGATGCTGAGGAATCTTTGCCCGGCGGCTGTGGAGCGGATGCGGAAGAATTCGCCTGCTTGGGGCATGTTGAGGTGAATCTGTCGGAGGGCGACTCGCAGTTTGTTGAATTCTTCTTGGTATTTCTGAGGTTGGGCGGGCGGGTTGTTGTAGGCATTCATGGCGGCTTGCAGATTGCCGGGGCGAGAATAGGTGCCTACGGTGGTGCCGAAGAGATGATTGTTTTTCGGCGTAGCGCTTGAACTGGGCTTTGGCCTCGTTGTAGAGGGTTTGGTAATCGGCTTTTTCGACGACGACGGTGGATCCCGGTCCGTTGGCCTGCCAGAATGCGAGCTTTCCCTGCTCTGCATAGTTGTTGAGATACCCTTTCGCACCGATAGTGGAGCGGAAGTTGAGTGCTTCTCCTTTCTTTTCGAGCGTGAACTTCATGCCGTTTCCTTCGGCTGCGCCGGGGCGTGTGCCGTTGTCGGAGTTGTCGGCGCCGAGGGTCACACTGCCGTCACCGATGTTGATGAGTTGGAATTCGTTGCCCGCGATATGGAAGTGGACGGGGTCGGCTTCCCATTTGGAAGTGACGAGATCGAAGTAATTGCCTTCGGGGTTGTAGTGGATGTAGCCGTTTTTCCCATCGGCGGGGTTGCCGACTTTGACGAAGTAAGTGTCGCTTTCGTTGAAGGGCAGCTGTTGTGCCGCCGCGCCAACGCAAGCTCCTGCCGCGAAGAGGGTGCAGGCGAAGAGTTTGTAGAGTTGTTTCATGTGGATGGATTAGGTCGATGTGGTCACGGTCGGGGGCTTTCGCCCGGCGGTTGGGGTGTTGACCCGGCTCGATGGCAAGCGCTCTTCGATGGCTGGGATAGATTGCAGCCGAAGTGGACCGGCGTCTACCGCTGATGGTATTTTCCGCAACACGAAGTGGGGCTGTGGTGCCGTTCAGGGCGTCAACACATTGCGAATGTAGTTTTTCCTTAGCAAAATGCCAAGTAATTTGCCGGTGAAGTAGGATTTGTTTTGAAAAATGACGTGTTTTGCTTGTTCTCGCCTATCATTTCCGCGTGAAAAGCGGAAATGCAACCAAAAGTTGGGGACTTTTTGTGTTTTGCCCAAGCGTGTGAGGCGATCGAGGGAAAGATGCGCGGCGCGGGTGCGGCAGGGGCACAAAAAAACGCCCGTCACCTTGTGGTGAGCGGGCGCTTTTTCAGTGTTTCGCGTAAGTGTGCGTTGGTAACGCGCGATGTTTTTATTGTTCTTCTTCGCTGTCGTTCCAAATGTCGTTGCCAAGCTGCTTTTCTGTGGTGTGCTGCTGTGCGGGTGTCATGCTTCCGTTTCCTTTAGAGACGTCGAGCATGACATGCTCCGTGTGAAGAACGACATCCTTTACCTGAGGTGCAGAATACTGTTTCATATCTTGAGATGTGTCTGTACTTATTTTTGAATGAACTTCTTTCCGTTCTTGACGTAGACCTGTCCTTTGACGGGAGCTTCCACACGACGTCCGGCGAGGTCGAAGACTTCTGCCTGATTGTCGTCAACGGTTACGCCCTGGATGCCTTCGGGGGTAAAAGCAGTGGGGTAGTAGGCGGGAGCACCGGCGGCAGTGTTGCTGTAGATGACAGCGCGGAAGGCACGGACGCCTTGTGTCAAGGGCTTGAAGACGAGTTTGTTATTTTCGACGGTGAGACCGTATGCATTGCTGAGGTGATCGCTCGACGAAACGGTGTAGCCTTTGAGGGAGTTGTTGCCGATAGTAGAAGTTGTAGAGGCGGTTTTCTCAACCTCGAAGGAGCCCTTACCTGTAACCTTGCGGAGCAGTACGGCGGTGTTGGCGGGAATCTCCTGCGTGTTTACCTTGTTGAAGGTGATCACGCTGTTTTGTGCATTGATATTTCCGCTATATACTTCAACGCCTGCGGGTACTTTCACTGCGGTGGGGGCGAAGAAGGAGATGTAGCCGAGGTCGTCGGTGTTGAGCGTGAACTTCGTGGCTTCTTCGAGGAAGAGGTGGCTGTCCGATTCGCTGGTAGAGAGGCTGAGTCCGTTGGTGCGGTCGAGTTTCACGAACTTGTCGCCCACTTTGAGGCTGTAGCTGCCGGCATCGAGGGTCTTTTCGAGCTTACCTTGCGCGATAACGGCTTTCTGATCATTCTCTGTCTGCGTGTAGCTGGGCGTTCCGAGTCCAAAACCGTTGTCAATTCCGGTAAGGTGCTGTCCGTCGAAGTAGAACACGGCAGCTTTGCTCTTATCGCCCGTGAGCTTGTAGCCCGTAGCTGAGGCCATAAGGTATTGCGCGGGCTGAGAGGGACCAACCAATTGATCATTTACAGGAAGCTGCGAATGGCCTGGACCAGAAGTCGTGTCACGAATGGCTTGCTCGTATTTAGATTTGTGGTAATGTACACATATCCGCTCGTCACAGGAGTTATTTTTAGCGCATTGATTGCACCTTCCAGTTTTCTTATGTCACTATCAACTGTAGCCGGAGCAAAATTCGTATGTACATCCAAGAACATATTGTCTGTGGTGTATTTCCAATCCGCGAATGTGGGAAGTGGGTATTGTCCCAAGCCATTGCCCACTAAGGGAGATTGATTACGGATTACGCCTTTGCCAAATTCGGGAGTGCTGCATACATTGAAACATGGCAAAAGTCTTCATTAGCTCTTTACCCTTAGCGACTGCGACAGAATTATCCCCGTTCTTATTCTCAAACTCGAAAACTGCATTAGGAGTTGCCGTAGGTTTAAAAACCAGCTTCCCATTCTCGTTCGTAAGATATCCGAGATTGTACTCTGTAGCTTTGAGGTAATGCTTTCCGGAAATCGTGACATATTCAAATGTGTCTTTACCAAAGGGGAGAAACTTTCCGGTCTTATCATATCTAATGGCTGTCAAATGATTGTTTATGTAGGTGCCGATCTTAACAGACGTTCCACCACTCATGGCAGAAAACTTCATTACGGTAGCTTGCGACTTGTCTGCAACACAATCAAAACCTGCTCCATTTTTCTTTATGTAGCCATTGCCTATTTTAAAGTGGTACTCTTTTTGAAAGTCGATGCCACTATTTCCATCAGCTCTCCCGGGGAGTGTGCCGATCCCGAAGAGTAGGGCGATGAAGAAAAGCAGTAAGTAATTTTTTTTCATCTGCATTTTTGCTTTATGAATTATACGATTGAATTGATGATTTACGAGAAATGGGCGGAAATCCCGCAGTTATCGCCCGGCGGAGGGCGATTTCTCTCAGGTTCTGCTCTGTTTTCGTGGCAAAGGTATGAATTCTTTGTCTAGTGCGACAAGAGTTTCGTGGTAAAAATGAGATAAATATCTGTTTAGAGTGGTTTTTGCTATCGAATAAGCCGATAACAGGCGTTTTTGCGATTCGGAGTGCAGCTTGTGCGGAGGCGATGGACAAAAGCTGCGGAGAAAAGTGTGAGCGAGCGCGGAAGGAAGGGCAGTTTTACGTAAAAACGAAGCAAGCACGTACAGATCATACGTGCTTGCTTCGTTTTTTGCCCGATGTGCTCGGTGTTTGGTGGCGCTATTGGGCGACGAATGGGCATTTTTCCGAGCCCTGCGCCGAACGAGGGGGCTTGCCGAATCTACGCGCGCCACCTATCGATCTACACACTCCACCTATCGATCTACCTACTCCGCTTATCGCGTCTGCATACTCCGCTTATCGCGTCTATAGGTGACTTTTCCGAGACCCACTCCGTGCAAACTGCGGGACGGCTCGTGGGAGAGGGCTGTAGCTGCAAGGGAACGGCTCCCTACTGCGGAGCGCCGCCACTCTGTTTCGGAAAACGCCTCTACATACAGAGGCGCGCGATGTGAAAAGTGAGCCACGCCGCCACATAGGCGACGCCCGTGGTGTAAAGCATCGAGAGCACGGCATATTTCCACTGCCCGCTCTCGCCGCGGATGGCCGCAATCGTAGCCAGACATGGGAAATACAGCAAGGCAAAGACCATGTAGCTCAGTGCAGCCGCGGGCGAAGTGGCCTCACGCAAGGCCGCAGAGATCGCCCGGTCCGCCTTCGCGTCGTTGCCCGATCCCGCAGCCGCCGCACTGTCCTCGTCCATGTGGTAGAGCACGCCGAGCGTAGAGACCATCAACTCCTTGGCCGCTGCGCCCGTCAGGAGCCCCACGCCCATTCTCCAGTCGAAACCCAGCGGCGCAATGGCCGGTTGGATGAGATGTCCCGCCTGTCCCAAATACGACTGCTCCTGCCGTTCGAGGGGCGAGAGCTCTCGGTCCGGGTGCGGGAAATAGCCCAAGATCCACACCACGATCGAAGCCACGAGAATCACGCCGCCCATTTCGCAGGTACTGGCGTCCCTTCTCCCACGTGTGGCTCACGACACTCTGCGCCACCGGTCGCCGATAAGGCGGGATCTCCATCACGAAATGGCTCTCATCGTGTCGGCGAATGAAGTGACTCAGCAGCCAAGCCGAGAGCAGGGCCATCACAATGCCGCCGCAGTAGAGCGAAAAGAGCACCCACGTGGCTTGATGCGGGAAGAAAGCCAGCGTGAACACCGTGTAGACCGTTAGTCGCGCGGAGCACGACATGAAAGGCAAGGTGATCATCGTGAGCAATCGGCTCTTTCGGTTCTCAATGGTGCGTGTGGCCATGATGGCCGGCACGTTGCAGCCGAACCCCGTGAGCATCGGGAAAAACGACTTGCCGTGCAGTCCCACGCGCCGCAGCAAGGGGTCGAAGAGCAGCGCGGTGCGTGCCAGATAGCCCGAGTCTTCGAGAATGGAAATGAAGAAATAGAGGATCAAAATCTGCGGGAGAAAGACAATCACGGTGCCCACACCGCCCACCACTCCCGACGCCAGGAGATCGACATACCAGCGATCTTTGGGCAGAACGTTCGTGAGCGTTTCGGTCAACCACGTCACTCCGGCCTGCATCCAGTTCATCGGATACTGCCCGATGGTGAATGTGGCCCAGAAAACCAGCAGGATCACGAGGAAAAAGACGCCATAGGACAGCGGGTTCTTCACCAAGAAGCGGTCGACCCACGTGGTGAAGCGCACCGCTTTGCCCTCTCGCAGTCGGTAAATGTCCGCCAGATAGTGGTGCACCAGTGCGTGCGGGTCGGCCACCGAGTGCGGGTCGTTGGGCGGCGGTGTGGGCTGTTCCTCGCGTCGGTCGTAGGCCTCGATCACCGCTTCGGCCAGGGCTTTGAGTCCCTCGCCGCGGCTGGCCACACAAGGCACGAAGCGCATGCCCATGTGCGCCGAGAGTCGGTCCACATCGAGCGTCGATCCGCTCTCCGAAACTCGTCCCACAAGTTGAGCGCCCCCACCATCGGCAGTCCGAGTCGGCGCACTTGCAGGGTGAGCAGCAGGTTGCGCTCCAGGTTGTTCACATCGAGCACGTTGATCACCGCGTCGATTTCGCCCTTCAAGAGCTCGCTCATCACATAAGCCTCCTCCGGCGAGTAGGCGCGCAGCGAGTAGGTGCCCGGCAGATCGACAAATCGCACGGTGCGCCCGTCGATGTGTGTTTCGCCCACCACACTGGCCACCGTCACCCCCGCATAGTTGCCCGTGCGTTCGTGTCCGCCGGAGAGCGCGTTGAACACCGTGGTTTTTCCGCAGTTGGGATTGCCCACAAGTGCCACCGTGATGGTGCCTTCTGCCTTGGGGGCGAGCGGTTTGCGCGGTCCGCACCCCGGGCAGCCCCCACAACTCTCGGTCGCGCAGCCGGTGGCCGGCACGATGGGGCCCGAGGGTAGTGGCGCCGCGGCGTTCGTCTCGGCGGCGGTGCGGGCCACTCGTTGCTCGTCGGCATAGTTTTCGTTGGGTCGTTGGGTGCTCACCTCGATGAGTTGCGCCTCGCCGGTTCTGAGTGCGACGCGCTGTCCGAGCATGGCGTAGATCACGGGCGAACCGCTCGGCGTGGCATAGACGCGCGTCACCTCTTGTCCCGGCACGAAGCCGAGTTCTTCGAGGCGGACGCGCAGCGAAGGGCTGCCCTTGATGGCGGTGACGTAGGCGGTGGCCCCGTCTTTGATGTGTGAAAGATTCATGCGTTGTTAAGTCGTTGGGTCGGTGCGTGCAAAAAGGCGTATCGACGTTGTTATATATAAGGAGCAATGTGCAAAGTTACGGCTTTCTCCCGCGCAATGCAATACCCACAAATAGTGATTGTGGGAGGAGGAATTGCAAAGAGCAAATGACAACTTGGAAGAGCTCCCATATTTCGGCTGAAAATAGGGAAGTCGTGTCCGATAGTCCGTAGTTTTTTTCGTAAATTCGCCGAGCAAAGACTACACTTCCCGTACAAGAAATCTCCCAATAATGAAACAAACCAAGATCGTCTGCTCGATCAGCGATTTGCGCTGCGACGAAAATTTCCTCCGCAAGTTGTTTTTCGCCGGCATGAACGTGGTGCGCATGAACACCGCCCACGCCTCTGCCGACGGCATCAAGAAAATCATTCGCAACGTCCGTGCCGTTTCGCCCCACCTCGGTCTGCTCATCGACACGAAGGGTCCCGAAGTGCGCACCACCGGACTGGCAGCCCCCATCGAATACAAAGCCGGCGAAGAAGTGCGCATCTATGGTTGTCCGGATCGCGACACCACGCACGATGTCATCAATGTATCGTATCCCCACTTCGTGCGCGACGTGCAAGTGGGCGACCATGTGCTCTTCGACGACGGGGCCATCGACATGTTGGTCACGGCGAAAGACGAGGCCCTGCACGTCACGGTGCAAAATGACAGCGTGCTCGGCGCGCACAAGAGCGTGAACGTGCCCGGCGAACACATCGATTTGCCCGCACTCACCGAGCGAGACAAGGCCAACATCCTCCTGGCCATCGAAGAAGACATCGACTTCATCGCCCACTCCTTCGTGCGCAACGCCGCCGATGTCAAGGCTGTACAGGACATTCTCGACGCACACGGCAGCGACATCAAGATCATTTCGAAAATCGAAAACCAAGAAGGCGTGGACAACATCGACGAGATCATCGACGCCTCCTATGGCATCATGATCGCGCGCGGCGACCTCGGCATCGAAGTGCCCATCGAACGCATCCCCGGCATCCAGCGCCAGATCATTCACAAGTGTGTGGTGAAGAAAAAACCGGTGATCGTGGCCACGCAAATGCTTCACACGATGATCAACAATCCGCGTCCCACGCGAGCAGAGGTCACCGACATCGCCAATGCCATCTACTATCGCACCGATGCCCTCATGCTCAGCGGCGAAACGGCCTCGGGCAAATATCCCCTCGAGGCGGTGCAGACCATGGCCGCCATTGCCGAGCAGGCCGAACGCGACAAAATGCGCGAGCACGACCTCGATCCGATGATCGACACCACCGATCAGCGTGAATTCTTGGCGCATGCTGCCGTCGAAGCTACGCGCCAACTCGGTGTGAAGGGCATTCTCACCGACAGCGAAACGGGACAAACGGCACGCGCCCTCGCCTCGTTCCGAGGCCCGACGCCCGTCATTGCCATCTGCTATAAGGAGAAGACCATGCGTTTGCTCAATCTCTCCTACGGTGTGATCCCCATCTACCAGAAAAATCACGTTTCGGCGCAATACACCTTCACGGCTGCCATCCGCATGATGCGCCAGAAAGGTTTCCTCGAGCTCAACGACAAGATCGCTTACCTCAGCGGTAGTTTCGGCGACGGGGGCGGCACGAGCTTCCTCGAGATCAATAAGGTGAGCACCATCTACGATAGCAAATATCGCTTCCACTTACCCGAGGGCGTGCACGTTGACGAACTCGCACCTTCCAAATAAACGTCTTCGCTTCTCGTCGCGGGGCTTTGAGCTCCGCCATGTGAAGCAGCCGACCCGCACAAAACGACCGCGACCGAACGCAATGTTCGGCCGCGGTCGGATTGTTTAGGGCGGCGTGTGGGGAAGCGGCGTGCATCAGTCGCGTTTGAGCAACACGACCACGAGCCCAATCGCCACCACTACGTCGACCACGTTCCAGACGGTGCGTGTCAGCGCGATTTTGAAGAGGGGTTGGAAGAGCAACGTCAGCGCGACAAACACCCAGCCCGCGGTATTGCGGTCGCGCTTGAAGTAATCGTAGGCCAATGCGGCGAAAACCACCGCCGCCACGAAGCGAATGAGCATAAACATGCCGTAAGCGAGCGGAAAAAGGCAGGCGAGGAGCGCAATGGCCACGAGGAGAATGATCATCGGAGGGAAGTTGGATTTCATAGTCGGTATATTATAATAGTGTGGCGGAGTGAAAACGGGCAACAGCGCCCGTGTGTGGTGGCAAAGGAACAACATATTTTCAAAACTCTGCCCATGCGACCGGCGAAAAAGCCGACTTCCGTCTGTCCGACGCCCATTTTCTGCCCGTTCGTCCCGCCGTCGGTTCGTCGCAGGGCATCCTTCGTTCGTCGCAGGCCTTGTTTCGTTCGGCCGTGGGGCTTTGTGAGCGTCGGTTCCCGCGATCTCGGCGCGTAGCCGCGGGGCGAAAAACAAAAGTGGCCATCCTCCGCTGAGGACAGCCATCTTTCGAACATAGACATAACAATTTAAATTCTTACTCTGACGGACAACCGCCACCGAAGTGTCGGGCTCTTCTATCAGAATGCACTGCAAAGGTAGGCACTTTCTTGACTTTTGGCAATACCCATTTGCAGTGATTTGGCACAGGTGGGCGACCACTGTGCGATGTGCCCCCGTTGTGCGTGGGTTTCCACCGCATACGCTCTGCAAACTGCTGACAATCAGTGGGAATGCGGAGCGATTTCGCGGGAGCTTACCGATTTTTTCCGTTTATGCTCCGCATTCTTTCACCAAAAAGTAGGTATTGCCTCCTCACAATCGGGTAGTGCGGAGCCCGGTGGGCATTTGTGACGCGCGGCTGCGTTCAATCGAAAAATTGCTTCCAATCGTCTTTGCCGAAGCGCTGTTCTTTGTCGTTTTGCTCGCGTCGTTCCGCGTTTTTCCGTGCCTTGGGCTTGCTTTTTTTGCGCGAGTCGGCATATCGATCTTCGTTGTGGCGTGCGCGTCCCTTCGGGCCGTGTGCGCCGCTGTCGGCTTTCCCGTCGGCGCGATCGGCGAAATCCACCACCACGCGGCGTTCGCCCACTTTGGCCTTCGCCATTTTGCCCATCACCAGCTCGGCTTGCTCTTCGGGTACCTCGAAGAATGAGCAGTTGTTCAGCAAGTCGATGCGTCCAATCTCCACCTTTCCCTTCACATAGCGGTTCACCAGGTTGATGATTTCGCGGGCGAAGAAGTTGTCGCGCTTACCGAAGTTGAGGAAGAGTCGGGTGTATCCCTCCTCGGCCACGGGATTTCCCTTGGCATTGCGTGCCCGTTTGTCGTCGCGTCGGTCGCGTTTGTTGCCCTTCTCCTCGCGTTCCTCGCGCGCAGTGGGCTGCACGATTTCGGGAGCGTCGGCATAGTAGGTGAGGAATCGGCCGAACTCTTGTTGCACCAGGCGCTTGACCAGTTCCTCCTTCGTGAGCCACTCGAGTTTGTGCATCACTTCGGGCAGGAAGGGCGCGATTTGCTCCTCGTCGGGCTCGGTGTGTTCGAGATTGTCGATCACCTTGTAGAGTTGTTTCGTGCAGATTTCCTTCGGTTCCGGGAGGGTTCCGACCTCAAACTTCTTGCCGATCACGCGCTCAATGACGCGCACCTTCCCCTTCTCGCGGAGGTGGATGATGGAAATCGAGGTGCCGCGCTTGCCTGCGCGGCCGGTGCGTCCGGAACGGTGGGTGTAGTTCTCCACGTCGTCGGGCAGTCCGTAGTTGATCACGTGGGTGAGCTCGTTCACATCGAGGCCGCGCGCCGCCACGTCGGTGGCCACGAGGAGTTGCGTGCGGTGTGTGCGAAACTTCTGCATGGTGAGATCGCGCTGCGCCTGGGCCAAATCGCCGTGCAAAGCCTCGGCGCTGTAGCCGTCGCGGATGAGGTGGTCGGCCACTTCCTGCGTTTCGAGGCGGGTGCGGCAGAAAATGATGGCATAGATGCGCGGATAGTAGTCGACAATGCGTTTGAGCGCGGCATATTTGTCCTGTGCGCGCACCGCATAATAGATGTGGTTCACGTGTTCCGCGCCCTCGTTGCGGCTACCCACCACGATTTCGCGATATTGGCGGAGGTAGTTTTTGGCAATGCGCTCAATGTCGGGCCCCATGGTGGCGGAGAAGAGGAGCGTTTGGTGCTCGGACGGGATGGCCGAAAGGATTTCGTCGATGCTTTCGGTGAATCCCATGTTGAGCATCTCGTCGGCTTCGTCGAGCACCACGTGGCGAACGGCTTCCAGTCGGGCGGCGCCGCGATGAATGAGGTCGATGAGGCGTCCGGGCGTGGGCCACAATGATCTGGCAACCCTTGCGGAGTTGGCGAATCTGGCTTTCGATGCCTGCACCGCCGTAGACAGCCACCACGTGCAAGCCGTCAATGTATCGACTGTAGTCCTTGAGGTCGTCGGCAATTTGGAGACAAAGTTCACGCGTCGGGCTGAGAATGACCACTTGTGTGCTGCGGTCGTCGGCATCCACGTTTTGGAGCACGGGAAGTCCGTAGGCCGCCGTTTTTCCGGTGCCGGTTTGTGCCAGCGCAATGATGTCTTGCGTCGGAACGGTGGCGCCGTCGGCGGTATCGTCGGTGTTTTCCTCGCCCAGGAGGACGGGAATCACCGCGGCCTGCACGGGAGTGGGTTGTTCGTAGCCTATTTCGGTGATGGCATTGAGGATCTGTTCCTTTAAGCCCAGTTCGGCGAATGTTTTCAAATGAAGGGTGTGTTTGTGTGTTGTGATGTTGCGAATGAATGAAGGGGGGATTTATTCGGCAGGCAGCGCCGCCCTACCAAAACGGCGGGGCGGCGCTGTGTTTAGTCGAATAGAGGTTGGTGGTGCGGGTGGGGTTTCCTGCGATAGTCGTCGTGCGCGGCCTTGATCAGTTGGATGCACATTTGCGGATCGGCCTGCCGGAGGTCGGCATAGTGGCGTCCCAGACTCTCAAAGAACTCAGGTGGTCCCACCAATCGGGCGAAATTTTGGCAACCGCGCTCCACGCTGATTTTTTTGCCCCATTTGAGGGCGTTGGTGTCGAGGAGCGAGAAGTGGAAACGCTCGTTGATGCGGTCAAAAAAGGATGTTGCCCGCCGAGAAATCCTTGTGGATGAAGCCGCTGGCGTGGAGCTGTGCGGCGTAGCGTGCGAAGTGCTTGGTCACCTCTTCGCGGAAAGCGCCGTCGAAGCCGGGGATGTCGCGCATGGAGTGGCGATAGTCCGAATAGACACTCACGAAATAGTGTGTGGCATCGAGCAGTCCGCGGCGATCGCTCAGGAAAGCCACCGGTTCGGGGCTTTCGAAACTGCGTTCCTTGAGCATGAGCGAAGTGACGAAGGCCTTTTTTTGCCTTGTTGGCCTTGTAGACGCGCGTTGCCATTCGGTGTTTGAGCGGCATGCGTCCGTAGCGTTTCACGGCGAGTCGGCAGCCGTCGATTTCGATGAGGCGAATCACGTTGCGCGCGTGGTAGATTTCCTGCCCCACGCTGTCGAAGTGTCGCACCGCCTGCACGAGTTGCTCGCGAAGCCGGTCGTATTTGGGGTTGAGAACGATGTGCATCAGCTGAGTCCTGTGATTTCTCCGTTGATATAATCAATATTGAGTGCCTGGGGTGCCTTGGGCAGTCCGGGCATGCGCATGATGTCGCCCGCAATGGCCACGATCATCTCTGCTCCCGCGTTGATCACCACGTCGCGAATGAGGAAATCGAATCCCTCGGCGGCTCCATATTGCTTGGGATCGTCGGAGAAGGAGAATTGTGTCTTGGCAATGCAGACGGGGAAATGGCTCATGCCGAGCGTTTCCGCGAGGCGCAGGCGCGTGAGTGCGGGTTTGGCAAAGGTCACCGAGGCTGCTCCGTAGAGATGGCGGGCCACCTTCTCGATCTTGGTGCGCAGGGAGTCGCTGTCTTCATAGGCGAAGCGCAGCGGCGCGGAGGGTGTTTTTTCGACGGCGTCGACCACAATGCGCGCCATCTCCTCGGCGCCGGCCCCGCCTTCGGCGTAGGCATTGTTGATCACGAAAGGCGCTTCGAGCACCTCCTCGCAGTGGCGACGCAGCAGTTCCATCTCTTCGTCGGTGTCGGCGGCGAAGCGATTGAAAACGATCACCACGTTCTGTCCGAACGAGCGGAGGTTGCGCAGGTGCTTGTCGAGGTTGGGCAGTCCGGCGCGGAGCCCTTCGAGATTGGGTTCCGCGATTTGGTCGAGCGGCACGCCGCCGTGCATTTTGAGTCCCTGTGCGGTGGCCACCAGCACCGTGAGTGCGGGTTGGAGTCCGGCCTTTCGGCACTTGATGTCGTAGAATTTCTCCGCCCCCAGGTCGGCGCCGAATCCGGCTTCGGTGATGACGTAGTCGGCGTGCGAGAGGGCCATTTTTGTCGCCACGACCGTGTTGCACCCGTGGGCGATGTTGGCAAAGGGTCCGCCGTGCACGAAGGCCGGCGTGTTTTCTGTAGTCTGCACCAGGTTGGGTTCGAGTGCATCTTTGAGGAGCACCACGATGCCGCCCGCCACGCCGAGATCTTTCACCGTGAAGGGCGAACCGTCGAATCGATAACCGAGGAGAATGTTCTCAATGCGTCGGCGCAAGTCGGCTTCGTCGGCCGCCAAGCAGAGGATAGCCATGAGTTCGCTGGCAGGGGTGATGTCGAAGCCCGCTTGCGTGGGGATGCCGTTGACCGAGGGGCCGAGCCCGGTGACGATGCTGCGGAGCGAACGGTCGTTGACGTCGAGCACGCGTCGCCAGAGCACTTCTTTGAGTCCGAAGCCCTCGGCGCGATGCTGGTAGAGGTAGTTGTCGAGCAGGGCCGCGATCATGTTGTGCGCGGCGGTGATGGCGTGGAAGTCGCCGGTGAAGTGGAGATTGATCTTCTCCATGGGCAGCACCTGGGCGTGTCCGCCGCCGGCCGCTCCGCCTTTCATGCCGAAGCAGGGGCCGAGCGAGGGTTCGCGCAGGGCGACGACGGTTTTGCGGCCGATGCGGTTGAGTCCGAGGGCGAGTCCGATCGAAACCGTGGTCTTGCCGATACCGGCGCGGGTGGCCGAGATCGAGGTTACGAGGATGAGGCGACTTTTGTGCGCTTGCGTTTCGTCGATGAGGCGCAGGGGCACTTTCGCAATGTATTTGCCGTGCTGTTCCAAGTCGTTTTCGTCGATGCCGATTTGGGCGGCGACATCGCGGATGGGGAGCAGCGGTGTGGCGTGTGCAATTTCGAGGTCGGTCATGGGGGGATGGGGGAGAGAGGTGGAAGAATAAGGCAAAAGTGTGCCGTCGTCACGAAGAAGTTGGGGAGGACGGCGGTGCAAAAATACGAAAAAAGCGCGAGGCACGTTTGTGTTTTGTGCAGTAATTCACGCAGATAGGTGCGGAAAAACGCCTCAAAAGCGACAAAAGTAGTGACGAGGGTCGAAATGTACAGCCGCCAACGCAAAAACGCCCCTCGGCGGTCGGGTGAACGACCGCCGGGAGGCGATGAAAAGAGGGGGCTGCACGCAGGCAGCGTGGCGAGGCCGCGGCGATTAGCGCACGACGGTCTTCACGCCGTTGATGATGTAGACACCGCGTTCGGCTTTCTCGACACGACGACCGTTGAGATCGAAGATCACGGTGCGACCGTTGCTGGCATTGACGCGGTTTACGGCTTCGGGATTCTGGGCCACGACGAAGTTCTTGACCTCCCAAGTGGCGGCACCTTCGGTGGTGCTGGTGTACTTGAAGCCGAACTGCACCTTCTTGCCCGTGTAGTTGCGCAAGTCGATGGTACCGGATTTCACATAGTCCCACTTGTTGCCGGCCGGCCATTGCTTCACTTCGAGTTCCTGCCAAGCTCCGTTTTCACCCTCGCGGATGTAGAAGCCTTGCGTCGAAGCGTCGGTCTTGAAGTTGAGGGCATGTTCGAAGCTCACGAACGAATTCTTGGTGAGTTCCACCTCGGGCGAGATGGCCCAAGCCTCGGAAGCGTAGATCTTTTCGTTGCCTTTCTTCTTACTGCCGGTGTGAGCCGTAGCCTTCAGACCGAATTTGGCGTCTTGCGCCCATACAGCGGTCAGGCCTTCGGGCAGGTTGCCCTGCTCGAGCGTCCATCCGTCGGCATTGTCCGTGAGTGCCTTTTCGTAAACGGTGGCACCGACGGGCGTTTCCGGTTTGGGATCGGGCGTGGGTTGAGGTTCGGGCTTGGGCTCCGGTTTGGGTTCCGGTTTAGGATCGGGAGCGGGCGTTGTGCCGACGGCCGTGAGCGTCACGTCGTCAAAGAAGACTGCGCCTTCCGATTTCTTCTTGTTCACCACGAAGACGTCGATCGAAGCGTCCTGGTCCAAAGTGAATTGGAGGGTGAATTGCTTCCACTCGTTGTTGTCGACTTCGAGCTCTTGGCCGTAGTTGTAGCCTTTCACGCCGGTTGCTCCGGTGGGGTGCCAACCGCCGCTGACCACTCCCTTACTTGCCGCTTTGGCATAGAACGAAAGGGTGTAATTGCCGGCCTTGAGCTGGAGCGCATCGCAGTGGTAGCGCGAGTTCTGGGCCTTTTTGCCTTCGCCCTTGTGCTCTACTTCGAGCGCCTTTCCGCTGCGGCCTTCTGCGGCTTCCTTCACCGTGGCATTCGAGGGGCTGTCTTTGCCACTTTTCTGCCATTGGGCGGGGGCACCGCCGTCCCAGTTTTCGAAGTCGCCGTTCTTCACGAGGTTGTCTTGGGCGGCAGCCGTGAGACCAACGGCGAGGAACATTGCGATTGAGAGTAAAGATTTAACCATACAACAAAGTTTTAGAATGATACTTACTGCGAATTTGGGCATTTCTTTTGTCTGTGGCAAATAAAAATGTGAGAAAAGCGCCCCACACGACGGGATTCTGCCGTGCGGGGCGCTTTTGCCTTAGAAAAAAGGGGACTTTGCGTGGAAAACGGGGCGTTTTCCGAGAAGGAAGGGCGTTTCGATCAGAAGCCTCCGATGGAGTTGACGACGATCACGGCCAATACGATGGCGGTGATGGCGGCATAGAGCCAATCGCGCTCGAGAGTGAAGTCGAGGAGCGAGAGCACCACGCGCATGATGGGGGTGAGAATGAGCGCCACCACGCCGAGCTGTATGCAGCTATGGGCATTGAGCGCCACCACACCGCGCACGATGCCCATGAGGCTGGTGTAGTCGGTCTGTGCGGCGGCTGTGTGCGGATCGAAATGGCGGTAGTCGGGCACGGCATCTGCGCCGCGAGCGATGAGATAGTAGAGACCGCCCAGCGCGGCCAGCACACAAGCCAGCGTGACCCCGCGGCGCAGGGTGTTGCCGATGAGTTGTTGGATGTCAGGTTTCTGCATGATGGAGCGATGGGTTAGTGGTTGAGGCCGCCGGTGAAGCCCATGTAGATCATATTGAGGGCGACGGCGAGAATGGCGAAGAAGAAGATTTTGCGCAGCAGCGACACATCCATCCGTTTGAGCAGGCGTGCGCCTGTGAGCGCACCGAGGAGCACACCGATCATGATGGGGAAGGCGATGCCCGGCACGATGTTGCCGCGCTGAATGTAGACCACGGCCGAGGCACAGGCGGTGACGCCGATCATGAAGTTGGACGTGGTGGTGCTCACTTTGAAGGGCACTTTCATGCAGGTGTCCATGGCCAGGACTTTGAGCACGCCCGATCCGATGCCGAGAATGCCCGAAAGCAAACCGGCCAAGAGCATCACCCCGAAACCGCCCGCCACGTTGGTCAGTTGGTAGGGCACGAGTTGTCCGTTTTTGTCGGGATAGGTGCCGAAGAGTTTGAGACGGCGAGCCAGATCGCTGCCTTTCACGTCGGTGTGGTCCTCATGTTTGCGGCGCTGGGAGAGAGCCGTGAGGGTGAGCACGCCGCCGAAGATGACGGCCAGCACGGAGTTGTTGAGATAGATGGCCACTGCGGCACCGGCCACTGCGCCGAGTGTGGTGGCAATCTCGAGGAGCATGCCCAAACGAATGTTGGTGATGCCCTCTTTGACATAGGCCGCGCCCGAACCACTGGAGGTGGCGATGGAAGCCACGAGGGCGGCGCCGACGGCATAGTGGAAGTCGACCCCGAAACAGAGCGTGAGGAGCGGAATGACGACCACCCCGCCACCCAAACCGGTGAGCGAACCGAGCAGTCCTGCGGCGTAGGCGCCGACAAGGAGGATGAGTGTGAAAGCTAAAACGGTCATGTAAAACGGATTGTGTAGTGAAGTCTGTGTGTAAGCGGCGCGAAATTACAAAAAAATGGACTGTTTTTCGTGCCTTGCGGTGGGCGATGCCGAAGAAATGCACTTGCCGTGTCGGATTTAACGGACGCGCGCGGTGCATTGTCGCTCAGTGTCACTCCGAGGGGGTACTTTTGCCGCATCTGAGACTTGTAGCGGTCGTCGTCCCTTCGCAGTGCGGTTTCCGGCTCCGGCCGATGCGCGGAGGATGCAGGCGGCGACGCCCTGTCCCCAACCGGTTATCCTTGATGATCTCATACTATGACACCCCGGTTCGTTTTGTTTTGTTCGGCTCCACCGCACGGGTCGGCACGCTGCCCGGCCGTCACGCCACCCACAAGGAGGGCGAGCGTCGTACCACAGCGTCTTTTTTTTGTTGCCGCCGTCCGCCGGCTTGCCGGGAGCACCGGTTGTTCCGCGGCAGATTTGTTTTTTACGAAAGAACTCGGTGATCGAAATCATTCGGTCACCGAGTCTTCTTGTTTTAGAGCGTGTGGTTCTCGCCCATCAGCGGCTGCGCGTGCCGGCGGGGATGCTGCGATTCACCGTCAGTTGGCGCAGGGCTTCTTTCACCACGTCGTTTCTGCGGTTCACCAGGGTGTAGTATTCGTTGCGGTCCCAGACATCGTAGGCGATGAGGCACTTGAGCACGAATTTGAGGTCGTCCATGGTGGCTTTGCGCTCGGCTTCGTCCTTGGGCGTCACTTTCTTTTTGGCCGCTTCGGCTTCGACGCGGGCAATGAGTTCGGCGGGCACTTCAAAGTTCTTCTCGAAATCGTCGAAACGCTTGTAGCGGTCGAGCAGTGTGGCGCGATTTGTCGACATAGCGCAGCACGGCGTCGTTGAAAAGGTTGTAGCGGCGCATGGCGAGGTAGTATTTGGTATAGGCCGCGGTGTCGAGGGGCACAAAGACGTCGGGCATGATGCCGCCTCCGCCGTAGACCTTGCGATGCTCCACCAGCGTGTGATACACCTTGGAAGAATCGAGATGGATGGAGTCGGCGTGGATGAGTTCGCCGTGCTTAAATCGCTTTTCGAGGTCTTGCGAGTAATCTTCCTTCTGTCCGGGCACGTAAGGCTTCTGTATGCAGCGTCCGGAGGGGGGTGAAATAGTGGCTGGTGGTGAGGCGAATCATGGATCCGTCGGGCAGATCGATGGGTCGCTGCACGAGTCCCTTTCCGAAGGTGCGGCGTCCGACGACGAGTGCGCGGTCGTGGTCTTGCACGGCGCCGGTGACAATCTCGGCAGCCGAGGCGCTGAACTCATCGACCAGGACAATGAGGCGCCCCTTGCGGAAGAGTCCGCCGGATTGTGCCTCGAACACTTGTTTGGGTGTGGCGCGTCCTTCGGTGTAGACCACGAGATCTTTGGGATTGAGGAATTGGCTGGCCACCTCCACGGCCGCTCCGAGGTAGCCTCCGCCGTTGCTTTCGAGGTCGAAAAGGAGATCTTTCATGCCCTGCTTCTGCAATCGGGCGATGGCTTCGCGCACTTCTTTGCCGGAGGTGGCCCCGAAGCGGTCCAACCGGATGTAGCCGACGCCGGGTGCGATCATGTAGGCGGCGTCGAGGGTGTTCATCGGGATTTTGTCGCGGGTGACGACAAAGGTGAGCACGCCGTTGACGGAGGGGCGGACGATGCCGAGCGACACCTTCGTGCCTTTGGGTCCGCGCAGGAGCTTCATGATGCTGTCGCGCTCGAGTTTCACGCCGGCAATGGGGCGTCCGTCGACCGAAACAATGCGATCGCCGTTGGTGATGCCGGCTTTTTGCGACGGCCCTTTGGCGATGGCCTGAATCACCACGAGGGTATCTTCGAGCATGTTGAATTGCACGCCGATGCCTTCGAAGTTACCTTCGAGGGGTTCGTTCATGCGGCGCGTTTCCTCGGGATTGGAGTAGGCCGAGTGGGGATCGAGTTTCGAGAGCATGCCGTTGATGGCGTTCTCGACGAGCTTTTTCTGGTCGACACTGTCGACGTAGAGTTGCGTGATGGCCAATTGCGCGATGGTCAGTTTGCGCATGAGGTCAGGATCGGGCTGTTCGAGTGCGCGGCGGCGCTGTGCGGTGGCCGGTAGGAGGGTGAACAAGGCCACGACCAGGGGCAGAAGCCGGTTGACGAAGGAGGAAAACTTCATGTCTTAGGGATGTTGTTGGGAATTGCGGGAAGGAAAGCGCTGACATCTTTGCCGAAGGAGAGCAATTCTCGCACCACGGTGGAAGAGATGTCGGCATAATGGGGTTCGGTGAAGAGGAGTACGGTTTCGACGTCGGAGAGTCGGTGGTTGATGCCGGCGATGTCTCGTTCGTACTCGAAGTCTTTGACCGATCGGATGCCGCGGAGCACAAAGCGCGCCCCGACGCGCAGCGCCAAGTCGGCGGTCAGATCGTCGTAGGCCTCGACCGTGACGCGCGGCTCGGCGGCATAGACACGGCGGATGGCTTCGACGCGCTCGGCGGGGGTGAAAAACGAGCGTTTGTTGATGTTGTAGCCCACGCCCACCACCACCCGATCGAAGAGGGTGAGGGCGCGTCGCACGATGCTGGCGTGCCCGATGGTGAAGGGGTCGAAGCTGCCGGGAAAGAGGGCCACTTTTTCGGCACTCGGCGCAGGGGCGTCGTTCGGTGCCGGGGAGGAGGGGGAAGAGGGAGTGGACATGGAGGTAGGGGCTTGAGGACGTCGTGCGACGGGAGGGGTTAAGCCGTGGTTTCGTCGACGATGTCCTCTTCGATGACGAGGTTGTCGATGATGAAATTCTGGCGTTCCATGGTGTTTTTGCCCATGTAGTAAGCCAAGAGTTCCTTCACCTTGTCGCTTTTGTGGAGGGTGACGGGTTCGAGTCGCATATCCGGTCCGATGAAGTTCTTGAATTCGTCGGCCGAAATCTCGCCGAGTCCTTTGAATCGGGTGATTTCGGGGTTGGGCGAGAGGCGTTCGATGGCGGCCAATCGCTCTTCTTCGTTGTAGCAGTAGACCGTTTCGTATTCGGTGCGGGCATTGGCGCGCGCCTTTCGGCCCGTTGTGCCTTTTGCTCCGCCATTTTTGCCGCCGGTGGTTTTCTTTTTGCCCTTCTCGTCGGCCTCAGCGGTGGCCGGTGCGGCCTTTTTCTTGTTGCGCACGCGGAAGAGCGGCGTTTGCAGGATATAGACGTGTCCCTTCTTCACCAGATCGGGGAAGAACTGGAGGAAGAAGGTCATCATCAGGAGGCGGATGTGCATGCCGTCCACGTCGGCGTCGGTGGCAATGATGACTTTGTTGTAGCGCAGGCCGTCGAGTCCGTCTTCAATGTTGAGTGCCGCCTGCAAGAGGTTGAATTCCTCGTTTTCGTACACCACTTTTTTCGTCAGCCCGTAGGAGTTGAGGGGCTTACCGCGGAGGGAGAAGACGGCTTGCGTGTTGACATCGCGGCATTGCGTGATGCTTCCGGAAGCCGAGTTGCCCTCGGTGATGAAGATGCTCGAGTCGAAGCGCAGGTCGACGGCCTCTTCCTGCCCGCGCTTGGGTTTGGGCGGCGCATCGTTGAGGTGCACGTGGCAGTCGCGCAGTTTTTTGTTGTGGAGGTTGGCCTTTTTGGCGCGTTCGCGGGCGAGTTTCGTCACGCCGGCAATGGCTTTGCGCTCTTTCTCGCTCTCCTGAATTTTTTGCTGCATGACTTCCGCCACGTCGAGGTGCTTGTGCAGGTAGTTGTCCACCTGCTCTTTGACGAAGTCGCCCACAAACTTGTTGACGCTCACGCCGCTCAGGGCGAAAGGCTTGCCGTTTTTGTCCTTGTCGGGGGCCATGGTGAGCGAACCGAGCTTGATTTTCGTTTGCGATTCGAACATCGGCTCGATCACGCGCACGGCAATGGCGGCCACGAGTCCGTTGCGCACGTCCTGCACATCGTAGTTTTTGCCGAAATACTCCTTGATGGTGCGGGCAATGTGCTCTTTGAAGGCACTTTGGTGCGTTCCGCCCTGCGTGGTGTGCTGTCCGTTGACGAAAGAGTAGTATTCCTCGCCGTACTGCCCCGTGTGGGTGAAGGCGATGTCGATGTTTTCGCCTTTGAGGTGGACGATGGGGTAGAGCCCCTGCGAGGTCATGTTGTCGGTGAGGAGGTCTTCCAGACCGTTGCGGGAGATGATGCGTCGGCCGTTGTGGAAAATGGCCAAGCCCGTGTTGAGATACGTGTAGTTGCGGAGCATCGTCTCGACAAACTCGGCGTGGAAGCGGTAGTTGAGGAAGAGCGCCGGATCGGGTTCGAAGAAAATGTACGTGCCGTTCTCCTCTTCGGTTTCGCCGCTGCGGTCTTCGATGAGTTTTCCGCCCTCGAAGGTGGCCTCTCTGAACTGGCCGTCTCGACAGGCGCGGGCCACGAAACGGCGGGAGAGGGCATTGACGGCTTTCAAACCCACGCCGTTCAGTCCGACGGAGGCCGTGTATTGGTCATTGTCGTACTTACCGCCGGTGTTCAACTGCGAAACGGCGGGAATCAGGCTGCCCAGGGGAATGCCTCGCCCGTAGTCGCGGATCGAAGCCGTGAGTTCGTCGGTGATTTCGACCTCGATTTTCTTACCGAAGCCCTCATTAAACTCGTCGATCGAGTTGTCGATGCTCTCTTTGAGCAGCACATAGATGCCGTCTTCGGCGTGCGATCCGTCGCCGAGTCGGCCGATGTACATACCGGGACGCATGCGAATGTGGGTCATGTCGTCGAGGTGGCGAATGGTGTCTTCGCTGTAGTCGGCGGCATTGCGGGCGTTGGCATCGAGAAGTTCGTCGGACATGATGAAGAAAGGGAGAGATTGAAGAGGTGTGACGGGAGGAGGTTAAGCGGGATCGGGAGCCGTGGTGGTTCCGATGGGCTTCCGGTAGCAGCGGCGGCGTTTGTGCACCACCTGGTCGAGGTGTTTCCACTGATCCTGGCTCTTGTTGTTGGTCTCGAGTTGCGGATGACTTTCGGCCCACTTGAAGCCCATTTCCTTGGCGATGGGGATGATGTCGGCAAAGAGCAGCGCATTCACGCCCTTGCTCTGGTATTCGGGCAGAACGGCCACGAGGAGGAGGTCAATGATTTCGGAGCGCTTGAAGTAGATGGCCTTCAGCAGGTGCCACCACCCGAAGGGGAAGAGCTTGCCCTTGGCCTTTTGGAGCGCGTGCGAGAGCGAACCGATGCCCACGCCCATGGCCACCGGTTCGCCCTCGGCGTTTTCGATGACGGTGAGCAGGCGCAGATCGAGGAACTGCAGGTATTGGTTGGCATATTTGTCGACCTGTGCGCGGTTGATCTCGCTGAATCCGAAGAGGGGCGCGTAGGCCTTGTTCACCACGTCGAAGACGCGATAGAGATAGCCGTCCTTCTTGATCTCCTTCACGCTCTTGAATTTGCGCACACGGAGGTTGAGTCGCTGTTTCACGATCTCGGCCACGCGGAAATACTTCGCCTGGTCGGCCTCGTGCCCGTTTTCCGGCACAAAGATCTTGCGCTCCACCCAATCCACGTCGTGCGTGTAGCCATAGTGCTCGAGGTGCTGCGGATAGTAGGGATAGTTGTAGATGGTCGACATGGTCGAGAGCTGATCGAAGCCGTCGATGAGCATGCCCTCGGCGTCGAGATCGGTGAAGCCGAGCGGTCCGACGAGTTTGTCGCACTGGTGTGCCTGCGCCCATTCTTCGGCTTGTCGCAGCAAGGCTCCGCTCACCTCGAGATCGTCGATGAAGTCGATCCATCCGAAGCGCGCCGTCTTTTCGTTCCACGTGCGGTTGGCCTTGTGGTTGATGATGCAGGCCACGCGTCCCACGATTTTGCCGTCGCGCCAAGCCAAGTAGTAGTCGGCTTCGCAGAATTCGAAGGCCGGGTTCTTCTTCGGATTGTACGTGTCGAGCATATCCTCGAGCAGATCGGGCACAGAATAAGGATTGTCCTTATAGAGTTCGTAGTTGAAGCGGATGAATTTTTTGAGCTCCGCGCGGTTTTGCACTTTTGTGATTTCTACCGACATGGGGTATCGCAGGTTAATGTGGAGTGAGGCGCACGCTTTTTCACACGCTGTCCGGAGGGGGCGTGCGAAGTGCGCATTCGGTTAGCTTGCAAATTTACGTCTTTCCTTTCACATGCTTCGCGTTTTCCTTGTTTTTTTGTCACTTCGTCTTTTCTTTCCCCTCCCTGCCGCCCTCCGTTCCCCTCATAGCACAGCCGCATCGCGCAGTGTGTCCCGGGGTCGGCAAGGGGGAAATCGGCGCTCCGTTTCGCTCTCCGGCAAGTCCCCTCCCCCTCAGTCGGCGTGGACTCCTCGCAGGCTTCGCTTGCATCTTATTGACGCGGATGTCTACGGCGGGACGGCGGGTTGGGGAGGGGAGGTTCTTTTTCATTTTGCCTCCTTGTCTTCTTTTCCCCTTATTCTATTTTGCTTGGCGTTGTGCACAACCATTGCGTGCAACTGCACAAGAGGGGTGTTGGCACTTTGTGTGCAGTATTTCGTGGACGCATCGGCCCTTCGACGAAGCCTCGAACGATGCCGGGGCGGGCAACGAGTGGATGTCGGCGCGACGGCAGAAAACACGGGGGCAACTGCACGGAAACGGGGGGCTTTTCGCACCGCCCTCCTCGTTCGTCTTCGAGAGGCGAGCACGTCGTGTGTCGTCTAACCGTGCCGTCGCCGTGCGCGGGAGGAGGTGGGAAGACACGGCCGCGAAAGAGACAAATGCAGGGCAAAAACGTAATTTGTAATGACTTGTGTGCAAAAAGCGCGTGCATCTCGAAAAAAAAGCCTACTTTTGCCGTAGAACTATCTTACTATTATTGTCAACCTCACCATGCAAAAAAGATTACTTCTTTTCTTCATGGCGCTGCTCACCTCGGTGGCGGCGCTCACGGCGGCAGACCTCCCCAAGCTCAGTAGCGGGAGCAATGTCACGTGGTATTTCATCAAGTTTGCCAACAGCGGCAATGTTCTCGAAGCGCGCCCCGACGCGCAGAATGTGAAGCAGGCCGGCATGACCGGTCGCGGCGCACAGCTGTGGAAGTTTGAGGGCAACCTCTCCACGGGCTGCACCATCACCAACAAGCTCGGCCAGCAGCTCTACGTCACCTCGCAGCGCCAAAACGGCATGGTGGTAGCTTCCAAAAAGGCCACGACCTACAAGCAGTTTGTGGTGCTGACTTCTAAGAAAGACAGCCGCAATTTCGAAATCCACCCCGCCGGCCACAACGAGCTCTCGTTCAACCAATGGGGCGGCCCCGGTGTGGGTCAGGAAGTGGGTCTGTGGTTGGCCGACAATGACGTGAACAACGTGCTCAGCTTCGAAGACGAGAGCGCCTTCGCCTCCTATCGCAAGCTGCCCGCGCTCATCCCCTATCCGCAAAGCCTGACGCTGAAGAACGGCACGACGCTCAACGCCAAGACGCTGCGCACCGTGAGCTTCCCGGCCGACAGCCTCAAGGAAATGGTGGCCGATTTCGCCGCCCGCCTGGGCAAAGCCACGGGCAGTGCCGTGACGACGAAAGCCTCGGGCACGAGTGCCGAATCGGGTGCCGTGAGTCTGCTCACCGATCGCAGCCTGGGTGCCGAAGCCTACAAGCTCTCGATCAGCGCCACGGGCGTTGAAATCCGCGCCTCCTCTCGCGCCGGTTTCTTCTACGGCCTGCAAACCCTCAGCCAGTTGCTCCCGCCCGCCTTCTTTGCCGGCACCCCCGCGCCGACGGCCGATTGGAGTGTGCCCGGTCTCGACATCGACGACAAACCCCTGCTGCGCCATCGCGGCTACATGCTCGACGTAGCCCGCCACTTCTTCGACAAGAACGAAGTGAAGCGCATCATCGACGTGCTCGCCCTCTACAAGATGAACCGCCTGCACTGGCACCTGACCGACGACCAAGGCTGGCGCATCGAGATTCCCGAATATCCCAAGCTCACCACGGTGGGCAGTCGCCGCGCCGGTTCATTTGTGAACGACGGCATCAACCCTTGGTTCTTCGACGACACGGAATACGGCCGCGGCATGTACTACACGCTGGCCGATCTGCGCGAGATTGTGGCCTACGCCTCCGCGCGCAACATTGAGATCATGCCCGAAATCGACATGCCCGGTCACATGGTAGCCGCACTGGCCGCCTATCCCGAACTCTCGTGTCTGCCGAAACAGACCTACAAGGTGCGCATCACCCCCGGCATCTCGCACGACGTGCTCAACGTGGGCGACGACAAAGTGATCGATTTCCTCAAGACCGTGCTCGGACACGTGGCCGAAGTATTCCCCGGCAAGTACATCCACCTCGGCGGTGACGAGTGTCCCACCGATCGCTGGAAGAACAACGCCCTGTGCCGCCAACGCATCAAAGATGAGAAGCTCTCGGGCGTGGAAGAACTCCAACCCTGGCTGGTGGAAACCCTGGCCGAATACCTGCAGAAGAAGTACAACAAGCAAATCGTGGTGTGGGATGAGCTCATCGCCAAGGACAAAACCAACTTCTGGAAGAAACCCACCACGAAAGTCAAGCCCCTCATCATGGCTTGGAACCTGCCCGACGGCCGCCGTTGGGACAAACCCACCGAACAAGTGGCCGCCGACTACGGTTTCCAGAGCGTGATGTGCCCCTACAACCGCCTCTATCTCGACTGGATGCAGGTCACGCCCGGCGAAGCTGACGTGAACGAAGTGTATCGCGGCGGATGGGGCGATGGTTCTGTGAACAGTGTGGCCACCGTCTACAACTACGATCCGTTGGCCAACCTCGGTTCGCGCTCGCAATACGCCCTGGGTGTGCAAGGCAACATGTGGACCGAGACCACCAACAACAATGCCGAACTCGAATACCAGCTCCTGCCGCGCTTGCAGGCCCTTTCTGAAATCGCCTGGCTGCCCGCAGCCAAGAAAGATTGGACCTCGTTCCTGCTTCGTCTGCAGAACCACTCTTTGATCTTCGACGCCCTGAAGCTCACCTACGCCAAGCACTATTTCTTCCCGGCCGAAGACACTGAGTTCGACCAGGTAGTGGCCCAGGCCGAAGGCTACCTCAAGGCGATCAAGCCCGGCAAAGTGGGCTATGTGTCGCAAGCCGACTACAACACCTTCCGCAATGCGGTGACGGCCGCCAAGGCCGCCGGTGCCAACGCCCCCGGTGCGGTGCAGCAGGTGCGCAATGCCATCAATGCCCTGCGCGACTGCGCTGTGGTGCAGCCCGAAGCCGGCAAGGTCTATCGCCTCATCTCGGCCTCGACCTACTATAAGAAGAAGTATGCCGGCTCCATCCTCTACGAGGTGGGCGGCAGCCTGCGTGTGCACTACGGCAAGCAAGACGACGCCGACGAGCTCTTCAGCTTCATTCCCGTCACGGGTGGTTACGCCCTCCGCGCCGTGCACAGCGGCAACTTCGCACAGTTTGCCGGCTACGACCAAGCACTCACCATGTCGACCCGTCCCGGCACCGCCCTGCGCATCGATGCCGCCAAAATGCCCAGCGGCAACTATGAGTATGTGCCCGGCACGGTGGTGATCTCCGCCTCCGAAGGCTACACCGCCGAGACCGGCTCGAACACCAAGCGCTTGTTCATCAAGACCTTCGGTTCGAACGACAAGGCGAACGACATTCCCAACTCCAACCGCGTGGTGGCCTTCGACGATCCCTCGGTCTGCAACCCCGGCACGTGGTACATTGAGGAAGCCGATTTCCGTGTGATGCTCACCGGCTTGCTCACGCGCTGCAACAACACGCTGGCCGACGCCGATCCCAGCGTGCCCGGACAGCCCTCGCGCCCCGCAGTGACCTTCCTCAACAACGTGGTGAAGCGCATCAACGCCACTTTGGCCGCCACCGACCCCGTGACGCAGCAGAAGTACAATGAATATGTGGCGCAGTACGAAGAGTTCTTGCAATTCCCCCGCACCACGCCGATCGAATCGCTCGATCAGAATTATCTCTACGTGATTCGCAACGCCTTCTACGACGACTACGTGGCACGCCTCGACGCCAACGGCTCCGTTTACCCCTCGAAGGTGGTGAGCGGCTCGAAGATCCCCTTCAATGCACTGTGGTATGTGGTGAAAGCCAACAACGCCATCTACATCATCAACAAGGCCGGCGACAAAGGCACCGCCGTTTATCCCGTTCGCGAAGGCGCCACGGTGAACACGGTCGATGTTGCGCATTCCGCCAGCCGCTATGCATGGCAAGCCCGCACCGCCACCACGACCAACGGCCGTCCCGGGATGAGCATCGTGGACGAGAGCGGTCGCTTCGGTTGGTTTGCACAGCCCGCCAACTTCAAAACGATCGTGCTCAAGCCCGCCGGACAGAACGGTGGCGTGTGGACGTTCGAAAAGACCGACTTCACGGTAGGCATTCAGCAGGTGCGCGCCAACGCCGCCAAGGTGAGCGGACAGCGCTACGACCTGCTCGGTCGCCCCGCCGGTGCTGAGCACCACGGCATCGTGATCGAAGGCGACGGCACGAAACACGTGCGCTGACCGTCCCCCTCTCGCCGCCCACGGCCGCCCCGTTTCGGGGCCCGCGCCGAGTGGGTGAACACAAAACTCCCCGCTTGTCCCAAAGGACAGGCGGGGAGTTCGTTTTGAGTGGGCGCCCGAAGTCGAGCATCGGGACGTGCTGTGGCGACGGGTGCGGCACGTTGTGCTGTCGGTCGCGTTGGGTGGCCGCCGTCGCGGGTCAGAAGCGGTAGGTAACCGTGAGGTTCACATTGCGCGGTGCGCCGGGGAAGGAGCGCAAGCGGTCGTAGCCCGCAATGAAATAGTGCTTGTCGAGCACATTGTTGACATTGAGTTGCAGTTGCACCTCGTGCACCCGATAGTAGAGGGCGGCATTGAGCAGGGCATAGCCGGGATAGGAGATCACGTTGGCGCGGCGTCCCACTTGTCCGAGGCGTTCGGAGACGAAGTTGGCGCCGATGCCGATGCCCAGGTGGCGGAGCGGCCCTTCGGGCACGATGAACTTGGTCCAGAGATTGCCGCTGTGCTTCGGCGTGCCGGGGCGCTGGATGTTCAGGTCCTTGGTACCGGCCGGTGCGTCGGTGATTTCGGCCACGTCGAAGGCATAGTTGGCCGCCACGTTCCAGAAAGGCAGGAGCTGTCCGGCCACGTCGACTTCGATGCCGCGCGAGGTCTCGCGTCCCACGGGGGTGAGGCGTTCGGGCTCGCCGGCAATGCCGGCATTGTAGAGCTCGTTGCGCTGGGTGAGTCGGAAGACGGAGAGCGTCGTGCTGAGGCGTCCGCCGAACCATTCGCCCTTGGCACCCACTTCCCAGAGTTCGCTGGTCATGGGGGCGAAGGGGCCGCCGGTGGCGGGGTCGCTCTGCACCGCGGCCGACTGCGGATCGAAGCCACGCAGCCAAGTGCCGTAGAGATTGAGGGCGGGCAGGAGCGAATAGACCACACCCACGCGCGGAATGAAAGCGTGTTGGTGGGTGCGCTCTTCGCGACCGTCGGTTTTTTGCACCACGTCGGTGAACCACTCCATGCGGGCGCCCAACAGCAGTTGCCAGCGGTTCCACTTCAACTGTTCTTGCACGTAGAGCCCGTTGCTGAATTGCCGGTAGGGGTTGTTGGATTTCGACGTGTAGAGCAGTTTGGTGTCGTCGAGATAGAGGTTGCCGGAGTTGTTGTTGAGGTCAAAAGGCTGCACATTGGTGAGGGGGTTGCCCTGCTTGTCGGTGAGATAGTCGGCCGCCTTCTTCTTGTCGAAGGTTTTGGTCGTCTTTCCGTTTTTGAGCAGGTAGCCTCCGGCCTCGAGATAGCTCGATCCGGGAGTCAATTCGGTGCGGAAATAGTCATAGCCCAGGAGGAGTTTGTGTGCCACCGGCCCGGTATGCACGTCCCAGGTGAGGAAGTTGTTGAAGCTATGGTTGCGGAAGAACCGATAGCGCTTGGTCAATCGCATGAGCACACGGGAGGGATCGTCGGAACCGTCGGCGAGTTTCACATAAGCATTGTCTTGCGAGTGCTCCATCATGTCCTCATCGTAGGTGGAATAGAGGTAGGTGCTGTTGAAGAGCAGGCCCTGGGCGAGGCGATGGGTGAGGCCGAGCGTGAGATTGATGTTCTTCTCGCGCAAGTAGTCGTTGGCCGCCGACTGCGAAGCGGTGATGGGGCGGGAAGAGAGAGGGCCGTCGCCGAACACCGCGAGCCCGCGGTCGATCTTGCCGTTGTTGGCGCTGATCATCAGGTCGGCATTGAAGCGCGTGCGCTCCGAAGCCACATAAGTGATGGAGGGCGCCACGGTGTAGGTGGTGAGAGCTTGCAAATCGCGGAAACCGTCGGTGTTTTCATAGCCCAGGTTGAGGCGATAGAGCAGCGAAGCCTGTGCGTTGAGCGGGCCGGTGAAGTCGGCGAAGGCCCGGGTGGTGTTGAAACTGCCGGCGGTGAGGGTCACACTGCGGCGGTTGTATTCGAGCGGCTTCTTGGTGACGCGGTTGATCACCCCGCCCGGCGCAGCATTGCCGAAGAGGGTGGCCGCCGGTCCCTTGATGACCTCGACGCGCTCCACGTTGGCCAGCGAGGATTGTCGCCACAAACTGGTCTGTGCCCGCATGCCGTTGAGCAGATTGCCCGAGTTGCGGTTGCCCGTGGCGCGGAAGCCGCGGATGGAAAAATCGTTGTAGAAAGAGTAGGGTGCCACGCCGCTGATGTTTTTGGCCACATCGTTGACCGTCGAAGCGCCCTGGTCGAGCACAAGTTCTTTCGTGACGTAGCCCACCGATTGGGGCACATCTTTGAGCGCAGTGGCGGTTTTCGTGCCGACGAAGGAGACCGAATTTTTGTAGGATTGCTCTTTTCGGCCGATGACCTCGACGGTGGGCAGACTGTCGGTGCGTTCGACGAGGCGGATGGGGGCCACTTCGATGGGGGTGCCTTGCGCTTCGTCGCGCACCTCCACTTCTACGCGAGCGAGGGCATATCCCACACTGTGCACCTCGACGGTGTGCCGCCCCGCGGGCACGCCCTCGAGAAGGTAGAGACCGGTGCGTCCGGTGATGGCGCGGAGTGTGGTGCCCTGGATGGCTACGAAAGCACCGCCCACGGGATTGCCGAAAATGTCGGTGACCGTGCCGCGAAGTCGTGCCGCCGTCTGCGCCGTTCGCGCCGTTGTGGCGGTGGGATGGTCGGGAGTCGGGATGGGTTGTTGGGCGTGGGCGCTCACCGCGCCGAAAAGCAGCAGCGGCAAGCAGGCCGCTGAACAAGAGAAAGCGTTCATGTGTGAAAACGTTTTGGGTTGGAATTCGCGCGCAGGTGCTGTGTCACGCGGCGCGAAGAGGTTTCATCTACGGCAAAGATACGGAGCGCCCGCCGTTTCTGCGCCCCCGTGCCAGCCTCATCAGCCCGAGGCCGCTGCAAAATACCCACTTGTGGTGATGCCCGCCGACAAAAAATGCCTCTTCCGCCTGACAAAAAAGACCGTCGAGGTCGGTATGTTCGATAAATGTCGTATCTTTGCGTCAACACCTCGCAACAATTTAATAGAAAAACACGCCGCGCTCTCGATTTTCCCGTCGAAAGCGCCGCCTAATCCCTTGGAAAACATGACAAAAATCGCTGCTTCTGCCGCTCCGGCCGAAAAAATCGAGGCCCCCATGTGTGTCAACATCGTTCGCCTGCAGGACTATTTGCTCCCACCCGACGAAGTGGTGCTCTTCGACTGGTTGCTGGTGAAACAATGCTACGTGTTTCATCACAAGAGCTTCTACTATTCGCAACGCCGTGTGGAGAAAGAAACCCGCATCGGTTGCCGCCGCTTCGAAACTATCGTGCAGAAATTTAAGGAACAGGGTTGGCTGTGGAGCGAAGTCGCGCCCAGCGGCACACGCCGCAGCGCCGTGCGCCGATACCTCGTGTTCTACGACGCCATTGCGCGGATCTTGCCCAAGTTGGTGCGTTACGACACCGGCACCTACACGCTCTACAAAAACTACCTCGCCAAGATGCTCCAAATGAGCAAGGCCGTGGGAGAGAGAAGTTCACCGACCGACTGCCCGGAGACTTGGATATGGAAGTCATTGCCCTGAAAGACAGTTTTCAAGCCATCTACGAATCGCGAGTGGCGATGCACAATGAAGCGGTGGCCTCGGGGCAGATGTCCGGAAACATGAAGGTGTCGGACCAACTCCCCTTCAGAGAAAGCTTTCAGAGCTATTTGCGAAAACTTATTGAGAAATATCCGACAGATACGATCGAACATGCTTTCTTGGTCTACTGCGATCGGGTGCTGAGTGAGCAACTTCGGCCCGAAAGCTTCATGGGATATTTTCTCCACTACAACGCCGTGACGGACGAATTCCCCATCTTCAATAGTTGTCTCGACGCCTATGTGACCACCTATTCCTATGGCAAGCCAAACAACTCGTGAGTGTCTCCCCGCGACCGCGGCCGTGTGGCGCATCTCGGCGTCGCGCGGCTCAGCCGTGTGCGGTTTTTCTCTTCGGAGAGCATAAATCTGCTCAGACACTGAATTATTGTGCAGCGCGACGGCCTTCGATGGCAGAAAAGTCGTATTTTTGTGCTGTAATCAGCTTACGTCTCATCACACCATGCAAATCATTTGCCATTTCTCCCGACTCATAGAGGAGTCGGCTCGCATCTACGGCGACCGCATCGCCTTGCAATATCGCGACTACAGCCGCTCCAAATGGATCGGCATCACGTGGAACCAGTTTGCCACGCGGGTGCATCGTTCGGCGCGCGCGTTGGTCCACCTCGGTGTGGGCGTGCAAGACCGGGTGGCGGTGTTTTCGCAAAACAAACCCGAGTCGCTCTTCGTGGAGTTCGGCGCCTTCCGCTCGCGGGCGGTGTGCATCCCGTTCTATGCCACCACAAGCGGCGCGCAGGTGCAGTTTATGATGAACGACGCCCAAGTGCGCATCGTTTTCGTGGGCGAACAGCAACAATACGACACGGTTTGGAGAGTGCTGGGGCTTTGTAACACGCTGGAACACATCGTTATTTTCGACCCCACGGTGCAACGCCGCGAGGACGACCGCCTTTCGCTGAGCTTCGAGGAGTTTTTGGCGCTGGGGAACAGCGACGACGCCGACGAGCGCGAAGTGCAACGCCGCGTGAGTGAGGCCGAAGACGGCGACATGGCCAACATCCTCTACACCAGCGGCACCACCGGCCGCTCGAAGGGGGTGGTTCTCCTCCACTCGCAATACCTTTTCACCTTGGCCGCGCACGCCAAAGTGTTTGACATCACAGAAAATGATGTGGTGATGAACTTTTTGCCCTTCAGTCACGTGTTTGAAGGCGGTTGGGCCAAACTCTGCCTGAGTTTCGGCGCGAGACTGGCCATCAACCTCCGCCCGCTCGACATCCAACAGAGCATGCGCGAGGTGCACCCCACGTGCATGAGTGCCGTGCCCCGCTTCTGGGAGAAAGTCTACCAGGGCGTGCTCGACAAAATGGAGGCCGGCAACGCTTTGCAGCGCCTGCTCATCCAAGATGCGCTGAAAGTGGGTGCGGAAGTGTGGGAGAAATACACCTCGCAAGGCAAGCGCCCGCCCTTCGGTCTGCGCATGAAATACGCCGCCTACGACCGTACGCTGTTGCGCCTCCTGCGCAAAACGCTCGGCCTGGACCGGCCCCACCTCTTCCCCGTGGCCGGGGCTACGATCTCGCCGGCCGTCGAACGCTTTGTCCACGCCGCCGGCTTTGGCATGATTGCGGGCTACGGACTGACGGAGACTTGCGCCACCGTGACCTGCGACCATCCCGGACGCCCCGTGACACTCGGCTCGATCGGCCGACCCTTGCCCGGCGTGGAGGTGAAAATCGGCGAGAACAATGAGATTCTCGTCAAAGGCGCCACCGTGATGCCCGGCTACTACAAGAACGCCGAGGCCACTGCCGAAGCCTTTACGCCCGACGGCTGGTTGCGCACCGGCGATGCGGGCTACCTCAAGGACGGCGAACTCTACATCACCGACCGCATCAAGGATTTGTTCAAAACGAGCAACGGCAAATACATTGCGCCTCAAGCCATTGAGGGCAAACTCACCATCGACCGGAATTTCGATCAGGTGGTGGTGGTGGCCGACCGCCGCAAATTCGTTTCGGCTCTCATCGTTCCGAACTATGCGGTGCTCGAAGCTTGGGCCAAGGCCGAAGGTTTGCAACACGAGAGCCGCGAAGCGCTCTGCAACGACCCGCGCGTGGTGAACCACCTGGCCGAGCGCATCGAAACCCTCCAGCAAGATTTGGCGGCCTATGAGAAAATCAAGCGCTTTGTCCTCCTGCCCAATCCTTTCACCATGGAGAGTGGCGAACTGACCAACACGCTCAAAATCAAACGCCGCCTGGTCTACGAACGCTATGCCGACCTGATCGAGCGGATGTATGCCGATGCACCGAGCGGTGGCCCGGCATAAAAGCAGAAACCGGCGGGAAGTGCCCGTCGATGCCCCCTTTCGGATTTGCCCCCGCCGCATCCCGGTGGGGGCAAACCGCGTTTCGGCGGCAGAATAATTTTGTCAATCGCCGCGCATTCTGTACTTTTGTAGGCATCAAGCCCGCGCTCGGCACTTCGCTCCGACGTAGCGGCACACACACCCGATTCCACTCCCAACAAACGTATGATAACAGCCGAACAACTCAAAGCCGTGCATGACCGCGTCGAACAATTGCATCGCTATCTGGACATCGACGCCAAAAAAATGCAGTACGAGGAAGAACAACTCCGCACGCAAGACCCCTCTTTCTGGGACGATCGCGAGCGCGCAGAGGAACAAATGAAACTCGTCAAGGGACTGGAAAAGTGGATCAACGGCTACAAAGAGGCCAAGACCCTGGCCGACGAGCTCCAACTGGCTTTCGAATTCTACAAAGACGAGATGGTGACCGAAGAAGAGGTGGATGCGGACTACAATCGCGCCATCGAAGCCATCGAAGATTTGGAACTCAAAAATATGCTCCGCCAGGAAGAAGACGCCATGCCCTGTGTGCTGAAAATCAACTCGGGTGCCGGCGGTACCGAAGCCCAAGACTGGGCCTCGATGCTCATGCGCATGTATCTGCGCTACGCCGAAAGCCACGGTTACAAGGCCACCGTTTGCAACCTGCAGGACGGAGACGAAGCCGGCATCAAGACGGTGACGATGGAAATCGAGGGCGAAATGGCCTACGGTTTCCTCAAAAGCGAAAACGGCGTGCATCGTCTCGTGCGCGTGAGCCCCTACAATGCCCAGGGTAAGCGCATGACGTCGTTCGCCTCGGTGTTTGTCACGCCGTTGGTCGACGATTCGATCGAAGTGTACGTCGATCCCGCTTGCGTGAGCTGGGATACCTTCCGCTCGGGCGGTGCCGGCGGACAGAACGTCAACAAGGTCGAAACCGGCGTGCGCCTGCGCTACCAATATAAGGACCCCGACACGGGCGAGGAGGAAGAAATCCTCATCGAAAACACGGAGAGCCGCAAGCAACTCGAGAACCGCGAGAATGCCATGCGCCTCCTCCGTTCGCAACTTTACGACCGTGCGCTTCAAAAACGCAAGGCCGCACAAGCCAAGATCGAGGCCGGCAAGAAGAAAATCGAATGGGGCTCGCAAATTCGCTCCTACGTTTCGACGACCGCCGCGTCAAAGATCACCGCACCAACTATCAAACCTCGGACGTCAACGGCGTGATGGACGGTAAGCTCGACGGCTTCATCAAAGCCTACCTCATGGAGTTTGCCGAAACCGACGAATAGTCTGCTTTCCGTCGACCGCGCCGCCGGTGTCCCCAATCTTTTATCACATGAACCGGCATTCCACACCCCACACCCGCCACAAGCACGACGCCGCCCGCCGCGAAGCCGCTTCCGGTCGCCGCATTTTCGTTGCCATCATCGCTGTTTTTGTCGTGTTGGCCCTCCTGCTGCTCGCAGCCCTCTCCATCTTGTAATATGCTCATAGAGATCGAACGCAAATTTCTCGTGGTGGGCGACTACAAAACCCACGCTACGTCGCACACCCACATCGCGCAAGGCTATCTTTGTGCCGACGGCGGTCGCACTGTCAGGGTACGGGTGCGCGATGACCGCGGATATCTCACCATCAAAGGACCATCGAACGACGGCGGACTTTCGCGTTTCGAGTGGGAAAAGGAGATCTCGGCCGATGAGGCCCGCTTGTTGCTCCCGCTTTGTCTGCCCGGCGTGGTGGAAAAGGTGCGCTGGCTCGTCCCTGTCGGCGGGCTCACCTATGAGGTCGACGAGTTTCTCGGTGTCAATGCGGGACTGACTGTGGCCGAAATCGAACTCCCCGCAGTCGATGCCCCCTTCGAACGCCCCGATTGGCTCGGTCGCGAAGTGACCGGTCGCCGACGTTACTACAATTCGGCCCTCGCGCGCCGCCCCTTCCGCGAATGGAACGCCGCCGAACAGGCCGGCGATGCAGAGTGACGTGCCTGCGCTGAAGCATTTGTTCGCGCCGTTCGGCGTTCGCCTCGTGCAGGGCAGTGTTGTCGCGCCTTGTGTGCCGACGGCTTCCGTGCTTGTCCGATTGTTGTCGGGCCGAGTGCACTGTGTGCTCCCATTGATCGCAAGCACACTTCCGGCGCGGTTCTATGATTCCCCGTTTTTCGACGCCTTCCCCCAAAGGTCGCCCCGATGCACACCGTGTGCACCGGGGCGACGTGCTTTTCGCAGCGCCGCTCCCGCACTCACCGCAGCAAACCGCGGCGAAATCGTACTATATATAAGAGATGAGTGTGAATTGTCGGTGGGTGCATCTTAAATTTTATGTCATAGAACATATTTGAAGCCCGAGTTGCAATGCCCGTTTGTTAAAATCGAGGTGCTGGAGCGGAAAAGCCCCGCGCATTCTTGTTGTTTTGCAATCCATGGTGTAAATTTGCAAGCGTAGAAGTGTATCTGTGTGCCGTCCATTCTCTCCTTCTCATTCCTTCTTCGACAGGATGCGCGCAAAGTCTACGGACAGCGCTCGCTCAGTGCGGCATCTCTTTCTGATAATTCATCGATTCATCAATCCCAAACGCTCATATTTCCGATATGAAAAGCATTCTCAAACTCGTCTGTCTGGCAGCTGTCGCCTTCCCGGCGTCGATGCCTGCACAGCTCGTTGTGGATCGTCAAAAATATCCCGACTACGACCCCACGGTGCGTCCCGACCGTTCGCTGTTGCGCTACGGTTCGCGTCCCCGCCTGAAGGGAGCGCCGGTACCCGCCGAGAGTCAGCGCCCCGACCACGTGAACAATGCCGCCACGATGTACTTCCCGCCCATTATCTCGCAAGAAGGCGGTTCGTGCGGCTCGGCATCGCGCATCGCTTACATGTTCACGCACGAGTTGAACTCCTTCCGTCACACCAACGCCTCGCTGCCCGAAATATGTATCCCACGCACTTCGTGTGGCTCCTCACTTACGGCAACTCGGGCAAGGACCAATTTGTGCAGTACGTGGGTGTGCCTTCTGTGAAAACCTATGGCGGCCGTGGTAACTCAGCCCTCTTCGGCTACAAAGAATGGGACAGCCAAGACTACGGCTGGATGACGGGTTATGAGAAATGGCACGAAGCCATGTTCAACCGCATGTGGCAGCCCCGCAGTCTGCCGATGAACGTCGGTTCTGAGGAAGGTCGCAACTTGTTGAAGAACTGGTTGTGGAACCACAACGGCGACACCGACTTCGCCTGCGGCGGTATTGCCGGTATCGGTGTGGCCTCTGCCTGCGCACAAGGCGGTATTCCCAAAACTCCCGCCAACCTCGAGGCCGGCGTAGTGGGACAAAGCTACGTTCGCTGGTGGGGTACGAGTGTTGACCACGCTCTCACCATCGTAGGCTACGACGACCGCCTCGAATTTGACCTCGACGGCAACGGAAAAGCCGGCGAAAAGGAAAAAGACGAGGTGGGTGCTTTGGATCATCGCCAACTCTTGGGGCGGATGGGCCAACAATGGTCTCATCTATTGCCCTTATGCTTACGGCTTCCCCGCACACAGCGTCACGAAAGAAGGCGGCAAAGAAGTGCGCAAGCAGAGCGGCGGCTGGTGGCAGCCCGAACTCTACTACGTGCGCAAGAACTATCGTCCGCTGCGCACCATCAAAGTGAAGATGGACTACTCCCACCGTTCGGAAATGCTCCTTTCTGTGGGTGTGGCCACGGATCCCAACGCCACGCGTCCCGAAAGACCATCGAACTCCACCACTTCCGTTGGGCGGGCGACGGCCACAACGGCGACCTTAACCCCGCACCTGCCGTGCCCATGCTCGGACGTTGGGCCGACGGTAAGCTGCATGACGAACCGATGGAGTTCGGTTATGACCTCACCGACCTCTGCGAAGGACTCGATCACTCCAAGCCCCTCAAATTCTTCTTCAATGTAGATGCTCGCACCAAGTCGAAAATCGCTTCGCGCGCCAAGGGTAGCGGACACATCTATAATGTGTCGATCATCGACTACGAATTTGACAAGGACGGCGTGGAAACTCCGCTCGAACTCAAGAGCGACGACGGCGTGTTGCCCGTACCCGGCGGTAAGATCACCACGGTGAGCGGTGTAGTCTACGGCGAACAATACACCATGCCGCGCAACCTGCAGCTCAAAGGCACGCAACTCACTTGGGATGCACCCCAGAACTGCGGTCACAGCGTCAAGCAGTACAACGTCTATAAGGACGGTGTGAAGATCTCCGACACCGAAAAGCGCGAACAAACCATCGATGGCAACGGCGCTTTACAGCGTTTCGGCCGTGTTCGACAGTGGTATCGAGAGTCAGCGCCTGACAGTTAGCACCCCTGTGTCCGTGCAGACCCCCAATGTCGCCGCCAAGTTCAACAACAACGGCTTCAGTATCCCCGATGTCTTCAACGACTCCTATAATAACTGCACCATCGAGTTCTGGATCAAGCCCCAGAGCCTCAAAGACTGGAACCTCCAAGCCGGTCGCTGGGGACAATTCATGTTCCACGCCAATGGCAACGGTACTTTCACCGCCGGTTGGGATGCAGTGGGCGAGAAACGTGTGCACGCCGAAGGCGCTTTGAAGGTGGGACGTTGGAACCACATCGCCATGGTGGTGAACAAGAGCAGCTTCAATGTCTACGTCGACGGCATGGGCCGCGGCTCCGTCTCCGGTAGCCCCTCGTTCAGTGGCATCGGTGGCTTCGGCACCCTCAATTTCTGGTCGGGCGAAGACAACGGACAGGACGCCGTCTACGACGAAATTCGCATCTGGGACAAGAGCCGCACGCGCTACGAAATTCTCCAGGCCATGAACACCGAGTTCAGCGGCAGCGTCTTGCCCCAAGGCCTCATCGCTTACTATAAAGGCGACGTGATCAGTATCGACGGTAAGCCCTATCTCCACGACTGCGTGGGCGCACACAATGCACCGATCACCAACCCCGACACCAAGACCTACGAGGAAATCAACAGCGACAAGACTTGGAACACGGAAGTGAAGGGCACCATTTCGATCAACAACACGCGAGTAACCTCCCCCGCCACCGTGGAAGCCGGTCAGCCCGTCCAGTTCTCCGTCACCTGCCCCGACGCTGTGAAACACCTCGCTTGGAACGCGCCCGACGCCGGCGTCAAGGACTACAACGGCACGCAGCTCACGGCCATCTTCCCCAAGGTCGGCAAATATGATGTGACCCTCACGGCCTCCGACGGCACAGACGCCAACACAGTCACCGTCAAGCGCACCGTCGAAGTCACGCCCGCTGCGGCTTTCAGCGCCGACTTCAAGGCATCGCTCAAGCAAGTGCCTGCCGGCCAGCGCGTAAGCTTCATTCCCACCCAGCCCGTGTCCGGTTATCGCTACGAATGGACCATCGAAGGCGGTGATGTCACCTCCTCCAAGGCCGTTTCGGCAGCCACCACTTTCCAAACCATCGGAAAGCACAAGGTGACACTCAAAGTAACCTCCACTGCCGGCGAAGAAAAGACGCAGACGCAAGTCATCGACGTGGCCGAAGTGCGCCCCGAAGCCGACTTCAACGTGCTCACACCTGTCGTACTCCGCGGCGACACCGTTCGTGTGAAGGACGAGACCAAGTTCGGTCCCACCGACTGGAAGTGGATCCTCTCGAGCCCCAACAAGAATTATCTCGTGTCGGGTCGCAACGTCGAATTCAAGGCCACCGAACCCGGTGTCTACGACGTTTCGCTCACCGCCTCAAACAATGTCGGCACCAGCTCCAACGTGCGCAACCGCGGTCTCGTTGTGGTCAACGCCGATTCGAAGAGCGGCCTGAGCTTCAACAGTGCTTCCTCTCGCGTTGTGCTGAGCAAATCGCCCCTCACCGAAGAGGACAAAAACTTCACCGTTGAGTGGTGGATGAACCCCTCGAAGCTCACCGACTTCTGCTGCGGTATCGGCGACGATGACGCCAACTTCCTCATCAAGACCAACGCAGCCGGACAGCTCATTGTCAGCAAGGGCGGTCGCCAAGTCAAGAGCAACAACGATCTTGTTGTGGCCGGCGAATGGCACCACTACGCCGTTGTCGTGCAGAACAACAACGTCATCATCTACCGCGACGGACAGAAAGTCTTCTCGCAGTACGCTTTGAACGCCATCAAGGGACTCAACAGCTTCGCAATCGGCGCTTCGGCAGCCGACATGAGCGGTCAGATCGATGAATTCCGTGTTTGGGGCACCCCGCTCACGCAGGAGCAACTCCAAACCTGGGGCAACGAGCCGCTCGACGTGAATGCAGCCGACGTCAAAGCCGCCGATCTCCGCGTTTACTACGACTTCAACCAGAACAGCGGCAATGTCCAAGACCGCGGTGCCAATGCCAACCACGGCACGCGCCTCGGATTTGGCCCCGACGGCGATGCTTGGCCCCTCTCGAAGGGTGTCTTCAGCCTCAACTTCTCAAACAAGGGCACTGCCGACGTGACGAGAACCTATTTGGCCAACGCCAAGAACCAATTCCGCCACACCAACGTGCAGATGAACGACGCCAAGAACGGTCGCTGGTACGAGTTGAAGGACTGGAAACTGGAGAACGAAGTGAAGAACGGCAAGGTGATCACCGGTGCCTGCTTCGACGCCGTCAAGAACGGCAACTTCACCGTCGCCACCGGTTGGGACGGCTTCGCCGACCTCAAGGACCACAAGGTCTACCAAGTGGTGAAACTCCCCGCAGGCCTCTATTCGTTGACGGTTACCTATGGTCAGCATGACCAAGCAGACGGTTCGTTCCTCGTTGTGGCAGCCGGCAACAAACTTCCCGATACCGACAACCTCTCCACGGCCATTGCTTCGCAACGCATGGAAGGTAAGGCCAACGGAGGCACGAACACCCTCCACTTCACCCTCGACAAGGAGACTGAAGTGGCCATCGGTATGGTCGTGAACATGACTGGTCAGCGCATTTTCTGCATCACCGACTTCATGCTCACCAAGGGCGACTTCGAAGAACTGCAAGGTGTGAACAAACTCACCGGCATCCTCGCTCCGCAGCGCTTCAACGCCGAGCAAGGCACCCTCTTCGATCTCAGCGGTCGCCGCGTCTTCGAGACCCGTCCCGGCAACATCTACATTGAGAACGGTCGTCGTGTGGTGAAATAAACCGCCGATCTCCCCCATCAATACGCGCAGCGCGCAAACTCCCCGTGAGTTTGCGCGCTTTTTTGTTTTCTTTCCATCCCGCGTAACCCATGTTACCACCCGAAAGTAGCGCATCGGCTACCTTTGCGCCAAAATCCCGAATAGATGAACACAAATCCTCTCTACGCATTGGCCGAAAACTGGCCCGCCGATCTCCTCATCGACTACATCCTCAAGATCCATCACCGCGGTATCCGCGACAACGGTCCCGGCATCCTCGCCCGTTTCCGCCGCGCCGTCGAGGCGCGTCCCGAACAACTCGAGCTCGCCGAAGCCTGCGCCCTCTTCGAGGAGTCGCTCATCGATCTTGACATGCACCTCATGAAGGAAGAAAATGTGCTCTTCCCCTTCATCCTCGAACTCTTCGAAGCCGATCGCGAAGATCGCGACCTCGAGCAGATGCACTGTGGCAGCGTCGCCAACCCCATCCGCGTCATGGAAGACGACCACGAAGGCGAAATTCAGCGCTACGCCCGCATCGCCCAACTCACCCACGATTTTGCGGTCGACGCCAACGCCGATGCCGACTATCGCGAACTCATGAGCGAAGTGGCCGCCTTCATGAACGCCCTGCACGAGCACATCCATCTCGAAAACGAGATCCTCTTCCCCCTCGCCGTACGTTTGGAAGATCGCCACGTACGCTTCTGACCCTTTCTCCGACACTTCAAACATAGACACACTGACATAACAATGGATCCCAAAATGTTCTGCTTCCAGTGCCAAGAAACGGCAGGCAACACCGGTTGCCTCATCAAAGGCGTTTGCGGCAAGGAAGCCTCCACCGCCCGTCTTCAAGACCTGCTCCTCTTTGTGGTGCGCGGCATCTCCGTGCTCGAACGCGAACTTCGCCGCCACGGCCAAGACATCGCCACCGAAGTCTATCACTTCAACACCGATGCCCTGTTCTGCACCATCACCAACGCCAATTTCGACGACGAAAGCATCGCCGCACGCGTTGATCGCGGTCTCGACCTCCGCGATGCCCTGGCCGAACGCCTCCGTGCCCTCGCTCCCGTGCCCACAGCCGATGCCGTGACCTGGCGTGCCGGCCGCGAAGCCTACGACGCCAAAGCCGGCGAAGTGGGTGTTTTGGCCGAAACCGACGCCGACAAGCGTTCCCTCACCGAACTCATCATCTACGGCCTCAAGGGCATGGCCGCCTACGTGGAACACGCCCAGCGTCTCGGCCACGAAGATCTCGATCTCAACCGCTTCATGTGCGACGCCATGGCCGCCCTCACCGTCGACGAGCTCGATGTCGAAGGCCTCATCGCCCTCACGCTCCGCACCGGCGAGTACGGTGTGAAGTCGATGGCCCAACTCGACGCCGCCAACACCGGCACCTACGGGCACCCGGAAGTGACCGAAGTGTCGATTGAAGGCGGCCGTCGTCCCGGCATCCTCATCAGCGGCCACGATCTCAAGGACCTCGAAATGCTACTCGAACAGACCGAAGGCAAAGGCGTCGATGTTTACACTCACGGCGAGATGCTTCCCGCCCACTATTACCCTGCGTTCAAGAAGTACAAGCACTTCGTCGGCAACTACGGCAACGCTTGGTGGCAGCAGCGCGAAGAGTTCACCGCCTTCAACGGCCCCATTCTCTTCACCACCAACTGCATCGTGCCGCCCCTCTCCAACGCCACCTACAAGGATCGCGTGTTCACCACCAATTCCACCGGCTATCCCGGTTGGAAACACATCGTGGCCGACGCCGATGGTCATAAAGATTTCTCCGAAATCATCGAAGTGGCCCTCACCTGCGAGCCCCCGCGCACCATCGAACACGGCAGCATCGTCGGTGGTTTCGGCCACAACCAAGTCTTCGCCCTCGCCGACAAGGTGGTCGAGGCCGTCAAGTCCGGTGCCATCCGCAAGTTTGTGGTCATGAGCGGTTGCGACGGTCGCCAACGTGGCCGCAACTACTACACCGAGTTTGCCAAGGCCCTGCCCAAAGACATCGTCATTCTCACCTCCGGCTGCGCCAAGTTCCGCTACAACAAGCTCCCGCTCGGCGACATCAACGGCATTCCCCGTGTGCTCGACGCCGGACAGTGCAACGACAGCTACTCTCTGGCCCTCATCGCCCTCAAACTCAAGGAAGTGTTCGGACTTGATGACGTCAACCAACTGCCCATCGCCTACAACATCGCTTGGTATGAGCAGAAGGCCATCATCGTGCTCCTCGCCCTCCTCTATCTCGGCATCAAAGACATCCACGTCGGTCCCACGCTCCCCGGTTTCCTTTCGCCCGGTGTGGTCGATGTGCTCGTCAAGAACTTCGGCATTGCCGGCATCACCGACGTCGAAAACGATTTCAAGGTCTTCGGCATCGCCTGATCGGCAGCGTCCGTCCCATAGGCCGCCTGATTCGGCGGTCCTCGTTCGGCGCGCATCTTAGTATTCGGGTTCGGTGCCGCCGAACGCACACAAAACGCCCCCTTACCTCTCGAGGCAAGGGGGCGTTGTTCGTCCTGTGCTCCGACATTCGGCGCAGGGCGAGGGTAGGGTGCCGCCGCCCGCAGGGAGTGTTTTGCGGCCGTGCGGTGCACCTCCCGGCGCACTGCGTCCGCTTCCGTGGCAGTCTCCGCCTTGGTGCGGGCTCACAGTTCGTCGCTCGGGAGCTCCACGGCCACGAAAGCCCCGTCTCGTTTCTCCACCCGCCCTTCGGCCGCCAAGTCCGACAGCACGCGCGAGAGCGACGGCCGCTGCACACCCAGTTGTTGCGCCGCCGTCTGCACACTCTCCATGCGGCCACGTTCGTGCAGGAAGTCCAGCACCCGCGATCGCAGACTCTGCAGCGTGAGTTGGCGCAGTCGGCGACTCAAAAACTGCGTGCGGTCCGACACCTCCGCCACAAAGCGGCGCATCGCCTCCGGGTGTTGCAACATGAAGTCGAAGAGCGCCTCCTTGTTTACCGTCCATACCTCGCATTCGGTGGCCGCCGTGACCGACACCGGCATGCGATTTTCCGACCCGAACAAGAAGGCCGAGGCCAAGAGCATCGGTGCTTTGAGCACATCGATCGACAGGTCGCGCCCGTCTTGCACCATCTCCGTGTTGGCCTTCCCCGCGGTGAGCAGGAGCGCCGAACGGCATTCCGCCCCCTGGGCGATGATGCGCTCTCCGGGAGCGAAGCGCTCGAAGCGGTGGGGCGTCGCTGCCAACCACGCACGCAATTCTTCGAGCGGCGTTTGGGCAAAGATAAAGAGCTGGAGCAGGTCGTTCATGGAGCAGTGGATTGAGCGTGAAGGGAAAAGCGAGGGAGCCGTCGCGGTCGACGATGTTTTAAGATAAAATGGCATTTGTTGTGCCGACTCCTTCGGGGAAATTTGAAAAAACTCGGGCGTTTTCCGCCGAAAGCCCCCGACAATTTGACTTTTGCGGGCGGTTTATTTTCGAGCTCAGCGCAAAGATACATTTTTACTCCGACATGTCGTGTCGCGCTGATCCACAAACGTTTCGCCCTTCCGCGCTTCGCTCTCGCGTGTTCGTTTCCGCTCGCCATTGCCCCGCGCACGGCGTTGCAATCGGGCGCGAACGATATTTCTCCCCGCGTCCCCCTTCATAAAACTGCCGCTCGGGGGGGCTATTCCGAATTATCTTTGTAATTTTGCCGTGCAAAGTCACCGTTGAGGTGATTGTGCGGGCCCGAAGCAGCACGAACTTTGCCGGGCCAATTCATTCACCCATCAAAATCACACAACATGATCGGAATTTATTACGGCAGCAGCACGGGCAACACCGAAGCTGCAGCAAACGACATCGCAGCGGCTCTCGGCGTTGACGCTGCCAACATTCACAACGTGGGCGATACCGACGCCTCGACGGTAGCCGACTACGATACCCTCCTGCTCGGTTCTTCGACCTGGGGTGCAGGCGACCTGCAAGATGACTGGTACGACTTCCTCGACAACCTCAAAGCACAAGACCTCGCCGGCAAAAAGATCGGTCTCTTCGGCTGCGGCGACTCCGACAGCTACGGCGACAGCTTCTGCGGCGCACTCGCTCAGATCTACGACGCACTTCAGGACAGCGGCGCCACCTTCGTCGGTGCTTACGAGCCCGAAGACTACCAGGTGACGGACTCCGAAATCAACCGCGACGGCAAGTTCATCGGTCTCGCCCTCGACGCAGCCGACGAAGACAAGAACCCCGAGCGTATTGCCAAGTGGGTTGAACTCGTGAAATAACCCCCTTACTCCGCAACTCCCTACAAAATTTCATACACGATGAAAATTCAGAAAATCGTAGCTCGCGAGATTCTCGATTCCCGCGGCAATCCCACAGTAGAAGTAGACGTAACGCTCGAAAACGGCGTGATGGGTCGTGCATCGGTTCCCTCCGGTGCCTCGACCGGTGAGCACGAAGCCCTCGAACTCCGCGACGGCGACAAGAAGCGTTACGGCGGTAAGGGTACGCTCAAGGCCGTTGCCAACGTCAACGAGAAGATCGCTCCCGTTCTCTTGGGTCACTGCGTATTCGATCAGCGCGGCATCGACCACAAGATGCTCGCTCTCGACGGCACGAAGACCAAGTCCAACCTCGGTGCCAACGCCATCCTCGGCGTTTCCCTCGCCGTGGCTAAGGCCGGTGCCGCTGCCCTCAACATGCCCCTCTACCGTTACATCGGTGGCACGAACACCTTCACCCTCCCCGTGCCCATGATGAACATCATCAACGGTGGTTCGCACTCCGACGCTCCCATCGCGTTCCAGGAATTCATGATCCGTCCCGTAGGTGCTCCCTCGTTCCGCGAAGGTCTCCGCATGGGTGCCGAAGTCTTCCACGCCCTCAAGAAGGTGCTCCACGACCGTGGTCTCTCCACTGCCGTAGGTGACGAAGGTGGTTTCGCTCCCACGCTCGACGGTACCGAAGATGCTCTCGAAAGCATCCTCAAGGCCATCAAGGCTGCCGGCTACGAACCCGGTAAGGACGTGATGATCGGTCTCGACTGCGCTTCTTCCGAATTCTATGCCGACGGTGTTTACGACTACACCAAGTTCGAAGGCGAGAAGGGTGCCAAGCGCACGGCCGACGAACAGGTGGCTTACCTCACCGGCCTCGTTGAAAAGTATCCCATCGACAGCATCGAAGACGGTATGTCGGAGAACGACTGGGAAGGCTGGCAGAAACTCACCGCCGCCATCGGCGATCGTTGCCAGCTCGTCGGCGACGACCTCTTCGTTACCAACGTAGACTTCCTCAAGAAGGGCATCGAACTCGGTTGCGGTAACTCGATTCTCATCAAGGTCAACCAGATTGGTTCGCTCTCTGAGACGCTCGACGCCATCGAAATGGCTCACCGCGCAGGCTACACTTCGGTGACTTCGCACCGTTCGGGCGAAACCGAAGACGCTACCATCGCAGATATCGCCGTGGCTACCAACTCGGGTCAGATCAAGACCGGTTCGCTCAGCCGCTCCGACCGCATGGCTAAGTACAACCAGCTCCTCCGCATCGAGGAAGAACTCGGTGATCTCGCCGTTTATGGTTACAAGCGCGTGAAGCGTCAGGCCTAAGCCTCACGTTCTTGCGTGAGTGTCCGCCGCCTCGGCGCGCGGCACCCCGCATCACCCCAATAGCAAGCCGCCCCTTTCGCAAGAGAGGGGCGGCTTTTTCGTGGGAGAGGGTTGCAGCTCGGCGACAACGACACGGCCATTCGCAAAATCGGGGCGACGACCTCCGCCCTCTGTTCGCTTCAAGCCGTTCTTCGTCAACCTTCCTCCATCCTTTGTCGGATTTCCTCGAGCAAGACGAAAGTGGGGCGCACGCTTTCCAAATCGGCCCGAGAGTTTCCGCGCACCTTCCCCTCGGTGCGGCGGGCAAAATCGCGCACTTCGTCAAAGAAACCCTGCTTCACGATGGTATGCCCCGCCGCTGTCGGCGCAAATCCGTCGTTTTCAAGCAAATGGCGAGTGCACACGGGGCGTCGAAACACCTTTTCCGTGGGGATGCCGAAGAAGGTGGGGCTTTTCTCCGTGCAGTCCAGAAAATTGGCGCCGTCCGTTCTGTAAATTCCCGTTCGGGTGTTGATTTCCAGCGATTCCATCGAAGGTTTCCACGTGTAGGCCGTCGATAGTTCCAGGCAACCCACCGCCTCTCGGTGTTCCAAAACCAGCAACAGCGTGACCTCACCCCGCGAGTCTCGGCCGACGGAAGCAAAGCTGCGCACTCGAGCCTCGCCGAAGAGAAAACACACCCAATCCAGCGGATGAACGAACAAATCTGTCAGCACATCGCCTTCCGGATAGGCGCCGGTAAGGAAACGATAGTGGTAACTGTGCACCGCCGCCCCGCGCAATTCCTGCCGCAAGCGGTCGGTCACAGGCGAAAAACGGCGCTGGAAACCCACTGTCACGGGACGATTGTCCGAACGCTTCGCCGTTTCGATCAGGCAGTCGAGCTCTTCGAGAGAGGTGCAGGGCGGTTTCTCCACAAAGAGCGCTTTCCCGCTCTCCAATACCGCACGGGCGATGGCAAAATGGGCCGACGGCGTCGCCGCCACGAAGACACCGTCAATCTCCTTGTCGTTGAGCACTTCGTGCAGCGAGGTCGTGCCGCGCACGCCGGGGTATTTCCGGGCCACGGCCGCAGCTTTGCTCGCCGACGAGCAGCAAACGGAGCGCAGCTGCAAACCTAAATGCTGCATGCACGGGAGCAAATGATGAACCGCGTGGTTGCCGAAGCCGACCATTGCGTAGGTACCGGTGTAGAGATCGTTCATTTGGCGGAGATCTCGCAGACGTTTGTAGCGCCGGATGAGCGGAAGCATCAATTTCATGCGTCGAGATGAGTTTTTGTTTCAAGTATTGTCTGTAAGTCATCCGCCGATCGGCCGTCCATTGGTAGCGACCGTACCAGCATTCGATGAGTCGTTTGGGCAGCAGGCGTTCGAGGTTGCGCAAGAGGATGATGTCAAACTTTCGGTGATAGTTGATCCAGCATTCATTGCAATTTTGTGAGTGCTGACATTGTGTTTTACAGCTTTTCGGCGAGTTGAAAATCTCGTCGAGCGAACGCTCGTGTATGTTCCCCAACACCACATCCAGATTTTGGCAAATCGGCACGTCGCCGTTGGAATGAATCACCAGCTCGTTGAAGATACTGTGGCAACGCAACCGCAGGCGTTGATTTTTCCACTCGTCGTAGAGCGCCACGAAATCGAAGTTTTCGTCCGTTTCGTGGATCGACGGCGGAATCTGCCGCAGGAAATCGGTGTGTGCCGTGTCGATCAGTCCCGAAGTGGTGTCGAAAAACGACATCGTGCTGTAGATACCGATGCGCACATCGATGCCATAGCGCTTGGCCACGGCAATGACGTGCTCCATGTCGCGGAACGAGTTCCAGGGCGAGAGGCAAAACATGAGCGAAATGGGAATCCGTTCGTGCCATTGTTCGATGACTTGAATCACCTGCTCGTACCCGTCGACGCCCCGCATGTGTCGATAAGTGCTTTTGTCCCCGTCGAGCGAGAGGTAGAGGTGTTTCGGGTGGTGCTTTTCCAACATCTGCGTGAGTTTCTGCGGAGCCAAAGCGTTTGACAGCAGGGTATAGTTAGGATGGTGCGCATCAAACCACCCCAAGATGGCATCCGCTTCCGGATGCAACAGAAATTCTCCGCCTTCTAAGCCCACTGTGGTGCGGGCTGTCACGCATTTTGACTCCATGATGCGGCGAATGTCGTCGAGCGAGAGGTGTTCGGCCGGTTTTTTCCAAATGGAGCAATGTTGACAACGCGATTGACACCGAGTGGTCGAATAAATCATCAGAGAAGTCAGGGTTTTGTGCCGAGGGCGCAACAGGTTGTGAAGAAATGTCCACCCGTTTTGTAGATAATCGTAGAGGTTGTACATGGTAGGTTATTCGTATCCTTTTTTGAAAAGGAGTGCATACCTGCCAAAATACTGCACGGTCTACGTCGCAAAATGCGACACCGCCGCTGCGAATCTCGTCGCGCGGCGGTGTGAAGAGCTCACCACGTGAGGCGAATGCCGAAGGGAACCGTCACGCACCACGGATGTTCCGAACGATAAGTGCGCACCGATGTTCCCGTTCCGAAATAGTGCGTCACACCGGGTTCGACAAAGAGCGTGAAGGGGCGCACGATGCGATATTCCACGCCGGCTCCCAGCTGTACCGACCACTGGCACGGTGCGGAAAAGTGCGTGCGTAGCGGCGTCACGGAGTCGGTCGCTTCGACGTAGGCCTTCTTCAGCGAGGTGCGCACCGGCCATTCGAAGGTGGCTCCGCCCGTGGCGTAGACATCGAAGCGCCCTTTGCCCCAAACGCGGTAGGTGAACCGCAAAGGCACGCCCAAATAATCAATCCGCTGTTGTTTTTGAATGCGCCCTTTGTGGAAGGCGCTTTCAAACTCCGAATCCAGGCGCGTGTAGCTCACGCCGGTGCCGAAGAACCACCGCTCACTCAACTGCTTGCCCACCGAAAGGCTCATCGTCACGGGACGTTGGTGGCGTTCCGTCTCATTGAGATTTTGCAAGTCCTCCGACGAGTGGACGTTGTTGAGCAAAAAACGGTTCAATTGCGCCTGTTCGAGCGAGTCCAGCAGCGAACGGTTGGACACGAGATAGTCCGAAAGCTCCTGCAACGAATGGATTTTGCGTCTCACCCCTCCATTGGCGTGGTCAGTGAGCGAAAGATAGTCGAAACGAACGGGCGAATTCGACGCATTGGCGCCGGTTCCACCGCCGAAATTCACCGTCCACGGGTAAGACTTGCGCGGAACGAACGCGAGATCGCGAACGGCCGAGGCAATCGGGCGAACCTTTTCCCGGTCGAGGGGGTGTGGCGCGGTGAGACTGTCGCTGTTGCGCGACAAGGCGGGAAGCGACGCAAAGGGTAGGGCAGAACCGGGCCTTTCGGCGGCGATGAGTGCATCGAAACGCGATGGAACCGATGATTTTTGCGGCAATGAACCGGGTGTTCTCTCGCGCCGGTAGCTGCCGTGTGTCGCTTTGTTGGCCCGCTTCGGCCGCCCGCCCGTCCCCCGCTCCTTGCGCGCTGCAGCAGATGCCGCGGCCGCCCGTAGAGGCGCCTTTCGATTCGGCGAGACAGGCAGCGAGGCCATCGACGCCGCCGGAGGTCGGTGGACATTGCGCAGGCGGTAGAGCCAAACGCCCAGCGCCACCGGAAGAATCAGCAACAGACGGTAGTCGGTCAACCATTTTCGCAACATCCGTTTGGCTCTTGCGAGTTGCGACGACGAACTGTGCGGAGCAATGCCCAGCAATTGACCGATTTCATCGTGCGTCAGTCCGTCGAGCACCGCAAGTCGAAACACTTCTCCGTAGCCGCGTGGCAGGGCATCGATGGCTTGGAGCAAACGTTCCGTCGAAATCTCAGGGGCCGGGTCGTCGTTGTCGAGAGCCGCCGTTTCGTCGGTCAACGTTTCGCGCAGTCGACGACGCTCTTCCGTGGCTTTCGCCTGCCGAAGCGCGAGATTGCGCACAATCACCGTCATCCAGTGCACCAGCTTGGTTTCATCGCGCAAATGATCGATGTGGGTGAAAATAATCACGAAGGCATCGTGCAAAACGTCTTCGGCCTCCGCTCGATTTTTGACGTAGCGGAGACAGATACGAAGCAGTTGCGGAGCATAGGTCTCATAGAGTTCTCCCAAAGTCTGCGAGTCGAATGGTGTAGTGCCGGTAGATTTCCGATGAGTTGGCATCACGATAGAGTTTATCGTGATGAATGAGTGGAAAAAGCGAAATGACTGCATGGAAATCTGCATTTTTTGAGATTTACTCTCCGCTAATGTATTCGGTACGCCGATAGGAGGGGGCAAATGCCATCTTTTTTTCGGCAAAATATATTCTCTCGACTGAAGCTCAACGAGAGAAAAAGCCCGAAAGCGGACGTACTGAAAGTGAGGCTCGACCTCGCTGCCAATAAAACTTGGGAGAAAGCGTGCAAATGTACCTTGTTTTGAAGAAAAGTCGCCTTGTTTTTATGGAAACTTCCGTCGTTCTGTTTCGTCGGTCATTTCTCTTTTGGTCGACAAACCGAAATTGGAGCGCCCAACGAAGAATTTCTCCGGAAAATGGCCGCCGACTAATTTATTTCCTTTGGAAATTTGTTTGTGTCGTGCGCGTTTATTACTTTTGCAGTGATTTCCAATGGAAAATAAGTAATCCCGATTCAAAAACCATTCAACATCAACGCAATGAAAGCAAAAGAAATCACCAACGAATACTTCCTCTCTCACGTTTTCGACTATCAAAACAATACCGACAACTGGCACTTCAAGGGCGATCTCCCCGCCGTGATCGACTTCTACGCCACTTGGTGCGGCCCCTGCAAAGCCATGGCACCGCATCTCGAGCGCATCGCCGAAGAGTATGACGGAAAAATCGACGTCTACAAGGTGGATGTCGATCAAGAATCCGAACTTTCGGCCGTTTTCAACATCCGCTCCGTGCCCACGCTCCTCTTCATCCCCATGAACGACACCCCGCAGATGGCGACCGGCGCCCTTTCGTACGGACAGCTCAAAGAGGTGGTCGACACGCACCTGTTGAAGTAAGCCGGCGCGCGCTTCCCACAGCCGTTCGCGCGATCGCTCTCCGTTGCCGTCCGCAGACGGCGCAGCACCGCCCGTGCGCTCCCGACAGCTGTGCACATCCGTATTCGATCAGTCGACGCGCCGCCGCTTGTTTATTGCCGCACCGCCTGATCTCTCGTTGCCCCCTCATCGAGCGCAGAGGTGGCAAGGAGCAATTTGCGCAAAACCACCGATGGATCAAACGATAATATGCAAACTCCGCGATCTTTATCGCGCCATTTCCGCCCTCGAACGCCGTTTTGAGCGCCTCTACGACTTGAACATCAACGAAGCGATGCTCCTTTGCACCCTTCGTGAGTCGGGCTGCATGACCTCGAGCGAACTTGCCGAGCAACTGGATTTGACGCCCTCCAACGCTTCGAAAGTCATCGCTTCGGTGGAGCGACTGGGCTTCGTCAGCCGCGCCCGCTGCAAGCAAGACAAGCGGCAGATGTACTTTTCCCTCACGGCAGCCGGCAGCGAGCGACTGGCCGCCATGCAGTGCGAAGAGATCGACCTCTCCGCCTTTCAGTTCTAAGACTGTTTCAATTATTTCCCCCGGGAGACACCTTCATCGCAAGGAGTCTCCCTTTTTCTTGCGCTACCATGGGGCGAAAATGCAGCTCGAGTTCGATGAAATCGGCCTTTTCCGTTCGCGCCCTTCCCCGAGAGCACGCCCGACGATTTTAAGATGTCGGCAAAGCGCCCTATTATTTGCGCACTTCGGGAGAAAAACGTAATTTTGCCGGGCAAAGATTGTGCGCAAGCCGCTTTGCATGTCTCTGATACTAACAACGCTACAATCAATCGATATGAGTGAACAATTGAAGAAAATCAAGCAGCTCGTCGAACTTCGCGAGAAAGCCCGCCTCGGGGGCGGCGAAGTGGCCATCGACAAGCAGCACGCCAAAGGCAAAGCCACCGCTCGCGAACGCATCGCCCTACTCGTCGACGAAGGAAGTTTCGAAGAGCTCGACATGTTCAAGCTCCACCGCTGCCACGATTTCGGCATGGAGAAGAAACAATTCTACGGCGACGGCGTGGTGTGCGGCAGTGCCACCATCAACGGGCGCTTGGTCTATCTCTACGCCCAGGATTTCACCGTCAACGGGGGTTCGCTCTCCAAAACGATGGCCGAGAAGATCTGCAAAGTGCAAGATCTGGCCATGAAGATGGGTGCTCCCTGCATCGGACTCAACGACTCGGGCGGCGCGCGCATCCAGGAAGGCATCAATGCACTGGCCGGTTTTGCCGACATCTTCCAGCGCAACATTGAAGCCTCGGGTGTGGTGCCCCAAATCTCCGGTATCTGCGGCCCTTGCGCCGGCGGTGCCGTGTATTCGCCCGCATTGACCGACTTCATCGTCATGCTCGAGGGCGTTTCCTACATGTTCCTCACCGGCCCCAAGGTGGTGAAAACCGTCACGGGTGAGGAAGTGAGCCAAGAGGACCTCGGCGGCGCGAGCGTGCACGCCAAAAAGAGCGGTGTGGCCCATTTCACGGCCAAGACCGAGGAAGAATTTGCCGCGCTGATCCGCAATCTCCTTTCCTATCTGCCGCAAAACAACCACGAGCGCGCACCTCGCGTGGCTTGTGCCGATCCCATCGATCGCAAGGAGGATGTGCTCAACGAAATCATCCCCGACAACCCCAACATGGCCTACAATATGTATGAGGTCATCGGAGCGGTGGTGGACAACGGCGAATTCCTCGAAGTGCAACGCGACTTCGCGCAGAACATCATCATCGGTTTCGCCCGTTTCAACGGCCAGAGTGTCGGCATCGTGGCCAACCAGCCGAAGGTCTACGCCGGTGTGCTCGATGTGAACGCCAGCCGCAAGGCCGCTCGCTTCGTGCGCTTCTGTGATGCCTTCAACATTCCCATCGTCAGCCTCGTCGACGTGCCCGGTTTCTTGCCCGGTACAGGTCAGGAATACAATGCCGTGATCTCGCACGGCGCAAAACTCCTCTACGCCTACGGCGAAGCCACCGTGCCCAAGGTGACCGTGACGCTGCGCAAGAGCTACGGCGGTTCGCACATCGTGATGGGCAGCAAGCAACTCAAGACCGACATCAACTACGCTTGGCCTTCGGCCGAAATCGCGGTGATGGGTGCCGGTGGTGCCGTGGCTATCCTCAGCGCCAAGGCGGCCAAGAACGAAGCCGACCCGAAAGCTTTCCTCGCCCAGAAGGAAAAGGAATACAACGACCTGTTCACCAACCCCTACAAGGCAGCTGCCGAGGGATATATCGACGATGTGATCGAACCGCGCAACACGCGTTTCCGCATCTGCCGCGCCCTCGAACAGATTGCCACCAAGAGCGAAGGTCGTCCCGCCAAGAAGCACGGCAACGAGCCGCTCTAATCATTCGCACATCCCGTTATGAAAACATTCCACTACAATTTCGGCGGCCGTGACGTGCGCATCACGTTCAACGAACGCCGTGGCACAGTTGCCGCTGTCGAGGAAGACGGTGTGCCCTTCGTGCCTTCCGATGAGCGCATGCCCATCTATGCCGGACTCATCTGCTTGGCGCTCGCACAATACGACTGCGAAGAGGTGCACGACGAGGAGACCGAGGTGATCACGCTCAACGCTGTGCCCACGCGATGGAACGATCCCACGCGCCAATTCAATTAAACCATTCTCCCAAACGACATTTCGACAATGAGAACATATAGTTATACCGTAAACGGTGCGCGTTACGACGTGACCATCGAATCGCTGCGCGACCAAGTGGCGAAGCTCAATGTGAACGGCATCGCGTTTGACGTAGAAATTCTGGGCGCTCCGCTCACCGAAGGCGATCTGCCCGAAGTGGCTGCCGCTGCTGTGCCCGCCGCCACGGCTGCTCCGGCGCCTGCTGCCGCTCCTGCCGCAGCACCCGCTGCCAAAGGGGCCGCAGGTGAGGGCACGCCCGTCGCTGCTCCCCTCCCCGGCGTGGTAACCAAGGTGTTGGTGGCCGCAGGCCAGGCGGTGAAGAAGGGCGACACCGTGGTGGTGCTCGAAGCCATGAAGATGGAAAACAACATCACGGCGGAATGCGACGGCAAGATCACGGGCATTTGCGTGGCTGCCGGCGACAGCGTGCTCGAAGGCACGACGCTCGTCACCATTGGTTGAACATCGATAGCCGGCTAAAAGGCCGATTTTATCGATAGATCGCACCTTTGGCTTACTTTCATCTACAGACAGCGGTCGCTTTGCATGCAGTGTCGTGCAGTGCGCTCCGACTTACTTTTCGGAACAGGGATTTCGCTTCGGCGAGATCCCTGTTTTTGTTGCTCTTTAGTATTGTTGCTATGGTTACATGAAGATTTGTGGCTGATACGTTGGTCTGTAAAACGCAATACTAAATGTGTAGAAGATCTTATTCGACTTGATTTGAATCATTTTGCCCTAAGACGTATTTGTGTTCCAGCAAAAAATACTATATTTGCAGTGTGTTACTCGGTGACACAATACATTTTGAAAAAAGAAGCGTTATGCTCATCTCCAAGTCGGGAACGTAGGAAATTCAAGACTTAATCCAGAGAGACAGCATAGTGGTTCTCACGTATAAGCGTGGGACTGCTATCTCCGTACTCTGGATAAGGTTCTTCCTACGACCTCCGACTTGAGACGTGGACATTGTCAGTTCCACGCTTCTCATACGTAAACAAAAAGCCAAGAGGGACTGGTAGGCACAATATCCTAATCCTATGGAGATTTACAAAGAATGGCTGAGGGAGAACGGCTATAAATTTAGCGTTGAGCCCGTTGGGATTGTTTTTAGACATCAAGGTGGAACTTTTATCCTTGCGGATAATGAGGGAGATGAGCTTTTCCTCCAAATTCTCTTGCCTAACATCTATTCCACAGACGATCCTGCTGAGCGTGAACATGCGCATACTATCTGTAATGATATAACTCGAGAAGTGAAGTGCCTAAAAGCATTTTTCGTTGATGAGAGTCGTGTCTGGCTCTCAACAGAGATTCTTATCGATCATACGCCAGAACTAGATGATTTCATGGAGAGATTGTTGGACATTCTTCATGAAGGTCAGCATAGATTCCAAGCAAATCTATAAGTGATCCTTATGCAACTAAGTTTCTTATTTGAATCCTCTGATCATTTAAGATACCAAAATGGTATACATGTATCGGGACCTCATGGTGGTGCTAAGCGTGCAGTAAAAGTCGAACCGAATATAAGTGGATGTAGTGGGTATAACATTCCTCCAGGTGATGGATATATCGTTACTATCTACAATCTAGATGGTGCTCATCCCATTTGGGGGAATAATGTGCAAATGTCTCCGAAGCCAATGAGGATTATCAATCAATCAGCAGATGAAATTGTGTTGAGAGGCTATCCTGTCCAAGCTATGTCCCCATTTGGTTGGATTGATTTCGACGGTCAGGATTACGGGCTAACCATTTCTCGAGAATGGACATGTCGAAAAGTGTGTTCTGCATATGCATGATAGAAACGTTGATATCGAGTACTTGAAATAAAAAGTAGCTTTTATCTAACGCAACATTTTGCATTCTACCCCCAATCTGTAAACAACTTCTTAACTGGATTTATCCCGCAAAAGTGCGCGAAAATACGCCATTCCATCGTTGGGATACAAAAAAACTCCGCTGCTTGCCGGGTGCAAGTAGCGGAGTTTTGTTTTGCGAAGGCTCACCTTGCGGTGGGCATTTCGGGTTGTGGCTTAGCGTTCGCGGCGGGGGCGACGTTCGCCATCCTCACGACGCGGACGACGTGCGGGGCGCTCTTCGTAACCCTCGGGCTTTTCGGTGAGCACCTTGTGCGAAAGACGGAATTTACCGGTCTTCTGATCGATTTCGAGGAGCTTCACCTGGATCTTGTCGCCTTCCTTGATGCCGGCGTCTTCCACCGTTTCGAGGCGTTCCCACGAGATTTCGGAGATGTGCAGGAGACCTTCTTTCGAAGGCATGAACTCAACGAAGCAACCGTAGGGCATGATGCTCACTACCTTCGCGTCGTAGACTTCGCCCACTTCGGGGATGGCCACGATGGCGCGGATCTTTGCCACGGCGGCATCGATGCTCGACTTGTTGGGCGCAGAAACTTGGATCTTGCCCACGCCGTCTTCTTCGTCGATCGTGATGGTGGCACCGGTTTCTTCCTGCATGCCCTGGATGATCTTACCTCCGGGTCCAATAACGGCGCCGATGAATTCCTTGGGAATTTCGAAGGCTTCGATGCGGGGCACGTGGGGCTTGTAGTCTTCGCGGGGATGATCGAGCGTTTTCATCATCTCGCCGAGAATGTGTTCGCGACCGGCTTTGGCCTGTGCGAGCGCCTTTTCGAGAATCTCGTACGAGAGGCCGTCGCATTTGATGTCCATCTGCGTAGCCGTGAGACCTTTGAGCGTTCCGGTGGTCTTGAAGTCCATATCGCCCAAGTGATCTTCGTCACCGAGGATGTCGGAGAGCACAGCATACTTGTCTTCGCCGGGATTCTTGATGAGACCCATGGCAATACCCGAGACGGGCGCCTTGAGAGGCACACCGGCGTCCATCAACGAGAGGGTTCCGGCGCAAACCGTGGCCATCGACGAAGAACCATTGGATTCGAGAATATCACTCACCACACGAACGGTGTAAGGGAAGTCGGTGGGGATCTGTCCCTTCAGGCCGCGCCATGCCAAGTGGCCGTGTCCGATTTCGCGACGGCCGACACCGCGCTGCGCCTTGGCTTCGCCGGTGGAGAAGGGGGGGAAGTTGTAGTGAAGAAGGAAGCGCATGTAGCTCTTGTCAAGCACATCGTCTACCATTTTCTCGTCGAGTTTCGTGCCGAGCGTGGTGGTGCTCAAGCTTTGTGTCTCACCGCGGGTGAAAATGGCCGAGCCGTGAGGACCGGGCAGGGGATTCACTTCGCACCAAATGGGGCGAATGTCCGTGGTCTTGCGGCCGTCGAGGCGTACACCCTCGTCGAGAATGCAACGACGCATGGCGTCTTTCTCCACATCGTGGTAGTAGCGGTCGATGAGCGTATTCTTTTCGGCCAATTCGTCCTCACCGAGATCTGCATGTGCGGCGGCGTAAGCCTCTTTGAAGGCTTCGCGCACAGCTTCGAAGGCGTCGAAACGTTCGTGCTTCTCGAGTGCGGACTTCGTGATGTCGTAGCATTTTTGGTAGCACTCGGCTTTCACTTGTTCGCGCAGCTCTTCGTCGTTGACTTCGTGGCAGTATTCGCGCTTCACGTCCTTGCCGAGTTCTTTCGACAGCTCCTTTTGGAGGCGGCACATGGGTTTGATGGCCTCATGTGCGGCTTTGAGGGCTTCGAGGAGGGCGCTTTCGGGCACTTCGTCCATTTCGCCTTCCACCATCATGATGTTTTCTTCGGTAGCACCCACCATGAGATCCATGTCGGCGCCTTTGAGTTGTTCGAAAGTGGGGTTGATGACGAAATTACCGTCGATGCGGGCCACACGCACCTCAGAAATAGGACCGTCGAAGGGAATATCGGAGCAAGCCAAGGCTGCCGAGGCGGCAAAACCGGCGAGTGCATCGGGCATGTCTACACCGTCGGCGCTGAAGAGCGTGACGTTGACATACACCTCGGCGTGATAGTCGGAGGGGAAGAGGGGGCGGAGGGCACGATCCACCAGGCGCGAGGTGAGGATCTCGTAGTCGCCGGCGCGGCCTTCGCGTTTGGTGAAACCACCGGGGAAGCGTCCCACGGCAGAGTACTTTTCTTTGTAGTCACATTGCAGCGGCATGAAATCGGTGCCGGGTACAGCGTCTTTGGCACCGCAAACGGTAGCGAGAAGCATGGTGTTGTTCATGCGCAACATCACTGCGCCGTCGGCCTGCTTCGCGAGCTTACCGGTCTCGATGCTGATGGTGCGTCCGTCAGGCAGCGAGACTGTTTTGGTAATAACGTTCATCTTATAACTTGTAATAGGGTAATGCGGAAAAGAGGGGGGAATGCCGCTTCAAAAGAGCGGGCGGCGCGGTGCGAAACTTCGTCTCGTCGCGACAAAATAAAGGGGTGCAGAACAAAAGCTGCGGTTCAGGGCAAAAATACTAAATAAATTTGATAGTCAGCCGCTTTGGCTCATGATTTTTCGACCAGTCTGCGCAAGGCAGATCGGTGCGATTCGAGGGCAATAGTCTTGAGTAAATCGAGCGAAAGTCGGTGCCATTCCACGGCAGCGGCGTCGTCTGCCGCAAAAATCGCGGTTTCATCGTCGACCGTCACGGAGAAAAAGCTGTCGAGTGTGTGGATTTGCAGGTCTGAATAGGTGTAAAGATTCGGCAGGCTGAACAAAAAAAACGGATCTCGCCCCGTGAGCCCCGTTTCTTCGCGAAGTTCTCGCAGACAAGTACTTTCGAGTGATTCGTCGTGCTCAGCAAATCCGCCGGGGAAGCAGAGCGTGCCCGCATGAGGGGCAAAAGCGCGCCGCACCAAGAGAAGTTCGCCTCGCACATTGCACACCACTGCCGCTGCAGAGGCCGAAGCATTGGCATAATAAGTGAACCCGCAATCGTCACAACGCTTCGAACGATGGTCATGCACCGCGAAAGCGGCACTTCCGCAGCGAGGACAGTAGCGAAATAGGGCGAGAGGATGCGTTTTCATCGATAAATCAGTGTATAGAGCCCATCGGGATTATAAATGGTGTGCGCCAGATCTTGCAATTCCGTGGCACTCACCGTTTGGATACCCTCCATGATGCGTTGCATGTCGCGCTGCGTGCCGAAATGCGCATATTGTTTCGCCATTGCCACCGCAAAAGCTTCGGAATTGTCGCACGAAATGCCGATTTGACCGCAGATCTGTGCTTTGGCCGTCCGGAGTGCCGCTGTTGTGAGGGGCTTTTCGCAAAGGCGTTGCAGTTCGCGCACCACCAATTGCCGACAACGCGCCACGTCTTCCGCGTCGCAACCGAAATACAGGCTCCAAATCCCGTATCGGGGTAGCTGTTCAAAAAAGAATCGATGCTGTACACCAATCCGTGCCGTTCGCGCACCACCATGTTCAGGCGCGAATTCATCGTCGGCCCACCTACTATATTATTGAGTAGAGTAAGCGCATAACGCCTGGGATCGTCGGCCGCGAAAGTGGGAGCTCCCATCATCACGTGGGCTTGGTGTGTGCCGCGGTTCACGCGAATCGTCGACGGCTCGGCAAACGATGCCCGAGGTTGGGCGGCCGGGGTGAATTTCTCCCCCGTTTCATCGGCGGCACCGGCCTGCTTCGCGCCTACGCCGTGGGCTTTTTCCAGCAAGCGCACCAGTCGAGACCAATCTGCCTTGCCGTAGAGGTAAAACACCGCATTGTCCGGCCGATAATATTGGCCGGTGAAGCGGAGTGCATCGGCCGTGGTGTAGGTGCGCAGGCGGTTTTTGTCGCCCAGAATGTCTCTTCCCAGCGAACAACGGCCAAAAAGCTGCTGTTCGAATTCATCGAAGATGAGTTCCGAGGGGAGAATCCTTATAACTGTCGATCTCATCGATGATGACTTCCACCTCCTTTTCGATTTCGCTCTGCGGGTAAACGCTGTGGAACACCATGTCGGTCAGCACATCGACGGCACGATGCACATCGCGTCGGAGCACTGTGGCACAAAACACCGTTTCCTGTTTGCTGGTAAAGGCATTGAGTTCGCCTCCCACGCGTTCCAGGTAATCATTGATCTGTCTTGACTTTCGTCGCTGCGTACCTTTGAACGACATGTGCTCGATGAAATGCGCCATGCCCGAATCTTCCGCCGCTTCGTGGCGTGTGCCGGCGCAAATCACGTAGCCGCAATAGACCACCTCCGATTCCGAAGGTTGAAAGATGATGCGAAGACCGTTGTCGAGCGAAGCGGTGTACATGATTATAGAGTGAAATGGAGTGGTGCAGGGAGTTTATTTGCGGAAATACTTGCCGATCACCGGAAGAGAGGCCAAGGGAAAGTCCTTGCGCACGGTGTAGACGAGGAAAAGAACGATGCCGATCGAGTTAAAAGCGATGCGCAAACCGTCGCTGCCGATGAAATCGCGAGAAATGGACATCACAGCATACAGAACGGCCGTCAACCCCACGTAGGCAAGATCTGTTTGAGCGGATAAGCGATGGGATAGTATTTCTGTCCCGTGAAGTAGCTCAAAAGCATGGCGACGGTGTAGCCGGCCACGCCCGACCAGGCGCAAGCCATGTAGCCGAAGCGAGGAACAAACAGCAAATTGCACGCCACAAGCACCAAACAGCCGGCGCCCGAGAACCATGCGCCCCAAATCGTGCGGTCGGTCAACTTGTACCAGAACGAAAGATTGAAATACACGCCCTTTACGATTTCGCCCACCATGACGATGGCCACCGTTTTGAGCCCTTCCCAGTAGTCGCGTCCCATCATGTGTTTGAACACATCGATATAGGCCATCACCATCAGGAAGGCGAAGAGCGTGAAGATCAGGAAATATTTCATCGTCAGCGCGTAAGTGGCGCGATTGTCGGTCGATTCGCTCTTTTTCGCCGCGGCAAACACGAAAGGTTCGTAGGCGTAGCGAAAAGCTTGGGTGATGAGCGCCATGATCATCGCGATTTTCACCGCACCCCCGTAGATGCCGAGTTGCACAATGCCTTCGTGCCCCGGAACCAGCTTGGGGAAGAGAATCTTATCGATGGTTTGGTTCAGAATCCCCGCAATGCCGAGTACCAGAATGGGCCAGGAGTAGGAAAGCATGGGGCGTACCAAATTGCGGTCGACGCGCCATTTCACACCGAAGAGCTCTTTCCAAAAGCCGAAGGTGATCAGTCCGGTGCAAATCAGGTTGACGAGGAACACATGTCCCACTTCTATTTTCCACCCTTCGATGAAATGAGGGAAAACGACGAAGAAAAGCAGATTGAGGAGGATGTTGAGCGCAATGAAGCTAAGTTTGAGCACGGCAAACTTCACCGGTCGGCGCTGATAACGAAGATAACAGAAAGGCACAGCCTGAAAAGCGTCGAGAGCCACCACTGCGGCCATCATCCACACGTAGTCCGGGTGATCGGGGTAGCCCATTTGTGCCGAAAGTCCCGGGAGGAAAGCGAGCACGAGGGCGAAAAAGAGCAGGCCCACGCCGCCCACGATCGCCAACACGGTGGTGTACACTTTTTTCGGGTCTTCTACGTCGTCGCGGTTGATGAAGCGAAAGAGCGTAGTCTCCATACCGAAAGTGAGAATCACGAACAGCAGCGCCGTGTAAGAATACATGTTGGTGATCACCCCGTTGCCGCCGCTCGCCGCCGCGAAGACATGCGTGTAGAGCGGGAAGAGCAGGTAATTGAGAAAGCGCCCCACAATGGAGCTCATGCCATAGATGGCCGTGTCTTTGGCCAGAGATTTCAGAGAAGCCATGTGTGTGTGATGAGAAAGGAGGAAATCTAAGTCTGAGAAGTGCCGACCGACGCCCCCACACTTCGGGGCGTTGTCGGTCAGTGGGCGTAAACCAAAAAAAGCGCCGATCGTCGGCGTCGAGGACGCGGCCAATCAGCGCATTTTGTTGGGTCACCGGGATTCGAACCCAGAATGACAGAACCAAAACCTGTAGTGTTACCATTACACCATGACCCAATTGCGAGTGCAAAATTAGTGTATTTGTCGATAACATCCAAATGTTTTGGACGAAAAAGTGCGGGCTTTTTCTCTACTTGGTGCAGAAAATTTATTTTACCTCGATTTCATCGACGAAAAGGAAGGCGCGATTTCCTGCGGCTCCCGTGTGCCATTCGGGAATACGGTGTTCGGGCACAGCGTGCACCTTGACAAAGCGTGTGGAGCAGCGTGGGAAGTTGAGCGTGTGGCGGGTGATGCCGTTGCGGTTGGCTTCGGTGAGCGCAGGCAAGTCGCGTTCGGCCACGGTGGTCCACTGTTTCCCGTCGTCCGACACGGCAATATCTATATGGCGCGCATCGTAGATCCAACTGCCCTTTTCCACGCAGGTGTTGAAGGCTACTTCGTCGATGGGCGTTTCGTGTCCGAGGTCGATAACGGCCTCCATGTCTTCGGTGTAGAAGCCGATCCAGCGTCCCGATTGGTGGTTGGTGTTCGTGGCACGGAGACCGTCGACGAGTGTTTGCGCACCGGCAAATTTATATTGCGCGTTCGCACCCTGCAACAGGGTGATGGGGCGTGCCGTGGCCTTGTTGAAATGGAAATCCTCACGCTCAATGTGGCTGCGGTTCACGATTTTACCCACCACAGTGGGCGCGGTTCGGAAAGCCGCCGCACGGAATTGTGCATCTTGGCGCACCAAGAACGGGGCAGTGTAGACCTTCGAATGGATCGTGGGCTCACTGCCGTCGAGGGTGTAGCGAATGGCCGCATGGTCCATAGTGGAGAGCGTCACCTTCACGCCGCTGTCCGGCACCAAGGTGTAGTCGGTGTGCAAATCGTAGAAATGTCGAGCGAAGTTGTAGCCTTGCTCTTTATATAAGGAGAAGAGCCGGGGCAAGCGGCCGAGAAACTCCTGATAGTTGCGCACACCGCGCGGACGCCACTGGATTCGGCCAAAGCGGCCGCACGCGGCAGCGCCATGTACTCCACTCCGCGGAAGGTGGGGATGTATTCCGTCCAAATGTTGGCCTGCACACCGATGAAACGGCGCGCCGTCGCCTCGTCCGTCCCGTTAGGGATGGGTTCGTAGGCATATACGCGCTCCAACGGGAGGTATCCGCCGATGGCTTCGGGCTCTTCGGCGGTGTTTTTCGACTGATAGTAGTCGAAATAGAGGTAGGAGTTCGGCGTCATGATGGCATCGTGTCCGCTCTTGGCCGCTTCGATGCCCCCCTTTTCTCCGCGCCACGACATGACCGTCGCCCCCGGTGCGAGTCCGCCTTCGAGAATCTCGTCCCACCCGATGATGCGGCGACCGCGTTGCGCGAGGTGTTCGCTCGCGTGTCGGATCACATAGCTCTGCAAACGCTCTTCGGCCGTGTGTCCGCCCTCGGCTTCCAGATGGTGTTCCCGGATGAAGGTCTGACACTTGGGGCATTTCTTCCAACGGTCCTTGGGGCATTCGTCACCCCCGATGTGTACATAGGTGGAGGGGAAGATTTTAGTCACCTCGTCGAGCACATTGTCGATGAATTCGTAGGTTTTCGGGTTGCCGGCGCAGAGCACATCGTCGGCCACGCCCCAGAATTGGCGCACCTCGTAGGGGCCGCCGGTGCATCCCAGCTCGGGATAGGCTGCCAAGGCCGCGACCATGTGTCCCGGCAGGTCGATTTCGGGGATTACCGTGATGTTTCGTTCCGCGGCGTAGCGCACGATGTCGCGACACTGCTCCTGCGTGTAAAATCCGCCGTGAGGGCGACCGTCGTATTTGCCGGTGTTGTGCCCGATCACGGTTTGCGTGCGTCGGCTGCCCACGGTGGTGAGGCGCGGATAGCGCTTGATCTCAATGCGCCAGCCCTGGTCGTCGGTCAGGTGCCAGTGGAACCGGTTGATGTTGTGGAGCGCCAGCAGATCGATGAAGCGTTTCACGCTGTCGGGCGCGACGAAATGGCGCGCCACATCGAGTTCCATGCCGCGATAGCCGAAGCGCGGTGCATCGCTCACGCGGGTGGCGGGAACGGTGACGGGAGTTTTTCCTTTTTGTCCCTCGGAAAGATGGGGCAGTGCCTTGCGCAGCGTCTGAATGCCGTAGAACGCACCGGCATCGTCGTTGCCTTCGATGCGAATCTGCTTAGCGTCCACCTCGAGCCGATAGCCTTCGCAAGCGGCCTCCTTGTCGGCGGCAAGGGTGCGCACGGCGATGCTGGCGTGTCCCTTCGCGTTGCGGACGATGGGGAGCTGCCAGCCGATGCGTTCCAATATATATTGTTGCAAGAAGCGCGCGTTGCGTTGCTCTCCCGCCGTTTGTCCTTCGACGATGGCAGTGTTTCGGTCTATCACGAAGGGCGTCGCACCCGGTTGCGAGGTGATTTCTCGCGGAAGGGGCACAACGTTGAAATCGGCCTTTTGAGCTGCTGCCGACAAGAACAAAGCAGACCGGCAGGAGGAGTAGTTTTCGGTTCATGGGTGGTGTTGGGTTTTAAGAATCGGATTCATCGGTCGCACCCCATTTATTTAGGGCCGTGCGCACTTGTTTTTTCAGGTAGTCAATCAGTTCGGGCGAATCGATCACTTCGATATCGGCGGGCATACTCATCACAAATCGGCCGATTCCCCGCATCGAACAAAATTCCGCCTCGAAGCGCCATTTGCCATTGCCCTCGGCCGTGAGGAATTTGGCGGCGCGCGTGGATGCTCATCGAGCAATACGCTCCGGCTCAAATAGCCCAAGCGCAGACAAATTCGGGTGCGCGAAGCCCCGGCAAAGTGGAACAAGTCGACGAAATCTGTGTCGTGTTGCGCTCGATGACTCCAGTTCAAATCGAGCAGTTCGACCGATTCCACGCGCGCCAGGTTGAATGTTTTATTGCACCCCGATTGGATTTCGTAGCATCGCACGTCGCGGTTGCCCGGCAGGAAAAGATAGGGTTCGACCACGCGGTCCACAATGTTTTGCCCGCTGGCCGAAAGATAGGATTTGAGCACCACGGTGCGTTCTTGGCGGATGGCTTCGAAAATGTGGCGAATGTTTGCCCCGTGCGCGGGTCGGCCTCGTCGAGCACCAGCACATGGTCGTTGCGCAGGCGGTGGAGCTTGTCGCGCAAGAGGCGCACAGGGGTCGACGAGTCGGTGGCGCTTTCGAGCACCTCGGCCAAGGTTTGTACCTCATCGGGGCGAAAGTGCAACTGCTCCGAGACGCGGAGCAAAAACGGGGCGTCGGGCGACAGACGATAGGCATGCCCCGACTTTTCGAGCGGGAGCCCGAGTCGAGGAAACTTCTCTAAAAGACGATAGATGCGGCGAGAATGCATGCCGGTGCGCGCTGCCAGCCGAGGCACGTCAAGGTAGCTGCCTTCGGCCAGGACTTCGATGAGTTTCAGTTGGAGCGCCAGAGGATCGTTGTCTGTCATGGTGTGCAAATCTACAAATAAATAACGGGATGTGCTTAGTGTAGTTGTCAAAATGTGGGGGTGTGGCTCTTCGTTTCGGCGATGTCTGCCGATGAAATCGTGGCTTGGGCGTGGCGTTGTAGGCATTTCTTCTCCCATCGTCGGCAGCGTGCACTCGTTTTCACTCGCTTTCGGATCGCTCGGTCGCCGTGTACGGAGCAAAAGCGGGGAACTTTCCGGAAAAAAACGGAAGATTTTGGTCGAAAGCCCCGCGTTTTGCGCCGAACCCTCCGCGTTTTCATTCGCCTTTTTCGGTCTGTTTTCGCTCTTCTCGCCGAATCCATCGATAAACCCCGGGAGAGCGCTCGTTTCGGTTGGCGAAAAAGCCGAATCGCGTGTGCCCCGCGTGACGATAAATGCGTATCTTTGTCGAACACTCCTCCTTTTTTCATCGATAAGAAGCCTCCGGGCTGTGCCCGATGGGGCCATTTCCTGCTTATGTCTTCTCCTTCCGGTCCTCCCGTCCGCACCGTGAGCCGCGTCCGCCGTTGGCGTCGCTGGCACAAGTGGGGCGGATTGTTTTTCTCCTGCTTTCTCATTCCGTTTCTCCTCTCGGGGCTTGTGCTCAATCACCGCGAAGCGCTGCGCGGTGTGGATGTTCCGCGCGCCTATCTCCCGCCTTCCTATCGGCTCCACAACTGGAACCAAGGCACGGTGCGCGGCACGCTGCCGCTGTCGGCCGATCGCATCTTGCTCTACGGTGAAAACGGCCTTTTTCTCTCCGATGCGCGGGGCGAGCACATCCGTCCTTTCAACGAAGGGCTGCGCGCAGGGGCCGAAAATCGCTCCTTCGGCGACGCCGTTCGGCTGCCCGGTGGGGAGGTCTTCGCGGTGAGTTCTTACGAAGTCTACGTGTTGCGTCCCGCCGCCTCGCGTTGGCAGATCGCCACCCCCGCCCTGGGGCACGACGATCGTTTTGTTTCGGCCGCAGTGGCCGGAGACACCCTCGTGGTGCTGAGCCGTTCGGCCGTTTACACCGCCACTGCGCCCTACGCCCGCTTCACGCGCAGCGAACTCCCCGCGCCTACCGAAGGTGCTCCCGGGCGCTTCACCCTCCGCACAATATGGCGTTTGCACAGTGGCGAGCTTTTCGGTGAAATCGGTCGTTTTGCAGTCGATGCCTTGGCGCTCTGTTTGTTGGCGCTCTGCATCACGGGACTGATTCTCACCTTCATGCCGCGACTGGTTCGGCGTTGGAAAATCCAACGTCGGCGAGCGGCCAATCGGTTCACGCTCCTCTCTTTGCGTTGGCACAATCGCATTGGCGTCGGCACGCTGGTATTTGTATTTGTGCTCACGCTTTCGGGCATGTTTCTCCGCCCGCCGCTGCTCATTCTGGTGGCCGGCGGCACACACATCGCCCCGTTCCCCACACCGTCGAGGATGTGCCCAACGCTTGGTGGGACGAACTGCGCATGGTGCGTCGCGATACGGCCCGCGGCGAATGGCTTTTCTACACCGCTCACGGCTTCTACGCCACTCCATCTCTCGCGTTGCCTCCTCACCGCCTCCGCCACGAGCCCCCAACCGGCTTCATGGGCCCCAACGTGCTCCGACAGGAGAATCGCAATGAGTGGACGGTGGGTTCGTTTGCCGGCTTGTATCGATGGAATCGCGCCACCGGCGAGTGCTACGACCTGATGCGTTGCTGTCGTTATGTAGCACCGAAGCGAGCCGGCATGCCCGATTTCACCTATTCCGTTTCGGGCTACAGCACCGACCTCGGCGTGCGTGCCGTGGTGTTCGACTACAATCGCGGTGCAGAATTCCCCGTAGCGATCGCCTACAAGGCGCCGACGCGCGACGGGTCGACCGGCGCTTCTGCCGCTGCGCCCATGCCGGCGCAGTCGTCGGCCGTTTCGCCCGCATCCGATCGGATGTCGCTCTGGCGTCTGGCGCTCGAGGTGCACACCGGCCGCATCTACACCTTTTTGCCCACACTGCTCGTGCAACTTTTCATCTTCCTTTCCGGTTTGTTCCTGCTCAGTGTGGTGATATCGGGGTTTGTGGTCTATCGTCGTGTGTTCAAGCGGCATAAATTGGCCAATCCGAAATAAAGATGTATCTTTGCTTCCAATATAATTGACAATCCGCATGGAAGAACAACAGCATAAACCCGCGGGCTATTCCGCATCGAATATCCAAGTACTCGAAGGTTTGGAGGCCGTTCGCAAGCGTCCGGCGATGTACATCGGCGACATTGGCGAGAAAGGCCTGCACCATTTGGTCTATGAAACGGTGGATAACTCCATCGACGAAGCCTTGGCCGGCTATTGCACCCACATCGAAGTGACGATTTGCAAGGACGGTTCCATCGTAGTGCAGGACAACGGTCGCGGCATTCCCGTCGACATCCACGAAAAAGAGGGCGTGAGTGCGCTGCAAGTGGTGATGACGGTGCTGCATGCCGGCGGTAAGTTCGACAAGGGTTCGTACAAAGTGTCCGGCGGTCTGCACGGTGTGGGCGTTTCGTGCGTGAACGCACTCTCCACCCACATGCTTTCGCAGGTGTTTCGTGATGGAAAAATCTATCAGCAGGAATATGAAAAGGGACATCCCCTCTATCCTGTGAAGGTGGTCGGCGAAACTTCGCTGCGAGGTACGCGCCAACAGTTCTGGCCCGACCCCGAAATTTTCACCACAACGGAATATAAATATGACATCCTCGCCAACCGCCTTCGCGAATTGGCCTTCTTGAATGCCGGACTCACCATTACTTTGACCGACGAACGCGAGGAGGACGAACAAGGCAACCCGCGCCGCGAAGTTTTTTTCTCGGAGAGTGGACTGCGAGAGTTCGTGCGCTACCAAGATTCCATGCGCACGCCGCTCATTCCCGACGTGATTTACATCAATACCGAGAAGGAAGGCATCCCGGTGGAGGTGGCTATTGTCTACAATACGAGCTACAGTGAGAACCTTCACTCGTATGTAAACAACATCAATACGATAGAAGGCGGCACACACCTCGCGGGTTTCCGCGCCGCAGTGACACGTGTGCTCAAAAATACGCCGAAGACACCGCACAGAAGCAGATCGAGAAAGCAAAGATCGAAATCACCGGCGAAGACTTCCGCGAAGGACTCACCGCAGTTATCAGTGTCAAGGTCTCGGAGCCCCAGTTTGAGGGACAAACCAAGACAAAACTCGGCAACAGCGAAGTAATGGGCGCTGTGAACCAGGCTGTCGGCGAAGCTTTGACCAACTATCTCGAAGAGCATCCCAAAGAAGCGAAGCTCATTGTGGACAAAGTGATTCTTGCCGCCACGGCGCGTGTCGCCGCCCGCAAGGCTCGCGAGACGGTTCAGCGCAAGAATCCGATGGCGGGCGGTGGACTTCCCGGCAAACTCGCCGACTGTTCGAGCCGCGTGCCCGAGGAGTGCGAACTCTTCCTCGTCGAGGGTGATTCGGCCGGCGGTTCTGCCAAGCAAGGTCGCAGCCGTGCCACACAAGCCATCCTGCCTTTGCGCGGTAAGATCCTCAATGTGGAGAAAGCCATGTGGCACAAAGCCTTTGAAAGCGACGAGGTGAACAACATTATCCAGGCGCTGGGCATCCGTTTCGGGGTGCAAAAAGAAGGCGAGAGCGGAGAAGTGGACTCGAAAGAGGCCAATATCGACAAATTGCGCTACCACAAAATTGTGATCATGGCCGATGCCGATGTCGACGGACAGCACATTGCCACGCTCATCATGACGCTTTTCTATCGTTACTTCCCGCAAGTGATTCGAGAAAACCATTTGTACATCGCCATGCCCCCGCTTTACCGTTGCCGCAAGGGCAAAGTGGAAGAATATTGCTACAACGATCGCGAAAAGGACGAATTCATCGCGCAATATGGCGATCCTACGAAGGGAGAAAACTCCATTACACTGCAACGCTACAAAGGTCTCGGTGAGATGAACCCCACCCAATTGTGGGACACCACCATGAATCCCGAGACACGTATGCTGAAACTCGTGACCATTGAGAACGCCGCCGAAGCCGACCACGTCTTTTCGATGCTAATGGGCGACGATGTGGAGCCGCGCCGCGATTTCATCGAGCGCAACGCCAAGTATGCCACCATCGATGCTTAATGTTTCCGGCGACAACGACCGACTTGCGAGTCGGAAGTGACGCGTCACAAAAAATTCCCCTGCACCATTCGATTGAGTGCAGGGGGATTTTTTTGTGTCCTTGCGGACGAAAGCGGACAACAAGCGGGAAAGCCCGAACGCTCATCCGCAAAAAAAGAGATCGTGCGATGAAATCAATAGACTTTCGCGCGTTGATTGATGGTGAAGGAGAAACGATTGTTGTCACATTCGCCCGTTATCTGGATGGAGCGCGGGGCAATCGACGAATTGCGGAGCACATTCACGTCGATGTGGCGTCCCAAATCAGAAACTCGCAGAATGAGCCACTCGTTACTGTAGATTTCACGCCGGGTGTCGAGGTCGAATCCACGCGGAGCCGCTCTTTATTGTTGGGGGACTGGAGTTTCGGGTTGACAGCTTCGACAAATTTCCACTCTTTGGTCATCTGTTTTCCCTGTGTCGGGCGGACCGAAATTTGTTGAGTGCCCGATTCCCAGTCGAATGTCAGTTCCGACGGATCAGCTTGCGGAACGTTGTTGGACTCATCGTCCTCCTTGTTGCACGAAATCATCGAAACGCCGGTCATCACCAGCATGACCGTGAGCATAAGTTGGAAAATCTTCTTCATGTGTGCGTATATAGTGCTAAACTTCCACCGGTGGAGATTCCATCGGTTTCGGCAAAGATAGAAAAACAAATCGATACGTTGTGGAGCAACCGGCATTTTTCTTCCAAAAATACCTACATGTGGTGAGGGAATCGGCAAGTTGGGTGGAAAAATGAAAGAATAGCGCAGTGTCCTCTCGGCGTTTTTCCGTGCGGCGGGCGAATCAGCATGTGTGCACGGGAAGCCCCATTTCATCGCCCCGTGCCGGCTCTACGTAGTGCCCCGCAGCCGGGCGTTGCGCCCCGTTTCGTAGTGTCCCGTGCCCGATTCAAATGCCCGCGCCCCCGTCGAAATCGGTGCCCAGGGTGACTTGCTCTGCAAAACGCGCGAGTGCGGCGGCACCGAGTGCGTCACCCAGACGTTACCCCCGATCACCGTGTCGTGCCCCACCGTGATGCGCCCCAGCACACTCGCGTTGCTGTAGATCACCACGCCATCTTCTATGATCGGGTGGCGGGGCAGATTCAGCAAAGTGCCGTCGTCGGCGGTTTTGAAGCTGCGCGCGCCGAGCGTCACTCCCTGGTAGAGTCGAACTCCGCGGCCGATGATGCAAGTTGCCCCGATGACGACACCCGTGCCGTGGTCGATGGCAAATTCAGGTCCGATTTCCGCGCCGGGATGAATGTCGATTCCGGTGCGTGCATGTGCCAATTCGCTGATAATGCGCGGAACGATCGGCACCCCCGCGCGATGCAAAACATGCGCCATGCGGTAATGCACGATCGCCTGTACAGAAGGGTAGCACAAGATCACTTCGGTGTGGCTCGCCGCCGCGGGGGTCTCCATTATATATGGCGCGCACGTCGAGTCCGAGCGTGTTTCTCAGTGCAGGAATGGCCTGCATGAATTGCTGCGTGAGCGCTTTGGCGCAACACGTCTCGCCCACCACGCAGCGGGCGGCTTCAATTTGGCGATAGAGGATGCGCGAGAGTTGAGACAAGCATTCGAGGGTGGGGCGGGCGGTGAAAAATCCCGGAAACACGAGATCGCGGAAGAGCGCCACGGCTTCTTCGATGCGCGCCGGTTGGATATCGTCGGCCTCACCCTGCGGAATGTTCGGGTCGGGCGTGGCCAATTGTGCACTCAAGTGGGCAATTTCTTCGGGGGAAAGCGCGGTTTGCATGGGCAGAGCGATGAAAAAACGTGGTGTTAAGCAGAATTAGGAAACGCGCACGCCCCTTTATTTCGTACACAAGGTAAATTTGTCGTCAGTGCATGGGGCGCGCACGACAAAGTTACGCATTCCGTCGCAATGTACCCCTGCCTTCGCTTACTAATCTCCCCAATCTTCCCAACAATGTCCAAGATCTATAGCTCACAATTAGAATTAGTGGGACACACCCCCCTCGTCGAAGTGCAACGTGTGGCCGCTCGTCGCTCACTCCGTGCGCGTCTGCTCGTGAAACTCGAGAGTTACAATCCTGCCGGTTCCGTCAAAGATCGTACCGCCCTGGCCATGATCGAAGCGGCCGAGCGCGACGGCATTTTGCGCCCCGGCAGCACGATCGTCGAAGCCACGAGCGGTAACACCGGCGTGGGTTTGGCCTTTGCCGCCGCCGTGAAAGGCTATGCCGTGGTGATCGTCATGCCCGAAACCATGAGTGTGGAGCGCCGCCGCCTCGTGGCGGCCTATGGTGCCCGCCTTGAACTCACGCCCGGTGCCGAAGGCATGAAAGGCGCCCTGGCGCGTGCCGAAACGCTGCGCGCCTCCATCGACGGCGCAGTCACCCTCGGCCAGTTTGTCAACCCCGCCAATCCCGCCGTGCACGCCGCTACCACCGGCGAAGAAGTGTGGAACGACACCGAAGGCGGCGTCGATGTCTTCGTGGCCGGTGTCGGTACGGGCGGCACCGTGAGCGGTGTGGGCAAAGCCCTCAAGGCCCACCGCCCCGAGGTGGAGATTGTGGCCGTAGAACCCGATGCCTCGCCCGTGTTGAGCGGAGGGACGGCCGCCCCCCACAAGATTCAGGGCATCGGTGCCGGTTTTGTGCCGGAAACCTACGACGGCAACGTGGTCGACCGTATTTTGCGCGTCACCAACGAAGAAGCCATCGCCGCCACGCGCGAGTTGGCCGCGGTCGAGGGCATGCTCTGCGGCATCTCGTCGGGAGCCGCTTTCAGCGCCGCCCTCCGATTGGCCGCCGATGAGGCCTATGCCGGCAAAACCATCGTGGCGCTGCTTCCCGACACGGGTGAGCGCTACCTTTCCACCGGTGTTTTCGATTGATCTGCGCCGGCAGCATCGTACAGCACGCAGCGGCGTGGAAAAAAACGGGGGAGATAAAGGCAAAAAATCCCCCGTTTCTCGATGAAATCGCCCAATTTTTGAGTATTTCGCGGGAAACCTCACCCGCTTCCTCCGTTGCTGCGTGCCGTGCACACCTATTTTAATAAGGCGTCTCCCCGCTCCGAGTGCTCATTGTGGGACATGCACCCGCCGACTTCGGAGCGCCCAACGAAAGGTCGCAGGCGAAATGAACAAGCCGGCAATGCGGCTTACAGTTCACGCCCAAAGAAATAAAAATGCTTGTCATTTCGTCGGGAAAGACGTACTTTTGTAGCCATATCTCCTCTAAATTAGTCACGACATGAAGAAAATGATATTCACCTTGGCCTTCGCCGCCTTGGCACTCGGTGCTTCCGCTCAGCAATATGTGGTGAAAGGCAAAGCCGCCGCCGGTCAGTCCACGGTCTACTACCGCAATCTCCAGTCGAATCAGGTGGATTCGGTGAAAGTGGGCAAGGACGGCACCTTCACCTTGCAGGGCGATGCCCACAATCAGCCCTTCCTTCAGCTCGCCAATAGCCGCGATTTCAACGAATCGATCGTGGCCGTGCTCGATGGCACGGTGAGCGTAGACCTGCCCACCGCCACGGTGAGCGGCACCACGGAGAACACGTTGCTCAACAGCAGCCAATCGGTGCTGGCTAAGCAGGTTCCCGGTGTGATGTCGCTCGTGAGTCAACTCAAAAAGCTGCTCGCCGAAGGTAAAGCCGGCACGCCCGAGTTCAACGCCCTCGAAGCGCAATACGAAAAGACGGTGGGCGAAATGGGCGCCCTGGTCAAAAAGAGCATCGCCGAGCATCCGCAGTCGACGGCCAACGCGCCGCTGTTCTACCTCTACGGTAGTTTGCTTGACGAGGACGAGATTCAGAAACTCATCGCGAGCAACGCCGCTTGCTTCTCCACGCCGCTGCTCAAACCTCTCGTAGATCAGTTCACGCGTCGCGCCGAAGCGATGAAACTGCATCAGCCCGGCAGCCAATTCAAGGACATTGCCCTCCAAACTCCGCAGGGTGCCACCAAGCGCCTCTCCGATTATTGCGGCAAAGGCAACTACGTGCTCGTGGACTTCTGGGCTTCGTGGTGCGGACCTTGCCGTGCGGAAATGCCCAACGTGAAGAAGGCCTACGAAAAGTACCACGGCAAGGGCTTTGAAATTGTGGGCGTTTCGCTCGACAACGACAAGGCTGCCTGGACGGGCGCCATCCAGCGCATGAACCTCCCCTGGATTCACCTCTCGGATCTGAAAGGTTGGCAGAGCGAGGCCGCTGCGCTCTACGGCATCAGCTCGATTCCCGCCACGATGCTCGTTGATCCCCAAGGCAAGATCGTGGAATTCGGTTTGCGCGGCGAACAGCTCGAAGTCAAATTGGCCGAACTCTATGCCAACGCCCCCGATGTGCAGACCGCTGCGCCCGACGCCGTGACCGGCGCCACGAAGGTGGAGCACCCCGCCGGCAAGGCTCGCCCCGGAAAGCGCGTTCGCAAATAACTCCTCGTTCGACATTTCGTCGACTCCGTTCCGCTCCGTCACCGACTGACGGGGTGAACGGCCGACGAAATGTGGACGATCCCTCTCAATGGTGGTCGGAATAGCCGGCCACCTTGTTTCATCTTAGTAATCTCCCACATGAAACGCATCCTATTTCTCTTCTTCTCCTTTGTGCTGCTGGGCGTGATGGCCGTGCAAGCGCAGGTCACGTTCAGTGTCTCCACCAAACGCGTCAGCCCCACGGAGATAGACGTGGTGTTCACCGGTCGCATCGCGCCCGGTTGGCACGTCTACGGCACGGGCATTGCGCCCGGCGGCCCCACGGCGGCCACTTTCGGCACCGATGTGCTCAAAGGCGCCAAACTCAAGGGCGCTCTCCGCGCCGGTGCGGGATTGAAGCACAAGCAAGACCCGATTTTCGACATGCCCGTGACCTTTTTCGAAGGCTCGGCCCAGTTTACCCAACGCATCGAGCTGACCGACAAGCAATATGAGGTGAAGGGCTATCTGAAGTACGGCGCTTGCAACGACGAAAACTGCTTGCCGCCCACCACGGTGGAGATGAGTGCGAAGGGAAAGGACGGTCCTGAGAAAGCGCTTGCGGACAATGCTGCCCCAACGTCCGAGAACCAAGCCGGCACCCCGACGGCCGACAACAATGCGCAGGCACTTGCCGCCGCTCTTCCGGGCGATCCGGGCGCGACGACCGACAGTGTCGACACGGCAATAGGCGCGACGGCACCGGCAAAGCCCAGGTGGCTGCGCTCGACAGCGCAACCATCCGCCAACTCTGGAGCCCGGTGACGGACCAACTCCGTGCGCTCGGCGAAGACCACGGCGCCGCCGGCAAGAGTCTGCTCATTGTCTTCGGTTTGGGCTTCCTCGGCGGACTCTTGGCCCTGGTTACACCTTGCGTGTGGCCCATCATCCCGATGACGGTGAGCTTCTTTCTCAAACGCAACAGCGACCGCGCGAAAGGGGTGCGCGATGCGCTGACCTATGGTGCGTCGATTGTTGTGATTTATGTCCTGCTCGGTCTCGTGATCACCACGGTATTCGGTGCTTCGGCCCTCAATGACCTGTCGACCAACGCAATTTTCAACATCGCCTTCTTCTTGATGTTGGTGCTCTTCGGGGCTTCGTTTCTCGGCGGCTTCGAAATCCAACTGCCGACTTCGTGGGGCAATGCGATCGACACCAAGGCTTCGAACACCACGGGCCTGTTGAGCATCTTCCTCATGGCCTTCACGCTCGCGCTGGTGAGCTTCTCGTGCACCGGCCCCATCATCGGTTTCTTGCTGGTGGAAGTTTCCACTTCGGGCGGCGGCCATCTGGCGCCCACCGTGGGGATGCTGGGCTTTGCCGTCGCTTTGGCCCTGCCTTTCACGCTCTTTGCCCTCTTCCCGTCGCTGCTGAAGAAAACTACCCGCGGCGGTTCGTGGATGAACAAGGTGAAAGTCACGCTCGGTTTCGTAGAATTGGCCTTCGCGCTGAAGTTCTTCTCCGTGGCCGACCTGGCTTATGGCTGGCATCTGCTGGATCGCGAGGTGTTCTTGGCCTTGTGGATCGCACTCTTCGCCTTGCTCGCGGCGTATCTGTTCGGTTGGGTGAAATTCCCTCACGACGATGCGGACGAACGCAGCACTTCTGTGCCGGCTTTCTTCGTGGGCATTGCTTCTCTGGCCTTTGCCATCTACATGGTGCCGGGATTGTGGGGCGCCCCTGTGAAAGCGGTGAGTGCTTTTGCCCCGCCGATGCACACACAAGACTTTAATCTCAACCCGCACACCGCGGTGGAACCGAAATTCAAGGACTTCGAAGCCGGAATGGCCTACGCCCGCAGCGTGGGCAAGCCGGTGATGATCGATTTCACGGGCTTCGGTTGTGTGAACTGCCGCAAGATGGAAGCCGCAGTGTGGACCGACAACAAAGTGCGCAGCTTGATCGACAAAGATTATGTGCTGATTTCGCTCTATGTGGACGACAAGACGCCGCTTCCCACGCCCATCGAGGTGCAAGAGAACGGCAAAACCACGAAACTCCGCACGGTGGGCGATCGTTGGGAGCTACTTGCAGCGCACGAAGTTCGGCGCCAATGCCCAGCCGTTCTACGTTCTGCTCGACGGCAAGGGCAATCCGCTCACGGCCAGCCGCAGTTACAACGAGAACGTGGGCGAGTATGTGAAATTCTTGGAGACGGGACTGCAAACCTTTGCCACGCGCAAATAAATAGTGCCGCGTCTCACCACAACCGATGGGTGCTCCGAATCAAAGGTTCGGAGCACTCATTATATATATAGGCGTCATCTCAATCAATAAGGGGGCGCATCTCGAAAAATAGTCGTATCTTTGCTTCAAATCAGCAAATCATCACTCATGAGTTTACAATGCGGCATCGTCGGCCTCCCCAATGTGGGCAAATCGACGCTCTTCAACTGTCTGAGCAACGCCAAGGCACAGAGTGCCAACTTCCCCTTTTGCACCATCGAACCCAATGTGGGCGTCATAACTGTGCCCGATGAGCGCCTTTCGGCGTTGGCCGCGCTGGTGAAAACCAATAAAATCATTCCCACCACGGTAGAAATCGTCGACATCGCTGGCTTGGTGAAGGGCGCCTCGAAGGGTGAGGGGCTTGGCAACCAGTTTCTCGGCAATATCCGCGAGACCGACGCCATTATCCACGTGTTGCGCTGTTTCGACGACGGCAATGTGGTGCATGTCGACGGAAGTGTGGATCCGGTTCGCGACAAAGAAATCATCGACACCGAGTTGCAGCTCAAAGACCTCGAGACTGTGGAGAATCGCATCAAGCGTGTGGAGAAAATCGCGCAAGTGGGCAATGATAAGAACGCAAAGTTGGAATACACCGTGCTCACCGCCATTCGCGAAGCCCTGCTTGAGGGAAAGAACGCCCGCAGTGTCGTTTTCGAATCGAAGGACGAACAAGCGGCGGCGCGCAACCTTTTCCTCTTAACCTCCAAGCCGGTGCTCTATGTCTGCAATGTCGACGAAGGATCGGCCGTGTCGGGCAATGAATATGTGGAGCGCGTGCGCGAAGCCGTGGCTCCCGAAGGCGCGGAAATCCTGGTTGTGGCTGCACAAACCGAAGCTGATATCGCAGAACTCGAGACTTTCGATGAGCGTCAGGAGTTTTTGAAGGACGTAGGCCTCGAGGAGAGCGGCGTCAACCGCTTGATTAAGGCAGCATATAAGCTGCTTGATCTGGAAACCTTCATAACGGCCGGCGAAATCGAGGTACGTGCGTGGACTTACAAGCGCGGTTGGAAAGCTCCCCAGTGCGCCGGTGTGATTCACACGGACTTCGAGAAAGGATTCATCCGCGCCCAAGTCATCAAATACGAAGACTTCATCAAGTATGGCAGCGAAAGCGCCGTGCGCGAGGCCGGTTTGCTCCACATCGAGGGCAAAGAATATGTAGTGCAGGACGGCGACATCATGCACTTCCTCTTCAACGTTTAATAAAAGCCCATCGCGTTTCGACGGCCCCGCGTTTTCGTCGGCCGTCGGGGCGCGATGAACTCCAATTCCTCCTCCCATGATCATTTGGAACCCCGATTTGATCGCATTTCAAATAGGAAGTCTCGCAATTCGCTGGTATTCCTTGTTCTGGACCATTGGTTTGGCCGCGGCCTACGTCATTGTTTGGCGCCTCTACCGCGAGCAGCGCATTCCGCAAGCCAAGTTCGATCCACTTTTCATCTATTGTTTCTTAGGCATCCTCATCGGTGCGCGCCTCGGCCACTGTTTGCTCTACGAACCCGGCTACTTTTTGTCGCACCCTCTCGAGATGATTCTGCCCATGCGCCAGGACGGTCTGGGACATTGGCATTTCACGGGCTATGCGGGCTTGGCTTCGCACGGGGGTACGGCCGGCCTGATGCTCGCCCTCTGGCTTTATGTGCGCAGCACCAAGGTTCGGCTATTTCGCGTGTTGGACAACATCGCCATCGCTACTCCTGTCACCGCAGGCTGCATCCGTTTGGGCAATCTCATGAACTCTGAGATCGTAGGAACCTACACGCACAGCGATTTTGGCTTCGTTTTCGCCCGTCTTGGCGAGACGCAGCCCAGACACCCCGCCCAATTGTATGAAGCCATCGCTTATTTGTGCTTCTGCTCATCGGTTGGCTCATATATCGCAGTCATCGTGAGAAAGTCGGGACCGGTTTCTTTTTTGGTCTCTGTCTCACGTTCATTTTTGTCTTCCGTTTCGGCGTAGAGTTCTTCAAAGAGGTGCAAGAGCCCTGGGAACTCCACATGCAAGGCTTGATTGGCATCAATCAAGGGCAGTTGCTTTCCATTCCCTTCATTCTGATCGGGCTTTATTGCATGTTTGGCGGAAAACTCCCCGCGTCTTGGTACGATCGTAGCGGTCGTTACTACGAAGACGAGGAGGATACGACCATAAAATGAACCTTTCCCAACAAACTCCCCATATTTTTCTATCACTCATGAAACAAACCCTCACTGTCTCCGTGGCAGCCCTCGGCCTCCTCGTGCTGAGTTCGTGCAGCGGGAAGCTTGGATCGCTTTCTGCCGACAATTTCACCGTCACCCCCTCGCCTCTCGAAGTGGTAGGCGACGGAGTTCCGGCCACTATCAACGGACGTTTTCCTGAAAAGTACATGAAGAAAAAGGCCGTCGTCACCGTTGTGCCCGAATTACGCTATGCCGGCACGCGCACGGTGGGACAAAGTGCCACTTTCCAGGGAGAAAACGTGGTGGGCAACGACCAAACCATCGCCTACAAGGTGGGTGGCAACTATGTGATGCGCACGAATTTCCCATACACTCCCGCCATGGATCGCAGCGAGCTCTATCTGACCTTCGATGCCCGCATCGGCAACAAGCGTGTCGCCATTCCCGAGGTGAAAGTGGCCGACGGTGTGCTCGCCACCTCGCAACTGGTCTACCGCACCCTCGCATCCGCCTCGACCGCTACGGCAGCCGACGGCTATCAGCAGCAGATCAGCCGCAGACAAGACGCACAAATCAAATATCTCATCAACCAAGCCAAAGTGCGCACCAGCGAAATCAATCGCACCTCGGTGCAAGACTTCGTGAAAATGCTGCGCGAGATCAAAGCCGACCGCAAGAATCTGGCGCTCGACAACATCGAAGTGGCAGCTTACGCCTCGCCCGACGGCTCTCTGGGCTTCAATAAAGAACTGGCTGAGCACCGTCGCAACACGGCCGAGCAATATGTGAACGGACAACTGCGCAAAAATAAACTCGGCACCAACGTCGACACGAAATACACCGCCGAAGACTGGGAAGGCTTCAAAGAACTTGTGCAACAAAGCAACATTCAGGACAAAGAAGCCATCATTCGTGTGCTTTCGCTCTACCAAGATCCCGAAGAACGCGAGCAACAGATTCGCAACATCTCGACAGCCTTCACCGAACTGGCCAATGAAGTGCTGCCCGAACTGCGCCGCGCGCGTTTGGCCATCAATTATCGGGTGGTGGGTCGCACCGACGACGAGATTCGCGAGCAGTATATGAACGACCCCTCCAAGCTTTCGATCGAAGAAGTGCTGTATGCCGCCACGCTCACCCAGAATCCCGACGAACGCAAGGCCATTTTCGAAAAGGCCGTGCGTCTCTATCCGAACGACAAGCGTGCGCACAACGGTTTGGCCCAAATTGCCTACGCCAAGGGAGACATGGAGACCGCCAAGGCCGAATTGGCCCAAGCCGCCGAGCTCCCCGAAGCAAATGCCAACGCCGCACTCATTGCCGTGCGCGAACATCATCTCGATCAAGCCGAATCACTGCTCGGAAAGGCCCTGACGGCGTCTAATTACAACGAAGTGCTCGGCAATCTCCAGGTGGCTCGCGGCAATTTCGTACAGGCTGCGCAGACACTTAAGGGGGTCAACACCAATACCGCCGCCCTCGCTCAGATCCTCACCAAGGACTATGTTTCAGCCCGCCAGACCCTCATGGCCGTTCCGCATCGCGATGCGATGACGGCCTATTTGGCTGCCATCGTCAGCGCCCGCACCGGCGATGTCAAGGGCGCAGCGCAAGCACTGGCCGGAGCCATTGCCGCCGACCGCTCTCTTGCCGGACTGGCCCAGACCGATCTCGAATTGGGCAAGGTGCTTGCGGCACATCCCGAGCTGGTGAAATAAACTCGGCGCCGACTTTTCGATACTTCTCCCCCTAAGCACGACAGGAACGCCGCATTGTCTGCGTTCCTGTCGTTTTTTTCAGTCCATTTCCCACATGAATTTCCGTTTTCTCCTCTCGTTCCTCCTTCCGTCAGCCTTGCTGCTTTCGTGCGGCCCCGACAAACACACGGCTCGCCTGTCGGGGCAAATCAAAGGTGTGGACCAGGCCGCGATCATCGCCTATGCTCCTGCGGAAAGCCCCGCCGACGGGGGCGCGACCGACAGCATTCATCTGTCGCGTGGCGCCTTCAGCTACGATCGTCCCACCCAAGCGCCGTTGCTCCTCACTTTGGTGTATCCCAACTACTCCACGCTCACGCTTATTGCGGAGCCCGGTGAGGAAGTGCACCTGTCGGGCGAGGCCAATCGGTTGAAAGAGGTGGAAATCTCAGGCGGCGAGGAAAACGAGCTCTTGCAGGGTTTCCGTGACGGCAACCACGGTCGTTCGGAAGCCGACATCCGCCGCAAGGCCGAAGCCTTCATCCGTTCGCACCCCACGCGATTGGCAGCCGTTGCCGTGTTTCTCGACATTTTTGCCGCGTCGGAGCATCCACGCTACCGTCCCGACGGTGAATTGCTCGAACTGCTCGTCAAGTCGCAACCCGACAATGCACAATTGAAGCAGATTGCGGCGAACCTGCGACCGGTGTTTGCCGTTGCCGAGGGCGCCCCGCTGCCGAAGTTCTCCGAGCGCACACTTACCGGCGGCAACATCACGAGCGAAATGCTCAAAGGGCACGCAGCACTCATCGTGTTCAGCGGTTCGTGGGACGGCAATAACTTCCGCTTTGTACCCACAGTCAACCGCCTTCGTCGCCGTTTCGGTGCACGACTCTCGGTGGTCAATGTGCTGCTGGACACCAACGCCGAACAAGCCCGTGATCGCGCGCAGCGCGATTCGCTCACCAATGCCATTTATGCGACGGGCGAATATGAAAGTGCCCTGGCTCGCAAGTTGGGCGTGCGCTACGTGCCGGGTTGTCTGCTCATTGACGCTACGGGCACGGTGGTGGCGCGTGACATCGATCCCGAACGGCTGGAGCAAGCCGTGGAGAAGGTGGTGCGCTGAGGCTGACAAATTCGCGTATGTTGTCCGTGCGCCGACGGCGCTTCCGCGTTGCTTTCCGTCGGCCCCGAGCTTGCTCCAATGGGGCATGACGAATCAGTCGGGCCGCCCTCGATGTTGTGGGTGTAGCCACCTAATCAGCCACGGGAATCCGCCGCCGTCGTGCGCAGCGTTCCGATAAAGACCGGTCCGCTCTTTTCCTTCAGAGGAAGAGGGCGGACCTATATTTTTTTGCCTGCGCGATCGTCGCACGGGGACGGGTTGTGCGCACTATGTATGCCACACAATCTGGAGAAAGCCCCGCGTTTGCCGTGATTTTCTCCGCATTTTCCGACAAAAGCTCCCTGCTTTTTGCTCCTTCTCGCCCGTTTTCATTCGGCTCCTCTCTCGCGGCTGCCAGTCATTTCGCCGATGGCGGGCAAGTGCTGCCGATGGTCAAGGCTAAGTAGGGTGATCAGGCCGGCTATCGCGCTGTTTGCTGAAAGTGCGCTCGGACGTTGTGGCAAATGCGGGCCGGAGTGTCGGCGCCATTGGGCGAACACGGTGATGAGGGAGGATGCCGGCGGTGTAGTGTTGCGCGGAGGTGGAATAGGGTAGGGAGCCATTCGCCGAGCGAAAGCCTTGTGACGACGCGTAGGAGCACAAAAAAGCCGGCAGACGCAAGGTTTACGTCTGCCGGCATGAAGATGTGCAGTGCAGGGCGGTGCGAAACCGCGCGGGCCGCGAAGTAAGGCTAATTGCGACGCCGCGTGTGTGCGGCTTCTCCGCCTGCTATCAGTTTTTGAACCATTTCACCGCTTCGTTTTTCCCATCGTTGCGCACGAGCTGCACGAGGTAGGTTCCCTTTTGCAGCGTGGCGGTGGAGAAGACCACGCGGTTGGATCCGTTGAGCGGGAGATCGAAGAGGTGGGCACCGCGCAAATCGACCACCGAGGCGGAGCGATAAGCGGTGAGTGCGCCACTGAGTGTTGCAGTTTCAGCGCCGGGCACGCTGGTGACGCGAAGCACCGGCTGTTGCGCGAAAGGGCGATTAGCGACCCCGGTATAGAGTTTTCCCAACCCCGAGAAGCGGAGGGTATAGCTCACCACTTTGTCGGTGGGTACCTTATATTTGTCCAAAGTCAAAGCCGGGCCACAGCTACCACTGCCGACACCTTGCTGGAAGAAGTCGAAGTGGGCGGTGTTGAACTTCGAAGGAGCGAGTTCCCAATCGTGTTCCACGTTCACGAGATCGTGATCGTCGTAGGGCAGAACGGAGAATTCAACCTGTCCTTCGGTGGAAACGAGTACGCCGTTGCCTTCTGCATCGGTCAGACGGAGATCGCGGAGCCCCATGCGGTTGCCGCAAGTTTGGGTGCGGGCGTAGTGGGTGAGATTGCTGTCGACGCGCTGCACGTAGTGGCCGAAGAACGAACCTTCGCAGCGATCGGAGTAGTTTTCGCGGGGACCGCGCGCCGTATAATCCATGAGCGCGAAGCGACTGTCGAAGCCCATGCTTATGCCGAGGCGGCGCAGTTGACCTTTATTTTGCGCTTGTGTGGGATCGAGCGACACGTTGAGCACCACATTACCATCGGCGTGGATGGTATAGGTGAGCGTGTTGGGCACAAGGGCTTGGCGCGTTGCCGTCACCGTGTAGGTGCGTCCGCCGTCGGTCGTCTTGATCGTGGGTACAGCGTCCTGGTTGTTGCTGTCGGCTATGCGATAGCGCCACTCAAGGGTGTTGTAAGGCTTGCTGGTGTAGGGCGCTTCGTTCTCGATCCAGCGGAAGTTGTCGTAAACGGGGCCCTTGCCGTAGGCAATAACGGGTTGATCGTTGTACTTCCATTCGACGAGTTGCGAAGTCGTCGTGTTGAAGGTCATCGAAACGAGGCTGTTGGAGATCGTAGCAAGGTTGCCTACTTTCTTCAACTTGAGGACGGGCGCATCGGTCTTGGGCGTAAGGGCGGGCAAGGCGGTGCGCTTGGCGAGTTCAAACTGCTCGGCTGCCATGACATAGCCGGCTTTTGCCCAAGGCTTGTCGCTCTTGAGACGGAGGTAGACGTTGAGGTGGTAGTCGTCGGCACCGTTCTCGGGCACATTGGTGGTCATGGTGAAGGGAAGCACGCGACGCGATGCGGCTGTGAGGGGCGGCAATTCGATGTTGCCCTTTCGACGACGACACCGTTCTTCAATACCTCGAAATCGAGGGTGAAGTCAGCGAGATTGATGAACGCATAATTGTTGCGCACGATCAGGCTCTTGCTGTTCTTGCCGTTGTTGAGCCCAAAGGTCACGTATTGGTACACCTTCTTGACGATGTCGAGTTTGGGAGTCCACTCGCGTTCGGAAGTGATCACGCCGTTGTTGACAAAGTTACCCTGGTGAGGTCCGGGGTAGTCGTAGCCGGTGGTCAATTGCTTGATGCCCTGTTTGAGCTTCTGGGGGTTGTAGATGCCTTGATCCACCCAGTCCCAAATGCAACCGCCGATGCCGAGTCTCGATTTTTCGATGATGTCCCAGTATTCGCGGAGGTAACCCACACTGTTGCCCATGGCGTGGTCATATTCGCACATGAAGAAGGGTTGGTCGCCTGCGTTGTTGTTGGCAAATCGCTGCACGTAGTTCAGGTCAGGGTACATTTTGGAGTGGAGGTCTGTGATGCCGTCGAGGTGACGGCCTGCATTGGTGGCTCCTTCGTAGTGAATGGGACGGGGGTCGAGGGCACGTGCTGCGTTGTGCGTGGCAATGAAGTTGTCGCCTGCGCCCGATTCGTTACCGAGCGACCAGAAAATGATGGAGGGGGTGGTTGCGATCGCGCTGCACCATGCGCACCGTACGGTCGATCATGGCGGGTTTCCAAGATTCTTGTCCGGAGATGACAGCCGTGTTGTAGCCGCCGTTTGCACCGTGATCGTTCCAGTTCTTGTGACATTCGAGGTCAGCTTCGTCCATGACGTAGAGGCCATAGTAGTCGAACATGGCGTTCATTTTGGCCTGACGGGGGTAGTGTGAGGTACGCACCGTGTTGACATTGGCCTGTTTCATGAGGGTAATGTCGTGCAACATGGTGGGCACGTCGATGGTGCGGCCGGTTTCGGGATGCGTGTCTTGGGTGTTCACCCCTTTGAAGAAGACGCGTGTGCCGTTGATGAGCACTTGTCCGTTGCGCATCTCGATGTTGCGGAATCCGTACTGGGTGTTGAAGGCCATTTCCTCCTTGCCACTGGCGTCTTTTTGACTGACAATGACGGAGTAGAGTTCGGGCGTTTCGGCCGTCCAGAGGCGGAGGTCATTGAGATTGTCGAAAGTGATGTCCACCTTCTTGCTCGTTTCGCCGGCAGCAAAGTCGACAGTTTTTTCGCTCTGCGCCACTTGTTGACCGTCGGGATCGAGCAGGGTGACTTCTACGCGCTTTTCGGCCGCCGTTTTGTCGCGGTTGTCGAGCTCGAGCTGCACATTGAGCGAACCGCTCTTGTAGCGTTTGGTCGCATTGAGGTTGGAGGTGATGTAGTGGTCGCGCACAAAGGTGCGGGGAGTGGCCACCAAATAGACGTCGCGGTGGATACCGCTCATGTGGAACACGTCTTGTCCTTCGAGATATGAGCCGTCTGTCCAACGGATCACTTGCACGCTGACATTGTTCTTGCCGGCGTGGAGCGCGGAAGTGACGTCAAATTCGGCATCGTTGTTGGCGCCTTGCGTGTAACCGATGTATTTTCCGTTGACCCACACGTAGGCACCACTATAAATACCATCGAAGTGGAGGAACACGCGCTTGCCGTCCCAGTTGGCGGGAAGATCGAAGTCGCGGCGGTAGCTTCCCACGGGATTGGGGTCTACTTTTCCGCGATATTCCTTGCGCAACTTAATGTAGGGAGGGTCATCTTCGAAAATGTAGTCCACATTTACGTAGACGGGCTTGTCATATCCCTTCATTTCCCAGCAAGAGGGCACGTCGATGTTGTCCCATGCTGCAGTGTTGTAGTCGTTCTTGACAAAAGCGGTGTCGCGTTTTGCGGCATCGGGTGCGTAGTGGAATTTCCAAGTTCCGTTGAGCGACTGCACTTCGGTGGAGTTCGGGTTGAGCCATGCCTGTTTGAAACGCGCATCGGCCTTCAAAGCGGCTGTGGTGGCGTAGGGCATGAACGTGGCATGTCCGTTTTCCTTGTTGATGGCGAAGATCGCTTCGTTTTGCCACTCCGTTTTGGGTTGCTCCACGCGCTTGTCTTGCCAATCCTTCACCTCGGTGAAGCGGAACTCCGAGTTGTCGTCAGTGCTATAGCCCACATAGATTTCGCCTTTTTCGTTCATACTGAGTAAATAGAAACCGTAGGCCTCAGAAATGATGCGGTACACACCATTCTTTCCCTGCACAGGTTCGAACACGAAACGCTGGTTGGGGTTGTTCTTGTTGGAATCCCATTGCAAAGGTTTGCGGGGCCCGTTGAGAGCCAAGTCCATGGCTTTCTTGTAATTGCTGTTGTAGATCAAGAACGCTCCGTCGCCTGCGTCGAGGAGTTGGAACACTTGCGAGGGCGCCGTGGGATCCGGTTTCGCACCTTCGTAGTTGCTGTTGTTGGAGGGCGAATCTCCATTGCTCAAATTGAGATTGTGCGCCACAGCCGTGATGGTATAGTGCTTATTGGCCACCGGTTGTGCAAGTGCAAGGACAGCACTCATACACCAGAGCAACAAGACAGACCAAAGCCGCCTGTGTCGAGAGTTGGTGAACTGTTTCATGATAGGAAAGTGAGAGATAAACTAAAAAATAGAGAGATGAAAATTTCAGATCATTCGAAGTAGAAGGTGAGCACCACCATATTGGGTGTAGCGCTCTGCAGGCTCTGGGTGAAAACCAGCTGCGAGGGATCGGTCAGGTCGGGGCGATTGCGCTGTAACGTGTTGTTTAATCCGAAACAGAACTTGAGTTCGGGTATCAACTTGAAGAAAGGCAGGTAAAAGTCGCAACCGAAACCCACTTCGACGAAGGTTTGCAGCGGCCGCGTGCGGATGTAGCTTCCTTTGGACGAGGTGAGATCATACATCATGTCGACTCCCCCGACCACGTAGGGACGAAAATTATTATAACGCGGAGCCGCCGCCTTGAGGAGGACGGGCAATGCAATATAAGTGGTTTTCATGTCCTGCGTCAGCTCCTGTTTGGTCGCCATGTTGCGGAACGTGAGGTGTTTCGACCCGAAATGCAGCGTGGGAGTGGCGCGCAGCGCGAAATTTCTCGTGAGTCGCCACTCGCCCAACACGCCTACAGAGAAGCCAAAGTTCTGTCTGTCGTTCTCGCCCACCCATTGCGCGCCGTCGGCCGTGTTGATGTAGCCGTTGTTGAGGAGCTTCAAACCCTGATCGTGCAGCCCGATTTGGAAACCATAGTGCCACGCGCGCTCATCGATGTAGGGTTTGTATTGCACAACGCGTTGTTGCGCGCCGCCCCGAAGGGTGGCGAAGCAAAGCAGGAGAAAGAGCAGCAAGCGAATGTGCATGTGGATAAAAATGAGGGGAATTTCGCAGCAGCGGAGGCCACTTTCGGGCGAAAGCGCCTACTCGTGGTGAGGATTCCGAGGTGAGTTTAGGGAATGCTCAGCCCCACCGATTCAATCCCCGTGATATTCTCGCGTTGCATCAAGTGCCGTACAGTGATACGTCCCTTTGCGCCTTTCGGTAATCGAAGGGTGACGAGCGGAAATGTGTAAGGGTGCAGCGAAATGCCGTGTGCGCGAAGTGCTCCGTCGTCGGCCGACAAATCGGCCACGAGGGTGTCGTTACGCACCATGAGTAGACTGTCGCGCATGCAGCGGGGCGGCCGCGGTTGTCCGATCGCCGTGAAATGACGTCGGGCGGCGGCGCGCGCTTGAGCCGCAGCATCGGGTACGGGAAGGGTCCATCGTTGGTGAACGACGAGCGTGATCGATCGAAAGGGATAAGCCTTGTCAGAAGATTTGCGCAGCATGACCGACAGCGGGTAGTCTTGTGTGGTCGGAAGACTGTCGACGGTAAAGACGTAGCCCGTTCCGCGTGTCCACCCGTTGGGATCCACCTGTGCGAATTGCAGATAAGCTTCCGCCTCTCTGCAGGCCACGAGGAGCAGTCCCGCGAGCAGCAACAAGCAGAGTCGCCGTGCAGGTCGGCACAGTCGTGTGCAAGCAGCAATCATCTGTTTCATTTCGTCGGGTTGTTGTCGGTGGTGTCAGAAGCCGGCCGGGTGTTGTCACGACGCGCACCTCCTTTGGCGTTGTCGTTGCGTGTCTCTGTCTCTCGGCCGTTTCTTCCGCGTTCGTTTCGGGCCCCGTTTCTTTCGCGGTTCCGGTCCTCGCCGCGGCGTGCCGGACGTTCGCGCCGATTGTTTGCCGTGCGCGCTGCAGTGGGTGCGGCATCGCGGTTCTCGTCTTTGGCGTTGGCGGTCGCCCCCTCTGGGCGAGGACGGCGTTTCTTCCGTTTTTTTGCCTTGTCGAAGCGCGTCAAATCGTCTTGCTCAGCCAGATCCACCACTTTTTTCTGTGCCGGTTGTTGGCCGTCGTCGAGCAGTTCGGGTTTGTTACCCTCGCGGTTCATTTCGATCACCTCCAAGGCCCGTTCGGCACTGATGGTGACAAGATTGGCTGCCATGCGTTTATCGGTCGAATAAGTGATCTGTCCGCTGAGAATGTCGGCCTTGAAATGGTAATACGTGCCGTCTGCCGTTTCGAGTTGCACATTGCGTTCAGGCAAACTCTTGTGCGCCTCATTATATACATCGAGTTCGTAGTTCAGGCAGCATTTGAGTTTTCCGCATTGCCCGGCCAGTTTCTGTGGATTGGGCGAAATGTCTTGTTGTCTGGCCGCTCCGGTCGACACCGTCTGGAAGTTTTTCATCCAGGTGGAGCAACAGAGTTCACGTCCGCAAGGGCCGATCCCGCCGATGCGTCCCGCTTCCTGTCGCGCCCCGATCTGTCGCATCTCGACGCGTACGTGAAAGGTGTCGGCTAGCACGCGAATCAGTTTGCGAAAGTCCACACGCGAATCGGCAATATAGTAGAATATCGCCTTGTTGCAGTCGCCTTGATACTCGACGTCGCCGATTTTCATGTCCAGCTCGAGCGATTTGGCAATTTGTCGGCTTTGGATCATCGTATCGTTCTCTCGGCTGCGCGCTTCTTGCCACTTTTCGAGGTCTGTGGTGCGCGCTTTTCGGTAGATGCGTTTGATCTCGCCGGAGTTTTTGGGTTGTGCCTTTTTCATTTGCAGTGGCACGAGCGATCCGGTGAGAGTAACGGTACCGATGTCGTGTCCGGGCGAGGCTTCCACGGCCACCACGTCTCCTTTTTGGAGATCGAGGTGATTGTCGTTGCGGAAATATCCTTTGCGCGTATTCTTAAATTGCACTTCCACCAGGTCGGAGAACTCGTCGTTGCCGGGGATGTCGCTGTTGTAGTCGAAGGTGTTGAGTTGATGTTTCGAGCACCCGCATCCGCAGGCCGAGAATCCGCGGAGTGCAGGGTCGGGAATGGTCGTTTGTGACATGTAGAAAAATATAGTGACGGCTTTCTCGACAGTGTGCAGCTGTCGACAGCCGGGAATGGAGTGGGGTGCGTCGTGCCGTATGGATACAATTCACCCTCATACGCAAAAGTATATTTTTCTGTCGGAAGTACCAAACGAATGGAGGGTTTTAGCAGTCCGTCCCCTTGTTTTGTCTCCGTCCTCGAAACTTCCACCGTCGCTTTCTCACCCATGTGACAAAAGTTGGGGACGATGCACAGAAAGTTCGCCGCTTTCGATTAGAAAACGGGAGTTTTCGTTCCACAGCCCGCACAGCGTACAGACAAAGGAGAGCGTCCCGCAGTGAATCTGGAGTACTCCGACGCGAAACTGGAGTGTCCCGATGCAAATCGGGAGGGTATCGACGGAAATCGGGAGTGAAACGATGTCACTCCGCGCAGCCCCGAAACGCAAACCGCCCCTCGCCGGGTAGACGAGGAGCGGTCTGAGCAAGCGGGGGACGAAAGCCGTCGACCGGCAGATAGGGTTTAGTGCTGTCCCGCCTTCGGTGTTTCGAGGAGTGGGAGAAGCGCGCCGTAGCCCTCGCGTTCCATGTCCGCTTTGGGGACGAAACGCAACGAGGCACTGTTGATGCAATAGCGCAGTCCACCGGTGGCTTTCGGTCCGTCGTTGAACACGTGGCCGAGGTGGGCACCGCCGAGTTTGCTGCGCACCTCTGTGCGGTGCATGCCGTGACTATTGTCGGTGAGGTTGTCGAGCAGATGCGGGTCGATGGGCTTCGAGAAGGCCGGCCATCCGCATCCCGATTCAAATTTGTCGGTCGAAAGGAAAAGCGGTTCTCCAGTGGTGATGTCAACATAGATGCCCGGCCGGAATTCCTTGTCGTAGGCATTTTGATGCGGGGGTTCGGTGGCCGCCTTTTGCGTCACGGCGTATTGCACGTCGGTGAGTCGTCGCCGCAGCTCTTCGTCCGTGGGTTTTCGGTAGGTGTTTTTTTGGAGCGCATCGGCATTGGCGCGTCGGGCTTCCTCGAAGAGCGCACTCGGCACATGGCAATAGCCGCCGGGATGCACGTCAAGATAGTCTTGGTGGTAGTCCTCAGCTGCATAGAAGTTGTGCAGTGGTTCGACCTCGACGGCCACCGGTCGCCCGATGGCGGCGGCCAATTTTGCTTTCTCGGCCACGAGCAGCGGGCGGAGTGCAGGATCAGTATAGTAGATGCCGGTGCGGTATTGCGGTCCCACGTCTCCGCCTTGGCGGTTCACGCTGGTCGGGTCGATTGTTCGGAAAAAGAGTTGGACCAAGAGCGTGAGGGGGAGCCGTTGCGGGTCATATTTTACCTCGACCGTTTCGGCAAATCCGGTTTGGTGTCCGCACACCTGTTCGTAGGTGGGATTTTCTACATGGCCGTTGGCATAACCCACGCGGGTGTCCAGTACGCCGTTGATTTGTTTGAAGAAATGCTCGGTGCCCCAGAAGCATCCTCCGGCAAAATAGAGAGTGGCCGTATCATTCATTGTGTTGGTGTTTTTGAGATTGTGTTGTGTGCGTGCGCAAGCCGTGAGCGTCAGCCCGAAGGCCAGCCCCAGTGCAGCGACGGCAACTAGGAGTCGGAAAGGAGTACGCATGGTTTGTATAATAGAGGGTTTGATTGAGCTGATGTTGAGTCGGAGCAGATGGCAAAACTCCCCGTGCGCCTTGTAGAGGAGGTGCATCGGGGAGTTCTGTGAGTGTTTGCATTGTCGAAACCGGTCTGCCTAACTTAGGCGGTCGGCCCATTGTGGGCGGAGGTCGGTTTCGTCGAGTGGTGCATCAGGCAACCGGCGTTTCTTGTTCGTCGGTGGTCTCCTCGCCGGCCGTGCGCCATTGGCGCCATGCCGCGAAGAGAAAACCGACAATCAGCAGCACGATGGCCGCATAAGCGATGTATTCGGTCGTCGTCACCGAGGTGGGGCGGAACGTAAGGACGATCTCATGGTGTCCGGCGGGAACGCGGAGGGCGCGCAACACATAGTTCACGCGGGCCACTTCCACCGGTTTGCCGTCGATGGTGGCCGTCCAGCCCGGATAGTAGATTTCGGAGAACACCGCCACACCGTCTTTGCTGTTGTCGCTCGTGTAGCGCAGTTCATTCGGCGCATAGTGCTTGAGCTCGATGCGGCCTTGTCCGTCGGTGGTGCCTTTGAGCAACGATTCGAACCGGGCATCGGCCACCGCTTGGTGTTTCAGATCGAGTTTTCCGAGTGCTTGGATCTCGGCATCGGCATTAGGCACGAACTTCACCTCGTTGACAAACCAAGCATTGCCGTTGGCGTGAGCATTTTGCAGGGCGATGTTGCCATTGCCGAGAATCACCCACTTCATGTTGAGCATGTTGAGCACCGGCGTCACCGAATCGGTGTTGAAGGTCGAGGCCACATACGCATTCAGTTGCTCCTGGCTGCGGATGCCGCGCGCGGCAAGTTGCGCACTGTCGGCTGCCGCCTGGGCATAAGCCTTTTGAGCAGCTTCGCCGAGGTGCTGGCATTCGTTGTCGAGATAGAAATTGATCAACTCCTGGTAGCGACGGAGTTTCGCGGCGTGATAGCCACCGATCGACTTGTGCCAGAAAGCCGTTTGGTTCGAAGTCTCGTTGAACGGGCTGCCACCGGAAAGATTCAGCACGCGGTAGTCGGGATCTTTGTCCTTCAAAATGAGCTGATCGGCGGGCGATTTGGCAAAGTTGCCTTGCATCGCTTCGGGTTCTTTGAAACTGTCGGTGTTGAGGTAGCGGCGATCAATGTTCACGAGGTCGCCAAGCGTGAGGACGAGGAGCACGCCCACCACAGCCGCCGAGGGAATGGCTTTCGGCCATTTGGCATAAGCGGCCACCAGCGCAAGGGCAATGAGCGAAAGGAAGAAAGCACGCCAAGCCGTGGCTGAGAGGATGGCCGCATGGAGCGAAAGGAGGGCACCCTTGTAGCCATTGATGAAATCGGCGGGTACACCGTATTGCTGCAGCTGGGCAAAGGCTTGGCTGTCGGCCGTCGAGAGGAGGTTCGAGGCATCGGGCACGAGGGCGTAGAACAGACTCACGCCGACGGTGAGCACCGCTGCCACACCGAGGGAGATTTTACCGCGTCGCGTTCCGAAAATCTTTTCCGGGTGGCGAATCACCTCAGCCAAGGCGAGCATGGCCAAGACAGGCATGGTGAATTCGGCAATCACCAGCGCCGACGACACGGTGCGGAACTTCGCATACATCGGCAGCACATCGATGAAGAAGTCAGTGGCTCCCATGAAGTTGTGTCCCCATGCGAAGAGGAAAGAGAGCAGGGTAGCCGCGGCGAGCGCCCACTTGAGCGGTCCGCGCACCAAGCCGAGGCCGAGCAGGAAGAGGAAGCAAATGATGGCTCCCACATAAACGGGACCCACCGTGAACGGTTGGTCACCCCAATACTGGTTGATGCCCGGGATATTGCCCGAACCGGTGGCCTGTTGCAACTGCGTGGCATATTGATAGAACTCATCGTAGCCTTTGAGCCCCTCCACGCCGTCGCGTTCGAGAATGCTGCTCGATCCGCCGCCTTTGAAGTCGGGCATCAAGAGCGTGAGCGTCTCGTCGATGCCATAGCTCCATTGGGTGATGTAGTCGCGCGCCAATCCGTCGGTGCCCTCCGCTTCGGGGGCTTCCTTCTGCTCGGCCGTTTTCGGTGCCGCGACGGTCAGTTCCGTCTTTCCGCGCATCGACTCTTTCGAATATTGCCACGTGTGGTAGAGGTTAGGCAGATTGACCGCTGCCGCCAGGAGCCCTCCCACCAGGAGTGCGCCGGTGGCTTTCGCCCAGCGGCCGAGGGTTTTGCTGCGCAAGGCCTCGATGCCGTAGGCCACCGCCACGAAGAGCATGACAAAGAGGAAATAGTAAGTCATCTGCAAGTGGTTGGCGGCAATTTGCAAGGCGGCAAAGAGCGCCGTGACGGTAGCTCCCCACAAGTATTTGCCGCGGTAGGCCAGCACCAATCCTGCGATGGTGGGCGGAATGAACCCGAGGGTATTCACCTTCCAGAGGTGACCGGCGGCGATGATGATGAGAAAATAGCTCGAGAAGGCCCATGCCGTCGCGCCGAATGCCGAGAGCAGCGGTTTGAAACGGAGCGCACGCATCAGCAGGTAGAACCCGAAGAGATAGAGGAAAAGGAACCCGAGCGGGCCGGAGGTGCAAAGCCGCACCACCGTCTCGACCACGCCCATCACCTTCGTCGAACCGTAGGTCGGCGAAATCTGATAAGTGGGCATTCCCGAGAAAATACTGTTTGTCCAACGGGAGCGTTCGCCCGTGGCCTCATGATAAGCGGTTTGTTCCTGTCCCTGTCCCATGCCGGCCACGGTGTCGTGGCCGCCCAATACGAGACCTTCGCTGATGGGCGTGGCAAAATAGGCGAAACTCACCAGCAGGAAACACAGCACAACCACGAGGTCGGGCCATGAGCGGCGAAGAAATTGTTTCATCTGATTAGTTACATGATTATTAATGGGCAAAGTTACACAATGTCGGGCGAAAAGCCGTATTTTTGTAGGCAAATCTCAATAAAAAAACTCCTCATGAAAATCGGAATCATCACGGCCATGCAAGTGGAGCATGACCAAATCGCGGCGCTGCTCACCGACAGCACTGCGATGGAGGCCGCCACGCCCGGTGCTCCCGCTGTGTTGTGCGGAAGCTTGGGTGTGCACACCATCGTGCTGGCCATGAGCGGCATCGGGAAAGTCAATGCAGCGCTCACTGCCGCCGCACTCATCGCGACGCATCGCCCCGAAGCGCTCATCAGCACGGGCTGTGCCGGCGGGCTCGCCCCCGAACCCAGTGTGATGGGTGTCGTGGCCGCCTCCTCCACTGTCTACCACGACGTGTGGTGCGGCGAGGGCAATGCCTACGGTCAGGTGCAAGGGCTGCCGGCTCGCTTCGAAGCCGACACACGTTTGCTGGAAGTGGCGCGCGCCTTGGCCGCCGATCCCACCGTGGACACCCCGGTATGTTGCGGCCTGACCTGCACCGGCGACAAGTTTATCACCGATCCCGACGAACTTTCGGCCGTGTGCCGTGCTTTCCCCGAAGCGCTGGCCGTCGACATGGAGAGCGCCGCCATCGCCCACACCTGCTATTTGCACCGCGTGCCCTTCTTGAGTTTTCGGGTCATCAGCGACACGCCGGGAGCCGAATCGCATTGGGAACAATATCAAGACTTTTGGGGCACGATGGCCAACCGTTCGTTTGGCATCACGCGCACATTCCTCTCGCGCATCCCCGCCACTTTTTGAAACAGCCACAGCATGAAGAAAATACCCTCCTTCACCGTCAACCACCTCACGCTGCGCCGTGGGGTGTATGTGAGTCGACAAGACCGCGTGGGCGATGAAATCGTCACCACCTTCGATGTGCGCATGAAAGCGCCCAACCGCGAACCGGCTTTGCACGTCAATGCCATTCACACCATGGAACACCTTGCCGCCACCTTCCTGCGCAATCATCCCGTTTGGGCCGACCGCGTGATCTATTGGGGCCCCATGGGTTGCCTGACGGGGAATTACTTGATTTTGAAAGGCGATCTCACGTCGAGCGAGATCGTGCCGCTGCTCATCGAAACCTTCGAATTCATTGTTTCGTTCGAGGGTGAGGTGCCCGGCGCCACAGCGCGCGATTGCGGCAACTTCCGGTTGATGGATCTGCCCATGGCGCAGTGGGAATCGCGCAAATATCTCGACGAAGTGTTGCGCTGCATCACCCCCGATCGCTTGCACTATCCGGATTGAACGTTTTTGCCTTCGCCTCGCGCGCGATCGCGCATCCATCGGTTTTCGAAAAAAGCCTTCACTTCTTCATCCACCTCCCGTAATTTATTTACGCAGAGTGCGTTAGGGGTGAAGGGTTTTGTCTTTTTCCTTCACCGTTTCGTTCACCTTTGTGTTCTCCATCGTTTTGTGCAATATCTCCTTTCCTAAGCATACGGAGCAGCGCCTGTGAAGCTCGGTGCCGAAGGTGAACCTTTTCGATGGAAAAGCCTTCACCCGTATCGGGTTGTGTGTGAATGAGATACGAAACTCGGTGAAGGAGTGAAGGCGAAAAATAAAAAAGTGCTGATGCGCGCGTAACGCGTGCGCGAGCGTCCGCATCAGTTCACTCCCTTCTCAAGTGCGTTTCGGTGCGTCGTGATGCTCGCGTTCGTCGTCGCGTCGCCCGACAAAAAAGCGAGATGCTCGTCGTGATGTCCCGCGTTTCGATGGAAAGGTCTCCTTGTTTTTCTCGTTTGCTCCCTCATCTTTCCTCCCCCTATTCTTCCTCTTCCATGCAAATTCTTCTTTCACCGGCCAAACAGATGCAGTGCGTCGCCGCGGTGACTTCGCCGTCGCAGAGCATCCCGCGCTTTCAAAGCGAGGCGCTCGACATCGCCACCCAATTGAGCCGTCGCAGCGGCGAAGAACTGGCCGCGCTTTTGCACACCACTCCGCGCATCGGCGCGCGTGCCGCACTCGACTACGCCGCTCTGTTGGCTCATCCCACCACTGCACCCGCCGTACTCACCTACGCCGGTATGGCCTATCGTCATCTCCACGCCGAAACCTTCGATGCCGCCGAGATGGACTACGCGCAAGGGCATTTGTGGATCACCTCCTTCCTCTACGGGCTCAATCGTCCGCTCGACGGCATCGCCTCCTATCGGTTGGAGGGCAGCGCACCGGCCCCCGACGGCGAGCAGTCGATTTTCGACTATTGGAAGTCTCGGCTCACCGACGTGCTCATCGACAGCGTTCGGGCCGACGACGGTGTGCTGCTCAACCTGGCCAGTGGCGAGATGAAGCGGCTTTCGACTGGACCCGCGTGACCCGCGAGGTGCACGTTGTCGCTCCGGAGTTTCGTGTGATGAAGGGCGAGCAACTCAAAACTGTGGTGGTCTATGCCAAGATGATGCGTGGGGCGATGGCTCGCTACGCCCTCACTCGGCGCCTGAGCACGCCGGAAGACTTGCTCGATTTCGAGTACGAGGGTTTTGCCCACCTGCCCGACGCAAAAATACCCTACCTCTGGGTGTGCGGCGCCTGATTCAGTCGAACAGCGTGCGCAACACGTCCGGACTGTTGAGTTCGGGCATGGCTGCGAGGTGCAAACGATAGTAGTCAATGAGCACGTCGAGAATGCGATTGCGTTGCGCGCGCGAAAAACGAAAGAGGTGCATCGTCGAAAAGTTCATGCGCAGCAGATTGGCGAACACACTCGCCTCCTCGCCCTCCAAAAGATGAGCGTGCATGGGGCGCACCGCCACAAATCGTCCGCCGATCAAATCGAAGTAGGGAAGTCCGGCCTGCGAAAGATCGGGGGCGATGCCGAGAAAACGGGTGAGTCGCATGAGAAACACCAGATGGAAGTTGGCAAAGTTTTGTTCGGCCGTGTCAAACCACTGCAAGGCGGCCTCCACAAAGTCGAAGATCGCCACATCGGCCTCCTCGCTGTGCACCACGTGCAAGAGCATTTCGGCCAGAAAGAGGACGACGGCAGTTTTGGCCGGTACGGTGTGGAGCGTGAGTCGGGGCAGTGCCACGCGCGCCGAGAGCGGTTTGCCGAGCTGTCCGGTTCGTGGGCGGTTCCACTCGATGTCGACCACCGCTAGCGGGGTGAAGAGGGTGTGGCGCACCGCCGCACGCGGCGAATGGGTGATGCGGACAATGAAGGAGACGCGACCCTGCGTGCGCGCAAGGGCTTCGACGATGAGGCGATCGTCGGCATAGCGCAGGGTGCGGAGCACTAAAATTCGGTCTTGGAGCAACATGAGGCGAATGTACGTCAGAAAAAGAAATTTGCCCGTTTTTGGCCTGTGAAATGGGGGGTTGAAGGAGAAAAATGCACTTTTCGCGCAAAAAAATGGCCGAAGAGTTTGGTGGTTGAGAAAAAAGCGCTACCTTTGCACTCGCAAACAGGGAACAACGGCACACCACAAGCGACGCTGTAAAGCCTTAAGCAAAATGGTCCCTTCGTCTATCGGTTAGGACGAGAGATTTTCATTCTCTAAAGAGGAGTTCGACTCTCCTAGGGACTACCAAAAATAATCGACTGTGGGGAGTTCGCAAGAATTCCCCGCTTTGTTTTAGAACACAATCCAGGTAACGTCTGAAGCAGCATCGTCGCGAGACGCCTATTTTCCTCCTGCTGAAGAGTGCCGGTAGTCAATTCTATATTTCTGAACAAACAAAATTCAATTCAAAATGGCAAATCACAAATCCTCTGTGAAAAGAATTCGTCAGACCGCCACTCGTCGCTTGCACAATCGCTACTATGCCAAGACGATGCGTAACGCCGTGCGCAAGCTCCGCGCCACGACCGACAAGGCTGCTGCCGTAGAACTTCTCCCCAAAGTGCAGAAGATGCTCGACAAGCTCGCTAAGACGAACATCATTCACAAGAACAAGGCTTCGAACATCAAGTCGAGCATCATGCTCCATGTGAGCAAGCTCGCCTGATACGGCCGACAGATCTCGATACACACGGAGTCGCACCCTCGGGCGCTGACTCCGTTTTTTTCGTTTGGTGTGGCAGCCCCCGCCGCATTGCTTGTTGCCGAACCGAAGCGAACGGCAGTGCAAGGAGAGCGGCACCCAATTCTCCTCGCTCATGCAGAATGTATGCTCTCGGCGTTGGCCCTCGGTCTTCGCCCCCCTGGTTTTTCTCTTCGCGCTGTGCTGCGGCGGCGTCGGTTGCGACCACGATGCGCCCGATCCCGATCCCGTCTGTCCGGAACCCGAGCAGTGGCACACGGCGCCTGCCGGGCGCTACGCCGGGCGCGTGCGCTACAGTTGCGATTGCGGCGACGAGGTGCAAATTGTGCTCACGGCCTCGCCGTCGGTGTCCGACACGCTGCGTGTGCCGTCGGTGCGTCGCACGGTCTATGTGGACAAGCGCGATCTTCCCAACGCAAATTTCACGATGGGGCGCACTGTGGAATTCAGCATCCGCACCTATCGCATCGTGAGCAACTATCATGCGCTCGACTTGCACCACGACGACAGTCTCGAATTTGTGTGCCGTGTGCAACCGCTCGTGCCCTGATGGGCTTCCTTCCTTTCGTCGGGTCGTTGCCCCGAAAGCCGACTCCTCCACACCCCCTATCGTAAGTCCCCGTTTCTCCTTATGACAGAAGATACCTTCGACATCCGCTCCGAGCAGCAGGCTCCCCCCCTCGACCGATCGTGAGTTTGAAAACGCCTTGCGCCCGCTTTCGTTCGACGATTTTACCGGTCAGACCAAGGTGGTCGACAATCTGCGCGTTTTTGTGGAAGCCGCCCGCCGTCGCGGCGAGCCGCTCGACCACACCCTGTTGCACGGTCCTCCGGGGCTGGGCAAGACGACGCTTTCCCAATATCATCGCCAACGAGCTGGGGGTGGGTTTCAAACTCACTTCCGGCCCGGTGCTCGACAAGCCCGGCGACTTGGCGGGACTGCTCACCGCCTTGGAGCCCAACGACGTGCTGTTCATCGACGAGATCCACCGGCTTTCGCCTGTGGTGGAAGAATACCTGTATTCGGCAATGGAGGACTATCGGATCGACATCATGATCGACAAAGGGCCTTCGGCGCGCTCCATCCAGATCGACCTCAACCCCTTCACGCTGGTGGGTGCCACCACGCGCAGCGGTTTGCTCACCGCACCGCTTCGTGCGCGTTTCGGCATCAACCTCCACCTGGAATACTACGACGCCGCCACACTTTGCGACATCGTGCAACGATCGGCACACATTCTGGGTGTGCCCATGGATCCGAAGGCGGCGGCCGAAGTGGCGGGACGTTCGCGCGGCACGCCGCGTATCGCCAATGCCTTGTTGCGCCGCGTGCGCGACTTTGCGGAGGTGAAAGGCGACGGCGGCATCGATGTGCCCATTGCTCGCTTTGCCCTCGAAGCCCTCAACATCGACCGTTTCGGGCTCGACGAGATCGACAACAAAATTCTCACCACCATCATCGATAAGTTTAAGGGTGGTCCGGTGGGCGTCACGACCATCGCCACGGCGATCGGCGAGGACGCCGGCACGGTGGAGGAAGTGTATGAACCCTTCTTGATCAAAGAAGGTTTCATTCGACGCACTCCGCGCGGACGCGAGGTCACGGAATTGGCCTACACCCATCTCGGTCGGACGCCCTATGGGGTCGACGCGAGCGAACCATCTTTGTTTTAAGTCAACGATTCACAGTTAGCTATGATCACTTTCAATGCGCTCTCCCTCCCGGTTCCCGCACTTGATGTGGCCCGCGAAACCGCTTGGTTGCGACGTGTCGTGGCGTCGCACGGCCGCCGTTTGGGGGAGGTGAACTATGTGTTTTGCGACGATGAGGAAATTCTCGAGGTGAATCGTCGCTACCTTCAGCACGATTACTACACCGACATCATCACGTTCGACTACAGCGGCGGCGATGTCCTTTCGGGCGACCTCTATATCTCGCTCGACACCGTGCGCTCGAATGCCGAGCTGTTCGGGCGCCCGTATGATGAAGAATTGCATCGCGTGTTGGTGCACGGGGTGTTGCATCTGGTGGGCATCAACGACAAAGGCCCGGGCGAACGCGAAATCATGGAGGCGGCCGAAAATGCCGCGCTGGCCTTGCGCTGAGGCCGCAAAAACGAGGCGCTGTTTTTCCGTTTCGCTTGTTGCGCAGTGAGGTGCATTCAAGCGCAGATTCTTGCTCGCCGTCGGTGTTTTGCGACACCGGCGGCGCGTTCTCTTATTATAAGATGAGTGGGAAGGGAAAAAAGGGCAGATTTATTTGGTGTATCGAGGAGGCAAGCGTATTTTTGCACCCAAAATAAAAACAGTATATGCAGAAGAATTTAGTGATCGTGGAGAGCCCGGCGAAGGCCAAAACCATCGAGCGCTTCCTTGGCGACGATTTTAAGGTGATGTCGAGTTTCGGCCACATCCGCGATTTGGCGAAAAAAGATTTCGGTGTGAACCCGAAGACTTTTGCGCCCGTCTATATAATTCCCGATGACAAGAAAAAAGTGGTGAGCGAGCTGCGCGCCCAAGCCAAGAAGAGCGAAACCATCTGGTTGGCTTCCGATGAGGACCGCGAGGGAGAAGCCATCTCTTGGCACCTCGCGGAAGTGCTCAAACTCGACCCGACCACAGCGCGCCGCATCGTGTTTCACGAAATCACGAAACCGGCCATCCTCGATGCCATCGAGCATCCGCGCACCATTGACTTGAATCTGGTCGATGCGCAGCAAGCGCGTCGCGTGCTCGACCGCTTGGTGGGTTTCCGCCTCTCGCCTGTGCTTTGGCACAAAGTGCGCGCCGGTCTCTCGGCCGGTCGTGTGCAGAGCGTGACGGTGCGACTCATCGTGGAGCGCGAACGCGAGATCGCCGCGTTCGCAAGTGAAAGCAACTACCGCGTGACGGCGCGTTTCACCGTAGACGGTGCCGACGGACAAACGGCACAACTGGAAGCCGAACTCAACCACCGTTTTGCCACGGCTGACGAAGCACAGGCCTTCCTCGAACAGTGCAAAAATGCGCGTTTCACCATCGGTTCCATTGCCACGAAACCCTCTAAACGCAGTCCGACACCTCCTTTCACCACGTCGACCTTGCAGCAGGAAGCTGCACGCAAAATTGGTTTTGCGGTGGGCACGACCATGCGCGTGGCGCAAAAGCTCTATGAAGCGGGTTTGATCACCTACATGCGTACCGATTCGATGAATCTTTCCGACCTCTGTCTCAACACGGTAGGGCCGGTGATCACCGAACTGATGGGTGCGGACTACCACCAGCGTCGACGTTACCACACGCACGCGAAGGGCGCGCAGGAAGCGCACGAAGCCATTCGCCCCACCGACATGCGCCGGAGCGAAATCAAGGGCACGGCACAGGAAAAGCGGCTCTACGACTTGATCTGGAAGCGCACCGTGGCTTGTCAGATGGCCGATGCGCAGCTGGAACGCACCACTGTGCTGATCGATGTGGAAGGGAGTGAACATCATTTTGTGGCCACCGGCGAAGTGGTGAAGTTCGAAGGTTTCCTGCGGGTGTATCGCGAGAGCTTCGAAGACAACGAGAACGAATCGGCAGAAAACCTGGCCGCCGAAGGACTGCTCCCTCCCATGACAGAGGGGCAGGAGCTGCACCGCCAGACGATCACGGCACGCCAACGCTATTCGCTGCCGCCGGCACGCTACAGCGAGGCTTCGCTGGTGCACAAACTCGAAGAACTCGGCATCGGGCGGCCTTCGACGTACGCGCCTACGATTTCGACCATCCAACAGCGCGAATATGTGCGTCGGGGAGAGAACGAAGGTAAGCCGCGTCCGGTGACTTTGGTCACGCTCACAGGTAAAGACATCGTCACCGAGCAGAGTAGTGAGAACTACGGCAGCGATCGCGGTAAGCTCGTTCCCACCGACACGGGTATTGTGGTCAACGACTTCCTCATGGAGAAGTTCCCCGAAATCATGGACTACAATTTCACGGCGAACGTGGAACACGATTTCGACTTGGTGGCCGAGGGCGAAAAGGATTGGACCGAACTGATCCGCACATTCTACGGCGACCTGGAGCCCCAGGTGGAGACCGTGCTCTCGGAACGCAGTGACACGCGCGTGGGCGAACGCCATCTCGGCACCGACCCCACGACGGGCAAATCGGTGAGTGTGAAAATCGGGCGTTTCGGTCCGATGGTGCAAATCGGCGGCGGAGAGGGCGACGATAAACCTCGTTTCGCGCGTCTGGCTCCCGATCAAAGCATCGCGACCATCACGCTCGAGGAGGCGCTCGAACTTTGCAAACTCCCTCGCGAACTCGGCACCTTCGAAGACTTGCCTGTCACGGTGGGTGCCGGTCGCTTCGGCCCTTACGTACAGCATGATCGGAAATATGTCTCGATCCCCAAAGACGAGGATCCCCTTACGATCACACTCGAACGAGGGATAGAACTCATTCTGGCGAAGCGCGAAACCGATGCGAAGAGTCATTTGCTCGCTTTCGAGGAAGAACCTGAGCTCGAAGTGCTCAATGGTCGTTACGGTCCTTACATCAAGTATAAGGGCAAGAACTACAAGATTCCCAAGGACCGTGCGGAACACGCTGCGGAACTGACGCTCGAGGAATGTCGCGCGCTCATCGAGGCCGGTACGAAGTCGACAACCAGAAAGGCAGCCAAAGCAACGACTCGCCGCCGCACGACGAAAGAGCAGTAAGTAGAGACCATGAAGTGCATCGCTTTGATCGGCTACATGTGCGTGGGCAAAACCACCGTCGGGCGTGATCTCGCCCGGCGCTTGGGTCTGCGCTTCTATGATCTCGATTGGTATATCGAAGAGCGCTTTCATAAGCGCGTCTCGGCCATCTTCGCCGAAGAAGGCGAAGCTCGTTTTCGTGAGCTCGAACGGCGTATGCTGCACGAGGTGGCGCAGTTTGAAGACATTGTCCTTTCCTGTGGCGGGGGTACGCCCGCGCACTTCGACAATATGGATTTTCTCAACCAGGTCGCGCATACCGTCTATTTGAGTGCCGATGCCGACACGGTTTGTGCGCATCTGAGCATCAGTAAGGGACGACGGCCGTTGCTCGAAGGCAAGAGTCCCGACGAACTGCGTGCCTTTGTCACTGCGCAACTGGCTGAGCGCCGTCCCTACTATGAGCGTGCCCACCACACAGTGGAGGTGCATCCGCTCGACACTCCCGAAAAGATCGGACGCATCTCGCAGCGCATTATTGCTGCGCTTGAGGCCGAGCTTGCCGACCGGAGCTGAGTGTACTTTCCTTTCCCTTTTTATCCCACAAATTCCCCTTTCCCGCATATACGATCCGCACGATGAGAAAATGGCGTATTGAAGACTCCGAAGAACTCTACAACATCAAAGGCTGGGGCGTGAACTATTTCGGTATCAACGAATTGGGTCACGCTTACGTTTGTCCGCGCAAAGACAATGTCCGCATTGATCTTCGCGAAGTGGTGGACGAATTGGCCGAACGTGACATCACCGCTCCGGTCTTGCTCCGTTTCCCTGACATACTCGACAACCGCATCGAAAAAACGGCCGACTGTTTTGAGCGTGCCGAGAAAGAATATGACTATCGCGGGGAGCATTTCATCATCTATCCGATCAAGGTTAATCAGATGCGCCCCGTCGTGGAGGAAATCATCTCACACGGCAAGAAATACAACCTCGGACTCGAATGCGGTTCCAAACCTGAGCTGCATGCAGTGTTGGCGACGAACATGGACTCCGATTCGGTCATTGTTTGCAATGGACACAAAGACCAAAACTTCATTGAGTTGGCACTGCTTGCCCAGAAAATGGGAAAGCGGGTGTTTTTGGTGATCGAGAAACTGCATGAGCTTGAAATCATTGCGCACACGGCTGAGAAAATGGGCGTGCGCCCCAACCTCGGTATTCGCATCAAACTGGCGAGTCGTTCCATGGGTAAATGGGAGAGTTCGGGAGGCGACGCTTCAAAGTTCGGGCTCAACAGCTCGGAACTGCTTCAGGCCCTGACATTGCTCGAAGAGAAGGGCTTGAGCGATTGCCTTCGGCTCATTCACTTCCACATCGGTAGTCAGATTCCCAAAATCCGTCTCATCAGCATTGCGTTGCGCGAGATGGCACAATACTATGTGCAGTTGCGCAAAATGGGCTTCAACATCGAATTTGTCGATTGTGGTGGTGGACTAGGCGTGGACTATGACGGCACGCGCTCGTCCAATTCTGAAAGCTCTGTCAATTACAGTGTGCAGGAATACGTCAACGACATTGTTTACACCCTGGTCGAAGCAGCTAATAAGAACGGTATTCCTCATCCCAACATCATCACCGAGGGTGGACGCTCGCTCACGGCTCACCACTCGGTGCTGATTCTCGAAGTGCTCGAAACGACCGAAGTGCCTCACATGGATGAGGATTTTCATCCCGCAGAAGATGACCACAAGCTGGTGCACGATCTCACCGAAATCTGGGATAAATTGTCGACGCGTTCCATGCTCGAAGACTGGCACGACGCCGAAGACATTCGCGAAGAAGCTCTCGATCTTTCCGTCACGGGCTCATCGATCTCCGTACCCGCGCGCAGATCGAAAGTCTCTATTGGAGCATTTGCTCAGAAGTGGTAGACCTTTCTCACCATCTCAAGCATGCGCCCGATGAACTGCGTAAGTTGGACAAAATGATGTCCGAGAAGTATTTTTGCAACTTCTCTCTCTTCCAGTCGCTTCCCGATCATTGGGCCATTGATCAGCTCTTTCCCATTATGCCGATCCAGCGGCTCGACGAGCGTCCCGATCGCAACGCCACGATTCAAGACATATCTTGTGACAGCGACGGAAAGATCACGACGTACGTCAACCACAATCAACAAACCAATTACATCCCCCTGCATACTTTCCGCATGGGCGATCGGTATTACATCGGCGTTTTCCTCGTAGGTGCCTATCAAGAGATTCTTGGCAACATGCATAACTTGTTCGGTGACACGAATGCGGTACATATCACCGTCGACGCCGATGGTTATTCCATCGACAAGACGATCGATGGCGAAACGGTGGCCGATGTGCTCGAATACGTGCAATACGATCCCAAACGGCTGGTGCGCCGTCTCGAATCGTGGGTGACGAAAGCCGTGAACGAGCGGAAGATCACGATTGAAGAAGGTAAAGAGTTTATTTCCACTTACCGTGCGGGACTTTACGGTTACACCTATCTCGAGTAAGTCTTTTTAGTTTGCCCGATCCATGATCCGTATTCACCCTTCTTGGCGCGAGGCGCTCGCGTCGGAATTTTCTGCTCCCTATTTTTCAGCGCTCACCGAATTTGTCCGCGCCGAATATGCCGCAGGCACCTGCTATCCTCCCGCCAGCGAAATCTTTGCTGCCTTTGATCGTTGTCCTTTTTCGGAAGTCAAAGTCGTGCTCCTCGGCCAGGATCCTTATCATGGTGCAGGCCAGGCTGAAGGTCTCTGTTTTTCGGTGCGCGATGGCGTGCCTCTACCTCCTTCGTTGCAAAACATCTTTAAGGAATTGCACGATGATCTTGGCATTCCCGTACCGACATCTGGCAGTTTGCGGCGTTGGGCTGACCAAGGTGTGCTTTTGCTCAATGCAACGCTTACGGTTCGGGCCGGCGCTGCCGGTTCGCACCAGGGACGTGGGTGGGAAGACTTCACCGATGCGGCAATTCGTGCTCTTCCTCTCAAAGAGAACACCTTGTGTTCCTCCTTTGGGGGGCGTACGCCGGACGTAAGGCGGCACTTATCGATCGATCGCGTCATTGCATCCTTACTGCACCGCATCCCTCTCCGCTTTCTGCCTACCGTGGCTTCTTTGGTTCGCATCCTTTCTCGCAGGCGAACGCCTATCTCGCGACACACGGCTTGCAGCCCATCAGTTGGTAAGACATAACCCAAGTGCGGAAGGGTGTGTTTTGGCGGCTATCGTTTTTTGAACTCAACTGTTTTCTTCCTTCTTCCCCCGGAGGGGTTATATTTCCATGCTCCCTATTCTTCAAGTGGGTGACGTTCTTTTGTCGCCCGATATTTTTACTGAATATTTTTGCTGTGACCTCTCTGCTTGTGGTGGGGCATGCTGCGTCGAAGGTGAAGCCGGTGCACCTGTCACGGCCGAGGAATGCTGTGAACTCGAGCGTGTGCTCCCTGCTGTGCGCATGCAGCTCGATCCGCGTGCCCGCAAGATTTTGGATAAGCAGGGCGTTGCCTATCGTGACAGTGATGGCGATTTGGTAACGAGCATTGTCGGTGGGCGCGAATGTTGTTTTGCGCGCTACGACGAGGACGGTATTTGTCTTTGTGCCACGGATTGTGCTTTTCGTGAGGGAAGAATCGATTGGCCAAAGCCGATTAGTTGTGCGCTTTATCCCATTCGCGAACAAACCCTTTCCAACGGTACAGTGGCACTGAACTATCATCGTTGGTCTGTTTGCGCTCCTGCGGTGAAGAAAGGGCGTGAACTGCGTTTACCCATCTATCGTTTTCTCCGCGATCCGCTTATTCGTCGTTTTGGCACCGAATGGTACGCGGAACTCGAAGCTTTGGTAGAGTTGTTGCGCCACGACGGTTTGCTTGAAGAGTAAATTGGGCGCGCGACTCCTGATCTTGTGCGGAATGTAACGCATGAAACATCGATCCTAATCCTTTCGAGGTAAGGGATACGAACAGTTCTGTTCTTCTCCTTAAAGGCTGAAGCCCAAATGGGTTTCAGCCTTATTTTATGCGTTATCGAAGTCTTTCCTAGACCGTAGAGATGTTTTGGCGAGCTAGATGTGTCTTGCACAAAACTTAGGTTGAATATGTCCTTGGAAAGAATGCCCGGTAAATGAGGCTATGAAAAAGAATTATCTGCTGACTCATTGATATCTCAAGGTACAAACAAAAAAAAGAGGAGTCCGTATCATGACTTTCGTCTGATACGGACTCCTAATGTCATTATCCTACATTCTTTGCTGTTGCCTCTTTCGAGACGAACAACTGAGGAATGGAACGTTTACTCAGTAGGTCACACACAATGTGGGATACTACTGCGTGAGATCGTGAACTTAATCTTCGAGTGCACGTTGGCGCACTTGCGGATTGATGTAGGCCGGCCAACGCTTCTTGAAGCGAACCGTGATCGGTTGACCTTCAATGCTACAAGCACCCGCCGAAACGATGCGACGGTAGTAAACCGTGTTGCCGAAACGTTTCGTTTCCGTGAACGTCTCATCATTACCAATGTTCACCCAGGTCTTTTTGTCGGCACTGCGCTGCCATTGGTACGTGCGGTTCGGGTTACCCGTTACCACACCGGCTGTCAATGTGAAGGGATCCTTGTTGTTGATCGTCACCGTCTGTTCGTCGGGCGTCATCGCCACATTGATACCGGGGATCACGGTCAACTTGGATTGTCCACTGATGGCTTTACATTCACCGATCGCTGCTGTACGGCGAATATAGTAGACACCGGGAGCAGCTGCCGTGTAAGACAGGTTCTGATCCGTCGCATTGGGAATTGCCGTCCACGACTCCGGGTCATTCGGAGTTGCAGTTCGCTCCCATTGGTAAGCGATGTAATCATCTGCAGATTCCCCGTTCAACGTTGCCGTGGCTGGATCCAGTGTGAATTCAACCGGTTCACCTGTACAAGATTGCTGGTTGAGTGCCAGCCCTGCAGCTTCTGTTACGGTAACAACCCCAACAGTATAGGTACCTGTGAGCGTTACTGTACAAGATGTCAAGTGGATATCGACCGTGTACGTACCGGCTTTATCTGCAGTGGCAATAAAGTCAAGCTCTTGTCCGGTCTTAGTTGAACCATCGGGAAGATGCCATTCGTATGTAACGTTAGGGAAAGAACGGGCTTTCAATTTAGCGTGGTCTCCTTCACAGAATTGTTCATCTGCATCCATCGAAGACGAAATGGCTGCGGGGTCTTGCAAAAGGACATCCTGGTGGATCCACGTCAGGTTACAAGCGTCGGTAGCCGTGATGCGGAAGCGTTGTCCCAGTGTACCATGTTCGAAGTCAACAGCTCCGGGAACCGTCTTGCGTTCGATTTCCGTACCGTCCATCGTCGAGAGCTTATACGTGTACGGCGGTTGTCCACCCTTCAGTGCCATGTGGATGATACCCTTACCCGAATCCGTGCAGAACATGCTCAAAGCTTGCGACTGGTCGAAGTCGAGAACGTAGTTGCTCATCGAGAAAGGCCATTCTATGGTGCAAACCTTGTTGTCACTCTTGCGTTTCACGTTCAACACAAGTGTAAACTCGCGCTGGTACGTGTCGAACGACTGGCCCCAATTGCGGGTCGTGTTGGCATTGTCGCCCTTCACGTAGAAAGACGTCACTTCCACGTCCGAAGTGTTGCCACGATAGGTGACAGTTCCTTTCGGTGTAACGGTGAATTTACCATCACAAGCCTTGCTGATCGTAGAAGGCGAGAGGTCAGCTGTCGGGCGTCCAAGGTATTCGTCCTCCATTGGAATATCTCCACAATCAGTGTGTGCCACCATTGTGTATTCACCTTCCGGTGCGTAGGCAAAGTCTGTCAGTGAACCATCTGCGAGTTCTTCTTTCCATAGAGAACGGCGCATGTAGCTGTCACTGTAGCGTTCCACCTTCGTAGCCACAAATTTACGATGAGGCGCTTCCTTTTGCGTTGCAATAATGGTCATCTTCGGAACCGTCAAATACGTTTTCTGTTCGACCGCAGGAACGCCCGTCCAGTCGGCATTGCCGAAGTAGCCGTTGAAACCGTTGAGGTTGTAACCCTTCTTGGCCGCGTCGTAGCCTTGGCCGCAGAACGTTACGTTCGTCAAGCGGTAACCTTCCGACAATCTGTATTTCGGTAAGCGATAGTTCAGGGTGAAATCAACAAGATCTATCTTGTTCGTTTCCGGTTGACCGTATTCCACCACGCGAATGATGTAATGATGGTCTCTCAAGAACTTGTATCGGCTGTACCATCTGTCCGGAACATAGTTACCTGTCTGGTCGACGAGGGTTTCTGTCCCTCCCTTCACTTCGTAAACGAAGTATTTCATCGGCAAGCGGCAGTCCGTCCAACCTTGGATGGCCAGGAGACGTCCGTCACAGTCGGACATGATGGTGCCGTCATCGAGCGAATAGCGATAGTTGCGTTGCACGGCATTGAAACGCTTACCTGCACTATAGAGCGGGTCGCCGCAATAGTCCGTAGGCGTCATCTCGATGTCGTAAGACTTATCAGCAGGGAATTCCAATTCCGGATCGCGCTGCAGGACCTCCTCATACGAGTTGTAAGTCTTGTCCTTTTCGTAGACGATTGCATTGTCTTGCAGACGCTTTACCTTGATGTGATACTTGTGTCCGATATCACCGCTGGTGAAGACCCATTGCACCGTATTACACTTAAGTAATTGCCATCCGCCCGTGACCATGTTCAAGACTTTGCGGTCCTCGGGAATGCGAATCACCGTATTGGGACAGTCTTTAATGCGCAGCAAGATGTCAATTCCATTGCAGTTGTTGAAACGCTTGCTGTAGATATTTCTCATCACCGGACCATCGTTGCTCATCACCCAGTCGCCCTTCCATTGCGAGTCGTCCGGGTTGTCGCCGCGAGCCACAATTTGTGCCTCGTAGGAGCGATAAGCCGTTTGTTGGAAGTTGATCGGGAACGCCGAAGGATCGAATCGGAGCGAGTAGAGGAAGGAGTCGCGCTTTTCTGTCAGCTCTTTCTTCAGGCGCATGTCACCGCGCAGGTACCAGTCGGCATAGATTACCGCTTTTCCGAGGTTGGGCATTTCGAGAATCTCCGCATCGGGAATGTCTCGTTCCATACATCCGTCGGTCACCGTGAGCGAATAGTGACCAGGTTTCAGGCCTTCGCCCCACAACTTGTTGTACATGCTCGAACCGATGGCGTCCGTGAAGAGTTCCTTCGGCTCGGTCAGCGGGCCGTCGGGAGTCGATTTCAGATAGACTCGATAGCGTCCCGTTCCCTTCTCGATGTTCAGACCGATACGGCCGTTGGGACAAGCCGTGGTCGTGGGCACCATATAGTCCGGGCGCACCGTGGCGTAAAGTCCGTCGCGATACGTCGTGCTGAGCGTCACCGTTTTCTTTGCGTCGAAGACTTTCGGGTTGTTATTCTCATCGTGGAACACCGTGGCGCGGGCCGAAATCTCATACGTTCCCGCTTCCAAACCGATAAAGCTCTTCGCTTGCGAAGGAGTGGTCGTTTCGGCCACATCCGTGTAGGAAGTTCCGGTGATCTTCTTCAGCGTGTAGTGCACTTGGTCCACATCATAGAAGGCCTCAGGCACCGTCACTTTGATTTCACCGTCGTTCTTACACTGCATTTTATTGCCCGTTGCGTTAAAGCTAAAGGCAGGCGTCGTTCCGGGCCCGGTACCTTTGCCCAATCTTTGCCCGGCGAAGCAACCCGTGAGGATGTTTCCGGTCATGTTGAAGTAGGTGGCCGGTTTCTTCACAGGAATCTTGATCGGATTGTCGGCAGATACCGTCTGGTTGTAGACCTCCGTACCCAGATTGTCCGTGATGATCACCTTCATTGTGGCGCCCGGATCAACGCCTATGGGCGATACCGTGAGAATGGCATTGCCTTTCGGACTGAATTGCGAGGAAGACAGCAGTACGTCTGCCCCGGCAGCGATAGGCGGTGTGGTAGTTTGCTTTCGCTCTGCCGTACCGTCATAGAAGTAATTCACGTAGTACGTTCTGCTTGGTAGCAGATTGTCAAACGTGTAGTCTTCGATGATGTTAGGATCAGTGACCTCTTTGACAAGATACCATTGATAGCCGCTTCCTCTGTTGTCGTACAAATACAGTTGCACTCGGGTCGGTTTGTCGGGCAGGCCGGCCTCTTTCAGCAGAGAGTGGATCTTGATGGTCGGCGGCGTGTTGCACGTCGTGCTTCCCTGCGTCGTGGTCATGTCGAAGCCCGGCATACTTCTGCGGTTGACCACTGTGAGTGAGTCAATGCGCGAGAAAGTTCCGCAAGGCGTTTCGAACTCAATCTTATACGTTTGGGGCAATCCCTGAATGGGAATGGGATAGCCTCCCATATTATTGGGGATGGGGCGCACCTCGCCCTTCGAGATTTCGGCATTGGTAGTCACATCCAGCACACGCCATTTCACGTAGCTGTAGGGACGATAGCTGTAGTAACGCACCTTACCCACCCGTTGATACGGCTGAGCCGGGGCGTCGCGTTGCCACAGCATGATGAATTTGTCCGTATTCATTCGGGGATCCGTTTCAACGGGCACCGTTACGTCGAACACACCCGGGGTGAGGTCATTACATTCCACGATGGGGGTGGCCTTCACCGTGTATTCTCCGGCAGGAACGCGTTCGAAGTAGAGGCTGTTGCCGCCGCCACTGCCGTACATACGAATCGTTTTATTGTCGCTCTTGCGGATCAGTTCGTAGCGCCAGCCGCCGATGTTGGTGAAGTTGGTGAATGAGATCTGAATCGATCCCATCTCGTCGCAAATGGCCGGCAGGACGGCACGAGACACCTCCGACACCTTGTCGGGCACTGTGAATTCCTCTTGGTGTTTCTGTGCGGGATTGCACTGCGGATACCATTCCACGGTGTAATCGCCCGGTTCCATGTTGGCAAAGATGGCGGTGTTCACGCCCTCTTTCATTTCGTAGGTACCAATCAGTTCGCCGGTGCCTTTCTTTCACCGTGTAGGTGATGAGCGGCACGACGGATCCCTTCGTGTCGAGCACGCGGAGGTCAACATTCGTGCCTCTGCTGCCGCATCCACGGTAGGTGAAGGTCGGACTGAACAGATAGGCTTTCACCATGCCGGCCACGCCGCCCAAATTCTTGGAGAGCGTCGGGTAGCCGCAGGCAGCCTTCACCATGATGTATCCGCCTTGTGGAATGTAGGGTGTTTCGAAAGTCGACTTGGCATTGCCGGTGAGTTGGGGCATCACGCCCGAGTAGAGGAATTGTCCTTCGCGGGTGTAGACCTCAAACGTGGCTCCGTTCATGAAAGCCTGCATTTGCGGTGCGTTTTCGATGCCACCGTTGCCCGTATAGTTCACGGCAAGCTTGGCCATCGGCTGGTCACCGCAGAATTCGCTCCCCTCGTCGATGGAGAAGTTCAGGTCGCCTTCGCGGTTGGCTTTGGAATTGACGGTGAAATAGGCGTTCGTTTCGATATTCGCCTTGTCATATCGCACCGTGAGCGTGTAGTCTCCGGGCACTAAGTTCTTCGTTTCGAAAACGGTCTGTCCGGCCGGGAGCGTAAAACGGCGCACGAGGTTGCCCGTGTTGCGGTTGGTGATCTTTACGTCCAGCGGAGCATAGTAGAAATAAGAGCTACCGGTCAATTCCCATTTCACACTGCCCGAAGGATCACAGTAGGCTTGAGCACTTGTAATTCCGCGGTTGGCGAGGCCGATCCCAGATTCAGAAATGACAAAGGTGGCGATAAAATTCAGTCCTCCGTATTCTGCAGTCACCAAATAGTTGCCGGCAGGCAGATTGTCGATGAGCACATTTTCTTCCGTGAGGTTGTTTTTCACGATCGTGGTGAAGGGCAGCCCCGAGGCCGTACTTGTGCGCTGCACAGTGAGTTTAACTGGGCAGGCTTCGGAGGTGTTGGCCACGCGCACGTTGACTTTACCCTCGGCCATGCCCGTCATCGTGTGGTTGATCAGCGTCACAGCCGGTGCATCGTTCTGGCTTCTCACCTCGAAGTTCGTTTGCATCTTGCTGTTGCCGGTCATTTCTGTGGCCGAAACCACATACTTTCCGGTAGCCAAGCCCGTGAACGTGTGGGCGAAGTTGGGGTAGTTGGCCGTGTAGGTCTGCACCACCGTGTTGGGATCCTGTTGAGTGGCCAGGTTATACACGATTTGTTGCACACCCGTCACCTTCGAAACCTCCACTTTCACCCCACCCGGGCAGGTACCGCGCGAGGGAATTGCCGTGGCAATCAGGTTGAAAGTGCCCACACTCACGTTGCCGGCCAATTTGAAGGCGCCGTCGTTCCAGTTCGATGCCGTGGTGGTCGGCGTACAGCCCGGTTTGGCCGTGGCAATCACCGTGTAATCGCCTTTCGGCAGGTTGAAGAACGTGACGCCTTCGTAGGGGCGCGTCGAGCGTTGCGTGGCAATCACCGTGTTGGGGTCGTTGCGCTTATACAGGTTGAAGGTCGCTTCCGTGAAATTGGAGGGACCGTCGATCCAGGCCTGCACGCCGCCGCTCGAACCCACGCCCGAACCGGCCGGGGTACTGCTCGTTCTGAGCGAAACCGTCTCCGATTTGCGCAGATCGATTCGGCCCATGCTCCAATAGTCGGTCCGGTTCGAGGTGCCGCATTGGGTGGTGATGCGTACGAAGAGCGTCTTCCCGTCCATCGAGGTGGGCACGTCTACTTTGACGGTCGCCCCCGGTGAGGGGGCATCGACTTCTTGAAACCACGGGCCGTTGGGGCCGGAACCAAATTGGTAGCGCAAGTCGTCGACACCGACGATGTTGTTGCTGTAGCGAATGGAGACCGAACCGGCCGTGTTGCAGTCCTTGTTGGGCTGCACCAGCGTTTTGGTGAAGTCGTTCCATTGGAAAGCCGGACACTGCCCCGAAGCGGGGGAGCGGGCCCGAACACAGCAACAACAATGCACATACCCATCCGAAGAACCACGTGGTTGAGGTACTTGTCTTTTGCATGATTATGGTTGTTATTGAGTTTTGCGTTCTATGCATTTTGGAGGATTACTCTTTCACTGCTTTGTTTTTTCATGGCAGACCGGCGAGACGATCGCCGGTTTCCCCATCTGTTCGAGTGGATTTTACCTGCAAAAATACAAGATCTGTGCGACATTTGTATGATTTATCGTGCACGAAGTGCAATAGATGCTGCGCTTTCTGCCTATTCGCAGGCCGAATCCTCGAAAAATCCCCCAATTTCTCGTCAATAGTCCCCAATTAGCTCCACAAAGTTCCCCTTTTTTTCCTTTCCCTCGGCCATTTTCGCTGTACGTTTCCGCGGTGTTCTCAGAGAAAGCGGAAACTTTGACCGAAATCATTCCGACTCGTTCCCGCGCCCATGCGAAATCGTCGGAAGTCCCCGTCGGTTTTTTCGAAAAAACTGCGGACGAGCAGTTGGTAACATGTGATCTGTCCAAACACAGATCGCCGGTCTTTCAACGCGCAGCTCGTCGTGTATCGCCGCCGTGTGGCGGCATTCGTTGTGCACTCGGGACGTTGAGGGAGCTCGCCCCCCCTTTCTCCCACAGCCGACCGGGGAAATGAGCGCGGCGTGACGCATAGCAAAACAAAAACGGCGCCTCTCCACATGGAGAAGCGCCGTCAGTGTGAGGGAGATCAGGCCCGCGCGATTAGAGATTGGGGTTGATCTTGTTCCATTCTGCCACGGGGGGCACGATGTTGAGCGTAACAAGTTCGTCACGCATCTTGCAAAGGTGAGCATAGCTGGCGTCGAGAGCGGCCACTTCCTCGGCGGTTCCGGTGGGCACCTTGTAGGAGCAACCGTTTTGGTCGAGGGTGGTGTCCATTGCCATCATGATGTTCTGGTACTTCTCGTTCTTCACATACGTACCTGCGGGGTAAGCGAAGGGAGCACCGCCCATCACCGAGCGAATCATCTCAACCGAGAGGTAAGAGGGGCTCTGGAACGAGCTGCGGCCGCGGAGCTTGATGATGGCAGCGCCACCCTGCGTCACGTCCTTGCGCATTTGTGCCCATTCCTCTTCAGAGAACTCAGCCGTGCCGATGATGTCCGAGAGCTTGCGGCCTGCAATTTCTACAGCGCTGCCGAATACGGCCATCTGTTCGCCGTGTCCGCCATAAGTAGCGCAGCCTTCACCTCGTTCTGCATCACGCCGAACTTCTTGGCCAGGGCGCTTTGCAAGCGGGTGGAGTCGAGTGCGGCAAGCGTCGTCACCTGTCCGGGCTTCAAACCGGAGTAGAGGAGCGTAACGAGGCCGGTGAGGTCGGCGGGGTTGAAGATAATCACCACGTGCTTCACGTCGGGGCAGTATTGCTTGATGTTCTTACCGAGTTCTTCGGCGATCTTGCAGTTGCCGGCGAGGAGATCTTCGCGCGTCATGCCTTCCTTGCGGGGAGCACCGCCGGAGGAGATGATGTATTTGGCGTCTTTGAAGGCCTCGGCCACGTCGGTGGTTGCCGTGATCTTCGCGTCGTTGAAGCCGCACTGGCGCATCTCTTCTGCCACACCTTCGGGCGAGAAAACGTCGTAGAGGCAAATGTTGGAAGTGAGGCCCATCATCAGGGCGCTTTGCACCATGTTGGAGCCGATCATGCCGGCGGCACCGACGATTACGAGTTTGTCGTTAGTCAAAAAAGCCATTTTCTTTGGGTTTTATGTGAGTGAAATAAGTTGTCATTCTGCGGGTGTGTCGCGCGCCACCGCGGGGGCCGTCGGTCGGTGCGGACTGTGCGCACGACCCTTGCGGACACAGAGCAAAGGTACTCATTCTCTTTTTAATTCACCACAAGCCGTTGCCCTTTTTTTCGCCGTGTCTCACAAAAAAACCGGGGACTTTTTTTCATCATTTCTTCCCTCGGGCTTTGCATGTGTCCACATAAATGCGTAATTTTTGCGGCATAAGTCCGGTTTTATACCGACAAAACTTTACACTAAACAATTATTTCCCCCTCATGAACGCCAACGAACTGCTCGAAACGCTCAAAGCACGTTTCCCCAACGAGCCGGAGTACCACCAAGCTGTGGAAGAAGTACTCTCCACCATCGAAGAAGAGTACAACAAGCACCCCGAGTTCGACAAAGTCAACCTCATGGAGCGCCTGTGCATCCCTGAGCGCATCCACACCTTCCGTGTCACGTGGACCGACGATCGCGGCAACGTGCGCACCAACATGGGCTATCGTGTGCAACACAACAACGCCATCGGCCCCTACAAGGGAGGCATTCGTTTCCATAGCTCGGTCAATCTCGGCATTCTCAAGTTCTTGGCCTTCGAACAAACGTTCAAAAATGCGCTGACCACCCTCCCCATGGGCGGAGCCAAAGGCGGATCTGATTTTTCGCCCCGCGGCAAGAGCGCGGCCGAGGTGATGCGTTTCTGCCAAGCCTTCATGCTCGAGCTGCACCGCAACATCGGTGAGAATTGCGACGTGCCCGCCGGCGATATCGGCGTGGGCGGTCGTGAAGTGGGCTACATGTTCGGCGCATATAAAAGAAGTACACGCGCGAATTCGCCGGTGTGCTCACCGGCAAGGGCCTCGAATTTGGCGGAAGTCTCATCCGTCCCGAAGCCACCGGCTATGGTAATGTCTATTTCTTGATGGAAATGCTCCGCACCCGCGGCACAGACCTCAAAGGCAAGACCATGCTCATCTCCGGTGCGGGCAATGTGGCGCAATACACGGCCGAGAAGGTGCTCGAATTGGGCGGTAAGGTACTCACCATGTCCGACAGCGATGGATTTGTGTACGATCCCGACGGCATCGATCGCGAGAAGCTCGACTACATCATGGAGCTGAAAAACCTTTACCGCGGCCGCATGCGTGAGTATGTTGAGGAATATCCCACGGCGCAGTACTTCGAAGGGCAAAAACCTTGGGGCATCAAGGCCGACATTGCCCTGCCTTCGGCCACGCAAAACGAGTTGAACGGCGAGCACGCCCGCACCTTGTTGGCCAACGGCGTGATGGCCGTGAGCGAAGGGGCCAACATGCCCTGCACACCCGAAGCGGTGCACCTCTTTCAGGAGGCCCGCATCCTTTATGCCCCGGGCAAGGCGGCCAACGCCGGCGGTGTTTCGGTGTCGGGCCTCGAAATGAGTCAGAATTCCGCCCGTCTTTCGTGGACGGCCGAGGAAGTCGATGCGCGTTTGCACCAGATCATGGAGAGCATCCACGCCGCTTGTGTCCAATATGGCACGGAGGCCGACGGTTATGTCAACTATGTGCGCGGCGCCAACGTGGCCGGCTTCATGAAAGTGGCCAAGGCCATGATGGCTCAGGGCGTGATTTGATCGCCATCTCGCTGCTTCGGCATGCTTCGGCGGAAGGGCGCTTGAAATGGCGCTCGTTTTCGCCAACCAACAACGAAAACCCCGTTGCGGTTCCCGAGAAGGGAAGGGCAACGGGGCTTTTTGTTGTCGAGCGACGGGAGGAAGTGCCTGTTTGCTCAGCGCACTGCGATGCATTCCACCTCGACGCGCGCACCTTTCGGCAGGGTTTTCACCGCCATGGCCGAGCGAGCGGGGAACGGCGCCTTGAAGAACGACGCATAAACCTCATTCATTTCGGCGAAATCGGCAATGTCGGCCAAAAACACGGTGGTTTTCACCACATGGTCGAGCGTTAAACCCGCTTCGGCCAACACGTTGGTGAGATTAGTGAGCGAGCGGTGGGTCAATTCCTTGATGCCGCCGGGCACAAACTCGCCGGTAGCCGGATCAACGGGCAGTTGTCCGCTGACATAGACGGTGCCGTTCACTTCGATGGCTTGGGAATAGGGACCGATGGCTGCGGGAGCCTGTGCGGTCGAGAGGGCTTTTTTCATATAGTGAGGTGATTTTGAGATGAATGTTCCGAAGAGTATGCACAGCGTCGCGGGGCATGTCGCGATGGCCGGGAGGGCGGGGCAAAGTGAGCGGGCTTTCGCTCGGTTGCCTCCGCGTGACGCAGACTTTCCTACCCGAAGAAGAGATAACAAATGGCGATGGCGGCCACAATACCCGCGAGGTCGGCCAACAAGCCCGCGGCCACGGCGTGACGCGTGTGGCGAACGCCCACACTGCCGAAGTAAACGGCGAGAATATAGAAGGTGGTGTCGGTGCTGCCTTGGAATATGCACGACAAGCGCCCCACAAACGAATCGGCGCCGTGGGTGGTCATCGCATCGACCATCATTCCGCGTGCGCCGGAGCCAGAAAGGGGTTTCATCAAGGCGGTGGGCAGCGCGCCCACCCATTGGGCGTCGAAACCGCAGCGCTGCACCGCCCACGACACCCCGTCGATGAGCGCGTCCATCGCACCACTGGCGCGAAACACCCCAATCGCCACGAGCATCGCCACGAGATAGGGGATGATACGCACGGCCGTTTCGAATCCCGACTTGGCTCCTTCCACAAATGCGTCGTAGACATTGATTTTCTTGCGCACGCCCGCCACGATGAAGGCCACGATGAGGCTAAACAACAGGACATTGGCACTCGTTGTGCCCACGCGGTTCATCATCGTTGCATCGAGCGAGGCGAAACCCCAGATGATGCCGGCCACTGCCAGAGAGGCGCCGCCGAGTGTGAGGAGCAGCGTGCGGTTGAAGAGGTTGATGCGCTGAAAAAGCGCGGTGACGATCACGCCTGCCAGGGTCGAAAAGAAGGTGGCCAGGAGGATGGGGATGAAAACGTCCGTGGGATTGGCCGCACCTTGCTGTGCACGATAGACCATGATGGAGACCGGAATGAGCGTGAGCCCACTTGTGTTGAGCACCAGGAACATAATCATGGCATTGCTCGCGCGATCTTTTTGCGGATTGAGTTCTTGCAGTCCTTCCATGGCCTTGAGTCCGAGCGGCGTGGCGGCATTGTCGAGTCCAAGCATGTTGGCCGAGATATTCATAAAGATGTTTCCCACCACAGGATGGCCTTCCGGCACTTCGGGAAAGAGGCGTTTGAAGAGCGGCCCGAGCAGTCGTGCCACAAATTGGATCACTCCGCCACGTTCGCCGATCTTCATCACCCCCATCCAGAGGGAAAGTACCCCGGTGAGGCCGATCGAAATCTCAAAAGCCGTCTTGGCCGTTTCGAAAGTGGAGTTCATGATGGAGGGAAACACGTCGAAGTCGCCGAGAAACAGCAGGCGGAAGGCGGCAATCACGAAAGCGATGAGGAAAAAGGCGATCCAAATATAATTGAGTACCACGGGGAGAATAAAAGTTTGGAGAAAAGAATCTGAAAATCGGGAGGGAAGGGCAACCCAAAGGCGAAGAAACGGCTGCCCGAAGGGTATTGTCGTCAGGCCATGGGCGAGATGAGTCAATCGGCGGGTGAGGTGTCGGTCGCCGGCGGTGGTTGCGGCAGAGAAATCCGCCCGGTGTCGAACACCACGCGCCCTTCATCGACCAGCCGCTGCAAGAGCCGGCCCGCCGGTTCGGCATCGCATTGTGCCACGTGCCATTCGCTCACCGTGTGCGGCCGGCCATCGGTCAGCAGAGCGAAGAGATCAGCTTCGAGTTGCGCAGCGTCGGCGCTCGGTGGCGCGCCGGGGCAGCACACATCGCAGCGTCCGCAATCGTGCGCCGAAGGATCGTCGAAATATTCGAGCAACAGGCGGCTGTGGCAGGTGTCTCTGTCGGTGCAATAGCGCACCACGCCCTCGATGCGCCGTGTGTATTGTTCGAGTCGCGTCTCGTAGGCTTCGGCGCCCAGGGCCAATCGCTCGCCGATGGTGCGGCGCGTGAGATAACGCACCGTGGCCACGCTTTTGCGCGGGATGTAGTGTAGCAAACGTGCGCGGTTCAAGGCCGTAAGTCGTTCGTAGAGTGCCTCTTCACTCAGTCCGCAGGCGCCTGCCAGGCTGCTTTCTTCGATAAACACGTAGTCGGCAAACAAACCGGTGTACAATCGGAAGAGCGCCGTGAGCACTTTGTCGCCATCGGCCACACGATTGTGCACATGATAGAGATCTTCGCGCCGAACAATCATCATCAAGCGCGAACGTGTCTCGTGTTTGTCGGCATAAAGGAGGTAGCCCGCGCGTTCGAGAATGGTGAATGCACTGACCACCGTGAGGGGGAAGTGGTGAAAGCGGCGACAAAACTCATTGAGATCGAATTCGTAGGTCTGTTCCTCGCCTTCTCCCTCGGCCACTTGGAGGTAGTAGGCCACGTCGTCATAGATTTCGCGGATTTTCTCCTTGGGCGGAAAGGTTTGTGCGATGCGTTGCGAGAGCAGGCGGACATCGCGAGGATGCGTGAGAAGCACCGCTTCGGCCGGCGCACCGTCGCGGCCGGCACGTCCCGCCTCTTGGAAATAGGCTTCCAAGGAATCGGGTGGATCAAGGTGTACCACCAGTCGCACATCGGGTTTGTCGATGCCCATGCCGAAGGCATTGGTGGCCACCATCACGCGGGTGCGGTCTTGTTGCCAAGCCTCTTGTCGCGCACTCTTATCGGCGGTGGGCAACCCCGCGTGGTAGTAGAGCGCCGGGATGCCTGCGGCCTGCAAAGCCAGGGCCGTGTCGCGCGTTCCGCCGCGTGAGCGCGTATAGACGATGGCCGAACCCTCGCTCCTGCGGAGCAGTGCCATGAGATCGCCCATCTTGTCTTCGGATTGGCGCACGAGATAGGTGAGATTGGGGCGCTCGAAGCTCATGCGGTAGACCCGCGGCGCACGGAAGTCGAGTTGTCGCTGGATGTCGTCGACCACGGTGCGCGTGGCCGTGGCGGTGAGCGCCAGAATGGGCACTTCGGGCAGCAAGGCGCGGATTTCGCGCACCCGAAGGTAGGAGGGGGCGGAAGTCATAGCCCCACTGTGAGATGCAATGTGCCTCGTCTACCGCGATAAAACTCACCTTCATGTAGGCTAACTTGAAGCGAAAGAGCTCCGTGTGGATGCGTTCGGGCGAAAGATAGAGGAATTTGTACTCACCGAGGATGACATTGTCGAGCTCACGGTTGATTTCTTCGCGGGTGAGTCCCGAGTGGATGGCCGTGGCCTGGATGTGTCGGCGCCGCAGGTTCTCGACTTGGTCTTTCATTAGGGCGATGAGCGGCGTGATGACCAGACAAGTGCCCTCCATCATGAGGGCCGGCACCTGGAAGGTGATGCTTTTTCCTCCGCCGGTGGGCATCAGCCCGAGTGTGTCGTGGCCGGTGAGCAGACTGTCGATGATTTCGCGCTGAATGCCGCGAAAGTCGTCGTAGCCCCATCCGGCTTTCAGCACGGCGCGCGGATCGTTGCGGTCAAAGGCGGCCTGTGTCGGAGTTTGCACCGCAGGCAACCCCACGGGGTCGGGCGCAAAATCGGTAGGCGGTGGGAGCGGTTCGCCCCAGAGGGCTTGCAGCTCGCGGTCGACGGCATCGAGTTCGGCGTCGGTGGGCGCAAGGGGATCGAAGGTGCTACTCACAGGGTCGGATGTCTTCGATTTGTAATTGCACTTCGCCGCGTTTGTGTGTATTTTCCTCCACGGCATAGCAAATGTCGAATGCGCGGCGCGTTTTGATGTAGCGCGCCTGCGAACTCTGGCCGAAAGCGATGCCGTTCATCACGGCGTTCGACTTGTTGTCGACCAGTTCGAGGCGGATGTGTTCCTGTCCGCGACCCACCACTTTGGAGGTGCCGTAGTCATAGACGCGGTGGGTGCAAAAGAGGGGGCGTTCGTTGCCGGGGCCGAAGGGAGCGAATTTGCGCAACTGTTTGTAGAAATCGAAATTCACCTCGTTGAAATCGAGCACGGCGGTGATGTCGAGTGTGGGTTGCGTCTGTTCGTCGAGGATATGTTCGGCCACGTACGCCTCGAAGCGTTGTGAAAATTCGGGTACCTTGTCGACGCGTAGGGTGAGCCCCGCGGCGTAGGTGTGTCCGCCGAAATTTTCGAGCAGATCGGCGCAGCTTTGCACCGCTTTGTAGACGTCGAAACCGGTGACGGAGCGCGCAGAACCGGTGGCCATGTCGCCCGATCGGGTTAAGACCACGGCGGGGCGGTAGTACTGTTCGGTGACGCGCGAGGCCACGATGCCGATGATGCCCTTGTGCCACTGCTCGTTGTAGATCACAATGCCGCGACGCTCTTCGAGCCCCTTCATGGCACTGACCTGTTCGGTGGCTTGTTCGGTCATTTTCCGGTCGAGATCTTTGCGTGCTTCATTGTAGAGATTGATGTGCGACGCCTGTTCGAGTGCCGTGGAGTAGTCGGTTTCGACGAGGAGCTGTACGGCCTCTTTGCCGTTTTGCATGCGTCCGGAGGCGTTGATGCGGGGGCCGATTTTGAAAATGATGTCGTTCATCGTCAGTTCCCGGTCGGCCAGACCGCAAACTTCCACGATGGCCTGGAGTCCGATGGAGGGGTTGGAATTGAGTCTCCGCAGACCGTGGTAGGCCAAGATGCGGTTTTCGCCCATGACGGGCACGATGTCGGCGGCGATGGCCACGACACAAAGGTCGAGCAACTCGTGGAGACGGTTGAACTCGATGCCGTTGTCGGCGGCAAAGGCCTGCATGAATTTGAATCCCACGCCACAACCTGACAGATGCGTGTAGGGATAGTGATTGTCGCGGCGCTTGGGGTTGAGAACAGCCACGGCCGGGGGTAGCATTTCGTCGGGCACGTGGTGGTCGCAGATGATGAAATCGATGCCGCGCTCCTTGGCGTAGGCAATTTCGTCGACCGCTTTGATGCCGCAGTCCAAGACGATGATAAGCCGCACCCCGGTTTCGGCGGCATAGTCGATGCCGCGCTTCGACACCCCGTAACCCTCATCGTAGCGGTCGGGGATGTAGTAGTCGATGTTGTTGTAGTAGTGACTGATGAACCGGTAGACCAGGGCCACAGAAGTGACGCCGTCGACGTCATAGTCGCCGTAGACCATGATGCGCTCCTTGCGAAGGATGGCCTTGTTGAGGCGTTCGACAGCGATTTGCATGTCGTTCATGAGGAAAGGGTCGTGCAAATCGGTGAGTTGCGGCCGGAAGAATCGGCGTGCTTCGGCAGCGGTGTAGATGCAACGCTCGCGAAGCATGCGTCCGAAGACCGGATGCATGCCTAATTCTTCGGCCAGTCGTCGGCCTTCGGCTTCTTCGCCCGCAGGAGCGGGGACGTAGTTCCACTGGTAAATCATGATGTCGGGAGGGGCTTGGTGCGTTGTGGCGATCGGAGTCGTGCACACGATTTTTGGGAGCGGTGCCGTTTTCGGTTTTGCCCTGCCGCGAAGCCATCAAGCGGCGGTGGCGGTGCGTAGTGGGCTGGGGGCGTGGCCCCGAAGGGAGGAGCGGACACGTGGGCGCGGGGCACTCATCGAATGGCACGAAGCAGATTGATAGGCTAAGATACGCATTATTTTTCGGGCGGCGATTTCTCGACTGTTGATTTTGTCAAAAATGCAGAGAAAAGGGAGATGTGTGCGAAAAAAAGGAGACTTTCGAAGGAAAGCCGGGGACTTTTCGGCGAAAGTGGGGCGGTTTTTGCGCCGAGGTGGCACGGTGTGCCGATGGCCTTCGGGCGGTGAAAGAAAAGCGGGAGGGAGAAACAAAAAAACGGGAACCGTCTCAGGCGAATGAGACGATTCCCGATGGAAAGCAGGAGGACGATCGACCGAATGGTGCGTCGGTCGGAAATCAGGCAAGGGAACAATCAGGCGAGCAGTGCCTTGACTTTCTCGCTGATGGCGCGCCCGTCGGCACGGCCTGCGAGGCGCTTGGAGGCCACGCCCATGACTTTACCCATTTCTTTGGGCGAAGTGGCGCCGACTTCGGCGATGATCTCGCGCAGTGCGGTGGTGAGTTCCTCGTCTGTGAGGGCTTTGGGCAGATAGGTCTCGATGACGGCCACTTCGGCCAGTTCGCTCTCGGCGAGGTCGGGACGATTCTGCTCGGTGTAGAGGGCGGCGGTGTCACGGCCTTGCTTTGCGAGCTTGGCCAGGATCTTAATGGCGGCCTCGTCGGTGAGTTCGCCGTTGCTGCCGGGAGCGGTCTTCGCCTCGATGAAGTATTTCTTGACGTTGCGGAGGGCTTGGGTGCGCACTTTGTCGTGCGCTTTCATGGCCGACATGATGTCGGTGCTGATTTGATCGAAAAGCATAGTGAGGCTGTAGATGAATTTCGCGCAGCAGGGGGAACACTGCTTCCAACTTGGGAGCGCGCCGCACCGCTTCTGTGCGAGGGGATGGATTAGTGCGCGTCGGTGGGTTCGCCGTGCGTGGTCTCTTCGGCCGCGCCGGCGCTTGTGCCCGCGTCTACGCTGTTACTGTTCTGACGAATGCGGCGCAAATCGGTGTCTGTGCGGCGCACGGTGGGCACGGCCTCGATGTCGGCGATGAGCACCTCGTTGTCGAGGTCTTCGGGTTTGAGGACATAGAAGCGGGTGTAGCGCGTGCGTTCGCCCTTTTCGCGCCCGTAGTAGTTGCTGATGCGCTCGTTCTCGGCGTTGATGCGCTCGGTTTCCTCTTCGGTGAGGGGGTGATTGTCGTCTTCGGTGAGGTGCGCGGTGACATTGCGGAAGCCGGAGGCGAGGACAATGACGCGCACTTGATCGTCGGTGAGGGAGGGATCGGTGGCCAGTCCGTATTTGAAATCGACATTGGCGTTGATGTCTTTCATGAACTTGTCGATGTGATCCATTTCATCGATCTTGAGCGTGTGTTCCGGGTCTTCGGGGCTGAAGACGGCGAGGCGAAGCGACTTGGAATCTTGGATGTCGCGATCATTGAGCAGGGGAGATTCGAGTGCTGCATCGATGGCTTTGCGCAATCGGTCCTCGCCGGTGGCCACGCCGGTGGACATAACGGCCACGCCTCCTGCACGCAAACAGGTGTCGACGTCGCTGAAGTCGAGGTTTACACTGCCGCTTCCGCCCATGTTGATGATTTCGACGATGGAACGCACGGCGTCGGTGAGCGTATCGTCGGCTTTTTTGAAGGCATCTCTGACGGAGAGATCGCGGTAGATGTCGAAGAGGCGTTGGTTGTTGACGATGAGCAGGGCATCGACTTCCTTGCTGATGCGCTCTACACCGTCGAGGGCTTTGTTGACTTGGAGCTTTTGTTCAAAGAGGAAGGGGATGGTGACGATGCCGACGGTGAGAATGCCCTTGGCCATGGCCTCTCGTGCGATGACGGGGGCGGCACCTGTGCCGGTGCCGCCGCCCATGCCGGCGGTGATGAACACCATGTTGAGGTCGTCTTCGAGCGCTTCGCGGATGGCCTCGACGTTTTCTTCGGCCAACTCCCGTCCGCGCTCGGGACGTCCGCCGGCGCCGAGTCCCGGGCCAAGTTGCACGTGCTCGGGCACGAGCGAGGCTGCCAGCGCCTTGGCGTCGGTATTGCAAACGAGGAAGCGAACACCTTCGACGTTCTCGCGATACATGTTGCTGACGGCGTTGCCGCCGCCGCCGCCGACACCGATAACTTTGATGACGGCTACGGGAGCCTCAGGCTTTTCGGAGGGGGTGAGCTCAACGATGGGCTCGAAGTGTTTCTTTTCGTTGGGTTGGGAGGCGTTATCAGACATGGTGTTGGGTTTGTTCCGAATCGGAGGTGGATGTTGGGGGTGGGGTGAGTGACTGGCGCACAATCTGTGCGTGTAGCTCGGTGGTACGGCGACCTGTGGGGGAGGCTTCGACCATACGAATGACTTCCGGATTGTCGAGGTCGTCGGGCTGGAAGATGTAGACGGCGTGTTGCCGACGGGGCAGGGGGGAGGTTTCGTTGAGACCGTAGAACTCTGCGCGTCGACGTTCGCGGAGTTCTTCTTCTCTGGCGCGTTGTTGTTCGCGAGCGTCGGCTGCGGCGTCGAGATGTGTGCGCATACCGCTGATGTTTTCGAGCGCGAAACCGCCGGCAAAGAGGGAGATGCAAACGTACTCACCGAGCGTGTCGTCGATAGCGAGCCCCCGGAAGTAATTGATCTCGTTGAAAGACGAGTTGAAGAACGAGTCGAAGAAGCGGTCCAATTCTGTATACTCGTCCAAGGTGAGCATGTTCTCGTCGTCACCGTCGTCACCTTGGCTGCCGCATTGTATGTGGACGAGCACACTTTTGGCTTGATTGATATCGTAGTCAGCGACGAGCGGGGAGCGGAGCGCATCCTCGATGGCACGGGTGACGCGTCCGGGGCCGCGCGCATAGCCTACTGAGTGGAAACTCACCCCGCCGTGGCTGAGAAAATCGCAGAGTATGCGGAAATCCACCGGGATGATGAAGTTCTCGTGGTTGTTCAGCGAAGAGAGCGAGGCGACGGGCTCGGCTTGTGCGAGATCGGATTTCGAAAACGCGGTGAGGAGGGTGAGTTCGGGGTGGCTCAACAGGAGTTTCTCGTTGTTGATCACCAAAAGACTGTCCACCTCATTGGCCAGGACTTGGATTCCGTCGAGCGCCCGGTCTATGGGCTCGTTGCCTTCAAAGAGAAATGGCGTGGTCACCACGGCAACTGTGATAATGCCCAAACTGTGTGCGATTCGCGCGATGACCGGTGTGCAACCGGTGCCCACTCCGCCACCGAAACCGGCGAGCAGGAACAATATTTTCGTGTCGCCGGCGAGTGCTCTGATGATTTTGTCGGTGGAGGCAACGGCTTCGTCTCTCGCCAACGAGGGGTTATTGCCGGTGCCGATACCTGAATTGCCCAATTGTAGGCGTACCGGAATGGAGGTTTCGGCGAGCAGCGCGACATCGGTATCGCAGGCGACGTAGTCGGCGTGGGTGTATCCCTTTTCGATGAGTACCTGTGCAGCTTTGATTCCGCCTTGTCCGATGGCCATAACTTTGATTTCCGATGGCGGCCTGAGGTTGCCGAGATCGACAATGAGTTCCGGCCGATCGGATACCACGACATCGGGCAGCGGCATTGGCTGTGCGTCGAGATCGATGAGGATTTTGCGTTCGCGCTTGGGTGAAGGCATGACGGACGTGGGGGAGAATGGGATGAAGAACCTGTCGAGGGAGCGGCGGGACGGAGGAGGTTAGAGGTGTGAGTGGGGAAAGTGAGCTCACAATCCCCCGAAGGGGACTTCGAGCGAGGGAGAGCGGAGACAGACCAGAAGGACCCGTCGGGACATGGGGATTATTCGTCGTCGGTGACGATGTTGTTGAAGAAACTCTTCAACGACGAGAAATTTGCTCTTCTTCTTTTCCTTTTTCTCCTCAGGTTCTTCTTCCACTTCCGGTTGCGGGACAGGTTGCAGTACTTCGGGCTGTTGCGGCTCCGGCTGTACAGCGGCGGGGGTGGGTTGTTGCGGAGTGGGTTCGGCGGGAGTGAGTTCCTCCACGAAGAGTTCCGGCTCGTCCTTCCCACGCGGGCGCACACCGGCGTTGCAATTGACCTCGGCGTTGCGAATCACGGAGAGCACTACATTATATATTGCGTTCTCGTTGAAGAGGGATTCGTGTGAGCGCACGTTGAGTGCCGAAGGCAAGCGGTCGAAGTGTATGTTCCAGTTGGGGAAGTACTGGGCAAAGGCGGCGTTGAGGTGGGGCAACTGTGCCGCTCCGCCGGTGATGTACAGCCCGTTGACCAGCGTGTCGCTGTCGTATCCTGTATATTCGATCTGTGCTTTGACGTTTTGCACGATCTCAGCAGTTCGCGCTTCGATGATGTCATACAATTCGGTAAGGGGGCGTGCCCGTCCACCATCGCGAAGGTGTATTACTTCGCCGTTGTCTTCCATGCGTGTCGACTCTGGATAGCCGTAGGTGCGCTTGAACTCTTCGGCTTCGCTCTCTTCGCAATTGAAGATGCTCGCGATGTCGCGCGTGATGTTCTGACCACCGAGAGGCAGCACGGCGAAGTGGCGCAGCAATTTGCCGCGATAGACGGCAACGGTGGTGGTTTCGCTACCCATCTCGACGAAGGCACAACCGGTGCTGCGTTCCTTTTCGTCGGTCATCACGTTGGCCAAGCGGTCGGCAGCCATGGTGTGGCGCACAATGGGGAGACCGGCCTTACGAAAACAGGATTCAATGGTTTCAATGGCGCTGGCATTGCACACGATGTTCAAGAATTGTGCACGGATGCGGTCGGTCATTACTCCCACAGGTTCGATGGTGGAGAAGGCGCCCATGGTGTATTCCTGCGGAAGGGTGTCGATGAGAATCTGGTCGTGGCTGATTTTGTCGCGGTTGTCGGCTTTGAGCGACTCGATGAGCTCCTGCTGTACCGTGATGCGCTGGGGGAAGGTGCGTTCTTCAATGTGGGTGATGGAGCGCATGCCTTGGCAGTTGAGCGCCACATAGACTTGTTTGATGTCGCAGTTGATCTGATCTTCGAGGCGCTTGCGGATGTTTGAGGCATTGCGTCATTTTGTCGACGTTGTACACGCGACCTTTGCGAATGAAGTCGGCCGAGGACACCGCTACATAGGAGAGGACGTTGACAGCTCCTTCGCTGTCTACGCGTCCCACCATGCCGGTGACTTTGGTGGAGCCGATGGCGACGGCGGCATAAAAGGGACTATTGGTATCGATAAGCATGGTGAGGAGGGTCTTTGAAAGCGTTATTTAATACCGATCACCTGATTTTCGTAGGCGACGGAGATTTCTTTGTATTTGTGCCATCCCACTTTGGGCAGCACTTTTTCGTAGAACGCGCGGAGGTTGCGCAGTTTGCGTTGGAAATTCTCGGGGGCGTCCCAGATGAATCAAGGGATTGCCGACGCGCATCACCAAATCGACGTTGCCATTGGGCAGAACATTGATTTGTTCGATCTGGTCATTCCAAAATTCGTCGTCGTGCATGAGGTCGCCGAGGGGGAGAAGGTTTTTCCGTACATACTGTTCGTTGGCATTTCCGGTGATGATGGCCACATCGGCTTCGTAGCCCTTGGCCAACATGCGCACACCTTTGTTGTCTACATAGTAGTCTTCGCCCTTCTCATTCATGATGCGCAGCAGCGGAAGACGTTGTGCAACGTGTATGCGCACGCAATTGCCGGGCGTTTTCACGCAAAGCACTTCGCTAATGTAGGGGTTTTTCTTAATCTGCCGCTCAAGTGCCAGCAAATTGATGTCTTCCATGCGTTTGCCTACGGGGTAATCGCCGGTTTTGTGTAGCATTTTCTCGATGGCGCCGCGGGTGATGAGAGTGGCCTGGGCACTATCGGCAATCACGATGCTCACCGTGCGGCACGGCGTGTCGTCTTTTCTCCATAGAAACATGATGATGGAGAAAATCAGGTAGCCGATGGCGGAAAAGAGCAGAATGAGTTTGAAAAGCGTGCGCATGGCGGGTTCACAGAAGAGGGAGATCGGGCGAAGGGCGGCGGGCCGGAGAATGAGTATCGCAGGGATAGCCGTGAATTGTGCGAAATGCTATATTGCAGTTCGTGCGATGGTCAGGCGCACCTTGCTCAGCAGCAATGTACTCAGGCCTCGATATGATATTTGGCCCGAAGAATGTCTGCGATTTGGGGGCAATAGGTGTCGGCATCGCCTGCGCCGAGCACAACGAGCACATCGAAGTCCTCTTGTTCGGCAATTTGGGGCAAATCTTGGAGATGTGCCATGCGGCGTTGCATGTCGGGGCGCAAACGGTCGAAGATCAGTTGCGATGTCACCCCGGCGATCGGTTGTTCGCGGGCCGGGTAAATGTCCAAAAGGATGACTTCGTCGAGCAACGAGAGTGCGTCGGCAAAATCTTGATAGAAATCGCGGGTACGAGTGTAGAGATGGGGTTGGAAAATCGCCGAAATCTTCCGTCCGTCGAAGACTTCGCGCAGAGATAAAATACTTTGTTTGATTTCGGCGGGGTGGTGCGCATAATCACTGAGGAAGACGCAACGATCAGTTTTGATCTTGAAATCAAAACGTCGGTCTACCCCGGCGTAAGTGCGCATGCCTTGCCGAATTTCATCGGGCGTGGCACCGGCAATCTGGGCCAATGCGCAGGCGGCAATGCCATTGTCGATGTTAATGCTCACGGGAACGCCGAGTTCGATGTCGCTCACGTTGCCCAACGGCGAAACTAAATCGAAGACGATGCGGCCGCCGCCGATGCGAATGCGTTCGGCGTGGAAATCTCCTTCGGTACGTGCATAGTCGTAGCGCCGCACACCCGGTTGCAGGCGTTCGTTGAATCGCAGATCGCGGTGCACAATCAGTGCACCTCCGGGCTGAATGAGTGAGGTGTAGTGGGAGAAACTTTCGAGGTAGGCTTCTTCGGTTCCATAGATGTCCAGGTGATCCGCATCCGCTGAAGTGATCACCGTGGCATAGGGACGAAGATGATGGAAAGAGCGGTCGAACTCGTCGGCTTCGATGACGACATACTCACTTTGGGGAGCGAGGATGTAGTTCGTACCGTAGTTCTTGGTAATCCCTCCCAAAAAAGCATTGCAGTCGACAGCACTTTCGTGGAGCACGTGCGCCGTCATGGCTGAAGTTGAGGTCTTGCCGTGCGTGCCCGCCACACAAAGTCCTTTTTTGGTCTTGGTGAGTGTGCCGAGTACCTGTGCACGTTTGTGTATTTCGAAGCCACCTTGGCGAAACCATTGCAGCTCGCGATTGTCGTCCGGAATGGCGGGCGTGTAAACCACGAGCGTCGTTTTCGGATCGCGGCAAAGCTGTGGAATTTGTTCTGGATCGTCTTCGAAATGGAGGACGATGCCTTCTTTGATGAGCGTGTCGGTCAGTGCCGATGGCGTGCGATCATAGCCGGCCACGTAGCAGCCGATCTGTTTGAAGTAGCGTTCGAGAGCGCTCATGCCGATGCCGCCGGCACCGAGGAAAAAAACGGAGGTATATTGCATTGCAATGAATAGCGAGGGGAATGATTTTTATTTTCCGCGCGGCCCTTCTTCGGCTAGGCGGATCACTTCGTCTGCGATGCGCGCAGCAGCATCGGGATGTGCGAGTTGTTGCACATTGTGTGCCAGTTTACTCAGTAACGCATCGTCTGCAATCGTATTCAGCGCCAGAGGAATGAGTTCGTCGAAGGCTTCGCTGTCTTTTACGTAGAGCGCTGCTTCCTTGTCGACAAGTGCAAGTGCGTTGTGAGTTTGGTGATCTTCGGCCACATTGGGCGAAGGTACCAAAATAGCTGGTTTGCCGAGCAGCGCCAATTCGCTGATGCTCGACGCTCCCGCACGGCTGATGACCAGATCTGCGGCGGCATAGGCCGCTCCCATGTCGGTTACGAAATCGGTGACGACGAGGTTGTCGGGCTGTCCTTCTGTTTTGAGACGCTCGGCAATGGCATCTTTATAATAGCCTCCCGTTTGCCAAAGAATCTGCACTTCGGGGTGTGCTTCGAGGTGGACCCGTTCGCTGAGCACGCTTTCGTTGAGCGTACGAGCACCGAGGCTTCCGCCGATAACGAGAATCGTTTTGACGTCGGGGCGCAGTCCGAGTGATTTTCTTGCTTCTTCCGGTGTAAGCTTGGTGTGGAGCAAGTTTTGTCGCACGGGATTACCGGTGAGCAAAATGCGATCGGCGGGGAAGAAACGCTGCATGTTGTCGTAGGCTACGCAAATGCGACGTGCACGCTTCGCAAGCAGTTTGTTGGTGACGCCGGCATAGGAATTTTGTTCCTGTAGTAGGGTAGGAATCCCCATTTTTTCGCACACGTTGAGTGTCGGCCCGCTGGCATATCCGCCGACGCCGACAGCCACTTGGGGCTGAAATTCTTGAATGATGCGTCGAGCTTTTCGTTGTGAGCGCCACAAGCGGATCAGCACGGCGAAGTTGCGCCAGAGGCGTTTGCGGTCGAAACCGGCAACGGGCAGTCCTTCGATGCGGTAGCCTGCTGCCGGCACGCGCTGCATTTCCATTCGTCCTTCGGCACCGACAAAAAGGATCTCGGCGTCGGGACGCTTGCTGCGCACTTCGTTGGCGATGGCGATGGCAGGGAAGATGTGTCCGCCTGTTCCGCCGCCGCTGATGATGACTCGGAGTGTCTTCATATCTACGTATGCTTTTAGTGTGAACAAAGACGCATTGGTCTAAGCCCACCGGCGATTATACGAGCAAAAATAATAATTTTTTTTCGAGTCGTTGCCGTCTTCGCGAGGAAAACTTGCAAAAATAGTCGGGAGAAGCCGCGCGGCTTCTCCCGACTATTGTGGTGTGTTGCAAACTTCGTTCGCGCTGCTCGTGCGTTTTGTGAGAATCGTGTTTAGCGAACGATGAGCAGATAGTAGTTCTTCTTGCCTTTTTGAGCCAGGAGATATTTCCCGTCGAGGAGATCATCGGCTGTGATCTCTCGGTCGAAGGCTTCCAGCTTTCCTTGTTGAGGCTCACGCCGCCACCCTGTGTGAGTTTACGCATTTCACCCTTCGAAGCGAAGCATTTAGTGGTCTCTGCCAGCAGGTCGACGGCTTTGGCTCCGACCACCTGTTCGCGATTCACCTCAAACTTCTGCACGCCGTCGAAAACAGCGAGAAGCGTCTCTTCGTCGAGCTTGAGCAAACTTTCTTTGGTGGCCTTTCCGAAGAGGATGTTGGTGGCTTCGACCGCCATTTCGTAGTCTGCTTGTCCGTGTACGAGCACCGTGACTTCCTGGCCCAGACGTTTTTGTAGTATGCGGCGACCGGGATCTTGTCGGTGCTCTTCGATCAGCGCCTCGATCTCGTCTTTAGGTAGATCGGTGAAGATTTTAATGTAGCGTTCGGCCTCTTCGTCGCCCACGTTGAGCCAGAATTGGTAGAACGCATAGGGAGACGTGCGATGGCGATCGAGCCAAACATTGCCCTGCTCCGTCTTGCCGAATTTCTTACCGTCGGCTTTGGTAATCAGCGGGCAAGTGAGGGCAAAGGCTTCGTTCTCACCGCCGAGTTTTCGACGGATCAGTTCTGAACCGGTCGTGATGTTTCCCCATTGGTCACTACCGCCCATCTGCAGGCGACAGCCTTTTGTTTCGTAGAGGTGCAGGAAGTCGTAGCCCTGAAGCAACTGGTAAGTGAATTCCGTGAACGACATGCCTTCGGCAAACTCGCCATTGAGGCGTCGCTTCACGCTATCTTTGGCCATCATATAGTTGACGGTAATGCACTTACCGACCTCACGTGCGAAATCCAGGAAGGAGAAATCCTTCATCCAATCGTAATTGTTGACCAACTCGGCCGCATTGGGTGCGTCACTGTCGAAATCGAGGAAGCGAGCGAGCTGCTCCTTGATGCAGGCCACATTGTGTCGCAGCGTTTCCTCGTCGAGCAGGTTGCGCTCGGCACTTTTACCCGAAGGGTCGCCGATCATGCCGGTGGCTCCTCCCACAAGTGCCAGAGGTTTATGCCCGGATTGCTGCAAGTGGCGGAGCATCATCACGCCACAAAGGTGGCCGATGTGCAGAGAGTCGGCAGTGGGGTCGATACCCACGTAGGCGGTGACCATGCCCTTGTCAAAGAGTTCTTCGGTGCCGGGCATCATTTGGTGGATCATGCCGCGCCATTTGAGTTCTTCTACGAAATTCATGCTATCGTGTTTGGATCTGCGTTCTTAATCAGTTGAATAGTTTGTGCAAAAGTACAACTTTCGTTGTCAAGGCAAACAACGTGCCGAGGTTTTCCCGTCCTGCCCTTCATCCGTTCTCGATAGCGATTCCTCAAGTCGATATTCCAAGCCGCCGATCGGGATGGTAGAAAAACTAAAAAGGGGAGAAGAACAATCTATCGCGAATAAAGGAAACTTGATTATGTAGATTCGTTTTGCTACCTTTGCAACGGTTGCTGATACCCTCCTCCTTCAACACAGTAGGCATAACAAAAAAACTATATCATCACGTCAATGAAAAGACTCCTCATTCTTCTTTTGGGATGGTTCGCCCTCTTCACGTTTGCTTTTGGGCAGCGTGTCGTAGGCCGTGTGGTCGATGCCACGACCGGCGAAGCCGTACCGTTTGCCAATATCTTTTATAGAGGCACACAGGTCGCCACGCAAAGTGACGCCTCGGGACGCTTTGACCTTCCCTTCCGCCAAGGACAACTTCTCGTTTCGTCCGTGGGCTATGTTTCGCGCGCTGTGCATCCCACGACCGGCGGAGACAGCCTGATCATTGTGCTCAAATCGGCCAATCTCGGATTTGGCGAGGCCACGGTGAAGGCCAAACGCAACAAATATTCGCGCAAAAACAATCCCGCTGTGGAGTTCATGCGCAAAGTCATCGCCGCCAAAAAAAACAGTGACCTCACGCAGCATGACTACTACGCAGTGCAACAATACACCAAGTTGAATTTTGCACTGAGCAACGTCACACCGCGTGTGTTGCAGGACGGACAGTTCAAGCGCATGCCTTTTCTGAAAGACCATGTAGAGATTTCGCCCGAAACGGGCAAACTGATCTTGCCCCTCACCGTCGACGAGACGGTGACGCAGCAGTTGTGGCGCAAAAGCGACCAAACGCGCAAGAACATTGTGATCGGTCAGCGCAGCGAAGGCATCAACGATCTGATCAACACGGGCGATGTGCTCAATGCGATGATGAAAGATGTGTTTACCGACGTGAATCTCTACGACAACAACATCCGTTTGCTCCAATATCAGTTCATCTCCCCACTTTCCTCGACCGACGGCATCGCGTTCTACCGCTTTTTCCTCACCGATACCACCATGATCGACGGCGATCGCTGTGTCGAAGTTCAGTTCACGCCCAACAATGCGCAGGACTTCGGCTTCTCCGGCGAACTCTATGTGCTGGCCGACAGCACCTATCGGGTGAAGCGCGTGAAAATGGGCGTGCCGATGAACACGGGCATCAACTTCGTACAGTCGATGAAGATCGATCAAACCTACGAAGAGCTGCCCTCGGGCGAACAGGTGCTCACGAAGGACAATATGTTGGTACTCCTCAAGGCGGCCAAAGGTTTGCACGAGTTCCAAGTGAAGCGAAGCACAACCTATTCGGGCTTTGCTTTCGACTCTATCCCAGCCAGCGCGTTTAAGTTTGCCGGTACCACGCGCACACTGGCCGACGCGCAGATGCAGGAGGACGCCTTCTGGGCTGCACACCGGCCGGAACGACTCACCAACACCGAGAAACGCATGGATTCGTTTGTGACGAGCCTGCAAAACCTCCCGGGAGCGAAACCCGTGATTTGGGTGGCCAAAGCCTTGATCGAGAACTTCGTGGAGACGTCGATCGACCCGAGTGTCCCCTCCAAGGTCGATTTGGGTCCGATGAACACCGTGATCACCACCAACGATGTGGATGGTCTGCGCCTGCGTCTCTCGGCACAAACCACTGCGCACCTCAATAAGCACCTTTCGCCAAAGGTTATCTGGCCTATGGTTTCAAGGACCGCCGTTGGAAGGGAATGGGCGAACTCACCTACTCTTTCCTGCCGAAAAAATACTTGCCCCGTGAGTATCCGGTGTCCAACTTGGTGCTCTCGTATCGTGATGACGTGATTGCTCCCTCAGACTTCCACCTGCCTACCGACAAAGACAACGTGTTCTTAGCGTGGAAATGGACCAACGTCGACCACATGATGTACAACCGGAACTTGAAACTCTACTTCGAACGCGAATGGGAGAACGGCTTCCGCGTCAAAGCCCAGATTCAGCACGACCGCAACGAACCCACCTCGGCCCTCTTCTATCAGCCGGTGGGAGCCACGGCTGCCTGGGACTCGGCCGCCCGGCAACGTTCGATGAGTTGCAGGCCGCGGGGCTGAATGCCACGACTGTGAACGTGCCGTTCCTGAACACGAGCGACGTTTCGTTCCTGCTCGAATATCAACCCGGTGCCACCTTCATCAACACCAAGCAGCGCCGCATGCGCGCCAACCACAACGCCCCGATTTTTACGCTCAGCCACACCATGGGCGTGAAAGACCTCTGGAGCGACTATACCTACAACAACACCGAGTTGGGTATCTACAAGCGCTGGTGGGTCAAGTCGTGGGGTAAGCTCGAGACGCATGTGAAAGCCGGAGCCCAATGGAACCGCGTCCCCTTCCCCCTCCTGCTCATGCCGTGGGCCAACACCTCGTATGTCAAAGAAGATGCGATGTTCAACCTCGTCAAGAACATGGAATTCATGAACGACCGCTATGTCTCGGCCATGGTTTCGTGGGACTTGAATGGCAAGATCTTCAACCGCATTCCGCTCCTCAAGCGACTCAAATGGCGTGAATATCTCGGCGTGAATGCCTTGTGGGGCACGCTCACCGACAAGAACAACCCCTATCTGGCACAAAACGCAGCGGCGACCGATCTCTACTATTTCCCCTCGCGCTTCACCGCCGCGGGCTACGAGCAGCAGAGCCGCGTGATGGATCCGCACACGCCCTATGTGGAAGCCATTGTGGGTATCCACAACATTTTCAAGATCGTCCACGTGCAGTATGTGCGCCGCCTGACCTATCTGAATTCCCCCGGGTCGATCTATGGCGACACCCAGCGCTGGGGTATCCGCTTCATGTTCCGCGCCACGTTCTAAACGGCACCACAAAAACTCCCTTTCGGCAGCGTGCTTTGTTTCTGCAGAAGAACACGACGCTGTGAACACAATGAGCGTACCATCTTCCCAACAGGGAATGTGGTACGCTCATATCGTTTTTATCTTGTTTGTTTGGCCCGGTTAGGGAATGTGGAGCCGATCTCTATTTTTCAGCGGAAGGTCTTAGCTACATTTGAGGCAATACGATTGCAATTTCAGATAAGCAGATAAGATTGATGGGGTAATGGCTTTTGGATTCAAAGCAGCAGTTCCAAGAATCGATTTAGAAATCCTATCTTATCATCTTCGAAGGCAAAATTGGCAAGTAGGAAACAAAACAGACCATAACCGAATTTCAAGACAGCATAGAATTTTTTTTCACGCGTCTTTTCAGTGAAGATGTCAGACATTGCTGCTCTCTTTTTCAGTAGAATGATCAACCAAACGATAGCAGTGATCACACCCGGAAAGCTGAGACCGGCGAGTAGGCTGCCGGCTTCGCCCAATTGGCCGCTAGCGACGAAAGACCTGCTCCGCTGAGTGAGCCAAGTCCGCATGTGATCAACAAATAGATCATTGCGGCAATTCCGTGGTAAATCGAGAATTCTCTGCGTTTGAGGATGGAATTAGCAGTACCTGCAAACATATAAAGTGAAGGTACAGTAGAGATACATAACACAAGAACCGGCTCTTTTGATAAGTTGAGTGTGATCAAGTCCAAGAAGAGGCCGACGGCAGCAATAATATAGATGTGCACTGTAAAGAGCACCATTACAAGGGGGAGTTTTTGTTTCATAAAAAAGGAATCAATAAAGGGTGGAAAAATACTGCACAACGACAGGGAATTACCTGATATATACAGGCAAAGTTAATAAATAGCTCGACAAAAGATGATTTTTTCGGCGGAAAAACTCAACGATTTCGCGAAATTGGTTCAAATAACCATCTGTATGACACACGCGAAAAGAGAATCTATAAAGTCGTCTGCAAGACAAGCACTGCTACTAACAAACAATATGCCGCCTCTCAACCGAGAGGCGGCATACATTTCATAGATGAGAGCGGGCAGCAGCCCGTTGTTCACTTCGCTTGTTTCGTTCCCTTGGGGAGCATGATGATCGTGGCACAGTTGCCGTCGCGCAGCAAGACCTTGTTGGCAAAACGCTGCACATCGGCACTTGTGAGCGATTTGATCGCTTCGAGATAACCGGCGCGGTTGTCCTTGTTCCACATGTTCTTCTGTACAATGAGCGCCTGCCAGTAATCGTTGTTGCGTTGTTGCTCTTCGTACTGCTTGATCTCGAAGCGCTTCACCTCTTCGAGTTCATCGGGGCGCACGCCATTCTTGGCCAGTTCGTGCAAACCTTCCTTCATGAGCAGGAGCACCGAGTCACACTTTTCGGGAGTGAAGGGAGCAAATACCTGCATCGAGTAAGTATTGCGCACGCCGTAGTCGAGCGAAGCGTCGGCTCCCACAGAGTAAGCCATACCGTGATCCTCGCGGATCGATTTGAGGTAGCGCTTGGTCAACACCTGACCAAAGGCGTCGGCCGCCACCGCATCTTTGAGGTTGTAGGGTTGTTCGCCGTTCCAAACCTGGACGAGCATCGCCTGCGGCGTTTCGAGCTGACGTTCAAAGCGGTTGAAGAGCATGCCCTTGCGCGGACGAATGCCGAGATCGGTATACGTCTCGCGCTTCTTCACGCCGGGAAGCGGTGCGATGTACTGCTCGCAGAAGGTGCGAAGCGAATCTTCGTTGAGTGCTCCGATGAAGTAGAAATCGAAATCGCCGGCGGAAGCGAAACGTTCGCTGTAGAGGCGTTTGATCTCGTCGTAGCTCACCTTGTCGAGGTCCGAGATTTTGAGCGGTTCGATTCGCGGGTTGGGATCGTAGATGGTCGAGCGCACGGAGTCGCCGAAGGCTTTCTGCGGATTCTTGTCGGCATTTTCCAACTGCGTGCGCAGCGTGGCCATGACGTTGTGGAAGGCGTCGGGATCGTTCGCCGGTTTCTGGAAGTAGAGGTACACGAGTTCGAAGAGCGTACGGAGGTCTTTCGGTGTCGAGCTACCCGACAGACTTTCGGTGTATTTTCCGAGGCCGACACTGAAACCAACTTGCTTGCCGGCGAGTTTCTTCTGCAGTTCGGTGGCCGTGAAGTTGCCCCAACCGGTGGCGTTCATGACGGTTTCGACGAGTTTGCCGTTGAGCACGTCCTTGTCGGCAAACTTGTAGCTACCGCCCCAACTGTCGGCCCTCATGAGAATCTGCGCGTCGTTGAAGTCTGTTTTCTTGAAGAATACACGTGCTCCGTTGGAGAGCGTCCACTGCGTGTAGCCGAAGGGCGCTTTGGTGGTCTTGGTCACCTTGCCGGGTTTGGGCAGCACGGGCACGAGGGGTTCGCTCTTCACATTGTCGACATAGGCTTCGACTTGGGCATCGCGACCGGCTTGCACGGCAGCTTTCATCTCGTCGACCGTGGGCACCTTCACGTCGGCCTTGTCGGGATACATGGCGAGGAAGACGAAGTTGGAGTCGTTGGCGAAATTCATTTCACGCAGCGCTTCGTCGATGGCCTTCTTGTTGACCTGACCGGCGAGCATCTTGTAGTTGTTGTAGAGGGTGGCGATGTCGGCGGTACCGGTGCCGTCGAGGAAGTCGCGCACGCAACGATTCACATAGTAACCGTTCTTTTGCTTGTCGCGGTTGTTGTAGAGCGTCTCGTAGTTACTGAGGAAGTTTTCGCGGGCACGGAGCAACTCGCTGCCGGTGATGCCGTACTTCGTGAAGCGATTCACTTCTTTCATGACGGCCGTCACGGCTTCGGCATCGCGACCGGGCTTGGGCGAGATGTAGAGCGAGAAGGCATCTTTGGTCTTCGAGAGGAGGTAGTTGTCATAACCCAGTCCGGCCATGAGGAAGGGGCAATCTTGCTTTTGACTCATTTCGCCGAAGCGGCCATTGAGCGTCTGCCCCATCATGGAAATCATATAGGTGTGGAGCAGACCGAAGAGCGTACCGCGATATTCTTGCGGCAGCACATCGGTTTTGAGCATGATCGAGATCGAGCTCGTGGTTTGTTCCTTGTCTTTGTCGATGACGTAGATGGCCTGTGCATTGTCGGGCACGGGATAGGTTTCGTATTTCGCTGCGTTGGCAGGCATGGGCACTGCGCCGAGAATCTGCTTCACCTTGGCCTCGACCTGTGCCGCATCAATGTCGCCCACGATCACCACGCCCTGCAAGTCGGGACGATACCACTTCTTGTAGTAGGCGCGGAGGAAATCGGGTTTGAAGTTGTCGACGATCGACATCAAACCGATGGGAAGGCGATAGCCGTATTTGCTGCCGGGATAGAGTTCGGGCAAGCGGCGCTCGAAGATGCGCATCATCGGGCTCGAACGCATACGCCATTCTTCGTGAATCACACCGCGTTCTTTGTTGATCTCTTTTTCTTGGAGGAGCAGTCCGCCCGACCAGTCTGCCAGAATGAAGAGACAAGAATCGACGTTGTTGCCCGCCACGGGAACGTTGTCGATGTTGTAGACCGTTTCGTCGGTCGAGGTGTAGGCGTTCAGGTTCTCACCGAATTTCACGCCGATGCTTCGCAATACTTGATGAGTTGGCCGTCGTTGGGGAAGTGCTTCGACCCGTTGAAAGCCATGTGTTCGAGAAAGTGAGCCAGACCGCGCTGGTCGTCGTTCTCCTGAATCGATCCCACCTTTTGGGCGATGTAGAAATTGACCTGTCCTTTCGGTTCGGCGTTGTGCCGAATGTAGTAGGTCAACCCGTTGGGGAGTTTTCCTTGCCGAATGGCGTTGTCGGCGGGGAGCTTGGCGGGCTGCTGCGCGGCACTCGGGAGCAGCACCGTGGCAAAAAGCCCGATCAGCAAAAGTTTTACCTTCTTCATAATGTATGAGTGTAAATAGATGTCGTGATGAATGGCCCTCACAAGGGGCGCACGTACCGCAAAATTAGTATAAAACAACGAAGTCTGCAAAACTTCGTCGGGCAAATCTGCCTGCTGCCGTCGATTTCCCCGCCCTTCGCTGTGACTGCACGGGCACGGTGCTTTTGCCGTGAGGAGAAAACACGATGGGGTGATGGAGCCGCGAGCACAGCGAAAAGCGGCTCGCACAAGCCCAAGCGCTGAGCCCCCGTCACGTGCTCGACATAATCGCTCTATATAATAATGAGTGTTGTCGAGGTGGAGTGGGGGAGTCGACCGGGGGCGCGAAGGCGCGCGAAATCCGGTGCGCGGCATGCCCCGACAGCATCATGTAAGAAAGAACGCAAATCATGTAACAACATTCGGGACAGAAGCATGTACCTTTGCACCATCAAAACGAACGGAACCCCCTTTCGGGCGCTCACCCACCTCCATCCACAGACACACAATGAAGCACTCTTCTCCTCTCCTCCTCTCTCTTCTCTTCGTCGCCGCCGTGTCGCCGTTGCACGCCCAAGTGGCCCAAACCGCCGCTCCCGCTGAGCAAGCCGATACCCTCTCCGACCAAGCGACGACAGCCCCCAAGCAAGTGGAATTGCGCTCCGCCACCGTGTCCGCCAAGCGCAAGGGCCTCTTCCACGCCCTCGGTCTCACGCAAAACAACGAGACCATCACCGGCCACGAACTCCTGCGTGCCGCCTGCTGCAACCTCGGCGAGAGTTTTGTCAACAACCCCTCGGTCGATGTCAACTACAGCGACGCCGCCACCGGTGCCCGACAGATTAAACTCCTCGGACTCGCCGGCACCTACGTGCAGATGCTGGCCGAAAACGTCCCCACGATGCGCAACCTCGCCCAGCCCTTCGGCCTGAACAACGTGCCCGGCACGTGGATGGAGAGCATCCAGGTGAGCAAAGGCGCCTCGAGCGTGAAACGGCTATGAGTCGCTCACCGGGCAAATCAATGTGGAATACAAGAAGCCGCAGGTCAAATATCCCAACCTCCTTTTGCTCAACGGCTATGCCGACGCCCACGGACGCATCGAGGGCAATGTGGAGAGCACCCTGCTGCCGTCGGCGCGTTGGGGCACGACCGTGTTGGGCCACTACAGCCAAACGCTCCACACACACGACGAGAACCACGACGGACTGGCCGACCGCCCCAAAACTGAGCAGTTCAACCTCATGAACCGCTGGACCTACAACGGCGATCACCTCCTCTCGCAGTTTTATCTGCGCGGACTGAAAGAAACGCGCGAGGGCGGACAAATCGTGCATCACGATGGGGCGATGAGCGACCCCTATCGGGTGACGATCGACACCAAGCGAGTCGAACTCACCAACAAAACCGCGTGGATGTTTCACGATGAGAACAACACCAACATCGCCCTCATCCTCTCCGGCTCGCGCCACTTGCAAAACGCCAACTATGACCACCGCATCTTCAATGACCGCCAGACCAATGCCTACGCTTCGTTGCTCTTCGAAACGCAGTGGCAGCGCACCCACACCCTTTCGGCCGGCTTGAGTTTGAACCACGACGACTTCGGTCGCACGGTGGGTGCCCGGACCTTCGCGCCCGGCGTCGCCCTGCCCACCTCGGCCCGTGAAACCGTGGCCGGCGCCTACGCCCAATACACCTACACGCTCGGCAGCGCCCTGACTCTCATGGGCGGCGTGCGCATCGACCGCAGCAACCTCTACGGCACGTTTGTCACCCCCCGCGCCCACCTCAAATTCTCGCCCCGACGCAACTTCGTGGTTCGTCTCAATGCCGGCAAGGGCTACCGCACCGCTTGGGTGCCCGAGGAAATGAACTATCTGCTCACGGGAAGCCGCGCCCTCGACTTCAGCAGCGATCACCTGCGCGAAGAGGCGTGGAACTACGGACTCAACATCGGCTACAAACTTCCCTTGGGCGATCACGTCCTCGACCTGAGTGCCGACTACTACTACACCAACTTCGAAAAGCAAGCCGTGGTGGACTTCGACGCCGATCCGCACCGCATCAGCATCCACCCGCTCCAAGGCGACAGCTATTCGCACGTGGTGCAACTGCAAGCCTCCTATCCGCTCTTCGAGGGCTTCAACCTCACAGCTGCCTATCGTTACACCAACGTGCGCACCGCATTCGGTCGCCCCGACGGCAGCGTGAGCGTCATGGAAAAACCCCTGCAGAGTCGCTACAAGGCCCTCGTCACCGCCACCTACGCCACGCCGCTCGAGAAGTGGCAATTTGACGTCACCCTCCAGCTCAACGGCGGCGGACGCCTACCGCTCAATTATGTGCTGGCCGACGGCACCACGTCGTGGAACCCCAATTTCAAAGCCTACCCGCAACTCTCGGCACAGGTCACGCGCAATTTCCGTGGTTTCAGCGTCTATGTGGGCGGCGAAAACCTCACCGGCTACAAGCAGCCCAATGCCGTGATCGACTTTGCCCACCCGCGCGGTTCGCAATTCGACCCCACCCTGGTCTACGGCCCGCTCGACGGCGCCATGTTCTACGCCGGCTTCCGCTACACCATCGCACGATAAACTCAATCATCTATTTTCATTTTTCGTATTTCAAAAAACAGATCACACAATGAAAAAAGTTCTCTTTCTCTTCGTCTTCCTCTTCTCGGTACTCGGTGCCGCAGCCAAGAATCTCCAACAAGTTGTCTTCAAGGTGGAACAAATGACCTGCGTCAACTGCGAAGCCAAGGTGAAGCGCAACATCCCCTACGAAAAGGGCGTGAAGAACATGAAGACCGATGTGGCAAACCACACCGTGACCGTGACCTTCGATGCCGACGTGACCAATGTGCCCAATCTCCAAAAGGGCTTTGCCAAGTTCGGCTACAAGGCCGAGGTGCTCAAACCCGCCACTGCTGTCGACAAGAAGCAAAAATAAGCCGCGTTGCCGGCTTCCTCCACCCGCCCCTCCCGGTTCGCTCCGCGGAGGGGCGTTTTTTGTCCGAGGGGGGCGTGCGCTGTCGTTGTTGCCCCTCTCTCGTGAGCGCACTTCGAATTTTCCCATAGGCGAGAAATGACTTGCAATTCTATTCGTTTTTCAGGTGGTATATACGGATTTGTGTATGTAGTTTTGCACCGGATGATTCTGTGCAGCTTTACATTTGTCTATCGAATAGGTCGTGAGCGTGCTGTTTTGTCTTTGTTTTTCGCTTTCTTGCGGCCTTGATTTTCTGTTTTCGCGCAGTTTGCATACTCTGGATTGACAAAATGGGGATGATCGACGTTTTTCGTCTGAGAATTTAGCTATTTTATTTGTAGCTCTCTGCACAGGTTTCTATATTTGTACTCTCAAAACGACGACGCCGGTTGTAGTCTGTCGAATTGCAGTAATTGTCATGTCGATGTGCACGCAGATGGTGCCTTTGTCGTGCATAGCGCAGTGACCGCGTGTGTGGTGGCACCGCCAAGCGGTCCGTCTTCAACCGCCTCGGCCACCTCCTTTTCAAAAGATCAATCCAAACAATAAGCTTCCCTATGATGAAAATGACTTTCTCTCTGGCTTGCTCCCTCGTGTTGGGAGGAGCCGCTGTGCTGAGTGTATCCTCGTGCGACAAGTACGATGACAAGCAGAGCGTGCGTGAAACGCCCGCCGCCAAACAGGTCGACGGACAATGGCAGACCCCCGAAGCAGTAGATGCACTCCTGGCCGATACCGGTGTGACGCGCGTGAACGAAGACTATTTCAAGGGCAAACTCCCCGCTGATCCCTCTTCTGTGATCGGCGGTTTCGTGTTGAATCCGAGCGGCCTCACCGTCGAGGCTTCCACCTCCGGCAAGGAGACGCGCCTGGCCTGCACCGTGACGGGTACCACCCTCTCTTTGGCCGACGTTACGCCTCAAGACAGCACGTTCTACGAGGTGAACGCACAATACGGCTGGAAGAAGGAAGTGAAATACAAGAATTTTGAATACCCGAAGAGCGCCATCGTGAGCGGCGCGAGCGGCTTGGCGGTGAACGGTGTCGACGCCTCGGGGCAGCTCCACGACCTCTCCGCCCAGACGATGCTGGTCACCACCACGCCCCGCACGCTCATCGAGTGGCACAAGGGAAGCAACCGCAAGCCGGTGGGTATCCAGTTGGCCTTCATCGACAGTGACTACTTCAAGTGGCTCGATGCTCGCTTCACCCTTGTGTTGCCCACCGAGACCGTGAACAAGTATGCGGCCGTGAAGATCACGCTCAAGAACAAAAAGAGCGCGCCCGTCGAACAGGTTTGGAAGCGCGGCTAATTTCCTTCCGTCGCCCGACCGATTCTCCCCATATCGCCACCCCCTTTCGGGTGGCGTTTTTCATGCGCCTACGCGTGCGCGCGTCAGGCACTTTTCGTTTTTTGCCTTCACCTCTTCACCCACCTGCGTCAACGCGTTGACCGTCAGTGCATAAGGGGTGAAGGCTTTTGCGCTTTGCCCTTCACCCGGGCTGCACACGTCGGGAGCGGAGGTGAAGGACGAAAATGGGCGGCGTCTTCACCCCCAACGCCCGAGCAATCAGGCTGCTGAGGCCCCGTCGTGAAGGGTGAAGGCAGAAAACGAAAACCGACTGAGGGGCGTGGGTGTGCGCACACGCGAGACGTGCGTTCACCGCAACGCTGTGCGCGGCGACGGTCGGAAAGCGGGGGGCAGAGTGGGAAAAGAAGGGCGTTTTTTCCCGAAAGTGGGGAGGTGTTTTTGCGTGCTTTCTTGAGAGAAAAGTGTGCTGTGGAGCATTGTTTTGGCGGAACTGACGTGGGCGCGCAAAATATGACAAGCTATTCTCTGGACTTTAACGTTCGTTGAAAACGCTTCCGTGGATAGTCGCAATGCGTTGAGGATCAGTGGGAAATGTGAGACGCATCGGGGCGACAAAAAAGGAAAATGAAAGAATTTTTCCGCCGATGTGTCACAATCCGGTTTTTCGATTGTATTGGTAAGGGAACGGCGATGCAAAAAATGAGTCGGACGAGGACAGACCAAACCCCTTCGGTGCCGCTCGTTCGAGGCGAGGCAAGAGTCCCCGCAGTCGTCCGTTGAAGTTCCATGTTATTATCCTTATCAGCTATGAAAAACTTTCTTCTTCATTTCTTTCGTTTCCTCATGCGGTGTCTTTTTGCCGTGTGCTTTCCGGGCCTTGCCGCCCGCTGCCCGTCTGTTGTCCCTTCGCTCGGCGCTCCCCGTCGCCGTGAGCGTGACGATGACGCCGCGCAACCCACCCTCCACCTGCGTCTGCGGCAACTGCTGGAAGAGACGCACGAATTTCGCTACAATGTGCTGGCCGAGGTGCCCGAATTTCGCGAGCGCGATGGGCAGGGGGCCTTCCGCCGCATCACTCCCTTGGACTTCAACACCTTGTCCATTCGTGCCATCGATGCCGGCATCGGGGTTTGGCAGCGCGATGTGGTGCGGTTGTTGCACTCCTCGCTCCTCCCGTCGTTCCATCCGCTGACCGACTACATGAATCGCCTGCCCGATTGGGACGGCGTCGACCGGGTGCGCCCGCTGGGCGAGCGCGTATCGACCGAAGCCGCGTGGTTGTGCGGTTTCGCTGTTTGGCTGCGCGCTTTGGCCGCGCAGTGGATGGGGCAACCCTCCGCGACGGCCAATGACCTGGTGCCGCTGCTCGTGAGTCGGCGTCAGGGACTGCGCAAGAGCACGTTTTGCCGTCTGCTCATGCCGCCCGAATTGGCCGATTACTACACCGACAAGTTTGACCTCGTGGGCTCGGCCGCGCCCGAACCGCGTTTGGCCAAACTGGGGCTGATCAACCTCGATGAATTCGACCGCTACACGTTGCGTCAGCACGCCACGCTCAAGAATCTCCTGCAACTCAAGCATCTTTGTTTGCGTCGCGCCTATCGGCAGGAACTGTTGTCGTTGCCGCGCATGGCTTCGTTCATGGCGACGAGCAATGTGAAGGAGGTGCTGGTGGATCGCACGGGGTCGCGTCGCTTTGTGTGTGTGGAGGTGACGCACCCGATCGATTGTTCGCCCGTGGACCACACGCAGCTTTTCGCGCAACTGCGCAGCGAGGTGCTTTCCGGTGCGCCGTGCTATCTGGATCGGGCGTCGACGCGCTTGCAGGAGCGCGCCAATGCCGCCTTTCGTGTGGCGTCTCCGCTTGCCGAATGTCTGTCTCGCTACTATCGTGTGCCGCGGACCGGTGAGGTGGGGAAGTGGTACACGGTGACGGCGTTGTACGACCGTTTGCGCCGCCGTTGCCCCGCTGCCGTGCGCGGCGTGTCACTTCAAGCCTTCGCGCGCGAAGTGCGCAGTCTGGGTTTCTCGGTGTCGCACCGCCGCTGCGGCAATTCCTTGCGCGTGGTGGAGCGTTGACTGCTTCTCGCAGTGGCGTTTCCCCCCCTTTCTTGATGCAGAGGAGGGAAGTGGGGAAAGGTAGGGCGGCGGTGATCAACAAGTTTTTGTTTTATGTCGTGATGTAAAAAAAAACTTTCGATTTTGCAAATAGGATATTTTCTCTTACCTTTGCACCGTTGAATTGAGAATCGGTTGTTAATGTACTTTTGACCACGGGTTCAATTCGTTGGCTTTCGTAGGGGCGGACCGGTCGTCCCATTCTCGTTGATTCTCCCATCAAAAATAATAGTCTATGCATTTTTTGAAGTTGCTTGCTTTGTCGAGCTTGTGTTTACTCGGAGTCGTGTCCTGCGACGATATGAGTGACGAGCCTCAGGCTTATCCTGAGCAGTTGTATTTTTCTAAGGAAGGCGGTGAGGCCGTTGTGACGGTGCGCAGCAGAAGTGGAAATCGAAAACACCTTCCGTGGTACCCCGAAGGAACGAGTCTGAATGATCCTCGAGTGGATTGTAGTGGTGGTGTGACAGACACGACGATGCGAAAGGAGAAATTGGTAGATGGTGGTCAACGCGTGTACAACGACTGGTATTCGTTCACGATATCGAAAGATCAAAACACCATTCGCGTCAAGGTGAACGCCAACCACACCGGAAAAACCCGCAATGTGGCGTTGCATGGGGAATCTAGGCTCTCTTTGAGTCTCTATGTTGTTCAATCTCCTTTCAATTCGAAATGATGAAGTCTGTTTCCACGATTGTTGCGAGTGTGATGTGCGCGCTCTTGTTTTTGCCCGGTTGCGATGGTTCGCAATCTCTGAAAGATGAATATGAAGTGCGATCTACCGAATTGTCGCTGTCGGCAGCGGGCGGTGAGCAAACGGTCAATGTGCTCAACCGAGAGGGAAAACCCTTCAACAAAGCTTGGTCGTTGTTCAATGTGACCATTCCCGATACGCTCAATGAATGCGGTACGACGAAATTCGTCGACGATGAGGCGTTGCGAATCGATACGTTGGCAGACGGCACTTGTCGTGCTTCGGGAAATTGGTATTCCTTTGCGATCTCCAAGGATCGTCGGCAGGTACAGGTGAAGCTTGCGCCCAACCGCACGGGGCACGAACGGAAGGTGATTTTCCATGGTGTTTCTTCCATTGATCAAACCTTTTCGATCTACGTGAAACAACAGCCGTAAAAGGAGTTTGCACGCGCAAAAGAAAGCGGTGCCGCCTCTCAGAAGAGAGGTGGCACCGTTGTCTTTAGATCGTTGTGCGGCGATAGGTTATTTGCGCAGCGGTTTGAGATGGTCTTCGAAATAGCGCGTGATGCGCTCGTGGAGGTGGATCATGTCGCGCCCCATCATGTTGTGGCCTTGTCCGGGATAGACGAAGTAGTCGGGCTGTGTGCCGGCATCTTCGCAGGCGCGGAGGAAGGCGAGGGAGTGCTGGAGCACGCAGGTGGGGTCGTTGTAGCCGACGATGATTTGCAAGCGGCCTTTGAGCTTCGCGGCGTGGCCCACCATGCTGGCTTCGGCATAGCCCTCGGGATTGGTCTGCGGCGTTTCCATGTAGCGCTCACCGTACATGGCTTCGTAGTATTTCCAGTCGAGAACGGGACCGCCGGCGACACCGACTTTGAAGACTTCGGGGTGGGAGAGCATGAGGTTGGTGGTCATGAAACCGCCGAAACTCCAACCGTGCACGCCGATGCGGGTGGTGTCGACGAAGGGGAGGGAAGAGAGGTATTTGACGCCTTGCATCTGATCGGCCATCTCGATGCGACCGAGGTGGCGGTGGGTGCAACTTTCGAATTCGAAACCGCGGTCGCCCGATCCGCGATTGTCGAGAATGAAGAGGACGTAGTCGCGGTTGGCCATGTAGTATTCCCACGGGCGGGCTTGGTAGTTCCACGACTCCTTGACGTTGGTGGCATGGGGACCGCCGTAGACGTAGACAATGGTGGGATACTGCTTGTTGGGATCGAAGTGGACGGGCTTGACGAGTCGGTAGTAGAGGGGCGTTTTGCCGTCGGCGGCCAAGATGCTCCCGCTTTCGACGCGGGGCATGGTGAACTCACGCCAGGGATCGGCGGCTTCGAGCAGGCGAAGGGTTTCGCGCGGGCGCTCGGTGCTGCGCACAACGATGTTACGGTAGGTGGTGGGTGACGACCAGGTGTCGCGCAGCAGGGTGCCGTTGGGCGAGAGTTGGGCGCGGTGCACGCCTACGCCGTTGTCGAGGAGAGTGCGACGCCCGGTTTTGAGATCGACGGCGTAGAGGTTCTCGCGAATGTGTCCACTCTCGTTGCTGCGAATGATGACGCTGCGGGTGCGGGTGTTGAAACCGAGGAGTTCGAGCACCTCAAACTTACCGGAGGTGAGCTGCTTGAGCAGTTGGCCTTTGGTGTTGAAGAGGTAGAGGTGGTTGAAGCCGTCGCGCTCGCTTTGGTAGATGAACTTGTCTTTGTCCCACGGCAAGAACGTGAGCGGGTTTTGGGGCTCGACGAAACGCTCGTTGGTTTCGGTGTAGAGCACCCCGAGTCGCGCGCCGGTGTGGGTGTCGTAGGCGACGAGGTCGCAGCGCTTTTGCGAACGCGGCACTTCCATGATGTAGAGGCGGTTGCCGTCGGGGCTCCAACTGAGGTTGGTGAAGTAGCGATCGGTGGGATCGCCGAGATCGAGCCAGACGGTGCGATCGTTCTCCGGATTGAAGATGCCGACGGTGACCTTGTGGGAGGTCATGCCCGCCATGGGATACTTCTCGGGCGCGGGTTGGGCGATGCGCACGGACGAGGGCACGTCGATGTTGACGAGCGGATAGTCGGTGACCATGTGCTGGTCCATGCGATAGAAGGCAAGGCGGCGTCCGTCGGGGCTCCAGAAAGTGCCTTTGTGAATGCCGAATTCGTCGCGGTGAACGGAGGTGCCGTAGAGCAACTCGCGGTTGCCGTCGGTGGAAACGGCGTGGCGGCGTCCGTCGGCGGTGGTGACGTAGAGGTTGTAGTTTCGGGTGTAAGCCAAGGCTTGACTCGCGGGAGCGAAGTCTTGGTGTTCGATGCCTCGTTCGAGCGGGATCGACCATTCGACGCGACGATCTTTCCAATTGTAGTGAAAGAGCGCGCGGGCGGTGCGAAGGGTGGCAACGGGGCGACCGGCCTCGGGGAAGGTGGCGGAGGTGAGCGAACGCAACACGCCGCAACGGGCGGTGTCGAGCGCGGCATTGACCTCGGCGAGGGTGAAAAGCGGCGTGCCTTCGCATCGAAATGCCGACCGGCCGCATCACTCAGTTGTGAAACTTGCTCGACGTCGGTGCGCAGAAGGGCTTCGCCCCACCAAGCGGTGAAGACACTTTTGGGTTGGAGGTTCCAATAGTTGGAACCGCCCCACATGAGGTCGTCGAGGGTGGGTTGGCGGAGTGATTTTTGTGCGGTTTGCGCCATTCCGGTGAGCGTGAGGAACGAGAGGAGAAGGAGGATGATTTTTTTCATGCGAACAGCGTGCTCAAGCGTGAACGAAAAGGAGAGAACGTCGGTGGGGCCGGTTCAATCGTCGCGGCGCGAACGGGAGAACCCACCTTTGTCGCGGCGTGAATGGAATGAATCGCGGCGGTCGAAGCGGTTGCGGTCGTTGAAACCTTCGCGTCGATCTTGATTTCGGCGATCATCTCTTCGACGGTCGCCGCCTCGGTCGTTGTAGCGGTCTTTTCGTTCGCGACCGTAGCGGTTGTCGCCGTTGCGTCGGTCGTTGAATCCTCTTTTGTCACCGCGCTGTTCTGCTTTTTCTCCGCGTTCTTTGCGGTCCTTTGCGTTGCGTACCCGTTCGAAGGTGTTGTGGCGCGCGCGGAGGTTGCGATAAGTGGCGGCCAGTTCGGGGTCGTCGGAGAAATCGATGTTGCGATCGTAGCGTTCGTTGGCTTCGTCGCGCCGGTCGTCATAGCGGCGATCACGATCACCATATCGCCGGTCGTCGCGGTCGTTGTTGTCGCGGCGGCCTGCCGAACGACGATCGTCAAAACGGCGTTCGCGGTCGCCGAATTTTCCTTTGCGATCGCCGGCGCTGCGGTCGTTGTAACGGCGGTCTTCGCGTTCGTCTTCGTTGTCGTCGTCGAAACGTTTGCGCGAGAAATCGCGTTTGCGGCCGTCGCGGAAACGTCCTTTTTCGCCCATGCGGCGCAGTTCGTCGTCGGTTTTCACCACATTGCCTTGCGCGCGGAAGTTGTCGAGCTTGCCTTCGAAGGTGACATATTTGCGGAGTTCGCAATCGAGCGATCCGTTTTGGAGTGGCACTTTGAAGGAGGGACGCAGACGCATCGAGTCGAAAAGTTCTTCGCGCGAGGAAATGATCCAGGCCTCTCCGCCTTGAAATTCGCGTTTGAGCTTTTCGCCCAGCGTGCGGTAAATATCGGAGAGATCTTCGGGGCGCAGTCGTTCGCCGTAGGGCGGATTGGTGATGAGCACAGCAGGCATTTCCGGCTTTTTGAAGTCGCGGATTTCGCGTTGTTCCACCGTGATGAGATCGGCCACGCCGGCTGCTTTGGCATTGGCCAGCGCGGCTTCGACGGCACGAAGGTTGATGTCCGAACCGATGATGCGGTGATCGAAAGTGCGCTCGTTGCTGTCATCTTCAAAAATGGAGCTGAGCAGTTCGGGGTTGAAATCTTTCCAATTTTCGAACCCGAATTTTTGACGGAACACCCCGGGATAGATATTGCGTGCCATAAGCGCCGCTTCCACGAGAATGGTGCCCGAGCCGCAGAAGGGGTCGATGAGATCGCAATCGAATTTCCAACCGCTCATTTTGATGAGGGCGGCGGCGAGGACCTCGTTGATCGGAGCTTCGACAGTTGCCGTGCGGTAGCCGCGCAAGTGGAGGCTCTCCCCACTCGAATCGAGCGACAGCGTGCAATTTTCTTCCGCTATATGAATATTGAGTCGCAGGTCGGGATTCGCCACACTGATATTGGGGCGCTTTCCTTCGCGCTCCATAAAATAGTCGACAATGGCGTCTTTCACCTTGTAAGCCACGAATTTCGAGTTGCGAAATTCGGTGCTGTAGACGGTGGTGTCGACCACAAAGGACGTGTCAAGATCTAAAATATCCTTCCACTCGATTTCTTTCACCGCTTTGTAAACCTCGTCGGCGTTTCGGGCACGAAAATGCGAAATGGGTTTGAGAATACGTACGGCGGTGCGGAGACAAAAATTGGCGCGGTACATCATTTCTTGGTTTCCGCTGAAGGAGACCATGCGGCGGCCGATTTGCACGTCGTTGGCACCAAGCTCGATGAGCTCTTGCGCCAACACCTCTTCCAGTCCCTGGAAGGTTTTGGCAATGAGTTCGAAAGATTCTTGCATTAAAGTAGTCGAGATGGAAAGTAAATTGGGGCAAAGTTACAATTCGTCGGTCGAATGTCCAAACGTTGTCTTTGTTTTTTGGGGCGCAAAAGGGCTCCGTTTTTATTTTGCGAGTTCGAGCCGTCCGTCCTTGAGCAGGAGTCGGTAGACATGTCCTTTGTGAGTGGGGAAATCGAGGGTTTGTTGTCCGTAGCGCACGGTGCAATCTTCACCGGCCAGCGAGGTGATGCGCGCTTCGTGCAATTGTCCGTTGCGCCAGTCGAGATCCACGACGAAAGCACCGCGGGCGCGCAGTCCTTTCACACAGCCGTTGCGCCACGCATCGGGCAGTGAGGGCAGGAGGTGCAAACCGCCGACGTGACTTTGGAGCAGCATTTCGGCCAAGCCGGCCGTTCCGCCGAAATTACCGTCGATTTGGAACGGCGGATGCATATCCCAGAGGTTGTCGGCCGTTCCGTTTTTCAGCAAATTAGCAAAGAGCTTATAGCTCCGGTTGCCGTCGTGCAAACGTGCCCATTGGTTGAGTTTCCATCCCATCGACCAACCGGTGGCTCCGTCGCCGCGGTGGTCGAGTACCACGCGCGCCGCTTCAGCCAGCGCGGGAGTGGTGATAGGCGAGATCGTCGTTCCCGGGTGCAAGCCGAAGAGGTGGTTCACATGCCGGTGATGGTCGTTCGGATCGTCGATGTCTTTACTCCATTCTTGCAACTGCCCGTAGCGCCCCACCTTGTAAGGGGCCAGATGCGCAAGCGTGTTGTTCCAGGTGGCCACGTCGCTGTTGTCCAGGCCGAGAATCATCGCTGCGCGCACCGCCTCTTGCAGGTTTTCGCGAATCACCGCGTGGGTGAAGGTCGTCCCCTCGTCCACCGGTCCGTGTTCGGGCGAAGTCGAAGGCGCCGCCGTGAGCGTGCCGTCCGATTTTTGCCACAGGTAGTCTTCCGAGAATTGCGCGCACTCCTTCAGCACCGGATAAGCCACCTTGGCAAGAAACTGTTTGTCGCGTGTGAACTCATAGTATTCCCACAGGTGCGTCGCCAACCAGTGGGCGGCCACAGGATTGTAGTTCCACGACATGTCTTGACTCACGAAGGGTGCGGTGAATCCGAAGGGGTTGCCGCTGATGCCCGCCATCCAACCGCGGGCGTTGAAATATTTGCGTGCCGTCACCGCCCCGGGTTTGCGCATCGAGAGGATGAATTCCGTGAGAGGTTCGGCGCACTCGGCCAGGCCCGTTGTGAGCGCCGGCCAATAGTTCATTTGCAGGTTGATGTTGTTGTGGTAGTCCACGCGCCACGGCCCGTCGACGTTGTTGTGCCACACCCCTTGCAAGTTCGCCGGGAGATTGCCCGGTCGCGAAGAAGCGATGAGCAGATAGCGACCGAACTGGAAGTAGAGCGCCTCGAGATCATGATCCGGCGCACCGTTGCGATAAGCCGCCAGTCGACGATCGGTCGGCAGGTTGCGCAGCGAATCGGGCGTGTCGCCCAGTTGTAGTTGCACGCGATCATAGAGCGCGGCGTAGTCCTTGTAGTGCCGGGCGAAAAGCGACGAATAGCTTCGTCGCGCCGCCGCTTTCATCCACTGCGCCGTGGTGCGTTCGGGGTCCACCCCCACATAGGCCTTCGGATCGTCGAACTTCGGGTCGAGATTCAGGCGGTAGTCCGTGTCGGCGGTGAGGAGGAAGGTCACCTCGTCGGCGCCTTTCACCGTGAAACGCCCGTCGGTGTTCGTCACCGTGCCGCCTTTCGCCACCGCGCGCAGGCGTACCACATAGCGCATGCCGTTGTTGTCCAATTGTGCGCGATAGACCAGTCCGTCCTTGCCCTCCGGCACCAGCTTGCCCTCGGCACAAGGGTTCGGCGCGTAGGAAAGCGTGAGGTTTTGCTGTCCGCGGCGGTCGGCGGTGAAGCGCAACACCAGCACATTGTCGGGGTTGGAGATGAACGCGCGGCGCGTGTAGCGCGTGCCGTCGGCCGCAGTGAAATTCACCGTGGCCAGCGCCGAATCGACCGAGAGAGTGCGCTCGTAGTCGCGGATCTTCGCCTCGTCGAGTCCCGTCGCGATGTGGAGCTCACCCATCGTGGTGAACGAGCCGAAGCGAAAGTCCTTTTCGCCCCGGGTTTCGTAGGCCGCTTTTCCGTTGAAATTTTCGCGTGTGAGCCGGGCGGCCTCTTCGGTGTTGCCCTCAGCGAAGGCACGGCGGATGGCTTTGAGCACCGGTGCGCTCGCCTTGTTCACATCCCAGTAGTAAGCCGGTCCGCTCTTCACGCCCGGACCGCCGCGCCAGAGGCTCTTTTCGTTGAGGGTGAGGCGTTCGGTGGCCACCGAACCCATGAGGTTCGCGCCCAAACTCCCATTGCCCAAAGGCAGCGAGCGGCGTTCCCACTCGGCATCGGGGTTGACGGCCGCATCGCCCGCACTGGTGGGCTTGTGCAGGCTGTCAAAACGTTCGGGGTGTCCGCCCCACCAACTTTCGGCCCCTTTGAAGGACGTCGGTCGGTCGAGTCGAATGACATGGCCGGCCGAGGACTGTGCCGCGGCCGTCGCGCTGCCTGCGAGCAGTGCGCTCAGCAGAACAAAGTGGTGGAGGTGCATAAAGGTGCGAATTGACGTGTAGAGAGATTAGGCCGGATTTTGGCGTTCGAAAGCCGCGCGGATGGCATCGGCCGCCGCCTGCATTTCTTCGGCAGGCAGTTGGAGCTTCGGTTTGCGGAAGTCCATGTCGCCCTCATTGTTGAGGGGGATGAGGTGAATGTGAGCGTGCGGCACTTCGAGTCCGAGCACGGCCATGCCGACTTTGCGACAAGGGAAGGCTTCGCCGATGGCCAGCGCCACGCGTTTGGCAAAACGATGGTAGGCGGCGAGCGTTTCGTCGTCGAGATCGAAAATGTAGTCCACTTCCCGACGGGGAATCACGAGGGTGTGCCCCTTCGCCACAGGGTTGATGTCGAGAAAGGCGTAGAAGTCTTCGTTTTCCGCACATTTGTAGGAGGGAATTTCTCCGGCGGCAATTTTGCTGAAAATGGTCATGGTGTGAGCGTCTTTGCGTGAAAGGGTGCGCGCCGAAGCAGGGCGCACCTCGATTTCGCAAATGTAGTAAAAAAACGGCGAAATGCGGGCGGCGACACTTCTTTTTTTGTGCCGAGGTTTTCCTTTCCCGTCCATAGTAAATCGTACTACACCGTCCCCGCCCGACAGTTCGGGACGGAAAGCAAGACGCGCCCCTCAGCCCCGACGAAGTAGGGAACAACCGCTCGAAACACGGGGAGCGTTGATGAAAAACGCCCGCTTTTACGGGTGAACCCTCCTCGCGCACACACGTACACACGCGCATCAGTCACTTTTTGTTTTTAGCCTTAACCCTTCACCGCGGCGCGCAACGAGTTGATTTTAATGACAAAAGGGGTGAAGGATCCGTCTTTTTCCCGGCTTCACCGCGGGTGAAGGCAATGGTGTCCGCGGGTGAAGGTGTTTTTGCCAAAGTCTTCACCCTTATTGCACTGTGGCATAGTGCGTTGTGAGGGTTGGGTGAAGAGGTGAAGGCAAAAAACGAAAACTGCCTGAAGCGCGCGCACGCGAGAGGAGATAAGGAGCGAAAGCGATTGTGGGCCGGTGCGCCGCTCACTCGGTTTCGTGAGGAAGAATAGCCGGATTGGTTGACCGACGTTGCGCTTTGCGTGTGGATCTTAGATGAGATTTGTCGTTTGTCTAGTGTGGCGTGGTGTTTTGGGGCAAATGTTCGTTCTGTCTATCTTGTTCAGGGCAAATTGCCCACAAAAGTAAATAAATGCCCCGCACGATGCTTTTTTTCTCCCATTCGTTTGGTCGCTCAGTGCGTTTGCTCTACATTTGCCCTACAAACCTGCTGCCCTCAGCGGCACAGTAATCACCGATTATGAAACGAATCTACTCTCTTTTCTGGGCACTGCCCGTCTTGCTCGTGGCGGCGCTGTCACTCGCTTCGTGTGTGTACGATCCGTACTACGACGGCGACGGCTACGACCCCTATAATCCGTATTATCCCTACAATCCCGGTACCGGCGACCGAGGTCGCGCACAAACCATCAGCGGCGAGTGGCAAGGCGATTTCGGCATGTTCTATCAAGTGGTGAATCCCATCACGGGACAAAAGGTGCAATTCGATTCGCGCAACTCGTATGTGCTTTTCCAGCCGAACTATTACGGGGCGCGCTCGGGTTGGGGCAAGCAGATCGACTTCTACAACTATGGCCCGCTCTCGCGCCGCTACCATCGCTTCTACTGGGAAATCCGCAACGGCGAAATCTATCTCACGTATCCCTCCGACCACGGTTTGGACGTACGGATCTACGATTACTATCTGAGCAACAGCCGTTTCACCGGTCGTGCCGGCGATTCGGGCTTCCGCTTCAATCTGGGTAGCCTGAGCTTCAGCGACTGGAGCACATACACGGGCGACTACTACGATTGGGACAACGCGGGCTGGAGCTGGAACGCCTATCGCGGCACGGCCGACAGCGCGCCGACGAAGTCCGCGCAGCAGACGGTTCCCCTCGTAGTGACCTCCGGCCGCAGAGCGCAACCCTGAGTCTCCGGCGCAGGCCTTCTCTTTTTCACACACCATACACTCTCGTCGGGTTCGAGCTCGGCGGGAGTGTTGTGCTTTGTTGGGGCTGCCGGGTGGCTTTGTCGGGTTGGCTCGATGGACTACTTTTCGTGGAGTGGGGGAGTGCGACAATATATTTTCCGCTAACTTTGCACTTCGGGCGCCCCGAACGCAGTTTGCCCAGGCGAAGGCCATGACGGAGGGCGCCTCACGAATGACTGATCGCGAAAAGAAATCCCTTATGCCCATTTTCCATCTCACCTCCCTGTCCGATCCCGGCGTAGAGGTTTACAGTGCCTTGACCGAAGCGCAGTTGCGCAGCAAAGTCGACCCCTCCCGTGGCGTGTTCATCGCCGAAAGTCCGAAGGTGATCCACGTGGCGCTCGATGCGGGCTACGAACCCCTCTCGCTGCTCTGCGAGGAGCGGCATCTCACGGGCGATGCGGCAGATGTGTTGAGTCGTTGCGGCGATATGCCCGTCTATACCGGTCCGCGCGAACTTTTGGCGCAGCTCACGGGCTACACCCTCACTCGCGGTGTGCTTTGTGCCATGCGCCGCCGTCCCGAAACGTCGGTGGCGGAAGTGGTGCGCGATGCGGCGCGCGTGTGTGTGATCGACGGGGTGACCGATGCCACCAACATCGGCGCGATTTTCCGTTCGGCTGCCGCTTTGGGCATGGATGCCGTGGTGCTGTCGCGCACGGCCTGCGACCCGCTCAATCGCCGTGCGGTGCGCGTGTCGATGGGCAGCGTGTTTCTCGTGCCTTGGGCTTGGTCGGCCGATCCCGTAGGGGAGTTGCGGGCGTTGGGCTTCCGCACGGCGGCCATGGCGCTGACCGATCGGTCGATTTCGCTCGACGATCCGGTGCTGAAGGCCGAACCGCGCTTGGCGCTCGTGATGGGTACGGAGGGCGACGGTCTGGCCGACACGGTGATAGCGAGCACCGACTACACGGTGCGCATCCCGATGTATCACAATGTGGACTCGCTCAATGTGGCTGCAGCTTCAGCAGTGGCTTTTTGGGAGTTGCGGAAGAAGTGAAGCGGGCGTTGAGAGCGCATCGGGACTTGTCCGCGGAATCCCCCCCTGCAGTTTACCCCAATACAATAGACAATGATGGAACAAACGATAGAAACTCCGCTCACAGATCGACAAATTTTTGTGCGCTGTCGCGAGCAGCTGCATCGTTTCTGTCCCGATTTGTCGCCCGGTCTCCTCGATGCGCTGTCCTTGGGATGGCGCATTGTTCGTTTCAAGAAGCGCGAACTGCTGTTGAAGGCCGGTGTGGTGCCCGACGAGGCGCATTTGGTCATCGAAGGACTGGTGCGGGCTTACTACCCCATGGCGATCGAAGACATCACCGTCAATTTTGTGGCAGAAGGCGAGTTTGCCACCCACTACACCTCGTTGGAGTCTCCGCGGCCTTCGCATTTCAGTTTCGAGGCGTTGGAAGACACCATTGTGGTGGCCTTCAGCTACGAGTATCTCGGCAAACTGCGCACGGTTCATGCGGAGCTCGAACGCTTGGTGCGCTATTTGATCGAGCACGAATACGCTCGCTTGTTGGCGCACACCGAATCTTGCTCATTCGCAACGGCGAAGAGCGTTATCGCCTGTTTTTGAAAAACTTCGGGGCGCTGATGCCGCGAATTTCGGTGGCCGATTTGTCGAGCTATTTGGGGCTGAGTCGGCAAAACGTGACCCTCATTCGCAAGCGGCTTTTGCAGGGTTGACAAAAACTTGTCGTGTGGGAGTGAATGAAAAGTGCGTCCTTTGCACCGTAATCAAAAACAAAGCACTCACGATGAAAGAACATTACATTGATACCCCCACAAAGTTTGTAGAAGTTGATGGTGCCGCAGTGGCTTATCGCAGTATCGGCACGGCTGAGGGCACGCCCATCGTTTACCTCAACCACCTTGCGGCGAACTTAGATAATTGCGATCCGCAGTTGATGGATGCGCTGGCTGCAGATTTTAAGGTGATTAGTTTTGACTATCCCGGCATTGGTCTTTCGGCCGGAAAGTGTGCAACCACTGTCGAGGAAATGGCGCGCGAAACGATTGCGTTTATTCGCGCTTTGGGCTACACGAAAGTGCATCTGCTCGGGCTTTCTTTGGGCGGCTTTGTGGCGCAGTCGCTCTTGGCGCAGGCACCGGAGTTGGTGGATCGTGTCATCTTGGCCGGCACGGGGCCTGCGGGAGATAAAGGCATTGCACGCGTGCCGCGCATCACCTACTACGACATGTTGCGCGGCTGTGCACAGGGCGCGATCCGCGCTATTATTTATTCTTCCCCTCGACTTCCGAAGCCAAACATCGCGCCAAAGCCTTTATTTTGCGCACGGCGCTGCGCCGCGATCGCGACAAGTCGACAACCCTCTCGGCCTTGAGACGGCAGTTGAAAGCCGTGGTGGGTTGGGCGAAGGCTGAACGCCAAGATTTATCCGGAGTGCAGCACCGCATTTGGGTGGTGAACGGCGACAACGACCGCATGGTGCCGACGGCGGGTAGCTACGACATGGCGCGCCGCCTGCCGAATGCCACGCTGACCATCATTGAGGGAGCAGGACACGGTGCCATATTCCAAGAACCCGAACTGTTTAGCATACAAGCCACAGCCTTCTATAAGGCGAGCGAAAAGAACGTAACCACAAGCGAAACGAAATAATCAGATGAAAGCTTTTCAACTACAACAATACGACAAAAATAATCTGGCCTTGAATTGCGTGGATCTGCCGTGCCCTCAGGTGGCGCCGAACGAGGTGCTGATCGAAGTGAAGGCCGCCGGCGTGAACCCTCTGGACAATATGATCATACGCGGTGATGTGAAAATGATCACGCCTTATGCGCTGCCGCAGACAATGGGCAACGAGTGTGCCGGTGTGATCGCGGAAGTGGGCAGCGAAGTGAGCGATTTTGCGGTGGACGATGCGGTATTTTCGCGTCTTCCCATCTCGCGTCCCGGAGCTTTCGCCGAATACGTGGCCGTCCCGGCTGACGCGGTGGCACGTATGCCCGAAGGTTTGAGTTTTGAAGAGGCGGCCAGTATCCCGCTGACGGCGTTGACGGCCTACCAAGCTTTGGACTTGTTGGAAGCGAAGCCCGGTTCGAGCATTTTCATCTCGGGTGGTTCCGGTGGGCTCGGTGCGATGGCGATTCCCCTCGCCAAGGCACGCGGACTGAAGGTGTACACCAACGGCAACAGCGCGAGTCGTGAGCGCGTCATGGCCTTGGGTGCAGATCGCTATCTCGACTATCGCGAGGAAGACTATTTGGAGGTGCTGGAACCGGTAGATTATGTGTTGGATAGTCTGGGCGGAAAGGAATTAGAACGACAAATGCAGTTGTTGCGTCGCGGCGGAAAAATCGTTTCGCTCAGAGGGATGCCGAATGCTCGTTTCGCGAAGCGATTTGGTTTGCCCACTTGGAAGCGTTGGCTTTTCGCTTTGGCGGCATTCGGTGTTGAAAGAAAGGCAAGACAGCTGGGTGTCAGTTACGAATTCTTGTTCGTGCAAAGCAATGGCCGTCAGTTAGCCGAGGTCGCTCGTTTGATTGGCGAAAAAGGTATCCAACCTTCGGTGGGGCAGGTGTTCCCCTTCGCCGAAACGAACGATGCACTGCGAAAAGTGGCCTCCGGCGGAGCATCCGGCAAGGTGGTGCTGAGCTTTACTTGACGAAAAACAATATTGTAATGGAAAGAGAACAGCCGATCACATTGCGTGATCGGCTGTTGTTGTATGCGGCCGTGTTGCCGTTTCCCGAAACTTCTAAAAGTGGGTTGCCCTGCGATGGGAAGTTGCCGTTGTGCTTGAGTTGAAGAGGCATTCTCAGCGCATGAAGAAGTGGCTCAATAGGTAACAACACATTCCCCTGCGCATTGTCCTTGTAGAAGGTGGCAGGGCTTGGGCCAGTTGTGGGGTATGGGAGGTGAGTCAGGGTTTACGTCGTGGACGTGATGGTGATTTTTCCACCTTCTTGATCAGTGTTCCCTGTCATTCTTACTTTCGTGGTGCCAGGGATCGGTACGCCGGTAGAGCGATCGAATTGCCTCTTGCCTTCCACCTGAAGAACCCATTTCTTGTTTTCTTTAATGGTGGATTGTACCGTACCGGTGAAACTCACCGTCATGGAAGTGTCGTCCAGCTGTTCGAGTTTGTATTTTATATTGGCTCTGGCTCGGTTTCTTTGCATTTCGTTCTCCCAGGTGTCTCCTACTGTGATGGCGTGTTCAGGGAAGAACTTCATGCGGTAGACCATCTCTATGCCGAGATTGTCTTGCGTCAATATTTTTGCTTCTTCTGCGCTAATGCCTTCGTGGTGCGGCTCTGCCACGACGTTGCCTTGCTCGTCGACCTTGGTGAAGATATGCGTGCCGATGATTTTCGCCTTGGTTGATTGGTCTTTTTCTTGGATGGCTGCGTTCGCTTTGGGATCGCTTACTGTCGTTGACAAGTCTTCAATCTGCGACATGAGGGTAAAGATTCCGTTCTCCTTTGAAATGGGGGTCTCCTTTGTTTTCACCTTGTTGGTGAAAGTGATGGGTTGCCAAAAGAAGCTCGTTTCAATAACTGAAGTTGTCGTGTATTCCATCGATTGACCAATTATCGGTGCAAATCGATAGGTTACTTTTTCGCCGTTTCCTTTGTGGGAGCAGGCAACAAAACCCAGGGTGCAGATGCAGAGTAGCAGAACAAATAGATCTCTTTTCATGCTGCGCAGGCAGTCGGTTACATCGAAATGGTAGATTTCACTTGTTGGCCGGCGGTGGTGGCCTTCGTTTCAGCCGTGAAGGTACCGGGAATGTTCATTCCTGTTTTGCGGTTGTATTGGCTGCTACCTTGTACGGTGATTTGCACCGTTGCCTGCGGATTGTTTCTGAGGGTCATTTTTCCCTTGAAGCTCACGGTGAGCACGTCATTGGTTACTTCCTCGAGTGTGTACACCGCATCGCAATCGATTTTGTCGGTGTGTGTCTTGCCCGTCCACGAATCGCCTTGGCCGATGGGGGTATTCGGGGAAGTATTTCAAGTTGTTGCTGAGGTCTGAGGAACCGCCCATTTGACTTTGGAACATCGCTGCGTATTCTTCGGGCAGTCCTTCGTAAGTGGTTTTTCCGACGGTGTTGCCTCGCTCATTGACTTGTGTGATGATGTGCAGCGTAGAAAACAACTGTTTGAATTGCTGCATGGATTGTTCCATTGAGCGATCGGCCTCCTCGTTGCCGGTAGATACCGACATATCAAGAATTTGTGTGGAGATGGTGGTGACGCCGTTTTCGCGTGCAGTGGGCGTCATCTGCATTTTCATTCCCATTTGCATAGAAACATCTTTCCCCCCGACGTTCATTTCGGTTGTGGATTTGAAATTGTACACGACGGGTTTGTTGAGTTCGGGAACGAAGCGGTAAGTGATCTTTTCGCCGTTTTTCTTTCCGCAGGCTATGGCAGCCAGGAGGCAGAAGGAGAACAGAAGGAAGTGGAGGAACCTTTTCATGGTAGCATTTTTTGAATTGAGTGAAACTTAATCTTGAGGTTGTGTGGGATAATGTTATCCCATGTGCGCAAATATATGGCTTTATTCTTAATGAACCAATGTTTTGTGGTGGGAATTTTTAATTTGCGTGGAAGTCGTTCTCTTTTTCCTTTCATAATGGGGAGGAGATGGTGCTTTGGAGAACGGTCGTGCAGCAATGGATAGAGGTGAAGGGACGGACAAAAAAATCCCGCAGGCGATGTGGAATTGCCTGCGGGATTTTCGGTGGTTTGATGCGTGCCTCGTTTCCGTTCGGTGGAGTAGGGAACGGCGAAGCTGTGGATCAGACGGTGATATTGAGAATCTCGAGCTGGATGACGCCGCGGGGTGTTTGTGCGTCGACGATGTCACCCACCTTGTGGCCGAGGAGGGCTTGGGCGATGGGGGTGGTGCTCGAAATTTTGCCTGCGCGGAGATCGGCTTCGCTTTCCGAGACGATGGTGTACTTCATCTTGGCGCCGACCTTCACGTTCTTCATCTCAACGGTGGAGAGGATCTGGACGATGTCGGTGCGGAGCTTGGAGGTGTCGATGATCTTGGCTGCTGCGATGGTGGCTTTGAGTTCGTTGATCTTGGTTTCGAGGTGAGCCTGCGCTTCTTTTGCCGCGTCGTATTCGGCGTTTTCGGAGAGGTCGCCTTTGTCGCGGGCTTCAGCGATGGCTGCCGATGCAGCCGGGCGGTCGATTTGTTCCATACGGCGGAGCTGGGCGACGAGGCTGTCGTAGCCCTCTTGGGTCATGTATGCCATGTTGGTCTATTCGGGTTAGCGTGCTTGAAAAATGTGAGGTGGGTGCCGTGATTAGTTGGGGTCGGCATCCTGTTGCGGGGCGTTGTCGGCGTTGCCATTTTCGGCATTGCCGTTGTTGCGCCCATTTTTGCGTCGGCGGGCACCTCCGCGACGTCGGCGGTTATTGCGTCGTGCCGTGGGTTGCGCGTCCGACGATTCTTCTTCCGGCGTGTCGGTGCGTTCTGCCTCGTCGGCGAGATCGTTTTGCGCTCGTTCTACGTCGCGGCGGTGGGCTTCTTCGCGTAAACGGCGTTCGGCCTTTTCGGCGCGGCGACTTTGTTCGGCCGGCGGCGGTGTGGTGTTGGTGTAGCCGGCGGCGTTTTGTGCCTTGTTCTGACGGCGCGCACGTTTTTTCTGTTGTTCAGTGCGCGGTGCGGGCGCCTCTTCGGGCGTTTCGTCTGTGGAATGGGCGGGTACTCCGCTTTCTTCTGTAGAACGATCGGTCGCTGATGCTACACTCTGATCAGCTTCCTGCGCAGTGGGCTGTTCCACCGGCAAAACTGAGCTTTCGTCGGGCGAAGCATCGCGTTTCTCCTGTGTGGAAGATGTATCGCGTTCGTCGGTGGACTCGGCGACGGGTGTGGCCGGCTCGTCAGAGGTGGCGGATTCCTTCGGCTGTTCCGGCTTCAGCTCGTCGGCGATGGCAGCGGGCAATTGCATGGGAGCAAACACTGCCGTGGGTTCTTCAGGCTGAACTGTCGGCGTTGCTTCTCGGCCTTGTGCCTCAATACGATCCGACTGCGGCAGAATGTTGGGCGTGTCGGGTAGTGCCTGTGCAGGTTCCGGTTGAGGCAGCGGTTCGTCGTGGCGTACCGTTGGCGTTTCGCTTTGTGCCGCCGTTTCGCTTTGCGGAGCCGTCGTGGGCGCTGCCACTTCGTTCGCTAAGGTCTCGTTGGCTTGAACTGCTGATTCGTTGCGCGGCACATCGGCATTTGATACGGCTGTCGGTTCGGCGTCAGCACGCTGCTCTTTGCGTTGAGAGCGATCGTGGGGCTGTTCCTTTTGGGGTGCAGTCGTTGCACTTTCGCCGGGCGTAGCTACCTCGGGGGCTGCAGTGTTGTTTTCAGCAGCCGGAGTCTCCTCCGGTTCCTGCGCGGGGGCGTTCTTTTTCGATCTGTGACGTTCGTCTGTCTTCGGCTTGGGCGCATCGGCAACGGCCTCATTTTTGCTTTCGCCGTTGGCCGTTTCGCGCTCCGCTGCGCGACGTCGTTGCTCACGTTCCTTGCGTGCTTCGGCGCCTTTGTTTTTGCGGTCTTTGCGCTCGACGTTGCCTTTTGCTCCGTCTTCGTCTTGCTTTTCACCGCGCGCTTTGGTGTTTTTGCGCTCAGTGTTTTTGTCTTCACGATTTTCTTTTTGACGGTCGGCTCGTTTGTCGTTGCGCTGTTCTCCGCCTTTCTCTTTGCGGCTGCGTTCGTTGCGCGCATTGTCTTTGCGGGCGGGGGTGCCTTCGCTTTGTTCCTTGGCGATTTCCGCTTCGATCTCGTCTATCTTGGGCACGGTGAAGAACTCTTCGGCGCCCATGGCCGTGCGCTTTTCTTTGGCGCGGAAGACGCTGTCGAGGAACTGCGGTTCGCGGCGCAGTTTGGTGAGTGCGTCCTTGGCTGCGGTTTGGTGACTCTCTTTTTTCGAGTAGCCCATACCTTCTCCGGCGTAGAGTCCTTCGATGACGATGGTGGTGAGGAACGAGGGGCCGTTGGCTTTGTCGGTGTCGGTGGCGCTGTCCTTGAATTCGAGTCGGATGCGGTTTTTTTGGCTCCACTCCAAAAGCTTGCTTTTGAAGTTGACTTCTTTGCTTGCCACGGATTCGAGGTCGAGGACGGCACCGATGATGCGTTGCTCGACGAAGCGGAAGGCGTAGCGGAATCCTCGGTCGAGATAGATGGCGCCCATGAGGGCTTCGAAGGAGTTTCCGCCGAGGTAGGAGTTGTGGGTGCGGCTGTGGGTCTGGCTCTGGATGAGGCGATCGATGTGGAGCTCTTTGGCCAGTTTGCCGAGTGATTCGCGCGATACGATTTCGAACGCGTATTGGTAAGAAAGCCTTCGCGCTTGTTGGGGAAATGGCGATAGACGATGTGGCTGACGACGGTTTCGAGGACGGCGTCTCCGAGAAACTCGAGTCGCTCATTGTTGAGCGGCTTGTTGCCGAGTTTTTTCGATCGATACTCTTGTGACTTGTGAGCGAATGCCGTGCGATAGAGATCGATGTTGTGTGGGCAGAAGCCCATGATGTCGTAGAGGGCTGAGCGAAACTCCCGATCTTTAGAGAAAAAGAGTTTGGCTCGGTCGAATAGATTTTTCATAATGGGGTGGGGAGGACGAGAGAACGCAGCGCATGGGGGACGAGAGCGAAAAAATAGTTTTGTACGCTTGGTCATTACGTGTGTAACAACCAAGCGTACAATCCGTATTTTTCAATCCCACAGCGGGGAAGGCGTTCTGTTCAGTCTTCTCAGGCTTGATACTTCTTGACGATGCAGCAGGCATTGTGTCCGCCGAATCCGAAAGTATTGGAAAGCGCTGCACGCACGGTGCGTTGCTGAGCCTTGTTGAAGGTGAAGTTCATGTTGTAGTCGATGTTTTCGTCGCGGTCTTCCTCATCGTGATTGATGGTGGGCGGTACGATGTCGTTTTGTACGGCCAGGCAGCAAACGATGGCTTCTACAGCACCGGCGGCACCGAGCAAGTGACCGGTCATCGACTTGGTGGAGGAGATGTTGAGTTGATAAGCATGGTCGCCGAAAACCTGCGTGATGGCTTTGGCTTCGGAGACGTCGCCGACGGGCGTGGACGTGCCGTGCACATTGATGTAGTCAATGTCTTCGGGTTGCAGTCCGGCATCCTCGAGGGCGCGCTGCATCACGAGTTTGGCACCGAGTCCTTCGGGATGGGAAGCCGTGAGGTGGTGGGCATCTGCGCTCATACCTGCGCCGGCAATTTCGCAATAGATCTTTGCGCCGCGTGCCTTGGCGTGTTCAAGTTCTTCGAGCACGAGAATACCTGCGCCTTCGCCCATGACGAAACCGTCGCGGCTCTTGCTGAAGGGGCGGCTGGCGCGTTGCGGATCGTCGTTGCGGGTGGAGAGAGCGTGCATGGCGTTGAAACCACCGAGTCCTCCGGGGGTGATGGCTGCTTCTGCACCGCCGGTGATGATGGCGCTGGCTTTGCCGAGACGAATGAGGTTGAATGCATCGGCAATGGCGTTGGTCGACGAGGCACAAGCCGAAGTTGTAGTGTAGTTAGGACCGTGGAATCCGTACATGATGGAGATCTGTCCGGATGCGATGTCGGCGATCATCTTGGGGATGAAGAAGGGGCTGAAGCGAGGTCCCTTCTCTTCGTGAGTGAGGGCGTATTCGCTGATTTGCTCTTCGAAAGTGTGGATACCGCCGATGCCCACTCCGAGCACTACACCGATGTTGTCCTTGTCGATCGTTTCGAGATCCATACCGCTGTCTTGTACAGCTTGCATTGCCGCCACGACTGCATATTGTTCATAGAGATCCATTTTGCGAATCTCTTTGCGGTCAATGAAATCTGCTGCCTTGAAGTCTTTGACTTCGCAGGCAAACTGCGTTTTGAACCGTGAAGCGTCGAAGCCTTGAATGGGTGCTGCGCCGCTAACGCCGTTGAGAAGGCTGTTCCACGTGGCTTCGAGGGTGTTGCCGACGGGGGTGATGGCACCGAGACCGGTGACGACTACTCTTTTGAGTTCCATAGGGGTGTGGGGATTAGTGGGAGATGAGAGGATGCTACGCTGAAATGTGCTAATGCGCCGGTGCCGCCGAATGGGTACCATAGCGCATTAGCACATTTGCGAAGAGATGAGCGTTAGCTCACCTCGTTGAGCGCGGGCAAGATCACTTGGCGTGTTCTTCGATGTACGCGATAGCGTCACCTACGGTGGAGAGCTTTCAGATTCCTCTTCGGGGATGGTGATGTTGAATTCCTTTTCGAGGTCCATCATGAGTTCTACCGTTTCGAGAGAGTCTGCGCCGAGGTCGTTGGTGAAGCTTGCGTCTTCACGTACGTCAGCTGCATCAACGCTGAGCTTTTCTACGATGATTGCCTTTACTTTTTCTGCAATTTCAGACATTGTTGTTCTTATTTTGATGATTAGAAATTAGTCATTTCTGAGGTTACAGCTGCAAAAGTAGTGGTATTTCTTCAAACCGGCAAAGGTTTACCCTATAAAAAGCGCGTTTTTTGCTCATTTGCGCGCGTTTTGTGCAGCTAGATGGCGAGGAATCGGAGCTCGAGACCTTGTTTTTTCGTGAAAAGAGTCGCTGCTCAGTTCAATGCGCCTCTGCTCAGTTCTGTTGAATGCGCCTTTACTCTGTTGAACAGGTCTGCGTCCCGTCGAAAGTGTCTGCGCTCGGTCGATGACAGCAGACATTTACGCGATCTTAGGGTGCAGCCACGAAGACACATCCGTGCGGCGCGCAACCGGCGGCGCACTGCGCACTCATTTTCCCGTGATGATTTTGCGAATGTCGTTGAGTTTATTGAGCGCCTCGACCGGAGTGAGGTGGTTGACGTCGAGATGCAGAATTTCGTCGCGCACGGCTTCGAGCACCGGATCGTCGAGTTGGAAACGACAGCTGGGTTCCGCTGGGAGCACCGTTCGTTTGTCTGTTTTCTGCCGTGGGAGGCTGCACTTGTCGGTTGTCTGCGTTGTTGTGTTCTAATTGGTGCAGAATCACCTCTGCCCGTTGCACAATCGCATTCGGCATCCCTGCCAGACGCGCCACATGGATACCGAAAGAGTGTTCCGAACCTCCGCGCGCCAATTTGCGGAGAAAGACGATGCGGTGATCCACTTCGCGCACGGAAACATTGTAGTTTTTGATGCGCGGAAAAAGCGCTTCCATGTCGTTGAGCTCGTGATAGTGAGTGGCAAAGAGCGTACGCGCATGCATTTTGGGACGTTCGTGCAAGTGTTCCACGATGCTCCACGCGATGGAAATGCCGTCGTAAGTCGAAGTGCCGCGTCCCAATTCGTCGAAAAGCACCAAGCTACGTTGCGTGATGTTGTTCATGATGTTCGCCGCCTCACTCATTTCGACCATAAAGGTACTCTCGCCCACCGAAATATTGTCCGATGCGCCCACACGCGTGAAGATCTTGTCGACGATGCCCACTCGGGCCGAGTCGGCCGGGACGAACGAACCGATTTGCGCCATCAAGGTAATAAGCGCCGTTTGTCTAAGCAGTGCACTCTTACCCGCCATGTTCGGCCCCGTGATCATCATGATCTGCTGTTCCGCCGTGTCCAGTCGCACATCATTGGGCACATATTCCTCACCCGGCGGCATGAGCGTCTCGATCACCGGGTGTCGTCCCGCCTTGATGTCCAGCACCTCGCTTTCGTCCACCACCGGGCGGACATAGTGTTGTGCCATCGCCAGCACCGCCAGCGAGTGGTACACGTCCAACTCTGCCAGCGCATGCGCATTGCGTTGCAGTGCCGCAATATGTTCGGCCGCGGCCGCCACCAGTTCGCCGTAAAGTCGGGTTTCGAGCACCAGAATTTTGTCTTCTGCCCCGAGGATTTTCTCCTCATATTCCTTTAGCTCCTGCGTGATGTAGCGTTCCGCATTGACGAGCGTCTGTTTGCGTATCCATTCCGGCGGCACAAACTCCTTATAAGTATTGCGCACCTCCATGTAGTAGCCGAACACGTTGTTGAACCGATTTTCAGACTCTGAATGCCGGTACGTGCAATTTCGCGTTCTTGTATTTGGAGCAAATAGTCCTTTCCCGAGGTCTGTATGTTGCGCAGTTCGTCGAGTTGTGCATTCACTCCGTTGGCGATGACCTGTCCCTTGTTCACCGTGAGCGGCGGGTCGGTGCGCAATTCGCGTTCGATGCGCTGCCGCAACGGTGTGCAGGCGTCCAGTCGTTCGCCGATGTTGCGAATGCTCTCTTGCGCAGCCTGCTTGCACGCATTTTTGAGCACCACCACCGTTTCCAAAGCACAGCGCAGTTGCTGCATCTCTCGTGGATTGATGCGTCCCGTTGCCACCTTCGAAACGATGCGTTCCAAGTCGCCCACCTTCCCCAGTTCCATTTCGCAGAGTTCTCGAAATTCCGGTTCGCGGAAGAAATGCTCCACACTGTCCTGTCGCTGTTCAATTTCCTTCACCGAGCGAAGCGGGAAAAGCACCTGCCGTCTCATCAGTCGCGCGCCCATGGGTGAGAGCGTTCGGTCGAGCACCGCGAGCAGCGACGTCCCGTCACCGTGGTTGGTCGAAATGAGTTCGAGATTGCGAATCGTGAATTTGTCGAGCCGCACGAAACGCTGCTCTTCGATGCGGGTGATGCGAGTGATGTGTTCGATGTGGTGGTGTTGCGTCTGGTCGAGATACGTCAGGATCGCTCCCGCTGCCGTGATCGCCGTGTGCAGGTGGTCCACGCCGAAGCCCTTGAGATTCTTCACCTCAAAATGTTTCAGCACCTTGGTGCGTGCCGAGCCTTCTGAAAAAGCCCAGTCGTCGAGTTCGAAAATGAAATAACGTCCCGAAAACAACTGTTCGAATTTCCCTTTCTCCCCGCGTTGAATGAGCACCTCTTTCGGGGCAAAGCCCGTCAGCAATTTGTCGATGTACTCCGTGTCGCCTTCGGCCACCAGGTATTCACCCGTCGAAATGTCGAGCAGCGACAGGCCTACATCGGCCGCGCCGAAATGCACGGCAGCCAGAAAGTTATTTCCCGGCTCGAGAGCACATTGTCCCCCAGCGCCACCCCCGGTGTCACCAATTCGGTGATGCCTCGTTTCACCAATTTCTTGGTCAATTTCGGGTCTTCGAGCTGGTCGCAGATGGCCACTCGATATCCTGCCCGGATCAGCCGCGGCAGGTAGTTGTCGAGCGCATGGTGGGGGAAACCGGCCATTTCCGTCGAGGCGTTCGCCCCCCTTTTGGTTGCGTTTCGTCAGGGTGATCCCCAGCACCTGCGAGGCCGTGACAGCATCTCCGCAATACGTTTCGTAGAAGTCACCGCAGCGAAACAGCAGAATCGCATCGGGGTTGGCCGCTTTCATGTCATGAAACTGCCGCATCATCGGAGTGAGTTCGTCTTTGGCCATAGGAGGAAAAAATGAGGGGGTGAAACAATTGTGCGCATCGGTCGGCGCCATGTGCAAAGTTACGCATTCTTGCCGAAACGCAAAACCGCCCCGTCCTGCGAGAGGACGAGGCGGAAAATCAATAGGAGAGAAGTAAGTCTGCTGTGCGCTTATTTCACAACCACCTTCTTACCGTTCACGATGTAGAGACCGGCGGGGAGGTGTTTCGTGTCTTTCACGCGTACGCCCGAGAGGGTGTAAACAGCGTTGACTTGCTTGCCGTTGGCAACTACGCGACCTACGGTGGTGATGGTACCGTTCGTTTCGAGGTACTTGTCACCGGTTTCGGTAGTCACGGGCATCTTCGTGAAGTAACCCGAACCGGCAGCAACCGATTCACCCACTTCCGAGCGGAGCACCTTAGAGTGGTCAGCGTTGAAGACACCGCTGTCCTTGTTCACCTTGGTCGTTTCGAATACCGGAACGAGACCGTTGACAGGCGCTGCGGGCGTGCTCACGGGGGCGAGCGTAGCGAGCGTCTGTGCCTGCGAAACGAGGTTGATCACCGTTTCTTCGTCACCGTCTTCGGGGATGAGCACGTAAGCCTGACCGGCTTCGAGGGTACCCGTGTGCTTCTTGAGCTGGATGCGGTTGTTGGCATCCTGACCGATTACAGTGTAGAAGTTGTTTGCACCGGGATCAGCTGCGATGGGCAGCGTGATGATCTGGGGCACACCCTTCATGATGGGCAGCGAGAAGCCGTCAGCGAGGGCCTCTTCGAGATCGTGAGAAGCTTCCTTGAAGGTGAAGGCCGAGTTGTCCTTACCGTTGGCTTCGTTCCAGAGCACGAGGTTCTTCGAACCGGGTTCAGCGTTCAGGTAGACGTGAGCCTTATCCTGTACGTCGGCCGTGTCAGCCACGAGGTTGAAGCAGCCGGAAGTCTTCGCATAGCGGAGATCGAGCGTGTAGGGGTTCTTGCGGAGGCTCATCACACGCGTACCCTTCTCTTCCTTCGGAGCGAGGTAGAGTCCGGTGTAAACGTTCTGATAAGTGTAACCGCCGGCCACCTTCGTCAGCTTCCAGTAAGCACCGAGGCGAGTTTTGAAGTCAGCTACATCCTTGTAGATGCTGCCATCCTTCACGCGGCCGTCGAGCTTGAGGTAGTTTTGCGTCGAAGCCGTGTTGGCCACTACGCTGTTTTCAGCTACGCTGGCGTCAGACGACTTGCTGATGATGCGATAGATACCGTCGGCGGGCACGTTGAGCTTTTCAGCGAATGCCTTGTTGGCGGCGTCAACTTGAGCGAGGAGGTCGTTCACCTGAGCAACGGTGGGCTGCTTCACATCGGTGATCGCCTTGAGGTTGTTGGCAACCGCTTCGATGGCAGCTTTGTAAGTAGCCTTCGATCCGGCAGCGTAGTAACCCATGTCGGTGCCTTCTTCAGCAGCAGCTTCGAGAGCCTTGGCTGCGTCGAGCGCCTTCGTCACGCGAGAGGGATCAGGATAGTTCTTGAGGAACTTGTCGTAGGCAGCCTGGAGCGCTTCGATCGAAGCCTTCGTAGCCTGCTTGTTGTTCACTTCGTTCTTCAGCGTTGCGATAGCACCGGTGAGGGCGTCGCGGTCAGCCTGAGGAACAGCGTCGATGAGCGAGTTCTGTCCGTCGTAAGCGCCTTTGTAAACGCGGAATTCCGAACCGTAGAAGAACTTGTTGCCGTTGGCTTCGCCGTTACCTACCGTCTTGGTCACCTCCATGCGGAAGTACTTGTAGGCACCCTTGTCAGAGGGGATCACGAAGTGAGCCGTACCGGCGAAGTTCGTCTTCTTCACTTCCGTACCGTTGTTGTCCCACGTTACGGTGTAGGGATAGCTGAACGTAGAAACCGCAAGCGAATCCCAACCTTGGTTCTTCTTCCAAGCGTCGAAGTCAACGACGTTGTTGCCGTTTTCGTCCGTTACCACATTGCCGTCTTGGTCGTGCTTGTCGGCCTTGTTGGCAGCGAGGGCAGCTTCGGTCTTGGCACCCCAGATCGTGATCTTTTCGGGTGCACCGCCGTTGGCGTTCTGGTGGTTACGCTTCACCCACTTGAGGAGGAGTTCGCTCTCGGGGTTGTCGAGCTGGAATTGGAGGTAGTGACCGCCCTTCCAAGCGTCGTCGCCACCGTGCCAGCTGGTGTGGAAGTAGGTTTCGGGGTTGCCGTCGAGGAGCACAGCGGGTTCGTGTTCAGCGCCCACGCCTTCTTCCTTGTCGGCCATGTCGCTCGAAAGCTTCGTGCCGTCGGTGACCAGACCGTCTTGCGTGAGTTTGCCGCTGGTAGCATCTGCGATGCGGTTGCCCGAAGCGTCAACACCCATGTAAGCGAAGCCGTTGTTGTAAGCAGTTTGTGCCTGCTGGAGGAGCTTCTGGGCCTTTTCGTTGTTGATGTCTTGTTCGGCACTCTTCAGGAGGTCAGCCACTTCTTGGTCGGTGATGGTGCGTGCCTTGAAGGTCGAACCGTCAGCCTGCCAGTCCCAAACCACGGTACCGTTGTGGTCACTGCCGGTGTGTACACCGCCGAATTCCCAACGGTCGCCGCCGTTGTAACCCCAGTAGTTACCCTTACCGCGCCAGAGGTCGGGCGAGTAGAAGCAGAAGTAGCCGGGGTAGTTGCGGCTGGTCACGATGTTGTAGGAAGCCTCGGCTCCATCCGTCATTTCGATACGTGCACTGGGAACGATACTGCCGTTGGAGGCAATGTTCTCAGCCGTACCCACGTAACGATTGGTAGCCAAGTTTTGGAAGAAGAAGTAACCGGGTTTCGCATCGTTCTTCGTCACCTTCCAGATGTACTTCAAGCTCTTGTAGTCGAGCGGAGCATCCTTCTTGTAGGTGATGTCGCCACCCTTGTAAGTCCAATGCAGTTGCTTGTCCTTATCGTTCACTGCACCACCGTCGTAAAGTGCACCGTCGTCATAGCCGGTACCCTGCGAGCGGTAGGAAGTGAGGATGTAGTAACCGGGTTCGAGCACCTTACCCGAGGTGGTGAAGGTGGTGTAAGCCTTGGGCAGATCTACCACGAGCTGATCGATCTCGTCGTCGGTAGCCGTTGCGCCACCGTTGAGGATCTCTTGCGACTTGTTGTAGAGTGCCATGAAGGCGTCGTACTTCGCCTGGTTGTACTCACCGATGTTGTTACCGCGGGGGAACTTCTCGGAGAATTCATCCACGTTGAAGTTGGCACCGAGCGATTCGGCGATCACAGCCTGGAGGTCTTCCTTGGCAGTGAGCTCGTTGGCGGCGTATACCAACCACGCGTTGCGGTTGTAGTCCGTGCCCTTGCCGGCATCGCCGGTGAGTGCCGTCTTGGGGCAGGTGAGCAAGAAGTTGTACTCGCTGTACTTGTCGTCCTTCTTTTTCGCTTCGGGCGAAACGAGCACGACGGTGTTGTCACCATTCACAAAGGTGAAGGTGCTCAAGTCGAGATCCTCGTTGTTGGCACGAGCCTCTTCCACGTAAGCGCGAACGCCCTTGATGGTTTCGGTAGTGTCAACACCGTCAGCCTTGGCATGCGTCCACTCGTAGGAGTGTTCGGGATCCTTGACTCCAGTGACTTGCTTCACTTCGATCTTCCAAGCACGATCCGTGGCGGAGGTGTAGAAGTTTTGGTTCGAAGGATCTGCAAGATACTGGTTTTCGTTCACGCCTTTGCGCTTGAGGTAGAAGGTCTTACCGTCCCCCGTTGATTCAAAGACGAAAACGTTGTCGAGCGTCAAGCTGGTCGTTGTGGTGAACTTCTGTCCGGCGAGGAAGCAGTTGCCGTTCGCAGCTTCGGAGAACGCAGGCTGAAGCACATACGATTGTCCGGCTACGATGTTGGTCACTGCACCATCGTTGACGTTAGCACCCCAATGGCGAGCAGACGCACTTGTCGCTCCGGCCACCAGGAGGGCGGTCAAAGCAAACAAATTGCAAACCTTTCATTGAAGATTTAACATTAAAGTTAGACATAGAGATAATTCGATGGGACACGATGCGACTTCCATGTACCTCCCCCATCGAAAACAGAAGGGTCACGGAAGTTTAGTGCAGGGTGTTCGTGCGACAAAGATAGAGAAAAAAAACTACACATGGCAGATTCGCATCTAAAAAACGACGAGTTTCTGCCCGACAGCACTGCATTTTATACTTTGTCGCCCCTTGTGTTTTTTGAAAAATCTGAATGATTTCCGCTGATCTCGTTGGGGGATTAACTGAAAAGTGTTGAAACTGTCCTTGTGTTTTTCCGGTTTCGTGTGGGAGAAGGGGATGCTTCGGCGCGCCGTTTGTGCCGTTCGTCAGGTCTGTTCGGTAAACGACGGAAAGGGGGGGCGATGCTCGGTGGGAGACTGTGCGTCGATGCAAACCGAGTGCCGACGGAGCGGAGAAAAAATGGACGATGTTGCTCAGCAACGCCGCACCGTCGGCTCCCCTTCTTTCTCTTGTGCTTGCACTTCGCCGAGAGGCGTTTCTCGCGTGCGCACGTGTCGCGCGATCGCACGCGCACCCCACTCGAAGTTACTTTTTTTGCCTTCACTCCTTCACCCATGTGGCACAAACGTTTGTGTTTCATGTGATTAGGGGTGAAGATCTTTGCGCAAAGCCTTCACCCCCTCGGCAGGTCGACCGCATGAGCGGAAGTTCACGCGCCGTTATTCCATTTTTCCTCGCGGCGATGCCATATTTCGCGCGCGTTTTCGAGGAAAAACGGGCTGTTTTCCAAAGTCGATTGCGGTGAAGGGTGAAGCACCAAAGTCTTCACCCTTATTGAGTTGTGATTCAGCGCATTGTGCAATGTGGGTGAAGCGGTGAAGGCAAAAAACGAAAAAGCGTGGACGCGCGCGCGCCATGCGCGCGCGAGGAGGCTCTGTCTTCACCCTCGCGATCGGTGTACTCCTTTCGGTGCGCCCGTGAGGGGGGCGCGCAGCGGTCGAAGGGCAGTGGGTTTATCGGCGTTGGGCCTCGAGCGACAACGAATCGTGGTGCTCACGCAGTGCACGCAGTGCCGTCTCGATCATGCTGTCCCTGCCGCGCTGTCGGTCGTCGGCCGAAAGGTGGGCGCGCACATCCGGTGCGATGCCGAACTCCGTGTGCTCGCCGTGCACGTCGAGTGCGGGACTCGCCGAGAAGCGAATGCTCCATCCGCCCGGCAGTTCCGAACTGAAGGGCATGCCCGATCCGCCGCCGGTGCGGTCGCCCACCAAAATCACGCCCGGTATTGTCTTCATGTACATGGCAAAGGAATTGGCGGCGCTGAAGGTGCGGCGGTTGATGAGCACCGCCACGGGTTTCTGCCACCGCAACCCCTTGAGGGGACTGAGGCGCACGGGTTTCGGTGTGGAGAACGCGTCGTGTGCGGGGCCTGTTTTGTGCATGATGTAGCCCACCGTGACTGTGCGATTGGTGAAGACCGAAGCCAGCGTCTCGGCCGAGGTGAGTTGGCCGCCGCCGTTGCTGCGCACATCGACGATGAGGGCGTCGCAGAGGGCAAAATGCCGCATGACTTCGTGCAGATTGCCCGCGCCGATCGCCACGTTGAAGGAGCTGCAGCGGATGTAGCCCACATTGCCCGGCAGCACCTTGTATTGGAGTCCCGACGCAGTGCGATATTCGTCGGCCGTGCCGAGCACCACGCGCTGCAAGGAGTCGTCGAAGTCGGTGGGGTAGGCCTCGTACCAATTCGTGTAGCGGGCCGTGTTGAAAGGAGTCCAGAGGTTGACATGCCCGTCGCGCAGTTCGTCGCAGAGGTTGGCCAGCACTTGATAGAGTGCTTGCGACGACATGGAGTCGGACACCTGCGGGGCGTAGCGGCGGTGCACCTCGTTCCAGTCCAGTCCGTATTCCTTGTGCTTGTAGTCGAAGAAGCAGTAGTGCTCATCGATGATTTTCCACAGCGCTTCGAAGTCGCCGCGCGGCGTGGAGGGCAGGTCGTCGGCCTGCACGCAGGCGGTGAGCGCGGTGAGCAGCAGCGGAAGCGAGAGGAGGAGGCGGAAGAGATGTTTCATCGGGGAAGAAATTGGACCAGGCGCGAATAGCCGATCACGAAGGTGTGATTCCAAGCGTGGCGTTCCAGTCGGTTGACGCTACTCTGACGGATGTCGGCTTTGTAGCCCAGGGTGATGCACGCGCGGCGTAGGGGAATGCTCACGGTGGAGAGGAAACGCAGCGAGGGGGCGGAAAAGGGCGTGGTGGGCACGACATTGCGGTCGGTGTGTCCGAGCGAGAAAATTTCGTAGTAGGACTGTCCGTAGTTGGGCGTGAACATGAGGCCCAAGAGGGGCACTTCGAGTTGCGAGCGCCACACCCAGCGGCGTCCCCACAGGGTGAAGGGGTGGACGAGCGCGCCGGAGAAGGCCACGTCGACTGCGGCGCGTGCCTGTGCCGGGTTGTTGCCGTTGCGCTGGTTGTAGGTGCCGCCCAGGTGCAGCGCGCCCATGGCACCCACGCTCCACTGCCAGGCAGCACGGGGCGCTGTGAGGCGTCGGCGCCAACCGGCGTCCATTTGCAGCTCGATGTCCAGCGCGGTGCCGTTGCCGGCCGGATTGGTGGCCGAGGTGCCGTTGAGGTCGAAGAGCGTGACGAAGGCATTGCGCCCGCCGCGCCCGCTGTGGCGCTCGCCGATGCGGGTGAAAGAGAGGGTGGTGCCACTGTAATTCAGCGGCGAGAGGTAACTGTCATAGAGGCTGTTGTGCCCCACGCCGAACAGGTAGGTGCGTTCCACGCGGCCGGTGAGTGTATCGGCATCGGCGGTGTGCTGTGGCGATTCAGCGCGGGCGAAAAGCGGAAGGATAACCCACCACGCGAGGAGGAGTGCTTTGCGTGTCATGCGTGAAATGTAAGGGAGATTCGTTGCCATAGGCGTCCATGGCCGTGAGGGCATAGTCGGCATCGAGCAGCGAAGGCAATGCCGGGCTGTAGGTGAAATCGGTGCCGCTCAGGCGAAGGGCCACGGCCACAGGGCCGGTGGGGGTGAGCCGGTAGAGGTTGTAGTGCACGGGGGTGGCATCGGCCACGGCGTTCCAGGTGAAGCGGAGCGCGTGGTCGGTGCGCCGACACTGCCACTGCGGTGCGGCGGGTGCAATGCTGTCGAGCCAGGTCATGGCCGGCGGGAGCTGAGGTTGCGCGTAGTGGTCGTGCACGAAGTCGAGTAGGCCTTTCACGTTGTTGAGCAGGAATTGACTGCGGAAATAGGCTTCGCCGGCAAACCCTTCGGCGTGAATGAAGCGGAGTTGCCGCACGATTTGCAACAGCGACCAGTTGCGCTCTTCGGGGGCGAGCTGGTAGGCGCCCAGCCCCGGTGCCACAGGGCGGCCGTAGGTGTGTTCCTGCCAGTTGACGGCGAAGGGGTAGAAGTGTTGCCCGTCGAAATACATCATGGGAAAGAGCCCGTCCATCCAACCGCGGCGCAACCACAGTTGGGCATCCTGCGACACGGCGTCGCGGGCATTCCAGCCTTTGGACGATTGGGCGGGCAGGTCGGCGTATTTGCCGATGGGAGCACAGGTGATCTTGACCCACGGACGAATGGCGCGCACGGTTTCACTGATCAGTTGCACGGTGCGGTTCACGTTCTCGCGGCGCCATTCAGCTTTGGGGCGGTGATGGCCGTAGCGGGCGTAGGTGCGGCGATCGTCGAAGGGAATGGAGGGTTCGGGGTAGCGAATGTAGTCGAGATGAATGCCGTCGACGTCATAGCGACTGACGATTTCGCGAACCAATTCGGCCAGATATTCGGCTGTGCCGGGAACGCCGGGATCGAGTTGCCATTTGTCGCCGGCACGGGTGCAGAGTTGGGGCATGCGCGCGGGGAGAGACTGGCGTCCGAGGCGTTTGGCTTCGGCCAGCGTATTGCCCGGAAAGGTGACGAGATAGGCATGCAACTCCATGCCGCGGCGGTGCGCTTCGTCGATGGCGAAACGCAGCACGTCGTAGGGAGGTGCCACGCCGGGCGTGCCGGAAAAGGCGCCGTCCCACGGCTCGATGTGCGAGGGATAGGCTACGGTGGCGCGGATGCGGGTTTGGAACAGCACCGTGTTGATGCCGGCAGCTTGCAAACCGTCGAAAATGCGCGAGAGCTGTGCTTTCTGCTCGAGGGCTTCGGCTGCTGTGCGGGCATAGTGGCCGGCGGGCCAGTCGAGTCCGCTGTAGGTGCAGAGCCACACGGCGTGCACGCCGCGGGCCGGAGTGGGAACCGCGGGGGCTGTGGGCGTTTGTGCTGTGGCCGAAAGGGAAAGGAGGAGAAACAGCAGGGAGAAAAGGAAACGCATGGGGCGGGAGAATGGAAAGGGGGCTGTGGGCGTTTGTGCTGTGGCCGAAAGGGAAAGGAGGAGAAACAGCAGGGAGAAAAGGAAACGCATGGGGCGGGAGAATGGAAAGGGGGAGGTGGGCGTTTAGCGCAGGCGGTGGTAGAGCGGGAGGAGCTGCTCGGCGAGCTCATCGCCGGCAGCGGCACGCAGACTGTCGAGCTGACGACGGGCTTCGTTGCGGCGCCCGAGGTCGAGGAGCAAGGTGGCGCGGTGCACTTGCAGCGGGCGGTCGTCGGGACGCAAACGGAGCAGGTGTTCGAGGCGTTCGAGTGCCGTGACTTTGTCGCCCTCGCGCTCTGCAAGCTCGGCGCCGACAGCCAGCGCGGTCTCGTCGTCGGGATGCCGCAGCAAGGCGGTGCCGAGATGGAGCAGGGCTTCGTCGCGGTGGCCCTCGGTGTAAAGTTGCAGGGCGATGAGGCTGTGGGCGCGCGCATTGTAGCGGTCGGTTTTCAACACGCGGCGCAGCGCGGTCAGTGCGCGCTCGTCTTGGTGCAGGTGCCGGCAAGCTTCGCTTTGAAGAAAGAGCAGGGTGTGGACCTCGTCGGTCGTGCGCTCACGACGGTCGGCGAGGAGGGTGTCGACCCATTGGGCCAATTCGCTGTCCTTGCCTGCTTCGCTCAGACATTGGGCCAGCGCAATTTGTGCTTCGCCGTAGTCGGGACGATGGGCCAGGAGGTCGCGAAGTCGTTGTTCGGCATCGTGCCACTGCCGGCGTGCCATGAGAATTTTGGCGATGTTGAAACGCAGCACGTCGTTGCCCGCCGCGTCGGGATCGTGCCCAAGGGCTGCTTCGAGGGCGCGCTGTGCCTGAGAGAGGGAGTCAGCGCGCAGGGCGGCGAAGGCTTTGCGCACCTCGCGGCGGTAGGCGGCGGTGTCGCGCGGTGCGGTGGTTTCGACCGGGCTCGACAACGTCTCTGCGCTCTGCGCGAAGGTGGGCACTATAGCGGTGAGGATGCCGCCGGCAGTGGCGAGAGCGGGAAACAAAAGACGGGGGAGGATCATAGGGCACTGAGGTGATCGATTTCGCTGAACACGGCTTCCGCTTCGAATCCGCGAGAGGCAGCGAAGCGGGCCAGCTTCTGTGCGGCCAGGTAGGTGGCGCGCCGATCGGAGGGATCGAATTTGAGCGTGCGCAGTTTGGCGGCGAGCAGGTCGCGGAGGGTTTGCCGATACGTTTTTTCGTCGATTTCTTCCTCGAGGGCGATGGCGATGTTTTCTCGACTGATTCCTTTGAGCCGCAGTGCGTTGCGAATTTTGATTCGCCCCCAACGGGCGAAGGCGGCCTTGTCGTGCACGAAGGCGCGGGCGTAGCGTTGCTCGTCGATGAACTTTTCGTCCTCGAGGCGTTGGAGTACCCGATCGATGAGGTCGGGGTCGATGTCGGCGGCGCGGAATTTCTTCTCGAGATCTCCCCGACAGGTTTCGCGTCGAGCGCAGTAGGCACCGGCACGGCGATAGAGTGATTCGAAGTCGTAGGATTTCATCGTTTGATCAGTGCGCGGATCACAAACCAAGCATGGTGGGCGAGGGCGGAGAAGAGACCGTAGTGGTGGGCCATGATGCGAAAACGCTCGCGCAGGGAGGCTTTGTGATGGCGGGTGGTGAGGCCTTCGCTGAGGTAGTCGGCGACGACCGTGTGGGTGTTGAACAGCGGGAGCCGGCGGTGCTCGGCTTGTTGCATGAGGCGAATGCACCAATCGTAATCGGCCGAGAACCGATAGCGCAGGTTGTAGGGGGTGGCACGCGCCAGGTCGGTGCGCGCGAAAAAGGCTTGGTGGCACACGAGCATGCCGTTGACAAAATCGTGTCGGCGAAGTTGTTCGGGCGGGCTGAGGCGTCGGGCGCGGAGAAAGGTGCCGCGGTCGTCGACCAAGTGGGTGTCTCCATAGAGCACGGCCGGAAGTTGGGCGGGATCGGCGAAGGCGGAGAGTTGCGAGGCGATGTCGGCCAGGGTGGTGGTGGCGTGAAATTTGTCGCCGGCGTTGAGAAACAGAATATAGTCGCCGCCGGCTTGCCGCAAGGCTTTGTTCATCGCGTCGTAGAGTCCTTTGTCCGGTTCGGAACGAAACACGAGACTCCGTCCGTCTGTGATGCCGCGGTAAAGGGCGGCGTATTCGTCGACCATCCGGCGGGTGTCGTCGGTCGAGGCCCCGTCGATGATGAGGTGCTCAATGTGAGGATATTGTTGGACGAGTACGCTGTCGAGGGTGCGCCGCAAGGTGGTGGCAGCGTTGAAGCATACGGTGGCGACGGTAAAACGGATCATAAGCAAGAGGGAGAGGACGAAGAAGAAGACGAAGTGTGGGCGAGGGCTTGCCGGTAGAGGGCAAGATAGCGCCGGCCGACGCGGTCGAACGAATAGTGATCGAGCACTTTGGTACGTGCCGCCTGTGCCAGTTGGTCGTGGTTGGACGCATCGAGCATTTGGTGCAAACCTTCGCAAAGGTCGTTCGCGTCTTTGGCGGCGGCCACATAGCCGTTTTTGCCGTGATCGATCATTTCCGGAATTCCTCCCACGCGGAAACCCAAACAGGGGATACCGCAGGAGAGTGCTTCCATGATGGTGTTGGGCAGGTTCTCGGAAACGGAGGGGAGTACAAAAAGTTGGGCCGCGTTGTAAATATTGACGATGGTATCGACCTCGTAGGTGTAGGGTGTGGTGAACACGGGGATGTCGAAGGCGGCCCGAAACTCTTCTGCGGCACCGCCGAGAATGAAGAGTGCAGTGTCTCGGCGGCGTTCCGGATAGGTGGTGAGGTATTGCCGGAAGGCTTCCACCAAGTAGGGCATGCCTTTGTTGAGATTCGTGATGCGCTGGGCGACAAAGAGCACGATGCGCAGGGAAGGGTCGGTGGGCAAACCGAGTTGTGCGCGGGCTTTCGCACGATCGCGGGGAGCGAACACGGTGGTGTCGATGGGATTGGGAATGTCGACCACGGTTTTCCCGTGAGTGAGCGACGCACTGCGCGCCTCGCCGGCAAGCCATCGGCTGCATGCCACGAAAGTCATGGGGGCTGTGGCATAGACCGCTTGTTTCTTCGACCATATGCGGTGCGACAGGTCGTGGGGCGAACCGCCGTGCGGAAGGTAGGGACATTGTCCACATTCCTTGCGGTAGCGGGTGCAAGACAGGGCCAGATGACAAATGCCGGTGACGGGCCAGATGTCGTGCATCGTCCAGACCACGGCTTTCCCGTCGCGAAGTATGCGTTGCAACTCGTTGAGAGAGAGGAGTCCTTGGTTGATCCAATGCAGATGGATCACGTCGGCGCGTCGATAGGCATCGGTTTCGGTGACGTTTCCTCCCGCAACGGCGGTGTCGATGGCGAAAAGTCCTCGACGTTGTCCGCGCAAATGGAAGAAAATGCCCAACCGTTCTCTGATAAACGCCCACTTCATGCGCCACCGCCCGCGAAACGTATGGATTTTCGGGGAAGACGTTTGTCGATCGCGCACCAGCATTTCAGCCTCGACACCGATATGGGTCAAGGCCGCTTGCAGACGAGACGCGGCAACGGCCGCTCCGCCGGTTCGTTCGCTGGTGTTGATGATCAGAACGCGCATGGGGATAGGGTTATTTGGACAAAAGTAGAAAGAAAGCCCGATATGACCAAATTTAGAATCGAGTAGTGGCGCCTTCATCTTGTGTTGAAGGCGCCACAGGTTTCGGGGCGAAGGCAGCGTCGCGTTTATTTCCGGAGAAAGAGCAGCGAGCAGGGTTCCGTTCCCACGTTGTAGCGTTGTAGGAAATCGCCGTTGTCGTTGTAGACACTGACCATTCCGGGTTCGGTGAAACGTGTTTCGGATCGAGCGTGCCGCGAGAGGCCACATAAATGTTTTTGGTGTGCGGATCGACTGCCAGTGCCGTCGGATCCAGGGGAGGTTGCACTTGTCCGAAGTGCGAAGCGATGGTCGTACCCGAACGGGTGTCGCGCACTTCATATTGCACGGTGGTTTTCCCTGTGGACCAATCGGTGGTGGAGCGAACGAGATAAATGCGGTGTCCGTCGACGGCCGCGAGATTGGCCGAGGCAAAGACAGCGGCTTGGTCCTTTTGGTCGATACGCCAGATTTCTGCTGCGTGAGTGGCGTAATCTCCCTGACAGGCCACGAAGAGATGACCGAAATCGTCCTTATAAATCCGGGTGGGGTTCATGCCGACGCGGATTGCTCCGACCTGTTCGAGCGTATTGGGGTGAAGTTTCACCACTTTGAAACCTTGCTTATACCCCTCATTGTAATTATAGCCGTCGCTGATCGCTACATATATATAATTGTCTTGTGTCGATATGCCAACGGGGTTTGGGCCGACGGCGACTGTCCGGTCGACGGTGAGCGAAAGGGTATCGATACGTGAAACATTCCCGTCGTTGTTCGAGACGAAAACGTATTTTCCCCATGCTGCCACCCCTTCCGGCGTCGACGTGGGAATCGATCGGAGCAAGCGGTGAGTGGCGGCATCGACGACCTGCACTAAATTACTGCCGTAGCAGGGAATGTAGATCTTAGCTCCGTGTTGGATTGCCTCCTGCGGTGTGTCACCGAGCAATTTCCCATTGACGGAATGAAAGGCGTCGTGGTGCACTGTTTGGTGTTCGGTGTCGATCAGCGTGTAGCCGCCCGGCAGACGCGTTGCCTGGTTGCCTTGGCACAACACCAGGACTTGCGAGGAAAACCCTTCGCCGGCAGGCGAGGTCGGCGGAAGTTTGCGCTCCTCGTCGGCGCAAGCATTCAGAAGCAGCACACCCAGGAAGAAAAGTAGGCATGCAGAGATTCGATGGAAGAAGGATGAGCGTGTCATGGAGAAAATATAGAAATAGAAGATGAAAATTGCAGATCAATCATCGCCGGTCACCATTCGAAAGTGGCATCGACGATCCAAGTTCTTCCCGGCAAGGGATAACCGCGAATACTTTCGCGCTGTGTGTCGGTGAGGTTCATCCAGGTGGCGCGCAGCGTCAGAGTCGAAAAGCCGATGCGGCATTTCCAGCGTGCCGCCGCATTCCATTCTGCGTAGGGCGGCAGGCGCGAAGCGGCAAGATGTTGTGGAGTGGCCCATCTCTCTCCGCAGTAGACCAACGAAGTCGAGACACCGAAAGCACGATGTGCGAAGTCCAGCGCGAGAAAAGCTTCTTGCGTCGGGCGATAGGGGAGGGTGAGGTTGAAGCTGCGTGACGCAGCGTCCGATCGGTCGCGTGTCGCCGCCCATTGTCCGTGTCCCGTCAGGTTTACCTCCGTCTGCGCAGCGCAAACGAAGCGTGCACTCGCGGTCAAATCAACGCCTTGCGCCAGCACACGATCCAAATTCTGCGTGCGCCACACCGCCGGGGTGATCGGTACAGCCACGATGCCGTCGGTGATGCGATCGACAAAGGCATCTACCGAAGCTTGCCATTGCCACCAACCGAAATCTCCCCCGGCGTGTCCTCCTATATTCAGGCGAAAGGCACGTTCGTTGTGCAGCTGCGTGTTGCCATAGCGAAAATAATAACTTTCGGCGAATGTCGGCGGTCGAAACGTCGTTTGTATCATTGCGCGCCACCCCATTTCGGTTCGCCGTCTCTTTAAAAGAGTGGCCTGCGCCCCTCCTTGTAGCGTGAAGCAGCCCGCGTCAGCCGCCGTGCCCGGGTTGGTCGGGTCGTCCTGTCGTGCCGAATTGAACAGATCGTGGCGTAAGAGCCGCAGCGTGGCAATCCACTTCTGATCACGGAAGCGCAGCGAAAGGGCTTGCTGCACCATCGTTCGTTCCGCCTCGCGTTCGTTCTCTCCGGTTTGATGCAGTACAGAGCGCGTCGCATCCATCACATAAGCCCATTGCCAATGAGACGACAAAGTGTGCGCCGTCCCCACCGAAATCCAGCCTTCTTGTTGTCGGTAGCAGTCTGATCGTCCGCCGTTGGGATATTGCGGATCGCGCGCTTCGTAGAATTTGTTTTTCGTGCTCCATTGTGCCGCCGCCGTCCACTGCCAAGCGCCGCGTCGCCTCGACCACCGCCCGTGCAGTGCTGCCTCGTCGTCGTCCATGCGCTCCCCCCTCTTGCACTGCATAGAGCAGAACGGCACCGGGCAGTTGGCGTCGAGCAAAATTTCCCCTAAATCCCCCTTCGGCGTTTCCCCATTTCGCAGTGGAGGGCGCCGACCAGTGCACCGTCGGAGTCCATCGCCGGGTTTCTGCCGCGTGGCGTCGACGAGGTTCGCGCAGGGTTCCGTTGTCGAAAACGAAAGGAAAATCGTTGTCCGCCTTTTCGCCGTCGAGGTGCAGCTGCAGTTGTCCCGCGGGCGTGGAGAAAGACGAAACGGCTCCCACGGCTCGATAGCCGAAGGCGCCCACCGTCGACCAGATGCGCAGCGGCCGCCGCAGGGTGGTGAAGTGCAGGGTGCTCGCCCCCAAAGCACGAACCGGCACCGGAAGTTCGGGGGCTTCGCCCACATCGATCGTCACCGTGTTGAGGCGATGAAGGGAGAAAGGCGACACATCGATCGTGGCGTTCTCTGCGTCGCCCATCGGAAAACCGTCGACGAACACGGTAGTGTGCGCGGCGCCGAGTCCGCGAGTTCCCACAGTCGCCGAAGTACCGAATCCACCCAACGAGCGCACCCATACGGCCGGCAGCGTGTGGAGCACGTCGACCACGTCACCCGTGGGCATCCGCCGCCACGTCTCACCGTTTTGCGAAAAACCGGCGACGCGCACACGCTCATGCTCATTGCGGGGCGCCTGTACTTTCACTTCCGGAAGGGCGCGCAGCGAATCGTTGCACGGTGTGGCGCCGAGTGCATCGCATGCCACTGCCGAAAGTCGGCCGCGCGCAGCGTGTCCGGACAGCGCCGAACCCGCAAGGACCCCCGCGAGAGCGGCCGCTGCCAACATCCGCTGCATGTGCCGCGAGAAGATTTGAGGGAAAGGATAGTCGGTCAATACACGAAAGTTGCTAACTTTGTGGAGAATAAAAGAGAGAATCTATGGAACTTCAATCCGCACTTTCGGCGCTTCATGTCGCCACCGATCGCTCGGCTGTGGTCGCAGCTTTGCAGGACATCACCGCCCGCTTGTTGCGTCGCGGCGTGTTCGAAGTCAGCGGCGTGGAATGCCGCCCGCTCGAATTGGAAAGTTATTTCTTCCGCACCGGTCTTTTCGAAGACGCCTATGTGCACGAGAACGAACGCCAATGCAACCATTTCGGCGAACTCTATGTGCATCGCATCGGGCCGTTGGCCTCGTCGCACTACAAGATGGACAACCGCGTGTGCGTCGGGCTCAGTTTGTCGGACAGCACCGATTTCTATTACAGCGCCTTGATTCGCAGCGCCCGCTTCTCCGATGGGAGCGAAGTGTTCGGTCCCAACAATGTACTCACGGCGTGGGCGCGTCGCATCAACGAGCAGACACACACCTTGTCGCCCACCGTGCTGGATCAGCTGCGTCCCGGCGGACATGATCTCGTACCCCTGTTTCCGCTTATGGAAGCGAAGGCTGCGTTGCATTTCATTCCGGCTTCCGAAGCCGACGACGACACCACGGCTCCGCTCATCTTCTCGCGTCGAGAGGGACTGGGCGACAAAGATCCGGACTATCGCGATCTACCGTTGCGCGGGGTGGTTGGTCCGCTGCATGCCGACCGAAAATATAAGGACAAAACCACACTTTTGCGTGATTATCTCGAAGCGCATGCCCTCACCGGCGAAGCGGCTTGCGCGGCGGCCCGCAGTTTGGCGGGCAGTGTCCCGTCGTGGGTCAAGTCGCTTTGACCGGGCGTATGGATCGCCACCGTAAACTCCTCGGTTGTTGAACGTCCGGCCGGACGAAGCGCTCACCATTATATTTTTTAACCCGCCCACTGCACATCAGCGTTACAGTGGACGGGGTAATTGTTATCATTGAGTCGGGTGGTCAGACGTAGAGATCGTCACGTCCGAAACGCACGAATTGCTCTTCATTCGCATGTTCCTCTCCGTCCTGCCAGAGCAGACGGTAGGTGATCACTTGTGCGGCATAAAGAATAATCATGGTGAAGAAATAGCCCACGCAGCAAACCAATAAACCAGCTCCGGCGATGATGCCGACCACAATGCCTAAGCCCAAAAGCGGCCAGAATTGGTCTGCTGTCTTGTTCCACGAAGCACGCAGTGCTTCGCCGATGCTTGCTTCGGGATGATCGATCAAATAGATCGGGGCGAATATCCAACGCACGGCGAAAAAGATACCCGGAGCAATGAGAAAAATCAATCCGAAGCCAACCACAAACCCGTAAATCAATTGACATCCCACCACTTTCAGGTAAACGATAGGCGACAGTCCATGATCGAAGCGGTAGTGTCCGCCGTTGTTGCGAAGAATCTCAAGAATAGAAGCAAAAATACTTACACTAACCACTGTGCTGATGAGGAGTGGTAAGAACGAGGAGGCGAGAATTGGGCCGATGGCCGCGAGTTGAAATACTCCCTTTGTAGATTGAAGGAAATGGGAACCTCCGACATTGAATATCATTGAGACAAGTCTACCGAGTACTCCGGCAGCGAACAACATCCCCGCCATGGGGAGTCCATACTTCTTTGCGAATTCAAAGGCCTTGCCAATAATGTCGCCGATACTAATGGTTATCATGAAATGGTTGAATAGGTTTGCCTGCAAATGTACGTATTTATAAAAAACAATCGCTCCGACAGCCGATATTTTTTTGGCGTTCGGAGCAAAAAAAAGGAAGTTCGTCAGAACTTCTTCATCTGAGTGTCCGGAGACACGTTGCTAAAAGGTAGGCCGCAGCCCATTCTCGACTTCCCCGTTTGGGAAGTGAGAGGTCGATGTGTGTCGGCCGGTTTACTGCTGTGCTTTAAGTGCACGGAGTTGGTTGTTGAGCGATTGGCACATCACGCCGTTGCCCATCGAACGATATCGAGCAATGCGATACTTCAGTTCGTCGATCATAGTTTTTTGCTTAGTCATATTGTTGAGTTTTAGTTGAACATTGAGGCGCTTTGCACCTCGTTGAAGTTGGTTACGTCCGCGAGACGTAGGGAACTGTAGTTTATCTCTCTATGTCTTTGTAGTAGTCCCTTTGTCTCGTTTTCGTAGTGCAAAGGTAGAGTCGTAAGCGACGAAAAACAAGAAAAAAGCAGAGAAAATGCACTTTCGGCGATGCGTTGGGGCGGCTTTGAAAATCGGAGTTGACAAGCTTTCGAGTCTGGTGCAATGAATTGGTGCATCCCATCCGGAACGCTGTGCTGACAGGGTGGAAAGGATCGAAAAAATCAAGCGTTTTGGGTTGCTATCTCGGGTTGTCAAACTTGTTTTCCCGTCTTTTCTCTCTTCTTTCGAGAACGAGTGCGCAGTCCTAAGTGCGGTGAAGGTTCGGCGCGATAGAAAATCACGCTATATAAGATCGCGCGCGTATGCGCGCACATCCTGTTGTTTGTTTTTTTACCTTCACCTCTTCACCCGCATGTTGTAATGTGATGTGCAACAGTGAATTAGGTGTGAAGGTTTTGCATATTTCTCTTCACCTTTTGGGTGAACATTTGTCGGGTATCTCCGATGGATCGAAAAAGGTAGGTGAAGAACGTGAACTTGTTGCTCGCGTGGGTGAAGGTGGTGAAGATGCAAAAGCCTTCACCCCTACGTGTCTGCCTATCAGGAGAATAGGGTAGGGTGGTGAAGGGTGAAGGCTTTTTCTTGAAATCGACTGACGTGCGCGCGTACGTACGCGCGCGTGAAAGAGGGCGAGTTCAGACTGAAAACGCCCAATGATTTTTCAAAAGTCGGGAGGTGTTTTGTGCTTTCTCCCGAAAGTGGAGAAAGGTAAGGAGGAGTAACGAGAGGGAGGGCGCCGGAAGGGAGAAAACGCGTCCGACGTTTTTTGCCGGTGTATTGAGATCGGGATGTTCATTCCAAATGTATTCGCCGGCTTCCCCGTGAATACACAAAAATCCCTTTCGATGCGCATCGAAAGGGAAGTCCGCAAGAAAAGTGCGCCTGATAGGACTCGAACCTACACGTCTCGCGACACCAGATCCTAAGTCTGGCGCGTCTACCAATTTCGCCACAAGCGCTTTTCTTCTGCAAAAATACATCATGTGCCACGATCGCCAAAGAAAAGGGCGCACTTTTTTTGTTCAGTGGTGCCGAATTGGTATTTTTGCAAATGTTTCTGTATAAGATTTTTATGATAGTACTAGTAGCTAGTCCGATATATAATGTGTAAGATTATGGAGAATATGATTGATAGACAATCCGGAAGAGATTTAAAATGGGATCTAATTAAGGCATTTGCCATTTTTCTAGTCATTTTGGGGCATTGTATTCAGATAATGGATCCTTTATGGCAGCAAAATTTAGTGCAGAGGATTATTTACTCATTCCATATGCCTCTATTTATGTTTATCTCTGGCTATTTTGCGATGAGCTCCAAAAATACTGGGAGCGGAAAATGGATAATTGATAAGCTTAGGCGTTTGTTGGTTCCATGTGTAGTGCATGGAATAGTTCTTTCTGCTGCGTTGTATTTTCTTGCAAAGACTCCACAGCCGTGTCCAAATATTATTTCTGTATTGAATGTGACGTGGTATCTGTTTGTCTTGTTCTTGTTGTTGGTTTTTGCGAGGATATTTGATTCTATTCCGTGGAAAGCTGTGAGGATCATCGCATGGTGTGTGTTATATGTTGTTGTATTTTTTGTTGACTTTGAGCCCGATTCTCTGTATATAGTGGGGATGACCCCCTTCTTCCTGGTTGGACGCTGGTGGAGGAATAAAGAAAAAATGTACCCATCAACAATCGTACTGGTGTTGTTGAGCTTAATCTTTTTGGCGATATGTTCTCAATGGACATTCGAGAACTCGGTATATGGTATGCATTTGGGACAACTTTCAGGTCTGGTTGTAAGACAGTTGGCTATATTTTATTCTTGTGGATTCTGTGGTATATCACTAGTGTTGCTGGTATTTAAATACTGTCCGGCCGAAGGCAGAATAGCTCCGCTTATTGCGAAAGTCGGACAGCGTACGCTTGATTTGTATGTGCTGCAGATTTATGCCATTATGCTTTTGAACCGAATTGGCATTGCCACGGATAAAATAGTATATTGTATGTTGGTAGCCATTGTAATTATGTCGTTTTGTTTTGCGGTTAGCTCGCTTATACGCAAAAACCGATTTTTAAGTCAGCTAATTTTGGGTGCACGGATAAAATAGTGCACTAATATATAGACAGAAGTAAGCTTCTGATCGCCAAAGAAAAGGGCGCACTTTTTTTGTTCAGTGGTGCCGAATTGGTATTTTTGCAAATCAAACGCTTTGAAGATATGAACTTTGTCCTTCCCTCTCATCTTGCAGCATATCGCCTTGCCTCGCCCCGTCTCAACAGCGGCGGATGGTGGACGGTTTTGCTGTGTTCCCTGCTCTGTGCACTCCCGCTCAGTGCCCGGAATAAGATTGCGGATGCGATGAAATCGGACAAAATGGAAGTTTTTGCGTCGAAAAACCTGACATGGGCGAATATGCCCATGGGGCAGATGGCCGACCCGGCAGTGCCGACGGCCCAGCCTGCGATGGTGGTCATCGCTGCCGACGGCAAAGAAACTGAAGAAACGGGATATGACGGTAGCGCGCCGCTGCGGGTCCGTTTTGAAGCCCGTGCCACCGACTACGGTACGCGCACACCCCTCTACGAATGGCAGTTTCACCGCGAGGGGAGTTCCACACCCTTCCTCGTGCGCTACGACGCCAACACCGGTTACGAATTCACCGAGAGCGGCACGTTCACCGTCCGGCTGTTGGTCTCGTTTGTCGAGAACGGCGACACGGTGACCTATACGCAGAACGATGCTTTCCGCATAGCCATCTCCGAAAGTAAACTCGAATTTCCCAATGCCTTCACCCCCAACGGCGACGGGATCAACGACGTGTTCAAAGCCAAGGAGGGCTACAAAAGCATTGTGCGCTTCCGCGCATTGATTTTCAACCGCTGGGGGCGCAAAGTCTATGAATGGAGCGATCCGGCCGGCGGTTGGGATGGGCGCATCGGATCGGCCGAAGCCCCCGACGGAGCCTATTACCTCAATGTCGAGGCGCGAGGCGCCGACGGCCGCAACTACCACATCAAAAAAACGATCAACCTCCTGCGCCGCTTCGACGAACATCAGTCCGGCGGCACGCGTTGATGGTACGGACAACATGACAGCACAAGACAAGACTTTTCAACACGGTAAAATTGAGGTGCTCGGTGCCCGCGTGCACAACCTCAAGAATATCGATGTAGACATTCCGCGGCATGCGCTCACGGTGATCACCGGACTGAGCGGAAGCGGAAAGTCGTCGTTGGCCTTCGACACCATCTATGCCGAGGGCCAGCGCCGGTACATCGAGACCTTTTCGGCCTACGCGCGTAATTTCCTCGACAACCTCGAACGTCCCGACGTGGACAAGATCAGCGGGCTCTCGCCCGTGATCAGCATTGAGCAAAAGACCACCAACAAAAATCCCCGTTCCACCGTCGGCACGGTCACCGAAATCTACGACTTCCTCCGCCTGCTCTATGCACGAGCCGGCGAAGCCTATTCGTATGCCAGCGGTGAGAAAATGGTGAAATATACCGAGGAGCAAATCATCGAATTGTTGCTCAGTCACTATGCCGACCACCGTGTCTATCTCTTGGCCCCTCTGGTGCAACAGCGCAAGGGACACTACAAAGAGCTCTTTGAGAGTGTGCGCAAAAAAGGTTTCATCAATGTGCGGGTGGACGGCGAGTTGCGCTCACTGGAAACCGGGATGCGAGTGGACCGCTACAAGAACCACGACATCGAATTGGTGATCGACAAACTCAAGGTGCAGGCCAAGGATGAAGAGCGCCTCAAGAAGAGCGTGCAGCAAGCCCTTTCGCAAGGTGACGGACTGATGCTTGTGCTCGATGCCGACGATGAAACCGTGCGTTATTACTCCAAACGACTCATGTGTCCCGTGACGGGACTGGCCTATCGCGAACCGGCGCCACACAATTTCTCGTTCAACTCCTCGCAAGGGGCTTGTCCCAAGTGCAAAGGGCTGGGCGTGGTCAATGTGATCGACCGTGAGAAGGTGTGTCCCGATCCGAAACTCAGCATCAAGAAAGGGGCGCTCGTTCCACTCGGCAAGTACACGAAGACACTGATCTTTTGGGAAATCGAAACCGTGCTCGAACAATATGGTTTCACGCTCGACACGCCTGTGGCCGAATTGTCGGACGAAGCACTCGATGCCGTGTTCAACGGAACGCCCGAGTTGCTGCGCATTCCCGCAGCGCGCATGGGGCGGACCGACGATTATTACGCCGATTTCGGCGGCGTGGTGAAATACATTCGCCAAATGGCCGACGCCGAGATGACGGCCGCTTCGCAGCGATGGGCTGAACAATTCAACACCACGGCTTGCTGTCCGGCATGCCACGGCGCACGACTCAATCGCGAGGCGCTGTCTTACAAATTCGGCGATAAGAACATTGCCCAGTTGGCAGCGATGGATGTGGCCGAACTGAAAGAGTGGCTCGATGGAATCGGTGAAAAACTCACCGGCAAGCAGCAAGCTATCGCCACGGAGATTTTGAAAGAGATCCGTTCGCGCCTTTCGTTCCTCCTCGATGTGGGCCTCGATTACCTCTCGCTCGACCGCACGGCCATGACGCTGTCGGGCGGTGAGAGCCAACGCATACGATTGGCCACCCAAATCGGTTCACAACTGGTGAATGTGCTCTATATTCTCGACGAACCCTCGATCGGGCTTCACCAGCGAGACAATGTACGACTGATCCATTCGCTCGAACAATTGCGCGATACCGGCAACACGGTGATCGTGGTGGAGCACGACAAGGACATGATGCTGGCCGCCGACTACGTGGTGGACATCGGTCCCCGCGCAGGTCGCAAAGGCGGCGAAGTGGTGTTTCAGGGTACACCGGCCGAGATGCTCAAAAGCAAGACCCTCACCGCAGAATACCTCAATGGGAAGCGGCGTATAGCCGTTCCCTCTGTGCGCCGCGAAGGTAACGGAAAGGTGCTGCGCATTGTGGGGGGCGAAAGGCAACAACCTGAAAAACGTCACGGTCGATTTCCCACTGGGAACGCTCATCGGCGTGACGGGTGTTTCGGGCTCGGGCAAATCGACCCTCATCAACGATACCCTCTATCCCATCCTTTCGCAACACGTCTACCACTCGCTGCGTGAGCCGCTGGCGTATGAGCGCGTGGAGGGACTGGAACACATTGACAAGGTAGTGGCCGTCGACCAAAGCCCGCTCGGTCGCACACCACGTTCGAATCCGGCCACATACACCGGTGTTTTCGACGACATACGGCAGCTCTTTGTCAATCTGCCCGAATCGAAAATGCGCGCTTACAAGCCCGGTCGCTTCTCATTCAATGTGCGTGGCGGTCGCTGCGAAACCTGCAAAGGCAGTGGCTACAAAACCATCGAGATGAATTTTTTGCCCGATGTGTATGTGCCTTGCGAAACCTGCCACGGCAAACGCTACAACCGCGAGACACTCGAGGTGCGCTTCAAAGGGAAGAGCATCGCCGACGTACTGGACATGACGATCAATCGCGCAGTGGAGTTTTTTGAAAACGTGCCCAACATCTTGCACAAAATCAAAGTGTTGCAGGAAGTGGGACTCGGTTATTTGAAACTCGGCCAATCGTGCACCACACTCTCGGGCGGCGAAAGCCAGCGAGTGAAGTTGGCCACAGAACTCTCCAAGCGTGACACCGGCAGCACGGTGTATATTCTCGACGAACCCACCACGGGGTTGCATTTCGAGGATATTCGTGCACTCATCGACGTGCTCAATCGTTTGGTGGAGAAAGGAAACACCGTAATTGTCATCGAACACAACCTCGACGTGATCAAGGTGGCCGACTATCTCATTGATATGGGGCCGGAAGGTGGTCGCGGCGGCGGTACGGTGGTGGCAGCCGGCACACCCGAACAAGTGGTGGCGGCCGGAAAGGGCGACACGGCACGTTTTCTCAAAGACGAACTCGAGTAAGCCCATACGACTTTTCCCGGCTTTGCCGGAAGTGAGCGGACGAATGCTGCGCTTCCGCTGATTTCCTGCCTATTCTCGGCGAAGAACGTAGAATCCTCGATTTCATCGAATGATTCCGCAAGCTGAGACGGGCTTCGCTCATCTCCTCCCCCTCTTTCCCTACGAAATAAAAATCTCCCATTCATTAACCCCTAAATTCTTTCCCATGTTCGAAGGACAACCCAAAGGGCTATTTGCTCTGGCTCTCGCCAACACCGGCGAGCGATTCGGCTACTACACGATGTTGGCCGTTTTCGTGCTGTTCCTCCAGGATAACTTTGGATGGAGTGCCGCTCTCGCCGGGTCGTACTATTCCACATTCCTGATGTTCGTTTATTTCCTCCCCTTCATCGGAGGTATTCTCGCCGATAAATTCGGTTACGGTCGCATGGTGACGATCGGCATCTCGATCATGTTCCTGGGCTACCTTTTGTTGTCCTTCCCCTTGGGCAACGGTACACCGGCTGTGATCGCCATCATCGGTGCACTGGCACTGATTTGTATGGGAACGGGACTTTTCAAAGGAAATCTCCAAGTCATGGTGGGCGACCTGTACAAAAGTCCGGAATTGGCCGGTAAGCGAGACGCGGCCTTCTCCATTTTCTACATGGCCATTAATATCGGTGCGCTCTTCGCTCCGAGCGCGGCTGTGAAAATCATGGAGTACGCCCAAAACATCGGTTTCTCCAAGGCCGATAGCTACCACTTCGCTTTTGCCGTGGCCTGTGTTTCGCTGATCATCTCGATGCTTATCTATTTTGCATCGCGCTCTACCTTCCGTCACGTCGAAGGAAAGCAAGAAAAAACCGATTCCACCGAAGAAAACAAGGCAAAAGAAGAAACTGTGGAACTTTCGCCTGCCGACACGCGGGCTCGCATCGTTGCGCTCTGCCTCGTTTTCGCCGTGGTCATCTTCTTCTGGATGGCATTCCACCAAAACGGGCTTACCTTGACCTATTTCGCTGCTGAGTTCACGCAGAAGACGTCGACCGGTATTCCTTCCATGCTTTTCGATGTGCGCACTTTGCTCCTTTGCATTGTGTCGATTTACGCGGCTTTCGCTGTGGTGCAGAGCAAAACCACGCAGGGTCGTGTCATTGCCACCGCGGTGGTGCTCGTTTGTGCCGCTTTGCTGATCGTCCTTGGACTGAACGTTCCGGCCGAAACGAAGGTGGCTGCTCCCATCTTCCAGCAATTCAATCCTTGTTTCGTTGTGGGACTCACACCGATCAGTGTGGCGCTCTTCGGCTGGTTGGCCGCTCGCGGCAAAGAACCTTCTGCACCGCGTAAAATTGCCTATGGTATGATCGTGGCTGCGATTGGTTTCGGTGTGATGATCGTTGCTTCTCTCGGTATCAAGCCGTTGGAAGAACAAGTGACGGAGAAATTCAATATCGACGAAGCGACGAAAGAGAAAACCGCGAATATCGACAAGGAAGCGCAGAAGCTGATTGATGATCGTACGACTCGTTTCAACGAAAACAAGGAGAAGATCCAGGCAGAATTGAACAAGCGCCAAAAGCAAGTGGATGAAACTGCCGCGGCTCAGTTGAAAGAAGTGACGGATCCCAAAGAGAAAAGTGAGATCACCAAAAACGTGACCATACTCAAAGCCAACAACAGCTGCCAGTACGATCAGATTACTGAAATCACTCGTTTGGGTTATGAGAACGAGGTGAACGGCATCAAATCGGCCGCTGCGCAACAAAAGATTCAGGCACAAGCCGTCGGAAAGATGGCCAAAGCCGAAGTGGAGGCTAAGATCGAAAGCGGCGGTCTCCTCGTTTCGCCCGGTTGGTTGATCCTCACTTATCTTGTCCTCACATTCGCCGAGCTGCTGCTCTCGCCGATGGGCATTTCGTTCGTCTCGAAGGTCGCTCCTCCCAAGTACAAAGGAATGATGATGGGCGGTTGGTTCGTGGCCACGGCCGTCGGCAACTTCCTCACGGTGATTCCTGCACTGCTCTGGTGTAAAGTGCCCCTCTATGTGGTGTGGACGACTCTGGCCGTGTTGTGTCTCCTCTCGTTCATCTTCATCTTCTCGCAGATGAAACGGCTCGAGAAAGTAGGCTAACCCCTTTCTCCTGCATAAACGAAAAAGCCATCGCAGATCCTGCGATGGCTTTTTCGTTGTTTACCATTGAAATCCAATTCCCAGTTCGGTGAAATCGGCCTTTAATCGGTGCGCTTTGATACCAAACTGCACCGACATGCCCTTCCATCGGGGAGGGGTCCAGCGCACCCCCACTCGTTCGTAGTAGGGAGTCTCATCGAAAGGTTGCATTTTACCGGTGTGCCTCCACAGGTACATGCCTAAATGCACATAGGCACTGAAAACACCGTAGTACGCCTCGTGTTTCAGCGCAATGCCTCCCGACCAACAACTGTATTTCGCCGTAGGAGCTTCGGCCACTTCTCGGTTTTGCAGTGTTCGCACATAAGGGGTGTAGAAAAGGTCGCCCCCCAATCCCGTCGCCCATCTTCGTGTATAGCGATACATACGGTCCAATTGCAGATTGGCCACCGCATAGCGTTTGAAATGGTCTGTTCGGTATTCAGCATCGGTCGGGGGCGTGGCATACTGCGTGCGCAACCAGTCCTCGATCAGTGTGCGCACGCCGACACTGGCACCGATTCGCCAAAAAGCACCCTTGGCAAAGGCCGCTTTGGGCACGTTGACTTGAGGAGTCCCGGTTTCATCGAGATCATATTGCAGACTCAGAGTGGGTAGCACCGCGTTCAGTCCTTTGTTCGGTCGGTAAGTCGCCCCGTTGCTCACATGTCTGAACGCCAAATCACCGCGCAAACTCCAATGCTTGTCCAATCGCCTCGCCGCGTAAAGCGAAGCTCCAAAATGAATGAGCCAATGTCCGCCCGTGAGTTCATTGTCTATATTGTGTTCTTTCGCATAAGGCTGGGTGCAAAACGCCAAACCCTCCTCCAAAGCATAGCCCATTTGCCATTTCCCCGTGCGGAACAGCGGGCGGCTGAACGATCCCACCAATGAAAAGACCACGCCCGGAGAGGAACTGTAGTCCACCGGAACGGCCATGCCCCAATCGGGCGAAGGTATTTTGCGCATTTTCACTCCGGCATAGTCCATCATTTGCAGTGTCACACTCCATTCCGGGTAGTTGTAGTCCGCTGCATATCCGTCCGGCGTGAAGAGGGTACGTCGTCTCCAACCCCAATGCACCCCTCGACTCGCTGAACTTTCCATCCAAGCCCGCTGATAACGATCCATGGACAGCACCTGCCCCACAGAGATCCCCCCCTTCTATCGTTGTCGGACGGAAAAACGTCGATTTCACCGAGTCCGGTTCGGCCATTGGTTGCGCTGCCTGCAGTGATAAGGGGGCGATCCCCACGACACACGCACAGGTCATCGCCATCCATCGGGAGGGAGACGCTGCGGAAACGAAAGGAAAGGAGAAAAGACTGAGCATGTGCGCAAAGATAACCAATTTGTCACGACCGCTTTCTCCATCGCTCGAAAAAACGTAACTTTGTCTCCATGAACATGCGACTTTTCCTTTTCTTTTTCCTCCTCCCGCTGAGCTTCTTCGCGCAGTCCGGTGCCGAACGCCTCACGCCGTTGGAACGTTCGTTGGAACAGCGCGGTTTGATTGACGTGCGTACGGTAGTTCCCGGTGTGTACGTCAGTTTGATGTATGCGCGTCCAGACAATTTTGTCGGTCGCGTGCTCTACACCGACCTGCATCACGCCTATTTGCTACCTGAAACCGCTCGTGCGCTGCGCAAAGCTCAAAACGCATTGCAACAGAAACATCCCGACTACGCCCTCAAAGTGTACGATGCCACACGCCCCATGCGCATACAGCAACGCATGTGGAACGTCGTCGCGCACACATCCAAATATCTACGTCAGTAATCCCGCACACGGAGGCGGGCTGCACAACTACGGGCTGGCCGTCGACCTCACCCTCTGCTGGGCGCACGACGTTCGCGACCGCGCCGGCCGTTTGCTCCATGCAGCAGGCGACACCACCGGGCTTTCGATGGGAACCCCCATTGACTATCTCGGTCCCGCCGCCCATGTTCGTGATGAAGCGCGTTGGTTGCGCCGAGGCGTGTTGCGTCCCGAACATGTCCGTCTGCGCCGTGTGTTGCGCGAAGCCATGTCTGCCGGTGGCTTTCGCGTCCTTCCCACCGAATGGTGGCATTTCAATTTCAAAACCCGCGCACAAGCTCGCGCACACTATACCCCCATTCCCTAAATGATCGATTGCGCCGAATACTACGAATTCATCGAAGCGCATGCCGAGGAACGTGTCGAAGATCTCGCGCTGCGTCTCAATTCCTTCTCCCCCGAAGCGCGCACTTTCATCTTGCGCCAAATCGAAGGACTCCAACGGCTCCGTGCGAAGGTCCCTTCTTGGTGCGCCGTACCGCGCTTACATTTTCCGCCGCGCCTCTCGCTCGAGCAGTGCAGCGGCGAAGTGACGGCGCGCTACAAAGCGGCGTTGGTCGAGCGCTGGGTCGAAAACCTCGAAAAGCCCGTTTTGGTCGATCTCACCGGCGGTTTGGGTGTTGATTTCTCATTCATGGCTGCGCATTGTGCCGAAGCCGTTTATGTGGAGCGCAATGCCGAATTGGTCGAACTGGCCGCCCACAATTTCCCCTTGATCGGACTGACACAGGCGCGCACGGTCTGTTCCGAAGCCTCCACTTACCTCGACACACTTTCTTTCGCCGATATTCTCTTCCTTGATCCAGCCCGTCGCGATGAAATCGGGCGGAAAGTGGTTCGCATCGAAGCCTGTGAACCCGATGTCTGCGCCCTTTCCGCGTCGCTGCGCAGCCGTTGTCGCTATCTCCTGATCAAGCTCTCGCCCATGCTCGATGTGCGCGATGCCCTCGATCGTTTGCCCGGGATCGAAGCCGTGCACATTGTGGCCGTCGACGGAGAGTGCAAAGAAGTCCTCTTGTGTTGTCGTGGTTTGCTGCACGACATGACGACGGCCCTCGTTCCGATGGAGGTCCCCATCACCTGCGTCGATCTGTCGAGCACCGGTCGCCGTCCGTCCACCACCTTCTCGTTTACCTTTCGGCCGAAAACACCGCACCGCTTCGGCTCGCCGAGAATTTGTCGGGCTGGCTCTACGAACCCAATGCTGCTGTGCTGAAAGCCGGTGCCTATCGCACCCTATCACAGCAGTTTGACGTCGCGGCACTCCATCCCAATACGCACCTTTATGTCGGAACGTCGGCGCAACCGCGCTTAGATTTCCCCGGCCGCGTCTTTCGCCTGACTGATGTGGTCGGTTTTTCCAAATCGGAACTCCGTCGTTTGGCAGCTCTTCGGCAAGTCAATCTGACCGTACGCAACTTCCCCGCCACCGTGGCCGAACTGCGCAAACGATTCAAATGGAGCGAAGGAGGCGAGCACTACCTGTTTGCCTGCACACTATCTGACGGGAAAAAAGCGATGTTGGTCTGTGAGAAAGTGAAATAAATGAGTAGGTAATGCATTGATACACAGAGATGACTGAAAAAAGTTTGCGATGTGATGTAACTTTTCCCCATGGTTGTCCGTCTTTCCTATAGAGGCATGAATGAAATAGATTTCCAACATGATCTGCTTCCCCTGAAGAACAAACTTTACCGGGTAGCGTTGCGCATCACGCTCGACAGCCTCGAAGCCGAGGATGTGGTCGAAGACACACTGGTGCGTGTGTGGGAACGTCGCAAGGACGTTCCGCACACCGTCAATTTGGGAAAGCTACTGTTTGACCATCTGTCGCCACCTGGCCATCGATCGTTCCGAGAAAAAGGACGCCGGCCATCTTCCGCTGGACGCCGCGCCCCCCGAGATCGCTCTCGACACCGCGCATCCCGACGAAGAGCTCGAACAACAAGAACGCGTGTTGTGGGTGAAGCGTGTGCTCAACACCCTCCCCGAGAAACAGCGCACCGCATTGCAATTGCGCGAAATCGACGGTCGTTCCTACGAAGAGGTGGCAGAAGTGATGCAAATCACCGCAGCCGATGTGAAAGTCACCTTGCATCGAGCACGCAAAGCACTCAAAGCCGCACTCGAAGCCGATCTGCATCGATTCTGAGCGGTCGCCTGCCTCCCATTCACTCTCATAGCATTCTCTCATATGGACTACGTATACATCGAACAGCTGATCGATCGCTACTTTGAAGCAGCGACCACGATCGAAGAAGAGCGCATCTTGCGTGCCTTCTTCTCTCAAAGAGACGTTCCGCAGCATTTGCGGCGCTATGCTCCCATCTTCTTGATGGAAGCCGGTGAAATCGCCGAAAAACCGCGTCTCGATGAGCACTTCGACCGTAAAATCATGGCTCGCCTCGAAGCAGAGGGGGCTGGCTCCCGAAGTCCATGTGACTGCAGTGAAGATGACTTTTGCCGATCGCATTCGCCCGTTGTGGCGTGCCGCGGCGGCAGTGGCCATTGTCGTATTGGTGGGCACCGCAGCGTTTGAAGCCACGGATCGCTCGAACAACGCGCCCGTGGGCGTCGCACTCGAACATCAGCACAAAGCGGATTCAGCACAGCTCGAAACCACACCCTATCGACAATTGCAGAATGGAATGAAGATGGCCGTGACCATCGATTCGGCACAAAACAACGTGCACGACTGAGGAAGACAAAACAACACATTGCTCTCTATTAAAACACCCCGCCGATCTCCTCGGTTTCAGTTCTCTCTCTTCCCCCTTTTGTCTACCCGGACAAACGAACACATCGGAAAGTGACTCGTTCGCTTTCCGATGTGTCGATTCTATCCTCCAATGTCGTTTCCGTTTTCCCCGGCTTGGTGTGAGGATGGGTTCCGTTTTTTTTGTGTATTTGCTTTTTGTTTTTATCTTTGCCCTCATACCCGATGAGTCCGGTAGCTTCCATGCGCTGTCAAGCTGAACGCCTGCACGGATTGCGATGGGTTCGCCGCAAAGTCGGTTTCAGCAGCAAACCGCAGTTAGATACAATCCCACCCCCTTCATCCCACATTTCACCTTATGAAAACGCTTTCTCAAATCGTGCTGATCATGGCCATCTGCACCCCGGCGACCGCAGCGAAGCAACCTGCTGTCACGGCATCTCCCGCGCAAACGACAACCCAAATCCAAGCTTGGCCCACGGCGTGGGGAACCCCTTGGGATTTCCTGTCCGAGCGGAGACTGACTTCCAAGGAAGTGGCCAACCTCGGCGAGCGCGAAATTTGGATTTGGAAGAATGCCCTCTATGCTCGTAAGGGCTACATCTTCAAGAATCCGGTATTGCTGAAATTCTTTCTCAAATACGATTGGTACGTACCCCGTCACAAGTCTATTCCCAAGAGCGCCTTTTCGAGCATAGAAGCCTTTAATGTCTCGTTGTTGCATCAATTTGAGCAATAACACAGCTCCCTCCATTCTTTTCACCCCGCGCAATATGATAAAAAGCTGCATCGTGGCCTCCTTCGCCCTGGCGCTCAGTGCCTATCTCGGCGTGAACCTCTGCAAACAAGCTGCCGCCCAACCATTCCCCGAGTGCGAACAAACACCCCACGTCGGAGGCAAGAACTCCACGGGGCAGATACCTCGTTATGCAAAGATCCTGATGGATTGTTATCCCGACTACGTCAAAGGATACAAGGACAATTACCTGATCATGAGTGACGGGAGCAAAATACTTTACGATGACGGGCAGCAAAAGACCCCGATCGAACGGTTGGACCACGCAGACATCGAGGACATGTTCTATTTCACGTACCGAAGAGAGCGCCCAACCGGCATCCGAGATGACGCCGGCCGCTGCCGCAATGAGCGTCTTTTCAAATACATGTACGGTTCCACACCGGCCGAAGTGCGCAAGCAGCTCGTCAAAGTGCCCTGGAATGGCAGCTATGTGCTCTTTTCGAAGGTGAACGGTGCCGCAGCAGCCTTGGCAGCAGTAAATCGCGAATTGCAACAACACCCCGAACTCAAAAAATACCTGGTTTCATCGGGCACTTTCAATTGGCGCTACATCCGAGGCACCAAGCGACTGAGCTCACACGCCTTCGCCACCGCCATCGACATCGGTGTGGCCAAGTATGCTGACTATTGGAAAAACGCCGGACTGAGCGAAGCCAGCACGCAGCTGGTTTACCGCAACCGCATGCCACTCGAGCTGGCGAAGATTTTCGAGAAGCATGGTTTCATCTGGGGAGGGTATTGGTATCATTACGACACCATGCACTTCGAATACCATCCGGAGATCATTGCTGCCAACCCGTGAAACATTGTGGTTCGATTCTTTTCAGTGGCCGTAGCTCTCGAGTTTCCATTTCAGTATATGCAAACGGTTTATTTGCGTTTCTCGCGTGCGCGCACGTGCGCGCGTGTCAGCCGTTTTGCGAAAAAAGTCTTCACCCTTCACCGGGTGGTCGCAAGGTGATGAGTATGAGTTGGTTTAGTGTGAAGACTTTGCTCAAAACAAGCCTTCACCTTGCCTTCACCGGTATGCTTATTATCCATAATGAGATTGCGGATTATGCATCGGTGAACTTTCCGGTTTTCAAAAGCCTTCACCCGTAAATGTCTGCCACTTAGTGGGTTGTGGATGTCGGTGAAGGGTGAAGAACATTTTCTGAAATCGACTGACGCGCGCGCGTATAGGGCGATGGTTCCCGCCATTTCTATTCACCGCCTCCTCGTGTTTCACGGGGAGGCGGTGCTGTTCGTACTTGCAGCGTAGCTGCTCGAGAAAGTGGGGAACAGAGGGAAGAAAGTAGCGGAGTTTTCGGGAAAAGATGGGGACGAGGGTTGAAAAAATTAGGTCAGTTCGACTTTTTTGGGGAAGATTATTTGGTGGGCCTTGTTTTTTTTTTAGCTTTGCGCGCAAAATCCATGAAACCGTGAGAAATCTATTGTTAGCATTGTGGTGGTTGCCGTTCAGCATGTGCGCACAAGTGTTTGATGACGGGCATCCGCAACTCACCTGGAGCGATTTTGTCGAAGAATATCTCACGATGCTCGACGACGAAAGCGAAGAAGCCAATGTATTGACCCTTCGCGGCTATACTGTGCTCGATGAAATCGAGCCTTTTCTCGAAAATCCGCTGAATTTGAACACCGCCACAGCCGAAGATTTCCGTGCGTTGGGACTGCTCGATGAGGCACAAATCGATTCGCTGCTGCGTTATCGCAGCCGATTGCGTGCCTTTGCTTCGCCCGGCGAATTGATGGGCGTGCGCGGTTTAGACTATCGCCGGCGGCGTTGGCTTTCGCTCTTCACTTACGTGGGTGACACTCTAGTCGCTTCGCCGAATTGGCGTAAAAGGTGTTTTTCCGGCCGTCACAGCCTCGAAACGCGTGCAGAGCTACCCCTGTATCTTCGCAAAGGTTTCAGGCCGTCAGATCGCGAAGAGTTGCTTCGCAAACGTTCGCAGTTCTTTCTCGGCCCCAATCTCGGTACCGCGTTGCGCTATCGCTACTCCGCCCGCCGCGAATTGCAGTGGGGGCTCTCGCTCGAGAACGACGTGGGCGAACCCTTCGCGGCGTATGGCAACCGGCCTTTCGATCACGTCGGTGCTTTCGTGACTATCGAGCGCATTCCGGACGGTGGAGCGGCTTGGTGGGCGACTATGCTTTGGCCATCGGCGAGGGACTCTTGTTCGGTCATGCCTTTTTCATCCACCCCCTCTTGGAATTGGAACGCACTGCGGCACGACAAAGTCGATTTTTGCCTAATTCACCGTCCAATGAGACGCAATTTTTGCGCGGAGCGGTGGTGAGTGTAGGAAGGGGCGCATGGCGTTTCACCGGTTTTGCCTCCCACGCGCCGTGGGATGCGCGCTTGCGCGGTGATTCCGCCCTGACGCTTTATCACGCAGGGCTGCATCGTTCACTCGATGAGCGCTCCCATCGTCACACCTTGGGCGTGACCACACTCGGTGCTCGTGCCGAATGGATTTCCGGCCGTTTCACTGCGGGAGCCACGACCTACTTCGCCGGTTTCTCTCCCCCCGGTGTTTCCGAGCGAGCGGACCTATGCCGTCGGCTATCTGCGGGGCAATCATGCAGCGGGCGTTGCGCTCGACGGCGGTTACGGCGGTGCAGGACGTGAGGTGCGGGGTGAAGTGGCCGTAGACGGCAGTGGCAACGTTTCGGCGGTCGCTTTTGCGCGGTTTCATCGCCGCGACGATTGGCAGTCGGTCGTGTCGGCGCGCGTGCTCGCCCCCGGCTATGTGGCTCCCTACGCTCGCGTGGGGCAAGACGGCAGTCGGGCACAAAACGAGACCGGTGTTTCGGTAGCCCTGCGTTATGCCGGCCTGCGCAACAGTGTGATGCGCGGTTTTATCGACGCCTTTCGTCACCCGCGTCCCACTTTTCGTGCCGCCGCTCCCGCTGTGGGCATGGCGGGTGGGGTGGAGTGGGAGCACCGCCGCGGAGCCTGGAGCCGATTGCTTCGCTATCGTGTGAAAACGAAACAACAAACCATAGCCGGTTTCGCTCCGCTTTTGGAGTTTTGCACCACACATCGATTCCGTGCCCGTTGCGGACATGAGCATGCGCGCTGGAGCTGGAACGCGAGTTTCGATGCGACCGCCTTTCATTGCCAGACCCGTCCACACCCTCGATGGGGATTGATGCTGTCTTACCGTTCGAAAGTCGTGATTTCATCGACTCTACAAGCGTCGATGTTCGGTGCTGTTTTCTCCGCCCCCGATTTCTCAGCTCGCTTATTTGCCTACGAACCCCAATTGCGCGGGCGCGGAGCTTTCCCCTCGTTCTACGGACGGGGCTGTGCGGGAGTGCTGCTCGTGCAGTGGAAACCCTCGACGCATTGGACTTGCGAATGTCGTTATGCGGCGATCTATCGTTCCGATCGAGCCGCGGTGGGTAGTGGCATGCAGCGCATCGACGGGCACAGTCAGCAGGATCTGTCATTTCAGTTGCGCTATGTCTTCTGAACTGTCGACAGAGAACGACAAATATAGAAGAGTCATCCAACCTATAAAACCACCTTATGAAAAAAGTATTCCTTTTCTGCGCCGCTTTGCTGTTTGCCGGCGGTGTAATGGCTCAAAATGAGAGCAAGTGGCGTGAATTGGCACGTCGCGACTATGAGCAATGTTTGGCCAAGTTCGATTCGTTGCAGCGGGTTTGGCCGCAAATGTCCGACGAGGAGCGTCGTGCGGCCTTGTCTGCGCTTCGCGCGAACGGAGAAGCGGTGATTCCCGCCCTCACGAGTGAGCAAATCAGTGCTTTCTTGCAGAGCTTGTCGAAAGCCAATCTGCGTTTGTCGAAGCCGCTCGGCGCTTATGCCGACGAACTTGCACATTTGGAAACGTCGCTTCTCAATGGTTTGGCGCGTCGCGAGCAATCGACCTATGCCACGGAGAAAAAAGACTGCCAAGTTGCAGCGACAGTGAACGGTATTTTGTTTCTTTCAGTAGACGGCCGCGATGAAACCGTTGATTTCTCCAATTCGCAGGGCGCATTGAAGGTAGAGGCTGATCGTGACGAAGTCTATGATGTGAACCGCCGCACGTGGAGTGCGAAGACGAAGCGCGGCACGGAAGTGAGCTATACGACGTACTTCCTCTCCAATGCGCTTGCTGTGCGTCACGGCGGTGCGCTTTATCGTTTATCCCTTATCGACGGGGCTTGCGATGAATCGCTTCCTTATCTCGGGGTGCACTACTATGATGTCAATGGGCGCGAGTGGTGTATGGTGACGGTCTACAAAGATCAAGAGCTCCCGCTCCAAACCTCAAAGGGCGATGCGGCGAATGGCAAGAAGCTGCGCGTGAAGGCCGGTTCTGTACTGATTTTTGAAACGCCTGCGAATAAGAATGTCAAAGGATAAGGACGTACCGTGTGACAGCCTCACCACTCGATGAACAATACATAAAAACTCCCCCTCATGTCATCAGACATGAGGGGGAGTTTGGAATATATAGAATTTGTTCTGTGAGGAGGGTTTCGATGAAATCGTGTAGTTTGTAAGCGTATTGAGCGGTTTTTCAAATCTTGAGTCCCTTCTTTTGGAACTTCTCGGTGATGTCTGTCCGCGTTCCGTCGGCAGCATAACGATACATGCGCTGGTTGGTGGTCGGACTGCTCAGCGGACCACAGGCTTCGCGCCACGGGCCGAGTTTCACGTAGGTGGGGGCGTTGAGGGCATCGAATCCATCGGGCAGTTCCGTGCGACCACTGTACCAGCCGGTGCGCAGATGGGGATGCGTTTTGCGGAGGATCGAGAGGAGATGGAGCACACGGCTCGGATCGTTGTCGCCGCCCATCAGTGCGGCGCAGGTGATGGTGCGACCGTATTGTTCAACCAATGCGAGCCAGCGTTCTTCGGTGAGTTCCTCTCCGTTGTCGCCCCAAAGATAAGTACTGTGGCACCCCGGACAGGCACAAGGGCAGCGCGAGAGGTTCACGGCGAGGGTCACTTCGTCGGGGAATTCTTGGAAAACGATGTCGTGGTTGACGTATTTGAGCATGGTGGAATCGATGAATTGACGGATATGTTCGTCTGTGTATTCAGTATTTTCCCCCGACACGCGGCGCTAACACCGCTTGCCGGGGGAACAATTCGTAAGTGTCGACGGGAGGAGCTACCACCGGCAGCGGATTTACACTTTCGCCGGTTTGAGCACGCCATAATATCTGCGTGCGGCTTCTTTTTGGCGGTCTGCCGAGAAGTTAGAAACGCGCTTGAGGTAGCCGATGACGCGGGTGAGGTAGTCGACGTTGTGGCTATGGCAGTGCGGGCACTCGGTGAGATAGCGCTTGTCGATGCAACCACATTCGTTGCAGAGCGTGTTGGGGATGTTGAACGTGAAGTAGTTGCAGCCTTCCACAGCAGCCACACGGAGCAGGTGGCGATATTGGGGTTGCGAGAGGTGCTCTTCGAGATTGCAGTGCAGGGCGCTGCCGCCGGTGAGGTGGTCGATGTAGCGACGACCGTGGAGACGGAACTTCTCGATGGGGTCGGTGTTTTTATTTTCTACGATGTAGAAATACGAGTTGTAGCAGTCGCGCGGCACGTAGTAGCCGTCTTCGCGGTCCCAGCGGGCATGCTTCACACCGACGTTCTCGGCGGGAATCATTTCGCAGTTGAAGAGCAGATCCTTCGAGCGGTACTTCTTGTTGTACGACTCGATGAGCGAGAGAATGCGCTCCACGAAGTTGCAATACTCCTCGTTGTCGCTGATGGTGATGCCGAGACTTTCGGCCGCTTCGACCATGCCGTTGACGCCGATGGTGAGATACTGGCGTTTGATGTTGATGTAGCCGGCATCGAAGAGGGGCAGGAGGCCGCGTTTGCGCATCCATTCCAGATTTCCGTTGTAGGCCATCTGGACTTTGTGCATCAAATCGATGATTTCATCGAGATATTCCACGTAGTCGCGTCCTTCGCGCGTGGCTTGTTGCACGCAGCGGTTGAGGTTGACGGTGAGGACCGATTTCGAACCGGTCGACACCCCGCCGGCTCCGAGGCTGTAGGAGAATCCGTTGTCTTGGATCTCGTTGCGCAGGCGGCAGCAGCTGGCCAAAGAGTCGGCGTTGTCACTCATATAGGTGAAGAAAGAGTGACCTTTGGCATACATCTCTGCGGTGAAATCGGCGTATTCTTGGTCGATGACATCGCCGTCTTTGCACAACAAAGCCATGGTTTCGACCGGGAAGGTGAGCACGCATTTGGTTCTCTCTTGGTTGAACCAGTTCATGAAGCGCTTTTGCAACCAGCTCAGGGGCTCCCAGTGCGGGCGCGATCCGTCGGGGAAGCGGAATTCTCCGAAGAGCGATTCGAAATAGTAGCGGTCGTAGTAGGAAATGTTCCAGAAGACCGATTGGAAATTGCGTGCGCCGGTGGGTTGGTTGATGGAATAGACGATTTGCTCGAAGCAGTCGGTGATTACCTTGTCGATGGTGCGGTGGCGGAGGGAGCTGTCCACGATTTCATCGGCGCGGAGGTAATAGTTTTCGCCATATTCTTTCTCAAGGAAGTAGCTCATGTACATGAGAAACTCCACTGTGGCGATGGCGCCGCTGAGCATGGAGCTGACGATGAACACCATATTGATGAATCCACCGCAGAAGGATTTCAGATTGGTGGGTGCTGTGGAATTACCGCCAATGGATTTCGTGCCGTTGAGCAACCACGGGTACATGGTGATGGAAGCACAATAGTTGGCCAGCGAGGTTTCGTCGTTCTTATAGATATAATGGTGGTCGAGCAGGTAGAGATAGCGGTCGGCCGTCTCTTTGCCATACATCTCTTTGAGCTTGTCGCAGAGCAGACGGCGGTTCAGACGGATAAAATCGCCTTTGGGGATTTCGCCGATGAGGGTGGCGAGGTTTTTGTTCTCGACATTTGCGTTCGCATCGAACTTTGAGCCGGTAGCCGCGTTGTCGGCGTTGCAATAGTCGATGAGGAAACGGAGCTTTTGTGCCGTTTGTCGATCTTCCGTGTGGCGGTTGCGATAGACGATAAAGGTCTTTGCAGCGTTGTAATGTTCTTCTTTCATCAACGCCACTTCCACTTGGTTTTGAATGTTCTCCACGTTCATTCCGTTGCAGAAGTGCAGATGACTCATGATGCGCTCGAGTGCTTCGGCGTCGAGCTGATCGCCCGAAGCCGCACAGGCCTTCATGATGGCATTTTTGATTTTATCGATGCAGAATGGTTCTTCAGAACCGTCGCGCTTCGTGATGATGAAATTTTCGGTGCTCATTGTTTTCTTGTTTGCCTTATAACTGTCTATGGAGCTGACATGGCGAGAGAAAGGAAAGGGGACATCTCTATGTTGGGGTCGGGGAAGCGACCGTGTGGTCGTGCAGCTCTCATTTGTGCCGCGAATATAGGGGGAAAAAACAACAGCGCAAAGAAAAAAAGCAGCGAAAAAAATAGGAAGTTTTCAAGCCCCTAAAAATCAAAGAGTTTGCAGAAAAGGAGAACTTTTCTCTTATTCTTTATTCGTAAGTTGCTGATTATTAGGTGTGTGGTTATGTAAAATGGATAACTATACGTGTTTTGCTGTCGTTCGGAAGTGACAAAATGCAATGAAATAGAGTGCATGAGAGTGCACGCACCGACCTTTGCAAAGAAGGGAATGAATGAAAGGGGAAAACGGCAATTATTTTCCCGTAAAAAAACGACGAAAACGTTTGAAAATATGAGTGTGTTTTTCCAAGAATCGGATGGAGAAAAGAGACGACGCGATGGTAGCCCCCAATCCCCCGATCCAATGTACCGAGGTGTGTGCCGTTTGCAGGGCGAGCACGGCAATCAGCAGAATGAAGAGTTGGAGAAGGCAACGTCTGCGCGTGTCGGTAGCCAAATGAAAACCGAAGTGGTGTCGATAGGTGAACAGGACCACAAGAAGGTAGACCACATGACAGACGGTGAGTGCCAACCCGGCGCCCGGCATGCCGAGGAGCGGATAGCACAAAGCCATGGCGGCGACGAAGGCCACGGCATAGCTGGACTCTACCAACAAATAGAGTCGGCTGCTCGAGTGAGCCAAACCCAAATAGGCGATGGGGGTGCAGATGGCTTTGAACAAAAGATAGGGAGCCGCGGCTTCGATCATGGAAACTGCGGCAGAGAAATCGCACGAATAGAGCATGCGCACCACCGTGGGCGACAAAAGACAGAACAACGGGAGCAGTGGCGCGGTGAGCTGCACGAGTACGTCGATTTGCCGGTTGACGGTCATATTCTGCAAGGTGGTGTCGGCCGTTGCCGCCGATAGCCGTGGAAAATAATCGGCATCCATCGACATAAAGATGAGCCGCGCATAAGTAACGGTGAGGGTAAACGCTGCGGCATAGATACCGACGGTGTCATTGCCGTGGTGCAGGCCCGGCGCATCGCAGTGGAGCAAGATCAAACGCACGAGGTATTCGCCGCCGGCTGCGACGAATCCTGCGACGGCATAAGCCAAACCCAAACGTATCATGCGGCGACCTCGGCGCAAAAAGCGCCAATTCATCGGTGCTATCTCGTAACGAATGCTCCGATGTGCGGCCAACCAGTGCATGCCACAGAGTGCAGCGGCCGAAAGTACCAAGGCCGGCACAATGCCTTCGACGCCCCAACTCCAATAGCAGGAGAGCGTGGCGACAAGGGTGGTGACGGCACCGAGCGCCGAAACGGTGGCGAGCTTCTTCAGTCGGTGTAAACCTTTGAGCACTGCCGCTTCTCCACCGCACAGTGTCGAGAAAAAAACCAACGGAGCGAGGAGAACGAAATCGAAAGTGTGACTTCCGTCGCCCCAAAGCAGTCGAGACCAGAGCGGGGCTGCGAAGGCCGTGACCGACAAGCCCAGCAAGGCGGTGAGGAAAACCCACGAGCGCACCAATTTCACGTAGTGGCGAATGGCCACGGTGTTTCTTTCGCTCTCCAATCGGGCGATGTGCGGCACGGCACTGAAGGCCAGACCCATATTGGTGCCCGATGCAATGAGATCGGTGGTGCGGCTGAAGTTGTCAATTTGCCCCATTCCACCGGTTTTGAGCAACAAAGCGGTGATTTTGTTGCGCACCATCGCCATGAGCGCATAGAATCCCTGCACCCCGCCGAAGAGGCCGGTGTATTTCAGGATGCGCCCGATGGAGGCTTGGTTGCTGTGGTGGGGTTTCATGCGGGGAAGGCGAAGCGCTTGCGGTGAGATCCAAACATGCGAGCAGCCGTCGGCGAGCAGTGCGCATGCGCCGAACGGCTGTTCGGAAGAGGAAAAAGAAGGTGCGATTTCATCGGGCTTCCACTGATGGAGACTCCCCGATGAAATCGCTTGTTTTATTGCAGTACGCCGAGTTCTTGCCCACCTTGATGAAGGCGGCAATGCAACGGTCGAGATGTTCGCGGTTGTGTCCGGCCGAAATCTGTACGCGGATGCGCGCTTGATCCTTCGGCACGACGGGATAGTAGAAACCGGTCACATAGATTCCCTCGTCTTGGAGACGAGCTGCGTAGTCTTGCGAGAGTTTGGCGTCATAGAGCATAACGGCGCAAATGGCGCTTTGGGTCGGTTTGATGTCGAAGCCGGCTTCCATCATTTTCGTGCGGAAGTATTCTACATTTTCCACCAGGCGGTCGTGAATTTCATTGCTTTCATCGAGAATCTTGAAGGTTTCGATGCCGGCACCCACCACCGAGGGGGGAATGGAGTTGGAGAAGAGATAGGGGCGGCTGCGCTGACGAAGCATGTCGATGATTTCCTGACGTCCGGTGGTGAATCCACCCACCGCACCGCCGAAGGCTTTGCCGAGTGTGCCGGTGTAAAGATCGACACGTCCGTAGGTGTCGAAAAATTCCGACACGCCGCGACCGGTTTTTCCGACCACGCCGGCCGAGTGACTTTCGTCGACCATCACGAGTGCATCGTATTTTTCGGCGAGATCACAGATCTTGTCGATCGGTGCCACGTTGCCGTCCATCGAGAACACGCCGTCGGTCACAACGATGCGGAAGCGCTGTTCTTGCGCGGCCTGCAATTGACGTTCAAGGTCTTCCATGTCGGCATTGGCATAGCGATAGCGCTTGGCTTTGCAGAGGCGAACGCCGTCGATGATGGAGGCGTGGTTGAGCGCGTCGCTGATGATGGCATCCTCAGCCGTGAGGAGTGGTTCGAACACGCCGCCGTTGGCGTCGAAGCAAGCGGCATAGAGGATGGCATCGTCCGTTTTGAAGAAGCGCGAGATGGCCGCTTCGAGTTCCTTGTGCAGATCTTGTGTGCCACAAATGAAGCGTACCGACGACATGCCGTAGCCGCGGGTGTCCATAGCTGCTTTGGCTGCGCTGATCAAGCGCGGGTGGTTCGAGAGCCCCAGGTAGTTGTTGGCGCAGAAGTTGAGCACTGTTTTTCCTCCTACGTTGATTTCTGCCTGCTGCGGGCCGCAGATGAGGCGTTCGTTCTTGTAGAGACCGGCTTCGCGGATGGCGGCCAGCTCCGTTTGGAGGTGTTGTTGGAATTTACCGTACATAGGTTGGGTTAGATTATGTGGAGCCTTGAGAATAGCTCCGTAGGTCGGTTGTGTATTGCTGGAGCAAAGGTAGTGAAAACTCTTCGAACGGAGGAAGCATGGGCGCGAAATGCAAAGTTTGCTTTCTATTTGTCCTCCTTCCCGAAAGGTTATGCGTCGACCTCCGTGTTTTCGCTACGGCACGGGATATCGTGTGATGTTCTTTCCGTTGTCGCTTTTGTTTACAGCCTATCCGTCGATGAAATCGGGAAGTTTGAGCGAAAAATGGGAGATTTTTCGATGAAAATGCGGAGCTTTCGCCTGAAAGCGCCGGTGTTTTTCTCGCAGGTGCTGCATGAACCACTCGAGTAGGCGAGTCGAGGCGAACTATCGGGCCAGTGTGAAACTGCGTTCCGTGCTTTCGCGTTGTCACACGTCGATCGCAACGAAAAAAGCCCCGCATCGGGAGTGATGCGAGGCTTGATTGTTGGGCTGTTAGCCGCCGGTGTTTAGAAGCGGGCCTTGATGCCGAGCGTTAATGCGCCCTGGCTGTAGCTGTTGGGCAGCACTTGTTCGCGGATTTCGCCGAAAACGGCCACATTCTTCGAGAGGGCGTATTCCGCACCGCCACCATAGTTGGCGCCGAAGCGAACGGTGTTGTCGCTCTTCACATAAATAACTTTCGTGTTGTCAGGATTCAGCTTAGGAATACTGTATTCAAGCGACCAGCTGGTGAAAGTGAAACCCAACATGGGGTATACGCGGAATTTGTCGGTGATATTGAAGACGTAAGCACCGTTGGCACTGAGATCCCACATGGAGAGTCCGTTGTGCTTGAAGTAGTTGTTGAAAGAAGCTTCGAGTCGAACGTTGTCGGTCACGAAATATTGACCGCGAACATTAAAGCCCATGCTTTCAACTTGTGTGCCGTAGACCAGACCTACGCCGAGTTCTTTGGTGCCCTTTTGGGCGAAGGCCGAAGTGCCCAAGCAGGCAACAGCGACAAGGAGGAGAAACTTTTTCATCTTAGGAATGTTGAGTTAAGAGAGTGAGTCGTGGGCCGAAACCACTGAACTTTGCATGTGAACACTTGGATCAGCCACCCGGTATGGCTGCAAATGTAGTGAAAATTCGTGGATTACCCGACACGTTAGGAGGAAAATACCTTTTTACACAGAGAAAAGTTCAGCCCAAGTCGATAATTTGGGCTTCGGGCGGGAGCTTGAGGTGCTCGTCGTGGCTGACGAGAACAATGGAACGGCGGGTGTGTTCGCGCAGCAGGGTGGTGTAGAGTTCGCGCTTGGAGGCATTGTCGAGGTGGGTGTCGGGTTCGTCGAGCAACAACAGCTGCGGCTGGCTGACGAGTGCGCGTGCCAAGAGCGTACGTTGCCACTGTCCGCCGCTCAGGTTGCGGATGGGGCAGTCGGCCAAGGCCTCGAGTCCGAGCGCGCGAAGGGTGGTTTGGGTGAGTTCGCGGTGGTGCTTATTGTAATGTTGCCACCATTTCAGCGTGCATTGGAGTCCCGAGCGCACGGTGTCGAAGACGGTGAGGGGAAATTCGCGGTCGATGGTGCGATATTGAGGGAGGTATCCCACGGTGAGTCCCTCGCGGCGCCACACCTCTCCCTGCATCGGCGCGAGCAGTCCGGCCAGAACTTTGAGCAAGGTCGTTTTTCCTCCTCCGTTGCGGCCACGCAGCACGAGCATCTCCCGTTCGTGCACTTCGAGCGAGCAGTGGTTGAGTACGGATCGTCCCCCGTAGCCGGCGGAAACGTCAGTGAGTCGGATGAGAGGTGGAGTCATGGGCGGATGAGGGTTGGGCCAGCGCACGGGCGATGAGTAGAAGTTGTTTGTCCCACTCGGCCGACAGCGGCGCGATGGAGACTACGCGTGCACCGATGGCTTCGGCGAGTCGTTGTGCAGCGCGTCCGGCGTGTTCTTTTTGGATGAAAACGACTTTTACTCCCGCTGCCTGTGCTTGATTGATGAGTTGTTGCAAGTGTTCGGCCGAGGGCTCCTTGCCATCTTCCTCTACGGCGAGTTGCCGCAGCCCGAAATCACGAGCGAAGTAGCCCAGTGCCGGGTGGTAGATGAGGAAGGTGCGCTCATGCAGGCGGTCGAGCAGCCGATGGATGGAGACTTCGAGTGAGTCGATGTGGTGCAGCAGGCTGTCTCGGCGATGAATGAAGAAATCGGCGTGCGCCGAATCGGCTTTGCAGAGGGCCGCACAGACGTTGCGCGTGATTTGGCGGCCGGAACTGACAGAGGTCCAGGTGTGAAGGTCGATGCCAATGTCTTCGCCCGGGTGCTCGTCGGCGCAACCTTCCATGAGAGGGATGCTATCGGAGACGTTGACGGTGGTGAGTCGTGGGGCGTTGGCTGTGAGTTTGTCGAGGCGAGCGCGTTCAAATCCCAAGGTGCCGACGCTAAAGTAGACGCGCGAGTCGCTGACTTCCACCACTTGTTTGGGCGTGAGCTCATAGGTTTCGGGACTTGCTCCGGCCGGCACGAGCGTGTTGACCTGGAAATAGGGCCCGGCAATGTTCTCGACAAAATAACGTAGGGGAGGCACGCTGACTGTGACGGTGGGTGCCGACGAAATGCCGTCGGAACAAGCCGTAAACAACGCGCAAAAGAGGGCGAAAAGGCAGAAGGAGAGGGCGCGCATGGGAAGAAAAATAAAAGAAGGCGAGGAGGTGGGACTGAAGTAGCGCTTCAGAACGAGAAAAATGGGAAAGCAATGAGCGCTGCCACGGCAAGGGTGCAGCAGACAAACCAGAAATCGGCCATGCGTCCGCGGGCAAGCGTGAGATGGTGGCTGATCATCGGGGCGTAGACGGCTACGAGCAGCGGAAGGAGGGTGCTGCTTTGCTCAGGATAGAGGGTCGTGAGCAGAAGAACGGGGATTTGCAACACGGTGAGGGAATAGAGAAATTGGCGTGTGCGAATCTTGTCGTTGTAGGAAGTGGAATAAAAATGAGCTGTTCCGATGAGTCCCGGAACAATGACGGCGGCGTAGCTCACCCACGTCAGGGTATTCACCGCAACATAGTCGAATTTCGGAAGTTGAGGCAGTACGTCGGTGTAATAAGTGGGGAGGAGCGTCCAGTCAAAACCGTGCAGGGCGAGGAGTATCGCAGCGTAAATCCAATAGGGGAGGAGCCATCCGAGCACGGCCGCCCCGAATGCGGCGGGCCGTAAGGCGCGAAGTTGCACGGCGGCCACGAAGAGGGCAAAAGGAATGACCAAAACCAACGGCGGAAAGACGAGACAACCCAGACTGAGCAACAGGGTGACGTGGAATAGTGTGCCCTGTGTGTGCGTTTGTCCGTAGACGCGGAACAAAACAAAGTAGGCCGCCAGCAGCGCCGCGGCGGGTGCGAGGTGCCAACCGAGGAGATGGGCCCCCGGGAAGGCGGCCATCAGTGCGAGAAACACCACACTGTTCATACGCGAACGCACTCTGAGCAGCTGATAGCGGTTGTTGCATTCGATGACCAGGTAGGCCATGACGAAAGTGACGAGGAGACCTCCTCCCAGTTGGAGACTGCGCACATCAGGAAGCATCCAAACGACTGCTGCGAGCAGTCCCACCAGCGGAAGGGTGGCGAGACTCTGAGTGATGTTGTGGCGAAATCCTTTTTGGCGCATAGAAGTGAGATGAAAAGAGAGGAGAAAAAAGCATCACCCAAACGTGAAGTTTTCACGTTCGGGAGATGTCGAGGTTTTTAGAGGTCGAAACCGATGTCGGAGCGGAAGTATTTGTCTTGGAATTCGATTTGCCGCGCTCCTTGCATGGAACGTTGCAGTGCTTCTTGCCGCGTTGCGCCGTAGCTGCTCACGGCAATCACGCGTCCGCCGTCGGTGACGAGTTGGCCGTCTCGCAGTGTGGTTCCCGCATGGAAGACCACGCTGCCTTCCACCTCGGCGTTTGTGATGGGATAGCCCTTTTGGTAGGCACCCGGATAGCCACCGCTGACGCACATCACGCAGACTGCGGCGCGATCATCGAACTCAATGGAGCATTGGTCGAGACGTTCTTCGGCCACTCCCTCGAAGAGATCGACCAAATCGCTCTTGAGACGCAGCATAACACTCTCGGTTTCGGGGTCGCCCATGCGGCAATTGTATTCGATGACTTTGGGTTGTCCGTCGCAATTGATGAGCCCGAAGAAAATGAAGCCCTTATAAGTAATGTCTTCTGCGCGAAGTCCGTCGACAGTGGGGCGAATGATTTCGCGTTCCACCTTTTCCATCCATTCGGGTGTGGCGAAAGGCACGGGCGAAACGGAACCCATGCCGCCGGTGTTGAGGCCGGTGTCGCCTTCGCCGATGCGTTTGTAGTCCTTGGCCTCGGGGAGAATTTTGTAGCTGCGGCCGTCGGTGAGGACAAAGACCGAGCATTCGATGCCGGAAAGGAACTCTTCGATCACCACGCGCGAAGACGCGTTGCCAAATTGGCCGCCGAGCATTTCTCTGAGCGCATGTTGCGCTTCTTCAAGGGTGGGGAGAATCAAAACTCCCTTGCCGGCGCAAAGTCCGTCGGCCTTCAGCACGTAGGGAGCGGAGAGGGTGGCGAGAAATTCGCAACCTGCTTCCACCTGTGTGCCGTCGAAGGTGCGATAGGCCGCAGTGGGAATGCCATGACGCTGCATAAATGCCTTGGCAAAGTCTTTTGAGCCCTCGAGCACGGCGCCTTTTTTCGAAGGACCGATGACGGGAATCTGTGAAAGGGCAGGGCGTGAGGCGAAAAAGTCGAAGATGCCTTTGACCAACGGGTCTTCCGGTCCGACAACGACCATGTTGATGTCATGATCGAGCACAAAACGCTCGATGCCTTCGAAGTCGTCGGCGCGTAGAGGGACGTTCGTGCCCACTTGTGCCGTGCCGGCATTGCCCGGCGCGATGTAAAGGTGGTTGATCTTGGGGCTTTGCGCGATTTTCCATGCCAGTGCATGTTCGCGACCGCCGGATCCGAGAAGAAGAAGGTTTGTCATATTGTGAGGGGGAATGAGGTTTTGTGGAGAAAGCAGGGTGCGCTCCGGTCAAGGCCGGAGAATGGCGTCGTAGCGCGCCCGATCGTTGAGCACATCTACGGCGGCATTGAGGTCCTTGTCGTTGCGAAGTCGATAGGCTACCACGCCGGCGCGCCCATATATATTGTTGATGATGGCCGATTCCACCACAGTGCGCACGGGTTGTTGCCAGCGTTCGAAGTCTGCTTGCAGGTTGGGGCGCAGTTTCGCGGCGAGGGCTTCGAACTCTTTGGCGGCCCGCTCGTCGTAACCCTCAAATTTGGCCCATTGTTTCACGCGGTCCAAGGCCTGGCGGGTGCGACTGTCATAAGTAAAGTCGCTTTTGAACATGTATTGCTTGAAGGCTTCGAAGTCTTGGTCCGAAAGTTTGAACTCAGAGGGCGGCGCAATGGTTTTTCTTGCGTTGCAATAGCCGGTGACATAGTCGAAGAGTTGCTCGGAACTCTCGAGATAAGCGATGAGATCGGGGAGCGAGTCTTCTTCGACCACAATGTCGGGCGTGATGCCTCCGCCGTCTTTCACCGGACGTCCGTGTGCCGTGCGAAAAGTCTTGCAAAGCGAATCGGGTAGGTGGCGAGGTTGTCCGTCAGCTCCGCGATTTTTGAAGTCGTAGGCCTGGATGCAGCGTCCGGAGGGGATGTAGTATTTGGCCGTAGTGAGCTTCATCATGGTGCCGTAGGGCAAGTTCTTGGGCGTTTGCACCAGACCTTTGCCGTAGGTGCGGCGTCCCACAATCACTGCACGGTCGTAATCTTGCAAACATCCCGAAGTGATTTCCGCCGATGAGGCCGTTCCGTAGTTGACCAGTACGGCCAATGGCATGCCGGTGTCGAAGGGTGAGGCCGTTGTCTTGTAGCTCTCGTTCATTTCCGGGTCTTTTCCGCGTGTACTCAACACGCGTTTTCCTTTGGGCACGAAGAAGTTGACCACTTTCACGGCCTCTCCCATGAGCCCTCCCCCGTTGCCTCGAAGGTCGAACACCAAGCGTTTGGCTCCCTGTTTGCGGAGTTGTTCGAAGGCTTCGCGCAGGTCTTTCGCCGTGTCTTCGGTGAAGCTGCTGAGCAATACGTAGCCCACTTGGTTGGGCAGCAGGGTAGTGTAGACCACCGAGGGCTGTTTGATGGTCTGTCTCGTGATGCGAAAGCGCAAAAGTCGTTCGCGTCCGGGGCGTTTGACGGTGACTGTGAAGGTCGTGCCGGGGTTGCCACGCAGCAAAGTCGAGATCTTTTGGCTGTAAATCCGGCGATCGGTTTTGCCGCACACCCCCACATCTTTATTGTCGATGCGCATAATGACATCGCCCGATCGGATACCGGCTTGCCAAGCCGGCATGTTTAGATAAGGCGCCTCGAAGGCACAGCGGTCACTGCGCTTGTGATAGCGAATGGGCGAGCCAATGCCGGCGTACTTTCCCGTGGTGATGAGTCGCAGTTCGTCGGTGCGTCCCGCTTTGTAGAACTCCGTGTACGGATCCAAGCGGTCCAGCATATAATCAATGGCCTCTTCCACCTGTTGCTCCGCATTCAGCGTGTCGACATAGTAGAGATCGAGATTGCGATACAGGGCATTGAAGATGTCGAGCGCCTTGGTGGTTTGAAAGTTGTGCGGCTCTTGTGGCTCCTGCGCACGGAGTGAAGTCGTCGTGCCGCAGACGAAGAGCAGAAAATAGATGAGTCGTCTCATAGAGAGCAGAAAGTTTAGTTTTTGTCGTGGCGCAAAGCGCTCTGCGCGCGCAGCCGCTGCCAGGTGGTCTCGGGCAATTGAGTGCCGATGACCTGTATGACTTCGCCGGCACAGGCCGATCCTTCGATGAGGCACTGGGCCAGCGAACCGCCGAGGGCATGGCGGTGCAGAAAACCTCCGGCAAAGAAATCGCCGGCACCGGTGGTGTCGATGACGTGGACCACTTCGGTGGCAGGTTCGCACACGCAGTGATCGCCTTGCACGGCGAAAGCACCGCGCGGTCCGCATTTGACCACGGCCGTGTGGCAGGGACCGGCGAGGATGTGCGCGGCTTCCTCGCCGACCTTCCCGGTCATGGCGCGCGCCTCGTCTTCGTTGGCGAATACAATATCTATATGGGGCAATAATCGCTCGAAAAAGGCATGTTCGTTCTCGACAATGTTCCAAGAGGCCAAGTCCAGGCAGACTTTGGCTCCGCGTTGATGCGAAAGTTCGACCGCATGTTCGATGAGGCGATGGTTTTGTACCAAATAGCCCTCTATAAATACATAGTCCACCTCGTCGGGCATGACACACTCCAGCTGCTCGGCTTCGAGCAAGGCGGCTGCGCCGAGGTAAGTCGCGAAGGTGCGTTGGCCTCCCTCCGAGATAAAAGTGTTGGCCACCCCGGTGGGCAGTGTGGGGTCGTGTAGGGGGATGAAATGCACGCCGCGTTGTTGCATCTCTGTGGCGTAGAAGTCTCCGTTACTGTCCCGGCCGATGCGTCCCACAAAGCTGGCATCGCCCCCCATCGCCGCCACACAGGCCAAAGCATTCCCGGCCGATCCGCCGGTGCTGCGTTTGAAAGAGAGGGATTTTAGACGGTTTGCAATTTTTTTGTGGGTGTCCTCCTCAATGAGGGTCATTCCTCCTTTGTGTAGGGATAACTCTTTGAGAATGTTGTCGTTGTCTATTTGGATTAGGGCGTCGACGAGTGCGTTGCCAAGGCCTAAAATCTTCTTCATGCGATTTTCTTGTCAATTTTCTTCTGCAAAGATAGTGCTTTATCCAAAATAAAGTGCTACTTTTGCATCGCAAACGGAGATAAAGCCGCGGATATTCGAAAAGAAAGCCCGGCGCTTCCGTGAACTGCACTGCTTCAGTAGCTCAGTTGGTTAGAGCACCTGACTGTTAATCAGGGGGTCGTTGGTTCAAGCCCATCCTGAAGCGCCCAATCGCCCGGTTCTCGGCGAGTAAAACATGGAGAGTCACACTGCTTCAGTAGCTCAGTTGGTTAGAGCACCTGACTGTTAATCAGGGGGTCGTTGGTTCAAGCCCATCCTGAAGCGCAAAGGTCGATCACCTTATCGGGGATCGACCTTTTTTTTGTTTCCCATTTTCATTGCGCGGTTGCGCGAAACATGGTCTCTCTCCCCGCCGAGTGCGATGGGGCAGGGGCCGAAAAGCGACGGCAGGGGCTGTTTCGCATCGCCTAAGAGAGGTAGGCTTCGCCATTTTCGTTTGTTGAAGCCGAAGTTTCCGCATTCCATTCTTTTTTGGAGTCGCTTCGTTGAGGCCGACCGAGATGTAGTATTATGTCGGGGGGGGAATCTTGACGGCACTCCCGAGTTGCGAAAAGAGTCGACGAGCGAGAATTTATTTTCTCCCGCCAATGAGCGAGAAACGGGGAGAAAACACCGGAAAATGCGCTGTTTTTGGAGGAAAACGCGAAACTTTTCGGTGAAACACGGCGGTTCTCAAGAAACATAACAACTAAATCTTTTCATAAGGGGAGGCGGCACGCAGACATCAGACAGCATTGTTTCGCAACTTGCATGATGATTGCGCTGCCTGCCGCAGAGGTCTTTCGTGGAAGGAGATCCAGGGAAAAAATAGAGGTGGTTTACGTGCTAATGTGGCAGTATCCTATCATCAAAGCCATGAAATCAGGTGAACTGCGCGAAGATGGAAAATGCATTCATTGGATTTTGCTACGCAAGACTTGGCAAATTGTGGCAATTTGTGTCGTGCTTGTAGTTAAATGTGCTATACTGCTTCCCACGTTTGCGCTTTTTTCTGATCTTTGTAGATGATAATTAAAGTGTAAAGGCAGTGTTTTTCTTATTGGCTGCCTTTAAATCGAGAACAAGAACCTAAGATGAAACAAGAACGGAATCTTATTTTAGGTCGGTGGTGCGCTAAAATTCATCGCCGAAGCGCAGCTGCGTTCGTTGCATTCCTCGTGCTGCTCCTCAGCCTCCCACAGCGTGTGGCGGCCCAGGGGTGCCCGACGTTGGACACGGGCGACTTCACCGCCACCCTCATAGCCGCCAACAGCGACTGCCACACCCCGGCTCGCCTCTCGGTGGTTTACCGCAACGCCGTGGCGGGTTTCACGGCCATGACCTACAGCGTGTCGAAAGATCGCACGACCTGGGGCACACCGGTGGTGACACCGCGCCCGGGCAGCGAGGCGGTGTTGCCGCTCGACGGGTGGAACGAAGGCGACCCCATCTACATTCGCGCCACGGCCACCTGCGGCACGCAGCAGCCCCGCGTGGTGCTGCCCAAAATCATCTACCACGTCAAAACCTCGGCCGATGTGCTGGCCACGCCCGTGGTGACGCCGGCCGGCGGTTGCGAGGCCACGAGCGGTGCCGTGAGCGTGAGCCTGACGGGCGTGAGCGGTTTCTCGCGCGTGCAGTATAAGCTGGAGCGCGACCCCGTGCGCGCCGGCCAACAGGCCGTGCCGGTGGGCAACCTCACGGCGCGCAGCCCCTACCAGCAGACGCTCTTCTTCAACCTCGCGCCGGGTCGCTACACGCTGCACGTGCGCGCCACTCCCGGCTGCACGCCCGCCGCGCCGGGCACTACGTGGAAAGACGGCGCCTACGAGTGGGAACAGCCCATCGACGTGGAGCACTTCTCCGTGATCCCCACCCCCATCCTCACCCGCGGCACCTGTCCGGGCGGCGTGACGATCAATGTGGCCAAAGTGGTGGGCATCGGCGGTTTGCGCTACGAAATTTGGAAAAAAGGCCAGCGAGCCGCCGGCGCCCCTGCGCTGCAAACGGCCACGGTGACCTATCCGGCGTTTGCGCACACCTTCACCGGGCTGCCGCTCGGCGACTATGAGGTGCAGGCCACCTCGACCGACTGCGAAGCGGCGGCCACAAGCTCGTTTTCGATCACGCAAGGCGAGCTCGTCCAGCCGCAAGTGACGATCGTGCGCCACACCTACGCGGGTTGCGCGGCGGGCAAGATCGAAGTGTCGCTGCCCGGCACTACAGCGGCCTGTCCGGTGAACTTCACCCTCACGCCCACAACGGGCGGCACGCCGCAGGTGCGCAACAATGTGACGACCGAGCGCGACCAATTCTCGGGTCTTGCGGCGGGCACCTACACCCTGACGGCCGCTTACGGTGGGCAGACGACAACCACGCCCGTGGAGATCAAGACGGTAACGCCGGGTGTATTGAAGATTAAGCCCACGTTGGCCGAGACTTATTGTAGTCCGACGGGGAAAATGGACGTGACGCTCGAAGGCGGCACGCTCGACGAGTCGGCCACGCTCGAGCTTTCGCTCGACGGTAACCCGGTGCGCTCGGTCAACCTCAATGCGGGCGAAACGACCAAGACCATCGAAGGCCTGCTCCCGGGCGGTTACAACGTCACGCTCCGCACGGAATGCGGAGCAAAGGTCAGCACGCAAACCGCAATCGGCACGAAGCATGCGCCGGACTTGACAATAAACGCCGGCGATGCTCGTTTCGATATCTGCCAAACCCCATTGAAGCTCAAAAAGCAAATCAGAATAGGCTTGTCGAATGTGGAATTCAGTTCCTCAGACGAAGAAACAAGGCTCTATTGGCCGAAATGTTCTCCGGCGCGGTCTACGAGATACGCGACACCTTGGGAAAACTACTGAGCAGCGATCTCATTCCTATGGAAGAGATTCTGAAAAAGGAGTTTTATGGAGAATTGTACTTCGACGTCCAGTACCCGGTTACCGACAGCTACATAAAGTTCTCTCTTCGTATGCCCTGTGGTTTTCCTACGATAGCAGCCGATGAATATACTACCGCGATAGAGAACTATTCGGGCAACCATAGTTCTGTCGTGAAATACCCCTTAGTCGTAGAAACGGTGAGAACGGGTTGCGATCAATTCAGACTCACACTAAAACGCCGCGATTACACTTCAGGCCTCTATCCTCTTACAGTTAGACTCGTTGACCGCGCAACGGGACTGCCAGTAGAAGAAAAGCACTCGACAGACTATGATGACATTGTCTTCGAAAATGTACCTGCCGGCGACTATTATTACGAATTTTGGGGAGATTGCCAAAATGCTCCCCACCACCGTAGTGCTGATATCAAAGTAAGTAATAAGGATCAGTACGTCATCAGCACTCCGGGTGCAAAAGGCTGCGAAAAGCTCGCCTACATACAAGTGGATTTCAATTTAGGCGAGTCATCCACAACTTGCAAATACACGCTCTACGACGAGGCCGGAAAGTTAATCAGAGAAGAAACTTATAGTGGCAACAACTTTAAGTTCAATGATATTCCACCGGGAAGATACAAACTAAAAGTTGAGCCGGCTCTGAATCCGGGTGATTGTCCGGTAGAAGCATTCACCAAAGACATTTTCATCAACGATTATGCAGTGTATCCCGATCACACCCTTGGACTGACTCCGGCTGAAGAAATTAAGAATCTGACTGCTACACTCGGACCTGTCTTAAGCAACACCAATACGCTCAGTTTCGATTACTACAACAGCCCGGGTGAATATACTCTAAAGTTGACTTCTGATTCAGGCGCACCAATAACCAAAACTGTCACCATCCCAAACGATGGCGCCAGGAAGAATACTGTGCACGTCACATTTGAAAACCTCCCGGACAACGTCTCTCTGCATTTCTCCGAAGGTTCTTGCGCTTTTTCTGGCGTGCGTGACTACAATCTCGTCAAATTAGCAACACATAAAGATGAGCGTGACGAATATGCGGACATCTATGATCTAAAGCTCTCTATGGCAGTGCCGGGCTGCAGCAAAGCTTCAGTCAAACTTCACTTCAAGTTACTGGAAAAAGGATTGCCACAACGCCGCACAGCGCTGGTCATCAAAAAAAGAGTGTATGATCAGCGGCTCACCGTCGACTCTATCGCTTCGCCCAACGTCATAACAGATTGGGAAAACAAAGCCGGAGAAGATCCTTCCCTCTACAGTTTCTACTATTATTACGACGGAAAATTGATTTTGACTTTGGAAGATCAAATTCCTGTCCAAAGCAGCTCCACCTTGACTACAGATGTGCAGACTCTCATGACCTATCCGGGTGAAAAGGGAGGTATCCATATATATAAAGGCAACTTAGGGACTAATGAACATCTCCACATTCGTATCACCGAAACCAGTAGTGGAAGGCAACTTTACGACGAAATAATGCCGGGCACCGAAGATGAACATGACTTTCCGTTGTCACCCGGAACTTACACAGTGCACTACGAGCCGCTTGATGGCTGCTTCGCCGGCCAAGAATACGAAAAAAATCTTGAAGTGCCGAGGGGACAATATCAGTTCTATGCGGAGAATAACAAGATGCAGTGCGCCAATGACGGCGTCATTACCGTTGTGGCCCAATACGGCTACGGCGTAGCCGATCAGGTCAACTACGAAATCATTCCTGACAATGGTTCCCCTTCCATTCATGGACAAACCAGCACCCCCTCTATCGCAAAGGAATTCCCGGGACTCGAAAAGGGATGCTATACCATTAAGGCCACTGCCATCGTGCTCCGCGGCTTTGACGGACAGCCTCATAGCTATGAGGCCGAAAACAGAGCTTGTCTAGAAACAAGCTACGCAGAGCCCCTCTCAGTGCGCAATGCTCCCGAACTTTCAAGCCCTGCATCCAGTGAATGTGGTGCAGGTGGAGCAATTGGCTTAGAAATCAACGGATCGCGAAAGGCCAATGTCAGAGTCTTTATGACTGATAACCCCGCCGGCCCCGTCTCCCCACGCCAAGAACTCTTCCAAGACAGTAATGGCAACTGGGGTAAAAACCTCGCACCGGGCGCATACAAGCTCTTTGTTACCGACGGATGTATGGACATCATTGTCCCTAACGCCACTGTATTGCAAGCAGAAAACAAAGGAACGGCAAAGACAGACAATGAATGCATCAGCATCGATGTCCATGCCACAAACTCTAACAAACTGAATTTCAGCTACGGAATCGATCTTAAGGACTACCCGGAACACCTGCGTGGGAAAATAGCCACATTGATTGAGACACAGGTTGTGGCTCCAAATGCTGCACCTGATGAATCCAACTGGAATCAATATGGTAATAGCTGGAATAACAATAGTATTTACTACTACTCCTCCTCGGCAACTCGCTTCAACATTTCCGAAGGCTTCGACATCCTCTATCGCTTCAGTGGATGCCCCGGTTCAATGAAACGATATCACCAAGTCAAAGGAGCCAACAAACTCTGTAACCCATTTAACATCACTGATGATCCTAAAACGAGTACTTGCGATAAAACGGCGTATGTCCTTAGCCGCTACGACACCGGTCGCCCCTACCGGATACGTGTTACCCGAATCGAGGACAACCAAGAGATATACAATCAAGTAAAGACGTTCACTATGATCCCGATTTCCCGCAGCAGCTTAAAAACGAAATCATACTGCCCAACACTTCGTCTTACAAGTTTGAGATAACCTCGGTCGATGAACCCATGTTGGTATACACAACGAGTTATAACCGAGTAAATAGAGGACCAAACTATTCTGTTTATGGCATCCACAACATAACCTGCACAACAGCACGATACCAATTTGCGTGGGCCACCGGTGGTTGCCATAAGAAACAATGGATGATCATCCGCGACAAAGCAACCGGCACTGAAGTGGCACGTCTCCATCAGTGGTACGACGCAAATAACAACCCGCAATTCACAGTGACCGAGTATGATTTCGAGCGCAACAAAACGTATTCGATGGAGATCTATGATGAAGCCAACGCTTTAATCGGCACAGGTGCTTGGACCCCACGATACAATCTTGCGGAGAGGTTCGTTTATGACGACTTCAATCTGGACAATCTGTGCGATGCCGATGCTCCCAAAACGATAAGTCCCGCAAACGGACTCAATAGTATATACGTTGAATGGGATAACGGGCAAGGCCAGCGATTATATGGTGATGTACAAAGTAATCGTACGCAACAACGCCACCGGTAAAACGTTCCAATCTCGGCGCTTTGAAGAAGCTTATATCAAAGTACGCCCATCCACAGGGCAAGAAGGTCATCCCATATTGAAAATAAGAAGTTGGGACGAGCTTGATCCTTCAGGCCAAGTATCGAAACAAAACATTTCCCCTTCGCTCGAACCGGGAGAATATACCTTGGGAAGTCTATACTTCCTGCGATACAAAGACCTCGACTTTCAATATCACCTACAAAGCACCGGCAGAGTCCGACGTTAAACTCACGAATGTTCAGATAGACTGCGACGGTAAAATCAAGTTTACCCCGACCGGAACAGCCTCACTTCCCAATAGTTCAGACCCGGTCAACTTCTCGACCTACCGTATTGATGGTGATAACTATACCACTTACAGTTGGGGAAACGAAGGCGAAACCTATAAACCCTCGGGCATCGTCTATTACAAACTCGACCTGCCGAATGGACAAACTTGTGAACGCCGCATATACTACAATTACACTTCAGAACCTCTGGCTTTCGACCGCTCCAACACGGTGAGCTTCTTCTGTGCCGGGGCTCACTCGGGGCAAATCAACGTAGGCCTCAAAGGCGGGCACAAGCCCTACATCTACGAACTGCGCACGCTCGACGGCACCCTCGTGGAGAAGAAAAGCGCCCATGGCCCCGTCACCTTCGAACACGGCAGTCTGGGCTCTCGCTACCGCATCGAAGCCACCGACTCCTGCGGCCTCACCCGCGTGTACCAAGACGTGTTGCTGCAAGACCCTGCCGCCATTTCGGGTAGCATCGACGACGACATCTTTGTCTGCGACGGCGATCCCGTGCGCATCAAAGCCGTCAATTTCCCCGGCGCCACCTACACCTGGACGCTGCCCAACGGCACGCAGAGCCACGATCCGGAACTCTCCTTCACAGGCACGCCCGACAAGGCCGGCACTTACACCGTCAACATCCAGCTCAACACCTGCAACGCCACCATCACCGGCACCTACACGCTCGGCATCGGCCACCTGGCCGAAAGCGCCGGCACCCACACGCAGCGCACCTGCGCCGGACAGAGTGCCGTCTTCGCGCCGGCCGATCCGGTGGCCACGCTCAACGGCCAACCCGCCGACCAAGACAACCTCGAGTTCCAGTGGCAGTACACCAAGACGCCCTCCGACGCCAACTCGTGGAAGCCCATTTTCGGCGCCACGGAGAAGAGTGTCGAATACGTCGCCGCCTATCCCGGCACCTACTACCTGCGTCGCACCACTCGCTTGGGCGAATGTGTCGCAGTGGGCGGTTTGTGCACCCTGACCGTCGACCCCGGCATCACCGTCACCATGAGTGCGTCCGAACGTCGGGTGGTGATCGACCACAAGAACCCCTTCTTGCTCACCGCCGGTCTCATCACCGGTCCCGCCGCCCGCACCTACGTGTGGCAGCGCAGCCTCGACGGCAAGACGTGGACCGACGTCGGCACCGACGTTTCCTACACCGAAACGCAACGCCTCGCCCCCGTGGTCTACTACCGCCGCATCATCCGCTCGGGCACATGCGAAACGAAGGGCGAACCCATCACCGTGATCTTCAAACGCCGCTATCCCGCCATGGTCAATCCCCAGTTGCGCCAGCGCGTCGACCAGCATTGGTAAAATAACTCAGCCCTCACGATAAAGTTATCGTGAGGGCTGATGCTTTTTACGAGAGAGCGATATCGCACTCCTTATATATATAAAAGAGAAGCCCTACTGCAGATGCAATAGGGCTTCCCTTTATCTTAGCGCAGTCATTGCGCTTGCATGTTTGTCTTGAAACGTTTTCTGTTGCGGACAGCAAGTTCAAACTTCACGATGTCGGTTTGAACATCTCGTCCGGCGCATCGAAACGTTCATTTCTTCTTTGCCGATGCCATGGCACTGTTATGCAAAACGCGGTAGCGAGGTTGTTTAGCCTTCGCCATAAGCGCTTCTTTTTGTGCCTTCGCCTTAGCTTGTGCCAACTCTCGACGATTGTTTTCGCGCTGTGTCCATTCCACCGTAGTGTAGTAGCGCCCGGTGGCAGGGTCATAGAGTTGGAATTGCGGGATAGCAGGTGCAGCATTGTCGGTCGCCTTTGGCGCCGTCGTGGGCAACACTTGCGTAACCTCCACTTGTGCAACGCCCGACCGAATCATGTCGATTTGTTGCGCCGCTGCTTTTGATAGATCCACAATCGTATTTGCGCGATAGGGGCCACGATCCGTAACCTTCACCACCACAACCTTTCCGTTTTTCGGGTTGCGCACATGAAGCAGTGTGCCGAAAGGCAGCGTTCGGTGCGCGCAAGTGAGTGAATCTTTGTGGTAAGACGAACCATCAGCGGTTCGGCGACCATGCCATCGGTCACCATAGTAAGTAGCATTTCCCACCTTCGTGTTCTTGTCTTGCGCGTGCATAGCGGCAAAAGCCAACAGAGAGAGGAAGGAGAATGCAATCTTGTGTATGATATGCATTGGTTGTTTTTTGCGGCAAGGCAACCTCCGGATCTTCACAGGAAGAAGGCGAAAGCGACACTCGCGCGAAAGCGAGGAGTGCAATAGAGTTCTTTGGCTTGAACTTGCTGGTGAACGGCTGTGGTCAGCGGTTCGTACACTCGGCCTTGCCATGTTAGCACCGCAAAGATACGAAATGCCGTTTTGCTTGTGAACGATTTAACGCTGAAAGCCGAAGATGAACGATCCTTTAACGGATTATGCAATGTGTGAGATTGCATTCTGCATAGAAAGTAAGAGAGGAGTCTCCCTACGTCAGGGAGACTCCTCTTCGTTAATCTGCTGATTTTGAAACGAGAATCGCTGTTTTATCGCACAATGAGCTTCATCGGAGTGGAAGTCGCGGAGAATTCCGGCGCAAACACCGATTGTACGCGGGCAATACCGCCGTCAAATCGTCCGGCTCGCACAGCCACACACTCATCCGTGAACGTGTGTTTGCCTTTGGGGAGATGTTCGATGAAATACTCGTTGTCGGCATCGTGCACCATGCGGTAGCAAACCACACCGTTGGTCCAAACCACGCCCGACAGCGGATCTCGAGGTTCGAGTCCGGCAGGTCGTGTAGATTGTAGCGAGACCTGATCGAAATCTCGGTCGGCGGTGACGTCGTAGACCCAGCGCACGCGCTCACCCACGCGCACTTCGCCATCCACCTTTGCCCATTTCCCGTCGCGCTGCACCTCAAATCGGCGTTCGATGCGGAAGCCATTGCCGGCTGCCTGCACTTTGGCCGCATCCACCTTGTAGCTGGCCGACACAGCCCCCCAAGTGAGACCTTGGTTGCCGCTCGCCGGTTGAGAGAGTAGGGCGTAAGCCGCGTCGGTCGTGGCGCGCGACGTGTTCCACACCTGCGTGCGTTTCGATTGCAAAAGCCACAATTTCAACTCATCGACCAGTTGCGCGTTGGGCGTCCCGTCGATCGTCGGCATTTGTGCCGACAAGCGTTGAAGCGCCTCAATGGCAAAGGTTTGCGTTGGGATGCGATAGCTGGCCCAACCGCCCAATGCGCGTTCCGTGTCGAAGTAACGACCCATTTCCGGTGAGGTCACGGTGTGTTCCACCACACTTTGCAGTGCATTGCGTGCCGTCTCATCGTATGCTGTGCCGCTGAGCACGACAGCTTGAGCACTTTTGCCGTACATCGTGAGGTGCTTATTGTTTTGAGCGAACTTTTTCAACACATATTGCACCGAAGGAGTCGCCTTGCGTCGGAGCAAGTGAGCCGCATAGAGGTAGTTGTAGATCCATTCGGGCAACCCGTTGGCAACCACCTTGTCTCGTTTCATTTCCTCCACCGCTTTTTGCAATTCTCCATCCAGATAGGACATGGCTTGGCGACACATTTGTCCTTCGTACGGCGCCCCCGTCATCGTTTGCGCGCGCGCCAAGAGCACCGCAATTTGCGCTGTGATGTAATTCGAACCGCTCAATCCTCTAAACCACGGCCACGAACCATCGCCGTTTTGCATCTCGCGCAGTCTGTCCGCGGCAGAAGCCCGGTAGGCTTGGATCTCGTAGTCCGAGAGTTGGAGATGCTCACGGAGTTTCGACGCCAATTTAATGCCATAGAGTGCGACAGCTTGCTCATAGGACGAACCATCCACCACTTGCATCCAGCTCGGCACCACTTTGGCCACTTCTTTGCGGGCGTCTCTGCACGTGTCGGTCTTGAAGATGGGTTGCACACCTTTTTCCAGCATTGCCGTGAGCCGACGACGCGCCTCCGCTTCCTTTTCGCGGAGCGATTCGCCCGGTCTAATCGTGAACGGCACGGCCCGCGTCACCTCGATTTGGCGCGAGAGTACGGGAATTGTGCGCTCCTCACCATCGCTAAATTCGTTGTTACGCGCCGTCACACGAACAAGCAGGCTTTGGCATCCATCGGGCACGCGCATAGCGAAACGCTGCGTGAACACATGCCCGTCATTGAGGCTGAATTTTCCGTTGAACGTGTTCAAAACGCGTTTGCCGGTAGCGTCTTCTACTGTGAAAACATAGTTTCCGGCGGTCGGCTTTCCACTGATGTTGCGCACCGTGATGGGCCATTCCATCTCGTCTCCTTCGCGCAGACAGCGCGGCACCGCCACTTCTGCAGTGAGCTGTTTGCGCGCGATGATCGTTTCGTCGAGCGTTCCCGAATTCAGTTCCCCGTCATGTGCAAAGGCATTGAACCTCCATTGGGTCAAACTCTCGGGCAGTGTGAAGTGAAGCGTGGCTACCCCCGATTCGTTCGTGTGCAGCGTCGGTCGGAAGAAGGCCGTTTCCGAGAAATTCGTGCGAACTTGCGGTGTCTCGGCCTCGAGCAGGTTGGCCTTCTTGCGCATGGCGCGAGCCTGCACCTCCCTTTTGCCGACGGCGATCTCCACCTCCCGCACCATTTGCGGGGCGGTACTGTCAAACGCCACCACACTGAGCGGAGTCACTCCTCCCACGCGCATTCTGTCGTTGCTCCGGTAATCGAACATCGATCCCTTCCAACCGTAAAGATCGGAGAAGACACATCGTTGATGGCGCGTCCCGGCAAACTGCCGTTGATCGTCGGCTCGTACCACTGCTGCCGTTGATAGTAGGTGAGCGGTAGCTCCCGAACGAAGTTATAGTAAAATCTCCACGGCGACCGGTCTTTTTCGTCCGATTGGTTGTGGAATTTGTTGCGCAGCAGCGCGTCGAGCGACGCATCGTAGAGCCGTGCCATGACGTTGGCTCGTGCCGGCCTGCCGTCGGGAGTCGTCACCGACAGCATCCACGTTTCTTCTTGTCCCGGGGTGAGTTGTGAGCGGAACGTTTGCCATTTCAGCAAGAGACGCTTGTCCGGTTCAGGTCGCTTCACCGTCACATCGTCCGTGTGCTCCTCGCCCTTCTTCATGTAGCTCACAAAGGCCGTGGCCGCGTCGCCCCATTCGGCCTTCCACGCCACGGGGAGTTCGGTGCCCGCTTTGACGTTCAGCACGCGGTGCTCCACAATATCTCCCTTTGCCGATACCAAATTGTAGATCACCGTAGCCTCTTCGCCAAAGGTGATCGTTGCCTTGTCTCCGTTCGGCGCCGTGGTCGTGGCGATCATCGGCTTTTCCTGCGTCGGCTGTTCGCGATCGGTGTTCACATAAGCCGTTTGGTTCGCGTCGTGTGTCTCCCCGTCGGGTGCCGTTGCGGTCGCTTTGACCGATAGCCAGTAGTAGGTTTTCACATCGGCCTTCATGTTCACCGCAAACTCGAACCGCCCTTCGTCGTCGGTTGTCGTTTCGCCCTTGCCTTCCAGCCGGGTGTCGTCGTCATCCGCGTCGCTCTCCCAATACCACACCTTCTCCAGGTTCCAGTTCCATGCAATGCGCGTGTTGCGTACGGGCAATCCATTCAGGGTCAGCACCCGTCCCCGCACCTTCACCTCGCCTACCGATTGAAGCGGAGAGGGCAGTGTGTCGAACTTCACTTCGAATTTTGGCCGTTGGTATTCTTCTACGCGAAATTGGCTATTCTTCGCCTCGTGTCCCGGGGCATTCACCACCAGGCTGAATTCTCCTGTCCTGCAATAGCGGGGCAAGGTGAACTGCCCCGAAGCTATGCCGAAAGCGTCGGTCTTCACAGTGAGTGTGTCGAGGTCTTCGTGACGACTGTCTTGGAGTTTCACCTTCACCTCCTTGTTCGGCACCACATTGTAGGTGTCGCCGTTGCGCGAGTAGAGCAGCGTCGCAAATTCCATGCGCTGTCCGGGTCTGTACATCGGGCGGTCGGTGTAGATTTGGCAACCCTTTTCTGCATTGGGCGTATAATTGCCCTCGTTGCGGAAACCAAAATCGTATTTTCTTCGCTCGTCCGGCACGGTCGCTATCTCTTGCGGGTCGGTGATGGGCTGCCCGGTGATGACGTCGACGTAGGTTTTCTTGCCTTTCACCGTCTGCGTCTTGAGTTCGAACAGCGTGCCGCGCGACATGAGCACCAATTCGCGCTCCATCAGTCGGTCATTGCCCCAAAGTTCCGCCACGTAGACACCGGCGGCCGGCATTTTGAATTCGATGCTGTCTTCCGTTGTGCGGTGAGCCGGTAGCGTCGGCAATTCTTTGCGGAGGGTCAAGGCCGTTTCGTGTGGCGCTTTGTTCAACAGTCGAGCCAGCGCCTCTTTCCCGATGTACATGTCGGGATTGACGCCGTAAGCCCGCAAAGCCTTCAGCGATGCATCCACCCCCTTGAGCCGAATGAAGTTGATTTCACCGACTTCATGTTCTTCCATCGGATCAGCGCGCGATAAGTCGCACCAGGATAGAATGCATTGCCCTCCGTTTTCAATTCGGGCGACGACCAGTCAACCTGAATGTACGGTTGCTCCACGTCGGCAAGGAAGTTGTGCAGTCCGACTGCCGCTTTGCCGTAACGTTGCTCTCCGGCTTTTGCCAGTTGCACGGCCTCGTCGAGCTGCTTGTCGCGCAGCAAAGCACAAATACGCGCAATGGTTTCGCTATTCTCGGGGAGTTCTTCGTAAAAGTTGGAGACTTTTCTCAGAAACTCCAGTCGTTTTTCTCCTTCGAGCAGGTCGGCCAATTTCCATTCCGTGTGGAGTGCTGCCCTTCTTCGCCCCTGTTGTTGGTAAAAGTCGAGATTGCGTTGCAGCACCTCCCGCAGCTCTTCTTTTTGGATGGGCCGGAAATAGTTGTCTTCGTAGGCGTTGACGAGCGTTTCGGTGAGCACACTGAGCAGATCGTCGCTGTAGACCGGCTTACTGTCGCGCCCCATGGTAAAGAGTGTGGCGTAGTGTTGAGTCTGAGCTCCGCCGAGCAGCGCCGTTTGTTGCACCGATTCGAGCAGCAAGTCGTGTGCTTTTCTCACGTCGGCTGTGTCGTTTCCTCTCCAGGCGTTGCGTGCTTTCTCGGCATACAGGCGCCCCAAGGCATTGAGCCACAAGGCGCGTTCCACCGGCCGCTTTCTTTGGCCAATTCTGCCTCGATGAGTTGGCGCATCACCGCACCACTGTCCGGCGCAATCTCCTCTTGCATCACCTGTTCGGTGAAGAGAGCGCGGAGCAATTGGGCAGCATTGCCCGAACGAATGGCCTCTTGGCGAATGAGGCGCAAGGATTGTATGGCCGTCTTGGGCTGATCTTTTTCGGCGGCCGCATCGACCTGCTTCCACCATTGGGTGAAATTCTGTGCCGACACCAGTTGTACCAGACAAGAGGTACAGAGTAGGGTGAATAGCTTGGATTTCATAATCGTTTCAAAGTTGATGAAAAGACAAAGATACGTTTTTCGCCTAGGCTTGGCTCAAATAAATGCGGCTTTTTGCGCGCACTAATGTTAATAGTATGCAGAAAGTGGAAAAACAATCGTCTGCGATTTTTGCTTCCCCCGCGATAAATACTATCTTTGTACATGCCACAAGGCCACAATGGGAGCGTGCTCCCCCTCATTTCTCATTCAACAAACAGCACATGCACATGAACGATAAAATGAAGCAGTTTCTCCCGTCCGTCGATTTGGAGAAAATGAAAGCCATTCTCGACATCGAGGAACGCTTCGTCACCGGAAAAATCACCCTCGAGCAGGGCCGCGAAGAAGTGGCGCGCCGTGTCGGTTCGCTCCGTCCTTATCATCTCGCCTTCATCGAGCAAACCATGACCGAACACACCGACGACGAGTGCATTCGCGAGAACATGGCACAGAAAATCAAACTCTTCGAAGGCTTCATGGACTACTCGCGTCCGCAACTTCCCGCCGATCACCCCATCACGCACTATTATGAAGAGAACGACGAGCTGAAACGCCTCTTGCTGCAGGTCGAAGATCTGGTGCAATACCCCGTGATCAAAAACCAATGGATCGACCTCATTGAACGCATCAACGAATATCCCGTTCACTACAAGCGCAAGCAAAACCAACTCTATCCCGTGTTGGAGCAGAAGGGTTTCGATCGTCCCACCACCACGATGTGGACTTTCGATGACATGGTGCGCGACATGATGCGCGAAACGCGCCGACTGCTCGATGCCGGCGACGACGATGCCTTCGTGGCCGAGTGTCAAAAACTAGTCTACTACGGTCGCGACCTCATGGACAAGGAGGAAACCATTCTCTATCCCACATCCTGCGCCATGATCAGCGAAGAAGAATTCGCGCAAATGAAAGCCGGCGACCACGAAATCGGTTATGCCTATCTGAACATCGCAGTCGACCATCGCAAGGCGGCCGCCGAAACCGCTGCCCCTGCCGCACCCGCCGAAGGCTTCGCCGCCGATTTGGCACAGTTGCTCTCGAAATACGGCTATTCTACCGGCGCCAACGAGAAACTCGATGTGACCACCGGCAAACTCACCCTCGAGCAAATCAATCTCATCTACCGCCACATGCCCGTCGACCTCTCGTTCGTCGACGAAAACGAACTTGTTTGCTTCTACACCGACACCGACCACCGCGTGTTCCCACGTAGCCGCAATGTCATCGGGCGTGAAGTCATGAACTGCCACCCCCCGCAAGAGCGCACATGTGGTGAAAGAAGTGATTGACAAACTGCGTTCGGGCGAGCAAGACAAGGCCGAATTCTGGATCGAGAAGCCCGATCTCTTCATCTACATTCTCTATGTTGCCGTGCGCGACGAGAACGGACGCTTCCGCGGCGTGCTCGAAATGATGCAAGACTGCACCCACATCCGTTCGCTCAAGGGTTCGCGCACCCTGCTCAAGTGGGCCGACGAAGCCGGAGTCCCCGCCGAGTCCCCCTCTGCCCCTGCCGCTTCTCCTGCCGCTCCTGCCGTCACACCCACCCCGTCCGGTGTGCAGCCGATCGCCCCGCCCGTTGGCGAAACGCCGTCGGCCGCTGCCACTTCGTCGGCGCACATCACCCCCGACGCCATCGGACCCACCACGCGGCTCGCCGAACTGTTGCAGCAGTATCCCGATTTGAAACAGCGACTCACCGAGATCTCGCCGCTCTTCGCCATGCTGCGCACCCCCCTTCGGCAAAATCATGGCCGCCAAAGCCGATGTGCAGAAAATGAGCGACCGTTCCGGCGTGAAACTCGAGCGCCTGGTTTCCGAACTCAAACGCATCGTCGGCGAACTCGCCGCCAAAGCCTGATCGCCGCTGCGCTTTCTCCGCATTTCGTTCGGGCGCGACACGCTAGCGGACGAAATGCCGCAACACCCAACGAACCGAATCGGTGCGGGCGACTCGTCGTGCGAGTTCACCCGCACCTTTTCTGTTGGCTGCCCCCCTCCCGTTGCCGATACGTGGGGGAGCGCCCGCTCCGCCTTCCTTAATTATATATAGGTGCCGCTCCGCTTCAGTCGATCGGCTCGCAGTCCCTTCGCCTGCCTTCGGTCCGTCGTTCTGCACCCCGCCGTGCCCGCGTTAAAACCCGGTCGGAGCTGCAGCCATCGCAAAAAATATCGTATCTTCGCCATATGGAATTCATTATCCCCTCAATCGATCGCATCGGCGAAACCGCTCGCCGTTTTGCCGACGCCGCACATTTCGATGACAAGCGTCGCAACGTCTTCGCGTTCTACGGCAAGATGGGCGCCGGCAAAACCACCTTCATCAAGGCACTCTGCGACGTGCTCGGTGTCGACGACGTGGTCAATTCGCCCACCTTCGCCATTGTCAACGAATATCACAGCAATGTGTTGAACGGCCCGGTGTTTCACTTCGACTTCTATCGCATCAAGCATGTAGACGAAGCTTTCGACATCGGCACCGACGATTATTTCTATTCCGGCGCCCCCTGTTTCATCGAGTGGCCCGAACTCATCGAACCGCTGTTGCCCGACAACGCCGTGAGAGTCGACATCGACGAACTGCCCGACGGCACGCGTCGCGTCACCCTGGCCGAGTAAGCACCATTTTCCACCGCCCCATCTGCTACGGTGCGCCTTCCCGCCCCGGACGCCGCCCCCATCATCACCCCAAACCCTTCCCATGAAAAGAATCCTTCTCGCCTTGTGCTGCTGCGCCACCTTGGCGCTCAGTGCGCAGACCGCTTCCACCGCCATGCCCGACCGCATCACGGAACTCGTCAGCGTGCAGCAACTCAAAGACCTCACCCCCGCGCAGAAACCGCGGATCACGAAACTCGCCCTCAGCGGCGCCCTCACCGCTCGAGGCAATAGCGATTTCCGACAGTTGCGCGACCTCTGTCCGCAACTTCAAGAACTCGACCTCAGTCAAGCCGACGTCACCGAAATCCCCGACAATGCATTTCTCGGCTGCAGCAACTTGCGTCGCATCGTTCTCCCTGCCAAGCTGCGCAAAATCGGCTACCAAGCCTTCTTGGGTTGCCGCGGTTTGACCGAAATCACCCTTCCCGCGAGTGTCGAAGAGATCAGTTCCGCTGCCTTCAACGGCTGCACCCGTTTGCAGAAAGTCAACTTCTCCGGCGCCCGTCCCAAGGTGGTCGGTTTCGCCGCCTTCAACGGCGTGCCCGCCGCCGATCTGCCTGCCGAAACCGACGGTCTGCGTGCGAAGAAGAACACCGAGAAATATGCGCTTGTCCCCTTGCCCGCCCAGCTCGAGGAGCGTTCCGGCGCCCCGTTCGTGCTTTCGCGCATCGGTCGCATCGAAGCTGCCCCCGCCCTCCACAACGAGTCGGGAGTGGCGCGTCGCATCCTGCGTGAGCGCACCGGAGTCAATGTGTTGCGCGGCAATGCCGCATTGCAACTTTCGGTCGACACGACTGCCATTCGCAGTGCCGAAGGCTATCAGCTCATCGTCGATAAGAAGGGTATCCGCATCGTCGGTGGTTCACCCGCCGGGGTCTACTACGGGCTCATGACGCTCGACCAACTGCTCGCCACGCAGCCCGCACAACTCGCGCCGCTGTTCATCGCCGACGCACCGCGCACCGCCGTTCGCGAACTCATGGTCGACCCCTGTCGCACCTTCATCCCCTTCGCCCGACTCAAACAAATCGTCACCGAGATGGCGCGCTACAAATTCAACGCCCTGCACCTCCACCTCGTCGACGATCAGGCTTGGCGCATCGAGATCAAAAAATATCCGCGCCTCGTGGCCGAGAGTAGCACCCGCCCCGCCATGGATGACATGCTCTATTCCAGTCCCGGGTTCTACACCCAGGCCGAAATGAAGGAACTGGTCGCCTTCGCCGCCGCCCACCACATCATGGTCATCCCCGAAATTGAGATGCCCGGTCACGAGGTAGCCGCCATCCATGCCTATCCCGAACTCACCCCCGGCGCGAAGAAAGTACCCATTCGCACCACCTGCGGTGTATCGAACGAGTTGCTCAACCCCGCTTCGGAGTTCACCTACCAATTCCTCTTCGACGTCTTCGACGAGCTGGCCGAAGTGTTCCCCGCCCCCTATGTACACCTCGGTGGTGACGAAGCGGGGATGCCGCCCCTCGATTGTTGGACGAACGACTCCTCTTGCAATGCCCTCAAAGCCCGTCTCGGCATCACCTCTCGCGACCGCAGTGAGAATTGGCGCTTGCAGAAATACCTCTTCGACCGCGTCATCGCCCATTTGCGCGACAAGCTCGGCAAAACGCCCATGTTCTGGTATGAAACCGACTTCAAGGAAATTCAACCCGGCTGTGTCACCTTCGCTTGGCGCAACGGATTGACTGCCAAAGCCCTCGAAGCCGCCGAACGCAACAATGTGAAAGTGATGCTCTGCCCGGGCGAACACTGTTATCTCGACTATCCCATGGCTCCCGGCGATCTTCCCGAAGTCAACTGGGGCATGCCCGTCACTTCGCTCAAGCAAACCTACGCGCTCGATCCCGCTTGGGGACGCGGCAAGGAGTTTGAAGACAAATACATGTTCGGTGTCACCGGCACCTTGTGGAGCGAGTGCATGCCGCGTCCCGAACGCATCTTCTATATGGCTTTCCCCCGTGCTTGGGCACTGGCCGAAGCCGGTTGGACGCCGCAATTGCGTCGCGACTACACCGACTTCCTGCGCCGCCTGCACCCGGTGATGGCCGATCACCAACTGCGCGGACTTCCCGCCTCCAACAAATTCTGATTGCCCGCCGATGTCCCGATCGGTCGGTAGCCTCCTCTATAGCGCCACGTGCGTTGTGACCTTTTTCTCTTTGGCGACCCGCTCGCCACTCCCCGCCACACTTGCTGTGGCGGGGAGTTTTTTTGGGGGGAAGCAGCCGTATGCCTCTTAAAAGGAACACGGGACAATGCACAGCGGCAGGACGAATGCGACGACGAGTTCGCGTTTACGATCCACCCAAACGGATGGAACAGCTAAAAATATGCGCTGTCGAATGGTAATATCCTGACGAAAGATAATTGTGAATGAACCGTCGGCGGGTTCGCCACGGCCGGTAGAAAGCCCTTGAGGATACGTCACATAGCGACCGCCTCCCGGATTCTTATCTCGTTAGGATTCCCGTTGACAGATGGCCATAAGCACAAGTTTGAAGGCCGAACGGGCAGATTGTAACGCAAAAATGCAAGCTCGAATAGCACAATTATCACTTTTGCGGCCCGTTTTTGTGCATGAATCACAAAAAAGCGCTGATTCATTGCATTTTCCTGTTTGTATCGTTGTCAAATTCTCGCAAAACATGTATCTTTGCGACATGGCAACAGTATTTTGTGGTAATCAACTCATCGGCGGTATGGAAATGCAGCCGCAGATCGAACGACGGGAACGCTCGTCGGTCGCTTTTCTGCTTGCACTTTCCGGCGATGCACGGTTGCATACCCCCACCGGCGATTGGACGGTGGGTGCCAACGATCTGATGATCGTCAGCGACTTGCGCAGCGTCGTGATGCACAACGCCTCTTCCGATTGGTGTGTGGAATATGTCGCGGCGCCCGTCGAGTTTTGGGAGCAATTGCACATCCATCTCCCGCTCGATCCTTCGGCCGGCGCACCACCCGGAGGAAGTGCTACCGAGGGAACGCCCGAGCCTCTGCCTGCCGATCCCTCGGCGCGTACGCCACAACAAGACGCCTTGGCGGCCAAACAGCTGTTGGCCGGGTGGGGATGCGGTGAGAGCGAACTCCTGCGGCTTTCCAATGTGGAAACCAACCGGTTGTATGACGACCTCCTCCGCATCAGTCAGCGACGCAGCGAGCCGCAGTCACCTTACCAAGAGGAGGTGATCGCCGCCCTCAGTCGCGTTCTCGTCTACGATGTGCTTGCCCTTCGTGCTGCCCAGCACACCGCCACAGATCGCAGCGCCCGCACCGTCAAACGGTTTTACGATCTGCTCGAAAGCGGCATCGCCCGCCGAGAGCGCGAGGTGCGCTACTACGCTTCGCGAATCGGCGTGACCCCGAAATTCCTCACCGACACCATTCGGCGCGTCACCGGCAAGAGTGCCACAGCCATCATCAACTCCTACGCGCTCGTTCCACTCAAAGAACTGCTGGAACAGCCCGAACTTCCGATGACACAGATAGCAGAAGAGATGAATTTCCATTCCCTTTCCTATTTCAGTCGCTATGCCTCCAAACTGCTCGGCATGACCCCCACTCGCTATCGCGAAAGTGTGCAGCAAACGCTGCCGCGCCCCATCGAACTGCTCGACGTGTTCGGTTCGCGTCGGTCGTAGTCCCTTTCATGGCGTGCCCGCGGCCCGCAGCCGAGAATGAACGCCTACGCCAGCCCGTCGGGCGCGTCCCGAAGCTGCACAATACAAAAAAGATGCCTCCTTCAGCATGAGCTGAAGGAGGCATTTTTATAGTGGGGCAGTCTTGCCGAGCACCGACCGAGCGGTGCAGAGCAAGGGAGCGCCGGATCAAGCTTTGAGGCGCGGAGTCAGATTCTTGATCATGTCCGTCGTCATCGCGTCGAGATCGAAAGCCGGTTTCCAATCCCATTCCTGGCGTGCTGCCGTGTCGTCGAGGCTGTTGGGCCAAGAGTCGGCAATGCTTTGGCGGAGCGGATCCACTTCGAAGCGCATTTTGAAGTCGGGGAGCTGTCGACGAATGGCTTCAAAGATTTGGGTCGGTTCGAAGCTCATGGCCGCAATGTTGAAGCTGTTGCGGTGAACGAGACGCGTGGGATCGGCTTCCATGAGTTGCACACAAGCGTTGAGTGCGTCGGGCATGTACATCATGTCCATGAACGTACCCTTGGCAATGGGGCAAACAAACTCTTCGCCCTTCACGGCCGAATAGTAGATGTCGACAGCATAGTCGGTGGTGCCGCCTCCCGGAGGAGTGACGTAGGAGATGAGGCCGGGGAAGCGCACGGCACGGGTGTCCACACCGTAGCGACGGAAATAATAGTCGGAGAGCAATTCGGTGGTCACCTTGGTGATGCCGTAGAGGCTGCGGGGACGCTGAATGGTGTCTTGTGGCGTGTGGTCTGCCGGCGTTTCGGGACCGAAGCAGGCGATGGACGAGGGCGTGAAGACGGCGCACTGCTGTTCGCGCGCCACTTCGAGCACGTTCCACAGCCCGTTCACACCGATGTGCCAAGCCAGTTTGGGCTTGTTCTCTGCCACCACCGAAAGCAGCGCAGCCAGGTTGTAGATCGAATCGATGTTGTGCTTCTGCACCACGGCGGCAATGGCGGCAGCGTCGGTCACATCGCAAATTTCGCAGGGACCGCTCTCGCGCAGCATTTCGTTGGGTTCAGCACCCGTGATGTAGCCGGCCACGACATTGTCGTTGCCGTAAACGCCGCGAAGTTTCATGGTGAGTTCCGAACCGATTTGTCCGGTGGCACCGATGACCAGAATTTTTTTCATTGAAATCCTAACAGATTACAGGGTTTTATTGTGCGTTGTCTTTTCAGTTCCCCCAGCCTCACTCCGCTCCGGCACAAACCGTCGGCGCAAATGGGGTAGTGTGGTGGATTCTGAAAAGTGGAAGTTTCAAATTGGCGGCAAAGTTACGCTTTGCACTCCGAATGTCAAAGGCCGACACGTTTTTTTTGCTCGCACCGACGCGTGGTTCACAGATGCACGCGGCGCTCGTCGACCGGAATGAGCAACCACCGTGCACCGGCATCGGCAGTGCTCGACATCACCACCCCGTTGTTGTGTTCGCTGGTGCTCACCGCGTTGTTTTTGCGGTCGAGCTGTTTGAAGGAGACCAGGTTCACATAGTTCGGGTCTGTGGCATCGTGCTCAATGTAGAAAAACGCATCGTCGAACACAAAGGGAATGGTGGGCAGGCTCGCTCCCTCGCGGTCCGTGCCCGCCAGATAGCGTTCGCTTCCCACGTTTTGGAAGGTGTAGAGCCCGTCGTCGGAGATGCGGGTGATTTTGAACAGGTAGAAAAGCGCGTCGTCCTCAAAGACGTCGGGCAGCGGCATACGACTGTCGAAGGTCCAGCAGGCGCGCATCGGGTCGCGGTTGAACGCGGCACCCGGCAGCTGCTTGGGGATGCGCGGCCGACCGATGTAGAGCGCATTTTCGGCGGTTCGTGCGTTTTTCACGAAGTAGTAACCATCTTTGAGCGAAGCCATGGTTTCCTGTGCACTGACCGAGAGAGAAAAGCAGGACACAAGGAGCAAAACGAGGCCGGACAACCAGCGGACGATTGGGGTCATGGGGGAAAAGATAGGAGTGAACAAATGGGCCGAGGCGGGCGCCCGTCGTGGGGGCGGCGTTGCGCGCGCTTAGCTTGCACAAAATTACGACTTTGTTTCCGCCTGTACAAGCTACGTCGCGCATTCTATTCGCGCAACGCGCAATTCGACGAAAAAATACAGTTATGCGATGTTTTATGCAGAACTGAAATCTCCCCTTGTCTTCCTGCGGCTGCCGAACGAATACCTCTGTTTTTCACTTGTCGGCTCGCGTCCGTGCGACCGCCCGCCGCGAGCCCAAAACACCACCCTTGCACCGCTGTGAACGACGCCCTCTCGCGCGTGCGCGTGTCAGGAGGTTTTCGTTTTTTCCCTTCACTCCTTCACCCATTGTGCGCAATCGGCTGATGTAGAGTTTGTTTGGGGTGAAGGTTTTTGGTTTTTACCTTCACCGTCGGCTGTTTCTGTTCGGTACTCCCGAGCTTTTGAACATAGTTTCGCAGAAAAGCAGACTTTTCGTGCGGTGCGGTGGAGACCGGGAGTGTGAGGCAGAGGGTGAAGGTAAAAAACCAAAGCCTTCACACCAAACGCGTTGACAATCATTGCGTTGCAATAGGTAGGTGAAGAGGTGAAGGGAAAAAACGAAAACCACCTGACGCGTACGCGCGCGAGGAAGAGGCGAAAAACACGGAACCCTCGTATCCAAACAAGGGCGTTTTGCGCGGAAAGCTCCCCACTTCTCGGAAGTCGCTTCGAGAGAGCGGTTCGTTTGCGGTAATCTGCCGTCGGGGCGTGCGGACTCAAAAGCGCATATTCGCCGACCGGATGAAGCGGCGCGCGTCGAGCTTTTCGCAACGCGCACAAGTTGCGACCGGAAAACGAAAATCATTGCCCGACAACGACGGGAGCGCACAGCAACTTTCCGCACGAGGTTGTCATATCCGGTGCGCAAATAGGCGGTGCGTCGTGAAAAAAGTAGTATCTTTGCTTGCAACACCCCAAATCGGAATATCAACTCAACAACATACAAGTTTTCAAATCTCATGAACGTGATCAAACAAGCTCTTTGCACGCTCTTGTTCGGTGCCTTCGCCTTAGGGCTGAGCGCCGATTCGCCCCAGTGGCGCAAAGGTGCGCTCTATCGGCTTTCGCCTCCCACAGCGGGTGCGAAGGTGCTCGATGTGCGCGACGACGCAGTGCGCACTGCCGAGGTGGATGCCGCTCGCCGCGAGCAGTACTGGACGCTGGCTCCGCTCTCGGGGGCCTGGCGCATCATCAATCCCTTCACGCAACGCGCGCTGCGTTTTGCCGGCGACCGCGTTGAAACCGGCGAAATCAACGGTTCGGACGAGAACCAAATGTGGAGCGTCGAAGCGGTGCCGGGCGGAGGCTACCTCTTCGTGCCGGCAGCTCGGCGCACAGTGTGCCTGAGTTTGGACGCCACGGGCAAGGCCGTGCTCAAAGATCTTGCTGCCGCACGGCGTGACAAGCATTCGGCTTTTCGCACCAACCCGGCAGAAGTCTCCGGCTTCGACGATGCGCAAACCTACCGCCTGCGCCTTGTTGGTCAGCCCGGCTATGTATTAGGCAACGGCGAATTGCCCGAGAACGGCGCACACATCGTGGCCGAACCGAAGGATTCGCTCCGCCGCGGTCAGTATTGGAACGTGAAGATGCTCGACCTCAACCGGCGCGTGGTGGGCAATGCCTATTTCACCCAGCACTTCGACGACGGCGGCAACAATGCCTCGATCGACTACCTGCTGCAATGGCCGGCGCAGATGAACCATCCCGGCAATGCGCAGTTGACCATTGTGCCCGTGCCCGGCGAAGCCAACGCGTTTGTTATCGCTTCCTACAACAAAAAGGGCAAGATGTTTGCTCTGCGCGGCAACGAGATGAAGATCGTGCCGCTCAATGTGAAAGATCGCACGGCCTGGGTGGCGTTCGACGAAGTGGACAAACCCAAGATTCAGGCGCCCCGATGGGAAGACGAAACGATCTTTGCCATCAACCGCCTGCCGGGACACACCACCTATCAGCCCTACGCTTCGGAGCGCGAGATGCTGGCCGACAAGCCCTATTACGCCACACCGTGGACGGTGCCCGTGAGCGAACGTTACCTCTCGCTCAACGGCACGTGGAAGTTCAACCTCGTGAGCGAACCCTCGAAGCGCCCGATGGATTTCTTCAAGGACAGCTACGATGTGAGCCGCTGGGACGACATTCCCGTGCCTTCCAACTGGGAGATGCTCGGTTACGACCACCCCATCTATTGCAATGTGGAGTATCCGCACGCCAACACACCGCCCTACATCATGGCGCGGCCCGGCTACAACGACGGCGGCGCGAACTACGGCATCAACCCCGTGGGTTCGTATGTGCGCACCTTCACCCTCCCGGCTTCGTGGGACGGACGCCGCACGATCATTCATTTCGGCGGCGTGTATTCGGCGGCCACGATTTGGCTCAATGGTCACGAAGTGGGCTATCGTCAGGGCTCGAACAATGTGAGCGAATATGACCTCACGCCCTATCTGCGCCCCGGCGAGAACCGCTTGGCGGTGCAGGTGATGCGTTGGAGCGACGGTTCGTATCTCGAGTGTCAGGACATGTTCCGCATGAGCGGCATCTTCCGCGACGTTTACCTCTACAGTGTGCCCGCGGCTGCCGTTTACGATCACCACATCACCGCGGCGCTGTCCAACGACTATCGGGATGCGGCCGTGACCCTCGATTTCGGTCTGCGCAATCCTACGAAACAGGCAGAAACCAAGGAAGTGGCGCTCGACGTGTACAGCCCCGAAGGCAAGAAAGTGGCTTCGCAGCGTTGGCAGCTCAGCGCCCCGGCCGGCAAGGATATGGAGTTGGCGCGCCAACAGGTGAAGTTCGACCTGAAGAACGTGACGACCTGGACGGCCGAAACGCCCCGTCTCTACACCTTCCGCTTCCGTCAGTACGATGCGGCCGGTCGTGAGGAAATGGCCTGGAGCACGAAATTCGGATTCCGCGAGATCAAATTGGCGAACTCCTTGTTGTATGTCAACGGCAAGCGCGTGTTTTTCAAGGGCGTGAACCGCCAAGACACCGATCCCGAGCGCGGTCGTGCCGTGACGAACGAGACGATGCTGCGCGACATCCTGCTCATGAAGCAGAACAACGTGAACCTCATTCGCACCTCGCACTACCCGAACAATGCCCGCATGTATGCCATGTTCGATCATTTCGGACTGTACACCTGCGATGAGGCCGACTTGGAAGACCACGCCAACCAATCGATTTCCGACCTGAAGAGTTGGATTCCGGCATTCGAAGACCGCATCCGCGAAATGGTGGCGCGCGACTACAACCATCCCTCTGTCGTGATGTGGAGTTTGGGCAACGAGGGCGGCAACGGTGAGAATTTCCGTGCCTGCTACGATTTGGCGAAGCAGATGGATGCCACGCGCCCCGTGCACTACGAAGGAACGCGCATTCGTCGTCCCTTCGGTGGCGAACGCTTCTCGGATTTCTATTCGAAGATGTACCCCGACATCCCTTGGATGGAGAAATATTGCAACAACATGGACAAACCGATGTTTGTTTGCGAATACGCCCACGCCATGGGCAACGCCATCGGTAATCTCCGCGAATATTGGGACGCTATTGAAGCGAGCAATTCGTGTGTGGGCGGAGCCATTTGGGACTGGGTGGATCAGAGCATCTACGATCCCAAAGAAATGAAGCAGGGCCTCCGCCGCTTGCACACGGGCTACGACTATCCCGGCCCGCACCAGGGCAACTTCATGAGCAACGGCATCTTGCCGGGTACGCGCGAAGAGAGCGCGAAGCTCAAGGAAGTGAAGGCCGCCCACCAGTTTGTGAAGTTCCGTTTGGCGAACGTCGACAAGCAGCGCAACGTGGCGCGCTTGGTGGTGCGCAACGGTTATGCGTTTACTAACCTGCGCGATTTCGATCTCCGCACCGCGGTGCTGCGCAACGGTCGCGTGGTAAGTACGCGCCGCATGCCGATGCCCGCTGTCGCTCCCGGTGACAGCGCAGAGGTGGAAGTGAAGTTGGCGAAGGCCGATTTGAACGGACGCACCGCTCGCGAGGGCGATGAAGTGATGCTCAATGTCTATGCCGATCGTCGTGCGGCCACCGATTGGAGCGCGAAACACCACGAAGAGGCGTTGATGCAATTCGAATTGGCTGCGCGCAAAGGTTTGCCGGCTGTGCCCGAACGTCCGCTCGAAGTGGTCGACGTGCACAAAAACGGCAAGGCTATTATCACCGCCGGACGCATGAAATTGGTCTTCAACGAACGGAGCGCAAAACTCCACGCGTTGCTCATCGACGGAAAGAAAGTGCTCGGCGACGGACTGGATCTCGATTACACCAACTTCCGTTTCATCGAGAACGACCGACAAAGCAATGCCGACAACGGAATGGACTCGTTGGGAACGTTCTCGGCCGAACGCAAAGGCGATACTTACGTGATGACAACGCATCGCACGGGTACGCTCTGCGACCTGACGATAGTCTATACCCTGCGCGGGGGCAATGTGCTCGATGTCACCGCGAAATTCACCCCGAAACGCGACGGCCTGCGCCGTCTGGGCTTCGAAGTGGGACTCGATTCCACCCTGAGCCGCGTGAACTATTGGGCGTATGGTCCGTGGGAAACTACAACGACCGCATCGACGGTGTGACCGTCGGTCGCTATTCCATGACGCCTTCCACTTCGATGGAGCGGTACATGAAGCCGCAAAGCACCGGTAACCGCGAAGGTTTGCGCGAAGTCTCGTTTGCCGACGCATCCGGCCGTGGCATCTTGGTGCGTGCCGAAGGTAAGGTGAGCTTCACCGCCGTGCCTTACACCGAAAAGGATATGGCCGATGCGCGCCACAGTTGGGAAATGAAGGCACGTCCTTACACGGTGCTGCACTTCGATGCTGCTTATCGTGGGGTGGGCAATGCATCCTGCGGAGGAGTCGATACGCGTAAAGCTTATTGGGTTCCCAACACGCCGCAGCAATTCACCTTGCGCATCACGCCGCTGAAATAAAGTCTTCTTCCATTGGCCGCACGCCGATGGAACGGATACGACAATCGCCGCCTGCTTCCTAAGGAAGACAGGCGGCGATGTTTTTTCAGTCGGTGAAATCGAAGTGGAGCGTCCGGAAAGCCCGAATACATCGGGCGCCGTATGCTCACATCCGGAACAGTTACCGGAACGAAAGGAGGATTTAGAGCGGGCGCGTCGCGCGTTCCAACCAAGCGCGATCTTTCTCGTCGGTGAGCAGGGGGAGTAACCGCACACGTACGGTTTGATGATAGGTGTTGAGCCAGTTGCGTTCGGTTTCATCGAGCAACTCCATCACAATCGGGGTGATGTCGAAGGGACAGAGCGTGAGGGTCTCGAATTCAAGGAATTTTCCGAAGGGCGTTTGCCGGCTTTCGCGTGTGAGCAACACATTTTCGAGTCGTACCCCGAATTTTCCGTCCACATAGATGCCCGGTTCGTCCGTGATGGTCATTCCTGCAACGAAGGGCGTGGTGCTGGCGGCATTGGTGTTCTTGCGAATTTGCTGCGGCCCCTCGTGCACGCAAAGATGGCTCCCCACGCCGTGTCCTGTGCCGTGTCCGAAGTCCATGCCCACTTGCCACATGGCGTAGCGGGCGGCGAAATCGAGCACCAAACCTTGTGTGCGTTCCGGAAAGCGGGCGCGCGCCAACGCGATGTGACCTTTCAGAACGAGGGTGTAGACTTTTCGTTCTTCGTCGGTGAGTGGTCCGAGCGGGAGGGTACGGGTGATGTCGGTCGTTCCACTGATATAATGCGCGCCGCTGTCTAGCAACAAGAAACTCCGGGCAGCGAGCGGCGCGTTGCTGCTTTCGTCCGCTTCGTAGTGTACGATGGCACCGTGGGCACCGTATCCGGCGATGGTGCCGAAGGAAAGACCGCGAAATCGGGGTGTTCTGCGCGAAACGCGGTAAGTCGTTGTTCAACGGAGAGTTCCGTTTCTTGTGTGATCTCGCCTTTTTCGATGATTTCATCAAGCGTTCTGCGAAAACGTACCAGGGCCACGCCGTCCAGTTCCATCGCGCGACGGAAACCGTCGATCTCGCGTTCGTCTTTCACCGCGCGCAAAGCGGGAACAGGGGTGACGGCCGAGGTACAAACGGAGCGCAAACCCAATTCATGGAAATGTTCCACGACTTGTCGGTTCATGCTTCCGGCATATCCGATCAGTGTCTTTCGTACGTCGAGCGAACGCAGCAATTGTGCGGTGCTTTCGTAAGGATGCAGCGTGATTCCGTGCGAAGCCAACTCCTTTTGTACGCTTTCATCGAGGGATTCGAGATGAACGAAAAGGTGAGTTTCGCGTTCGCCTATCAATAAATAAGAAAGGAAGACGGGATTGAATTCAATGTCTTCGCCACGGAGATTGAGCAACCACGCGATTTCGGAAATGTCGTTGTAGAAGAAATAAGTATCTATGGTTTCATCGTCCACATTCGCGAACGTTGCGGACGTCGGCTCAGTGGTTTTCAACGCTTGCTCGATGAGTTCGCGTTGCAATTGTCGAACGACTTCGATTTTCTCCCCCGCTTTTTTGCTCGTCCACTCAGCAGGATGGCGAACAATGGGACGTTTCGGCAGCGCCGGTCGGTCTTTCCAAACTTCGGCGGAGAGATCGATGTCTTTCGTGGAGAAGTCCGACAACTCCGTTTCGAACTGTGCGGTGCTGCAAGTGGCATAATCAAAACCCACCGTGAATTTCGCGGACGAAGCGGGGCGTTGTGCGCGCATCCATTCCGCGACATCGGGCGTTTCCGGCAATCCGTCTTTCATTAGTTCGATGCCCGTTCCCGAAAGTTCTTCGGCAGCTTGCAGAAAATAGCGCGAATCGGTCCAAAGTGCCGCCTTCTCGGCTGCAACCACGAGTGTTCCGGCGCTGCCTCGGAAACCGCTGAACCATTCTCGCGATTTCCAATGATCGGCAATGTATTCGCTGTTGTGTGGGTCGGCGGTCGGGACGAGATAACAGTCCACATTGTGCCGTTTCATCGCAGCTCGCAAGGCTGCAAGGCGTTGTGTGATGAGTTCAGATCTGTTCATGGCTAGTAAAGAGCTATTGATGGCAGAAAAACTGTTGGAGAGAAGAGAGGCCTGCGGTAGATCCGACGTTTTGCGGCCGATTGTCCGAAAAAATGGGGAATTTTCGCAGCGTGGGCAGAAAGCGTCAATTCAGCGACGCATTCGCCTCGTGCAGCATCGGACGAATGCGTTCCATTATTTCGAACAAGGATTCGACTGTCTCGGCACGCAGCATCTCGATGCGCGTGTTTCGGAAATTCGGAATTCCCTTGAAGAGCGGAGTGGCCGCCAAATGACGACGGACGTGGAGAATACCGCGGTATTCGTCGATGCGTTCCACGCTTTGCCGCACTTGTTCTTTGAGCACATCCAACATCCAGTCGATCGTCATGGGTTGATGGTCAGAGGGAACGACGTCGCCGACTTCAAAGGGCGCATTGTCGATGGAATCGCGTATTTCTTTGAAAATCCACGGACGCCCGAAGGTGGCACGTCCCACCATCACGGCATCCACTCCCCATTTTTCGAACGCCTTTCGCGCCGTTTCGCCCGAATCGATGTCGCCGTTTCCGATAATGGGGATGTGCATACGCGAATTCTGCTTCACCGCGCCGATCAGTTCCCAATCCGCTTCGCCAGTGTACATTTGACAGCGCGTACGTCCGTGGATGGTCAGCGCTTCCGCCCCGCAGTCTTGGATGCGTTCGGCCAAATCGACGATGATGCGGTGTTCGTGATCCCATCCCAACCGCGTTTTTACCGTCACCGGTACGCGATCATTGACGCGATCCACCACCGCCCGAATGATGTCGAGCATCAAATCAGGCGTTTGCAGCATGCCAGCGCCGGCTCCTTTGCCCGCTACTTTTTTCACCGGACAACCAAAATTCAAGTCCAGCACGTCTGGATGCGCCGTTTCGACGACAATTTCTGCTGCTTCGGCCACTGCGCCCGGATCGCGTCCGTAAATTTGGATCGCCACGGGGCGTTCGTCGTCACAAACTGTGAGTTTTTGGAGCGATTTGTTGACCATTCTCACCAAAGCATCGGCGGCCACAAATTCCGAGTAGACCATCGACGCGCCGAGGCGTCGACACAGGAGGCGGAAGCCGATGTCGGTTACATCCTCCATGGGAGCGAGCACCACGGGGCGGGAGCCCAAATCGATATTGCGTATTTTCATGAGTTGTTGCGTTGTTTTGAAAAGAGCGAACCTCGCATCATCAGTCCTGCAAAACCGGCCACGAGCAACAGCAATCCGAGCAAAACCTGCACGACTGCCGGCCAGTTGTTACCCCAGGCACCGAACGTGGGACAAAGCATCCCGACGACCGCCAACGCGTTGTTGGCCGCATGTGCGGGGTAGCACAGCCGCAGGTCGTCCGAACGGAAATAGAGCAGTGCCAGTCCCATGCCGATGATGAAGGCCGGAATGCCCTGTGCCCAATTCCCGTGCACGATGGCGAAAAGCAGAGAAGAAAGCACCATGGCTTGGATCACACCGATTTTTTTCTGGAGTAAGCGAAACATGCCCGCTCTGAAAACCAGTTCTTCGATGAACGGACCGACGACAACCAATATAAAAATGCCGAATCCATCGTGCGCAATCGCATCGAACGTCTTCGTCTCGAGCGGACTCAGTTCGATGTGCAGAGGCGCCATCAGCCATTGCAGTCCCAGCGACGCCACCACCAGACAACCGGCGAAGTGCAAGACCCGCACATAGGGTAGCCCGAAGCCGATGCTCCGACCGGAATTGAACGACAACCTGGACCAGCTCATGGCGATCGCGCCGACCCCGATTCCGACATAGCCAATGAGCGAAGCGACCGCGAAGGCGGTGGTCGTCAGCAGGAGCGAACCGTCATCAGCCAACAGCAGTCGACCTCCCATTCCCGTTTTGTGGGTGAAGAAGCGAGCCAGTAAACCGATGACTGCGTTGCCGATGAGGAAGAAGATCAGCAGTCCCGCTATTTTAGCGGCCAGAATGGGGGTGAATTTGCGAAACATCATGGTGCGGGGTTATAGGTATCTGCGCACTTGTCGTGCGTCTTCGTTGAGTTGGGCCTTCAAGGCGTTGAGATTATCGAATTTTCGTTCGTCGCGCAGTCGTTGCACGAATTCCACTTTCAGTTGTTGTCCGTACAAGTCGGCGTCAAAATCCAGCAGATGCGTTTCTATCGTCACACGGCTGCCGTTGTCCAACGTAGGTCTTTGCCCGATGTTGGTCATGGCCGCATATCGTTGTCCGCCGATGTGTGCCCACGTGGCGTAGCTTCCTCGCCGCGGCACGATTTTATCGGCACTTTGCGGTTCGAGGTTCGCTGTGGGGAAGCCGATTTTTCGCCCATTTTGGAAACCATGTACCACGGTTCCCGTCAAAGCGTAGGGTCGTCCGAGTCCGGCACCGGCTTCGAGTACATCGCCCGCTTCAAGCAGCGACCGGATGTGCGAAGACGAAATGGTCTCGTCCGGTAGGGGAGGGCATTGTTCGACGGCGATGCCGATGGAATCGCCGATTTCTTGATATCTTTCGAATCCATCGCCCTGCTGCGGGCGGCCAAATCGGTGATCGTAGCCCACCAAGAGACAATCCACGGCAAGGCCTGCAAGAGCAGTTCGCGCATGAATTGTTCGGCGGTGAGTCCGGCCATTTTTCGGTCGAAGTGGAGCACGATGGCACCGGCCAATCCGCAGCGTCGCAACGCCGCGATCTTTTCGTCGAGCGTCGTCAACAGCGGCGGTTGCTGTCCCGGTGCGAGCACTGCGAGCGGATGCACATCGAAGGTCACCGCCCACGGAGCCGCCCCGTGCCGTTGAGCCTCTTCGCGCAGTCGGTCGAAAACAAAGCGATGACCGCGGTGCACCCCGTCGAAGAAACCGATGGAAACGGCCTTTCGTCGTTCGCCCGGCCTCTCCTCGAATGGTATGAGGCTGAAATCATTCATGGCGTAATTTTCCTTCGGTGTCGAAGGCTTCCTTCACCCAGGCACCCCCTGCGGGTGTCAATCGCACATTCCAGCCCTTTTCGGCCGCCACGCGGCAATTTTCTTCGGAATCATCGAAGAAGATGATCTCCTCCGGTGCGCAACCCAGCTGCGCGGTGACATGGTCGAACACCCGCGGATCGGGTTTCTGCAAGTGCATTTCGCAGGAGAGAAACAGTGTGTCGAAGTAATCGGAAATCGGGTGGCCGTCTGCGCAGAAGAAGTCGCGTACGCCCTGCTGCCAATGGATCGGGTTGGTGTTCGAAAGTACCGCAGTGCGGTAGTGGCGTTTCACTCGGCGCAAGCAGTCCAAGCGGTCGGCCGGCACGCCCACCAGATAAGCCTCCCATGCGCGCCGAATTTCGTCGTCCGTCAGCTGAGGCCGGTTGGCCGATCGCCTGATTTCATCGTAAAATTCCGCGGTGGAGAGATCGCCGTTTTCAAACTGTTCGAAGATTCCGCCTTGTTTGTACGTGCCGAGGTAGGGCCGGATGTCGAAACCCAATCGATCGAAAGCCTCAATGGAGGCTGTTTTGTAGAGGTCGACGATGACGCCGCCGAAGTCAAAGACCGGAATCATGCTTTACGAGTTTATAGAGTTTGTCGCTGGGGCGAATTTTTCTTTCGAGGGGATCGACACGAACATGCCCTTGCCGGCTTTCTCGACCGGCCCGTCGTTGCCGTGAATGCTGTCGGCAGTGAGGTAAACCACACCGGTGGTGGGTCCGATGGCCACGAGCCGATCGCCTACTTCAATTTCTCCGGCTTCGATGAGGAACTCTGCCACTTCGAGTTTGGAGAAATATTTCATTCCCTTGCCCACATAGACCTTCTTCTCGGTGGCTGACGAACCGTATTTTTCGGTCCATTCGCCGAGCTTACGTCCCTGGTAGTAGCCGTCCCAGAATCCGCGGTTGAAGACGGAAGCCAGACGTTCGTCCCACTCTTTGACGCGCTCTTCGTTGAAGGTGCCCTCTTGCACGGCACGGATGGCCTCTTTGTAGCACTGCACCACCGTGTAAACGTATTCGGCCGAACGGGCGCGCCCTTCGATTTTGAAGACCGAGACGCCCGCTTTCATCATCTTGTCGATGAAACCGATGGTTTTTAAGTCTTTCGGGCTCATGATGTACTCGTTGTCGATGTCGAGTTCCACGCCCGTTTCCTTGTCGCGCACGGTGTAGCTGCGTCGACATTGTTGCATGCATTCGCCGCGGTTGGCCGATCGGCCTTGGTTGTCGAGCGAAAGATAGCACTTGCCGCTCACGGCCATGCAGAGTGCGCCGTGGCAAAACATTTCGATGCGGATTTTTTCACCGCTCGGGCCGCAGATGTTTTCGCGTTCGATGAAATCGGAAATTTCTTTCACTTGTTCCAATTTCAGTTCGCGCGCCAGCACCACCACATCGGCAAAGGCCGAGTAGAACCGAAGCGCCTCTTCGTTCGAAATGTTGAGTTGGGTGGGAGAGATGCACCTCTTGTCCGATGGTTCGGCAATAGCTGAGCACCGCTACGTCGGCCGCAATGACCGCCGAGATGTCTGCCGCCTTGGCGGCGTCGCAGATTTCGCGCATCAGGGCAAGGTCTTCTCCGTAGATGATCGTGTTGACCGTGAGATAACTCTTTACGCCGAGTTCATCACAGCGCTGTGCGATTTCGTGGAGGTCTTTGATGGTGAATCGGCTGGCCGAATGCGCGCGCATGTTGAGCGATTCGATGCCGAAATAGATGGAGTCGGCTCCGGCCTTGAGTGCCGCGGCGAGCGATTCGCGCGAACCCACGGGAGCCATCACTTCATATTGCATAGTTGTAGGGTCTGTTTGTATTCTTGTTGCCGGCAGGCGTTTTCGGTTCATCGAATGCGCGCCGCCGCGTTTTGTTAACGTGCGAATTTACAGAATTCTATCGACATACGCGCGCGAAGGAACTGATTTTCTCGGAGCGTCTTTTTCGTGATTGTGCTATGCAGCTCCGATGAAATCGGGCTTTTTGTACCAAATTCTGATTTTGTCTTCTTTTTTGCCCGATTTCATCGAGTGGAAGGCCGTAGTTCACTTTTTCTGCCCGATCCACCGTGGCCGAACGCAGTGGGACACAAAAACAGGGTGGGGAAGTGGAAAAAAACGGGGAACGGTCGATCCAAAGTCCCGTTGTTTTTGAGGCATCGTGCGGGTGAAGGTTTCGCTTACCGGTGATCAAATCGAACGGAGTGAAGACTTTCCTTTTTGCCCTTTACGCGCGCGTACCCGTCAGCTGTTTTTCGTTTTTGCCTTCACTTCTTCACCCGATTGATGTAAGTTTCATATACTCACTGCATTAGGGGTGAAGGTTTTGCCGTTTTGTGTTCACGGAGTGGAGGCGATTTTCGCGAAACATTCTCCGCTCTCGGGTGAAGGCTCGAGAGCAAAAGTCTTCACCCCTAATCGACTGACGGATAATGAAATGGACGAGGTGGGTGAAGGAGTGAAGGCAAAAAACGAAAAGTGGCTGACGCGCGCGCAATACGCGCGCGTGAGCGCTTCACCTCCACGTGAGTCTGAAAATTGCGGATCGAAAAAGGAAGGGAAAGGCTCGACCATCGGGCAATAATTTTGTATCTTTGCGAGTCGAGGTATTCACTTTGCATCACACCCAAATTAACGACGATGAGCGACAGCACAAAAGATCCCCGGGACGAGAACGATGTCCTTCCTGATTCCCCCACATCTACTTCGGCCGACGACTTCGACGCCGAGGCCGCGCCCGATGCCCACAGCGATTTCGATCCGAAGGGCGTCGAGGACGACAAGGTGAACGTGCATCCCCTCACCGGGATGTACCAGAATTGGTTTTTGGACTATGCCTCCTATGTGATTTTGGAGCGCGCCGTTCCTCACCTTTACGACGGTTTGAAACCCGTGCAGCGCCGCATACTCCACACGATGAAGCGAATGGACGACGGTCGCTACAACAAGGTGGCGAACATTGCAGGCGAAACGATGAAGTTTCACCCGCACGGCGACGCGTCGATCGTGGATGCACTCACCCAAATGGGACGTCAGAACTTGCTCATCGACTGCCAGGGTTCGTGGGGCAATATCCTCACGGGCGACGAGGCGGCCGCTCCGCGTTACATCGAAGGCCGATTGACAAAGTTTGCCCTCGATGTGCTGTTCAATCCCAAAACGACGGAGTGGAAACTCTCCTACGACGGCCGCAACAAGGAGCCGGTGGCCCTGCCGGTGAAGTTTCCGCTGCTCTTGGCGCAAGGAGCCGAAGGCATCGCCGTGGGCCTGAGTGCGAAAATCTTGCCTCACAACTTCGGCGAACTCTGTGATGCGGCCATCGCCTGCCTGCGTGGGGAAGAGTTCAACCTCTTTCCCGATTTCCAAACGGGCGGACTCATCGACGTTTCGCGCTACAACGACGGTTTGCGCGGTGGCAGTGTGAAAGTGCGCGCACGCGTGGAGAAACGCGACAGCAAAACCATTGCGATCACCGAATTGCCTTACGGCAAAACGGTGGATTCGCTGTGCGAAAGCATCAAGAAGGCGGCCGACAAGGGGCGCATCAAGATACGTCAGATCCAAGATTTCACGGCCGAACAGGTGGAAATTCTCATCCATTTGTCGCCGGGCGTGTCGAGCGACAAAACGCTCGACGCCCTCTACGCCTTCACGGATTGTGAGGTGAGCATTTCGCCCAACTGCTGCATCATCGACATCGACACGCCGCGTTTTGTGACGGTGAGCGAAGTGCTGCGCACGAATGTGCGTAACACGACCGATCTGCTGCGCCGCGAGTTGGAAATCCGCCGCGGCGAACTGCTCGAGAGCATGATGTTCGCTTCGCTGGAACGCATCTTCATCGACGAGCGCATCTACAAAGACAAGGCCTATGAGAATGCGCCCGATATCGATGCGGCCCTGTCGCACATCGACGGGCGTCTCGAGCCGTTCAAAAAGGATTTCGTGCGCGAAGTGACGCGCGACGACTTGTTGCGCCTGCTCGAGATCAAGATGGCCCGCATCTTGAAGTTCAACAAGGCCAAGGCCGACGAACTCATTGCGCGCATCAAGGCCGAGCTCGAACAGATTGACTACAACCTGGCGCACATGACCGAGGTGACGATCGAGTGGTTTGAAATGATCAAGGCCCGTTATGCCGACGAGCATCCGCGTCGCACCGAAATTCGCTCTTTCGACACGATCGAGGCGACCAAAGTGGTGGAGGCGAACGAGAAACTCTATGTGAACCGCGCCGATGGTTTCATGGGCACCTCGCTCAAGAAGGACGAGTTTGTGGAGAACTGCTCGAACATCGACGATGTGATCATTTCTATCGCGACGGGACGTACAAGGTGACGCGTGTGGCGGAGAAGGTGTACATCGGCGAGACGGAACGTTCGAAGGCCGAGAAGAAAAAGGCGGAGATTGTGCACATTGCCGTGTTCAAGAAGAACGACCAGCGCACCATCTACAATGTGGTGTACCGCGACGGTAAAGACGGTGCTTACTACATCAAGCGCTTTAACGTGACGAGCATCACGCACGACCGCGAATATGACCTCACCCGCGGGGAGAAGGGGTCGAAGATACAGTATTTCACGGCGAACCCGAACGGCGAGGCCGAAGTGATCAAGGTGACGCTGAAGCCGAACCCGAAGTTGCGCCGCATCTTCTTCGACAAGAATTTCTCGGAACTGGCGGTGAAGGGTCGCGCCTCGAAGGGCAATTTGCTCACCCGTTTGGAGGTGCACCGCATCACCCTCAAATCGCACGGCGGTTCCACGCTGGGTGGTCGCAAAGTGTGGTTCGACCCCGATGTGCAGCGCCTGAACTTTGACGAACGCGGCAACTACCTCGGGGAGTTCCACACGGAAGATCTTGTGCTGGTGGTGCTGGACAACGGCGATTTCTACACCACGAATTTTGATCCCAACAACCACTACGAATCCACCGGTATTCTGCGTGTGGAGAAGTTTTCGGAAGACAAGGTGTGGACGGCCGTGCTCTTCGATGCGGACAATGACCACAATTTGTACATCAAGCGTTTCACCTTCGAACGTGCCAGTCAGGCGCGCCACTTGAATTTCATGGGCGAAAACCCGGGTTGCCGTTTTGTGGCGCTTTCAAGTCAGGCGTTCCCGCGCTTTGAGGTGACCTATGGCGCGCCGGATGATTTCCGCGATCCGCTGATCATCGATGCCGAAGAGTTTATCGGCGTGAAGAGCTACAAGGCGAAGGGCAAACGCGTGACGACGCTCAATGTGGCGAAGGTGACGGAACTGGAGCCGACGCGCTTCCCGGATCCCGAACCACAGGATGAGGTCGAAGAGGCGGAAGAAAGCGGCGAGGGAACGGAACCCACGGTGGAAACCCCGGCCGCTGCTTCTGAGGAACCGCAGCAAAATGTGGCTCCCCCCTTCGCAAACCGAAGATGACCTGATGGACGATCTGACGGGACAGCTGAAACTCTTTTGACGGCGGTCGTTTTTTCTTTTGGAGCATACCTGTGTTTAGGCATGCTGTTTGCGATGAATACCGTACTCACTCCAAAAACTTAGTACAATGAACTTACAAGAGATTCTCGAACACCGCCGTGCGGTGCGCTATTATGATGCGTCGAAACCCATCGACGCCGATCGTGTGGAGGCCTGCGTGCGTTTGGCCACCTTAGCGCCTACGAGTTTGAACATGCAATTGTGGGAGGCTTACCATGTGACTGATCGCGCCACGATCGACCGCCTTGTGCCGGCCTGCATGGGGCAGTCGGCTGTGAAGACCGCGCAGCAGTTGGTGGTGTTCGTCGTGCGCCCCGACTTGTGGAAGGCGCATGCCGAAAGTGTGTTGGCCGCCAACGAAGAGAATATCCGCAAGACTTTCCCGGAAGCGAAGTGGGAAAAGTATGTCGGTCTGCAACAAGCGTCTTATCGAAAGATCGTTCCTTACCTCTATTCGCGCTGCTGCGGCGTGTGGGGGCTTTGCCGTAAATTGGTTTCGTGTGTGGTGGGCTGTTTTCGCCCGATGCCGCGTGAAGTCACCGAAAGCGCGATGTTAGCCGTTCTGCACAAGAGTTGTGCGCTGGCTGTGCAGACATTCATGTTGGCCATGAGTGAAGCCGGTTATGACACCTGTCCGCTCGAAGGTTTCGATTCAGCTCGCGTGAAGCAGGTGCTCGGTTTGCCGCGTGCGGCGCGGGTGAATATGATCGTGTCGTGCGGCATTCGCGATGAGGCACGTCTGCTTGGCGAGCGCGTGCGTTTGCCCTTCGAAGAACAATACCACCGGCTTTGAGCAACGGTACTTATCGCGTCAGACGGCTCAATGAAAAAGAATACTCCCCTCTGTTGTGTAGACAGCAGAGGGGAGTATTGCGTCGAGGCGAAATACGGTCAGAGGAAGTTTTCGCCGAGCTTCATTTGTACCTCGCCGGCGATGAGGCGGGTGCGCGAGGCATCTTCGTTGGGGGTGATGAGCAGCATATTGTCTTGGAGGGTGACGAGATAGCCGTCGAGTCCGCGAATGACCGCGCCGTAGCCTTTGGGCAGGCTGACGAGGGTTTGGCGCGTGCCTTGGAAGAGCACTTCGTTGCTGCCGATGGTGGTGTTGCCGTCGACGTTGGCGGGGAGGGTTTCTTTCATGACGGGCCACGATCCCACGTCTTTCCAACCGAAAGTGCAGGCTTGCACGACGGTGGGGAGCCCGTTGTTGAGCACGACGTGGTCGAGGCTGCAATGCTCGGCCGCGGGGTAACACTGCGACAAGAGAGAGCTTTCGCTTTCGTTCTGCGGGAGGGGCGCATCGGCTGCGGGGAGTCCGGGGATGAGTTGGCCGACGAGGGGAAGCATGGTGCGTGCGTTCCAAAGGAAGAGACCGGTGTTCCACAGGAATTCGCCACTCGCCACAAACTGACGGGCGAAATCGAGCGGCGGCTTTTCGGTGAAGGTTTTGAGAGAAAAGCGTTGGTTGCCGAGTTCTTCACCCTTTTGAATGTAGCCGTAGGCCGTGTTGGGTGCGTGAGCCGCCACGCTCATGGCGAGGAAGGTGTTGTGGGAGCTGACAAATTCGAGTCCGGCGGTGATTTCGCGGGCGAAGAGGTTTTCGCCGGTGATGAATTGGTCGGCGGGGGTGGCGACGATACAGGCTTCGGGGTCGAAGCGGGCGATGTGCCAAGTGGCCCAGGCAGCGGCCGGTGCGGTGGAGAGCTGGGTGGGCTCGGCCAGGATGTTTTGCGGTGGCAACTGCGGAAGTTGTTCGCGAACGGTGTCAACGTAGGGGGTGAAGGTGGAGACAAAGATGTGTTCGACGGGAAGAAAGGCCGCGAAACGCTCGAAGGTGAGTTGTAGAAGCGTTTTGCCGATACCGAAGAAATCGATGAATTGCTTCGGCTTCCGTTCGCGGCTCACGGGCCAGAGGCGTTTTCCGACGCCGCCCGCAAGCAGAATGCAGTAGTTGTGGTTTGTCATGGCAAGAGACATTATTTTGTAAGGGCGAATATACAATTTCGCTTTCGAATGAGCGAGTGTTTTGTTCGAAATCAATGCTGGGAGGGTACTTTCGAAAAGGAGTGCGAGTTTTTGAGCCTGTAATTTGTTCATGCCGCGAAAATATATTACCTTTGCAAAAGAATCACGGTGAAACAGTGTACGACTGTCTCGGTCTATAGCTGTGGCTCCGAAGATTTGCTCCGATGGCGGAATCGGTAGACGCGTCGGTCTCAAACACCGATAGGGAAACCTGTGCCGGTTCGACCCCGGCTCGGAGTACAAGAGCAAGCGCTCCACAATCGAAGATTGTGGAGCGTTTCTTTTTTTGTACTGTTCGGATCAATGCAAAAAGCGCTCCGTCGTATCTTGTGGGAGAAGACGGAGCGCTTTTTGATGTGGGCCGCGACGAGTGTCGGGACATCAAAGAATTTTGATGTCCGGGAGGTGTTGGGCAAAGATGGCTCTCGCGTTTTCTTTGCGCTCGGCGGAGAGCGGTTCTACGCCTTCGAGCGGGTAGGACAAGCCCATGCTTTCGTATTTGAAGGCGCCCATGGTATGATAGGGGAGGACTTCGACGCGTTCAATGACGGTATAGGGTTTGAGGTACTCGGCCAAGGCGTTGAGGCGTGCGTCGTCGTCGGTGATGCCGGGAACGACGACGTGGCGCAACCAAACGGGTTTACCGATCTCTTGCAGGTAGTCGAGAAAACGCGCATTGTGGTCGCGCGTGACACCAATGTAGTCTTTATGAATGGAGTCGTCGACGGTTTTCACGTCGAAGAGAATCAGGTCGGCAGCGGCGGCTGCGCGTCGTGCCGCTTCGGTCCAGACGGAGCCGGCCGTGTCGAGCGCGGTGTGAATGCCTTCGGCACGACAGAGGTTGAAGAAGGCCTCGACAAACTCGGCTTGCATCAGCGGTTCGCCGCCGGTGCAGGTGACCCCGCCCGATTTGATGAAGTTTTTGTACTTGCGAACTTCGCGCAGCAATTCTTCGGGGGTGAGTTCGTATTTGGTTTTTGCACCGACGTCCCACGTGTCGGGATTGTGGCAGAACTTGCAACGCATGGGACAGCCTTGCAGGAAGGTGACGAAGCGAATGCCGGGGCCGTCGACAGTGCCCATCGATTCGAGAGAGTGGATGCGTCCGATGATAGGGAAATCGGTTGACGTCATAGAGAATTTGTTTGTTAGGTCGGAAGGCGGGAAGTGCGTGTGGGCTGGAGTTCGCGCTGCGAGAAGAACCGGGGCGGGCCGTGGTACGGCACTTTTACCGGAAAGGGCAGATCTGCGAGTAAGCACACACCTGAAAACTGAAGACACTCAGGAGCCGTCCGAAGGGGAGTTCCTGAGTGTCTTGCTTTTATGGGATGAATTCTACGCGCGTAGGATTAGCAGCTGCTGCTAATGGTGCGCGAGATCACGTCGAGTTGTTGTTCGCGTGTGAGCTTAATGAAGTTCACGGCGTAGCCCGAAACACGGATGGTGAGCTGCGGGTACTTCTCGGGGTGTTCCATTGCATCGTAGAGGAGGTCGCGGTCGAAGACATTCACGTTGAGGTGCTGACCACCGTCGGGCGTGAAGTAGCCGTCCATGAGTCCCACGAGGTTGTTGATCTTCGTCTCGTCGTCCTTACCGAGCGTGGCGGGGGAGATGGCCCAAGTGTAAGAGATGCCGTCGTGCGAGTGCTGGAAGGGGAGTTTTGCCACAGAAGCAAGCGAAGCCACCGCACCCTTGGTGTCGCGACCGTTCATGGGGTTGGCACCGGGGGCGAAGGGTACGCCGGCGGGACGTCCGCAAGGCGTAGCACCCGTGTTCTTACCGTACACCACGTTCGAGGTGATGGTGAGGAGCGACTGCGTGGGTTCGGAATCGCGGTAACCTTCGTGCTGACGCATGTAGTTCATGAACGTCTTGGTGATGTTCACCGCGATTTGGTCGGTGGCGTCGTCGTTGTTACCGAAGGGCACGTAGCTGCCTTCTTGTTCGAAGCCGACCGCCAGACCGCGTTCGTCGCGAATCACGCGCACCTTACCATATTTGATGGCTGCCAACGAGTCGGCCACGATCGAGATACCGGCAATGCCGCTGGCACGAGTGCGGAGAATGTCCCCGTCGTGAAGTGCCATTTCCAATGCCTCGTAGGCATACTTGTCGTGCATGTAGTGGATGATGTGGAGCGCGTTGCTGTAAACGCGTGCCAGCCATTGCATCATCTGATCGAACTTCTGCATCACCTCTTCGTAGTCGAGATATTCGCCGGTGATGGGCGGGAAGAGGGGCGAAATCTGCTTGCCGTTCATTTCGTCGACACCACCGTTGATGGCATAGAGCAGGCACTTCGCCAAGTTTGCACGCGCGCCGAAGAACTGCATTTGCTTACCGATGCGCATGGGTGACACGCAGCAAGCGATACCGTAGTCGTCGCCGTAGTCGGGACGCATGAGGTCGTCGTTTTCGTACTGGATGGCCGACGTAGCGATCGACATCTTCGCGCAATAACGCTTCCAGTTTTCGGGCAGACGAGTCGACCAGAGCACCGTGAGGTTGGGTTCGGGAGCCGGTCCGAGATTGGTGAGCGTGTGGAGGATGCGGTAGCTGGTCTTCGTCACCATCGTGCGGCCGTCCATGCCCATACCGCCGATCGATTCGGTCACCCAAACGGGGTCGCCGGAGAAGAGCGAGTTGTATTCGGGAGTGCGGAGGAAGCGCACAATGCGGAGCTTCATCACAAACTGGTCGATGAGTTCCTGTGCTTCCACTTCCGTGAGCTTACCGGCGCGGAGATCGCGTTCGATGTAGATGTCGAGGAAGGTCGAAACACGGCCGATCGACATGGCAGCACCGTCTTGGTCCTTGATGGCTGCGAGGTAAGCGAGATAGACATATTGCACTGCTTCGCGCGCATTCTCTGCGGGACGAGAAAGGTCGAAACCGTAAGCTTCACCGAGTTTGATGAGATCCTTCAGCGCATTGATCTGTTCGGTCGTCTCTTCGCGGAGCTGGATCGTCTTGTCATTCATCTCCTGAATCTCCAGACGCGCCAAGAATTTCTGTTTGTCCTCGATGAGGTTGTTCACACCATAGAGAGCCACGCGGCGATAGTCACCGATGATACGACCACGGCCGTAAGCGTCGGGCAGACCGGTGATGACGTGGCTGTTGCGGCAGCGGCGAATGTCGGGCGTGTAGGCCGAGAAAACGCCTTCGTTGTGCGTCTTGCGATATTTGGTGAAGATTTCCTTCGTCCAGTCGTCGAGCTCATAGCCGTAGGCTTTGAGTGCATTTCCACCATGCGCACACCGCCTTTGGGGAAGATACCGCGTTTGAGCGGAGCGTCCGTTTGCAGACCGACAACGACCTCTTTGTCCTTGTCGATGTAGCCCGCACCATAGGTGGTTACACTTTGCGGGAGTCGTGTTTCGACGTCGTAGAGTCCTTTCTCGCGTTCCACTTTGAACATCTCGCTGAGCTTGTCCCAAAGCGCGAGGGTGTTTTCGGTGGGCGGAGCCAAGAAGCTGTCGTCGCCCTCATAAGGGGTGTAGTTGAACTGGATGAAGTCGCGAACGTTGACTTCATCTTTCCAAATGTTTCCGTCGAAGCTGCCGGCGATGTCGGTCAGTTGCATAGTTCGGGTATTTATTGAAGATGAATAGTAGGGGGGACGGACCGTGTCCGGCATGTGATAATTTATTTTATCTCATGCGATACAAATGTACGACTTTCGCGCTTTTGTGCCAAACTTTATAGACTGAATTTGTAGTTGTGTCGTGTAAATGGCGGAGAAATGCCGACTTTACTGCGCAAAAATGCTCGTTGTGTGCAGTTGTTTTTCAGATTCTCCTATCTTGATCCTGCGTTTCGCCAACTCCTGCTTCGCAAATTCGTCCTATCCGCGAAAAAAATAGTAATTCGCAGGAAAAACAAAAGCCGGCATTTGTCCACTTCCTGTCGAAAGTCTAATTTTGTGCGCATGAAACGTCTCTTCCCCCTCCTCGTCTGCTGTTGTTGGGTGGTACTGTTTTTTGCCTCCTGCCGCAAATCGCCTCCTGCCGTGCCGCGTCCCGCGCCGTCGGTCTATTATTGGCGCACTGTGTTGACGTTCTCTCCCGAGGAACGCGACTTCTTGCGCCGGCACCACATCGGCAAAGTCTATCTGCGCTATTTCGACGTCGCCCCCGATCAAATCACCGACGAGCCCGTGCCCGTTGCCACCTTGCAGTGGCGCGATTCCGTTCCCGGCGGCATCGAAATCGTCCCCGTGGTCTTCATTGTCAACTCCTGTCTCGACGCCGCTCCGGCCTCGCTCGACACCCTGGCCGACCGCATCGCGCGCCGCGTCGAGCAAATGAGCATCACCAACGATTGCGACAGCCGCGTGCGCGAAGTGCAAATCGACTGCGACTGGACCGCACGCACGGCCTCGGCCTATTTCGCCTTCTTGCGCCGCCTGCGCACCACCTTGACTGCACACGGCCTCGGCCTCTCCGCCACCATTCGTCTTCACCAACTCAGCCAAGCCGCGCCCCCCGTCGATTACGGCGTCTTGATGCTCTACAACACCGGCGACCCGCGCGATGTGCACAATCCCAATCCCATTCTCCGTCTGCGCGACGTCAAACCTTTCGTTGGAGGCATCGCCGACTATCCCCTGCCGCTCTGCGCCGCCTATCCCGACTACCATTGGCAGCGCCTCGTGGGCGGCGGCCGCTACAAAGGACTGCTCTATGCCGAACGGCTCGACGACTCCACTGTCTATCGGCGCGTGCGCCCCGATGCCTATGTCGTCATCTCCTCGCGCTACGTGAGTCCCGTGGTGGGCGGAAGTCGTGAGTCGGATGTGCTGCTCGTTCCCGGCGACTCCGTTTTCGTCCACGACAGCCGCCTCGACGAGATCCGCGCCGTTCGCGCCGAACTCTCGCGCCGACGTCCCGATCTGCACCGGCAGGTCGTCCTCTATCCCCTCGACACCAAAAACATTCAACGTCATACCTCCTCTCGTTATGAAGAAATCTATCGTCCTTAGCCTGCTCTTGTTGCTCTCCTTCGGGGTAGGGTGGGCCTGTGTCTTTTATCCCGTCACCAACTACTATATTTATAAGGTAGTACCGGCCGACGATGTTGCGTCGGGTCCCTCGCTCTATGAAGGCAGCATCCGCAAGTGGGCCGACTATTGTGGCGGCATCTCGCTCGAAGACGCCGATGCCGCGCTGGCCGAACTCTCCTTACTGTCACCCGACGACTTCGCCCCGTCGAAAAACATCATCATTCACACCGCGCGACAGCGTGGAGACGTTCCGACCATCGCCTATTTGCGCGATCTCGTCGATTACCTCTACGCTTCCAAAACGTTGCATCCCTGTGAGTGGAACTATCCCACCAAGCGGGACGTAGAGGGTGGGCGTAAGATTTTGCAGAGACTGAGTGCACTGCCGCTCAAGTCCGGCAAGTGGAGCGGCGAATACCGCCTGTTGCGTGCCCGCTGCGCCTTTGCCCTCGGCCGGTATGCCGAAGTGGCGAAGTTGTGGGAATCGAGCACGAAGGACGCCACCGCCTCGTGGTCGCCCATCTTCCGCAACCTCTATGCCGGCGCCCTCGTCCGTTTGGGACGCCGAGACGAAGCGGTGCGCATCTATGCCGATCAGGGCGACATCCAGAGCCTACGCTATCTCGTCTACCAGTTGCGCAACCTGGCCGGCATTCGTGCTGAATATGCCGCCGATCCCAATTCGCCCCTCTTGCCCTATCTCGTCGAAGACCTGGTGACGAACGTGCAAGAGACCTACGACAATTCTGACGACTTTACCTATCTGAAAGAAATCGACTGTGCAGGCGTGGTGGAGCGCGAGCAGCGCGACTTCATTGCCTTCGCGCAAAAGGTCGTGGCCGAAAAGCGTTCGCATTCGCTCGCCATGTGGCAATCGGCCATCGCCATGCTCCACTATTACGCCGGCCGCCATGCCGAGGCCGATCGCGCCGCCGAAGCTGCCCTCAAGCTCTCCGGCACTCCGCTCATGCGCACCAACGCCCGCGACGTGCACGTCTTCACCTACTTGTCTCACCACGGCATCACCGATGCCACCCTCGACGCCGTCGTGCCCGATCTGCGCCGCTGGAATCAAGACGGCAAAGAGGGGCACTCTAACCGGCTCCTCACGCGGTTGATCAAACAAGATTTGCTTCCCGTCCTCTCCAAAGCCCACCGCCGTTTTGACGAGCTGCTGTTGCAGCGCGCCGATTTCGACGACAGCACCTTCGTCAACATGGATGCAGGGCGCCCATACGAAGCCAATGCAATCTACGGCTCCGACTATTTCGACACGCTCTATGCCCTTTCGGTCGATTCCATGAAGGCCTACTACAACTATCTGCACGCTCCGGCGCAACATGAGTGGCAGCGATTGTGGAAGCCCACAACCCATTTCGACAAGGAGTTCTACAACGATATGATGGGGACGAAGCTGCTGAGCGAATGCCGATTTGAAGAAGCCATACCCTATTTCAAACAAACATCGCTCGATTTCATTTCGTCGCAAAACATCGCGTCCTACGTTGCCGGCCGCGACTACAAAGTGGAGTGCTGGTTCAAGCACCAGCCGGTGGACGAATATGGAGATCCCGATGCCAAATACGCGTTCCAAGAGGATGTGAAATTGAAGTTCTGCCAGGACATCCTCTTTTTGCAATCGCAGTTCAACTCCACATCCGATGCTGCCAAACGCCAGCGCATCGCTTACCGACTGGCCACCTATCTCGCGCAAGCCTCGCCCGCCGGCGACTGCTGGTTCCTTTCCTGCTATGGCGTTTCGTCGCGTATGTGGACTTGGGAAGACCGCGACCTGTCCGACGTTCGTTTCTCCGGCGATCCGCTTCAGCGACTCAGCCTGCGCTATCTCAATCTTGCTCTCGCCTCGTCCGATCGCGATCTGCGCGAGCGTGCCCTCTACGCCATGGCTTGGCTGCCGATGGATCCAGCCTACAAAGAGGTGTTCGAAAACGACACGTTTCGCCGTGTCTATCGCAAACAGTCGCGTCAGTTCAAGGCCTATATGGATTTGGCCCGTTGGCGTGCCACGGGACAAGCTTCGGCTTTTGTGACCCACTGCGACATCCTCACCCGTTTTGCCCGCGACAACTATCGCCAAGCCGTTCGCCCGCCCCGTAAGCAAGCCGACATTTTCAACTGATTGGCTGCTCTACGATTTGCCCATTCGTTCGTTCTGATGCCGTGCCGTGTGCGTGTTCTTATGCAATACTCCCCTCTGCAATCGAGTTGCAGAGGGGAGTATGTATTATAATAGTACAGGATGGTTGATCTCTGATCTCATTTGTCTGAGAAATTTAAGGTCGAAGGCTTGTCCAAATACTAAAAAATCGCCTCAACTCGTATGAGTTGAGGCGATTGCTTCTTGGTCGAAGGAAAAAGGTGAACCTTAAAAATCAACAGCAAATTTCAAGGATATGCCATCAATAGATTTACTCTCCACTTTATAGCCATAATCTATAACATCAGCCCACTGCATTTCATATCCGATGCCAACATTTACCCCCACGCGTTCTGATAAGCCAAAACGGCAACCAAAAGAAGGAGAGAAATAGAAACCTTGTGCATCTCCCAAGGGACTATAACCGACTCTCAAATCCGCAAAAGGCGCGATGCCACTATCGGCAAAATGACAGCGTACGTTTGTAAAAATGGGAATACCTATTGCCTCACCTTTTGTGTAGTAATTAAAGGCAGATCCCAGTCCGACATACAGGTAGGGATTTAACTGTACTCCATTAACAAAGCTCACAGCAAGCCTATCCTGCCCATAATCACCTGTACCAATAGTGTATCCAAAGTCCACATAACCCTGTAGCCTACTGTCAAGCCTTTGCCAGCAAATGCAGTAACTACCCCTTGGTTATATCCTCTGCGAGCAGATGCCACTCTAAGCTCCTTACTCATCTTTTCCACAGCATCCATTTGGTATACAAACAGACTACCATCGACCGTTTGGAGCTTGATAGATTTATTGGGAACTTGTTCTACTATAATTCCCTTTACTACGCTACCATCCTTGAGGTAGACGACATCTTGCATTTCCTGGGCAAAACCACAGAGAAAGCTTGTCAAAAAAAACAGAACAAGAAACAGAGCTTTTTTCTTCATAACTGTTCTAAAATTAGGCTTGCTGTTTCCCCGAAGCGAGCTGTAACAACAAAAAGTAAAAGAGCGTGGGAACTATTGCCAATTATCTCATTGAGGCTGTGGAAGATGCCCTAAACCGATAATTAAGCAATAGCCCACGCCCAGATATATTCCCCCCACAGACTCGAAGTGGGGTACAATAATCCTGACGTGAGCGTTATTGCTATCATCCCGGTTTTGTTGAAACTTCCACATTTCAATGAGGGATAATATGTCAAACGCTCTACATTGTAGCTACCTATGCAAGAAGCAATTCAAAGAGGTAAATGCGCTGCAAAGATAAGCATAAAAAGCAAACAATGACATTAGAAAAGATGAGAATTTTGAGAATAAAGTTTTTCAACGCCTCAACAACCCAAATTCCTCGGTGTGGAAATCCTTTTTCCTACGACTTCTGAACCAAAGTTGCCGACTTTCTTTCAAATCCTCCCTTGTTTTCTTCCTTTCTTCCCGCTTCCTCGCGCGCGTGCGCGTCAGGTGGTTTTCTTTTTTTTCCTTCACTCCTTCACCCGGTGTGCTCATCTCATTGTCGCTCAGTGAAATAGGGGTGAAGACTTTTGTGTTTCACCCTTCACCTTTTCATGTGTCGTGCTCGGTTCCTGCCGATTGTCCATTTTCACCGGTTTCTTGTTGACACGATGGCCCGATCGGGCAGGCCGGCGCCGACGCCCCGGAAGGTGAAGGCTTTTTGAATAAAGTCTTCACCCATATCGTGTTGAATCACAGTGAAATGCGCAAGGTGGGTGAAGAGGTGAAGGCAAAAAACGAAAAGTGCCTGACGCGCGCACGCGCGAGAACAGGCGCTCGAAGGCGGAAAAACAGACGACGCACCAAAATGAAAAACGGGCGCTCCCGAGATGGGGAGCGCCCGTAGGAAAGACAGGGAAAAGAATAACGAGGAACGTTATGCTTTGTCGTTTTCGAAGATCAGTCCGTCGCCCGACTTTTTGACGAGGATGGGATGCGTGTTGTCGACCTTGCCGCTCAAGATGGCTTTCGAGAGATCGTTGAGCAAGAAGTTTTGCAAGGCGCGTTTCACGGGACGAGCACCATAGTCGGGATCGTAACCTTCGTCGGCGAGGAACGACACGGCGTCGTCGTTCACGCGGAGCGTGATGCCCTGAGCCTCGAGACGGCGAGCCACGGTGGCGATGTGGATGCGCACGATCTGTTCGATTTCGCTGCGGGTGAGCGAGTGGAACATGATGATGTCGTCGATGCGGTTGACAAACTCAGGCCGCAAACCGGGCAGCGGCGTGCCCGAGGGCGAAATGCGCGGAGCAGTGAGCGCAGCCACCAGTTGTTCGCGTGTGCTCTCCTTGTCCCCGTCGGCTTCAGGCGTGTCTTTGGCCGTGAGGAGGTTGGAGGTCATGATGATGATGGTGTTCTTGAAGTTCACCGTCCGACCCTTGTTGTCGGTGAGTCGCCCGTCGTCGAGCACCTGCAAGAGGATGTTGAACACATCGGGGTGTGCCTTCTCGATCTCGTCGAAGAGCACAACAGAGTAGGGCTTGCGGCGTACGGCCTCGGTGAGTTGTCCGCCTTCGTCGTAACCGACGTATCCCGGAGGGGCACCGATGAGGCGAGTGGCCGAGAATTTCTCCTGATATTCGCTCATGTCGATGCGCGTCATCATGTTCTCGTCGTCGAAGAGACATTCGGCCAGTGCCTTGGCCAGTTCGGTCTTACCGACACCCGTCGATCCGAGGAAGATGAACGAGCCGATGGGGCGTTTCGGGTCTTGCAGACCGGCACGGCTGCGGCGCACGGCATCGGACACGGCTTTGATGGCCTCGTCCTGACCGATGACACGGGCGTGGAGCTCGTCTTCGAGATGGAGGAGCTTCTCGCGTTCGCTTTGCAGCATGCGCGTGACGGGAATGCCGGTCCAGCGGCTCACCACGTCGGCAATGTCGTCGGCCGTGACCTCTTCTTTCACCATGGCCTCGGCACCTTGGCGCTTGAGCAGGGTGTTGTGGAGCTCGGCGATCTTGCTCTCGAGTTCCTTCAGGCGGCCGTAGCGAATTTCGGCCACCTTGCCGTAGTCGCCTTCGCGTTCGGCACGATCGGCCTCGAACTTGAGTTGCTCGATCTCTTGCTTGTGTTGCTGGATCTGGGCCAGAATCTCGCGTTCGCCTTCCCATTTGCCCTTGAGGTCGTGTTCTTCCTCTTGGAGCGTCTGGATCTCTTTGTTGAGCGCGGTGAGTTTGGCGTCGTGGCTGCCGTCGGCTGCGGCGTCGGCCTCGTGGCGGATGGCTTCGCGCTCGATTTCGAGTTGGCGCAAGCGGCGCGAGATCTCATCGAGCTGTTCGGGCTGCGAATCGCGTTCCATGCGGAGCTTGGCAGCGGCTTCGTCCATGAGGTCGATGGCCTTGTCGGGGAGGAAGCGGTCGGAGATGTAGCGATGGGAGAGGGTGACGGCGGCGATGAGGGCATCGTCCTGAATGCGCACGTGATGGTGGTTCTCGTAGCGCTCTTTCAGTCCGCGCAGGATGGAGATGGCGTCTTCGGGAGTCGGTTCGTCGACCATGACGGTCTGGAAGCGGCGTTCGAGAGCCTTGTCCTTTTCGAAATACTTCTGGTATTCCTCCAGCGTGGTGGCACCGATGCTGCGGAGTTCGCCGCGTGCCAAAGCCGGTTTGAGAATGTTGGCCGCATCCATGGCGCCTTCGCCCTTACCGGCACCCACGAGGGTGTGGATTTCGTCGATGAAGAGGATGATGCCACCTTGGGCTGCGGTCACTTCGTTGACCACGCTCTTGAGGCGCTCTTCAAATTCGCCTTTGTATTTGGCACCGGCCACGAGTGCGCCCATGTCGAGCGAGAAGACGCGCTTGTCGCGCAGGTTCTCCGGCACGTCGCCACGAGCGATGCGTTGTGCCAAACCTTCGACGATGGCGGTTTTACCGGTACCGGGTTCGCCGATGAGAATCGGGTTGTTCTTGGTGCGGCGCGAAAGGATTTGCAGCACCCGACGAATCTCTTCGTCACGTCCGATCACGGGGTCCAATTTGCCGTCGCGGGCTTCGGCCACGAGGTCGCGGGCGTATTTTTGCAAGGACTGGTAGGTGTCTTCGCTCGAAGCGGAGTCGGCCTTGCGTCCGCCGCGGAGTTCCTTGATGGCAGCGGTGAGTGCGTCGGCGGTCATACCGGCGTCTTTCAGCAGGCGCGATGCGGTGCTCTCGGTGGTGAGAAGGGCGAGCAAGAGCGGTTCGAGTCCGACAAACTGGTCGCCGTCGCGGCGCGCAATGTCTTGCGCTGTGGTGAGAGCAGCGTTGGCTTCGCGATCCAAATAAGGTTCGCCGCCGTCAACGCGGGGCAGGCTTTGGAGTTCGCTGTCGAGTGCTCGGGAAAGGAGTTCGGCGTTCACCCCGGTTTTGCCGAAGAGAAACTGCGTAACGTTCTCTCCCACGGCAATGACCCCCTGCAAAAGATGGGCGGCGGTGATGGCCTGTCGGTGTGTGCGCTGTGCCGTTTGTACGGCGTGTTGCACAGCCTCTTGGGCTTTGATGGTGAAATTGTCGAAGTTCATATATTTATTGTGTTATTTGCGTTGTGTGAATGAATGATCGTGGTCGGCACTGAGTTTCTCGCGTGTCCGATTGTGCATTGCGTGTTTGATCGTGCATTGTGCATACGAACCGCGGCTCGACGAGCTTCGGCGGGGCGTTCCACCCTTTCGACTCGTTGCGTCGACGCTTTGTTCTTGTGCAAGCGCTTTGCCGAACGGACAAAACTGACGAATTATCTGCATAGGCTGCAAAAATGTCAGTTAACTTGCTGATTATGAGTGGTTGGATTGCCATTTTTGCAGTATGCCGGGGTGTGCTTTCAGAAAGCTGATATTGAAATGTAAGATTTGTTTGGCAGAACGAGTCGGAAAACCTATATTTGCATTATCTAAGTCGTGCCTATTGCCGCGCAACCGACCAATTCGTGCTGTGTGGCGGGCGTTAATACTCAAAACAACAACAGAATATGGCATTTTGCGACAAACTCGAAGAATACCTCAAGAAAGAGGGCTTCTGCCCCGAAAAGACTGATTTCGGTCTCCAGTTCAAGTACGAAACCCTCGACTTCATCCACTTCCGCGACGATCAGGACGAGAACTTCCTCAACCTTTTCTTCCCCCCAGATCTTCGAAGTGACGGAAGAAAACCGTGCGGACGTTTATGCAGCCCTCAACAAAGCCAACGCCGACGTGAAGGTGGCCAAAGGCGCAGTGCGTTTCGAAAATGCCGTTTGGGCCGGAGTGGAAATGCTCCTCTCCGACAACTTCGAACTCGGCGACGTGGTGCCCCGTTCGCTCAACATGATGATCTACTATCGCGATGCCTTCTATCAGGCTTATGCTGCAACGCCCACCGGCAAGGCTGAGATCGCCCGCCTCCAAGCGCAACAGCAAGATGCGAAGAACAAGTAGTTCAAGAAATAAATAGAGTGGTGATATCGTCGTTGGGACGATGAACACGCCACTTCTTATACATATTATGTGTCCCGTCGTCAATCGGTCGTCGGGACACAATTTTTTATACACACGCCCCCTCCTTTTATACAAGCACCTCTGCGAAATCCGTTTTTGTCCGGCCGATTTTCGATTTGCCGTTTCGGAGACGGAAAAAAGCCACTCGGTTTTGCAGGCGAATAATAAGAAGTGTGTATCTTTGTAGAGTCAAACACGGACGATTCTGCCAACCCGTTTTAGCAGAAGGGTTCGCCTCAGTGCAATCAGCAAAATATACAACAATATGACCCTAATCAAGTCAATCTCGGGATTCCGCGGCACGATCGGTGGCCGCAGCGGGGACACACTCAACCCTGTGGATATTGCAAAATCTGTGGCTGCTTTTGCCAGCTTGCGCGAAAATGTAGTGAGTCGCAAGTATCGTCGCAAGATCGTGGTCGGGCGCGATGCGCGCATCTCCGGCGAGATGGTCAGCCAGGTCGTCTGCGGCACGCTGATGAGCATGGGTTTCGACGTGATCAACATCGGACTCGCCTCCACCCCCACCACAGAATTGGCCGTATCGATGGAAAGCGCCTGCGGCGGCGTGATCATCACCGCCAGTCACAACCCCCGTCAGTGGAACGCCCTCAAATTTCTCAACGAAAAAGGCGAATTCCTTCCCCCCACTGAGGCGAGCGAAGTCGTTCGTGCCGCCAATGCCGAAGCTTACGAATTTGCCGATGTCGACAATCTCGGCTGTCTCATCCAAAACTACAGCTACGATCAGCGTCACATCGAAGTGATCAAGCAGCTCGAACTCGTGGATGTTGATGCCATTCGTCGCGCCCACTTCACCGTGGCGCTCGACGCCGTGAATTCCGTGGGAGGTATTATCATCCCCAAGCTCCTCGGGCAGCTCGGTGTTACGCAAGTGACGCTGCTCAACTGCGAACCCACCGGCGATTTCTCCCACAATCCTGAGCCCCTCAAGGAGAACCTCAGCGAGATCCGCAACCTCATGCGCAAAGGTCGCCACGACATTGGCTTCGTCGTCGATCCCGATGCCGACCGCCTCGCATTGGTCTGCGAAGACGGCACCATGTTCGGCGAAGAAAACACCCTCGTGGCCGTGGCTGACTACGTGCTGCAACACACGCCCGGTAACACCGTGAGCAACCTTTCCTCCACACGTGGTCTGCGCGATGTGACCGAAAAACACGGTTGCAACTACGCTCCCGCTGCAGTGGGCGAGGTGAATGTGGTGACGAAGATGAAAGAGACCGGCGCGGTTATCGGCGGTGAAGGTAACGGCGGTGTGATTTATCCCGCAGCTCACCCCGGACGTGACGCATTGGTAGGTATTGCGCTCATCTTGACGCACTTGGCGAAGTTGGGTTGCAAGGCATCGGAGCTCCGCGACAGCCTGCCTCAATATTATATCTCGAAAAATCGCATCGATCTCAACCCGACGACCGATATTTTCGCGCTCTTGCAACGTGTCAAAGAGATTTACAAGAACGAGCAAATCACGGATATCGACGGTGTGAAAATCGACTTCCCCGACAAGTGGGTACACCTCCGCAAATCGAACACCGAACCCATCATTCGTGTGTATGCAGAGGCACACACCCGCGAAGAAGCCGATGCACTTGCACAACAGATCGTGGATCTCGTTTACTCCATGACGCAACAAGCATAATCGCGCCCAATTTCGGCCACACCCTAAGCGGCGTCCCTCTTCCTTCGGCGGACGAGGGACGCCGTTCTGTATAGGAGGTGTTCTACACAAGACACGTTCTTTATACTTGTTCTATATATAGATAAGGTGTAGTCGAAATGCCTTTCCAAGTCTTTCATACCTCAATTCTTCCTTATTATATCATGAAGAAACAACTTCTTCCCGTCGTTGCCGCGTTGCTTCCCCTCTGTGCCGCAGCACAACAGCGCTACAACATCGTCTATATCATGACCGACGACCATACGGCGCAGATGCTCTCGGCCTATGATCACCGCAACATCCAGACCCCCAACCTCGACCGAGTGGCGCAAGACGGCGTGAAATTCACTCGCTCGTTTGTCGCCAATTCGCTCAGTGGTCCGTCGCGCGCCTGTATGCTCACCGGTAAACACTCCCACAAAAATGGGTTCACCAACAACGAGCACGGCATTTTCAACGGCGCACAGCAGACCATGCCCAAGTTGCTCCAAAAAGCCGGTTACCAAACCGCATTGATCGGCAAGTGGCACCTCGTGAGCCAGCCCACCGGTTTCGACCATTGGGACATCCTTCCCGCACAAGGCAACTACTACAACCCCGACTTCTACAATGCCGACAGTTCCTACGTGGCGAAAGGCTATCTCACCAACATCATTACCGACAAAGCCATTCATTGGTTGGATGAGGAACGAGACAAAAGCAAGCCCTTCGCGCTCTTCGTGCATCACAAAGCCTGCCATCGCGACTGGCTCCCCGAGTTGAAGTATCTGCACGAATACGAAGACAAAACCTTCGAACTTCCCGCCAATTTTTATGACGACTACGAAGGGCGCAAAGCCGCCGGTCTCACCGAAATGGAAATCGGCAAAGACATGACCATCGACTACGACTGCAAAATGCTGTCGCCCTACAGCGGTTCGCACCTCAAGGACGCCTACCTCAACATGATCGGTCGTCTCAATTCGCACGATCGCGCCATCTACGACCACTTCTACGACTCCCTCAGCCTCGATTTCGAGAAGCGGCATCTCACCGGACGCGCCCTCACCGAGTTCAAGTTCCAACGTTATATGCGCGACTATGCTAAAGTCGTCAAGACGCTCGATGACAACGTAGGTCGTCTGCTCGACCATCTCAAAGAACAAGGCCTGCTCGACAACACCCTCGTGGTCTACACTTCCGACCAAGGATTCTACATGGGCGAACACGGCTGGTTCGACAAGCGCTTCATGTACGAGGAATCTCTCGCCACCCCCTTGCTCATGCACTTGCCCAAGGGACTGAAAGCACGCGGAGACATCAATGAAATGGTGCAGAACATTGACTACGCACCCACCTTCCTCGAATTGGCCGGCGCCCCCATTCCCGCCGACATTCAGGGCGTTTCTCTCGTGCCGTTGCTCCAAAGGAAAGCACCCGAAAAACTGGCGCAAGAGCATCTACTATCACTACTACGAGTATCCCGCAGAGCACAGTGTGCGTCGCCACTACGGCGTGCGCAACGATCGCTACAAACTCATCCATTTCTACAACGACATCGATGCTTGGGAACTCTATGATCTGAAAACCGATCCCACCGAGATGCACAATCTCTATGGTAAACCCGGCATGGAAAAAGTCACCCGTGAGATGAAGAAGGAGCTCCTTCGTCTCCAAGTGCAATACGACGATAGCATCCGACACACGCAGAAACTCTAAGCGCGTCGTTGCTCAACAAGATGGCACGTCAAATCGCCGACCGGCGGTTTGACGTGCCTTTTTCGTTGCACTTTACGATGAATTTGCTAAAAAGGTGCGAAAACCCGCCGAGTTGTTTGGTTGACTACACAAAAAATGCTATCTTCGCGAGGTAATCATCAGTCACCCCATAAAATAAGGTACTCGTGAAAGCCAAAAAAAAATTCTTTTCAGCGCAGCCGCGTTGCTCGCCGGGTGGTTCGTGACCACCCACGTCAACGGCACACAGGCGCGCTATGCACAAGATGTAGCCGACTATCAAGCGGCTGCCACCGGTGATTCACTGCCCACACAGGCCCGACTCACCAAATCCCGCCCCCAAGCCCTCATCGAGCTCGTCGGAGCCGTCACCCACTATCGCGAAACTGCAGCCCCCCGCATTCCCGAAGCTCTCGCAGCCTCCAAACAGAGCGCAAGCGGCCGCCTCGGCATGATCGAAAACCTGCTCAACACTGCTTTCCGCTTCATTGGCGTTCCCTATCGCAGCGGACAAAGCGGCCCCCATGGTTTCGATTGCAGTGGTTTCACCAGCTACGTTTATCGTCAGCACAACCTCACGCTCACCCGTTCTTCGCGCAGTCAATACACCGAGGGTGCCCCCGTTGCCGGTATCGCCGACATGCGCAAAGGCGATCTCGTCTTCTTCGGCGGTCGCGGTGGTGGCAGCAGAGTAGGGCACGTCGGCATCGTCACGGAAGTGAACTCCGCAAACGGTAGCTTCAAATTCATTCACGCCAGTACCTCATCCGGCGTTCGCGTCGACAACTCCACCGACCCCTACTTCAGCAGTCGCTACGTCGGTGCACGCCGCATCATTCAATAAAGGATTGATCGCATAGCCCCTCTTCCTGCACCTTCGGGTCGAATAGAGGGAACGCATGCGCAAGATAAAACCACACCGCGAGTTCGTTCGCGCCCACCCAATTAGAAAGGAGGGATAGTTCTCACCCAGACAGTCAATATCACGCTATAACATCTTCACACCCCCATCTTCGGTGGTAAAATGATGCAATTTCGCATCGCGGTCGCAAGAAAAAACAGATGAAATCTTTGCGGCCGAGAAAAAATGCGTACTTTTGCACCAAGTATCTCAGTACGCTTATTCTACAAAACAAAAAATATAGCACTACAAATGATTATTGTACCCGTAAAGGAAGGCGAGAACATCGAACGCGCCCTCAAGAAATTCAAGAGAAAGTTTGAAAGAACCGGTGTCGTGAAAGAACTCCGTCGCCGCCAACAGTTCGACAAACCCAGCGTTCGCAAGCGTCTCGCCATGGAGCACGCCATCTATGTGCAAGCTCTCCATCGCAACGAAGACTAATTTTTAGTCCCCCTTCGCGAATACACGCAAGCATAGCGCCGTCTCCCCCTCGGAGATGGCGTTTTTCGTATTTCCCCGTTCTTCGCTCCGCCAGTTCGGCGTTTTCATCACCCTAAACCTACCCCAATCGGCATGTCTTCTACACCCACTCACCCCATGTATGCGCACATCACGCGTTTTCTCGACTATATGTCCGGTCAGCGGGGATGTTCTCCGCTCACGCGCAGCACCTACGAAGACAGTCTCACCGCCTGCGCCGACTATCTCATCGCCCGGCATCCCACCATTGCGTGGGAAACCGTCGACACCGGTCACGTTCGCGAATGGTTGGCCCATCTCATGCGGAGCAATTATGCCCCCAACACCGTCAATCGCTCACTTTCTGCGTTGAGGTCGTTCTATCGCTACCTCCTGCGCGAAGGTCTCGTCTCCTCCGATCCGGCACACAACGTGCGCAATCCCAAGGCTCCCAAGCGAATCCCCGGTTTTGTTCGTGAGGGCGAGATGGACCGACTATTTCGTTATTATCGGTTTGGAGAGGACTATGCCGGCCGTCGTGATCGCACCCTTCTCCTCCTGCTTTATCACACCGGACTCCGTGCCGCTGAGGTTTTGGGACTGAATTTGGGGGATGTAGACCTCTCTACGGCGCAACTCCGCGTGACGGGTAAGGGCAACAAGCAGCGGGTCGTTCCTTTTGGAGCCGAATTAACCAACGCGCTTCGGGATTATCTTCCCGTCCGTCGCGAGTTTCTTCAGCGCTTCCCCACCGACGAAAATGCACTGTTCCTCAGTTCCCGTGGCCATCGACTGGGATATTCCACCCTCCGCACGATGGTGCGAACAGCGCTTTCGGCTGTCACCACACAACAAAAGAAATCGCCGCACGTGCTTCGCCATAGTTTCGCCACGGCCATGCTCAACCACGGTGCTCAACTCGAGGCCATTCGCCGTTTGCTGGGTCACGAAAGCGTCGTCACCACTTCCATTTACACACACACACCACGGTCGCAGAATTACGTCAGCAATATGCGGCTGCCCATCCCCACGATCGTGCAGAAAAAGGGTAGCGTAGTGCGTGTCGCAGAAACATCGGAAGATTTGCCGCGAATCTAATGGCAGCCATGGTTGCATAAGTTTCTTGCCCCAAAAGCTTTCGCTTAATATTGAAATCATCGAAAGAGAAAGGCAAATTGCTTTGGCCGAACTCAGCTAATAAGCATATATGCTATTGATCAAGATGACAATGTCATTGTTGATGATGCAGTATAAAATAATCGTAGACAAAAACTCAATGTTGTTGTTTGTATGAATTTTACCTTAGGAAAGTGTAGTCCCGCTGTTATAGGGGGAGAGGACGCTATCCTCCATAATTTTACTTTTGTAAATGGAAAAAAGTTCCCCCCATCTTACGTCTCTTTTGTTAGGCAATATGGTTATGGCCTATCCTGTGGTCTTTTCATAATATATATTCCTATGGGAGATTATCCCGATTCGTTTTTTATCAGAAGTCGGGAGATCATTTCGACATATCAAGATGTATTAGACAACAAGGAGGAATTATGGTTTGATGTAGCCCCTGATTTAGAATACTCCAAATTAAAAGATCTCATACCCTTTGGAGTCAGTGAAAATGGCGATTATCTATTCTGGGATATTATGAGTAAGGAGGATGAGATGGATATTTATATCACTGATTTAGGGCTACTGGATTCATAAGAGTAGCTAGCGACTTGTATGATTTCTTTTACAAAGTAACAAGCCCAGATAAATATAAAGAGGTTTTGCCTTTTGCACAGGAAATGTTACCCAACACCTTTCAACCATTCGATAAAGACTCTGCTTATATGAGGGTATGCCTTGAAAGAAATCCATAGCTAGAAAACTGAATGAGAAAAACGATGCGGATAGAAGTCTTGCTGATCAGTCTGGGCCTCAAATAGAACAATGTAATAACTGCTTGCTTGAGAATTACGGTCATCTGTCTGATTGAGATAGCACAGGCATCAATTAAAACACGGGAGTTTTTGAGGGAAACTTTCGTGTTTTCTTTTGGAAACTCTCTTCTTTTCAAAGCGTGTGGAGCTATCTTGTTTTTCATCTCCGCAACGCAGTTTTCTTCTGTCTTTTTCACGCGCGCGCGTCAAGTGGTTTTTGTTTTTTGCCTTCACCTCTTCACCTGTATGCCGTAAGTTGTTGATAATCATTTTGTGAAGTGTGAAGACTTTTGATGTTCACCCTTCACATCTCGGTGAAGACGCCGAAGCGCAAAAGTCTTCACCCCTAAACCGCTGAATGGGCAATGATTATCACCGGGCGGTGAAGGGTGAAGGTGTTTTTCTGAAACCTGCTGAGCGCGCGTAACGTACGCGTGCGCGAAAAACCTGCACGAAAATTTGGCGGCTCGAAAAAATAATCCTATATTCGCGGTGTACCCCATAACAAGCTGGGGCGATCAACAAACACTCCGTAAAACACCAAACACATCAAAGGAGGACACCATGGAATTCAAACTTCAAACGCTTCGTTTCAACGCCACCGAAAAACTTGTGGCTTTCATTGATAAGAAAATCGCTAAGCTCGAAAAGCATGGCGAGGTGCAGAATGTGGAACTCACGCTTCAAGTGGTGAAACCCGAGACGGCCAACAATAAGGAGGCAAAACTGCATGTCGTCTTGCCGGGACGCAGCATTCACACGGAGAAAGTGGCCGACACCTTCGAAGAGGCCGTGGATCTCTGCGTCGATGTCGCCCGCCGAGAATTGGCAGAGAATAAAGAAAATCACGGCTGAGAAGAAAAAAAACAGCCGAAAAGTTTGCGGGTCTGAAATAAATGCCTACCTTTGCACTCGAAATCGGGAACGCACCGCAATTCGACGCAGTTGAAGGCGGATCCGCATTCTTGAAAGGGTAGTTACCAGAGTGGCCAAATGGGGCAGACTGTAAATCTGCTGGCTTACGCCTTCGGTGGTTCGAATCCATCACTACCCACCTCTCCGGAGGTTTTGCGGGAATAGCTCAATTGATAGAGCACTAGCCTTCCAAGCTGGGGGTTGCGGGTTTGAGCCCCGTTTCCCGCTCAAATATTTTGCTGTTATAGCTCAGCGGTAGAGCACTTCCTTGGTAAGGAAGAGGTCGTGAGTTCAAGTCTCACTAACAGCTCTCTAAGGGAGATTGGAGAGGTGTATGAATTTTCTCCGGTCTCTTTTTGTTCAGACGAATATAAACAATCAAATATAACCACTACAATGGCAAAAGAACATTTCGAGCGTACCAAACCGCACGTAAACATTGGTACGATTGGTCACGTCGACCACGGTAAGACTACTCTTACTGCCGCTATCACTGAAGTGCTTGCAAAGAAGGGTCTCTCCGAAAAGAAGTCTTTCGATCAGATCGACAACGCCCCCGAAGAAAAAGAACGTGGTATCACGATTAATACTTCGCACGTTGAATATGAGACTGCTAAGCGTCACTATGCTCACGTGGACTGCCCGGGTCACGCCGACTATGTGAAGAACATGGTAACGGGTGCTGCCCAGATGGACGGTGCTATCATTGTAGTGGCTGCAACTGACGGTCCGATGCCTCAGACTCGTGAGCACATCCTGCTCGCTCGTCAGGTGAACGTACCCCGCCTCGTTGTGTTCCTCAACAAGTGCGACATGGTTGACGACGAAGAGATGCTCGAACTCGTTGAAATGGACATGCAGGATCTTCTCTCGCAGTACGACTTCGAAGAGGATACGCCCATCATCCGTGGTTCTGCACTCGGTGCACTTAACGGTGTGCCCGAATGGGAAGAAAGCGTAATGAAGCTTATGGATGCTGTTGACTCTTGGATTCAGGAGCCCGAACGCGATCGTGATAAGCCCTTCTTGATGCCTGTCGAAGACGTCTTCTCGATCACCGGTCGTGGTACGGTTGCCACTGGTCGTGTTGAAACGGGTGTTGTTAAGGTAGGTGACGAAGTTCAGATCCTCGGTCTCGGTGAGGATAAGAAGTCGGTTGTAACCGGTGTGGAAATGTTCCGCAAGTTGCTCGATCAGGGTGAAGCTGGTGACAACGTAGGTCTTCTCCTCCGCGGTATCGACAAGCAGGAAATCAAGCGTGGTATGGTAATCACTCACCCCGGTGTTATCAAGCCTCACAAGAAGTTCAAGGCTTCGATCTACGTCCTCAAGAAGGAAGAAGGTGGTCGTCACACTCCCTTCGGTAACAAGTATCGTCCCCAGTTCTATCTCCGCACGATGGACTGCACGGGTGAAATTCACCTCCCCGAAGGCGTTGAAATGGTAATGCCCGGTGACAACGTGGAAATCACGGTTGAGCTCATCTACGCCGTTGCCCTCAACGTAGGTCTTCGTTTCGCTATCCGCGAAGGTGGCCGCACGGTAGGTTCCGGTCAGATCACCGAGATCCTCGACTAATCAAGCGCTCAACGACAGCTTGCTGTCGAACGCATAATAAAAGGTTCCGGCTCGAAGCCGGGTCGGAACCTTCCCTACGGGAATAGCTCAGTTGGTAGAGCACTGGTCTCCAAAACCAGGTGTCGGGAGTTCGAGCCCTCTCTTCCCGTGCTAAAATTGAAATTATGGATCTAATCAAGTATTGTAAGGATTCGTATTCGGAATTAGTTCATAATACCACTTGGCCCAATCGCCGCGAATTGATGCACAGCGCAATTGTAGTGCTAGTCGCTTCCATTCTCATTGCAATTGTGGTTTTTGCGGAAGATAAACTTTTCGAGAGGATCATGGATTTTGTCTACCAACACTAAATACTCGTTATGGCTGAAGTAGAAATGAAATGGTACGTACTGCGTGCCGTAAGTGGAAAAGAAGCCAAGGTTAAGGAGTATATTGACGCCGAAATCAAAAACGGTCGTCTTGGAGGTTTTGTTTCTCAAGTTTTCATCCCGACAGAGAAGGTAATCACAACTCAGGGCAACAAGCGTGTCGTGAAGGAGAGGCTTTCTATGCCGGGTTATATCCTTGTAGAGGCGAAACTGGTGGGCGAAATAGCTCATGAATTGCGCAGTACTCCCAACTGCCTTGGTTTTCTCGGAGGAATGGAAAATCCCGTTCCCCTTCGTGATAGCGAAGTGAATCGTATCTTGGCCCAATCCGAAGACCCCGAAGAGGGTGTTGAGGTAGTGGTTCCATTCGTCTTAGGCGATGGAGTGAAGGTCATGAACGGCCCGTTCAAGGGCTTCTCCGGTCAAGTCGATCATATCGACGAGGAGAAGCAGCAGGTGTCCGTCAGTGTGAAGGTCTTCGGACGCTCGCAGCCCATCACACTTGGTTTTATGGACGTAGAGAAGGAGTAAAAAGGAGTGCAGGTTACGCTACATTCCGATTTATGACGACTCACAACTCTCAACAAAACAAGAATAACTACAATGGCAAAAGAAATTGCTGGACAACTTAAGCTCCAAATCAAAGGTGGTGCTGCAAATCCTAGCCCTCCCGTAGGTCCCGCCCTCGGTTCTAAGGGTATCAATATCATGGATTTCTGCAAGCAGTTCAACGCCCGCACGCAGGAGAAGGCCGGTAAGGTGCTGCCCGTTGTGATCACGTATTACAACGACAAGTCTTTCACCTTCATCGTTAAGACTCCTCCCGTTGCAGTTCAGCTGCTGGAAGCTGCCAAGATCAAGAGCGGTTCGGCCCAGCCTAACCGTAACAAGGTGGCAGAACTCACTTGGGATCAAGTGAAGACCATCGCAGAAGATAAAATGCCCGACCTCAACTGCTTCACGGTAGAGAGCGCAATGCGCCTCGTTGCCGGAACGGCTCGCAGTATGGGTATCACCATTAAGGGAGACTTCCCTGCTTAATAGTAACACTTTCAATTTTTGAACAATGAGTAAACTTACGAAGAATCAAAAGTTGGTAGCCGGAAAGATTGAAGCAGGTAAGGCTTATTCTCTTGCAGAAGCTTGCGCGCTGGTGAAAGAAGTCACCACGACCAAGTTCGACGCTTCTTTCGACATCGACGTACGTCTCGGTGTTGACCCCCGTAAGGCCAACCAGATGGTACGCGGTGTTGTAGCCCTTCCCCACGGAACCGGTAAGGTAGTGCGTGTGCTCTGCCTCTGCACCCCCGACCAGGAAGCTGCCGCGAAGGAAGCCGGAGCCGACTATGTAGGTCTCGACGAATATATCGACAAAATCAAGGGCGGTTGGACCGACATCGATGTGATCATCACGATGCCTGCCATCATGGGTAAGATCGGTGCGCTCGGACGCGTACTCGGCCCCCGTGGTCTCATGCCTAACCCCAAGAGCGGTACGGTGACGATGGACGTTGCCAAGGCCATTCGCGAAGTGAAATCGGGTAAGATCGACTTCAAGGTCGACAAGGCCGGTATCGTACACGCCTCCATCGGTAAGGTGTCTTTCGACGCTGAAAAGATGGCCGGCAATGCCCGCGAGTTCCTCAGCGCAATCATCAAGCTGAAGCCTGCTGCTGCCAAGGGTACCTATATCAAGAGTATTTATCTTTCTTCCACAATGAGCAAGGGTGTCAAAGTTGATCCCAAAGCCATCGAAGAAGCTGCAAAATAACAGATTATCATCATGAGAAAGGAAGATAAAGCCCTCATCATCGAACGACTCGGTGAACAACTGAAAGAATACGCACACTTCTACCTCGTAGATGTGACCGGTCTGAATGCTGGCAAGACGAGCGATCTTCGTCGTCAGTGCTTCAAGAGCGGTATCAAGATGGTAGTGGTGAAGAACACGCTCCTCGAGAAGGCTTTCGAAGCTGCTGAGAACGATTTCAGCGCTTTCGGTGATGTGCTGAAAGGCACGACGGCCGTTCTCTTCTGCGATGTGGCTAACGCTCCCGCGAAGCTGATCAAGGAAGCCGGTAAGGAAACGGGAATCCCCGCTTTGAAGGCAGCCTATGCAGAAGAAGGCGTGTATGTGGGTGCTGAGCACCTCGAGACACTTTGCGCAATCAAGAGCAAGGCAGAAGTTCTCGCAGACGTTGTGGCATTGCTGCAAAGCCCCGCGAAGAATGTTATCTCTGCACTCTCCAGCGCAGGTCAAACCATTCACGGCGTACTCAAAACGCTCGGCGAACGTCCCGAGTAATCCTTGCCTGTCGCTCAGCGCGACAGACAACTTACCAAGCCCTCCGGGGCAACCCCTCCAAGCATTCAATAAACAAATAAATAACTACTACAATGGCAGACATCAAAGCAATTGCAGAAGAACTGGTAAATCTTACTGTAAAAGAAGTAAACGAACTCGCAACCATCCTCAAGGAAGAATACGGCATCGAACCCGCAGCTGCAGCTGTGGCAGTAGCCGGTCCCGCAGCCGGCGGTGCAGCCGCTGCTGAAGAGAAGACTTCCTTCGACGTTGTCCTCAAGAGCGCAGGCGCAGCAAAGCTTCAGGTCGTTAAGGCTGTGAAGGAAGCTTGCGGTCTCGGCCTCAAGGAAGCCAAGGAAATCGTTGACGGCGCTCCCGCAAAGGTGAAGGAAGGCGTAGGCAAGGAAGAAGCTGAAGCCCTCAAGAAGGCCCTCGAAGAAGCCGGTGCTGAAGTAGAGCTCGCTTAATTCGACTCCCATTCTCCCCACTTCGGTGGGGTACGGTTAAGAATCCTCTGGTAGAGGGTTCTTAACCTTTTTGCGTCTATGTGCGAAGAAACGCCGCTCGGCGCTTCTTCGCGCGGCCGCGCAGAAGAACGGTTCGGCGCGATTGGGTTCGCTCCGAGTCACTTTCTATAAAATCAATTCGTATAAACGATTTTCGAATGTCCCAAGTAATTAACAATCGAGTCAATTTCGCTTCGGTACACAACCCGATGCCTTATCCTGACTTCCTTGACGTGCAGTTGAAATCCTTCCGGGAATTTCTCCAACTGGACACTCCCTATGAGTTGCGTAAGAACGATGGTCTCTTCAAAGTCTTTGCGGAGAACTTCCCCATCGCCGACACGCGCAACAACTTCGTGCTCGAATTCCTCGACTACTACATCGAAGCTCCCCGTTACAGCATCGATGAGTGTCTGGAGCGCGGACTGACTTACAGTGTCCCCTTGCGTGCCAAGTTGAAACTCTTCTGCACCGACCCCGATCACGAAGAATTTGAAACGTCGGAGCAGAGTGTATTCTTGGGCATGATTCCTTATATGACCGACAACGGCACATTTGTGATCAATGGTGCCGAACGTGTGGTTGTTTCTCAGTTGCACCGCTCCCCCGGTGTGTTCTTCGGATCGAGTGTTCACGCCAACGGTTCGCAGCTCTACAGCGCGCGCATCATTCCGTTCAAAGGTAGCTGGATCGAATTCGCCACGGACATCAATAGTGTCATGTACGCTTACATCGATCGTAAGAAGAAGTTGCCCGTCACCACCTTGCTCCGTGCCATCGGTTACGAAAGCGATAAGGATATTCTCCAGCTTTTCGGTCTGGCCGAAGAAGTGAAGGTCAACAAGACCAACCTCAAAAAGGCCATCGGTCGCAAATTGGCCGGTCGCGTCACCAAATCGCGTACGGAAGACTTCGTCGACGAGGCAACGGGTGAAGTGACCTCGATCGAACGCAGCGAGATTCTCTTCGAACGTGAAACTGTTCTCGACGAAGACAACATCCTCGAGATCATCGAGAGCGGCGCTCCCACCATTCTCCTCCACCACGAGGAAAGTGGCAACACCGACTATTCGATCATCTTCAACACCTTCAACAAAGACCGCACGAACTCCGAGCGTGAAGCGGTGATCGAGATCTATCGTCAGTTGCGTAACGCAGAACCCGCCGATGATGCGAGTGCACGCGAAGTCATCAACAACCTCTTCTTCTCCGACAAGCGTTATGACCTCGGTGAAGTGGGTCGTTATCGTATCAACAAGAAACTCGGGCTCGATACCTCGTTCGATGTGCGCGTACTCACGCGCGAAGACATCATCGCGATCATCAAATACCTCATTGAACTGATCAACTCGAAAGCGTCGGTCGATGATATCGACCACCTTTCGAATCGCCGTGTGCGCACGGTCGGTGAACAACTCTCCAACCAGTTCTCGATCGGTTTGGCACGTATGAGCCGCACTATTCGTGAACGCATGAATGTGCGCGACAACGAAGTGTTCACGCCGACCGACCTGATCAACGCGAAGACCATTTCGAGTGTGATCAACTCGTTCTTCGGTACGAATGCACTTTCGCAGTTCATGGACCAGACCAACCCGCTGGCTGAAGTCACGCACAAGCGTCGTCTCTCTGCCCTCGGTCCCGGAGGTCTTTCGCGCGAACGCGCCGGTTTCGAAGTGCGCGACGTGCACTACACCCACTATGGTCGCCTCTGCCCGATCGAAAGCCCTGAAGGACCGAACATTGGTCTGATCTCCTCGCTCTGCGTCTATGCTAAGATCAACGATCTCGGATTCATCGAGACGCCTTACCGTTTGGTACAAAACAGCGGAGAGAAAGACGAAGAAGGTCACGACATCTACAAAGCCAACCTCAACAATGACGAGGTCGTCTACCTCAGCGCCGAAGAAGAAGAAGGCAAAATCATTGGTCAAGGTAATGCTCCGCTTCGTCCCGACGGAACGTTCATTCGCAAGAACGTAAAGAGCCGTCAGGACGCAGATTACCCCGTGGTGGCTCCCTCCGAAGTCGAACTCATGGACGTGGCACCGCAGCAGATCGCCTCGATCGCCGCAGCGCTCATTCCCTTCCTCGAACACGACGATGCCCACCGTGCACTCATGGGATCTAACATGATGCGCCAGGCCGTGCCCCTCATTCATTCCGAGTCTCCTATCGTCGGAACCGGTATTGAGAAGCAGGTCTGCGAAAACAGCCGCACGATGATCACGGCTGAACGCGACGGCGTCATCGACTTTGTCGACGCCACGAAGATCGTGATCACCTACGATCGCACCGCCGATGAAGAATTCTGCGCCTTCGATTCTTCGACCGTCACATACGACATCCCCAAGTTCCGCCGTACGAACCAAAACATGACGATCGACCTGCGTCCCATCTGCGAAAAAGGACAGCGCGTCAAAGCAGGCGACATCCTCACCGAAGGTTATGCCACCGAAGACGGCGAACTCGCACTTGGTCGCAACCTCCTCGTTGCCTATATGCCGTGGAAGGGCTACAACTACGAGGACGCCATCGTGCTCAACGAACGCATGGTGCGCGAAGACATCCTCACCTCGGTACACGTCGACGAATATTCGCTCGAAGTGCGCGAGACCAAACGCGGCATGGAAGTCCTGACCAACGACATCCCGAACGTATCGGAAGAAGCCACGAAAGACCTCGACGAAAACGGTATCGTGCGCGTCGGCGCCCGCATCGTGCCCGGCGACATCCTCATCGGTAAGATCACTCCGAAGGGCGAAAGCGATCCCACGCCGGAAGAAAAGCTCTTGCGCGCCATCTTCGGTGACAAAGCCGGTGACGTGAAAGACGCCTCCCTCAAGGCTAACCCCTCGCTGGCCGGTGTGGTCATCAACAAGCGCCTCTTCAGCCGCGTCCACAAAGCATCGCGTGCAGAAAGCAGCCGACAAGGTCAAACTCCAAAAGATCGAAGACGATTTCGAGAAGGAAGCCAACAACCTCCTCAACATCGCCGTCGAAAAGCTCGTTGCCCTCACCAAAGGCCACACCTGCCAAGGCGTCAAGGACAACATGGGCGCGGAAGTCATCGCCAAGGGCGCCATCATTTCCGAGTCGCTCCTCAAAACCCTCGACTTCACCTCCGTCGAACTCGACAACTGGACCGGTGACGCGCGCATCGACCACATGATCCGCGATTTGGTCATCAACTATCTCCACAAATACAACGAGATGGACGCCGTGCGCAGCCGCAAAAAGTACGCCATCAACATCGGCGACGAACTCCCCAGCGGTATCATCCAGATGGCGAAAGTCTACATCGCCAAAAAGCGCAAGATCGGTGTCGGCGATAAAATGGCAGGTCGTCACGGTAACAAAGGTATCGTGTCCAAGATCGTACGTCAGGAAGACATGCCCTTCTTGGCCGACGGTACCCCTGTCGACATCGTCCTCAACCCCCTCGGTGTGCCTTCGCGTATGAACATCGGTCAGGTGTTCGAAGCCGTCCTCGGTTACGCCGGTAAGAAGCTCGGCGTCAAGTTCGCCACCCCCATCTTCGACGGTGCCCACCTCGAAGATCTCTGCGAGTGGACCGACAAAGCCGGACTTCCCCGCTACTGCGCCACCCAGCTCTACGACGGTGCCACGGGCGAACGCTTCGACCAAAAAGCCACTGTCGGTGTGACCTACATGCTCAAACTCGGTCACATGGTCGAAGACAAAATGCACGCCCGTTCCATCGGACCCTACTCGCTCATCACGCAACAGCCCCTCGGCGGTAAAGCCCAGTTCGGTGGTCAGCGTTTCGGAGAGATGGAGGTCTGGGCCATCGAAGCCTTCGGTGCAAGCCACGTCCTCCAAGAAATCCTCACCATCAAGTCCGACGATGTCACCGGTCGTTCCAAAGCTTACGAAGCCATTGTCAAAGGCGATCCCATGCCCACCCCCGGCATCCCCGAATCGCTCAATGTCCTCCTTCACGAGCTCCGCGGTCTCGGTCTCAGCATCACCCTCGACTAATCGCGAATCTTTCTCATACACAATATACATAGGTTATGGCTTTCAAATCAGACAGAAAGATAAAAACCAACTTCACGAAGATCACCATCGGACTGGCCTCTCCCGAAGAGATTCAGGCCAACTCCCACGGCGAAGTGTTGAAGCCCGAAACCATCAACTACCGAACCTACAAGCCCGAGCGCGACGGCTTGTTCTGCGAACGCATCTTCGGTCCCACCAAGGACTACGAGTGCCATTGCGGCAAGTACAAGCGCATTCGCTATAAAGGCATCGTCTGCGACCGTTGCGGGGTGGAAGTGACCGAAAAGAAAGTGCGTCGCGAACGCGCCGGACACATCCAGCTCGTCGTACCCGTCGCACACATCTGGTATTTCCGTTCCCTGCCCAACAAGATGGGCTACCTTCTTGGCATCCCCACCAAGAAGCTCGACATGATCATCTACTATGAGCGCTATGTCGTCGTACAACCCGGTGCCCTCTCCGACGAGTTCGCCGTCAACGACCTGCTCACCGAAGACGAATACCTCGACGCCCTCCACAAGCTCCCCACCGAGAACCAGTATCTCGAAGACTCCGATCCCAACAAGTTCATCGCCAAGATGGGCGCCGAGGCCATCCTCGAACTCCTGCGCCGCATCGACCTCGACAGCCTCTCCTACGAACTGCGCGACCGCGCCAACAGCGACGGTTCCGTAGCCCGCAAGAGCGAAGCCCTCAAGCGCCTCCAAGTCGTCGAATCGTTCCGCGCATCCAAAGATCGCAACAAACCCGAGTGGATGATCATGAAGGTCATCCCCGTCACCCCACCCGAACTCCGCCCCCTCGTTCCCCTCGACGGCGGACGTTTCGCCACCTCCGACCTCAACGACCTCTATCGTCGCGTCCTCATCCGCAACAACCGTCTCAAGCGTCTTATCGAGATCAAAGCCCCCGACGTCATCCTGCGCAATGAGAAACGCATGCTCCAGGAAGCCGTCGACAGCCTTTTCGACAACAGCCGCAAGAGCAGCGCCGTCAAGAGCGAAAGCAACCGTCCCCTCAAGTCCCTCTCCGATTCCCTCAAGGGTAAGCAAGGTCGTTTTCGCCAGAACCTCCTCGGTAAGCGCGTCGACTATTCCGGTCGTTCCGTCATCGTCGTAGGTCCCGAACTCAAGATGGGCGAATGCGGTCTCCCCAAACTCATGGCCGCCGAGCTCTACAAGCCCTTCATCATCCGCAAGCTCATCGAGCGCGGCATCGTCAAGACCGTCAAGAGCGCCAAGAAAATTGTCGACCGTCGTGAGCCCGTCATCTTCGACATCCTCGAACTCGTGATGAAAGGCCACCCCGTGTTCCTCAACCGTGCCCCGTCGCTCCACCGTCTTTCCATCCAGGCCTTCCAGCCCAAGCTCATTGAGGGCAAAGCCATCCAGCTCCACCCCCTCGCCTGCACCGCCTTCAACGCCGACTTCGACGGCGACCAAATGGCCGTCCACCTTCCCCTCTCCAACGAGGCCATTCTCGAGTCGCAGATGTTGATGCTCCAGAGCCACAACATCCTCAACCCCGCCAACGGCGCCCCCATCACCGTCCCCTCGCAGGATATGGTGCTCGGTCTCTACTACATCACCAAGCTCCGCCCCGGCGCCAAGGGAACCGGCCTTACCTTCTACGGACCCGAGGAAGCCATCATCGCCTACAATGAGAAGCGGGTCGACATGCACGCCCCCGTCAAGGTACTCGTCGACGACCTCAACGAAAACGGACTTCCCATTCGTCACCTCGTCGAAACCTCCGTCGGTCGCGTCATCGTCAACGAAGTCATCCCCGGCGAAGTTGGGTTCATCAACACCATCATCTCCAAGAAGTCCCTCCGCGACATCATCACCCGCGTCATCAAAGCCGTAGGTATGTCGCGCGCCTGCGAATTCCTCGATGGCATCAAGAACCTCGGCTACCTCAAGGCCTACGAAGGCGGACTCTCGTTCAACCTCGACGACATCATCATCCCCGCCGAGAAAGCCGATATCGTCAAGGCCGGTAACGAGCGCGTCGAACAGATCATGGGCGACTACGGTATGGGTTTCATCACCGACAACGAGCGCTACAACCAAGTCATCGACACCTGGACCAAAGTCAACAGCGACATCAAGTCCACCCTCATGAAGCAAATGACCGAAGCCGACCAAGGTTTCAACGCCGTCTTCATGATGCTCGACTCCGGAGCCCGTGGTAGCGCCGACCAGATCGCACAGCTCGCCGGCATGCGTGGTCTGATGGCCAAACCCCAGAAGGCCGGTGCCGACACCCGCTCCACCATCGAGAACCCCATCCTCTCCAACTTTAAGGAAGGCATGTCCGTGCTCGAGTACTTCATCTCTACCCACGGTGCCCGTAAGGGTCTGGCCGACACCGCCTTGAAGACCGCCGACGCCGGATACCTCACCCGCCGTCTTGTCGACGTCTCCCACGACGTCATCATCAACGAAGAAGACTGCGGCACCCTCCGCGGCCTCGTCTGCACCGCCCTCAAAAACGGCGATGAGATTGTCAGCTCCCTCTCCGAGCGCATCCTCGGTCGCGTCTCCGTCCACGACATCGCCCACCCCGAAGACGGCCACATCCTCGTCCACTCCGGCGAAGAGATCACCGAGCCCATCGCCACCGCCATCGAGAACGCCGGCATCGAGGAAGTCGAAATTCGCTCCGTCCTCACCTGCGAATCCAAGCACGGCGTCTGCATGAAGTGCTACGGCCGCAACCTCGCCACCTCCAAGATGGTGCAAAAGGGTGAAGCCGTCGGCGTCATCGCCGCCCAGTCCATCGGTGAACCCGGTACGCAGCTCACCCTCCGTACCTTCCACGCCGGTGGTATCGCCGGTGGTGCAGCCGCCAACGCCACCATCGTCGCCAAAAACGACTGCCGCGTAGAGTTCGACGAACTCCGCACCGTCGACGTCGTCGGCGAAGACGGCACCCCCGGCAAGGTGGTCGTTTCCCGTCTTGCCGAAGTGCGCTTCATCAACGAAAACACCGGCATCGTCCTCTCCACGCAAAACGTCCCCTACGGCTCGCAACTCTTCGTCAGCGAAGGCGAGAGCCTCACCAAGGGCACCCTCGTGGCCAAGTGGGACCCCTTCAATGCCGTCATCGTCACCGAAGTCGGCGGTCGCATCATCTTCGAAGACGTCAAGGAAGGTAGCACCTACCGCGTCGAAGAAGACGAAGCCACCGGTCTCCGCGAGCGCATCATCATCGAGTCCAAGGAACGTGGCGTGGTGCCCAGTGCACACATCGTCAACGAAAACGGCGACACCCTCCGCACCTACAACTTCCCCATCAACGGCCACCTCGTCGTCGAAGACAAGCAGGTGCTCAAGGCGGGTGACATCATCGTCAAGATCCCCCGCGTGGTCGGCTCCGCCGGCGACATCACCGGTGGTCTGCCCCGTGTCACCGAGCTCTTCGAAGCCCGCAACCCCTCCAATCCCGCAGTCGTTTCCGAAATCGACGGTGAGATCTCCATGGGCGCCATCAAGCGAGGCAACCGCGAAGTCATCGTCACCTCCAAGCTCGGCGAAATCAAAAAGTATCTGGTGCCCCTCTCCAAGCAGATCCTCGTGCAGGAAAACGACTTCGTGCGCGCCGGCACTCCGCTCTCCGACGGTAGCATCACTCCCGGCGACATCCTCGCCATCCAAGGTCCCACCGCCGTGCAGGAATACATCGTCAACGAGGTCCAAGACGTCTACCGCCTCCAGGGTGTGAAGATCAACGACAAGCACTTCGAAGTCATCGTCCGCCAGATGATGCGCAAAGTGCAGATCAACGAGCCCGGCGACACCCGTTTCCTCGAGCAGCAAATCGTCGACAAAAACGATTTCGCCGAAGAAAACGATCGCATCTGGGGCAAGAAAGTCGTGGTCGACGCCGGCGACAGCGAAACCATGAAGAAGGGCATGATCGTCACCGCCCGCAAGCTCCGCGACGAAATCTCGCAGCTCAAGCGCCGTGACCTCCGTCCCGTTGTGGTGCGCGACGCCGTCCCCGCCACCTCCACCCAGATCCTCCAGGGCATCACCCGCGCCGCCCTGCAAACCAAGTCGTTCATGTCTGCCGCCTCCTTCCAGGAAACCACCAAGGTGCTCAACGAAGCCGCCATCTCCGGCAAGACCGACTACCTCGAAGGCATGAAGGAGAACGTCATCTGCGGACACCTCATCCCCGCAGGTACCGGTCTCCGCGAGTTCAACCGCATCGTGGTCGGCGACAAAGACGACTACAGCGGCGAACCCGAAGAACGCGAAAACGCATAATTCCCTTCGCTGGGCGCACCCCGTGTGCTCGACCCACCGCGAAAGTACGACCACACCGCCACGCCTCACCGCGTGGCGGTGTTGCGTTTTGGGGCTACACCGAAAGTCAATTTGCCCCTTTCGTCCCCTATCCATTTTCTTTCAATGTTGACACAATGGTAAACTATTTTTCCTCCCACGTGAAAAAAGCTGCATTTATTTTTGGTCGGAGTAAAAAGTGGTCGTACTTTTGCAAACGAGGAGAGAAAGGTTTACATCTCCGTTCAGTTCTGTCTATCTACTTAAAAACTTACATATGAACAAAAAGTTACTCGCACTTCTTTTCGCCGTGCCCGGCTTTAGCCTTGCGCAGACGGCGTTCGAGAAGTACAAAGTGTTAAGCCAGTATGCACCAAACTTGGAGCAAGTGGCCGTTGATTCGAAGGACGTTACCGGTCACGACGTGGCATTGACCATTACCCGTAACCGTGGATGGTATGCCGATGCAAAAGATGCACTGGTCGGTGTAGGACGAGATAATTCTCGCCAATTCCGTCTTGTCAAAACGGATAAAGCAAACGTCTACAAGTTGTATAGCGTAAAGAAGGGGAAGTTTGTTGCTTATACTGATGCCGGCCAAGGCGATCAGAAAACGAAGTTTGTGGATAGCGACACCGATCCCAAAACAGATTGGCTGATCGTTCCTAACATTGGTGAAAATGGTGCGACCAACAATTTCGACATTTTCCCGGGATCGGTATCCTCTCCCAAGAACGATACTCCGGCTTGGAATGCCTTTGGTGGTGCCAACGAAGGTGCTCGCATCGGCTTTTGGTCTGCGAATGACGGCGGTTCGTGCTGGAGTGTTGAGATCGATGAATATGTAGCACAGGAACTCAAGTTTTTTAGCAGCTACAATGCAAACAATGAGTCGTATTTCATGACGATTCGTGATAAATTTGTACACAAAGATGGAGAACAGTTCAGCGCTGATGATAAACTTCAATTTGGGAAAAAAGAGTACCTCTTCCAATTGGTAGGTACTCCCAATAGTTTCCAAATATATAATGTGGCAACCGGCAAGCCGATCGGAACAGACCCCAGCAAACGTCCTGACAAAAATAACTACCGGACAGATCAAGTGAGCACTTTCTCTGCTAAAAGTTGGGGCGGTCGCGTTTTTGTAAAGGAAAATCGTGAGTCCAATCTCTATCTCAACTTCCGCGACGGCTTCCTTTCCACTTGGAATTCTGCATCGGCTTGGAATGATCATGATGCAGGTTCTCAGATCCTTTTCACAACTGAAGATGGCATCTTGGCAGAAGCCGCCAAAAAACTGGCCGAAGAGATCAAGGCTACGTATACGGACGATAAGTTCGGTACAGGGCTAAATCAATATCCGGAGTCCGAAAAGAAGACCGTTACTGATGTCATTGAGGATTTGAAAGAGGCACAAAATCTCGAGAATAAGGATATTGCAAAGAAAAAGAGTCTGTATTATAGTGCAACGCCCATCCTTGGTATGCTTCAGTTTAATATGCCCAAAACGGCGATTTGCTCTATCTCTCTTTTGCACGCGATTCTAAAGTGAAGTATCTTACTTCTTCTTTGCACGAGGCTTCGGAGAAAGGATGGGATACGTATGGATCCTTGGGAGGACACCTCACAGGAAAGGCTGAAAAAGGCTATGACGCCCTTTTCTATGTGAAATTGAACGCTCAAGGTGAGGCAACGCTTGTTTCTGTCGCTACCGGCCGCCGTGTGGCTTGGGGTAAGCGTGACGATAACAAAAACTATCCCACGATTGCGAATCAAAACGGAGAGGGAGCTGCTTTCACCATTACTTCTCGTGATGGTAAATATGTTTTTGAACAAGGAGGCCGTTTCTTGGCTTGCGACGCCAATGGTAACTATGCAGAAGCTTACAGCAAATACAATTCAACCTTTACCACTGTTCGCCTCGAACGCGTGACGACTTTGCCCTTTACGATCGGTCCTTCCGGTTTCTCTTCGTTCTGGAGTCCCGTTGAATACACCTTGCCTGAGGGCGTGATGGCTTCCCGTTTAGAAGTGGTAGACGGTAAAGTGAAGCTTTCTCCCGTTGAAGGTAACGTGCCCAAAAACACTGCCGTCCTTCTCAAGGGTGAACCCAATGCGACTGTCCAACTGACCCTCGTGCCCAATGGCACCACTGCGCCGCTCACCGGCAATCTCCTGACGGGTGGAGCAGAGCCTACGGCACTTACTACTCCCGTTTATGCTCTCAAGAAGAGCGCGCCCAGCTTCATCAAGGTAAGTGACTATATGCCTGCCTTCAAAGCCTACTTCACGGCTACCGAAAACCAAGTGCGCGAATTGCTCGACCGCGGTCTCACCGGCGTCGTTAGCGTTGCCACCGAGGCAGAAGACGCTCCCGTCTACGATTTGAGTGGTCGTCGTGTACAACAGACCACCAAAGGTGGTGTTTACGTGACCAACGGAAAGAAATTCATCGCAAAATAAACTGAATTGACCATGAAATTGCAGTATATCAAACCTAGCCTCACCACGGTCGAAGTGGAAATGCACGAACGTCTGCTTTATGGCAGCCCCCTCGACGGTTCTTCACTCGGAGATTTTTCACCTGGCTTAGGTGATGAAACCGGCACGATGGAACAGTTCATCAACCCCATCTGGGGTGATGATCCATCGGCAGACGAAGGTGACGTCCTCTCACCTTGGTAAGCGCAAAAAAATCCCCCTCACACACCGCGTGAGGAGCGAATCCACACCTTTAAGATCAGCGACGTGTCTATTTTGGACGCGTCGCTGATTCTTTTTGATCGAGAGGATGTGGGGTATGCACGATGGTAGATCCGACGGGAGAGCGGAAATAAAGCGGTGCTATGCGGGTTTGGGCGAGCGTCGGCGCATTGCAGAACGAGAGGGGCAAGCTCTTCTTCGCTCCTTTCGCGCGGAGCAGCGCAACGCCGTGCCGCTTGTTTCGTGTCCACCGCGACCGCGTCGGCAGCTCCCTCCCGTTCTTCCGCCGTGCGCGCATCCTTACCCGCCGTGCGCCGCGTGGTACTCTTGCGCGCGTGAGCATACGCGCGCGTTACGCGCGCACGTCAGGCACTTTTCGTTTTTTTCCTTCACCTCTTCACTCCTATGCCGTAAATCGCTGTACGATAGTCGATTCGGGGTGAAGGTTTTCCCGAAAATGCTTCACAGCGGTGAAGCGTCGGCCCCGCACCCTTTTTCTGACTGCAATCGGCCGCCCAACGACCGCCCCACCCGAACTCGCCCGGGGGGGTGAGAACCACGAAAAGCCCCCTGCAAAATGCCGAAAAGCGGGGGCAACTGCATCATAGTCCCCGACCGCGGCGGTGAAGACCTGGGTGAAGGGCTTTTTCGCAAACCCTTCACCCCTTACGGTTTGAGCATCAGTGTGCTTACGCATGGAGGGTGAAGCGGTGAAGGGAAAAAACGAAAAACAGTGGAAGCGCGTATGTCCGCCCGCGCGCGAGAACCCCTTCACCGCTCCCGCTCCTCACCGCCGCCGGCTGCCGCCTTCCGTCACCGCGCGAGCCTCGATCTGAAAAAACACGCGCCGCCACCCATTCGCCGAAAACGAGACAAACGACTGCGCGCTGCGGGCGGCAGTCAGACATTTGCCACGATTCGTCTTCCGGAAAACGACAAAATGTGCGCGGTCGCCACACGATGAATATCCGTGTTTTTATGAAGTGCACATTGCAAAATGAAGATTTTTCGGCAAAACGTTTGCTTGCTCCGAGAAAGTGACTATATTTGCAGCGTAAAGAAGCAACTGCAAAGTGCAGTGGGCAAAAATCAGGGATAAATATCAATTCTAATTCCTATACGCATGAGAAACGTTTACAAATCGCTAATGGTGGTCAGTGCCGGTTTCCTGCTCGGAGCGGGAGTCGTGTGGGCAGATGGTCGCTACTGGACGTACGATGCCTCTGCCGGCGCCACCGCGCCCGAGAATGTACAGGCCGGACAACCGTATTTCCTGCAAACCGGACGCTCTGAAGCCTCCGGCTCCGCATGGTTCCTTTGGGGCGACCGCTTCAAAAACACCTCCAGCCTCACTTCCGATTTCGTCTACTACTTCGAGGAAGTGCCCGGCGTGACGGCGAAAAACGGCGCCAAAGTTTATTACATCAAACGGCAAAACGGCGATTACCTCGCCCAGCCCGGCAATGCGCAGATCTACACCCCTTCGGTGGAACGCGCTTGGAAAGTGGTGGTGCACACCGCCGTTAACCGCGATCCGGAGTACGCCTACAGCCATCCCAACGCCGAAGGTGAAGCACCCACGCAATACAAGGGCATGGATGCCTACATCAACGAGGCGAAGGACAACAATAACTTCGCCGATCTGGATCTGGCAGCCGCTTCCTACCTGAACCTCAACAATGGCTTGACCATCACTTCGGTAGAAGCCAATCAGCCCGACGAACCCACCAGCCCCTTCATGGCGCTGCTCAACTATCCCGGCGACAACACCGCCTCTTATGTTTCGCTCGGCACCGACTACAGCCGCAACGTTTGGCTCGTCTATCCCGCCACGAAGCAGAGTGCCATCGAGGCCCTCAAGAGCGTGATGCAGGAAACCACCGGCGGACAAACCCTCGACGAGAAAATCAAGAACTATCCGCTCGGCAACGGTGTGGCACAGTATTCCAAGGAGAAGCACGACAAGCTCGTGGCACTCTGGGACAAGGCCAAGGCCTATGCCGACGGCACAGCGACCGGCACCGATGCCGAAATCGAAGCGGTGGCCGAAGCCATCCTCCCCGCTTACCAGGATTTCGTTTCCACGCCCAACCCGCTCGTTCCCGGCTACTACATCATGACGAGCTGGCGTGCCGAAACCGGCTCCGGCTACGACGGCGGTGCACTCTATGACCGCTCGGCCGTGGATCCCGGCGATCGCACCCTCCGCTGGACCCTCAGAGAAAACGACGGCGTCGACTACCGTGAGGCCGACACCCTCTCTTACAACACCTGCAAAATGGTGTGGGAAGTGGTGGCAGCCAAGGAAAAAGGCCTGTTCTATTTCCGCAACTTCGAGACCGGCAATTACATCGGTACGGCTTCGCAGCTCTACCAGTCGATCTCGGTGACCGAAAACCCCGTCAATACTTACAACATTCAGGCGAACCCGAAGATCCCCGGATTCTTCTCCTTCTATTCGCCCGACCTGCCCAAATCCTCGGCTGAATACTCCGGTATCCACACCGAGCGCGCGTTGACCAACGTGGTGCCCTGGGACTGGACCTCCGACGGTTCGTCGTGGCACGTGCGCACCATCAGCGACAGTGAAATCGCCCAGTTGCGCCAACTCATGGAGCAGCCCCGCCGCAACGCCAAACTCCAGCGACTCGTCGACCAAGCGCAGAATGCACTCGATGCCGGCTATCGCTATATGGCAGTCGACGCTTCGGGCAACAAGATCGAATCTGCAACCTCCGGCACGGTGGAAGCTGTGGACGGACTCGTGCATACGGCCGACAAGCTCGCTTGCCCGATGGCTGACCCTCAAGAAGGTACGGGAGCTGACCACGAACTCGCAGTCTTGCTCGACAACAATACTTCGACCTACTTCCACACCTCGTGGCACGGTGGCAACGATGCTTGGCTGAAGAACCACTATCTCCAGTTCTCGCTCGACGACGCCCAAGACGAACTCCTCCTCAAGTGGGTGAAGCGTCTCAACGGCCAATCGGCCCTCAGCAACGGCGCGCCCGTTCGCGTGGCCTTCTGGGGTACGAACGATGCAGCGAAGCTCGATGTGACCAAGACCACTTCGACCAAGGAAGACGGCACGGAAGTTGTGGACTACGACGCTTGGAAGAAACGGCTGGGATTCGCTGACCGTCAGCACCTTCACCTATCCGTATGCCCTCCAGGTCAATGCCGACACGAAGATCAACAATGCTGTAGGTACTGCTCACTTCAAGGCGCCCCAGCCTTACAAGTACTACCGCATGGAAGTGCTGACCAACGGTGGCAACAACGCGATGAACAGCGGCAACAAGTTCTTCTACGGTTCTGAATTCCGCGTCTACAAAGGCGCTTTCGACCAGGTGGCTTCGCCCATCGCTTCTGTTCCCGCAGCCGACGTGACGGCGCTTGCCGATGCCATCAAGAAGGCCCGTGCCGAAGTGAAGGCTGAAAAGGCAACCGATGCCACGACCGACGCTTTGCAGAAGGTCTACGAAAAGTTCTTGGCCAACTATCCCGATCCCGCCCGTGTGACGGAGCTGATCGCGAAGGCACAGGAAATCGCCACCACCGCCGAGGAAGCCACGGGCGACAACGCCGGACGTCTCGGTTACTACAAGGCCGGTGCCAAAGCTGCGCTGAAGGCGGCTGCCGATGCCGTGAGCCAGAAACTCGCAGGTATCCAGGCCACGCGCCAACCCAACATCGCCGAGGTGAACGAAATGGTGGCACAGATGCAAGCTGCGCTCACCGATATGGACAACGCCCTCCTTGCTCCGACCGACGGTGTCTACATGATCCAGAGTGAGTCGTCTAACAAGAGCAACAACGGCAAGGTGATTGCTGCTAAGGGCTCTTCGCGTGACAGCTATTGGACCATCCACTTCGAAGGTACCGAACCCGCTGATCCCAATGTGGTCGGTGCAGATGCGGCCTACAAAGAAACGGCCAACCGCAAGTCGCACCTCGAATACTACTGGAAGGTGGAGAAAGTGAACGGTGGCTACACCTTCAAGAACCTCTACACCGGTCTCTACCTGGAACGCGACACCACGAAGAACGGCGCTGCAATGCGCCAGAGCGAAAAACCGAGCACCATTGCTATCGAATATGCTAAGGTGCCGGGTGCTTTCAACCTCGTAGTGGGCAACGGCAAAACGACCAATCGTTATGTCAACGCACAACCCGATGCGAAGTCGATGAGTCCTTACATCGTAACCTGGAACGTGGCGAAGGGTGCCGACAACTCGGCCTTCTCGTTCAAGGCTGTTGACGAAAACGAACTCAACGACGTGCTCGCCGACGGTGTCGTTTATGAACTCCAGAGCAAGACGGGATTCCAGATCGTTACCCTGCCGTTTGCCATCAAGGTGCAGGCCAACGACGGATTCTACCACGTGATCGGTCAGAACGCCGCTACGAAGGATGTGGTGCTCAAGAAGGCTGAGGGCGTGATCCCCGCAGGTCAAGCTGTGATCTACAAACCGGCCAATGGCAACACCGACGACTTCATCAACGTGACCCCCGTGGCTACGGACTACAAGCAACTGAACGCCACGTTCACTCCCGCTCAATCTACCGACGGACTGAAGGGTGTGTTCGAAAAGACGGAACTCGCTGTCGAAAACGGTGTGCTCAGTGCCGACCGCACGAAGGTGCTCCTCTCTGAAAAGGGAGACAAGGTGGAAGCCAACACGGGCTACTTCGGTAAGCTCCAACCCACCACCGAAGCCGGCGACCTCGTAATCCCCGCCAACGGTATCGTGACCACGATCGGCGCTGTGCGCTTCGCACCCGCCGCTGCCGGCAACGGCGTCTACACCCTCGGTGGTGTGCGCCTGAAGGCTGCCAAGCAACTCCCCCGCAGGAGTCTACGTGATCAACGGTAAGAAGGTCATCGTCAAATAAGCCCCCATCCGACCCTTGTGGTCGAACAAAAATGAGAGTCCCCGTCCCTCGTTGGACGGGGATTTTTGTTTCAAGACGGTGTCGGCTCCGTGTTTTTTCGTACCTTTGCTCAGTAATGGATATTCTCTTTCGCCTCAGTCGATGCCTTTGGTTCCTCTGTTCGTGGATGCCGCTGCGTGTGCACTACATTTTCTCCGATGTGGTGTTCTTTCCATTGATTTATTATGTGTTGCGCTATCGCCGTGCGTTGGTGCGAAAACAACTGCGCGACAGTTTTCCCGACTATGACGAGCGGCGGCTTCGCCGGATCGAGCGTGACTTCTACCGCTGGTTTTCAGACTATGTGGTGGAGACGCTGAAATTGATGTCGATCTCGGCCGACGAGATGAGACGGCGCATGGAGATGGTGAATCTCACCGACGTGGATCTCGAACTCGAGGCGGAAGGCGCGCCGTATTGTTTCCTCTATTTGGGGCATTTAGGCAACTGGGAATGGATTTCCAGCATTCCGCTGTGGACCAAAGCCGACGAGGTTTGCGGCCAGATCTACCACCCGCTGCACAACCGGGTGATGGATCGCCTGTTTCTCCACATCCGCGGACGCTTTGGGGCGACGAGCATCGCGATGAAAGAGACGTTACGCACGGTGCTCGGTTGGAAACGCGAAGGACGACGAGCCATGATCGGTTTCATTTCCGACCAGTCGCCCAAATGGGAGGCGATGCACCATTGGACACCGTTCCTGCATCACGACACGTTCTTCTTCACCGGCGCCGAAAAGATCGGCCGTGCGGTGGGAGCTCGCTATTTCTACGTCGATGTGACGCGTCCGCGCCGCGGATACTACCGCGCTGAGCTGCGAGAGCTCAAGGTCGATGCAAACAGCGACTCGCCTTATCCAGTGACGGATGCTTTTGCGCAAGCGCTCGAAACCAGCATCCGCCGTGATCCTCATCTTTGGCTCTGGACCCACAACCGCTGGAAACGCACGCGAGAGATGTGGGAGAAAGAAAAGAATAAATCCGGTAGCAATTGAATAAGACCACCTGTGTGATGCCAAAGATTTCTGTGATCACCGTCAATTATAATAACCGAGAAGGGCTCCGCGCGACGCTGCAGTCGACATTGGCTCAAACTTATTCGGACTACGAATACATTGTGATTGACGGTGGGTCTACCGACGGCAGTAAAACACTGCTTGAAGATCAGGCGACCCGTGTTGATCACTGGGTCAGTGAGCCTGATGGCGGAATTTACCCTGCGATGAATAAAGGGATCGCAATCGCCTCGGGTGAGTATTTGCTGTTTATGAATTCGGGCGACACCTTTTATGATGCAGAGGTGTTGGAGCAAGTGGCTCCCGCCTTGGAAAGGCATCGAGATTTCTACACCGGAGGGGTTTGTCTGGACGAGAAAATCAGAAAAGCCCCCACATCGGTTGGTCCTCTTTTCTTTTTCAATCAGTCTTTGCCCCATCAGTCTACTTTCATCCGTGCCGAATTACTGAAATCGCGTCCTTATCGTGAAGATGTTCCGATTGTTGCAGATTGGGAACAGCAGCTCTACGAATTGTTGGTGCGCGATGGCACGTATGAATGTTTGGAGACGGTGATTTGTAATTACGATACCACAGGCATTTCGTCTGTGTGTCTGGCTGAAGGGAAGTTAGACGACTACGTTCTCCCCATGTTGCGCGATCACTTTAGCGAACGAATGATCGCTGCTCATCGCTTCAATGTACACGACGTGAGATTCAAGTTGAGAACGCTCCTCGAACACGTTGATTCGGTGAGAGAAAGAATTCGCTTGTTACGTTATAGTTTGAAATTGTTTTTTACAGCTATCCATAAATGACCTATACACATCGTGAGAAAATCAGTGTCATTACGATCAATTTGAATAACGCTGAAGGACTCAGACGCACGTTGGATTCCGTGTTTCGGCAGTCTACCCATGATTTCGAATTGGTGGTGGTGGACGGGGCTTCCACGGACGGAAGTGTCGAGCTCATTCATACCCATGCGGATCGCATCGATCGTTGGGTCAGTGAACCCGATGGCGGTATTTACAACGCGATGAATAAGGCTGTGGCCATGGCTACCGGAGAATATGTGATCTTTATGAACTCCGGTGACACGTTTTACGAGGACGATGTCCTGGCCCGTGTGATACCGCAATTAAAAGGGAAGACATTTACGTAGGTGATCTTCACCGACCGGGAAAGCGTAAGAAATTCGTCAAAGCTCCGGAGGAGGTCTATTTCCATTACATCATCACCCGTACGCTTTCCCATCAAGCGGCTTTCATTCGCCGCCAACGATTGTTAGATCAACCCTACAACGAGGAAAACAAAATCGTGTCGGACTGGGAATGGTTCTTTCGCGAATTGGTTTTCTCCGACGCAACTTACGAACGCCTCAATTTATGTGTGGCTACTTTCGATCCTTCGGGGATTTCTTCCTTGAAGGAGATGGAAAGTGTGCGATTGGAGGAAATGGAACGTGTGCGCGAAAAATTGATCCCCCCCAGATTGCGCAAAGCGCTGATCGGCAATACACGCTATGAGCGGAAAATCATGTACGGCATGCAACAGTCCTCTGTTTTACGCCGCGATATGATCATGTTGCGCAATATGTTGAAGTTGCTGCTTCATGATTTGTGGCATGGCCTGTGCCGACGGTAGAAAAAGTAGCTCTGTTCAAAAGCAAACCGCGGTGATGGCTCCATTCGCAAGGTTTGCTCATGGTTGTGCAGATGGATTTTTCCAGGAAAACGCTTTAGCCTCTCTCTATTCTTGGTGAGCGGAATGCGATTCTTTCGGCGCCGAAACTTTTTTGTGGACGGCAATACAACCAAGTGCCCCTCTCTCCGATCCTTATTGTGGGTAGGAGAGAGGGGCACTTATTTTACGCGTTTCAATGTGGTGGCAATAAGCATCCGGGCGGTTGCCGATTGCGGGGAAGTGCAACTTGCACTCAGCGAGCGTTCTTTTTCCGATTTCTGGCCTCCACGATCAGGAGAAAAACGGTTTCGACGTCAAAACCACGTGCCGCAGCATAGGCTTCGGCCATGATGCGTTGTTGTCGTGGAGTGGCTTCCAGTCGGTCAAAGTTGGCGCAACCTCGTTCGAGCGATACCGTTCCGAGTCGCATGCGATTGAGGTCGATCAGTTCCACGGCGATGCCGTTCGGCGTTTCGCCCCAAAGGATGTTGCCGCCCGAATAGTCTTTGTGCCAGTAGCCAGCTTCGTGCAGGCGAGCGGTGGTTTCGGCGATGGCGCGCAAGGCTTTCTCTTCTGTTTCCGACTCCACTCCAATCAGGTGGCGGAAGTTGTAAGGCAGGGTGGAACAGCGCGAAACGTAGTAGCTGTAGCCCAGGCCGAAGCAGGTGCCGGTCTCGCAGTAGCCCAGCGGTTCGGGCGAACCGATGCCGTGAGCACGCAGCGCGCGGGCATATTCGAAAGAGCGTTGTGCCTTCGATGAACGGAACCACCGATAGACAAAACGGTTGAAGGCATGGGGCAGGCAGAATTCCTTTACCACGAGCGTGTCTTCCCCCACCTCGAAGCGGCGAATCGCATTCCTGTTTTTGAAAATCTCGCGACCTTCCGCTGCAAAACGCCACGGCAGTTCTTCAACAAACTGTTTTACGGGCGGCGCCACCTCGGCCGTGACCGTTTTGCGGTAGCGGAGCGGACGGGTGAGCGCATTGATCCAGCGAGACCAAGAGCGCATGCGGCGCAAAGGTCCTCCCAGTTGTTGTTCGAAGAAGGCTGCGTGCCGAATATTGAGCGTGCGAATGACGTGAGCGGCGAGTTTCCGATCGCGGAAGCGTTTGGAGTGCGCCACCACGCGGTAGTAGTAGCCCACTTCGGGCAGGCGCACCACCTTTCCTCCGTGTTTGAGCATCGAAATCCAGAAATCCCAATCCTCTCGCGCTTTGATCTCCTCACAATAACCTCCCACGCGGTCGAAGTCTTCGCGTCGGTAGAGGGCGCAGGCCGCAATGTGGTTGCGACGTGCCAAGAGTCGGAGCGAGAAATCGGGGAGGTGCCAGCGCCCACTGCGTCCGCCGATGAAATCAATTGTGGGGCGCACAACTTTCACTTCCGGTTGTTGGTCGAGCACGGCGACTGCGTCTGCAATGAAGGACGGTGCGAGCAGGTCGTCGGCATCGACCGGCAGAATGTAGCGACCCCGCGAGGCGGCCACCGCGACATTGCGTGCGCGACAGGGACCCGCGTTCGCTTGGTGGAACAAACGAACGCGCCGGTCGGTTTCAGCCAACGCTTCCACGACCTTGGCCGAACCGTCGGTCGAACCATCGTCCACCACGACCACTTCCAAGGACCGAAAAGAGGAAGCCAGCACCGAGTGGATGGCGGCTTCGACATAGGCCTCCGCATTGTAGAGCGGCATGATCACCGACACGAGCGGCGTTGAGCCGTCGGCCGCCGAAGTCGGGGCGATCAGATCTTGTCGAATCCCCTTCGTCCATTTCGTCCAATAGTATTTGATGGGGTTGGTGTACTTCAATTGTTTCCACGGGCGGCTGCCGTGCGGGCGATGCAAGACGGGGAGCGAGCAGAACAGGTAGTTGTGCAGTCCGGCTGCGAGACTATCGTGCGAAATTGTCACGTCAAACCAGTTTTTCGAGTCGTCGAGTCGGTCGAAGTCGCAGGCTTTCAGCAGCGCGGGCGTGAGCAGCGAGCAACAGAAGGAGCAATGTTTCTTGCAGTCGTAATCTTGTCCCTCTTTGCCGCGGGCATAGAGATAGGGGTAGTTGATTTTGCCCTCCTCGTCCACAGTCACCGCTGCGGCGATGCCACAATTCGGGCGCGCCGTTGCGCCGTCGAAGAGTTTTTGCAGCGTGTCGCGTTGCACCGTCACGTCGCTCTCCACAATCAGCAGTCCTGCGTCGTCGGCCAAGGCTTCTTTCCGACAGCGGCGCAGCACAAAGAGGTAGTTGGGCGAGGGGGTGATCGGTGAGGGTGGCCAGATCTACGACCTCCACGCCCAGACGTGCTGCCTCCGTGTGGAGGCGTGCGGTGTTTTCGGGGGTAGAATTGTCATTAAACACCACGTAGCGGTGCGGAACGTCGAGTTCCGACTGCACAACGGCCTCCATGGTGCGCACGGTGTGGTCGATGCTGTCTTTGACGGGCGTGATGATGAGAAGTTGTTGCATGAGATGGATTTAGCGAATGCCCTTGCGGCGTTTGTAGTCGCGGATGCGGTCGGCAAAGGCCGCATCTTTTTTGTTGCCCGGTCGGGGCGTGAAGCGGAGAATCTCGGGAATGCGTTTCCCTTCGTCGACGATGCGAACTTGGTCGTGCATCCCTTTCACGATGTCGACCCGGTCGTAGAGGCGTCCCGTGGCGGCGTCGAAAGTGTTCATCTGCAGGGTGTCGCCGCGCACCGCAATGAGCTGGTAGAACTGGGTGCCGGTGCCGAAGCGGTCGAAGCGTTCGTCGAATTCAATGCGGTATTGTTTGGGCGAACAGTGGCTCACGGTGTAGACCGGCGTGGTGGGGTGGCCGTCTTCGTCGTGGCGTGTCATGCGGGCATAGGCGTGTTCGTGCCCCTGGAGCACAAGGTCGGCATAGTCGTTGAGCGTCGAAGCGAAAGCCCAGCGTTGCATCAGGTTATTGCTGCCTGATTTGGCGGAATAGATGGGGTGGTGTAGCACCACCACGTTCCATCGTGCGCCGTCGCCCTTGACTTGCTGTTCGAGCCAATTGTTTTGTTGCAGCAAATAGGGCAGTTCTCGGTTTGAATCGAGGAGGCAGAGTTGGAGATTGCCGAAGCGAAGGGCGTAAACTTGGTTTCCCCACCATCGATTGGAGGAAATAGGAGAAAACCAGCGAAAAGCGCCGCTCCAATTGGCGAATGGGGTATTTCAAATACTCGTGGTTGCCGGTGGCGCAGAGGATGGGCAGTTGTTGGCCGATGGTGTCCAGATCGCGGAAGGTTTCATTCCAATATTCGTCGGTGGGTCGCTCGGTGAGGTCCCCGCCGAACACGGCGAAATCCACTTCCGGATGAGATTGCCATGCCTTCATGATCTCGCGGTGCGCAATGCCGCCGATGGTGTCTTGCACATCGCCGAAATAGAGGAACGAGAAATTACGGTCTGCCCCGGCATCTTTGGCGGTGAAGTGATACCACGGCGAGGCCTTCCCATCTGTCACCACACGATAGTGATAACATTGTCCGTCGACCAGGTGAGTGAGCCGTGCCACGTAGAATGCGCCCTTGCCGCTGCGGGAATGAAACACTTCGCCGGTGGCCGGAATGCAGATCACCGCCGTATCGTCGTCGGCAGCCAGCTCCAAATGCGAGGTGTGCAGCACCGAATCGCATTGCCAACTCACGTTGCGGGAGAGCGCCCCGTCATTGCCGAAGGTGAGCAGCACACGCGAAGGCGTGGGCTGGGGCGCATAGGGCGCTTCGGGGGGATTGCCGAACCACACATTCCAGCGCACGTAGGACAGCACGGCCAGTCCCGCGAGCAGTAGCCCGAGGCAGCCAAGCGTGATTTTCTTTTTTCTTGTCATAAGTCGTTGGGGCAGATCATTTCACCGTCAGTTGGTCGGTGAGCATGCGTTGCATGTACGATTGTATGATGGCTTTCAGCAGTCGCTCCATCGCGGCCTGTTGCGGCACGCGACCTTTGAGATTGTGCACCATGAGCCGATCTTTTTGTAGTCGAAGACGCCTGTGGTCTGGTTGCCGTCGAAGAGCAGCACGTAGTCGCCTTGCGCAAACACGTAGACGCCGTTCAAATACGCCACTTCATAATTGAGGGTCGCGGGGAGGTGAGTCAGGTCGTTGCCGAAAGCTACAAACGGGTGCTGGAAACCGAGGTAACCGAGCAGTGTCGGCATGATATCGATCTGTTTGGCGATGCCGGGACGGCGGCCCGGTTTCATGTCGCCCGAGGGATCGAAGAAAATGATGGGCACCCGGAAGCGTCCGAGCGGCGTTTGATATTCTTCGTGGGTGGAGAGGCTGGTGTGGTCGGCCGTGAGAACGAAAATGGTGTTCTTGTACCACGGTTGGCGTCGAGCGGTTTCGAAGAACTTGCGCAGTGCCATGTCGCTATATCGCACGCATTTGTGCAAAGGAGTGCCTCCCTCTTCCGGGAATTGCTTGGCGTAGCGCTCCGGCACCTTATATGGCGCATGGGACGAGGCGGTGAAGACGGCCGTCATGAAGGGCTGTTTCATTTCGCTCATCTTTTGGGCGTAGAATTGGAGGAAAGGCTCGTCCCAAATGGCCCAGGTGCCGTCGAACTCGTTTTCTCCGCCGAAACGTGGGTCGGCGTCAAACTCTGTGCGACCGTAGTATTGGCCGAATCCCGTGGAGCGGGCAAAAGCCTCGAACCCCATCGAACCGTTTTGCGCACCGTGGAAGAAAGCTGTGTGATATCCCTCGCCGTTCAGTTCGCGTGCCAATCCACTCAGGTGGTTGAGCGAAGCGGGCGTGAGGAAAAACGGTTCGACAAACATGGGTATCGACGACAACACCGAGGGCATGCCATCGATACTCTTGCGTCCGTTGGCAAACGAGTTTTCGTAGGTCGTGCTCACCCCGATGAGCGAATCGAGGAAGGGGGTCACGCCCTTATAGCGCCCGCCGTCGAGTTGCGGATTGAGGGCGCCCACAAATTCTTGTCCGAAGCTTTCGAGAATGATCACCACCACGTTCTTGTGTCGGGGGGTGAGGGCATCGCCCGGTCGGTGCAGCGGCGAATAGATGGCGTTGAGTTCGTCGGGGGTGTAGTATTTCGGGTCGACGAAGGCTTTTTTCGTGGCGGTGCGTATCATCGAAAACGGCGTGTTCAGCACCAAAGCCGCCTCGGCCGGGCGGTTGACAAACTGATTGGCGTTGCTCAGGGTGATGGGCCGCACCGCCGTGGTGAATCCACCGCGCATGCCGGCCACACAGAGGGGGATGAAGAGCCCCAACATGAAGACTTGGGTCACATAGTAGGGCGTGGCCGGGCGCGGCGCCTTGCTGAGCGAGCGCGGATGCACATAGGCCAGCCAAAGCAGGGCGATCAGGGCGATGCCGATGAGCAAAACCACAGGGTGGTGGAGCACTTCCTTGCCGACGATCGACAAAATGTTGCCCTCATGGCCGAATTCTCCGAAAACGGTCCAAGTGGTGCGGCGGCCGGTGTATTGAAAATAGACCGCATCGGCCATATTGGCCACCACACACAAGCTGTTGGTCAGCACAAAGAGCCATTTGCAAACCAGTTGCCAAGCTGCCCGCTCTTTGTAGTGCAAGGGCAGCAGCATCAACAGGGCATAGAGCACATTGGTGTAGAGAATGGCTGAAGTGTCGAAGAAAAGCGTCCCCTTGATCACCCGCCACGTGTCGAGTTGGGCGAACCCCGGGGCGAAGGTGTCCCAGTTGGTCACCAAAAAGGCCAAGCGACAGAGCGCATAGACCACATACACCAGCAAGAGATTGAGAAAAAAGGCGGCAGGCATGGAGAGCGCGCCGAAGCGAAGTGTGATGCGTTTCATTTGTAGAGCGAAACAGATCTTGGGTCGGGCGAGAAAAACAGCGTTCTCGCGCGCGTACATTTATTATAGTGCGAAGGAAGGGAAAGGCACGGCCGAAAAGTTTCCGTTGCATGCGAAGCGAAGTAGGGCACGAACGGTTTAACTCGTCGAAGGCGGAGCATTTCATGAGCAAAGATAAAAAATGTTTGTAAGATGCCCCGACCTATTCCGCTTTTTTCTTAGTCCATGTGTCAGAAAAAGGACGTTTTGGCGCAAAGATCGGCAGTTTTGTCAGCTGTCAGCCGTTTGGACGTCATTCGGAGGCCATGTCAAACTCAGTAGTGCGAAAGGCGGTCGGCGAAAGGGGAAGGGCGTAAATCTCCACCGGGTACCCGGACTGCGTTGGTGCGCAGAGCGTGCAGAAGCAGGGCAATTGGGTTACTGAAACCGGGTGCGAGCGGCGGACGAAGCGGAAGTTGTCGAAATCGCTTCCCCACTTTCTGCGTCTTCTGCCCCGTTTTCCGTAGAAAACCGGAGTGTTTCTGCAGAAAGTGGGGAGTTTTTCACCGCTACTTCCCGACTGCGTTGTTTTTCTCTTTGGTTGTGAATGTAATCGTCTGTTTGATAGATGATTATCTGTTTGATTGCGTCTGCAATTTATTTGAATTGACGATCCGCTTCGCGTGAGACGGACGAAAACGCGTGCAGAGCGAACGGTTTTCGGGCATGTGCCATAAAAACTCCCTCTGCTTGAACAAGCAAAGGGAGTGTAGGCCGACAGGGTCGACAACTTTGTGAAATGGCGCTTACGCTTTGGCGTCGGGAGCACCGAAGGGCGTGGCCGTACGACCCACACCTTCCGTGGCAGCGGGCTGAGGCGTGCCGAGATCGATGGTGCCGAATTCATTTTCGTACTTCACTACGTTGTCTTGGAGGGCGAAGAGAAGACGCTTAGCGCTCTCGGGAGTGAGAATTTGGCGTGCATTGACACGAGCCTGGGGCAGACCGGGGAGAGCGGCGATGAAGTCGAGTACGAATTCCTGGGGGCTGTGGTTGATGATGGCCAGGTTGCTGTAAGTGCCGTTGGCGATTTCGGGCGTCAACTCGATCTGGAGCTGCTGACCCTGTTCTTTCGTTTGCCATGGGAGGGTAGTGTGTTATATTGATGAATGAATTTGTGCGTTTGTCCCGACCGTTGAAATATGTCGTCGGTAGTGTGTCTGCAATAAGGGTGCCAAAAGTCATTTGTACCTCTCATTTGCCTTCCACATGAGCAAATGTAGCAAAACAAAATGGAATGTGCAAGAACGGAGCGCAGAAAACGCGCGCTAAATTTGGAGTTCTCTTGTTGAGAGCGTAAATTTGCACGTTAATAGATATATTGTCGTCCGACGATGATACGCTTATTCCGATTATGACGCACAAACGACTGTTGCTTTTCCTCTTCACGTTGCTCGTTCTCTTGCCGGGACGGGCTCAATTCGTGGGGCCTTTGGCCGAGCGACCCGAATTCAAACGCAGCTGGGGTTTCACTTTTGGTGGAGGAGCCTACCACCCGATGTCTTACAGTCCCAATGCCTCATTGGTTACGGGGATGTTTGCTCTCGATCTCAAACGCCAATTCACGCCTACGCTCGCGCTGGGTGTGGAAGGCAACTTGTTGTTGGCCAATCAAAACCTCCTGTTGAGTCGCAGTGCCCGAAGTCAAGTCTATGTTTATGGCGGAATCAATCTCTTAAACTTGTTTGTCACGCCGCCGGTTGAACCTCGTCGCGTTGAACTCGACGGCATCCTGTCGCTCGGTTGGGGACACAACTTCAAGGAAGAAGCGGCCAATCGCGATTTGGGAGCGAGTTATTTGGTGTCGAAACTGGGATTGAACCTCAGTTGGTACCTCAATGCCGACCGCTCCTGGGCGCTCAACGTGCGTCCGGCCCTGTTCTACGACTTGCGCACGGAAAAAGAAAATTCGCAGATCGAATACAATATACATAGAGCCGCCATGATGGTGACCGTGGGCTTCACTTATCGCTGGACCGGCGGACGTCGTGCGCGTCGACACACCTATTTGCATGGTGTGGAAGAGGAGGATGACGATGAAGATCTGGTGGTGAACGACACGGTGCGCACCATGTATATCTTCCCCCGCTTGGCTTCTCGCGGCCGTCGTTCGCGTTCGCGTACACTGCCCACGCCTTCGATGGCGCTCAACCCCGTGCAGCGGGCCGATTTGCAGCCGACCACGCGTGTGGTGTCCGGAGCTGAACTTCCGGGCAACTATCATGTCGACAGCACCGGACACATCGTGGCCGGCGATCGCGAATATGTGGTGCCGTTGCCCAAAAGAACGGTGTCCAAACCCAAACCGGCCGAAACAGTACGTCCCGCGGAACCGGTGACCTACGGCGAGGAACACGAAGCCGGCGCCCCGCTGGAACCCGGAAATGAGAATGTAATGTTGATTCCACTCTCACCTCAAGGTGCCAATGCTCCCAAGAAAGCGACGGAGCCGACCAAGTCGACCGAGACGAAGTCCGGAGCGGCAGTGGGCTCATCGGTCGCTGCGGCACAAAACACCCCGTCAGTCCACGGCACCGAATCTTCTTCGCCGGTGAAACACGCCACGCCGCAAATGCCCGACCGCGCTTCAGAGCGCCGTGTCCACGATCGTCCGGTGGTACAAACGCCGCGTCGTTCGGAAACGCACACGGTGGCGGTGCCGACTGTGCCCGCCATGGCACACGAAGAGCGGAAAGTGGTGGCGACCGGTCCCGATCGGCCGGTAGAGAAAACGGCTCGCGATCGCGAAGAAGGCGTCGCCACGACTGTGCAACGCCACGAAGCAGCTGTGCGACCGGAGAAAGCGCGTGAAACGCCCGGTCAACAACACGTGCGACCCTTGCAGCCGCAGCATGAGCGGAAAAATGAGCCCCAAGTGGCGGTGACTCCGGTGCCTATCGTTATCGAAACGCCCGATCCTGTCGCGCCGGTGCCCGAATTGCCGATCGCCGGAAACGAAACACCCGCTCCCACAGTACCCACGGCGCCGTCGGTTGACGAAACACCCCAACAGCAAACCCCTGCTGAGCAAGGTGCTCGCCGTGAATCCGGCAAGAAAGTGCGTGCAGAGGAGTTCGATGTCTACTTTGCAGCCGGCAGTGCATCCGTGGGTGGAGCACCGTTGGGCGAAGTGGCGCGTCTCGTGGCTTACTTGCGCCGCAATCCTTCGGCCAAGGTGAGTCTCGCGGGCTATGTTTCGGGTGGTGAACATCGCGCTTTGGCTCATCGTCGAGTTGAGGCTGTGCGCGCACTGCTCGTAGGCCGATACGGCATCGATGCGCGCCGAGTGCGCACCGCGGCCTACGGAATCGCCTATTTCTCTGCCCTACCATCCAAAAATCGCGTGGTGGTGGCGCACGCCGGCGAGTGAGTATACCGTCCCGTCGGGACTTTATGCGTCTAAGAGTTGGTGGCACGAAAAAAAATGGCTACCTTTGCAGTCAAAATGGCGTAGTATGCACTCACGCCTCCCTATATCGCAATCAGAAATACAATATATAAACAATTAAAAATCACATCAAATGCCTACTATCCAACAACTTGTGCGCAAGGGACGTTCGGTGGCGGCCGACAAGTCCAAGTCTCCTGCACTGGACAACTGCCCTCAGCGTCGTGGCGTGTGCGTTCGTGTATATACCACCACGCCTAAGAAGCCTAACTCGGCAATGCGTAAAGTCGCTCGTGTGCGTCTGACTAACTCTAAGGAGGTGAACTCCTATATTCCCGGTGAAGGTCACAACCTTCAGGAACACAGCATCGTGCTGGTTCGTGGCGGTCGTGTGAAAGACCTCCCCGGTGTGCGTTATCACATCGTTCGCGGTACGCTTGATACCGCCGGCGTGGCCAACCGCACGCAGCGTCGTTCCAAATATGGTGCGAAGCGTCCCAAAGCGGCTAAGAAATAATTGACGCTAAGCCGTTAGAGAATGGAGAAAGAGTAATTGCTGAGCAATGAAGGCACTCTTCTGTCACAGAAGTACACTTTCTTCTTCTCACTCCTCTTCTATATAAGAATAATGTTGGTTTGCATAAGGTTGAGTAAGCACGTTATGTGCTGAAGACAGCATGCAGCCTCACACAAAACCAAATTTCCCATGCGTAAAGCAAAGCCTAAGAAGCGGTTGATCCTTCCCGATCCCGTTTACGGAGACCAGAAAGTTTCCAAGTTCGTAAATCATCTCATGTACGACGGTAAGAAAAACGTGAGCTACGAGATTTTCTATCACGCTCTCGAACTCGTCGGTGAGAAGATGCAAAGCGAAGAAAAGAGTGCCCTCGAGATCTGGAAGATCGCGCTGGACAAAATCACTCCGCAAGTCGAAGTAAAGTCGCGCCGTATCGGTGGTGCTACCTTCCAGGTGCCTACTGAAATCCGCCCCGACCGTAAGGAATCGGTTTCCATGAAGAACTTGATCAGCTTCGCTCGCAAGCGCGGTGGTAAGACCATGGCCGACAAACTCGCAGCCGAGATCATGGATGCTTACAACGAACAAGGTGGTGCCTTCAAACGTAAGGAAGATATGCACCGCATGGCTGAAGCAAACCGTGCTTTCGCGCACTTCCGCTTCTAATCCCCTCATAGCATAAGACTAAAATGGCAAAGCAAGACCTCCATTTGACGCGCAATATCGGTATCATGGCGCACATCGATGCCGGTAAGACCACTACCTCCGAGCGCATCCTGTTCTACACCGGTAAAACCCACAAGATCGGTGAGGTGCACGAAGGTGGCGCAACCATGGACTGGATGGAACAGGAGCAAGAACGCGGTATCACGATCACGTCTGCCGCAACAACTGCCTTCTGGACTTACAATGGTGTAAAATACAAGTTCAATCTCATCGACACTCCGGGTCACGTTGACTTCACGGCCGAGGTTGAACGCTCGCTTCGTGTCCTCGACGGTGCAGTAGCTACCTACTGTGCAGTGGGTGGCGTGGAGCCCCAGTCTGAAACCGTGTGGCGTCAGGCTGACAAATACAACGTTCCCCGTATCGGCTACGTAAATAAAATGGACCGTTCGGGCGCCAACTTCTTCGAAGTGGTACGCCAAATGAAGGATGTCCTCGGTGCAACGCCCTGCGTGATCTCTGTTCCTATCGGTGCAGAGGAGAACTTCAAGGGAATTGTGGACCTCATCAAGATGAAGGCCATCCTTTGGCACGACGAAACGATGGGAGCTGAGTACGAAGTGGACGATATTCCCGCTGAACTCGTCGACGAGTGCAACGAATGGCGCCAGAAGATGATCGAACTTGCCGCTGAGCAAGACGAGACACTGATGGAGAAGTTCTTCGAAGATCCCAACTCGCTCACGGAAGACGAGATCGTTGCAGCAATCCGTAAGGGTACACTCGCATTGGATATCGTTCCGATGACTTGCGGTTCGTCGTTTAAGAACAAGGGCGTGCAGACTTTGCTCGACTACGTGGTAATGTTCCTGCCATCGCCTCTCGATACGCCCGCGATCGAAGGTACGAATCCTGAAACGGGTGAGATCGAAACGCGTGAAGTTTCGGAAGACGAAAAGACTTCGGCTCTCGCATTTAAGATTGCCACCGACCCCTATGTGGGACGTCTGACTTTCTTCCGTGTATACTCCGGTAAGATCGAGGCCGGTTCGTATGTTTACAATGTACGTTCGGGTAAGAAAGAACGCGTTTCGCGTATCTTCCAGATGCACTCCAACAAGCAGAATCCTGTTGAGGTGATTGGTGCCGGTGATATCGGTGCCGGTGTAGGTTTCAAGGACATCCGCACGGGTGATACGCTCGCAGAAGAAGATGCACCCATCGTACTTGAATCCATGGAATTCCCCGATCCCGTGATCGGTATCGCAGTAGAGCCCAAAACCCAGAAGGATCTCGACAAGCTTTCTACCGGTCTTTCGAAGCTCGCTGAGGAAGATCCCACGTTCACCGTTAAGACCGACGAACAAAGTGGCCAGACCATCATCTCCGGTATGGGTGAATTGCACTTGGATATCATCATCGATCGTCTGAAGCGCGAATTCAAGGTTGAAATCAACCAAGGTAAGCCTCAGGTAAACTACAAGGAAGCTATCACCAAGACGGTGAACCTCCGCGAAGTCTACAAGAAGCAGTCCGGTGGTCGCGGTAAGTTCGCCGATATCATCGTGAATGTTGGTCCCGTAGACGAAGATTACAAGGAAGGTGGCCTGCAGTTCGTGAACAAAGTGACCGGCGGTAACATTCCTAAGGAGTTCATCCCCTCGGTACAGAAAGGTTTCGAGAATGCTATGAAGAGCGGTGTGCTCGGTGGCTTCCCTCTCGACAGCCTGAAGGTCGAATTGCTCGATGGTTCGTTCCACCCCGTGGACTCCGACCAGCTTTCGTTCGAAATCGCCGCTTTGCAGGCCTACAAGAACGCATGTGCACAGGCCGGTCCCGTGCTTTTGGAACCCATCATGAAGCTTGACGTCATCACGCCCGAAGAAAACATGGGTGATGTGATCGGTGACCTCAACAAGCGCCGCGGTCAAGTCGAAGGCATGGAAAGCAGCCGTTCCGGTGCTCGCGTAGTGAAGGCTATGGTCCCCCTCGCCGAGATGTTCGGTTACGTAACTGCCCTCCGTACGATCACTTCGGGTCGTGCAACCAGCTCGATGTCTTATGATCACCACGCACCTGTTTCGAGCAGCATCGCCAAGTCGGTACTCGAAGAAATCAAGGGTCGTGTAGATCTCGTGAAGTAATCGAGCACGAAGCGCAAGATTCCCCAATAAAATCCCTATTTTGTCTGCGCAGTGGGATAGCGAACGACTCTTATCCCACTGCCGCAAGGCAAAGTTCAATTCAAACAACAAATGAGTCAAAAGATCCGCATCAAACTCAAGAGCTACGACCACACGCTCGTTGAGAAATCTGCAGAAAAGATTGTTTCCAACGTGAAAGCCACCGGCGCCATCGTGAGCGGTCCCATCCCCCTCCCCACGCGCAAGCGCATTTTCACCGTCAACCGTTCGACCTTCGTCAACAAGAAGAGCCGCGAGCAGTTCGAAGTTTCGACCTACAAGCGTCTCATCGACATCTACAGCTCGAACCCCAAGACGATCGACGCACTGATGAAGCTCGAACTTCCCTGCGGCGTCGAGGTTGAAATCAAGGTATAGGATCCCGAAAAGTATTTGCCCGCGCAAATACCCGCCTTTCAAAGCCCTTTGCACTTTTGTGCGAAGGGCTTTTCTTTTTGCCCGTATCGAAGGCGCTTCGTTCGCCAACGCATGCGCATCTGGCGCCACACATGCACAGAACTTGGCTCGGGAGCCTTGCTCTGCACAATGAAAATCACAGATGCTCCCGAAAGTGGAGGTACAGCCTGCAGGAAGATCGACGTGCGTGGCGTATTTCGTTTGACAACGTTCGGTCTTCAGGAATAAGCGCAGAGGTTTATTGTTTAACAGCAATGTCTCTCACAGGATAAATGCGAGCCTGTCGGGCGATCCACCATTGTTTTGCTCCTCGTGGCCAGCACCTCCCTCGTTCCATCCCGGAGTAAACAAAAAACACCGCATTCCTTCTCACGGTGAGAGGGAATGCGGTGTTTTTTTTGCTGAGAAAACAGTAGTGGCTTTGCCCCAGTTCTTTATTTCGCAGGGGCTTGTTGCTGACCTTGTGCAGCTGGTGCCGATTGCTGTGCGGGAGCCGCCTGTTGCGGGCCTTGTCCTGCACCGGGAAGGGCGGGCACCGAAGTTGCAGGCATCGACTCAATGTCGGTAGCATCGTCTTGGCCCACAGACTTCACGAAGAAGCTCGTTGCCACGCTGAACACAACCAGGAGAGCAGCCAAAGTCCATGTGGCTTTCTCCACAAAATTTGTCGTTTGGCGTACGCCGAGCACAGAATTGGCACCGGAAACGTTCGAAGCCAGACCGCCGCCTTTGGATTCCTGGAGGAGAACCACAATGGCCAGCAAGATAGCCGTAATCACGGCGAGGATAACTAAAAAGGTGTACATTAGGAGTTATGAATTGTATTTGCTATTGATGGCAAGTTTTCGAATAAAGCGAATCTTATCTGCAAAGTAAGCACTTTTCTTCGGATTATTCAAGTGTAAGTAGGTGAGAATTTCCAAAGCACGCTGATATCTCCCCTGTTTCAGGCAAATATTGGCCAGTGTTTCGGTGTAGCAACTTTTCTCCTCGAAGCCCTCTTCGCCGGTGTCCGGCGTCAGCAGTTCCTCGTCGGACGTCATTGCATCTCCCTCTCGTCGGGCAGCCGGTTTGAACCATTTTTTTCCGTGCTTTTGAGCTGCTTCGAGCACTTTGCTGGTCGGGTCGTTTTCGATGTCCGCCCCGAGCGCCGGCTGTATCAGCGAAGGGCTCCCGCCCGCTTGCGCTTCGATTTGGAACAAGTAGCCCATGTAGTCCGAAGCGGGATCCACCGCCTTTTCCTTTTTCTCTTGCTCTTCGTTGTCGCCAAAAAGGAAGCGGTCTATCATCGTCGCGGTGAGATCCGTTCCCGTCGGTGCGTTGTCCTCTTCGTCGTCGAAGGGCTCTTCTGCCTCGTCCATTTCTCGCAAATGGGTACCCTCTGTCATATCGAAGAGCACTTTGCGGTTGGGCACGAGCACGGCGGCTTTCGGCCTCCGCTCTGTAGTTCTCGTCGTCGAGTCGGAAGGCATTTTCCACCAGCAGCAAGCGCGCAGCCTGCATGCAGGGAAATTGTTCGACCAGCGCTCGCAGTTCGGCCAGCGTGGTTTGATCCATGTTTTCAGGATGTCGGATGAGCGCAGTCAGATCCATGAGCGAATTACGGGGTCACCAATCGGCGACAGTGGCATTAAAAATTTGGTCGGTGATGTCGCGAATGAGTTCCGTCACGATGCGTTCCTGCACCTGCGAGAGTTGCAGACGCGAATCGTAGGGAGCAGAAGCCGAAAATTGACGTTCCCAGCGTTGGTTGCCCTTTTTGTTCTCGAAGCGCACGTTGACGGTGAGTCGAAGTTGCACCTGCGAGGAGAATCCGTCGGCGGCAATGCCCTTGTTGAACTGGTCGTAGCCCACGATCTCACCGCTCAGGTGCATATCTCCACCGCGTTTGACGATGGTCAGTCGCGTTTGGTTGGCGTAAGTGTCTTGCAGTTTGTTGTTGAACATCGCTTCCATCGGTGCCCATCCGTAGGGCGCGCGGTTGGGCATGCGGTCGATCTGAATCGTTTTGATCAAATCGTAATTGATGTTCGTGCCGGTGAAGCGGTAGCTGATACAGGCCACTGTGAGCAACAAGATGCAGCAGCACGAGAGCGCGAGGGTGGCGAAGCGATTCGGTCGCAGGCAGCGATTCAAACTCTGCCGAATGTTATGCAGGCGTTGTGAGCAGGCAGACTTCATAGGGAGACGTGTGGTTTAGAGATTGTCGAGACCATATTCTTTGATCTTTCTGTAGAGCGTTCTTTCGGAGATGCCAATTTGGTCGGCCGCTTGTTTTCGGTGACCGTTGAATCTGATCAACGCTTTGCGAATGAGTTCTCGCTCCAAATCGTCTTTGGTGGGCAGTTGTCCGTCGTGTGTTTCGTCGGTTTTCTCGTCTTCCACAAATTCCTCTGCCTCCGGCACCAGCTCATGGGGCACTTCTTGGTGGTAGGGTAGGAAAGATTGTGGGGCCGCTTGCGGCGAAGCTGTGCGGACGGCATTGCCTTGGCGCAAATCTTCGATCTCGAGTTTCAGTTTTTCGATTTCGTGGCGCAGCATCCCGATGGCTTTGAATACGAACTCTCGGTCTTCGTCGTAGTGGGCCTCTTGTCCTGCAATTTGTGCCGGCGCGTGCGTATTGCTCAGCACCGGCAACGTGTGGACCGTTGCGGCGGGGATGTAGCGTTCGAGGATTTCGGGCGTGATTTCGCGCTCGTCGGCCGTCACCGACATGCTTTCCGCCACGTTTTTCAACTGTCGTACGTTGCCCGGCCAGGGATATTGGAGCAGCATCTGCTTGGCTTTCTCGTCCAAACGCACGGGGGGCATGTTGTATCTTTCGCTCATTTCGAGTGCAAACTTGCGGAAGAGCATGTCGATGTCGTTGCCTCTTTCGCGCAGCGCCGGCATGTGTATGGCCACGGCCGCGAGTCGGTAGTAGAGATCTTCGCGAAATCGGCCCTCGGCAATGGCACGCTGCATGTCCACGTTGGTGGCGGCAACGATGCGCACGTTGGTGCGCTTCACTTCGCTCGATCCCACGGGGATGAACTCCCCCGTTTCGAGCACGCGCAGCAGGCGGACTTGTGTTTGCAGGGGCAATTCGCCGACCTCGTCGAGAAAAAGCGTGCCGCCGTCGGCGGCCGAAAAATAACCCTCACGCCGGCCTACACTTCCCGTGAAGGCGCCTTCGACGTGTCCGAAAAGTTCGGAGTCGATGGTGCCTTCGGGCAATGCGCCACAGTTGAGGGCGAGATATTTTTTTCCTTTGCGGGCGCTGGCATCGTGGATGATGCGCGGGAGCACTTCCTTGCCGACGCCGTTTTCGCCCTGGATGAGAATCGAAAGATCGACGCGTGCGACTTTAAGTGCCGTTTCGAGCGCACGATTCAAGGCATCGCAGTTGCCCACGATGCCGTAACGTTGTTTGACGGCTTGTAATTCTTTGGGAGACATGGCGTCGGGAGGAGATGAGAAAAGGTTGTCGGCGGCACGTTGTGGCCGGTTTGTGCACCCCCTCTTTGCAAAAATACGAATTTATTCGGTACGTCCTCTTGTGTTCGGTGCTTTTTCCTTACTTTTGTACCGTCGAAACAGTAGCTTTACGCAGTCATGCAAACCCAGTAGCTATGAAAAAAATATTGTCGGGGCGTCGTTTCCAGCCCTTCTCCCTGTTGTCCATTCGCATCGGCCGTTGTCTGCTTGCCGTGGGATTGTTGTTGAGCATCTCGTCGATTTTCACGGCGTGCATCGACGAAGAAAGAAAAGAGCCCTCGCGAGTGCATTCTGAAAACGTGGGGGTGGGGAAGAAAATCCCCCAATTTTCGGTGAAAATGTCCGACAAATCTACATTTTCCTCCCAACTTTTGTCGGGGCACCGCGCGATCGTGGTGTTCTTTTACAGTGGTTGCGGCGATTGTCACCGCTATTTGCCCACACTCAACCGCTTTTACGAGGGACTGCGTGCCGACCCCGAAGAGGAGTTCCGCGATGTGCGATTGATATGCATCAGTCGCGCAGACAATGCGGAGCGCATCGCCAACTACTGGGCCGATGCTCATTTCTCGCTCCCCTATGCCCCCGAAACCGACCGTCGCGTGTATGATCTCTTCGGGGCTCATCGTGTGCCGACTACTTACGTGTTTGATGCGCAGGGCGTTTGTGTAGCTACCTACGGCGACAGTAATGCGCCGGATGAGGCCGAATTGCTCAATGCACTGCGCAAGGCGAAGTGACGGATAGAAGGCCTTGTAAGAAAGCAGGGCGTTCTGATGTGAGCGGTGTGAAACATCGCTGTTAACCTGTAGTGTGGGGAGGCGAAGTGGGGAGGAGGTCAATAAAGAAAGGAGTGGCTGAGCTGTTAACCCGCAGATTAAACGATAAAAATCAATACCTATGAAACGAAACAAAAAGTGGTGGATAGTAGCCGCCGTGTTGTTGCTCATTGCGGCGGTGGCGTTTTTCGCGTTGCGCTGGGCGTGGAAGTATTATGGTCTTCCGGAACGTCCGGATCGCACGGAGTACAAAACGATAGAAGAACGGGCGGAAAAGGCTTTGGCTTTTGCGCAGCGGCACAACATGAGCGAACACTATGCGCTGTTTGTCGACTATGGCATTCCCTCGGGAACACCGCGGTTGTTCCTCTGGGACTTCCGTCGGAAGGCGATCGTGGCGAGTACTTATGTGATGCACGGTCCCGGAAGAGGAAGTACGGCGAAAAATCCTCGTTTCAGCAATCGCCCCGGCAGCGAATGCTCATCTTTGGGGCGCTTTCTCGTCACGAAAGAGCGTGGGCACAAGATAAAACGCAGTTTTCGCCTGAAAGGAATGGACACCGACAATCAGTCGGCTTTCAAAAGAGGACTGATGATTCACAGCGCGCGCTGGGTGGATCAATGGTGCTGGAAAGATTATATCCCTCTCAACAGAGTTTGTTGTCAGGGGTGCGTGACGATCTCCCCCCGAGGCATGGATTATTTATGGCCGCTCATCAATCAAGAGCGAAAACCGCTGCTTTTGTGGAATTTTAGAAGTAGAAACGCGGTAAAATGAGCGCCGTTCATCGGATTTAGTTCGTGGTTTGAGATGCTTTTGGATTTGATTGTCCCGTGATGTCACTGCAATTCGCGGGTAGACGGCGAAGGTGATGACGAAGGGGACGACGTGGAAAATCATGAAGGCGGCCGAACTTGCACTTCTGTTTTGTCAGAACGACACCGACGAGTAGAAAAAGCTTGAAAATAAGCGCGTTTCTTCTTGTCGGTGTCGTTTTTTATGCGTAACTTTGCTCTCGAAAATGAAGGCACACTGTGCTCTTCAGCGGCCTTGTGTCGTGAAAATCAATAGGTTATAGTAACTCGAATAATAACCATTCGCCCCGCTCGGGTAGAGACTCTTGCGGGCTACGAACTCAAATCTCAATAAATTCCAAATGCCAGGATTATTAGGAAAGAAAATCGGAATGACTTCCGTTTTCAGTGCCGACGGCAAAAATGTGCCGTGCACAGTTATCGAATGCGGTCCTTGCGTAGTAACTCAGATCAAAACTGTTGAAACCGACGGTTATGCTGCAGTGCAAGTGGGCTTCCAGGATGTGAAGGAAAAGAATGTTTCCGCACCTCTTTTGGGTCATTTTAAGAAGGCCGGTGTGACGCCTAAGCGTCATCTTGCTGAATTTGTTTATGATCAGGAGCTCAATCTCGGCGATGCAGTGACTGTGGAACTCTTTGGTGAAAACGACTTCGTAGATGTAGTCGGAACTTCTAAAGGTAAAGGTTTCCAGGGCGTCGTAAAACGTCACGGTTTTGGTGGTGTGGGTCAGATGACTCACGGTCAGGACGACCGTCAGCGCAAGCCGGGTTCGATTGGTGCATGTTCTTATCCCGCGAAGGTCTTCAAGGGCATGCGTATGGGTGGTCAAATGGGCGGCAAGCGCGTTACCACTCAGAACCTGAAGGTTCTCAAAGTAATCCCCGAACACAATCTTCTTCTGATTAAGGGTAGTGTTCCCGGATGCAATGGTTCAATCGTTATCGTAGAAAAGTAAGACATGGAAATTAGTGTATTGAACATCAAGGGTGAAGATACCGGTAAGAAGGTAGCCCTTAACGAAAGTGTCTTCGGCGTTGAACCCAACGATCATGCTATTTATCTCGATGTGAAGCAGTATCTCGCTGCTCAGCGTCAAGGCACGGCAAAATCGAAAGAACGTAGCGAAATGTCCGGTTCGACTCGTAAGCTCGGTCGCCAGAAAGGCGGTGGCGGTGCGCGTCGCGGTGACATCAACTCTCCTCTGCTTGTCGGCGGTGCTCGCGTGTTCGGTCCTAAGCCCCGCGATTATCGTTTCAAGCTCAATAAGAAGGTGAAGCAGTTGGCTCGTCGCTCTGCATTGAGCTACAAAGTTCAAGAAGGTGCCCTTGTGGTAGTTGAAGATTTTAGCTTCGACGCTCCCAAAACGAAGAGCTTTGTCGAAGTGCTCAACAATCTTAAGGTTTCGGACAAGAAGACACTCGTGGTCGCAGCCGGTAGCGATAAAAATCTCTACCTCTCCGCACGCAACCTCCCCAAGGCAAGGTAGCTGTGGCTTCTGATCTCAACACCTACGGTGTGCTCGATGCTGCCGTTCTCGTGGTGACCGAAAGCGCCGTGGCAAAGATCGAAGAGGTTCTTGCCAAGTAATCAACCCTTCTCAACAGCAACGAAGTAATGGCATTCATTATCAAACCTATCGTCACGGAAAAGCTCAACCAGCTTTCGGAGAAGCAGAACAAGTTCGGCTTCGTTGTAAAGCCCGAGGCTAACAAACTTCAGATCAAAGCAGAAGTTGAAGCTCGCTATGGTGTGACGGTTACCGATGTAAACACAATGGTTTACGCCGGTAAGAGCAAGTCTCGCTATACTCGCGCCGGTCTCCTCCGCGGACGTACCAACGCGTTTAAGAAGGCCGTCGTCACTGTAAAGGACGGCGAGACCATCGATTTCTATAGCAATATCTAATCAAGACAATGGCAGTACGTAAATTTAAGCCCACAACTCCGGGGCAAAGACACAAGGCTATCGGTACTTTCGAAGAAATTACTGCATCAGTACCGGAAAAATCTCTCGTCTGCGGTAAGCGTGCCAGCGGTGGTCGCAACAACGTCGGTAAGATGACGATGCGTTATCTCGGCGGTGGCCACAAGCGCAAGTTCCGTTTCATCGATTTCAAGCGAGAGAAGGATGGAGTTCCCGCAGTGGTGAAGACCATCGAGTACGATCCTAACCGTTCGGCTCGCATCGCTCTTCTTTATTACGCTGACGGTGAAAAGCGTTACATCATCGCTCCCAATGGATTGAAAGTGGGTGACCAGCTCCTCTCCGGCGCTGACGCTGCTCCCGAAGTGGGCAACGCTCTCCCCCTGCAAAACATCCCTGTGGGTACCGTTATCCACAACATTGAGCTTCGTCCCGGCCAAGGCGCTCTCTTGGTTCGCTCGGCCGGTAACTTCGCTCAGCTCACTTCTCGTGAAGGTAAGTATTGCGTGATCAAACTTCCTTCCGGAGAAACTCGTCAGATTCTCAGTGCTTGCAAGGCAACCATCGGTAGTGTCGGCAACTCTGACCACGCTCTCGAATCGTCGGGTAAGGCCGGTCGCAGCCGCTGGCTCGGTCGTCGTCCTCACAACCGTGGTGTTGTGATGAACCCTGTCGATCACCCGATGGGTGGTGGTGAAGGCCGTCAAAGCGGTGGACACCCCCGTTCGCGTACTGGTCTCTATGCTAAGGGTCTCAAGACACGTGCACCCAAGAAGCAGAGCAACAAGTACATTATCGAAAGACGTAAGAAATAATCGCACTAAAAGAATCGCAATATGAGTCGTTCTCTTAAGAAAGGTCCGTACATCGCAGTTTCTCTCGAGAAGAAGATTCTCGCCATGAACGAAAGTGGCAAGAAGAATGTGGTGAAGACATGGGCGCGCGCTTCGATGATCTCCCCCGATTTCGTGGGACACACGGTCGCAGTGCACAACGGTAATAAGTTCATCCCTGTCTACGTGACGGAAAACATGGTCGGCCACAAGCTCGGTGAGTTCGCGCTGACCCGCAAGTTTGGCGGTCACGGCGGCAACAAGAAGAAGTAAAAACTTCGGGTGAACGCCACAACAACAATCCAAAACAAAATCTCAATCTCTAAATAATGGGAGCAAGAAAAAGACTTGCCGCCGAATCTCGCAAGGCGGCTCTCAAAACCCAGTATTTTGCCAAATTGAACGATTGCCCCTCCTCTCCCCGCAAGATGCGCTATGTCGTTGACATGGTTCGCGGTATGGAGGTGAATCGCGCCCTCGGCACGCTTCGTTTCAGCAAGAAGGCTGCTTCGAACGCCGTTGAGCTGCTGCTGCGTTCTGCAATCGCCAACTGGGAAGAAAAGAACAATCGCAAGGCCGAAGAAGGCGAACTCTTCGTGACGAAGATCTTCGTTGACGGCGGTGCCACGCTCAAGCGCATGCGCCCGGCTCCTCAGGGTCGCGGCTACCGCATCCGCAAGCGTTCTAACCACGTGACGATCTTCGTGGGTACAAAAGAAGAAACCAACGACTAATCAGAAACAACAGCAATGGGTCAAAAAATCAATCCTATCGCCAACCGACTTGGCATCATCCGCGGTTGGGACTCCAACTGGTTCGGTGGTTCTAACTTCGGCGAAAACATCCTCGAAGATAGCAAGATTCGCGAATATCTCGATGCACGTTTCAAAAGCTACGTCGAAAAGCCCGGTCGCGCCTCTGCCAGCAAGAAGGAATACACTAGCGTATACGAATATATCTCTCGCATCGTAATCGAGCGCACTCCTAAACTCGTGACGATCACGATCTGCACCAGCCGTCCCGGTATGATCATCGGACAGGGTGGTAAGGATGTTGAGCAACTCAAGCTCCAACTCCAGAAGATCACGAGCAAGGATGTTCAGATCAACATCTTCGAAGTGAAGAAGCCTGATCTCGACGCCAACATCGTGGCCAAGAGCATTGCTCGCCAGATCGAAGGTAAGATGGCTTACCGCCGTTCGATCAAGAAGGCCATCGAAAACACGATGCGCAGCGGCGCCGAAGGTATCAAAGTGCAAATCAGCGGCCGTTTGAACGGTGCAGAAATCGCACGCAGCGAAATGTATAAGGAAGGCCGCACGCCGCTCCATACTTTCCGCGCTGATATCGACTACTGCCAGACGGAAGCCCTCACGAAAGTGGGTATCCTCGGCATCAAGGTGTGGATTTGCCGTGGTGAAGTTTATGGCAAGAAGGACCTCGCCCCCAACTTCACCGCAGAGAAGGAAAATGGTCGCCGCGAAGGCGGTCGTCGCGAAGGCCGCGGCAATTTCCGCAACAAGAGAAATTCAAATCGCTAATCTGATTCTGTTAGAGCCATATGTTACAGCCTAAAAGAACAAAGTTCCGCCGCCCTCAAAAGGGCCGCAGCAAGGGCAACGCCCAACGCGGCAATCAGCTCGCTTTTGGTAGCTTCGGCATCAAGAGCCTCGGCACACACTGGATCACGGGCCGCCAAATCGAAGCCGCTCGTATTGCCATGACGCGCTACATGCAGCGTGAAGGTCAGAGCTGGATTCGCATCTTCCCCGATAAACCGATCACGAAGAAACCTGCCGACGTCCGCATGGGTAAGGGTAAGGGTGACCCCGTAGGTTACGTCTTCCCCATCACTCCCGGTCGCATCATTTTCGAAATCGAAGGTGTACCCTTCGAAGTCGCTAAGGAAGCTCTTCGCCTGGCCGCGCAGAAACTCCCCGTGACCACGAAGTTCATTGTTAGACACGACTACGACAAAAAAGCTTGATTATGAAGATTGCAGAAATTCGCGAACTCAAAAGCAAGGGCGAACTCGCAGAGCGCCTTGCAGCTGAGGTGAATGCCTACGAAACGATGGTACTCAACCACAGCATTTCTCCTCTGGAAAATTCTGCACAGATCAAGACCTTGCGTCGCACCATCGCTCAGATGAAGACTGTGCTGAACGAAAAGTAAAAACGGAACGGACGGAACGGAACCGCGGCTGCACCGATGACGGCAGTGGTAGAAACGTGTTGATGATGCATCGCTCGGAACGTCGACGGAAATTCGTTTCACTCCCTCCACCCATCATAACAATCCAGAATGGAAAGAAATTTAAGAAAGACCCGTCAGGGGGTTGTCGTAAGCAATAAGATGGATAAAACCATCGTCGTTGCTGCCAAGTTCAAGGAGAAGCACCCCATCTATGGCAAGTTCGTCTCCAAAACGAAGAAGTACCACGCTCACGACGAGAAGAACGACTGCAACGTCGGCGATACCGTGCTCATCATGGAAACTCGTCCCCTGAGTAAGACGAAGCGTTGGAGAGTTGTAGAAATCGTAGAAAGAGCTAAGTAAACATGATCCAAACAGAATCTCGATTGACCGTCTGCGATAACAGTGGTGCTCGTGAAGCCCTCTGCATTCGCGTACTCGGCGGTACGAAGCGTCGCTACGCTTCTGTTGGTGACGTGATCGTTGTATCTGTCAAGAGCGTGATCCCGTCCAGCGACATTAAGAAGGGTGCCGTTTCGAAGGCACTGATTGTTCGCACGAAGAAGGAAATCCGTCGCGCCGACGGTTCTTACATCCGCTTTGATGACAATGCTTGCGTTCTGCTCAATAACGCAGGTGAGCTCCGCGGAAGCCGCATCTTCGGCCCCGTAGCACGTGAACTGCGTGCAGTGAACATGAAGGTGGTTTCTTTGGCCCCCGAAGTTCTCTAATCCAACAAAGTAAGACGATATCTCACATGAGTAAGTTACATATTAAGAAGGGCGACACCGTTTGCGTTCTTGCCGGTAAGGATAAGAAGAAGACGGGTAAGGTGGTTCGCGTGCTTGTGGACAAGCAGCGTGCCATCGTCGAAGGACTCAACATGGTTCAAAAGAGCCAGAAGCCCAACGCCAAGAATCCTCAGGGTGGTTTCGTGCGCACGGAAGCCCCTATTCACATTTCCAACCTGAATGTGGTTGACCCCAAGACCGGCAAGCCCACGCGCATCGGTCGTCAGCTGAACGCTGAGGGTAAGCTCGTCCGCATCGCCAAAAAATCCGGAGAGGAAATCAAATGAATACAGCACAACTCAAGAAAGAATATAAGGAGCGCATCGCTCCGGCGTTGATGAAGCAGTTCAACTACTCTTCGCCCATGCAGATTCCCGTGCTCAAGAAGATCGTGATCAATCAGGGTCTGGGTTCGGCTACGCAAGACAAGAAGATCATCGACGTTGCAATCAACGAGCTCTCGGCTATCACCGGTCAGAAAGCTGTTGCTACGGTTTCTAAGAAGGACGTTGCCAACTTCAAACTTCGTAAGAAGATGCCTATTGGCGTGATGGTAACTCTCCGTCGCGAACAGATGTACGAATTCCTCGAGAAACTCGTTCGCGTAGCTCTTCCCCGTATCCGCGACTTCAAGGGTATTGAGAGCAAGTTCGACGGCCGCGGTAACTACACGCTCGGTATTCAGGAACAGATCATCTTCCCTGAAATCAATATCGATGCAATCGACCGTCTGCTCGGTATGAACATCACGTTCGTTACCTCTGCTCCTACGGACGAAGAAGGTTACGCTCTTCTCAAGGAGTTCGGCCTCCCCTTCAAGAACGCAAAAAACAACTAATCAGCGATATGGCAAAAGAATCAATGAAAGCGCGTGAGGTAAAGCGCGCCAAGCTGGTAGCCAAGTATGCAGCTAAGCGTGCCGCCCTCAAGGAAATCGTTAATCACAGCGACGATCCCCAGGCTGCTTTCGAAGCCGCACAGAAGCTTCAGTCCATCCCCCGCAACGCCAATCCCATCCGTCTGCACAACCGTTGCAAGATCACGGGACGTCCCAAGGGCTACATCCGCCTCTTCGGCCTCTCGCGTATCCAGTTCCGTGAGATGGCTTCGGCCGGTCTCATTCCCGGTGTGCGCAAAGCATCTTGGTAAGCGATCGATCCTTGTCGAATCACAAGCATCCCTTTTAACACTGTCGGGAATTTCCCGATAAATTAAATCCACAATAATGACTGATCCCATAGCAGACTTTCTGACCCGTCTTCGCAACGCGATCCAAGCAAAGCATCGTGTCGTAGAAGTTCCGGCGTCGAACCTCAAGAAGGAAATCACGAAGATTCTCTTCGACAAGGGCTACATCCTCAACTTTAAGTTTGAGGACAACGGTCCTCAAGGCACTATCAAAATTGCCTTGAAGTACAATCCCGCCACGAAAGTGAGCGCAATCAAGAGCCTCAAGCGAGTTTCCACGCCCGGTATGCGTAAGTACACCGGCTACCGTGAAATGCCTCGCGTGATCAATGGACTGGGTATTGCTATCATCTCCACGTCCAAAGGTGTAATGACTGACAAAGAAGCATCCGCCCTCAAAATCGGCGGTGAAGTTCTTTGCTATGTATACTAAAATATAGGAGGAACAAAATGTCTAGAATTGGTAAATTGCCGATTAACATTCCCGCAGGCGTACAGGTGACGCTGCAGGATAATGTAGTGACCGTCAAAGGTCCGAAGGGTGAGCTCTCTCAGGCTGTTGATCCCTCTATCAAAGTCACAATCGAAGATGGCCACATCACTTTTGCTATCGATGAGAACAGCGAAGTAGAGACGAAGCAGAAGCAAGCTTTCCATGGCTTGTATCGTGCATTGGTTCACAACATGGTTGTTGGTGTAACTGAGCAGTACAAGGCCGAAATGGAACTCGTCGGTGTGGGTTATCGTGTAGAGAACAAGGGCAACCTCGTTACTTTCACGCTGGGTTACACTCACCCCATCGTAATCGAACTCCCCAAGGAGATCTCCGTTGAGACGAAGATGGAACGTAACCAGAACCCTTATATCAGTTTGACGACTGCGACAAGCAGCTCCTCGGCCTGGTATGCGCCAAGATCCGTTCTTTCCGCAAGCCTGAACCTTACAAGGGTAAGGGTATCCTATACGTCGGTGAGCAGATCCGTCGTAAGTCCGGTAAGTCGGCAGGTGCTAAGTAATCTCTAACCACGATTTAGATTATGACAAAACAAAAAGAAGCAAGACGCGTAAAGATCAAGTATCGCGTTCGCAATAAGATCTCCGGCACGGCTGCTCGTCCTCGTATGAGCGTGTTCCGCAGCAACAAGCAGATCTACGTTCAGGTCATCGACGACGAAGCAGGAAAGACTCTCGTCGCAGCCTCTTCGCTCGGTCAAGAAGCATGCCCCAAGAAGGAACAAGCCTTCAAGGTGGGTGAAGTCGTGGCCAAAAAGGCACTCGAGGCCGGAATCAGTGAAGTAGTTTTTGATCGTAACGGCTATCTCTACCACGGTCGCGTGAAGGAAGTTGCCGAAGGCGCTCGCAAAGGTGGACTCAAATTCTAAAGATTATGGCAATCAGAGTAAACGCAAACAATGAAGAATTGAAAGATAGACTCGTTGCTATCAATCGTGTTACGAAAGTCACCAAGGGCGGACGCACTTTCACCTTCGCAGCCATCGTAGTGGTGGGTGACGGTAAAGGTGTTATCGGTTACGGACTCGGCAAAGCCGGCGAAGTTACCGCTGCAATCGCCAAGGGCGTTGAAGCCGCCAAGAAAAACCTCGTGAAGGTGCCCATCATTAAGGGTACTGTACCTCACGAACAGGCAGCACGTTTCGGCGGTGCCGAAGTGCTCATCCTTCCCGCCTCTGAAGGTACGGGAGTGGTGGCTGGTGGTGCAATGCGCCCCGTGTTTGAAAGCGTAGGTATCACCAACGTACTTCGAAGTCTAAGGGTTCTTCCAACCCCCACAACCTCGTAAAGGCAACGATCCTCGCTCTCAGCGAAATGCGTGATGCCCGCACCGTAGCTCAGCATCGCGGAGTATCCATCGATAAAGTATTCAGAGGATAAGCATTATGGCAACAATTAAGGTACAGCAAACTCGCAGCCGCATCGGCGCCCCCGTTGACCAGAAGCGCACACTCGATGCCCTCGGTCTCACTAAGCTTTATCATGTCGTTGAACTCGAAGACAATGCTTGCACTCGCGGCATGCTTCGCAAGGTTCACCACCTGGTAACTGTAGTAGAATAAATAATACGTACGACATCATGAAATTGCATACACTCAAACCGGCTAACGGTTCTACCCAGACTCGCAAGCGCATTGGTCGTGGTCCCGGTTCGGGCCTCGGCGGCACGTCTACTCGCGGTCACAAGGGTGCAAAGTCCCGTTCCGGTTACAGCAAGAAGATTGGTTTTGAAGGTGGCCAGATGCCTCTTCAGCGCCGTCTTCCTAAGTTTGGTTTCAAGAACATCAACCGCGTAGAATACAAGCCCATCAACCTCAGCACGCTCCAGACGCTGGCCGAAGCTAAGCAGCTCGAAAAGATCGGAGTTGAAGAACTTGTTGCCGCCGGTTTCATCAACCGCAAGACTCTTGTCAAGATTCTGGCCAATGGTGAATTGAAAGCCAAGCTCAACGTGGAGGCTCATGCCTTCTCGAAGACGGCCGTAGCAGCTATCGAAGCTGCAGGTGGTACCGCCACTCAACTCTAAACCATGTAATTCTAAGAGTCGAATGAAAAAAATAGTCGAAACTCTAAAGAACATATGGCGTATTGAGGATTTGCGCACGCGAATCCTCATCACCATACTGTTCGTGGCGATTTACCGCTTCGGGTCCACCGTGGTTCTCCCCGGTATTGATTCGACGGCACTGGCCAATTTACAAAAACAGACCGAAGGCGGCCTGATGTCGCTCCTCGATATGTTCTCCGGTGGTGCATTCTCTCAAGCATCAATCTTTGCTTTGGGTATTATGCCCTACATCACAGCTTCGATTGTTATTCAGCTCTTGGCAGTTGCAGTTCCCTATTTCCAAAAGTTGCAGCGTGAAGGCGAAAGCGGAACGCGCAAGATCAATCAGTACACCCGTTACTTGACGCTTGCCATTCTCACTTTCCAAGCCCCGACCTACCTCATCAACCTGAAAATGCAGACGCAAACTTCGCATGCCTTCCTCGTTGGTGATGGTTTCTGGTTCATGGCAACCTCCACCATTATTCTCGCAGCCGGTTCGATGTTCGTGCTGTGGCTCGGTGAACGCATCACCGACCGCGGAGTCGGCAACGGTATTTCCGTCATCATTATGATTGGTATCATCGCGCGTCTCCCCATGGCTTTCATCGAAGAACTCACTTCTGCGCTCTCCGGCGCCGAAGGCGGTGGACTCATCAAGTTCCTCGTTGAGTTGCTTGCTCTGGTTGGTGTCATGGCGCTCGCCATTCTTTTGGTAAAGGCAGTACGCAAGGTACCCGTACAGTACGCTAAACGAATTGAAGGACGAAAGAATCAAGTGGGCGGTGCTCGTCAGTACATTCCCCTCAAGCTTTTCGCGGCCAATGTGATGCCTATCATTTTTGCTCAGGCCATCATGTTCATTCCCTTGATGCTTGTCAATGTCACCAAGACGCAAAGCCCCGTACTTCAGCAGTTCCTCAATCCCAACAGTGTTCTCTACAATGTCGTGTTTGTCTTCCTCATTGTAGCATTCACCTATTTCTACACGGCAATCACCATGAATCCCGTGCAGATGGCCGAAGACATGAAGCGCAACAACGGTTTTATTCCCGGTGTTAAGCCCGGTAAGGAAACCGCCGACTATATCGATAGCGTGATGTCCCACCTCACGCTTCCAGGTTCGCTCTTCATCGCCGCAATCGCCATTCTCCCCACCTTTGCTCAGATGGAGCCCTTCAAGGTGCACCAGGCGTTTGCTCACTTCTTCGGTGGAACCTCGTTGCTCATCCTCGTTGGTGTGGTGCTCGACACCATTCAACAAATTGACAGCTTGATGTCAGTGCGCAACTACGACCGAATGCTCAACGCGGGACACACACGTCACCGTTCAAATGACTAAGGATAATAGAACTCCACTCGGATGATTTATCTGAAGACAGAAGAAGAAATCGACCTGTTGCGCGCTGCCAATCGTTTGGTAAGCGCAACACTGGCCGAGGTCGCCAAAATTGTGAAGCCGGGCGTGTCCGTTAAACAACTGGACACCTTGGCCGAGCAATACATTCGTGATCATGGTGCCACGCCCACCTTCAAAGGTTTTCCCGCCGACATTCCCGGAGCTGAACCTTTCCCCGGTAGCATCTGTGCCTCGATAAACGAATGTGTGGTACACGGCCTGCCGGACGATCGCGAGCTTCGTGATGGCGACATCATTTCCGTCGACTGCGGAACTTTCCTCAACGGATTTTGTGGCGACTCCGCCTACACTTTCTGCGTGGGAGAAGTGCGCGACGAAGTCAGCAATTGCTTCGTGTCACGAAGGAAAGCCTCTATAAGGGGATCGAGTTGCACTCCCGGGGCGTCGTATCGGTGATATTGGCGCCGCCGTGCAAGATCATTGCGAACAACACGGCTATGGTGTGGTAAAGGAATTCACCGGTCACGGCATTGGTCGTGAGATGCACGAAGATCCTGCGGTGCCCAATTACGGACATCGAGGATCGGGTAAGCAGATCAAGAACGGCCTCTGTATCGCGATCGAACCGATGATCACCCTGGGCAAACCATCCATCGGATTGTTGCCCGATCGTTGGGGCATCGTCACGCTCGATCGTCTCCCGGCCGCCCATTTTGAGCATACCATTGCCATTCATCACGGCAAACCCGAAATTCTTTCGACGTTCGAAGACATAGAACGAGTGGAAGGACATCTCTATTAAGATCATGGCAAAACAAACTGCAATTGAACAGGACGGAACCATCGTCGAAGCATTGAGCAACGCGATGTTCCGTGTAGAGTTAGAGAACGGTCATCCCATCACCGCCCACATTTCCGGCAAGATGCGCATGCACTACATCAAAATCTTGCCCGGCGACAAAGTGAAGGTGGAGATGAGCCCTTACGATCTGTCGAAAGGCAGAATCGTGTTCCGATACAAATAATACACACCCCAGATATGAAGACAAGAGCATCCTTGAAGAAGCGCACTCCCGACAGCAAGATCGTACGTCGTAAGGGTCGCCTCTATGTGATCAACAAGAAGAACCCTAAGTTCAAGACTCGTCAGGGTTAATCCAAAGCAAAACATCAAATAAGTATATGGCAATAAGAATTGTTGGTGTCGATTTACCTCAGAACAAGCGAGGTGAAATCGCCTTGACCTATATTTTCGGTATCGGTCGCAGCAGCTCGGCAAAGATTCTCGACAAAGCCGGCATTGACAGAGACATCAAAGTAAAGGACTGGACGGACGATCAGGCCGCCAAGATCCGCGAAATCATCGGTGCAGAGTTCAAGGTCGAAGGTGACCTTCGTTCTGAGGTACAGCTGAACATCAAGCGCCTCATGGACATCGGCTGCTACCGTGGTATCCGTCACCGTATTGGTCTTCCTCTTCGTGGTCAGAGCACCAAGAACAACGCCCGCACGCGTAAGGGCCGCAAGAAGACCGTTGCAAACAAGAAGAAGGCAACTAAATAATAAGTGACTATGGCAAAGAAAAATGTCTCTGCAAAAAAGCGTAACGTAAAGGTTGACGCACAAGGCCAGCTGCACGTTCACAGCTCCTTCAACAACATCATCGTATCGCTCGCCAACAGCGAAGGCCAGATCATCTCTTGGTCGAGTGCCGGTAAGATGGGTTTCCGCGGTTCGAAGAAGAACACGCCCTACGCTGCACAAACCGCAGCACAAGATTGCGCCAAAGTGGCTTATGATCTCGGCCTGCGCAAGGTGAAAGCCTACGTCAAGGGACCCGGTAACGGTCGTGAAAGCGCCATCCGCGCTTGCCACGGTGCCGGTATCGAAGTAACCGAAATCATCGACGTTACTCCGCTTCCCCACAACGGTTGCCGTCCTCCCAAGCGCCGTCGCGTATAAACTCACCGAAGGCCTCGTCCCAAGCCCACCGCGTTGCCCACCGGGCGCGGGGTGTCGCTTGAGCAGGCGTCGAATCACGAATCAACCATTCAAGCAAAACAAATATGGCAAGATATACAGGTCCTAAGGTACGCCTTTCTCGTAAGTTCGGCGAAGACATCTTCGGCAACACGACCAAGCGCATGCAAGGACGCAACCAGAACGTACGTCGTCGCAAGACCTCTGAATACGGCATCATGCTCGCTGAGAAGCAGAAGGCTAAGTACACCTACGGTGTGCTCGAGAAGCAGTTCCGCAATCTCTTCGACAAGGCAGCCAAGTCCAGCGGTATCACCGGTGAGATCCTCCTCCAGAGCCTCGAATGCCGTCTCGACAACGTCGTTTACCGCCTCGGCATTGCCCCCACTCGTGCAGCCGCCCGTCAGCTTGTCAACCACAAGCACATCACGGTCGACGGTCGTGTGGTGAACATTGCCTCGTTCAGCGTAAAGCCCGGCCAAATCGTAGCCGTTCGCGAGAAGTCGAAGTCTCTCGAAGTCATCGCCGACGCGCTCGCCGGTTTCAACCACTCCAAGTATCCCTGGATCGAATGGGACGAAAGCACCAAGTCCGGTAAGCTCCTCCACAAGCCCGAACGTGCTGACATTCCTGAGAACATCAAGGAACAGTTGATTGTCGAGCTCTACTCTAAGAACTAATTCATAACACGATTTCATGGCGATATTAGCATTCCAAAAACCCGACAAAGTGGTAATGCTCGAGAACGACGCCAAGAACGGAAAATTCGAATTCCGTCCTTTGGAACCCGGTTTCGGCACCACCGTCGGCAATGCTCTACGTCGCATCCTGCTCTCCTCGCTCGAAGGTTTCGCCATCTGCGCCATCAAGATTGACGGCGTCGAACACGAATTTGCCTCTGTGCCCGGCGTGAAGGAAGACGTAACCAACATCATTCTCAAGTTGAAGCAAGTTCGCTTCAAACAATTAGTAGAAGAATTCGAGACTGAGAAAGCAAGTATCACCATTTCGAACTCCACGGAGTTCAAAGCAGGTGACATTGGCAAACAGCTGTCCGGTTTTGAGGTCCTCAATCCCGAACTCACTATTTGTCACTTGGATTCCAAAGCCACGATGACGATCGAAGTTACGATCAACAAGGGTCGCGGATATGTTCCCGCTGATGAAAATCGCGAGTTCTGCACCGATGTCAACGTAATTCCCATCGATTCTATTTACACCCCCATCCGTAATGTCAAGTACGCTGTCGAGCCTTTCCGCGTGGAGCAGAAGACCGACTACGACAAGCTGGTACTCGACGTAACTACGGACGGTTCCATTCACCCGAAGGATGCACTGAAGGAAGCTGCGAAGATCCTCATCTATCACTTCATGCTCTTCTCCGACGAGAAGATCACCGTCGACGACGCTCCCGACGCCGACAACGAAGAGTTCGACGAGGAAGTGCTTCACATGCGTCAGTTGCTCAAGACCAAACTCCTCGACATGAACCTTTCGGTTCGCGCCCTCAACTGTTTGAAGGCCGCAGACGTCGAAACCTTGGGCGACCTCGTTCAGTACAACAAGAACGATCTCTTGAAGTTCCGCAACTTCGGTCGGAAATCGCTCACGGAGCTTGATGATTTGCTCGAGAGTCTGAATCTGTCGTTTGGAACCGACATCAGCAAATACAAATTGGACAAGGACTGATCGCACAGCTTTCCGTTGTGACCGATCAATCAACTATCCCATTCAAACAAAAGTACACAAATGAGACACAATAAGAAATTCAACCATCTCAGTCGTACTGCTTCTCACCGTGCGTCCATGCTCGCTAACATGGCCGTTTCGCTGATCAAGCACAAAAGAATCACTACGACTGTCGCAAAGGCAAAGGCGCTGAAGAAGTACGTCGAGCCCCTTATCACCAAGTCGAAGCAAGACACCACCAACAGCCGTCGTGTAGTCTTCTCCTACCTCAAAGATAAGTACGCCGTTACCGAACTCTTCAAGGAAGTCAGCGTAAAGGTCGCAGATCGCCCCGGTGGTTACACCCGCATCATCAAGACCGGTTTCCGCGCCTGCGATGCCGCCCCGATGTGCTTCATCGAGTTGGTTGATTACAACGAGCACATGGCCAAGACCGAAAAGAAGGCCAAGCGCACTCGTCGTTCCAAGAAGGCCGCTGCCGCCAACGAGGCAGAAGCCCAAGCCCCCGTTGCAGAAACGGCGGAAACTGCAGAAGCTGCAGAATAATTCAGCCACATACTTATTTCCCATCCCCGCTCCCGCCAGGAGCGGGGAATTTTTGTTTCGTTCCTTCTCTCGTTTTCGTGCGTCTTCTCCCACACTTATGTTCTGCCCCTGTCGCTTCTCGTTTCGTCTTTTTCCGCTCTTTCTGCCGCCGTCCGCTTTTCGCGCGTCTACTCTTATAGGGCCCACTCATTGCACTTCGAATCCCGTTCCCATCCCTTACACTCCCGTGCTCCATTTCGCTACTAAACCGCAGCATTCATTGTCGCGCGTGGAGAAAATGAGTAATTTTGCTCTTGTCGTTCCCTCTTCCATTGAGGAAGGCGACCGCTTTCCGCGTGTCGCCCCCATCGACATCCACCCGTCTCATCGTTCCAAATCGTCACGCCCATGGACATCCAAATCCTCCGCGCCGTCGTCCACTATATGCTCCATTTCGTAGCTCCCTTGCTCCTTGCACTGTTGTTTTTCCCCGACGGCAAACGGTGCAAAGCCTACTTCATCATGTTAGCCACCATGGTTGTCGATCTCGACCACCTCTTGGCCACGCCCATCTTCGCGCCCCACCGCATGAGCATCGGCTTTCATCCGCTCCATTCCTATCCCGCCATCGCCCTCTACGTCGTGTTGTGCTGCCTCCCTTACGGCCGCCGACGTTATCTCCCCTGGTGGGGCAGAGCAGTAGCCATCGCGCTGCTCTTTCACATGATCACCGATTGGCAAGACTACATGTTGTGGCCGCACTGACCCAGATTCGCGCCCTTCGCTCCCACTTGTTCCGCCGCCCGGCGCCCGTTTTGCTCCGCGCTCCACAGCGCACTCCAAAAACACCGCTGCTTTTCCGCGAAATCCCCCATGATTTGCGAAAAAGCAGCGGTGTTTTTTGTGTCCAGCGCGCAAGTATCGGAACAGCATGCGAAGCCGCAGACAAGCAGCCGCATCGAAACATCCGTCTTCTCGCCCCGTTTCGCGCCATCAGACGCCGTTTTTCGCCGTTTCCGGGGTGCTGAGCCGTTCCGTCGGCCTATTGTCGTATTGGGTGCCGCCTACTGTGCAGAAAGATGCTCTCGCTCAAAACAACAATGCAACCACCGCCCGCCTCACTTCGACGATTCGCGTCGGAACCGCCCCCCATTCCCCCCGAAAGCCCCAAAAAGCCCGTCGATGCGGCAGCGTCGACGGGCTTTTTCGTAGAGTAGGGCAGCGACTGCCCACGTTTTTTATTTCAGGTTGCGTTCCAAAAAGTTGAAAATGCGCTTGAAGAGATGCGTACGCGTGGCACCGCCGTAGATACTGTGGTTGCGGTTCGTGTAAACCTGCATCTCAAATGGTTTGTCCGCCTGCACCAGTGCCTCCGACATCTGGGCGCAGTTGCGATAGTGCACGTTGTCATCGGCCGTGCCGTGGATGAGCAAGAGGTCGCCGTGGAGTTTGTCGGCCCGCGTGATGGGATTCACCAGCTCATAGTTGGCATTCTCCTTCGGCGTGCGCATGTAGCGTTCGGTGTAGACCGTGTCGTAGAATTTCCAATTGGAGGGAGCAGCCACCGCCACGCCACAACGGAACACCGGCGCGCCTTGCGTCATTGACATCAGCGTGTTGAAACCGCCGAAGCTCCAGCCCCAGATCGCAATGCGCGAAGCGTCGACGTAAGGGAGCTTGCCCAGAAAGCGTGCCGCCGCCACTTGGTCTTGCGACTCGAGTTCACCTAGACGCAGGTAGGTGCATTTTTCGAAATCAGCCCCTCGTGCGCCCGTACCGCGGCCGTCCACGATCACGCAGATGTAGCCGTGCTGTGCGAGGAAGGCTTCCCACACACCGCCGCCGTAGAATCCTGTGCTCCAAGCGTCTTTCACTTCCTGACTGCCGGGACCACTGTATTGGTACATCACCACCGGATACTTGCGCGAGGAATCAAAATCGCGTGGCTTCAGCATCCAACCGTTCAACTTCGTACCATCGGCCAGTGCGAAGGTGAAGAACTCTTTGTTTCGAGCCAATCTGCTCCATTCTCTCGGCCAGATTGCGGTTGTCGATCAGGTTTTTCTCCGTGTGTCCGGCCGCATTGCGCAGCGTAGTCACCGGCGGCAGGCCCAGTCGCGAATACACGTCCATGAAGTAGCGCATGTTGGTGGAGAACGTCGCGTCGTGCGTGCCACTTTCGGGCGTGAGACACGTCGTTTTTCCGAGCTTGTCCGTCGCATACACGGCTGTGCGCAGCGGACTCTCCTTGTGCGCGGCATAGTAGAAGCGCCCGTCGCGCTCGTTGTATCCATAAAAATCGCTCACCTCGAAATTGCCTCGTGTCACCGTGGTCTCCAATTGGCCGTTGAGCGTGTACCAATAGAGATGTTGGTAGCCGGTGCGCTCGGAGAGCAGGGCGAAGTGCCCGGGATAGAAGCGCAGGGCGGTGTAAGCCTGCTCGCGAAGATAGCGCTTGTCGGTTTCGCGTAGCGCCAGTTTCGCCACACCGCTGCGCGGGTTCACCATGTAGAGATCCATGCGGTCCTGATGCCGGTTGAGTGTCACGACGGCCAGACGCTCGGGGTCGGAGGTGCCGACGATGCGCGGCACGTAGCCGTCGGAATCCAAGGGCACGGCCAGTTCGCGCGTGGCGCGGCTCAGCAGATCGTAGCTGTGCACACTCACTTTCGAGTTTTCGGCGCCGGCAATGGGGTATTTGTAATCGTAGGTGCCGGGATATTCGGCATATTGTTTGAGTTCAGGTTTCATGCCCTCGAACATCTGCATGCGATAGACGGGCACTTTCGTCTCGTCGTAGCGCACCCAGCAGAGCATCTTGCTGTCGGCCGTGAAATCGAAGGAGCGCGCCGTGCTAAACTCCTCTTCGTTCACCCAATCGGGGATGCCGTTGAGCACCTCGTTGCGCTTGCCGTCGGTGGTGACGCGGGTTTCGGCGTTGCCGTAGAGGAGTTTCACGACGAAGAGGTTGTTGTCGCGCGCAAAGGCCACAACATTGCCGTCGGGCGAGAAGAGGGGCGACATTTGGGGGCCGCCTTCCGAGAGCGGCTCGTACTTGCGGTTGGCCACATCGTAGATGTAATAAACCGCCTGCGTGGTGCGCCGATAGACCGGAGTGGTGTTTGTGCGGAGCAGTATCTTTTTTTCGTCGGGACTCATGATGTAGCCGTCGATGCGCTCGAGTTTGGCCGCGCCGCGAGCTTTGCTGAGATCGAAGAGCACGCCCGTTTCTTGCCCCGTTTTGAACGAAGAGCGGGTGATGCGCCGACCGTCGGCCGAAAGTTGTGAATAGCTTTCGCCATCATTGAGCGGATGCACGCCATAAATATACTGGGGCGAGAAGGTGCCGTCGTTGATTTGTTCGATAGTGATCTTCGGGGCTTCGTCGGCCACGGCGGGTGCGGCGAAAAACGAGAGGAAGCCGGCAAAGAGACCGAGAGAAAGAGTGGGGAAGTATTTCATTTTCGGAAATCAAAAAAGCAAAGTGCGCACACGAACTTCGGCGCTTCACTTCGCTGTGTAGTCTGTCTTTAGCGGTGCGCCGTGAGAGTCACGGCACAGCCGTCGCATTTTGCGCCGGTGGGCGGATTGTCTTTGCTCAGTTCGCAAGTGGCCTCGACCAGGTTGGGGTAGGTGGCAAAGAGTTGGTGGAGCAAACGGCCGGCCACATGCTCGAGCAGTTGTGACGGTCGGCCCATTTCTTCCTTCGCCAGTTCGTAGACGTCGGCATAACTAATGGTGCCCTCCAGTCGATCTTCCTCGATGGCCGGTTCGGCATGCTCGACGGTGAGCCAGAGGTTGAGGGTGAAGTGCGCGCCCACTTCGCGTTCTTGGGGCAGCACCCCGTGGTGAGCATAGAAATGGAGATTGCGGAGTGCGATTTCAAGGGGTTCGAAGGTCATGAGTCTCAGAGTCAAATCGTTGAATTGGCGTTTTCGTCGGCGTCTCCGCCCGCGGTGGCATATTTTTTGAGCGCGCGCACCACTCCCGCTTTCCAGGTATTGATGGTGTCGTTCTCCAGTTGTAGCGATTCGATGAGCCGAATCACGTTGTCCACCGGCATGCGGTAGCGCAGCACACCCGAGATGAGTTTGGCATAGTTCCAATACTCTTTGTTGAATCGGCCGGAGAGCCCTTCGACGGTGGTCTTGTATCCTCTTCGATTCTCGAACGAAAAGTCGTAGCGCGTCGTGCCGTCGGGGTTTACGTTCTTGACAATCCATCCGGCGTTGACGCTTTTGGGCAGCACGATGCCCTCGTCGTCGTCTTGCAGTCCGGTGAAAATTTCGTAGGGGTGGCCGTCGAGCAGCCCGACGAAGGCCACCCACTTCTCTTTCTTGTTTTGAAATCGCCAGACGTCGCATTCGAGCGTCTGCGGTCTGCGTTCCGTGACGTCTCTGATCTGTTCGAGCGCCAAATGCATCAGGCCGTTGAGCAGCAACTGCTCAGGTGTCTCCTCGTGTGGGGCATAGGCATACACGCCCTCGGGGTCGACGGTGAAGTGCTTGCAGAGTGTCTGAAACAAGACGGCTTCGTCGGCGTTGTTCTCGAGCTGTGCGATTTCGTGGGCCAGCTTTTTGATCTCGCCGATCTCAAAAGTGGTGTTAGACATGTGCGTTTTGCGGGTTTCGCGTTGAGCTTTTGCGTCGCCGGTTCATTCGGCGGCCAGTTTGTTCCAGAACTCGTCAAGATCTTCGGCCAGTCCCTCCATGAGTCGGTGGTCAATGATGAGCGTGTCGTCGTCCACGAGATAGAGTTCGGCGATGTTGGTGTGCTCTTCGTCGATCAGCACCAGCGAGAAGGGGCGCAAGATGTGCATGGCTTCGATGGGCTCGCGCAGTTTGTGGATGCAGGATTTGAGCACCGGTTGAATCTCGGCGTAGAAGTCCTCGTCGGTGTTGTCGATCCACTCTTCTACGACGCAACGCGTGATCTCGTTGTCTTCATCGTCGAGGACACGAATCTCTCCGCTGTCTTGTGTGACGAGAATGTACAAATCGGTGAGTCTCGGTTCTCCGCTTTCCGGACCGCATTTCGGTCGTTTTCTTCAGCGCGCGTTCGATTTGATGTAGCGTCTGGTCTGAAACGTTCATGAGCACGTGGTTCTAATGTTGATGATAGGGCAAAGTTACTTTGTAAGGCGCGAAAAGCAAAGTGTAATTTGTTTTTTTTGTCCGTGTGGTGTAACTTTGCTGGCACAACACGCGCAAGTTTCTCTCGTCGCTCTGCGATGTGGTTGTTTTTCTTGCGTTTTAATGTTAAATCACGGGCGCTTCCCCGCCTCCGGCTCGAACGCCGCTTCCTCCCCGTCCCATGCTGCTCACGCTCGACATCGGTAACACTCGCGCCAAACTCGTCTCGTTTCTCGACGGCTGCCCACGACCGGAAGCCGTCTGTGCGGTGGCCGAACTTCCGGCCGCCCTTGCGCAGATCGGGGCCCGCTGTCCGTCGATCGAAGCGGTGCACTGGTGCAGCGTCGGCGCCGATATTGCCGCAGTGGAGCACATGTTGTCGCGCACGGGTTGGGCTGCGCGCCGCCTTGTTCCCGCGTCGGAGGTGAACGGCGTGCACCTCGATTATCGCACGCCCCAAACCCTCGGTGCCGATCGCCTGGCCGCCGTGCTGGGTGCGCGTTGTCTGCAGCCCACCGGCCACTTGCTGGTGATCGACGCCGGCACGTGCATCACCTTCGACGTGTTGCTGGCCGATGGGCACTACGTGGGCGGCAACATCAGCCCCGGTGTCGACATGCGTCTGGCCGCCATGCATGCCCACACCCTCGCGCCTTCCGCACGTCGATGCCCGAGGCGAATTGCCTTTGCTCGGGTTCGACACCCCTACGGCCCTGCGCAGCGGCGTGTTGCGCGGCATTGCCTTCGAAATCGAGGGCTATGTGTGGCGTTTGCGCGAAGAATATGGCCCAATTACTACTTTTTTGACGGGGGGCAATCGCTCAGATTTTCCCGTGTCGGCAGAAAGTTGCACCTTTGCAGATGAGTATCTTGTGGCGCGCGGCCTCGCCACCGATTTTTGAGGGCCGTCGCTCCTGAACCCGCCGATGAGTCGGCGCCACTACACATTATATATTATAGTATCATCTCCTTCCATGAAGAAATACTTCCTCTTGCTCTTGGCCGCCGTGTCGTTTTTGGGCACTTTCGCCCAGGAAACGGGCGTGTCGACTCCCTATTCCCGCTACGGCGTGGGCGTGTTGAACGATCCCTCGTTGGGATTCAACAAAGGCATGGCCGGCACCGGCATCGCACTGAGCGACAGTCGGCGCCTGAACTTCGCCAATCCGGCCTCTTATGCGCGCTTCGACTCGTTGAGCTTCCTGTTTGACGTTGGCGTCACCCTGCAAGCCGACCACCGTTCGGCCGGCAACGCCTCCTACAACGACAATCGTGCGCAGTTCGACTATCTTGCAGCGGGTTTCCGCGTGGCGCCTCGTCTCGGCTTCAGTTTAGGCCTGCGCCCCTTCAGCAGTGTGGGCTATGAACTCAGCACAGAAAATACAAGTCTGAGTGGTTCGGGCGGTTCCGGGGCACTCACTTCGGCCACCCGCTACACCGGCGACGGCGGCCTCCACCAAGTGTATGCCGGCTTGGGCTATATGCCGCTCCGCGGCCTTTCGTTGGGTGTGAATGCCGGCTATCTTTGGGGCACCACCACCCACACCGCCTACACACAATTCAGTTCTGCTTCGACCGACGCCCTGCGTCGCTCCTACGCCTACGAGGTGCGTTCCTATACGGTCGACTTGGGCGCGCAATGGTCGCAGCGCATCGGTCGTCGCAACGAGTTCACGCTGGGATTGGTCTACGGTTTGGGCCACGATCTGCACAGCAGTGCCGATTTCTACAACCAGCGCATCAGCAGCGGCGCCATCCAATCGGGCGATACAGTGTCGTTGCGCAACGTCTTCTCGTTGCCGCGCACCATTGGCGTCGGTCTCGGATGGAACTACGCCAACCGTCTGCGCCTCGGCCTGGACTACACGTTGCAACAATGGAGTCGGGCTTCCGCGCCCTCGTTGGAAACACTGGCCGACGGAAGTCAGGTGTTCCGCAAAGCCGACCATCTCTTCACCGACCGCCACCGGGTGAGTTTTGGTGCCGAATACACGCCCGACCCCGAGGCCCTCTCTTGGGCGCCGCGTGTGCGCTACCGCTTGGGCTTGAGCTATGCCGGTCCTTATGCGAAGGTTGACGGGCACGACGGCCCGAAATCTTATGTCGCCACGCTCGGTGTGGGACTTCCCATCATCAATTCGCGCAACAACCGCAGTGTGCTCAATGTGTCGGCGCGCTACGAATTGCTGCAGCCCGCTGTGACGGGAGCGCTGAAGGAGCAGTTCTTCGGACTGTCCATTGGTTTGTCGTTCGGCGAGAAGTGGTTCGATAAATGGAAGGTGGAATGATTCGCTCCATGCGTCGTCTTCTTTATGTCCTGCTCGCGTTTCTTGCACTGGGCCTGGCCTTTTCGGCTTGCGACAACGGGGCCCCGCCCAACGGATCGGCTGTTCGCAACCGCGACTCGCTTCCGGTGATGGTCACCTACGGCGTTTCGAAGCTCATCAGCGATTCGGGAGTGGTCCGCTACAAGATCCTCTCCGAAGAGTGGCTGGTGTTTGACCGCACCCACCCTCCACGTCAGGAATTCCGCAAAGGGGTGTTGCTCCAACGCTACGATGATCGGCTCAATGTGGACCTCTACATCACCGCCGATACGGCCTATTGGTACAATCAATCGCTGTGGGAACTGCGGGGCCGCGTGCGGGTGCGCAATTTGGCCGACCGGGTGACCTATACGAGCGAACAATTGTATTGGGACAACGAGAAGCACGAGTTCTATTCCCATGTGCCGATGCATATCGTCACGCCCGACCGTGATCTGCGGGGCGATCGTTTCCGTTCTGACGAGCAACTGACGCGCTACGAGGTGAAACGCACCCGCGGCTATATTCCCATGCCCAGTGCCTTCAGTGGTTCGCCGGCTCCCGCCGGCGCCGCATCGCGCTGAGGGCAGGAGTCATGCGCTTCCATCGCATCGCGCTCCGCACCATCGGCCCCCTTCTCGCGCCGATAGCGCACGAAACGGCGGCAACATCAAGTGTTCTGATACGACAAACCCCTCCACTGATTTCGTTCAGTGGAGGGGTTTGTCGTCAATATGCGCTTTCTTTGTCGAGGCCTCGGGTGGCTATGCCATTGTTGCCCTGCGCGTGGCAAAAGGAGCCACCTTTCAGAACGCGACGCCGAAGGACGCAAAGGGAGCCAGCGTGTAGTCGCGCGTGATGAAGTGGTTTCCGTCGGTCAGATTGAAGTTATCGGTCACACCCAAGCGGAGGAAAAGGCCGCGTTCCATTTGAAAACGATAGGCCGCCGTCACATTCATGCACCAACCGAAGGGGGTTCGTGGCCCATATTGGTTGGTTTTGATCGGTTCGGTGACGGTTGACTCCATATCACTGCTGTAAACGCAGCCTGTCCGTTGTATCCTCGGTGGTAGAAGGATTCAAACAGGCCGATGGTCAGACCTAAGCCCAATTCCAAGGAATGTCTTTTCCCGCCGACGAGGTAATACATTTGTGCAGGCACGGCCCATCCGTTGGTTCTTCCCTCTTCGCTGAAGAAACCGTCGGTGGAACTGGTGGTGATGCGTGCCAATCCCACTTTGTAGCCCCAGTTTTTGTAGTTGCCGATGCGCGAATCGAAAGCCAGCCCCAGCGTGTGCGAGGCACCGCCGTGCTCAACCATGAAGCCGCGTCGAGGTGTTTTGGCTCGTGCCCCCATGAGGGTGAAGGCAAAGAGGAGAAGGAAAATGCAATGTTTCATGTTGATGCGCTTAGAACGTGTAACCAATGGAAAGATACGGGTGGAACACGTCGTCGGTATCTTCGATGAGTTCGTTTATATGTAGGTTATCGTGCAGTGTGAATCCGGCGCGAACCACCGGGCCCTTGGCGAACTGCAAACGATAGCCGGCCGAAAGGTAGAAAATCTGGTTGAATTTCCAATTTCGTGGCTGGAAAACCGATGCTCTATCTGCTGTGAGCGCTGATACATGCCGCTGCAATCGAAATCGTGGCTCGATTCGCTGTCTTCGTCGTAGCGATACCACATGTAAGCCGCCGTTGTTCCCATGGCGGCTTCGAACTTATGGTGCTTTCCCCCCGCCAAGAAATTCACTTCAAAGGGCAGCGTGACGCCTTTCTCCCGATAGTTATTTGTTCTCTTCTGGTCGAAGTCGGTAAAACCCGCTCCCACTCGAAAGCCCCAATGGGATTTCGGGGCCACGCGCCGGTCGAACGAAATGCCGAAACCTTGGAATGCCGGTTCCCAACCCACTGAAATGGCAGAAAGTTGTGCTCGCAACTGGGAGAAACACAGCAGCAAGAGACATAGCAAAGCGATTTTTCTCATAAGATGATGCGTTGATAGTGTGAAAAACGTTGCGAAGTTAGCGATATTTTCGCAATGTACTCTCTTCGCTCCGCTGAAATATGAAAACAAACGGGGGCTTGCAGGTATTTCAGCCAACAGGCGTTGTGAAATTGTGCGCATTGTCGTATTTTTGTAGGCGACGAGGACTCGCGCTTCCCCGTTCTCGTTCCGCATCAATTGTCTTTTCTGCTCCAGTTCGATCATAATGAAAAAAATATTGCTCCTTCTCCTCCTTTTGTTGTCAGCTGTATTCCGATCGTCGGCCGCCAACCCCCTCGAAGGACCCAAGCGCGAAATGCGCGGCACCTGGATTCAGTGCGTCAATGGCCAGTTCATGGGACTCACCCGCGAACAGATGCAAGCCAACCTCACGCAACAGCTCGATGTCCTGCAGGCAGCGGGCATCAACGCCGTGATGTTCCAGGTACGCCCCGAGGCCGACGCACTCTATCGCAGCAGTTACGAGCCGTGGAGCCGATGGCTTACCGGACGCCAGGGGCAAGATCCCGGATGGGACCCACTCGAATGGATGGTACGCGAGTGTCATCGCCGCGGCATGGAGTTGCACGCTTGGATCAATCCCTTCCGCGCCAAAACCAAGGACACGAAGGAGCTCGCCGCCAACCATCCTTATTGGCTACACCCCGACCGCTTTTTTTCTTATGACGGGCTCATCCTTTTTGATCCCGGTGTGATTGAGAACCAACGCTACATTTGCGATGTGGCGGCCGATATTGTGCGCCGTTACGACGTCGACGGTTTGCACATCGACGACTATTTCTATCCCTATCCCGCCGCAGGTCTGCCCATTCCCGACGATGCAACCTACGCCGCCAACCGCAATGGCTCAACAACCGCGCAGATTGGCGCCGATACAACGTGAACACCTTCATCAAAATGCTGTACAACACGGTGCACAGCATCAAACCTTGGGTCAAGTTCGGCGTATCTCCTTTTGGCATATACCACAACAATTCGTCCGGAGGTAGCGTGCCTGGCAGTGACACCCGCGGGCTGCAAAATTACGACGACCTGTATGCCGACGTCTTGTTCTGGGTTGGTCAGGGTTGGGTGGACTATGTCGTCCCGCAGCTCTATTGGCCCATCGGACATCCCACGGCCGACTACGACCGCCTCGTGCGTTGGTGGGCAAAACACGCCGCCGGCCGTCCGATCTACATCGGGCAAGACGTGATTCGTACCGTCACAACGCCCGATGTCAACAATCCAACGGTCAATCAAATGAACGCCAAGTTCGAACTCGAGCGCAGTTTCCCCTCCGTCCAGGGGCACGTCCTCTGGTATTCGGCCGCAGTGGCGCGCAACGAGGGCAACTATGCCTATGAGTTGCAAAACAACTACCATCTCACGCCCGCGCTGGTACCTCTCATGCCCTTCATCGACGACGCCCCGCCGAAGAAGCCCCGCAAACTTGAGGCGCTGTGGATGCCCGACGGCTACTATCTCTTCTGGAGTCCGCCGAAAGCCAAGACCGAAATGGACGCTGCCAAGTTTTATGTTGTCTATTGTTTCCCCAAAGGCCAAAAGATCGACCTCAGTTCTTCCACGCATATCTTTGCCGTCACCTCCGAAACCATGTATAAGCTCCCTTACAACTTTGGAAAGGAGAAATATACTTTCGTGGTGACCGCGCTGGATCGGTTGCAGAACGAGTCCAAACCCGTAAAGATCAAAGTGAAACTCTAGCCGGCTCCCCTTTCTACAGTCGCTAAGTTTCGCGTTTCTCTCATTTCAATACAGCCCCGCGATGAAAGTCCTCAAATTCGGCGGCACCTCCGTGGGCACGCCCGAAGCCGTGCTGCAAGTTAAGCAGATTGTCGACCGGCTTGATGCGCCGGCAGTCGTAGTTGTTTCCGCCCTCGGCGGAGTTACCGATCGCCTCATCACACTCTCCGCAAAAGCCGTCGACCCCACAGCCGATTATCTCCCGATGCTCGACGAGCTCCATGCCCGCCACGACCAAATGGTGTGCAGTGTTTTGCCGCCCGATCGCCGAGAAGAAAGCTTACAAGGCGTGTCCAATTGCTTCGATGAGCTCAGTCGAATCCTCCAAGGCGTGCATCTTATCGGCGAACTCACGCCCAAAACTGCCGACGCCATCGTGGCTTACGGCGAGCGCCTCTCCTCTTCTATTGTAGCTGCCCTGCTCAATGCGCGCCATATCGACTCGCGGAGCCTCATTCGCACGCACCCCGAAGGCGGAAAGCACCGGGTTGATTTCGAAACCACGCATGCGGCCATCGCCGCCGCCGACCTTTCGAGCTCGCCCCTCACGGTCATGGGCGGTTTCATCGCATCAGACGTAGAAAGTGGCCGCACTACCAACCTCGGACGCGGCGGATCAGACTACACCGCCGCCATCCTCGCCGCCGCTCTCGGAGCAGATGTGCTCGAAATCTGGACCGATGTCGATGGCTTCATGACGGCCGATCCACGAGTCATCCCCACGGCGTTCACCATCGACGAACTCTCTTACGACGAAGCCACCGAGTTGTGTAACTTTGGTGCCAAAGTGGTCTATCCCCCCACCATCTTTCCCGTGTGTGTGCGCAACATCCCCATCTTGGTGCGCAACACGTTCAATCCCTCCGGCCGCCACACGGTGATTCGTCGCGATGCCGCCCCCAGTTCGCGGCTCATTCGCGGCATCTCTTCGATAGCCGACACCGCCTTAGTCACGGTGAGCGGCATGGCCATGGTCGGTGTTGTCGGTGTCAATCGTCGCATTTTTGCCTCGTTGGCCCAAGCCGGCATCAGCGTGTTCATGGTTGCGCAGTCGGCCTCCGAAACTTCCACCTCTCTGGCCGTGACTCCCGCCGATGCCCAGCGCGCTTGCGAGATCCTCGATGCCGAGTTCTCTCGCGAAATCGCCGCCGGCGCCATGAATCCCGCCGGTTGTCGCACAGGATTGTCCACCGTTGCCGTCGTGGGCGAGAACCTTCGGCATCACACCGGCACAGTCGGCCGACTTTTTTCCGTGTTGGGTCGCAATGGCATCGGAGTCAATGCCGTGGCACTCGGCGCACTCGAGATGAGTGTCTCGTTTGTCATCGAACGTTCCATGCTTCGCAAGGCACTCAACGTCCTGCACGATTCCTTCTTCATGGGCAATCGCGAAGAACTCAACCTCTTTATTTGCGGAACCGGCACCGTGGGCGATCAACTCATCCACCAGCTCGCCGCTCAAAACCCCGTGTTGCGCGAAAAACGTGGACTCAACCTCAACTTGGTTGGCGTGGGCGGTCGCCGCAAAGCCACTTACGACGTGGCAGGCATAGACCCCGCCGACTATCGTGCGACACTCGACCAGAGCAATGAGCCGGGAGGCATCGAGCGCATGGTGAATCGGATCCTCGAACTCAATGTTTTCAATGCCGTCTTTGTCGATTGTACGGCTTCGCCCGACGTGGCAGCGCACTATCGCACCCTCCTTGAGCACAATGTCCACGTCGTCACGGCCAACAAAGTGGCGGCTTCCGGCCCCTACGAAGACTATGCAGCACTGAAAGACACCGCGCGCCGGCGTGGAGTGAAGTTCCTTTTCGAAACCAACGTCGGTGCCGGCCTTCCCATCATCGGCACCATCGGCGATCTCATCGCTTCCGGCGACCGCATCAAGAGCATCGAGGCCGTTTTGTCGGGCACGCTCAACTATGTCTTCAACACAATCTCGGCCGAAGTCCCGCTTTCTGAAGCCGTGCGCTTGGCTCAGGTTAACGGCTACAGCGAACCCGATCCGCGCATGGACCTTTGTGGCCTGGATGTGGTGCGCAAAATCACCATCTTGGCGCGCGAGAGCGGCTATCGCGTCGAAACCGGCGACATCTCCATCGACCCCTTCCTCCCGGCCGAACTGTTTGAAGGCAGCACCGAAGCTTTTATGGCAGCACTTCCGCAACTCGATGCCGCTTTCGAGCGCGAACGCCGGCGTTTGGTGGCCGAAGGCAAATGCTGGCGCTACGTAGCCGAGTGGAAAGACGGCAAAGGCAGCGTCGGTCTGCGCGAGATTCCCGTCGGTCATCCGCTCTACCAGCTCGAAGGCTCGAACAACATCATTTGTCTCACCACTGCTCGCTACGATACCCCGATGATCATCCGCGGCTACGGTGCAGGTGCCGCCGTCACCGCCGCCGGTGTCTTTGCCGACGTGATGAGAGTGGCGAATATATGATGCCTCGTTTTGAAAAAAGCACGAGAATTGAACGGTAATTGCACTACAGCAAAAACAATCATCGTAGATAAAAACAAGAGACTGGGACTCAATTGAGTCCCAGTCTCTTGTTTTTGTCACAGCTGTAGGCCTGTTTCGTTCACAGGGAAATGTCCTCGCTTTTTTCACCGAAGCGCTGCGGAGATGGTCCGGCAAGGGCCTTTCTTCTTCGGTTTTCTTTCATGGGAAACCCTTATCGATCGAATTTTCTCTGCAAGAGATGGAGTGTCAGGTAGATTCTGTAAGCTCTTCTCCGATTGCCGAGGTTCAATTGCTGCATGGCGACGAGAATATAGTCCTCAATGCAGTTTAAACTCTTCGCATATCGATGGTCGTTGAATGAACGAATGATTCTACGACGTCCTTTGTTTCCTTCATACAGTTCCTTTAGGAATCGGCTGAACGATTGGAGATTGAACGAAAGATAGGAGTCTACATTTTGCATAGTGCTTCCAGACGTTTGATAATTTGCTTTTCCTCTTCATAGTCCATGAACTCAGGAGCGATGCTCGCCAGTCCATCCTTCAAAGATTCGATAGCTTTGGGAACCTCTGTGTTGAGTTTCGTTATTTGGCGTTCGAACTTTTGGGCTGAGTCATTCATGTTTTCTTCGAGGTCGCGACCGAGATCACTCAGAACCTTACCGATGGTGCTGGTCAGTTCGCGAGTCTTTTCGTTGGTATCATCGATGGCTTGGCGCAAATCTCCGATAGCATCTTCGATCTGTGTCGAGGTGTTGTTGAAGGTTTCGTCCTGCTTCTCCACCACGTCGTTGTATGTTTTGGTCAAAGCATCGTGCAGCTTCACTTGATGCTCTTCGAACTTCTGAGTCAATTCCTCTTGAGATTGCTTGAACAGTCCAATCAGATTTTCCAGTGTACGGTTAACTGCATCTCGGTTTTCACCGACAACGTCCTTCAAGTAGGCGCCGGTGTGGGTCATCGTTTCGGAGAGGCTCGTATTGACTTGGCTGATGGAGGTCAGCATCGCTTGGGTAGACTTCTGATGATTGTCGGATACCTGCTCGATTACAGCCTCAAGCTTATTGCGAACGCGGTCAAAATCGTTCTTCTGTTCCTGAGAAAGTTGTCGATAGGCGGCGATGGCTTCCTGGAAAGATGCCGTGACTTTGTGGAACACTTCGTTGTTCTCGTTGTATTTCGTGTTCAGTTGTAGCTGCTTTTCCGTGTAGCGTCTGACGATTTCCGTGTTGTTGCTCAGTGCCTCATTCATGTTTTTCTCCAGCATCTCGCTGTGCGCTGTGAGATGGGAGGTGAGTTTGTCTGCGAGATCTCCCATCAGCGCCTTTGTTCTGCTGAACTCGTTTCGTGCATCTTCTCTTGTGTGGCTTTCAACCCCCGTATTTCGTTGAGTAAATCCCCCAAGGATTTAAGAGAATCCTCCTGTTTTTGGAGAATAGCGCGGGTGTTTTCGCCCTCGAGTTCCGACAATTTGTTCAGCGCTTCGAGGTGCTGATTTCGAAGTTCGTTGATGTGTGCAGCCTTTTTCTCTTGTTCATACGAGAGAAACCACCCCAAAGCAAGCGCAGCTAGCGCAATATAAATGGCGAAAGGCGAGATTGACTGGCTACCATTAGCCAGCAGGAAAGAAAATAACGCTAAGGTTATTCCGATAGCAGTGTTTTTGATCATGCTAATATCTTATTGAGTTGTTCGATTACAAAATGTGAGAAGGAATTTCCGACCAGAGAATCACATGTTTCTTCGAATTGCTCCTGGCTGTATTTATTCCATTGATGTTTTGACAGCCGTTGCATTAACTTAGATCTCCAGTTCGGAATGATTTCGCAAAACAGTTCGAAATCATCTTTTAAAACGTCGTCCCTTAAGCAGGGGAGCAGGCATTTATCTATGATATTTTTTGCAGTGTATAGGGCGGGATTTGCTGCGATACGGTTGATTCCGGCGTACTTAAAGATCTCGCGCCAAAGGTTCACCCCGTCCCTTCCGAAGCACGTGGCAATGAATTCTATCTGTTTCTTGATTTGCCCTTCAAGTTCGGAGCGCGGGGAGTCTACATAGGAACTGAGGTACGCGAAATTCGCATAATCGAATCGTTTGTCAACATATTGATTTCTCACACCTTCCGTTGTCCGATACTGATCACAGATCTTAGTGATCTCATTCTGCCTTGTTTCTTTCTCTGTCGACGCGATTTTATTGAACCCGTCCATCACGGCGACAGTAAACGGATGTGTTATTTGCTGATAGTAGTGTCGGAAAGCCTCCGTGTGCCAATTGTAGAAGTCCAAAAACACGGTGTTGTTGAAGTATCGCTGTTGCAGCTCATTCAATTCACCGGGTTTGCACCTTTCCATTGTGGTTCTGAGTAGGCTGATGTTCCGGCCGCTCAACATGTCAGCGCGCACAAGAAAGAATATGTGTTTGAAATTGAGACATTCAGTCTCGATTTCACCGACATAGACTACATCTTTCGAGATCTGATTAGTGCAACAAAAGGTGTAGACCGTGTGGTCTTGGATCTCAGCTTGTGGTGAATTGCTGCACCAAACCTTGAGTGATGGGAGAATTGTTGTTGCGACATCGAAGTCAAATCGCGAATCACAAATATGCTTTGACGAAACATTCACCAGCAGACAATTGGGTCTGCCGGTGAATAATTGTTTTGTCAAATTGCTTACTTGAGGGTTACTCATTGGGAATCGTCAATTTTGTGATGTTTTCCAAGATGACTTCCTGTTCCTTGTTGGAGTCAAACGTCGAGTTTCTCCGTTTGTTGAGCGTTTCATTCAGCTCTGTTTCAACTTGTTCTATTTGTGTGTTGACAAACGAACGCATGCCTTCTGCTACAAAAAACGCGATTCGATCCATTTCCTCTTTGGAGCGACTAGTCAAGATTTGGGTGTAGTCTGTGAGCTTCTCCTCGAATTGCTGTTTCGTCTCATCGGCGATCTTGGCACAGATGCGCTTCTTTCTTTGCTGCTCGAGCTTGATTTGCTCCTGCTCGAGCTCTCTGCGCATGGTTGCCTCGGCTTCTAATCGTTGTTGAATCTCGAGTTTCTTGGCTTCTTCAGCGTCTTTGATTTGATGCATCTGCTGAGCATCGCCACTTTCTGCTGTACTTTGAGATTGAGCTGCGCCTGCATGTTGTTGACAAGGCGTTTGTATTCCGCTTTGTACTGTTCGTCTTCGACGTAAGTCGTCGGATCCACAATATCTGCAACTTTCCCAAGCCAGTAGCTCACCGACAACTTGTCGAAGATTCCCCCCTTCTTCTTTTTGTCTTGCCCGTCTTCTGTTGATTGTTCGGGCTGTTGTGAAGAATCGGAGCCTTTCGCATAGTTAATCAGCTTCGTCATGTCGAGGGTAGTGTCGGTTGCCGCCAAAACTTTCGTGCCTTCACTGAATCCTTTCAGTATTGTGCTACCGGCTTGTGCTATTTTTCCTCCCTTAGAGAGAACCATGGCGTGTTTGGAGAGGAGGGCTCCAGCTTTTGCCCATCCTGTTGCCGGTATCAGCAACATAGCAACGTCGGCGGCATGTCCAATTTTTTTGATCACGTTGCCTATTGCACCTCCCTTTTGTACGTATTGTGGCACATAGTTATCCATGGCCGCTTTTATTTCTTGGTTTCCCTGTGCGATGACCTCTTCGTATTGCTGGAGCATTTGGGAGATCTCTTGCTTTTCGATGCCATACTTTTCCAGCTCTTGCTCACTGCCGGCATTCAAAGTCTTGAGCTGATAGTATTTCTCTGCGAGATCGCTTTGGTTGGCCTCCACTTGTTGTTCTAAGGCTTCGATGCTCGTGTCATCGAAATTCGTATCCATATCAATGTTCAGTGCCTGCAGTGACAACTCAACCTCGTTGATTTCCCCTTGAGCCGTCGCGACAACGCTTTGTTTCCATGCCTCTATCGAGGTCGAGGCATAGCTGTTGAGTGCATCTACCGCCTTTGGAAGTTGGCGTTCGAACAGTCTTTTAACGCTGTTCTGCAAATCATCGTCCGCAGTCTTGTCATCCACTTCGCGCTCGAAGGCCTTAATCTGTTTCTTCTTCTGAACTTGGAGTTCACTTTGCAGCAGAGATTGAGTGGAATCGTTGCTCGTTTTGATACGATCGGCCTGTGTGTTGAGCTTTGTGTCGATACTCTTCCGTTGTGCTGTCAGTTGGGCAATCGTTTCTTCGATTTCCACCTCGCTTTTCTCGGCATTTTTTTTGAGGAATTCCAACTTGGTGTTGAGGGCTTTCTCAAACTTTTCCTTCATGATGCCCAGACGTCCCAAGGTGCTTCGTGTATAGATCTCCTCAATTTTTGCGGCTAAGCATTGCGAAATATACTCTTTGAAGTCTTCGTATTGGCTCACCCATCGATCGAATTCAGGGCTATTTTGTTCATTGCAAAGCGCGAAGTAGATCGGCATGGTGCCGATGACCTGTTGCAGAAGTTCTTGTTCTTGTTTAATTGTCGAGTAGACATCTTCTTCTGAATCGCGCATTTCGTCGACATGCGTCCGCGCGAAAATCATGTCAATGCCCAAGTTTCCGATATTCTGAATCATTCGACGGTCGGAATCTGTGAGGGAAGAAGCCGTGACATAAACAATGAACTGGGAGTTCTGCAGCAGTTCCTCCGTCATTTTCACATGTTCGTTGATCAAAGTGTTCACACCCGGTGTGTCTACAAGGATCAATCCCGACTTTAACAGCTCGATCGGGGCTGCATATCTCAGTGCGGCGATGGGCTTTCCGTTGCAAGTGTGTTGATGGTCGAGCGTCTTGATGCGCGATATCTCGATGCTTTCTTTTGTTCCATCTACATATTCCAGCGAAGCCCACTCTTCTTCTGCATAACTGATGTAGGTCAAAAAGGCCGTAGTCTCCACACTTTTGGTGGGAAGCACCTCTTTTCCGATCAGTCTGTTGATGAGTTTAGATTTTCCTGCACTGAATTGACCGATGAAGGGCAAGTAGTACTGTTTGCCTTCCATGCAGGCGATGAGATGGTCCAAAACGGCACCGTTGGCGTCGTCGGTAAGAAAGGTGGCCACCTCTTTATACCGTTGTAATGTCTCTACAATATTCATGATTATTGCTTACGTTTGATTGTGTCTACTTGGGTTCCATTGATAAGTTCGAAGCAACTGTCCGCCTCATTCATGAGAGGAGTCAACTCCTGCCTTTGTGCCGACAGTTGTTCTATGATTTGATTCCTCTCTTCTTGCGATGCCGACAATTGTCGCTCGCGCAATTCGATGTCTTCCTTCTTTCGGTTGATGACTTCCGTGAGTTCCAGCTTCAAAACATCGAGTGCAGCGTTGGTCATCGCTGTTTTGCTGTTTCGCAGTGCTTGATAGAGTTGGGAGAGATTCTCTTTTTCGATGTCTTCGATGAGGCTTTCCACGTAGACTTCAGCTGCTCTCTGCTTTCTGCGCTGTTCTTTTGCCATTTTCGCCTGGTGTTCTGCCTTCAGCTCTTCTATTTCTTGCAGTAGTCTCTGCTTTCTGTTTTCCTCTCGCTTCGCGTCAAGTGCGGCAGCCGAGGCATCAATGCTTTCCAGTCGCCGTATTTCCCGTTCCAGGTCTTCGGCTTTACTATTGTATAGTGCGTCGATTTCCTTTCTGCATTGGTCATAATACTCTCGGTCTGAGAAATCCCTCTTTGTTTTGGTGACAGATTTATCCCGATCGCCCGTAAATGCCCACTGCAAGAGTCCCAAAAGACCTCCTCTCTTTTGAGTTTCGGGTGTCGTATAGGTAACTACGTCTGGGCGAGCGCCCAATAGTTGTGTCTCAGCGAACTTCTCTTCTCTCAATCTTTCACGAGATTGCTCTAATTTTTCGCGCTTTTTTTGGGCTTTGTTGGCTTGTATTTCTTTGATTTGTAGGTCCGACAAGCGCTCCTCCGATTGATTGATTTCTTGTTGGATTGCAGCGCGTTTTGTCAGCCAATCATCGATGTCCAGGTCCATATCAAAGTAGCCTTGATCCATCGTTTTCTTCTTTATCTCGAATCCGTTGTCCTTCTCTTGCTGTTGTAGGCGTTCGACTATGCTCAAAGCATATTCGCTGTATTCGGTTTCTATGAGTTCATGGAATCTACGATCGGCCTCTTCGCTCACCTCATCCCAGATGAAGGCATATCTGCTGTAAATCCGGTTGATGTAGATGCGCGTGTTGTGTTCCAAGTCTTCAAGATCCTCTGCGCCGTTGATCTCATTGATGCATTTGTACTTCTCGTCGGAAGCCTTGACCTTAATGGTTCTTTCTGCATCGCGAAGAATCTCGCCCACCTTCAGACGGACGCCGCTTTTTTTCTTTCGAGCTGCGTGTTCACCGAGTCGAGTTCGTCTTTCAGTTGACTGATTTGGAGGCGCACTTCGTCGGCATCGGTCGTGTTGGTCAGTTCTTCGATGCGTTCCGACAGCGAAGTCTCGGTTTCCCGGAGAAACGTGCGGACTTTCTCCACCGGACTTAGCAATTCCTTGCGCGCCTTCTCGCCTTGTGTGAGATATCTCGTGAGTCGATCTTCAAATTTTTCAATTTCAGAGGAGTCGAGCAATTGTTTCCGTTCGCTCTCGCTGAAATTGTCCTTTCCGTTGTAGTCCAGAGAGCGAGCGCTGCGAGCCACCAAAGCCTGGTAGGCCGAGATCGGGAAGATCTCAGGCAGATCCTTCGTATCAAACCACTTGCTGTAATTCTTTTTCAGCGTGTCCACCACCTCTTCCATGGTCTGCTCGCTCTCTTTGATCAGGTCTTTCTGGTTCAAAACGATGAGAACCGAGTTACATCTCTTGAGCAAGTGATTGAGCTTCTCGTAGTCGGTCTTCGATCCCGGCTGTTTGGCGTTGAACATAAAGATGGCAGCGTGCGAACGATCGATCTGATCATTGGTGATCTGTTCGTGTCCTTCGAGCACGCCGTTCAATCCAGGGCTGTCTACCAGCGACACGCCATCGTTCAGATACGGCGAATCGAGAAACACCTCGACCGATTCGATTTTCTGAGCGACGTTGTCGCCTCTGGTGCTGACGAATTTCTCAATATTCTCCAGTGTCACGTCATTGCATTCCTCCTTGTCTCCGCCTTTGTAATTGACTCGGATCAGTGGTTGGCCTGTGGGGCTCTCGTTGACTGAGCGGAGAAAGTTGACCGTTGCGGTGGTTTCCGTGGTGAATGAGGGCAAATACTTTTCCCCCATCAGCGAGTTGAGGAAAGTCGATTTCCCCGCACTAAACTGCCCCACGACCACAATCGAGAAACGTCCGTTTTTTACGTTCGATTCCAGATCTTCCAATGTTGAGACTTGCTCAGCCCTTTCAAGTCCCGTGTAGAAGTTGATGCAACCTCTCAGTAATTCGATAACGGCGGCTTTGCGCTCGTTGTATTCTTTCTTATAGTCCTTATAGTCCATTGAGTACTTGTTTGATTTGTATGGATAGTTGCTGCAAAGTTTGGAGATCGGCCGCCAGGAGTTGAATCATGCGCTCGTTTTCTCCCGAATTGTTTAAGTTTTCGATTCGCACGATCATATCTTTGAGTCTGGCGATGTATTCATTTTTCTTTTGATCCCATAGTTTGTGGAGTGCTTGCACCAGCGGTTGTATGCTTCGTTGCAGACTCTCTCTGACTCCCGCCTTGAGATCGATGATCATCTTCCCGTCGGGCACAGAGAGTTGCTCATCTATTTGTCGACGCAGGTCTTTCTTGAGCATTTTCAAGTACGAAGTGCGAGCATGTTTTTTGGCCTCTTCGATGATCTCTTGCTCTTCTTTGATCCTTCTCTTCGCTTCCTCAATCTGCCTCATCCAGATTCTCTGTAGGTTTTCGTTGTCTTCCGCGTCAGCTAATCGCCTTTCCAAGGCGTCCAGTTTGCTTTGGTTAGCGGCCAACCACTTGGCGTAGTCGCGTTCTTTCTCCCTTCGTTCCGCATCGTATTTCTGGCGCTTCGAATCGTCGTGAACAGTTTCGTAGGTCTCTTTGTATTGGTCTCCGAATATGCCGAATGGGTTATACCATCTATTGTTCTTTACTTTGTGAACGATCGTCTTGTGTTCAACCTGCGGCCGTGATCCCAATCCTTGCAATACGGATGAGCGCTTTCTCAGCAGCCGTTCTCTTTCTTGTTCGACCGAACGTATATCGCTTTGTAGAGAGCTTACCGTTGGCCCCTCGCTGAGGGATCTTATTTCCGTTGCAGTTGTTCGATCTCAGCCTCGAATCTTTTTATAATGGAGGTGGACGAAGAGCTTTCGCTGTGGTTGAATTCGACATTCGAACGTATATCCACACGCTTGTCTTTGAATGAAATAGAGGGAAGGAGGTGCTGCATGTTCGACAAAATCCCGTCTCTGATGCGATCGAATCCCACATTGAGGTGCTCGGTGAGCCACATCGTTTGCTCTCCCCAAAAGTTCTCTAGGGCTCTTCCGATTTCGTTTCTGTCACCGGCTCTTTCCGCTTCGTAGAGCGACATTTGGTCGACTTTTTGGAGCATACTTGAATGCCCGTCCCCCACGTTGCTCATGATTTGTCGATAGAGCATTTCGCGGAGGTCTTCGATATCGCTCTTGACCTCGATTTCGCAGTGTTTTTTGAAGTTCTCCGTCTTCTTTTCCGCCTCTTGTATTTGGTCAAGCAGCAATTTCTTCCCGGGCAAGTCCTCTTTTTTGACCTCTCTGATCTTTTTATCCGTGTCCATTCCCTTATGGAAACTCTCAATGGTCTCAAGAAGTCGGTGACAGATGGACTGATAAAACACCTTTTCCTTTTCGCTGACCCGGAGATAGTCGAACAGCGCCTTTTCGAGTTCGGGCATTTTCGATTCTTCCAGCAGTCTGGTTCTGTCTGCCTCGGTCAGATCACTTTGATCCGTGTCATAAACGCGCATGATGCGCAGATCGCGCGCGCAGAGTGCCTTCAAAGCAGAGATGCCGAATACGAATTGAGGCTTACCATGGCCTTCGTAGACGTAATTGACAATGTCGTTCGTGAAAGCCTGCATGCGCTCTTCGTAGCTCTCCTCGTTGGTCTTGAGATCGTCAATGGCATTCAGCACGAAGAAGAAACTTTGTTGGTACTTCTTCAGTTCCTTGATGAAATCGAGGTCGCTTTTACCCATGCCTCTCAAGTGGAAGAGACAGATGCTGGCGTGAGAATGGCGAATCTCATGCAGGGTGATCTCTCTGTGCCCTTTGGCCACGCCGTTCATTCCCGGCGTGTCGATGAACACAACAGGATCTTCGATGTCTGCAAAATGCACATAGACGTCGACCGCCACGATATCTTGCACCACATTATATTGGTTTTCGGAAGTCGTCACGTAGTCAATGAGCGCGCTCTTGTCCTTGCTCACGTCGAGCGTCACGTCATTCTTCGTTTCGTCACGGAAGTGAACAATCGCTTTGTCCAATCGGGGGTCTGCTTTCGGGACATTATGGATGTAAGTGACCGTGGCTGTCGTTTCGTTCACCCCGTGGGGCAGAATGTCTTGCCCAATGATCGCATTGAGAAACGTGGATTTTCCGCTACTGAATTCGCCTACAATCGTGATCCTGAATTCGTTGTTTTCCAGCTCGAATTCGGTATCTGTTAGGCTTTCTGTAATATACGGGAAACTTTTGATGGCTTGTAGATGCTTTATCTGCGATATGATGGCCAGCAATTGCTTGTTCTTTTCCTTTTTGTCGTTCATTTAATCAAGGTTTGATTCGTATTTCACCGAACTGAGTCCGGCGAAATCCATTCTCTTGCGCCGTCTCTAGGTTGAGTCGGAACAATATGAGCGGTAACGTTGGTATACAATTCGGGAATGTGTAAGCAAAGATATAAAAAGACTGATGTGTGTAGGAAAACTAGCTGCGTAGTGTGTTTCTTTTTTTACTTGCGAGTCAATCTGGGCAAAGATGACACAAAAATGGCGTAATAGATTGAATTAGCTGCGCTGTGGGGAACGAGGTGGGAGCGGTTCGAAGAAGGAGCTGAGGTGTTCTGGGGACGGAATGCGCGTTTTTTTCTTCTCCCTCGCTGAGCAAAAAAGAGCGAAGGGTGTTTTTCTTGTGTTCCAAGGTGGAGTTTCTTTCAAATAGGGCACGGCCGGAACCGTTCGCGGAGAAAAGTGCCTGCGATACGGCCGGTTTCCCCTCTCTCGCCGCACCATTATATATATAAGGCGTAGTCTATGCCAACTAGGCCCCGCCGTGAAAAGAGAATCCATCGACAGCATGATGAACAATGCTGTCGATGGATTCTTTTTTTGTGGAAGCGCAAAGCGCGCACCCGGTGTGCGGGAGAAAAGAGGGGGGGGAAGCGCGCCGGTGGCGGAGCGAGTCGTGCGCCGCACGGCGGGAAGGGGCCGAAAGTGGGGTAGTGTGGAATGAAAAAGAGCGGAGATGCGTTGTCGAAGCGCGCGGAGAATCGAAAAAGCGCACGGGATATAATCTAAAAGCGCGCAGGAGAATCGAAAAACAAAGGGCGCGCAATCGAAAAACAAGGAATCGCCGAATCAAAGCGCTGGGGCCGAAATCCGAAAGAGCGAGGAGACCGAAATCCGAAAGCGTGCGGGCACGGAATCAGAAAGCGTGCAATTTGCCCACCACCTTGTAGAGATGAAGGATTCGGTTGATGGGATAGCGTTCCGTACCGTATTCGGGGTTGCTGGCCACGAATTCCAGCATCGTCGGATCGCCGGGCACGCGGCGCAACTTCTTCACCGTGCGCAGTCCGTCGAGCACCACCGCATAAATGTTGCCCGGTTCCAGGTTGTCGATCGTCACGCGGCGCAGCGCAATCTTGTCGCCCGGTTCCAAATCGGGGAGCATGCTGCGGCCTTGCACAGCACACCAAAGGTCGGCCTGGCGGTTGAAGGTCGTATCCATGTAGAAGCTCGGTCGCGTCGTCTGATCGTTTTCCAGTTCGTCGAATCCGCAGGTGAAATCGCAGTCGAACACCGGCAGACCCTCCGGCGTCGTATCGTGCGGTGCCTTTTTCTTCGCCTCACGATCCGCTCGGTTTTCAGCACGCAGCATGCGGCCCTCGCCCGTAATGAGCCAATCGATCGAAACGCCAAGTCGGGCGCTCACCGCTTCGAGGAAATCATATTTAGGTTGTACAGCGCCGGTCAGATAGGAACGGATACGTGCCTCGTTTGTATCGAGCAATTTGGCAAATCGCGTGTTGCGTCCGTTGGCAAACCGTTCGACGAGCTGTTCAAGTCGTGAGGTCATAGCAAGAGGTGTCAATGGAGTCGTGGGTGTTTTCGTTGAATGCGAACAGAACGGTCGTTGTCCATTCGCAGAAATGGTGTTTGTCGTTGTACAGGATTCGAGAATGGTTCGGCAAAGTTACGGATAAATTTGTGGGTCGCAAAATTTTTCAGAAGTTTTCCGTATATCTATATTTTCTCTTTCCGGCAATATGCGTACACCTACGCCTCTTGCGCGCCCGCTCACCGCTTTTTGGAGCTTTTCCTCAGTTCTTTGCCCGTCGTGCGCAATCGTTTGATTTATAATGGGGTGGGGCGAACGCTTTGCCGCGTTCCCGCTTGCGCAGGACGGATGCCTTTGGGGCGAAGAAGGAAAGCAGAAAGAGAAAGAACAGAATGAGCGTTTTTTTCTGCACAAGTCATTGTGCAATAGGTCGTTGTTTGGTCGGAAAAGAGCGGAACGGCGCCGCGTCCAGTCTGAGGAGATGTGCGCACAATCCGGACAAAGTGGTGGAAGGCTTCGAGAATTGCAGTGAATATTTGCATTTCGATTCACTTTCCGCCTTGTTTTACTTCCGTCTATCTGCGAGATGCTCGAAAAACTGCGAGCTTTCGGCAAAAAGCTCCCCGTTATTGACCGAAAACTCCCCGTTTTCGTGCGTTAGTTCGGGAGAAGTCGGCGGCGGTTTCCACGTTGGGGCGAAATCACGCCTTGCTACGGTCGAAAATGCGGGGTGGAAAAAGTTGGCGCGCCGGAAAAAAAACAGTATCTTTGCGGAGGTATGCAGCGCATGCGACATTTCTTTTGCGTCGCCCCGCTGTTTCCCACTCAGCGCGCAGTCCTTCAGCTCGCTCCGGCAGACGGCCGGCGACAGCGCGGGCACTTTTGCGCGCGCCGCGCGTCGCTCTGTCGACGCCAACCTTTCATCCCATTTTTCTCCCCCTACAGCAACTGTTTTCATGTTAGAAATACGCAACCTCCACGCCTCCGTCGAAGGCAAAGAAATACTTCGCGGCATCGATCTCACCATTCGCGATGGCGAAGTGCACGTGCTCATGGGCCCCAATGGCTCGGGCAAATCGACGCTCTCCAATGTCTTGGTGGGCAATCCCAAATATGAGGTGACCGAAGGCGAAGTGATCTTCAACGGTAAGAACCTCCTGGAGCTCGAGCCCGAGGATCGCAGCCACGAAGGCATTTTTATGTCGTTTCAAGCCCCGATCGAAATCCCGGGCGTGTCGATGACCAATTTCATGCGCGCTGCACTCAACGCCAAGCGCAAATATTTCGGTCAAGACCCCCTGCCCGCTGCCGATTTCCTCAAACTCTTGCGCGAAAAGCGCAAGTTGGTCGGCTTAGACGCGCATTTCATGAGCCGCGGTGTGAACGAAGGTTTTTCCGGCGGCGAGCGCAAGCGCAACGAGATCTTTCAAATGGCCGTGTTGGAACCTACTTTTTCCATCCTCGACGAAACGGACTCCGGTTTGGACGTCGACGCCCTGCGCATTGTGGCCGAGGGCTTCAATCAACTTCGCACGCCGCAAACGTCGGCCATGGTGATCACGCACTATCAACGCATGCTCGACTATCTGCATCCCGATTTTGTACATGTGCTCGTCAATGGTCGCGTGGTGAAAAACGGCACAGCTGAGTTGGGCTACGAGATTGAGCAACGCGGTTTCGACTGGATCAAGGACGAACTGGCACAATGAACGCCCGCAAGCGTTCGGCCGGCGTCGCCAACTGACGGCGTCTGCCCTTTCCGTTCCGTTATTTCCAACTCCTCAAAACCGTTTCTCCATGTCCGGTCTCCAATCTTATCTTCGTCTCTTTGACGACCAGCGCTCCCTCCTCGAGTCGCACAGTTGTGCTGCCCTCAATGGGCACCGCGATGAGGCGCGGAGCTTCTCGCCGGCGTCGATTTTCCTCACCGCAAAACCGAACGCTATCGCAACACCGATGCCGCCGCGCTCTTTGCCGGCAACTATGCCACCGATTTCACCCGCACGCTCGACGCCCTGCGCCCCGGCGACGACCGCGGTTGCACTGTTCCGCACCTGCCCACCGTGCCCATCCACGTGATCAACGACGTGGTCGTGCCCCCGGTCGGCGAGGGGCAGTTGCCCGAAGAGGGGTGCAGCTGCTCACCCTCTGCCAAGCGGCCGCCGAGCACCCCGAATGGCTCGAACGCTACTACGATCGGGCGGCGCATCACGAACCCGCCAATCAGCACAAGCACGCCGATCGGGAGGAGCGCGACGTGGTGACGCGCCTCAACACCCTCTTTGTTCAAGACGGTTTGCTCATTCATGTCGCCGCCGGCGTGCGGATGGAGCGCACCGTGCAGGTCGTTTTGCGTTCGCGATCGGACGTCGATCTCCTGTCGCACCGCCGTTTGCTCATCGTGGCCGAGGCGGGAGCGAGCGTCAACGTGCTGGTGTGCGAACACGCCGACGGCACTTGCCGCTATCTCACCACCCAAGTCACCGAGATCTATGCGGGCGAGGACGCCGCCGTGTCGGTCTACACGCTCGAAGAAACGCGTGAAGGCAACCATCGGTTCAGCAATGTCTACGTAGAACAGCAAGCTCGCAGCCGCGTGAGCCTCAACGGCTTGGCTCTTACCACCGGCGTTTCGCGCACGATGACCAATGTGCGATTGCTCGGCCCCGAGGCCGATTGCCAAACGGCCGGTGTCGCCATCACTGACGGGCATCAACAAGTGGACAACAACCTGCTGGTGGACCACGTGGCCGAGGCCTGCACCTCCGACATGCTCTTCAAATATGTGCTCGACGGCGAGAGTCGCGCGGCCTTCGCCGGCAAAGTGCTGGTGCGCCCCGGCGCGCAGCAGACGCTCTCGCAGCAGAACAGTGCCAACCTCTGCATCTCGTCCACTGCCCGCGTGCATTCTCTGCCCATGCTCGAGATCTATGCCGACGACGTGCGTTGCAACCACGGTTCCACCATCGGCAAACTCGACGAGGGCGCCTTGCTCTATTTGCGCCAGCGCGGCATTCCGTTGGCTGAGGCCCGTTTGCTGTTGCAACATGCCTTCGTTTCCGACGTGTTGCAGCGTGTGCCCATCGAGGCCCTGCGTCAGCGCCTTTCTGATCTGGTCGAACGTCGTTTTCGCGGCGAACAACGCCACTGCGCCGACGGATGTGACGATTGCAGTGTGAAGCTTTGAACCGGAAAACAAACGTAGCTGATGACCGACTTTCGCCCGGATTTTCCCCTGTTGAGCCGTGAAGTGCACGGTCGCCCGTTGGTGTATCTCGACAACGCCGCCACGACGCAGAAACCCCGCGCCGTGTTGGAGGCCATGGATGGCCTCTACACCACGTGCAATGCCAATGTGCATCGCGGCATTCACACCCTCTCGCAAGAAGCCACCGCCCTGCACGAGGCCGCCCGCGAGCGCGTGCGCGCTTTCCTCAATGCGCGTTCCACGGCCGAGATCATTTTCACCCGCGGCACCACCGAGAGCCTCAATCTTGTCGCCTCTTCGTTTGCCGAAGCCTTCTTGCACGAAGGCGACGAGGTGATTCTCACCGTCATGGAGCACCATTCCGACATTGTGCCCTGGCAGTTGGCGCGCGATCGCCGCGGTTTCACCCTCCGTGTGGTGCCGATGGACGACGAAGGTCGCCTGGATCTCGAGGCTTACGCCGCGCTGCTCAACGAGCGCACCCGCTTGGTGTGCTGTTGCCACGTGAGCAACGTGTTGGGCACGGTCAATCCCGTGCGCGAAATGGCGCGCATGGCACACGATGCCGGCGCCTATTTCCTGGTCGATGGGGCACAGAGCGTGCCGCACTTCCCGGTCGACGTGCAAGAAATTGGACTGCGATTTCCTCGCCTTCAGCGCGCACAAACTCTACGGCCCGACGGGCGTGGGCGTGCTCTACGGCAAAGAGGAACTGCTCGAGCGGATGCCGCCGTATCAAGGCGGCGGGGAGATGATTGCCCGCGTCACGTTCGAGAAAACCACCTTCGAACGCCTGCCTTTCAAGTTCGAAGCCGGCACTCCCGACTATGTTGGCACGCACGGCTTGGCTGCCGCGATCGACTATGTGGCAGGCATCGGCTTGGATCGCATTGCTGCCTACGAAGATCAGCTCACACGTCACGCCATGGCGCGCATGCGTGAGATCGAAGGCATGCGGTTTTTCGGCACAGTGGAGGGGAAAACCTCAGTCGTTTCGTTCAACGTGGGCCAAATTCACCCGATGGATTTGGGCACATTGCTCGACCATTTGGGTTTTGCCATCCGCACCGGCCACCATTGCGCGCAACCGCTCATGGCCCGTTGCGGGGTCGAAGGCATGGCCCGCGTGTCGTTTGCCCTCTACAACACCGTCGAAGAGATCGATCGCTTCGTGGAAGCGCTGCAACGCGTGGTGCGCATGTTCTGATGCCCCGTTCGGCGCGTGAAGCCCGCGCATCCACCGCCTTTTCCCAACGCCACGGCTGCTGCTTTCGCCCCGGAATGCAGCAGCCGCGGCGTTTTTTTCGCAAGGGCTTTTGTCTCTTTCGTTGCAAACGCTTATCTTTGTCCTCGAAGTCTTACACTTAATATATATAGGTATGATACTCACCACAACTCCCTCCGTAGAAGGCCACCCGATTCGCGAATATCGCGGCATCATTTCGGCCGAAACCATCATCGGTGCCAACTTTGTCAAGGACTTCTTTGCCCGTTTGACCGACGTGTTCGGCGGACGTTCGAACTCATACGAGCGCGTGCTCCGCGAGGGCAAGGAAACCGCGTTGGCCGAACTCAGTAAGGCGGCTCAAGACGCCGGCGGCAATGCCGTGGTCGGTGTAAAGTTGGACTACGAAACCGTCGGTGCTTCGGGCTCAATGCTCATGGTCGTGGCCAGCGGCACGGCCGTTGTCATCTGATTCGTGGGGCACGTGCTGCTCGCTCACCACAACGGTGCGGGGCTGCTCGAGGCCGGTTGTGACGAAGCGGGACGCGGTTGTCTGGCCGGTGCGGTCTATGCCGCTGCAGTCATCCTTCCTCCCGACTATCACAACGAGGCGCTCAACGATTCGAAGCAACTGACCGATGCACGCCGGCGTGCATTGCGCCCCGAAATCGAGCGCGATGCCCTGGCGTGGGCGATCGGTGTGGCCGAAGTGGTCGAAATCGATCGGTACAACATCCTCAATGCTTCGATTCTCGCCATGCATCGCGCACTGGACGGTTTGCAAATATGTCCGGAATGCATCATTGTCGACGGCAACCGCTTCAAACCGTACGTTCGCGAGGTGCTTGAGATCCCACACACCACCATTGTCAAGGGCGACGGGAAATATCTGTCGATTGCAGCCGCCTCGGTGTTGGCCAAAACCTATCGTGACGATTACATGGCCGCATTGCACCGCGAATATCCAGACTACGGGTGGGATCACAACGCCGGCTATCCCACTTCGGCGCACCGTGCGGCCATTGCCGCCCACGGAGCGACCCCCTACCACCGCAAAACGTTCAAACTGCTCAAAGATTAAATCGCGGGCGGCAGCGCACAGACGTTGCCGCCCCCAATGTTTTCGCCGCCATGTACGCTGATATCGTTCTTCCGCTCGCCGTTCCCGGCGCGTACACCTACCGTTTGCCCTCATCACTCGAGGCCCGCATTACCATCGGCTCGCGTGTGGTGGTGCCGTTGGGAAAGAACAAGCGCTACACGGGCATCGTGATCCGACTGCGCGAAGATGCGCCCGCACTCGACGAAGATCGTATCAAAACCATCGAGGAACTCGTCGACGAACGCCCCCTTTTGCTCGAATCGCAGATCGAACTTTGGCGCTGGATGGCACAATATTATATGTGCTTTCCCGGCGAAGTGATGAAAGCCGCCCTGCCCGCGGGCTTGAAACTGGAGAGCGAGACGCTCTTCTCCGTGGCTGAAGAAGCCGATCCCAACGACGAGGGTCACGATGAGGCCGAACGCGAAGTACTGCGCGCCCTGATGGCAAAACCTTTGCGGGTGAGTGATTTGCGCAAGGCCGTTTCGCGGCCGGGATTGCTGCGTACGCTCAAAAATCTGGTGGAAGCACGGTGGATCACGGTCGAAGAAAAAGTGAGTCGGGGCTTTCGGGCGAAAAACGAAATGCGACTTACGCTCGCCCCTGCCTATGCTTCGGCCGAAGCCCTGGAGGACGCGCTGCAACAGCTGGGGCGCTCGCCGCGGCAGTCCGAGGCGTTTCTCGCTTTCCTCGACCGCGCCGGAATTGCTGCGGCCGAACGACTGAACAACTACACTCTGCTCGGCGAAGTGCGGCGTTCGGAGTTGGTCGACGCCCTCCCCGACGGTGGAACGGCCGCCGTCACGGCATTAGTGCGGCGCGGTTTGCTCATCTCCACGGCCGTCGAGGTGGGACGCCTCAAGATGCACAAAGCCGTCGAGGGATTGTCGCCGCGACCGCTGAGCCCCGCGCAACAAGCCGCCCACGATGCCATTTTAGCCGGGTGGAAAGAAAAGGAAGTGGTGCTGTTGCACGGCGTCACCTCGAGTGGAAAAACCGAAGTCTACATCGAACTCATTCGCCGCACCCTGGCCGAAGGCAAACAAGTGCTGTTTTTGTTGCCTGAGATCGCACTGACCACACAAATCACCGATCGTCTCGGCCGCGTGTTTGGCGAAAAGCTCGGCGTCTACCATTCTAAATTTCCCGACAACGAGAGAGTGGAAATGTGGCAGCGGCAATTGAGCGAAAAAGCCTATCCGTTGATTCTCGGCGTGCGCTCTTCTGTGTTTTTGCCCTTTCGAAATCTCGGATTGATCATCGTAGACGAAGAACATGAGGCTTCTTACAAACAGCAGGACCCGGCACCACGCTATCATGCCCGCGATGTGGCCATACTCATGGCACATCGTTGCGGCGCGAAGGTACTACTCGGCACCGCCACCCCCTCACTCGAGAGTTACAAACACGCCGAAACGGGCAAATACGCCCTGGTGCGCCTCGCAGAGCGCTTTGGCGGGGTGCAAATGCCCGAGATCGTGGTCGAAATCTGGCGGAATTGCAGCGAAAGAAGCAATTGCCCACGCCTTTCTCCCCTCGTTTGCACGACGAAGTGGAGGCAGCTTTGCAATCCGGCCGACAAGCCATCCTTTTCCTCAATCGGCGCGGCTACAGTCCCGCGTTGCAGTGCCGAAGCTGCGGGTGGACGCCGCGTTGCACGCAGTGCGACGTGCCCCTCACCCTCCATTTGAAATTCCACAAGCTCGTTTGTCATTATTGTGGCACGCAATATGATGTGCCCACCCATTGTCCACAGTGCGAGCAGGCCGATTTGCGCGATATCGGGGCGGGCACGGAAAAAATCGAGGCCGCCGTCGAAGCTTGCTTCCCCACAGCGAAGGTGGCACGCATGGATTTAGACACCACCCGCTCGCGTTCTGCCTACGAACGCATCATCCGCGAGTTCCAGATCGGGCGTTTCAACCTCCTGGTCGGCACGCAAATGGTGACGAAAGGCTTAGATTTCGGCGGAGTCAGCGTGGTCGGCATCGTCAATGCCGATCAATTGCTGAATGCGTGCGACTTTCGTGCCCATGAGCGCGCCTTTCAGATGCTCTCCCAGGTGGCGGGGCGCGCCGGCCGGCGCGGTAGCCGAGGACGTGTGGTGTTGCAGACCCGGAAGCCCGATTTACCCGTCGTGGCCCAGATTGTTGCGGGCGATTATCCCGCGATGTACCAAAAAGAAATGGCCGATCGGCGCACTTTCCGCTATCCTCCGGAAGTACGTCTGATCATGATCAGTTTTAAGCACCGCGATGAGCGCACAGTCGCCGTCTGTGCGCGCCTGTTTGCGGACTTGTTGCGTCCTCACTTCGGTGACGACCTGTTCGGCCCCATGAAACCGGTGGTGAGCTACGTGCAATTGCAACACATTCGCCGCATCATGCTGAAAGTGTCGCCCACACTCAGTCCCACCTCGGTGCGCACCACGCTCTGGGCCGCCCGCGATCGCGTATTGGCCCACAGCGCTTGCCGAAATGTAACCATTTATTTTGACGTCGACCCCATGTAGTCGGTCGTCGCATCCTTTGGAGGAGGCAAAACACGGGAGCTTTCCGCATTTTGCCTCCTTTTTCTTTTGCATTTCACAAAAGGCGTCGTAAATTTGCCCCAACATCAATTTAAAACTCTCGAATAGACGCTATCCCTTATGTTAGACGTAAAGCAATTGCTCGCCGCCTGCGAAGAGCGCATGGAAATGAGCGTGATGCACCTCGAAGAAACCCTTTCGCACATCCGCGCCGGCAAAGCCAACGTGCACATCCTCGACCAAGTGCTGGTGAATTCCTATGGTTCGATGGTGCCCATCAACAATGTGGCCGCCATCACCACGCCCGATTCCCGCACCATCGCCATCAAGCCTTGGGACAAGAGCATGTTCCACCCCATCGAGAAAGCCATCATCGATAGCAATGTGGGCATCATGCCCGAGAACAACGGCGAAGTGATCCGTTTAGGCATCCCGCCCCTCACCGAAGAGCGCCGCCGCGACCTCACAAAGCAGTGCAACCAGGAAGGTGAGGAAGCCAAGATCGCCATTCGCAACACGCGTCGCGACGGAATCGACAAACTCAAGAAGAGCACCAAGGACGGTGTGCCCGAAGACGTGGCCAAAGACGCCGAGGGCGATCTGCAGAAGCTCCACGACAAGATGGTAAAGCGCATCGAAGAGCTCTTGGCCGCCAAGTCTAAGGAAATCATGACCGTGTAAGGTCACAAACACTCAACGCTTTTGGCTCGCAAACCCTCGAACAGCAAAACGCTCCCCACCACCACAGCCCATGGCACCGTGGTGCGCAACACCGGCAGCAGCTATATTGTGCGCACCGACGGAGGTGAGCTCGTGGAGTGCCGCGTCAAAGGCAATTTCGCCTCAAAGGCATTCGCACCACCAACCCCGTTGCCGTCGGCGACGGGGTTGTGTTGCGTGTCACGGAGGCCGATGAAATTGCCTTCATCACCGCCATCGACGAACGGCGCAACTACATCATCCGCAAAGCCTCGAACCTCTCGAAGCAAAGCCACATTCTCGCCGCCAACATCGACCGCGTGCTCTTAGTGGCCACCATTGCGCGTCCGGAGACGTCGACCACCTTCATCGACCGCTTCCTCGCGTCGGCCGAAGCCTATCGCGTGCCCGTGGTCTTGGTGTTCAACAAAATAGACGACCTCAATGCCGACGAACGTGCCACGCTCGATTACCTCACGTGGGTCTATCGCGACGTGGGCTACGAGGTGCTGCATCTTTCCGCCGCGACGGGCGAAGGCCTCTCCCGAGCTACTGCCGCAACTCAGCGACCGCATCACGCTGCTGGCCGGACATTCGGGTGTGGGCAAGAGCACTTTGCTCAATCGCCTCATTCCCGACGCCCATGTGCGCACGGCCGAGATTTCCGAATCGCACGGCACCGGCATGCACACCACTACTTTCAGCCAACTCTTCGACCTACCCGACGGCGGCAGCCTGATCGACATTCCCGGCATCAAAGGTTTCGGCACTTTCGACATGGAACCCGAAGAAATCGCCCACTACTTTCGCGACATCTTCGCGCTCGGGCACGATTGCCGCTTCTCCAACTGCACCCACACCCACGAACCCGGTTGTGCCGTCCTGGCTGCGCTCGAAGACCACCGCCTTGCGCCTTCGCGCTACACTTCTTATCTTTCTATGCTCGACGATCACGACGAGGACAAGTACCGGCCGGCTTATTAGTCGGCCGTTGTGCTTCTGCGTCGATCCCATTGCTTTCGACATTAACCCGGCTCCGTCCCATTTGCTATGCTCGACAAAAAAACATTCACGCAACTCTATCTGAAAGATACGTCGTTTGTCAATCTCATGACGCGGCGTATCTTTAATGTTTTGCTCATTGCCAACCCCTACGACGCCTTCATGCTCGAAGACGACGGACGCATCGACGAAAAGCTCTTCAACGAATATGCCGCCCTCTCCCTGCGCTATCCGCCGCGCTTCACCCAAGTGAGCACAGCCGACGAGGCTTGGGGCGAATTGGGGAAGAACTCGTTCGACCTCATCATTGTCATGCCCGGAACGGACAACAGTGACACTTTCGACATCGCCCGCGACATCAAAGCCCGCAACGAGCACATCCCCGTCGTGGTGCTCACCCCTTTCAGCCACGGCATCACGGCACGCATTGAGCACGAAGATCTCTCGGCCTTCGAATACGTGTTCTGCTGGTTGGGCAACACCGATCTGTTGCTCTCCATCATCAAGCTGCTCGAGGACAAAATGAATCTCGATCACGACATCGAAGAGGGTGGAGTACAGCTCATTCTGCTCGTCGAAGACAACATTCGTTTCTATTCCTCCGTGTTGCCCGAACTCTACAAGTTTGTGCTGCAGCAAAGTCGGGAGTTTGCCACCGAAGCCCTCAATGAACACCAGCGCACCCTGCGCATGCGCGGTCGTCCCAAGATCGCTTTGGCGCGCACCTACGAGGAAGCCACCGCGCTCTACGACGCGCACCCCAACAATGTGCTGGGCGTCATCACCGATGCCCGCTATCCTCGCGACGGAGTGGTCGATCCGAAAGCCGGTGTCGCGCTCCTCAACCGTTTGCGCAAGGCCGATCCTTTCTTGCCCCTCATCCTCGAATCGGCCGAATCGCACAATGCCGTCGAAGCCTCGACCCACAACGCCGCCTTCGTCGACAAGAACTCGAAAAAGATGGCCGTCGACCTACGTCGCGCCGTGAAACAGCATTTCGGCTTCGGCGATTTCGTGTTTCGCGACCCCCGCACGTTCGAAGAGGTGGCCCGCGCGCGCGCAATCTCAAGGAGATGCAAAATGCCATCCTCACCGTTCCGGCCGATTCGCTGCTCTATCACATCACACGCAACCACGTTTCGCGCTGGCTCCGCAGCCGTGCGCTTTTTCCTGCCGCCGAGTTTGTAAAACAGCTCTCGTGGGAAGAGTTGCGCGACCTCGATGCGCATCGTCGCATCATTTTTGAAGCCATTGTGCAATACCGGTTGATGAAAAACCGCGGAGTGGTCGCCGTGTTCCGTCGCGATCGTTTCGACCGGTACTCCAATTTTGCCCGCATCGGCGAAGGTTCGCTCGGCGGAAAGGGGCGCGGTCTGGCCTTCATCGACAATTTGGTGAAACACCACCCCGAAATCAACCGTTTCGACAACGCCACCGTCATGATCCCCAAAACGGTGGTGCTCTGCACCGACCTTTTCGAGGAGTTCATGGAGACGAACAATCTCTACCAGTTGGCTTTGTCGGATGTCGACGACTCCACGATTCTCGATGCCTTTCGTCGCGCCCGTCTGCCCGAACAGCTCGAAGGCGACCTCCTCACTTTTGTCGATGCCCTCCGTTGTCCCGTGGCGGTGCGCTCCAGTTCGCTGCTCGAAGACAGCCATTACCAGCCGTTTGCCGGCATCTACAACACCTACATGGTGCCCTATCTCGACAACCACGGGCGCATGCTCTCCATGCTTTGCGATGCCATCAAAGGCGTGTATGCTTCGGTCTATTTCAAGGACTCGAAGGCCTACATGCAAGCCACGCGCAATGTGATCGACGAGGAGAAAATGGCCGTGGTGCTGCAAGAAGTGGTCGGCCGCCGCTATGGCGACCACTTCTATCCCAACATTTCGGGCGTGGGTCGCTCGCTCAATTACTATCCCCTCGACGACGAGCGTGCCGAAGAGGGTACGGTGAGTCTGGCCCTCGGCTTGGGCAAATACATCGTGGACGGCGGCCGCACGCTGCGCGTCTGCCCGGCTCATCCGGCGCGCGTGTTGCAGACGTCCGACACCGAGATGGCGCTGCGCGAAACGCAAACGCGCTTCTGCGCCCTCGACTTGAAGAACATGGGCGAGAACTTCTCGGTGGACGACGGCTTCAATCTCCTGCGCCTGCCCGTCAAAGTGGCCGATGCCGACGGCGCGCTGCAGTTCATCGCCTCGACATTCAACCCCACCGACCAAGTGATCTATCCCGGTCTGTATCCCGGTGGGCGAAAAATCATCAGTTTTGTCGGAGTCTTGGAGCACGACGTCGTGCCGCTCCCGCAAATCATGAGCGAGGTGCTGCAAATGGGCGAAGAAGCCATGCGCCGACCGGTGGAGATCGAGTTCGCCGTCGAAATCGATGCAAAAACCGCAGTTGTGTGTTCTATCTGCTGCAAATTCGCCCCATGGTCGACGTGCGCACGGAGGTGAACATCGATCTTTCGGCCATCGATCCCGCGCGCGTGCTCTTGCGCAGCGACAATGCCTTGGGCCATGGCAATTTCGACGACCTGACCGATGTGGTTTATGTGAAGACCGACAATTATTCGGCCGGCAACAACCCGCTCATCGCCGAGGAGATAGAACGCCTCAATGCCGGTTTCCTGGCCGAGGGACGCCATTATGTGCTCATCGGCCCCGGTCGTTGGGGATCGAGCGACCCTTGGCTCGGGGTGCCCGTGAAGTGGCCTGCCATCTCCGCCGCACGGCTCATTGTTGAGGCCGGTTTGACGAACTATCGCGTCGATCCCTCGCAGGGCACGCATTTTTTCCAGAACCTCACCTCTTTCGGCGTGGGCTACTTCACCATCAACGATTATATCGGCGACGGGCTCTACAATCGTGCCGCTCTCGATGTGTTGCCCGCCGTGCAAGAGACGGCGCATGTGCGCCATGTGCGCTTTGCCTCACCGCTCTCGTTGAAAATCGACGGGCGCAAGAAACTCGGCTTCCTCCTGCTGCCGCAAACTTAGGCCGCAGCGCCGGGCGGTTCCCCGTAGTCACGGCACGGCCGCCGATTCCGGCGCGAAAGTTCGCTGACGTTTGAAAAAATCGCCCTGTTTTCAGGCGATTGCTCCCCATTTTCGGGCGAAAGTCCCGCGCAAAAACACCAAACGCCGCACGTTTCTTCGGAAACGTGCGGCGTTGTCTGTTGCTCCTCCGCCGATCGGCGGGACGCCTCGGGCGCCGGGGAAAGAAAAGTGGGCGATCAGAACGTGTAGGAGGCACCGGCCATGACGAAGAAACCGGGTTGCTCCACATTGCCGAGATCAAAGTAACGGCTATCGGTGAGATTGCGCAGATCGCAGAAGAGTTGATAGCGATCGGTGGTCCAATGCAGCTTCACATCGAGGGTGGCGTGCGTGCCGTAGGGCAGGAGCGTGCCGGTCTCGACGAGTTTGGCCGGATTGGTGCGGTTCACCTCCATGTAGTGGCCGTTGCGGTCTTGCACCCGCAGCACCCACGAGGCACCCAACTGGGCGAAAATGCGGTGATCGAGCGTGGCCACGAATTTGTGGCGGAGGTACTCGAGCGCATAGTTCGACTTGAAGAAGGGACGGTTGTCCTTGCGATCCTGCCACAAGCGGGCAAAGTCGAGCCGGAGGCTGCGCAGCGGTTGTGCGTTGCCGAGCAGGCGGGCGAAGTCGGCCGTAGCGGTGACGTTCACCCCATAATTGTCCAGTCGGAAGTTGGTGGAGTGGAACTTGTCTTGGGCGTCATACATCACCCAGTCGAGCACATTGGTGCCGCGGTTGTAGAAAGCGGCGGCTTCGACGGTGATGCCACAGGCCGCACGGTGGGTTGCGCCGAGTCGGAAGGCGCTGTTCTCCTCCGGACGGAGTTGGGTGTTGCCTTCCTGCGAGGGGTTCTTATAATAGAGGTCTGTGAAGGTGGGCAAGCGCAGCGAACGGTTCCACGAGGCGGTGAGTCGCCAAGCGGCGTTGGGACGCCAGGCCACGTCGACGCCGGGATAGAAACGCAACTGCTCGTCGATGCTCGAATTGCGCTGCGCCATGAGTCCGAGCGACACGGTCCAGTGGGCGAAAAGGAGATTGTGTTCCACAAAGTAGCTCACATTCGTGCGTTCGGCGCGTTTGGTATAGTAGGCAATGCTGCCGTCGTTGTCGCGCCACACGCCTTTTGCGTCGCGGCGGTCAGCTTGTTTGCCACCGATGGGAATCCAGTGGGTGGAATCGAGGTCGCGTCCCAGATTGCCCGAGTAAATGAGCTCTTGTCGCATTTCCGCGCCGAAGGCGGTGCGGCCTGCTGCCCAATCGGTCCACGCGTTGAGGCCGAGGTTGAAGACATCGCCGCGATTAAAGTTCTCGTAGGTGGGCGTGTTGCGCACAAATTGGAAGTGGTCGGCATTGCGCAGCCACGACACCTGGGGGGCAAGGTGCAAGCGGCCTTTGGTTTCGGCGCGCACACCGGCCAGCAGACGATGGGTGCCCTCCCATTGGTTGGCCGACTTGGTCGAATAGAAGGTGTTGGCACCAAAATCCGATTGGGTCCAGCCGAAGAGGGCATCGACGCGGTAATCGGGGGCATCGGCTCGACCTTGCCAGAAAGCTTTGCCGTAGCGGAAATCACTGTTGCGCACGGCGCCGTCCGAACGGCCGTAGCCGAAGCTGAGTGAGGAGGTGAAGTCAATGTCGCCACGGCGTGCGTGCAGTCCGGTGCGGGCGTCGGCCTGCGCCGTGCCGTAAGATCCGCCGGCAAGGGAGAGCGCTGTGCGGGCATCGTGGCGGGTCACGATGTTCACGGCACCCGAAAAAGCTTGGGTGCCGAACACGCGCGAAGCAGCGCCTTCGAGCACTTCGATGCGCTCGATGTCACTGAGATTGAGCGGGAATTCCGCCGCGTTATGACCGGTTTGGGGATTAGAAATGGGGAATCCGTTGACAAGAAGCAGGATTTGGTCAAAGGTTCCTCCGTTGATGCTGATGTCCGTTTGCATTCCGAAACTTCCGCGCTGCCGGACATCGACACCGGCGCAGAGTTTAAGTACGTCGTTCACGCAGGCGACTCCCGCCGCCTTCAGTTGTTCGTGACTGAGGGTAACCACTTGTCTCGCGGCGGCTTCGGCTGCGAGGGGAGCACGCGAGGTCGTTGTGACGGCCTCCGCGAGTCGGTGCGCATCGTCGGGCTCGTCGGACACTTCCGTACGGTCTTCCGCTGCGAGGGTGCGTGCCGTGCTGTGTGCGTTGGCGGCCAGACAAGGGGCGGCCGTGGCCAACGTGGCAACGGTGAGGACACCGATTTTCACCTCGCTGCCCAGTGCGGCAAAGAGCGCGAAGCCCTTGCGCGAGAAGCGGCGGAAGGTGAAAACTGCTCCCTGAGGAGTTGTTTTTTGATACATTGATTTTGGGATTTGTTGAGTAAAACGCCGCAAAGGTACGAAAAAACGGGGGGATTTGCCGCGGTCTCATGGGAAATGTCGTATTTTTGCACCCTAACCAATGCAGGCACGCCGGACGTGTCGAACTTAAATGGATTCGCATTTACTGCTTTTAATTTTCTATCTCGTACTCTCTCTTTCTCTCTCGTCTCTTTGTTCGGTGCTCGAAGCCGTTTTGCTGGCTTCGACCACTTCTTTTGCGTCGATCAAGGAACAAGAAGGCTACAAAATCGCATCGACGCTCAAAAAGTATAAGACCGACATCGATCGCCCCATTGCTTCGATCCTTTCGCTCAACACGATCGCGCACACCGTGGGGGCAGCCGGCGTAGGTGCGGAAGCGGCGATCATTTGGGGCAGTGAAGCTGTGGGCATCGCCTCGGCTGTGATGACTTTGCTCATTCTGATCATCTCGGAAATCATACCGAAGGTGGTCGGAGCCACCTATTGGCGGCAAATGGCCCTGGGGGCGACGCGCATCATCCGCGTGCTCATTGTGATCACCTACCCCTTGGTGCTGCTTTCTGAACTGATCACGCGCGTGGTGGGCAGCGACAAAGCACAACTCTCCGTGAGTCGCGAAGAAGTGCAGGCCATGGTCGACGTGGGCGTGGAAGAAGGGGTGTTCAAAGCCAAGGAAACCAAGGCCATCCGCAGTTTCCTGAAGTTGGGCGAGGTACATGCCGAACAAATCATGACGCCTGCCACCGTGGTGGCCACGGTGCGCGAAGACATGACGTTCAAGGATTTCTACGAATCGGAGGATGAGCATTTGCACTCCTACAGTCGCATCCCCGTCTACGATGAGGCGGAGGAATACATCAAGGGCTATGTGTTGCGCGCCGATGTGCTCGAAGAACTGTCGGAAGATCACTTCGCGCAGCGCATAGGCGATTTGATTCGTCCGATATTGACTTTCCGCGACGACGAACCGGTTTCGAACATCTGGGAACTGATGCTCGAAAAGAAGGAGCATATCTCGGTGATCATCGACGAATACGGCACGATGCGCGGCATTGTGACGATGGAAGATGTGATCGAGACGATGCTCGGTGTAGAGATCGTGGACGAAAACGACGAGGCGGTGGACATGCAAGACATGGCGCGCGAAATGGCAGCAACAACAATTGCAGCAGTCTGAAATATGAATAAAAAGGTGGTAATGAAAGAATACGCCAATCGGACCATGTGAGCAGATCCTGAAATAAGGTTGTCTATTTGATGCTTTTACCGTGCGATTTTTGGCAGAATGTAGGGTAAAACCTATATTCGCAAACAGACCACTTCGTGTATCACCGAAAAACTACCCAAGTTATGCGTCCTTTATTCGGTATTCTCACTCTGCTCGCCCTGCTCACCGGTTGCAGCTCGCAATACACCATCGACGGCAACTCTTCTTTGTCTTGTCTCGACGGGAAGCGACTGTATCTGCGTGTGCCGCAAATGGACACTCCCCGCGCTCACTACCAGACGATCGATTCCTGTGAGGTGGTGCACGGGCGTTTTCGTTTCGGCGGAAGCTGCGATGGCATTGTGATGGCCGAGGTGTATATGGGCAACGACGTACTGATGCCGGTGGTCTTGGAGGGCGGTCCGCTGTTGTTGCAGCTTGACACCTACGGACAGTCCGTGAAAGGCGGGCCCCTCAACGAGCGGCTGACCGATTTCCTCAGTCGACGGGCGCGTTACGACAACGAACTCTGGGATCTCGACCGCGAATCGCGGCAAGCCATCTTCAGAGGTGAGAATATAGAGCAGGTCATTGCACGAGGAAAGGCGAAGCGCGAGGCGCTCACCGTGAAGATCGAGACGCTCGAAGAGCAGTTTATCTGCGACAATGCCGACAATGTGTTGGGCCCGGGCTACTTCATGTTGCTCGCCCAAGAGAACGGCATGCCGGTGCTGACGGATCAGTTGCGTCGCATCGCAGATCACGCCCCGCGTCGGCTGCTCAGCAATCCCTCGGTGAAGCATTTTCTCTCGGTGGCCGGTTATCTGCCTCGGCAAGTGCCCGGCAAGAATCCCGTCGCCACGCGCCAGCCGCGAGACACTACGCGAAGCAACACCTATTGAAGCGCACACGGAAGCGAAAAACGACGATATAAAAACAAATCATCCCCCGCAGTCGGAAGGACTGTGGGGGATGATTCGTTGTGATCGGGGGGGAGGGCGATTCAACGCCAACCCAATGTGGGCGAAACGCTCGCGGCGAAGGACAAAGCGCCTGCGGGGAGCGGGCGAAAAAGGCGAGTGCACGCGAGCACAAGCGGAGACAATGTGCGGGTCAGCGGTAGCGTTCGGCCGTGAGACGCGCAATGTTGATCACCACTTCACAGGCCTTTTTCAAGTTGGGCACGGGAAGCAGTTCGTGCGGACCGTGGAAATAGAGTCCGCCTGCGAAGAGGTTGGGGCAGGGCAGCCCCATGAAGGAAAGTTGTGCCCCGTCGGTGCCACCGCGGATGGCTTTGATCTGCGGTTCCACTCCGGCCGCTTCCATGGCCTCGCGTGCAATGTCGATGATGTGCATGACGGGTTCCACCTTTTCGCGCATATTATAATAGGTATCGTCGAGTTGCAAGGCCAACGCTTCGTAGCCATATTTGAGATTCATGCCCTGGACGAGGCCGCGCAACATGGCTTTCCGCGCTTCGAAGCGCTCTCTGTCATGATCGCGGATGATGAAATTGACCGTGGCGCGCTCCACCGTTCCGGAAATTCCCGTGAGGTGGAAGAAACCCTCGTAGCCCGTGGTTTCTTCGGGGACTTCTGCGGCCGGCATCTTCTGTACAAGTTCCGTTGCCAGGCGGGCTGCGTTCACCATCTTGTCTTTTGCGAAGCCCGGATGGACGCTGACGCCGGTGATCTCGACGCGGGCCGAAGCGGCATTGAAGTTTCGAACTCCAGTTCCCCCATTTCTCCGCCGTCCATGGTGTAAGCCCATTCGCATCCGAAGCGTTTCACGTCGAAATGGTGGGCGCCGCGTCCGATCTCCTCATCGGGATTGAAGGCCACGCGCACCCGTCCGTGTTTCACCTCGGGGTGCGCCAGCAGATAGGCCATTGCGGTGACAATCTCGGCAATTCCTGCTTTGTCGTCGGCGCCGAGCAGCGTGTGCCCGTCGGTCACGATCAGTTCCTCCCCAACGTGGTGGCGCAACTCGGGAAATTTCTCGACTGTGCTTACGATTCCCGCCGCGGCATCGAGCACAATGTCAGTTCCGTCGTAGTTTTCGATGATGCGCGGGCGCACTTCCGCTCCCGACGCGTCGGGACTGGTGTCCATGTGGGCGATAAAACCGATGGTCGGCACGTCATAGTCCACATTGGCGGGGAGCGTGGCGTAGACATAGCCCATGCTGTCCATTTCCACCTCTTGCATTCCGATTTGGTTGAGTTCCTCCACGAGATATTCGGCGAGTTTGAACTGCTTCAAGGTGCTCGGTGTGGAAGATGAGGCTTCGTCGCTCTGCGTGTCGAAGCTAACGTATTTGAGAAAGCGATTGACAATTTGATCCATGCGAATAAGGGATAGATTAGATGGCTTCGCCCAACTTTCGCCGGGACGATGTGGGCGGTTGCTGTGAATGTATCGGTGACAAAAGTAATGCATTTATTTGGGAATGCGCCTACTTTGCGCTATATTTGCAAGTGAATGTTACAAATAAACCGACAATGAAGAAGACATTTCTCTCCTTTGCCCTATTAACCCTCCTGTGCGGCAGTGTGTCGGCGCAGGTGTCGAATGTGAATCCGCGACCGCAGACGGTCAAAACAGACGGAAAGTTGTTCTCGGCTCCCAAGCAGTGGAAAATCTCGACGAGCTATGCGCTCGCGAAGTCCTATGCAGTGGACGCTTTGGACGAACTGGGTGTGGCGCGTGCGAAGGGAGGACGTGCCGACTACCGCATCACGTTGGGTGTGGTGGGCGAGAAAGGAATGGCCAAATACGAGAAACTCGTGCCCAACCACGCCGAAGGTTACTACCTGTCCGTGGAACCGAAGGGCGCCGTGGTGGTGGGACGTGACGAACGCGGCCTTTATTATGGTGTACAAACCTTGCGCGAGATGATGGCCAAGGGCCAAATGGAAATTTGCACAGTGCAAGACTGGCCCGATGTGGCCTATCGTGGAGCCATCGAGGGCTTTTACGGTCGCCCGTGGAGCCACGAGCACCGCCTGCGCCAGCTCGATTTCTACGGCCACAACAAACTGAACGTCTATATCTACGGTCCGAAGGACGACCCCTATCATCGCCAACATTGGCGCGACCCTTATCCTGAGAAAGAGGCCAATCAACTGCGCGAATTGGTGGATCGTGCCCACGCTCGCGGAGTCAATTTCTACTGGGCCATACATCCCGGCGGAGACATTCGCTGGACGACGGAAGACCGCGACAATTTGGTGAACAAACTTGAGAAGATGTACGGCCTCGGCATCCGTTCGTTTGCCGTTTTCTTCGATGACATTGCCGGAGAAGGCGCTCGCGGAGAGAAACAAGCCGAATTGCTCAACTATGTTGACTCCGTGTTCGTGAAAAAGCACGGCGACATCGCGCCCTTACTGCTGTGCCCCACCATCTACAATCGCGCATGGAGTGGCAACGGCGACCAGTATCTCAACGCCTTGGGCCGCTCGTTGAACCCCGGCATCGAGGTGATGTGGACCGGCAACTCGGTGGTGCACACCATCGACAAGGAAAGCATGGACTGGATCAACGCCCGCATTAAGCGCAAAGCCTACATCTGGCTGAATTTCCCGGTCAATGATTTTGTGCGCGACCACATTTTGCTCGGTCCCACCTACGGCAACGGCCTCGACATCGCCAACGACGTGAGCGGATTCGTGAGCAATCCGATGCAATATGCCGAGAGCTCTAAGATAGCCCTCTATTCCATTGCCGATTACACCTGGAACATGAAATTCTATGACTGGGCCACGTCGTGGGATCGCGCGCTGAACGATTTGCTGCCCGGCGATGCAGCCGCCCTGCGCGTGTTTGCTTCTTACAATGAGGATCTGGGCCCGAACGGTCACGGCTTCCGCCGCGACGAGAGTCGCGATCTCAAACCACTGTGTGATCGCATCGCTCAAGGTGACGCCAGTGCTGTGTCCGATCTGCGTGTGGCCTGCCAAGAATTGGGCACGGCCTGCGACTTGTTGCTCAACAACAAGGAGAACAAATGGCTCATCGAAGAACTCCGCCCGTGGTTAGTGCAAGGTAAACTGGTGGCTCAATACGGCGAAACCGTGTGTGATGCCGCCCAAACCAAGGCCGAGAATCCCCAGTCGCTGCAATCGTTCCCTCAGCTCTACCGCCAAGTGCTCTCGTTGCAGAAGCAAATGTACGACAACGAGGTGAATCCCGCGCTGCTCCACGAGTATCAAACCGGCACGAAGCTCGGCACGCTGCGCCTCCTCCCCGCCATTCAGCGCGTGCTGGCCGATGCCACGAAAGCCTACAACGCAGCGCACGGCACACACTACGAAGCCGTGACGCAATACTCTCCGTTCACTATCGAGAGCACCGTGCCTCAACTGGCACAACAGCCGATCTCGACCTACGGTGGCGAAGTGAAAATCGCCCCCTCCAACGAAGTGGTGACCTGGCCCGCCGGTTCGCAGTTCACAGTGCGCGGCGACCGTCCCTTCACCCTGCGCGGCATGGATTTCAATTTCGGACAAACCGGTGCCGCAGCCGCTTTCCTTCTCGAATGTCAGATGCCCGACGGCACGTGGCGCGAGATCTCGCTCTTGCATTACAAGGAAAACGATCCCGTGATCCACACCGGCAACGAACTGGGCGGCTTGCGTGTCAAGGCCTTCCGCCTGACCAACAAGAGCGGCCGGGAACAGCAACTCTATTTCCGCCACTTTAAGTTCGTCAAAGATTGAACGCCTTCGATATTTCCCGTTGAAAAGGCGGTCGAGTCGGAAATAAAACAGTATTTTTGCAAACCGATTCACCCTCAAACCATTGCAATAAGCAACTCAACATACACATGCAAGAAACTATTCTCGCCATCTCCGGCAAGCCCGGTCTCTACAAGCTCATCGCTCGTGGCAACGCAAGCCTCATTGTTGAGGCCATTGACGAAACGCACCGCCGTCAACCCGCCGGCGCCCGCGACCGTGTCACCTCACTCGGCGACGTTACGATGTACACAGAAGCCGACGATGTGCCCCTCATGCTCGTGTTTCAAAACATCAGCGACGCACTTCAAGGCGGCGTAACGCCCTTCAACTATAAGCAAGCCAGCGTCGAAGAGCTCGAAAAGTTCATGGACGAAACGGCACTCCCCGCATGGGATCGTGAGCGGGTCCGCGTGAGCGACATTCGCAAGCTCGTGCAGTGGTACAACATCCTCGCGAAAGCCGGCTATAAGGACTACTATGTGAAGGCCGAAGTCGAAGTTCCCGCCGAAGAAGCTCCCGCTCCCGCCGAGGAAGCAGCCCCTGTGGCCGAAGCAGAGAAGCCGGCAAAGAAGCCTGCCGCCAAGAAACCCACTGCCAAGAAGGCAACGACGGCCAAGAAGCCCGCGGAGAAAAAAACAACCGCCAAGGCTACGAAGAAAGCCGACAAATAAATGCACTGCAAGCAGCGCAGCTGCTCGCACATAACAAGCGACCGCGACCATCCTTCGGGCATTGTCGCGGTCGCTTTTTGTGGGGAAAGCCAAGAAAATTCCCCGTTTTCTGAAAATAACCGGGGGATAATTTGGCAAAGTCGGGAGAAATGCGTACTTTTGCACCGCAATCGAGAGATTAGCGTTGCCGAAATAGCTCAGTTGGTAGAGCGACGCATTCGTAATGCGTAGGTCACGAGTTCGAGTCTCGTTTTCGGCTCTCAGTGAAGCGAAAGGTTTTCCTTTCGCTTCATTTGTTTTTTTCGTTTCGTCCTGTGCGTGTCGCATTCGCGCGTTGCGGTGGTTGAAATGAGCCGGCCGCGTCTGCTCTTCGGCGTGCCTGTGGTTTGTGCATGGGCATTTTCGCCATGAAAAATCGGTTATGTTGATTTTTGTTTGAAGATAATTGCGGAATGTGTTGTTTATGTCGACAAAAATGACGAATATTGCGTTGCGACAAGACCGCTAATAACCATTTATCCTTTCGCTATTAAATCTATTGTGCGAAAAACAGTAAGAACCTCCTCGGTTCGCTCTCGCCGATTTCCTTCAAACACCCGCCGTGTATGAAACAAACTGCAAAAGCCGCCGTAGTGCGTGTGATCCACGACCTCATTTTAGCCGATGGCATTCTCGATACGCGTGAAATGGAGCTCCTCAGCACGCTGTATGCCGAGTATGGTGCCAAACCCGTCGACGTACTGTCGGCCGATGAGTGCACCTTGGCCGAAGCCTTGAGCATTTTGTCCGAAGCCGATCCGGCGCTTCGCCACAAATTGCTCACCGACTGTTTGCGCCTGTCGATGTCTGACAACATCTGCGCCCGCGAAGAAGCCATGTTGTTGCTGGCTCTGCGCAGCAGCCTCACGTTGAATCTCACCGGCCATGACGGCGTAATTTCAGTGCGCGGCAGCCAGCGCATCCAGCTGGAGAATTTCCAAGTGCTCTACGTCGAGAGCGAATACGATGAGGAGGTCAACGCGTCGATCAGCGAGCAGTTTCGTGAAATCTGCACCGAACTTCGCTTGGCAGGCTTCGATTTCGTCTATCTCCCCCAAATCGCGAGCAACTATCGCGACATGAGCGACGGCGAATTGCTGAAATTGGGTCATTTTCTCTATCCACAGGTCAATGAAGAGCGCTTGCGCACCCTCATCCTTCAGTTGCGCGATTTGTCGACGGCACGTTTTTGTCGTGAGCAGCTGGCCACGGCGCTCGATTTCAAGGGATTGGTAGACGTCGGTCCGTCGTTGCTGTTCAAAATCAATGAGTCGCTCGTGGGCAACGAGCCCGTGAGCAACTTCATGTTGCTCGAGATCGGCGACGACGCTTTGGAGAGCGTGCGCGAAATGATCGATCTTTTCGGGCAATATCACCAAAACGCCCACATTCGTTACCTGCGCGAAGAGAGCGGCCGCTTCATTGTGCGCGGGCTGCACAAGCAGATTTTCGACATCCTGATGTTGCGCAAAGGTATCCGGAGTAGGGTGGTGATCGACCCGAGCCGCGAAAGAATATATTTCCCCGATGCCGATGTCGAATTGGAAAAAGTGCATCGTCGCGAGAAGGCACTCTACGCCCTCCTGCTGTTGGAGAGCCAAAGCGGCGGGGTGAATCTCAACAAACCCGCCGGCGCCAAACTGCAACAGCGTCACGCACAGCGCATGCAGCGCATACAAGAAAAATATGCCATCATTTATCGCCTCTTCGGCGGGGATGCCAACAAGGCCCCTTCCCTTTTGAATTCGGAGTCACGCTCGCCGATGATGAGTCTCCTCCGGCGTCAACTCATTAACCTGAACGGCATTTTGCACCACGCCGGGAACTACGTGGCCGAGCGCAACATTTACGGCAATTACGCCGTGAGCATTTCGCCCGAATTGATTTGTTGCTACGATGCCGGCAGTGATTCCATCCGTCAGTTGAGCGAGGTCGAAGAGTGGCGCCGCATCTTGGCGCTGTAAGATTGCACCTTGTCGATCACCTCGCGCACAAAACCTCGCGCAATCTTGCAATTTCCAATCGAAATTGGCAGAAAAGCCGCTCCTTTGCCTCATCTAACCGCCCCCACGGCGGCGACAAACATCGATCGCCTCGTCTCGCGATTCAGTTGGCGAGCGTGGCTTCCCCACACCATACAACGTAACTTCAAACCAACACCGATATTATGGCAATCAATCTCTCAAAAGGCGACAATGTCAGCTTTTCGCGCAGCCTGACCAACGTTTGCGTCGGCCTCGGCTGGGACCCCAACGAAGGGGCCGGCCATGAATACGATCTCGATGCCTCAGCTTTCATGCTCGGCCACAACGGCCATCTCATCACTGACGAGTTTTTCGTGTTCTACAACAACCAGCTTTCGCCCGACGGCGCCGTGCAATCCACCGGCGACGACCAGACGGGCCGAAACAGCGAGGAGGGCGACGACGAAACACTGATGGTCGATCTCGCCAAGGTCGATCCGCGCGTTCAAGAAATCCTGTTCACCGCAACCATCTACAAGGCAGAGGAACGTCGCCAGAACTTCGGACAGGTGAGCAACGCCTACATTCGCATCTACAACAGCACCAATGAAGAAGAGATCGCCCGCTATGATCTCAACGAAGACTTCTCGGTGGAAACCGCCGTCGAGTTCGGCCGTCTCTATCGCAGTTTCGGTGAGTGGAAGTTCGAAGCCCTGGGCATCGGCCGCAAAGGCGGACTTCAAGCATTGGTAGACAAATACAAATAATCCAACAACGATGAGCATCAATTTAGAAAAAGGCCGTTCCATCAACCTGGAAAAAGCGAGCGGCGAACGTCTGACCCATTTTTGTGTAGGTTGCAACTGGGGAGCCGTGACAAGAAACTCTTTCTTCGGACTCTTCAAATCGAACGTAGACGTCGATGTCGATTTGAGTTGCCTGATGTTCAACGCCGAAGGCAAGCCCGTCGACCACATCTGGTCCGATCTCTATCGCTTCGGCGATCACAATGTGGGACTCCCCAATGGTAAGTTGACCTCGCTGGATGGCGCGTTGCACCACACCGGCGATGATCTCCACGGTGACGCAGACGGCGACGACGGACTGGACAACGAAATCATCACCGTCGATCTCGATCGGGTGAATGCCGCCGTGCAATCCATCGTCTTCTTCCTCAATATCTATAATAACAACGAGTACAGCGGCGATTTCTCCGGCATCCCCTACGCCTACATCCGCATGTTCGAAGGCACGCCCGACCGTCCGCCGCGCCAAGTCTTCGCCCAATACAACGTGGCCACGCAACAAAACTGCGTCGGCATGCGCGCACTGGTCATGGGACGCCTCTATCGCGTGGGGAACAACTGGCAGTTCTGCGCCATCGGCGACGCCTTTGCCGATCCAAGCATACTCCAAACCATCTCGCGCGTCATCAAGGACTACTCCCGCTAAGCCTCATCTCGTCACCTTCATCCCGATTTCTCTCTACTATGCGAAAACTTCCGATCTACCTCCTGCTCGATACCAGCGGATCCATGCACGGTGAACCCATCGAAGCCGTGAAAAACGGTGTCGATATGCTCGTTTCCACTCTGCTTAGCGACCCCTACGCTTTGGAAACAGCCTATCTCAGCGTGATCACCTTCGACAGCGCCGCGCAACAACTCGTGCCGCTCACCGAATTGCCCAAATTCCAAGCCCCTCAGCTCCAAGCCGCCGGATGTACGGCCCTGGGCGGCGCGTTAGCCCTGCTGGCTCAGCGCATCGACACCGAGGTGACCACCACCACGGCCGAACAAAAAGGCGACTGGCGCCCGTTGGTGTTCATCATGACCGACGGCAAGCCCACCGATGATCTCCAATTCGGTTTGGAACAGTTCCGCCAACGGAAAACCGGTATGGTCGTGGCCTGTGCAGCCGGCCAGGGAGCAGACACCGCCACGCTGCAACAGATCACCCCCAACGTGGTCCAACTGGCCACCGCCGACAGCAGCACCATCAAAGCCTTCTTCAAGTGGGTGTCTGCTTCGATCAGCACGAGCAGCAAGGCCGTGGAGAATGCCGCCAAGGAGACCACTTCCTTCAGCGAACTGCCGCCTCCCCCTCCCGAGGTCAACATCGTCATTTGATCCCCGTTCAGATTTTCTCCTAACTAAAAACGAGTGGCAACGCCGCATCGGTTGCCACTCGTTTATTCTCTTCCCATGAGTAGAAGACTGCCCGTTTACATCCTCATCGACACGAGCGGCTCCATGCGAGGCGAACCCATCGAGGCCGTCAAAGTCGGACTGTCCGACATGATCGCTTCGTTGCGTGTAGACCCCTTCGCCCTGGAAACCGTTTGCATCAGCATCATCACCTTCGATCGCAGCGTGCAGCAGGTGTTGCCGCTGACGGAATTGGCCCGATTGCAGGTCCCCGACATCCAATGTCCCGAATCCGGCCCCACCTTCCTGGGTGGCGCGTTGCAATTGTTGTGCGAGCGTTACGACAAAGAATTGCGTCCCGGTTCGCCCGAACGGAAAGGCGACTGGATGCCGCTGCTTTTTGTGCTCACCGACGGAAAACCTTCGGATGTGCAGGAGTATGCGCGCGGTGTGGAAGCCGTGAAACAGCGCTCGTTTCTCAACATCGTGGCCTGTGCCGCGGGACCCAAAGCACAAGTCGAGCCGCTCACCCGTCTCACTGAGCATGTTTACACGCTCGAGACGATGGATCCGGCCACTTTCAAACGCTTCTTCCAATGGGTGACCGTCAATGTCCGACAAGGCGGCCGCACTGTGGGCATCACCGGCAACACGAGTTTGCCTGCCCCTCCTCAGGAAGTGAATATCGTGCTTTGACCCGTCGGCTGCCCGTTCGCACCTTCTGCGAGCCGTGTGCACCATTCTCTTGCAGGGAAGCGCTCGCACTGCGCTTCGTGCCTTGTTAATCCCATTCCCCCCTTTCACCTCACCATCGAATCTCCCCCTTCACTCTGATTTCCTGCCGGCAAAGGCAATGGCTGAGGCGCCCATGCGATGCCCTCGCGCCACTGCGGAGTGATCTCAACACAATGATCTTATGGAAAATACCCCTGTCCGGAAGCTCATGGAGCTCAATAGTTCCATTGACAGCATTTCTTGGGACGTTCGTCTCCCCAATGCCTTCGAAAAGCAAGATTACCGAGGCGAAGTCGCGTTGCCCCCTTGTGATAGCGCCCGTTTCGTCTTGACCGGCGTCACCGGAGTGGACGAAAGTCAGCACGGCCTGAAGATAGAAGTCGACGAAAACAAATTTTCGATCACCGGCACGCCCGATCTTTCGGCACTCCGCAAGGACGGACAGCCTGCGCCGTCTGAGTTCACGCTCACGGCAAAGTATCGTCTCGAAGTCGACGGGGCGTCCGGTGGAGCTTACGAAGGGGAAAAGGAATTCAAGCTGGTCATCGTTTCCTCCATCGATAAGTTGTGGAGAGACGAGCCCGTCAACTGGGATCAAATGCCCGAACCTCGATACCGAAACGGAAACCATGCGACCGACTCTGCAGTGCTCGACGGCGAAGAGAAACACATCGTAGCCGCCAGTCTGCGAGGTCGCAGCCATGCGCAGGAAGGAAAACCGCGCGACGACGCTTTCCGGTTCGCGACGACCCACGGCTGGCAGGTGTTGGCCGTGTCCGACGGGGCGGGTTCTGCGTGCTATTCCCGCGAGGGGGCACGCTTGGCTTGTGAAAAGGCGGTGGCCGTTTGTTGCGAACGCCTCGACAACGAGCCGTTTCGAGACGGTTTTGAAGCACACATCAAGGCCCTGAGCGCCACTCCGGACGAAACAGACAAGCGCAAACCGGTGGGCGACAGCCTTTACACCCTGCTTTGCCATGCTGCCAACCAAGCGCGGCAAGCCATCGCACAGGAAGCCGCCTTACAAGGGAAGGAAACGCGCACGTACGCCGCCACCTTGTTGCTCTGCGTCGCCAAACATTTCCCGTTTGGTTGGTTTGTCGGCTCTTTCTGGGTGGGCGACGGTGCCATCGCACTCTATCGTCGCGACACCACGCCCCACACGGTCTATCTGATGGGCGAACCCGACGAAGGGGAATACGGCGGACAGACTCGTTTCCTCACCATGCCCGAAGTGTTCAGCGACGCCTCCGCGCTCTATCGTCGCCTGCGTTTCCGGTTGGTCGATGATTTCTCTGCCCTGTTCCTCATGACCGACGGCGTGAGCGACCCGAAGTTCGAAACCACCAACAATTTGAAAAACGCTGAGAAGTGGGATGCGCTTTGGGACGAACTGACCTCCGCCAAGGCCCTCACCAACGCGGCCGAGTCGAAGCAGGCTTTGTTGGAATGGCTCGGATTCCCTTCGCCCGGCAACCACGACGACCGCACCCTGCTGGTACTCTGTGGCAACACATCGACCGCAAGCGAACCCGCTGACGATGCGTCGGCAGCAACCACCGCGTCGCCGGACGAAGGCGAGTCGACGTCGCCGACTCCGGAACTCACAACCTCCGCCGAGCCGACCGTTCCAGCGCTTCCCCCGTCTGCTCCCGCTGGGTCCGCAGCAGACGCGCCGGTTGCAGCCAAGGACGAGCTGACCTCAGAGCTCAATCCTTCCGACACTTCTTCCTGCCTGCCGATGGTTGCCGAGTCCGACCCCGAGTCGACCCCGAACGCTCCGGAAACCACTTCCGAATTGCAGCAACCAGAGATGGAGCAATGGTCGGACTCGAGCGTCGTTCTGAACGGCAAAGGGAGCGAAGCACAACTGAAAGCACCCAAAGGCAAGAAACACAACAAGCGCAACAAAAGACATTAGTCCGTCTCTCTCTATGGCAAACATCATCACGCTCACTGCCACCGATGGCAGCACGGTCGAGTTTTACGACGAAATCAAAGCCAGCGGCGGCGTCAAAGACGTCTATTTCTCCACCGATGGGACTTACGTTGTCGGCTTTTACCGCAAAGCCCTCAGTGCCAACGATCGCCAGCGCATCGAAGACATCGTCAATGTGCACCGCCAGCGCATCTTCACACCCGACGCAGCGGGCCAATATTGGGAAAACTTCTTTGCCTGGCCCACGAAAATCGTGGAGTGGAACGAAAAGGTGGGACTCGTCATGCCCTTCTACGACAAAAAGTTCTTCTTCTCCGGCATCGATCCGCGGTGGCCATTCATGAAAGACGGGCAAGAGAAAAACGGAAAGTGGTTTTCGTCGGCCAAACTCTACAATCGTTTCGTGCCCGACAACCAGAAAGGCAACTTGCTCACCCGCCTACACATGTGCTTGAAAATCGCACGAGCCATCCGCCGCCTCCATGCCGCGGGGTTGGCGCACTCCGATTTGTCGTACAACAATGTTTTGGTCGATCCGCTCACCGGCAATGCCTGCATCATCGATTGCGACGGTCTGGTCGTGCCGAAGAAGTTTCCGCCCGAAGTGGTGGGCACGCCCGGTTTCATCGCCCCCGAAGTCATGGCCACACGTGCCCTTCCGCTCCAAGACCCGAAGAAGAACCTGCCGCAGATCTCCACCGACCGCCACGCCTTAGCCGTTCTCATCTACACTTTCTTGCTCCAACGCCATCCGCTCGACGGCGGAAAAGTGTGGGACGTCAACGACACAGAGCACGATGACGATTTGCGCTACGGCGAGAAGGCGCTCTTCATCGAACACCCCTACGATGCGACCAACCGTGTGAAGCCCTCACAGCTCGATCCGCACGAATTGCCACAAGGCGATCCGCAACAGCGCCCCTACACCCTGTGCGGGCCCTATCTCACGCGGCTTTTCAATCGGGCCTTTGTCGAGGGACTCCACGCACCGGCCCGGCGCCCCAGCGCAGCAGAATGGGAAGATGCCCTCGTCAAGACGTGCGATCTCTTGCAGCCCTGCAACTGCGAACAAGGTTGGTACGTTTTCGACAACACCACGCAGCCCAAATGCCCATTCTGCGGTAAGCCCTACGCCGGTCAGCTGCCGGTGCTCAATTTCTACTACGCCCCCTCGCACGGCAAGTTCATTTCAGAGAACTATCGCCTCATGGTCTATCATCATCAGACACTCTATCGTTGGCACACGAACAATCTCGTCGTTCCCAACGAAAAGATCAGCGACGAAGACCGTCAGCCGGTGGCCGATTTCCATTTCCACGATGCCCAATGGATTCTCATCAATCGCCGCCTGCCCGGTTTGCGCGACGTGACCGCCGGTTGCGACGTCCCCGTCGGTCAGTTTATCCCGCTCACCGAAGGGCGTCAAATTCTCTTCGATACGAACCAAGGCGGCCGCCTCGCTGTGGTGCAACTGGTACATGGAGCCTGACGGGGGTGCAATGTCCACAAAGTAGGGGAAATGATCTCCGTCCTTGCCCTCAGGCTTGGGATATCCCAAGCCTGAGGGCAATTTTTGCTGTTGAACTTCTTTGTCGTTTCACCGCATCTTCCCCTTCCTCATATACGGTAGCTGCCTGGAATACGGCCCTGCTTCCTTTTCTTTGGCGACAACTGCCAAGAACTAAAAAACGAAGCAGCGGAGCGCATCGCTCTGCGCAGGAGCATGGTGCACGATCATTAAGGCGTTTCGTCTCGGTTGGTCGACTAAATCGTTCGGCGCACATTTTCGGGAAACCTCAAATAGGTGAAATAGGCCACATCGTGTGCTCTTTCTTTTCGGGTCGGGATCGGGTACTTTTGTCCTCAACGCCCGGCGAAGGTACGCATCATCCCTTCTTAGGTTCTTGATAACGTTCGATGTCTCGTTGGAGATACTGCCTAAACGCAGGAAACTCCTTGTCTGTATACTCAAGGATACGCTCCCGAGCCAACTGAGGGATACGATCCAAACGAATCAGTTGATCGTATTCCCCAAACTTCGGGTAGTCTACCCAGAGTAGCTCCAGCTCTTCGGCTGAGATGGGAGGATGTTCTGTTGCAATCATCTCAAATGTCCCATCATAAGCTTTCCCTTGATAGATAACAGACGAGCACCCACCTTCGTGGGTATATGTGAAGTCTATACGTCTCATCCTTTTATCTGTGCCTGGGTAGCATTCATATAAGAAGATTGCTGTCAGAAATAGCTTGCCATTCTGGTTGTGTTGCTCTCGATACTGAAAAGTCAAATAGTCATCGTAGTTATCCCTCAAGAATTTCACCCCAAAGTATCCCACATTGGACTCAATGGCGCAGTAGGGGCTGTCATCCTCATTGAGAATCGTTGCAAAGTAAACATTTTGTTGCTCATGCGCTTCGCGAGAAGCAAGCTCCAATAGACCCTCTTTCTTCTTGCGACGAGAATAGCGAGTCTTGTTGTAGCTGTCTAATTGACTTAGGGTTGCTTCTTCTGTACATATATGATTACCAACCCAGGTACTATTGAATATTGTCTTCATAACGAATTGTAGTTTTTCCGTTGATATCCCAAATCTTTATACGCTGTTGATTTGCGTATTCTATCCCCCTCTTAGGTGCGTCTTTGGCCTACACGGGCACTTCAAGCATCATTTTTCACGAAGCGTTCTTCCCTTCAACTCTTTGAAGATGCCGGCATTAGCGTCACTCCTATTGGCCGGCACAGACATTACCGCAAGTTCTTGTGCATTGCCCCTTTTGTGTTCGGCCAACCAAGTGTGAGAGGAGCTGTCTACATGCGCATGCCACTATGGGGGGCTTCATGTGTGTCATCAATGCCGAGAGCGTAGGGAAGGCGTTGGCAAAGAGGCCTTGTGGTTGAACGGAGAGCTGTGTGTCTTTCGATGGCAAAGGTAGAAAAACGATTCGAGAAATACAAGCCATTACAGAAGAAAAACTTGCGATTTTTCAAACTCGTGATACCTCGCTCAAAACAAGGGGACTTTTGAAGATTTCATCCCCATGTTTTTGAGGAAGTATCCTACTTCATCGATACAACCGATTGAGAGTCGCTGCTCCCTGTCCCTACCTCGGGGTAGGGTGAAGCACCGGTTGGGTGAAGGAACGTTCGCGCGCACGCACGCGCGTTACGCGCACACAGCAGGTTTTCGTTTTTCATGTTCACCCTTCACCGGTGGAGCGGAATCGGCTGATTGAAAGGCCGATCGGGGTGAAGACTTTGCACTCTGTGGTGGATGAGGCGACCGGTGAAGGTAAATTTCAAAAGTCTTCACCCTTATTGGGCTGGCTCACAGTTGTTTGCGATAGGTGGGTGAAGGGGTGAAGGTGAAAAACGAAAACTGCCTGACGCGCGCACGCGCGAGGAAAGGCACGATTTGGAGCGATTTTGTGAGGGCAAAGGGTGCGCCGTTTGTCCCCTCGGGGTCAATGGGCAGATTCGCAAAAAGCGATCAGTTCGCGGAAGAGGGGCACGCGCTCCAATAAGGGGCGGTAGCCCACGATGAGCATGCGTTCTCGTGCACGCGTCAGCGCCACGTTCAGTTTGCGGTCGACCCACTGTCCGCATTCGTCTTCAAACTGTGTGCTGCACAGAAAGGCCAGTTGCGAGGCGCGCGTCACGGTGAAACCGTAGATGATGGTGTTGCACTCCGAACCTTGGAAACGTTCGACGGTGTCGATGGTCACTTCGGCCAGTTCGGGATGAGGCGATTGCAGGAGGGCATTGCGCACCAAAGCGATCTGCCGGCGATAGGGCACGATGATGCCCAGATCTTTGATCGGATCGAAGCCCCCACGTTGTGCCACGAAGCGTGCATATTCCTCGACGGCCAGTTGGGCGATGCGTCGGGCCTCCGCCGGGTTGCCCTTGGGCGAGTGTCCGAGTTCCAGGGTGTCGGGCACGCAATCGTAGAACGCCAGGCGCGGCACGCCGATGGCCTCCTCTTGGTGGGGCAGGGGAATGGGGCAGAGCTTGCCCTCGTAGAATTGTCGGCTGGGGAAGTCGGCCACTGCGGGGTGCATGCGCCCTTGACGGGTGAAGTAGTGGCGACATTCGGCGGGAATGCGTTCGATGAAGCGTTCGAAAAAGGAACGTCGGCAGTCGGTCAATCCCAGTGTGCAGAGTTCGGCTTCGGTGACGATACTTTCGCTCGCCGGCTGCTGCACCACGGCGGGGAGTTGACGGTGGTCGCCGATGAGCACGAAACGGTCGATGAGCGGACGGTTGCCGGTGTGTGCCATCAGGAGCGGGAGCAAGTGCGGTTCGAGCAGTTGTGAAGCCTCGTCCACAATGGCCAAGGAGAAGTGCTTGTCGGCCATCAACGTCACCGTGCCGGCCAGCGAGTGGGTGGTGCCCACCACCACGCGCACCTCGCGCACCAGTTGTTTCACCTCGTCGAGTTGTTTGAGGGCCCGGGTTTTGGCATCGAGCAGATAGTCGCGATAGCGCGGGTCGCAGCTCATCTCGTTGCCCACGCGCACAAAATCGATGCCGGCTTGCACCAATTTGCCACAGATCTCATCGACCGCGCGATTGGTGAAGGCGCCGAGCAGCACTTGTGTGTCGGGGTCGGCGAGTTCCTCGAGGAGCAGGCACATCAGGCCCTTGGAGGTCTTCCCGGTGCCCGGAGGACCCACCAGCAGAAAGAGGTCGCGGGCGGCTTTGGCCTTGCGCACCAGTTGAGTGAGTTCGGCGTTTTCGGGAGTGGTGAGCAGCTCCACGTGTGTAGCGGTGGAAGGCGGTCGCTGTCCGAGCACCCATGCGCGGCGATCGGCGGGGGCGGTGAGCAGGTTGTAGAGGCCTCGGTAGATGCCGCGCGTGCCTGCGTCCATGAAATCCGGTTCGATGGCCCACGACTGTCCTTCGCGGAGACAGAACACCCGCGCTTCGGTTTGCGCCTCGCGAAGGGTGAGCACCACCTCGTGTTCCAAAATTTGGCGCACGGTGGCGCGAAACACCATGTCGCGTCGCAAGTCCGGTTCGCGGGCCGTTTCGTAGCGATAGAGCACCACGATGTCGCCCGTCCGGAAGTTGGGCGGCGTGGCAGTCTCGCCGTCAGGGTCCGTTTCCGGGAGACCCAAATGCAAGTGCTTGACTCCGTGTCCGTTCTCGTCCGTTTCGGTGGAAAGCAATCGGAGATCGGTGAGGATGCTGCCCACCTCTCGTTTCGGCCGTGGTGCATTGCCAAGCCGCTGCAAATCCACTTGCTTCCTTCCCCGAGCTGCCGAAGCGACTGAGCAGGTTTTCGCGCACCAGGAAGCGGTGGAATCGGTAGAAATAGGTCAGCGCGGTCGGGTCGGCCGTGTGGAAGGGAGCCAAGAGCGTTTCGACCTGCGGACGGATGTATTTATTCCACAAGGAATCGGCCTGTCCCGGTCGGTGCAGTTGGTCGGGCGTGAGCTGTGCGATGAAATCGCGCATTCCGGTGCGGGCAAATTGCTCTTCGCGCGCCACGATTTCATTGCGCAGACGGAAGGCTTCGCGCAGCCGATCGGGGGCATTGGGGATGGGCCAGGTGGAGCGTTCGTCGGCATAGCGCGAGTAGAGCAGGTAGCCTTGCAGACGACTGTAGGATTGGCCGAAAACATAGTGGCGCATGGCCATGTAGAGCATGAGCTGTAGCTCGTGTTCGCGATAGGGAGTGCGGTTGTACTCGTCGATCTTCCCGCTTTTTTGTTCCACCACCACACTGCCGTCGGGTTTCATCAGGTCGATGCGGCCTTGCAGACCGAGCATTTCGCAAAAGAACGAGGGTTCGATGCAAACGCCCTCTTCGTCCGAGAGGTGCAGTTGGTGTTTGAACGTGTTTTGGCTCAGGTGGCGCAAATTGCGTTGCTGCTGCTGGGCTTGGGCGTGGAATTCCTGTCGATCGAAGTCGCAGGCGGCAAATTCGAGGGCGTGGTCGGAAAAGAAGCGGCGCGCGGTGTCGGCATAGCCGGCTTCGAGACCGTGCACCTCCTCATCGAGCATTTGCCCGCTCAGACTTCCCAACAGGGTGTGTTGGGAAGTGACGAAGGGGTCGAACTTTTTCAGCACGTTCCATTCGGAACAGGTGCCGGTGGAGACGATGCACTGGGTGATGGCCGTGACGTTGACCAAATAGTCGGGCTCCAGAATGACGAGTTCCGGAAACAAACGGTGGCCTTCGCGGCGAACGGCCACAAGATTCAGCTGCATGCCGGGTTCGACCAGCGCGAGCAGATAGCGGAAATCACGTCCTCCGGCGGTGTCGGGAGCGAGCGGAAGTTGGAACTCGGTGTCGCCGCCGGCGTCGGTGGGGCTGACCGTGAGCTCGTGGCTGAGCACGGCGTCGACCACCACGCGCAGACATTTTTCGGAGAGGGGTTTCGGAGATTCGACGGCGGTGAGGTGGCGGGGCAGCAGTGCGGCGAGTTCGGCAGGCACGGGGGCTTGCTTCAAACCGGCGACCAAATCGGCCAGTGCACGGAGGTCGCCCGGCAGTCGATCGGTGAGCTCGGTTTCGGTGAGCTCGTCGGCGCGTCGCCAACGCACGCGGAAGTCGTTGGCGGCATGATAGAGCGTGTCGGAAAAACCACGCTGCGCGTGCAAATAGTGCAGGCGCGAGAATGCACCCGAGAACGAAGCGGGCGCATCGGCGGTGGTTTCGTTCATCAGTTCCACAAAAAGACGATAGGCCATGCCGCAGCGCCGGCGAATGTCGTACTGTGTGGTGGTGAGACAGCGCCGGATGTCGTCGTAGTAGTAATCGGCCGAGGTGTATTCCATAGGGCAGATCGAAAAAGGAGGGGGTTAACAGAATCGGATGTCGTAGATGACGGTGCTGCCCACCAGTTCGTTGAGACGGCGCACGAGTTGTTGGCGCATCATGGAGAGCTGGGTGCGGAGCACGGGGGTGCGCACCTCTACCCACAGGGCTTGGTCGCGGACAAAGCGGGCGGTGGTGTGCGGTGCAATGGTTTCGCCCACCGCAGTGGGCCAGGATTGCACAACGCGATATTCGAGCAGCGGGGTTTCCAGTCCGCTTTCGCGCAGGAAATTCCCCAGCATGTCGCCTACGAGTTCAGCGTTTTTGCGTTTCATTGTCGGGAGTTGAAGTGGGTTCGCAGGTGAGGCGGCCGTTTTCCACCACAAAAAGGCGGTAGTCGCGGTGGGTGGCGGCCAGAATGCGATCGAGGTGGTCGCGGTTGGTGTCGGTGATGAAGATTTGCCCGAAGTCCTCGCCGCTCACGTAGTCGACAATGCACGACACCCGGCCGGCGTCGAGTTTGTCGAAGATGTCGTCGAGCAGCAGTAGGGGCGTGCGGCGCTCTCCGTGGTTTTTGAGGTAGAGAAACTGGGCCAGTTTCATGGCGATGAAGAACGTCTTGGTCTGCCCCTGCGAGGCCTCTCGGCGCACACTGTGCCCATTCATCAGCAGATCGAGATTGTCCTTGTGCGGCCCGTGGAGGGTGTGTCCCACGATCTGTTCGCGCACACGACCTTCGCGCAGGAGCGGGCCGAGCGGCCCGCGGTCGGCGTGACTTTCGTAGGTGATGTCCACTGCCTCGGCCGCCGCGTTGCACAGTCGGGCGTAGAGTGCGGAGAAAATGGGGCGAAAGGCTTCGACAAACTCGCTTCGGGCGGCATAGATCACTGCAGCATCGGCATCCATGAGCGACTCGAGCACATCAAACAGCCCTTCGTCGAGCGGGCCTTCCTGTTTGAGCAGGGCGTTGCGCTGCTGCAAAGTCTTGCCGTAGCGAATGAGGGCCTCCAAATAGCGGGGTGAGGTTTGCGCGATCACGCTGTCCATGAATTTCCGCCGCTCTTCGCTTCCCCCCGTCACGAGTTGCTCGTCACTGGGCGAGAGCATCACGAGCGGGATGGCGCCCACATGCTCACTGAGTCGTTTGTAGTCCTTGTCGTTGCGTCGCAAACGCTTGCGCTGTCCGCGTTTCAGTGCGCACGACACTGCGTCGCGGGTACCGTCGGGCGAAAGATACTGCCCTTGCAGCATGAAAAAGTCGGCCTCGTGGCGCACGCAGTTGCTGTCGGTCAGGGCGGTGGCGCTTTTGCCGAAGGAGAGAAAATAGATGGCGTCGAGCACATTGGTTTTGCCCATTCCGTTGGCGCCGATGAAGCAATTGACGTTGGGCGAAAGCCGAAGTTCGGCTTCCGCAACGTTCTTATAATTGAGGAGCGTGAGCTGTTCGAGAATCATGGGGCGAAAGACATGAACGCGGTGGGCACCCCATTGTGACAGACGGTGCCGGTTCGCGCAGTGATCCTACAAAAATAGCAATAAAACGGCGTTTCTGCCGTCTTTTTATGGTGAAAAACGTGTTGCCTTCCCACACCGTGCAAAATAATTGCGCTTTCATTTCTCTACTCACACACAATATATTATTTTTGCAGCGTATTTGCCGCAAAATAGTGGCATTGCGAGAACTCCACACGATACAAAAATAGCAAGATATAATCATGAGTCATCAGAAACAAGCCCTCGATCTCAACGAGGCCCTCGCGACTTCCGAAGCGTTCCTCATCAAATACCGCAAATGGGTCATCGGTGTAGGCATTGCCGTCGTTGTGCTCATCGGAGCATGGGTGGGCGGCTACTACTATCTCAAGAGTCAGAACGAACAGGGACAGTACGAAATCAGCCTCGGCGAGCAGTATGTGCAAACCGGCGATTGGAACAAAGCCATCAAGGGCGACGGTGCCACCTTCAAGGGCTACGAAAAAATTGCCCGCAACTATGCTTGGACCGATGCGGCCAACCTCGCGCATTTCTACTGCGGTTTGGGCTATTTCAACCTGGGCGATTATAAAAAAGCGATTGCCGAACTCGAAGACTTCTCGCCGAAGGGCGACGTCACGGTGTCTGCCAACGCCTTGGCGGCACTGGGCAATGCCTATGTGGCCGACAAACAGCTGGACAAGGGTGTGAAGTACCTGAAGAAGGCCGCTGACCATGCCGACAATGCCGCACTCTCCCCCATCTACCTCCTCGAAGCAGGTCAAGTGTTGGAGAGCCAAGGTAAAAAGGCGGAAGCACATGAGCTGTATGTCTCGATCAAGAGCGATTATCCCGAGAGCCAGTTGGCACAGACCGGTGTGCAAAACGGCAAAGTGATCGGCGCTGAAATCGACAAATACATCGAACGCACCAAATAACCCCACCTCGGTGCGTCATCTCCCGAATGAGGACTCGGAAAGCGGTGAGTTCGCCCCGGAGGGCGACCCGAGCTCCGGTTCCTCATTCGGCTTTTATTTTTGCTCGCTCCCAGTGCCCCTTGCTTGGGCTGAGCTGCGGATGCAGAGCTCCCAATGAGGCAAAAGCCTCTCCCCAATCATTGTCTGAAAATTATGTCACAATTCACCTTCCTCCGAGAGAACGAAGGAGAAAAACCTGATCTCTCGTTTATGCGTTTCGGTGTGGTCGTCACCGAATGGAACGCACACATCGTCGACGCCATGTTGCAACAGGTTTGCGCCACGCTGGCTGAGTACGGCGTGCCGGAAAACAACATCACCGTGCGTCGCGTGCCCGGAAGTTTCGAACTCGTCTACGGATGTGCGCAGTTGGCACAACGCGGTTACGTCGATGCCGTGATCGCTTTGGGCTGCGTCATCAAGGGCGACACGCCGCATTTCGATTACATCTGCCTCGGCACCACCGAAGGGCTCGTGCGGCTCAACGCCACCGGCAAGGTGCCGGTGATCAATGGCGTGCTGACGGTCAACAACGAGCAACAAGCACTCGATCGGGCCGGAGAAAAGATGAACAAAGGCCGTGAGTTCGCCATGACTGCCGTCAAAATGGTGCAATTCATCCAGTCTTTCGAGTAAATCCCACTTCCGTCGGTGTATTTCACCGTGAGGAAGAGCTGAACATCGTGTTTGCGCGCGGTTTTTCCCCTTGTTTTCGCCTCGGAACTCAGTTTTTTGCCCGAGAAATGGAACAAAGTGGTGGAAACGCTTGGTGTTTTCGGCTTTTATGCCTAACTTTGCCATCGCAAACGCACAAAAGGGCAAATACCAGAGTGGCCAAATGGGGCAGACTGTAAATCTGCTGGCTTACGCCTTCGGTGGTTCGAATCCATCTTTGCCCACCTTCCGGCGCAAGAACTGAAAAGTTCTTGCGCCGGTTGCTTTAGTGGAATGAAGTCAGCGCGTTGCGTTCTCGTTGGAGGGAGGCAATAGATCTAATGACACGAACGGAAGCTCCGACAAGAGAGTGGGAGAGCGAAACGTGGCTACCTCTATTTTATCCAGGGGGAAGAAGAAAAACAAAGGCCCGGTGAAACCAGTGTTTCACTGGGCCTTTGTCGTGTGGGGCCGCGAAGTCTTTACCCAAGGGCTTAGCGAATGAAACGGGTCGCAGTGCGAGCGAAGTGAACCGCGGTGAAAATAAAGCAAGCTGCGGTGAAAACAAAATAAGTCGTGGAGCGAGCGAAAAGGCACAGCGCCTTGCTTTGTGTCGGCGCGACCCTATTGTTTGCGCCAGCGGGCGAACTCCTCTTTGTCGCCGTTGAACACATTGACATCCACCTCCCCGTGGATACCGCGCACGCGTCCTTCGGGTGTCAGTTGCCAGAAAGCCAACTTCACGTAGGGACGGAACTCACCATAGCGCGCGATCCACACGTCATATCCCCGCACGGCATGCGGCGCGTGCGGCAGGTGGTCATTGACAAACGACTGCCCCACGTAGAGAATGGGGCGTTTGCCGGTGGCGTGCTCCACATAGTGCAACCAAGCCAACGTCTGTTTGAAGAGCGCCGCCCGTCCTCCCATTTGCGCAATCTGTTCGTCTGTCGGTTCCACGTCGAGCACGGGCGGAAGAGAGGTCAAATGCAAGCGTGCATGCTTCAAAAAGAACCGCGCTTGTTCGATTCCACCGGTTTTGGTGGAGAAAAATGGTAGGGCGCCACGGGAATGCCGCGTGAGTGCGCCCCTTTCAAATCGTAGGGGTAGTATTTACTGAAAAGCGAGGTGCCTTCGGTGGCCTTGATGAAGACAAAACTCACCGGATAGTCCACTTTGCCGGCGGCATGTCGGTGTGCCACTTTGCCGATGCCCACAATGCGGAGCGACGGCCAGTGTATGCCATAGACTTTACCGTCGATCTCGTGCTGATGTCGCGAGATGTCGATGCCATAGACGCGGTCGGCCGTGTAAATCATGCGTTCGCCCTTGAAACGATCGCGGTGCCAAGTGCCCGATTGCACCATGCGTCCGTTCACCGCAAAGCCGTAACCCTGTCGTTGATAGAGCGAATCGAAGGCTCCGCTGTAGTAATCGCCGTTGACCGCCAGCGCCGATCCTGTCCATCCCTCAGCGGTACGTGTGAGCGAGAAGAATGTGCGCTTCTCGTCCACAAATTGTCGGTGCAAGGTGTCTACTTTCGGATATAAGTAGTGCAGCTGAATCTTGTCGGTGCCCACCGCGAGTGCGTCAGGCCGGGACGGTTTGAGACGAATGAGCCCCTTTTGTCTCGACACCGGTGCGTAGGCTTTCCCGCCCGCCGTGTATTGCAACCGTCTGCGTGCCATCGGTCTCTCCAATCGGGAGGCGCGTTCCAGCAAGGCCACCACTTTTTTGCTGTTCTCCCACCGTTGCAACTCGTTGTCGCCGTAGCTCATCACTTCGTTGTATCCCTGGTCGGTCACACTGTGGGTGCGTGCATAATAGCGGAGCTCTTCCACTCGCTTCTTGAGCAATTGTTCTCGGGCCAGTTCGGCCTCGAGGCTTTTTTTGATGAGTGCTTGAAAGGCTTTTCCGCGCAATGTGTCGGGGCGCGGCGCGAAATAGACTTCCACCTCGCCGCTTCGGCTCACGCGAAAGCCCGAATGCGTCACCGTGTGCCGCGCCTGTGCGCTCCGGGTGTGGAGCGAACGTAGCAAGACCACGCTGTCGCGCACGCCACTGACCAAGTCCGTGTCGGACGCCAGGGCGAAAAACAGGGTGTCGCGCCCTCCGACGGGGAGGATATAATAGGATTGTTCGTCGACCGACACCAGACTGCGCAACCGATTGTCGTCGTGCCGAAGATAGAGTCCGAGGGCAACCACTTGCAGTAGCACAAGCAGCGAGATAATAAGGCGGGCAAGTATCGTTTTTTTCATTTCCTAATCGTCTATTGCGTGGGTCGTCTCGCTGTGATGCGCGAGACGATCAACCAACGGCGCACAAAGTTACAAATATCACGCGAAACATTTCGCGCACCCGTTTCAATTTCGGTTGCTCGCTTAGCTTGTGAAAAATGAAGGGCTAAACTTGTTTTTCTGTCCTTAGATTTGTTTCTTTGGATTGTAAATTCTAAATTTGTCGCAGAGGTTCGCCTCTGCCGGTTCGCGCTGTTCGATGAAGTCCGGTCGCCTTCCGAAAAAATAGTACGTCGCTTGTTCTCCTCCTCCCGCCTGAAATACCGAAAACCCCGTGGGACGAGGAAAAAAACGAAGAACCGACGTGCGAAAATCAACATTAAATCTCCATCCCATGAAACAACTTCTCTTTACCCTGTTGTTGGTTCCGTTGCTCTGCGTAGGTTGCGGCACCATCGAGCTTCCCGACGGACCGCAGTCGAGCGGTTCGCTGCGCAAGGTCACCGTCCACACGCGGGCGGCCGACAATGTCGTTCCTACTTACCCCATCGAAGTGTTCGCCTTCGACGGCGGTGGACAATGTTGTGCGCGGCAAACGCTCAAGCAAGCCGGCGACGCGCTTTCGCTCCGCCTCGCCGACGGCACCTATCGCGTGGTGGCCTTGTCCGGCCTGCCTTCTTCGAGCGCTGTTCCCGAGCGTCCTACCTGGAACTCCGCCGTGTGGCCAAACGGTGCGAATGCCCTGTTCGATCAAGCCATTTTGCGCGCCGAAGCGTCCGTCACTGTGGCCGAAAAGCGCAGCCAGGTGCATTTGCTGCTGGCGCCCGTGGTGACGGCAGCGGAGTTGCGACTGACTCAATTGCCGAACGATGCGACTGCCGCCTCCATTGAGATCGCTCCGGCCTGCACCGTACTGAACTTTGCGGGCGAACGCAGCGGAGAAGGGCGCGTGTCGGTTCCCCTCACGCGGGGCGCGGACGGTGTTTGGACTTCCGGCGTTCACTATCTCTTGCCCGCGGGCAAATCTCCCACACAATTGAGTATTCGCTGGACGCGCAATGGCGAACAGGCCGTGTACGGCTACACCTATCCGCAGGCGCTGGTGGCCGGCACGCCCTATCGGTTCGAAGGGGCCTTTGTCGACGACGCGGCCGGGGGCACGGTGGGCGACGTCTCGGTGGCCGCTTGGAATGCCCCCGTCGTGCAAACATTCAGTTTCGGTAAAACGGTCGTGAATCCGCCCGTTCAACCCCAACCGCCCGCCGGTGGCGGCACAGGCGGCACCACGCCGCAGACCACGTGGGAGGGCCGCCTGTGGAACGGTCATGTGGTGGCGCTGGTGCAGAACATTGTCGGCAGTGAAGCCGATTTCCTGTTGATCAGTCGCGCGCAGTGGGATCCGGTGGCCTCGGCCTATTCAGAAACCGCCTCCGACGAGGCGGCGCAGTACGCAGCCGGCTACAAAGAAGCCGAGTTGGCCGAGTGGCACATCCCCACGCGCCAAGAAGCTGCCGCGCTGGCGGCCTTCTGGCGGGGCGAAAAACTCAACATCATCAATGCCACCCTCCGTGACGCGAGCGAACCGGAGCTCTACGACAAGGTAGAGGGGCGTTCCGTCCCCTATCTCTGTGACGAAGCGCGTTCCGTCTTTTCGTTCCTGGAAAATTCGCATGTGCGCAAGGCCGGTAAGTCGGTGGGAACCTACTTGTTGCGCTTGGTCAAGACCGTGCACGTGCGCTTTCTGCCCTGATTGGCATTTTGACATCGGCGCCGCCCGTTGAAAACACGGGGACTAAGCTCGGAAACCTCCCGTGTTTTCGAGCTTAGTCCCCGTGTTTTTCTGATCGTTGGGCGTTTTCGTCCGAGCGCTCCGCGGTGCGGCGCGTCGGAGGGCAATTCTCGGGCAAAACCTCCCCGTGTGCGGAACTTCACCTCGGCGAAAATCACCCCGCCAAGGGGCGTAGGCTCGGCCGAACGCCGCGGTCTGTCGCGACCGTTGCGCGCGCAGGTGTACAAATGCCCACGAACGCACAAATCGTTTGCGAAAAAAGTAGTATATTTGCACCGACGTCTCTCAAAACGTCAGCTTGTCTTTCCTTGCTCCACGGCGAACCCCTATTCCTCCCCGTCTGAATCCCTTTCTTCGGAGAGCGTGGGGGCGGGCCTCCCTTCTTGCGGAGCGCTTTTGCCTCAGGCGCAGTGAAGGCCCCGTCGCATCGCGGCGAGGCCGGCAGGCCACAAGCTCCTTACCTCGAAACGTAACGCGACATCGATCTATGATAAAAAAGTTCACCGAGCGCACGGGGATGAACCTCTACGCCGTCAACGAAGAAGTACTCAAAGAGTGGGACGAGACTGACCTCTTCCACAAAAGCATCGCAGAGCGCGAGGGCTGTCCCGCGTATGTGTTTTTCGAAGGCCCCCCTTCGGCCAACGGGCATCCGGGCATTCACCACGTGATGGCGCGCACCATCAAGGACGTGTTCTGCCGTTACAAAACGATGCAGGGCTTCCAAGTGAAGCGAAAAGCCGGTTGGGACACACACGGCCTGCCGGTTGAACTCGGTGTGGAGAAGGAACTCGGCATCACCAAGGAAGACATCGGCAAGAAAATCTCGATCGAGGAATACAACGCCCAATGTCGTCGCAACGTCATGAAGTTTACGCGCGAATGGACCGACCTTTCGCATCTCATGGGCTACTGGGTGGACATGGAACACCCCTATGTGACGTACGAAAACTCCTACATCGAAACCCTCTGGTGGCTGCTTCGTCAGTTGTATGATAAGGGATACCTCTACAAAGGTTACACCATTCAGCCCTACAGCCCCGCTGCCGGCACGGGGCTTTCGAGCCACGAGCTCAATCAGCCCGGTGCCTATCGCGATGTGAAGGACACGACCGTCACTGCCCAGTTCGAAATGCTCGACGCCCCCGCGGCACTCACCGAATGGGGCCGCCCGGTGTTCCTCGCCTGGACCACCACGCCGTGGACCCTCCCCTCGAACACCGCCCTCTGCGTCGGTCCGCACATCGACTACGTGGCAGTGCAGACGTTCAACCCCTACAACGGCGAGCAAATCACCGCCGTCCTGGCCGAAAGTCGCCTGGCTGCCTACTTCAAGGCCGAGGGCGCCGAAGCCGAAATGGCCTTCACGCCCGGCGACAAGGTGTTGCCCTATCGCGTAGTGGCCCACTTCAAGGGCAGCGACCTCGTGGGCATGCGCTATGCCCAGCTCATGCCTTGGGTGAAACCCACCGAACCGCTCAACGACACGGCCGCCGACTTCGTGCAAGACTACGCTGCGGCGCACGCCGACCGCGTTTTCAGCATCGGTCGCGATCGTTTTGTCGAAATGAGTGAGTGCGCCTTCCGTGTCATCCCCGGCGACTATGTCACCACCGACGACGGTACGGGCATTGTCCACATTGCGCCCACGTTTGGTGCCGACGATGCCAAGGTGGCCAAGGCCGCCGGCATCCCTTCGCTCTTCATTCTCAATCAGGCCGGGGAGACTCGCCCCATGGTCGACCTGACCGGCCGCTACTACACGCTCGAAGCTTGCGCCGAACCCTTTGTTCAGCACTGCGTCGACACGGCGCTTTATGCACACCACGCAGGTGACTACGTGAAGAACGCTTACGACCCGCGTTTCACGGTGGAAGGCAAATATGATGAGGCCGCAGCCAACAAGGCCGAGGACCTCAACATCGTGATCTGCATGGAAATGAAGCAGGAGGGCACGGCTTTCAAGATCGAAAAGCACGTGCACAATTATCCGCACTGCTGGCGCACCGACAAACCGGTGCTCTATTATCCGCTCGACAGCTGGTTCATCCGTTCCACTGCGGCCAAAGACCGCATGATTGCCCTGAACGAAACCATTCGCTGGAAACCCGAATCGACCGGTACGGGACGTTTCGGCAAATGGCTCGAAAACCTCAACGATTGGAACCTGAGTCGCTCGCGCTATTGGGGCACCCCGCTCCCGATTTGGCGCAACACCGAGACGCGCGAGGAGGTTTGCATCGGTTCGATCCAAGAGCTTTATGATGAAATCGAGAAGGCCGTGGCCGCCGGCGTGATGAAGTCCAACCCGCTCAAGGACAAAGGTTTCGTGCCCGGCGATTACAGCAGCGAGAACTACCATCTCATCGATTTGCACCGCCCGTATGTCGACGACATTGTACTGGTTTCGCCCACCGGTGCCCCGATGCACCGCGAAAGCGACCTGATCGATGTGTGGTTTGACTCGGGTGCCATGCCCTATGCCCAAATCCACTACCCGTTTGAGCACATGGCCGCGCTCGACAATCGCACGGTTTATCCCGCCGACTTCATTGCGGAGGGCGTAGACCAGACGCGCGGTTGGTTCTTCACCCTGCATGCCATCGCCACCATGGTGTTCGACAGCGTAGCCTTCAAGGCCGTGATCTCCAACGGCCTTGTGCTGGACAAGAACGGCCAGAAAATGTCGAAGCGTCTGGGCAATGCCGTCGATCCCTTCGCCGCCATTCGCGAATATGGTTCGGATCCCGTGCGTTGGTACATGATCACCAACTCCGCTCCCTGGGACAACCTGAAGTTCGACTCGGAGGGTGTGCTCGAAACGAGCCGCACGTTCTTCGGCAAACTCATTCAGACCTATTCCTTCTTCTCGATGTATGCCAACGTCGACGGCTTCGATCCCGACGCCCCGCAGGTGCCCGTGAGCGAACGCCCCGAAATCGACCGTTGGATCTTGAGCGAACTCCATTCACTCATCCGTGAAGTACAAGCTTGCTACGAAGATTACGAACCGACCAAGGCCGGTCGTCTCATCCAAAGCTTCACGGTCGACAATCTTTCCAACTGGTATGTGCGCCTGAACCGCAAGCGTTACTGGGCCGGCGAGATGACGACCGACAAACAAGCCGCCTATCAGACGCTCTACACCTGCTTGCTCACGCTGAGCCGCTTGATGGCGCCGATTGCTCCCTTCTATGCCGATCGTCTGTACAAGGATTTGACCGCCGGCACGCAACAAGCCACTGCCGAGAGCGTGCACCTCGATCATTTCCCCGTGGCCGATGAGTCGCTGATCGACAGTGAACTCGAAGCCCGCATGGAGTTGGCCCAACAAACCACCTCGTTGGTGCTCTCGCTGCGCAAGAAGGAACGCATCATTGTGCGCCAGCCGCTGCAACGCATTGCCATTCCGGTACACGACGCCCGACTCAAAGCGAGACTCGAGGCCGTGCGCCAGCTCATCCTCGACGAAGTGAACGTCAAAGCCATCGATTTCGTCGAAGGCAACATGCTGGAGAAGAAAGTCAAGTGCAATTTCCGCGTGATGGGCAAGAAGTTCGGCAAACTCATGAAGGCCGTCAACAATGTCGTCACGTCTATCAGTCAAGAACAGATTGCAGAATTGGAAACGCGCGGACAACTCACCGTGAACGTTGAGGGACAAGACTGCTTGATCGAGCGCAGCGATGTGGAAATCATCAGTGAAGACATGCCCGGTTGGAGCGTTGCCAACGAAGGTGCGCTGACCGTGGCGCTCGACATCACAATTACCGACGAACTTCGCAACGAAGGCGTGGCACGCGAGATCGTAAAACGCATCCAAGCCCTGCGCAAAGACAGCGGCTTCGAGATTACCGATCGCATTCACATTGTGCTCGAATCGAATCCCGCGGTGGAACGTGCCGTAGCCGACTACAAGGACTTCATTTGCGCGCAAGTGCTCGGCGAAAGTCTCGAGGTGCGTGCCAATGTTTCCTCGGAAGTGACCTTCGACGTGGAGGGCGCCGCCGTGAAATTGCAGATCACCAAAGCATAACCGCGCATGCCCGCAGCTCGCCGCCCCAACGCCTGTCCGACGCCCACCGGGTGGACAGCGCGAACTGGTGGGGGAGGCGGGCATGCCCGCATTCTTTACCATAACCAATTGCACCATGGAAGAAAAAAAACGGTATTCTGATGAGGAACTTGCGGAATTTCGCGAACTCATCAATGAGAAACTTCGCGTGGCGAAGGGACAGTATGAGGAGGTGATGGCCACACTCAACAAGCGCAACAGCAATGATATCGACGACACCCTGCCGACTTATCATGCGCTCGAGGAAGGCTCAACCGTTCAATCTCTGGAAGAACTCATGAATAGTGCCGAGCGACTGCGCAAATTCATCACCGGCTTGCAAGCCGCACTGGTTCGTATCGAAAATAAGACGTACGGCATTTGCCGAGTCACCAAACAATTGATCCCCAAAGAGCGCCTTCGTGCCGTGCCCCACGCCACTTTGAGCATAGAGGCCAAGTTGGCACAAGGAAAGTAGGATGGTTGGTCGGGTTTCGATCCGCATCGGTGAGTCTGCTCCCGGACTTTCGCTGCTCCGTGGCGAAGCCTTCGCTCCTCAAAGCGCTCCGGCCGATCGCCGCTTCGGACTTTCGGCGCCCCGACCCCCCGTTTTCGTCACGCTGCGCGACAGGTTGTGCTTCAACATCCGTGCCGCGCAGCGTGGCGCCCTCTTCCACCATCGCATTTATCCCAGAAACATTATGAAACTTCGCGCCTGTCTGGCCACACTCCTCTTTTTGTGCATTGTGGTCGGTGACCAAGTCATCAAATATCTCGTCAAAACCGGTATGAGTTTGGGCGAACGCATCCACGTGACCGATTGGTTCTACATCCTTTTCACGGAGAATCACGGCATGGCCTTCGGCATGGACTTCATCGGCACGGCGGTGTTGTCCATTTCCGCGTGGCCGCCGTCGGATTGTTCACCTATGTGCTGGTAAAACAGATACGTCGCGGCGCGCCGTTGGGGTTCGTCGTTTGTTTGTCGCTGATCATTGCCGGCGCCTTCGGTAATATCATCGACAACTTCTTCTACGGGCTCTGTTTCACGGAGAGTTTCCCACAAGGTTTGGGAGCCGCCCCGGCCCATTGCGTACCGATGGGCAAAGGCTACGGCACTTTCCTACACGGGCGGGTGGTTGACATGTTTTATTTCCCGTTTTTCACCTGGCCCGATTGGGTTCCCGTGTTGGGCGGCGGCACCTTTTTCGGCGCCATCTTCAATTTGGCCGACTCAGCCATCTCGGTTGGCGCCGTTGCCATGATTCTTTTCTACTATAAATACCTGTCGGTGTTGCTCGGCGGCCGACGTTCGACATCCTCCTCGCCCGAGGACAGCGCCGAAGAAGGGGAAAAACAGGCATGATGAGGAGAGGTAAGCATTTTTCGTTGCCCGTTTGTTGCTTTGGTCTGGCCCTCTTGGTCGCCTGCGGTCCCGGCAATGAGCGGAAAGACGTGTTGCCGACCGAGCGCATGGCCGATGTGCTCTATGATTATCAGTTGGCGCAGACACTCAGCGAGCAACTTGCAGACAGTGTGCCCACGGCACCGATCGAATACCGGCTGTCGGTATTCAAAAAATACGGCATCACCGCACAAGAGTTCGATCATTCGCTGGCCTACTACTCGCGCCATGCCGACGAAATGAAGGAAGTGTATGCCCGCATCCAAAACAAATACGGGCAAGACGGGGGCAACGGCCCAGCCGCCGGAGGCAGCGCGGCACAAAGTGGCGATTCCTTGTTGATTTGGCAGGCGAAGCAGCGCGTGCTCACCGCCCAAGTGTCACCGCACGTCACCTTTCGCGTGCAGCCCGGGAAGAAAGTGCCGAACCACGCCACGCTTTCGCTCTTTTTCTCCGCCGACTGGCTCTACATGCAGGGCCTCAAGCAAGCCGCCTCGGTGGTCAGTGTGCGCTACGCCAACGATTCCACCGAAACCTTTGCCAACGGCATCTATTCCTACCAGCGCGATCAGGAATTGCGGATGACGCTGGGCAGCAGTGCCCCGGTTCGCGAAATCGAAGTGCAGCTGATGCAGAATGTCGGGTGGCAGTCTACCCGCAAGTCCTGACTTTGTCCAACTTGCGCCTGGTAGCGGTGCGTCCGACCACGCCGACGCCCTAAACCGCGGCCTACACATTATATATATGGCGTCGTCAATCCACGAATCCCCCCAGTCCGCCGACGAGACCGAGGCCGCGCGCGCGAGTTTTGCTCGTTTTTTGGCGCGGCAGCCGTTTCCCGTCGGCATCGACGAGCAGCGCATTGCCGTGGCCCGCTTTTTTCCCGTTGAAGGCGGCAGCCGTTCGCGCGAACTCCTGGTTTTCGATCGTGCGCATCGCCTCTTGCACACGCGCCCGCTGGTGGAGGAATCTCCCTTCACCGCGTGGTATGCCGGCTCCGTCCGCGAAAGTTGGTTTCGCACGCCCGATGCCGCCGATTCTCTCCCGTCGGCCCGGAATCTCGACGCCTGATCGCTCGTTTCCCCGCCTCACTCCCTATAATTGCGCGTCATGCTTCTCATGCTCATCGGCCTCGCGGTCTATTTTCCCCTGCTCATTCTCCTCTCTCGTCTCGCCGAACGTCGTCACGGTCGCACCGGTAATTCCGCTTTCTACCGTGCCGCCCGTTCCGCCCCCTGGCCCATGGTGGCTTTCGGCATGATTGCCGGCAGCATCTCGGGCGTTTCGTTGGTGAGCGTTCCCGCGTGGGCGTCCACCACCGGGATGACCTATTTGCAAATGTGCGCCGGTTTCATCGTGGGCTACATCATTGTGGCGCTTGTCCTCCTGCCGGTATATTATCGTTTGCGGCTCACCAGCATTTACGGCTACCTCTCGCGTCGTTTCGGCCCGAAAACACGCCGCGCCGGTGCTGTTTTTTTTCTTCTCAGCAAATTGGCCGGTGCCGCCGCCCGCCTTTATGTCGCCGGCTTGGTGCTCCACACCTTCATCGCCGCGCCTTTCGGCATCCCCTTCCCCGTTACCGCCGCCGTCACGCTGTTGCTCATTTGGCTCTACACGCATCGCAGCGGACAAGCGGGATTGATTTACACCGATGTCTTTCAAAGTCTGATGTTGCTCCTCGCGCTCGGCGGCACCCTGTGGGCCGTGGCGGCGCGCATGGGACTCGACTGGCACGGCGTGTGGACCACCGTGCGCGAAAGCCCCATGAGCCGTATCTTTGAGTGGGACTTCGCGAGCCCGCAAGCCTTTTGGCGGCAATTTCTCTCCGGCATTTTCATCGTGATCGTGATGACCGGGTTGGATCAAGACATGATGCAGAAGAATCTCACCTGCCGCACCCTTCGCGACGCGCAGAAAGACATGTGCCTCTACGGCATGGCCTTTCTTCCCATCAATGCGCTGTTGCTCGCTTTGGGGATCTTGCTCTACACCTTCTGTGCTGCGCAAGGCATCGCCCTGCCGGCCAAGCCCGACGCCCTCCTGCCACAATTGGTCAGCAGCGGTGCCCTCGGTCCGTGGGTGGTGATTCCGTTCTCGTTGGGCATTGTGGCCGCGGCTTTCAGCGCTGCCGACGGCGCCCTCACGGCCTTGACCACCAGTTGCTGCATCGATTTGCTCGAACGCGAAGATGATGTGCGTCTCCGTCGGCGAGTTCACGCCCTGATGGTGCTGGCTTGCCTGGGTTGCGTGTGGATTTTCGCCGCAGTCGACAGCCCGAATGTCATCAACACCATCTATGTCATGGCCTCTTACACCTACGGTCCGCTGCTCGGTCTCTTTGCTTTCGGTCTCTTCACCCGCGTTCGCGTTCGCGATCGTTTGTTCCGTGGGTAGTCGTGCTCTCGCCGTTGATTTGCGGCGTGCTCGACCGCATGGCTCCCGTGTGGTGGAACTACAAATTCGGCTACGAACTGCTCGTGTTCAACGGTTTGCTCACCGCCGTCGGCCTGTTCCTGTTGCGCGCACACAATGAAAGAGTGCAAAACTGAGCCATTTCGTTTTCAAAAAAACGCCGCAGAGCGTTGGTCACTCGGCCTGTGCTTTCTAAATTTGCAGCGCAGTGCGAAAGCACCGCGCGGCGGTTGCGGATCGGTCCGAACAGATCGCACCGCCACTGACGATTTCCTCGGCAAAGGTGCGGAGGAACAACTAAAACTATCAATCTCATCACTTCTTATGGAAAAGAAAATTCGCGCTGCCATCGTCGGCTACGGAAACATTGGAAAGTATGCCCTTGAAGCCATCGAAGCTTCTCCCGATATGGAATGCGTTGGTGTGGTTCGCCGCAATGGTGCCGCCGACCGTCCCGCTGAACTCGCCGCTTATCCTGTGGTGAAACACATCTCAGAACTCGAGAAAGTCGATGTCGCCATCCTGGCCACGCCCACTCGCAGCGTCGAAAGCTACGCCAAGGAGTGCTTGGCCCTCGGCATCAACACCGTTGATTCTTTCGACATCCACACCAGCATCGTAGAGCTCCGCCGCACCCTCGACGAAGTCGCCAAGGCACACAACGCCGTGAGCGTAGTAGCTGCCGGTTGGGACCCGGGTTCCGACTCTGTTGTGCGCACCCTCATGGAGAGCCTCGCCCCGAAGGGTGTGAGCTACACGAATTTCGGCCCCGGCCGTTCCATGGGACACTCGGTAGCCGTTCGCGCTATCGATGGCGTTCGCGATGCCCTTTCGGTCACCATCCCCCTCGGCACCGGCATTCACCGCCGTATGGTCTACGTCGAACTCGAGCCCGGCGCTGATTTCGCCCGGGTAGAAGCCGCCATCAAGGCCGATCCCTATTTCGTCAACGACGAAACGCACGTACAGGCCGTGGCTTCTGTCGACGCCCTCAACGATGTGGGTCACGGTGTGCACCTCACGCGCAAAGGTGTCTCGGGACGCACGCACAATCAGCTCTTCTCGTTCGACATGAAGATCAACAATCCCGCCCTCACCGCGCAAGTATTGGTCAACGTCGCCCGCGCTTCGTTGCGCCAACGCCCCGGTGCTTACACCATGATCGAGATTCCCGTCATCGACTACCTGCCCGGCGACCGCGAATCCCTCATCGCACATCTTGTTTGATCGCTTTCTTGTAAAGCCTTCCCCCATCGCGCCCCTTCGTTCCCCGCGGACGGAGGGGCGTTGCCGTCTCTGCACTTTTGCCCGCCCGTTCTCCGACGCAGCCCCCCGCGGCCGGCAAAAAAAAAGGTGACTTTCGCCTGAAAACGGGGAGCAAAAACCAGAGAACGGGTGAGTTTTTGTCTTCACAAGGGGAGAATTGTCAGCTTTGCTTGACTTTCTCCATGGAAGAAGTGTAAGAATAGAAATAAAATGCTAACTTTGTAGCAATCATTCGTCGACAGAATTTGCCGTACGGCACGTTTTGTCGCCTATCACCCCACAAGCTCCACCAGCCCATGAAATTTCGGCACCTTTCTCTACTCGCCGCCTTTCTTTTGTTGCCATTCGGCAAAATGAGTGCGCAGCAACCGTTTGTCAACTTGACGCCCCTTCCCAAACAAATGAGCGTTCAGACCGGCACCTTCGTCTTCCCCGCAACTTTCGCGGTGGGCGGTGACGGCCTCGACAAGTCGGTGCGCGCAGAAGTACGCAAATTCGTCAGCAACTTCAACAAAGTGAGCGGTCACACGGCCACCGCTGCGGACGGCGCCGCCGGTACCGCCGTCACGCTCCGACAAGTGAAGGACGCGACGAACACCTTCGGTCAAGAAGGCTACCGCCTGACCGTGAAACCCGAAGGCGTGACGATCGAAGCCGCCACGGCCACCGGCTTCTTCTACGCTTTCGCCAGTCTAAACAAGATGCTGCCCGCCTGTGTTGCCGCCGGTGTGCACGATGTGGCCGTCACGCGCTATGAATTGCCCTGCCTGACCATCACCGACGGCCCGCGCTTCGCCTATCGCGGCTTCATGCTCGACGTGGCCCGCCACTTTTTCAGCGTCGACGAGATCAAACGCATGCTCGACCTCATGGCGGTGTACAAACTCAACAAGTTCCACTTCCACCTCACCGAAGACCAAGGTTGGCGTTGGGAAGTGAAAAAATATCCGCGGCTGACCTCGGTCGGTTCCGTGGCGTCCAATACCTACGTCACCTCCATGCAGCACGGCGCTTACTGGACGAATCGTCCCTACGGCCCCTACTTCTATACGCGTGCTGAGTTGAAAGATATCGTCGCCTACGCCGCCGAACGCCACATCGAGGTGATTCCCGAGATCGACATGCCCGGCCACTTCTCGGCTGCCATGGCCGCCTACCCGCAATTCTCCTGCAATCCGAGCGGCCCGCACCGCGTGGAAACGTGGGGTGGGGTGTTCACCGACGTGCTCAACGTGGCCGACCCCAAAGCTGTGCGCTTTGTGAAGGACATTCTTGACGAATTGATGGACATTTTCCCCTCGGAGAACATCCACATCGGCGGTGACGAATGCCCCACCACGGCCTGGGAGAACAACAAGCAGTGCCAAGAGATGTACAAGCGCTTGAAGCTCACGTCTTATCGCCAGCTGCAAACCCACTTCATCGACGAAATCAGCACCTACCTCCGTTCGAAAGGTCGCAAAATCTCCGTTTGGAACGAAACCGTGACTGAGAAAGGCGCCGACCTTCAGCTCATGAAGAAACCGGCGCCACGGTCTATTGCTGGGTGCCCGCACGTCGCGGTGCCGAGATCGCCAACGAGCTCGGACTCCCCAGCATCTACACCGTCTACGGCCCCTATTACATCAACCGTGCCCCCGCGAAAACAGGCTGGATGGCCACGCTACCCGGCAACGGCTCCGACCACTTGAAAGCCACTTACGAAGAACAGCCCACTGACTTCAAACACTCGATCGGTGTGCAGGGCACATTCTGGACCGAACACGTGGCTACGGCCGATGTGATGGAGCACCTCGCCCTCCCGCGCCTCATTGCCATCGCCGAAGCCGGTTGGTCGCCGCAAGCCAAAAAGAACTTCAGCAGCTTTGTGCGCCGCATGCAGGCCGACACGGTGATGCTCAATTACAATAAGTATGAGTACGACCGTGCCTTCCTCCGTGACGAAAAGCCCGCTTCGATGGTTTATCCCGAAGTGAGCACGGCCGACCACAATACCTACTACCGCCTCGTGACGCGCGCCGCCGACAACGATCGCAAAGGCCGCTGCATCACGCTGCTCACCGCCGATTCTCCGCTCGTCGCGCAGTACAAAGCGAAGGGCGCCGCCGCTGATCGGCTGTGGACCGCCCCGCAAGCTGCCGATGGCACGACCGCTACCGACGCACAACTCTGGCGTTTCGAGCAAGACAGCAACCACCCCGGTCGTTTCGCCCTCGTGTCGAAAGCCGCTCCCGAAGGCAGTGTCGCCCCGCAGCCCACGGCTACTTCCGTCGCCGGACGTTGGAACTACGATCACACAACCAAGCACTACGACTTCGTACTCGGCGACAAAGGCTACGGCACTGCCGACGGTTATCGCTACTACACCATCCGCTCCGCGGCCAATAACAGCCTGTGGTTCAACGCTTCGATGCCCGGACAAGGCCAAGCCGTGAACCTCTATTCCGATCCTGCCGGCGGCAACGGTGGTCTTTGGCTTTTTGTCGGCGGTCAAAAAGTGACCGACGTCGCGAAACCCACGGTGCAAGCCCCCGCTTCGCTTCCCAAGGTCGGACAAGTTTACCTGTTGCGCAACACTGTCGACGGATTCAAGGGCACGATGCTCGCCGATAAGACGGGCGCCGCCGAACTCACCCATACCGCACAGCTCGACAACAGCAACAATGCGTGGGAACTCGTGGACGCCTCGCCCTTCAACACGTCGGGCGGTACCTTCACCTTCCGCCTGCGCAACGTCGCCACCGGTCGTTTTGTCGGCACGCCCGCCACGAAGAAAATCGATCGCTACGCCTTCCCCGTGAGTGTGGCCAAAAACGGCGCCACCCTCACCGCCACTTATCATCCCGCCACGGCCGATTACACGCTTTCAGCTTCCGGCAAGACGCTTTCCCCATCGCCGCCGATTCGCCCACCTATCCCGGAGTGATCAGTTCGGGTAGCAGCACTGGCGCCCCCGACGCGGTGCGTCCGCAAGGCACGGGTTGGCAGTTCGTGGCCGCACGCAGTGTCACGATTCAGTGTGTCGACACCAAAGGCAACCCGCTTTCTACCATTGTTCGCTATGTACCGGTCGACGAACGCACGTTGGTAGCCCCGCAGCTGCCCGGCTATCGTTTGCAGTCGACGCTCTCCCCGCTCGACGCCGGCGACACTCCACTCACGCTGACCCTCACTTACAAGAAAACCCATCACCGGGTTTTTCTGACGGCCATCGATGAACACGGCGCATTGTTGGCCACCGATACCCTTGCCGTGGCGGTGGGCGAAAGCTTCGTGCTGCATGCCCCCGCCGTCCCCTTCTACACCGTCAGTGACTTTCCCGCCGAGGGAATCACCCTGACCCCCGATGCCGATGTGCACCGCACACTCGTCTACAAAGGCGATGCCCATGCCGGTGTCGCCGCCGCGGGCGAACCGATCGCCGAGTTGACCGACGGCAGCTACGTGTTGCTCTACGATACCTCGACGTCCGCCCCCGAGCGCGCCGGCTATCGCAACGTCTCGCCCGACAACGGCCGCGTGTTGCAAGGTCAAATCGCACCCGACGGTGCCGACCCAATGTACGTCTGGCAGTTGCGCCGCAACGGTGCGCGCTGGCAGTTGTACCATCCCGCCACCGGAAAATACCTCCCCGAGCTGCCTCGTTCCGGCGAAGTCCTCGTCGGCGACACCCCCGGTAATTTCTCGTTCACGCTCAATGCAGACCGCCGCAGTTGGCGTGTGCAAGGCACGAACGGTGAATATTGGGATGGCGTGGTGGGCGGCATGACCGGTTGGAACGTCTATGGTCACGCCTACGAGTTGCGCACTTTCCGCCTCGCCCCCTATTTCCGAGTCACAGTGCACCACCGCTTCGCCCCCGACGGCCGCAGCTTGCTCCCCGACGAACAGTTTTTCGTCCCCGCCGGTAGCACATTGACCTACGAAGCCCCCGAATTGGAAAAGTACAAGTTCGATTCGCTCACCGGTCTCCCCGTCGGCGCCGACGGACTCACCGCCGACGTCACACTCACTTGCAACTATGTGACGGGCATCGCCCCCGTGCGCACCGCCGATTCCGCCCCTTCGTCGCACTACGACCTCAGCGGTCGCCGCATCGCGCCCAACGCGCCCGGCCTCCACGTGCTGAAAGGGAGCAAACTTATTGTGCGATAATAACCGTTTCAAACCGAAAACACACCTCCGCCTTGGCAGGTCGTCCCTCCTTGTTCCGCAAGCGAGCGACGACCTGCCATTTTTTTCGTCTGCGCACGGTATCGTCTTTCGCCCCCCGCCTCGCAAAACGACATCCGCGAGGGTAGGGGAGCGAACGCCCCTCGCTTCGTGCGCCTAAGGCAACCCGCGCCCGATCCACACACCATTGAATAACAGCGTGCCGCACCCGCCCCACCCAGGAAGGCGGGGAAGAGACCGCATCGCGAGAAAGCGCACCGCAACCTCCCACGCGCAGCGGAGATCACACGCAGCACAAATGATTTTCTGCTGCTTACGTCGTGCAACTCATTAGATATTCGTAAATTCGCACCAAATATCGAAATACAAAAGTCTATGATGACAGCAAACGAAATACGCGAAGCCTTCAAACGCTTCTTCGAAGAGAACGGTCACCTCATCGTTCCCTCCGCCCCGATGGTGATCAAGGACGATCCCACGCTGATGTTCACCAATGCCGGTATGAATCAATTCAAGGACATCATTCTCGGCAACGTCGAACCCAAGAGCCGTCGCATGACCGATTCGCAGAAATGTCTGCGCGTGAGTGGTAAGCACAACGACCTCGAAGAGGTGGGCCACGACACCTACCACCACACGATGTTCGAAATGCTGGGCAACTGGTCGTTTGGCGACTATTTCAAAGAAGGCGCCATCACCTTTGCCTACAAATTCCTGGTCGAAGTGCTCAAGATCGATCCCAAAGACCTGTACGTCACGGTCTTCGAAGGCGACAAGAGCGCCGGTTTGGAGCGCGACGACGAAGCAGCCGGCATCTGGGAACGCTATTTCCCGAAGGACCACATCATCAACGGCAACAAGCACGACAACTTCTGGGAGATGGGCGACACGGGTCCTTGCGGCCCCTGCTCGGAAATCCACATCGACAACCGCACCGACGCCGAGAAAGCCGCCGTGCCCGGTGCAGAGCTGGTGAACAAAGACAACCCGTTTGTCATCGAGATTTGGAACCTCGTCTTCATGCAATACAACCGCAAGGCCGACGGTTCGCTCGAGGGATTGCCCCACAAAGTCATCGACACCGGCATGGGCTTCGAGCGCCTGGTGCGTGTGATGCAAGGCAAGACGTCGAACTACGACACCGACGTGTTCCAACCCATCATTCGTAAAATCGCCGAACTCTCAGGCTTCACCTACGGCAAGGACGAACCGATCGACGTGGCCATGCGCGTCATCGCCGACCACCTGCGCGCCATTGCCTTCTCCATCGCCGACGGACAGCTGCCCTCCAACGCCAAAGCCGGCTACGTCATTCGCCGCATCCTCCGTCGCGCCGTGCGTTATGCCTACACCTTCCTCGGTCGTCGCGACCCCTTCCTCTGTCTGCTCGTGCCCACCCTCGTGCAAGAGATGGGCGGCGCCTATCCCGAGCTGCCCGCACAGCAGGAACTCATCACCAAGGTGATTCGCGAAGAAGAAGAATCCTTCCTCCGCACCCTCGCCACCGGCATCAACCTTCTGGAAGGCGTGATCGAGCAAACCAAACAAGCCGGTCGCACTGTCGTCGACGGCACCAAGGCCTTCACGCTTTTCGACACCTATGGTTTCCCCCTCGACCTCACGGAACTCATCTGCTCCGAAGCCGGTCTCACCGTCGACGAAGCTGCCTTCAACGCCGAGATGGAACAGCAGAAACAGCGTGCCCGCAACGCCGCCGCCGTCGAAGCCTCCGACTGGGTGACCGTGCACGAAGGCGAAACCCAATTTGTGGGTTGGGACTACACCGAATACGGCTGCCGCATTCTCAAGTATCGCCAAGTCACTCAGAAGAAACAGACCTACTTCGAGCTCGTGCTCGACACCACGCCCTTCTATGCCGAAATGGGTGGCCAGGTGGGCGACACCGGTGTGCTTATCAACGAGCAGGAAACGGTTGAAATCTTCGACACCAAGCGCGAAAACAACCTGCCCATCCACCTCACGCACAAGCTCCCCGCCGACGTTGCGGCCGAGTTCATGGCCTGCGTCGATGTGGATCGCCGTCGTGCGGCCGAAGCCAACCACACCGCCACACACCTCGTGGATCAAGCCCTGCGCGAAGTCCTTGGAGACCACGTCGAACAGAAGGGATCGCTCGTCACGCCCGACGGTTTGCGTTTCGACTTCGCCCACTTCCAGAAAGTCACGCCCGAGGAGCTGCGCCAAGTGGAACGCCTCGTCAACGCACGCATCCGCGAGAACCTACCTCTGCAAGACCATCGCGACGTCGATATCGAAGAAGCCAAGAAAATGGGCGCCGTGGCCCTCTTCGGTGAGAAGTACGGCGACAAAGTGCGCGTCGTGCAGTTTGGCGACAGCATCGAGTTCTGTGGCGGCACGCACGCCGCCAGCACCGGTTGCCTCGGCTTGTTCCGCATCGTGAGCGAAAGCAGTGTCGCCGCCGGTATTCGCCGCATCGAAGCCCTCACCGGTCAAGCCGCCGAAGAGAGCGTCTACCTCATGCAGGAAATCATCCAGGGCGTATCGTCGTTCTTCAACAATGCCAAGGACGTGCGCGCCGCCGTCGAAAAGGCCATTGCCGACAATGCCGATTTGCGCAAACAAGTGGAAGAGGCCGTGCGCGAGCGCGTGTTGCAACTCAAAGCGCGTCTCATCGAGAAAGCGAAGGAAGTCGACGGCGTGAAGATTGTCTCCGGCGTCATTCCCATGGACGTCGATGCCGCCGCGGTCAAAGACCTCGCATTCCAAGTGGCCGGTCAGTTGCAAGACCACACCCTCGTGGTACTCGGTTCGAAGCACGACGACAAACCGCTCCTCACCGTGATGCTCAGCAAGGACCTTGTCGGCGGCGAACGCCAGCTCCACGCCGGCAATCTCGTCAAGGCAGCCGCACAGCTCATCAAGGGTGGCGGTGGTGGCGCACCTCACTTCGCCACGGCAGGTGGTAAGGACGTGACCGGACTCGATGCCGCCGTGGCACGCGTGCTCGAACTCGCCGGTTTCTGATCGCGCCCTTTTCAACATTAGGATATGATACTACTCCCCACGAATCACGTCTTTCGCCGATTCGTGGGGAGTTTTGTTTTGAATCGGCCGGCGATGTAGGCTTCGAAGCAATGTCCAACACGCAGCCCTCTTTCGTGAATAGGGAAAGCGCAGTTCGTTTTTGGCGATAAGTCGCCCTTTGTTTTAATCTTTTGAATTTGAGGTGGAGTTGTGTTTTATTTGTATTTTTGCAACGAAGGTGTCGGGACTTCCACTTCGATTTTGCCCCACGCGTTCTATTCCTCTTGTCGTTTTAATGTTGATCTATATCACAACCCGATCATGAAATGAAAAGAAAGAGCACTTTCCTATTGTTGTTTTTGGCCGTTGTGGTCTTCGCCACCTGGCAATACCGCTTGCTGTGTATCCTCTCGCTGGTCTTGTTGAACAAGGAGTGGATCAGGTCACGCCCTTGGATGGCACAACACAAACATTCTTTCAAAGGGCTGGTCGCCTCGCTCCTGTTGGCTATTTTTGTGGCCATTCCCAACTACGTCCAACGTGGGCGGACGCAATTACTCTACATCGACCGTAATGACCACCGCACCGCGACGCCCGTTCCTCTCTACTTGCTGAATGCCTTGTTTCCCGAAGAAGAAGTGATGAACTTTTGTATGAAGGCCACTGCTTTAATGCCGCCGACGGGGAGTACCGGCACGTCGCTCCTTCGCGATGCACAACGCGATTTCTGGACAGGAAAAGCCTTGGGATTTTATACCCCTTATAACCTTCTGTCCTTGCAAGGTAGCAATCCCGGTTCGTTGGTTATTTCACAGGCTTGTAATCAAGTGTTGGGCACGAACTACAAGGGAACTTACATCATCAAACCCCGTAATTATTCCGCATCGAAACGCTACCCTGTGGTCTTCTTCGCCCACGGCTATTTGGGGAATTGGGAACTCTATCAAGGCGTGCTCGGTGGATTGGAAAACTGTTTCGTTGTGAGCTTTGGCACGCGCAATCTCTCCGGTTTCTTTGACTACAAAGACATTGATGAGATTTTTAGTTCTTATCTTCCCTTGTTGGAGAAAGAAGGCTATCAACTCGATCGCAGACGTTTGCACCTCATGGGATTGTCGAATGGAGGAACCGCAGCCAATGCCGCTTTGCGCCAATTTGATCGTCATTTTCAGAGCATTACTTTTATCTCTACAGCTTGCCAAGTTGCGAAACATACGTCGGCCAAGGTGCTGTTCGTCGGTGGAGGAAAAGATGCTGCTTCGGCCGGTATGCGTGCTGCCGCACAACGGTTGCGCAACTGTGGGACAAAGACGGCCTTGTTCTTTGACGAAAACGAAAATCACTACATCATCGTCTACAAGAGAAGCAAGATGATCGATTTCCTAAACGAAGAAATGGAACTAAAATCTGAACGCTGAGCCCCTTCGTTTCCCCGTTCGTAGGGCGACGCCCTTACTTGTAGTCTCGTAGGTTAGTACAAGTTGTTGTATAATAGGGGTTTGTGTGTTGTGTGAACGGCGATTTAGAGAGCTTTGAATATAGCTCGTTACGCTTGTGTAAAGACGCGCCACGCGCTGAAGCGTAGCGTCTTTTGGGGATGTCCCGATAGGTAGGGATAAGGCGAAGTCGCGATGGTTCAGTAAATCAAAGAGCATTTGCGCAGGAAGGTCGGGAACTGTACCTCGACTTTGCGCTATATGGACGCCGCAGTGCGGCGGGATGAAGGGAAAGTTGTGTTTTATCAAGCGCAAAAGTAAGGATTTAGTTTCGAACTATCGAAGGCTTTGTGAGAAAAATGTTTCGGTTTTTGAGAATGGGGAGAAGCCGAATAAAAACTTGTGGACTTTCTTACGAAACGTCCCTTCTTTTCTCTTCTTCCTGTCCGCTTTTTTTGAAAAGACGCCCGTGCCTTCGCCGATCATGACACTCGCCGTTTCCTCATCCGCACCTCCGTACGCGCGAACGGACACGCCCCTGCGCATCGCGCCCTCAGCGAGTTCGCAATTCCTGCCTTCACCCTTCACCTTTACCCGCAATTCATTGATACAGTGTGTTTTGCGTGTGAAGGAAATGCCCTTTTTTCGCCTTCACCGGTGAAGGAAGCAGGGGTGAAACCTTCACCCGCAAGTCGCTGTTTCATAGTTTCTTACAGACGTATGGTGAAGAGGTGAAGGCAAAAAACGAAAAACAGCGGACGCGCGCGCTACGCGTGCGCGTTGGGGGCTGAGGTGGAAGGCTGGTGCACTTTTGAGAAAGGGTTTCCGGTAGTTGATACATCACTCCAAATAGCGGATGACCCTAATTTTGCACTTGCCAGTTGACTCTACGAATTCTTTAGTAGTTTGTTTTAACTATGTAATCTCTTACTTCTGGCATTTTAGTTGTAACTTTACTCATTCAAAATTTACTTGATATTGAACTTGACTTTTAAAGCATACAAGATATGAACTGCATCAAGGTAAGGGTAGAACAATTAGGAAGAATCCGGGATTCTGAAATCTGGGTATTTCCTCTGATGGTCTTTTCTGGTGAGTCCGGATTAGGGAAGAGTTATTTGGCCTTGCTATGCCACTACTTCTTTGAGTTGTTGGTCAATACCAACAGACTTAATCATTTTTTCATAGACAATAACATTGACTTCAATGAAGTCTCTAAAAAATTCCATGACGTTGGCACAGCCTTGGAAATCAAGAAAAAGGACTTGGAAGTATGGATGGCAAAAGATGCTCTTCTCTATCTCAGCTATATGCTGGGCTACAATGACCTGTCTGGGAAGATAGAGATAACTCTGCCCGATAGTTTCCCGGACACTATGTCCTTTACTTATAAGCAGGAATTAGTAGGTTTGGTAAATGCAGAAGACATTTATACCATTTTGTCTTTGGGTACTTTGAGCTTCAGAATACAAGAGAAGACACAATTTGATGAGTCGCCTTTTTCGTTCTTACTACGTTTCGTTATGATTGATTATATTTTTGACGATTACCAGAAGTTAGACAGCACCTTTGTTTTGCCACCCTCACGCGGTCCTGTTCTTACTGAGCAGATAACACCAACGACAGGTATGTACTCAGAATTTCTTGAAGATATGGTGGGACTTAACCGAATCAAGCCACGCCCAAATACCGCTTCTGAGATGGTTTTAAATCTGTTTAGGCTTATTCTTGAGGGAGAGGTGAACAAAGAAGAGATCACGTATGTGTACACAACCAACGACATTTCCATGCCGGTATCAGCCGCTGCCGCATCCATTCGGGAAATCGCGCCCCTGCAAATTCTAGCGAGGAAACAGGATGTCAGCAAGTGTGCTATCCTTGTAGAAGAACCTGAGGCGCATCTGCATCCATTGAAACAGCGTATGATGGCTGACATTATAGGGGCTTTGAGTCATAATGGAACCATTATGCAGATAACCACGCATAGTGACTATTTCTTGAGAAGACTAAATGAGTTGATTATATTTGCTAAAGCACACAAAGCCGCAAGCAATAAGGAAAAATTGGAGGAGCTTTCCAAGAATGTGAATATTGCCTATGAAATGAGTATTGACGATACCATGCTTGGGGCTTACCTGCTGCAAAAGCAAGCAGATGGGACATCCAAGGCCATCAGGCAAAATTTAACGTATGGCATCCCTTTCTCCTCTTTCAGAGAGGCCATTATAGATAATATGAATAAACAAGATTATTTAGAGAAGTTCTTACAAGATGTTATTGATTGATTCGTTTAGGCGGATGTTCAATAAGGCTTTCGAATTAGCTCGTACAGGCGAAAGCCAGAACATTTGGAAGGTGATGGAGCACCAACCCAGTGCCACCATGAATCTGTTGGAAGTCAATGCCAATGGTACATTCTGGGGTTTTGACCATAGGATAGTTAAAGGTATTAAAGATATTACTACAAGAGTGTCATCGAAATTAGAGGATAAGGACTGTGACGGCGTTGCATTCTTGCTTGACGATGTCAATGACGATGTCAAACAGGATCATCTTGTGTTCGTGGAGCTGAAATCTAACTTTGATATAAGTAAGATTGAAGGAGCTTTTCATCAGATTACCATGTCTTTTATCAAGATGCACGCATGGCTATCTTTGTGCAAAGGCTACGACATAGACCAACTGAAAGTACATTTTATCACGGCCTGCAAGTGCTACAAGGATAAAGATCAAGAAGACAATGTGATGCTTAGGATTTCTCAAGCCCAAGAACTTGAGAAAGAGACTTTTGAGATTAAATTTTTAAAACCTCTGTTGGATGAGCGAAATATAAAGGTAAAACTGTCTAGCTTTGACGACATTAAGGAACTGCCTTTTCATGATAGCATTTGCAATAAAGAAATCGCCATGTACCTGCAACTAACAGCCGAATATTCCAATTCAAAAACAAAAGTAGACTTGGTTATATGAATTTTGCGTAGAGTCAACCAGTAGGCGCGAAATTACAATATTTTTTTGTTTTAAAATTAGGTTTTAGTCTGGATCTGTTATTGGTTTTCTTTGTATCATTGCAATCTTTTTGGGACCATCCGACATTTGGAGTGATGCGGCAATCGCGCAGGGCATATAACCTTAGATGAAAGTATCTTTAATCCCTAAAAAACTAATCCGTTTTCTTCATCACCTTCATCTTATTGTTGATTCTCTCTACTTTCCCTGTCGATATGGGGCAGTAGTATAAAGCAAGACTGCCGGTTCTATAAGCCATGATTGTGCTGGTCATATAGAATCGAACAGACTTGACGGAGTCGGTAGAAAACTTTGTTTGACAAGCGAATAGAAAATATGGATGCAAGACAATACATGATCATAGATTTGGAAAGGCGAGGGGAGCGGAGTATGTTCATTACTGAGCAGGTGGCCTATATCAAGGCCAACTATAGCGGAGGTTGGACGGTACGTTTTGCGACGTCGCCCCGATTTTTTCAATACAACAAAGCGCGCTTGCTCGTTCTTTCAGATCCCGAGGTGATCGACCTTGAGGAAAAGGGGATGTATGTCAACAATAAGCGAATCGGCGATGTGGCTGAGTTGCTTTGTTTCTCCACGCCGCAGGAGAAATTCTATCGCGTGACGCACACGAATGGTTTTGTGGAGTGTCTAGACGGCAGGCAGGTGTATGTGACGCGCACGCCGGTGGATCAAATCGGCGGGGGCGTGTGGGACTATTTGCGAAAGTTGGCCGACGAAACGGGACTATGCGACGAGGAGGGGAACAATAGTTTGGCGAAGGGCTACGCTTGTGTGGATGTGAAGCGAGACAATGTACCTTTGGCGCAGTATCTCGGCGCGAAGCGGAAATTGGCGGTGCGTGCGCTGCCCAAAGTGGTTTATTACCCCTTCGGGTGCAACGCGAGTCAGCAGGCCGCGGTGGAAGCGGCTTTGTGTCATCAGGTGAGTATCGTGCAAGGGCCTCCGGGTACGGGGAAAACTCAGACGATTCTCAATATCATTGCGAATTTGCTCTTGGCGGACAAAACGGTGTTGGTGGTGTCGAACAATAATTCGGCCGTGGTCAATGTGGCCGAGAAACTCCATCGCGAAGGTTTGGGCTTCGTCGTGGCGCAGTTGGGAAATGCGGAAAACAAGGTGGCGTTCGTCCGCTCGCAAAGTTCGCATTATCCGGAGCTGAGCGATTGGGCTTTGGCAGATGAGAAGCCGGTGAGGGAGTTGGCACGACGGGCGCTACAAACGGTGTCGCAAGGCTTTGAAGACCAAACGATGCGGGCGCAACTAAAGGCGGAATACGATGCGCTGCTGCGCGAACAGCAATACAACGACCTGCTGGGTGGTGAGACCTTGTCGGAAGATGGGCGGCTGGCGCGCTTATCGGCTGCGCAACTAATGAAGTTGCTCATGGCTTATCGCCTACGTGTGGAGCAAGGAAAAAAGGTGGGGACGTGGGTGCGCCTGAAATGGGCTTTGACGTTCGGCTTTCGCCTGTTCTCGTTCCTCAAAGGAGAGGCTACGGAGGTCATTGCCGGTTTGGAGAAGGCTTTCTATCGTGTGCGTAAGGCGGAGATAGAGCAAGAATTGGCGGTGATTGAAGAACGTTTGCAGGTGTTGGAGCTGCAAAGTGCGCTCAATGCACTCACCACTTCGTCGCGGCAAATGCTCAAACACAAGATGGCCGAGCGTTTCGGCGGAGGTGCCCGTCGGCAGTTTACAGTGAGTGGCATCAAGGCGAAGACAGAAGAGTTTTTGAAGGAATATCCAGTGGTGCTGAGCAGTACGTACAAGTCGAACACGAACATTCATTCGGACTATGTGTTTGACTATGTGATCATGGACGAGGCTTCGCAGGTAGACATCAAAACCGGGGCTTTGGCCTTGTCGTGTGCCATGAATGCGGTGGTTGTGGGCGACAGCAAGCAGTTGCCCAATGTGGTGAGTCAAGCCGATGCGCTGGCCTACAGGGCTGTGCGCACGAATTATGCGGTGGGGGACTGTTACGACGCGGTGAAATGCAGTTTTTTGCAATCGTGCATCGAGATTTTCCGAGATGCGCCCACCACGTTGCTGCGTGAGCACTATCGTTGCCATCCGAAGATCATCGGTTTTTGCAATCAGCGATTTTATGACGGCGCACTGCTCGCGATGACGACCGATGAGGGGGAGAGCAAGGTGCTGCAGGTGGTGCGCACGGTGGAAGGCAACCATGCGCGCGGACATTTCAATCAGCGCGAGATCGATGTGCTCATGCAAGAAGTGCTGCCCGAATACATGGGCAAAGGGAGTTTGGGCATCATCACGCCTTATCGCGATCAGGCGGAGGCGATCAACCGCGCTGTGGGGCAGGAGCTGGCCAGTACGGTGCACAAGTACCAAGGGAGAGAGTGCGACATGATCATCATGAGTATGGTGGACAATGCGCCAACGGACTTCTCGGACGACGCGAACTTACTGAATGTGGCGATTTCGCGTGCCAAGACACGGCTTTGTGTGATCGCCACCGGAAATGAGCTGCCAGAGGAGAGTAACTTGGCACAGTTGATCAATTATATTCGGTACAACAACTTTGAAGTGCGTGAAAGTCAATTGCACTCTGTTTTTGACCTGCTTTATCAACAGTATTCTGCAGAGCGGTTGAGGTATCAAACAACGCATTCGGCTGTTTCGGACCATCTTTCTGAGAACTTGCTCTACGATGCTTTGCAACAAGCGTTGTCCGAAATGGGGCGCAGCGCGCTTGCAGTTGTGTGCCACTATCCCCTTTCGAAACTGATCGCCGATCCGGCACTTCTGGACGCGGAAGAGCGTGCTTTTGTGGAGAGTCCTTTTTCGCACGTAGACTTTTTGATCTACAATGTGATCACGAAACGACCCGTACTTCCCATAGAGGTAGACGGTTGGGGCTTTCACGGCGGAAATAGCATTCAGCAGCACCGAGATGCACTGAAAGATGGCTTACTGGCGAAATATGGTTTGTCCCCTTGTCGCATTTCGACCACAGATCGTGTGACGGTGGAGGTGCTAAAGGAGCTCTTGGCGAAACGTGGGTTGGTGGATGAGTTGCAAAGGACTCGGGACAGAAAAGAGTAGTGGAGTAATGAATTTAGATCGAGCTACGCATTAGCGTCGTTCTAATTTGAGCCCAATGAGAAAGTATGGTGGAAACAACAAGGATGAAATTTATAACAGCAGAAGTTCACAGTAAGATTCTTAACCAAGCATTGTTTGATCAGATTTCAAAGGTGAAGTTCCTCGATGGGCAGTTTGAGGAAATTCCATTGGTAAGCAGGTATAGCAGCGTTGAGTTTCTGCAGCGTTATTTCTGCGATGAAGAAGTTTCTTTATACCTTGCATCAATTGCTCAAAGGTTACTCTTAGATAGTGAAGCTTACTTTCGAAAGATTTACTCATCGATGAATGAGAAAAGGCTATTTAGTTGTTTGACCTTCGTTGATTTCGATGATGAAGTGGATGATGTCGGTTTTTGTATCCCCAATTTGTTTCAGCACCTCTTCTACAGTTGAATATCTGGCTTCCTCTCTTTGTGAAATTAAAAATAGTAGTAAATTCGGTACCATATATGCTCCAATACTTGAAAAAGAAGAGGTGAAAGTCTACCGGACGACCACAGCACAAGGAGGAATAAACACGGATCGGATCTATCTTGTTTTTTAGGCAAGTGATGGGTAGCGAAACGTGTGGAGCATTGAAATAATAGGTAATGTGTGGCTCCCAAGTTCTTAAACTTGTGGGGCCTTAAAGAATCAAACAACAATGAAGCTTACGACAAAGGACTTATTTCAGAGCTGACTTCGAATGAGGCCATTTCGGAAGTAATTTCCGATCTTTGTTCCGTTGTAAGCTTCATTGTTCTTGATTTGGTTTTTGATTTCACCACAAATATAAGAACTTTGGAGCTTACACACACGTTTTGGGGACAGTATCGCAACTGCTGTGGTCCACTCTTTGTGTGTGCAAGACGTAGCCATGTTGTGCGCACGACGCGTGCTTGAATTCGACATGCAGTGGAAACGGAATGCCATGCCGTGCCGCAGAGGAGGGGAGGGCAGCCGGTGTGGAGCGAAAGGCCGCAAAGCGAAAATGCGTTTGCGCGTCGCCTCACACCTCCCACCGGTGAGGCGCGTGCTGTACACCTCACTCGTTGTGCCCGCCCCGATCGTCTGCTTCCCGCCCGGAGAAGAAAATCGTGAGCACGAATTTCCGACTGCCCACAGTTTCCTTTTCGCCGCGCGGCTTCCGTTTCGTTGCCTGCGCCCGTCCGGCGACCGGTGAAGGAGAGCCGTGGAGAAACGCTGCTCTACGCGCGTGCGCGTATGCGCGCGTGTCCGCTACTTTTCGTTTTTTCCCTTCACTCCTTCACCCGGTTGCCGCATCTTGTTGATACATAGCGAATAGAGGGTGAAGGCTTTTGCTATTTTCCTTCACCGCCGAGCTGCACCCCCACTTTTCACCGCCGAGCGGCGCATCGACGACGATTTCTGCCCGATTGCCCGCATTTCTCGGGGACTTTTCCCGGAAAGCAGCGTACTTTCAGGAGAAAACCGGACACGCTCAGTGCGTTTTTAGATGAATAGCGAGCTGAAAATGAGCACGTTTGCGCAGTCTCTCTTCAAGAAAACGGCAGTGATGTGAAGGTTCTGCAGGGGAGATGCTCACCATTTCTGCTTCGCAATGTGTTGATTACAAGAAGGTTGCAAATAGAGGGTGAAGCGGTGAAGGCTTTTTACTGAAACGGACTGATGCGCGTGCCTACGCGTGCGCGCGAGATTTCCTTCACCTTCACCCCGCGTAGGGTTTACCGACCTTTGTGGAGTGGGGACGGCGGCACCGACAGCGAAGTGCCACGTCGTTTGTGCACGCGTCAGGCGTTTGCATTGCGCCGCTTCCTTCGCGCGGCGGCGGTGACAGCTTGGCGCAAACGCTCACCCCTGCCCCCGAACCGATGCCTTTTGCCGCTGCCGCAAATCACGCGGCCTCGCTCGCCCCCCAATCTCCTTTTCCGCTCGCGACGTCCCCCTTGTCGGAAAGGAGACAACGTTGAGCAAAAGTTGCGGTTCCGCCGGGGCACGGGCGGAGGGCTATGGGGTCGGGGAGCGTTCTGTGCACATCGGGACGACGAAGGACTAAAATGGACGGCTGTGGTGCAAGTGGGTTTTCACTAAAATCTTATTGTTCTGCTATTCGTGTATTGCAAAATGTGGTTGTTTGGCGCAGGTTCTTTACTTTTTACACAGAAAAAATCGTCTTGTCGCAGTCATCGTGTATATTTGTGCACGGAATGTCATCTGACGGCAACAAATGTGCCCGTTGCAGAACGCGAGCGCCCCGTGGCCCGATGAAAACAACGACGAGTCGAATTCCGCTTCTCGCCGACGTGCTCATTGGCACGACAGTGTGCACACGGATCGACCCCTATCGACGAATTAATTCATTACACAGAAAACAATAAAACGTAATCGCTAAGATGGAGAAAACAAATCCCCTAAGACGTAAACTCTTCGGGCTCCTATGTGCGTTGTTGCTCTGTTTGGGAGGGCTGCCCGTCACGGCGCAGAACTGCCCCAACTTTCAATGGAGTGACTTTACCACGACGCTTGTGCAACCCAACAAGGATTGCAACAAGCCGGGTATTGCCACCATCCGTTACAGCAACAACATTGTCGGAGTCGACGAAGTGCATTATCAGTTTGGCTCAGGGAGCAGCGGCCCATGGTTTTACGAGACCGACGCGGCAGCTCCCGGTGCAACGGTGAAAGCGGAAGTGCCGGCCTCGATGGACGGAAAATACCTTTACGTGCGCATCACCACCAAGTGTGGCACCAATACGCGCTCTGACTGGTGGGGCATGGGAAGCATCAACTCGCAGAACTCCGAAACGATCCAACTGAACATCACCACCACGCCCACCGGTAACGGTGTCGGTTCGAGTGGCGGTGTGCAAGCTTACTTGACCGGCCCGTCGGGATTCACCGAAGCGACGTTCAAGCTTTACAATAGTGCTGATCTCAACACGCCGATCAGCACGCAGCGCAGCACGCGCCCCTACGAAGGCGTCACGTTCTTCAATCTGTCCAAAGGCGACTACGTGGTGAAGGCGGACGCCAAACCGGCGTGTACCCCCCCCACGACGGCTTCGAATTGGAAAACTGACCACTTCGAGCTGTCGGCCGGTGCCACGGTGGGTACCTTCAACCTGATCACCACGCCCATCCATGCCCGTGGTAATTGCCCGGGTGGCGTGAAGGTCGAGGTGTCGAAGGTGAGCGGTGTGCAGAACATCGAATACAAGGTGTTTAATCAGAACGATGAAAACACGCCGTTGGACACCTACACGGCCAGCTACCCCAATTTCACCCACACCTTCACCGGTCTGCCCGGTTCGCAGGCTTATGCTGTGACGGCAACGGAGAAAACGGGTAACAGCACCATGCGCAACACGTTCTATCTCTACATCAATAACTATGGTGTGGAACCTCGCGTCGTGCACGGCACGTTGCCCGGCGTGAACGAAGGCGTGGTGGATCTCGTGGTGAACGGCACGTCCGTGGCTTGCCCGGTGAAATATACCATTACCCGTACCGACGGGGTGGCGTTTACTCCCATTGTGAAGAACAACGTGACCGAGGAGACCACGCGTGTCGAAGGATTGCCCAAGGGCAACTACAAGGTGACGGCTGAATACGGTGGTTTGACACAAACCAACACCTTCACCATCTCGGAGGGAACGATGGGCTATTTGAGCACCAGAAGTTATACACAGGCTCAGGGACTCTGTGAGCCCTCCGGTGGAGTCCAATGGTACATTTACAGTGGCCTGAACTATAATCAGCGCAAAGTTCGGGTGACCAACAATGCCACGGGCGCGTTGGTGCGCGAATTTAAGCTCGCCGCGGGCCAAACGGATTTCGAAACCAAGAATCTATTCCCCGGCGAATACAAGCTGACGGTGCGCGATGAGAACGCCAATACGGAAATCTCTACGGGCTTCACCATCTCTTCTAAGGTCAATCCGGAATCGGACCTGTCGGTCGATTACTACAACACGACCACAGACTACTGCGGTGCCCAGACGATGACGCGCATTCCCGTAAAATACACCGGTACCGGTGGCATCGAAAATGCGCCCAATCTCCAGGCTTACCTTAACGGAGCCACCTATGAGATTTACAAGAGCGACGGTAAAACCTTCGTTTATTCGGGCGTGATGCCGACGCTGACGGGCAATGCGGCGAGCTACATCGAAACGCCGGAGATCGACAGTTATTACACCCTTCGCATCAAGCCCACCTGTGGTTACCCCGTACAGAACTATACTTTGTATGGGGGCAGAGGCTACAAATTTAGTCCTAATTTGACGTTCCGCGGTTGTGGTGGAACGGGTACGGACGTGGATCTGCGTGTGGTTGACGCGAAGGGACAGGTGGCCCCCAACATCACGTACAAAGTCAAGAACAAGGCGACCGGTGCCGTCGTGGCAGAGTATGCCATGAAAGACGGGGTGAATACCGCCATCATAGCCAATATGAAGGCAGGCGACTACACCGTGGAATGGTTCCCGCAGTGTTCGCCCACTCAGCTCCACACCGACACGCTGCGCGTTGAAGACAAGGTGAAGGAGACCAGCCGAAGTGTGCACTCCGCGCGCTGTGGTGACGACGGTTCGATCTACATGAACTTCTACTCTTTTCAGAACGTCAACGCCTGGCGATTTGAGTTGCGACGCAAAAGTGATAATCAGCTCGTGCGCACTTATGGTTCTACCAACGGTTCGTATGCGAACTTTGCCCGCATACCGGCCGGCGAATACATTGTGAAGGCGACCCCCATTGTGGAGTGCGGTGAGTTGACGCCCGCTGTCTATGAGGTCACGGTTCCGTCTGAGCCCTTGCAGGTCAACAACTTTACCCAGTCTACGATTGTTAAGAATGCGGTGCCCTACAAAAATGAGGGAGCCGTAAATTACTACATTTCCTATCCCTTGGATTACGTGAAGTGGCGAGTGCTCGATGTGCTCACCGGCGCTGAAATCAACAAGGGAGAAGTTCATCCGGCCACAACCAACGCGGGTGGGTATTACATCCCCGTCACGAAACTGCCGCAGACTTACAAAATCGAATTCGAAACGCCTTGCGGCAAGTTTACCCGCTTGGACTCCCTCCAGGTGACAAGCCGCAAGGATATGCCCGGCTTCGAAACGGTGATCGGCAACGGAAACACCTCTTGTAACCAGAAAGCCTTCATCATGGTGAAATCGCGGCTCAAGACGGCCGGATTCCCCGACAAGGCTTCGAAAATTGTGCTCTACCGGTACAAGTTGGTCAACAGCAGTTGGCAGTACGTGCCGATCGATTCGGTGCAGAATACGTCGGCGATCATCGAAAAGCATACCTTCACCGGGCTAGATCCTGCGCCCTATTCCATTCGGTACTACTACAACGGTACGTCCGAGTATGTGCAGAATCTGAACACGGGCGAGCAAGGGCAGCTGTCGATATCAACCTCCTATTCTCCTTTCAGCCTGAAGGGCACTTCGTTTACGACGATCAACGTGCAACCGGCTGAAGAGGGAAAGACCATGCGCGTGGAAGTGACGGGCAACGACGGCTCGTCGCTACTCAACCAGGTGGTGCCTGCCGATGCGCCGTATATGCTGCAACTGAAGAAACCCAACACCGGCTTCACGGTGAAAGTGACGAAGATCGACGGTTGCAACGCCGGTCAGTCTGTGCAAAGTTACATCACGCCGTCTTCGGGCGCGAAGTTCAACTTCTCGGCACAGCGCAACGTAATGAAGTGTAAGAACGACGGTGAAATCACGATGATTGTGCCCGACGCCTTCCGCGACGTGGATCAAATCCACTACACGCTGACCAAAACTTCGGGTACCTCTTACACCGATGTGGCAGAAACGACAACACCCTCTGTGCCGAAGAGTTTCATTGGTCTGGAGGCCGGCACGTACAAAATCACCGGTCGTGCCACCGTGTTCCACGACGAAAACAACCAGCCCGTGGTGCAGGATTTCGATCAGACGGTGACGCTCTACACTCCCTATGGTGAGGGGCTCTACGCCACGGTGCGCCCCGACTACATGGTGCCCACCACGACGGCTTGCCCCAACGGTCGCATCGGACTGAACATTGAAAAGGGCTCCGGCCGCTATCGCGTGTACCTCAAGTCGACCCCCGACGGTCCGCTGGCCCAGCCTCAGGAAATTTTCACCGACGCGTCGGGCAACAACTACAATAAGCTTTGGGGCCAAGGCCTGAAGCCCGGTCACTATTCGCTGACCGTGAGCGACGGGTGTATGGAGCGTGACATCCCGGACGCCGAGATTCTCGAGATGCCCAACACGCCGAAGTACACGTGGTATTATGGCTACATGTTCTTGGACGAGCGCATAAAGAACAACCCCAACGACACGCGCGACTCGATCAGGTACTACATTCAGTTCGATCCCTCCCTCTTCCCCCAGAACTTCAGACAGGTGGCTTATCGCGCCTACGAGGTGCAGTTGGTGGCCAAAGGCCAGCAGCCGGACGAAAACCAGTGGAAGAGCAACTGGAGCAACGAGAATAGCGGAAAGGGCTACCTCGATAACTACGCCAAACGTTTCAACAACTGCGACGGCTTCGATGTGCTTTTCCGACTCAAAAATTGCCCGTCGTCTCTGACCCGATTCACGGATAACAGACTGATCCACAATGCTTTCTCCGGCAACTGGACGCAGTTGAAGTGTAATACAGTGCAGTGGGCCTTCACCAACGGTGAAATTGGCCACGAGTACAACATCAAGGTGACGCGCTATCCTGACGGCGCGGTGGTGTACAACAAGGACAAGACTTTCCACTCGCGTGAGGAGTTTCTGCTGCGGGATCCGGAATTGGAATTCCCGGCCGACAAGTCCTACCGCATCGATATGAAGCCGAAAGACTATTGCGGGGATCCGCTGTATAGCTCTACGACGTACGTCAATGCGATCAACCGCAATTACCAGTACACGCTTGATTATGGCGGCAGTATCATGTCGGATTGTGACGGTCGTCTCTTGTCGATCAAGGGTTGGACGGACTGTCGCTTGCCGATGAAATACTTCGCCTACGAAGTGAACGGCACGCAGGAAACGCTGGTGGCTCAGAGTGGTAACTACGTTCCCGATGCTTGGAATAGTCCTTACAAGTATAAGAAGGACAAGACCTATGTGATCCGCGTCGTGGAATACGGCCAACCGGAGACCAATCAGGTGCAGTTGGTGAAATTCACGCTCAACTACCGCCTGCCTTCGAAGTACACCGTTTACAACAGTTACAAGTACAGTGCAACCACCTTCTGCGGTACCGGATACGACGCTGCGAAAAAGGGCTACAACATGAACAGTGGCTATTCTTACTATAATACCAGCTGGGATGGAGTGCCCGCGGTGACCCAAGACACGTATCTCACGATCCCGAAGATGACGATTGTGGCTACGCAAAAGGCAGCACCGCACCGCAAGTTTGTTGCTACGCGGGTGACGCGTTCGAATAGCACGCTTTATCGCAACGATTGGCGCGAACTCTTGCCCGATGGCTCGTACGGGGCCGATGCTTACGCGCCGGAAGGTGAATACTCGATGGTGGCGCACACGGATTGTGGCGACATCCCGATGGACGACGACTACATTGGCCGCCCGACGTTGGATCTTTCGCCCACAACGGTAGACGCAGCTTGTGACGGTAAGTTCACCGTTACGCCGAAGGGTACGCTGACTTACCGCGGTAGCAGTTCGGATGTGGAAATCACTTCGTTCTATGTGAGCGGTGACAACTTCAACACGACCCGTAACTGGGGCCAATCGTTCGACACGTACCAGCGTGAGTTTACCCTCATCCTCAATGTCAAGCGTAAGAGCGACGGTCAGACTTGTACGCTGAGCTGGCCTTTCTCGATGAGCAACTACATTCTCGACTTCGACCAGTCGCAATCTTTGAGCATGTTCTGCACGGATTCGGGCAAGGGTATCATCCACATGGCACTGAAGGGTGGACAACCGCCGTACACGTACAAGCTCTCGACGATGGACGGTACGGAAATCGAACGCAAGACTGTTCCCGGAGCTGTAGACTTCGAACATGGTACACTGGGACAACGCTTCCGCATCACAGCTACCGATGCTTGTAACCTGACGTGGATCCACCAGGATGTCCTTTTGCAAGACCCCGCAGCCATTTCGTCTTCGATGGATGCAGATGAACAATTCTGTGAAGGTGACCATGCTAAATTGAAAGCCCGTTCTTTCCCTAACGTTACATACGAATGGCATCTTCCCGATGGTTCAACTAAGACCGGACAAGAGCTTGACTTTATTGCCACTGCAGATAAAGCCGGTACGTACACGGTAGACATTCATTTGACAACTTGTACGGTAACACTTACTGGTACCTACACTGTAGGTGTGGTTACTATAGCGGAGGCTGCAGGGCTTGCACTCAACCAACAATCTTGTGCAGGTGAACCGGTTGAATTCACACTGGATCCAGCCACGGCAACGTTGAACGGAGAATCTGCGGATGATTACATCACTTACCAATGGGAGCGAACTGCAACTCCGAACGATCCGGAATCGTGGACGGCAATTCCCAACGCGACGGATCAGAACCTCACGTATACAGCCCCTGCTCCCGGTGTCTACTACGTTCGCCGTACGGCAGTGATCGGCGAATGTAAAGCCATCAGTGGACAATCCAAGTTGACCGTGATCCCCGGTATCAATGTGGCGATGACGCCCGACGAGCAGACGGTGACGATCAACAACAAGGATCCCTTCACGTTGACTGCCGGTGTGGTAACGGGTAACCCGAACCGCACGTACCAATGGCAGCGCAGTGCCGACAAGAAGACCTGGGTGAACATTGGTAATGATGAAACGTTCACGGAAACGAAGCGTTTCGGCAACACGGTATACTACCGTCGCATCGTTTCGGCGGGTGCTTGTAGCATCGAAGGTCAACCGATCACGGTTCGCTTTAAGAAGCGTTGGCCGGCCTACATCAATCCGCAAGTGCGCCAACGTGCACTCGAAGATTAAGTTCACGAAGTCTACCACACCATGTGTATCTTGACTGAGTAAACGTACAAATCCTCAGTTGTTTGTCTCGAGAAAGACAACAGCTAGTGTATGAAAGATAGGAGTCCGTATCAGACGAAAGTCATGATACGGACTCCTTTTTGTTTGTGCCTTAAGAGATCAATGAGTCAGCAGATCATTCTTTTCCATAGCTTCATTTTACTTGGCATTCTCTTTTCAAAGAGATCTTCAAGCTCAGTTCGGACATGCCGCACATCGAACTTATCAAAACGTCCCTACACTCCAGAAATGAGCTCGATAAACGGCCATGTCCGAAAAGTTTGTAGACACCTCGCAGACACTTCCGTCGCTATGTGTGGAACAAAACTTGCCATCGGTGTAGACTATCAAATAGAAAGTGAAAGTCGGCAAACCATTTCTGGGTTTCCTCATCTCCTTTAACCCAGGCTACACCCAATTCTTACGTTCGTTGCTCCTGAAACCCGAAGGCAGCAAGGTAAAACTGTACACCGGTGGAAACGCCCACTTTCAAACCATGAACTATGCCGTGGTCGATCTCCCTGTGCTGTCCAACGCCGAACAGTGTGCCGATGCTTGAATGCGTTTGAAGGCAGAATACTTATACCAGACCGGACAATACAACAAGATTAAATTTCAAGACGTCAACGGCCAGTCCCTGCGCTACAGCGGCGGGGCATCACGAGAGCCCTTTACCGCTATCTCCGCCGACTCTATGGTGTTGCCAGCACCTTCTCACTCTGCCGCGAGATGCAGCCTCGTCCATTGGCAGATATCCACCCCGGTGACGTCTTTGTCTACCCTAGAAATGGTGGATTTCTTGGTCATGCCGTCTTCGTTGTCGACGTCGCCGTCAATAAGAATGGGAAAAAAGCCTTTCTCCTCGCCGAGGGAAATACACCGGCTCGCGACATTCACCTCATCCGCAACTTCGAAAACCCATTTCGCTCCCCTTAGTTCATATCAGACGGCAGCGAGAAGAGATATCTCTTATCCATTACTCCCTTCAAAGCAACTGACTTGAGACACTATTGAGCGCAAAGGCAAAAAAGTCCAGCTTCGATGATAGAATTACTTTACAAACGGCTATAGCAAGAAGTTTGTATTGGCGCCTTTGTCCACTAATCAGCGTGTGCCACTTTCTCATAACGAAAGTTGCATACGCTTGTCTTTACTTAGATCGACCATGCATTTCGAGTATAGGCACTTCTTTCTTTCTGAACTACTACCAAGTATCACAAACCGCACGCTTGCACTTGTAACGGCGGATTTCCATTCGCATAACCAAATTTTTCCCGCAAACCGTAAGGCTGAACAAGCCGAGAGAGCGGAAACTATCTTCACCAAATGGTCATGACGATACTTGGGTTAGCATTCCGGAGTTCGTTTATTTCAGAAAGTCATATTTCATTTCTGCGCAGTTACGTTATAGAATCCGCCGGTTAGATCCCTGATACTGCGTTTCCGGCATTTGCAACGCCAAAGGGAATGTGCACCCCCGCAACATCTTTGATATGTTCCAAATGAATCATCTGGTCATCAAAGAAAATATGAGGCTTCAAGATATTAAGCAATCGAGCCTTTTCCACTCCTCCCATAAAAAAAGACCTCATCCACCTCTATCCCCATGCTTCGAAGCGTAAATACCACTCTCTCGTGAGCAGGTGCATTACGAGCCGTAATAATTGCGGTTTTCAGCATTCGTTGGTATTCGGGCTCCGCTTGCTGTTTCTTGCGTTCTAGTTGCTGGAAAGAAGAGATCCTTTTCAGTAGCTCAGCAATGGGCCCCGATTTCAAAGGATGGCAACCAAACACTTTTTCGTATTCCTGATAAGCTTCCAGTCCCTGTTCTTGATAATACTTTTCAGAACTATCGTCTGCGATCACCCCGTCAAAGTCAAAGGCTAAGCACAGCCCCTCTTCGTTAGAATCATGAATTTCCTGTTTTCCGACGACACCGGCAGTGATCCCGTTAGCCAACGCCTCCTTAGCCTCCTCAGCATTAGTTGTCAGAAATAAGGTTGAGTTGAATGCAGGTAGGTACTGATGATTTGGGTTTCCGGAGGAGAAGCATGCGCGAGATATATTCAGTTGGTGGTGTTGAATAGACCGGAACACCCGCAAGCCGGCCTCGGGACTGTTTTTGGAAAAGAGAATCACCTCAATCGGTTGTTCCTTTGTGAACGACTTGTTTAGGTCCAACAATCTCTTCACGAAAGGAAATGCGACACCTTTTCCAAGCGGATCGTCAATATGATTCTGTTGATATTCTCTGTAAGCACTTTCCCCCTCCTGCTTAAATATGGCATCAGACGCCTGCATGTCAAAGAGAGCACTCGATGATACAGCAATAACCAGTTTGTCTTCTATGGGATACGGCATGGTGGTAAAATATGAACGGTGCAAAGAATTACGTTTTCAATCTTTCCTGATGGAAGGCTGTTTACTGTCCACCAAGATGTGCGTGTTCTAATCGAGGAGAATCGAAATGGGCAAATCTAACGGTATTTGTTGTTGGGGAGAGTTTCCACATCGCCACGACAAAGCCGATGCGAACAACATGCTCTCCTTATGTCCATTAAAATGCACTCCAACAAAGGTATAAATCAAAAACGAGAAAGAACTCCAAGCAGTGATTTCTCTGCTCCCAAGACCCATGTTTGTGGAAAAACGGATTTTTGCGACAAGTGTTGCCAACTTGGTTGCAAGCAGAACTTCGTAGAAAGCTTCCTGGATTTCAAAGTATGGTATCAAAACAATAGATCGAATCCCGATCATAATCAAAAAATAGCCGTAACTCGTTGAATTACGGCTGTTTGCGGAGAGAGAGGGATTCGAACCCCCGGTACCTCTCGGTACGGCAGTTTTCAAGACTGCTGTAATCGACCACTCTACCATCTCTCCTGACGGTATCTCGAAGCGGAAAAGCCGGAATGAAGTCCATACATCGCGCTTCTTCGATGATCCGCGTGCAAAGGTAATACATTCTCGCGAGAAAAGCAAATTTTTGCGCACTTTCTGCAGCAGATTACGCCCACAAACGATCATACGGGAACAAGCGGAACCGGAAAACGCGCGGAAATAGCCCGAAACAGAGGGGCGGGACCACGAGTGCAACCGGGAAAGTGCGCGGAAGCGGAACGGCCTGAGAGCGGTAAGCGCAGGAACCGCTCGTCGTCCTCAGGCATCATGTGGATTGGAACAGTCGAGTCGTACGAACGCCGGAACGCCGTTCATCGTTTCCGGTAGAGTTAAAACTTTCGGCGGCACGAAATAGCGCAGGGGCAGAAAGCCACAACTTCCTACCCCGCGTGTCTGTTTTCTCGAAGCCGACCGAGGCGCATTGAAAGGCTGAGTCGGCAAGGTTCGGTGACGGCGTATGATTGTAGAGCCCGACGCTCGTCACACCAACTTCACCGTACCGATCGGCTGCTCCATTTCGCAGTAGTGGCAGCGCAGCACGTCGCCGCTCACCGTGAAGCGCGTAGCCATCGGCTCGTTGTTGCAAATGCACTTCGGGTTGTTGCAGCGCACGATGTCCGTCAGTTCGTCGGGCATCGCCACGCGGTGTTTTTCCGCCACCTCGTAGTCGCGGATGATGCTCAGCGTCACATTCGGAGCCACGACCGAGAGCCGATTAAGTTCAGCCGGCGAAAAGAAGCGATTGGCGATTTTGATAATGCTCTTTCGCTGCATCAAATGACTGTGCAAGTTGTAGCCGATAAACACCGTGTCGTGGTCCAATTCCTCAATGTGGAGCAGGCGAATCACGGCAAACAACTTTTCAGAGGGGATATGGTCGATGACCGTGCCATTTTCGATGGCGGCCACCATGAGTTTTTCGCGTTTCATAGAGCAGAGTTTTGAGAAAGAAGGGCACTGTCGGCACGTACCTCGTCGAGGGTGATGCCCAGCACGTCGCAGATGATGGCTTCGCGAGCAAACAAACCGTTGCGCGCCTGTTCGAAATAGTAGGCATACGGCGTGTCGTCCACATCTTGCGCGATCTCGTTGACACGCGGCAGTGGGTGGAGAATGCGCAGGTTGCGACGGGCTTTCGCCAGCATCTCGCGGCGCAAAATGTAGACATCCTTCACACGTTCATACTCCATGAGATCCGAGAAACGCTCACGTTGCACGCGCGTCATGTAGAGAATGTCGGCCTCGGCGATCACCTCCTCATCAAAATTTTCGTGTTCCACAAAATGAATGCCATGCTCGCGGCAATACTGCTTGTATTCTTCGGGCATGGCCAATTCGGCAGGCGCGATGAAATGGAATGTGGGGTTGAAATGGCGCATGGCCATGATGAGCGAGTGGACGGTGCGCCCATATTTGAGGTCGCCGACCAGGTGAATGTGCAGGTTGTCGAGCGTGCCCTGGGTCTGCATCATGGTGTAGAGGTCGAGCAGCGTCTGCGAAGGGTGCTGGTGCGCCCCGTCTCCGGCATTGACCACCGGCACCGGCGTGAGTTCGCTCGCATAGAGGGCAGCCCCTTCGAGATAGTGGCGCATCACGATCACATCGCTGTAGTTCGCCACCATCATTATGGTGTCTTTGAGGGTTTCGCCCTTTGTCGACGACGTCACTTTCGGGTCGGTAAATCCGATGACGCGTGCCCCGAGTCGGTTCGCGGCCGTCTCAAACGAGAGGCGTGTGCGCGTGCTGGGCTCGAAAAACAAGGTGGCGACAATGCGCCCGTCGAGGAGCTTGCGGTTGGGACGCAGTTCGAATTCGTGCGCCATCTCCATGAGATACAGGATTTTCTCGCGCGAGAGGTTCGCGATACTCACCAAGCTGCTGTTTGTGATCATGAGAGTCTTTGTTTTGAAATTGCTTTGTGCCCTCAAAATTACGCATTCTTGCGGGGTATTTGTAGTTTTGCCCGCACAAAAATCTCATCTTTTCCGTTCGCCGCCGTTTCTCGTGGAGCGACGGTGACAGCTCCGTCGCCGAAGTTTGCCCGTTTTGGGGCATTCCGCCTCACCAAAGGACGGTCGCGGGATGCCCATTCCGCAACGCAGCATCGCGTCAGTTTACGCTGTGCACACGGCGGGAGCATTGTCCGTTTGGAGCCCGGTCAACTTTCGGGACGGCTCTCGTGCAAAAGCCGTGCTCACCACTCCGCGCAATACCCCTTGGGCTCTGCGCACGAAGCACAAGGGCGTGTCTGCTCTCCTCGGGAGTTTTTTTCAGTCAATGTGGATCGGCGGCGAGGGCAGTCCGTTCTCTCCGTTGCAACTGATTGCGACGTCGTAGACCTGCGCGTCGCTCTCTCCTTAGTCATCCCGAATCGGTAGGGTAGAGCGCCGCCCGTTCTCAACTTGTTGGCAGCCGGGCAGAAATTGACGACTGCAAAGGCTTTTATGCACAGGTAAATACGCCCGATGTGGGCAATGAAACACTTGCCCAACGAGGATCTACATGGTGCAAAGCTCCTCTCTTGATGACAGCCACAGTTTTGTCCCACCGGTCGAGGCAATGTTTGCTGTGTAGTTGCGAATCATCTGAAGTCAAAGATCATTTGCGTCGGCTCATCGGGGAGGTTCCTCGACTTTGCGCTATATGGATGCCGCATTGCGGCAGGAAGGGGAAGTGTTGTGTTTATTCGCTTGCAAAGGTAAGCATTTTCTTTCGATGAAACCGACTTTTCTTGCAACAAAAAGTTCGTGCATTTCAAATCCAGTCGTCAGAGGTCGAAAACTTGCGGATTTTCTTTCCCTTCTTCCCTTGTTTCTCCGCCGAGCCCCCTCTTTTGAGCGCCCGCCCCTCCCTTTCGCTCTGTGCCCCTCCCTTCGTTCCCGATCTGTTCGCCCGCTTCACCCACTCGCCCCGCTCGCTCACGCGTGTAGGCACATTCGCGCCTACGCCTACGCCCGCACCCGCGCATTGCGCACTCAGCGACTTTCCGTTTTTTGGCCTTCACCCCTTCCCTCTATCCGCTTGACATGCTGCGATTTGTGGGTGAAGGCTTTGTCTTTCCCGACTTCTTCACGGGTGAAGCTTGATCACATTCTCCATCTTCACACCTAACACGCTATTCATCAGCTATTTGTCTTCTTCAGGTGGAGCGTGAAGGTAAAAAACGAAAAGTGCCTGTCGCGCACGCACGCGCGTGCGCGTTGAGCCCTGCGCCCCTGCACGGCAGAGTGGTGAATCCGGGTGCCCCGCCCGGTGTTTGGGCAATGAAGAACGAAGTGGGCTGAATAATGTTTTTGCCGGGAAACTGGAAAAGCCTGTGACTCGCAAGGAAAATCACGCGCTACATTTCCGCGGGCGGATCGAATCGCGTTAAATCTAACATTTTGCTTCCTTCTCTCTTTAAGAGTGTGTATATTTGTATTCCCTAAGTTTCCAACTCAGTGATTTGTTCGTCGCGCCGATGCTTGCTCATGTAGGCATCGACCGTCAAACCAAGAGCAGTACTCACCCATTCGAGTGCCACACGCAAATACTCCTGCCTTTTCACGTCGCCTTTCACGTAGTGGCTCCATTTCTGCGTTTCCGCGTTCTGCGAATTGCTGAACACGCGCTTGGCTGCGCTGACAAAAGTGCCGGAATAGATGGCATTGCGCAGTTCCTGCTCGTTGAGCGGAACGCCCACGATGTTGATAGTCTTGAACCACTCTTTCACTTCGCGCTCTTCGCCTTCGCAAACATACACCAGGAGTTTGGAGTCGAGAATGAGCTGTTGCTGTTCCTTTGGGAGACCGGAGAAGTACTGAATGTTGCCGTTGGCATCCTCGATGGCAAACTTACCGGTGACGAAACGCCCCAAAGAGGTGATGCGTTGTTGACCGTCCAGCACCTCATATTGTCCCGAACTTGTGCGATTGAAGTAAATCAAGCCCAAGGGATAACGACTCAACAGCGACTCCACCACGGCCACGTCTTTCTTGCCGTCATTGTAGATGTAGTGCCGTTGATACTCCGGTTGTATGGTCAAACGGCCGTCCAAACCGAAGAGCCCTTTACCTTCCAATTCATTATAGACAAACCCCTTGCAGATGTCGGCAACGGTCCATTCTGTATGTAATTCGGTTTTCATTGATCTGATGTTATTGTCGTGGGTACTGAGTCGAAATCTTAAGGTTTAGAAAGGGAAACGATGGAAAAGATCTTAGTGTGAATGGAGCATGTCTCTACTTTCGCATTCTTATACGTCATTCGAAATCTTGGGCTTATGAATATAATAGAAATAATAAGTAGGAATCATTTCTAAAACAGATATATCCTAATGGTATAATGGATATTTCACTGGTCTCTTTTTCAACTGACTTGTCTAATTATATTTTGACTATCCGAACAGGTACAAAGCCTTCTGTAGAAATCGAAAAATGGGGGCTGTGGCTAAAAGATTATGATACAGTCGAAATTGAATTAAGAAATAGCTTTGTTAAAGGAATGAGATGTCAAAATTGGTCGCATAACAATAGAAATATATGCCAGGTAGAAATAAAGAACCAAGAAGATGGTCTGAAAATGATAAGGTTTTACGACAATAATTCAAATTGGTTATTGGAACTAGAAGTTTATGGATTGGTTTTTCAGGGGTGCAAGACTTATATGAAAGAGGGCAAAGATTATTATGCACAATAATGGTCGCAAATGTATGCCGGGCAAGATGGAAGGTTAGATTCTTCTTGATACCGCAAGGGTCGTCAATTTCTTTTAAATATGCGTTGGTTTTCTGATTCGTTAGCGTGGGGCTAGTTTGCCGTCCCTATAGGTCTTATGACTGTACTTGGCAATGATACTCTTGGGAATGTCAAGCAATAAAACATTTGTCTCCACATTTGTTTTCTGTCTCTTGGTCATAATCCACTGCTTATCATCAAGTGTTACGATATTGTCCGGTGTGAGATTGGAAACATCAATATATGCCAGGCTTGTGAAATACGAAAAGATGAAAACGTCCCTTACTAGTTCTAAGCGGTGGGTATCCAGTTCTTTGTTGGCAATCTTCATGATTTCCTCGTCCGTGAGAAAGCCGCGATTGACAGGCTCCAAGTGGAAACGATGATTGAGGAATGGGGCGTGAAGAAGATTGCCACGCTTTTGCGCGCCGTCGTCAGATATGGTGCACGCTTGCACCTTTGCGAGCGCGAAAACTGGCAATTAGCTTACCCTACGACAGAGCAGGGGCGAAAGTTGCCGGTGCTTTCTCTCGCTCACCAACGCAAACTCATGCAATATTTGGTAGGGCAACCGACTTCGCGCAATATCGGGATATTGCTTGCGCTTTGCACGGGGATGCGTATCGGAGAGGTTTGTGCGCTGGAGTGGGGCGATGTGAGTTTGCAACACCGCACCCTTCGCGTGCGTCAAACGGTGGGGCGTATCTACGATTGTGAACGGAGGGTGACGGAGCGTGTGTTTTCCACTCCCAAAACAAACATTCGTTTCGGGAAATTCCGATCTCCAAATTGTTGTTCGATGCGTTGTGCTCAGTCAAGCGGCAGGGCAGTTCTCGTTTTGTGGTCGGGGTGTCGGAGCAAGCTACGGATCCGCGGACCTATCGTGATTATTTTTCCCGTTTGCTCCGGCGCTTACAGATTCCCCCGATTGTTTTTCATGGACTCCGCCATACCTTTGCGACGCGTTGCATAGAGAGTCAGTGCGACTACAAGACGGTGAGTACAGTACTCGGTCATTCCGACGTTTCTACTACACTGAATCTGTACGTTCATCCCAATTTGGTTCAGAAGCGCCGTTGCATTGAAAAGATGAGTCGGTTTGTCGATATTGGATAAGGGGAACGCTGAGAGGGGGGTCTTAATCTTGATCTGGTTTGGGGGGAATAGATGCGAATAAAAAAGGTGTGAATCAAACATCGTTTGATTCACACCTTTATGGCGGAGAGAGAGGGGAAAGGAACTAACCTCTCTTATTTCGTTGTATAACAGGTTTCTAGCAAATCCAGTTAAGTGGTAGTGTAGCAATTATGTAGCAGTTTTTTGACTACCTTATGACTACCTTTCTGACGGGCTATTGAAAGCGTAATAGCTATCTTTTCTTTGGTGCAAAGGTACATAAAAAAGAACCATTTACCAAAGTGTTCTCTCATAATTATTTACAGTTATTTCTGCTACACTGTCTGGTGCACGGTGCAAGCCCTTATATATAAAGGGGCTTGCACCGTGCACCAGTGTCCCTTGGTGGTTGCGAAAAACTAACTTTTTTGTGTCCAAATTTTGTCCTCCCTTTATCTTATACCAGCCCTATTGCATTCCTACTAATACTCACTTTGCATTTGATGCAAGACCTCTTGCATTGGGCGCATAAACTTGCATTATATGGGTTGGTCAAGCTAGGATGCGTTTATAACTTTGACTATATGAAAAAGTTACTTCAGATTCTGAGAGAGAATCGCCTGGAAAAAGGCATCTCTCAAGAGTATCTTGCAGGAAAACTGGACGTTTCCTCAAGTACAATCTCTCGCTGGGAGTCTAAGGGAAATTTCCCAAGTACTGACAAACTCGTCGAGTATGCGAGCTTTCTAAACCTCTCATGCTACGACGTACTTGCACTACTTGCAAATGAGCAACCAAGACCTGTGGGTAGGATTGAAATATCTGCCTACAACAAAGCGACCTTCAATCGTCTTGTTGACCTTCTTCTCAAAGAAGGGGGTAATGACATTGACTTTACTAAAACTCATCTAATGTAATGGAAGTAATCTCTATGGAGAGCAGTGTCTACCAAGACCTGATAGACCGTCTCAATCGAATTGAGCAGTACGTTGAACGCACAACGCACTTGCTTCAAGACATCGACGATGAACTCGAGATGTCTACCAAGGATCTCATTGATACCTTGGATGTTTCAGAATCAACCTTATACCGTTGGCGTAAAAAGAATATTGTTCGCTTCCGCTATACGGAGAGTGGAGATGTTCGTTACTTCTATAAGTCACTACTAATCTGCGCTCGATGCAATCGTCTACGCATATCGGGTATGCGCAATGACGAATTGTTGGATCGCCTACTTCGCTACAAGGATAAACTGATACTTCGCAACTGCCTTAGCTTAGAACAAAAAGACGAACCATGATAAACAAAGAACGAATACTAGCATTAACAGATGGAGGACTAAGAGTCTTCTGTCATTATCTAGGCTTCGAGGTCAATCTGCATCGTAACTTTCGTAGTCCATTCTACGATGATAAGCGAGCTTCTTGCCATATCTATTATGACAAAAAGTCCTCGACTTATAAGTACTATGATCATGGCAATCCCTCCTATGCAGGGGATTGCTTCTGGTTCGTATCCGAGTTGAGAGGCATAGACCTTAAGACTAGTTTTCCCGAACTACTTCAAACAATAGCCAAAGACCTAGATCTTTGTATTCTTGATGAGGTTAAGCAGTTGCACAAGTTTGTTTCAATAAAAACGAAACCAGCAGCCCCTATCTATCTTCAATGCCAAACAAAACATGCTGAAAAGGCTGACGAGCTACCTTATAGTTTTGAGATACAACCTTTCGATGCTGCACTTCTTGCTTATTGGGCTCATTATGGCATTTATGAGGAAACATTGAGGCGATTTCGGGTTCGTGCTCTAAAAAGCTATTCTAGTCAAACAAGAGAGGGAAAACAATTTGAGATCAGGGCTACACCAACAGAACCCATATTTGCGTATATAGGAAATGGATACATCAAAATCTATCGCCCCAATAGTCCAAAGATGCGTTTTCTCTATGGTGGGCAAATGCCCAATCCTTACAGTTTTGGAATGGAACAGATTCCAAGTAAAGGAGATATACTCTTTATCACTGGAGGAGAAAAGGATGTTCTCTCCCTCTCTGCTCATCACTTCCATGCGATATGCTTTAATAGTGAAACAGCACAAATACCAGAGAATATCATAGAAAGTTTACAGCTACGCTTTCGACACATTATCTTACTCTATGATACGGATGAAACAGGGGTAAGAGAATCTGATAGACAAGCAAATCTGCTAGAGGCTTACAAGGTACAACAGCTTCAATTACCGCTAAAAGGGACAAAGACAGAAAAAGATATATCCGACTACTTTGCACTAGGTAATGAGGAAGAGGACTTTCGTAAGTTGCTCGATAAGCTTTTCTCTCAAATGTACACGCAAACTATGATGATGCTACGTTCGTGTGAAATAGACTATGATAATCCACCTGATGCTTCAAAGTCAGTAGTAGCCGTTAATGGCGTTCCTCTCGGTACACAAGACAATCTCTTCTGTATCACTGGAGGAGAAGGAACAGGCAAAAGTAACTACATTGCAGCTATTCTCGCCGGGACTCTGGGAGCAGAGAGATTGGATGCAGAGCAAACACTAGGTCTTGAGGTTACGCCCAATCCTAAAGGGCTAGCAGTGCTACACTATGATACCGAGCAATCAGAAGCGCAACTCCACAAGAATCTAGGCAAGACGCTTCGGAGAGTATCTATCACGAGTGTTCCCGATTTTTATCATTCGCTTTACCTCGCTTCTCTCTCTCGAAAGGACAGACTGAAACTCATCCGTGAAAGTATGGACTTGTTCCATCACAAACATGGGGGAATACATCTCGTTGTTATTGACGGCATAGCCGATTTGATCCGTTCAGCAAACGATGAAACAGAGAGTATCGCCATTGTCGATGAACTCTATCGCTTGGCAGGCATCTACAACACGTGCATCATCTGTGTGCTTCACTTTGTGCCGAATGGTATCAAACTGAGAGGGCATATCGGTTCTGAGCTACAGCGAAAGGCGGCTGGCATTCTCTCCATTGAGAAAGATGAAAACCCTGAATTCTCGGTAGTGAAAGCCTTGAAAGTGCGTGATGGAAGTCCATTAGACGTACCTATGACGCTATTTGGCTGGGACAAAGCTCTCGATATGCACGTTTATCGAGGAGAGAAGTCTAAGGAAGACAAGGATAAACGCAAGAGCAACGAACTCCACGCAGTCATTCGTGAAGTTTTTCGCTCTGCAACACGTCTTTCTTACCAACAGCTCTGTGATATTTTGATGCGAGAACTCGACATCAAAGACCGTACAGCCAAAAAGTATATTGCTTATATGAAGGAACAAGCTATCCTCATTCAGGATAGCCAAGGATACTATCAACAAAGAAAAACATGCCTTATCTAGACCCACATTATACCGAAGAACAATTTCGGAATTTGTTTCAGAAACTCTTGCAGATGGAACTTAAACTTGATGAGTTGGTTTCATTGCAAGCACAAGAACACGCAGCTACTGTTCATCCACCTCTCAGACAAGAGTACCTCGACGTCATTGATGTTTCTAAGCTCCTCAAAGTTGAGCAGAAGACCATCTATAACTGGGTGTCGCAAGGAAAGATTCCCTATCTCAAAGCTAATGGTCGCTTGCTATTCCTGCGAGACGAGGTGGATGCGATGCTCAAACGGAGGGAAGAGTGGTGACAAAGGTATGAGTTAGAATGCATAATTGAAGTGTCGTTGTACATTGAAAACAAGGATAAGACACATTTTGTCGGAATACTTAAGCGAATATACATCTAAATAGTTGTATCTTTGCAATCAAGTATAATTCAGAAAGAATGGTAGAATACAATAAGCCCCCCCCTAACGTACCAGCAACAGGTAGACCTCCTTAAATATAGGGGACTAACGATACCTGATGAACAACGCACAAAACGTCATCTTTCCAACGTTAGCTACTATCGTCTTAGTGCTTATATGCACCCTTATAAGCAAATAGAAGATGGTAAGTTTCTTGACAGCTTCATTTCTGGTACAACTTGGGACATGATATATAACCTATATGTATTTGATAGGAAGCTGCGTCTATTGGTCTTTGATGCTATAGAGCGATTGGAAGTTGCTATACGTACACAGATTATTTATAAACTAAGTCATAAATATGGTTCTCATTGGCAGGATCAAGCAAGTATATTCAATCCGCCTCAAGATATATACTTACGTGACGGCAGGACTGTAACAAAGGATGTGTATGATGATATTCAAAGCATATCAGACAGCAATTAAATAACAACAAAGCAGAAGAATTCATTCAGCACTATTGCAAAAAGTATAATACCCCTCCAAACCCTCCTTCTTGGATGAGTGTTGAGATTATGTACTTCAATCATCTTTCACGAATTTGTTCTGAGCTAAGAGAACGTGCTGATTGAAAAGATATTGCGGACTATTTTTCTTTACCTCCCGATATATTCAGTTCATGGCTTCATACGATTAACTATGTGCGCAATGTATGTGCGCACCATGCGAGACTTTGGAACAGAGGACTAAACATTGTGCCTGCTGCACTTAGGTTCTCCAACAACAAGATTTGGATTAGCAACCCTAATACTGTAAAGCGAAGTAGGGTTTACTACTTTCTATGTATGCTGAACTATCTCCTGCAGACTGTCAATCCAACTTCTACTTTTAAGAAACGACTAATAGACCTATTAGATGAATACAGAGAATACATTTCTCTCGATGCAATGGGGTTTCCTCAAGGATGGGAAAATGAAAAAATGTGGAAGGAATGAGCAGAAACTTCGGATTCGATTTGGTCAATTCAGATCAAAGTAGTAATTTTGCATTTGAATTAAGGCTGATAGTTATATAACTCAAAGATAATAAGCCCCTCAGGCGAGTCGAAAGATAGCATACTTGAGGGGCGTTCTTTATTTTATAGGGTTTATCTCATCTTCGTCGGCAGATGATGATTTTAGCTAATCATGTTTTCAAAACGATTATCGACGACAATAGACTGGAATTTAACAAATACAAGATTATCACCTAGCTTTTGGATGTATGGTGTACTTTGCCGTTTCTTATCCTCATAGCAAAAGGGAAGTAGTTGAGAATACAAACATACTATCAAGCTGTATATTTCTTCTATTATATGCCAATTTAGATGAGCTTACCTACAAGAGAATTACAAGCAGACAGAAGACAATCAATAATTACTCAAGGAATACTTTGCCTCGAGACGTCAAAAGTTTAGTTCGACAAAAGAAGTACAGGATTTTGCACTTGCTGGTTGGCTCTACAACGCTGCTGGGCAGATGTTATTGCAAAAGTTGATATTAAATTAATCTCTAAAAGAGTATATACTCATGGCTGAAACATTTAAAATAAACCACATGAAGCAGTTGGGTACCGAAGATGTACTACAGCTTCTTGATAAACTTCTTCAGAAGAAAGGAGTTGTAGAGGTTACTGTTGTAGAAAAGAACTGTATCGTTGGAAAACAAGTTAGTGCTTTTTCTTCTTTAAGTCTTTTATTCGTTGTTTTTGAAGAAAGGCTAGGCGGATTAACAGACGAGGCCGTTAGTAACCTTAGTGAGCGTATTAACCAAATGATAGAAAAATATGCTTCAACTGGCATTCATATAGTTTCTAATTATCCCATAAGCAATGGCTTTATTGAGAAGCTTGATGCACAGTGCAAAGGTTTGGAACTCGTATACATTGGTAGAGATGAACTTATTAAATCAATTGATGACGTGTTTCCAGATTATTGGAGACATGATGACATGAATCTGCTTAGTTATGAAGATGAGTTCCAAAAGATGGTTGAAGAGGATACAAATCTTCGCAAATTTAGCTTTTCAGAGGACAAATATAAGCAAAAATTAAATTTCTTCATAGAGCCTCAATTGTCTCAGAGATACGAAGATAATAAGACTGGAACACTTATACGTAAACGTATTAGTGTAGAAGGATTGCTTCAATCTCCAGACTCTCTGATTATCGATGGCATGAATGGGTCTGGTAAATCAACAGTTCTCAAAAGGATCGGAGTACGACTAATTGAGGAAAATGGTCAGCGCAGCGAAGGTAAAAAATCTATACCTGTATTCGTAAACTCTCAAGAAATTTTCAAGGCTGATTTTCATATTGATACGTTGCTTCTTGAAAAAGTCCAATTACTTGTAGGCGAAGGTACGATTCGCGAACTCTCAGATAAGTACAAAATACATCTTTTAATAGATAGTATTGATGAATTTGATGAGACACAACAACTATTTATTGTAAAGACTTTGGAAGCTCTTTCTAAGAAGTATAAAGCTAAGTACTATATTGCAACAAGAAATGCAGAGGCTCTTACTTTGGCTCCTACTAAGCAGTTGCCAATATACAATATTAGACGTTTCAACCTCGAGCAGATTAAAAATTTCTTAACTTCTTTCTTTTCAAGTGATGAAGAAAAGACAAGCACACTCCTTAATGCTTTAAGAGAGAATCGTATTATCGAAAGACTACCAATAACTCCACTCACATTATCATTGATAACAATTCTCTTTGAGGAAAAAGATTTTGAGATTCCAGCTACAATATCAGATATTTACGACAACTTCAATGCTCTGATTGTTGGTCAGGCCGTAGTTTCTAGTAAAATTGAATTGATAGATGTTAGTTTCAAAGAAAGAATCCTTTCAGTGTATGCTCTACACCTGTTGAAGCGTGCTAATCACGAACCTCTTAACGAAGATGAGTTTATACAATTTTTTGTTAAGTATTTTGAGGGCAAATCATATACAATCAAAGGTGGTACTATTGAGGATGCTTTAAGATATCTAGTACACAACACTGGTATTATCTTCTTAAAAGATAAACAGTTCGTACAGTTCTGCCATAATTCCTATATGGAGTACTATGCTGCTCGTGAAATCTTTAACCATAGTCGTGGAGAGGAAGATAAGCTGGTCGAGAATTTCTTTGATGCGAACTGGCAAAATGCTGCGATATTCTATGCAGGTATGTCAAAAGATATGCCAGATTTCCTTCGCAAAATTCTTGATACAGTAAAAAAAGCGAATCAAATCAACCAATACTTTTCGGGTATTCTAGGATGTGGCTATATTATACAAGCATTATATACTACAGACAACAAGATTCGAAAAGATATTGTGCTTGAAGCATTAAGAATGTCCCTTAGCGCTTTGCATGTGCTTAAAACGTTAGCTACAGACAATCCTGAGTTATACAAAGTATACAAGCTTCCAATAATGACAATTGTAAACTTTGTGTGTTTTTACGAATCATTCAATTCGATAACTCTGGCAGCACCTCTGAAATTAGCGTTTGATGAACTCTATGCGCAATTTGAGAGATTGCCACAAGATGCATCATTTCAAGATTTTGCGGCTATTGGATATTCTTTATTTGAGTTGGCATTTACCTTGGATTCGAAAAGAATTAACAATCAAAAGCCCTTAGAGGCTCTTCTTGAGAACAAAAAACTGCTCAGTGATCCAAATTTGCAGCTTTTGGCAGATTTCTCGTTGAATTTCTTAAATAAGACGAATTTTCAAGAATTACATACTGAATTGCGCAAAAAGATAAGCAAAACACCTGTTCATAAAGAGTTGCTAGAACTGCCAATTGCAAAATTGCGATATACTCCTCTTGATACAATTGTCCCATATAAAAAGGTGAGATTAATAGTTGAAGGAAAAACAGATGCAAGAATAATAGCGCACGCTTTCACAGTTTTGACAGATGGACATGATCCATATTGGTCAATAAGACCTGGTGGACCTGCCAAAGGTAAAAGTTCATCCGAAGGTGTAAGAAAAACTATTGAAAACGGATTTTCCTTAGTTTCATCTGATGAGATAATTATTGGCATAGTTGATCATGATGAAGCTGGATTGACAGAGTTCAATTACTTGAATCATGACTTTGAAGTATGTGAAAAAGGTGTATATAAAAAGCACAAAGATGCCAATATATACATTGTAACATTGCCTATACCAGGTGAAATGTCCAACTACCTACAACATGATCAGAAATTGAATTACTTTGCGATTGAACACTATTTCGGTCATAGCTATCTGCTTGACAAGAAAGTAGCTGTTGCACACGAATTAATTCCAAACATTGTGAAGATAAATGATGGAATGAAAGACAAATTTGCAACTGCTATTTGTGATGAAGTCAACCCGCAAGTATTTATAAACTTTAAAGAGCTTTTCTCAGTTATTGATGAAATTGTAGGAGTGGAAGTAAGATATGTTCTATAATCATTGTAATAGCCATCTTCTCCAATAATAAGGAGAGGATGGCTATCGAACTTTAATACCGCCTGCTGTTGTCCTTCATCAGGTACTTGTACACCAAGACAATAACGATGAGTGAAAAGACTGCAAAGCCTCTGATAATAGCTGTAATCTGCCAAATCATTCGGTTCTTTCAGACCAGTGCATTCGATACGACTACCAACTCCAATTCGGTTTAAGCTCACCTCCTTTTTACTCAGGTTATAGCACACAACTATTCTTTCGACCTAGTTTTAGGCCGAAGATTCATTGTTTCACGCAAGTCTGTTTTAGAAAAGTGTGAGCTGCTTCACCTCTGCTTCTCCCTCCATCTCAAACTCCATATTAATAGAAGGTTTTGTATCGTAGAAAGCACAAGCAGCCATTCCTGCCAAAAGGTTGACTATAAAGTTTGAGACACTTCTGTGTCGAGTATGTACGATCTGCGCCACGTTCTTGAGCATATCGTTGATGGTCTCGATAATGCTTCTTTTACGGAGCATTATTTTATCGTACACATCCATTAAGCGGTTCTTCATATTATTGCGGATTCCCGTGACAATGTGAACTCCCCTATCAAAAAGAGAAGCAAATAGTGATTGGGAAATATAACCTTTATCAGCATATAATTTCCTTAATGATTTCTTAGCCAAGTCGCTGAATACCTCAGGGTTACGTTTATAAACATTGGCTTTGGTGAGTGCAAAATTGAGTAATTCTCCCCGATAAACGCAAGAGCAATGAACTCCACGCAGTTATTCGTGAAGTTTTCGCTCTGCAACACGTCTTTCTTACCAACAGCTCTGTGATATTTTGATGCGAGAACTCGACATCAAAGACCGAACAGCCAAAAAGTATATTGCTTATATGAAGGAACAAGGTATCCTCATTCAGGATAGCCAAGGAAACTATCAACAAAGAAAAACATGCCTTATCTAGACCCACATTATACCGAAGAACAATTTCGGAATTTGTTTCAGAAACTCTTGCAGATGGAACTTAAACTTGATGAGTTGATTTCATTGCAGGCGCAAGAACGCGCAACTACTGTTCATCCTCCTCTCAGAGCAGAGTATCTTGACATCATTGATGTTTCCAAGCTCCTCAAAGTTGAGCAGAAGACCATCTATAATTGGGTGTCGCAAGGAAGGATTCCCTATCTCAAAGCTAATGGTCGCTTGCTCTTTTTGCGGGAAGAGGTAGATAATATGCTTAAACGGAGAGAAAACTAGTAAATACTCATTTCAGTCCTCTCTGGAGTAAAATCCTTGGCCAAAAAGGACTATAAGAAATCTCTTTCCGGTACCTTTGCAATAAAATAGAATTATGGCAAAAGAAGCAATCAACATTGACGAGCAGATAAGCCTTCTAAGGCAGCGAGGAATGATAATAGACAATGAAGATAAGGCTAAGGAGGTCTTATCGGATGTTGGTTATTATCGTTTAGGCTTTTACTGGTTTCCTTTTGAGCGTTCATACCCATGTAAAGTTCGTAGGACGCATGAGTTTCGGGAGGGGACTAACTTTGATGACATCGTCAGACTGTACTACTTTGACTTCAATCTTAGAGGCACACTAACGAAGTATCTAAATCGAATAGAGATTCACCTTAGGACATTTCTGACTTATCATGTCTCAAACTACTATAAGACTTCTCCAACGTGGTTTGTTGACCCTTCTATTGTTACAGCTAACTACATACAAAGCTTTGACCAAGAAGTATACACTAGTCGATTTAAGCGGATACCAGTTATAAAGCAACATCATCAAACCCATATCAACGATAAGTATGCTCCAGCTTGGAAGACTTTAGAGTTTATGACTTTGGGAAGTATCATACATCTCTTTAGTGCTCTCAAGAATCAGCTGGTTAGGAGAAGAATTGGGGAGCATTTTGGGATAAGGCAACTTGTTGTATTTGAGAGCTACCTGTGTCTAATAAATACGATAAGGAATTACTGTGCTCATGGCAATGTTCTATATGATATTGCTCTGCCAGTGTCTATAAGACGTGGTCCCGCAGGTAAGATGGAGGAAGTAAATTATCAGAACCTCTATGGTGCGATAAAAGTCATTTATTATATGATAGGTATTGTGTCACAGAATAGGCAGGCTGATTTGAAAAGAGAATTATCCCAATTATTTGATAAGTATAATGCATTTCAAGAGGTCCAGAAGACGATTGTAAAGGCAACTGGGATACAAAATATCAGAGAAATGCTTGGGTAATTCAAGCATATGTTTTACCTTTGCAATCAGTTAGAAGTGCCGGTAAAGACTTTTGTCGCTTTGCTAGCACTATAAAAAGCGATAATGGGGCTGTACACTTCGTCGGTACAGTCCCACTCTTTTTGTATATAATCCACGATGCATCATCTCATCTTCGGTCTACTGAACACTACTTTGCTCATGATATCTAGTTTCTCTTCCTTTTGTGGAGTGGAAGTTTGAGTGTAGGTGGAAGCAGACTTAAACGTATTTGAAGTATCCAATGAAGAACCAGCGGTATTCCCACTTCCGATGCTCTGGTGCTGTCCGCTCTGCTCCTGCATATTCCTTGTCTGTTGCCCTTCTTTCGCTAAATTCTCTGCCGAGGGAGGATTGAGGGTTAGTGCAATCTTACGGTCAAGTTCTGCTGCTTGGGCTTTGATGCTGCGCAGCTCGTCCTCCTTGTTCCAAACTCCGGTTGAGATGGCTTTGTAGACGTCAATGTCTTTTGTAGCCTTGGCAAGTTCCTTTTCGTGGGTGGCAATGACTTTCGGTATGCGCTCAAGTGCAGAGAGAAAGTTCTGACAAGCTAGTTTGGGGTCACTGGCTAGTTTGCCGTTGTTGTGCGTATAGAGAATATTACCCTCTCCTTTGACAAGAATCGATTGACAGAGTCTTGGAAAAGGTCTTTCATCGAACTCTCTGTTTTGACCAAGATGTCAAAACCATAAATCGTACCAATCTTGTGATGCTCTCCTTCCGTACGCGCTTTTTCGGCTATTTCCTGCAAGCGCGCAGCCACTGCCTTCATATCGCTACTATCCGATACGCCATTGATGTCTAATTTATTGACCGCATTACCTTCGCCATCTCGCACCACGCGTTTCTCAAATTGTGCGAGGTCGTTCTGGGCTTCTGCCACACGTGAGGAATGGAAATCCACAGCATGTTGAAGTTCACAAAGTTTTCCCGAAGCCGAATCGCGTTCCTTCATAAAGTTTTTGCGCTCTGACTCTAGAGCGGTAATCTTCTTGTCGAGCTTTGCCTTTTCCAGAAGGTCAGTATTGCCCGAAAGTACAGCTACGTATTCGGAAAAATTCATTCCGCTGTCTTCATCCATCGAGCCTTCATCAATGGTTCTTGCGCCAAGGGTGTTGCTCTTGAGCTGATTGATGAAAAGTTGCTTGTTGTGCAGCAGATTGAATTTGTAGCTATCCAATGACCGCTCCACGGCATAGATGATTACATCTACCTTATTATCGGCAAACTCCTTGGCAATGAGATTTCCCTTGCGCACGGCTCGTCCATTGCGCTGCTCAAGGTCTGAAGGCCGCCACGGGGTGTCCAAATGGTGGATGGCTACGGCACGTTGTTGCGCATTTACTCCTGTACCGAGCATAGAAGTTGAACCAAAGATGATGCGAATGTCTCCACGATTCATCGCATCTACCATCGCTTTCTTGGCTCTCTCATTCTTGCACTCTTGGATAAAGCGGATTTCGTGGGCTGGAATGTTGTAGTCCTCTACGAGTTTACGCTTGATTTCTGAATACACGTTCCATTCACCGGCCTTGTATGTTCCCAAATCAGAGAATACAAACTGCGTTCCTTTTTGTTCATTGTATTTGGTAGTAGTCATTGAGCATCTTGGCGCAGTGTGAAGCCTTGTTATCAATGTGGTCGCTGTATTTATCCTCACTTATCATACGCAAGTCTAAGCTCATCTTGCGGGCGTAGTCCGTGGCGATAAGCATCTTTGCTTTTTCTTCTTTTTGACTCAAGGGGTCTCTATCCAAAAGTGTTGCATCACCTGAGCGCGCAAACTCCATCAACTTCTTGATGAACTCCTCTTGCTCGGGTGTAGGCGGAATGTTGTGTAGTATCTCATTCTTTTCGGGTCTGTCGATACCAATATCTTTAGCGGTACGGAAATCGCAAATCTCCGCATAGAAACTTGCCAGCTCAGGCACTTTAATGAAGGTGCGGAAACGTTCCTTCTGAATGATTTCGTTGGTGATGGAAAACTCGTAGTCGGTACTCTTCTTGGCAAAGACGGCTGCCCACGCGTCAAAGCTGTTGATGCCTTGCTTCTCTAAGGCTTGTGGACGTAAGTATTTGAAGAGGAGATAAAGTTCCGTTAGCGAGTTGCTAATCGTCGTTCCACTGAGAAATGTTGCCCCCAAATCCTTACCGGAGCGTTCTTGAATGGTGCGAATGGCAAAGAGCATATTGAGTGCGCGTTGCGAACCATCGGGATTTCCTAAGCCGGAAACGCGGTCGTGTCGAGTGTTGAACATCAGATTTTTGAACTGGTGACTTTCATCTACAAAGAGGTGGTCGATGCCCATCATCTTAAAATCTACCGCATCATCCTTGCGTTCGGCGATACTGTCTTGTATCTCGTGCAGTTTTACTTCGAGCGTCTGTTTGCGTTTCTCCAAGCCTTTGAGCATAGCTTTGGAAATGTCTTTGCCTTCATTACGCAAAACCTCTAAGTTCTCCTCTATGGAGTCCTTCTCCTTTTGGAATATTGCTTCTTGCACCTCTAAAGCCTGCGGTATCATTCCGAATTGTTCGTGGGTCAGGATGATACAGTCCCAGTCATTATTCTTGATGTCGGCAAAGATACGCTGTCTATTTTGTTTGGTAAAATCATCTTTACCCGGATAGAGAATGCGCGCATTGGGGTATGCCTTCCTAAAGGTATCGGCAATATCAAAGACATTGGCTTTGAGTCCTATAATCATGGGCTTGTTGACTATCCCTAATCGCTTCATTTCATAGGCTGCTGTACACATAATGAGGGTCTTTCCTGCTCCTACTTCGTGGTCACAGATGCCACCGCCATTGGTTTTGAGCATCCACACAGCGTCTTTCTGACTTTTGTAAAGGTCGGGGATGCCTAATCGTTTGAGGTCTAAGTTGGGGAAGCTCTGATGCCCTCCGTCAAAGTTTGGACGAACAAAGCAATTAAAGAGTTCGTTGTAACGATTAGCCAACTGTTCTTTGAAACTATCGGGACGTCTGCCTAACCAATCCACAAATCCTTGTCTGATTTCCTCAATCTTGCTATTGGCTTGTTGAATTTTTTCTCCATCACGCACTTTGATGGTGCGTTCTTCTCCGGTGATGGGATCGATGACTTCTTTGCTTTGCTGATGTCGGGAATGGTATTGTGCAAGGCGTGTTTGAGCAGATGCAAACCATCGTATTTGCGAAACTCTCCCTGCACGGCGTATTTGTGCAAGATATTGCCGTTCTTGTGGTCGCAACCGATGGTATACTCGTCCATGTTGGGATGATAGCCCACTCTTAGTTCTGTACCGAAAAACTCTGTGGCAAATTGTCCATAAACGCCTGCGGGTATCCAGCGTTCACCAAGGTTGAAGTCCAATTCTGCAAAGGGAATGGGAGTGGGTTTGGCGGCTATGAGGGCTGCTAAACTCTGTTGGGCTTCTTCGTGGTTGGGATGGTCTAAGAGCCAAGAACTGATGCGCTCTGCTTTTTCTACGACATTGCCTGAAATGAATTTGTCTGCGACTTCGTAACCTTCGATTTCTGGGTTATAATAGATGCGTCCCTCGAGAGCGGAGATGATATCACTTTCTTCCATCTCGGGGAGTAGCGAAGACATATAACCGAGCTCGACACTGCCATACTTATTGAGGGAAGCACCAAGTGCTTCCAAAGGGTCGGAAGCAATGGTGAGTTCTGAGGTTGAAAAGGCCGTGGGATGGTCGAAGATGTCGGCTTTGGTATACTTTCCTTGTTCGGAACGCTCCAGAAATAGCATTTCTACTCCCGTGGCATCCATCTTGATGAGGTCGGTATTGGCTTTTTTGTTGAGTGCTCCCCAGCGTGCTACGAAGTTATCGTACAAGCGATTGAGTTTCTCACGCTCTTCTTTATCTTCTGCGTGGTTGGTGGCTTCATAATCATAGAGACGGTGGTAGCACTCACGAATTTCCACATAGGCTTTCAGGCGTGTGATTTGCGTGAGGGGCAAATCCATCGGATGAAAGGTGGGTTGTCGCTTGAGGTCGGAGAGATAGCCCACTTGTCCTTTCTGTACCACAATTGAGCCATCACGCAGATGACTGTCGGGGGCAGAAAGAAATGGTCGGGGATTGGCATCAAAGGCTTGTTTCACCTCTGCTATGGGCTGTGGTTTTAGCGTGGTGTCTTCATGGACAAAGTCAAAAAGCGAAGGCTCGGAAGTCGTGCTTTGCGCAGCTTTCCCGGACTTAGCGGTTGTCTGTGGTCTTGTCTTTGACTTTGTTTGCGTCTTAGCGCTTGTCTTCTTGGGGGTATTGGCTTTTAGTTCTGCACTGACGCGCTCTACTTCTTGTGTCCACAGCGTGTATTCCTCGGGAGCAAAGAGCAGATACTCCTGATCATTGTTGCTTTCTACAATGGGATGGTGGTCGTCATCGAAATAAACAGTTTGCCCATTCATCTCGCGTGGGGCTTCCACGTCAGGGCGTTTCTCTGCTTTCTCTTCATATTGATGGAATAGGGTTAATGTCGGTACACCTTCGGGAGCGGGTTCTTCGGATATGGATGTTTCTCGTATGTTTGTAGAAACTTCTTCCTGCTCCTTTGTATCTTCCTTAATCTCTTCCTTTATTTCCTCCGCAATAGCTTCTTCTATCTGTACTTTTTCCTTGGTAAATTGTCCTTGTACCAAGTCTTCTAGTTCTTCTATTTCGTGGAGTTTGCAGGGTGTGAAATGCAAATCGCGTTCTATACCCAAGCCGTGTACCTTCACTTCTTGCATTTCATCGAGCGACATATTTCCAAGTTCCCAACCATAACCCATCGTTACGGCTCCAAAGCCTACTCGGGTTTTGGGGTCGTATTCTAATATGTAGGCGGTGTAAGCACCCATCGGAAAGAAATAGCGTGCATACGCTGTTTTATCACCAACTAGTTCTTTTTGTGTGGAATAGAGTTTGGGCAATTGCTTTTGAACGGCCTTGGGCATCAAGTTGTAAGCATCGTTTGCTTCCTTTTCTTCTTGTGGAGTTGATTGTTCCTTCTGTTCTTTCTGCCCCGACAATCCTACGGTCACACCAAGTTTTCGCAGTTTCTTTTCGGCTTTGGCTTGGCGTTCTTCTTCACTCATCGCAACGCCTGTATGATAGAGTTTGCGGTCAAATCGTTCTTCGACATCGTGTGAGAGTTGTTCACGCAAACTGTCAGCCATTTCTTGAATTCCACCCTCAAATTGATACTCCCACGTGGGTTTGCCATAAGGGTCTGTTCCCATTACTCGAGTAGTGGCGATAGTGTGCGATTGGATGTCCTCCCAACTGCCTTCAAAGAGGGCACTGTGTGTGAATGCCATTGAGAAACCATCGCCTTTGGGCACTGCAACGGTCTGTACAAACTTTTCTTCATCCGATGTTGCAATACCTTTTCCACTTTGTTTTTGCAGGACAATGAGATCGCTCCCTACCTCTGTTCCTGCATTTTCACTGAACATTCCTCCGGGCAGGCGAATCGCTGAGATGAGTTTACTATTTTCCATCAAATAACGGCGGAAGGCTTCATTGCGTGGGGCATCTAATAAGCCTTGTGAGGTGATGAAAGCTAGTACTCCTCCTTCGCGAATGCTGTCGAGTCCTTTGATGAAAAAGTAATTGTGAATGGCGCGTGTGGATTCTTTCTTGATGACGTCTTGTCCTTTGTTGTAGGCTCTATCGTAGACCATAAAGTCACCAAAGGGGATATTGCTGGCGATAAGGTCATACTTGTCGGCTTCTGCGCGTTCTTCTATACTTTCAAAGGGGGCTTGCTGCACAAAGATGGTGCTTTGCCCCAGGGGATGTAGACTTTGGGCTATGCGGGCGGTGAGTAAATCTTTTTCAAAGGCGTCTACCCGACTTACGTGTGGGGCGAGGGTTTCGGCAAATGCCCCCATTCCTAAGGAAGGGTCTAGGCAAGTGCGAAAGGTTACACCTGGTTTCTCTAAGGAGTCGGCAATGGCATTGACGATGCGTGTGTCGGTATAAAAGGAGGTGAGGACGCTTGCCTTGATGCTTTCCCAATAGCGTTTAGCCATATCGGCACTGTGAGCTTCTCGATAGATGAGTTGTTTGAGTGCGCAAGTGGGAGCAAAGAGGTCTTGTTCGGACTTTGCCCAATAGCGGATGTCTTCGGGTTGGTCGGTTCGGTTTAAGATGCACTTCAATCCGCCAAAACCTTGATAGGAGCGCAGTACTTTTTGTTCTTCCTCTGTGGCGGTGCGTTGTTCTTTCTCCAAACGAAGGAGAAGACCTATGGCTGCTGTGTTGGCTGCTAAAACAGCTTTTTTGTTGTAAGACATAGTAAAGAAATGAGAGAATTGAATGGTGGGTAAAGGATTGTGGAGGGGGACGCAGAAAATGTGGCTTGTTTCCAAGAAAACGTGGGAGATTTTCGGAAAAAGCTCAGACTTTTTTGATGAAATCTCCCACGTTTTTATGGCTTACTTCCTACCTTTGGGTTTAGATGTGGTGTTGTCAAATTCAAAAGCGGTGGAACCATCGCCACGAAGCACGAGATGGGCATTGAATTTCTTGCCTGCTTTGTTCTGAAAACCTTTGATGAGAGTTGTGCGCTTGGTCGTCAGGAGGTCTTTCGTCTGCGCTTCAGTGAGGGTGACGCCGCATATCTCACGAAAGACGTGGAAATCGCAACCTTCACTCTTGCACTTCGCCACTTTGGGGAAGATGCCCACGGTGTCCTTACCGCACACTGGACAACGATAAGTGGGATATTGGGGTTGCACTATTTGTAAAGCAAGGAGTTCACGACAGATTTCTGCGGTATAGTCCTTGATGCGTGTAGAGAAGTCCTCGGCAGATGCTTTGCCTGCTTCGATGGCGGAGAGGGCGAGTTCCCAATTCCCCGTCATTTCTGCATTGGCAATGCGTTGGTCTTTGACGATGCCATAAACGGATAAGCCTTTTTCCGTGGGGAGGAGTGTTTTCTTTTCTCTGCGGATAAAGTCACGAAGTAGGAGGGTTTCGATGATACCGGCGCGTGTGGCCGGTGTACCGATGCCACAATCACTGATGGCTTTGCGAGTGTCTGTATCTTCTATTTCTCGTCCTGCGTTTTCCATCGCAGAGAGCAACGTGGCTTCTGTAAACAAGGGCTTGGGCTTGGTTTTATGTTGCGTAATTGATCCGTGGTCAAGAGGGAGATTCTCACCTTCTTGAACATTGGGAAGCTCGGCGAGAAGTTCTTCCTTGGTTTCTTCGCTTTCATCGGATTGCGTTTTCTCTCCTTGGGAAGTATAGGCTTTCCATCCTTGCGACAAAATTTGTTTACCGTGCCAGACAAAGCGAAGAGTGCCATCAGTTAGTTCTACCTGCATACGCTCTTCTTGGGCATTGGGGGCGAAGGCAGCCACAAAGCGCGCGCATATCATTTGATAGATGGCAGCTTCATCGGATGACAATGTCTGTGCATTTCCCTCACCTGTGGGCAAGAGGGCGTGGTGGTCGGTCACCTTGCTGTCATCTACTGAGTGAGGATTGAGTTGACTTTTCAACTCTTTTCCTAGGGCACTCAAGAGCCGTGGCACTTCTTCAAAGACATCTTGGCTAATGTAACAACTGCCCGTACGAGGATAGGTCGTTACTTTCTTTTCATAGAGAGATTGTGCCAGAGAAAGGGTCTTGTCTGCGGAATATCCGAGTTGGCGATTGGCTTCTTTTTGAAGGGTTGTCAAATCATAGAGCAAAGGTGGGGGCATTGCTGCCACCTTGCGACTGACAGAGGTGGCTACCAAGGAGGACTGACGGCTTAGCGTAGCAAAAGCGGTCTGTGCTTCTCCCTCGGTAGCGAAATCCTCTGCACAAGTGGTCTGAAAAAGGACACCGTCTTTCTGTACAATGGCTTGTAATCGCCAAAAGGGGACGGACGAGAATCCTTGATGCTCCAAATACCTACGGCAGATCATGGCTAGTGTGGGAGTTTGCACACGACCTAGTGAATAGGATCCGCGTCGAGCGATGGACAATGCTCGACTGGCATTGATGCCGACTAACCAATCGGCTTCACTGCGTGCTTTGCCTGCTAGATAAAGGGCATCATACGCGCTTCCGGCTTTGAGCTGGGCGAGTCCCTCTCGGATGGCTTTATCGGTGAGGGACGAAATCCAAAGTCGCCGGAAGGGCTTTTGGCATCCTAGATAGCCATAGATATAGCGGAAGATGAGTTCTCCTTCTCGTCCGGCATCGGTGGCGACGATGATTTGGTCGCTTTTTTCAAAACAGGAACAGATGATTTTGAGTTGCTTGAGAGCGGTTGGGTCGTCTTCAAAGTCTTTGCCTTTACGGATTTGGCGCACCATGAGCTGGAAAGGCTGTGGAACGATGGGAAGTTCCTCTGCTTTATAAGCTCCATAGCCATATTGTTCGGGCATTGACAAGGTGATGAGATGACCGAATGCCCAAGTGACAAGGTAGCCTGCTCCTTCCAGGAAGCCATCTTCTCGATGATTTGCTCCAACAATACGCGCAATGTCACGCGCCACGGAGGGCTTTTCGGCAATGATACAAGTTATCATAGTGGATTCTATTTATTAGGTTATAGGTTATATCTTGCGACCGCGCTTTGCTTTTTGTTCTTGCTTGGCTTGCTGCGCTTCTGTGGGTTGGGTCTGTTGTGATTTGAGCGGTTCTTTGAGGTCTTTCGTGGCTTCGTTGGTCTTGCCGTGGTTGTTCACAGCAACCTGAGTTTTATTTTCCTCGGCTACGGCTTCCACCTTACTCTTGTCTGGTTTCTTATCAGGATTCCACTTGTAAAAGCGTGGGCGGTTTTCCTCCTTGTCCATACGGACATAGGCATTGAAGCTCTTGCCTTCCTTGTCTATCATATTCTTGAGGTAGAGCGTGCTGCCTGCATTCAAGGCTTCACGCTGTTTATCGGAGAGCGTAAGTCCACAGAGTTTGCGTGGAATTCCGCCTTGCTTTGTCCTTGTTCATGGTGTTGTGCCTTGCGTTCTTGCAAACTCTTCTTATCACCAAAGATAAATTCGATGCCTTTCTTCTCGGCATTGACTTGAAGCGTGGCATCAAAGGATTTGCCGTTCTTGGAAGTCATTCCTTCCACTTTCACCGCCTTACCCTCTACAAGATCTTTATACTGCTGGTCTGAGAGCGTTACCCCCTTTATCTCCTTGGGAATAGACACTCTGTCGGCACGCAGGGCAAGCACTTCGTTCGTCTGAGGGTCGATGGAGATGTAGGCTGAGAAGGTTTCTCCGTTTTTGGGGGCTAATTCAATTGTCTTGCCAAGATTTCCCGTGGCAAGCAGTGTCTCTTTCTCCTCAGCCGAAAACTTATGCCCCATATAAGGGAAATCCAGTTGTGGCTCTTTACGCAGGGAATGTACAGCAAGCCCAATGTTGCCGTTTTCGTCCGTTCGAAAAGCTAGGCGAGCTTCTGTGTAAACGGTGCTGTCGCCAAAGGGAACGGCGATGGGTAGGAGCTTACTCTTTTGCCACGAGAGCATCTTGTCTAGTTCCCCGCTTTGCTCCAGCTTCTCCCGAGAGAGTCCGAGTGTTTCGAGTAACTTCCAATCAATCTGTTCGGGATTGATGGCTGTCGCGTTCTTCTGCTGAGGAAGAAAGTCACCGAAGCGTACTTGAGCCGTCTCAAGTTGCTGTTTGTTCTCGGGTATATCTCGGTTTTGGAGTGCTTCTTTTAAATTTTTTACGCCTTGCTCGACGTTACTCGCCAGCACCTTGTACAAGCCGAAGCGTTTCGGCTCGTTGAACTGCTTGAGAAAGTTCGTCATAAAGTTCTTCAAGAGCCCATCTCTGTTGTTGAATTTGAGAAAGCTACTCTGTTGTGCTTCCTCCGCTGGGGCTGTTTTAAGCTTCCCTTTCTCATCGATGTCGGAGACTACGGAGAGCTTGCCCACTTCCGCCTCGTTTGACCTCCGTGCGGTCTTCCAAGACCAGCACATAGTCGTCCATGTGATTGTTGTCCATATTGATGCTATTGTTTCGATCTATTGTGTTCTAAATGGCAAAAATAAGGACCGAGGTATTGCAGTCCAACAAGTGATTGTCAATTGGGAACAATAGTGAAGCAAAAGGTTGTTTATATTTACTGGCTGGCTCAACCTTATGGCACAAACAAGATTTTAGAGCAGCTAAATATGAGTTCTGTAAAAGAGTGTTGTATCTTTGCACTTGTTGGTTGACTCTTCGAAGAAAGAAAAACGAGGGTTGGTGAAGAGAAAGGATTTTCTATATTTGCCTAGTTGAGAATTAGTGGGTATCTTTGCACAAGATAAAGCTTATATTTATAGATGAACAAGCGAGCAATTGGAGTTATCAAGACACTAAAACAGGGTGGACACGGTGTGTTCGCCTTAAAATTCTTTGTACTGGTGTTCATCTGCTTTGTTACTTGCGGTGTTTATGCTCAAATGTCTTCTTCGAATAGTCCAAAGCAATTGGAGGATATTGAGCGCACCTTTGCTGACTTGGCAAGTCGCAATGCCTATGTGGAGGACTTAAGCTTGAATGAGGGAGTCACCGATTCACTTACCTTTAGGAATGAAACGAACGATTGGCGGTATGGAAGTCACCATTGCCGTCAATCGTTTTGCTATGCGTGCTTCCTCTACGGAGTTGAGTGTCTATGCAAAAGCTGTGCTTCCCCAAGGAGAACAAGGTAAACGCAGGGTGCTCTTTTTTGGAGCAGAAGGTGTCCGAGGTACACATACCGGTGGCTTAATAGGAGAACTCAAGCTATCTCTACTTCACGATGTTGAGATTCCTTTTAACGGAGGTAATACAAGCATTATCCTTAAGGGAAAAGCTCTAAGCAAGGCTCGTGGGATTTCAGACCGTGACACCTATATGGCGGTGACTTGTGCTGGCTTTCAGCGTTTGTCCTTGGATGCGGAAGTTCTCTTTCCCAAGTCTCTCTTGGTCCGTGCAGATGGAGACGGGCCGGTTTCTGGGCACTTCCATACAGAACTAAGTGACTGGGATGACCTTATAGCCTCTATTAGCCTTCCCAACTTCCAGATTAAGGGACTCAAGGATTATGTATTCTCTCTGGAAGGCGTCACTTTAGACTTTAGCAGCAAGCGCAACGATAGTAAGACCAATATTCCTGAAGAATATCAGCGACAATACCTACCGGCGGAGTCTGTCCTTTGGCGAGGTGTCTATGCAGACAAGGTTTCCATTACCTTGCCTAAGGCTTTCTCGAGCAAGTTTCTCGGCAAAAGGACTACTAATAGACAGAAATGGGATTACGGGAGCATTTGCAGCCGATAGGATCCTTCCACTAGAGGACGGAAATGCTAATGGATGGCACTTTTCTGTTGATCACTTCGGTTTGAATCTGCTGGCTAATGAGCTCGTTTCTGCAGACTTTCAAGGACGTTTGCAATTACCCTTTAAAGGCAAAAATACGCAGCTTAGTTATGAGGGACAATTGCTCCCGAATAATGAATATGCAATGCGGGTCAAGCCCGAGGAGATTCTTGACTTTTCGCTTTTTAATGCTAAAGCCTACCTAGATAAGAACTCCTATGTGAGTATGCGACTGATTGGAGAAGAGTTTATCCCCGAGGCAACGCTACACGGTTATATGACCTTGGCAGGAGATAGCACTTCTTCTCCTAAACTAGAGCGTCTTCTTTTCCGCAATCTGAAGCTCCGCACAAGAAGTCCCTACTTGACCGCAGATTACTTTGGCTACGAAGGCGAAGCTAAGTTGGGGAACTTTCCGCTGTCTATTCATAAGCTAGCCCTTGAGGGGAGATCGGGAGACCGAGTTCGCCTCTCTATTGGTGCAGGCATAAACTTGGGTGAGAAGCTCTTTTCGGGTGAGACAGAGATAGGACTTCTTGCTCGTTATGAAGACCGAGCTTGGGTTTTCGATAAACTAGAAGTCGGAACGATAAAACTCGATGCAAACATTGCTAAGGTCATCGCTCTGAAAGGTGAACTCAATTGGCATCGAGATGATGTGCGCTATGGTTATGGCTTTGCTGGAGACGTGGAGATGGACTTCACATTTGATGCAGCGAAAGCAAACACAGCCAAGGTAAAAGCACGAGCTGCTTTTGGTCGCAAAGAAAATCATCGCTATTGGTATGTTGATGGTATGGCAAGCTTCAGCCCGGGCGTGCCAGTCCTTAGTGTAATGACCTTGAATGGGCTTGGTGGAGCATTGACTTCGGGAGTTCGCGCTGAGGGAACAACCTCAGAAGGCAGCAAATTCTCCGCAGCACACTATATTCCCGATGCGGCAATGGGCATGGGCTTTAAGGCTTCCACTATCTTTGAGCTGAGTAAAGGTGCCTATGGAGAGGCTGCACTGGAGATGCTCTTTACAAAATCTGGAGGACTTGGCTCTGTTGGTTTCTATGGTTATGGCGAATTTCCCAATAGTGGCGGAGGAAAGCAAGGTTCTATAGAGGAAAAGCTCAAAAAACAAGAACAAACATTCCCCTCTTCTCTCTCCGAGCAGTTCAAGCAGAATGATTGGAAGGCTTTGGGCGAATCTCTGACTCTGCAACCTAATGCCATCAAAGAAAGTGGTTTGTCCGGTACGCTCTGTATGCAAATGGATATTCAGAACAGCACGCTCCATGCTAGTTCCAATGTCTACCTCAATACTCCTGGAGGACTAATCCAAGGATTAGGGAAACGAGGGCAAGCAGGATGGGGTGTCTTACATATAGACCCCAAGGAGTGGTATCTCCATTTAGGTACTCCCAGCAATCGCTTAGGAGTACAGTTGGCGATTGGCAATATCCTTGCGATCAAGACTGGTTCCTATTTCATGGCAGGCTCACGTATTCCCGAGATGCCAGCTCCACCTCAAGCAGTAGCTGATATTTAGGGCAGGATTTGAGCCGATTGCGTCTAGGTCGAAACCTTGAAACCTTGAGCAGTGGGCGTGGACTTGTCTTTGGTTCAGAACTTTCCGTTCGTACGGGAGATTTGCAGTTCATGATAATGTATGCCAACTTTAATGCAGGCTTAGGTTTCGATGTGATGCTTAAAGATTATGGTACAATACAATGCCGAGGTCGATCAGGAATGATTGGTCTTAATGGCTGGTATGCGCAAGGACAGACTTATGCCTACTTGCAGGGAGAGCTAGGTGTAAAGGTTAAGCTCTGGTTCCTGCGTACACGTATTCCCGTCATCAAGGGAGCAGCCGCTGCACTACTTCAAGCAGGTTTACCCGACCCAACATTCTTCAAAGGATACTTAGGTGTAAATCTCAATGTTTTAGGTCTCATAAAGGGGAAAGCTCGCTTCAAACTCACCATAGGCGAAGAGTGTGACCTTGTGCAGCCCGGAAGTTCTCCTGTCGACGAACCGATGATCAATGACCTTGCTCCCTCAGCGGGCGAGGAAGCTATTAGTATATTCACTTCACCAGAGGCGACTTTTAATGTTGCTATGGGAAAGCGCTTTGAGACCTCAAATGATGACGGTGAGCAAAAGATTTATCGCATCCAGCTTCAAGAATTTCTTGTAAAGAATGAGCCTGGAACTACCATTCAAGGTAAACTCATTTGGAATAAAGAAAGAACAAGTGTACGTTTTCAGCCCAAAGAAGTCTTGCCACCTAATAGTAAGCTGAGCGCAGAGGTGCGTGTGGCTTTCGAAGAGTTGGTAAACGGAGCTTGGAAGCAAGTATACAGCTCAGGTAAACCTGCCTTAGAAGAGAAACTCGTAAGCTTTACCACAGGTGGTGCTCCCGAGAATATCCCTGTGGAGAATATCGTCTATGCTTATCCGGCCCTTGAACAACGCTATCTTCTTCCCAAAGAATCTGGCAAAGGCTATGTACAGCTCAAGCTTGGACAGAAGTATCTCTTTGAACAAGGCTTTGATTATAAGCTTCGTTTCCTTACAGAGGGAGAAGCACCTATAACGAGTGATTTCACTTACAACGAGGCAGAGCAACGTCTAGAGTTTACACTTCCTCCACTCAAGCAAACTACCGCCTATCGCCTGGAACTATCTTATCGAGCAAAAGAACAAGCACCTCTCAAATCTGAAACAACTCAGCAAGCAAGTCACCAAGCAGAGTTTGACGAATCCTTACAAATCGGCGGAAACAAAGCAAAAGCTCAGCTCAATACGGAGCTGGAGCAGGCGATCCTGAGCTATAGCTTTGGAACCAGTCGCTTTGCCACCTTTACAGAGAAGATTAAGCATCTCAAAACCAAGGAAGAGCTTGCTCTTGATGCCGGGGAAGCCCTCACGCTTGGGGTGGACGTTCAGGGGAAAGAGACCTTTGACGAGGCAGAAGTCTTGGGCGTAGCCAGCACGCAAGAACGACCACTTGTTCGCGTGCAGTCAGAGTTGCAGGAAAACTACTTCTCAGAAACCGTTCTCCCACTCGTCTACGCAGGCTATCCTTATGGTGCTATTCGCTTGCTCAATCGAGAAGAGGCGCCTATTGGAGTACCTCCCTATGGTGCTTTCAGCCCTAGTCAAACTTATCTCTCGAAACTAAGTGGGGGAGGTCTAAATGCAAACTCATTCCGCTTCCCCTTCACTTTTGATGCTGCCCTTGTCTCCCATAGAGACTATCGGGATTTGCAAAGTAGCGTGGTGAACCACTCAACGGAAGTAAGTCCTGAAGTATATAGACGATTCATCCTTGGGAGCCTCCCCGTGCTGAAGTACGGGAAGTACAAGACTTGGTTACAATATGTACTCCCTGATGGAAGCGTAAGTAGCCGAGTAGAATTCTTCTATCGCAATCCAATAAAACTTAACAAATAACCCCTATGCCAGCTTATAGATACGTCTTATTGCTTTTTGTGTTCTGCTTCTCCGCCTTCTTCGGATGGGGAAAGCAATCTGTGCAGTCGCGTATCTATGTACGTACTGAGGTGCATTCAGACAAAGTGCTCCTACGCTGGATAGCTGGCGATGCCAAAAGCTGGCAATTGCTCAATAAATATGGATTCAAGCTAGAGCGTCTAACCGTTGCACGTAGCGGAGTACTGCTGGATAAACCCGAAGTTCTGCTCCTTGCCGGAGAATTAAAGCCGGCAGCGTCTGATAAACTCAAAGCTTGTGTCCGCGAATACCCGATGGGAGCCGTCGTAGCTCAAGCCGTCTTTGGCGATAGCTTTGAAGTGAGCTTAGGAGATAGCCCTATTTCTAAGGCTATAGCTTTGGATGAAGAGCGTCAACAGCGTTATCTCTTTGCGCTGTATGCTGCTGATTTGTGCTTCCCTGTTGCCAAGAAGTGGGCTGGGGCTTTGAAGATGGCAGTATAAAGGACGGAGAACGCTACCTTTACCGAGTGACTTCGCTTGTGCCGAAGAAAGAACTAACTATAGCAGAAGGAGCAAGCTTCGTTGTTGTAGGAGACACCATTCGACTTCCTCAGCCCTTAGAACTGTCTGCGCAGTTCAGTCCTGCCGGCGCTTATCTCAGTTGGGACTACAATCGCCTTGCCACTCTTTATTCTTCCTATTGGATAGAACGAAGTGAAGATGGGAAGACCTTTAGCCGTATCTCAGATTTGCCCATTACCCGAATGAGCGATACCGAGAAAAAAACTCACGCTCCAATAACCTACCTAGATAGTATCGCCTATCGCAAAACCTATTACTATCGAGTTGCAGGTGTAACTCCGTTTGGTTCTCAGGGGACTTATAGTGCTGTTGTCTCCGGAATGGCTTATCCTCCCTTAACTGCCATTCCGCAGATAGAAGATTCTCGTTTCGACACACAAGGTGGAGCCAATCTTTCCTGGAACTTCAAGCAAGAAGAGGAGGACTTAATCGAAGGCTTCCGCATTCTACGATCCAAAGATGATAAGACCTACCTCCCCTTAGATAGTATCTCTCCGAAAGAACGCATTTACCATATCAGAACGCTTGCTCGCTATCCCTATTATAAAGTGGAAGCTAAGGCTAAGCAGGGCGTATCAACAACTTCCTTTCCGACACTTATCCAAGCCATCGACAGCATCCCACCGGCTGTTCCCACAGGTCTAAGGGCAGAAGTGGATAGTTTGGGAGCTGTTCACCTCTCTTGGCTAGCTGGCAAGGACGAAGACCTACATGGCTATCGTCTTTATCGAGGAGAAACTAAAGGCGAAGAGTTGATTCCAATTACTAAGGATGCGATTTTGAGTACAAATTATATTGATAGTGTGCGCTTGGACAACCTCAATGCTAAGGTTTACTATGCGCTCACCGCACTGGATGAACGCTATAATCAGTCAGAGCTGAGTGAAACGATTGTTGTGCGCAAACCGACACGCATCCCTCCCGCGATGCCACTCATCGTAGAGATGAAAGCATCAGAGGAAGGAAACGTTATCCGCTGGGAAGCTAGTGAGGATAGTTTCCTCGCAGGCTTTGTCCTCACACGAACAGCGCAAGATAGTACGCAACAAAGACGATCTTGGCAGATAAAGGATGCAAAGCAAAGAAGCTATGTGGACAAAGAAATTGAAGCAGGAAAGACTTATACCTACCAGCTAACAGCCTACACAGACAATCAACTCTATTCACCCATATCGCCAGAAGTAAAAGTGGTATCAAAGAGTACAGAAGCTAAAACCGCTGATGTAAACTTCACAACGGAGGTGCTCACAGAGGGCATCGCTCTAAAGTGGAGAATAGCTAAGCAAGTGTTTATCTCTGCGACCTTATATAAGGTAGACGAATCGGGGAAGTTAGGACTCTATCACGAAAATCTTCCTCAAGCAGGAGAAGTTATCGATAAAGAAGTTCGTCAAGGTAATAAGAATGCGTATATGCTTGTAGTTTATCTGAAAGGCAGTCGTCCCATCAGCATAAGAAAGGAGGTGCAACTATGAGAAAAGTTGCACTAGCACTGTTATTCCTTATAGCAGGACTGAGCCAACTCTATGCACAATCTGATGGACGTTACAAGCTAACCCTTACCTTTAGTCGTATCAAGAATACGGGTAATGATATGCAATCTACAGAGTATCGTGTTTCGACCGTCTCAGCTGCGGGAACTGAGCAACTCCATGCTTGGAGCAGTGGAAGTGTTGATGAAAATAGATATGTTTCACCTCCACCTCCCATCGTACGATATATCAATGCATCGGAGAATAAGCTCCCTCAGAAACTACAATTTTGGGGTAAGAGAACGTGGAGTCTTCTCTTTGGTTCAAAATCAAGAGAGGGCACCAATGAGTTGACTTTGGGTCCCCTTCCAGCCTACTTCAGTCGCACTACTTCTCGAGGGGACAACGGAGAACTCCTTTTCCCTTCTCTCGAGACATCTCTAACGATTGAAATCATCCCTGTTTCCATAAAGCTTCACTATTATACAGAAGAGGGCCAAGGGCAAGAATCCACCCTACGCGTTCTTCCTGACAATGATGTCATCACGCTAAAAGCAACCAAAGGCTTTGTTCCTACTACTTATCGCTGGCAATATCAGGTAGCAGGAGAAAGTTCATGGCGCGATGTACCTGCTAGCGCGAAATACTCAGAGGGAAATGCTGTGGTTACTTTCAAAGGCACAGATCTCTTTAGTCAAGAAGCTTTTAATCGTCTGGTACAAGAGCGCAAGAACGTCTTGTTTCGCATCAATGCCATCACAGATGAACACCGCAACGAAGCCGATTATGAGAAGATTGTACTCACGCCCACTTACTCTCTACCGCGCATCTTGTCTCACACCGTAGAACAAGAATCTTGTCATCAGTCGGGCGATGCCACAATTCGCGTGACACTCAATAGAAGTCTGCAACCGGGTGAAGCTTTGGCACTCTTCCAACAAGGAGGAGCAGGGCGCAACATTGAGTCACTTGATGCCACCAATAGCTTCCTCATCCCTAATTTGTCTGCCGGTTCCTATAGTTTCTACATAAAAGGAACACACAGCAATGGCCTGTCCAGTTATAGCAATCAGACCAGCCATCAGTTCACAGCGCAGGTTGTCGAACGCCCGGCTATCAGCTACAGTCTGTCACATCGTGATGTCAGTTGCTTGGCGGGACAAGATGGTACGGTAACGGTGACGGCTTCAGGCGGTACGGGCAACTATTCTGCCTCTCTATATAAGGAGGATGGTACGCTTCTTGAAACCAAGAATTTCTCCGGAGGGGGTACAACCTTTGGGCGTCTTCCCGCCGGCTCCTATTCCGTGCGCATTAAAGACAGTAATGATTGCCTTGCCCGTACGACATCAGGAGATGAACAAATTCAGCGTGTAATACTCTCTGAGCCCGGCGAAGCTGTTGCGATAGAACTGCTCAAGACAGTTCGTCCACTCGCTCACAACTCCGCTGATGGTATCTTTGAGATTGCCGTTTCAGGAGGTACACCCTCAGCCTCGGGCTATAGCGTTCGCTTTGTCCGCAAGGAGGATAACCAACCTTTCTCAGCTACTTTCTTACGACAAGATGGCAACAAGTATATCTATACGCTCTCCGGCATTGGCCGAGGAGAATATACCGCCATCGCTGAAGACCATCGTTATAGCTCTCTCCAAGAGAGTGATAAGAAGGCACCTTGCGGTTGCAAGGCAGAGCAAGACCTACAGCTTACTGCACCACCTCCACTCGTAGTGACACTTCAAGAAACCCATTATGTTTCGTGTCATGGAGACCGTGATGGAGAACTGAACGCCCATGCTTCAGGGGGTAAACCGAGTACGTCTTCTCGATTACCTTATGCTTATAGTTGGTATCGTCTGCAAGGAGGAATGAAGACCTTACTTCCTTTGCAGGCTGACAGCATAGCCAGAGGACTGGAAGCGGGACACTATTTGGTCAAAATAACAGATGCCAATGGTATCTCCTTGGAATCACCCTCCTTTGAACTCATTCAACCCGAAGCGCTGAGTCTCTCTTTCCAAACGACTGCCCCTTCTTGTAGTGATGCTGAAGGGCAGGTCGTAGCAGTTGTGCGTGGAGGAACACCGCCTTATAGCTATGAGTGGAATAAAGAAGGAGCTAGTGATGCGACTCTTACCATCCAAGAATCGGGAAGCTATTTCGTTCGAGTCAAAGATAGTCGAGGTTGTAGTATCACGGGCAATACCGAAGTGACAGCTCCTAATGCACTAACCATTAAGCCTACTATAAAACATCCCACATGTCACGGTGCAAGCAATGGCACAATCTCCCTTAGTTTGTCGGGAGGAACAGCTCCTTACAGTATTACTTGGGAAGACGGAGCAAACACTTCATTCACAAGAGAAGGGCTAAAAGCAGGTGTTTACATTGCGCGCATCCAAGACAAATCGGGTTGCACCCTGCACTATCGTGTTGTCCTTAATGAGCCGGAGCCAATAGTTCTGACGCTTGACGAAGGTTTTACACTCTGTAAAGACCAGTCTCGCTGGCTTAGCGTGCGAGCCAGTGTCACTGATCTCAGCTATCAATGGAGACGAAATGGGCAGGTACTGGGAGAGACTCGTGCCAGTCTTCTTGTAGATGCGCCCGGACAATATGAAGTAATTGCAACTTCCTCTGAGGGCTGCAGTGCAAAAGCCTCTGTAGAAATTAAAGCGAGTAACTTGGATCTGCCCTTAGATATTACTGCACCATCCACGGTCTCTGCCGGTGAACCTATCCATGTGGTCAATATCAGCCGAGTTAAGGCAGACCGTTTGGAGTGGCAGCTTCCGAAAGAGGCACAAGTCCAACAAAGTTCAGACGAAAGAGTCGTCTTTACGCTTCCTCGAGTAGGCGTCTATGAGGTCAAACTCTTAGGCTATCTCGGCGACTGCACCACACTGGTTAGTCAGCGTGTAGAAGTTCTTGCTCAAGGAAATCTTCTACCTAATGATGAAAGTCCCATCAGCCAATTTCTCATCACGCCTAATCCCACCACAGGGGCATTCCAAGTTCTGGTGGAATTGAAGGCGGCAAGTGATTTCACTCTGCGCTTACTCTCGCCCACGGCAGTGGAGATGGACAGAAAGGAACTGAAGCAGACCCGGCTACAGACCTTCGATTATGAACTGCGTGGAGACACAGAAGGAATCTTTGGCGTAGAACTTACCGTAGGGAAGGTCAAATCCCTCCTCAAGGTAACGAAGAAAAGGAAATAAGTACCTCGTAACAAATAGTTAAGCACATGATGCATCGTTGCATGAATACTTTTTTGTGGAGCTGCAAGCTCATTTTGCTCTCTCTGATTCTTTGTTTCGGAATCAGTGAGCGCGCGCTTGCGCAATACTTCCCCATTCATGCGACGGTGCAATGGCCTGCTCCGCAGAGTCCCTATTTGGCCGACTACAGCACAGCCGGCCGAGACCGACTCATCGTCACGCTGCTCAATCGCGACCAACAGCAACCGCAGCTCTTTGCCAAACTTCGTTTGCAACTGAAATCGGGAGGTTTCACTGCCAAGACTCGCGAGGAGGTGGCTTATCCGATGCTGGAACTCAACACCGGCGTTCCCTTTCGTCTGACCGGTATCGACCTGGCACCTTATCTCCAACCGCAAAATCTTCAGAGCAGCGGCAATCTACGCAATGGACAATTGCCCACGGGGTATGCCGAACTCTCGGTGCAAGTCGTCGAATACTACACGGGGCGTCCGCTCTCGGATTGGCATACCGCACGCGCCTACCTCGACGTAAAGAAGCCCCCCTTCCTCAATCTTCCCGAGCAAGATGCGCAAGTCGCCTTGCGCGATCCGCTTTTCATCCGTTTCCAATGGACACCTCGCCACCAAGGACTCAGTGGTACGGAATATGAATTTGTGCTCAAGGAGCTGCCCGACAACGGAGTTGCTCCTCAATCAGCCTTTGCCTATGGACAAGAAATCTATCGCACCCATACGCGAAGCACGAGCCTGAGCTACACTCATCTCGACCCCCTCCTCCTGCCCAACCGCAGATATGCTTGGCAAGTGCGTGCTTTGGCGCGTGAGGGGGTGAACGAAGTCGGTATGTTTGAGCACGGCGGCTATAGCGAAATCAGTTGGTTCACCCTCAACGACCGGTGCGACGCCCCACGAGGTCTGAAAGCACAACCTCGCTTTGCCAAGGTCGACCTCTCTTGGTCGAAAGTTCTCGGCACGACAGGCTATGTCGTCGAATGCCGCCCCAAGACCAAGCTCAATGTCTATGAATGGGCACAGACAGAAGCCGCAGGAGAGCAGCTCACCCTTGCGCGGCTCAAGCCGGGTTGGACGTATGAGTGGCGAGTCGGTACGCGCTGCACCGGTGATCGCCCCGTTTTCTCCGAGGTGCGCGAGTTCACCCTCAGCAAGTACGATGAGAACTTGCTGGCAGCTTGTGGCAAAGAACCCGTGCGCTCCGACCTTGTGCGAGAACCCCATCTCGACATCCGAGCCGGAGATGTCGTGACCATCGGCGGCGACTATCCGATGACCATCACCGAAGTCACCCCACTGGGCGATGGTTGGTATGCAGGCAAGGGCAAGACGCGCCTCAAAACCATCATCGATGCGCCCATCGCCTTGCGCTTCGACCGCTTGCGCATCAATGTCGACAAGTACCAAATAGACGGCACTGTCGAAGCGGCCTATGATGAAGGCAAAGGGAAAATCGCCAACACGGACTATATCGATGACGGGGGTAAGGACTTGCGCCCCGCCACCCTCCGCATTCGCGAACAGAAACTCGGCTATTCTCTGCCGGAATCTCCCCGTTTTTTGTTGAAAACGCCCAAGTTTTTTCAAGAAGGTGGGAACTTTTTGGTCGAAACTCAGGATGCCGATGGCCATCCTCAGACGATTCAGCTAGAACTGCAGGAAGGGGCAGACTATAAGAGCGTCTTCCCCATGACGGTGACCGACGCTGAGGGGAATAGCTACCGGATTCAGCCCGAGGAATCAGGATCGCAGGATGATGACACTTCTACCTCACAGGGGCAAATCGCTCTCACGGCGGAGCGTGTGGCGCAAGTCGGCGACTTCAATGCCGATGTGCTCTCCAAGAAATATGGTCAGGTTCACTTTGAACGTGGCCCGGGGAAGTATGCCTTCGACGATGGTAAAGAAGAGTGGTACCGGAAATCAGTCAAGCTAGACCGCTTTTATAAGCCATTTGCCAAGGACTATATCGCCCCTTGGAAGCTGATTCCCGAAGGAGAAACGGATGTTGTCACCGCACATTATGAGGGAAAGCAGCGCATTGATGTCTCAAAACTAGTCTTCACTTCCGATGCGAAAAGCCCGGCTCTGCCGTCGAGCTATGATGAAACGAGTCGGACGTGGAGCATCAAGTTGCCGTCTGTCGCCTCGGGAGCTACTTATGATGTCTTTGCGGTCTATGAAGGTGAAGTCTTGGGCAAGCTGCATGTGGTGAGCTATGCCAAGCAGCGGCACAAAGTCACGCTCGTTCCCATCAACGATGCCAAGCTCGATAAGACACACATCGAGCGCGAACTCAACGCCGTCTACACTCCCGTGGGCGTTCACTTCGATGTCGAAGTGGACGAGCGCATGCGAGGAGACTACAGTTGGGAAGTTCCCGGCGAAGAGGATAAGCAGCTGAGTCTTGTGGGCAAGTCCTTCTGGGGCTACGACAAGGAACTCAAAGAAAGCACTGAGATGCTTCAGCTTCAGCAAGCGTACCAAGCCAAAGCAGGTACGCTCGAGGGGGGCATATCTCTTCGTGCTGGACGGTGCTAAGGGGCTTTCTTCGGGTACTGCGTTTTTGCAGGGAGAAATGCCGCGTAAGAGTCGTTTCGGCTATCTCTTCTCCAACGACGGTGAGGCACTCTCCAAGACCATCGCCCACGAACTCGGCCATGGTCTCTTCACCCTCCGGCACACCTTCGACAGTGAATACGCAGGCAAGAAGTCCCAAGACACTTCTCCCAACCTGATGGACTATGCCGAAGGCACCGCTCTTGCTGCCTTCCAGTGGAATGTTATGGCTAGTCCCGCTATCTTCACCGCTGCGGATAAGGCGGAAGAGGGACAAATTAGATTTAAAAAAGGAGAATTTCTTGGATTCGCTCCCAACGGACAAGTTGTAGCGGGAGAGGGCAAACCTCTGTTTTATAGCGAGAAACCATACTTCATAACTGGATTCAAGCTTCAGAATGGAACAATCTACAAATGGAATGGCGACAAGTTTGTAGACAGAAATGGGAAAGCTTATGATCTTTCGTTGCCACCTGTGACGGGCAAGGTAGCCATTTGGCGAAAGAGCAATCATCCCCAATGCTACATCTTGTACAAATTTATCGATGTAAAAACTATACATCTGATCAGTTTGAGAAAATACTTCAACGTATAGTCGCTGACAATGGTCAGGGATGGCGGGCCGATTTGGTGGAGAATGCTTCAGAGAATTGCCTAAGAGCGGCGAAGGAAGAAATCAAAACCATAGCATCCTTCGGTTCGGCAGTACACTTTGTGGGTAAGGCCTCGGAGTTAAGATCTCAGATATTGTCGGCACTCTCGAAACATGAAAAGAATACATTTACCGGAAAAGAAATAGGCAAGAATGTGTCAATCATCATTAGTATTGATGGTGATGACAGCCCGGAAATCAGTTCTCTTAAAAATCAGAAAAATAGCTATCTCCATCTTATCTTCACCATTAAACATGGGAAGGTGGAATTTTTACGAATGGAGACGTCCGATAAATTTGGAGATAAGCTATCCCATATCTGTAAGTTGATCAAGAACAAGCCTTGGGTGGCGCAGGCTATTATTCTTTATGAGGTTGCAGACTTATTAGATAAAGGTATAGAGTACCTCAAAATTCCAGAGTCTATATGGGGTTGTACGGGAAAATATACGCTCTATAAACAGGTTGTTTTCTCTTTACTGGAGCTGCAAAATCCGAACTTGATCGCCGACAATATGCTTGGGCAGGGACTCTCTGCGAAGAGTTATTTTGCTTTTGTCTGCGGTTTGTGGAACGGCACAGTGGAAATAGTTCAGTCTGTGCCTCAGATGGACAAACTCGTGACCTGTGTCTTACATCCTGATTGCGAAGGGGAAATCTCTTCTAAATGGGCAAGCTTAAGAGGATGCAGATCTACGATGATCAGGGTGCCCTTTTGTGCGACTCGTCTGCCTACTGGTGTAAAGTGAAGGAACTCGTGGGGGCCGCTTTGTCAGATCTTGTGGCCGACGATTGTAAAGTTGCTCACACAATAGGTTCCGTTGTCGGGCCCGTAGTGGCTACGTGTGTAGGAGATGGGGCTGCGGCTGAAGCAGTTATAGCACGATTGGGGAAAGTCGGCAGTGGACTGAAGTATGCCATTAAGGGATTGCAGCTCTGTGATAAGATTACAAATATACCCGGACTGTTGGCGAAAGGACTGAAGGTCTCTGCTGCGTTGGTGAAAAAGGCAGGCAAACTTCTTCCTGAAATACGGATTGGGGGAAAAACCATCTTGCACTATGTTGGAGACAAACTGCATATTCGCAGGTTTGACATCAATACCGGTAAGTATATCGATGAACCGATAGAAGAGAGCAGGCTCAGCGATAAGCTGAATAAGCTATCGGGAAAGGTGGAGAATTCCGTCGATAAACCGTCTGACGCAGTTGTAAAGCCGGCAAAAATTGCCGATGAACAGATCGTAAGCGGTGAGTCAAACGCATCGTCGCGGTCGATATCCCCCAAACTCACTGCGCTGCAAAAAGAGTCTGTTCAACGATACCGAAACCTTTGGGCTGGAACAACTTGTCTCATTTCAGGAGCACTCGGCTTATCAGCAGCTTTCGGATATTGAAAAGACGAAGTTTTTAAAGAGTCTTCAAGGCCTTGAAGACTACATGCTTCGCGAACTGGACGCCGACGAACAAGCACTAAAAGAATTCGTCAATTCTCTCAAGTCGGATACCAAGAGCGAGCAAGCTTGGTTTAAGAGAATGATGGAGGGCATCCGCTTCAACAAGGAGCGCGCCGAGTTCTATCCTTTCAATGAGGTTTATTTAGAAGCACCGAAGAAAGGGAAAAAGATGGCCGGAGAGTCGCCTGCTAAACATAAGTATGTAAGATTAGATTCGTACGTCCCCAATAAAGAGATAGTATCCCGTAAGAAGACCCAGCTCTATAAGGTGTCGGAAGAGACAGCTATTCGTTACCTCAAGGAGCTAGAGGAGAAATACGCTCCCGGCTCAATCATTGCCGATGTGCCTTCAAATAAAACGGGAGTGAATAGAGAGATCTTTAAGGAAAATAAAGGGAACATTCTTGATGGACAAATGATTCTTGAAGTGCCCGTGCAGGAAGCGAAAATACCGCCGAATGTATTAGAATACGCGAAGAAGAATGATATTATCATTCGTGACGTGAATGGAAAAATATATAATAAGTAGAGACGCATGAAAGTTACATTTAGAGCCTGGAGTCAAGGCTATACAGAGTTACAAAGTGAGGGGGACACCCTATATAGATTAGATCGCTACAACAAGACTCGCTATTCTCGTCGAAAGAATAAGGAAGGTCTTTTGGAACTGGCCTCTCGCGAAGCGCATGAGCAACAAAATGTTTACTTTGCAACGATTCTCAATGAGGATGACAGCCCCTACTGCGCCATTGAGTCCAATGTGGGATACTTTGGGGTGAAATTCTTGAGAGAGGATCTTGGTAACTTTCTCATCTATACGTTTAGAGACTTCACACAAGAAGGGAAAACGTTGTTCTTGGATACTATCAGACTCCAACCCAAGCATCCGCAAGACTATGATACGGTCTATAGCTTTATGTTTTACTTTCATGAGGATAAGACGTGGGGGGTAGTGAAGCATAAAGGAGGAGTGGGCACGTGGAGTGATAGTGTCGAGGAATCAGAGATTCCCCTCTCTGAAGAGGACTATTCCAAACTTTGCCTTTCCTACCCCGAGTTCGGTGAATATGACCAGCTCATACGCTTGGATCGTATTCCGACGGTCGTTCGAGAGACGATATTAGAAGTCACAGACAAGGAGTTTCCTGCGTTTAGGCAGTATCTCCAGCGAGACATCGAACGCTATCAAGAACCTAAGCAATGAATTCGAGTGGAGGTACCGGTCTTTAACCAGGCGCGTGCCAAGTTCTATCCTTTCAACGAGGTTTATTTAGAAGCACCAAAGAAAGGTACAAAGGTGGCAGGAGATTCGCCTGCTAAACATTTGGATTTGTACATCCCCAATACAGAAATCGTATCTCGTAAGTAGACTCGGCTCAGTGAGGTGTCAGAGGAAACTGCAATCCGTTACCTACAGAAACTAACGGATAAGTACGCCTCGGGTTCGATCATTGCTGAGGTGTCCTCCAAGATGAGTAGTGCAATGTCGGTATCTTCAAAGAGAAGAAGGGCAGAACACCTCGTGGACAGATGATTCAAGATAACCAAGAAAAGGAAATAAGAACTCAATAATAGATAGTCAAGCACATGATGCATCGTTGCATGAATACTTTTTGGTGGAGCTGCAAGCTCATTTTGCTCTCTCTGATTCTGAGTCTTGGAATCACTGAGCGCGCGCTTGCGCAGTACTTCCCCATTCATGCGACGGTGCAATGGCCTGCTCCGCAGAGTCCCTATTTGGCCGACTACAGCACAGCCGGCCGAGACCGACTCATCGTCACGCTGCTCAATCGCGACCAACAGCAGCCGCTGCTCTATGCCAAACTTCGTTTGCAACTGAAGTCGGGAGGTTTCACTGCCAAGAATCGCGAGGAGGTGGCTTATCCGATGCTGGAACTCAACACCGGCGTTCCCTTTCGCCTGACCGGTATCGACCTGGCACCTTATCTCCAACCGCAAAATCTTCAGAGCAGCGGCAATTTACGCAATGGACAATTGCCCACAGGCTATGCCGAAATCTCGGTGCAAGTCGTCGAATACTACACGGGGCGTCCGCTCTCGGATTGGCATACCGCACGCGCCTACCTCGACGTAAAGAAGCCCCCCCTCCTCAATCTTCCCGAGCAAGATGCGCAAGTCGCCTTGCGCGATCCGCTTTTCATCCGTTTCCAATGGACACCTCGCCACCAAGGACTCAGTGGCACGGAATATGAATTTGTGCTCAAGGAGCTGCCCGACAACGGAGTTGCTCCTCAGTCAGCCTTTGCCTATGGACAAGAAATCTATCGCACCCATACGCGAAGCACGAGCCTGAGCTACACCCATCTCGACCCCCTCCTCCTGCCCAACCGCAGATATGCTTGGCAAGTGCGTGCTTTGGCACGTGAAGGGGTGAACGAAGTCGGTATGTTTGAGCACGGCGGCTATAGCGAAATCAGTTGGTTTACCCTCAACGATCGATGTGATGCCCCGCGAGGTCTGAAAGCACAACCTCGCTTTGCCAAGGTCGACCTCTCTTGGTCGAAAGTTCTCGGCACGACAGGCTATGTCGTCGAATGCCGCCCCAAGACCAAGCTCAATGTCTATGAATGGGCACAGACAGAAGCCGCAGGAGAACAACTCACCCTTGCCCGGCTCAAGCCGGGTTGGACGTATGAGTGGCGAGTCGGTACGCGCTGCACCGGTGATCGCCCCGTTTTCTCCGAGGTGCGCGAGTTCACCCTCAGCAAGTACGATGAGAACTTGCTGGCAGCTTGTGGCAAAGAACCCGTGCGCTCCGACCTTGTGCGAGAACCCCATCTCGACATCCGAGCCGGAGATGTCGTGACCATCGGCGGCGACTATCCGATGACCATCACCGAAGTCACCCCACTGGGCGATGGTTGGTATGCAGGCAAGGGCAAGACGCGTCTCAAAACCATCATCGATGCGCCCATCGCCTTGCGCTTCGACCGCTTGCGCATCAACGTCGACAAGTACCAAATAGACGGCACTGTCGAAGCTGCCTATGATGAAGGCAAAGGGAAAATCGCCAACATGGACTATGTCGATGACGGGGGGAAGGACTTGCGCCCCGCCACCCTCCGCATTCGCGAACAGAAACTCGGCTATTCTCTGCCGGAATCTCCCCGTTTTTTGTTGAAAACGCCCAAGTTTTTTCAAGAAGGTGGGAACTTTTTGGTCGAAACTCAGGATGCCGATGGCCATCCTCAGACGATTCAGCTAGAACTGCAGGAAGGCGCAGACTATAAGAGCGTCTTCCCCATGACGGTGACCGACGCTGAGGGGAATAGCTACCGGATTCAGCCCGAAGAATCAGGATCGCAGGATGATGACACTTCTACCACACAGGGGCAAATCGCCCTCACGGCGGAGCGTGTGGCGCAAGTCGGTGACTTCAATGCCGATGTGCTCTCAAAGAAATATGGTCAGGTTCGTTTTGAACGTGGCCCGGGGAAGTATGCCTTCGACTATGGTAAAGAAGAGTGGTACCGGAAATCAGTCAAGCTAGACCGCTTTTATAAGCCATTTGCCAAGGACTATATTGCCCCTTGGAAGCTGATTCCCGAAGGAGAAACGGATGTTGTCACCGCACATTATGAGGGAAAGCAGCGCATTGATGTCTCAAAACTGGTCTTAACTTCCGATGCGAAAAGCCCGGCTCTGCCGTCGAGCTATGATGAAACGAGCGGGACGTGGAGCATCAAGTTGCCGTCTGTCGCCTCGGGAGCTACTTATGATGTCTTTGCGGTCTATGAAGGTGAAGTCTTGGGCAAGCTGCATGTGGTGAGCTATGCCAAGCAGCGGCACAAAGTCACGCTCGTTCCCATCAACGATGCCAAGCTCGACAAGACACACATCGAGCGCGAACTCAACGCCGTCTACACTCCCGTGGGCGTTCACTTCGATGTCGAGGTGGACGAGCGCATGCGAGGAGACTACAGTTGGGAAGTACCCGGCGAAGAGGACAAGCAGCTGAGTCTTGTGGGCAAGTCCTTTTGGGGCTACGACAAGGAACTCAAAGAAAGCACCGAGATGCTTCGTCTTCAGCAAGCGTACCAAGCCAAAGCAGGTACGCTCGAGGGGGCATATCTCTTCGTGTTGGACGGTGCTAAGGGGCTTTCTTCGGGTACTGCGTTTTTGCAGGGAGAAATGCCGCGCAAGAGTCGTTTCGGCTATCTCTTCTCCAAAGACGGTGAGCAACTCTCCAAGACCATCGCCCACGAACTCGGCCATGGCCTCTTCACCCTCCGACACACCTTCGACAGCGAATACGCAGGCAAGAAGTCCCAAGACCCTTCTTCCAACCTGATGGACTATGCCGAAGGCACCTCCCTGGCTGCCTTCCAGTGGAATGTTATGGCTAGTCCCGCTATCTTCACCGCTGTGGATAAGGCGGAGGAAGGCAAGAAAGTAGAGTACACCAAAGAGATTGGGAGAAATGTCACTCGAGGGCTTGCGCCTGATGGTCGGGTTATTGTATCATGGCAAAGTAAATCTGAGGACTACTATATTATTCCCACTATTTCAAAAGACTCAAATGCCATAAGAGGTTTCCGCCTCTATAAAGTGAACGAGACTGAGCCTATAAAGAAATTCTATTGGAATGATAAAACCTATGCTACTACTGCAGGGGAGACTATAGAAAACTGCCCAGAAATTAAACTTTTATACTATTCAGGAAGCGGCTCTATTAAGACCACTATCTATGAATTGGTGGGAGATGAGTGCACTTATCGTTGTGCAGATGTTCTATATGACACAAAAGGCAATAAGATTCAGGATGGGGAAAAGCATTGGGTAACCAAACGTTTGTGGGATGCGAACTCATCTTGCTATGCTCATTTTATCCAAGATATAAAGTCTAAGACAGAGCAAGAATGTAGTTCAGAAGATGTAGCAAAAGAATTAGCTCTGCTAAATAAGGCAATCACATCAAATTCCAAGCTAGAGGACATCAAAGATTTGGTTCTTAGTACTTGTCTAAGCTCGCTACGTGGTTTGTCTTATGCTAGTATAGAGCATCTTCTCCAGAAGGTTACCTCTCAAGAAAAGTTGGATAATCAGTCTGAATTGGTAGTATTGCGTTTGATGAATGCGATTAATGGGCGCGACTATCCTCACTTCTATTCGCTTCTTGAGGCAAACAACAATAAACTATTGAAGTTCTTGGTTCGAGAAATGGATGATGCATCCATTCTCTTTTGGACCAACGATAACTATACGAACTTCATAGGAGCACTTGTTTGGATGTTCAATAGTGATAATTGTAAAAGCATTATCAATCGACTCCCTAACAATGCAGAGGATTATGCCCAAAGGGTTGTGAATCTGAAACCGATTACCTACGAAGTCCCTAACACGGCCTTGGGGAAGATTTCATGGGCAACGAAGCACAACGATGGGAAATATGATTACGAAACAGGGGAAATAGAACTCCGTGATGTCTATACTACCTATTCGTTGAAAACAGATCCTTATGGTGAAAACCATATTACAGAGCTTCCACATGAAGAACCAATCATAAGTCTCCCTCCTCTTACTCCAATAATAATAGTACCTGAGGACGATAAACTACCATTAATTCAGACAGCATTGTCTGGAGGAGGTTTGTCGAATCAGATGTACATAGTCCCTGCTATCTTCCTCAAATATCGATTTGACAAGATACTCAATGATAAGATAGAGAAGGCTGTTGTCACAACATGGGATGTTGCGACTATAGTCCTAAGTGGCGGTACCGCACTGGCAACAAAGGTTCACTGGATACGTCGTGCTTGGGCTCTAGCTGAAGTGGTTGGAGCTGTGGGAAATGTCGCGGTCAACACGCAAGTTGTCACTAATCCACAACTGAGGAAGGCTATAGGGATATACAACACTGCGATGGGGCTTATTGGCCTTAAGAATGCAGGGCAGGCGGGATACAAGTTTGTCAAGAACCTACCGAAGCAGAGTCGTCGCTTGCTACAAGAGAATAGAGCTCTTAAAGGCTTCCTTGTCTCAAAATATCAAGAATGGAAGCAACTCGCTAGAACAAGCAACTTGTCGGCATCAGAAAAGAAACTTCTCCGCCAACAGGAAGAAGTTTGGAGTTTTCTTCGGATAACGGAAGAGCTACCAGGCTTGTCTAAGCTCCAATCGCTATTCGATAGACAGGATATTAAGCCTTTCCTCCAAACACTCAAGATCAAGAAGCAGACTCCGGATGTGGAATCCTTCATGAGTACATTTAAGTCTTTACATCGAGAGGTGGAAAAAGCGGCTGCAGGATCAATTAAATCTTTAGATGAGGTCGCCGAAGACTTGGAATATCTACTTACCCAGCACCTCGCTACCTTCCGTACTCAAGGCCGAGAAAAACAAATGTCTGCATTTATTAATGAGATGATGCAGACGAAGGATAAATTCAAGGCCGGAGCAACCACGTTGGAGGTTATTCGACATCCGCAGGAGTATATCTCCGCTAAGTATAGCTCGAACCTTTCGAATCTGGAACTTGAAGATTTAATCTCTCATGCTGCTGGTTCAGGGAACTTCAGATTTGATGCAAAATGGAGAGTAATGGATCCTCAAAAGCCTGGTTACATTCAAATCTTTGTTGACACTAAGAACTATTCTAGAGCTAGCAGTATGTTCCGGGATTTAGGTCAGTTTAAAGCTTACCTTCGGGAAATAGATAGTTTTGACCAACTCTATATCATACAACAAGGAGGTAGAGAAGTAACTCGTGAGCAGATAATTAATAGACTTCGAAACGAGCTTCTTAAGCCAAAGAACCTGATAGAGGTCTTTAAAATCATCAGATCAAAGCCAAGCCTGAATAGAGAATTGTTAGAAAGTATAAAAAATGACAATGAGGCTCTTGAAAGGCTAACACTATTGATTAAAGATCCGAAGTCTGTTATATATACTTCGGTGCAAACAACAAAATAAATGAAACGAATAAACAAGATCTCAAATGTCGACTTCTTTAAGCTCGTCGAGGGGAAGGCGTACTATACCACAGATGGCTCTAAACCATTCTGGATGGCCTTGTATTCCGAAGAGAAACTATTAGTTCCTGACAAGGTTTGTCTGACTCAGTTCTTTCCATTAGGTGATACGATCCTTTTCGCAAAATGGCAAGAACCTTACACCTATGAGCTTAATCTGAAAACAGGAGTTGAGCGAGTCGTCAGAGATGAAATCGTCCAAGATGTATCAGAACAATACATTAACTATCGTAACTCTGAGCAGAAAACAAACTCCTACGTTAACCGTGCATCAGGTGCGCGTTATGTTTTGCCTTATATTCTGTGCGAATATCTGCCAGATGGTGGAATTGCTGAAAATGACACAGATATCTTTAGAGTAGACTGGAATGGCAATATCCTCTGGTCGTTCCCCTTAGTAGATCTTGGTGAAGATAATATCTACACGCCGGGGGAAGTAGACCGCATTGTCAAAATACTAGGTATTGTTGGAGGCTTACTTTGGTTCTCCACTCAGTTTGGCCGTTTAGTTGCTCTTGATGTTGCTACAGGAAAGGTGGCGTATCAGTTTTCCGGCAATCCTGCAGATCAGGACAAAGTAGAATACACTCAAGTTGCAGGACTTGGTGATTGTTTCTTTCGGGAGGCTGATAGCTCTATAGTTTGCATTAGTTACTTGGGTTTTCAGGTTTTTGATGGCACTACGGGTGACCTAGCAGAGAGTTGTGTCTTTTTAGAGGAAGATCCCGATGGTATCGGTAGGTTTGATTATTTCTACGCTCCCAATCTTGAGGGTGATTACTTTACCTTTCTGGCGGAAATGAAAACTGATCGGTACGGCATAGGCCGAGTGGGCATCTTTGATTTGAAAGCTCACAAGCTACTATGGACGGAGGAAATAATTCCCCTTGAGGAAAGAAAGTCAACCGGAAATCACTTGGTCACACCTCAACCGCTCTATATGTCTGGAGATAAGCTGTACATTAGAGATCTGCAAGATACCCTACATATCTTCCAAAGGGAGTAGATGAAGGAGACTGTTCGCTATATCTCTGATTTTAGTTTATATATTCACCTATCAATTCCATATGCTTCGTCAGTTACTCTTATTAGCTATAATGTTGCTCCTCTCCTCCTGCCTTAAAGAGACTGCTATTCCCATATCCTCTTCCTTCTCTATTGATGTGGCGGAGGATAAGACCTCTCCTGTAGTTGTTCAACTGAAGAATGATAGCTACGGAGCGGATGAGTATGAGTGGACCTTTGAGGGCGGAGAGCCTAGTTCTTCACGAGAGAAGCAGCCTGGTGCCGTGACTTTCACCGAAGCCGGTGAGCATAAGATACGTCTTTGTGTAAAGAATGCCGTTGAGGAGAAGGTGAGCGAGCAGACCATTCGAGTAGATTCTGCGCTTTCATTGCACTTCGACTATGAGATAGCGATTAACGACATAGCCCCGGCTGTGGTGTCGCTCCGTAACTTAAGCAAAGGAGCCCGTCACTATGAATGGACTTTTGAAGGTGGAGAGCCCAGTTCATCCACAAGCGCATTCCCTTCGGCCGTAACCTTCAAAGAAGGGGGTGAGCATAAGATTCACCTTCGGGTCTTCAATGGCAGTCGATATGAGGAGCTAAGCAAGACTTTAACCCTGCAAGCACCGATGCATGCAGACTTCAGCTATAGCCCAAGTGCTGTAGACCAAGATTGGGAAGCTCCCTTGACGCTGATAACCAAAAACCTCACGACCAGCGGACTCACCTACGAGTGGCAGTGTGCAGGGGCGACAGTGCATCAAGCAGAGGCCGAAAGCACGAGTGTCCGCTTTGAGCGAGCAGGTGACTATAAGCTCGTTCTCCTGGCTCGCAATGGAAAGGAAGAGCAGCGCATAGAGAAGACACTGACCATCAAGCTCAATCGTGGCATTATAGAGCAAAGTGATTTGAAGTTCGGCATCAATGAAGCCAAGAACACCATCGGCTGCTTCTATTCCGCCTATGCAGGAGGAGTTGTCACCTCCAAGCATATTGCAGATGCACAACTTGGCAATAAGGTCGATTTCGGCTTTTTTGCTCTAAACTCCGCTTTTAACTACTGCTACTTCTTCGCTCCCAACGAAGCTGCTGCAAGCTCTTTTCCACCCATAGCAGGCGCACGAGGAGCAAGCTTCGTTCATCAGCCGGCAAGCCATGGCATCACACTCAGTGATGCAGACTTTGAAAGCATCAAACAAGCATCAGACTTCAATCGCTTCCGGCAATGGCGAGAAACAAGTCCCAAGCACTTTGATAAGAACAGCTCACCTCATTTCGTGTTGCTTCGCACTGCTGACGGACGTCGTGGCATTGTCCGTGTGAAACGCTATGTCTTTGCCGGTGCTGCATCTTATATTCTAGCTGATATCAAGCTCGAGAAACGTCCCGAAGAATAAAACTCACACAGCCTATGCTGAAACAATACCTCATAAAAAGTTTTGCTCACCGAGTATGTCTATTATTAGTCCTCACGTTCCTAGGGACTAAGTTAATGCATGCCCAGAATATAGAGGAAGTGCTTGCTTTTCGAAAGAAGAAACCTTTCAAAATCAGTGGTGGAATTTCGGCAAGAGCTACGCAGTTTAGTAGTAATCCCCACGAAGCACGCCAAGGATTTACCTATCAACTTACGGGTTCAGTCAATCTGTCCCTCTATGAGCTGCTCAATATCCCTCTTGCGTTCAATCTGAACAACTACGGTTCCAATTTCTCTTATCCCTCTCTCCCCAATCGATTGAGCTTACACCCTTCTTATAAGTGGATAAAGGCACACATCGGTGATGTCTCGATGAGTTTTAGCCCCTACACCCTGAATGGGCATCAGTTTACAGGCTTGGGCGCAGAGCTTACCCCGGGGAAGTGGCAGTCTCAGCGATGGCAGGACGGCTGCTAAAACGTGTAGACGCCGACCCTAACCTCCCCTCGCTACAGGTCGGCTATGAGCGTTGGGGCTATGGGCTGAAGACACGCTACGAAGGAAGCAAGTTTGCTCTTGGCGCAAACTTATTCACGGCTAAGGATAAGGCTGGGCAAGTGTCCTTTGATGCCGATGCCTTGGGCATTCATCCTAAATCGAATGTTGCTTTAGGTGTAGAGGGCAGTCTTAGTCTAATCAAAGACCTCAAACTATCTTTGGAATATGGACTCAGTCGCATGCAGCAAGATCAAAGAAGTTCTGAGATTACTTACTATCATGCTTTGAAAGCAGACCTCGCCTACAGTTTCTTGGGCAACACTTTGGGCGTCGGCTACGAACGAATAGACCCCGACTACGAAACACTAGGAGCTTACTATTTCAACAATGACTATGAGAACTGGCGATTGAACTATAGCCGTAGCTTCTTTACTGATAAGCTCAGCCTAGCGCTCAGTGGCGGTATTCAAAGAGATGACTTGGAAGGGCAAAAGCAAGAGCGCAATCGACGCTTTGTCGGAGCTGCACAAATAGGCTTCAACCCAAGTGAAACCTTCTCTGCTTCCGTCTCTTTGTCGAGCTTTCAGTCCTATCGCAATCTCAAATCCAGCTTCGACTACATCAATGCTCAGACGCCTTACGACAACTTAGACACCTTGCGCTTCACACAACTCAGTCATAGCCTCGATGCAGATTTGAGTTGGCGACTGAAGCAGAGCGAGACACAAACACAGATTTTATCTGCCAATCTCAGCTATCAAGAAGCCGCTGACAAACAAGGAAACAACGTCCAACTGGGGCAACTCACACGCTTTATGAACCTCGGGGCAAACTATAGCTTAGACCTGACATCGATAGACCTAACACTAGTGGGAGGATTCAATGTCAGCAGCAATTATGCCGACCGTAAGACGATGCTCACCCTAGGCCCCAGCCTCAGTGTGAATAAGCGCTTTCTTAAGAAACAACTGACGACAGGACTAAGTCTCTCCTATAATGAAACGCAAGAAGCCGGGCATCGCATGGCTCAAGTTTATAACCTCCGAGCTTCAGCAGGCTATCGCTTTTGGGGCAAACATGGTCTCAATGCCAGCCTTGCCTACCAAGGACGCCACTTCACCAGTGTTCCCAATCGGCAAAGTTCATCCTTTACAAGCGAACTTAGCTACAGCTACTCCTTCTAAGCTCTCTTCAACCAATTCTGAATGATATGATGCTACGCATTACTTCTTATACCCATCTACTTCTTCTCATCTTTACCTTCTTGTTCTTCTCTTGTAAGCAAGAAGAGGTTACTCCACCTACCTCCGAGCAAAAAGCCTTTTCAGACGCGAACTCAGCAAAGGCAGCCGCCGGTCGACTCTATAAGGTGGGACTGCCCAAACTCTATTTCGACACAGAGGCTGAGGAAGGTGTGACACTCGCTTGGTCGGCTTATCTCAGTGGCTTAATCGATAGCGAAGCTCGCACGGCTTACTATCCGGCATTGAATGCGCAGAAGCTTAACTCTCCCGAGGTTCAGAAGCTCGCGCAAAAGCTTTCTGACGAATGCATGAAGGGCATAGCACTTGCGGACTCTATCCTTCTGCAACTTCCACAGACCCAAGGATTAGCAGCCGATGAACAAGCACACTTCCTTGGAGAAGCGCATTTCTTTCGTGCATTCAATCGCTTCTATCTCCTGCGTACGTTTGGTGCCATTCCCACAATCCACGAAGAACAAAAGAAATATTTGGAGACAAGCTATCGTTTAATAGAGCAAGACCTTCAGCGAGCGATAGCTTTGCTCCCTAGTAGAGAGAAGATACCGACCTCTTTCCGTGTATCACAAGACGTAGCACGCGCCATGCTGGGTGAAGTATATCTACAGATGAGTGGCTACCCCTTACAGCAAGCCAGATACAAGGAGGCTGTAGCGATTCTTAGCCCAATAGTAAATGCAGGGAAGTATCATTTGATGGCTAATGGAAGCAGTGAGGAACAATCAGCTTTTAATAAGCTACGCACAGAGCCTCATTGTGAGGAGTATCTCTTCACGCTTCGTGGGGAGAGTTCCACGCCACTTGCTGCTTACGCCTTTCCGCGTGAAGCCAAAGCATGGGGAACGCTTGGAGCATCCACCACCTTCAACGCCTTTAAACCCACCCAACTCTTGATGTCTGCCTATGGCGAAACAGACTTAAGAGGGAAAGATCGGCAGTACTTCCATACCTTCTATAAGGTCTCAGAAGGCGGAAAGACTGTCTTTGAGATCTTTGACCCTGCACCTTGGTTTTGGATACAGTCTACAGTCGAGAGTATTGGTAACAAACAAGTAGAAATAGGACTCTATCCTTATTCAGAAGTGCTCCTAATGCTTGCCGAAGCCCAACTCGATTACGAGGAGGGAACGAATACAGCTGTCAGCTACCTTGCTGAGGTAAGAGCAAGAGCTTTACAAATGGAAGTTGCTGAAGTCGCCTTTGCACTAGCTCAGCTTTCTAAAGATGAACTCCAGGAAGAAATTAGGCTGGAGCGTCTCCGAGAACTTCCTTTCCAAATGAAGCAGCTGTGGGACATTCAGCGTACAAGGAAATACCCTAAACTCGAAGAACCGGTCTTAGATTTGTTCCTCTTGCGCAGACTCGAACACCGCAAGGTCATCAGTTCAGTCCTCAAGATTTGCATCTTCCGTTTCCTACTCCTTAATCAATCCTTTGAGATGCGGGTCATTCTTGATACGCTCCATCTCGCTGGCGACAAGGGTTAGGATGTCCTGCTTCACACACTTATAGTTGGCTTCGATAGTCTCTTTGAGATTGTCGGAGCCATCTTCGTTTGTGAACTCCGCGATGATAGGAATGGGCTGATACGCCTTCATCTCCGCGGAAACCTTGGCGGAATCCACCACAATCTCTGCGTGGAAGATTTTCTGCTCAATGCGCTCGTCGAAGTTGTCGGACACGGCTCCAACAAACATGCCTTGTGTGAGGTTAGAGATTTTGGAAGCAGGGATAAGACTATCGAGTTGCGTGGAGATGGAGGTAGACTTGTCGTTGCGGTTGATGGTCATGGACTGACGTTGCTGAAGGACTTTTCCGAAGCGTTCGGAGAGGGTCTTGGCAGTTTCACCTACCACCTGCCCCGAAAAGACATTTCCCACGGTGTTTTGGATAACCTTACTTTCCTTGTCGCCATAGTCACGAGTGAGTTGCGAGAAGTCTTGGAAGCCCAAGCAGACTGCCACTTTATTAGAGCGTGCCGTGGCAATGAGGTTGTCCAATCCACGGAAGTAGATGGTCGGTAGCTCGTCTATGATGACGGAGGACTTGAGTTGCTTCTTCTTATTGATGAGTTTTACGATGCGCGAATTGTAGAGTCCAAGTGCTGCCGAGTAGATGTTCTGTCGGTCGGGATTGTTGCCCACCACCAAGACCTTGGGCTCACGTGGGTTATTGATGTCGAGAGAGAAAGTCATCTCCCGTCATCACCCAATAGAGTGCCGGCGAAATCATACGTGAGAGCGGTATCTTTGCCGAAGCAATCTGCCCTTGCAGTTGGTCTTGCGCGCCACCCTCCCAAGCATCCATAAAGGGAGAGAGGTAATTAGCCAATTCATCATAGGCGGTGAGGATGGGAAATATCTGCGCATAGGGGCGATTGAGGAACTCAATGGCGTGTGGAAAGGTGCAATACTTGCCATTCTCGTAGATTTTGAGAAACCAAATGATAGCTGCGAGTAAGATGATAGGCGACTCCACAAAGAAATCTCCTTGTTTTTGAATCCACGAGCGGTTGAGATTGAGCATAATCGTGTAAGCACTCTCGTATGCATCGGAGATGTCCGTCATAAAACTAGGATTGATGGGATTGCAGCGATGACTCTTGCGCGGGTCATCAAAGTTGATGACGAAGAATTGGGGTTTAACCTCATAAGCATCCAAATGATGGAGCAAATGATTGTAGGCAATCTCTGAGAGGTCAGGAAATTTGTAATCATAGATGTACATCGCAAAACCTTTTTCTATTTGTTGCTTGATGTAGTTGTTCACAATGGCATAAGACTTACCCGAACCCGGTGTGCCAAGTACCATTGAAGCACGGAAGGGATTGACGATGTTGATCCACCCTTTGTTCCATTTCTTTTTGTAGTAAAAGCGTGTCGGCAAGTTCACCGAATACTCGTTTTGCATCAGCCGTGTTTCTTGCATAAAACTCTCGTTTTCCATGTTGAAAACGTCATCCATCAGGTTGTTTTTGAGCAAACGACTCATCCACACTCCAGCCATCAGTAGGCAGATATAACCTAGGGACAAAGAGAAAATGTAGAGTGATGCTGCACCTACTGCCGAAATGGGCAAAACAAGCAACCACCAATTTAGAAAGAAAAGCACAAAGCCCACGGCAAGGGCTGAGTAAATCATTCCCCACGTTATCTTTTCTTCCTTGACGCCCTTGGTGCCTAGGCAAGAAAGCCCAAGGAAAACCACAGAAAAGAGCTTTGTCCACAGCATGGAGGAGAACAAGCCGGTTGTTCGCTGAAAATTGAGTAGGATTTGTCTATTATAGCCAGCGTGAAGTGCCACGTTTCAAATGCGCTATAACAAAACCAATAGCAGTTGATGAGGAGAAAGAGTACGGATATGCCTCGCATAAAGTCCATAATCTTTCCCAATGCTCGTAAATCGTCTTCTTGTGCCATAGAGGTATGTGTTTGTTTGAATGGTGTTTGAATTCTATAATAATGCCTTTAGAACTAGTGCTTTCTTCTTCCCAAATGAACCTTACTCTGTCTGCGCAGTTTGCGTTGCCAAGCCGCTTCTTTCCAATCATCATTCCCTGCCGGTGCTGCCAAAGTATCTAAGGTGTCGTCTAAGAGTTCGTCAATGAGATTGTTGCTTTCTGAGTTGTCGTGAGAAACGTGGGACTTTTCAGGAAAAACATGGGAGCTTTTTTGAGAAATGTCCCTTGTTTTTTCTCTTCCTTCAGCACTTTTCCAAATGCTGTTGGGATAACATCTTTCATCCAAGAAAGGATTTTGACCGGTGTCTTGCAGATATTGAGCAAAGACGTTGGCAGAATATCCCTTGCCCAAACGTGAACCATTGAGGGCTATCCCTTCTTTGTCGTCTATAAAGGTGATGCCATAGATGCGCCCTGCCTTATTCCTGCGAAGCACCACTCGCAAGCCTTGTTGGCTAAGGCTTTTCTTCAAATCGATTTCTGACGAGGGCGAAGTGCGCATTGCCATAAGTACGCGTTGCCTTACTTTCGGAATATCTGTTTTTAGCGCAAACTTTGAGCGTTTGATGTGGTTGGTGATAGCGGTATGTCCCAATCCTCGACCTAGTTCAGAGGCTGCAATGGGCATACTCTCTTTTTTACCCTCATCATCTGTGAGGAGGTAGACCAGTCCATCATAGCGTTTGCCCCGAACTTCTGTTTTCACCTCTTCGACTGTGAGATGATAGTGTGCGAGTATGGCATTGAGTTCTCCCAAAGAAGCAAACTTGTAGTGTGCAAGTACGGCACGAAGCACTTTTTCTACCTTTGTTTTTCTATTCTCCACGGACTCATTGAGCGGTTTTTCTGTACTTGCTTTTTGAAGTACTTGCTCTTGGGTCGGCGTACTGGGTATCAATCCATATTTTTGCTCCAGAGCATCTGTGATACGCTTGCTTCTTCGCTTTTCAAACCCATCATTGATTTTCTCTCCTTGTTCATTTACGCGCAAGGAAACGATGTGAATGTGTTCTCGCTCGATGTCGTGATGCTTAAACACGATGTAGGGTTGTGAGCCGTAGCCGAGTGCCTGCATATACTCCTCGGCTAAGGTGGCTAGCCTCTCATCTGACAAGCGTTCATCGGGGTGAGGATTGAGGGAACAATGGAAGACGGCCTTCTTCGTTCGACAATGCGCAGGGATAAGTGCCTGCATATCTCGCAGTACTTCTTCCATCTTAAATTCCCCTTCTGCTGGTTGATAGAGTCCATTGGATAGAATGACTTCGGCATCTCCTTTTTCCACTTTCTTAAAGTTGTAGCCTAGCGCACCACCGAGGTTTTCCGTGGCAGAAATTTTGGCAATCATCGTTTGCGGTAGTCAATGGTGAGGGCAATAACTTGGGATTGCAACGCAAGGATTTGCTTGGAATAGTGCGTCAATTTCTCTAGCATCACCTGTGCTGTCTTAACGGAATGATAGGTATTGAGGGCGCGTACGGCTTGGTTATAGAGAATGCCAATCTTATGTAACTGTGCTGTGAATTCCGACAGCTTTCGGTTGTATTCCACGGCTGTTTTATCCACTGAAATGACCTTAAATTCTTCACCCAACAAGCGAGCACGCACAAAGTCTGACTTCGTTTTTGCGCCCGAACGCCGGAACAAATCAATGATTTTCTGTTGGTCTTTGGGATTAGGTAGGCGTACGTGCCAATTGTCCCACCGAGGTTTATCGGAGTTTAAGCCCTCAGTGGAGGGATTGCTTTGCTGTTTCATGTGTTTCTTCTTTACTGACGACTTTGGAGTTCAGCGTTTCCTCGCACCGAGGCAAGGCGTTTTTGTGAGACAAACCGCGGTTTGTGTTACAAAGACACACCTTGCCGGTAAAAAGAGTTGATGCTGAGGAGGCATCCAGCCCTTAGTGGGCTGTTTCCTTCGGTCGTGTTAGAGGTCGTATTTGTTCGTCTGCAAAGTTACAGCCTAATCGCAAATCGTTCACTATGAGGAAAATGTCCGATAAATCCCGAAAGTTCCCTGCTTTCCTTAGCGCTTGAAAGTAGACTCAAAAGTGAGTTCTTTTGCAAGCCCAAAAGGTCGAGAATTACGCATTGACTTACCGACCAACTGACCGATAGACCAAAGTCAATCAGTCGATGGAGCAATAGTCCAGTAGGTCTGCAAGGAGTTTATGGAATAACTTCGTATCGACTCAAGTCTTGACCTTGGTGTTGAACTCAAAACACAAGCAGCGATGCAAAAAGAAGAATCACGACCCTTATATGTCGGTTTTGCTTCCCAAAAGGGAGGAGTGGGCAAGAGTAGCCTTGCCGAAGTATTGGCAGGTGTGCTGTATTATGAGCGAGGACTACCGCTCTTAGTGGTGGATTGTGACTACACGCAAGAGTCCTTCTTTAAGCTCAGAGAGCGAGAAAGAGACTTAATCGAGTCCGATGCCAAACTTCAAGCCGAGATGCAAGCCTATTTCACCCAATTTGGCAAGCCCTCCTATCCCATCTTGCGCTCCCAACCCGAGGAAGCGTTGGCCCTAGTCAGTGAGTATCTCCCAAAGCAAGGAAGAGGAGAGCAACTAGTCATCTTTGATTTCCCAGGCCACGCCAGCACAGAAAGTCTGCTTCGCTTCTCGGTTGAGATGGATTTCATCCTCTCTCCCATAGAAGCCGACCCACAGTCGCTGGCTTCCTCCTTTGCCTATGCCCGAACGATACGCGACTTGGGACTAGGCTTTGAAGATGCACGAATTGAAGACTTCTTTCTCTTGTGGAACAAGATCAATCGCAGTGCAAGTACGGCCGTTCAAGATGCCTTTACCGCCTATGCCAAGGAGGAAGGACTGAGTGTCTTGGATAGTCAAATCTACCACTCCGTGAAAATCGCCCGAGAACTAGGGCAGGCAGGGAGTATCAAGACTTGCTTTCGCAGTACTTACCTCGCTCCATCTCCGATGTATCGCACTGCCTTGGGTATCGATGTGTGGGTGGATGAAGTCATTGAGAAGTTACACCTTGTAATCCCCCATTCAGATGAGTAGTATCAAGGAACAACGCACGAGACTCTTCCAAGAGAAGCTCCAAGAGCTTGGCGACATAGGCACAAAAGAGCGAAGCGAAGACGCTGCCCCTTTCTATGATAAACCCACAACAATGGAGCAAGCGGTGAGGAAAACAGAGAAAGAAGAAAACTTCAAGGAAGAAGCATGTTCCCCTCTTCAATTTACCGATTACGAAGCTTGCTATCTCAGTCCGCAGAGTAGCAAGGGGGCAAAATCGGGCTTCACCATCCGTACAGAAGTCTTGCATACTCTGCGTCACGTGCTGAGCGATTTACGTGCAGAAACCACGCTTTCGAGCTATATCGAGCGCATTCTAGTTGCACATCTCCGAGCGTATCAGGAACTCCTCAATAAAGAGATTGCCAAACGTAAGCGAGAACAAACCATACAACTATGATAACGCCCCTACTATTGGACACGCTCCTTGTACTTTCCATTCTTTGGATGGTATTGGGTATAGCTTATACCTACGACAAATGGAGGAGCAGGAGGGTACAAGGGCAGAACGAAAGTCCAAAATCAGAAGCATCTGCCAGTTCACCAAAGACACAAGAGAAGCATCATCTGGTGGGAAGGAGTAAAGGTTTTACTTCCCCAATTTTCCCAGCTGTTCCCGAAGTTTCCTCATCTGAGAAATCAGCTGAAATAGCCCCTAACTTTGCTGCGCAAAATGCAGAA